>Ga0208920_1000002_pt1 | contig 939500 bp, 839 predicted proteins | sample 19_taG_FD_184094 | JGI IMG/M metagenome (GOLD analysis project Ga0208920, IMG submission 184094) | Marine viral communities from the Subarctic Pacific Ocean - 19_ETSP_OMZ_AT15317 metaG (SPAdes) (version 2) | ecosystem: Environmental > Aquatic > Marine > Oceanic | place: Pacific Ocean...
GAGCTTCATGTGACCAAATCCACGATATCCGCCTGGGAAAATGGCCGTGATTCGCCCGGATTTCGTTTACTGCCGAAGTTGAAGGCGGTCCTCGGTGTATCGCTGGATCATCTGATCTGCGGTGATCCGGTCGAGGGTGCCTCAGAGCTGAATTCCAAGTATGACGCCCAGGTACGCAATGACGCCGAAGCCCAACTGCTCAAGGGCTACCGGCGCCTGTCCGTTAAGCGCCGCCAAGGTCTGCTGGCTATGATTGATTAGCCTGCCTTTTTTCCGGCCAGCTTCTGGCTGAGTCCCTGTGCCGACTGCGGTTGAGCATTGCCCGGTGGGGCAGACCCTTCCGGCACGAACTCCTCCACGACCTGTAACCCTTCCTCCTCCGAGTACTCGAACTGAGTGTTGAGCAGGCCGGCATGGGCCACCTTGTCCAGCTCTGCTTGGTTGATGCCTTGGTTTTCCCTGGCCTTGGCCGTTTCTCTAGCGTAGCTGACGGCGTCCTCCATGGATTGCTCAGCGCGCAGTGTCAGATCCACGTAGTAGATTGGTGCCCGGTGGCTCTGGGTAGTGCTCTTCCCGCGCAGTTTCAATTCCAGGGGCAGGGTGGCTAGGTTGCCGCCAGAGATGGCATGGAAGTAACGCAACCTGGCTGTAAGGGTGCGGATGCTGTTGTAGCCGGTGGTCCGAAACACGAAGCAGCCCAGTTCATCCTCTTCCCCGATCCGCACGTACAGCCGCCCGTAGGGTTTGCACAGATCGTGGGCGCCGAATTCGCATAGGTCGGGTGACGGGCAGGGTAACTGCTCTAGGCCCTGGTCGGTGCGGCGTCGACAGCTCTCACCGTCGCCACTGCACAGCGGGCGGCCACTCTTGCGCTCGAAGAAGGTGTACTCCGCCCGCAGGTTCAGGTCCGGATCATTGAAGGGCAGGGTGACGGGAATGCTGCGTAGCTTCTTGCCCTGACCCTCCTGGCGTAGGGCCTCATCTAGCGGATGCGGTAGCCAGCCCTCCCGGGTCTGGATCTGGGTGGTGATGGTGAATTGGTCGTCTTTCTCCGGCAGACGCTTGCCGTTCTTTTCCACCATGCGGCCAATACTGATACGGCCAATCACGGGGGGCGTAATCGCGAGTCCTTTGATCATGGGAATCTCCTGTTATAAAGAAACCGCACAGCCGCCGGGCAGGGCCCGGCGTTTATGCTGTTAGGCGTGGCGTGTTGAGTGAGGTGATGCGAGAACGATCAGGCGCTGGGCTTCACCAGGAACCGGCGGCTGCCGGCCCGATGCTTGGGGAATTGCTGCAGTAGCGCGGGCTGAGTCTTGAGCAGGGCGTCAGTGTCGAGCACCATACTGTCCTTGCTGCGCTTCCAGCTCACCTGGCCATCTATGAAGTAAGCCCGAGCGGCATCCCCCATGCGTTGCTGGATGCGTTGCTTGAGCCGGGCTTCCCGTTCCGCCAGACGGGCTAGCCGCTCCCGGATATCCAGCATCTCGCTGAAGTCGCCGTTGAGAGCAGTGTCGTCAATGAGATCCAGGGATTCGCCATCGTCATGGGGATAGAGTGCCCGCAGCGCCTGGTCGGCGGAGTCGGAGCCATCGGCGTCGGGTGGCGTATCGGTTTCTACCAAGTGCCAGAAAGCCAGCTCCAGCTCGATCAGTTGCTTGATGACGGCTTCATCCCGCTCGATGCGATGCACCTGTAACTCCTGCCCGCAGATCAGTACCGCCACGTCCGCTGCCTGCTTGCCGGTGACGGCCAGTTGATGCTGAACCTGGCACTGGATGTACTCCGGTACGCCATCGGCCCAGAGCCGGGCACCATTAAGGCCAGTGGTTTTGCACTCCAGGATCTGCACCTCTGGATTGCCCACTACCGAGTAATCCAGATTGGACAGCATCCAGGACTTGTCCGCATCCGGGTGCTGGAGTACGGCATTCACTCGCCGCACCTTGTTGCCTGTCGCCTTGGCATAGGCCTCGGCCACCTTGGGTTCAAGAAGATTGCCCCAGTACAGCGGGGTATGGATGTCGTCCGGGTCGGGGGCCGGTAACAGCCCATCCCGACCGGTCTTTATCATCCACAGCTCCAGGGGCGACTGATACGGGTTGAGCCCCACCGCCGCAGCGGCATCGCTGGCCCCGATACCTTGCTTGCGGACCTTGAGCCACTGTTCCCGGTTCATGCCCTTGGTGGACACCAGGCGTAGGGCAGGACGGGATGAGGGTTTGATAGCGCGGGGCGTGCTCATGAGTGACCTCCTTCCAGTTGGATCAGCCGCTCGGTAAAGCGATCATGAAGATTGATCAGCCGATGGGTCTGGGGCGTCTGATCCGACGGGATCTCATGACTGCCGCCTTGGCTGAAGAAGGTGACCACCAGATCGGTGATCATCTGCTGGATCTCGTCCTTGGGTGGCAAATTGCCATCATTCTCGAGCAGATAGGTGCCCAGCTGTTCGCCCAGAATGGACACCACCTCGTACTCGAATACCCCAGGAAACCCTTGCGGGCCGTACCAATAGGGTTGCACCTGTTTCCAGATATCGGGGATGAAGTCACACAGGGTGCTGATCAGTTCGATACAGCCATTACCCCAGATCTCCAGAAGCCGGGTGCCCCGCTCTTTGTTCAGCATCACCCCTTCATGAAGAAAGGCGCCCCAGATGGCGGCCAGATGGGGAGAGAGGGGTGGCGCAGAGAGGCTGACTTCGGGTGTCGCGCTGCTATCGGGATTACGTTCTGTCATGGTCAGGCTCCAAACAATAAAAAGTCCGACCGGCACAGAGCGGGTCGGGCTTTAGCCGAGGGAAAAGAATGGGTAGGGAATCAGTCAGGACACCAGTTCCAGGGTCTGGCTCAGGGCCCGCTGCTTGATCTGGGCACCCTTGCCGAACCAGGCGGAATCCAGCCGGTTGTCGGTGCTGCGGGCGCGGCGTTCGTGGTCCACGAACTCAGTCACGGCATTGAGCAGGCCGTAGGCCGTGCTCTTGGCAGACGGCAGCTCCGCGCCGCGACCGGCCCCGTCATACAGGGACATGGCCTTCTTCATGGCCTGTTCGTTGGGCTTCACCAGCATGTCACCCGATGAGTAGTTCACATCGGTGAAGACCGAACGCATGACCTTCTCGGCGGTCTTGCGGGTGATCCGTCGTTCGCTCAGCGCTTTCAAGCGATACATGAAGTCATCCCAGGCAGAGACGGAGATACCCAGCTGTTTCTTGACGGCCTGGGCATCGAAGGTGGTGTTGTGGCGGACCTTCACCGCTTGGCCGGCGCCATTGAGAGCTACCGCCAATGTGTTATTGCACACCACCCGGATGCTGGTGAACTGGGCAGTGGTAGCCAGAGTGCCGTCACAGGCGGTGGCCAGCAGCACATAGCCGTTGGTCTGGTCATTACCTGCCAAGGAGCCTGTTTGCCCGGTGCGGGCAAGGGCCCACAGCTTGCGGCCTCCTTTAAGGACGCCAGCGGTTTCCAGCTCAAAGCCAGAACGCTCGGTGAGATCCCGATAAAACTCCAGGATCTGCCGTGGCTGAACCACCTTGAAGCGGTTGCTCACTACGGACAGAGGTGCCTGATTGTCTGAGCGGAACAGAACCTTCTGATCCGGGAAGGATGAGATCTGCCCGAGAGTCCCGGCCTCGCTACTAATGAAGCGGACAGGAGTCTCACGGATCTCCCAGTCCATGCCGGCTTCGCGCATCCAGACATTGAGGGGTTGTTGGGTGGCGAGCTGGTTACCCAACCCGTGCCAGGGGGTGCGGCCTGCATAGGCCATGCTTTCGACAAGATGTGCCATGGTAAATCTCCAGAAATAGCAATGAGCCCGAAACGGGCGGCTTAACGAATGAGAAGAGGGGGTTGAGTCAGGGGTAGAGCAAAAGCAGAAGAGGAAAAGCTCAGAGCCAGCCACGCTCGGCCAGGCTGACCCACTCGGAACGGGACACGACGAAGTGATCCAGGACCCGCACATCGATCAGGGCCAGAGCGTCCTTGAGCCGAGTAGTGATGGTGCGATCAGCCTGGGAGGGCTCACAGCACCCGGAGGGATGGTTGTGGGCGAAGATCACGGCAGCGGCATTGCAGGCCAGAGCCTGCTGTACCACCACACGGGGATACACCGCCGCGCCGTCAATGGTGCCGCTGAACAAGGGCTCGAAACTGAGCACCTTGTGCTTGTTGTTGAGGAAGATAGCGGCGAAGACTTCGTTCTTCTCCTGGGCCAGGGCCATCTGCAGGAACTGGGCAACATCGGTAGGCGCAGTGAGCGCCTCCCGACCGGTCAGCTCATTCAGCAGGATGGTGGCAGCGGTACTGACAATCTCCTCGGATTTAACGCAGCCCTGTACGTGGTACAGGCCCTGCTCGTTCTTTACGAAAGTGGGAATATCCATAAAAACTCCAAAGCGGCATAAAAAAGCCCGCACAAGGCGGGCTCTGGTATGCAGTGAAAGGGGGAAATGCGAAATACGGGTTAATCGGTGTCGAGTCGAAAGGCGTGGCCGCAATCCAGGCATTGCAGATTGTCGAGAAAGGTTTGGTCTAGCTTGTCACCGAGAGCTGCACCGGCCTCTCCGCCGGCAACACCTCCAATCAGACCGCCAATCACGGCTCCGGCGATGCCGCCGAGCAGAGATCCTCCAGGGCCCGCGACATAGCCCAGTGTCATGCCCACACGGGCACCACTGGTGGCTGCAGCTACCCCACTAGCGGCACCTGCAGCTGTGCCGACAGAGCCGCACACTCTGCGTCCGTTGTGGAGTGCCGCTATCCGGATAGATTGGCAGCTGGGACATTGAATGATCATGAAACCTCCATGCGATGGGTCAGGAAGGTCATTCCTTCCTGGCTTCATGGGGGTGATATGTAGGTGAAAAAATCTGGAATCGAGACGTAGACTAGGTAACAGAAATGAAATTACTAAGTGGGAAGTCAGTTCAGGTGTGTGAATCGCCACCGGTTTGCTAGACACCTTTCAGCCATACAAAATGGTGGCCGCCGTACTGATAATCTCCTCAGGATTAACGTAGCCCTGTACGTGGTACAGGCCCAGCTCGCTCGAATATCCATAGAAACTCCAAAACGGCATGAAAAAGCCCGCACAAGGCGGGCTCTGGCATGCAGTGAAAGGGGGGGGGGGTATAAAATTCATGATCAAAAGCATCGGTTTGCTGTTTTGGGTTGCAAGTAGAGCAAGTAGTGTTAGTGGGTGTAGATTCAGTATCCTTCAGGGAAAGCTCATTATAGAGCGGTCGAGATTGAACAGGCTGGACGAGACTCCAAATCATCATCCCAACTATTGATGAATTTGACTTGAAGCATAGAGAATGGAGGGTGAAGGTGTCAGTTGTCTGACCGGTCGCCGAATCGATCAGAACCAGGGATTACAACAACTGCAGTAAGGCCTCCTACCTTACTGGACGTGTAATGAACCTGTCCCTGATAACGCTCAACTATTGCGTGGACAATAGCCAGCCCCAATCCATGACCGGGTGTTTGCTCGTCCAGCCTCAATCCTCGCTTGCCCAATTGTGAGTGGGCTGTTTCTGATACGCCCGCTCCGTCGTCGCTGATGATAATTTTTAACTGCTCTTGATCTTCACTCAGCGTGAGCTCCACCCAGCGGGATGACCATTTGCCTGCGTTATCCAGCAAGTTGCCAAGGATTTCGTTCAGATCATGCTCCTCGACAGGCCAGCGATGGTTTTCAGGCAGATCCGTTGACAATTCAAAAGATTTATCGGGGTAGAGGCGGCCAAGCATCCACAGCAGATCCCGGGCCTGTTTGATCGGACATACACTTTGGCCGACCTGTGGACCCGCAAACCGGCTTCGCCGCATTTCGGCCTCAAGCTGAGCATCTATGTCGTCGAGGCGCGCCGCCATTTCCCATCTCAGCTTCTCATCGAGCGGGCGACTGGTGTCTTCCAGGATCTGTCTGACAGCCGCTATGGGGGTTTTCACGCTGTGGGAAAGGTTGGCAAGTGCGTCACGGGAGCGTTCCAGCCGGTCATCCAGTGAATCCAGCAGTCGATTGAGTTGCCGGACGAGGGGCCGGAACTCCTCCGGGCCGTCTGCGTTAATACGGGAGAGCTCGCCTGACTGAAGTTTTTTCAGGTTCATCTGAAGGCCCGCTATTGACCGCAGGGCCAGAGTGATTCCCAGCCATATGCTCCCGATCATCAGAATGACCAGTAAAACCGAGACGACGGCAGTCCAGATATGGAGTTTGGCCTGGCTCCGATGAAGCGCCTCCATATCCTCGGCAACAATGATCACGAAGGGGTTTCCGTCGACCGTGAAGGCACGGCGATACCCAAGCATTTGGGAAGGCGCAGATGGTACCTCAGCATCCCTGGCTCTCACGGCTCCCTCCTGCCCGGAGGTGAGCAACGGCCTCAGAATCGGAGTCCAGGTCTCCGGTGAGATGGACTGCCCAGACGGAGAAGCGATGGCGATGGCGAAGGCGTGGAGGAGCACTTCCTGAAAATAGTCGCCGGTCTGGAGTGTATCAATCTGGCCACCGGATTGGCGGATCTGGTGTTCCAGAAAAGCTACCTCATCTTTCAAGCGGCGTTCTACTAAGTCCATGGTCATCCTCTCCAGCAAGGCCCCATGGATGATCCAAGCCAGTGCCATCAGACCAATACCGGCCGGAAGTAGCAGAATCAGGAGCATCCCCCTGACTGAGCGAGGTCTAGCGGCTATCGGCATCGAACAGGTACCCTTGACCACGTCGGGTCTTGATGGTGTCCGGTCCCACCAGCTTCCTGAGCCGCCGCACATACGCTTCGATCACGTTCTCGCTGGGTATGTCGTCGATGCTGTATAGCTGGTCGAGAAGCTGTTCTTTCGAGAAAACCTGCCCGGGACGACTCATCAGACATCGGAGCAAACGGAACTCCGTACCGGTCAGGCTATGTTCGGTCTCGTCACCGGCCCTTAACGTCTGGCGATTTTCGTCCAGCTCGAACCGGCCCGCTGTCAGGGTATCCATTATTCTGCCTTCGCTTCGCCGGACGATGGCGTGAAGTCGGGCAATCAGCTCTTCGGTCTGGAAAGGCTTCGCGAGGTAATCATCGGCGCCGGCCTTCAAGCCATTGACCTTGTCCTGCCAGTCTCCCCTGGCGGTCAGGATCAACACCGGGAAACTGACCTTATGCGTCCGCCACTGTTTCAGTACGTCCAGGCCGTTGCCGTCGGGCAGGCCCAGGTCAAGAATACCGGCGCGGTAACTTTCCTGCTGCCCGAGGTGCCGGGCTTCCCGCGCTGTACGGGCGGTATCCACGCTGAAACCGGCCTTTTCCAGTTGGGCGCTTAGCCCATTTGTCAGCAGGTAGTCATCTTCCACCAGAAGTAATCTCATTCCTGAACTGCCTTTCTAAATTGAGCATCAGAGTCCGTCAGTGTCGCTGCCCAAGCTGAATTGTGCCAGAACAAAAAATAATTCCGATTTTCAGCCTGGATTCAGGTTGCTGAGCGATGGTAGCAACCGCTTCTGGATATTGCTCAAGTTTTGAGTGAGACAACCCGGCCCTCAGGGCCAAAGCTGTTCAAAGGAGAAGATATATGACCGTATCAAAATTCCTCGTTGCTGCCGCAACTATCTTATTGTCGGCGACCACCTTTGCCGCTGGAACCCATGGTGGAGGACATGATCACGGCGCTGCGAGTGGTGAGCCCGGCAAAGCCTCAGAGGCCAGCCGAACCATAACAGTCGAAATGTACGACAATTACTATGAACCGGGATCAATCATCGTAAGCCCCGGGGAAACGGTGCGGTTCGTGGTGGAGAACAAGGGGAACCTCGTTCACGAGTTCAACATCGGCACACCTGAGATGCATGAGGGGCATCAGGAGGAAATGATGATGATGGTCGAACATGGCGTCATCCAGGGCGGAAAGCTCAACCACGACATGATGGAAATGGACATGGGGAACGGCCAGTCCATGAAACACGACGACCCTAACAGCGTCCTGCTGGAACCGGGCCAGAGGCAGGAAGTTATTTGGAAGTTTTCCGATAACAGCAATATCGAGTTCGCCTGCAACGTGCCGGGTCATTACCAGGCAGGGATGTACGGTGACGTCAAGGTCCAGTAACTGAGTTCACTAATGGGGCGTTGATCCAGTGGGCTTGTAGGTATTTATTTTGAGGGTTCTTAGTGAAGAGCGATTTGGAGCAAAAAGTATGAACAGCCGCTTAGGTTCAGTGTTGTTAAGCCTGCTGATGTCTGCATCGGTCATGGCTGGCGAATATAATCTCACGGTTGATCGGGTCGAAATTGACACCGGCGATTTCGTGAAAGACGGCATCGGTTATAACGGTGCATCTCCCGGGCCGGTGATGCGCTTCAAGGAAGGCGAAAACGTCAAGATCAACGTGACCAACAACCTGGATGAGATGACTTCCATTCACTGGCACGGCCTGATCCTTCCTTTTGATCAGGACGGTGTGCCTGGTATCAGCTTTCCAGGCATCAAGCCGGGTGAAACCTTCACCTACGAATTTCCCATCCAGCAGGCTGGTACTTATTGGTTTCACAGCCACTCCGGTTTTCAGGAGCCGGATGGCGCCTACGGTTCCATCGTTATCGAACCTGAGGGACGTGAACCGTTCCGCTACGATCGCGAATACGTAGTTCAGCTAACCGATAAGCACCCGCACTCCGGTGATCGCATCATGCGTAACCTGAAGATGATGCCGGACTACTACAACCGCGAGCAGCAGACTGTCGGAGAGTTTTTCTCTGACGTGTCCGAGAACGGCCTGATGAACACCGTTCGGGACCGTATGGCCTGGGGTGGCATGCGGATGATGAAAGCGGATGTCGAGGACTTGCAGGGTTTTACAGGGCTGATCAACGGTAAAGGGCCGGATCAGAACTGGACTGGGCTTTTTGAGCCGGGCGAACGCATTCGGCTGCGTTTCATCAACTCCTCGGCGATGACTTACTTTGATATCCGGATCCCCGGTCTGGACATGACCGTTGTGCAGGCTGATGGCAACAACGTTCAGCCGGTTAGTGTGGACGAGTTCCGGATCGGTGTGGCGGAAACCTACGATGTGATCGTCCGCCCGAAAGGTGAGCAGGCCTACACCATCTTCGCCGAATCCATGGGGCGTTCGGGCTATGCCAGAGCGACACTGGCCCCAGAAGAGGGTATGGAAGCGTTCGTGCCGCAACTGCGTGAACCGGCCCGCCTGACTATGGCTGATATGGGCGGTATGTCCGGTATGGACCATGGCGACATGGATATGAATAGCTCAGAAGGGATGTCCGGAATGGATCATTCTTCGATGGAGGGAATGGATCACGCAAACATGAGCAACATGGACCACTCAAATATGAAAGGAATGGATCATTCGGGCACGTCCGGCATGGACCATGGTTCCATGGCGATGGGAAAAGAAGGTCCAAGCGACCCCTTCTATGCGAAGGGAAGTGGCCTCGTCCCCACGGCAGCCAATGGCGGCAAGTTCCTGTCCTACGCTGACCTCAAGGCCCAAGATCCACTGTATGAAGACCGCGAACCGACTCGAGAAATAGAGCTTCGTTTGACCGGCAATATGGAGCGGTACACCTGGAGTATCAATGGCGTTAAGTACGAAGATGCCGATCCGATCCGCCTGAAATATGGTGAGCGGGTCCGCTTCAAGTTTGTCAACGAAACCATGATGACTCACCCCATGCACTTGCACGGTATGTGGTCCATTCTAGATGTTGGCGCAGACCAGTGGAATCCGATCAAACACACGGTCAGTGTGCAGCCCGGCACCACCGTTTACATGGAAACCGAAGTCGACGAGCCAGGCCAATGGGCGTTCCACTGCCACCTCTCTTACCACGCGGCCGCTGGTATGTTCCGTAAGGTGATTGTTGAAGGTGGGCCAGAGTCGACGCAGGCCAAAACAGACGCGGCTGCTGAAGAAGGAGGTGAGGCATGAGTTGTATTCGATCACTTGTTGCGGTCAGTTTCTTTGCCTCTATCGGATTCTCAACGGCGGTGACAGCTCAGGAAATGATCTCCGACACCACCGCTCGTAAACAGCCGCTCACAACCTGGGGTGTTCAATTCGAGGAGTTTGAATACCGCTACAGCGACGATGACGAGGAACTGGGCGTCTGGAATGCGGATGCTTTCTATGGCACCGACGAGTTCAAAGTCCGGTTGCTCACAACCGGGGAGTACGAGATAGAGGAGCAGGCCTACGAAACACTGGAAAACCAGCTGGTCGGCCAGATCCCCATCTCCAAGTTCTTCGACGCCAAAGCGGGCGTACGTTTCGATACGCCCGAGGGGCCGGACCGTACATATGCCGTTCTCGGTGTAGCCGGGCTGGCTCCCCAATGGTTTGAGATCGATGCAAACCTGTATGTCAGTAAGGATGGCGATACGTCAGCCGAACTGGATGCAGAGTACGAGCTGCTTCTCACCAACTACTGGATTCTGGCGGCAACGCTGGATGCCACGGTTGCGTTTAGCGAGGACCGGGAAATTGGCGTTGGTAAAGGACTGGTTTCTACCGAAACCGGACTCAGGTTGAGCTATGATCTGATCAACCGTGCGTTCTCGCCTTATGTGGGCGTGGTGCATGAGCGCAAATACGGCGATAGTGCCGACTTTGCCGAAGCGGACGGCGGCAGTACAGCAGATTGGTTTGCTGTGATTGGAGCGCGCATCGCACTCTGATCAGGTACTTAGGGGCTAAAGATATTTCTTTGGCCCGTTTTTCTCGACATTGATGCAAGTGAGATCTACCCAAGCCAGCATTGGCTATTTATTGAGTATCAAACGCCGTTCAAAACAACAGGAGGTTGTATGAGCAGCACGCACGACAGAACCACGCGCTATCAGAAAGGCAGTCTTACACTTCCGGGAACTGTTATGCTGGGCACCGGTGTCATGATTGGCGCCGGTATCTTCGCCCTTACCGGGCAGATGGCGCAGATGACTGGCGTTCTTTTCCCGTTGGCGTTTCTGGCCGCGGCGGTAATCGTAAGCTTCAGTGCCTATTCCTACATCAAAATTTCCAATGCCTACCCGTCAGCCGGGGGCATAGGCATGTACCTGCACAAAGCCTATGGCAATCGGTTACCGACGGCTTTCAATGCTTTGCTGATGTATTTCTCGATGGTGATTGCCCAGAGCTTTCTTGCGCGAACCTTCGGTTCTTACACCATGCAACTGTTCGATGGCGATGAAAGTGGCCGCATGGTGCCCATTCTTGGCGTCTCACTAATTCTGGCCGCGTTTCTGATCAATCTGTTGGGCAACCGAATGATTCAGGGCGTGGCTTCCTTTATAGGTATCCTGAAGATCGGAGGCATTCTGGTTTTCGGGCTGGTGGGTATCTGGATTGCCGACAGTGTTTCTGTTGATTTCTCTAGCCCCGGTGAGGCTGGAACCTTTGGCAATTTCCTGGGGGCAACGGCCCTTGGCATTCTGGCCTTCAAAGGTTTTACCACCATCACCAACAGCGGCTCGGAAGTCATAGACCCCAAGAGAAACGTGGGGCGAGCGATTATTATTTCCATCGCAGCCTGCGTGGTGATCTACACCCTGGTCGGTTTCGCCGTTGCCAGTAACCTGTCCCTGGCGGAAATCATCAAAACGCAGGACTACTCTCTGGCGGCCGCTGCGCGTCCCGCATTGGGCGACTACGGCGTCTGGTTTACCGTCGCCATTGCGATGATGGCCACCGCCGGTGGCATTCTGGCCAGTATTTTCGCCGTCTCACGCATGTTGGCCATGCTGACTGAAATGAAGCTGGTCCCCCACAGTCATTTCGGCATGCCCGGTAGCATCCAGAAGCACACGCTGGTTTATACCGTGGTGCTTGGGCTTATCCTCACGGCCTTCTTCGACCTGTCCCGAATTGCAGCGCTGGGCATCATTTTTTACCTGATCATGGACATTGCTATCCATTGGGGCGTTCTGCGCTATTTACGGGAGGATGTGAAGGCCAATGTGTGGGTGCCCACGGTGGCAATTGTTCTGGATTTGCTCGCTCTTGGTGGCTTCGTTTGGGTCAAACTGAATACTGACCTGTTTGTTATTGGCGTGGCGGTTGTCACCATGATTGTTATCGCAGTGGCCGAGCAACTGTTCCTGAAAAAGGCCACAGAAGCCGAAGAAGCGGGACACAAAGAATCTCATGCTCATCATCACTAATCACCAGAACTCGATAGGGAGGGATCGGCCATGACGGCTGAGCACACGGTCAAAGATCCTGTTTGCGGCATGTCGGTGAATCCACACTCGGCGGAACATCGCAGCGAGCATGGCGGGAAAACCTGGTATTTCTGTTCTTCGGGGTGCAAATCGAAGTTTGACGGCGACCCGGGACACTACCTCAGTGGAGAACAGAAACAGGACGAACCCGTGGCTCCGGGCACCATGTACACCTGCCCGATGCATCCGGAAATTCGCCAGCAGGGCCCCGGAGATTGCCCTATCTGTGGTATGGCCCTGGAGCCCGAGCAGGTAAGTCTGGATGACGGGCCCTCGGCAGAGCTCAAAGACATGACCCGTCGATTTTGGATTGGCCTGGTGCTGGCCCTGCCGGTATTGGTGCTGGAAATGGGCGGACATCTCACCGGCCTTGACCAGATCGTTGCCCCACAAATGTCCAACTGGATTCAACTGGTGTTGGCGACGCCAGTAGTGGCCTGGTGTGGCTGGCCTTTCTTTGTCAGAGGCTGGAAGTCCGTCGTCAGCCGCAATCTGAACATGTTCACGCTCATTGCCATTGGTACTGGCGTGGCGCTGATCTACAGCCTGGTGGCGACACTGGCGCCCCAGATTTTCCCCGACGCCTTTCGGCAGGAAGACGGTTCTGTCGCCGTCTACTTCGAGGCGGCTGCGGTCATCGTGGTGCTGGTTCTGTTAGGCCAGGTGCTTGAACTGCGGGCCCGGGAGAAAACCTCGGGCGCGATCAAGGCGCTGCTGGATCTGGCACCGGCGACGGCCCGAAAGCTGGATGACCAGGGCGACGAGTCCGATGTGTCGCTGGATCAGGTCAAGGTGGGTGATCGCCTGCGAGTGCGCCCGGGGGACAAGGTGCCGCTGGACGGTGAGTTACTTGAAGGCAGCTCCAACGTGGATGAGTCCATGGTGACCGGTGAGCCTCTTGCAGTCAGCAAAAAGTCTGGCGACCAAGTGATTGGCGGCAGTATTAACCAACAGGGCAGCTTTATCATGCGGGCCGACAAGGTTGGCCGGGACACCATGCTTTCCCAAATCGTGCAGATGGTGGCCAGCGCCCAACGCAGCCGCGCACCGATCCAGGGGCTTGCCGATAAGGTGGCGAGCTGGTTTGTGCCCACCGTGATCCTAATTGCCATTGTTGCCTTTATAGCCTGGTCATTCCTTGGGCCGACACCGCCCATGGCGTTCGGGCTGATTGCGGCGGTCAGTGTTCTGATCATTGCCTGCCCTTGCGCACTGGGTCTGGCAACGCCGATGTCGATCATGGTAGGTGTTGGCCGCGGCGCCCAAAGTGGTGTGCTGATCCGCGATGCGGAAGCCCTTGAACGCATGGAAAAGGTAGATACGGTGGTAGTGGATAAGACCGGCACGTTGACAGAGGGGCAGCCACAAATCACCCGAATTGTTACAGCGAATGGGTACGATGACGATGCTTTGATGCGTTTTGCGGGCGGACTCGAGAAAGGCAGTGAGCATCCACTGGCCCACGCCATTCTGGACAAAGCCAAGGGCATGGAGCTGAAGCTGCCGGATGCGGAAGACTTCGATTCTCCCAACGGTAAAGGGGTAACAGGAAAAATCGACGGCAAGCGGGTGCTGCTTGGTAATCGTCTTCTCATGGAGTCGGAGAATGTCGACACCACTAGATTTGACAGCGATGCCGACGAGCATCGCAAAGATGGTGCTACCGTGATTTTTGCCGCCGTCGATGGAAAAATCGCTGGGCTGTTGGCCATCTCCGATCCCATCAAGAGAACGACCCACGCTGCTATTGTCGCGCTGCAAAAAGACGGCATTCGAGTGGTCATGCTGACTGGCGATAACTACACCTCGGCCGAGGCGGTTGCTCGCAAATTGCATATCGATGAAGTGGAAGCGGAGGTACTGCCGGAAGATAAGGGCAAGATCGTCCAGCGTCTGAAAGATGAAGGGGGTGTTGTCGTGATGGCGGGTGATGGCGTTAACGACGCGCCTGCATTGGCAACGGCGGACGTGGGGGTGGCCATGGGCACCGGCACAGATGTGGCCATCGAAAGCGCGGGCATTACGCTGCTGCGCGGCGACTTGATGGGTATTGTAGAAGCGCGTCGTCTGTCGCTGGCGACCATGCGCAATATCCGACAGAACCTGTTCTTTGCTTTTGTGTACAACTCCGCGGGCGTTCCGATTGCGGCGGGGGTTTTGTACCCGTTCTTCGGGATACTGCTTTCACCGATCTTCGCGGCTGCTGCAATGTCGCTGTCGTCTTTCAGCGTGATTGTGAATGCATTGCGCCTGCGAGTTATCAAGCTTGGCCCTAAGTAATAATCGCTGGTGCCGTACACTATTGATCGAACCATAGAAGATGCTGATTTTGAGGCGGTTGACAAACGAGCGCGTCAGTCTCTCACGGATAACTGCTTCGGGGTGCTGATCGAAATCGACGTCAAAACCACGATGAAGGAGAAGCTGGGCACGGAAATACCTGCCTACCGGATCTTTGGGCATGCAATCCTAGGCCATCGGCGTGGAGCCTCGAGTAGGGGCTATTTTGCCATAGCTGGCGCCTTAAGCGACTTCATCCGTGATCTGTTGACCGTGATCAAGTTCCACGGGGTTTGCTCAGCCCGTTCAACTTTAATCCAACTCATTGTGATTAACTCTCTAGGTGTGTAAAGCCAACAGGTTGCTTATAACAGGAAGTCTGCTGATGCGCGGTCGCAGATAACGGCTTTGCAATCGCTTGAGAAGCAACTCGTTTCCCTGAGAGCGAGGTGCAACGATGGCCGTGAAGTTGATGCTTGCGGGGTTCTTGCAGGCATCAGCGAAGGCATCGTACAACCGCAATAGATCAAAGTGTCGATTTTATAGTTCTGGGTATACGGATTTAATGGTTGATGGGGCACCTTCACCCCATCAATCTGATACCACCCTCAGATGGTTGATAGATCGACTCCGTAGTTGAGTTCCTCTGCGAAGTCCGGCAGTCCGTAACCGATGGTTTTCTTGTAGAAAGGAGAGACCTTCGCAGTCGGTGCCTTCTTCTTGTGCTTCGTGGTGTAGAGCATTCGTGCCCGCATCACCTCGAAGGAGTAACCGCGCCCTTCACGGTTCTTGTCCTTGGCCAGTCGGTTGATGGACTCCGTGTAAGCGTTGGTGACGGGCATGTCCGTCTCGAAGTAGGTCATGGTCTCTTCGCGCCAGTTTCCCACTGCCCTGACCAGATCGCTCCAGACTTCCTTTTGGCCCTTCGGGATGGTGGCTATCCACTCGTCCAGGGCGGCTTCTGCCTGGAGCCGTGTGGTGGCGTCCCAGATGCCGTAGAAGCGCTCCTTGTGCTCGTAGGCGGCCAGCAGTTGCGGGAACGCGCCTGTCCAGGTCTCCATGATGAGGCGCTCCCGGTCTGAGACTTCGTGAGCGCGTTTCAGCAGGATTTTCCGGTCTCCCTTGAGAGTCCGGCTCTGGGACGGTTTCAGCTCCTTTCTGAGGCCCTTGCGCACTCTCTCTAGGGCATCGTTGGCCATGCGCACCACATGGAACTTATCGACCACGATACGGGCCTGGGGCAGCACAGCCTTGACCGCTGCCCGGTAGGGGTTCCACATGTCCATGCTGACGATCTCGACCTTCTGCCGGTCTTTCAGCTTCATCAGGTAGTTGGTCACCACGTCCTGGCGGCGGGTGGCCAGCAGGTCGAGCAGGGTTCGCTCCTCAATGTTGGTCAGAATGCAGCGGTAGCGCTTGTTCAGGTATAGCTCGTCAATGCCCAGGATGCGGGGCGTCTCGAAGCGGTGCCAGCGCCCCAGGAACTCGGCGCGGGCGTTGAAGATGTCGCGCACCGTCTTCTCGTCCAGGCCGGTCTGTGCCGCCACAAAGGTTTAGGGGTGGTTGAAGGATTCCTTCTCCACGTACTCATGCAGCCGCAGTGTCATACGGAATCCGTCCACCATCTCCGGTAGCTGGGGCCTGAATGTTGTCTTGCAGGCCCGGCAGGTGTATCGGCGGCGGACCACCCAGAGAGTGACCCGCTTGCCGTGGATGGGCAGATCACGATAGGGAACGTCACGCTTGCCGAACCGTACGAACTCACCCTGCACGCCGCATTCCTCGCAGGCGATGGGATCGGGCACGTCCACCTGGAAGTGCATTTCGTCGTCGGTTGATTTGCAGCCCAGTACTTGGTATTGCGGCAGGTGAAGGATGTTGTCGGGAAGTTCGGTCATGGTGTTGTATAGGCGTAGGTGTCAGTCAGATCCATCCGACTCGGCATTGGTGTTTGCTTTTTTACCCAACAAGCTGCTGGAAACGAAAAGTAAGGCACCGAGGACAATTGCAATATCAGCCAGGTTGAAGGCCGGCCAATGCCAGTCTCGCCAATAGAAATCAAAGGAATCCACAACATAGCCGCGAAAGATCCGGTCAATCAGATTGCCCATGGCGCCACCGAGGATAAGACTGTAAGCGATGGCGTCTCCATTATGACCTTTTTCACGAATCAGCTTGATCAGCACGACCGAGACCACTACCGCGATTCCGATAAAAAAATAGCGCTGCCAGCCCCCAGCATTTGCGAACAGACTGAATGCGGCACCGGTGTTCCATACGTGCACCCAGTTAAAGAACGGGGTCACCGCGATCGACTCGCCATAAGCCATTGTTTGTTGAACCAGCCATTTTACAGTTTGGTCCGATGCTGCTATCAGGCCGGATATGGAAAACAGGACATACGGCGAGAGATTGTTGCCAATAAAGGGCATGCTTTAACCCTTGAGCGCCAGAATGCGCCTGGCACCGTTAAGCACGACGAGCCCCGCGATGCTACCGATAACCAGATCCGGATAATTGGAGCCGGTCCACGCGACCAGAACGCCGGCGGTAATGACCCCCAGGTTGATCACCACGTCGTTGGCCGAGAATATCCAGCTTGCCTTCATGTGCGCTCCGCCCTCCCGGTGTTTGGCTATCAGCAGCAGACAACTGGTATTGGCAATCAACGCGACGAATGCGATAGCCATCATCACCAGCGATTCAGGCTCACTACCGAATACAAAGCGTCTCACCACCTCTACGAGCACGCCCACAGCCAAGATCAGTTGCAGTACACCAGCAAGATGCGCGGCACGTACCTGCATTTTCACGCTATGTCCAACCGCATAAAGGGCAAGCCCGTACACCGCCGCATCGGCAAAATTGTCCAGGGATTCTCCAATCAGGCCGGTGGACTGGGCGATCAGACCGGCAGTCATTTCCACCACGAACAGAAGTGCATTGATGCCGAGCAACCAGCGCAGGGTCCCGGATTCTTGCTTAGCAGAAGCTGCCGAAAACTCGGCGGCCTTGATGGTCTCCGGATTTGCAGCGACGGTTTCCTGAAGCGAGGCGCCTAGCCCCAAGGTCTTCAGTTTCGAGGTGACGGGCTCGACCTCGCCGTCATGCACGACCTTCAGCCGGCGGTTCGACAAGTCGAAGGACAGCGCCCGAATCTCCTCAAAGCCGTTCAGGGCTAGGCGAATCATTCGTTCTTCTGATGGACAGTCCATCTTCGGCACGGCATAAACACTGACCCATCTCCCTGGCGCCTCGGAGGAGGCCTGTATATCGGTATCCGCTGCGGACGTTGCATCACCGCCACAGGCGCCACCACAGGATTTGCTCATGATACGACTCCACTTGAACAATGTTGTGGTACCATTTAAAACTATAAAGCTACTATAAGGTCAATAGAGTAAAGAATCCGTTGGGGAGGAGGCTGATGCGCATTGGTCAGTTGGCGCAGTTGGTAGGGGTCGAAACACAGACGATCCGCTTCTATGAACAGCAGGGCTTGTTGCCGCCGCCTGATCGGCAGGACAACGGTTACCGTGTCTATACCGAGAAGCATGGTGAGGGGCTGGCCTTCATCCGTCGCTGCAGAATCCTGGGCCTGTCACTGGCTGAGATTCACGAACTACAGAGCTATCAGGACGACCCTCATCAGCCTTGTACCGCCGTCAACACCTTGCTCGATGATCACATCTCTCATGTGCGGTCGCAGATAACCGCTCTGCAAGCGCTTGAGAAACAACTCGTTTCACTGAGAGCGAGTTGCAACGATGACCGGGAAGTTGAGGCGTGTGGGGTTCTTGCTGGAATTAGCGAAGGAAACATGCACCAGCAGTAGGTGAAGCATCAACCAGATAATCCGATGAGATGCCGGTCTGTCTCACTCTCATGCAAAGGTAAGATCAACCATTTAATCCGCTTACCCATAGTTCTTAACCACGCCGCCACCTGTCGACATAAGCCTCGGTACCCAGCATGCCAACAGGCGCCTGGAATGGCATCGAGAGACACTTTCACGCTTCATCAAGTAATGCTATTGAAGGCTGTGGCGTAGCAGAAGAGCATGCCAGAGGGAGCAGAGCTGGCGATCAATAGTTACATAGCTCAATATTAAACGTTGACATGGGGGCTACCCCAAGGTTTATGTTGTTAATAGCACATTGCTTCGGACTATGCTGACACCATATGTTTATTGCTCGGTTTTTCATTAGTTGCCTATTTCTGCTTAGCATCTCCTTGCAGGGGATGGCAGCGGTGCAATTGGCGCAGCCTTGCCCCATGGAACAAACCATGATGCAGGCAGACATGGATGACCGTTGCAGCATGATGTCCGCCATGCCACAAAACGATTGTTGTCTGGATGGTGAATCCAACACGCACAGCGGCCCGGTTTGCAAGCCTGGCCAGGAGTGCCATGCTGGGCAGCTCTCGATCATGAATACGGCTCCGGCGGTTTCTTTTCAGGCAGCAAATCCGGCTACCCCTCATTTTTCTAACCCTCTCTATCTCCCCCTTGCCTTATCTACCATCTGGCGACCGCCTCTAGCACTTTCTCACTGATCTTTTCGGGGTCCGGCCTGGTCTGGGCCCACTGAGGGCGCGTTGCGCGCCATGATCCGTGTTGGAGTGACACATGTATTGGATATTTCTGAGCGCCGGCCGGTATCGGCGCGCACTCGGCTGGCTAGCGCCCTCCCTGCTGCTAGCTAGTGTCCAGGCGTTTGGGGCAGAAGGCCTGACTTTTAATCAGGCGCTACAGCTCGCCTTACGTCAATCACCGGAATTGCGGGCGGAATCGGCCCGCGTCGAGGCCGCTCAGCAGGCAGAAGGGCCTGCCGATGCTTTGCCCGATCCCACCCTGATTCTTGGCCTCGACAATGTACCTGTGGATGGCGCCGATCGTTACAGCCTGTCGAGTGATTTCATGACCATGCAGCGTATTGGTGTAACCCAGCGTTTCCCCAATCGCAGCAAACGCACAGCAAGGGCAGAAGGTGCCAGACAGCAAATCGGCTTAACGGAGGCCACGAAAGAGGCCACTCGTCTGGCCGTGCTGCGTCAGACCGCTCAAGCCTGGATTGAGCTCCACACTCTGGATCGTCAACTAGTCCTGCTGGAAGAACTCATTGCTGAAAATCGTTTGTTCGACAAGGCAGTGCGTGCCCGGCTTTCATCGGGTCAAGGAAAGGCTATTGATAGCGTGGCACCCAGGCAGGAAGCCGTGACATTACTGGATCGGCGAGATGCTCTTCTGGCCAGGCAACGCCAGGCTAAGGCTCGTTTAATACGCTGGCTGGGGGAAGCCGGCCGGCAATCACCGGCTGGCCAAGCACCTGATTTCGCCATCAATGCTGAACAGTTACTGAATAGCCTGCATAAGCACCCTGAACTTGAGATAGCGTCGCGTCAGGCTTCTGTCGCCCAGGCTAACGCGGACGAGGCTCGTGCCGCCAAGAAGCCGGACTGGGCTTTAACTCTGGCTTATATGAATCGTGAAGAATTCAGTGACATGGCGATGCTACAGGTCAATGTGGACCTGCCATTGTTCAGCCGGTCGCGCCAGGGGCCTCGCATTGCCTCGGCGGAAGCTGAGTGGCAAGCACTGGAATCTCGTGCAGAGGCGGTACGTCGCGAACATGAAGCGATGCTGCAGAGCGATCTGGCCGAATATGAACGCCAGGAACGCACGCTTGCCCGGCAACGGGAGCGACTGGTGCCTCTGGCAAAAGAGAAAGTGGGATTGGCTAGGGCCGCTTGGCGCGGCGGTGATGGCAGTTTGGCCGATCTTGTACGGGCACGTAGCGAATGGCTGGACGCCAAACTGAAGGAGATTGATCTCAGCGGGCAGTATGACCAGCAGGCAGCCGCCCTCCATTTTACCTACGACCACCACGGCATGGTGGGCGAGGAGCAAGATAATGAACATTAAACGCAATGCCTTGATCGGTTTGGCTGCCTCGCTGTTGTTGCTAGCCGGAATATATTTGGGCCGTTACGTCACCCCTTCGCAGAGCAGTATATCGATGGCGATGGACAGCGGTGAAACCAACAGCAAAGCGGATGAAAAGGAAGTGCTGTACTGGTATGACCCTATGTATCCCCAGCAGCACTTTGACGAGCCCGGGCCCTCACCTTTCATGGATATGGAGTTGGTGCCCCGTTATGCCAATGGTGGTGATGATAGCGATCAGCCAACGGTCCGTATTGATGCAGCCATGGTACAAAATCTGGGAATTCGCAGTGCCTCGGTGGTCGTGGCTCAGTCACAATCTCAGCTTGATGTCACGGGGTTGATTGCTTACAACGACCGCGCCCTGACACGCCTGCAAAGCCCCGCGCCTTCCTTCGTAGACAAGGTCTGGCCTCTGGCTGAGGGCGACACTATCTCCAGTGGTCAGCCGCTGATGCAATTGAGAGTTCCGGCCTGGACTGGAGCTCAGCATGAATGGCTGGCCGTGCTCGGCAGCGGCAACAACGAACTGATCGTCGCCGGGCGGGAGCGCCTGTTGTCATTGGGCATGCCTGCATCCCTGATCCGAAGTATTGAACGCCAACGTAAACCGCTGGAAACCTGGACGGTGACAGCTCCGCATGATGGCGTGATACGCAGTCTCAATGCTCGTGCTGGCATGACGCTGTCGGCCGGTGCTCCCGTGGCGGAGATTCAGTCACTCAACCCCGTGTGGGTGGAGATAGCAGTCCCGGAACGCCAATTGGGGCAAGTCAGTAGTGGTAACGCTGTTGACGTGACCGTTCAAGGAGTGAAGCCAGCACTGCGTGAGGGGCAAGTTGCCGACATTCTGCCTCTGGTGGATCAGTCCAGCCGAACTGTGCCGGTGCGAGTGACCTTGTCCAATGACGAGGGTGATCTGCGTCCGGGCATGAGCGCTCAGGTACGCATTCATGGCGAAGCCACACAGAAAGCATTGGCCGTACCAACCGCAGCCTTATTGCATACAGGAAAGCGCAGCCTGGTGATGCTTGATGAGGGGGAGGGTCGATATCGTCCGCAGGCAGTGTTGCCGGGGGGCGAGCTGGGAGACCAAACGCTGATCCTGGCAGGGCTGAAGGAAGACCAGAAGGTGGTTGTCAGTGGTCAGTTCCTGCTCGATTCCGAAGCCAGCCTGCAAGGCATTGCCGTTCAGGAGCTGGCTATGTCAGATGAGACGGAAATGATGAACGCACTGCACTATGCCGAAGGTGTTGTCGAGCAACTGAATGGCAGCAAAATAATGCTGGACCATGGCCCTTTCAAGAGCTTGTCCATGCCTGCCATGACCATGCGTTTTAACCTGGCGAATGAACAAGTAGGCAAAGGGATATCGGTAGGTGATCGCGTGCGCATTGGCATTCGTGATACAGACAAAGGGTTGATTGTGGAGCGCCTAGAAAAGCAGGTGGCGGAACAAAAAGACACCCAAGTGAATTCGTTGCATTACGCCGAGGGGGTTATCGAGGGGCTATCCGACGGCAAGGTCAAGCTTAAACACGGTCCTTTTAAGACGCTCGGTATGCCTGGCATGACCATGCGCTTTCGTCTTGCCAGCGAACAGGTGGCCAGCGATATAGCAGTGGGCGATCGTGTGCGCGTCGGCGTCAAAGATACCGATAATGGCTTGACTGTGGTGTCTCTCGACAAACAGGAGGTTGCACCATGATCGCTACCCTGATTCGCTGGTCGTTGGCTAACCGATTTTTGGTGCTGCTGGCGACGCTGTTCATGAGTGCGTGGGGAATCTGGTCTATCAACAATACCCCCGTAGATGCTTTACCGGATCTGTCCGATGTACAGGTGATTATCCGCACCAGTTACCCAGGTCAGGCACCGCAGCTGGTGGAAAAACAGGTTACCTATCCACTTGCCACCACCATGCTGGCCGTGCCAGGTGCGCGCACAGTACGTGGTTACTCGTTCTTCGGTGATAGTTATGTTTACGTGTTGTTTGAAGATGGTACCGACTTGTATTGGGCACGCTCACGGGTGTTGGAATACCTTAGTCAGGTCCAGTCTGAATTGCCGCGTACAGCACGACCATCACTTGGGCCAGACGCTACCGGTGTCGGCTGGATTTATCAGTATGCATTGATCGATCGCACCGGCCAGCATGATCTATCGCAGCTAACCTCGATACAGGACTGGTTTCTAAAATACGAGCTGCAGACTCTGCCTGACGTTGCAGAAGTGGCAACCATCGGTGGCATGGTACGTGAATATCAGGTAGTCCCTGACCCGGTCAAACTCGCCAGCCATGGGATTAGTCATCAACAAGTACGCAAGGCGATAGAACAAGCTAACCAAGAAACCGGGGGAGCAGTGCTGACGCTGGGCGAAGCGGAGTTCATGGTGCGCTCCAGTGGCTACCTTCAATCACTCGAAGATTTCCGAAAAATCCCACTAAAACTGGTTGATGGGGTGCCAGTACAACTTGGAGATGTAGCGCAGATTCGCCTTGGTCCGGAGATGCGGCGTGGTATTGCCGAGCTGGACGGAGAAGGGGAAGTCGTCGGCGGGGTCGTCATTCTGCGTTCGGGCAAGAACGCCCGCGCTGTGCTATCTGCCGTGCATGAGCGACTTGAGACACTGCGGGAAAGCTTGCCGGAAGGGGTTGAAATCGTCACTACCTATGATCGAAGTGAGCTGATTGATCGAGCAGTCACAAACCTAAGTTACAAATTGATTGAAGAGTTCATTGTAGTCGCACTGGTGTGCGTATTGTTTCTTGGCCATTTGCGTTCGTCACTGGTGGCCATCATTTCCCTACCGCTGGGAATCCTTGCTGCCTTTATTGTGATGCGTTACCAGGGCATCAATGCCAATATCATGTCGCTTGGCGGCATTGCTATCGCTATCGGCGCGATGGTGGATGCAGCAGTGGTGTTAATCGAGAACGCCCACAAGAAAATTGAGATTTGGCATCGGGATAACCCAGGGCAATCTCTGACTGGTAATGCGCATTGGCGAGTCATAGAGCAAGCAGCTGTCGAAGTGGGGCCGGCGCTGTTCTTCTCGTTGCTAATTATTACCTTGTCGTTTATTCCTGTCTTTACCTTGGAAGCACAGGAAGGGCGGCTATTTGGCCCACTGGCATTTACCAAAACCTGGGCTATGGCGGCGGCAGCCGGCCTATCGGTGACATTGGTTCCACTGTTAATGGGGTACTGGATTCGGGGAAAGATACCTTCCGAGGAAAGTAATCCAATCAGTCGCTTTTTGATTAGTTGTTATCAACCCGTACTAGAGCGAGTCTTGGCGTGGCCGAAAACCACCTTGCTGGTTGCCGGTTTAGTTTTTGTTACCGCCTTTTGGCCGCTAAGTCAGCTTGGTGGTGAATTTTTGCCACCGCTGGATGAGGGCGATTTGCTGTATATGCCAAGTGCCTTACCAGGCTTGTCAGCACAAAAAGCTACCGAGCTTCTACAGCAGACCGATCGGTTGATCAAAACGGTGCCTGAGGTGGAGCAGGTGTTCGGCAAGGCGGGGCGTGCGCGGACAGCGACTGACCCTGCACCATTGACGATGTTTGAAACCACCATCCGTTTCAAGCCCAAGGACCAATGGCGTGAAGGCATGACAACGGAGAAGCTTGTCGAAGAGCTGGACCGTATTGTACGCGTGCCTGGACTGGCAAATATCTGGATTCCTCCGATACGCAATCGTATCGACATGCTTGCCACTGGCATCAAGAGCCCAATTGGCATCAAAGTAGCGGGTAATGACCTAGAGATCATTGACCAGGTGAGCCGTCAAATCGAACAGGTAGCCAAACAAGTACCCGGTGTCTCCTCAGCATTGGCTGAACGGTTGACTGGTGGTCGTTATGTGGATATCGATATTCGGCGTGGCATTGCGGCTCAGTATGGCCTCAACATCGCGGATATTCAGTCGGTGGTCAGTGGTTTGATTGGTGGTGAAAACATCGGTGAGACAGTGGAAGGGCTGGAGCGTTACCCGATCAGCCTTCGTTATCCTCGCGAGTGGCGCGACACGGTGCATCGCTTACGCGATTTGCCCATAGTCACTCCCGAAGGAAAACAAATTACCCTAGGAACTGTGGCGGATATCAAGATTACCGATGGGCCACCGATGTTAAAAAGTGAGAATGGCCGACTGTCTGGGTGGGTGTATATCGATGTGCGGGGGCGTGACCTGGCCTCGGTAGTGGATGATCTACGTGTCTCAGTGAATGATGGAGTCAGGCTGCCAGAGGGGGTCAGCTTGTCCTTTGCCGGTCAGTTTGAGTTCCTGGAGCGGGCCAATGCGAGACTGAAAGTGGTGGTGCCGGCGACCTTGCTGATCATTTTCGTACTGTTATTCCTGACCTTTCGCCGTGTAGGTGAAGCCTTGCTGATTATGGCGACGTTACCGTTTGCGGTGACCGGCGGTATCTGGTTCTTGTATCTGCTGGACTACAACTTGTCGGTGGCTACTGGTGTCGGCTTCATCGCCCTGGCGGGTGTCGCTGCCGAGTTTGGCGTAATCATGTTGCTGTACCTAAAGCAGGCGTGGCAGGAGAGACAGGAGCAGGGCCAAAAGGGTGAAGCTGCCTTGATGGGTGCTATCCGTGATGGCGCGGTATTACGTGTTCGACCTAAGGCGATGACTGTAGCTGTTATTATTGCCGGCCTTCTTCCGATTTTCTGGGGGGGAGGCACAGGTAGTGAGATCATGAGCCGCATTGCTGCGCCCATGGTAGGAGGGATGGTAACAGCACCTTTGTTATCACTTTTCGTACTGCCCGCAGCCTATCTGCTGATGCAACGACGCAACAGGAATCCAGGTTAACCAAGCTTAAAGCTTGGGTGGTTGCGATTGTGAATAAGTAAATAGAGCACATAAGGATCGCAATCTTCTGGTCTTGGCACCCTGCTTAGTGTCAGATCAGTGCTGATCTGACACTAATAATCGGCGGGGGGTTACAGGTGCTAAAGACAAAATTTGTCCGTGTGATGGTGGGAGAGGGAGCTAGTCATACAAAAGCCGATTGACGATCGGTTTTAGGTGTGTCAGTCTGATTACCAGATTGATAATCTCTAAGTGGTTAGGATTCATGCAGCTGGGTGAACTAGAAAAGCAAGTCTTGCAATACTTCTGGAAGGGGCGGACGGCAGACGCAAAGTCTGTCTATGCGCATTTCGAGAAGCAGCGCGGAGGTACCTTGAATACTATCCAGAGCACGCTGGATCGATTGTTCAAAAAAGGGCTCCTTTCCCGTGAAAAACAAGGGCATGCCTTTCAATATAGTGCAGCCATGGATCGCCAAGCTTTTATCGCCAAGCTTATCGAAGAAATTGGCGAAGATTACAGTGCGGATCCTGGCAGTACCCTTATTGCAGCTTTCAGCACCTTTTCTGAAAAGCTGTCGGATGATCAGGTTTCGGCCCTGGAAAAGCTGATTGAAGCGCGCCGGGCTGCCGACTCGAAGAGTAGTTGCTGATGATATTCGGCTATCCGGCGTTGTTTCTTCACTTGTTGACGATCCTGATCTTGGGAATGGTCACAGGAACGATGATGGCTAGTCTGCTGGTTCGTCTGGTTGCCAGTCGTCTGCCGCACTATCAATTGGCTATACGAAGAAACCTACTTTGGGCCTTTGCCGTTTTTCCGCTGTTTGCCGGGGTGGCTGCAGCGTTGCTTTCCTACCTCCCTGAGTGGAAGCCTCAAGCGAACCTGTGGCTGGCCGACATTATTCATTGGCATCATGCCTATCTTTTCTCGCCCGCATCCTGGCATGGGGTATTCTTGCTTTTTTGCCTTATTGGGCTGCTGGCCTTGTTTGCTTGGAGGGGCTGGCAAGGGGTGTCCGAAGTTCAGCGTCAGCAACTTCTCGGACTGCTCAGTGAGCGCGACAAAGATGGACTAGCAGAACTAGACACCCCTGTGCCAATGGCGTTTGTGGCCGGTTTGTGGAGTCCCAAGGCCTATATTACTCGAGGCCTTGCCTCCAGAATCAGTGCGAAAGAGCGGCGGGTTATTAGTCTTCATGAGCAGGCTCATATTTGTCGCCGCGATCCGTTGGCCAAGTTCGCCTTCTCCCTGTTGACGTGCCTGTATCCCCCCGGTGTACGCCGTTTCCTGCAGGCCGAGTTTGAGCTGGCGATTGAACAGTTGGCTGATGAGTGGGTTGTGCAGCGCTATCCCCAGCCTGCAATTATCGCTCAGGCGTTACTCCAGGTGGAGAAAATCGCCGTAAACGCTCAAGACAGGCAAGCAGATGATGCATATAGCTATTTTGCCCGCCATGCGGTTGAACGGCGTGTTCATCACCTGCTAGGCGTCAGTGAATATCGTGCTTTGCCTGTGGTGACTGTTGTAGTGCTTGCTATTTCTGCAACATTAAGCAGCGCGGCCGGTGTTGACGTGCTCCATCATTTATTCGAAACCCTTTTCCTTCATTGAGAGAGTTCAGATGAGCTGGATTTCTGTTTTTTTTACGCGTAAAAAACCGATTGCCAATCGGTATTTGTCGCACTTGATGCTGCCCATTTTACTGCTGATAGGTCAGACCGCTTTAGTGGAGGATGCGGCGGCAGCCTCGCTGACTCTACAGCAAGCGATTGAGCGCAGCCTCACTCAGCATCCGCAACTGGAAGCCATGTCATTTCGTGCTGGCGCGTCACAGGCACAAATTAACCAAGCCAAATTAAGAACCGCTACCGAAGTCCAGTTCGAAGTAGAAGATGCGCTCGGTAGCGGTGTCTACGAAGGGGCTGACAGCGCCCAGGCGACCTTGAGTCTGAGCTGGGCTTTGGAAGGTAAACAGATAGATAGTCGGGTCGGCGCCGCTGAAGCGCGCCAGTCTCTGGTTACCATCGAGCTTGAGCGCCAGCGATTTGATGTAGGAGCGCGTACCGCACAAGCATTTCTCACTGCGCTGTCTTACCAGGAACGATTGGCTGTAGCCGAAGGGGCAAGAGACAGTGCGGCCCAATCTCTTGAAGAGATACGTCGCCGTGGTCGGGCAGGGGGGGCATCCCGAGTGGATGTCCTGCGTACAGAGGTGGAATTGCGTCGCCGTGAACTTGATGTGGAAGACCTGGAGCATGAGCTGGCGATAGCCCGTCAGCAGCTTGCAGCGCAATGGGGTAACAGTGATTCAGCGGACTTTGAGCTCCTCGGACAGCTTCAGACAAATCAGACGCTGGTATCCATGGAGGATCTGAAAGTCAGACTCAAAGACAGCCCTAGAGTCAAAATCTTCCTAACCCGAGCCAGGGTGAATGAATCGGAGATGGCGATAGCCAAGTCTGATGCGCTTGCAAGTTGGCGCTTTTCTGCGGGTGTGCGTCGCTATGAGGCGACAGATGATTTTGGCGTAGTGGCCGGTGTTGCGATTCCTCTGGGTAAAAATCGGCGCAATGAAGTGAGGGTCAGCGAATTGCAGGCTAAACGATCAGTCAATCAAGCCATGGCGATCAGCGAGGAATCGCGTTTAAAAGCCAGGCTGTTTGAGTTGTATCAAGCCTTACAGCACAGCCGGCATCAGACAAGCACCTTGCATGAAGAAATTATTCCTCGGCTACAGAAGGCGGTGGCTGAGGCAAATAAAGCATATTCGGTTGGCCGTTTTACTTATCTGGAATGGCAATCCGTTAAGCAGGAATTGCTGGATGCTCGATTGGCGTTGATCAGTGCGCAGTTGAGCTCCCACGTTAATCTCACAGAAATTGAACGTCTCACCGGAATACCTCTCTCTGCAAACAGTAAGGAGAAAAATTAATGAAAGTAGCAATAAAAAATATTGGTCTGCTGTTAGTGGTTTGTCTATTGGCGATTCTCCCTACTGTTGGTATTGCTGCTGGTGCTGTTGAAAATGAAGAGGCCGAGCCTGATAAGGGACCCAATAACGGTCTGATGCTTCGCGAAGGAAGTTTTGTGGTGGAGCTGGCTATCTTTGAGACCGGAGTGCCGCCAGAGTATCGCGCCTGGATAACCGACGATGGTAAGGCAGTGGATCCGGAAGTAGTGGAACTTGAGGTTGTGCTGACACGGCTTGGCGGCGTGCGTGATGAAATCGGTTTTACTGTTCAGGAGTCGTTTTTGCGCGGAGATATGGAAATATATGAGCCTCATTCATTCAAGGTGACGGTAACCGCGCAATATCAGGGGAAGAACTACCAATGGCAGTATGACAGTTTTGAAGGCCGCACAACCATCGATCAAGAAGTCGCTGACTCCATGGGTGTTGTCACGGAGGTCGCTGGTCCCGCTCTCTTGCATGAGACTATTTCTGCCTACGGAAAGCTGAAGCTTCCTCCTTCTGGAAAGCGAGAGCTGCGAGCTCGTTTTACAGGACAGATTGTCCGTGTGCACAAAAAACTTGGTGATACGGTTTCCCGTGGAGATATTCTTTTTACTATCGAAAGTAACGATAGCCTACGGTCTTACTCATTGCGTGCCCCTATGCCCGGTGTGATCGCTTTTATGGATGGGGGGGCTGGTGAGGCGACCGGAGAACGTATCTTGGCCGTCATAGTAGATATCGAGCAAACCCAGGCAGAAGTCGCGGTCTATCCTCTTGACCGCCAGCGGGTAAAAGAGGGTAACCGGGTCATGTTGAAGCAGGCAGGTGGCAAGACGCCGGTGTCTGGCGAGGTGATCTTTATTGAACCTATGGCTGTCTCAGGCCAGTCCCAGAACGTGCTAATAAAACTAGACAAGCTTCCTTTAGGCTGGAAGCCGGGGCAATTTGTGGCTGCTGAAATCGAAGTGGCTAAGCATCCGGTCGACCTTGCTGTGAAACGTATTGGGTTGCAGGGATTCAGGGATTTTACCGTAGTGTTTGCCAAGGTAGGGCAGCAGTATGAGGTGCGCATGCTGGAGCTGGGTCGCCAGGATAAAGAGTGGGTGGAGGTGCTCGGTGGTTTGAAGCCCGGCACCGAATATGTCAGTGAGAACAGCTTCCTTCTCAAGGCCGATGTCGAAAAGTCCGGCGCTTCCCACGATCACTAAAGGCCTGTAGATATGCTAGAAATCATAATTCAACACGCCATCCAGCGCCGCCGTTTGGTGCTGGTGGTTGTCGCTCTTCTGTCTTTTCTTGGATTGTGGAATTTCAGTCGCTTGCCGATTGACGCGGTGCCGGATATCACAAATGTCCAGGTGATGATCAATACTGAGGCGCCGGGATATACCCCGTTGGAAGTTGAGCAGCGGGTTACCTATCCGATTGAAACCACGTTGGCTGGCCTACCTGGGCTCGAATATACCCGCTCGGTCTCCCGTTATGGCTTATCTCAAGTAACAGCAATTTTCAGTGACGACACTGACGTCTACTTTGCTCGACAACTAGTAAGTGAGCGGTTATCAGGTGCCCGTTCGGATCTGCCTATGGGTTTGCAACCAGAGATGGGGCCAATCGCTACCGGGCTGGGTGAGATCTTTATGTTTACGGTGGATGCGGAACCCGGTGCCGTTGATGCACAGGGCAATTCCATTACACCCACGGACCTGCGTTCAGTGCATGATTGGATCATTCGCCCGCAATTGTTGCGTGTGCCCGGTGTTGTTGAGGTGAACCCCATTGGGGGCTATAAGCGGGAAATTTTGGTGGCTCTTGATCCGGGTAGGTTACTTGCAGCCGGTATCAGTCAGCAACAGATCGTAGAGGCTGTGGAGGCCAATAATCAAAATCGTGGTGTGGGATTTGTAGAGCAGAACGGCTCTCAATGGTTGCTGCGGGTGCCGGGTCAAGTTGTCTCACTTGAGGCTCTTTCCAATACCCTTGTGACGGCAGAGGATGGCAGTCGGTTACGACTTAAGGATGTGGCTACGGTAGAAGAGGGGCTGGAGTTACGTTCGGGAGCGGCAACCCAGAATGGCCGCGAAGTAGTAATGAGTACGGTGTTTATGCTGGTCGGTGAAAACAGCCGAACGGTCGCTAGCGCAGTGGGTGAAAAGCTTGAGGAAATCAAGGCTGGCCTACCGGAAGGTATTACCGCCACCGCTGTCTACGACCGCACCGGTCTGGTAGAAAAAACCCTGGAAACTGTACAAAAAAACCTATTGGAAGGGGCGTTGCTGGTCATCGTTATCCTGTTCCTTTTGCTGGGTAATGTTCGTGCAGCGCTTCTAACTGCTGCTGTGATTCCCATTGCCATGTTAATGACCATTACTGGCATGGTACATGCGCGAGTAAGTGCAAATTTGATGAGCCTGGGTGCGCTGGATTTTGGTTTGCTGGTGGATGGTGCAATCATCATCGTGGAGAATTGCCTGCGCCGACTGAGCCAAGCGAAGGGAGCGGGGTCGTCACCAAGTCAGAAAGAGCGTCTGGTTATTGTCTTTACGGCAACCAAAGAGGTGATGCGGCCTGCACTGTTTGGTGTCTTTATCATTACCGCCGTCTATCTTCCGATATTTTCCTTGTCCGGTGTAGAAGGGAAGATGTTTCACCCCATGGCGCTGACAGTGATCATAGCCTTGGCTAGCGCCATGTTGTTGTCAGTAACGTTTGTGCCTGCCTGTGTAGCTTTGCTTTTTCGCAATGGAGTGGAAGAGAAGGAAAATAGAGCCATGATAGGGTTGCGAAATGGCTACCAACGTCTGGTAAAAAAAGCCGTAGATCTGCGTATGGTGGTTGTCTCTTTGGCTGTATTCGTTGTGCTCGGATCAATTTTTATGGCCAGTCGTCTTGGCAGTGAGTTCGTGCCGAATTTGGATGAAGGGGATATTGCTATGCATGCCCTTCGCATCCCTGGAACCTCCCTTGGTCAAGCAATTTCGATGCAGAGAACGCTGGAAGAAAAAATCCGGAAGATGCCTGAAGTGGAGAGAGTTTTCGCCAAAATTGGCACAGCCGATGTGGCAACCGATGCCGTTCCACCCAGTGTTGCGGACAACTTCATTATTCTCAAGCCTAGGGACCAGTGGCCAGATCCAGGGAAATCCAAGGCGCAAGTCGTCGAGGATTTATCTGCCATCGTCGATACTGTTCCGGGTAGTCGTTATGAATTTCTGCAACCGATACAGATGCGCTTTAACGAGCTGCTTGCCGGTGTTCGCGCGGAGCTGGCTATTAAAGTATTCGGTGATGACTTCAAACAGCTTGAGGCAGTGGGAAAACAGATTGAAAGTGTGGTGTCTGAAATAGACGGGGCTGCGGACATTCAGATGGAGCAAGTAACTGGCCTACCTGTTTTGACGATTACACCTAAGGAGCCAGTGTTATCGTCGTATGGCCTAGATAAGTCAACGCTGCAATCCCAGTTGTCTATAGCATTAGGGGGTGAAGTGGCAGGGCGTTTCTATGAGGGTGATCGTCGAGCCGATATCGTCGTTCGACTGGCTGAAAAATATCGAACCGACATGGAAGGCTTGGGATATCTTCCTATTCAGGTTCCTGGTTTCGGTTCGATTCCCTTGCGCGAGCTGGCTAGTATTGACTTGGTTGATGGATTCAACCAAGTCAACCGTGAAAATGGCAAGCGTAGGGTGGTCGTCACCGCTAATGTGCGTGGCCGAGATCTAGGTTCGTTTGTGGAGGAAATTCGCGAAGGCATCAATGAAACCGTACAGGTGCCGGCAGGTTACTGGGTGGAATACGGCGGCACCTATGAAAAACTGCAATCTGCTAGTCAGCGACTGACGCTGGTTGTGCCACTGACATTGTTGATGATTGTGGCGCTGCTGTATTTTGCACTGGGTTCTATCAAGGATTCACTCGTGATCTTTACTGGTGTGCCGCTAGCGTTGACGGGCGGTGTGCTACTGCTGTTTCTCAGAGATATCCCCTTTTCCATTTCTGCAGCTGTGGGTTTCATCGCGCTCTCGGGTATTGCCATCCTCAATGGGTTGGTAATGGTGTCGTTTATCCGTGAGTTGATGCATGAAGGTGTAACGCTGGATGACGCGATTATTGAAGGCGCGGTGACCAGATTACGGCCAATTATAACCACCGCACTGGTGGCATCATTGGGTTTTGTGCCGATGGCGCTGAATACGGGTATCGGGTCTGAGGTTCAGCGACCACTGGCGACTGTCGTTATTGGCGGCATTATTTCTTCTACCTTGCTAACGCTATTTGTCCTGCCAGCCCTGTACCGGCTGGTCAATGGGAAGGCAGCGCAGCAAATCAACAACAAGGGAGTTTAGGTTGTGAAATTGAAATACTGGATTGGTCTTCTATCCATTTTGGCAAGCAGCATCGCCATGGGGCATGGCATGTCAGCAGAGGATAAGGCGAGGGCGCTCAATGCCGGTTTCATGGAGTACATTGAGCTTGGAGCGATGCACATGGTCACAGGCTATGACCATTTACTGTTTCTGTTCGGCGTGGTGTTCTTTCTGACCCGCTTCAGTGACATTGTTCGTTTTATAACCGCGTTTACCATTGGCCACTCGATTACTCTGGTGTTTGCCACCCTCTATAGTATTCAGGCGAATTACTACCTAGTGGATGCGGTTATCGCTCTGACTATCTGCTATAAGGCGTTTGATAACCTTGGCGGTTTCAAGACTTATCTGAAGATGAAGTCACCAAACTTAATGTGGATGGTTTTCGCTTTCGGTCTTATTCACGGGTTTGGACTGTCGACGCGATTGCAGCAATTACCTCTGGCAGAAGATGGTTTGGTTTTTCGCATCCTGGCTTTCAATGTTGGCGTAGAGTTGGGGCAGATTGCTGCGCTGGCCATCATGTTGTTTTTATTGTCTGGTTGGCGCCGCATGGCATCGTTCAAACGCTTCAGTCAAGCGACCAATGGGCTGCTGATGGTGTTGGGGTTGCTGTTGCTGTTGATGCAGCTGCATGGATATCTACACTCAAGCAATCCTGATGAATTTCCGCTGAACAAGGATGATCACCAGCATACTCATGAAGACATGGGGGTTGCTAATTCTCCGCTGTCCGGGTACGAGAAGCGCTTTGATTTGGATGCAGAGGATAGTGTTAACGGTGAGGTTGAAACAGAGGGTCGTGAGCCGGAGGAGTTGCCAAACAGTGCCTCTAATCCTCACGCCCATGGTGACGGCGAAGCCCATGTACATTAATAAATTTGATCTGTTTTTATGAGGAAAATGTTATGAGATGGATGAAAATCTTGATGACGATGATGGCCTTGAGTTTTGCCTCGCCGGTGTTTTCTCACGGCGGAGGGCATGCCACGGTAACCGCCGATCAGGCGGAGGAAGTAGCCAAGTATGTGGCTGTCGAGCTCACCGAGGAAGATCGGGGTATGGGATTTGGCAAACTGGACGAAAGCTGGAGAGAGATCCCCGACGAGAGCGTGGGTATCAGTAAATCTGGCCCCGGATATTACATTGTGGCTATGAATCATGAAGATGAGGAGCGAACGCTTTATATACTTATGTCCAACACGGGTAACGTGTACGACGTAAACTTCACTGGTGAGTTCAAAGGAATTGATTGATATTAGGCTAGGGAATCAGGAGGAAAAATTATGTCAATGCTAGTCATTAAATACCTAGTATCAGCCGCAATTATAGTCTTGGTTTCCGAGCTAGCTAAGCAGAGTGATAGGGTGGGGGCGCTATTGGCGTCACTGCCTGTCGTTACACTAATGGTCTTGGTGTGGCTTTATTTTGAGGGCCAACCCACTGCCAAACTGGCCAATCATGCTTGGTATACCTTTTGGTATGTGCTCCCAACGCTGCCCATGTTCGCCTTATTCCCAGCAATGCTTGAGCGCTGGGGATTTTGGCTGGCTTTATTAGTGTCAGCTTTTTTGACCGTATTTTGTTTTGCTCTGCTTGCTTTCTTGGTAAAACGCTGGGGAATTGATCTATGGTGAGGAAAGCGACTATTTTGCGGAAAATTGCCCAATCCTGTTTAGACTAATGTCGATTGCTGGCTGTCAGAATTCAATAATAGGCGTGTTATTTAGGCGTGGGTCAAATATGTGAGTATATTCTTCATAGAAAGAGTAGGTAGCCTGAATGCTTAGTTGAGCTCTAGATGTCACTTGGAGCGAAAACTCCCATTTAACGCATCAGCTATCATCTTGGTTCTGTCAGATCCTGGAGCCGGGAGCCCAATTTCTCCCAAGCCTCGCTGCATTCCTTGGTATAGCTATGGCGTTGATAGGTCCTTTTAACCCTATTTTCTTCGGTGTGGTTCAGGCAGCGTTCTGCGACTTCAGGAAGTACGCCTAGAGCGGTCATCATGGTTGCGCCGGTTCTGCGAAGGTCGTGAGGTGTCCACTTGCCACCGGGTAAACAAAGAGCTTGCGCGTTGTTAGTGCGATTGCTCATGGTGCCACTATTTGACGGGCGCTGTCGGTCAGAAAGCTGCTTGGTTATGGTTTTTGAGCAGAGAGGGCCGGTTTCCGCTCTGTTCGGGTAGCACCATGGGGACAGGCCTGTCATTTCCTGCAGCTGTTGGAAGAAACTGACAGAAAAGGCTGACAGGTGTACTTGATGAGGCTTGCCGTTCTTGCTGTTTTCGGCAGGAATAAGCCAAGTTCTTTGCTCTAGGTCAATATACTCCCAGCGTGCCGCCAGAAGTTCACCAATGCGGCAACAGGTGGAAAGTGCTATCCAGACAGCCAATTCAGAGGTTTTCAGCAGGTTGGCAGAGGGTAGGGCGTTTGTCAGTTGTCGAATCTCGTCCTCGGATAGCACTCGGTCACGTTCAGTCTCCTTACCTCCGATTTTGGCTTTCCGAATACTGCTGCTGGGGTCGAATTCAATGATGTCTCGGTCCACGGCAAAGCGGAACATCTGTCGCATCAGGCTGAATACGACTTTCACCATGCGGGTGACACCCCGTGCCGCCATGGCATCTGTCACCTGAGTGATGTGCCCTTTACGGATGTCTGCGACAAAGACTTGGCCAATGAGGGGGAGAACGTCCTTCTCGAACATGCGCCGGACTTCTGTACCCTTGTCTTTCCGGTGTGACACGTCAATTTCCATCCATCGCTCAAAGAGCTGGGAAACGGTTTGCCGAGAAGCCAGTGCAGCGGCCTCGGCCTCTTTTTGTGCCGCTTCTTGCTCAAGGCGTGATAGCTCTGCTTGCCTAGCGGCCTCTCGAGCGGCCCGTTCTGAGTTAAGGTGCTCTCCAATGTTCTTGATGCCTGAGACGTAGAGCCGCGATAACTCGCTGGCTTGGGTGCGGGCTTGCTTGAGAGTGAGCCCGGTGGTGCCAGTGCGTGAGTAAACTCCAAGCGGGTGAAACTGGCGTTTACCTGTCTGGTCACTGTAACGGAAGTAGAAGAGATGCTTCCCGTTTGGCTGAAGTCTGACCATGAATCGACCATGCCCACGTGGGCCGTCTTCGGTTAGCCAGGCATCTTTGGGGTCTTTTGGAGTGAGGTGTCTATCTGTGATGATGCCCATGTATGCTCCGAAATCTCGTCACCGTTCCGTCACCGTTTCTCAATCGCTTTCGGTGGATTCTAGTGGACGTTGTTGGACAATGCAAAGATGTATTTTTAACTAACTTACTGATATTTAATGGTTTATAGATTCTGTTGGACGGCGACGGACAAGCTGTAACCTTTATGGGGTGCAAGGGGTAGGAGGTTCGAATCCTCCCGTCCCGACCAATCGAGATACAAAAAAGCCCGGCTGGAAACAGTCGGGCTTTTTTGTGCCTGGCGTTTGAGGGCGGAGTGTTTTTCCAGAGGGGTACGCGGTGCGTCGCTTGAGGGGCACCCGATCAGGGTTTTCCCTTCGCTTTATACGCCGCTTTGCGTGCCTTCTTCTTTGCCTCTTTTTCTTCTTCTTTTTTACGCCGGATTTCCGCCACCTTTACATGCTCTTTCTCTGCCATGGCCGGGGTCTCAAGGGTGATGGGGCCGAGTTTGGCGCTGCGGTATTCGTTTATCAGCAGGGCGGCGGTGCGGTCGAAGTCCACGTGGCCGCCTTTGCCGATACAACCGCGTTGCTTGCCGATGGTTTCCAGGAAAGGTACGCCTTCATCCGGGAGAGCCTCCAGTTTGAAGCGCTCCTTCATTAACTCCGGGTAAGCCTGCATAAAGTATTCGGCGGCGAACAGGGCCACGTCGTCTTCCTGCATGGCGGTGGCTTTGATGGCACCGGAGAGAGCCAGGCGATAGCCGCTGTCCGGGTTCTCGATTTTCGGCCAGAGGATGCCTGGGGTGTCGATGAGTACCAGGCCGTTGCGCAGGTCGATACGTTGTTGGCGCTGGGTCACTGCCGGTTCATTCCCCGCTTTGGCGATGATGCGGCTGGCCAGATTGTTGATCAGGGTGGATTTGCCCACGTTGGGAATGCCGGTGATCAGGGCTGTGACGCTGGTGGCGCGATCCGTGCGTTTACCGGCCATTTTCAGGGCAGTATCCACCAGCTTGCGGATTTGTTCCGGCTTTTCGGTGGTGATGGCCAGGGCGCGTACGCTTGGATCCTGTTCCAGATGGGCGAGCCATTGTTCGGTGACGGCGGGGTCGGCCAGGTCGCTTTTGCTAAGCAGTTTGAGACAGGGCTTGTCGGCCCGGAATTGCTCGATTACCGGGTTGGCGCTGCTATAGGGCAGGCGGGCGTCTACCACTTCGATGATCAGGTCCACCTTGGGAAGAATGTCGCGGATTTCGCGGATGGCCTTGTTCATGTGGCCGGGGAACCAGTTGATGCTCATGGGCGCCGTATCGTGTTCATTGAATGTGGAGGGAGTATAAACCAGGTGGGCGGGAGAATGTTGAGGGTTGGCTGGGGGCATATTGGAAACAGATTTCCGGGGTTTTGACGGTTTTGGCCAGCCCGGTGACACGAATCGTCATTAGTGTCTCATATGGCCTCCCGTACACTGACCTGATTGAGTCTATAAACAGTGGAGTGCGTCATGGATCTGCAGGTGCCGGAACAGGAAGCATCATTTCGGGATGAGGTGAGAACGTTTCTGGAGGAAAACCTCACCGATGAAATTCGCGAGGCAGGCAAGATGGTGACATCGGTGTTTTCACCGGTGAAAGAGGCCATGGCCTGGCAGACGATCCTGAATGACAAGGGCTGGGCGGCACCGCATTGGCCAAAAGAGTTTGGAGGCACTGGCTGGAGTGTGACCCAGCGGGCCATTTTCGCCGAAGAGCTGGTGCGTGCGGAAACGCCCCCGCTGGTACCCATGGGGCTGCACATGTGCGGGCCCTGCCTGATTGGCTGCGGCACCGAAGAGCAGCAGAAGGAATACCTGCCAAAGATCCTCAGTGGCGAACATTTCTGGTGTCAGGGGTACTCCGAGCCCGGAGCCGGTTCCGATCTGGCATCACTGAAAACCTTTGCCGAGAAAGACGGTGATGACTACATCATCAATGGCACCAAGATCTGGACCACCTACGCGCACCATGCCAACAAGATGTTCGCGTTGGTGCGCACCCGCAAAGACGGCAAACCGCAACAGGGCATCACGTTTCTGTTGCTGGATATGGATCTGCCGGGCATTTCCATTGAGCCCATCGTGGGGCTGGATGAAGTCCCGGAGCAGTGCCAGGTATTCTTCGACAATGTCCGCGTCCCGCAGAAGAACCGGGTCGGTGAAGAAAACGATGGCTGGACTGTGGCTAAATATCTGCTGACGTTCGAGCGTGGAGGTCAGGAGTATGCTCCCAGCCTTCATGTGCAGCTGGAGAAGATCAAGATGATGGCCTCCAGACAACAGACAGTGTTCGGTTCGTTGCAGGATGACCCGGTGTGGCAGTACAAGCTGGCTCAGCTGGAAGCGGATGTGCTGGCTCTGGAATTTACGGAAATGCGTATCAAGTCGGCACTGTCAGCTGGCAAGGACCCTGGCGCACTGTCATCCATGACCAAGATCCTGGGCACGGAATTGCTGCAGGCCATCACGGAGCTGCGAATTGAAACCCTGGGGGCACAGGCGACGATCTGGCAGCCCCAGGCGCTGGTGCCCGGTGACGAGCAGCCGATTATCGGGCCGGAATATGCGCTCACGGCGATGCCTCATTATCTCAATTCTCGAGCCTGCTCCATTTACGGCGGCTCCAACGAAGTCCAGCGCGGCATCATCGCCAAAGCTGTACTGGGTTTGTAAACGTCCGCCAATAAAGGAGAGACCGTCATGAATTTTCAATTGAGTGAAGAACAGCAGATGCTGGCGGACAGTGCCAAACGTTTTGTCCGTGACAACAGTAATGTGGAAAGCCATCGGCAGAATAAAAAACTGATGCCCCTGAATGAAGCCACCTGGCAGCAGCTTGCGGAGCTGGGCTGGCTGGCGGTGCCGTTTGAGGAAGAACACGGCGGCATGGGCATGGGGCCGTTGGAAACCATGGTGCTGTTAGAAGCCTTGGGCGAAGGTTTGATTATGTCGCCGTATATCGCAACCGTGGTGTTGGGCGGCGGGTTTCTGCGCCGGGCGGATGCTGCGACGCAAGCGAAAACCATTCCCGCCTTGATCGAAGGCCGTTTGCAGTTGGCGTTTGCCGCTGAAGAATACGAACGGGTTTTTAGCCTGGAAAACACGACCCTTCAGGGCGCAGTGAAAGGCAATGATGTAGTGCTGAATGGTACCAAGGCATCGGTCATGAATGGTGATCAGGCCGATTTGTTGGTGGTACTGGTCCGCACCGCGGGGCAGCCGGGTGACAAGGAGGGCTTGTCCCTGTTCCTGGTGGATGCCAATGCCGAAGGGATTGAGCGTGCGCCGCATCGCATGGTGGATGGTCGTCAGGGTGCGGAAATCCGCTTCGCTGACGTGAGCGTGTCTCAAGACGCATGCATTGGTGAATTGAACAAGGGCTACCACGTGGCCAAGGCGGTTCTGCAGGAAGGCTTGCTGGCCTTGTCGGCGGAGAGCGTGGGCAGCATGTCGGTATTACTTGATGATACGGTGGAATACACCAAGACCCGCAAACAGTTCGGCGTGCCGATCAGTAAGTTTCAGGTATTGCAGTTCCGTATGACGGATATGTTCATCGCCATGGAGCAGACCCGCTCCCTGTTGCTGGCGTCGACACTGAAATACGTGGAAGGTCACGCTGATGCGGATAAGGCCGTGCATGCCATGAAGGCCCAGTTGGGCCGCGCCGGGCGCAAGATTGGTCAGGAAGCGATCCAGATCCATGGCGGTATGGGCATGACCGATGAACTGGGTGTGGGCCATTTCGTGAAGCGTCTGACCGCAGCGGATGGGCTGTTTGGTAACGCCGATGTGCATTTAAGGGGGATGGTAAAGCCTGCCTGAATCGATGCCGGGGCGGGGGCCTGGCCGCCCCCGCTGTGTGTGATGATTGCGGGCCGGGAAGCCATAAGGTATATACCCCTGATGAGGGCGTTCGCTTGGGGTGCTCGTGTATCCGGTTTGAATCACAGGGAGTTGGAATGTCGCGTAAACATATCGCATCGGAGGCACTGCTCAAGAATATTCAGGTTCCCCAGGGCGACAAAACCTACGAGAAAATTCTCGATGCCGGGTTGGCGCTGTTTGTGGAATTCGGCCTGCGGCGTACCACCATGGAGGATGTGGCGACCCGGGCGGGCATTGGTCGGGCGACGGCCTATCGCCGCTTTGCGGACAAGGACCAGTTGATTCAGGTGGTGATTTTGCGCGAATGCCAGCAGCAACTGGCGATGATAGAGAGCGACCTGGAGAAAGTGGACGATGGTCTTGAACGCGTTCTAGAGTCCTTTGTACTGGCGGTAACCCGAGCCCATCGGCACCCGTTGCTGAAGCGGTTGCTGACCTCGGAACCGGAAACCATTTTGCCGTTACTGACGCAACGGCTGTGGCAAATGATGGGATTCTTTCGCATCTATCTGGCCGGGCTGTTGCAAGTGGAGCAAGACAACGGCGCCATACGGCAGCAGCCCATGGAGCCCATGGCTGAGCTGATGCTACGGCTTATGCAATCCATGGTGCTGTCCCCTGATGGCATATTGAACCCGGCCGATGCGGCCAGCGTTCGTCAGGTAGCAGAAGACTACCTGCGCCCGCTTCTGGCTCCTTGATAGCCTTCCTGGCCCTCTTACTAACCCAATTCTTCCTGACTCAAAGTAACGGCTAATTGATCCTTTTGTTCTAAACATAATGCGGAAAGCTGTATGCATGGGTTGCTTTTCGGTCTGTGTGAGACGTATTTTTTAATTTGTCTCATAGCCAGTGATCGAATGTTTCATGACACAGACCGCCGAACAAACAGAACGACGCCTGGACCTTCAACCTTTAGGGCCTGATTCCCTGACCTGGCAGGATTTCGGTTCCTGGCGTTTTCATTTGATGCTGCCACAGGCTTTTGTGTTGCAGGTGGCGCACCCGATTATTGATGCGGGTGTGGGGGAACACTCCGTCTATAAAACGGACCCCTGGGGCCGCGCCAAACGGTCCACGGAATTGTTGTGGCCCATCGTGTATGCGCGCCCCCAGCGTGCGATCGAGATGGGTGTGAAACTGTACGACCTGCATCGCTCCATCAAGGGCGTCGACAAGCACGGCAAAAAGTACTTTGCGCTGGACCCGGAGGCCTACAGCTGGGTGCACATCACCGGTTACGACGCCACCCTTCGCATGCATGAGCTTTACGGCACGTCGCCCACCACCCGGCAGCGCCATGCGATGTTTGCCGAATGGCGGCAACTGGGAAAACTGATGGGCATCCGTGACAAGGACCTGCCCGCCACGGAGAGCGAATACTGGGATTACTTCCACGGCATGATCCGCGACAAGCTTGAGTGGGGAGCGGTGGTGCAGGATCTCATGCGCCCCGAGCATTATCTGGAAATCCCCAAGCCCCCAAACAGCAAGATACCCGATACCGCCTGGCGCATGATCCTCGCCGTGATGGGGCGCTTTATGCGATTCAATTTGCGCGCAACGCTGCCCGATGCGTTCCGCGAAACCTTCCATATTCCCTGGACGACTAATGACGAGCGCCTTTTCCGTCTGTGGTGTGGCACTTATCGCACCATGCATGCCCTGACACCGAAAAAGTGGCGATTGATTCCACTGGCCCGCAAAGCCTACACGGATGCGCAGCGCCACCCTGAAGCCTATAACAGCAATAACTGAAGGTGCTTTTTATGAAGTCGGATACTCGCCCCTGGTTGTCTACCTATGAATCGATGGGCTATGACTGGCACACCCTGCCAGAGCTGCCCGAGAAAACCCTGTCGGACTATGTGCGAGGGTATGCGGAGCAGTTTCCGAATCGCGAAGCGCTGGTGTTTCTGGGGCATGCCATGAGCTACCGGCAACTGGATGAGATGGCTGATCGCATGGTGGCGTTGTTTGTGGCACAGGGCGCCAAAGCGGGCGACGTTCTGGGCCTGCAGATGCCAAATACCCCGCAATATGTGGTGGCCTTTATTGCGGCGGCGCGTCTGGGCATGGTCAGTACCAGCATCTCGCCTTTAATGACTCCGCCGGAAATTATTCACCAGGCCAGCGATGCCAGAGTGAAAATCCTGATGACGCTGATGCCGTTCTGGCAGATCTCCATTCCACTGGTATTGGGCAAGGTGGAGAGCCTGAGCACAGTAATCGTGTCCGGGCCCATGGATCTGGTTACTGGCCAGGGAGAAAGCGTGGAGGAGTCCCGGGACGGTGTGAATGTTATGTCGTTGCATGACCACCTGCCGGCCAACGCGGATCCGGTCGACACGAAGGTAGCCATGGATGACGTGCTGTATCTGCAGTACACCGGTGGCACCACTGGTATGCCGAAAGGGGCCCGGCTCAGTTCGTTCAACCTGTTCATGAATAACCTGCAAGCCAACGTGTTCTATGGCTACCGCACCGGTGAAGAAACCGTCGCCTCGGCGTTCCCGCTGTTTCATATCGGCGGGGCGGCCGTGTTGTTCAATGCCCTGCGTACAGCGTCCACGTTCCTGCTGATCCCGGATCCTCGGGACATTGATCATTTTGTTGGCGAAATGCAGAAGCGGACACCGACGGTGCTGGCGGCGGTGCCGGCGTTGTACCAAATGCTGTGCGCTAACGACACCTTCAAATCACTGGATTTCAGCGGCTTGCGCATGGCCATTTCCGGTGCCGCACCGTTTGCCAAGGAAGAAGTACAGAAACTGGAAAGCGTGGTCGGTGCCGGCAAGTTTTGCGAAGTGTACGGCATGACGGAGACCAGCCCGGTGATCACGCTGAATCCGGCATCACACTTCAAGGAAGCCCACGTGGGGATTCCGCTGCCGGGCACGGATGTGCGCATCGTGGATGCTGAAAACGGCAATATCCCGATGCCCCTGGGCGAAGCCGGAGAAATCATCGCAGCGGGTCCACAGATCATGCAGGGCTATCTGGCCATGCCGGAAGCCTCTGAAAAGGCACTGCGGGTGATGGATGGTCAGACGTGGATGCACACCGGTGACATTGGCGTCATGGATGAAGACGGTTTTATTCGCGTCTGTGACCGCAGCAAGGACATGCTGATTGTCGGCGGCTACAAGGTGTTTTCCGTGGAAGTGGAAAGCAAGGTGCAGAGCCTGCCATGGGTCGTCATGTGCGCAGTTGTCGGCCGCCCGGATCATGACCGGCCGGGTAACGATGTGGTGCAGCTCTATATCCAGCGCATGCCGGACAATCAGGCGTCCGAGTCAGACCTTAAAGCAGAGTTGTCCACGTTCTGCAAAGCCAATATGTCGCCCTACAAGGTACCGAGAGAGGTGTTCTTCATTGATGCCATTCCTCTCACTTCCGTGGGCAAGATCGATAAAAAAACCTTGCGGCAAACCGCATAAAAGCAGCCCGAATACCAACAACAATCAGGTGAATGATGATGATCTCCTTGCTGCCTCAACAGGGTAAAAAAATGCTGTTGGTCCTGCTGCTTGGCCTGCAGGGCTGCTCTTCCCTACAAGAGTCGAGCTATGTGCCTACCTCTCCGGAAACACTGAATGAGTGGATGGTGGAAGGTCAGTTTGTGCTGCGTGCGGATGGCATAAAAAGCAAAAGCTATTTTTACTTCAAGCAGCTGGGAGAAAATTACCAGCTGGCCGTGTTGATGGATGATCCAGTGGGTGCCCCCAAGGCGGTGATCAGCGGCAATGTCTATGCGCCGCAAGAGGAAACGCTGGATGTGATAGGTGGGGCGAGCGCCAAGAAAGTGGCTGAGCACCTGCATGCCCAGCTCCAGGCGGGAGATCTGTCCTATTGGGTGCGGGGGCTGCCTGCCACCGCCAATGCGGTGATCTATCAGGAGAATCTATACCTGCCGGAGTCCATCGAAGAAAACGGGTGGAAGATTGCTTACCAGGATTACATGTCTGTGCAGGGTGGCTATCGCTTGCCTGCAGATATGGAAATGAAATCTGAGGGCGCGTCTCTGGATCTGGAACTGGTGCGAGCGGAAACCGGGTTTCTCACCAGCCCCTGTGATCAGGGCATAGCCGATGATCAGAAAACGGACAACCCTGACGGTGCCTATGACTATGCCAGCGATGATGCGGTGAAGCGGTTGGTGCCCGAAGATGGCAGCGCGCCGTTGCCGCTGTGGATTGATGAAGCCAACTTCTGTAAACAGCTGGCCAAGGTCCATAACAACAAAATGCCCAATCCCCGCGAGGGGCTTTTTGGCCCGGATTCCATGATGTGGAAACTGGATGGTTTGAGCGCGCCACCCGCCTTTGGTGCCGGTCGTGCACTGTTGTTGCAGGTAGCACACCCCTGGGTAACCGCAGGTATTGATCAGCACTCGGAGGTGCGTAATGACCCCATGGGGCGGGCCCGTCGTACTTTCTATCATATCTCCAGCATGGTGTTTGGCAGTATGCCCCAGGCGATGGCCTCGGCGAACCAGGTGCGGGATATCCATGAGGAAATTGACGGTGAAATGACTGAAGAGGCCGGTGCTTTCCACCGGGGTTCCGAATACCGGGCCAACGAAATCAACGCCATGATCTGGGTGCATGCAACACTGTGGGAAACCATCGTCCACATGTACGAAAAGCTGGAAGATGATCTGACTCCGGAAGAGAAGAACCAGTTCTACGAAGAAACCAAATTGTTTGCCATGTTGTTCGGGATTCCGGAAAGCGCCTTGCCTAAAGACTGGGACGCGTTTATGGACTATAACCGCGCCATGTGGGAAAGCCCGCAGCTGACGGTGACTCCCAATGCCATGCAATTGAAGGAAGACCTGTTTGACGCCAAATCCATCTGGATGATCGCGCCACTCTGGGGGCAGAAAATCATCACCGCTGCTGAATTGCCACCGCGTATTCGGGATCAGTACGACATGAAGTATGGCTGGTGGCAGAAATTCAACTATGGCTGGATTCGTGGCGCCACCTGGACCGCCCAGGTGTTGATGCCGAAGAGTATGGAGCATCACCCGATTTATCATGAGGCACAGGCGCGTCTGGAAGGTGAGCGGCTGGGCGGTTATAACCAGTGGTTGATTGAAGCCTTCTTCGATAAGGAGCGGCTGGTCAATTGAAGAGGCGCGGCATCAATCTGGTGATGACGGCGCTGTGGCTTGTCATGAGTGCGCAGGCATTGGCGATCAGCGGCTATAATGAAACCGAGTTTATGACGGTGGATGCGTTTTTGTCCCAAGTCTATGGCGAGCCATTGCCGGGGATGTCTCTGTTGCCGTTACGTGGCGACCTGCGTGGCCAGGTAGAGACGGCACTGGGGCATCGGTATCGCGGCCTGCGATTGCGTTACTGGCAGCAGGGGAACGTGACGACCTGGATCATCGACGAGAAAAGCAAGGACATGCCGATGACCCTGGCCGTGGCCGTGGGGCCGGCCGGCATTACTCACCTGAACGTGTTGGTATACCGCGAACCCCGGGGCGGGGAAGTGCACCAGGCGTTTTTTCGTCAGCAATTTGTCGGGATGACCCTGCAGGATGACCTGAGCCTGTCCCGTGAGGTGGATGGTATTACCGGCGCCACCCTGTCGGTGGATGCCGTCAGCCGCGTGGCGGCCATGGCTCTGCTGCTCCATCAACACGTCATGGCCTCACAGGCAGAACCGGCCACAGACTGAACCCCGGCCTTTCCAAACCCGCCCTGACGTCTCACTATCGAACCATTGACGCTGCCGGCCCTCTAACGTTTATGGTTCGATTCTCCTCGCGCATGCTTCGCCGCTGGGCATATGGCTTGTTGTTACTGCTGGCCACCGTGCTGCTACTGATTCTGGTGGCGGTGGGCTGGGCCTATGGTGCAGGCGTGCGCGTCAGTGAACCGGGTTGGCAGCAAGGCTTGACACTGGGGCAGTGGCGCCTGATACGCGACGACTGTGTGGCCGCCCGTGGCACCGACCTGACGCTTGAGGGCGCCTGGCCGCTCAAGATCAAGCAGCGGGTGTTTGCCGTCTACGATTGCAGTGCCGGGAGCGCCCCGGGGGCTTCCAGTGAGGGGTTCCCCGACGGGCTTCCCTGGACGCCGCCCTTTGATCTGCAGGTTGCCGAGCTGGACCTGTCTGGATTGATTGATACCCCCCTTCCCGTCATGGCGATGCAGCTTCATCAGCAGGAGCAGCACTGGAAGCTGCAAGCGTCTGCACCGCAGGCGGCGCTCCAGGCGCAATACCAACGCGCCGAGGGGCAATGGACAATCAACAGTGAAGGGGCGCTAAGCGCGCTGTTGCCGGATTGGCAGGGCCACTGGCAACTGCATGGCGAAGGGCGTTGGCAAGGAGAGCCAGACGGGGAGATACAGCTGGAGATGCTCTCGGCCGGACCGGTAACGCAATCGCAACGGGCGGACCTGATCGCGCAAGCCCATTTTCAGGGAGCCGACTGGCAGCTGCAGGCGGATCTGGCCCAGCCATTGGCGCTGAACAATGACTGGCAACTGACCGCCGCAGAGCCCCTTGAGGTGGCGGGCAACGGCCTCGCGTTGACGAACGCCAGGGGCAAGCTGCAACTGGCAGGCCCGCCGGGCACGGTGACATTGCAGGCTCATAATGATCCCGACGCAACCAACCCGGCGGGGCTTGAACAGGGCCGGGGGATGTTGCTGTTGCAGGGCGACAGCCTGGGCGGTCAGCTGGACTTTCATTGGCAGGATCGCGTGCTGGTGCTTGAGCCGGCGTCGCTGACCTTGCCGCAAAATCTTACCGCGCAGTGGCAGGAGCCACTGCAGATACCCATGGCCCGTACCGGCCGGGCCGATCTGCCGCTGCGGTTGGGTTACGACGGCTTGAACGTGAAAACCGGTTCCAGCCAGATTCAGTGGCAACGGGCAGGGGCTGAAGACGCGAGTCAGCTCGATTGGCAGTGGGCGGGCGATCTGTCGCTGCAGGGCCAGTGGCAGGGCTACCAATGGCAGGGAGAGTGGCAGGGCGCTGTCGGCAGTAATGGGCTGGAGGGTGAGCCCGTCAAGCTCACGGCGCGGCAAGGGAGCGATCGTCTGAGCTTTCTGATGCCGGTAAATACCTTGCAGCAGGCCCCGTATGGTGCCGAGGCCAAGGTGAGCGGCAACATGTCCGGTTACCCGCTGGACGGCACCCTGGCTTTTGCCCAGTCCGGGGCCGGCTGGGCCGGTACACTCCAGGCCAGCACCACCTTGCCGCAGTTTGAGCGTGGCGGGCAGGTGACGGTAAAGGCCCCCTGGTCGTTGGCGGATGGCACGGTCAGCGTGGCGGCAGGGAGTCAGGCGTCAATTTCCGAAGGGCTTATCGGGCAGGCCTTGATCCGGCCGGTATTGCTGCGTGCAACGGGGCCGTTGCAGATCAATGAACAGGGCATCACCGGCACCGTGGCGATTCATGGCGGTGGTTTGCTGGCCGCCCGCTGGCGCCTGCCGCCGATATCAGGAACGGCGACGATGAAAGGCAAGCGGGTGCAGAGCCAGTTAACCGTCAGTGAGTGGCAAAGCGAATTGCGGGCCAAGGGTGCGCTTGAGAATAATGGTGGTGCGAGCGGCACCTTGACCATGCGCAGCGCGCTGGTGCCTGCCATGGGGGTGGGCCTGGCCGCTACTCCACGGCAAGGTCAGCTGGAAGGCAGCGGCCGCTGGCAATGGCGGCAGACGCTGAAAGCTTCCGGGGATATCACGCTCACCGGTGCGGATCTGGACTGGGGCAGCGTGACGGCCCGTGGCGCTGCCGGGGTGCTTCATGGTGAATACGATAACGGCCAAGTGCAGCTCAGCAGCGCCGGCCCCGTGACGGTGGACACCCTGGATATCGGCACGCCGATCACTGATCTGGCTCTCACCGTGAATAGCGACCTGTCTCAATGGCAATTTACTGATATCCGGGCCGATCTGTTGGGCGGCTATTTGCGATCCCCTGCACTGGACTGGCCCTCCGCCCGCCCGCAACCGGTGGTGATCAGCCGTATTGATCTCGCCGAAGTGGCCGCATTGCAAAACCCGCCACCGGTGTCCCTGTCCGGGCGAATCGGCGGCTATGTCCCCTTGCAGTTGGGAGCGGATTTTCTGGTCATCGAACAGGGGCGATTAGCCAACGAAGAGCCTCTGTCGTTGATCATTCCTGCATCGTCCAGCGTGCAAGCCATGGCCGACTCCAATCAGGCGGTGAAGTTGGCGCTGGACAGCCTTAGCACCCTGTTGATCAGCGACTTCCAGGCGCGTATGGCCATGGATAAAGTGGGTTGGCTGGATGCGGCGATCACCATTAAAGGGATAAACCCGCAAAGAAAAAGTCTGCCGGTAGTGTTTAACTACACACACCGGGAAAACGTGTTGGCGTTGATGCGCAGCTTGCGTATTGGCGATGAAATCACTGAACAACTGCGCACGGAGAATCGATGATGAAAAAACTCGGGCTGGGCACGGTGTTGCTGGCCGGCTGGCTGTTGGCGGCTTGTACGCCCACGGTGGCCCTGAAAGCACCGGAAGATCCCATCACTATTAACCTGAATGTGAAAATTGATCATGAAATCCGTTTGAAAGTGGAAAAGGATATCGATCAGTTGTTCAGTGAAGACAGCGACCTGTTTTAAGGAGTGGGTATGAAAATGTTGAAATCTGCATTGGCCATGGTGGCCTTGCTGCTGAGTATGGCCGCGTTTGCGCTGGATTTGGACGCAGCGAAAAGCCAGGGTCTGGTCGGTGAGCAGACGGATGGTTACCTGGGCGTTGTGAAAGCGACACCGGCGGCGGTGGAGCTGGCGGCTGATATTAATCAGAAACGTCGGGCCGCTTACGAACGCATTGCCAAACAAAACGGCATCACGCTGGAGCAGGTGGCCAGGCTGGCGGGCCAAAAAGCGATTGATAAAACCGAAGCCGGGCAGTACGTGAAGACGCCGGGTGGTCAGTGGGTTGAAAAATAGTTGTATAAAAAAAGTTTTTCTACCAAAGCATTGGGATGAAAGTTCCAGGTAATGTTTTCGTACTAGTTTAGTGTAAACCGTTGATAGTAGAGGAGTTAAATTTCGGTAAATTCAGGGGCCTGGCGCCTCTTTGTGGCTGCTTGTTTTCCTTTCCAGTGTTTAAATTCCCTAAGAAATTCGGGAACAACTGGAAAGGAATCTGCCATGAAAACCTTTTTGCGTATGACCGCTGCGGTGCCTCTGCTGATCAGCCCCTTTGCATTCGCTGGGGAAAATGTGCCTGACCAATACGGGTACATCGGTGGGCATGCCAGCTACTATACTTTTTATGACAATGACGTCATCGGTAATGGTGGTGATGGCCTGGACGATGTGCCGTTTTATGGCGCACAGCTGGGTTGGCGTTTCGCTCCAAACTGGTCCGTGCAGGGTTGGTACGAAGAAGTAGACGGTGACGCGGAGAGTAAATACAACTCTGGTCGTCGTCTGGACATGAAAAATTATTACGTCAGTGGCCGTTACCACTTTGATGATCATGGCCTGCTGGGTTTCGAACCCTATGCCGGTATCAATGTGGGCGAGCAGCTGATTGAAAGCCTGAATAACCCCAACAGTGACGATAACGACGAGCTGATGACCGGTGTGGAACTGGGTGTGCAGCGCGCGTTCTTCAAACACGTGATTCTGGATCTGGGTACCCGTCAGGCATACAGCCAGGACCGTGAATACTGGGAAGGCCAGGTTTATGCCGGTATTAATCTGGCGTTTGGCATCAGCGATGACGACGGTGGCAGCAGTGACGATGAAGTGGTTGCTGCAACCCCCGCGGAAGTGGTGACTGGCGACAGTGATGGCGATGGTGTCAATGACGACAAGGACCGCTGCCCGAACACCGCTTCCGGTGCGGTGGTGGATGCGGACGGCTGTCAGGTCTACGAGTCCATGCAGAATCGTGAAACCTCGGTGATCTACTTCGGCTTTGACCGCGACACCATTCAGGGTCAGTTCAGCGATGAAATCAAAGGTGTGGCGGATCGTCTGAATGCGGGCGAGCAAGGGCGCATCCGTGTGGAAGGCCATGCTGACAGCACTGGTCCGGCCGATTACAACCAGGGCCTGTCCGAGCGTCGTGCCCAGTCTGTGAAAGACCGCCTCATGAAGGACTTCTCCGTCGGGTCTGACAAGATCACCACGGAAGGTTTCGGTGAGAGCAAGCCGGTGGCGGACAACAGCACTGCTGACGGTCGTGCCAAGAACCGCCGCGCGGACATCATCGTGGAAACTGAAGAGAAAGAAGCGCAGTTCAAATAAACGCGTGATGTAGAAACAAAAAACGGGATGCTTCGGCATCCCGTTTTTTTATGGCCAGCAGCCCATGTTATTTCCGCGGTATTTATTGAGCGGGCCACTCAAACCGTGCGACAAATGTTCTCCGTAGGAGCGTCGCTTGCGGCGCGATTCCAGCGTTGTTAATCGCGCCGCAAGCGACGCTCCTACATTAACCGTTCTGCCAACCCCGATGCCCGCCAGGTCCGTTTTTTTACTGCACTGTCCAATACTGCCGGTTTGCCGAACTCCAGCAAGGTGAAGCGATCCCGTGCACGGGTGACGGCGGTGTAGATGAGTTCCCGGGTGAGGAGCGGGTGGGGGGCGTCCGGTAGCACCAGCAGGGTGTGTCTGAATTCCGAGCCCTGGGATTTATGCACGGTCATGGCATAGACGGTTTCCACCCCGTCCAGGCGGCTGGGCAGTACCCACTTGATGCGCCCGTCCGGTAACTGGAACGCGACGCGCAGCAGTAACGCCGGTTTGCCATTTCTCTCTTCCCGCTTTTTGTCCTCAAGTAATGGCAGGGTCAGCCCCACATCGCCGTTCATCAAGCCCAGCTGATAATCGTTGCGCGTCATCATCACCGGGCGGCCCGGATACCATTCCCGTTCCGGGGCCAGGTCCTGCTGTTGCAGGTGGCGGGTGATGCGCTGATTCAGTTGCTCCACCCCAAACGGCCCGCTGCGTAAACCGCTGAGCAGTTGCTGGTGGGTGAGTTGCTTGAGCAATGCGGCCGCCCAACCATCGAACTCTTGCCGTTGTGCCGGTGGTGTCGCCACCGCCTGAAACAGGGCACGCAAACCCGGGTGATCGCCACTGCCGTTGAGCAGCAGGGTTTCCAGTTGCTGGCCGTCGCTGCGTAAGGGGTGGCGATGCAGGCTGTCATCGTACTGTTGAAAAGCTTTGCGCACCTGCGGCAGGTTTTCTTCGTTCACCGCCCGCGCCAGTTCGCCGATGCCGGGGCTGTCCTTGGAGCGCCAGTTGGTGCGTAGCATGGCGGTCTGCTGGGCGAGGGCGTTGCCCGGGGCCTGTTCGGTTTCCTGATAGTCGCCGATGTCGGCGCCGCAGGTGTCCCTGACAAATTCGATGGTGCTTTGTTGATAACGCCCCTGGTGAGCATGGCGGCACAGGTCACCCATCACCGCGCCGGCTTCCACGCTGGCCAGCTGGTCCTTGTCGCCGAGCAGGATCAGCCGGGTGTGCGGGCTCAGGGCTGCCAGCAGGCTGGCCATCATGTCCATGTCGATCATGCTGGCTTCGTCCACCACCACCAGATCCGCGTGCAGCGGATTGTCAGCGTGGTGACGGAAGTGACGGCTGTCCGGACGGGTGCCGAGCAGGCGGTGCAGGGTGGTGACTTCCGTGGGGATGGCGTCGCGTACCGGGGTTTCCACGTCGAGTTGTTGCACCTGTTCGCCGATGGATTCTGTGAGCCGCGCCGCTGCCTTGCCGGTGGGGGCGGCGAGACGAATGCGCAGGCGCTGGTTGTCCGCCATGGCCAGGCTTTGCAGCAGCCCCAGCAGGCGAACCACGGTGGTGGTCTTGCCGGTACCGGGGCCGCCGGTGATGATGCCGATACCGCTGCGGTTGGCCAGGGCGCAAGCCACCTGTTGCCAGTCGGTCTGGCCGTTGGTACTCGGGAATAATCGGGCCAGGGCGTCGCGCAGACGCTCGGCAGGCAAGGGGCTGACCGTGGCCAGTCGCTGGCCGATGGCCTCGGCAACAGCCACTTCCCGGGCCCAGTTACGGCGCAGGTAAAGGCGGCTGCCGTTCAGCACCAGTGGTGTGCTGCCGTTCTGGCTTACCAGGGGGCTGTGTTGTAGGTCATGGAGCCAGTCGTCCGGCTTGCCGGGCAGCAGGGAGACCAGTTCCGGCGGCGGGCTGGTGCCCCACAGCTGGGTGGCCAGTTCCTGATTTTTCAGATCCAGACACAGGTGGCCGCTGGCTTGTTGATTGCTGGTGAAGGCGGCAAGTAGCAGGACGGGATAACTTGCCTGCGGACATTGCTGTTTAAGAAAGCGGGCAATGGCCACGTCCAGATCGCGCAGCAAACTGTTGTCACGCAGCAGAAGCAGGGCATCTTCCCAGGTGAGGGCGGAGAACAGGTCAGATTGCATGGAAAGCCTCCGACCCAGTTGAAAGTTGAAAGTTCAAAGTTGAAACGCGGGAAAGCCCTGAGCTGGCCGAGCAGGGTCTACGCCGCGATTGATATGTTGTGGGGCACTGCATTGCAGTGGCAGAAGGGCGTGTTCGCGCTTTTAAACTTTGAACTTTCAACTTTTAACTCTCCCTTGCTTCAAACATCACATCAAGCGCTTCAATCAATCCTGTCGCCGGTCGATCGAACACCGTTCCCGCCGCCGGGCCTTGCAGGCCGCGCAGGAACACATAGACGGCGCCGCCCAGGTGCTGGTCGGGATCATAATCCGGCAGGCGGTTTTTCAGCAGGCGGTGCAGGGCCAGCAGGTAGAGTACGTATTGCACTTCGTAGCGTTTTTCCAGCACGGCGTCAGTCATGGCATCCAGGGTGTAGGCGCTGTCATCCACGCCCAGCCAGTTCGATTTGTAGTCGAGCACGTAGTATTTGCCGTCGTGTTCGAATACCAGATCGATAAAGCCCTTGAGCATGCCGTTCAGGGTATCGGCTTCCAGTCGCGGGCGCGGATGCTGTGGATGGATATGCTGGCGGATCAGGGTGTCCATCTCGGCCACTCTTACCTGGTGGGCGGGGAACAGGAATTCCAGTTCCGGCACATAGGTGTGCAGGGTATTGAGGGCGATCTGGTCGTGTTTCAGCGGCAGGCTAGTGGTGACTGCCTGCTTCCACCAGTGGCGGATCACTTCCATAAAATCTTGCCAGCCCCGGGCCTGCAGTTTTTCTTCCAGGCTGGTTTCAAACTCGGCGGGGTCGGCCAGGGTTTGCGTGAAGCGCTGGTTGGCGGCCTGCTCCAGCACATCGTGGAGCAGGGTGCCGGGTGCCGCGCCACGGGGGAAGGCGTGGATGGTATCGGGCAGTGGTTCGGCGTCATCGATAACGGTGTCGTCTTGCTGCTCGGCCAGTTGATCACCGCGCGGGTCCGCCGGGGCCAGGGTTTCCTGTACCTGTTTGAGGGCACTGTAGCTGGCAATCCACCAGGGTTGCCGTTGTCGTGCCACAGGAATCAGCGGAGTGCGCAGGGTCTGCGCTTGCGCTTTCGGTTGATAGCATTCCGGATTGCTGTCTGGCGCGTTGATGATGGTGACCGCATCATCGGCCACCGGTGTTAGCGCGGTACGCAGGCCGTCGTTGGCCACGCCATTGCCGAACAGCAAACGGCCGATGGCGCTTTTCTCCAGCTGGTTCTGTTTGCCGCGGCCTTTGATGTAGGGCGCGATTCCCAGGGTGCAGGTGTGGCAGGCGCGTGTCAGGGCCACGTAGAGCAGACGCATGTCTTCGGCGAGCCGTTCGTGGTCCGCCTTGTTTTCCTCCGTCTCGTCCGGTTCCAGCGACACATTGAGATGATCGTTTTCGTGGTAACGCAGCGGTGGCTTGTTCTTGTCCGCCGGGCGGAAGCTGCAGATAAAGGGCAGGTATACCAGCGGGTATTCCAGACCCTTGGATTTGTGGATGGTGATGACTTTGACCCGGTCGTCGTCACTTTCCAGGCGCAGGATACTTTCCTTGCTACTGCCGCGACCTTCCTCAACCGTATCTTCCAGATAACGAATCAATGACTGTTCGCCATCCAGCTGGGTGGCGGCCTGTTGCAACAGTTCGGCCAGATGCAGCAGGTTGGTCAGGGCCCGTTCGCCGTCCAGGCTCTGGCTGAGCCGGGCGGGTACATGAAAATCCATCAGCAGGTTGCGCAACATGGGCAGCACGCCCTGGGTCTGCCATTGCTGGCGATAGCCGTGAAACTGCTCCACGGTTTCTTCCCAGCGCACTTCATCCTGATTGAGGGTATCCAGTTCCGCGTAGGCCAGGTCCAGCACGGCGCAGGCCAGGGCGCTGCGTACCCGGGTATCGGATTCCGGGGTGGCGCAGGCGTGCAGGATCAGCAGCAGGTCGTGCGCTTCGGGCTGGGCAAATACGGAATCCTGATCGGACAGATAGACGCTGCGTACCTGGCGCTCCATCAGTGCATCGCGGATGGCTTTGGCTTCGGTGCGATCGCGTACCAGGATGGCAATATCGTTGGGGTGCAGGGGCCGGAAGCGGTCGGCTTTCTGGAAGCCGGTGACGCCTTTTACGGCACCGTTAAGCAGATGGGCAATTTCACTGGCGCAGCGGGCCGCCTGTTCATCGCGGTACTGGCCGGCGCTGACCGGCTTTTCCTGCTCGTCCACCCACAGGGTAATGCCGGATTTTTCGTTGTTGTCGACTAACAGAACGTCCTTGCGACCGTTGGCCTGTACCGCTTCAAAGGGAATGGCGTTATCCATCATGAACACATCGCCAAAGGTATTCTGGCTGTAGCTGAACAGATGGTTCACGGCGTGGACCATGGCGTCGGCGCTGCGGAAGTTTTTGTCCAGGGTGTAGTGGTTGCCTTCGGTGGCCCGGCGGGCTTTCAGGTAGGTAAAGACATCGGCGCCACGGAACGCATAGATGGCCTGCTTGGGGTCACCGATCATGAACCAGCCAGTGCCTTCTTGCCCTTCATAGAGTGCGGAAAAGATCCCGTACTGAGTCGGGTCGGTATCCTGGAATTCGTCGATCAATGCCACCGGGAACTGGTCGCGGATGACTTGTGCCAGACGCTCACCGTTGCCGCCTTTCAAGGCATCGTGCAGGCGGCTGAGCATATCGTCGAAGCCCATGGTGGCGGTCTGGCGACGGACCTGATCCACGCGCCGATCGATCCAGGCGGCGGCATGGGCGAGCAGGTCGGTGCGGGGCAGTTGCGTGTTCGCCCGGCCATCCATCACCGCATCCAGCTGCTGGCAGAAGGCAAAGTCCGGGCGCTGTTCCTGCCCGGCCTTGGTGAGCTTCATGCCTCCATGGGAAAACTTTGCCAGGGTGTCGTAGGCCTTGTTGTTGAGTCGTTCACCGTTGGCGTAGCGCTGCAGGGTCTGCAACATGCCGGGCAGGCTGGTGGTGCGGTAGCTGTTGCCGTTGAGCCATTTGTTATCGCGGGCAGCGCGCACCCATTCGAGAAAGTCCGGCAGTTCGTCGGCCAGTTGCTGGCGGGCTTGTTGATCCTTGTCCGCCTGCGGGCCGGTTTGGGTGAGCCAGTGAGTGACGCTTTGCGGTAGTTCTTCCGGGTCGGCTTCTTTCAAACCGAGCAGGGGGCGGCAGGCCTCCAGCAGCGCATCCGGGTTGCCCAGGTTGTCGCTTTGCAGGGCATTGGCGGCGCTGACCGGGAATTTACTAATGATGGTGCGCCAGTAATCCCGCGCTGCCATTTGTTGTTCGTCGCTGGCGTCTTCCTGCAATTCCAGGCTGAACAGGCTGCCGGAATCGAAGGCGTGCTGTTTGAGCATGCGGTTGCAGAAACCGTGGATGGTGTAGATGGCGGCTTCGTCCATCCACTGGGCGGCGGCGTCCAGGCGTTGGGCACAGCGGGCGCGGTCGTCCGGGGCGCTGTAGTCGTTAAGCAGTTCTGCCAGTACCGGGTCGTCGGCTTCGGCGTTGCCATCGGCAAAAATGCGGGCAGCATCAGCGAGCCGATCGCGGATCCGTTCACGCAGTTCTTCGGTGGCCGCTTCGGTGAAGGTCACCACCAGAATTTCCGGCGGCAGCAGCGGCCGCGAGAAGGCATTCTCTTCGCCATGACCCAGCACCAGACGCAGATAAAGGGCGGCCAGGGTAAAGGTCTTGCCGGTGCCGGCGCTGGCTTCGATCAGCCGGGTGCCGTGCAGCGGGAAGGTGATCGGGAGCGGACGTTCAATGTTCATGCGTCATCTCCCGGTTCACGCCATTGGGCGTGCTGGTAGAGCGGGTCATAGAGTTGTTCGGTCCAGTAGGCGAAGGCGCTTTGGTCGCCGTGGCGAACCGCGAGCAGGGTGTCGAAGTCGGCCCAGGCGCGGGCAATGGCCGGTTCCTTTTCCTGTTCGCCGGTGTGCATGAAACCGGATTCGAACACCTTGCGGGCTTCGCTTTCCCCCCGCTCTTTTTCTTCCCCTTTCAGCCAGGCGAAGGCGGTGGCGCAGGCCACGGGCAGCGGTTCGCACAGGGCCTGTTGCCAGGCGTGGCCCAGTTGATCCAGGCAGTGCTGGGCGTCGCTGCGGTTCAGGTGGGGCAGGGTGATGCGGCCATCCTGTCCCTGGATGTGGGTGGTCAGCGGATGCCCGGCGGCGCAGGCGGCCAGGTGCAGGGTCCAGTCCCGGGTGAGTTTGTCGAAGCGTTCTTTCAGCTTGCCGGTGTGCAGTACCAGCCGTTGGGCATTCGCAGCGGAGCCGCGCAAATCCGTGAGCCAGTCTTCGATCTGCAAAGGGCCGGCGTTGAGGCGGATTTCCTGTTGCGGTTGCGGGGTGCCGCACTCGGCCAGCAGGGCAAAGTACTGCTCCAGTGGCTGCGACAGGGGCATCAGCAGGCTGTCACGGCTGCCCTCGTCAAAGGGCGCCAGGGGCAGGTCGCCGCTGCCGGCCAGGCGATCCAGAGTGTGGGTCATGGCGTCGCCGGCATGCTCGGGGCCGGCGCGCAGGGCTTCACTGAGCAACTGGTCCTGTAACTGGAAACGTTGCAGGCCGTCGAAGGAAAAGGGTTCGCTGTCGTCCAGGACCTGGCGTTGCTGTTTCAGGCGAGCTTTCAGCCGTTGCTCGAAAAAGTGCGCCACGGGTTGTTTGAGAAAGCGGCCCAAAGCGGCGCAGGTAATCGGCTCGTCGTTTTCCAGTGGCGGCAGGGGTTGGTCATTGCTGACCTTGTGCGCCTGGCCATTGTGGAGGGCGCGCCATTCGTTGGCGTAGGTGTGTAGTGACGTATCGGGGACCGCATCCTGGTCGCTGTGGAAAAAATAGCGGGCGCTGAACGGTTGCAGTGGATGGGATACGGTGAGGGCGTCCACCGGTTCGCCCAGGTCGGTGCGCCAGCGCTGGTTGATATGGTCGCGCAGTTGCGCCACCAGCACCGAGGGCGGACGTTCGCTGTTGTCGCGCACGTTGCGACCGGTCCAGCTGATATAGAGGCTGTTGCGGGCGCTGAGCACGGCTTCCAGAAACAGGTAGCGATCGTCGTCCCGGCGGGATCGGTCGCCGGGGCGATAGTTGCCCCACTGGCGCATCAGGTCGAAATCCATGGGCTGCTGCTGGCGCGGGTAATCGCCGTCTTTCATGCCCAGCAGGCAGACATGGCGGAAGGGAATGGCGCGCATGGGCATCAGGGTGCAGACATTGATGCGCCCGGCCATGAACCGTTGCGACAGGCTTTCCGCGTTGAGGGCATCGAGCAGGGAGCGGCGGGCCACGGTGAGTGGCAGGGGGCTGTCGAAGTCCGCTTCGGCACAGGCGGCCAGCCAGTCGTTGAGGGCGTCGCGCAGGCCCGCATCCAGGGTCTGGTCGGTTTCGTCCACGGGGGCGAACAGGTCATCCAGTAACCGGGTGAAGCGTTGTTGCCACTCCCGGGCGCTGGCGTCCGTACGGCTTTGCTGCCAGTGATGTTCCAGAGTATCGAGCAGGCGGGACAGGCGCCCGGCCAGCTCCGCGCCCAGGCCGGCCACTTCGTCCAGCGGCTCGATGCCCATCCAGGCCGGGCCGTCGCCGAGCAGGTAGCCGGCCAGCATCCGTTTCAGGCCGAAGGCCCAGCTGTTCTGCTCGAAGCCGGGCACGTCCAGGGTCTTGCGTTGCGGGCTGTTCAGGCCCCAGCGAATGCGCGCCTGGTCGATCCAGCGAGCCAGTTGCGGCAGGTCGCCTTCGTCGATGCCGAAGCGTTCGCGCACCGCGGGCACATCCAGCAGGTCGAGAATATCGGTGGCGGTGAAGCGCCATTGCGGCAGGTGCAGCATGGATTCCACCGCCTGGGCCAGCGGCGAGGCGGCGCCGGCACTGCGGTCGCTGAGGGTGTAGGGCAGGTAGCGTGGATCGTCCCGTTCCAGCCGACCGAATACCGCATCAATGTGCGGCGCGTAGGCTTCAATGTCTGGCACCATCACGATCACATCGCGGGGCTGCAGGGTGGGGTCGTTGCTGAAACGGTCCAGCAGTTCATCCTGGAGAATTTCCACTTCCCGCTGGGCGCTGTGGCCGATGCGAAACTGGATAGAGGCATCAATGGCCAGGGGCGGGCGCTGGTCCGGCGTCGGCAGGGGTTCAAGGTCAAGAATGTCCTGCTGCAAGTGCTGCAACAAGGTGTGCGGCTCGCGGTTTTCAAACAGATCAATCTGGTTCTGGAAGGCACTGCGGTAACTGTCCGGGTCGTCGTGGTCGTAGAGCAAGCCGATAAAGTCGCGGCCCTGTTTGCCCCAGGCGGCCAGCAGCGGATTAACGCGGTTTTCTGGCAGGGCGGTCAGGTGGCGTTTGCGGTTGTCCAGTTGGCGGCGCAGTAGCTGTTTGTCTTCGACGATATCCGCCCAGTAATGCTGGCAGGGGTTTTGTACCAGCATCAAGATTTGGCAGTGCTGGCTGAGCGCGGCTAGCGCTTCCAGAGCCTGCTGGGGCAGAGCGCTGATACCAAAAATGATCAGCCGGCGTGGCAGGCCTGGCGGCGGTGTGCCTTGTTGGGGCGCGAGCGCGGCCATGAAATCACGGTGGATGGCGCTGCGGCTGAGGCCTTGTTTGCTGTCGTCCATGTCTGCCAGCAGGGCGCGCCACAGATGTGCCTGCCATAACTGGCTGGTGGGAAAATCGTCAAAGGCGTCGCGATCCTGCGCTTTGCGCAGACGATCGTTACCGTTTTCCCAATCCGCCAGCCAGTCTGCCCGATACATTTGGTAGGCATCGAACAGATCTGCCAGTCGTTCGGCCAGCTGGTGACGTTTTCGGCCATCCACATCGTCAGCCAGAAAGTGCCGCAGGGGACCGAAGTGCTCGTTGTTGAGCAAGGCAGGCAGCAGCCGGTACAGCCGCCATAGCAAGCGGGATTTATCGAACGGTGAAGTACGCGGGACCTGGTCTTCGCCGAGCACGGTGCGGTAGGCGCCCCACAGGAACCGGGCCGGCATCTGAAACTGGAAACCGGCACTGATACCCAGGGCATCCGCCAGTTGCAGTTTCAGCCATTGGGCCATGCCGTTGGACTGCACCAGAAAGGTTTCCGTTTCCAGTGGTGGCAGTGGCTCACGCTGCAGCCAGTCCGCCACCAGCTCGGTGAGGGTTTCCAGACGGTTGCCGTGCAGCACCATCAGCCCGTTTTGCATGGACATTCCTTGCGCGAAATTGCGTTTGTGCGAAAGGGCCTAGCCTAAGGGAGAAGCGCTTGCCGCGCTACAACAGGTAGCGATACCTAGTGTTGAAGGAGGGGATGCTAAAGGAGGGGGCGGCCAGATTGTGTTGTGGGGAAATAATTGGGTGGCAGTGACGAGTAACGAGAAGCGAGTCTCGAAAAGCAAAAACCCTTCTTCGGTAGAAGGTTTTGACTTTCGCAACTCGCTCTTCGTCACTCGCTACTGAATCGCTACAGCACGCTCATCCACCAGTTAAGCCGTTCGCGCTTTTGCGGCTGTGGTTTTTCCTGCTGCTCTTGCGCTGGCGGGGTGTCGGCTTCACTGGCCTGGCTGGGCTGAATACCAAAGGTCGGATACAGCGACGCTACCAGCAACACCGCCATGGCGCGGTTAAAGGCGCGCAAGCGCCGGCCCTGATGCAGCCAGTTTTTCAGCACCGCGCCAAACAGGTTCCAGCTGCTGATCAGCGGTAATCCGACAATCAGGAAAGTGCCGGCCACAATGGCTACGCTCAGGGTAAAGTCCTGCGGCTGGGTAAAGGTGGCCACGCCGGTGAGAATCATCATCCAAGCTTTGGGATTGACCCACTGGAACAGGGCGGCCTGCATGAAGGTGAGCGGTTTGGCTGTATGGGTGCTGGTGTCCAGTTGGCGGGTGCGCACTAGTTGCCAGGCCAGATAGAGTAGATAGAGAGCGCCGCCCACCCGTAATGCAATCACCGCTTGTGGGAAGCGGGTGAGCAGCGGGCCGAGTCCCAGAGCGACACATAACAACATCACCTGGCAGCCGATGGCGATGCCAAAAATATGCGGCAGGGAGCGGCGAAAGCCCGCGTTGGCTCCCGAGGTGATCAGCATCAGATTGTTGGGGCCGGGGGTGCCGGTCATGACAGCGACAAAACCGATCAATGCCACAAATTGTTCCGTCAGCATGAGGATATTCCTGTTGTCTCAAACGGGGTTGGCTGCGTGTTTCTCTCGTGCAGATACGGGGCAATGGCGTGCCAGGCTCTGGCGACGTACTGGTCTTTTTCACCAACCGGGGCCACGTAGTGCAAGGCACTTTTAGCTGCGGCTTGTCCTTCGGTTCGCGCGATAATCCATGCGGCCAGATAGGGGGATGCGAGGCAGCCCCCCGCGGTGGCGATGTTGCCGGTTGCATAAAAAGGCTGGTCCAGCACGGTAACCCCGGCGTCCTGTACCCACGGTTTGCTGGTGAGGTCGGTACAGGCAGGGATATCAACGAGCAGCCCCAGCCGGGCAAGAACAAGCGCTCCCGAGCACTGGGCGGCGATCAGCTGGCGTGCCGGGTCCAGTCGTAGCCTGGTCATGATGGCGCTGTCGTTGATGATCTCTCGGGTTTTGATACCACTGCCGACGATGACTGCGTCGGCAGTGGGGATTGCATCCAGAGTGGACTGGCTATGCACCGTGACGCAGTTCATGGAGGTGACTTGGCGCTCGGGGCTGCAGAGCGTGACGCGCCAATTTGGCTTGTGGATGCGATTCAATACGCCGAGGGCGATCAGCGAGTCCAGTTCGTTGAAACCCTGGAAGGTGAGTATCGCGATGTGCATAGCTGTCCCCCTGTCCGTTTTGTGAGTGTGTAGATGGCATCGGAGCGCCTCTGGATAGACTAGGTGGACAGTCTCTATGGATACAGATATAACAATGTGAAATTGATGCGGTACAGATTGGGTTTTCTTTTATCTGTACTGCTTGTGGCGCACACAACTGTATCGGTTTGGACTATTTCATGACCTTGTATCAGAGCCTGGCGGACCGGCTTCAGCGATTAATTGGCGAGCAGGTATACCCGGTGGGTAGCCGTCTGCCCGGCGTGCGGGTGTTGGCGGAACAGCAACAGGTCAGCGTGTCCACGGCGGTGAATGCGTGCCGGGAGCTGGAACAGCGCGGTGTGCTGGAGGCGCGCCCCCGCTCGGGGTATTACGTCCGGCAGCCGCCGGTGCTGCGTGAGCCGCCCCGGGTGGCCACGGCCAGCCGGAAACCACGCAAGATCACCGGGCAGGAACAGGTTCTGCAGATGCTGCAGAACGTGAACAACCCGGCGGTGGTCAATCTCGGCGCGGCGGTGCCAGCGCCGGAATTTATGCCGGTGGCGGCCATGGAGCGGGTTTTTCATGGTGTGTTGCGTGAGCAACGGCGTCGTTGTGTGGGGTATGAATTCCCGCCCGGGGCACCGGAGTTGCGCACCCAGATCGCCCGTCGATTGGCGGGCATGCAATGCGCGGTGGCACCGGAAGAGGTGCTGATTACCAATAGCTGCCAGGAATCCGTGGCGATTGCCCTGAAGCTCACGACGCGCCCCGGCGATACCGTGGCGATTGAGTCGCCCACGTATTACGGCCTGCTGCAGGTGATCGAATCTTTGGGGTTGAAGGCACTGGAGATTCCCACCGACCCGGAGCAAGGGATCTCGCTGGAGGCGTTAACACTGGCCCTGGAGCGCTGGCCGGTGGCCGCCTGTGTGGTGGTGCCGAATTTTTCCAATCCGTTGGGCGTGTGTTTGTCTGATGCCCGCAAGCGGGCCCTGCTGACGTTGCTGGGCCGTTATCAGGTGCCCCTGGTTGAAGATGATATCTATGGAGATCTGCCGCTTTCCGGACCTCGTCCCCGGCCTATCAAAAGCTGGGATGATGACGGCCTGGTGTACTACTGCGCTTCATCGTCAAAAACCTTGTCTGCCGGGTTGCGGGTGGGCTGGCTGGTGTCGCCACCGGCGCAGCAGGAACGCGCAGAATATCTGCAGTTCATCAATACCGTTTCGGTGAATACGCCGGGGCAACTGGCCCTGGCAAAGTATCTGGAAACCGGGCGTTATGACCGTTTTCTTCGCCAGTTGTGCGGAGATCATGCATTGGGGGTGGCCAGAATGACGGAGCGGGTCACCCAGCTTTTTCCCCGGCAAACCCGGGTCAGCCGTCCGGCCGGCGGGTTCGTTCTGTGGGTAGAATTGCCCGACGACGTGGACACCACAGAGTTGATGGCGGCCGCGCTGGAAAAGGGCGTCAGCTTTGCGCCGGGGATTTTGTTTTCCGCGTCCGGGAAATTCAGCAATTGCCTGCGACTCAATTGTGCCGTGAAATGGGATAACCGGGTGGAACAGGCACTGGTGACGCTGTCGCGGTTGTTGTAACGGCGGAATGGAAGGCTACTTTGTCGTTACGAGTTACGAGTTACGAGTTACGAGAAGCGAGAAGCGAGAAGCGAGAAGCGAGAAGATAAAACCGGTTTTGCATTTCGCTTCTCGCAACTCGGATTCTTATGCCTTCGGCGACGTCGCCCGGGTTTGGCTTACATCATCACCGAGCCAAGCACTTCGCGCTTGTCGTCCTGCACTTTGATGACCTGCCCGCCTTCCTTGATCAGGGTATAACGTTCCTGCGTAGCGATGACCGAGATGGAACCATCGGCGTTATAGGTCAGTTCAGCTTTATTGCCCAACCCGTCGGTCACGGTCTCGGTGGTGCCAGCCACCTTGGCGCCTTCCTTGCTGATCGGGTTGGTGCCAGTCCAGAACTCGATGGAGTTAAAAATGATGATATCGCCCAGCAACGACAGGCCGTAAACGGGAATCCACCAGAAGGCAAAGGAAATCCCCTGATTGACGAATTTGTTGTTGGTGGCGTCTGCGTTCCAGTCCTGCACGGTATCGAACAGGGCATTCTGGCCAAGGCAGCCAGTCAGCAGAGCGGCGACAGATACGCTGGTGATGATCTTTTTCATCGGACTCTCCTCGGGTTTGGGTGAGTTCATTATTACTGCCATTCAGCCACGAGGAAAAGAGGGGAAGCAGGGACAGTGAATAATTAATCGTTAATAACGACGCGATTTAAGTGTCGTGTTGTTGTAAACGCAAGAGGCCGCACCCGTACTCCGGGCGCGGCCTCTTGCATTTAAAGTTAACAACGCTCTCGCGCCGTTATTAATTATCCACTATTAATTATTAATTGGCGTTACTCGCTTTCCATCTCCGCCAGCTCGTCTTCGAAGAAGAATTTCTCTTCGCCGAAGGCCGGTTCCAGATGATTCAGCCAGGTGGCGTCTTCGTTGTACTTGGCGAAGAAGGGGCGCTGTACCCAATCGTGGTTACGACCCTGGATGAAGCGCAGGGCGAACACTTTCTCGCCGTTGATTTCGGTAACGCCCTGGATTTCCACCTTGCCCGGGTGGCTGGACATGCTCGGGCCTCGCGCGGTGCGGGCGATGCCGGATACCTGTTTCATGGCGTCGCGATAGATTTCCCAGGCCTTGGCCAGGGGCACTTCAAAGTAATGGCGGGCGCCGGTGTCGCGTTCCACAAACATGTAGTAAGGGATGATGCCCAGCTCGACCTGGGTCTGCCACAGGCGCGCCCAGTCGTCGGCGTTGTCGTTGATGTGTGCCAGCAGCGGGCCCTGGGCGCGAATCACCGCGCCGGTGGCGCGTACCCGCTTCACCGCTTCACGGGCGATGTCGGTTTCCAGTTCCTGCCAGTGGTTGTAGTGCGCCATCAGCGCCAGGTGTTTGCCGCTGGCGACCACTTCCTCGAACAGGTCCAGCAGGTCCTGGGCGTCGGCATCGGACACCACGCGTTGTGGCCAGAAGGTGAGTGCCTTGGAGCCGATTCGGATGGTGCGAATCTGTTCCAGTTCCAGCAGCGGCTCGATATGAGCCCGCAGGTTCTTGGTTTTCATTACCAGCGGATCGCCACCGGTGACCAGCACATCGGAAATTTCCGGGTGGGCCTGAATGTATTTCTTCAGCTGGCCGGCTTCCTTGGTGGCGATTTTCAGATCGTTATCACCGATGAACTGGGCCCAGCGGAAGCAGAAGGTGCAATAGCTGTGACAGACCTGGCCCTGGCTGGGAAAAAACAGCACGGTCTCGTTGTACTTGTGCTGGACGCCATCGATCTTCTCGCCGTCCACTTCCGGCATGTTGTGTTCCATCTGCCCGGCGGGGTGCGGGTTCAGCGCTTCTCGTACTTCGGCGATGGTGGCCTTGATGACGGCCTTGTCACCGCCGCGCATGGCATCGGCCACTTTGTCGAAGTGTTCCGGAGCCAGCATGCCTTTCTGCGGGAAGGTGAGCTGGTAGATGGGGTCATTGGGGACATTGTCCCAGTTGATCAACTCATTGATGACGTATTCATTGACCCGAAACGGCAGCACATTGGCTACCACGTCCATGGCAAAGCGGGTCTCGTCGTCCAGGCGTTTGAGCGGCTCGATCTTGTCGAGCTGGCGGGCCGTGTAGACCTTGAACCGGCGGGGTTCGTCGTAGCCGTGTTCAAATGATTGAGCCAGCTTGTCGGTGCTCTCGCGAGTGTCCTGGTGCAGCGGAATAACCGTATTGGTTTCGGGCATGGTATCGCTCCTCATCATGCGCCGGCATGACGATAACGCCGTCAACACCGGTACACTGGTTGCCTAAACCAGCGGAATTAGTCGTTACTACTGATGGCCAGCGGCGGCTGGCGCTGAGTGGGGCTTGTCTAGCCCGTTTAACGTGCGTCGGCAAGGCGACGCAGAGGACTTGGAACGGATCGCCCCCCAGCCTGATCGGGGAGGAGAGTGGTCATTTGCTGCACGCTGTTTAATAGGCGCCAGCCGACCAGTGTTCCAAAAGAGAGCGTATTCTAGGGAAGCGGCGCGCAAAGCGCAAAGCCCGGCGGATGCGGGCCTCGCCGGTTATGCTATCGTTGAGCGGATACCCGCTTCAGAGACGGAACTGCATGCCTTTGGATGTCACTTACTGGACCGCTGAAATCGACGCCTTACTGACGATGCTGGACCCCTATTGGCCCTATATGGCGGCGGCCATCAGTATCGGGTTGGCGGTGACGGTGACGGTGCATGTCGCTCAGAATAAGCAGGATGCCCGTGCGGCGGCGGCCTGGACCGGGCTGGTCTGGCTGGTGCCGGTGCTGGGTGCGCTGCTCTACTACATCCTGGGCGTCAATCGTATTCGCCGGCGGGCACGCCAGCTTACCGGTGGGCTGATCGACAGCAATGATGGCTGGCGCGTTGCAGCCGAGCCGGAACCGGACCTGAAACACCTGAAAATCCTCAGTCGCCTGGTGGGGCGGCTGACCCACTTGCCGCTCACCGACGGCAACCGTATTACCCTGCTGGATGCCCCCGGCGCCTACCAGGCCATGTTAGACGCCATCGACAATGCCAATGAAAGCATTTATCTGGCCACCTATATTTTCGGCAACGATGCCGCCGGTAAACCGCTGGCCGATGCGCTCTCTTCGGCAGTGGCCCGTGGGGTCAAGGTGCGGGTGTTGGTGGACGGCGTCGGCGCGCTCTATTCCCTGCCGTCGGTGGTCTGGCGCCTGCGCCGTGGCAAGGTGCCGGTGGAGCGTTTTCTGTATTCCCTGGCCCCCTGGCGCATGCCGTACCTGAACCTGCGCAATCATCGTAAATTCATGGTGGTGGATCGCCGTTATGGCTTTACCGGTGGCATGAACATCCGCGCCGGCTATATACAACAACCGCCGAAGATTACCGACCTGCATGCCGGCATCGAAGGGCCGGTGGTGGGGCAGTTATTGCGCAGCTTTGCCGCAGACTGGTATTTCACCAGCGGTGAGTTGCTGGACACCAGTTACCGCGGCCCGGCCTGGCTGGGCGGTGTGCAGTCTCGGGGCATCAGTGCCGGCCCGGATGCGGATTTCGACAAGCGTCGCATGACGCTGCTGGCGGCCATTGGCAGCGCCGAATCCCGTATTCGCATCGTCACCCCGTATTTCGTGCCCGACCTGACCTTGCTGGCCACCCTGCAACTGGCGCTGCTGAAAGGGGTGCGGGTACAGATTGTGGTGCCCCGCAAGAACAACCTGCGCCTGGTGCACTGGGCCAGCCTGCATGCCCTGCGCTGGCTGGTCGCCGAAGGGGCTGAGCTCTATCTGTCGCCACCGCCATTTGATCACAGCAAGGTGATGACGGTGGATCAGCACTGGGTCATGTTGGGGTCGGGTAACTGGGATGCGCGCAGCCTGCGGCTGAATTTCGAGTTTGACCTGGAGTGTTACGGGGAGGCGCTGGCAGAGCAGATTGATGAGGCGCTGGATGAGCGGATTGCGCTTTCGCAACGGCTGGATCAGGCCGGCTTCCGGCAAATGGCGCCCTGGCGGCGGGTGCGCAATGCACTGGCGCACATGATGGAGCCTTATCTGTAAGCACGCAGGGAGGGTGTGGCGACGGGGTAGAGTTGAGCCGCAATGGCAAAATGCCATTATTTGTGTGGTCTTGATCACGGTCTCCCGGTTTTAAGGGATACATCGGCCGAACTCTTGGTTATAAAGTAGCCGGTTAAACAGGGTGTTTAATCGCCACCCAATACGGAACATTGCGTAACAGCGCGGACGTTGCGCGCAACACTGTCAGGACGATGATGATAAAAAAACTGACAACTCTGCTATTACTGGTGCTGGTAGCCATGCCGGCCCTGGCCAGCGATGGGGAATGGGTGCTGGTGACCGACCGGGACGGTATTCAGGTATTCCGCCAGGATGACGGGGACTCACGCCTGAAAACCTTCCGAGGCGTGGCCGATCTGCAGGTGAACGACTTTAACGCCATCGGCGCCTTGCTGGATGATTACGACGCGGTGGCGTCGTTTATGCACATGGTGTCGGAAATCCGTGATCTGAAACGTAACTCCCCCTATCAACGGGACGTCTACGTGACGACACGCCTGCCGTGGCCGGTGAAAGACCGAGATGCCCCCCTGCGGGTGACCTTTTATCAGGAGCCGGACACGCTGGATCTGGTGATGCCCTTTGCGTTGCACGCAGCGGCTTACCCGGAGCAGGCGCACTATGTACGCATGCCGCAAATGGAAGGGTATTACCGGTTTTCCCCGGGCGAGGCGGGCAAGGTGCAGGTGACCATCGAAGTAGTGCTGGATCCGGGTGGCGCATTGCCGGCCTGGTTGGCCAACATCATTCTTCGGGATATTCCGTATTTCTCGCTACGCCGCTTGCAGCGCGTGATCAATCAGCCCCGTTTCCAGGGCATTGCCCACGGGTACTACCAGACGCCGGGCGCCTGGCAGCAAGCCGGTGAGGTTCGTGAGGTGGCCGATGCCACCCGTGAAGCCAAGGCTAGCGCTTCAGGGGTGAGCCCGGCCCCATCAGAGCCCAGATAATCAGGCCGATCAGCGGCACAATCAGCACCAATAGCACCCACAGCACCTTGGCACCGGTCTCTGCGGACGATTGGATAATCATTACGATGGCGTAAATCGCCACGGCCAGTTGTAACAGTCCCAGTAATTTCATCGACATTCCCTTTTTGTCCGACGTGAAACCTTAATCTAGAGGACTTGGGCGAAGCGGTAAATCACCGGGGTGTAAAACCCGGTCAACTTTCCTGACGATGGGGTTGCTGGCGGCGCGTTCCGACCAGCATCAAGCCGCTATAGAGCAGAGCCACCACTGCCAGGCCGGCCCCCAGCAGAACAACACCCCACCAGCCCTGGTGCTCGTAGGCAGCGGCAGACGCCAGTGAACCGGAGGCGCCCCCCAGGAAATACACAAACATGTAGCCGGAGTTGAGCCGGTTGCGGGCGCTTTCATCCAGCGAAAACACCATGTTCATATTGGTGATGTGCACGGCCTGAAGCGCCAGATCCAGCAGCACGATCCCGGCGAGCAGTGCAATAAGCGAGGTGCCGCCCAGCCCCAGTAACCCCCAGGACAGCAGCAGGATAACGATGCCAATGATCGTCAGCCGCTGGCCGTGGCCACGGTCGGCCAGCACGCCGGCGTGGCGGGCCGACAGGGCGCCCGCTGCCCCGGCCAGGCCAAACAGGCCGATGGTGGCATCGTTGTAGCCCCAGGGTTCGGCGGACAACAGGAAGGCCAGGGATGTCCACAGCACGCTGAACATGGCAAAGCCCAGAAAGCCGAGAACGGAGCGCTGGCGATACATCTTGTACCGCAGAAACAATCCAGCGATGGAGGTAATCAGCTGACCATAGTGCAGCGAGGCGGGCTGGTGGTAGCGGGGCAGCAAGCGCCACAGGGCCAGCGTATTGAGCAACATCAACGCAGCGGCCACCCAGTAGACGGTATGCCAGTCGCCCAGGGAGGACAGGGCTCCCGCCACGGTGCGTGCCAGCAGAATGCCCAGCAACAGCCCGCTCATCACCGTGCCCACCACCTTGCCGCGGGTTTCCAGTGGCGCCAGCGTGGCGGCAAACGGCACCAGCACCTGTGCCACCACCGAAAACGCCCCGGTGATGGCGGTGCCCGCCAACAGCATCGGCAACGAACGGGCACTGGCGCTGATCAGCAACCCGACCATGGCCAGCAGCATCATGATCACAATCAAGCGGCGCCGCTCGACCAGATCACCGAGTGGCACCAGCAGAATCAGCCCCACGGCGTAGCTGGCCTGGGCGGTCGTCACAATGATGCCGGCCTTGGCGTAACTCAGGCTGAGTTGATCTGCGATGGTGTGCAGCAGCGGCTGGGCGTAATAGTTGCTGGCCACTACCAGACCGGTAGTGGTGGCCATCAGCAACACGAGAAGCGGGCTAAGTGGCGAAGAGGAGGGCGTGTCGTGGGTCATGCGGAATCCTGGTGTCCGTGCGCGGCACAGTGTCTGGCAAAGGGGAATGGGGAGCCAGAGTAGTTAGCTGATCGGATTGATAGAAAAAGGTGATGCAGACAAAAACGGAAAGATGGTGCCCCGGAGACGATTCGAACGTCCGACCTAGCGCTTAGGAGGCGCTTGCTCTATCCAACTGAGCTACCGGGGCTGAAGCAGTGACGATTGTAAGGACTTTTAGTCGTGGTGCCAGTTTCCGGGGAGCAAGCGGCTATTTTGTCGGCGCTTACTCGCCCTGCGGGCGCCGGCGAAGCGGCGGTATCCGCATCGCGTTCGTTCGGCCAAAGCACGCTTTGGAAAGCCCTGACCTCACCCAACTGAGCTACCGGGGCATTATTACGCGGGCAGATTGTACGGAGTTTTGTTCTTGGTGCCAGTTTTAGGCAGCCAAGGGGGTATCTCCTGTGGGTCCAATCTTGAGCCCGGAGGTTTTCCGTAGGTCGAATTAGGCCGAAGGCCGTAATCCGACACGCCAAGGTGTCGCCTCTGTGTCGGATTACGCCTTTCAGGCTAATCCGACCTACGAAAGTGAGCTACCGGGGCTTTAAAGGGGGGTAATTGTAAGGACTTTTGGTTGTGGTGCCAGCCCTGGAATAGCAAGTGGCTATTATTAAACCGGCAATTGAATACGTTGGCTCATGCTTCTTCTGTGCTGTAGGAGCGTCGCTCGCGGCGCGATCGACAAGGTTGGGATCGCGCCGCGAGCGACGCTCCTACAGCAAGAACCATGCTGGCCCTGCCTTTATATCCTTGCACGGCATTCTGGGACGGCTCCTATCTTGCCGGCCACTTTCACGTAACGTTTGCGACAAGCCTGCATCCAATTGATAGCATTAAGGAAATTGAAACAGGTGAAATATGCAGGACACCCACGATTTATTGGTGCGCAGCAGCACGGATTTTCCGCCACTGCGTCGCCATGCCACTTCCGTGTTGCAGGTAAACCTGGGGTATCTGTGCAACCTGAGTTGTGTGCACTGCCATGTGAATGCCGGCCCCACTCGCACCGAGCTGATGGACAAGGCCACCATCGACCTGATTCTTCAGGTCATCCGAAAGCGGGACATCAAGGTGATCGACCTGACCGGCGGCGCGCCGGAGATGAATCCCCACTTTCGCTACCTGGTGCGCGAATGCCATGCACTCGGTGTGGAGGTCATCGACCGCTGTAATCTCACCATTCTGCTCGAGCCGGGCTACGAAGATTTGCCACAGTTTTTGGCTGACCACGACGTACATGTGGTCGCGTCTCTGCCCTGTTATTCCGAAGAGAACGTGAACAAGCAGCGGGGCAAGGGCGTGTTTCAGGGCAGCCTTGAAGCCATTCGCCGCCTGAACGAGAAAGGCTACGGGGACGACAAGGTGCTGGACCTTGTTTATAACCCCACTGGCGCGTCGCTGCCGCCTCCCCAGGCGTCTCTGGAGGCTGACTACAAGCGTGAATTGATGACGCATTTCGGTTTGCGCTTCAATCATCTGCTGACGATTACCAACATGCCTATCAGTCGTTTCGGTGCGGTGTTGCTGGCCCACGATCAGTTCAACGATTACATGCAGCTGCTGCGCGATAGCTACAATCGCGAGACCCTGCCGGCCTTGATGTGCCGCTCCATGGTGAGCGTGGATTATCAGGGTTATCTCTACGATTGTGATTTCAACCAGATGCTGGACATGCCACAAGGTCACCATGAGGGCCATCAGCATTTGTCGAGCTTGTTGAAAGACGACATTGAGGGCGAGCCGATTTATGTGGCCGATCACTGCTTTGGTTGCACGGCGGGCGCAGGAAGCAGCTGTGGTGGCTCGCTGGAATGAGCCGCGTCAGTGTCATCGTACCGGTGCTCAATGAGGCGGACACTCTGGCCGAGTCGCTGACACGGCTACGCACGGCGCTGGCGGACGATGATGAGTTGATTGTGGTAGACGGCGGCAGTGTCGATCACAGCATCGATATTGCCCGGCAACTTGCCGATACGGTGCTCACCAGTGATCGGGGGCGCAGCCTTCAGATGAATACCGGCGCGGTATGCGCACGGGGCGTATGGCTCTGGTTCATCCATGCGGACACGGTGCTCAATGCCCGCCATCGCGAGGCGCTGGGTAGCCTGGCCAGTCGCACCCTGTGGGGGCGTTTTGACGTTCGGTTGAGCCAGCCCCGGCCGCTGTTTCGCGTTATCGCGTTCATGATGAATTGGCGTTCGCGTCTTACCGGGATCGCCACCGGCGATCAGGCCCTGTTTGTGCGCCGGGATGTGTTTCGTGAACAGGGCGGGTTTCCCGAGCAGCCATTGATGGAAGATATTGCCCTGTCGCGCCGCTTGCGTGCCCTGGCGCGCCCGGCGTGCCTGCGCCCGCCGGTGATCACCAGCAGCCGGCGCTGGGAGCGCCACGGTGCCTGGCGCACCATCTGGTTGATGTGGTCCCTGCGCTTTCGTTACTGGCGCGGGGCCAGCCCCGAAGCGTTGCACCGGGAGTATTACCGTGGGGATGCCGGGTGAAGGACAAGCCCTTGCTGATCATTTTCGCCCGCGCCCTGCACGCCGGTCAGGTGAAAACCCGCCTGATCCCTGCTTTCGGGGCCGATGGCGCCCTGCAGATTTATCGGCAGCTACTGTGGCAGACGTTTGCTGCCGCAGAGTCGTTTCCCGGTGAGGTGCAGCTGTGGCTCGACAAGCCGGATGCGCAGTTGCAGCAGGAGGCAACGGTACGGGGCTGGTCCAGTTTTTTGCAGGAAGGTGAGGATTTGGGGGAACGCATGGCTGGGGCGTTATCACAGGGCTTGGGCCACGCTTCCCGGGTTTTGCTCATCGGCAGCGATTGCCTGCTGCTGGATCGGCCTTATTTCGAGCAGGCGCTGGATGCGCTGGGGCACACCCCTGTGGTGTTCGGCGCCAGTGAAGACGGTGGCTATGTGCTGCTGGGCAGCAGCCGGGCAGCGCTCTGGTCCTCTGGGCGTTTTCGGGGCGTGCGCTTCGGTGGTCCCCATGCGTTACAGGACAGCCGGGCCTGTTTTGCCCCGGAGCAAACCGGCGTGTTGGCGCCCCTGTGGGATGTGGATGAGCCGGGCGATGTGGCACGGGCCCGTTCATCCGGACTTTTACCGTCTGTCACTTTTTCCTGATTTGACGGGTGTCAGCGGTGCCCGTGCTTGCTTAAATTTCCAGCTTGTAACACATAACAGGGTTTCTGTAGCTGCTATGGTAGCCGCCGTAAAGGATGACGGAGCAGGTTGATGCACGATAGATCGGTCCTCGATGTCGAGGTCGTTTCCGAATTGCAGGATATTATGGGCCAGGATTTTCAGATGCTGGTCGAATCGTTCCAGCGCGATGGCGAGCAACGCCTGGCCGCGCTGGATCAGGCGTTTGCGGGGGACGATGCGGGTACCCTGCGCAGCCAGGCGCACAGTTTCAAGGGTAGCAGCAGCAACCTGGGGGCCATTCATGTTGCAGGTCTGTGTATGGAGCTGGAAACGTTGGCTTCCAGCGGTGATCTTGCCAATGCGCCCGCTTTGATTCACTCCCTGAAACAACATTTCCAGCAGGCCTGTGCGGCGTTAAACGCCACGTTGGCGTGAAATGGGGCCGTGCAGCGGCAAATTTCAGGCAAAAAAAACCCTCTTCCGAAATTGGGGTGGAAGAGGGGGGTTGTGAGCGCTATTGCTAGCGCCTTGGGGGGATACTGGTTGGCTTGGTGATGCTGTGTAACACCACGTTTTCCATAGAATTAATGCTACCCAGAAGTGTGACGTCGTGCTGTAAAAAGCAGTGAGGAAATGTAAAAGCTTGGGCGCCTTTTGGCGTCGGGATGTAGTCTTCTGGGGCGCGGGTCTGGTGCGGTGGGACGAGCCTGTAAGAGATCTCTTACAAGACTGTAGGAAAAAACAGTTTTTTTCTGCTGTTTTTGGCGTTCAAAAGCAAATCTTTAAAATCTAACCTTTTGTTTTTGCTGGTATTTTTCTTTTTTGTGTGGTTTTCACCCAGACTTTTAATATTTATTTTACCCACAGAGCAAAATACGGTTGATATAGTGTTTCCGTGCTTCAGGGAATTGAGCACAAGGATTTGCAAGGAATGCAGTACAGGGATGTTGCGGTGAGCGCAAAAGGGTCAGGATGACTCGACGCAAAAAGGGCGGCAGGATGCCGCCCTTTTATTTTGCCTGGAGAAAAGTGATCCGCGCTTAGCGGACCAGCTTCTCCCGCTTGTTCGGCACACCGTCCCACTCTTCAGCGTCGTCCGGCGCATCTTTCATTTCGGTAATGTTCGGCCACTTCTCTGCCAGATCCGCGTTGATCTCCAGGAAGTCCTGCTGGTCGTCCGGCAGTTCATCTTCCGAGAAGATCGCGTTAACCGGGCACTCCGGTTCACACAGTGCACAGTCGATACACTCGTCCGGGTGGATGACCAGAAAATTTTCGCCTTCGTAGAAACAGTCTACCGGGCACACTTCCACACAATCGGTGTGTTTGCAGTTAATGCAGTTCTCACCTACTACGAACGTCATATCCTGTCCTCGCCAGGTGTCTTCATTTTGTACAGCGCCAAGGGCTGATTATAGCAGCAATAGGCACGGTCTCGCTTGGGGTGGCGCTAGTCTAGCGATATGCCCAGAGGCAGGCAAACGCAGCGTTGATATAAGGTAATAGCCCAGAGTGTTATCAGAAGACAACTTGCCGGTTGCCCCTCCTGCAGGTGCGTCGCGCTCTGTGCCTTGCGGATAGACAGAGTGCCGAGTTGCGAGAAGCGAGTTCTGAAAGGCAAACCCGAAAACACGGTAAAGTCTGACGGTTTTCGCTTCTCGTCACCGGGCTTGTCGCGCAACCACCCCAGCGCCGTTCCTGCGGCGCTAAAGCAGTCCTCTCAGCTTGTAGAGTGCCTCCAGCGCCTGCTTCGGCGTCAAATCATCCGGGTCCAGTTCCTTGAGGGCGTGCTCCACGGCACTGGGCTCATTGAAAAGGCTGGCCTGGGCCGGCGTTGCTGCCGCCGGTGTGGTGCTGGCGGGCGGGGTGTTCACGGCAGAGGCGGACGCCGCCAGGGGGTTGCCTTCTTCCAGCTCGCGAAGTTTATTGCCCGCTTCATGGATCACACTGGCCGGTACACCTGCCAGCTGGGCCACCTGTAAACCGTAACTGCGGCTGGCCGGGCCTTCCTGCACCCGGTGCAGGAACACGATACGGTTATCGTGCTCACTGGCGGTGAGGTGGGCGTTATAGATGCCGGGCAGTTGCTCCGGCAGTTGGGTCAACTCGAAATAGTGGGTGGCGAACAGGGTGAACGCCTTGAGATTACGCGCCAGGTGCTCGGCGGCGGCCCAGGCCAGGCTCAGGCCATCAAAGGTACTGGTGCCCCGGCCGATCTCGTCCATCAGCACCAGGCTCTGGGCGGTGGCATTGTTGAGAATGTTGGCGGTTTCGGACATTTCCACCATAAAGGTGGAGCGCCCGCCGGCCAGGTCATCCGAGGAGCCAATGCGGGTGAAGATGCGATCCAGGCTGCCGATGCGGGCACTGGCTGCAGGTACGCAGCTGCCAAGGTGGGCAAGCAGGGCGATCAGTGCCGTCTGGCGCATGTAGGTGGATTTACCGCCCATGTTTGGGCCGGTAATGATCACCATGCGGCGGGCGTCATCCAGGTGCAGGCTGTTGGGCACAAAGGCATCGTCCAGCACCTGCTCGACCACCGGGTGGCGACCATCCACGATCTCGATAATGGCATCGTCGTCCACCAGCTGCGGGCGCACCCAGTTGAGCGCTTCGGCGCGCTCGGCCAGGGCGGCCAGCACATCCAGTTCGGCCACGGCGGCGGCGCTGCGCTGCAGGGCATGCAGGTCGGCGGCCACTTTTTCCAGCAATGCTTCGTAGAGACGCTTCTCCAGGGCCAGTGCCTTGCTGGAGGCAGACAGCGCCTTGTCTTCAAACTCTTTCAGTTCCGGGGTGATAAAACGCTCGGCATTTTTCAGGGTTTGCCGGCGCTGGTAATCCGCCGGCGCCTGGTCCGATTCCCGGCGTGACAGCTCGATGTAATAGCCGTGCACGCGATTGTATTTCACCCGCAGGGTGGACAGCTGGGTGCGTTCGCGCTCGCGGGTTTCAATGTCTACTAGAATAGCACCGGCGTTTTCGCTGATGGAGCGCAGCTCATCCAGCTCTTCGCTGTAACCGGGGGCAATCACGCCGCCGTCGCGAATCAGCATGGGCGGGTTTTCAATCACCGCGGTGCCCAGTAATTCCACCTGATTCGGAAACTGGCCGATACGCTCGATCAATTCGTAGAAGCAGTCGGCGGCGGGCAAAGTGCCAATCAACGGCGGTAGCGCCTTCAGGCTGTCATGCAAGCGAGTCAGGTCGCGGGGGCGAGCGGAGCGCAGGGCCACGCGGCCGAGAATACGCTCCATGTCACCGATGTCATTGAGCACATCGCGGGCGGATTCGAAACACCAGCCCTGGCGCAGGGCGTCGATCTGGTCCTGTCGTTGGGTGAGGGTGGTGCGGTTACGCAGCGGCTGGTGCACCCAGCGCTTGAGCAGGCGCGCGCCCATGGCGGTTTGGGTGCTGTCGAGTACCCAGGCGAGGGTGTGCTGCTCCTGGCCATCCAGGGTTTCGGTCAGCTCCAGGTTGCGGCGGGTGGCTGCGTCCATGGCCACTGCATCATCAAAGCTTTCCACGGCCAGGCCGGTAATGTGCGGCAGCTCACCGCGCTGGGTCTCCTTGGCATACCCCAGCAGGGCGCCGGCAGCGGCGACCGCCACGGCGGTTGGTTCACCGAAGCCGGCCAGATCCTGTACCTGAAATTGCTGACACAACTGGCGGCGGGCGGCGTCTTCGTCAAACTCCCAGCCGGGGCGTTTGCGGGTGCCCGGGCGCTCGGCCCAGCGGCCTGGCAGGCCGTGTTCCTCGCTGAGTAGAAGCTCCGCCGGTGACCAGCGCTCCAGCAGGGCCTGCAGTTGTTCGGCGCCTTCTACCTGAGTGACCACAAAGCGTCCGGCAGCCAGATCCAGGCTGGCGCAGCCGTACTGATTATTGTGATCAAAAACCGCGCACAGCAGATTGTCACGGCGCTCTTCCAGCAGCGCCTCGTCACTCACCGTGCCGGGGGTAACAATGCGCACCACCTTGCGTTCCACCGGCCCCTTGGCCAGCGCGGGGTCGCCGATCTGCTCGGCAATGGCCACCGATTCACCCAGCTTCACCAGCCGCGCCAGGTAGTTCTCTGCCGCATGATAGGGGATCCCCGCCATGGGAATCGGCTTGCCGGCACTCTGGCCCCGTTGGGTCAGGGTAATGTCCAGCAACCGCGCCGCCTTCTGTGCGTCACCAAAGAACAACTCGTAGAAATCGCCCATGCGGTAGAACACCAGCTGATCCGGGTGCTCGGCCTTGATACCGAGGTATTGCTGCATCATCGGCGTATGTTGGCTCAGGTCCGCGCTCACGCTTCCTCCGGGGGTATCAGTGGTAGAAATCAAAAGGGGGATGATATAGGGAATGGAGGAAGGAATCATGGGGTCGCTCATAGGGCAGAGGGAGCGGCCGGGGACTCTGTTGTTAGGCAGGTTGATCGGATAGCGGGGGAGATGAAATTAATGTTCCCCGCCCTTGTTACAGCCACCTGGCAAATCCACGGTAGCGATTATTTTGCCGGCATGCCCAAGAGGCTTGGTGTTTTTCGCGGCGGTCAATCGCTTATTGATGAAGTTGCGTTACGTTTTAGGCACAAAACCTGATGATATTGGAAAATATGCGCCCTTCTCCTCGTGTTCGTCTATCCGCCTCAATCGTTGATGTTTTGGATTCTTTCATCGAGTCCGTCAGACCGGAGCTTATCGTCGACCGCAAGGTAGAAGATGGATGCTGTGATCTAACCTTGAATGAGCTGCGAGATCTAATAGAGACGGCGGCTAGCTGTCAATCGCCGAAGGAGCCTCTGTCGATACAGCTGTTACGATACTTGCCAGTAACGGCGGCTGGTGACGTGGGCATCGCTTCGATGACAGCGGCAACTCTGGGAGAGGCGTTGGAGACAGGAGTGCGGTTTTTGCCGTTGGTCTTTACTCTTTTTGACTGCCATCAGTATTCTTCCGGCAATAAAGTCGTAGTGGAAATGCGCTGCCGGCATGATCTTGGAGAAACCTGTAATGCGGTTTTAACGGAGTTACAAGCGGGATTGTTTAGAAATATGGCATTTTTTGCTCAGCATGCCCCACAGTCTAGCAATAAGACCCGCTATAGGATGCGTTTGTCATTTTCCCATGAGCCTCAGGGTGATAAGCAGGCGTATCGTGAAATATTTGGCGAAGTTCCTGATTTTGGTCAAGCAACAAATTGCTTTTCCCTGAGTAAGCAAGTTCTTCGGCAGTCTTTGTTAACGGCTAACCGCGTTACTCATTCTGCGCTTATAAAAACCCTTGAGGAACGATTACATCGTTATGGAGTTTCTGAATCGGTTTCAGATAGAGTTCGGAATTTGATTCGGAAGGCTTTGGTTGAGGGTGAGTTGTTAACAAGCGAAGAGATGGCTCTTCGCTTGTTTATGTCATCTAGGACTCTAAATAGGCGGTTAGAAAAAGAAAATACTCATATAAGGCTCTTGATGGACCAGGCTCGACTCGAGTACGCCAAGCGGCTTCTTCAAACGACAAGCTTGCCAATTTCCACAGTTGCCAATAAATCTGGTTATAAAAACCCTTCTTCCTTTTCTCGCGCTTTCAAAAGGTATTTTGACGTTTCACCGGGTCAATGCCGCTCCTAAATAGAATGCCGACAGAAAATAATGGCGCCTTCTGCACATTGTTGGCAGCTCATGCACTGAATGCTCTGGTTAGACTCCGTGAAGATTTAAGTGGCATTGAATGGCCGCTAACGACGGAGAGAAAGATATGTCAAATCAGCTTGATAGTAGGTGGGATGCCATTGTTGTTGGAGCCGGGCTCGGGGGCATGAGTAGTGCGGCCTGTCTGGCTGCTGCAGGAAAGAAAACGTTGCTGATAGAGCGCCATACCGTCATAGGCGGTAGCTCCCATGTATTTCGCCGAAAAAAACAGTGGGAATACGACTGCGGGGTGCACTACATGGGCGGGTGCGGTCCTGGTGAGGCTGTGCCTGCGGTAATGCAAGGTTTGGGTCTTGATGACCGGATAGAGTGGCTGCAGTTAGACCCTAATGGTTTTGATACCGTGCGGGGGCCAGATTTGGAGTTCAAGGTCCCTGCTGGCTGGGATGCTTATCTCGATTCTCTCATTCGAACTTTCCCAAAACATGAAAAGAAGCTTCGGTTCTATATAAGGGTAATGCGGAAAATTGGTGAAGGGTTCGATCGTTCATCAATGAATTTGGGGCAGGGGTCTGCCTTTGCACGTTCAAGTGATGCGGCTAAAAAAGTAGGTTGGGCAATGCCCTTCTTTATGATGCCTCATGCCGCATTTCTTGCTAGTTGCGGCTTCGACCCTAAAACACTTCTCGCCCTTTCTGTTCAGGATGGGGCCTTGGCATCAACTCCTTTGGAACTGCCAGTTGGTATGGCAGCAATCTTTCTTCAGGACTATGTTGGCGGCGGGGCCTGGTATCCAAAGGGCGGAGGACAGATGTTCTCCGCAGGATTTGCAGAGGTGATAGAAAGTCATGGCGGTACGATTCTCACTAACACAGAAGTGGAAAAAATAATTGTTGAAGGTGGGGCGGTAAAAGGTGTGAGGCTGAAAGGTGGTGAGGCATTGTCGGCGCCTGTTGTTGTCTCTGGAGGGGATATTAAGCGAACCTATGAAGACCTCGTTGGACGTGACGGAATGACGGATTCTATGGCTAAGAAAGTGGATAGAATGAAAATGTCCACGCCCCTTATTAATGCCTTTTTTAGTGTAAAGCAGGATTTGAGGAAATCTGATAATACTAACTATTTTATTATCCCTAGCTGGGATGATTCCGGATCACTAATGAGCTTGAAGAATATGGGCCAGCGATTGCTAAAGCCCAAGGGAAGAGAGCCAGTTGAATGGGCAATGGATTATGCAGCTAATCAACCAGCTTATGTTCAGTGCTCAACTAGGCGAGATCCGGACAATATGCGCAGTGCTCCATTGGGGCACGGAGTAGTAGAGGTGCAATCACTGGCTCCCTATGATCCTGCAATGTGGGGGATTAAAGGATTAGATGTTTCCAGTGGAGAATATCGCGATAGTAAAAAATATTTACAGGTTAAGGAAATCATACTCGAAGGTTTTGCGCGGCGCATGGAAAAAGCCTATCCGGGTTCTTCATTAAATGTGATTGATGCTGAACTGGGGACGCCAGCTGCACAGGAGAGATTCACGTTTACCAGTGGTGGTAGTGCGTTTGGCTTACAGCCTAACTGGCGCCAGATTGGGCCTTTCCGGCCTGGAACCAAGACGGAGATTAAAGGGCTGTTGTTAGCTGGAGCCAGTACTGTCTGGGGGCCGGGAACCGTGGGTTCAATATTGAGTGGGGTGCATGCCGCGAGTGTGGCCACCGGACGTGACCTTCTGAAAGAAATGCAATCCGGTGGAATGATTGCAGACCGATCACGAATGCGTCAATGGCCAAGTGACTTTGACCCACTTCTTGAGAGTCGCGGTTCGGCTGCAAGAAAAAAACGTGAGGCTAAAGCTCGTAAAAATAGTGCGATCTCGTAATTGGCGGGATACATCCGGCGGAATGATAGGTAACTGATATGACTGATAAATCACAAGAGGCTACAGCACACGGGCGCGAATTTGATGTGGTGGTGTTCGGCGCCTCAGGTTTCGTAGGGAGTTTGACAGCCCAATATTTGGCAGAACATGCACCACAAGGTGTAAGGGTTGCGTTGGCCGGCCGGTCGGAGTCTCGTCTTGCTGAAGTAAGGCAAGGACTTCCTGATGCGGCCCAGAATTGGCCGCTAATTGTTGCCGATGCCAATACGCAGCGTTCACTGGACTCCTTGGTATCCCGTACGAGAGTGATATGTACGACTGTAGGACCATATCTTCGCTACGGAAAACCACTGTTACTCGCTGCTGCGAAAGCGGGTACGGACTATGTTGATCTAACTGCCGAGGTGCCGTTTGTTCACTTTGCGATTGAGGAGGCGCATGAGATAGCCGAGCAGACAGGGGCCCGCATCGTTCATTCCTGTGGATTGGATTCAGTGCCATCAGACCTCGGTGTTCACTTGCTATATGAGCGTATGCGCCGTGATGGAGCGGGTGCGTTGACTGATACAACGATGGTCGTGAAATCCATGAGAGGTGGGGCCTCCGGCGGTAGTGTCGATACCTTGCGGGTCCTCACTGATCAGTCCGAAGACCCTGCTATTCAACAGTTAGTTACCAATCCGCATGCGCTATCTGGAAGCCCTGGCATTACCCCTGATATTCCGGCATCTCTTGAGCCCAGTGACCTTTCAATTATCAGAGGAAAACGGGTGGATCCATCGCTTAGAGGGACTTTGGCCCCGTTTCTTATGGCGTCGTATAACACCCGTATCGTTAGGCGTTCGAACGCATTACTGGGAAATGCTTATGGCGATGGATTCCATTACGCAGAAACCATGGCGATAACGAGTATCCCAGGGATATCAGGTATCGCAGCAAAAAGTGTTTATGCGGCGACAACCACATTTGCAAGTGCAATGGGTTTCGGTCCAACTCGCTGGATTCTCGACAAGATCCTTCCGAAGCCAGGTGATGGGCCGAGTAGTGAAAGCCAGGAAAAGGGGCATCTTGTCACGCAAACGTTCACCAAGAGCACGAAAGGAAGAAGATATCGGTCTCAGGTCACCGTCAAAGGTGATCCTGGGTATGTCGGCACTGCAGTCATGCTTGGCGAGAGTGCATTGGCATTAGCGCTTGATAGAGATCGCCTTCCGAAAAGGTTTGGAGTCTTGACTCCAGCCGTCGCTATGGGAGCGATTTTGACAAAACGCCTCCAAGACGCAGGTTTTGAGCTAAATGTAACCGAATTGCACTAATGGAAGACTCGAAAATTAGTGGCGCCGCTTAATAAGGCGGCTGCGTTAATCAACATAAAAAGGCGAGCCATGAAATACTCTCAAACAGGTAAACACCCGGATATTCCGGTCAGGAATGCAGATTTCGGTTTTGCTGATATCCCCAAGTATTGGTTTAACCGTGACCCTCTCTTTACTCATTATTTTACAGGGCTGTCAACGCTTTTTCCTGAAGGGGAGGCTTTTTTTGTTCGGTCTGTCAGGAAATTAAGAGCGAGAGTAAAGGGCAATGAAGAACTTGATAGTCGTATAGGCGCTTTTATCGGTCAGGAGGCAATGCATTCTCGTGAGCACGAAGCATTCCATGTCAGTGCACAAAAGCATGGCCTGGACCCTAAATCTCTGGAGGCTTGGACCGGAAAAATACTAGGATTTATGGAGCGTAATTTTAGCGAAAAGTCACAGCTTCTCATCACTACAGCTCTGGAGCACTACACGGCTGTCCTTGTCGTGGAGATGATGAAAGATATCCATGAAATGATGGATGATAAAAACGTTAGGGATTTATGGCTGTGGCATAGTATCGAGGAAACCGAGCATAAATCTGTGGCCTACGACATGTACGAATACATTTATGGAAAGGGATGGACGTCGTACTTTTCCAGAGTTTCTATGTATGGATTAAGTCTGTCTACTATCACCGTGGTTTCCTTGGTTTATGCTTTTGTTCTCATGAAAAGGGATGGGCAGCTTTTAAATATGAATTCATATCGACGTTTCTTGCCATTTGCTTTGAGAAGTTATGTGCGTTTTGCGCCTAAATTTTTAGCCTATCTTCGTCCTGGGTTTCATCCGGATGATTACAATGACGATATGCTGGTTGATAAAACCAAAAAAATGATAGGAATTAGCTGATTTTGAATTCTGCGTTAGTTAATTAAGTCTGTATTGGTCGAGCAATGTTTGTCAGTTTATGGAGGTTTTTGAGGCCATGCTTGTATTTTGGCAACGCAGACCGGCCAAAATTCCTTGGCAGCCCTTCAATAAGTAGAAGTTGGTTAAGAGTAAATAAGAAAAAAATGGGCTGTGTGGAATATGTAGGAAAGAATGATGAATGAGATGTAAACATGGGTGCTGCTAATTAGAGGCGGCACTGTCCAAAAGGTGTCTGGTTTGCCTGCTTGTGAACTAGTGGATTTTTTGGTGAGCTAGACGCACCTTCCATTGAGGAGATGAATGGGGAGTATTCAGCTAGTCTTCTTGCACAGCCTAGTTGGCTTTCTGGAGTGGCTGGTCCTCTCATGTTGAATAATCCTCTACAGTCCTGGGAATGTAAGGCTTTTCGACCGAGTGATAGCGATAAGGGTCGGCTAAATCAGCCTAAACACACCTGTGCATCATCGGTTTATGCTGGCTCAGGTCCGCGCTCACAGGTCCTCCGGGGGAGTGCATCATGGTTGAAGTCGGCCATCATAAAGGGATTGGGAAAAGGAATCATGGGAGATCTTCACGGCCGTGAGGCGGTGAAGGATTCGGGGTTCGGATGCTGCGCGTTCTGCGGTTATCAATGCTTGGTATACAGTGCTACCTGGTCAAGGGGAATAGTGGTGGGGGTGTGCCAAGATGCTGCTGTCTTTCAGAAGTGTTCGCAGTAAGCGGGGTAGAGACCCAAGTCCCTTGACCCGATTCCCATGGTTACGATGCTTGATCCATGCGCTATGCGTGCACGTCCAGGTTATCAATTATCTTTATATTCTGGGGGTTAGGCCTTTGTGTTTCATCCAGCGCTGCAAGTGGTTTTTCATGAGCTGCCTTACGGTTTTGTCGCAGTCGTTGCCAGTCCCACGGCGAGCAGTAATGCCGCTACCATCAGATAAGGCGCGCTTACCGACATGCTGTACACGAGAGTGCCGGCAATGGGGCCGAGAACAACCCCCAGCCCTTGCATGGCGGTGATGGTGCCGGCGGCGACGCCTTGCTCATGGGCTTCCACCGCATTGGCTGCCAGCGCCGACACGGACGGGTAAACCCAGCCCATCCCGGCTGCGGCGATAGCAAAGCCGAGCCACAGCCCCCAGATCGTTGACGCTAGTGCAGTAGCGCCAAAACCTATAGCGGCGACAATGGCTCCAGTGCGAATCAGACGTGTCGGTTTCCATGCCAGCTTTGTTAGAGCACTCTGTGATAGCACCAGCGTGATACCAACGATTGCCAGGGCGATCCCTGCTGTCTGGGCGGCGGCACCCGGTTCTTGAGCGAGCCGGTCCAAGGCAAAGAAGCCCACGGTGACCTGCGCGATGGCCACACTGAAGGCCACCAGCATGGGCAGGCGCAGGCGTGGATCATTCAGGCGCGGCGGTGTGGTGTGTGGTGGCGCATGGTGTTCCAAGCGGGGCAGTAGCTTCCACAAGGCGAGCAGGGCCAGAATCGGTAACACAGCGGTGATGTATAGAGGCAGGCTCAATCCCAAGGGTGAAAACAGTCCGACCAAACTTGGACCCAGCACCATGCCCGCACCGCTGGCAGCCCCCAATGTAGCCATGGCTCCCGCACGGTGTTCGGGTTCCACATGGTCGGCTACCAGAGCGGCTGATGTTGCTGGCACTGCCGCGTAGAATAACCCGACGAAGCCGCGCCCGAGGACCAGACCGGCCAATGCCACCCATGCTGGCAGCAGGGTGTTTAAGGCGGTGTCGATGAACAGGCATAGTAGTAGATAGCTAATCGCGAAACCGGTGAGCCCGGAAAGCATCACCGTGCGGCGTCCCCGTTGATCACTGAGCCGCCCCCACCACCGCGCCGTAGTAATCCATGCCAGGCCGCCGACAGTCATCGCTAACCCAACGTGCCAGGGGGCGAGGGAAAGTGTTCGTGCAATCGGGCCCGCCAACGCGACGAAAGCCATCATCGCCATGGTGCAGGTGAAGGTTTCAAATAGTAGAGGGCGAAGACTGAACGTTGTTCCTGTGGACACCGCGGGAGAAATGATTTGCTTCATGATCCATTACTGTTCCGGTGATGGAGGTAGCCTTCGTTGTCAGCAGGCGCGAAGGGTACTTTTGCTATTGATTGTATAGATAATGATTATCATTATCCTAAAAATAAAGAGGTACATTTCCGGATTGAATGAAAATCACCCTTTGCGACGTTAGGAGGTATCGCGAAGTCCATGTGTGCAGTAATCGAGTAATCGGGGACACGCGCCGGTTCGGCCATTGCCTGAAAAAATCAGCTCTTGGGCTGATGCTGGCTCGCCGTGCGTACCCCGATATTTCGCCTAACGGTTATTACCAGCGATAGTTAACCGTGCCGATAACGCTCCGTGTTTCTCCGTAATAACATTCGGCGTCATTGCAGTTGGAAAGATATTCTTTATTGGTCAGGTTGCGGGCGTTAACGGCTAGTTCCCAGGGGCCGGTTTGATAACCGATCAGCGCATCGATCAACGTATAGTCGGGAATTTTTGCTGGTGCTTCTTCATTGGCACCATAGGTTGATCCCGTATAGCGGGCTCCCGCGCCAAGCTTCAAACCAAAACCAAACGTGTAGTCAGACCATAACGAGAACTGGTGCTCGGCGTAGTTGAAGGAACGCTTGCCGATTTCGCTTGGGTTGGCGCTGTCGGTGACATCGGCTTCCGGGGTCCAGCTGTACGCGGCCTTGAGGTTTGTATTGGGCAGCACTTCTGCGACGGCTTCCAGTTCGATACCGCGAACGGTGACTTCACCGGTGTTGCGGGGGGCAAAGCCTGTATCGTAGGTGACGTAGTTTTGCCTCACCAGATCGAATGCCGCAATGCTGTAGGTGCTACTGGCGCCTGGCGGCTGGTAGCGCATGCCCATTTCGTATTGTCGGCCGGTTTCAGGATCAAAGGGGTTACCAGTGGCAGGATTGATTGTTGCCGTTGGAGAAAAGGATTCAGAGTAACTGATGTAGGGCGCGAGGCCGTTCCCTACAAGGTAAACCAACCCGGCGCGACCGCTAAAATGTTCATCGGATTGTTTGTCGTTTGAGTTGGTCAATTGGTCATCGTTTTCGATGACGGCGCGGTCAAAACGGCCGCCAAGGGCGAGTACCCAGTGTTCGTCGAACTTGATCTGATCCTGGAGATAAAAGCCGGTCTGTTTGAGTACGGTGTTGGCGTCGATGAACGGTGATGCGGTTAACGTGACTGGCGAGCCATAGACCGGGTTGAAGACATCAATGGGATCGACTGCGCCACCCCAGTAAGCGGTGACATCAAAATCGGAGCGCTGGTAATCCAGCCCCAATAATAGTGTGTGCTGCCAGCGGCCGGAGCGCCAGTGGGCTTCTACCTGGTTGTCCAGAGTGAGCTGGCTGGCGGATTCGTCACTGCCAAACGGTGTGCGGTCTAGCAGACGGAAGTTCTCGGGGGCGCCGGGGTCTCCGGCATTGACGGTAACAAAACGTGGGCTATAGAAACTTTGATAGTCGGTATCGAACTCCCCGTAGCGAGCGTTCTGACGAAGGGTCCAGATGTCGTTGAGGTGGTGCTCGAACAAGTAGCCGATCATCCATTGTTTCTGGTTGTAGCGGCTGAAATCCGGCTCCCCCCAGAATGTGGAGGCGGGGATGTCGCCATTCGGATTGGACAGCAAGGTGCCCTCCAGGGGGAAGTTGCTCCAGTTGGAGGCCACTTTCATGTCCAGATATTCGGCCAACAACGTTAACTGGGTGTCGTTGGAGGGGCGCCAGGTCAGTGAGGGTGCAATGTAAGTCCGGTCATTGGGAAGATCATCACCGACGGACAGGTCGGCATCCCGTTTCAGGGCGGTCAACCGGTACAGCCATTTGCCATCATCGTCTGCTTGCCCTGACAGGTCGGTGGCAATTTGCTTGCGATTGTCTGTGCCAATCTGGGCGCTGATTTCACGAATCGGGTCTTGAGTCGGCCGCTTGCTGACCACATTGATCAAGCCGCCTGCGGAGTTCTGTCCATACAATACGGAGGATGGGCCTCGCAGATATTCAATGCGTTCGATACCGTAATTCTCGGTTTGCCACACAGCCCAGTTCCCGCTATTGCGTAATTGCAGGCCATCCTGATAGAAACCCGGGGAATAGGCGTCAAAACCTCGTAGGTAGACCCAGTCGTATTGCGAGTCGTTCCCCCAGGGGGTTGCGCTGACACCGGGGGTGTAGCTCAACGCTTCCTTGAGCGTGGTGGCGCCGGTGGTCTTGACCTGATCGGCGGTGATTACAGAAATGGATTGAGGGATTTCCAGAATCGGGGTGTCCGTTTTCGAGCCTGTCGCGCTTCGTTTTGCGGTAAACCCTTCTACCGGCCCGTAAGCGGACTCACCGATTCCTTCTGCATTGACGGTGACCGGCGCCAGAGTGACGGCGTTGTCTGTGGCTTGCGTCAGCGTCACCGTATTGCTGCCGGAAAACTGAAACCGGATTCCCGAGCCTGTAAGTAACTGCTGCAGCCCCTCGTGAACCGTATATTCCCCGGTTAATCCGTTACTTTTTTTGCCCTGTGTCAGTTCTCCCGCGCCCGCCAGATAAAGCCCGGTTTGTGCTGCAAAACGGTTCAAGGCGCTGGAAAGAGCACCAGCGGGAATATTGAAGCTGGTACGGGCTTGCGACTCTGCCTGGTTTTGTGCGGCGGCAGGTTGGGCCCACAGCAAGGGGCCTGCCAGCGTGATGGCGGTGAGTAGCCCGGTGCCTGCCAGGCGAGAAGCCCGCCTTGCAGGGCCAGTTTTATGCGGTAAATCGGTGGTCTGATACGGTTTGCCAGCGGGCATTTTCAAGACTCCCTCAATCGGTGAAATTTCTCGTTCTTTCCTTTACACGGGTGGGAGTGAAAAAGGGGAAGCCTGAATCGGCATTTTTTTGTAATTGGAAAATGTCAGTGATCGGGTTCCAGGGTTACCCACCACGGCAGCACGCGGCGGGTGCGTATCGGTAGAGCATTTTCCAGCATGGTCAATGTGTGGTCGGGCTTGTCGATGGGGTAAGTGCCCATCACTTTCAGGTTGGCTACCGATGCATCCACTGCCAGATAGCCGTGGCGATACCGGCTCAGCTCGTCCACCAGCTCTTGAAGTGAGATGTTGTCTGCGACAATCAGGCCCTGTTGCCAGGCGACACGTGAACGTTGCGCCTTGTGGGGCTTGGCTATTGCGCTGGCGGTGAAGGTGGTCTGCTCGCCGGCTTCAAGGGTGAGGCGTTGGCCAGCGGTGGCGTTGATTTCCACAGCGCCTTCATAGACCGATATCTGCGTATCCCCGTCCCCCTGTTGTACGCTGAAACGGGTGCCAAGGGCGCGCAAGCTGCCTTGAAGCGTAGTTACCACAAAGGGGCGTGCTAGCGCGTCTTTGGCGGTTTCAATCAGAACCTCACCGTCTCGCAGTGTGATGTGACGAATCGTATGGTTGTAGCTGATATCCACAGCAGTGGCGGTGTTGAGCCATAGCCGTCCGCCATCACTGAGTGTCAGCTGGCGTTGTTCGCCGGTGGCGGTGCGGTAATCCGCTGACAGGGTATGGGCCAGCTGGCGGGCCGTACCTGGCAGTGTTGTCTGGCTCCAGATCAGCCAGGTTGCCACGCTCGCAAGGCCACTGCCAAGAAGGGTTCGACGCGTGATTCGGCTGCTGCGGGTGTCATGGATAATTTGCCTGGCGCCGGTTGTACCTGCCTGTTGTTGCGCCTGCTGAAAGCGTTGCCCTACTTGTTCCACATAGTGCCAGGCTCGCTGGTGCTCCGGGTGAGCATTCAACCATGCCTGCCATTGGCCCCGGTCTTGCTGACTCACGTCTTCGTCGAGCATGGTGGCAAACCACTGCGCGGCTTGTTGCAGTATGTGATGGGCGGGCAGGTCGGGTTGTGGCATTTAGCTCACCGAATGATGGAAGCGGGCTTCGATTAGCATGCACTCGAGCATTGCCTTGGCCATGTAGCTTTTGATCGTGCGCTCCGAGACATTCAGTTGTGCCGCGATTTGTTTGTAGGTGAGCCCGTCGATTTGGGAGAGAACGAAGGTTTTCGCTATTTTTTCCGGTAAACGGTGAAGCATTTCATCAATTTCGCAGAAGGTTTCCACGATGATCGTGTGTTCTTCCGGGGAAATATTCAGTGCTTCCGGGCGGGCAGCGAGAACTTCCAACCAGGCCTGTTCCACGGATTGGCGGCGCCAAAGGTCGATGCAGAGGCGGCCCGCTACTGTACGCAGATAACTACGGGCGGCGCTCAGATTGTTCAGCGGGCGGGGATTGGCGAGCAGGCGGACAAAGGTGTCCTGGGCCAGATCAGCAGCGAGGGCTGGGCAGCCGACCCGGCGATTAAGCCAGTTTTGGAGCCAGCCATGATTCTCGTTGTACAGCGTTTCCACTGGCAGCGATCCTGTTGTCGCCGACATAAGGCCGCCCCCAGCTTGAATGATCGAATGATAAGCGGCGAGCATAAATGAGAATAGATATCATTACAATATCGAGCGCTCAGTGCTGGCTGGCTTGGAGGACCAACGCTGGGGCCTTTCTGACTTTGATGATCCAAAGGCAAGCGCAAACGCTTTAATGGGCGGGCAAGCTGGCCGGACAGGGCACCCTATCCTTTGTATTGCTCACGCTCTTATTTTTCCATGGATGCAGGGTTGCTGGTCCGAGCCTGGTCAAAGAAGGCCGCTGTTTTTAAGTTGTTGCCTGCCAATCCCGCCCTCCGATCCTCCCAATTGACCGTTGATAACCAAACGCAACCAATCTGGTAATGCTCTGCCGCGAAAAAACCGGATGATAGGGTGTTTGTAGCTGCGTGTTTGAGCACCTGGCTGTGAGCGCACGAATAACAATAAGGAGCAGGGAGAATGGCCCGTAAATTGTCCATTATGGATTCCGGCTGGCTGATGATGGAAACTCGCGAAACCCCCATGCATGTGGGTGGGCTGGCGTTGTTCGCGATTCCTGAGGACGCGCCCGCGGATTACATGGAAGGCATCTATCGCTACCTGGTGGAGGTGAATGGAATCTGCCGCCCCTTCAATCAGAAGATCCAGTCGCGCTTGCCCATGCGCATGGATGCCGCCTGGGTGGAAGACAAGACCTTTGATATCGATTACCACGTGCGGCATTCCGCTCTGCCGCGCCCGGGGCGGGTGCGCGAGCTGCTGGCGCTGGTGTCGCGGCTGCACGCCCAGCGTCTGGATCCCAGTCGCCCATTGTGGGAGAGCTACTTGATTGAAGGGCTGGAAGGCAACCGCTTCGCCCTTTATACCAAGATGCACCATTCCATGGTGGACGGGGTGGCGGGTATGTACCTGATGCAGTCACGTCTGGCTAACAGTGCCGAAGATCGCCTGCCGGTGCCCTGGTCTGGCGAATGGGATGCGGAGAAGAAACCGAGAAAGAGCAGTGGTGCCCCTGCGGCAACTACGGGTATGAAAGGCACGGTGAATAACCTGCGCCGGGGCAGTGGCCAGCTGGTGGACCTGTTGCGACAGCCCAAAGACGGCAATGTGAAGACTATCTATCGGGCACCGAAAACCCAGCTCAACCGGCGAGTGACCGGCGCCCGGCGCTTTGCGGCCCAGTCCTGGTCTCTGCCACGTATCAAGGCAGCGGCCAAACAGCATGGCGGCACCGTCAATGATATGTTTCTGGCCATGTGTGGCGGGGCCCTGCGGCGTTACCTGTTGAGCCAGGACGCGTTACCGGACCAGCCGCTGGTGGCTCAGGTGCCGGTGTCGTTGCGCAGTGCGGACCAGGCGGGCGACGGTGGTAATGCGATTACCACCGTGCAAGTCAGCCTGGGAACGCATATCGCCGAGCCGCTGAACCGGCTGGCAGCCATTCAGGATTCCATGAAAGGGGTGAAGTCCCGGCTTGGCGATATGCAGAAGTCCGAGATCGATGTCTATACCTTGCTCACGAATGTGCCGTTGTCGCTTGGCCAGGTGACGGGGTTGTCCGGGCGGGTAAGCCCCATGTTCAATCTGGTGATTTCCAACGTTCCAGGGCCCAAGGATCCGCTGTATCTCAACGGCGCGGAAATGTTGGCTTCTTACCCTGTGTCGTTGGTGCTGCATGGCTATGCGTTGAATATCACCGTGCTCAGCTATAAGGACAGCCTGGAATTCGGGGTGATTGGTTGCCGCGATACACTGCCGCATATCCAGCGCTTTCTGGATTACTTTGAAGAGTCGCTGGTTGAACTGGAAAGTTGATTCGGTAACCGTTTTCTGAGGGCCGGGAAGGAAGGCCTGCGGTTGAGTAGCTGCCTACGGGGTAGGCGCTACTCAACAGTGATGCAGGCCTTGCCGCTTTTAGTCCCGGAAGAACCAGCGCACGCCAACCTCGTATTCAGTCAGGTCCAGATCATCGTAATCGCGCAGCGTGGCAGATAGCCCAACTTGCTGGGTGACCTTATAAATGGCTTCGATAAGCGAGGCGGTATCACGGAATAGCACATCGGATTCGCCGATTTCGAGGCCGATCTGCCATTTATCGTTGAATTCGTGTTTGAGCCCGATGTGGTGGTACCAACCGCGCTCGGTAGAACCGTTTTGTAGCTCAAGCTTGTTGTGGTCCGAGCCCAGAAAAATCGCAGTCTGGTCGTTTACCGGGTAATGAACACCCAGACCAAGCACCGACCAGGATTCCTGCTGTGCGTTTTTTTCCGGCAACCGGACATTCCCTGCATGGTAACGACCGCGCGCATGGAGCCAGCCGAAAGCCGAAGCGCTGGCTTTTAGTGTGCCGGAGCTGCTGTCGCCGAAACCGGAGTAGTCGGTATTTTGTAGGGAGTAGCCGATGTCGACGTAGTCGAAGGTTTCGGAGGCTTGTGCTAATGGGCTAAAGAGAATGGCCGATGCGAATGCAATGCGATAAAGGCTGTGCACGATGAAGTCCTTGTTTATTTTATTTATGCGGAGGGAAGGATAGCGGAAATGGCTTGAGGATGGGCGAGTAATTGCCAGGTAGAGAGGCTACCCATCGCGTTTGCCCTGCCAGAAAAGCTGCGCTTGCGGTCTGTGCGCTGCTTTCTCGCTCCTTCCCTTGTTCTTCTTGCCTCCATCTTCCCCTAAAATACCCGGCAACCAATCTCTCTGGAGCAAGATTCGTATGGGCCGCGCCTACCAAAACCGTAAAGAGTCCATGGCGAAAACCTCGGATATGAAAGCCAAGGTGTACAGCCGTTATGGTCGGGAAATTTATGTCAGTGCGAAATCCGGCGGCCTGGATCCCTCGGCGAATCTGGCGTTGCGCAGCCTGATTGACCGCGCCAAAAAGGACCAGGTGCCCGGCCATGTGATCGACAAGGCCATCGAGAAAGCCAAAGGCGGTGGTGGCGAGGATTACTCTCCGGCTCGCTATGAAGGTTATGGCCCGGGTGGTTGCATGGCGTTGATCGAATGCCTGACGGACAACCCGAACCGTACCTTTGGCGATGTGCGTATGGCCTTCACCAAGACCAAATGCAAGATCGGCACACAAGGCACAGTGAGTCACATGTTCGATCACGTGGCCATTTTCGTCTTTGCCCATGCGGACGAAGATGCGGTGCTGGAAGCGCTGATGGATGCAGATGTGGATGTCAGCGAGATCGAAGATGACAACGGCACACTGACCGTCTTCACGCCCAATACGGAATACTTCAAGGCCAAGCAGGCGCTGACGGAAGCCTTCGGTGAACTGGACTTCGACGTGGATGAAATCCAGTTTGTCCCGCAGAGCTACACCACCATCAGTAACGAAGATATGGAGATGTTCGACAAATTCATGGCGATGCTGAATGATCTGGACGACGTGCAGAACGTGTATCACAACGTGGATCTGGGTTAGTCGCACATGCCAATTCGTGACGAAGAGATTCTCGCCGCCGCACAGGCCCTGGCCGATTCGTTGGCGCAACAGCGGTTGCTGTTGACCACCGCGGAGTCGTGCACCGGCGGGGGCATTGCTGAAACCCTGACCGGTATCGCCGGTGCCTCGGCGTGGTTTGACCGGGGATTCGTGACGTATTCCAACGAGGCCAAGCTGTCGATGCTGGGCGTGTTGCAGTCTACGCTGGACAGATTCGGTGCCGTCAGCGAGGCGACCGCGCTGGAAATGGCGCGTGGCGCGATTAGTCACTCCGGTGCCCATGTCAGCGTGGCGGTGACCGGCATCGCCGGGCCCGACGGTGGGACCCCGGACAAGCCCGTGGGAACGGTCTGGATTGCCTGGGGCCAGAAGCTGGGCTATGCCGAGGCGCGCCGCTTCCAGTTTGACGGCGATCGTAATGCCGTCCGTCAGCAAGCCATCCTCGAAGCCATACTGGGCTTGAATGCCCGCCTCAAGTAGCCACAATCGGGCTATTCATCTTGACCCTGCCGAGGCGGGGTTACGGTAACAGCGATCTGGACAGAAACAGGGAGGTTGCAATGGGCTGCCAATGCTGTTCATAATACTGTCCATATTGTCAGCACTGGTCGAAAGGCCAGATAAGACAGATCAGATACGGTTGGCGTCAATGAGTGACGCGCCGAAAACGGAGAGGGGTCACAATGAGCGATAAAGGTAAGGCGCTGTCCGCCGCACTGTCACAGATTGAGCGCCAATTCGGCAAGGGTTCCGTCATGCGTATGGGCGATCGCAAGCGCGAGCGCATGCCGTCCATCTCCACCGGTTCGCTGGGGCTGGATGTAGCCCTGGGTATTGGTGGGTTGCCGAAGGGGCGGATCGTGGAAATCTACGGCCCTGAATCCTCTGGTAAAACCACCCTGACCCTGAGCGTGATTGCCCAGGCCCAGAAAAAAGGCGCCACCTGTGCCTTTGTGGACGCGGAGCACGCGCTGGACCCGGATTACGCGGAAAAGCTGGGTGTGAACGTGGATGATCTGATCGTTTCCCAGCCGGATACCGGTGAGCAGGCGCTGGAAATCACCGACATGCTGGTACGTTCCGGTGCCGTGGACGTGGTCATCGTGGATTCCGTGGCCGCCCTGGTGCCGAAAGCGGAAATTGAAGGCGAGATGGGCGACACCCACGTGGGTCTGCAGGCCCGCCTGATGAGCCAGGCGCTGCGTAAAATTACCGGTAATGTGAAAAACGCCAATACCCTGGTGGTGTTCATTAACCAGATTCGCATGAAGATTGGCGTAATGTTCGGTAACCCGGAAACTACCACTGGCGGTAATGCGCTGAAATTCTACTCCTCCGTGCGTTTGGATATCCGTCGTATCGGCGCAGTGAAGCAAGGGGACGAAGTCACCGGTAACGAAACCCGTGTGAAAGTGGTCAAGAACAAGGTATCCCCGCCGTTCCGTCAGGCCGAGTTCCAGATTCTCTACGGACAGGGCATCAACCAGCTAGGCGAAGTGCTGGATCTGGGTGTACAGCAGGGCCTGGTAGACAAGTCTGGCGCCTGGTACGCCTACAAGGGCGACAAGATCGGCCAGGGCAAGCAGAACGCCTGTGAGTACCTGCGTGAAAACCCGGCTATTGCCGAAGAAATCGAAGCAGAAATCCGTGCGCGCTTGCTGCCGGACCCCACCGCTGAAGCGCCGGTGGAAGAGGAAGCTGCGGCTGACGATGAGTGAGCCGCTGACGGAGGCCGAGCTGCGCCAGCGGGCGGTTGCCCTGCTGGCCCGGCGCGATCATGCCCGTCGCGAACTGGTCACCAAGCTGCAGCAGCGGCTGGGTGACCAGCCGGCGCTGGCCGCCGTGCTCGCCTGGTGTGAAGAACACGGCTTTATTGATGACCGGCGCTTTGCCGGTTTTTTTGTGCGTGCCCGCATTGAGCGCGGCCAGGGCGCCTTGCGTATTCGCCAGGAACTTCAGCTCAAAGGTGTGCAAAACGACTGGATCGCCGAAGCGCTGGAGAATGCGGAGGTAGACTGGTTTGCCCTGGCCCGAGAGGTTCGCGCCCGACGCTTTCGGCACTACCCCACTGACCAGAAAGAAAAGGCCAAACAGCTACGTTTTCTGCAAAGCAGGGGGTTTGATGCTGAACAAAGTTTTGCAGCGCTGGACGTCCCGCAAGACGATTTGGACTGATCGCTGCTTGCTCCGGGTGGGGGCTCGCTAAAACGCGGAGTGAACCGAATCCCAGCCACTGCGCTGATGTCTTGCTGCAGGAGCGTCGCTGGCGGCGCGATCCCCCAAACCCGGAAAGGCTGCTAATCACTTTCATCACATTAGGGCAGAGCTCATCGAGGACGAGCGGGGTTTTGCTCTGCGAACGTTGCTTTCTGTGGTGCAGCTGTTTTTGATCGAGAGATGAATCGCGCCGCCAGCGACGCTCCTACGGGGCGCTTATACAAGTCAGTGCCCTCAACACGTTTTGCTGGCGGGTGGGTAAGGGTATCCTTGTGCTTTGTGAGCCCGGACTGGGAACCCCATGGAATATCTTTCAGACCCCTGGTTAGCGGCAGCGCTACTGGGCGCCGGTGTGCTGGCGGGGTTTATCAATACCCTGGCCGGGGGCGGAGGCTTGTTGATCCTGCCGTTGTTGATGCTCACGGGCATGGGCGCTGCGCTGGCCAACGGCACCATGCGGGTGGCGGTGCTGATTCAGAGCGCGGAAGCGGTTCGCCAGTTCAACAAACGGGGAACCATGCCCTTCGCCGCCTTGCCGGCGATTCTGGTGCCGAGCCTGCTGGGCACCCTGGTGGGCGCCGTGGCGGCGGCGTTTCTTCCGGAAACCATCCTCAAACCGGTTCTGCTGACGACCCTGGTGGTGGTGGCTTTGCTGATGGTGCTGCGTCCGGCGCAAATGTCGCCGGGGCCGGATGCGATCCCGCTATCCCCGAACGCGAGCCTGTCCGGGTGGCTCGGCCTGTTTCTGGCCGGTGCCTATGGCGGTTTTGTGCAGGCCGGAGTGGGTTTTGTGCTGCTGGCGGTGCTGGTGGGGCAACTGCAGTACGACCTGCTACGCAGTAATGCCCTGAAACTGGCGATCACTGGCAGTTTTACCGTGCTTGCCCTGGGGATCTTCGTGGCCCGCGATCAGGTTGCCTGGTTGCCGGGGCTGGTCGTTGCGCTGGGTAGCCTGCTGGGCGTGCGGCTGGGTGTGGGGTTCGCGCACAAGGTTTCCCCCCGTGTACTCAAACGCATCCTGCTGGTGATGGTGCTGGCGGTGTGTCTGGCGGCGGCGATCAAGGGCTGAGTTTAAAGTTGAAAGTTCAAAGTTGAAAAGTGCGGGGAGGGCTTCGGTGGTGTTTCCCCAAGTAGATGCGATTCCGGTCTGGTGAGGTATATTCCTATGATTGCGGCGCGGCTCAGGCTAACCCGGACAGCACTGCAGTAGATTCGCGCCTTTCAACTTTGAACTTTCAACTCGCTCTTGCCCCTAAACCCCATCGCAACCGGGCCTTGAGGGCGCTATACTCGGCCCTCTCTGACAGCCAGCCAATGATTGTTTCTCCTATGAAGAGTGCTGAACTACGCCAGGCCTTTCTGGATTACTTCGCCAGCCAGGGACACACCAAGGTGCCGTCCTCCTCGCTGGTGCCCCACAATGACCCGACCCTGTTGTTTACCAACGCGGGCATGAACCAGTTCAAGGATGTGTTTCTGGGCCGTGAATCCCGGGATTACACCCGTGCAACCAGCTCCCAGCGTTGTGTCCGCGCCGGTGGCAAGCACAACGACCTGGAAAACGTGGGTTATACGGCACGTCACCACACCTTCTTCGAGATGTTGGGTAACTTCAGCTTCGGTGATTACTTCAAGCGCGAAGCCATCAAGTTTGCCTGGGAGTTCCTGACGGGCACCCTGGGGCTGCCGGAAGATCGTCTGTGGGTCACGGTGCACGTGTCCGACGATGAAGCGGCGGATATCTGGCTCAAGGAAATGGGGGTCAGCGCTGAGCGTTTCTCCCGGCTGGACGAAGACAACTTCTGGCAGATGGGCGACACCGGCCCCTGTGGCCCAAGCTCGGAAATTTTCTATGACCACGGGGCGCATGTGCCCGGTGGGCCACCGGGATCCGAGGGCGAAGATCTGGACCGCTATATCGAGATCTGGAACCTGGTGTTCATGCAGTACGACCGTCAGCCGGATGGCGAATTGCAGCCGCTGCCCAAGCCGAGTGTAGATACCGGCATGGGTCTGGAGCGTATTGCGGCAGTATTGCAGGGCGTGCATTCCAACTACGAGATCGATCTGTTCCAGGCACTGCTGCAGGCCGCGTCAAAAGCCACCGGTTGCCAGGACCTGGAAGAGAAGTCACTGCGCGTGATTGCCGACCATATTCGTTCGGCCAGTTTCCTGATCTGCGATGGGGTAATTCCGTCCAACGAAGGGCGTGGCTATGTGCTGCGCCGCATCATCCGTCGTGCGCTTCGCCATGGCCATAAGCTGGGGCAAGACAAGCCGTTCTTCTCGACGATGGTGTCCGCGCTGGTCGAGCAGATGGGTGAGGCCTACCCGGAATTGGGGCGCGAGCAGGCCCGCATCGAGAAAGCCCTGCTGGCGGAAGAAGAGCAGTTTGGCCGCACCCTTGCCGCAGGCATGAAAGTGCTGGAAAGCGCCATTGAGCAACTCGATGGCAAGGTGCTGCCCGGCGAGGTGCTGTTCAACCTGTACGACACCCACGGTTTCCCGCCGGACCTGACCGCTGACGTGGCTCGTGAGCGCGCGTTGACTGTAGACATGGACGGCTTCGAAACCGCCATGGCTGCACAGCGAGAACGTGCCCGCGGGGCGGGCAGTTTCGCTAACGACTACAGTGATCGTCTGAATATTGACGCGGTGACCGATTTCTCCGGTTACGAAAAGTTGGCCGACGACGATGCGGTTGTCGCTCTGTACAAGGATGGCGACGCGGTAGAAACGCTTAACGCCGGCGAAGAAGGCATGGTGGTACTGGCGCGCACGCCGTTCTATGCCGAATCCGGGGGCCAGGTGGGAGACACCGGTGCCTTGATGGGAGGCGATGACAGTGAAACCCGCTTCCTGGTCACCGATACCCGCAAGCGCCAGGCGGCCCATGTGCATGTGGGCAAGCTGGAAAGCGGCACCCTGACGGTGGGCAGCAAGGTGTCGGCCTATGTGGATGTGGATCGTCGCCGTGCGGTGATGCGCAACCATTCCGCTACACACCTGATGCATGCTGCCCTGCGTGACGTGTTGGGCGAGCATGTGCAGCAGAAAGGTTCGCTGGTGGCGGCCGACTATCTGCGCTTTGACTTCTCCCATGGTGAAGCCGTCAGTGAAGCCCAGCGTGAGCAGATCGAGATTCTGGTGAATCGTCAGATTCTGGCCAACACCGCAGTGACCACCGAACTGATGGACATTGACGCTGCCCGTGAAGCGGGCGCCATGGCGCTGTTCGGCGAGAAATACGATGATCAGGTGCGCGTGCTGAGCATGGGCAGTGACGGTTTCTCCAAGGAGCTGTGTGGTGGCACCCACGTGAACCGTACCGGTGATATCGGGTTGTTCCGTATTACCCTGGAAGCCTCTGCGGCTGCCGGTGTGCGCCGTATCGAAGCCGTGACCGGTGAACACGCGCTGGCGGTGATGCGCCAGCAGGAGCGAGCGCTCAGCGAGATCGCCGCCACGGTGAAAAGCTCACCGGACAACGCCGCCGATCGGGTGCGCAGCCAGGCACAGAAAGTGCGTGAGCTGGAAAAGGAAATTGAACGCCTCAAGCAAAAGCTGGCCAGTGGCGCCGGCGGCGACCTGACCAGCGAAGTGCAGGATGTTAACGGCGTGAAGGTACTGGCGACACAAATCGACGGTGCCGATAGCAAGACGTTGCGGGTCACCATGGACAAGCTGAAAGACAAGCTGGGCTCCGCGGTGATTCTGCTGGCCGCAGTGGAAGGCGATAAAGTCGCGTTGGTGGCGGGTGTCACCAAGGACCTGACCGCCAGATACAAGGCGGGTGACCTGCTCAAGTTCGTGGCCGAGCAAGTGGACGGTCGTGGCGGCGGGCGCCCGGATATGGCCCAGGGTGGCGGTAATAATCCTGCTGCATTGCCCGGGGCACTGGAAAGTGTAAAGGGCTGGGTGGCCGGGTAGGGCGACTGGGCTGGAAATACCGGGTATTTCTGGCCTGAAAAACCCACTTTGGGGGCGGAAAAGGTCACAGATCAGGTCCGCCATACCACCTCAACATGAAATCCCGGCGCGTTTCTGTTAAGGTAGCGCGCTCTTTTTTGCAGAAAAAGCGACTTTATGGCTCTTATCGTGCAGAAATACGGCGGTACCTCAGTGGGTACGGTCGAACGCATCCAGGCCGTTGCCGAGAAGGTAGCTGGCTTCCATAAACAGGGTGACCAGGTGGTCGTCGTAGTCTCCGCCATGAGCGGGGAAACCAACCGGCTCATTGAGCTGGCCAACGGCGTTACCGACAAACCCTCTCCACGGGAAATGGACGTGCTGGTGTCTACCGGCGAGCAGGTCACCATTGCCTTGCTGTCCATGGCGCTGCAGAAGCAGGGTCTCAACGCCCGTTCCTATACCGGCAGCCAGATTCCCCTGCGCACCGATAATGCTTACTCCAAAGCCCGTATCGAAGAGATCGACGATAAGAAAGTGCGCGCCGATCTTGATGGCGGCAGTGTGGTGGTGGTGGCCGGTTTCCAGGGTGTCGATGGTGACGGCAACATTACCACGCTGGGTCGTGGTGGCTCGGATACCACGGCGGTGGCGCTGGCTGCTGCGTTGAAAGCGGACGAGTGCCAGATCTACACCGATGTGGATGGCGTCTATACCACCGACCCCCGTGTGGTGGATAACGCCCGTCGCCTGGACAGCATTACCTTTGAGGAAATGCTGGAGATGGCGAGTCAGGGCTCCAAGGTCCTGCAGATCCGTGCTGTGGAATTCGCCGGCAAATACAATGTGCCGCTGCGTGTCTTGTCCAGTTTCCAGGATGGCCCTGGGACTCTTATTTCCGTCGAAGACGAGGTTGATATGGAAAAGCCGGTAATCTCCGGAATTGCCTTTACCCGTGATGAAGCCAAGATCATCGTGCGTGGCGCCCCGGATACTCCGGGCATCGCCTACAAGATCCTCGGTCCGGTGAGCGCAGAAAACATCGAAGTGGACATGATCGTGCAGAACGTGGGCAAGGACGGCGCCGCCGACTTTACCTTCACCGTGCATCGCAACGATTTCGTCCGTGCCCAGGAAGCCCTGCGCAACGCCTCCGAAGAGCTGGGTAACCCGGAAATCATCGGTGACGACAAGATTGCCAAGGTCTCCCTGGTGGGTGTGGGTATGCGCTCTCACGCGGGTGTGGCCTCCAAGATGTTCGAAGCTCTGGCCAACGAAGGGGTGAACATCGAGATGATTTCCACCTCCGAGATCAAGGTGTCCGTGGTCATTGCCGAGAAGTACCTGGAGCTGGCAGTGCGTGCCCTGCACTCCGAGTTCGAGCTGGATCAGCCCGGCTCCTGATCGGCATACCGTCAGGTAGGTATGGGGCGACGACCGGTTGGTCTAGCCCCTCTCACGGCAAGACTTGAGAATCTGATTCAGGCATACTACCGGCCCCGTGCCAGGGGTGGGTAAATGGTCTCTGCACCAAGGAGTCGTCACGGACGGCAACCCGCGAGCCTCAGGTACGGAAAGCGCTCACGGAAATGAAAGGACCCCAGGAGGGATCATTATGTTAATTCTTACGCGTCGAGTTGGTGAGACCCTGATGGTCGGTGACGAAGTGACCGTCACTGTGCTGGGTGTAAAAGGCAATCAGGTTCGTATCGGTGTGAACGCACCGAAAGAAGTTGCCGTACACCGTGAAGAAATTTATCAGCGAATTCAGCACGAAAAATCGTCAGATAGCGAGTCTGCCTGATTTTTGAGCTGTATTTTGTTCGCAAAATCGTTATGATGCGCGGCGAGTTTGGTGACAGCGCCGATTAAGAGCGTTCACCACCAAACCACAAGCAGTACCGCATTCCGGAGAGGTGGGTGAGTGGCTGAAACCAGCTCCCTGCTAAGGAGCCATACGGGAAACTGTATCGCGGGTTCGAATCCCGCCCTCTCCGCCATATTAGAAAACGCCCCGCAATGCGGGGCGTTTTTGTTTGTGGCGCTTGTTCTTGCTGCTGGCGACTCTGCTGTTCCGGGCAGATGTCGCCCGCAAGCGCGGTTCTCATATTCCTCGTGCTCTGCCTCGACACCAACTTGCGCTACACTACGCCCCCGAAACGCCCCACGAATCTCCACGGTAAAGAAGGTGACGCCATGACCGATACCCTGACCATTGCCCGTCCTGACGACTGGCATCTGCATTTCCGCGACGGTGATTTGCTGGCGGAAACCGTGCCGGCCACGGCCAATGTATTCGGTCGTGCCATCGTGATGCCCAACCTGAACCCGCCGGTGAACACGGTGGCCCAGGCCGCAGAGTATCGTGAGCGCATCATGGCGCAGGTGCCAGCAGGGGTGAGTTTCGAGCCATTAATGGTGCTGTATCTCACCGACAGCACCCCGGTGGAGGAAGTGGAACGCGCGGCCAACAGTGATTTTGTGCATGCGTTCAAGCTGTATCCCGCCGGCGCGACCACCAACTCTGCCAGTGGCGTCACCGATCCGGGCAAGATTACCCACCTGTACGAGGCCATGGAAAAGCACGATGTGCCGCTGCTGGTGCACGGGGAAGTGACCGATGCGGACATCGATATTTTCGACCGTGAAAAGGTATTTATTGATCGTTACCTGAATACAATCCGCAGCCAGTTTCCGGCGTTGCGTATTGTGTTTGAACACGTGACCACCTCGGAAGGCGTCAACTTTGTGCGCGAAGCCAACGCGCTGACCGCAGCGACAGTGACGCCCCAGCACTTGTTGATGAACCGCAACGATCTGCTGGTGGGTGGCGTGCGCCCGCACAATTATTGCCTGCCGATTCTCAAGCGGCGCCAGCATCAGGAAGCCATTCAGAAAGCGGTGATTGACGGCCACAGCCGTTTCTTTCTGGGCACGGATTCCGCACCGCACGCCCGTAACAAGAAAGAAGCGGCCTGCGGCTGCGCGGGCTGTTACTCCGCGCGGGCGGCACTGCCGCTGTATGCCACCTTCCTGGAGCAGCACAACGCCCTGGATAAACTGGAAGGGTTCGCCAGCCACTTTGGTGCCGATTTCTATCGCCTGCCGCGCCACGCCGACACCGTGACCCTGCAACGCAAGCCGTGGGAGGTGCCCGCCATCATCGATGCCGCCGGGGAGCCGGTGGTGCCGTTCTTTGCCGGTGAGCAGTTGCCCTGGTCGCTGGGCTGATTGCCGTGGAAGAACGGATTCCGGTGGTGGTGCTCACCGGCTTTCTGGGCAGTGGCAAGACCACGCTGCTCAACCGCTGGCTGAGCGAGCGCAAGGATGTGGCCCTGATCATCAATGAGCTGGGTGATATCGGCATTGATCAGCATCTCACCGGCACTGAAGGGGTATCGATCTCGTTGCTGGCTGGCGGCTGCCTTTGCTGCGTGATTCAGGGCTCCTTGTCCACCACGTTGCGTAACCTGTTCATGGCCCGCAAGAACGGCGATATTCCCGCATTCATGACGGTGGTGATCGAAACCACCGGCGCGGCGGAGCCCTTTGGTGTGGTGGCGCCACTGGAGCAGGACCCCTGGTTGCGAAAGCGCTTTGTCTGCCAGTCGGTGCTGACCGTGGTCGATGCCCGCGCCGGTGCCGAGGCGATTGCCGAGCACCCTGAGGTGCTGGAACAAATCCACGGCGCCGATGTGCTGCTGCTTTCCAAGGCGGAACAGGCCGAGCCTCCTGCCGTGCAGGCGTTGCAGGCGCAGCTGAAGAACCTGAATGCGTCTGCGCGGCAATACCGGCTGGATACAGACTTTCCTGACGCGGGGTTGCTTGATGAATCGTTTCCGCGTCGTTGCCGGGTGACCGGCCTGTTTGCCCCTGTGGGGGGAGTGGCGCTTGCCGCTCAGTCGCTTGCGCTGGTACCCGCGGAGAAGCCGGCGTCCCGCCATAATCTGTTCAGCGCTTCGCTGCGTTGGCCCCATGGTCTGGACTGGCCATTATGGCAGGCCGCGCTCCAGCAGCTGCAGGCACAATGTGGTGATGCATTGGTGCGAGTGAAAGGGTTGTTGCAGGTGAACGGGCTGGATGGCCCCATGCTGGTTCAGTGGGTGGCGCAACAGGCACCGGAGATGACACCACAGAACCTGTGGCCGGATCAGGACACCGACTCGCGCTTGGTACTGATTGCGCGCCACCCTCAGGCTGACTTCCCGGCCCGACTGCTGGCACACTGGGAGGCCTTGTTGAATCAGCTACAGGTTGCCCCTTCGGCCTGAATGTCCGGTCTGATCACTCGCCCGATTGTTGCGGAGTCCCTATGGGTTACCTGTATTTATCCATCGCCATTGTGGCTGAAGTGGTGGCTACCTCGGCGCTGAATGCGTCCCAGGGGTTCACCCGGTTGTGGCCATCGGTGGCTACCGTGGTGGGCTATTGCGTTGCGTTTTATGCGCTTTCCCTGACCCTGCGTACGATTCCCATGGGGATAGCCTATGCGGTATGGGCTGGAGTGGGTATCGTACTGATTGCCCTGGTGGGGGCGCTGTTTTTCAAACAAACCCCGGATTTACCCGCCATGCTGGGCATGGGTTTTATTATTGCGGGTGTGGTGCTGGTCACGCTGGTGTCCAGCACCGCCAGCCATTGAATGGCGCTAATGCATGAATGGCGCTGAATGAATGACAAGGAGAGGTCGTGACGGATCGAATCAATCAGGTAGAGCAGGCGGTAGACCGGGTCATTGAGGCCACCGGTGGCGAGATTCGCCTGGCCATGCCGCTGGGGCTGGGTAAGCCCAACCGGTTTGTGAACGCACTTTATGCACGTGTGGAAGCGGACCCGTCCCTGAGCCTGGATATCTATACGGCCTTGTCCCTGGGCAAACCGGGGGCCGGCAGCGAGCTGGAGAAACGTTTTCTTAATCCCTTTGCCGATCGCTTGTTCGGCGATTATGAAGCGTTGACCTACCTGGCGGCGCAAAAGCGTGGAAACCTGCCCGCCAACATTCGGGTGTTCGAATTTTTCGTGCAGCCCGGCAGCATGCTGGGCAGTGACGTAGCCCAGCAACATTACATCAGCAGTAACTACACGCATGTGGCGCGGGACCTTAACGCACGAGGCGTGAATGTGGTGGCGCAATTGCTGGCTCACCGGCAGGTGGACGGTAATGACGAGTACAGTTTTTCCTGCAACCCGGAAGTGACTCTCGACCTGATGCCCTTGCTCAAGGCTCGCCGGGAAGCCGGTGAAACCATCGTGGCCGTGGGGCAGGTACATCGGGACCTGCCGTTTATGGGGAACGATGCCCGGGTGGATGACTGGCTGCCGGAGATGGACCTGTTGGTGGATGACCCGGAAGGTCATACCCGCCTGTTCAGCACTCCGAATATGCCAGTAAATATTCAGGATCATTTTGTCGGGCTGCACGCCAGCACGCTGGTGCGCGATGGCGGTACCTTGCAAATCGGTATCGGCGCCCTGGGCGATGCGCTGGTGCATCATCTGCGGCTGCGCGAACAGGATAACCCCCGCTACCTGAATGCGCTGAAGGCCTGGACTGTGCCGCCGGAGCATGATGCCTTGATTCAGCGGGAAGGGGGCACAGGCGTTTTTCGTGAGGGCCTCTACGGTTGCAGCGAAATGATGACCCATGGCCTGCTGACCTTGATCGACGATGGCATCATTCGCCGCCCGGTATATGACTGGGCACCACTGCAGCGCCTGGAAATGCACAATCCGGCAACGCCGGGGCTGGCGCTGCTGGATGCCCTGCGCGAGCAATCGGCGATCAGCCGGCGGCTGGATCGCGCGCAGCTGCGTACCCTGAAACGGTTCGGCATTTTCCGCGACGGCATTAGCAAACACGGCGATGAACTACAGCTGCCCAATGACGTGACCGTGCCCAATGATCTGGACGATCGCACCACCCGTGAAGCCCTGAAAGCGGTGTTCGGCGAAAGCCTGACCGGTGGTGTGGTGATGCACGGTGGCTTTTTCCTGGGGCCCCGGGATTTCTACGCACGCTTGCGGGAGATGACGGACCAGGAGCGCGACAGAATTAACATGACGCGCATCAGTTTCATCAATCACCTTTACGGTGATGAAACCCTGAATCGTTTGCAGCGTCAGGATGCGCGTTTTATCAATACCGCGTTCACGGTCACCTTGCTGGGCGCCGTGGCCTCAGACCAGATTGAAGACGGTCGCGTGCTCAGTGGTGTGGGCGGGCAATATAACTTCGTCAGCCAGGCCCATGAGCTGGAAGGCGCGCGTTCCATTTTGATGGTGCGGGCATGGCGCGAGCGCGGTGGTGAGGCCATGAGTAATGTGGTGTTCAGCTATGGGCACAACACTATTCCCCGACATCTGCGCGATATGGTGGTTACCGAATATGGTGTGGCGGATCTGCGTGGCAAGACCGATGAAGAAGTGGTCATGGCCATGCTGAACGTGGCCGATAGCCGTTTCCAGGTGGAGCTGATGGAGCAGGCCCAGGCGGCGGGGAAGCTGCGCCAGGATTATCAGATTCCCGAGGCGCACCGGCGTAACAATCCTGAACATTTACACGAGATAGCCGAGCGTTGTGGCAAGGCGAGCTTCCCTGTTTTCCCGTTGGGCACGGATTTTACCGAGGTAGAGCAGCGTTTGATGACGGCGCTCACCTGGCTGAAAGAGAAAGTCAGCCACAAGGAGTATCTGAAGCTGGGCCGCAAAGCGTTGTTCAACGAAGGCAGTCCAACCGAGTTTGCGGCGCAACTGGATCGTATGGCGCTGACGGATCCGGATGGGGTGCGTGAGCATATTTTCCAGCGTTTGTTGCTGACTGCACTGGACGCTACGCAGGAAAAATAGCGTTGCCGATTAGCCAATAACGATGGGGCGGCGGTGCCGCCCCATCGTTGCAAGGCCGTTATTTCTTGTCGTCTTTATGGCTGTCCGCAGGCGCTTTTTTCTCCGGGCGCGGGCGGCCCCCGGAAAGGGCGCGCCAGAAAGGAATGCGGCGGGTTACCGCAACCATTTCGTCAACGCTGTCGCTGATCCCTGACAGGCGATCCACCGTGTCACGCAAGCCCACCAGCTCATCCACATGTTCGGAAATTTTGAACACCACCATGTAGAACTCGAGCAGGGCTCGCAGAACCGATGCCGCGACCAGGAAGGTGAGTGGTGCGGCGAAGAAGAAGTAAAAAATGCCGCGCCAGGTGGATGCCATAAAGGCTTCCACGCACAGGTACAGCAGGCCCATGGCGATGGCGGCAAGGGCAATGCCGTAGACCCCCGGCATGACCTGGATGATCATGTATTTATCGAACTTGAAATTGAACAGTTCGCGCCAGTATTGCACTACCCAGAAGCATCCCCGGCGGACTTTTTCGTTGAATTTTTCCGGTGCGGGCGGCTGGAGGGTCTCCTCGCTGGCATCGCGTTGTTGATCTACCATTTGGCGTACTGCTCCTCGACAAAACCGTAGTGGCGTTCGATTGGCAGGCGGCGCCCGTCATCCAGGCGAAGCTCGCCATCGAAGTGACCAAACAGCTGGTTGAAATTGCTGGCAAACAGGCCCAGGTTGAGGCGCTCTTTGTGGTTTCCGTTGGGGGTGAACTGAAGGTGTACCCGGCCGCACAGGCTGCGGATTGTCCAGGGTTGCATCAGCTCGTCACGGTTGTAATCAAATATCACTCCGCCGGTGGGGACCATGACATCATCGATCCACAGGCAGTTTTCGGAAAAGGTTGTCTCATTGACACCACAGGACAGGTTGAGCCCGACCCGGGTATCACCAACCCGGGTAGACAGGCAGGCCCAGTTCCAGAATGTTTCACGGCGCATATAACCGGCGGAAAAATCATGGTGGCCGTTAGCGTCGATGGCGCTCAGGTCGGTGTGTTTGCCCTGGCGTTGTAATGAGCCGGTGACGGCTTTGCCGGCTACCTTGTTGGCATAGACCCAGCCGTTAATACCGGTACGGGTGCACAGGGACATGGGCTGGTATGTGGGGCCCTCGTCCATATGAGCATCCAGTGTCAGACCATCCAGCTTGATCGACAGGCTTTTGCTCAATGCTCCCTGGTCGTCCTGCTCATAGCCCAGTCGGATATCCACGTTTTTTTGCCGGAACACGCTTTCGCCCTGTTGCGGCGATGCGGACATGCGCAGGTCCCTGCCCAGGGGGGAGCGCCAGGTGTATTCGTGCAGGGCGCCGGTTTGTGGTTCAAACAGGTAGAAAAAGGCCATGCCCAGGTAACCGGTATGGGCAAAAGCGCAGCCGGCCAGCAGCTCATCACTGATGATGCCGAAATACTGGAACTGTTTGTAATGAAAATGCCGAGCAAAGGAAGAGGCCGGTTTGCCCATGGGCGTGCGGTAATCCGCCGCACGGCCGTTAATGTTTGCCACGGTTTCCGGGAACACACCGAAAGCAACTCGACCCTGGTTGTCCACCAGTGCCGGCGGTTGTTGTTGAAATGTCATGGGGTTGGCCAGCTGACAGGAACAATGAAGCCCGGTTGGTCATGGTGAGGGCCCGTGACCATGAGCGCGCGTGAATGGCCTTCAACATAGTCAATCACGGTGGCGCGATCAACGAAATTGGTACCTTTGTCTGACATAAAAGGGGTGGGCCAGCACGGCCGCTCAATGATTGACCAGGGGCCGTCCTCCAGCTCGTCGGTGGTGCGCCACCAGCCCCGTTCGTGCCCGGGGTTTGGTTTCACACCGGTGGGAGGGATAGCGCGATGGTAGAAGAGCCTGCCGCGGGTCAGCAGAGCCTGCCCGTGCACCTCCCAGCCTTGTTCGGCCAGCTGGGTGCGGGCAATGTCCGATTGCGAGCGAGGCAGCTGCTGTAGGTAGAGGTGATGCGCCTTGCGGGCCAGGGTGTCGTGGCGATTGGGGCCATACCATTGCTCGGCGGTGGCCAGGTAGAACTTGAGCGCCAACTCCCAGTGCCACAGTTCGCCGCTCAGTCGGTCACGGACCAGCATGTCCAGCTCGCCCAGGGTGCGTCCTTGCTCGCGAATGGGCAGGTTGCTGGCAATGCGCTCCAGCCCCGGGCTGGCATCCACCAGGGCAGCGACCCACTGCTCGAAGATCAGCCCCAGGCGCCGTGGGGCGGAGTGGCTCTGTAATTGAGCAGCGGCACGATGAAGTAATGCCGGATCTGCTTGCAGCTCTCGCTGCAGCAGGTGTCCGGCATCCAGAAAGGGGGTGCAGGGCAACAGGGCGGGAGCCTGAACCAGCCAGCCGAGCTGGCGGAGCAGGGTGTCTGTTGCATTGTGGGTCATTACACCGATGTAGGCACCGATACTGGCTGCTCTTCACGTTTTTTCAGGGCACTGCGAACCTCGTCAGCCCAGTGCAGCCAGGCTTGCTGATCGAGGATGCCCCGGCGCAGGGTCAGGTAGGTAAACAGGTCACGGTCGCGGCTGGTGTCATCCAGTTTGCTGGCCAGTGACTCGAAGGTGTTTAGCCGTTCACGGCGCAGGTCGGCCTGGTCGTCCAGCTCTCGGAGTATGGACGCACTGTCGGACAGATCGCCGCCGGCAATCTTAACCATGAACGCATCGCGGATGCGTGGTGGTGCGGCTGGCTTGCGAAGCCAGCGAATTAACTCGTCGCGTCCTTCATCCGTGATCCGGTACAGTTTTTTGTCCGGTTTGCCGTCCTGGGGGATATGGCGATATTTCACCATGCTCTGGTCGTTGAGCTTCCCCAGCTCCAGATAAATCTGCTGGTGGGTGGCGTTCCATACCAGCCCAATACTGTTGGCAAATTCGCGAGCGAGGTCGTAACCGCTGGCTTCCTGGTCTTGTAGCAGGACAAGTATGGCATGGCGCAAAGACACGGCTCACTCCTCGTTTTTTTGTGATGTAATACCAATTTGATAGTAGAGAGCTGTGTAGTTGCTGCGCAATCCGTTGAATAAGTAGTTTTGTAAAAACTTGGTGAAGTTAGCCTACAAGACCCGGCAAGTGTAAGTATTTGTTATCAAAAGAGATGCACTGTGTAGGCCGTGTAGCGGATAAAGGAAAACGACGTTGCACTTCCATGTCAGTGCAACGTCAGCGGGGGGTTGTCTTAGCGGGTGCGAGGGGGAAAGGAGAGCAGCATGCTCTCCTGATACTGCGCCGAGGCGAGCAGCTGCTCCGGCCCCAGCTTGGGGATCAGGTTGCTGATCAGGCTACGGCTGGCCTTGCGGGTGGTTTCCACGCCCACGTTGGCGACTTTGCGCAGCACCGGCCCGAAACCAAGCAGGGCCATGGGGCGCTGGAAGTACCAGTCGATCGCTTCATCGGTGAGCGTGAGCAGGTAGGCAGCCAGTTCGCGGCGGGCCTTGCCTTCTTCTCCCTCCTGGCATAAGCGGATGACGTCCTTGCACTGGGCGCAGTGCGCCTCGCTGACGGGGAAGGCCACATACCAGTGGTCGCCATCGGTGGCAGGGTGACGCACCTGATCCATATAGTCGGCGGCGGCCTGGTTCTGCGTCAGGTCCATTTTTTTCGCACTGCGGCCGATCACCAGGTGGGTGGTTTTGCTGATGGTGCTGCAGGTCATGTTGACCACTTTGAACATGCCGGGGCTCAGATCCGCAGCCTGTGCCGCGCGGGTGATGAAGGCGGCCAGGGCTTCCTCGATAAACTGGGCCATGATGGCCTCAATTTCCTTGGGTTCCGGGCGTTTGGCGCCACCGTTCATGTGCTGGATAAAGGCATCGGTACGCTGATGGAGGCTGTCACTGGAGCGGAAGGCCACATGGGGAGTTGTCATTCTTTTATTCCTTTCAGGCAATCAGGCACGAAAGCCCCATCTTACCCAGCGGGTATTCAGGGATGAATGACCCAAAGTGGTGGCCGGGTGGCTATTTCTTTTTCCCGGCGAATGGCAGATGATTCGCGACCGGCAAGAACCCCGCGTGATGGCGGGCCTGAGGAGAATGTCATGTTAGGCGTCGTGAACGCGGATGCGGACCAGGTAAAACGCTGGTTGCAGCAGGCGAATATCCAGCACTATATCTGTGAGCACTGCCATGCGCTGCACCTGTCTGAGTTGCAGGGCCGTGAAGGGGTGGTGGATGCGCGGCTGTTCGTGGAAGACGATGGCATCTTGCTGACCAGTGAACTGGAAGTGCGCCCGGCCGCTTTGTTTGCAGTACAGGCGGAATTGAGCCGGCTGAACATGGCGTATCCGTCGGTGAAGCTGTTTCTGGACGTGAACGATGATTCCCTGCCCCGCCTGGTGGTGTGCGATCTGCTACTGGGGCGTAATGGGGTGACCTTCGAGCAGTTCATCTATTTTGTGCAGGCGACGGTGGATGCCACCTCGCAATTGCTGGATGAATGCCAGGAGGAAGGTTGGCTGCTATGGCCAGACGACTTTGATCCTGACGCCGGTGGGGCGTTGCACTAACAGCGAGAGGGCACAGCTAGTGCATGATAATGCGGATCTGTTGGGCGGGGTGGGCGGCAGCCCACTCGATGGCCTGATTGATGGGTTGGCCCGGCAGGGGTTCGCGGTGGCGCCCGGCTATTTCCCGGTGGCGCTGGTGCGGGCCTTGCGCGAGGAAGCGTGTTACAAGGACCAGCACGGCGAGTTTCGCCTTGCCGGCATTGGCCGTCGCCAGGAACACCAGAAGGATACCCGCGTTCGCAGCGACCGCACCTGCTGGCTCAAAGGCGATTCGCTGGCCCAGTGCCAGTTGTTTGAAGGGCTGGAAAGCCTGCGGCTGGCGGTCAATCGCGAGCTGTTCATGGGGTTGTTCGAGCTGGAATCCCACTTTGCCATTTACGGGCCAGGGGATTTCTACCAGCGCCACGTGGATGCGTTTAACGGCAACAATGGCCGTTTGCTGTCTGTGGTGCTTTATCTCAACGATAACTGGCAAAGCGAATGGGGCGGGCGCCTGCGTATCTGGCCCGAGGCGGATGCAACCCGTGTGGCCACTGAGGTGGAGCCCCGTGCGGGCACGCTGGTGGCGTTCCTCAGCGAGAAAATTCCCCACGAAGTCTTGGCAGCTACCCGGGAACGCTACAGTATTGCCGGATGGTTCCGTTGCAACAACACTACCGCCGACTGGCTCGATCCGCCGCGCTGATACTGGGCTGCCTGCTACTGCCGCATCCGGTAGGTGCGGCGCTATGTGCCGAACCGGGGCGTGACGGTGCCATGTTGTCTGGCAGCACCATCAATGGTTATTTTTCCGGTCCGGACAACCAGGCGTTGCCCCCGGGCACGCGTACTCTGACGTTGTCCCATTCCCGTGGCCGGGCTGTGCTGCAGCCCGGCGATCTCGCCCTGTTAATGCAGGTTCAGGGCGTCCCCATCAACACATCGAACTCCCCGGCCTACGGTCAGGTGCGTAGCGATACGCCTGCAATCTGGGCGCAGGAGTGGGTGCGCATCGAGCGGGTGGATGCCGATCAGGTGCGCATCCTCGGCGCGGGCCCGGGGGGTGGGCTGCTCCATCATTATGACAATGCCCCGGCTAACGAGGAACAGGGCCGTCGGCGCTGGCAGTTGGTGCGGGTGCCACAATTCGACAGCCTGAGCCTGGAGCAGGATGTGGCGGCGTTGCCCTGGAATGGCGTCACCGGCGGGGTATTGGCAGTGGATGTGCGCCGCCAGCTGGACCTCAATGGCCATACCCTGTCGGTGCGCGGAGCGGGTTTCCGCGGGGCGCCGGCGGTGTCGTTGCAGGGGGCGCTGGGGCGGCCGGATGACTGGCGCTACAGCACGCCCAGCGTGGACGATCAGGCGGTGGGCTATGGCCACCATGGCAGCAAGGGGGAGGGCCTTGCTGGCACCCCTTTACTGCTATTGCCCGCTGCGACGCTGGGCTACCCCCAGGGCGATATGGCCAGGGGCGCGCCCGCCAATGCCGGTGGCGGGGGGAATGGGCTGGATCTGGAGCACCAGCAGTTGGGTAACGGCGGTGGCGGCGGGAATGGTGGCGCCGGTGAACAGGGTGCGCCGGAGCAGGGTGGCGGTGAGGGAGGCCACCCGGCGGTGGCAGGCTGGATACTGGGCGGCGGCGGCGGAGCGGCTGCCCGGCGCAACGGCGAGGGAGGAAACGGGGGGGCGGGTGGCGGCCTGCTGGTGATTCGGACTGCGCGGCTTGTGGGCGAGGGCCTGCTGGATCTGCGTGGTTTGCCGGGGCGCGCAATCACAGGTACAGGCCGGGCGGAGGCCATTGGCGGCGGTGGTGGTGCCGGTGGGACGCTCTGGCTGGATGCGCCTACGGCAACGACGGTATCGGCAAGCATTGAGCAAACCGGTGGCGCGGGTGGCGGTGCCGGGGGCGCTGGCGGGGCAGGCCAGCCGCTGGCGGCCCGGGATGGCATCATGCCGGCTCTGCGCCCGTTACCGGTTTCGGGTGTAGTGGCGGGCTATCGTTGTCGGCCGGCGGGCCACTGGATTACCGGGCAGCTGTTCGACGACAACGGCGCCGGGGAGCCGGCCCTGGCGTTTAACGGCCAGCCGGATCCGGGGGAGCGTCGTTTGACGGGGTGGGCTGTGAGCCTGGCCGGTGCAGGTAACGAACCCGGCAGGATCAGCACAGTGGAAGGTGGGCATTTCCAGTTCCGGCTTTCTGAAGCTCGCAGCCAGGGGCAACCAATGGCCCTGACCCTGGCTCTGCCTGAACATTGGCACGTCCCGCAATTGCCGGGCCTTAACGGTCAGGCGGGCGAGCATGTCGGCGAGACGCTGCGTTGGGGCTTGCATGCGTTGCCGGATCAACATTCCGGGCCGTTGTTATTGGGGCTGGTGTCCGAGCCGCTTTGGCGGGGGCCTGACAATCAGCATCTGGAAACGGGCAGCACCGCAGTGCTGCGGTTTGAATACCGTGCCAGCCTTAGCGGGCAGGTGCAGTTCGCCAGCGCCCACCCGGCGGTGCGCAGTTTGCTGATGGACCGCCACTGTTCTGGCAACAGTGAACAATGGCAGAGCGGTAAAAGCCCTGCCTGGCCGGTTACGGCGGGTGAGCGGGTCTGTGTGCGCGTACCGATTCTGTTTCAGGGAAAAGGCACGGCCATTTCCGTGACCGCAACCACTGTCGCTGCCGGTGCTCCTGACGGGTTCTCGCTGCCTCCCCAGACTGTCACGGTAAAAATTCTTCCTGCCCCTTGAAAGTAATTTGCAGGCCCCCATTTTCTTATCCAGTGACAACTGGCCGGTTGGAGCAATGCAGACAGTCTTGATGACTGCCGGCGGCTCCGTGTCACATCAACCATTTTTAAACCGTTTTCCAGCGGACGCCTGCGGGGTCTGCTGGTGAGATTGGAATGAGGATAGTGTGATGAATACCGGATTTTCCCTTGCCCCGTTGTTTCGCCATTCTGTGGGCTTTGACCGTTTTGATGAGCTGCTGGACGCGGCGCTGCGTGCTGACCAGTCCAATGGCTACCCCCCTTACGACATCATCCGCGAAAGTGATGGCCGCTACCGTATTGTCATGGCCATGGCCGGCTTTGCGCGCAGCGACCTGGATATCACCGTGCAGGAAAATGAACTGCGCATTCGCGGTAACCTGAAAACGGAACAGGACAGTGAACGAACCTGGCTACACCGCGGTATTGCCCGCAGGGCTTTCGAGCGCACGTTCAAGCTGGCTGACCATGTGGAAGTGGAGGCCGCCGGGCTGGAAGATGGCCTGCTGACGGTGACTTTGACCCGCGTGGTGCCGGAAGAGAAAAAGCCCCGTGTGATCCCGGTTGACGGTGCGCCGACACCTACAAAAAGTAATTAATCGCTCACATTCTGTGACGCGGTTTTTGTGACACAGTAAAGGGGCCATTACGGCCCCTTTTTGTTAGTTTCAGGAGTAGTAAAGGCAACGGCTGCCCCAATAGCGCAATGGCATAACCGGTTGGAGCAGTCTCGCTAAAGGATCTGATCACGGCAGTGAGCGGTCTTCAGAAGCACTGCCGGTCAGGAAGACTGGCGCACAGTACGGTCCGCGTACTACACGCACAAAGCGGTCGATTGTTCGCCATTTGTTTGCCACAGGGAGAGGCAGCAATGAAACGACTCTACTATTTCACCAAGTCACTCGCGTCCGTTCAGGGCATCACCGGTGAACTGCGTCAGGCAGGGATCGGTGAAAACCGCCTGCATGTCATGGGCACCGACACCATGGCCATCGCCGAGGCTCATGTACACGGCACCACCCCGTGGGAAGAAACCGACATCATGCATTCGGGGTTTCTCGGTGCGATTATCGGTATGGCGGCTGGCTTGTTCGGCGGCTTCTTGCTGGCAGGGCTTGATCCCTGGGGAACCAATCTGGAGAGTGGCGCCATTATCGGCGCGACCCTGTTTGGTACCTGTTTTGGTGCCTGGCTGGGCGGTTTGCGCGGTGTCTCGTCCACTAATCATCACTTGTCTCCCTATATCGACCGGGTAGAGCAGGGCGATTATCTGATGATGGTGGATGCCGATGACGATCTGCAGGCCACCAAGGTGGAAAAGGTCATGCATGGTCATCGCCATGAGGCTGAAGAAGCCGGCCGGGAAGAGCATTTCAGCCCGTTTGATTAGGACGCTTCACGCTACACGCAACAGGCCTGCACGCTGCAGGCCGGGTGTAGCGCCTATGCCGCCATCCAATAAGCCGCCACGTCCAGCATGCGGTGGCTGAACCCCCATTCGTTGTCGTACCAGGCCAGCAGTTTCAGCTGCGGGCCCAGTACCCGTGTGTGGTTGGTGTCCACCACACAGGAATAGGGCAGGTGATTGAAGTCGCTGGAAACCAGCGCCAGATGGTTCATCGCCAATACCCCCTGTAAGTCCCCATGGGCGGCATTGCTCAGGCTCTCATGGACACCTTCCACCGTGACGGGCTGTTCCAGCAGTAGCGTCATATCCACCAGCGACACATTCAGCGTGGGCACGCGCACGGCCATGCCGTCCAGTCGCCCGGCCAGATGCGGGAGCACTTTGCCCACCGCCCTGGCGGCGCCGGTGCCGGTGGGGATCATGTTCACTGCCGCTGCACGCGCGCGCAGCAAATCGCCATGGGCCTTGTCCACCAGGTTCTGGTCATTGGTGTAGCTGTGGATGGTGGTCATCAACCCCTGCTTGACGGTGAAAGCCCGGTCGAGCACATCCACCAGTGGCGCCAGGCAGTTGGTGGTGCAGGAGGCGTTGGAAACAATTTTCTGGCTATCATCAAGCAGGCCGTGGTTGACGCCGTAGACCACCATGGCGTCGGCATCGTCTACCGGGTAACTCACCAGCACGTGGCGGGCGCCAGCGTCCAGGTGGCCCTGGAGCTGTGCGCGCTGCTTGTAGCGACCGCTACACTCCAGCACCAGATCCACCGCGTGCTCGCCCCAGGGTAACTGGTCCAGATCGGTGGTGGCGTAGCAGGGCACCCGGCGGCCATCAATCTCCATGGCGTCGCCGTCATAATGCACGGAATAGGGCCAGCGGCCATGGGTGGTATCGAAGGCAAGCAGGTGGGCAAGCACATTGAAATCGGCCAGGTCATTGATGGCGACCAGTTCAAAACGCTCCCGGGCCGGATGTTCACTGAGGGCCCGAACCAGGCAGCGGCCTATGCGGCCGAAACCATTGATGGCAATGCGAATGGTGGGATGGTTGTCCATGGTGCCTCCCTGTCCGCGGATAGGCCGGGCAGGGCGCTTGCGCCTTGCTGGCGGCCCTGCTCTTGCTACTTCGAGTGTAGTCCTGCGGCCAGGGCAGGGCCAGCCTGCTCAAGCTTTAGTCAGATGAACGCCCAGGCCCCGCTGTTCTCTTGCAATAGCCGTGGGCATTCGCCACAATGCGCGCTCGTTTCGCGGCTGCCATGCCCGAAGCGCGTTATGGTCGACCCGTCGGTCCCCCCGCAACGATAAGCTGCGAACCCCGCCAGGCCCGGAAGGGAGCAACGGTAGCAGTGGACTTGTGTGCCGGGGTGCGGCTGGCGGGAAGACCGCTCTAATTTCCCGGCTACACGCCGCTCGCTTTCACGTAACACGCTTCTCCCACTGTCCTCCCCCCGGGAACTTCGATAGCATAAGCGCTCTGATTCCAATCCCTTTGTATTGGTGGCCATGATTGCCGCTGGAGTGCTATGAGTTATCAGGTCCTTGCCCGTAAATACCGCCCCCGTACCTTCGATGAACTGGTGGGGCAGGAGCACGTTTCACGGGCCCTGATGCATGCCCTGGATCAGGATCGGCTGCACCATGCCTACCTGTTCACCGGCACACGCGGGGTGGGGAAAACCACCATTGCCCGTATTCTCTCCCGCTGCCTGAACTGTGAGCAGGGGGTCAGTGCCCGTCCTTGCGGCGTATGCCCTACCTGTCAGGAAATTACTGACGGCCGCTTCGTGGACCTGATCGAAGTGGATGCGGCCAGCCGTACCAAGGTGGAAGACACCCGCGAGCTGCTCGACAACGTGCAGTACGCACCGACCCGGGGCCGCTACAAGGTGTACCTGATCGATGAGGTGCACATGCTCTCGGCGCATTCGTTCAATGCGTTGCTGAAAACCCTGGAAGAGCCGCCTCCCCATGTGAAATTCCTGCTGGCCACCACCGATCCGCAGAAACTGCCGGTGACCGTGCTGTCCCGCTGTTTGCAGTTCAGCCTCAAGGCGTTGCCCGCCGAGCAGATTGCCGGGCACCTGAAGACCTTGCTCGACAAGGAAATGATTCGCTACGAAGAGCCGGCGCTGCTGTCACTGGGTAAAGCGGCTCAGGGTTCCATGCGGGATGCATTGAGCCTGACGGATCAGGCGATCGCCTTCGGCAGTGAGCAACTCAGCAGCGAGGCGGTGAACGCCATGCTGGGTACGGTGGACCGCAACCACGTCCTGACGCTGCTGGTGGCGCTGGCGGAGCAGGAGCCCGGTGGTGTGTTGCAGGCGCTGGCGACAGTCAGCGAGCATTGTCCCGGCGAGCTGGCCTTGCTGGATGAACTGATCAGCCAGCTTCACCAGCTGGCGGTGTGCCAGGCGGTGCCCGGCAGTTATGACGAGACCCAGCAACAGCTGGCGGCCGCACTCACTGCGGAACAGATTCAACTGTATTACGACGTGGCCCTGAGAGGGCGCCGCGACTTGCAGGATGCACCGGATAGCCGTGCCGCACTGGAGATGTTGTTGTTGCGCATGGTGCTGTTTACGCCCAAGGGTGTGCTGGTGCAGGGGGACAGCCCCGCCGCAAAAAAGCCTGAAGCGGCAGTGCCGTCGGCAGAGCCCGGCGGTAAGCCGGATTTGCGTGCCCTGCTGAACAGTCCGCCTGCCGCTGCGTCTCACTCAGAACCTGCTGCGCGCCCTGCTGCTCAGCCCCCCGAGTCGGCCCCTGCCACGGTGACATCTGCGCCCGCTCAGCAAGCGGCTCCTGTAGAGACGGCAGCAGTGCCTGCGTCTGCGGATGACGCCCCGCCCTGGGATGAGGGCCCGGTTTCGTCCTCTCCGTCAGCGTCGGCGGCCCTGGCCCAGGTAGAAGCGAATCAGCGAGAGCTTGCTGCCGAGGCTGCACCGGCGGTGGCAGCCCAACCGCAGAGTGACCCTGAGCCAAACGCTGAGCCAGCCCCGGAATCCGAAAACCTGGCGCCATTGGCGGAGCCGACCAATGAGGCGGAAGTGGCCACCTGGTGGGCCGCGCTGTTGTTGCGCCTGGACGTGGATGGCACGGTGCGCAATATCGCTCGTAATGCGGTGCTGATCAGCCGTGAGGAAAGCGTCTGGACGCTGCGGATCAGCCCCGGGCATCAGGTGCTGGTCAACAAGGAGCGGCTGGAAGAATTGAGCGGTGCGCTGGGCAATTACTTCCAGCGACGCATTCAGGTTCAGGTGGAATTTGAGCAGCAGCCGGGCGCGACCCCGGAGGTAATGGCCGAAGCGCGCCGGCAGGAACTGCTGGCCCAGGCCAAGGATACCCTGCACGCCGACCCGGTGGTGCAGCAGTTGGTCACAACCTTTGCGGGGCGATTGGACGAAGAAAGCGTCACCCCGAAAGAGACAGTGGAATGAGAAACGCTGCACGCAGTATGTAACACGCAACACGGTAAAACCGCTTTTGTCTTTTTACCGTGTTGCGTGAAGCGTGCAGCCTGATGCGTTGTTAGTGGAGCAAACCATGGATTTCGATATTAACAATCTCATGCAGCAGGCTCAGGCCATGCAGGAGAAGATGAAGAAAATGCAGGACGAGGCCGCCAACAGTGAAGTGGTGGGCGAGTCCGGTGCGGGCCTGGTGAAAGTCACCATGAACGGTCGGCACGATGTGAAAGGCGTGGATATTGATGCCAGCCTGATGAGCGAAGACAAGGAATTGCTGGAAGACCTGCTTGCCGCCGCGGTGAATGATGCGGTGCGCCGGGTGGAAAAACAGCAGCAGGACAACATGCAGAACATGGCGGGTGGCTTTCCCTTCCCGCCGGGCTTCAAACCCTAAGTACTGCCACGAGACGCCGAAATTGTGAAACACGCGCCGCTGGTCGACCAGCTGATCAATGCCTTCACCTGTTTGCCCGGAGTGGGCCCCCGTTCTGCCCAGCGCATGGCCTATGCGTTGCTGGACCGCGGCCGTGAATCCGGTCGCCGGTTAGGGGACGCCCTGCATGCGGCCATGGACGGCGTGCAGCATTGCCAGCGTTGCCGGAACTATGCTGAAGCAGAACTTTGCCCTGTCTGCGATGATCCGCGTCGCGATGCCTCGCTGGTCTGTATCGTTGCCACCCCCGGGGATGTGCTGGCGTTTGAACAGTCCGGCGAATACCGGGGCCAGTACTTCGTGCTGATGGGGGAGCTATCGCCGCTGGACGGTGTGGGCCCCCGTGAGCTGGGGCTGGATGTGCTTGAGCAACGCCTTAATGAAGGGCAGATCAGCGAGTTGATTCTGGCTACTGGCACGACTGTGGAAGGCGAAGCCACAGCCCATTATGTACTGGACCTGGCCCAGGACGCGGGAGTGGGTGTCAGCCGCATCGCCCAGGGGGTGCCCATGGGCGGTGAGCTTGAATTCGTTGATGGCGCTACCCTGGCACAGGCGCTGAGAGGCCGCAGGCCCTTTGACGCCTGATAAAGGGCACCTTCCAGGGTGTCTATCGAAAGCGTAAATCTCCTTTTCTATCCGTAAACACAAGCCGCGGTTTCGTCTGGTTTCCCTTGGCGGCTTTCTGTTATGGTTAAACCAAGCAAGCGCTAGGTTGTGCGCAATCCAATGAATCCAAGGAGGTCCAGTGAGCGCCCTGAATTATTTCAATGAAACCCACCAGATGGTGCGAGATACCGTCCGCAAATTCGTTGAGCGGGAAATCCTCCCGGAGGTGGATGACTGGGAAGAAGCAGGGGAATTCCCCCGGGAGTTGTACAAGACGGCAGCGGATGCGGGCATCCTCGGCATCAATGCTCCGGAGGAGTTTGGTGGGACGGGCGAAGACGTCTTCATGAAAATCGCCGCCTGCGAAGAATTGGTGCGTTGCTCATCGGGCGGACTTTGCGCAAGCCTGGGATCGCTGGATATCGGGCTGCCACCGGTCTGGAAATGGGGCAGTGATGCCATGAAGCAACGGGTTATTCCCGAGGTGATCAATGGCGACAAAATTTCCGCCTTGGCCATCACTGAGCCCAATGGCGGTTCTGACGTGGCGAACCTGCAAACCCGTGCCGTGCGCGATGGCGACCACTATGTGGTGAACGGCGCCAAGACTTTTATCACCAGTGGTGTGCGAGCAGATTATTACACCGTGGCGGTCCGTACCGGTGACAAGGGATACGGTGGCATCAGCCTGTTGTTGATCGAGAAAGGGACGCCGGGCTTTACGGTGGGGCGGAAGCTGAAAAAAATGGGCTGGTGGGCTTCTGACACGGCCGAGCTGTTTTTCGAGGATTGCCGGGTGCCGGCGGAAAACCTGATCGGCCCGGAAAATGGTGGCTTCTATTGCATCATGAGCAATTTCCAGATGGAGCGCTTGATTCTGGCCGTGACGGCAAACAGCACGGCCCAGTTGGCGCTGGATGAAGCCATGAAGTATGTGAAGGAGCGGGAAGCCTTTGGCCGTCCTCTTGCCGGCTTCCAGGTGACTCGCCACAAGCTGGCGGAAATGGCGACGGATGTGAAAGCCAGTACCGAGTTTACCTACCGGGTGGCAGCCCAAATCGCAGCCGGCGAAAACTGCGTGCTGGATGTGTCCATGGCAAAGAATGTGGCAACACGCTGTGCAGACCGGGTGACCTACGACGCCGTACAACTCTTCGGCGGCAGCGGTTACATGCGTGGCACGGTGGTGGAGCGTTTGTTCCGCGACAACCGGATTCTGTCCATTGGCGGCGGCACCCACGAAATCATGAACGAAGTGATCGCCAAGCAGTTGGGGCTTTAAGAGACGCGGCACGCTTCATGCTGTACGCAAAGCACGCTTAAAACCAAAGAGGCCGCGCCCAAACTCATGGACGCGGCCTCTTTTTTTCAGATTGCGACACTCTTGATCCGCGTTGTCGCGTGCAGCATGCAGCGTGTCGCGTCTCCCTTTAAGTACACTCCGCCCGCGCCGGTTCCATCTTGCAGCGTACCTTGCGCAGCAGGGTCAGCATGTCCGGGTCGTAGTAGCCTTCGTCGCGAAGCTGGTTGCGGGCTTCCTGCATCATCACTTCGTACTCGGCCTTGTCTGCATCGGGGATTTCCACCCACCAACGCTTGTCCACGTGCTGGGCTTCTTTGTCCAGTTGATCGGTGATGCGGTGCAGGTTCTTGTAGAAATACTCCCGGGATTTTTGCGCCATGTCTGCCGGGAATTTGTCTTTCTTGGCGATCAGCTGAATGGTCAGCTGGGCCAGCGGATAATTGATGATGCCACCGTCCGGGCTCAGGCCCTTGTAGAGTTCCAGTGCGTTGTAGGCGACCAGCGGCGCAGCGATCACGTCTACCACCCCATTGTTGAACTTGGTGGAGAAGTTGGTGATGTCCGAGGCAACCGGTGTAGCGCCGACCTGGGAAACCAGCTTGGCCTGGGTTTCATCATATTCCAGCACGGCCACTTTCTTGCCGGCCGCTTTGGCCAGGGAGTTCACCTGGCGATCGTTAACGAATACATACGCAGCACCTGCAGGCGCAATCCCCATGATCTGGTAGGAGCCCTGTGACAGTTTGTCTGCGCTCTGGGGGTGAGAGAGAACCTGCAACACCACTTTCATGTGGTCCATGGAAGGGATGGCACCAATGGAATCAACCGTGCCGGCGTATTTGTTGAACGCCCGGCCGCGGATACCGGTAATCAAGGAGGCATCACAGACACCGGCTTTCAGATCTTCCGCCGCAATGGCCTCGTTGGTGTAGGGCACCAGCTCGGTTTCCAGGCCCCAGTCCAGTGCGGCGGCTTTCCAGTCTTTCATGGCACCCATTACCGGGCCCACATTACCGACAATATCGAATACACAGATTTTGCGTTTAATGGTCTCTGCCTGCACGGAGAGGGAGGCAGTGAGCGCACAGGCCGTGACAACGGCGGTGAACAGCTTCTTCATCAGTCTCTTCCTGATTGTTATTGCTAGTATTTTGGCTGACGCCGGGAGCGTTTCCCGATACTAGTGCCAGGATCGGGGAACGCAAAAACACCAAGCGTCAGGAATGCGGGATATTAAGTCAATGGCCCGGCTGAGAGGGTGTTTCGCCGTCGGGTACATTCTGGTGCTCTTCTTCTGCGCTGTCCCAGGAAGGGGGCGGTACTTTGGCGTTGCGGCGGACTTCTCCGGGGGTGTGCCCTGTCCAGCCCCGGTAGGCCTTGCTGAAACTGGCCTGGTCGCTGTAGCCCAGATACTCAGCAATTTTTTCCAGTGCCATATCGGTGTCCAACAGGTAGCGGGTGGCAAACATTTCACGAATTTCGTTGCGAAGGCCGCTGAAGGCAAACCCGGACAGGCTCAAATGGCGGCGTACAGAACGAGGGCTCATGCCCAGCTTGGCGGCTACCCGTTCCAGGGTGCTGTCACGGCCGGGAGCGTTGCGGATTTCATGGCGTACCTGAATGACGACCTTGAGACTTTCATCGCCCTGGGCCTGCTCCTGGGACCGGGCCGTGGCCAGATAGTTGGCCACGGTGGCGTCATCATCACGAGCCTGGCGGCCGGATAGTGGCAGCAGTACGCGGTTGTGCTCACAGTTGAATTTCATTTCGATGCCTTCGCCAAGATGCTGGAAACTGGAAGCTTTGGCTGGGCAGGGATAATCGTATTCAAACGTGAAACGGCGACAGACAAGCGATGCCAGTGCATGAATGCTGCCCATGTAGATGTTGGTAACAAAAGGTCTTAGTTCGCCTAGCTCCCAGCTGTCATGCAGGCGAATGGAGATGTCTTCGCCTGTGCAGTGGATTTCCATATCCATGATAGGTAATGAAACGCGCAGATATTGCACCACCATATTAACCAGTTTGCGGTAATCCTGTTGGCGAAGCAGGGCAAAACCCAGCAGGCCATGACCCTGTAAATCCAGTTCCTGACCAAAGCGAAATGATGCGGTGTCGTCTTTGAGAAGGACGTCGGCATGACGGAGCATGGTGAGAAGCTGCCTCATGGTCAGAAAGGCATCCGGGTTATCCAATAAGGCGGGGTCGATGCGGGCTTCTTTGAGTACGATGGTTCCACTTATTCCGTGTTTTTGTGTGAACCGTAAAAAACGGCGGGCATAGCGAATAGAAATTAGCGGAACGTCCAGTGCCATTCCATTATTTTTCATTTTTCTGCCTCGGCCATGCGGCCTGACATTGTTGTTATTTTACTTGTGATACGCGTCTCATTGGACGCGTTATTGTTACTGGTTTAAACCAGTGTTGCCATTTTTAACAAAAAAATGGCCGCTTTGACTATTAAGTAAATCACGGTCCGTGTAGATCATGAGCACCGCTTTTCAACGCATAAAAATAATCATGGAGCGGGAAAATGCAACGGGAAAATGCATCTAACCTGAAAGCCCGATATCTGCCCCTTTCCAAGGTGTCGGTACCCATAATGCGAAGAATGTATGAGATCTACTCCGGGTACTACGAAAATATAAGCCTGGATATTTTTTGCCAGGATATGGTGGAAAAGAGCGGTATATTTTTAGTGGAGGAGAAAGCAACCAAGCGCGTGGTTGGTTTTTCTACCTTGAAAGTTATCGACATGAACGTGGAGGGTCGCCGGGTAAAGGGCGTGTTTAGTGGTGACACCATCATTGAAGAAAAATACTGGGGTAGCAAAGCGCTTCAAGTGAAGTTTTTCTTCCGGATGATTCGCGAAAAAATACGCCATCCGTTTCGCCCCATGTTTTGGTTGCTGATTTCCAAGGGATATAAAACCTATCTGTTGCTGGCGAATAATTTCCATAATTATTACCCCAACCCAGAGGGAAAGGATCAGCGGTTAGCGCCGCTGGTTGATGCGTACTGCCAATCTCTCTTTTCTGATTATTACTGCAATCAGCGCCGTCTTCTTGATTTTGGTGAGGGGTACACACATCTGAAATCCGATGTGGCGGGTATTTCTGACGAAATGCGTTTGGCGAACGAAAAAATCCAGTTTTTTGAAAAACAAAATCCATCCTGGCAGCGCGGTACGGAATTGCCCTGTATCGGACAGGTTAACCTGAAGCTCCTGGTTAGCTATCCGTTTCAGCTTTGGCAAAAAAAGCGCCGTAAAACCAAGCCTGCAGTGACCGCTGTGGCCTGCGAATAAGCCGGGAAATATCATGTTTGGACATCGTCTTCTGAAACTGGCCGCCTGGCCAGGTGAGCGTCGTTTTGCGGCTGGCCGTGAGCGGCTGGAATCGGTACAGCGACAGAAACAGGCCGCGCTGCTAAAGCGGGTGGCAGCCAGCCCGCTGGGGCATCGAAACGGCATTCGGGGTGACTGGTCGTGGGAGGCGTTTGCGGACCGGCAGCCGGTTACGGATTATGAGCAATGGGCGGATGCGATTACCTTGTCGCGCGAGCACGGTGATTGTCGCTTGATCGATTCCCCCCTGGTTCGCTGCCAGCCAACCAGTGGCTCCACGTCCGCGATTAAATGGATTCCCTATACACGCCAGTTTCTTGGTGAACTGGATGCGGCCATCAGCCCCTGGATTGTGGATTTGTACCGGCAGTACCCCCGGCTGGTGCAGGGGCGGCATTACTGGTCCATGTCCTGGGTGCCCACCTCGCTGCGCGACAATATGCGCGAGGATGTGAATGACGACATTCAGCTGATGTCCATGGGCAAGCGCTTGCTGGCCGGTGCGACCCAGTGTGTGCCGCAGGATGTGGCGCTGGCCAGAACCTCCGATGATTCCCTGTTTGCCACCCTTGCCTATCTGGTCAGCGATCCGGCCCTGTCCATGCTTTCGATCTGGAGTCCCACTTTCGGGTTGGGGATGCTGCGTGCCATGGCGCAGTGGCGAGAGGAGCTGGCAGAGGTGCTTAACAGCGGATCCTGGGGGAACCGCATGCTTGGTGGTGCGGTGGATTCCTGCCCCTGGTCTCCGCAAGCGGCAGCCTTGTTGCGCGAGTGGGACGGCCGGTTAAACGCGGATTTCCTGATGGCGTTGTGGCCAAAGCTGGCGTTGGTGAGTGCCTGGGATACGGCGGCCTCCACGCCGTGGGCGAAAGAGCTGCATGCTTTACTTCCCCAGGCCGCGTTTCAGGGCAAAGGACTGTGGGCCACCGAAGGCGTGGTCACCATTCCCTATGCAGGGCGTTATCCGCTGGCGTATCGCAGTCACGTGTATGAATTTCAGGACCCTACCGATGGCCGTATCTTCGCGCCCTGGGAATTGGAGGCCGGGCAGCAGGTGATGCCGCTGCTGAGTACCGGCAGCGGTTTGTTGCGTTACCGGCTGAAAGATCTGGTGGAAGTGGATGATTTTGTCGGCGGTATTCCCAGCTTGCGTTTCCTTGGGCGAGCAGGAACTACCGATCTGGTCGGCGAAAAAATGACGGCGGCCGCTGTGGATGGTGCCATGGCCGTCCTGGCGTTACCGGAGGAATTGCTACCCGTATGCACTGTGGCGGTGGATCAATCCGCGCAGGGGTTGCCTGGCTATGTGCTGTTACTGGAAGGGGAGAACCCGGCAGTTGCCCAGCACATAGCGGTGCAAATGGAGTCGGCGTTGCAGTTGCACTTTCATTATCAGTTGGCGCGCAATCTGGGGCAGTTGGCGCCTTTGCGCTGCGTTATTCATCCGGGCATGCGTGAGCGTTATCTGCAGCATTGCCGTCAACGCGGCATGATCGAAGGCAACATCAAGATGGAGTCCCTGCAGTACTGGGCAGGGAGGGTGCCGACCTGGCTGGAAGCGCGCTCGGCACAAACACAGGAACCCGGAGTGACGGTATGAGTTACCGCATCCGGCCTGCCTGTGACCAGGATAACGGGGCCATCCTGGCGCTGCTGCAGGGGACGCCCCAGCACGGCGCGGTGACCCTGAATTTTGAGCGGCATCCGGATTACTTCCGGGGTGCCCAGGTGACCTGCGAACAGCCGGACGTGTGGGTGGCTGAGCCCAAGGGCGGCGCCGGTGAACTGGGCGCTGTCTACAATGTGGGTTGGCGGCACCTGTGGGTGAATGGTGAGGTGAAACCGATTCGCTATGCTCACGATTTACGTATCGCGCCGCAATTCCGTAATGGCCTGGTGCTGCACCGCCTGTTTCGCCAGTTGCGCAAGCAACTGTCCGAGGGCGAGTGGATGCAGACCACGGTGCTGCGCGACAACGAGGCCTCGCTGGGCTCGGTGGCCAGTGGCCGTGCCGGGCTGCCCACCTATTACCCCCACGGCACGATCGAGACCAGCCTGGTGTATACCCGGGCGCGCCATCAGCGGCTGCCAAAAGATGTGCAAATCCGGCAAACCGGTGAAGCCGACCTGCCCGCCATGGCGGCATTGTTGCAACGCGAGGGGGCCAGCAAGCAGTTCTTCCCCTACTGGGATGTCAGCCGGGTGCGCGGAGATGCCTATTGTTATGGACTGAACCCGGAAAGCTTTCTTGGGCTATGGGTCAAGGGGCAGCTCAAGGGGTTGCTGGGATTCTGGGATCAGCAGGGCATAAAGCAGACGCGCGTGTTGGGTTATGCCCGGGGCCTGCGGTTTCTACGCCACTTCTACAATACCCATAGCGTGTTGCGCGGTGGCATGAAGTTGCCTGCGCCCGGCGGCATCCTGTCTTATCTCACCTTGCACAGTGTGGTGGTGGAAGATAACCAGCCTGATTTGTTGCGTCTGTTGCTTGATCACGCGGTGGACCGTTTCCATGGCCGATATGATGCACTGGTGTGTGGCTTCTTTGCCCAGGATCCACTGGCAACGGTACCGGCCCGCTACCGCCGTCGTCTGTTGTTGAGCGATCACTTTCTGGTGAGTTATGACGGCGATCCCCGCGAGCAACTCGATGACCGCCTGCCCTATGTGGAAGTGGCGCGCCTGTGAATACCGTGTCGACCCGCACCCTGTCGTCCCGGCCGCCGGTGGATTATATCGGCATGTGGTATCGCGCCCGAGCCGGGCTGGGTATTGATGATCGCATCGAATTTATCTTTATCGATCCGTGCAGTGGTGAACGCGATACTGTCGCCCTGCGTCATCGGGACCATGATGGCGTGGGCGGTATTGCCCAGGCCCTGAAACAACGCGGGGTGGCACAGCCTCCCATGCCGCTGAGCCGCCAGAAGCAGGCACCGCGCTGGTGGCAGCGTTGGCAACGGTTGCCGCACGACCTGCCTGCGCGGGAACCGGTGTGGCGCCACTGGCGCGGTTTCCCTGGGCAAGCCGAATGTGAAGAAATCGAAGACAGCCCGGTCTGCGTGCAATGGTTGAATCCGGCGCAGACCCGTGCGCTGTATCAGCGGGCTCACCAAAACAAGGTGTCGGTGAACAGCTTGCTATTACTGGCGTTGCACCGGGCGGTCTGCGACACCCTGATGTTGCACGGCATTGCCGGTAGCTGGTGCTTTCCGGTGAACATGCGCGGTGTGGTGCCCATGCTGCGCGCGGATATGAACCTGTCCAGCGCGTTCTATCTCACCGTGGACCATGAGGACAAGGCCGCCAGGCTGGACCGTTCCGTGCGTGGCTACCTCAAGGCCAATGTGCACTGGCGGTATTGGCATCTGGCGCGTATTGGACGCTTGATCGGCCAGCGGGGAGTGAACTGGTTGTGTGGGCGCCTGCAGAAAGGCACCCAGCACTGCGGGTCTTTTTCCAGCCTGGGTGAATGGGAGATCGACTTTGCCTCCGCAGGGATGCGGGAAGATACCGTGTTTGCCTGCTGCGGCCCGGGCAGCCCGAGCCATCCGGTCGCCAACGGTGTGATTGTGGTGAATGGCTGCATGAGTCTGTCCCTGAAAGTGCACTCATCCCTGGGCGCGCCGCAAGCCACGGTGCGCCGGTGCTTACAACGCTGGGTTAATTGGCTGGGAGTGGTTGAATGAAGTTGCCTGCCGGTTTGCGTTCTCTCAGCTTGCGAACACTGGTGGCATTGCTGGCCACCCTGGCCATGGCGATGGCCGTTTTTTCGCTTTATCTGGTGCCACCGGCTCCGCCGCCGGCCAAGGCTCAGGATAGTGTGCTGGCCCTCAATACCATGACTGTGGACTGGCAGGATGTGGTGATTCCGGTCTATAGCCAGGGGCAGGCCACGGCGCGCCATGATCTGCCCTTGAGTCTGGAAGTCTCCGGGCGAATCCAGCAGGTGGCGCCGGCGTTTGCCGATGGTGGTCGAGTGGCTGCAGGCGATGTGTTGCTCAAGCTGGACCCGGAGCCCTTTGCGCTGGAGGTGACCTCACGTCAGAACAGTGTCCATGCGGCGCGTCTGCACCTGGCCCAGACCCGGGCCAAGGCGCGGGTGTCCGGGGCTTCCGGGCGCTCGTCGGCGCTGGGGCGGTTCGAACCGCAACTGGACGAAGCCCTGAGCCGGCTGAGTGCTGCCCGTGCCAGCCTGCGTCAGGCGGAGCGTAACCAGGAACAGACCGAATTGCTGGCGCCGATCAGCGGACGTCTGAAAGCCGTGCAGGTGATGGCAGGGCAACATGTGCAGGCGGGCAGCAAACTGGCCCAGTTGTACCAGGAAGACCAGGTGGAAATTCGCCTGCCGGTCCGTGATGAGTGGCTTGGCTTGCTGGGTATCGTGCCTGGTGATGACAGCACACTGGAGGCGGTCAGTGTGATCCTGACCGGCCGTTTCGCCGGCAGGGAGGGGCACTGGGAAGGTAGGGTGGTGCGTCGTGAAGGGGGGCTGAACCGCAACCAGATGATGTATCTGATCGTGCAGGTCGCCAATGACGGTCAGTCATTGCCGCTGGAGCCCGGTGTGCTGGTGCAGGCGGAACTGCGCGGTGCGGCGACGCCGGCGGTGGCGGTGTTGCCCCGTTCTGCCCAGGCCGGTGACCAGTCTGTCTGGGTGCTGGACGACGACCAGCGTCTGCGTCGTCAGTCGGTGGCGATACTGCATCAGGACAGTGACAACCTCTACCTCCACGATGGAGTCAACAGCGAGACGTCGGTGGTGTTGGCCGGGGATCTGCAATTGCTGGAAGGCATGCGGATCGATCCACGCCCGCCTCAGACCGGTCTGGCCCATCACAGCGAGAACAGTGGTGAGGGACATCCATGAATCGTTCCATTGCCTGGTTCGCCAGAAATGGGGCGGTTGCCAACCTGTTGATGATGACCCTGCTGCTGGCAGGGCTGCTGGCTATTCCCCATACCCGTCAGGAAACCCTGCCCAATGTGCCGCTGGACCGCATTGGCATTTATGTGGCGTATCCCCAGGCCACCCCGGAAACTGTGGAATCGCTGGTGTGTACGCCGGTGGAAACCGCGGTGGACGATGTGGAGGGCGGCACTGAGCTGATCAGCGAATCCCGTGAGGGGTTGTGCAGCGTGCAGCTGGATGTGCTGGAAGGGCATGACACGGGCGATGTGCTGGAGCAAATCCGCACGCGCCTGGATGCTCTGGATAACCTGCCCAAGGGGGCCGCGCGCCCGCGGGTGCAGGAGCTGATTGTGCGTAACCGGGTGGTGCGGTTGTTGCTCAGTGGCTCCCTGTCCCGCACGGATCTGTACCAGCTGGGCAACCGGGTTCGCCGGCAGCTGCTCAACCGCGATGCTATTTCCAGCGTGGATATTGAAAATCTGCCGGAACGGGAAATGGCGCTGCTGGTCTCCCGTGATGACCTGTATCGCTACGAGCTGACGCTGGATGGTATTGCAGCTGCAGCCAGCCAGAGCGTGCAGCGCATCGCCGGCGGTGTGCTGCGCAGCGACAAGGGCGACTGGCTGCTGCAGACCGGCGAGCAACCTGGTGATGCCCGCGCTTATGAGCAACTGGTGATCCGCCAGTCGGAGCAGGGGGATTTGTTGAGCCTGGGTGATGTGGCGCAGGTGCAGGACGGCTTTTCCCGGGACACCCAGGCCGCCTGGCTGAATGGCAAACCGGCAGTGGCATTGGATGTGTACCGGGTTGGCGATCAGAACGTGCTGGATGTGGCCGGGGCTGTGCGTGACTACCTGGCAGAAGCGGATCTGCCTCCCGGTGTCGGGTTACAGGTGTGGAGTGACGATGCTCGCCAGTTCAGTGAGCGCTCTAACCTGCTCTGGCGTAACGCCTTGCAAGGCCTGGTACTGCTGACACTCATGCTGGCCATCTTCCTGACCCTGCGGCTGGCGGGCTGGGTGGCACTGGGGATTCCCGTGTGCATGCTTGGTGCCTGCGCCATGTTGCCGTTGCTGGGCGAGTCCTTCAACACCATCTCCCTGTTCGCCTTTATTCTGGTGCTGGGGATTGTGGTGGATGATGCGGTGATCGTGGGCGAAAGCATTGACCACCAACGCCGCCAGGGGCTGACCGGTGGGCAAGCCGCTATCAGTGGGGCGCAACGGGTGGCGAAACCGATTTTGTTTGCGGTCATGACCACGCTTTTTGCCTTTGCTCCCTTGTTGTTCCTGCCGGGGCCGGAAGGGGCATTGATGCGGGTTATCCCCATCGTCTCGATGACCATCCTGTTGCTGTCATTGGTGGAGTCGCTGTGGATTTTGCCGGCCCACTTGAGCCACGATCGCCCGGCGCGGGGGCTGTGGCTGAAATCCGAACAACTGGCTACGCGCCTTAACGATGGTCTGGAGCGCTGGCTGGACCAGCGTGCCCGGCCGATTCTGCAACGCTGCCTGCACTGGCGTTATGTGTTGGTGGTGGTATTCGTGGGCCTGTTTGTTTTCTGCTGCGCGTTGGTTAACAGCGGCTGGTTGACCATGGTGTTGTTCTCCCGGGTGGAAGGAGACCGGGTGATGGCGGAAGTGGTGTTCCCGCAGGGCACCGGTGATCCTCGTCTGGCACGGGAAGTAAGGGAGCTGGAAGATTCCGCCCAGGCGCTGGCTCGCCAGCTGGCAGGGGACGGTGAGGCTGCTCAAGCCGAGGCACCGATCCACATCGATGCGGTGTTTGCCGAACAGGGCGTGCGCCAGAAAACCTCCAACGCTCGTGATCCCGGTGCGCGATACCGGGTTCGGGTGACCCTGGCGATCAGCGGTGATACCAGCGCCATGCCGCCTCGGGAAATCGCGCGGCGGTGGCGCGATCAGCACGGGGTGATCGCCGATGCGTTGTCAGTGAAATTCCATGCCAGCCTGATGCAGGTGAAACCGGATATTCATATCAATCTGTTCCACCCGGACTTGACGACGCTACAGCGGATGAGCGAGCAGGCGGCGCTGGCGTTGGCGCGCATGGATGGGGTCCACGAGGTGGCCAATAATCTGCATGCCCAGCGAACCATTGTGGATATCAACCTGCGTGAAGAAGGGGAGCGAGCCGGTTTGCGGGCCGAGCAAGTGGGGGCGCAGGTGCGCAATGCGTTCCACGGCATCGAACTGGATCGCTGGTTTGAACAGGACCAGGAGGTGCCGGTGATGCTGCGGCTGGCCCAGGCCGACAGTCGCCAGATTACCGATCTGGAGCGAATGCCGGTGCAACTGGCGGACGGTGAAATGACCGTGCTCGCGGCCGTGGCCTCGCTATCGCGCCGGCAGGCGCCGGCTATGATTAGCCACTATGACGGTCGTCGCAGTGCCACGGTGAGTGCCTTTGTGGATGAACACACCACGTCTCCAGCTCTGGTGATGGCAGAGCTGCGCAAGGCGCTGCTGGATCCGATGATGGCGGCTGACGATAAAGCCGGCTGGACGGTGGCGGGCAAGCAGGCGGCGATCAAGGATTTCCTGTCACACCTGTCGATAAGCTACCTGATTGCGCTGGCGGCGATTTTCTTCCTGCTCACCATTCTGTTCGGCGGTTATGGCCAGCCCCTGTTGGTGATGGCGGCGATTCCGTTTGGGCTGGTGGGGGCCTTTATGGGGCACTTTCTGCTGGGTTACAGCGTGACACTGTGGTCGCTGGTGGGAATCATCGCGGTGAGTGGCGTGGTGGTGAATGACAACCTGGTATTGCTCGATGCCATCAACGACCTGCGGGAAAAAGGCGCGTCGTTGCGCGATGCGGTGATTAGTGGTGTGAGCGGGCGGTTGCGGCCAGTGATGTTGACGTCCATCACCACCTTTGCCGGTGTCGCACCGCTGATGCTGGAAACCAGCGTGCAAGCCCGCTTCCTGATACCCATGGCCGTCTCGCTGGCCTTCGGGGTGCTGTTTGCCACCCTGGTGAGCCTGTTGCTGGTGCCCAGTCTGTTGGTGGTATCCAATGATGTGAAAGGGCTGGTCACGCGCTGGCTGGCCCGCTGGCGAGCGCCGCAGGCATCGGAACAGGATACCGTGGAGATGGCCTATGAACGCGGCCGCTTGTATGCCGGATGGGGAGGGGCCAACCCGTATCACGATGCGGTGCTGGGCTCCGCCTGGGAGGCGGGCCGGCAGGATTATATGCAAGGCCAGGTAGGCGCGCAGTGATGCAGGTTTCTGGCGGGGCTTTGTGCGTCAGGCTTCTGGCGTCAGCCGTCCAGCAAACCCCATAAACGCAAGAGGCCGCACCCCAAACAGGGGCGCGGCCTCTTCGTTAACAGCAAGCTTTGCGGTTGTACGCGTTGTGGCGTGCCCCGTGAAGCCTGTTGCGTTTCTCTTTACGCCTTACCTTGATTGGCAACCGCTTCAGCAGCTTTCGCTGCCGCTTCTGCGTCACCCAGGTAGTAGTTCTTGATGGGCTTCAGGTTGTCGTCCAGCTCGTAGACCATCGGTACGCCGGTGGGGATGTTGAGCTTGACGATTTCCTCGTCGGAAATGTCACCCAGGTATTTCACCAGCGCGCGCAGGCTGTTGCCGTGGGCGCAGATCAGTACCTGTTTGCCGGCTTCGATTTGCGGTTTGATGTCGCTTTCGAAGTAAGGCACGAAGCGGTCGACCGTGTCTTTCAGGCTCTCTGACAGGGGAATCTGCGCTTCACTCAGGTTCTTGTACACCCGGAAGTTGCCGGCGTAGCGCTCGTCGTCCCGCTCCATTTTCGGCGGCGGTGTGTCGTAGCTGCGGCGCCAGATATGGACCTGGTCGTCCCCGTACTTGGCGGCCGTTTCCGCCTTGTTCAGCCCCTGCAAGGCACCGTAGTGGCGCTCGTTCAGGCGATAGTCACGGATCACCGGGATCCACATCTGGTCCATGTTGTCCAGAATGCTCCACAGGGTGCGCACGGCACGCTTGAGCACCGAGGTGTAAGCCACATCGAACTCAAAGCCGGCTTCCTTCAGCAGCTCGCCTGCGGTGCGGGCTTCCTCGCGGCCTTGCTCGGTCAGATCCACGTCTTTCCAGCCGGTGAAGCGGTTTTCCTTGTTCCATACGCTCTGGCCGTGGCGGACCAGTACCAGTTTCGTGCTCATTAGCGTCATTCCTGTGCGATTTCAATGCGGCGCAAAGAGTAGCAGAAATGCGCCGGGAAATTGAGCGCCACAGCCCGTATAATCGTCGCAAATTCTGTTGCCGCTGCCGGCAAGGCCTGTCCTGTGTGTTTTTTTGCAGGCCATTTTGCCCTTTTCATGCGCAGCGATGACCTGTGAAAGCCGCTTCAAGGGCTTTTTCATTCCCGGACAAGGCGAAAACATGGCGTATCTTTGGTGCGAGGACAATCAGGCAATCAGTGAATGGCAAGGTGGGCTGACGGCGGGGACCCCGCTGTATCTGGACACGGAATTCATGCGCGAACGCACCTTCTGGCCGCAATTGGCGCTGGTGCAGGTACACGACGGTGAACACATTCGCCTGATTGATACCACCCGGGTGGATGGCCCCACGCTGTCTCCGGTATTTCAGCAGCACACCCTGGTCATGCATGCCTGCTCGGAAGATCTGGAAGCCATTGCCACCTTTACCGGCCAATACCCGGCAGCCATCGAAGATACCCAGATTGCCGCGGCACTGAGCGGGGAAGACATGCAGTGGGGCTACCAGAAAGTGGTGCAGATGCTGCTGGGTGTCGATTTGCCCAAAGGTGCCACGCGCACCAACTGGCTGAAACGGCCATTGAGCGACGAGCAGCTTCACTACGCCGAAGATGATGTGAAATACCTGCCAGAAGTGGCGGCGATTCTTGCCGAGCGACTGGACAAGCTGGGGCGCCGTGCCTGGTGGCAGGAAGAGTGCGAACGTTTGTTGAACCAGGCTCGCAGTGTCACGCCTGCCCAGAATGCCTGGCGCAACGTGAAGGGGGCGGGCCTGCTGCAGGGGGAAAGCCTGGCGGTGCTGGCGGCCCTGACACCCTGGCGAGACCAGATGGCCCGGGAGCGGAACCTGCCAAAGAGTTTCGTGCTCAAAGATGCCCAGCTACTGGACCTGGCCCGGGCCAGTCGTAGTGACCGGGGCTTGCTGGCGGATCTGGGCTTTCATCCCAAGCAAATTCGTCGCGATGGTGATGCCTTGCTGGCGCTGATGGAAGAGGGCCGCCGGCAGACTCCGCCGGACCCGTTGCCGGGCCCGCCGGATGCGGCACAGAAGAAACTCGCCAAGACCCTGCGCAACCGGGTAGGCGTGATCGCCGAAGAGATGGACATGAAGCCGGATGTATTGATGCGCCGGCGTTGGCTGGAAGCCCTTATCCGTCACCCGGACCGGGTGCCGGAGCCGTTGACCGGGTGGCGCCATGACATCGTCACCCAACCCCTGCTGGAGTTACTGTAGTGAGTGAGGGAGTGTTGAAAGGCAAGCTGTTTTGTTCGATCTACAAGAGCCGCCGCAAAAGCGGTATGTATTTGTATGTGGATCGTCAGAAGGGCCTGAAAGAGGTGCCAGAAATACTGATGGGGCAATTTGGCCATGCTGAACATGTGACCGACATGATCCTTAACCCGGAGCGGCCTTTGGCCCGGGCGGATGTGGAGCAGGTCATGGGTAAAATCCGCGAGCAGGGCTTTTATCTGCAGATGCCGCCGCCGCCGGATGAAGACCTGTTCATGGCCGATGGCCATCCGGACAAACCGGCCGGGCGTGATGCCTGAGGTGACCCTGCCACTGCGTGCGCAGTTCTGGACCCTGCCACTGGGCGAGCTCAATGCCCGCGAGTGGGAGGCGCTGTGCGATGGTTGTGGCCGTTGTTGTCTGGTCAAACTGGAAGATGAAGATAGCGGCGAGTTGGCGTTTACCAATCTGGCCTGCCGCTTTCTGGATAGCAAAAAATGTCAGTGTCGGGTGTATCCGGAGCGTTTTCAGCGGGTCCCTGACTGTATTCAAGTGACTGAAGCCATTGCCCGGGATACGGACTGGCTGCCGTCCACTTGTGCGTATCGTTTGCGTGCCCATGGCCAGCCGTTACCCGGCTGGCATCCGCTGCTCAGCGAAAATGCGGGCAGCGTGAAGCAGGCAGGCATCAGCGTGGCCGGGCGCGTGGTGTCCGAGCAGCTTGTGCCGGAAGACGATTGGGAAGAGCATATTGTTCACTGGATCGACTGAATGCAGGTGAGTGCCTGGCAGTGGATTCAATCACACGTGTAGGAGAAGTTGTGACAACACAAGCATATCTATGGGGCTGGTTTGCCTACCTGATCGGCAGCGTCGGCGTATTGTTTGTCTGGTGGTGGCTGACACGCCCGCTGTCACGGTGGGGCAAGGTGCCACTGCGTACCGTGTTGACGGCCCTGTTGCTGACCCCCTGGTCTGTTTCCCCGCAACATGACGAATGGGCGCCGGCCTGGGTGGTTAGCCTGTTCGATGGCCTGGCACAGGAAGACGTGAGCCTGTGGCGCGCTGGCGGGCCGTTGTTGGCCATGCTGGTGGTGGCATTGGTGGTGGCAGCATTTGAACTGTGGCGGCAGCGGCGCAAACAAGCGGCCATGTCGGTTCAGCAATGAGCCAGTGTATTTTCTGCCAGATCCAGGCGGGCACGTTGCCCGCCAGCGTGGTTTATCAAGATGAGCAGGCCATGGTGATTCTGGATCTTTTCCCGATCCGTGAAGCCCATTGCCTGGTCATTCCGCGTGAGCACGCGCCTCTGCTGGAAGGGCTGGACGCTGCGGTGACACACCACTTGATGGATCTGGCGCGGCGGACCATTGTCGCCCAGAAGCGGGCCGGCCTTGCCGTAAAGGCGCACAACGTGGTGGTCAACGATGGCCGTGAGGCCAATCAGCATGTGCCCCATGTGCACGTGCACGTGATTCCCCGTCGCGGCGGCGATACGCTGGTAACGGCGCTGACCTGGGCAACCCGCCTACTCAATGTCTTCGGCATGGCGAAACGACGCAAGCGCCTGGATCGGCTGGCAGGCCTGTTGTCTGAGCACTTCCCCGACAGCGCCTGACGCTCGCTCGCGTGCCGCTTAATGGGGGCGCGGCTTTCGCCAGGCGCGCACCCGTAGTGGCCAGTGCACGGTGCGTGTCTGTGGCCCCCATTGTGTTCGCAGCGCTGCACTGAAGGGGGCCAGCGGACTCTGGCCGGCTCTGGCTGCCTGTACCAGCGCGGACCAGGTATCCAGATAACCAATAAACGTCTCCACGGACCATTCCCGTTTTATGGTGGTATCCGCAAAGTGCAGGGCTGGCCAATGCAGCTGTGCCTGGGGGTAGCCAGCCACCACATCGGCGCGTTCCGCCGGCCACCATGGGCCCAGTGGGCCATCATGGAATGCCCTGACCATCCCTTCCAGACCCTCCACATCGCACAGGCCATAACTGACCAGGGCCAGTACCCCGCCGGGTTTCAGAACCCGCTCAGCCTCGGCAAAGAAGGCGGTTTTGTCGAACCAGTGAAATGCCTGGGCAACGGTGATCAGGTCCACACAGGTATCTGGCAGGGGAAGCTGATGGGCCTGCGTCGCCAGAAAGCTTGTGGCTGAGGCTGGCGCAGCCTGAAGTTGTCGAAGGCTGATATCGGTGCCGATCACATGCTGGAAGTGGGGTTCCAGGCCGCGGCTGGCCTGGCCGCTGCCACAGCCCACATCCACAGCAAGATGGGTGGCAGGGCTTTGGGCGCTGAGCCATTCAAAAAGCGTATCGGGGTAGGTGGGACGAAACTGCTGGTAGTGCTGGCCGCGTTGAAACAGGCTGTCAGTCACTGAAATAACCGGTGGTATCAAAATGCGCTGCCCACAGGCGTCCGTCCGCCCGTTCCAGGTCCAGGGCGACACCGGCCAGCAGGTGGCCTTCCGGGGCTGCGCACCAGGCAATGGTGCCGTAAAGGTGGTATGTGCCGTGTTTTTCCAGCAGGGCAACCCAGAGCTCAACATCCGTATTGGGCTTGATCGGCGCAGGCAACTCCACGCTGATCCCGGCGAGGGAAATATCGTGGGTGGTCAAATACAGGCGATCTTCCGGTGCCACGGCATCTGACCCGGCGGGCAGCAAGGTAAGAGAGAGGTTCTCTTCACGGCTGATCCGGGGGTGGCGTCGGTTGTCCATTGCTGTAGCCATATGACTTACCCGTAAATCATTCTGTCAACAACGTAAGCGGCGGTGGCCATGGTGGCAACCACCCCGAACAGGAACAGCAAGAACAACAGGGCGGGCTTGATCGTTTTGGGAAGCGCTTCGGTTTCGCGTGAAGCGCGGGGTTCCTGCGTTTTACTCATCAGTTATCTCCCTGACATATCCGCATACTTTACAGTATCAGTTATTCCGGGACGATAGGAAACTGGGGCCTTGCAGGGCGGGTAGCTAGAGCCCTGCAAGGGTTTTTGGCAGTTTGCGACGCTGATCACCCTGTGACGTCTATCTTCTGGAATAGCCAGTGATGCAGGCTGTCAGAAAGCAGCGGCACAAAGGCAACCAGCAACAGGGCCGTGAGCATGACGGCAATGGGCAACAGGTATTTTTCGTAGCGCCGGTAGAAAGAGCCATTGATGACTTTGGCGCTTTCCACCTCGTCATCACCGACGACCTGGCGCGTCAACAGGTGGTTAAGGGCGACAGGTGGAGACAGGTAGCCCAGCTCGAAGGCAACGAGGCTTATCATCCAGAAGTGCAATGGGGCGATGCCGTTATCGAAAGCCACCTGGGCGATGGTCGCGTTCACCAGAATGACCGCCCCAAAGGGATCCATGATCATGCCAATAATGACCATGGTCACCACCAGCAGCGTCATGGCGACCCAGATCGAAGGGAACGTTTCCGGCAAGGCTTCCATGATCCCCGAGCGTTCCAATAGCCCCCCCATGCTGACGGTCAGTGCCATCAGCATGAGCAGCGCACCAATATGCCCGGTGGTTTCATTGGTGGAGAAGCGCAGAGAGCTTTCCAGGTTGGTTCCAACCCCTTCTTCCTTGGCTGGCAGTTCTGATACCTCGCCGTTGGGTTTGAACAGATAATGGATAAGCAGACTGATGCCGAGAATCAGGTTTCGCCAGAACAGCCCGGTTAACGTATCGGAAAGCTGGTTGGCGGAGGTGCCAGATGGAATATTGCCGGCATCCAGTGCGTTGCTGACCAACCAGGCGTCATAGCTTGAATGGATCAGCAGTAGAGCCAGTACCGCGGCGCACAGGTGCAGGAAATGACGGCTGAACTTCTCATAGATCAGCACGGCCAGCATGATCATCGGCAGGATGATGGGCGCATAGTTTTCGTTAAGCTGGGCTCCCAGGATATCTCTGAAAACCACCACCACGGTGCCAATGACAATGACGTAAGGCAGCAGGGGGACAAGCCGTTTCAGGCTTGCGGGAACCGCTTGTGAGAACGGGGCGATGCGTGCCGGTTCGGTGCGGGCAAACTGACTGTAAATGAAGAACAGTAATAGCGATAAACCGAAGACCTTGATGCCAGAAGTGAACAGTTCATCTGTGGTCACGCTGTTATTCAAGGCGGCGATAATGACCACCAGCAAACAGGGGCGCAGCACAACACCCATGGACCCGGACATGGCCGCCCCGGCCAGTGCCAACTGCTTTCTCGCGCCGGCGCGGACCAGCTCGTGGTATACGGTTGCACCGGCCGCGATGATGAAAATACCGGATGCGCCGGTATAGGCGGTGGGGATAGCGGTAACAGCAAGAATCACAAAGCACATCAGTTCGGGTGACATGCGCCAGGGGCGCAGCACATCGAAAACCAGATGCACCATCTTTGTCTGTCGCAGCATCATCCCTACCCAGATATAAAGCCCCAGGCTGAGAAACATGGTGGAAAATTCCATCATCATGCCCAGGTAGACGCTAGTGCCGTGCAGGTAGCCCTGAGACATGAACTGGATGCTGGCACTGAGGCACATATACGCGTACAGCGGAATCGTTAGCAGTGCCTTGCCCCAGCTACCGCCTTCTTCCAGATCCTTGGGTGGAGAAAAAAGCTGCCAGAGAGACGCGGCACTGAGAATGGCGAAGCCGCCTATCCAGACTTGATGTAAATAAAAGTGGTTTACCTGGACGCCATCAGCCATCGCCTTGATTTCCTCACTGCGATAGATCAAGGCAGAAGCCAGAAGCAGCACATTGGCAGTGAGCTGGCCGAGGGTGGAGACCAGATGATCCTTACGGGTGCGTGCCGGGCGCAAAGCGATATGGTGACGGGTCAGGGTGGCCGTCGCCGCGCAAATGAGCAGCAGCAAGCAAAGAATCAGCCGCTTGTAGTCGCCCAGAATGCTGACCACCTGTGCCACGCCTCCCTCCAGGGTGCGAAAGGCAATGACGCCGGGGGTGACCTTTTCCTGGACCATTTGGTAGTTTGCCCACTTTTCACGGCACAGCGTTTGTGCGGACTCCAGGGACTGGCGCAACGCCTTTTCATCGATTTCGGTGCCAAAAAAACCGGCGAGGGGATCGTCGGCCATTTTCTGTTTCTTTTCGGCAATGGCGCGTTCCAGCTCCCTGTCCAGGTCAGCATCCGCGTTGCAGGTGGGCTCATTCAGGGCGCCGGCACTACGCAGTTGAAAATAGTTGTCCCAGGTGTTTTCACCGATCGAGAGAAGTTGGGAATGAATAACCTGCCCGGAAGCCAGGAAAATCGTCAGCAATAGCAGCAGCAGGGTGGGCAGGGAGGAAAACCACTCTCGGGCGGTACGCCGTTCCATGCGCAGGGATGTGGCCATGTGTTGTCCTTGTTATTTTCCTGTGAGCAAAGATTTTGCAAATTAGCACGCTGGCATAGGTATGGAAAGGCAGTGCCGGATGGCGAAGGAAGGGGGCGGACCGCAAAGAGATGAGGGGACAACGTTGCTGACCCCAAAACGCAAAAAGGGCCCGAATGGGCCCTTTTTGCTGTGTCGGTTAGCGTTAGTGAACGCCGACCTGGATCTTCTGGAACAGGAACTCGTGGAGCGAGTCCGACATCAGCGGTACGTAAGAGACCAGCAGCAGCGCAGTCAGCATCACCGCGATCGGCAGCAGGAACTTCTCGTAGCGGCGGTAGAAGCTGCCACCCGGTACCTTGGCGGATTCCACTTCCTCGTCCCCGACCACTTGCCTTGTCAGCAGGTGGTTCAGTGCCACAGGGGGTGACAGATAACCCAGCTCAAAGGCCACCAGGGTGATCATCCAGAAGTGTAATGGCGCAATACCATTGTCAAAGGCAATTTGGGCAATGGTTGCGTTGACCAGAATCACCGCCCCGTAGGGGTCCATGATCATGCCGATAATCACCATGGTGACGACCAACAGGGTCATGGCCAGCCAGATGCTCGGGAAGGTTTCAGGCAGCATTTCCATGACGCCGGAACGCTCGATGATGCCGCCGACACTGACCGACAGGGCCATCAACATCAGCAGGGCGCCAATATGGCCGGTAGTCTCGTTGGTCGCAAAGCGCAATGAGCTTTCCATCTTGTCGCCCACGCCGGGCTCTGGCTGATAATGCGGATCCATATCCGGGGTTTTCACCAGGTAATGGGTCACCAGACAGGCGCCAAGGATGACATTACGCCAGAACAGTCCCCAGAACAGGCCTTCCAATTGCTCTGCAGAGGTGCCGGTGGGAATGGCGCCGCTGTTCAGTGCTTCATTGATGATCCACAGGTTGTAGCAGGAGTAGATCAGCAATGGCACCAGGACCACGGTGAACACATGCAGGGATTTCTGGCTCAGTTTTTCGTACGCCAGGATAGACAGCAGCATCACCGGCAGAATGATCGGTGCGTAGTTTTCGTTCAGTTCCGTATCCAGCAGGTCACGGAAGAGTACGACAACCGTCCCCATGATGATCACATAGGGCAGCAGCGGGATCAGTCGTTTCAGACTCTGGGGAACCGCTTCCGAGAACGGAGCAATACGTGCCGGGGCAGTACGGGCAAACTGGCTGTAAATGAAGAACAGCAGCAGTGACAGACCGAAGATTTTCAGGCCGGACGTGAAGAGTTCATCGGTGGTTACACTGTTGTTCAGAGCCGCGATGATAACCACCAGCAAACAGGGACGTAGCACCACACCCATGGAGCCGGACATGGCCGTGGCAGCCAGAGCCAGTTGCTTGCGGGCGCCGGCACGAACCAGTTCGTTGTAGATGGTGGCACCTGCGGCGATAACGAAGATGCCGGAGGCGCCGGTGTAGGCTGTGGGCACAGCGGCAACCGCCAGAACAACGAAACACATCAGCTCTGGTGACATTTTCCAGGGACGCAACACGTCGAAGACCAGATGCGCCATCTTGGTCTGGCGCAGCAGCATACCAATCCAGATATACAGCGCCAGGCTCAGGAACAGTGTAGACAGCTCCATCATCATGCCGAGATAGACGCTGATGCCGTGGTAGTAGCCCTGGCTGATGAACTGCGCACCGGCGGTAAGACACATGAAGCTGTACAGCGGGATGGTTAACATCGCCTTGCCCCAGGTGCCGCCTTCCTCAAGGTCTTTGGGTGGGCGAATCAGCTGGTAGAGAGCGGCCAGAGACAGCAGCAGGAAGCCTGCGATCCAGAACTGGTGCAGATAGAAATGGTTAACCTGAACCCCGTCGGCCATGGCGCTGACTTCTTCGCCACGGTACAGCCAGGCAGACATGAGTAGCATCACGTTGGCGGCAAGTTGCCCCACGCTGGAAACAAAGTGATCTTTTCGTGTGTGTGCCGGGCGCAGCGAAATATGATGGCGACTCAATGTGGCGGTCGCGGCACAGATCATCACCAGCAGGCAAAGCAGCAGGCGTTTGTAGTTGCCCAGGGTGGTAACCACTTTGGCAACGCCACCTTCCAGGGTTCGGAAGGCAATCACACCGGGGGTGGCCTTCTCCTGAATAAGCTCGTACCGCTCCCACTTGCCGCGACAGTTCGCTCTGGACGATTCCAGTGACTTGCGCAGGGCTGTCTCGTCGACCTCTGTGCCGAAGATGCCCGCGAGGGGGTCGTCAGCCATTTGCTGTTTTTTCTGCTTGATGGCTTTTTCCAGTTCCTGATTCAGGTCTGGATCACGGTTACAGGTGGGTTGCTCCACCATGCCCGCGCCACGTAGCAGGAAATAGCCTTCCCAGGTGTTTTCGCCGATTTTCAGTAGCTGAGAGTGAATGACTTCGCCGGAAGCCAGAAAAATAGTCAGCAGAAGAAGAATCAGGGTGGGAAGGGAGGATAACCATTCCGCCACGGAACGGTTTGCAACAGTCAGAGAAGGTTTATCCATTGTGCACCCGGTTATTGTTATACCGCCGAAAAAGCCGAAGAGGTGAGGGTATCAGAGGACTCAACACCTTAACCTTCGCCTTTCTGGAGCAGCGTAAACGTATTGTTTACCTGGTACCCGAAGAGCGGGTAACAGAAACGTTGGTCGTTAGGGAAAAACGGGGCCATCTGGCCCCGTTGGAACATACAGAACTGCTTATTCGACAGGGTTTACGCATTCTGCGCGGGACGCTTCATGCTTGCAGCGTACCTTGCGCAACAGGGACATCATGTCTTTGCTGTAAGTGCCGTCTTTGGTGAGGGCGATGCGCGCTTCACGCAGCATTTCATCATAACGCAGCTTGTCGGCCTCAGGGATACGAATCCACCACTTCTTGTTCACTTCACTGTTGGCGTTTTCAATCACACGCATGGCGCGGTCAAACTGGCTCAGCATGTATTTACGTGATTGCGCTGCGAAGTCGGCGGGGAATTTGTCTTTCTTCAGAATGACCTGAGCGGTCAGCTGGCCAAGGACGTAATCAATGATACCGCCGTCCGGCTGCATGCCTTTATACAGTTCCAGAGCGGAGTAGGCTGCAATCGGTGCAAAGCAGATATCCACGGAGCCGTTGTTGAAGCGCCCGGAGAAGTTGGTGATATCTGACATTACCGGGGACATGCCTACGCGGGACGCCATATTCGCCTGTGCGGTATCGTATTCCAGTACCGCGATGGACTTGCCGGACAGTTCGCCGACGGTATCGATGGTGCGATCTTTCACGAACAGGTAGGCCGCGCCCATGGGGGCAACGCCACCCACTTCATAAGGGCCGGAAACCAGTTTTTCATTGATGGCCGGGTTGCCGCTGGCGAGCACGGTGATAACGGTGCGCATGGCGTCATAGCTGGGAATGGCGCCGATGGAGTCCATGCTGCCGGTGTAGCTGTTGAACTGGCGACCACGGATACCTGTCAGGACGGCGGCATCACACTGGCCGGCCTTCAGGTCTTCGGAGGCAATTTTTTCATCGGTGTAGGGCTTGAGCTCAAGATCGATGCCCCAACCCAGGGCGGCGGTCTTGTAGTCCTTCATGATGTTATAGATATCGCCGTTGGCACCGATAATGTCGAATACGCACATGGTGCGTTTTTCGGCGGCCTGGGCGGCAGGGGTGAACGTCAATGCCAGAGCGGCAGTGGCGGCTGCAGTTAACGCTTTAACGTAGCGCATGATTGTCTCCTGGTTACTTCTTACAACTTATTCAAAAGCGGCCCGAAGGCCGCAACAGGCTTATAGCAAATCGTCAATATTAACGGAGGGGCCGGATTGGGCCTGGTCATCCCAGAAGGTGCCAATGCCACCGATGGGGGTACGCTTACCGGTATTTTCAGTCCACTCGCGATCTGAGATGCCCTGAACGATGAAGCCGGCAATGGCATCCAGCATGGCGTAATCCGGGTTCAGGTTCTGGTCGTTGGCGGCGTAGTCGCGGATGGCCTTGCGCAGACGCTCGTCATTGCCTTTGCTGAACGCGCTCATGGCGTAGAGGGCGCTACCCAGACGGATACCGTTGTCGAAACCGGCCTTGGCTGAGGCTTCCAGTTCGGCCCACGCGTCGGCGTTTGGCGGAGCCAGCATCGGCAGCAGGTTCCAGACTGCAGCACGGGTGCCGCGGGGCACGCCCCACCACTTGTCGTTCTCCAGGCACTTCATGTTGCGCTCGACCTTGGCGGCGAGATCGCGGGGAACGCCCACCGCACCATCGGATGCGCCATCATTGAGCAGGGCTTGAACGCCGGAGATGTTGCCGACCATCCAGACCAGCTCGTCGAAGTCGGTTTTCAGTTTCGGGCATTCGCCGTCTTTCATATCGCCGTAGGCTTCAACCATGTAGTTGTACGCCTTGTACTGGCGATCAGCGGCAACAGCGGACCAGCGTTTCTGCTCGATGCGGGCATCCTGAGCTTCACTTACCCGTCCATCTTTCACTGAACGCATGTAGCGCAATTCAGCGTCGAGGGCGATTTGTTCGGCACAGGTGGCGGCGGTGGTGAATACCATGGCGCCAAGCTTGCTGGGGTCAGAGCCAACGCGCTCGAAAGACATCAGTAGCGGGGTTTGGGCTTCACCGGTGACACACGCCATGCGTACGTCGTCGTAGGTCATCATGTAGGGCAGCATTTCGGATCGACCGAAGCTGATGAGGACATCGCCGGTGGTTTTGTAGATGACGCCACAGCCTTGCAGAGCCAGGATGGCGCCCCCTACCAAGGCCAGACCGGAATGTCGTAGCATTTTTTTCATGGAAAGAGAACCCATTCGTTAGCTCCTTGTTATTGTTCTCACATAGCGCGGTCAAAGGTACGAAAGTCCGCCAATTGGCACAAGCGGCAATTACAAAAAAGCCTGCAAGCAATTACAAACAATAAATTTGCTATATCATGGATTGTGTTCATCAACCCATGGAATCTACAGGGAAAATACGATTTTATTATGAGTGACCACAGTGGCGTTAAAGACATGCGGGCCTGGCTGGCGGGCGAACGGAGTGGCCTTTCCCTGGCATTGAATACCGCCCGGGGTGGACTGCGTATTCTCGAAACGCTCGGCGTCCTGGGTCGCCAGGGGCTCGGTTGGGCCCTGGGGGATCGCCCGCCAGTGCCGGCTTTGCTGCGTACGACCTTCGAATCCCTGGGCACGACTTACATCAAGTTAGGGCAGTTTATTGCCAGCTCCCCATCGATTTTCCCTGAAGAGTATGTAGAAGAGTTTCAGCGCTGCCTGGACCGTACGCCCCCCCTACCTTTTCATTACATTCGCGAAACCATTGAATCCGAGCTGGGCGCCAGCCTTGAATCGCTCTATCAATTTGTGGATCCCAAACCATTGGCCAGTGCGTCAATTGCGCAGGTTCATGCAGCAAAGATGAAGAACGGCCAGGACGTGGTTATCAAGGTTCAGCGCCCGGGTGTGAAGAATGTGCTGCTGACAGACTTCAATTTTCTCTACTTTGCCGCACGGATTACCGAGCAGCTGGCGCCAGGGTTGTCCCGTTCGGCCATTTCCGGGGTCATTGAAGAATTGCAGGCCGGCATGTTGGAAGAGTGTGATTTCATCAAGGAAGCGAATAACCTGAAGGCGTTCAACGTGTTTTTGCGCGATACCGGGAATACCCAGGCGGTGGCGCCGGAGCCGATCATGTCGCACACCACAGGCAAGGTGTTGACCATGGAGCGCTTCTTTGGCGTGCCGCTGACGGACATGAATGTACTTAAAAAGTATACCGACGATCCGGCAGGCACCTTGATCTCCGCCCTTAACACCTGGTTCTCCAGCCTTATGTTGTGTGACTTCTTCCATGCGGATGTGCATGCCGGAAACCTGATGTTGCTGGAAGATGGTCGGGTAGGGTTTATCGATTTTGGTATCGTCGGGCGGATACGCCGTGAAGCCTGGGATGGCATGGCCACCTTTTTTGATGCTATTGGTCGCGGTGATGTGCGGCAGATGGCAGAAGCCATGGCCGTGATTGGCATGACCCGTGAAGAGGTGGATGTTGCGGCGCTGGCCCGGGACATTGAGGGGCTGCAAGGCTCGCTGGGTCAGGTGGACCCGTCTTCACTGGTGCAGGCGGACCGTAACGACAAGGAGGTGAATCGCCTGCTGATGGATATCGTCAAAATTGGTGAGAGCCACGGTATCCGTTTCCCGCGAGAGTTTGCCCTGTTGCTGAAACAGTTCCTCTACTTCGATCGTTATGTGCAGGTGCTGGCGCCGGAAATGGATATGTTCAGCGATAACCGGGTGGACATGTTCGGTGCCGTTGACGAAATGCCGGGTGGCTTTCTGCACTAATAGCAGCAAGCTATGACCTATGAGCCACAAAAAAACCGTACCTTCGCAGGTACGGTTTTTTTGTTTGGGCCTTGATGCGAGTGACGAATAACGAGTTTCGAAAATCAAGAGATGGCGTTGTCAGCCTGGTGTTACTGCTTCCTGCTCTTCGAAACTCGAAACTCGTAGCTATCATTCCACCGGATTACTACACTCCGCCCGGCTGGCGTCCAGCTTGCAGCGGATCTTGCGTTGCAGGGTCAGCATGCTCGGGTCGTAATATCCCTTCTTGCGCAGTTGCAGGCGGGCCTCCTGCATCATGATTTCATATTCCTGTTTGTCTTCCTCGGGGATCTGGATCATCCAGCGCTCGGGGACCTTGGCCGCTTCGATTTCCAGGCGCTCCATGATCAGGTGATAACTGTTGTAGAACTCTTCGCGCACCAGTTGTGCCACCTCGTTGGGAAACTTGTCCTTGCGGCCGATCAATTGCATGGTGATTTGCGCCAGCGGGTAATCGATGATGCCGCCGTCTGGATCCATGCCTTTGTAGAGTTCCAGTACTTCGTAGGCGACCAGTGGCGCGGCCAGGACGTCCACTACACCGTTGTTGAATTTATTGGGTGCAGAAACAATATCGGATGCGACCGGTGTTGCCCCGATCTGCGAGACCATCTCCGCTTGCGTGGGGTCATAGTCGAGCACCGCAACACGCTTTCCTGCTGCATTGGCAAGAGTGTTGATGCTTCTGTCGTTAACGAAGACATACGCGCCGCCAGCGGGAGCCAGGCCGAGAATGACATATTCGCCGCTTACCATCTTGTCGGCGCTTTTCGGGCTGGCCAGGACCTGCAGAAGAATTTTCATGTGGGCCTTGGTGGGAAGTGCACCAATGGCATCGATGGTACCGGTGTATTTGTTGAACTGACGACCGCGTAAACCGGTAATGAGTGCGGCATCACAAATGCCGGCCTTGAGGTCTTCGGCAACGACGCTTTCGCTGGTGTAGGGTTGCACATCCAGATCCACACCGTATTGCAGCAGGCGTGTACGCTGGTCTTCTGCCGCCTTGAAAATTGGTCCTGCACGGCCTGCGATATCCCAGATGCAAATACGTCGTTTGAGCGGTTCGCCCTGGCTGAAGCCCGCCGCTTTCTGCATGGCCTTGATGCGATCATCCAGGCTCCGGTTCTGGTCGAAGGCAATGGCGCGTAACTTTTCTGCCAGCGCGGGGGTTAACTCCACGCCGGGTGCAAAGCTCTCCAGTTCAGCTTGCTGGGCAGGCGTCAGATCAAGCCTGTCATCGCTGAGAGCAAAGGGGCTGCCAATTAGCAGGGAAAGCAGAAAAAGGTGACGAAGAAATCGCACGATAGCCTCCGTGGCCATTATTGTTTGTTGTTGGCATCACGATCTGGTGTTAGCCGTAATAGCGTTACAGCATTGTGGGCAGGTTAGAGGCGGTGCGTCGCTGGCTGATCAGCCCGCCTGCCCGGCGGTGCCGCCAATCGGGCTGATCAATCTTGCGTGGAATTCGGTGTGCGTTGGTTACTCTGCGCTTTGGCTGCATTCCGGCCGGTCGGCTTCAAGAGTGCAGCGTATCCTTTTCATAATGCTCAACATGGCCGGGTCATAATAGCCACTGCTACGCAGTTTGATGCGTGCGTCCCGCATCATGCTGTTGTAGTCGCGTTTCTCTTCATCCGGGAGAGGGATCCACCAATGTGAAGGAATGCGCCCGGCTTCTTTTTCCAGGGCCGTCTGCACGGACTGGAAACTGTCGGCGGCGACTTCGCGGATCAGACCGGCAAAGGCGGGCGGGAAACGATCCGTGTGTGCAATCAGCTGCGCGGTCAGTTGCACGATGGGGTAATCCACAATCCCGCCTGCGGGCTCCATCCCCTTGTAAAGCTCCAGGGCTTGATAGGCAATCAGCGGAGCAGGCAGCACATCGACACTGCCATTGTTGAACTGGCTGGGAGCCGTGGCCAGGGTGCTGGCAACGGGAGTAGCGCCAATTCGGGTCACCATCTTTGACTGGCCGGGATCAAAATCCAGAACCGCCACTTTTTTTCCCGCCACCTTGCCGAGGGAATTCAGGGCGCGATCATTGACGAAAAGGTACGCGGCTCCCGCAGGCGTGATAGCCAGTGTCTGAAATTTATTGCTGACCATGTTGTCGGCCAGTTGCGGGTGGGCCAGCGTGCGTAGCAGAAGGTTGACGTGTTCCAGTGTTGGCAATGCGCCCAGTGCATCAATGCTGCCGGTAAAACGATTGAACTGACGGGCGCGAAATCCACTCATCAGGGCGGCATCGCAGTGGCCGTTTTTCAGCGAGGCAACCAGTACGCCTTCATTGGTGAATGCTTCCAGGCTGATATCAACATCATAACGGAGCAAATCCACGCGCAAATTGGTGGCGCCGTTATACACGGGACCGGAACGACCGGATAAATCCCAGAGGCAGATATGCCTTTTCAGCTTTTCGTTTTCTGCAAGGCCCATGGATTGCCGGGCCTGCTTGAGCTGTGTTTGCTGCTTGTCGGTAAGCGTCAGCGCTGAACCATTGGCCGCAGCAACAAAAAGCAGTGCCATGCATAAGTATCGAAACGTCCCCATGACCGATCCTTTGTCATTAGATGAAACGCTTATAGCATGTTGCCGGGCGGCGAAGTTTTACCGCCTGTATGACAATTGTACGAAGCGCCCTGAAGGGCGCTGCGGGGCTGGAATTCTGTGTAAAGTTGGCCTGAGATGTTACTGGGTGATACTGCACTCGGAGCGTGCCGCGTTGAACTTGCAGCGAATTTTCCGCTGCAATGTCAGCATATCGCCACTGTAATAGCCCTGGCCGCGAAGCGCGTCACGGGCGTCCTGCATCATGACTTCGTATTCCTGTTTGTCTTTTTCCGGGATGTTAATCATCCAGCGGTCAGGTACCCGCTTGGTTTCCTGTTCAATGCGGCTCATTACCATGGGGTAGGCTTCAAACGAGGCTTCACGAATCAGCTGCGCCACCTCATTGGGGAACTTGTCCAGCCTGCCGATTAGCTGCATGGAAAGTTGCGTTAGCGGGTAATCGACAATGCCACCATCGGGGCTCATGCCTTTATAAAGCTCCAGAATTTCGTAGGCAACGAGGGGGGCCGGGAGGATATCAATCTGACCGTTGTTGAATTTGTTCGGAGCGGAAACGATATCGGTGGTGACCGGGGTGGCACCGATGGCGGCCACCATTTCTGCCTGGGTCTGATCATAATCGAGCACGGCCACACGGTGGCCGGCGGCCTTCGCCAGTGAGCTGATGCTGCGGTCGTTAACAAAAATGTGGGCCGCACCGGCTGGGTAAATGCCCATTACCACGTAGTCACCTTGCACCATATGGCCGGCTTGTTTCGGATGAGAGAGCACCTGCAACAGGGTTTGCATATGCTGGTCGTCAGGCACGGCGCCAATGGCGTCCACGCTGCCGCTGTAAAGGTTGAACTGACGTGCCCGCAGGCCGCTCATTAATGCCGCATCACAGCGGCCAGCCTTGAACTCCTCCACCATCACGGTTTCGTTGGTATAGGGCACCATGTCCAGGTTGATGCCGTATTCCACGGCCAATGCCCGCTGCTCCATGGCGGCATTGAAAACCGGCCCATTGCGTCCGCCAATATCCCAAATGCAGATGGTGCGTTTAAGGGTGCTGCCGGCAGGCATTTGATCGAGACCAACCATCTGGCTGATGGCCTTGAGGCGACTGCGCACCGGCATGTCCCGGGTATAAAAGACGTCTTCGAGTTTTTCGATGGTGCTGTCGCTCAATGTCACGCCGGGCAGCAGGGTCTTGAGTTGGTCTTTCTGGGCCTGTGTCAGTGTGGCGGCACTGAGTGAAGAGCACAGCAGGCTGACAAGAAAGAAAAGCGTGATAGCGGTGCGCATGGCGGTCTCCCTGACGCGGCATTTTTTTTATGAACGTTATAAGTAGCATGCTGTTGCAGGATAAGGGAGGACTTTTGCGCAGGGGGTGGCCGCGTTACGGCAAGCAGCGGCGAAAGGGTCAAGGGGCAGGCTGGGGATACGGACGGGAAGGGGAAAAGGAAAGGCAAAGCGAGTGGCGAGTTTCGAAAATCTTGATCGTCGCTCCTCGTCACTCGCTTCTCGCGACTTACTTGGGCTGCGCGTCGATGGACTCCCCGTTGACCTCGCGGCTGGCCGGGCCCAGCAGGTACAGGTAAGGGGCCATGATGTCCGCCGGGGTCTTCAGTGTCTGCGGGTCTTCGCCGGGATAGGCAAGGGCACGCATATCCGTGCGGGTGCCGCCGGGGTTGAGAGTGTTGACGCGAATATTGCTGGTATTTTCCAGTTCTTCGGCCAGCACCTGGGCCAGATTTTCGGTGGCCGCTTTGGAAACCGCATAGGCCCCCCAGAATGCCCGACCCTTGCGGCCCACGCTGGAGGAGGTGAACAGCAAGCGGGCATCGTCGCTGGCGCGCAGCAGAGGCAGCATGGCCTGGGTCAGGTAGAAAGCGCTGTTCACATTGGTCTGCATGACGGACTCCCAGGTGCCGGCACCATAGCGGTCCATGGGGGTGATATCACCGAGCATGGAGGCGTTGTGGAGAATGCCGTCCAGGCGGCCGAATTCCTTGTCGAACAGACCGGCCAGTTCCTGGAAATCTTCCGGGCGGGCGACCGTCAGGTTGACCGGTGCCAGGGCGGGTTCCGGCCCGCCAGCGGCCTTGATTTCATCGTAAACCGCTTCCAGTTTTTCCTGGGTACGCCCCAGCAGGATGACCGTGGCGCCATGGGCGGCCAGTGTGAGTGCGGCGGTGCGGCCGATGCCGGCACCGGCGCCAGTGACAAGAATAATGCGGTCTTTGAATGTGTCTTGAGCGCATTGATAGTTGAGGGCGTTTTGCTGGATGTCGGTCATGGTGATTCCTGTGTTTCTTGTGCTGCAGGCGTGATGCCTGACACCGAGTGCTTTAATCGTAGGGCGGAAATCCGCGCGAGTCACATGTGTGGCACATAAGCCTGGCCGTTGTGACGTTGGCTGATGGCGGAGGCGAATAATTGGCCCACTTCCGCCCTACGGTTAGTGTGCTTTTTGCTCGTAGAGTTTCTGCAAAAGTGGCAACAGTTCGCTGCCTTGTTCCAGATAATAGTTGGCTTGCCAGCCGCGCGGATCGTCGTCCGCGTCGATATAGCCGAAGGCGGCCACGGCGGTTTCCATGCCCGCGTTCTGGCCGGCCTGAATGTCCCGCAGGTGGTCGCCGACGTACAGGCAGTTGGCCGGGCTGACGTTGTCATCCTGGGCCGCGATCAGCAGGCCTTCCGGATCCGGCTTGCGCTGCTTCACGTGGTCCGGACAGATCACGGGCCCCACCCGTTGGTGGAGGTTGAGCCCTTCCAGTACCGGGCCGGTAAAGCGGGCGGGCTTGTTGGTGACGATACCCCAGGGCAGCTGCTGGGTGTCGAGCCAGTCGAGTACTTCGGCCAGGCCGGAAAACAGCACGGTATCCACGGCCAGGTGTTGCTCGTAGGCATTGAGCAGTTCCTCCAGCAGAGGCGCAAAGCTGGCATCGTCCGGCCCGACGCCGAAGCCCAGCTCGGTGAGTGCGCGGGCGCCGTTGGAGACGTTGGCGCGTACGGCAGAGTAGCTCACTGTCGGGCGGCCGTGCTTTTCAAGCAGGCTATTGAGTACCGTATAAAAATCCGGAGCGGTATCGATCAGGGTACCGTCCAGATCGAAATAAACGGCTTCAAGGCGTTTCATCATTGGCTTGACGCCTGATGCTTGACGCCAGAAGGCGAGGTGGATTCGTCAGGCGTCTTGCGTTCGGCGTTTGGCGTTTTTACTGCGTGCATAAGATAGTTCACGGATACATCCCGGTTCAGCTTGTACACCTGCGTTAGCGGGTTGTAGACCATGCCGGCGGTGTCTTTGACTTCCAGCCCGGCATCGCGGGCCCAGCCGGCCAATTCCGACGGTTTGATCAGTTTGGCGTATTCGTGGGTGCCACGGGGCAGCAGGCGCAGCACATATTCCGCCCCGACAATGGCAAACATGAAAGCCTTCGGGTTGCGATTGATGGTGCTGAAGAACACCTGTCCGCCGGGTTTGACCAGAGTGGCGCAGGCACGGATGACCGAGGAGGGGTCCGGCACGTGTTCCAGCATTTCCAGGCAGGTGACCACGTCGTACTGGCCGGCGCGCTGTTCGGCGATCTGTTCTGCCGGGGTTTGCAGGTATTCCACGGCCACGCCGGCCTGTTCCGCATGAATACGGGCCACAGCCAGTGGCGCTTCGCCCATGTCGATGCCGGTCACCTCGGCGCCACGGCGGGCCATGCCTTCGGAAAGCAGGCCGCCGCCACAGCCGATGTCGATGACCTTCTTGCCCGGCAGGCTGACGCGTTCGTCGATATAGTTCAGGCGCAGGGGGTTGATGTCGTGGAGCGGGCGGAACTGGGAATTCGGGTCCCACCATTGCTCGGCCAGGGCGTTGAACTTGGCGATTTCACCCGCGTCTACGTTCTGCTTGGAGGAGTGAGTCTGGGCTTGTTGTTCAGTCACGGTCGGCTCCGGCAATTTTTTCCTGCCACTGCTGGGCATTATTGAGGATCAGGGCTTCATTGAGTGTGGTCAGCTGACGGTTGTCCATCAGGCAGCGCCCGCCGACCCAGGTATGGGTGATCTGGTCGCGGGTGGCGGCGTAAATCAGCTGGGCCACCGGGTCATAGACCGGCTGGGTTTCCAGTCGGTTCAGATCCACGGCCACCATGTCGGCCTGTTTGCCGATTTCCAGTGAGCCGATCTCGTCGTCGCGGCCCAGTGCCTTGGCGCCATTCAGGGTGGCCATTCTCAGTGTTTCCATGGCGGGCTGGGCATCAGCCTGCAAGCTCACGCCCTTGGTCAGGAAGGCCGCGGTGCGGGCCTCGCCGAGCATGTCCAGGTCGTTATTGCTGGCGGCGCCGTCGGTGCCCAAGGCCACGTTGATGTTGGCCTTGCGGAGTTTTTCCACGGGAGCAAAGCCGCTGGCCAGCTTCAGGTTGGATTCCGGGCAGTGCACCACGTGGGTGCCGGTCTCGGCCACCAGCGCGATCTCGTCGTCGGTGAGCTGGGTCATGTGCACGGCCAGCAGGCGTGGCGACAGCAGGCCGAGGTTGTGCAAGCGGGTGAGCGGGCGCTCGCCGGTGTTGCCCACGGCCATCTGGATTTCGCCGGCGGTTTCATGCACATGCATCATTACGGGCACATCCAGCTCTTCGGCCAGGGTTATCACTTTCTGTAGCGGTGCATCGGACACGGTGTACGGTGCGTGGGGGCCGAATCCGATCTGGATACGCGGCTCATGCTGCCATTCGTCCATGGCGTCCGTGGCCAGGCGCAGGTAATCCTCCGGCCCGGAGCCCATGGGGGTGGGGAAGTCCAGCAGCGGGCAGAACAGGCTGGCGCGCAGGCCGGCTTCCACGGTGGCGCGGGCTGCCTGAGCGGGAAAGAAATACATGTCGGCAAAGCAGGTGGTGCCGGAGCGGATCATTTCCGCCGCCGCCAACCGGGTGCCGTCGTACACAAAGCTCTCGCTGATAAAGCGCCCTTCGGCGGGCCAGATATGCTTTTCCAGCCAGGTCATCAGGGGCAAATCGTCGGCGATGCCGCGCAGCAGGTTCATGGCCGCGTGGGTGTGTGCATTGACCAGGCCGGGGATCAGCAGGTGATCACCCAGATGCTGTTGGTCCTCGCTCTGCCACTTTTCGTTGGCCAGGGCGCTGGGCAGCAAGTCGGCAATACGGCCGTCCTTGACCACCAGGGCATGGTTTTCCAGTACCGTGCCCTGCGGGTCGACGGGGGCAATCCAGCGGGCGTGGACGATCAGGTCGGCCTGATTGTCGCTCATGCATAACTCCTTGATCGAACTGGGGGCTGTGGCCCCGAATTATGCGCCGCAGTATAGCCTGTCACGGCGCGTTTTGCCTTTGCTCTATGGTGAGAAAGTGCTCTCGCACTGGCGAAGAAAAGCCATCTTGCGGGGATCGACGCGAGTATGGCGCCGATACCGTCCAGCTGTGCTATCATCCGGGGCTTTTCCGGGCTTTGTTAACCGGAATTCGCGACGGCAGTGGGGCCGGGTAGGGTGTCTGCCCCCTGAAATTCCACTGCCTATAAGAACAGACTGCACGGGCGGCCATGGGCATCCCGTGAAATCGGCCCTCAGACGGGCCGGCTTGGGGAAGCCGCAGGGGCTTTCCCAACACCTTGTGGATAGTAAGGATCGCTATGACGGATCTCGCCAGAGAAGTTACCCCGGTCAACATCGAAGACGAACTCAAGCAGTCATACCTGGATTACGCCATGAGCGTAATCGTCGGGCGGGCGTTGCCGGACGTGCGCGATGGCCTCAAGCCGGTGCACCGCCGTGTGCTGTTTGCCATGCACGAACTGAGCAACGACTGGAACAAGGCCTACAAGAAATCGGCCCGTGTGGTCGGTGACGTGATTGGTAAATACCACCCCCACGGTGATTCCGCGGTATATGACACCATCGTGCGGATGGCGCAGCCTTTTTCCCTGCGCTACATGCTGGTGGATGGTCAGGGTAACTTTGGTTCCATCGATGGGGACTCCGCCGCTGCCATGCGTTACACCGAAGTGCGCATGGCCAAGATTGCCCACGAGCTGCTGGCGGATCTGGACAAGGAAACCGTGGACTTCGTCGATAACTACGACGGCACGGAAAAGATTCCCGATGTGATGCCCACCCGGGTGCCCAACCTGCTGGTGAACGGCTCTTCCGGTATTGCCGTGGGCATGGCCACCAATATTCCGCCCCACAACCTGGGCGAAGTGGTGGATGGCTGTCTGGCGCTGATTGATGACGACAGCCTGACCCCGGACGACCTGATGGAATACATCAAGGGCCCGGATTTCCCCACCGCCGGCATCATCAATGGCCGCGCCGGTATCGTGCAGGCCTACCGTACTGGCCGTGGCCGTGTGTACATGCGCGCCCGCGCCGAAATCGAAGCCACCGACAAGAGCGGTAAAGAAGCCATCATCGTCACCGAGATTCCCTATCAGGTGAACAAGGCGCGGTTGATTGAGAAGATCGCCGAGTTGGTGAAAGACAAGAAAATCGAAGGCATCACCGAGCTGCGCGACGAATCGGATAAAGAAGGGATGCGCGTGGTGATTGAGCTGCGCCGTGGCGAAAATGCCGAGGTGGTGCTCAATAACCTGTACCAGCAGACCCAGATGGAATCGGTGTTCGGTATCAATACCGTGGCACTGGTAGATGGTCAGCCGAAGATCCTCAACCTGCGTGAGCTGCTGGATGCCTTCATCCGCCACCGCCGGGAAGTGGTGACACGCCGCACCGTGTTCGAACTGCGTAAGGCCCGTGAAAAAGCCCACCTGCTGGAAGGCCTGGCGGTTGCCCTGAGCAACATCGATCCGGTTATCGAGCTGATCAAAGCCTCCCCCAGTGGCGCCGAAGCGAAGGCCAAGCTGTTGGACAAGGGCTGGAAGCCCGGCGATGTACTGCAGATGCTGGAGCGTGCCGGTGGTGAAAACGCGGCTCGCCCGGATGGCCTGGATGAACAATATGGCCTGGTGGATGGCCTTTATCACCTGAGTCCGGAACAGGCCCAGGCGATTCTGGACCTGCGTTTGCAGAAGCTGACCGGCCTGGAACGCGAAAAGCTGATCAATGATTATCAGGAACTGTTGGAGCAGATCGCTGAATTGCTGAAGATTCTCGGTAACCCCGAGCGCCTGATGGAAGTGATTCGCGAAGAACTGCAGGCGGTACGTGAAGAATACGCCGACGAGCGTCGTTCCGAGATCGTAGCGTCCCGTCAGGACTTCAGCATGGAAGACCTGATCGCCGAAGAAACCGTGGTGGTGACCCTGTCCAACGGTGGTTACGCCAAGATGCAGCCCATCGACACCTATCGCGCCCAGAAGCGTGGTGGTCGCGGCAAATCCGCCGGGCAGCTGAAAGACGAAGATTATGTGGAACACCTGCTGGTAGCTGGCACCCACGACACCCTGCTGCTGTTTACCGATGCGGGCAAGGTGTTCTGGCTGCGTACCTTTGAGCTGCCCCAGGGTGGCCGGGCATCGCGCGGCAAACCGATTGTCAATTTGTTGCCGGCACTGGGCAATGAGGAGCGCATTACCGCCATTCTGCGTCTGGACGCGGAAATGGTGCGCCAGCAGAAAGCCGGTGGCGAAGAAGAAGAGATTGTTGATGCGGATGACGTGATCGACGCGGTTGACGATGAAGCCGATAGTGAAGTGGAAGGCGACGTGGAAGCGGTGGCCGAAGCGGTCCCCGGGCCCTTTATCTTCATGGCCACCTCCAGCGGTATCGTCAAGCGGACCGCCCTGGCCAACTTCGCCCGTCCGCGCAGCTCCGGTCTGATCGCAGTCAAGTTGCAGGAAGGCGAGCATCTGGTGAATGTGGCGATTACCCAGGGCCACGAAGACATCATGCTGGTGGCGCGCAACGGCAAGGCTGTGCGTTTCCATCAGTCCAAGGTGCGTGTGATGAGCCGTCTGGCCCGTGGTGTCCGTGGCATCAAGCTGGCCGAGGGCGTAGATCTGATTTCCCTGATCGTGCCGGAAGAGAATGGCCAGATCCTCACAGCCTCCGAACACGGTTACGGCAAGCGTACTCCGCTCACCGATTACCCCACCAAGGGGCGTGGTGGCCAGGGCGTGATTGCCATGGTGATCAACGAACGAAATGGTGAGTTGGTCGGCGCCACCCAGGTGTTCGGCGAAGAAGACATCATGCTGATTTCCAACCAGGGCACCCTGGTGCGTACGGGTGTAAATCAGGTGAGTACGTCTGGCCGTAACACCCAGGGTGTTCGCTTGATCCGCCTGGCCGATGGCGAAGCCCTGTGTGGCCTGGCCACTATCCCCGAGCTGGAAGGTGTCGAGGAAGAGGAAGGTGAAGACGGCGAGGTGATCGAAGGGGAAGCGTCCCCGGAAGCACCGGAATCCGATGCCAGCGACGACGCTGAGGAATAACCTGTAGGAGCGTCGCTCGCGGCGCGATTTACTTGCGATCAAGAATGATCGCGCCGCGAGCGACACTCCTACAGCGGCTTCGCATGAACTTTTGAGCAACAACCCGAGCCCGGTGTTACCGGGCTTCTTTGATTAACCGGTTTCGAAACACGGAGAAAATGCATGTCCCGCGCCTATAACTTCTGCGCAGGCCCGGCGGCTTTGCCGCAGGCGGTACTCGAACAGGCCCAGCAGGAAATGCTGGATTATCGGGGCCTGGGCCTTTCCATCATGGAAATGAGCCACCGCGATAACGTCTTTGTAGAGATTGCCGAGCAGGCCGAGAAAGACCTGCGTGACCTGATGGGCATCAGCGATGATTATGCGGTGTTGTTTCTGCAGGGCGGGGCATCCAGCCAGTTCGCCATGGTGCCCATGAATCTGTTGGGTGAAGGGCAAACGGCGGATTACATCAACACCGGGCAGTGGTCCAAAAAAGCCATCAAGGAAGCGGGTCGTTACGGCAAGATCAATGTGGCGGCCAGCAGTGAAGACACCAACTTCAGTACTGTGCCGCCGCAGGATAGCTGGAACCTGTCTGATAACCCGGCTTATGTGCATTACTGCCCCAATGAAACCATCGGTGGTCTGGAATACAGCTTTGTGCCGGCGGTGGGCGACACCCCGCTGGTGGCGGACATGAGCTCTACCATCCTGTCCCGGCCAGTGGATGTGAACCAGTACGGGCTGATTTATGCCGGTGCCCAGAAGAATATCGGCCCGGCCGGCCTGACTCTGGTCATCGTTCGCAAGGACCTGCTCGGCAAAGCCGCAAGCAGCGTTCCAGCCATGCTCAATTACCAGATCCATGCTGACAACGGCAGCATGTACAACACCCCGCCCACCTATGCCTGGTACCTGTCCGGCCTGGTGTTCTCCTGGCTGAAAAAGCAGGGCGGCGTGGGCAACATGGGTGAAATAAACCAGCGCAAGGCGGAAAAGCTGTATGGTTTTATTGATAACAGCGGCCTGTACAGCAACCCGGTAGAGGTGATCAGCCGCAGCCGCATGAATGTGCCTTTTGTGCTGGCTGATGACCGTCTCGACAAGCCGTTCCTGGATCAGGCTCAGGCAGCTGGCCTGCTGAATCTCAAAGGTCACCGCAGCGTGGGCGGTATGCGCGCCAGTATTTATAACGCGGTGCCGGAAGCGGCAGTGGATGCGCTGATTGCCTTTATGGCAGAGTTTGAGAAAAGAAACGCCTAGACGCCTCACGCACCATGCACCACGCCATGTTTGGCAGGGTTGCAGTAACGGGAAGCGCAGTGAATTGTTTGAAAAGGTGGGTAGGACAATGAATTTGAACGGTTGGCGCCAGATCGTAACCAACGCTCCCACGCTTGTTCGCGTGTTGCGTGAAGCGTGCAGCGTGCTTGCGAGGGCAATATGACCGATTCCCTGGACAACTTGCGTAACCAGATCGATGAGCTGGACCAGAAACTTCAGGATCTGCTCAATGAGCGCGCCACCCTGGCCCATAAAGTGGCTGAGGTGAAAACGGCCACCGACCCCAATCCGGTTTTCTACCGGCCTGAGCGTGAAGCCCAGGTGCTGCGTCGGGTGAAAGAGCGTAACCAGGGGCCGCTGGATGGCGAGACCATGGCGCGCTTTTTCCGTGAGGTCATGAGCGCCTGCCTGGCACTGGAGCAGCGCATGAAGGTGGCGTTTCTGGGGCCGGAAGGCACCTTTACCCAGCAGGCTGCCCTCAAACATTTTGGTCATGCGGTGGAAAGCCTGCCGCTGGGTGCCATCGATGAAGTCTTCCGCGAAGTGGAATCCGGTGCCGCCAACTACGGTGTGGTGCCAGTAGAAAATTCCACTGAAGGGGTGGTGAACCACACCCTGGACACCTTTATGACCTCCAGCCTGAAAATTTGTGGGGAAGTGGAGCTGCGCATTCACCATCACCTGCTGGCCGGTGAGCATACCCGCCAGGACAAGGTGACCCGGGTGTATTCCCATCAGCAGACGCTGGCCCAGTGTCGCCAGTGGCTGGACGCCCACATGCCCGGCGTGGAGCGGATCGCGGTCAGCTCCAATGCCGAAGCGGCACGGCGCTTGAAAGACGAATGGAATGCCCTGGCCATTGCCGGGGAAATGGCGGAAGAGCTTTATGGGCTCACTGCCGTACAGCGCAACATTGAAGATCGCCCGGACAACACCACCCGCTTTATTATCATCGGTCGCCAGGACACGCCGGCCTCCGGCTGCGACAAGACCAGCCTGATGATCAGTGGCAAAAACCGCCCGGGGTTATTGTACGAAGTGCTGTCCCCTTTCCGGGACGAAGGCATCAACCTGACCCGCCTGGAATCCCGCCCCTCGCGTACCGCCAACTGGAGCTATGTGTTCTTCGTGGACTGCGAAGGCCACAAGGAAGACGCGACCTTGCAAGCGGTGTTGGACAAACTGGAAGCGGCAGGCAACACCATCAAGCTGCTGGGTTCCTACCCGAAAGCGGTGCTTTAAGGGAGTGCTTGCACGCATCACGCTCCATGCCGCACGCCATGTTTGATGTGCCGGAGTGGGCGGATCGGCGTAAGGTTTTCTGGTAAGTGAAAGACTAGGTTGCTGGTTGCGGCGGTTCGCAAGCACTCGGTTTCAAGCGTGTTGCGTGCCGCGTGCCAGCCTGAAGCATTCGCGGAGCGAATATGGACTACATCAAACTCGCCAACAACGGTATCCAGCAGCTCAAGCCCTACGAACCGGGCAAGCCCATCGAGGAGCTGGAGCGAGAGCTGGGCGTCACCGATATCGTCAAGCTGGCCAGTAACGAGAATCCTCTGGGCGCGAGCCACAAGGCGTTGCACGCCCTCAAGCACCTGCACGAGCTGCATCTGTACCCGGATGGTGCCACGTTTTCCCTGAAAGCGGCGCTGTCGGAAAAACTGGGTGTGCAGAGCAAGCAGCTGACACTGGGTAACGGTTCCAACGATGTGCTGGACCTGATTGCCCGGGCCTACCTGCAGGAAGGCGACGAAGCGATTTTCTCCGAATACGCTTTTGCGGTGTACCCGATTGTGACCCTGGCCTGTAACGCCACGCCGGTGCAGGTGCCGTCCAATTTGTTCGGCCACGATCTGGCGGCCATGGCGGAGGCGGTGACCGAGCGCACCCGGGTAATCTTCGTGGCGAATCCCAACAACCCCACCGGCACCTGGTTTAACGCCCATGCCCTGGACGAGTTCCTGTCACGGATTCCCGAGCGGGTGATCGTGGTACTGGATGAGGCTTACGTGGAGTACGTGGAAGAAAGCCACTACCCGAATGGCATCGAGCGACTGGCCAAGTACCCGAACCTGGTTGTTACCCGCACCTTCTCGAAGATCTACGGCCTGGCTGGATTGCGGGTGGGTTATGGTATTTCCAGCCCGCAGATCGCCGATGTGCTGAATCGCGTGCGCCAGCCGTTCAATGTGAATACGCCGGCCCAGGTGGCGGCGGAAGCGGCCTTGCAGGATGACGATCACATTGAGAACTCCCGCAGTGAGAACACCTCGGGTCTGGTTCAGATCGCCGAAGGCCTGCAGAAGCTGCATCTTGAGCAGATTCCCTCCGTGGCCAACTTCATTGCCTTCGATTGTGGCCGTGACGCCATGCCGGTCTATGAAGGCTTGTTGAAGCAGGGGGTGATCGTGCGTCCGTTGGGTGGCTACGGCATGCCCAACCATTTGCGCGTCACCGTGGGCACCAGCCGCGAAAATGAACGTTTCCTGGATGCGCTGAAGCATGTGCTGAAGGATTTGGCGGATGGGTAACGTCAAGCCGTTGGTGTCTCCCCCTGTAGGAGCGCCGTTCAGGGCGCGAACCGTACTTGGTACGGCATATCGCAAGCAGGTGCGCGCCCTGAACGGCGCTCCTGCAGAGGAAGGTGGGCGCTCGAATGTCTGACCCAATCTTCAATCGCATTGCCGTTATCGGTTTGGGCTTGATCGGTGGCTCCTTTGCAGCGGCCGCGCGCGAAAATGGCCTGGCCCGTTCCATCGTGGCTGGTTCCCGTTCCGAGCGGACGCTGGAGCAGGGTATTGCCCTGGGCGTGGTCGACGAGGGCAGTCAGGATCTTGCCGAGGCCGTGGACGGCGCCGATCTGGTGTTCGTGTCCACCCCCGTGTCCGCCATGGGCAAGGTGCTGGCGGCTTTGAAACCGGGCCTGTCCGATACGGCCATCGTTACCGACGGCGGCAGCGTGAAGGGCAATGTGGTGACTGCCGCCCGCGAAGCGTTGGGGGAACATTACTCCCGGTTTGTGCCCGGCCATCCTATTGCCGGTAAGGAAAAAAGCGGTGTGACCGCCGCCGATGCCCAGTTGTATCGCGATCACCGGGTGATCCTGACTCCCACTGATGCCACCGACCCGGCGGCCACCGCCAAAGTGCGGGCCATCTGGACGGCCATGGGCGCAGAAGTGCTGCAGATGTCGCCGGATTACCACGACCAGGTCTTGGCAGAAACCAGCCACTTGCCGCACCTGTTGGCGTTCTCGCTGGTGGATACGCTGGCCAGGCAGGGAGATTCCACCGAGATCTTCCGCTATGCTGCCGGCGGTTTTCGCGACTTCACCCGCATCGCCAGCTCCGATCCGGTGATGTGGCACGACATCTTTCGTGAAAACAAGGCGGCCTTGTTGCAGGCGCTGGACCAGTTCAGCGATGGCATCGGCCGCTTCCGCCAGGCGGTGGAAAATGAAGATTCCGATGCCCTGATGGGCATCATGACCCGAGCCAATACGGCCCGGGCCCACTTTTTGGCTATGAACGGGCGCACCTCCTATACGCGCGCCCACCATGTTCAGTGTGCAGGTGACGACGTAACCATGACAGACAGTAATGACGCCGCCCAGAATCCCACTTTTGTGGTAACACCGGGTGGCCAGCTACAGGGCCGCCTGCGCGTGCCCGGCGATAAATCCATGTCCCACCGTTCCATCATGCTCGGTTCGCTGGCAGAAGGGGTGACCCAGGTAGAAGGCTTCCTGGAAGGGGAGGATGCCCTGGCGACCCTGCAGGCATTCCGCGACATGGGGGTGGTGATTGAAGGTCCCCATAACGGGCAGGTGACGATTCACGGGGTCGGGTTGCATGGCCTCAAGGCACCGGGTAAAGCGTTGTACATGGGCAACTCGGGCACCTCCATGCGCCTGCTGACTGGCTTGCTGGCCGGCCAGGCTTTTGATGTGGAGCTGACCGGGGATGCCTCCCTGTCCAAACGTCCCATGGAGCGTGTCGCCAAGCCGCTGCGGGAGATGGGCGCCCAGATCACCACGGGCGAGCAGGGGCGTCCCCCGGTGCGTATTCGCGGTGGTCAGCCGCTCAAGGGCTTTCACTACGATCTGCCTATGGCCTCTGCCCAGGTGAAATCAGCCGTGCTGCTGGGTGGCCTGTATGCCGATGGGGAAACGTCGGTGACCGAACCGGCTCCCACTCGGGACCATACCGAGCGGATGCTGGGCGGTTTTGGCTATGAGGTGCGCCGTGACGGCGCCACCAGTGCGCTGACGGGCGGTGGCACACTGTCTGCCGGCAAGCTGGAAGTGCCGGCAGATATTTCCTCCGCCGCCTTCTTCCTGGTGGGGGCGTCGATCGCGGCCGACAGCGAAGTGACCTTGCCGCACGTGGGCATCAACCCCACACGCACCGGCGTGATCGACATTCTCAAACTGATGGGGGCGGATATTCGCCTGGAAAATCAGCGAGATGCCGGCGGCGAGCCGGTGGCGGACCTGGTCGTCAAGGCGGCGTCGCTCAAGGGAATCGAGATCCCTGAAGCACTGGTGCCGCTGGCCATCGACGAGTTTCCGGCGATCTTCATCGCTGCGGCCTGCGCCGAAGGCGAGACAATCCTGCGCGGCGCGGAAGAGCTGCGCGTGAAGGAATCCGACCGCATCCAGGTGATGGCCGATGGCCTGGCCGCGCTGGGCGTGAGCCATGAGGTGTTCGAAGACGGCATTCGCATCACCGGGGGTGAGTTCGGTGGCGGTGAGGTCCAGTCCCATGGTGACCATCGCATCGCCATGAGTTTTGCCATGGCCGCCCTGCGCGCCACTGGCCCGATTACCATTCATGATTGCGCCAACGTGGCCACCAGCTTCCCCGGGTTCGCCCAGTTAGCGACCCATGCAGGCCTGAAGCTGGAGGTGAAATGACCCCGATTTTAACCATTGATGGGCCGGTTTCCTCCGGCAAGGGCACCGTGGCCCGGTTGGTGGCAATTCGCCTGGGCTGGCACCTGCTGGATTCCGGTGCCTTGTACCGTGTGCTTGGGTATCATGCACGAAATCAAGGTGTTGCGCTGGATGACGAGCCTGCATTGATCGCTCTCGCGGAGGATTTGCCGGTGCGGTTTGTGGAGCAACAAGGCAATACCGCGGTGATTCTTGCTGGTGAGGATGTGTCCAATATCATTCGCCAGGAAAGTGTCGGCGAACTGGCCAGCCAGGTGGCCGTGCTGCAGCCTGTGCGTGACGCCTTATTGGCCCGTCAGCGGGCTTTTGCCGAGTCTCCCGGGCTGGTGGCGGATGGCCGTGACATGGGCACTGTGGTGTTTACGTCTGCCCCCCTCAAGATTTACCTCACTGCCAGCGCTGAAGAGCGCGCCAGACGGCGCTTTGAGCAGTTGAAGGAAAAGGGCTTTGGTGCTACCCTCGCGACCCTCGTCGAGGACATCCGCACCCGGGATGACCGTGACATGAACCGTGAGGTGGCGCCATTGCGCCCGGCAGACGATGCCGTGGTGATCGATTCCACCACCATGACGGTTGATGGCGTGGTAAACCGGATTCTTGATGAGGCTGCCGCACGCCAGTTGGCGTAACGGTAGCACACACTTCGTTAGCGCCCTTCGGTGGACCGCCATCGTGGGGCAACTCTGTGTTAAGCGGCCGATCTGCTCAACCCTGAAAAAGTAAGCCAGCTGGGGAAGGGCGGGTCTCATCTATTGACTAACCCATGTCTGCTGGTTGGCATGTGCGAAAACTTGAGTGAATTTCATGACTGAATCTTTTGCTGATCTCTTTGAAGAAAGCCTAAAGGACCTGGACGTTGCCCGTGGCTCCATTATCAAGGGTACCGTTGTATCCATCGATAGCGACTGGGTAACCGTTAACGCAGGCCTGAAATCCGAAGGCATTATTGCCCGTGAAGAATTCCTCAGCGAGGCAGGCGAGCTGGAAATCGTTGAAGGCGACGAAGTCGATGTTGCTGTAGACGCCATCGATGATGGTATGGGCTTCACCCGTCTGTCCCGTGAAAAAGCCAAGCGCGCCGAAGTTTGGGGCGAGCTGGAAAAAGCTTTCGACGAAGACGAGATCGTAAAAGGTATGATTTCCGGCAAGGTGAAGGGTGGCTTCACTGTCGACATCGGCCCGATCCGCGCCTTCCTGCCCGGCTCTCTGGTTGATATCCGTCCGGTTCGCGATGTTGCGCACCTGGAAGGCAAAGAGCTGGACTTCAAGGTCATCAAACTCGATCCCAAGCGTAACAACGTGGTGGTTTCCCGTCGTGCGGTGATGGAAGCAGAGCACAGCGCAGAGCGCGAGCAGCTGCTGGAATCCCTGCAGGAAGGCATGGAAGTCAAGGGTATCGTGAAGAACCTGACCGACTACGGTGCGTTCGTGGACCTGGGTGGCATCGACGGCCTGCTGCACATCACCGACATGGCCTGGAAGCGTATCAAGCACCCGAGCGAGATCGTGGAAGTTGGCCAGGAAATCGACGTCAAGGTACTCAAGTTCGACCGCGAGAAGATGCGTGTCTCCCTGGGTCTCAAGCAGCTGGGCGAAGATCCGTGGCACGACATCGTGGGCAAGTACCCGGAAGGTACCCGCGTGAAAGCCAAGGTAACCAACCTGACCGATTACGGCTGCTTTGCCGAAATCGAAGAAGGTGTGGAAGGCCTAGTTCACGTTTCCGAAATGGATTGGACCAACAAGAACATCCACCCGTCCAAGGTTGTAGAGATTGGCGACGAAGTGGAAGTGATGATCCTGGACATCGACGAAGACCGTCGTCGTATCTCCCTGGGTATCAAGCAGTGTCAGTCCAACCCGTGGGATGCCTTCGAGCAGAAGTACCAGAAAGGCGAGCGCATCAGCGGCAAAATCAAGTCCATCACTGACTTCGGCATCTTCATCGGCCTGGAAGGCGGTATCGATGGTCTGGTGCACCTGTCCGACATTTCCTGGGAAGAGCAGGGCGAAGACGCCGTGCGTAACTTCAACAAGGGCGATGAGCTGGAAACCGTGGTACTTTCTATCGACGCAGAGCGCGAAAGAATTTCCTTGGGTATCAAGCAGTTGACAGATGATCCGTTTGCTCAGTATGTTGCTGCTAACGATAAGGGCGCAATTGTTAAGGGCGTAGTGAAAGCAGTCGACGCGAAAGCGGCCACTGTTGAGCTGGCTGAGAACGTTGAAGGTACCCTGCGTGCCAGCGAAATCAGCCGTGATCGTGTTAACGATGCGACCGAGGTTCTCAAGGTCGGTGACGAGGTGGAAGCCAAAATCACCAACGTTGACCGCAAGAACCGTGTTCTCAGCTTGTCCATCAAGTCCAAGGATCAGGCTGATGAGCGTGAAGCCGTCGAAGGCCATCAGGAGCAGCAAGACGCTAACGCTCCGAAGACCATTGGCGACTTGATCAAGAAGCAAATGGAAAGCAGCAACGAGTCATAAACGGCTCCTCCCGGGGGCCGGCATCGCGCCGGCCCCACTGGGCTGGGAGCCCAGGGAGTAAGCTGTAATGGCATTAACCAAGTCAGAACTGATTGAGCGCATTGCCGACAGGCAAGCGCAGCTGTCCCCCAAGGATGTGGAGCTGGCAGTCAAGACCTTGATCGAGCAAATGGCCGATTCCCTGGCCGGCGGTGGTCGCATTGAAATTCGCGGCTTCGGCAGTTTTTCCCTCCATTTCCGCGCCCCGCGCGTGGGTCGCAATCCCAAAACCGGTGCCAGCGTCGAGCTGCACGGTAAATACGTTCCTCACTTCAAACCTGGCAAAGAGCTCCGTGAGCGTGTCAATGAATCGCTGACAGACTCAGGCGAAGATGTTGATAATAACGGCAGTGACGGCAATCAAGCTGCCGCCAGTTAGTGTTGCCCGGCTTTCGAGCCTGGCCAGAAAAGGACGTTCCCGATGCGAAACCTTTACCGGATTCTGGTAATTCTGGCCGTTGTGGCCATTTTTCTTGTCGCCTTCCTCTTTGTTACCAGTAATCGTGATCTGGTGATGATCGATCTCTTGGTAGATGCCTGGCAGTGGCAGGTTTCACTGGGTGTGCTGGTTGTCTCCGTGCTTGCCATCGGCTTGCTGCTGGGTTTGCTGGCCGGGGTTGGCCTGCGTGGCATCAAGGGCCTGTTTTCATGAGCGAATCGTTGTGGCTGATTCCGCTGTTTTTTGTGGCCATTTCTGCCGGTTTTTTCATGGGGCGACGCGAAAGCAAGCGTCGCCAGCGCCGCCGCATGGCGTCCCTGTCCAAGGACTATGTGGCCGGTATTAACTTCTTTCTCAATGAAGAGCCTGACAAGGGCATTGAAGCCTTGCTCAACAGCCTGGACGTGAGTGAAGAAGGGCTGGAAACCCATCTGGCCCTGGGCAAGCTGTTCCGCAAGCGGGGCGAGTTTGACCGTGCCGCGCAGTTGCATACTCATCTGCTTGAACATGGCGACTATGGTCGGCCGGTACAGGAAGAAATTCAGCTGGAGCTGGCCCAGGATTATCTGGCCAGCGGCATCTTTGATCTGGCCGAACAGGTACTGCTGGAAATGCTGGACCAGGATTGCCAGGCCAAGGATGAAGTGTGCGAACAGTTGATGGGCCTGTACGAACAGGAGCGTGACTGGGTCAACGCTATCAGCATGGGCGAGCGCCTGCTCAAGAACCGTGCGAACCTGGCGCCGGTACTGGCCCAGTTCTGTTGTGAGCAAGCGGAAACCCTGCGTCGGGACGGCGACATCAATCCAGCCCGCCGCATGCTGCGCCGGGCGTTGTCATTCGATAACCAGTGCGTGCGTGCGAGCCTGGCGGAAGGTGACCTGGAAATGGCGGAATCCAACTGGAGCGCCGCGATTGATGCCTTTCAGCGGGTCTGGAACCAGGACAGCGACTTCTTTGATGAAACGCTGGAGCGCCTGCGAGCGTGTTTTCAGCATCAGGAAAAGGAAGAAGATTTCATCCAGATGCTGGCCGATTACAGTGCAGAGAAACCCAGCACCACGCGTATTCTGTTGCTCTCTGAAACGTTGAAAGAGCGTTATGGCGACAAGGAAGCGGCGGACTTTATCCGTGAATACATGAAGGCCAACCCGTCCGTGCGGGGGCTCAACCGCATCATCGATATGAGCCTGGCCAGCACCGCCGAGGGCGAGGCCCGAGAGCATCTGGACATGCTCAAACAGGTGTCGGAGAAGCTGCTGAGCGACAAGAGTCTCTACAAGTGCCGCCGCTGTGGTTTTGAAACCCCATTGATGCAATGGCGCTGCCCAAGCTGCAAACGCTGGGGCACGATTAAACCGGTCGTGAAGGAAGTCTAGAAGCAGCTGTGAGCCATGAACTATCAGCTGTGAGCGACAAGCCAGGCTGGATTGGTATAGGCCTAAAGGCACTGATTTCCTCGGCATTTCTACGAAGCGGCTGTAGGAGTTCCGCTTGTGGGACGAACCGTGCGAAGCACGGAATCGACCGCAGGGTGATCAGGCATTTCCGGGCTCTAAGGGCTTCAAAATAATGGCCTCCCTTCGGCCTCGCTACGCTCGGTTCGCACCTCAAGTGGTGCTCCTACAAAAACCGCCCGCAGGACGATTAACGCTTGCCACTGACAATTCTTGAACCCGGTTAGCCCTGCGCCTACCATAGCTCCGCCTACCATCACCCAGGATCTCTGCCATGCCCATTTCCAGCCCCGTTATTGTCGCTCTGGACTATCCCGATGCAGCCCAGGCTCTGGCCATGGCAAAGCAACTGGATCCGGCCAAGGTGCGGGTAAAGGTGGGCAAGGAAATTTTTACCCGCAGTGGCCCGGCAGTGGTGGAATCGTTGCACAAGCTGGGTTTTGAGGTATTTCTGGACCTGAAATTCCACGACATCCCCAATACCGTGGCAGGCGCTGTGGCGGCCGCGGCGGACATGGGCGTGTGGATGGTGAACGTGCACGCCAGTGGTGGCCAGCGGATGATGGAAGGCGCGGCCAATGCCATTGCCAATCACGCCCAGCGTCCACACCTGATTGCCGTGACTGTGCTGACCAGCATGGATGACAGCGATCTGCAGCAGGTGGGCGTGGTGGATGTGCCCAAGGTACAGGTGCAGCGCCTGGCAGAGCTGGCCAAGGCCTCAGGCATGGATGGCGTGGTCTGTTCGGCCCAGGAAGCGGTAATGCTGAAACAGGCCTGCGGATCGGCCTTTGAACTGGTGACCCCGGGGATTCGACCGGAAGGGTCAGAAGCGGGAGATCAGCGTCGGGTGCTTACACCGGTACAGGCTCGTGATGCGGGTGTGGACTATATGGTAATCGGCCGGCCCATCACTCAGTCCGCCACACCTACGGATGTAGTCGACGCTATATTACAAAGTCTGGCCTAATCTGCTTACAACACCGTTTGTGGCTGGCGGATAACAGCAGTATTTATGTCTCCTTAAAGTGAGATTTCCATTCAGAATAAAGAATACGGAGATCTCATATGAAACCCTGTTACGTTGCGATTCTGCCTCTGCTGATGGCCCTGGTAATGCCAGCCGCTGCCGTCGAACTGCAGCCTGCCCCTGGCACAGACGCTGTCAAAACCGCCGCCGCAGAACCCGCCAAGGCGGCTGGGGCGAAGGCAGAGAACCGTGCCGTCAATTTGAATACTGCCGATATGGCCGAACTGGAAACACTGCACGGGGTTGGCCCGAAAACGGCCCAGGCGATCATCGATTTTCGGGATAGCCAGGGTGGCTTTACCAGCCCGGATCAGCTGCTGGCGATCAAGGGTATCGGGGAGAAAACACTGGCGAAAATGCGCGACCAGATCGTGGTGCAATAGCACGCCAGGGGCTGATTGCTGCGCGGGAAATCTATCCCGCGCAGCGATTCAGCGAGAGAATCAGGGGTGAGGTTCGTTGTCTTCATCATCCTGATGGTCGATAACACTGAGGTCGTCGACACGATCCACGTCCCGTTCAGGTCGCGGCGCCTTGGGAGGCACAGGCTCGCCGTTTTCCTCCGGGTTTTCCGCTTTCCCGCCTTTCTCTCCTTTGCTTTCTTTTTCCTTGCTGGCTTTTTCTGCCTGGGCTTCCACTTCCTCGGTGCTCTTCTCTTCACCGATGCGGAAGGCCGCAAAGCCGGCGTGGACCACCTGGTTAACCGCCATGCCCAGCACGCGCCCGTTGTAGGGGGCGATAATGGCGCTGCCCGTATTGCTGATCGGGTCGGTGACGGTGCCGAGGATCTGGCCCTTTTTCACCTTGTCGTTGAGTTTCACCTCGGAGAGCAGAATTCCGCCCTGGCTGGCACGAATCCATTCTGATTCGAAGAACACCGGCTGTGGAGCGCTCCAGAAACGGCTGGCCTTACGCATCTCCAGGTTTTCCAGCAGGGTTTCAATGGCCTGCACGCCATAGTTCACTGCCTGGGTTTCCAGCCGGTTGGGGCCACCGGCTTCCATGGTCACGGCGACGATGCCGTCTTTAACCGCCGCATCGCGGAGCATGCCGCTGACACCGGGGCTGTGCAGCACTGTCATGCCGCCAAAGTGCTTGGCGAAGGCGACCACGTCCTGGTTATCCAGATCGGCGCGTAGCTGAGGCAGGTTGACCCGCTTCTGGGAGCCGGTGTGCAGATCGACCAGATAGTCGCAGTGGCTGACGATATTGCCAAACAGGGAATGGGCCACGCGACTGGCCGCGCTGCCATCCTTGTTGCCGGGAAAATAACGGTTCAAGTCACGGCGATCGCTCAGGTAGCGGGTGCCACTGCGAAAACCGTCCAGGTTGACGATGGGCACACCAATCACCGTGCCAGCCAGCTGATCCGGTTCCAGTTCGTACATCAGGCGGCGGACCATCTCGATGCCGTTCAGCTCATCGCCATGGATGGCGGCGGTGAGGCAGAGTTTGGGGCCGGGTTTGTCACCGTGGGCGACCAGTACCGGCACCGGTGTGGCAATGGACGCGAAGGACTGATCCGGCGTCCAGTGCAGGGTGGCAAAGGTGCCGGGTTCCACTGTCTGGCCCAGCAGTGGCAGGGGCGAGGGTTTTTCCGGCTCTGCCTCGGCGTTGCCAGACGCTTCGTCTGCGTCACTCTGGTTGCTGTCCGCCCGGTGAGGAGGCTTGTTGGGCGTGTCAGCGTCGGTTTCCTGTTGCCGCTCCAGCGCTCGCTCTTCGTCTTCCATTTCGGTGGCCCAGACGGGCTGAGCCAAGGCGGTGAGCAATGACAGGATGCCCAGGGTTATCCATGACAGGCGTTTGTGCACAAACGGCTCCTTGCGTGTCGTTTTCCGTACGGCCGGCGCGGCGCACCGCGCCCGCGCTAGCCCTGTTGGTCCAGCTCATCCCAGCGGGAGAAAGCCACTTCCAGTTGCTGCTCCAGCTCACTTTGCCGGGCTTGTGCAGCACTGATATCAGCCGGCTCACCCTTGTAAAAATCCGGGTCGGACATGCGTGTCTGTACCGCGTCCAGATCCGCTTCCAGCTGTTCGATGCGAGCGGGTAATTGTTCCAGTTCCCGTTGATCCTTGTATGACAGCTTCTTGCGGGCAGGAGCAGGCTTTTCCGCTACTGCTGCCGGCTTGGCGGCTTTGACGGTTTTTTCCCGCTTCGGTTCCGGGCGCTGGCGTAACCAGTCCTGATAGCCGCCCACATAGCTGTTCAATTCACCGTGCTCGAAGACCAGCGTGGAGGTCACCACATTGTCGATGAACTCACGGTCGTGGCTGACCAGCAGCAGGGTGCCCTGGTAGTTGATCAGCTGTTCCTCCAGGAGTTCCAGGGTTTCCGCATCCAGATCGTTGGTGGGCTCATCGAGTACCAGCAGGTTGAAGGGCTTGGTGAACAGCTTGGCCAGCAGCAAACGGTTGCGCTCGCCGCCGGACAGGGATTTCACCGGCTGGCGAACACGGGCGGGGTCGAACAGGAAATCCTGCAGATAGCCGATCACATGCTTGCTCTGGCCATTCAGGTTGATCACATCGGAGCCTTCCGCCACGTTGTCGATCACGCTTTTTTCTTCGTCCAGGGTATCGCGCAGCTGGTCGAAGTAGGCCACCTGCAGCTGGGTACCCTGTTTTACGGTGCCGCTGTCCGGAGCCAGGCGATCCAGCAGCAGGCGAATCATGGTGGATTTACCACAGCCGTTCGGGCCCAGAATGCCCACCCGGTCGCCGCGCATCAGGGCCACGGAAAAATCGCGGACAATCTGTTTGCCGCCCACGGCATAGCTGATTTGGTCGGCTTCCACCACGATCTTGCCGGAGTTGTCGCTGCTCTGGATGGTCAGGCTGGCGGTGCCGGTGCGGCTGCGGCGCTGGGAAAATTCGTCGCGCATGGCTTTCAGGGCACGCACCCGGCCTTCATTGCGGGTGCGGCGTGCCTTGATGCCCTGGCGAATCCATTTTTCTTCCTGACTCAGTTTCTTGTCGAATTCGGCATTGGCTCTTTCTTCCGCATCCAGCGCCGCTTGTTTGCCACTCAGGTACTTTTCATAACTGCCGGGCCAGCTGGTCAGCTTGCCGCGATCCAGCTCGATGATGCGGGTGGCCAGTGAACGAATGAAGGCCCGGTCGTGGGAAATAAAGACCAGGGTAGTGCCAAAGTTTTTCAGGAACTCTTCCAGCCACTGGATGGATTCCATGTCCAGATGGTTAGTGGGCTCGTCCAGCAGCAGGATGTCCGGGTCCTGTACCAGAGCACGGGCCAGCAGTACGCGCCGCTTCATGCCGCCGGAAAGGCCGGCGAAAGACATGTCACCATCCAGATTGAGCTTGGAAAGCACGGTGTCCACCCGCTGGGACAGCTGCCAGGCACCGCGGGCCTCGATCTCGGTGCTCAGCTCTTCGAAGCGGGCCAGTATCTTGTCGTCCCCGTCGCCCAGATGGTGTACCAGCTCGGCGTGTTCGCTGAGCAGGGCGCCTTGCTCCCCCAGCCCTTCGGCCACCATGAAGTGCACGCTGTGCTCCTGGTCATCGGGCACTTCCTGTTCCAGGCGGGCCACACTCAGCCCCTGAGTCTTCTCGATCTGGCCGTCATCGGCCTGAATTTCTTCGGCGATGACCTTCATCAGGGTGGACTTGCCCGCCCCGTTACGGCCGATCAGACACAGGCGCTCACCCACGTCGATGGACAGGTTGACGTGGTCCAGCAGCGGTTGTTGGCCATAGCTGAGTTGAATGTCGCGAAGGGTAATCAGTGGCATACTTTATAAATCCAGGCGTCATGAAACGCGCATCACGCAACCCTCAGCCTTCAAACCCAACAACACCGGGCGAACGAGACAATGGCAAGAGGTGAGAGTCAGTGCCTCGCGCCCGGGCCTTTAAGCAGGGAGAATGGGGGCCGGATAAGTACGGCCTGTCCCGGTTGAAGCGGGTCGCGTGTTGCGTGCAGCGTCTATCTAATTGAACGCGCAGTGTAGCAGCTTGTTACGGGCGTGTACTGGTACTTGGCGCCAGGCCGCTGCAGCATGGTCTGGCAAAGAAAGGCTGGCGGCAGGGCCGCCACAGGACAAGAAAGAACAAGGAAGGGAGGGGTAATGTCGGAATTTCTGCGCGAACGCTACGAAGAGGTGGATCTGACGCCGGGGCAGGGCAAGATCACGGCGACGATCTCCATCGGGCTGGGTTTTTTGGCGCTGCTGGGAAGTTTCTGTTTTCTTTATCCGGAACTGTTTACCACGCCTGAATTCAGGGCGTTCTATAATGCCGAGATCTTGCGGCTACTGCTGTTTATCGGCATCGGTATCGGGTTTACCTGCGGGTTTTTCAGCGTGTTTCGTCACCAGGAACGGCGTTACGGCATCATCGGCATGGTGCTGGCCTGCATGGCTGCGCTAATCGGTTCCGGGCGCCTGGATGTGCCACCGGTGGATGGTCGCAGCCTGTATGCCGGCCTGGATTATTTTATCCTGACACTGCTGGTGCTGGGGCTGGTCTTTATTCCGTTGGAGCGCGCCTACCCGAAGAACCGGGAACAGAAGACCCTGCGCGGTGGCTGGGTGACGGACATGAAGTACTTCCTGTTCAGCCATGTGGCCCTGCAGCTGATCAGCTTCTTCACCATCATCCCTATTCAGGTGTTGCTGCACGACAAGGTGGATATCGGCTTTCAGCAGGCCATCGCCAGCCAGCCCCTGTGGCTGCAGTTTATTGAAATTCTGATTGTGATCGATCTGGGCAGCTACTGGATTCACCGGGCCTTTCACGAAGTGCCCTGGCTATGGAAATTCCACGCCGTGCACCATTCCACCACCCAGATGGACTGGTTGGCCTCCTCACGGCTGCATGTGGTGGAAATTATCGCCAACCGTTTTATTGGCTATCTGCCGATCTTTATTCTCGGCTTCTCACCCTCGGCGGTGTATGCCTATCTGGTGTTCGTGTCGTTCCACGCCATCTTTATCCACGCCAATGTCCGTTTCCGGTTCCCGGGCGTGCGCTGGCTGATCGCCACCCCGGAATTTCATCACTGGCACCATTCCTCGGAAGACGAAGCGGTAGACAAAAACTACGCCGCCTTCCTGCCCATCTACGATAAACTGTTCGGCACCCTGATCATGCCGGATCGCCTGGCCGCCGAGTACGGCACCCGTGCCAGCACCCAGGTGCCGGAAGGGGTGGTCAAACAGTTCCTGTTCCCGTTCCGCCGGGGCTGAATATGCATTCCCATCGCAACCCTCAAAGATGAATTTATGGATGACGTGATAGACATGCTGCGTGAGCGCCATGACGGTGGTCTGGTGGCCCTGGAACTGCCAGACGAAGACCGGTTGGTGGAAATTGAAGAGCAGCTGCTGATTTCACTGCCGGGGGATTACAAGGAGTTTCTGCTTAACGCCAGCGACATCGTCTGTGGCAGCCTGGAGCCCGCCACGGTGATGGACGACTACGCCCACAATTTCCTCCCGGAAATGGCCGCCAACGCCTGGGACCAGGGCCTGCCACGCTATCTGATTCCCGTTTGCGAAGCCGCCAACGGCATCTACGCCATGTCCCAGGAAGGGGAAGTGGTGCTGTGGGAGCCGGGTAGCGGCATCAACGAAAACGAAGACGAGGTGTGGGGCAGCATCTGGCAATGGGCGCGGGAAGTGTGGTTAGAGAGTTAATTAATAGTTAATAATGAATAATTAATAGCTAACTAAAACCCAAAACCTGTCTCACGAAGCCGCTGTAGGAGCTCCTCTCGAGGTGCGAACCCTTGCGAAGCAAGGCTCTTCATTGCGCTGGAGCCACCGCTCCTACAGAGGGCGGTGTATCCATTTCGAGGAACCGGGAGGCCACGGCCAGCGCCGTTTCCTCGCCTGGGCTTGGATTCGCAGCTCCTACAGCGAGTCGGCCAGGCGTGTCAGAATCCCGCCAGATCCAGTTCATTATTAATCAGCACTACGCATTGCGACGCAAACAGCATGGTCGGTCCCAGGCTGATCTTCTCCGTGCCCAGTCGCTTCAGGCTGTTGAAGCTCTTCTTCGGCATGGGAATGTGATCAGTGAGCAGGAAGCAGGGCTTCTCGGCAAAGGTGAGCTCGCGGATGCTCTCTCCCTTGGGGTCCATCATGTACAGCTGATGCCCATCCTCAGCCAGCTCCTTCACCAGTTTTTCAAAGCTCTGCGTGCGCACGGTAATTCCGCTCTCCACGGCCTTCATCTGCTCCTTGCCCATGCCGGCAGAGGCATCCAGCGCCCGCACCACCTTGGCCAGCAGCGCCTGCTCATGAAACCCGCCAATATCCCGCATCTCCGCCGCCACAAAGGTGATGGTGCGGGAGTAGTCCTGAGTGCTTTCCAGCACCAGATGCACTACCGCATCGTCTCGGTGCGACTGGGCCACAAAGATCGCATTCATCAACGTATGCGCCAGAATCTCGCTATGGGCATCCCCGCCCACATTGGCGAGCAAGGTCTGGCTGTTGGTGGAGGCCGCGCGGGCGCGGAGGACGAAGGTACGCATGGTCAGTGGCTCAGAAAAATGTGGAAATATTGTACATCACAGGAGGCTCTAACGTGATCGCAAGATCGTAAAGTTGCATGCGTCGCTCGTTTTCAGCGGAACGTTCCGCATACCCGGAACGGGCAATACCAATACGCTGAATGCACGAATTGAACAGGGGCGCTCCTTACTCTTCAGAATTTCTATTCTTTTTAGGGTCGATAATACACTCAAGTCTGATGGCCTCCTGATTGAACTTTCCTAAGGTTGTGGGAATCGAAGGAAGCAAATTCAGGGTGTGCTTGTGCCCTGGATGAAAATAAAAAAGCTGGCCTAACGCTTCCCAGGTAAATGACTCATGTATAGAAATCTCGCGATAATCATGGCGTTTTTGCTGTTTGCCATTCAGTACGGGTTTGCAGAAGAGGGAGTGCCTTTAATGCGGCCGGATGGGTCTGCAATCACTTTCTATCTGGACAAGAAAGGAGGTCGGCATCTGCTGGTGCTGATGCAGGGATCGGATTGCAATAGTGTGGTACACAGCAAGGTGATTAATGACCGCTTTGCCGTTGTGATCGGTGATGCGGATGTTCTTACGGTGGAAAAATATGCCCTTACCCGGTCGGTTCCCTGGAACGGTTCGGGTGACAGTCCGGAGTGTCCGGCATCGTATTATGAGCATGATTCTCCGCGACAGCGGGCGGACGACTATCTGCAAGTGATGTCATGGTTAGATGAGCAACTTGAATATGACAACATTATTCTTCTGGGGGGGAGTGAGGGGGCACTGGTTGCAGCAATGGTTGCTTCCCGGAGTGATAAGGTGAGTGCGGTTATCACTCTTAATGGCGGAGGCCGATTTTTCGTTGATGACGTTTTTTATAGCATGAGTGTTGATCTTCCACCGGAAGCATTTGAACAGGCAAAACAGGGGTTTCTGGAATTTAAAGGAGCCATCGAAAGTTCCGAGAGTATGACTTTTGTGATGAGTGGGCACGGTTTTCGTTGGTGGAAGAGTATGTTGGCGGCAGATCAGACTGAACTGTTGCTGAGTGTCAGCGCCCCTTTGTTGATTATTCAGTCCGAACTGGATAAGAGTGTTTCGCCAAAGCTGGCTTATGATCAAGCGAGAATGCTGATGAAAAACAGGAATAACGTCGAATTTCGCACGGTTAAGGGGGTTGATCACAAGTTTCATGATCCTTCTGGAAAGGACCGCACAAGCGAAGTCGTCTCTTCCGTTAAAGAATGGTTAGGAGACAACCAGATAACAAGCGAAATCCGGTGATGATATTAGTGCGCCAGGCAAGGCGCGCAAGGACATTTACCTGGGGCCGCAGTAACGGGAGTGTTTTGAGTGACGAATTTGGGGTCAGATCTTGCCCTGGTCCCCAAGTAGCAAAAGGCAAGGCCTGATCCTAATGGCTGGTCGGAAGGAGGCAAGAGCTGGTAATTGTGCGAGGTATTATCTGTGGCCGTCTGGCTTGTTAAAATTGTCAAAGAGATTGTAAGGAGCGGTTTCATTTTGGGGTATCGGGGTGGATGGATTTTTTTGTTTCTCAATATGTAGGTAAACTGTCTTTTTCATTTTTAGAGCGTTAGGCATCAAAAGCCCAGGTAAAGCTATCCAGGAGTAATGAAATGGCATTGAAAAAATCATCAAAGCAGCTCGTTTCTGAAGCGTTAGAAAAAATAGAAACGCTGTCCTTGGAAGAAACAAAAGCTCTTGTTGGAAATTCAGATGTTCAATTCGTCGATATTCGTGATGTCAGAGAGTTTAACAAAGAAGGTACTATCCCAGGCGCAATACATGCCCCGCGCGGTATGCTCGAGTTTTGGGTGGATCCTGATAGTCCATATTTTAAGCCTGTCTTTGCTGAAGATAAGAAGTTTATCCTTTTTTGCCGCTCCAGTTGGCGGTCGGCACTGGCAGCCGCTACGTTAAAAGAGATGGGGTTGAACAATGTCGCTCACATTTCCGGTGGGTATGGAGCATGGGTTGAATCGGGAGGGGAAACCGTTCCCGTTAAAAAGAAAATATAGTGTTCTTGATCGAGGTTGTTTTTCTTATGAAAGCATCGGGGAGAGACTTTTCTTTCGTTGCGTGCTCTGCCAAGCCCACCCCCTTTAGTGGACATCTTCTCATAACCGTGCAGCGTATCCGCAGTCAAACCTCTCGTTTCCCGTTACTTGGCTTCAGCAGGGAAATGGGAAGATTGGCCTTTTCCTCGATAGCCTGAGTTCAGGAGAAATTCAATGCACACCAACGAACCACCACCGGGCATGAATGAAGCGGATCGTGTGATTCTGTTTGATGGTGTTTGCGTGCTGTGCAGCTACTGGGCACGGTTTCTGGTGCGTTTTGATGCTCGCCGCCGCTATAAGCTGGCTACTGTGCAGTCTGATGAAGGGCGTGCGATTCTGGCCTGGTGCGGTTTGCCGCTTGAGGAATTTGATACGTTGGTGTTGGTGGAGAAAGGCGCGTTTTATGTGCGTTCTACCGCCATTATTCGGGTGCTCCGGGGGCTTCCTTTTCCGTGGCCATTGGCGGCGGTCGCGCTAATATGCCCACGTGGCATACGTGACTGGCTGTACGACCGTATGGCGCGCAATCGCTACCGTATTTTTGGCAAATACGATGCCTGCGTGCTGCCTTCGCCGGACCACGCAGACCGTTTTCTGGGGACGAAGTAGGTGATGAATCTTCAGGTCTGCCGTTTTTCCATCGCCTTTATCTGGCTTTATCAGGGCATTGTACCGAAGCTGCTGGGGCCCCATGCGGATGAGCTGCGCATGAACATGGCGCTTGGTCTGAACGAGGCACAGGCGCACCTGCTTTCTTATGTGGGGGGTGGGATGGAAGTGGTGCTCGGGTTGCTGGTGTGGGTCTTTTACCGCCAGCGCTGGCCCTATGTCATCACTATTGCGACCTTGTTCGGGCTGTTCGCTTTCACTCTTTTTGTGGTGCCTGCGTTTACCGTATCTGCATTTAATTCAACCACGGTTAACCTCGCGGTCTGTTCACTGGCAGTCATTGCGCATGCCGAGCTGCGTGTGATGGAATCCGGAGGCTGACGTGCGCGCTGGCCCTTGGGCGCGGTAATGCAGTGCAGGGGGCGCGCAGACAGTGCGACAACCGATCACACCAAAAATGACTCCGAGACGACGATGTTTATTGCAATGAACCGCTTCAAGATCAAACCCGGCTGCGAGCAGGACTTTATCGCTATCTGGGAAGGCCGGGATACTTTTCTGCAAGAGGTGCCGGGCTTCAAGAGTTTCAATCTGCTGCAGGGGCCGAGTACCGAGGAGTACACACTGTTTTCGTCCCACGCCACCTGGGAGTCCCGTGAAGCGTTTGAAGGCTGGACCAGGTCGGATGCGTTCCGGAAGGCCCACGCCAATGCCGGCGCCCGCAAGGATATTTACCTGGGGCCGCCGCAGCTGGAGTGTTTTGAGGTGGTGCTGTAAGCCCAGGCTCCCCGTAGGCGCGTCGCGGTTACCCAATCGAGTTGCGAGCAGTGAGGAACGAGAAGCGAAAACCTGACTTTCCCAACGTCCAGATTTTGATTTTCGTTCCTCACTGCTCGCAACTCGTCACGGTTGCTCTATCGCGCCGCCAGCGACGCTCCTGCGGTGGTTAGCGCGGATCGCTGCTTTCATTGGACTCGCCGTCGTTGGCTTCTGGCGGTGGAGTGTTGTCGTCCCCATTACCTTCCTCTTCTGCCGAATGTGTTTCCAGATTCAGCTGGTCGCCGTTGCCATTGCGGATATGGATATCCAGTTGGCTGAAGGCGATTTCCACGTCGTGCTCATGGCAGAGGGCATCGATGTGGCGGTTCAGCTCGTCGGTGGCGGCCAGGCGGTCGTTGATGTCATCCACGTGGACGCGCAGTTCATGGTCCAGGGTACTGGCACCAAAGCCCATAAACAGTACGACAGGTTCCGGGTCACGGAGTACTCGGCGGTTCTCTTTTGCGGCCTGCAGCAGAATGTCGCGGCATTTCTGCAAATCGGAGCCGTAGGCAAAGCCGACTTTGAGAATGATCCGGGTCACGGTGTCGGAGAGGGACCAGTTGATCAGCCGTTCGGTGACGAACACCTTGTTGGGAACCAGGATTTCCTTGCGGTCGAAATCAATCAAGGTGGTGGCACGGATGCGAATGCGGCTGACGGTGCCATCCAGGTTGTTGATGGTAATCACGTCACCGATGCGAATCGGGCGCTCGAACAGCAGGATGATACCGGAGATAAAGTTGGCAAAGATTTCCTGCAGGCCAAAACCCAGCCCGACGCCCAGTGCCGCCACCAGCCATTGCATCTTGTCCCAGCTCAGGCCCAGCGCGCCAAGCGTCAGCATGATACCGCTGGCGACAATCACGTAGGAGAGCAAGGTGGTGGTGGCGTAGCTGGTCCCCTGGCGCAGATCCATACGTGACAGCACCAGCACTTCCAGCAGGCCCGGCAGGTTGCTGGCCAACAGGAAGGTCACGGCACCGATGACCAGCGAGGCAATCACGTCGCCAAGGCTGATGGGGGAGGTGGTGGCGGCCTGGCCGGCCCCTTCGGCGGTTTCCCACAGCACGATGTTGTCGGTATAGGCGAAGGCATGCAGTACGTCTGCCCAGACCCAATACACCAGCAGGCCGATTGCGGCCACCAGCGCCAGGCGGATCAGGCGCAGGGACTGCTGGTTGACCTGTTTCAGGTCCAGTTGCGGCTCTTCCACTTCCACAGCTTCGGCGCTGCTGGTGTCTTCTTTCTGTTCGGCTTCGCGCTGTGCCACGGCCCGTTTGTAGGAAAGCCGCTGGGCTGCCACGGCGAGGCCGCGCACGGCGGTGGCATCCAGAACGATCCACAGTGCAATCAGGTAGAGGCTGTAGATCATGTGCCCGGTGAGGCGTACTGAGGTGTAGTAGTAACCCACGCCGGTGAGCACGATCAGGGTGAGCGGGGCAAGAATGCATAGGCCGGTGGCCAGGGTCCTCATGGTGCGGCTGTAATGACGGCCGGGGTAGGACTGCGCCACCCAGGGCAGGCTCACCATGATGGTGATCATGGATGCCATCATGATTACCAGTCCGAGCCGGTCATTACTGAGCTGTGCTGGCCACTGGTCACCAAACGCCACCAGGAAGGTAAGGGGGATGAGCGCCAGGCCGGTTACCAGCAGGCGCCGCCGCATTTGATGGTTGTATTCCATGCTCCAGCGGAAATGGCGCTGGGCGATGCCATTGGTTTTAAGCAGGCGGTAGAGCACTTCGAATACCAGCCATAGCAAGGCAATCTGGGCCACGGCAGCGCCCATGACGCTGGTGAATGTGCCAGGCTGCACCCACAAGCCGGCGGCCAGCAGGCCAAGGAAAAGCGGGACAGGTGCTGCAATAAGAAAGGTGTACAGCAGGCTCAGGGGGGTGTGCGCCTGGCTGTCACGGCGCAGGTACCCTACATCCTTGTTCATTTCGTCGATGCGGGTTTTGAGCTTGCTGCGTACCACCATCAGCAGCGCTGCCGGGATGAGCAGTCCGATCAGCCAGACCCATTTGCGGCTGAACAGATCGCCGGTTCCCTCCCACAGGTCGCCCCAGGGCATGGTTTTAACCTGCTCCATCAGTTCTTTTGGCAGTTTGCCAAGCCATTCAAAACTCAGGGGCTGGTTGCTGGGCATCCAGAAGGTTTGTTCGGAAATGGTGTTGTGCAGGCTGCGGGTAATTTTGCGTAGCTGTTCATGGCTGAGCTGGGTACGAGTGAGGATGGCCAGTTGCCGGCTCAGTTCCTGGTCCAGTTGGTCGTAAATGGCGAGGCGCTCTTCGCGGAGGATGGAAAAGGCCTGCTCCAGTGCCGGGCTCAGGGGTTTGTCAGCCTGGGTCTGTGAGGGCAGGGGGGCGTCATCCAGATCCTGCATGGCCCGTTCGATATCGAACTGGCTGAGGCGCGCGTCAGAAATATCCTTGTCCAGATTCAGTTCGCCCTGATCCTGGGGCAGGCTTTTTTGCTGCTCGTAAAGAATGCGCGACAGCAGCAAGCTGCCATCGAGCATGCGAATCTGGTCGTTGACGGTGGAGGATAATGAGCGAGCCTTGTCCAGTTCGGTCTTGGTGTTGACCGCTTCACGCAGCAGGCTGTTTACACTTTCGCTGGCACCAGCCAGTTGTTCACGCAGGGCCCGGTTCTTGTCCATGGCTTTCTGGACCTGGGGGTGGTCCAGCACGCTTTGCGGGAGATCGGTTTCCGGGGAATTGGCGGTTTCCTCCAGCTGATTCAGGCGGCGCTCATTGATGAGTGGCTGCAGGGCGTCCAGTTTTGCTTCGATGATGAGCTGATGCTGTTTGTCGCTTTGTTGTCTCAGGCGGGCGATGTCCTGCTGCTTGTCGACGATGGCCAGCTCCTGGTTGTAGCGCTCGATGCGCGACTCCAGGGCTTTCATCTCCGTGTTCAGGGTCCCCGTTTGTAATTCGGACAAAGGTTCGCCTTCTTCATCCACGCCCTGATTGAGGCGGGTGCGAATGACGTCCAGCCGGTCCATGGCTTTGCTGATCACGTTCTGGGCCTGTTCCGGCAGGGTCTGGGCACGGGTCAGGTGGCTGTTGGCGTCAGCCAGGTCTTCCTGGTTGGCTTCCAGGGCATCCAGCTCACTGACCAGGGCTTTCACCAGAGCGTCCAGATTTTTGGATGCGTAGTGTTTTTCCCAGTCGGTGTCGCGTTCCTGGCGCAGACGTGTGAGTTCGGCGTTGAGACGTGTACGTTGGCTGGCGGCCTGCCGGGAAAAGGTTTTCAGTTCCTTGATTTTTTCCTGGTTGCTGTCGATCTCCTGACGGAATTTCAGGGTCTCCTTGAGCTGTTTTTTGTCGGGATTGTCCGTGCCGTCAGATTTTTTATCACTGGTTTCCGTGAGCTGCTTTTGCAGGTCGCCAACGCCGGGCAGGGAAAAACTGCCAGGCTGCGCGATGGCGAGAACGGGTAGCAATATCAGCAGTGCGACAGGCAGTCGTCGATCCATAACAACGAGGCTCCAGAAAAGTGTTGTTGTCTTTGTATCACAGGGTCGCGTTTATTGCTTTCCCGGTGGCGTGTGTTGTGTTGAAGAGCGGCTTGTCGGGGTATTCGCGGCGTTACAGTTGCTTGATGCGGCGCAGCAGCTGGCGAACCAGTCCCAGTTCCCGGTCACTGGCTAGGGGCAGCAATTCGTCCACCCATTGGTGGAGGTTTTCGGTCGGCTGTATCTGTAGTGCCGCCAGAAGCTGATGCAGGGCCTGGCGGGTGTGGCCGAAGGTGGTTGGGTCCGCTTCGGGCTGCACTGTCGCCGGCCGTTTGCGCAATTCCCATGCATAGACCATCACGGCCTGGCCCAGGTTCAGTGACGGTTGTGCCTGCGCCAGCGGGATGCTGCTGGCCAGGTCGCAGCGGGCCACTTCCTCGCCGGTCAGGCCGCTGGCTTCCCGGCCGAAGACGATGGCGACCCGTTGCACGCTGTTTCCCTTGCCAGCGACCAGTTCGGCGCAACGATCCGCATCCACATAACGGTCCTTCTGCAGGCGGTGCCGGGCGGTACAGGCAATGCTCAGGTCCACATCGGCCAGCGCCTGATCCAGGGTGTCCACGATCACGGCCTGCTCCAGCACGTCGTTGCTGTGGTGTGCGACCCACTGGGCGGCGCGCATGTCGCCTGGGTTAACCAGTCGCAAATCTTTGAAACCCATGGTTTTTATGGCGCGGGCAGCGGCGCCGATGTTTTCCCCGCGGGCGGGTTCCACCAGAACAAAAACGATGTCCATGTATTGTCACTTCTTCATGGCAGGGTGTGCAGGTGCCCATTCTATACGAGGGGCGGGCATGGAGAGGAGACGAAAAGGGAAGGCGAGCAGGGTGCGGCCTGTCAGGAAATGTCCATTTTTTGTCCGTCTGAGCCCTTGGGTTGGTATGCAGGGTTGTTTATTGTTTGATCAATAAACACAAAAAGTTACATAACCACAATAACGGGAGGGGACCCCCATGAAGAAGCTCGCACTCACCGGCCTGCTGGCCGCAGCTGTTCTGTCATCGCCTGCCCAGGCGTTCCAGCAAATTACCCACAAGCGCATTGCCATTGATGCAGTGAACTACATGAAGGCGCACCCGACGACCACGGAGTACAACCGCCTGAAGGGTTGGGTCAACGCGGCCGGCTACAGCATGGACCAGTTTGCTGAAGTGATTGGGCAGGGCGCGTACGACGTGGACGATTTCCAGGATACCTACCTGTGTGGCGCGGTGACCGGGGACTGTGTGTATGCACCGGTCTTCAATGCCGGGGCCTCACTGGTGAACTACACCTCCTACTGGCATTTCCAGAACCATACCCGTGGCTCGGATGTTCACGGCAACGACCTGGGGGGTTATAACTACGACCTGCTCACCGTCTGGGGCGATATCGATAACATCGCTGCGACCTGGCTGGTGGGCGACTACATGGACGACGGTAACGGTGGCATGACCGGCTGGTGCTTCTGGAGCTGCGCCGATGACAGTGAATACAACACCTACGGCGTGACCGAAGCCAACTATCGTCAGGGCAGTACTTCCAGCAAGTCCATGTACGATGACTTCGAGGAAATGCCGTTCCAGCCCATCGATAACCTGGGCCAGTACTGGTACAGCCAGTTCCTCGCCAACCCCACGGCCCAGACCCTGGGTTTCGTGATGCACACCACCGACCTGCTGCAACCGCACCATGTGTGGACGACCTCGGCGCTGAACCACAGTGGCTGGGAATCCTGGGTGGCGGATTACTACGACAGCGAAAACCTGAATAACACCGCTTTGGTGGATCAGGCTCTGCTGGATTTCACCCCGCTTGCTACCGCCAGCAATGACATTCGCCCCTTGCTGACGCAAGGCGGTGCCATGGCTTACAGCAACGGCGGGATTGTGCTGTCCAGCACCGACCATGCGGATCGGGTGCAGGTGGCACAGGTGGTGATTCCCCATGCCATCGCCATGGTGGTGCATGTGTTGAATCATGCGGCGGTGAAGGTTAATCCCTGATAATAAAAAGACGCAACAAGCGGCATGCATCACGCTACACGTAAAAGCACGTGCAGGGAGATGCGTGCCCGCGTTGCACCAATAACAAGATAGAGGAAAACGGCCATGGGATTGCATCGATGGATGTTGGCCATTGGGTTCGCGGCTGTTGCGCTGGCCGGCTATGCCAGCTGGCAGCGTTGGGGACCGTTGCCCGATAACGTGGCAGCAAGCGTGGATGGCAGCGTGATTCCGGTGGCGACCCTGAATGTGTTTGTGGCTGCCGCACAGCGCAGTGAACCGCAGGTCAGCCGTGAAGCCGTGCTCAAGGGGCTGGTGGAAAATCGGTTGTTGGCGGCCCTGGCCCATGAACATGACGACATGGCCGCCCACGGCCATGCCGACACCAGTCGGGTGGGCTACGATGCGAAGACTCGTCAGGAACAACAACGCTTCAAACTGATTCGTACGGCTTTTGCCGATGAACTGCGGGTAGCGGTGGAAGAAAGCGGCACGGCCGACAGTCTGGATTATCTGTCTGAGCCGTTGTTGCTGTCTGAGGACGCGTTGGCCCCGTTGCTGTCGCTGGATCAGGCGTTGTACGCCACCATGACCGAGGCCCAGCAGCAGGCGGCCAGCCAGCTGGTGATTGCCCGTTACCGTTTTGCGGAGGATCAGCCAGAGCAGACGCTGACGCTGTGGGATCTGTATCGTCGGCAGAACATCCAGCTGAAAGTGCAGATGCACAACCTCAATACCGGCTTTATCCGTGAGGCGATCAAGCAGCAGCTCACCATGGAGTATGTGTTCTACTGGTTTGATCAACACTCCGGTTTGTCGGCTCGCGCCATTGCGGCAGTGGATGACTGCATTGATGACGCCATGAGCCGCGATGAGCTGCTCCATGACCTGGGGCTGATGCACGATATCCATGACGATAACCCGCAGTTACGGGCTTTGGCGGCTGAAGTGAGCCAGGCGCAGATCGCTGCGTACTACCAACAGCACCAGGACGAATTCACCCGTGTGGAGCGCGTTCACGCTTACCACTTGCGTGTGAACAGTCAGGCCGAAGCCGACCGGATTTATGCCGAGCTGCTGGATGTCCAGAAAGCGCAGAAAGCGGATAGTGGGGACCCGGCCAGCGCGTTTGCTGACGCAGTCGCGCGTTATTCCGTTGCCGATGACCGTGAGCAGGGCGGGGCGCTGGGCTGGATTGACCGCGATAGCCGTGAGGATCACTGGACCCGGGCGCTGGCGTTTGTGCAGCCGGTGCAGAGAGTGTCACCGCCGTTCCGTAGCCCGGTCACAGACAGCGCGCCGTACTGGGAGCTACTCTGGGTGGACCAGAAGGAAATGGGCTACCAGAGTGTGGACAGTGAATCGGTGCGCTACCGGGCGGCCCAGGCCATTGCCCGGGAACAGATGCAGCAGCGTTTTCAGACCTTGCTGGCTGATGCCACCGAGGCGGCGTCGTTGCGGGTCAACCACGAGGTGTTGTGATGGCGGTGGGTGAGTGCCGGCCAGGCCAGACGGGGAGCTATCAGCGCCAGCAGGGGTGGTTGCGCCCTGGGTTGCTGGCCGGGTTGCTGATAGCCGCGAGCGCCAGTGCCTATTGGCTGTTGCCCCCGGCGCCGGCGGCACCGGCAGGCAATACAGCGGCGGGTGTTACTGCGGACACGAGCCCTGATGCCGACCCCAAAGTGGACGCCGCAGCGGCGCCGGCAGCCCTGCCGATGATCGATACGGTGGCGGAACGTTCTCTGCCTATGCCGGAGAAGCGGGCGGATAACGCCCCATCCACGGTGCCGGCGCCTTCACCTTCCCCCCAGGCCGTGGCGGCCCTGCGAGAAAGTATGCGAAACGGCGATCCGCGTACGCCGCCGCTGGTCCGCAATACGGATTTACGTGAACCGCCCAGCGCGGCCGAATTGGCCGACCCGGCACAGTATCAGCAGTACGAAGCGAGACAGAATCAGGCGGTTCGTGCGTCTTTCGTGGCGGCGGCGAATCGCAAAATGGTGGAGCTGGAAGGGCTGATCGCCAGGGGCAAGGAATTCGGCATCGCCCCTGAACAGCTGGAAGAAGGGATCGCCAAACTGGACAAGCTGCGTGAGCAGCGCGATCAGTTGGTGGCGCAGCATCCTGAGCTTGCGGCTGAAGAGGGGGAAGCCGGAGCAGAGGGCGTTGAGGGAGCAGAAGGAGCCGGCGATACGGCGCAGGACTGAGCGCCCAGCTCGCGGGCGCTGTCCTGAATCTCGCTATCGTCCGGCGCCACCGACAAGGCCTGGCAAATACTCTGCCGGGCTTTTTTGCTGTCACCCGCTGCCCTCTGGGCATAGGCCAGATTGTTCCAGGCAGCGGCCAGTTCTGGCTCATGCTGCACCGCATTTTCAAACGCGACTCGCGCGTCTTCCTGCTTGTCCTGCGCCCACAAGGCATTGCCATAGCCAAACCATAGCTGTCCGCTTTGCGGGAAGGCGTCCACGGCAGCGGGCCAGAAGGCGGCGTTATTGGGCAGCGGCGAGATGGCTCGGAACAGTGCATCAGGTTCGGCGCTGGCGGGCAACTGGCCGGCTTCCACTAGCGTGAATCCCCACTGATCGGCCCTGGCCCAGGTGCGAATAAAGCGGTTCCAGTGGCTGCTGTCACTTTGCGTTGTGCCGCTGTGCAACACCACGGTATCGCCCTCATCCCGATAACCCGTTACCACGGCGAAGTGCCACTTCGGCCAGCGCGGCAACGCCAGGTTCTGCATCACCAGCACCGGGCGGTTGGCCTGTAATTCCTGAAACAGGGCGTCAGCGGATTCCACCGGATAGGCCATCAGACCGCGGCTACGAGCCGCAGCCCGCAGCTCAATGCCCAGTGAGCCTCTGCGCTCCGGCAGCCAGACTTCGTCCACCAGTGCGTCGGCGCTGACTTCCTTGCCCGCCCATTGCAGCATCATCGCCAGGGCGGCTGGGCCGCATTGATAAGCGTCCTGGGGGACAAAGGGCACCACCACCTGTTGCTCGGTGTGGACACTGGCGCTTTGCGGCGGGGGAAAACTCTGGCAACCGCCCAGCGTTAGCAGAACGGTTGCCAGCAGGGCGGCAACCGGTTTTCCGGAAAGCATGCCGCGCAATACGGTCACCATTAATTGACCGGATCAATCACCGGGAAGACGTCGGTAGCGCCGAGCAGATCCAGAATAACCAGCACCAGGATGATAGCGAGTATCACGCCCAGTACGCCCTGACCGGCAGGCAGCTCTTCGGATTTCTGAGCCAGCTGCTGCAGCTCGGAATCGGTGAGGCGGTCCAGTCGCTGACTGACTTGCTCCTGGTTAACGCCGTATTCGCTCAGCGCCTGAGCGGCCACTTTATGATCCATCAGTTGCATGACTTGTTGTTTCATGGCCGCGCGATCCTGTTGCTGAATCACGGTGTCATTACCAATCATGGCGGCTTGTGCGGCGGGGACCATGAGCACTTGCATGAACAACAATACAAAGGCACTGAAAATACCGGTAACGCGTTTTGACGTGGTCATGAACCATTCTCCTGTGTTCTTGAAAGGTTATACGCTACCAGTGTGACCACTATTCAACAGGATCGCTGCGTGATCCGGGCGATCTTTTACAAGGACTTTACCGATGTCGCTGGCAGCAATGCCTTCACGATCAAGATGTTGCAGTGCCTGCCCGGCATAGTCGGCGGGCAGACAGAACAATAGCCCCCCGGCGGTTTGTGGGTCGCACAGGGCGGTAAGCAGGGCGTCGTCCACGGGGTCTTGCTGTTGGCAATGCACCAGTATCTGTCGGTTGGCATCGCTGAGGGTGCTGGCCACACCCTGTTGAATCAGCGACAGCGTGCCAGGCAGCAGCGGTACCTTGTGGCAATCCACCGACAGGGTAACGCCACTTTGCTGGCTGATTTCGTAGAGATGGCCGAGCAGCCCGAAGCCGGTGATATCGGTGCAGGCATTCACGGGTACATCCTGCAGGGCCCGTTGCGCCATATGGTTGCTGGTCAGCAGGTGGCGCAGCGTTGTGTCCAGCCAGGGGCCGTGGAATGCGGCACCATTGCTGCTGTTCGCCTGCATCAGGGCCGCCAATTGCACGCCGCTACCCAATGGCTTGGTGAGGATCAGCCGGTCGCCGTCGCGTGCGCCGCGTTTGTGCCAGAGCTGTGCCGGATCCGCCTGGCCGTTGACGGTGAAACCCGCGGCCATCTGCGGGCCTTCGATGGTGTGGCCACCGACCAGGGTGCAGCCGGCTGCATTCAGTTCCAGGACGGCTCCGGCCATCATCCGTTGCAGGTCACGGCTCTGCAGGCGCGGGTGGTGCCAGGGCAGGGTGATGTTGGCCAGGGCGGAGTGGGGCCGGGCGTTCATGGCGTACAGGTCGCTGAGGCTGTGCAGGGCGGCAATGCGCCCGAACAGGTAGGGCTCATCGATAAAGGCGGGAAAGAAATCCAGGCTCTGGACCAGCCGCTGCCCGGCGGGCCAATCGATGATGGCGGCATCATCGGCGGCGTCTACACCGGCTTCAATCCCCGGATTAATGACGGGCTGAAGGCCTGCCAGTGCTTCATGGAGGGCGTCGCTGCCGACCTTGGCGCCGCAGCCGGCGCAGTGCAGGGCGTTCGGCTCTGCGGGGGCGGTGGGCATGGCGGGCAGGTGTTGATCGAACTTGGCCATGAAGGCCCGGTCGATATGATCCTTCCAGCGCCATACCCAGTGCCCGGCCACAGACAGGCTGCCGCCACGACTGGCTATGGCGTCTTTGCCGCCGGCGGATAGCAGCGACAGGAATCGGGATTGCGGGCGATAGGCAACCAGCGGTTGTCCTTGAATGGCCGCGCGCAGGTTGTCGGACAGGGTGCGCGCCTGACGAACCGCGTAGACCCCGGCCTTGGGCAGGGATGTGGGAAAGGCGGCGCAGTCACCGGCGGCAAAAATGCGTGCATCGGAGAGCGTTTGCAGGCTTTCCGTGACGCGTACAAAACCCCGTTCGTCGCACTCCAGCCCGCTGTCGTCCAGTATCGGCAGGCCGCGCACCCCCGTGCACCAGAGCACCCATTGGGCGGTTAGCGGCTGATCTCCCATCTGCAGTTGCTGTTGTGCATCACAGTGAACGCGATTGTGGGTATGCAGGGCGACGTTATAGGCTTGCAGCCGCTTGCGCATCTTCTCGCGCACGCTGGCGGGAAAGCCGGGCAGCAATTCCCCTCCGGTGATCAGTTGAATCTCTGCCGCTTGCTGGCGGTTCTGAAAATGGTGGGCCATGGCCAGTGCCATTTCGGTACCGCCGGCACCGGCGCCGACCACCGCCAGTGAGGGCGTTTGCCCGCCGGCGTCGCGGCAGAGTTGTTGCCAGCGGGTATAAAAGCTGGCCACCGGTTTGACCGGCACAACGCTGTCGTGATCGTTGCCGATGGGCGAGAGATCCGGTGTGGCGCCCACGTCCAGGCTCAGCCAGTCGTAGGCCAGTTGGCTGCCATCGCTGAGCTGTAATTGCCGTTTCTGTGGATCAAGCTGTGTGACGCTGGCCTGAACAAACCGGCAGCCGCTGGCCTGGCACAACCGGTACACATCCACATGGGTGTCCTCCAGCGTGTAGTGGCCGGCGATCAGCCCCGGCAACATGCCGGAATAGGCGCTCAGGCTGTCCGGGGACACCAGGGTCAGGCGTACGCCGGGAATCGGTTTCATGGCCAGCACGCGCAGGGCCAGCGCATGGCTGTGGCCGGCGCCGACAAAGACCAGGTCGTATTGAGCGGAAGGGCTTATCACAGTTGCAGGTCGCCTTGCAGATAGCAGCGGGCGGTGCCGCTGAGGGTGACGCGGTCGCCTTTCAGCTGGCAGTGCAATTCACCGCCACGGGCAGAAAGCTGGCGGGCATGGAGGTGTGTTTTGCCGAGTTTATCCGCCCAGTAAGGCACCAGGGTGCAATGGGCCGAGCCGGTGACCGGGTCTTCCGGAACGCCTTTGGCCGGGGCAAAAAAGCGGCTGACAAAATCACAGTCCTCGCCGGGCGCGGAAATCATGACCGCGAAGGTATCCAGCGCCGCGATGGCGGTGAAGTCGGGCTGAAAATTGCGTACCTGATCGGCGCTGTCCACGATGATCAGGGTGTCCCGGGCTTGTAGCACCTCGCGAATCGGCAAATCCAGCGCCCGGGAAAACGGGGTGATGTCAGTGAGCGCGTGGGCTGGCCGTGACGGAAAATCCAGGCTTAATGTCTGCCCGCTGCGGGTCACGAACAAGGGACCGGAGGTGGTGGAAAAGCGCACTCGTTCACCGGGAAAGCCCAGCGCATTGAACACCACCCAGGCGGCGGCCAGGGTGGCGTGGCCGCACAGGTCGACTTCCACCTGAGGGGTAAACCAGCGCAACGCGTAGCCCTGATCGTCGGGTACCAGAAAGGCGGTTTCCGAGAGATTGTTTTCCAGTGCGATGTTTTGCAGCAGGGCGTCATCCAGCCAGTGTGTCAGCGGCACCACTGCGGCCGGATTGCCGGCAAACAGGGCGTCGGTAAAGGCGTCCACTTGGTACAGTTTCATAGTGCGACTCGTGTTTGCGTTCTTCTGGCGGTGTCGGTCAACCGCTTGCCGGGGCCTTGTTTGCTGAGACACCGTGGCCCGGTTGCAGCCTCAGGCGCTGTCTTAGCGTGCGTGACAGGGCATCCACTCCCAGATTGAGCAACACCGTGGCCAGGATCAACAGGGCGGTTCGGTCAAAGCGGAATTCCGCCACGCTGGAATCAATATAGAAACCCAGGGTGTGAATGCCAAGAATCCCCAGTACCGCCGTTTCGCGCATGATCACCTCCCAGCGATAGAGCAGGAAAGCGAGCAGGTTCGGGCTGATGCGCGGCAAGACCTCCCAGGCGTAGCGGTTGATCCCGGTCGGCGCGTCCTCCCGCAGGCGCAGGGTTTCACTGAAACGGCCCGTCAGGTGGGCGACGATGGCGCCGGTATGCAGGGCAAGCGCAAAAATGCCGGGCAACATGGAGGGGCCGAGCAGGATCAGGAAAAAGAAGGCGAGAAAAAACTCCGGTGTGGTGCGCAGCACCACCAGCAGGCCATGGCCCAGTGTACGGCTGACCCGGTTGCCGAATAACGGTGAGGTAAGGGGAAACAATACCAGCGCCAGAATGCCGGTGAGCAGTAGCGCGGCCAGGCCCAATACGCTGGTCTGCCACAAGCCGGGCCACAGTTGTTGCTGCCAGAGCATGGCAAACCACTGCCACAGTTCCAGCAGGCCACCGCCGTGGCGCAGGGGGGCAGGCACCAGATCCACGGTGACAAAACGCACCAAGGTGGACAGGTTGCCGGTGAAGATCGGTGGCGCCCACACCACGGCGGCGATCAAATACAGGGGAATCAGCGCCGGGCGCAGCCACCAGCGCAGGGTGAAAATCAGTGCGAAAAACAGGTACAGCAACGCGGCGCCCTGATCGTAGACCCCTTCACGAAAGGCGGTTTCCAGATGGAAGCCCAGGGTAGGCAAACCGATAAAGCCGAGAATGGCGGAGGCGCGCAAGGCGCATTCCAGCCGGTAACTGCCGTAGGCCTTGAACGCCTGCCAGACCAGTGGCAGCCGGGCGAAGAAAAAGCGGCTGACGGCGGAGGTGCTGGCGGGCAAGGAATGGGAGGGGTTTGGGTCCGACTCCTCCAGAAATTCGCCGAATACCTTGGCAAAGATACCCGCATAGGGAATGGCGATGGCCAGTACCCCGGTAAGCGTGCTCAGGCCGGCAACCTGTAGTAGCAGCAGGCCCCAGAACAGCTCGTGGACGGCACGGATGCTGGCGGCAAAACTGCGTACCGCCCGCGACGACCAGCAGACTGCCATCAAAAAACCGAACAGGGCAGCCAGCGCGGTGCCTTGCCAGGCAAAGGCCAGGGTATTGGCCAGCGCCTGGCCCAGCTGCTCGGTGGCGAAAAAATCCGGGGTCATAAACCCCTTGGCCATGCGCAGCAGTTCCTGGCCAGGACTGGAGCGGGCGATCTCCATGTCGGCCAGCAACAGTGCCACCAGGCCGGCCAGGGCGAGGCCGCCGGTGGTGCGCCGCCAGCGACTGGCCGTGGTGTTCAGCGGTGGGCTGGCGGGAGGCATGGTAGGGCGTTCACTGCTACGCATCGTCCTGATACAAGGTATCCAGATCGCTGAGGGACAGCGACCGGGTGGCGGCGTCGAGGACGATTTGGCCCTGGTTCAGGCCGATGATCCGGTCGCTGCAGGCCAGTGCCAACGCCCGATCATGCAGTGCAATCACGGCACTGTGGTGGCGAGCCAGTGACAGGGTGAGCAAGGCAAGGCCCTGGTGTTCGTCCAGACTGGAGACCGGCTCGTCGGCGAGCAGAACCGGACGTTGCGTGTAAAGGGCCCGGCCCAGTGCGGTGCGTTGCGCCTGGCCGCCGGAGAGCTGATCGACGCTGGTGAACAGCTTGTCGTGAAGCGACAGGTCGGCCGCCAAAGTGCCCACCTGTTCGCGCTCGTGTCGACTGGGAGCAAGCAGGTTGCGCAGATTGGTGACGGTGCGGTTGCGCGACAGGGCGCCCATGTAGATGTTGTGGAACACGCTTAGCATGGGCACCAGGGCGCCCGCCTGGGGGCACCAGGCACAGACGCTTTCCTGCTGGCTGCGCAGGGCATTGAGAAGGGTGGACTTGCCGGCGCCGGAGGGGCCGAGCAGGGCGACTTTTTCGCCTTGCTTGATGGTCAGCGTCAGGTTGTCGAAGACAACCTGATCGCCATGCCCCAACCGGGCCTGCTGGAAGTGGAACACGCCGGAACTTGCCTGTGGCCGTTAGTCCAACAGGCCGATGGCGCTGGCGGTTTCCTCGATGGGGGCATAGTCCGCATTGGAGGCCGGAATAAATTTTTCCCGGGGGAAAGCCTGCAGCAGTGCCGGATCGTCGATGGACAGCAGGGCTTCGGTAACGCGCTGGCTGAAGCCTTCGCCGAAGCGCTCATCCAGATCGCCGCGCACGGTCCAGTGGTAGTCTGGATAGGTGGGGGTTTCCCAGATCACGCTGACCTTGCTGGTGTCGATTTTGCCTTCCGACAGCTCGCGCTCCCAGACTTTGAAATTTACCGCGCCAGTGGCGTAGGCACCGCTTTGTACCAGGGCGATGGTGCGGCTGTGGTCGCCGGAGAAACCGACTTTCTCGAACAGGTCTTCCGGCGACTTGTTGAAGGTATCGCGCAGATAAAATTCCGGCATCAGGCGGCCGGAGGTGCTGCCTTTGGAGCCGAAGGTGAATGACGGCTGTGCAATGAAGTCGTCGCCCAGCGTGTCGACGGGCTCAAGCCCGGTGCTGCTGTTGGCAATGAAATAGGATTTGAACGCGGTGTCTTCCTGGCCCTGGGCAATGGCCTGGGAACCGGGAACAAGACGTCGCGCCTGTACGCCGGATAGGCCGCCGAACCAGGCCATTTGCACTTCATCGTTGCGGAAGGCAGTCACTGCGGCAGCGTAGGATTTCACCGGCACGTATTTCACCGGCACGCCTAACTGTTCTTCCAGGTAAACGGCGATGGTACCGAACCGTTTTACCAGCTGGGATTCATCCTGATCCGGAATCGCCGTAAAGGTGAAGGTATCGGTTTTGGGGTCATTACAGGCAGAGAGCAGCAGGGCAGCAGCCAGTGCAGCCAGGAATTTCAAACGCATTGTTGTCTCCGTTCAATAGGGAGGCTTACCGAACTTTATGCGGGAAAACGCACGGATACGATTGCGGGTTCGGCCATACGCAGTCGTGGCAGCAGTATAACGGCTTGCGAGGGAGTTTGCGTTAGCGGTTGTTGAGGAAATCGCTGACTTCGGCGCGGGTGCCCTGGAAGACAATGGTGCCTTCGCGGCGCGACAGCATGTAGTCGTACATGGGGTCGTAATAATCGGCGAGCAGGCTGTGAATCCATTCGCGATGCAACTCGGTATCGCCGCAGGCGGTTTGTACGGCCAGGGCTTCCTGGAGTTGCTGGCGAAGCTGTTGATGGCGAATGCCACCCAGGCGGCGGCGAATGCGATCCATGGCTGCCAGCAGTTCATCGCCAAGCTGCTTGAGGGCATTCTGCTCACCGAAGTAGCGGGCATATTCCTGTAACGGCCCGATCACGTAATCTTCCAGGGTGACCTGTACGCGGGCGTCCAGGGATTCCTCAATGACGATGCGTGGCTGTGCCTTGATCTGGTCTTGCAGGGAAAAAGGCAGATGGCAGCGCCCGATCAGCTTGCTTTCGTCTTCCACCAGAATGCGGGCAGGCTGGGCGGCACGTTGTTTTATCAGGGCGATGGCCAGGCTGTTTTCAAAATCAATCTGGCCGGGTTGGCCGCCGGGGCGTCGGCCGAAGGAGGAGCCGCGGTGGTGGGCCAGCCCTTCCAGATCGATGGCGTTGGCCTGTTGTTCAATCACCCGTGTTTTTGCACAGCCGGTACGGCCGCATAGCACTTCCAGTGGCAGGCTGGCGATACAGGCTTCCATTTCATCAATCAGAAATCGGCGCAGCGCCTTGTAACCACCAGTGATCAGTGGTGCATCGATGCCTGCTTCGCGTAGCCAGGCCTGGGTGGTTTGGCTGCGCAGCCCGCCACGGAAGCAATACAGGTAGCCGTTGGGGTTGGCCTGCCACCATTGCTGCCAGGCCCGCATACGCTGTTCCCGTTCCTCGCCGCTGACCAGCTTGTTGCCCAGATCAATCGCCGCTTGCTGGCCCTGCTGCTTGTAGCAGATGCCAATCTGGTGACGTTCGTCATCGTTGATCAGGGCAATATTGGCCGCACCGGGAAAGGCGCCCTTGGCGAATTCCACGGGAGCGCGCACGTCCAGCAGGGGCGTGTCATTCAGAAACAGGGAAAGGTAATCACGGGTATCGTTTCGCATGGGGAGCGAGTTTAGTGCAGTGGCATGCAGCACGCTACTTGTGCAGTGCTACGGAGCATCTGTAGGAGCGCCGCTTGGGGCGCGAAAGACAATTTCGTGGTACGAGTAACACGTTGTGAAAAGCGTAACCGGTTTTGCCTTTCACAACTCGAACCTCGTCACTCGCTTCGCTCGTTTCGCGCCCCAAGCGGCGCTCCTACAGGTGGGTGTAGAAACGCCGGGGAAGTTTTATTCCGCGGGGCGGATCTGGCCGGCCAGGTGGGGTTTGATCCCGTCCTTGGCGAGCAGACGGAAATCGCTGCCGCCGTCGGCCGGCTTGTTCTCGAACTTCACGGTGGCGGGCACGAACATGGGCAATTTGAACTGCACGTCCACGGTGAACGCGTCTTCCGGCAGCTGGTTCTGCAGTTCGGCCAGGCAGCGGGCCTTGGACCACATGCCGTGGGCGATCTGGCGCTTGAAGCCGAACAGCTTGGCGGACAGCGGGTATAGATGAATCGGGTTGCGGTCACCGGAGACGGCGCCGTAGCGGCGGCCGATATCCCCCGGCACTTTCCACTCCACCGTGTCGGTGGCCGGTTGCGGCTTGGGTGCGTCTTTCTTCTTGCTGCTGCTACCGCCGCCGCTGCGGAAGAAATTCACGGACTCACTTTCCCAAACTCGCTCGCCACCGGTGCTGACGCTGGTGAAGATGGAAAATTCGTAACCCTTGTCGACTTTCTGCAGGTTGCCCAGAAAGCACTTCACATTCAGTTGCTCGCGTTCTGCAATGGGGCGGTACTGGGTGATGCTGTTGCGTACATGTACCAGGCCCATGGCGGGGAACGGAAAGCCGTCGGTAAGAATCAGTGCCATATGCAGCGGGAAAGCGTGCATGTGCGGATAGGTCACGGGCAGTTTGCCGTCGGCGGCAAACCCGCACACCTTCCGGTAAGCAGTCAGATGCTTTTCATCGAGGGAGACGTCATTCAGTCGCAGGCCCACGTCCGGCAAGGTGGGGTTGCTGCCGGGCTTTACCGTGGCGCGCAATACGGCCTTGGCGAAGTTGATCACCATGGGTGGTGAATTACGCAGTTCGCGGAATTTGACCTCACTCATTACTCAATCCTTTCCCGTTGATTGCGTTGCAGCGTAGGCAACGGTGGCAATGCAAAAGAGTATAGAACAGGGCAGGCGAGTCGCTATTGGCCGTATAGACAGGCGGTCTGGTGAGTTAAGCACAGGGGCGCGGCGCAAGGCCGTAAAGTGTGAAGTGTGTTCAGGAATGGCTCTTGTCCGAGCGCCACATGCCTACGCCGAAGTAAATCAGGCGCAGTTGTTTCTCTGCGGTGATCAGTACTTCTTGCTGGCCGGTCTCATCAATTTCTTCCAGTTCCAGCATTTCCTGTGTCAGCGCGGTGACGTTGTTGACCACCAGCCCGGCCATCATTTGCAGGTCTTCAGCATTAATGTGATTGAGGAAGGGGAAGCGCGCCATGTCCATGGCCAGTTCGTTGGTGAACATGCGGATTTCACGGCGGATGGCATTGCGCATGGTGGGCGTGCCGCTGGCCAGCTCCTTGGAGACGAACAGAAAGTGCGCCCGGTTGTTGCGCACATAGGTGAAGTAGGTCTCCACGGAGCCACGCAGCATGCGCTCGTTGGGCAGTTCCTGCTGACGCACCTGGCGCATCATTTGACGCAGGGTACGGAACGACTCGTCCAGCAGCGTGAGGCCCAGGGCGCTCATGTCCGGGAAATGACGATAGAAGGCTGTGGGCACCACGCCCGCTTTCTTGGTGACTTCCCGCAGACTAAGGGCGGAAAAGGGCGCCTTTTTAACCACCAGCTCCAGCGCGGCCGACATCAGGGCTTCACGGGTCTGGCCCCGTTTGGGCTTGCGAGATCTGCTGGTGCTTTCCGTCGTCATTGGTTTTTGCCTCCAAAATCAGCTGCTTATTCTCTTCTGTGCGGGCTGGTGATGCAACCAATTCCCCCTGAGCCTTTGTAACACCATGATAGGCAAAGACTTTATTTTTTTAGTGAACATGTGTTGACGATAAAGGGTGTGTTGTGAATAATGCGTACAACTGTTCACTTATAGGGCCTGACCCCATGAACTCGATGACACTGACATCCAACCGTTTTCAGCAAGGTGTTAACCGCCTGCTGCAATCCCGTGTGGCGGAAATTCTGTCTTATCCCCACGGCGTTGACCGTTATCTGGAAGTGTTCAATCCGCTGTGGTCTGTTAACGAGGTGCGCGCCAGGGTAGAAGCCGTACGCTACCTGACCAATGACAGCGTGACCCTGACCCTGCGTCCCAACCACAACTGGGAAGGCTTTATTCCGGGTCAGTTTGTCCAGCTTTCCGTGACCATTGATGGCAAGCGTCAGACGCGCTGCTATTCCCCGGCCAATTCCCTGCACCGTACCGATGGCTGCATCGAATTGACCGCCAAAGTGCACGCTAACGGCTTTGTTTCCCGTCATCTGCGTGAACAGCTGAGTGTTGGCGATGTGGTAATCCTGTCCCAGGCGGATGGCGAGTTTGCCCTGCCGGAAGAACGTCCGGAGCAGGTGCTGTTGATCAGTGGTGGCAGCGGTATCACCCCGGTGATGTCCATGCTGCGCACCCTGTGTGATGAAGGCTTTGCTGGTCCGATTACCTTTCTGCATTACGCCAATAGCGCCGCCGACATGATCTACGCCAGCGAGCTGGACGAGATCGCGCGGACCCACGACAACGTGACCCTGGTGCGCTGCTTTAACAATGACGGTGAACAGGGCGAGCTGTCGGGCCTGTTTTGCCGTGAACATCTGTTTACCGCTGCGCCAGAATTTGCACAGGCAACCACTTTTCTGTGTGGCCCGCCGCCGATGATGGCCGCGGTGGAGAAAGTCTGGGAAGAAGACGGCTTGGCAGAACGGCTGCACAAGGAGCAGTTCACCCTGGCGGCGCCGCAGATCGAAAGCGACAGCGCTGAAGGCGAAGTGCGCTTCGTACAGAGCGAGAAAATGGCCATCAATAATGGCGCCACCCTGCTGGAGCAGGCCGAGTCCGCCGGGCTGACCCCGGAATCCGGTTGCCGCATGGGTATCTGCCACGCCTGCACCTGCCGCAAGACGGCCGGTGAAGTCCGCGATATCCGCACCGGTGAGATCACTAGTGGTGAAGAAGACATTCAAATTTGCATCAGCGTGCCGGTGGGCACGGTGACGCTAGACATCTAAACGGAATTACCCCAACCGAAGCGTCCCGAGACGAATCTTCAAACCGGGTTTAAGGAGAAAGCACATGAGTATTTTCAGTAACTTGAGCGCCGAACAATTCGAGACCATTGGCCAGGAACTGGACGCCATTCGTAATCGTGAAATGGCGGACCTGGGCGAAGAAGATGCCACCTATATTCGCACCCTGATCAAGCGTCAGCGTCGCCTGGAAATCGCTGGCCGAGGCCTGCTGATGGCAGGCTTCCTGCCGCCGGCATGGCTGGCCGGTGTGGCTTGTCTGTCTGCCTCCAAGATCCTGGACAACATGGAAATCGGCCATAACGTGATGCACGGCCAGTACGACTGGATGGGTGATCCGGCCATTAACTCAAAGGTTTTTGACTGGGACAACACCTGCACCAACACGGCCTGGAAACAGACCCACAATTTCGAGCACCACACCTTCACCAACGTGCTCGACAAGGATCATGACATTGGTTACGGCATCCTGCGCATGTCGGAAGACCAGGAATGGGAGCCCCGCTTCCTGTTCAACCCGATCCTGGCAGGCATCCTGGCTACCTTCTTCCAGCACTTTGTGGCGATTCAGAGCCTCAAGCTGGAGGACTACCTGATCTACAAGACCAAGACCAAGGAAGAGGTGAAGGCTGACTTCAAGCCGACCTGGAAGAAGATGCGCAAGCAATTGGTCAAGGACTATCTACTATTCCCGGCCCTGGCGGGGCCGTTCGCCCCCTTCGTGTTCGCCGGTAACCTGACGGCCAATGTGGCGCGTAACCTGTGGTCTTCCCAGGTGATCTATAACGGTCACTTCCCGGAAGAGGTGGAACAGTTCCCGGAGTCCGTGATTGAGAACGAGACCCGTGGCCAGTGGTATGTACGCCAGCTGCTGGGCTCTGCCAACTTTGAAGGCAGCCGTCTTATGCACGTGATGAGCGGCAACCTGAGCTTCCAGATCGAGCACCACCTGTTCCCGGACATGCCGGCGCATCGTTACGCGAGAATCGCCCCGGAAGTACGCGCTATTTGTGAAAAACACGGCCTGCCGTACAACACCGGGTCGTTCATGCGGCAGTCGCTGAGCGTCTGGAAACGGATCTTCAAGCTGTCCCTGCCCAGCAAAACGGAAGGCGACAGCAAGAAAGGCCCGCTCAATGGTCTGCGAGCCAAAGTGGTGTCCCTTACCCGTGAACCGCAGTCAGAAAACCGCAAGGCTGCCTGATCGCCCCAGCAGCCTGCTAGGCGGTTTGATCTCCTGGTTCGGGCCGGTGCTGCGCTGGTTCCGGCCCTGCCATCCTTATGCTACTCTCAGTGATTCTGAGAGTAGCTTTTTTTGTATTGGGGACAAGGCAACGCATGGCAGAAATGACGGATTCCGGTGTGCTGTTACGGATGGCCTACAAGGCCATGGTAAAAGCCGGTATTGATGCCGATGCCGTGTTGGCGGAGGTTGGGCTCGACAAGTCCATTTTGCAGGTCCCTGACCTGCGTACCCCTCATGATGCCCAGGAATGGTTCTGGCAGGCTCTGGAAAAAGTGTCTGGCGATGAACATATCGGGTTGCATCTGGGTGAACATATTCCCGTCTATAAAGGCCAGGTGCTGGAGTACCTGTTCCTTTCCAGTCCGACCTTTGGTGAAGGCCTGAAGCGGGCGCTGGATTATCAGCGCTTGCTGTCCGATGCCGCCCAGGGGGAATTGTTTGAGGAAGGCGATCGGGTTTTCCTCAAGCAGATGATATGGAGTAACCGTCTCAGTCATCTCAATGAATGCATGATGATGGGCGTGATCAAGTTTTTCCGTTTCGTTACCGATGATGCGTTTGAGCCGGTGGAGGTGCATTTTGGCCACGCCCGCCATGCGGATCAGCTGGAATACGAGCGCCTGTTCGATTGCCCGGTGAAATTCGATATGCCCAGTGTGGGCATGTATTTCGATGCCAAGGTCATGACTCTGCCGTCCGCCCATCACGAACCGGAGCTGTTGCACCTGCACGAACAGCTCGCCAGTGAACAGGTCGCCCGGCTGGAAAAACAGGATTTGGTCGCTCAGGTGAACCGGCTGATTGGTGAATTACTGGAGTCCGGCCACGCCAACCTGGAAGAGGTGGCGGAACGGTTGGGGATCAAGGCGCGCCAGTTGCGCACGCGGCTGGCAGATGCCGGCACCAACTTCAACCAGCTGGTGGCCGACTACCGTTGCCGTCTGGCCAAACGCTTGCTGGCCGGTACCGATGAATCCATTGATGAAATTGTCTATCTCACCGGCTTTTCCGAGCCTTCCACCTTTTACCGTGCATTCAAACGCTGGGTGGGGATGACACCCATTGAATATCGCAAGTTGAAAGCGGAAGAGGACGCGCTGGGCTAAAACATGAGTTGGCTCAAGTGAAATAAAAAAGGCGCCAATGGCGCCTTTTTTATTGCGCTATCGCTTGGGCGTCGCCTGTTTAAAGCACCATGGCCGCCAGCCACCCGGCGGCAATCAGCGGCAAGTTATAGTGCAGGAAGGTAGGAATCACCGTGTCGCGAATATGGTCGTGTTGGCCGTCTGCATTGAGGCCGGCGGTGGGGCCCAGAGTGGAATCTGATGCCGGTGAGCCGGCATCCCCGAGGGCAGCGGCGCTGCCCACCAGCGCTGCCGTGGCCAGGGGAGAAAAGCCCAGTGCCAGGCAGAGCGGCACATACAGGGTGGTGATGATGGGAATGGTGGAAAACGATGAGCCGATCCCCAAGGTCACGAACAGGCCAAGCAACAGCAGCAGGGCGGCAGCGATAGGCGGGCTTTGCAAACCACGGGTTACCGCTTCCACCAATACGGGAACCTGGCCGCTGGCATTCACCACAGAGGCGTAACCGTTAGCGGCGATCATGATGAAGCCGATCAGGGACATCATTTTTACCCCCTGGGTGAAGGCATCCTGGGAATCTCGCCAGGGCACCACGCCGCCCGCTGTAAAGACCAGAAAACCCACCAGTGCGCCGAGAATAATCGAGTCGCTGTAAAGCTGCAGGGCCAGCGCCGACGCCAATGCCAGGGCGGCGACGACCACGTTGCGTACCGAGAGAGGGGCGTGCTGTTCTTCACCGGGTAGCTGTACGGGCCGGTAGTCGCGGGGTTTGCGGTAACGGATTATGGCAAGTAAGAGGCCAACCACCATGCCTGCAGCGGGCAGTAGCATGGCCAGCGGCAGGGTGTCGTTGGGTAACTCAAGGCCGGCCTTGGCCAGGCTGGGGCCCAGTTGGGTATGCAGGAAAATACTGCCAAAGCCCACTGGCAACACCATGTAAGGGGTGATCAGGCCAAAGGTCAGGATGCAGGCGGCCAGCCGGCGATCCAGGCGCAGCTGGTGCATCACTTCCAGCAAGGGCGGCACCAGAATCGGGATGAAGGCGATATGAATGGGCACCAGATTCTGGCTCATGATTGCAGCTGCCAACAGCACGGTGAGCAGCAGGGTGCGAATGCGGCGAAGCTGGCTCGGCGCCGGCGAGCGGCCAAGTTTTTCGATAATGCGCCCGGCCAGCCATTCGGTGATACCGGAGCGGGCGATGGCCACGGCAAAAGCCCCCAGCAAGGCATAGCTGAGGGCAATGTTGGCACCGTCGCCTAACCCGTCAGTGAAAGCGGAAAGCGTGCTTTGCAATTCCAGTCCACTGCCCAGTCCTGCCACCAGAGCGGCGCACAGTAGCGCCAGCACCACATTCATGCGGGCAAGGCTGAGGCCCATCAGAATCAATACGGACCAGACAATGGGATTGAATAACGGATTCATGGTGCCTCCACCGGGCGTGCTCTGAGTCTACCGCGAGGCGGCGCAGTCTAGCAGGGGCGGCGAGCACTTCCTAACCGGGTATGGGGCGTATTGGCGTCGCTACCCCAGGATGGAGTGTTAATAATCCCAGTGTAGTTCGGCAAACAGGGTGCGCCCCGGGTAGGGGTAATAGGCGTAGTAACGCGCATCTGTCAGGTTGTCCACGCCCAGCGCCAGGCTGAATTGTTCGTCAATCTGGTAGCGCCCACGAAGGTCCAGGACCAGATAGTCGTCGGTGAAACCAAAGCCTTCTGCCTCACCATCGCTGTTGTCCAGGGTGTCATAAGCGTCGCTGGCATAACGCAAGCCGCTGCTCAGGGCCACCTGCCGGGTGGCTTGATAAAGGGCCTGCAGGTTTGCTCTCCAGCGGGGTACGCCGGGGAACTGTTTGCCTCTGGAGGACGGCAGAGTGGCGTTGTTCTTGATGGTGGCCTGGGTGTAAGACAGATTGAAATCAACGGTGAGGTCGTTGAGCAGCAAGCGGGGCCAGTGGCCGATAAATTCGATGCCCCGGGAGAGCACCCGATCGATGTTCTGATAATTGGTGATGCCGGTGAAGGCATTGGTCTGGCGGAAAATGGTGTTATCCACGTCGTTTTCCCACAGGTTTATGGTGATCGTCGCCTCAGGAAAGAAACGCTTTAGCATCAGGTTTTTGCTCAGGCCGTCTTCGGTTTTCAGGTTCGGATCAAAGGCGGCGTTGAAGTTACCGGTGTTATCCAGGTTGCCCTGATACAGCTCGCCAACGGTGGCGAAACGGTATGCCTGGCCCACTGACAGCGTAGACAGCCATGATGGGTTGAAACGGTAGCTCAGGCTGGCCTTGGGTGAGAAACGGGTTTCATGCCGCTCCGGGTAGTCGGCCATTAACCCGGGCAGGGTCAGGCTGCCCTGGCTGGCATGCCACCATTCCTGGCGACCGCCCAGTGTCAGTGCCAGTTTTTGCGTCAGCGCCCACTCGTTCTCGATGAACAGGGCCTGGGTTTGGGTTTGGCCCCGGGAGCGGCTGGTCAGGGTGGGATTCAGGGCGGTGCGCCAGGCGCTGGTGGCATAACTGGCCAGATCCAACTGGTAACGGTCAAAGTGATAGCCGAACGCCAGCCGCTGGCCCAGCCAGCGGTGGTTATGCCGGTGCCCCAGGTTTAGATCCAGGGTTTGCCAGCCGGTACCGAGGTCTTCGATCTGGGCGCCAGGACCGCCCCTGGTGGCCAATTGGTAATTATTGGCGGAGATGCGGATATCCTCGTCCAGCAGGTTGTAGGTCGAGATAGCTGTTTGAATATCCCACCCCTGGCCGAGGTCGCCTTCCAGCTCCAGCCCGACCAGCAGGTCTTGTCTATCGGTGGTGTTCATACGCTGCCCGAAAACCGTGTAGTCGGCACCGTCAATGTTAACGATGCCGTCGTACACCGGGTTGCCCTGGTTGTCGTGCAGGTAAGATTCAGGGTCCAGTGAATCGCTGCGCCGGTTCAGGTAGGCGAGGGTAAGGCGGGCTTGCAGGGATTCTGTTAGATCGTAGCCAAACTTCAGTTTGAGATTCTGTTCGGTAATGTCTTCTGAGGGGCCGGCGTTGTACACGTAACCGCCAGGGGAATAGGGGGCCGCGCCGGTGACGGGCGTGCCGGAGTTGCTTCCCAGGGGGGAGCCGGTGATGCCATAGGTTTGGGGCTGGGCCTTGTTGCGCAACTGGCTGGCTGCCATCAGGACGCGCCATTTCCCGCTGTGGTTGCCGACCATGGCATTGAGGAGGTTGCCGGGATAGTCGTCCTCTGTGCCGTAAGCATCGAAAGCTTGCAGGAAGGCGCTGGCACTCAAGTGTGCTTCGAACTGGTCCGGCATACGCGTGGTAAAAGCGACAACGCCCCCCAGGCTGTTGCCGCTGTAGCGGGCCGAGTAGGGGCCATAGAGGATGTCGACACTGTCAATTTCCCGGGGCTGGATGGCATCCCAGCGTGGCGCGGTGGCGAAATTGGCGCCGAGAAAGTTGCTCAGCAGAAGCCCGTCGCTGTAGACCAGCGCGCGGGGGGTCTGGAAGGTATGCATGTCGCGAAAGGTGAGCAGTCCATTCTGGTCGCCGATAAAACGTTTACGGACCACCAGATTGGGTTGGTATTTGATTACGTCTTCGCTGTCGGCGGTGTTGATTGTCGCGAGCTCGGAGGCCGTGATATGGGTGTTGAGTGCGACGGGCTGGCTTTCCAGGGCGGGCTTGTTCCCGGTGACCGAGATGGTATCCAGTTCATTGGCGTGTGCGGTAACGCTGGCCAGCAGCAAGCTGCCGATAATAAGACGTTGCATGAAACCCCCATTTCATCCTGAGGGCCATTATTCGCGTAAGTGACTGCGGTAACAATGTGGTCATGCTGGCGGGCTGTGAAATGAGGCCGGAAGGGGCGAACGCCCCTAACGATTTAACGGTCCGTGCGGTGTGATTCACCCTCAATGGTGTCACCGTTGAGGGGGGGCCGGTCATCGTTGCTGCCCGGCCGCTGCTGGAACGGGTTGGTGTCTCCGCCAGGGTAGCTGGAGCGGGTGTAAGCAAACCCGGCTCCTTGCACGGTGGTGAAGCTTTGCAATGAGCCTTTCTGGATAACTTTATTGGCCATCCAGCGGCGTGAGCCGGGCAGTAGCAGGGCAAAGCCCACGGTGTCGGTAATAAAGCCGGGGGTGATCAGCAGGGCGCCGCCGAGCAGCAGCATCATGCCTTCCACCATTTCCTGCCCGGGCATTTCACCTTGTTGCATGCGCTGATTCAGGCGTACCCAGGTATCCAGACCCTGGCGGCGGAACAGATAGCTGCCCAGCAAAGCGGTTACCACCGTGGCAACAATGGTGATTGGCCAGCCGATGGCGCCAGCTACCTGTGCCAGCACCAGTACTTCCAGCAGGGCAAAACCGAAAATGAAAAAGAAAACGCGACCAAAACCCATGGGGGTGTCCTGTTTACCGTCAATAGTCAGTATGTGGTCATGATTGGACCTGAATTCAAGGGGCAGGTTCCTGCGCGATGGTGTGCTCCAGTTGCTGGCGAAGCCAGCGGTGGGCCGGGTCGCGTTGCTGGGTCGGGGACCAGATCATGTAGATGGGAACCGGCGGCAGTGCAACGGGGAAGGGCAGTACTTGCAGCTGCATGGTTTCGGCGTACTGCTGAGCGAGCCGATCGGGGACGGTGGCAATCAGGTCCGAGCCGCCGCAAACCGCCAGCATGCTGGCAAACTGGGTAACCCGGGCCCCGGTGCGCCGCTGCCAACCGGGAGCATTGAGGATTTGATCCAGTGGTAGCTGCCGGTTGCGGTTCGGCAGCACTACATGTTCCGCATCCAGAAATTGCTGTTTGTCGCAGTGTCCCTTGATATGAGGGTGACCCCGCCGGGCGATGACGACCAGTTTTTCTTCAAGCAATACATTGCGCTGCAGGCGGTCGTCATCGGCCACAAAGGCATCCACGGATAAATCCGCCCGGCCCTTGTGAAGCTCGTCGGGCATCTCATCGTCGGCAGCAATGATTTCCAGCACCACATGGGGAGCCTGCTGTCGGAGCGTGGCCAACAGTGGGCCGAGCACCACCATTTCAAAATAGTCCACGCTGAGAATGCGAAAATGACGCTGGCTGGTGGCCGGGTCGAAACGGTTTTCCGGATTCAGGGTGTCGCGCAGGGCGACCAGCTGCGGGCCAAGCTGATCATGTAGCTCCCGGGCCCGGGGGGTCGGTGTCATGCCGTGGTGGGTGCGAACAAACAGGGTGTCGCCAAAGGTGTGGCGCAGGCGCTGCAGGGCAGCGCTGATTGCGGGCTGGCTCATGCCCAATGATTCCGCGGCACGGGAGAGCTGGCCGGCTTCCATGATGGCATCGAAGACGGGCAACAGATTCAGGTCGATACTGCGTAAATTCAGCTTCATGGATATTACTTATACCAAATATCAATTAGAAAGATAAATGCAGTCTGTCTAGTTTGGAGGTGCGCATAACAACAACCGGGAGAATACCCATGGACCAGATACTGACCTTGTCAGTCACCACCTTCATCGTTATCACCGCCATCTGGGAAGTCTTTGCGGGCCGCACCCGCGAAGGAAGAAAGACTCGCCAGGACTGGAAAGTCGCGTTTCTTGCCACTTTCATGATGGTGGCTATTCAGCGCCCGCTGATGCTGCTGTTGATTACTCTGGCTCTGACCGGTCTCTTCCCGGGTAGCGCTGGTTCTCTTGCCTGGCTGCAAAGCGAGTATTTCTGGCCGACCCTGATTGCCTTCTTCTGCATCGAAGAATTCCTGCACGGGTCCTTTCACCTGTTTGCCCACAGTCGCCGCCCGAAGAACAAGGCGCTGCAGTGGGTTCAGGCGTTCTACAAGATGAGCCATCGGCCCCATCACCTGGCTGGCGGCCAGGACAGCAAGGGGCAGCTGTCTGTGACGCAGACCTTTGTGAATGGCTGGGCCTGGTGGTTCATCATGCCTAACTACGCCTTCCAGCTGGTTTGTCTGTATTTGGGCCTGGTGGAAGTCTTTCTTGTGGCGACGGCCTTTAAAGGTTTGTGGGCAGCCCAGACCCATGTGAACTGGAACTGGGATCTGTACTTCCACAATCACAAATGGGCCTGGGTGCGTAAAACCATGTGGGCACTGGCACACGTGATTACCTTTCCCACCCAGCACCATCACCACCACTCCCGTGGCCCGAACTCCGCGAAGAACGTGACGTCCACTTTGGCCATCTACGACTGGCTGGTTTTCGGCACCCTGGCCATCGAGAAGGAAAAACCGAAGATGTATGGCTGGCGCCAGAATGATGATGAAGCCAATAGCGTGTTGAAGCGTTACTTCTATTGGGATGTTCGCAACTTCATGCCCGGTGGTGCGGTAAAAGCCAAGGCCCGAGCTGAAGCGAAGGCAGCCAAAAAAGCACAGAAAGACGTGGCCGAAGCCGCCTGATCAACCTCGACTCCTCGTGCTATCCACCTCGGGAGAGCGTGGAATATAAAGACCTCGCCGGGTAACCGGCGGGGTCTTTTTTTGTCGCTTTACGCTGCACTCTGGCCCCTGTAGGAGCACCACTTGAGGTGCGAATCCAGGCCTGAAAAGCCTGATCGCCCTTCGGTCTATTCCGTGCGGCGCACGGTTCGCACCTCAAGTGGTGCTCCTACAGCGGCGCTGTAGAAAGCTTGGTCTGCAGCACACAAAAAAAGCCGCACCTTGCGGCGCGGCTTTTTGTGGCTTCTTGCGTGTAGCGTGAAGCGAGTTGCCTGCTGCGGGTTTAAGCTCCCAACAGCATTTGACCACACACCCGCACTACGTTGCCGGTCAGGCCCTGGGAGGCCGGGCTGGCAAAGAAGGCGATGGTTTCGGCCACGTCTACCGGTTGACCGCCCTGGTTCATGGCGTTCATGCGACGGCCCGCTTCACGGATGGTGAAGGGAATGGCGGCGGTCATCTGGGTTTCGATGAAGCCCGGTGCCACGGCATTGATGGTGATGCCTTGCTCGGCGTACTCGTCCTTGAACGCATCGACCATGCCGATTACCGCAGCCTTGGAACAACCGTAGTTGGTCTGGCCCAGGTTGCCGGCAATGCCCGCGATTGAGCTGATGGAAATGATGCTGGCGCCCTTGCCCAACCCGCCGCTGGAGAGCAAAGCCTCGTTAATGCGCAGCTGGCTGGCGATGTTGATGTTCAGCACCATGTCCCAGAATTTTTCCGGCATGTTGCCCAGCATCTTGTCGCGGGTTACCCCGGCGTTGTGGACGACCACGTCATAGCCGCCAATGGCTTTGGCTTTTGCCGCGATGGCTGCCGGTGCTTCGTCGGCGGTGATATCCATTTCCAGGGTGTCGCCACCAATCTGTGCTGCGACAGCATTCAGGTCGTCGGCCATGGGCGGAATGTCCAGCACGGTGACGGTAGCGCCGTCGCGGGCCAGTACTTCGGCAATGGCGGCACCAATGCCGCGGGAGCCACCGGTAACCAGGGCTTTCTTGCCTGCCAGGGGCTTGTCCCAGTCAAATTTGGCAGCTTTGAAACCGGCTTTGGTAACACGTACTACCTGGCCGGAGACGTAAGCGGATTTTGGTGACAGGAAGAAGTGCAGCGGGGACGCCAGCTGCGCTTCGGCGCCTTCATCCACGTAGACCAGCTGGGCGGTGGCGCCTTTCTTGATTTCCTTGCCCACGGAGCGGGTAAACCCTTCCAGTGCACGCTGGGCAACACGCGCTGCGCCAGCCTGTTTTTCCGGAGTGCGACCGATCACGACAACGCGGGCGCATTTATCCAGCTTGCGAATCACCGGGTGGAAGAAATCCCACAGGGCTTTCAGTTCGTCCGGGCTCTGGATGCCGGTGGCGTCGAATACCAGGCCTTTGAATTTGGCGTCGTCATCGCGGCTGGCGGTGTAGTTGTCCGCATCCACGCCGAGCTTGCCGGCTTGCTTCTGCAGGTCAGTGGCGTTGGCGGTATTGGCCAGCACAGCGACCTGCGCGTCCGGCGACCCTTTAAGGGTGCTCAGTACGCTATCGATGCCGGTGGAACCATTGGCGGCACCTACCAGAACGCGGCCCTTGATAAAGGACGCCTGGCCAGGCTGCCAGCGCTCCAGAATAACCGGAATCGGCAAGTTGATTGCGCCGAATAGCGCCTTGCCCATGGGAGAGTTGGCAATCGTCTGATAGGTATCGCTCATGGTCCTGTCCTTTTCCATCGAATGATGAATGTGTCCCTTTACCTTTAGGGTAAGCGGAACGGGTTTAAAGGGGTGCCGCGTAAAGATGGGCAGAAAATACGCCATCTTTCGTAGGGCAGGAAATCTGGCCCTGTCGCACACTGGCGCGTATTGAATCACTGCAGTGTGACGGGTGTATTGACCGGCCCCGGTCGTCAAACAGTCGTTTGAGCCAATGAGGCCGGCACGGTTGGGGGTAGACTGCGCCCTGTCGAGTGAATACCGTGGCCAAATTAGCCACCGTCGTCGTCATTGATGACCGTCCATCTCTAGAGGAAATGATTATGCTGGCAGGTAAAGCCGTTCGTAAGGTCGCCATTATTGGTGGTAACCGTATTCCGTTTGCCCGTTCCAACAGCGCCTACATCGACACCAGCAACCAGGACATGCTCACAGCAGCCCTGGATGGTCTGGTCGATCGCTTCAAGCTGCACGGCGAGAAGATTGACGAAGTGGCCGCTGGCGCCGTTATGAAGCACGCCCGCGATTTCAATCTGGTGCGTGAAGCGGTGCTGGGTTCCAAGCTGGCCCCGGAAACCCCGGCCTACGATCTGCAGCAAGCCTGTGGAACCGGTCTGGAAGCCGCCATTCTGGTTGCCAACAAGATCGCTCTGGGCCAGATCGACTGTGCTATCGCCGGCGGTGTGGACACCACTTCTGATGCGCCGCTGGGTGTGAACGAAGATGCCCGCAAAGTGTTTATGGCGCTGAACCGTGCCAAGACCAATGGTGAGCGCGCCAAGCTGGGCCTGAAACTGTTGAACCCGAAATCCCTGATGCCCGACATCCCGAAAAATGGCGAGCCACGTACCGGCCTGTCCATGGGTGAGCACCAAGCGATTACGGCTGCAGAGTGGGGCATTCCCCGTGAAGCGCAGGATGAACTGGCATGGCGCTCCCACCAGAACCTGGCCAAGTCCTATGAAGATGGCTGGCAGGATGACCTGGTAACCCCGTTCAACGGGCTCGAGCGCGACAACAACATGCGCGGCGATTCCACCCTGGAAAAACTGGCGACCCTGAAGCCCTGCTTCGGTGGCCCGAACGGCACCATGACCCCGGCCAACTCCACCCCGCTGACTGACGGTGCCTCCACGGTGCTGCTGGCGTCTGAAGAGTGGGCCAAAGAGCGTGGTCTGCCAGTGCTGGCTTACCTGACCATCGGTGAAGCGGCGGCCGTAGACTTCATCGGCAAGAAGGAAGGTTTGTTGATGGCGCCGGCGTACGCGGTGCCCAGCATGCTGGACAAGCTGGACCTGACTCTGCAGGACTTCGATTTCTATGAGATCCACGAAGCCTTTGCATCCCAGGTACTGTCGACCCTGAAATCCTGGGAAGACGAGACTTTCTGTAAAGAGCGTCTGGGCCGCAAGAAGGCGCTGGGCAGCATTGATCGCAGCAAGCTGAACGTGAAAGGCTCCTCGCTGGCAGCCGGTCACCCGTTTGCTGCCACCGGTGGCCGTATTATCGCCAACGCCGCCAAGCTGCTGAACGAAAAAGGCTCCGGCCGTGCACTGATCTCCGTGTGCGCAGCAGGCGGCCAGGGTGTGGTAGCGATTCTCGAGAAGTAATCGCACGCCCGCTAATAAAAAAACCGGCCACTTGGCCGGTTTTTTTATGCCGCTCTGCGGCTGCAGCACGGTTCACGCATCATGCAACACACGACAACCGCATCGGGTCGTCGCTCCTGTCCTTTCCTCAAGACACGTCTTGGCCTACATCCTCCATGAATCCGTTATCACTGTGTGGGCCGCGGATTCTTCTACAGCACCTGCATGGCGCCGGATAGCAGGGTGCGGATGACATCCTGCTGTTTACTGACGCCCATTTTGCTGTAAATGGCTTTTAGCTGTGAGCGTACCGTATCCACGGATGTGCCATTGTTTTCCGCGATCTGGCCAGGGCTGAGGCCGTTGGTGAGGGCAATGGCCACATTGGATTCTGCCTGGGTCATTTCATAGAGCGCACGCAGGGTTTCTGCGGGGATGTTCAGCGGCGAATCAGGGTCGGAAATATAGAGTGCCACAGAACCGTTAGTGGGCTCACCGCCGGCTGGTGTGTTGTCTTCATTGAGGGGGGCGAGCATGACGGTCAGCGCGTTGTCCCGGTCCGGATGGTGCAGCCCGATGGCGGTGTTGCGGGTGTTGATCTCTCTGGGGTCGGCTTTGGCCTGTTTCTGAATCAGGCAAGTAAGCCTGGCATCTTCATCCGCGTAGTGGGCTTTAACGCCAGTGCCGGCCAGGGCCAGCGCGTTATGGTGGGTGAGCAGGGCATCGGCGACCGGGTTGCGGTAGGCCACGGTGCCATCCGGTTCGAGAATGATCAGCCCCAGCATAAAACGCGATAACGCACTGTGCAGGGTTTGTTGGCGCGTGCGCAGGCGATGGAATTCGCGGTGAATGCGGATGGCGCGTTTGAAGTGCGGATAGAGGATTCGCAACTTGGCGATATCTTCGTCGGAAAACGGCTCAGCATTGAATGATCGGTGCAGGCCAATGCCCACGTGCCATTCCTTGTCGTGGTAGATATTCATGCCGGAGATAAAGCCAATATCATTGGGCTTGAGAATCAGCCGGAAATAATAAGGGTGTGCGTCTTTGACTTCCCGGGAGTCGATGATCTGCCGGGCCAGGCCGACAGGTTCGTCGCGCTGCGCCTGGAAGGTGTAATCGTATTTGCCCATGCCAAAGCGGTAGGAGGTCACCACGGTTTTCGGTAAACCGTGATAGCCGATCATGCTCCGGGTGCCGCCCTGGTGATCTTCTATAAAAATGGCGCCGGAGCGGGCATCCATGATTTCTTCGCAGAGCAGGGTCATCACCCGGTTCCAGTGCCCCGGGTTGTAGGACGCCTCGTACACTTCCCCGACAAAATCCAGTAATCCGTCCATACAGACAGGTTCCCCTGTACCGCAAACCCGTCCCCCCATGGACAGGTTTGCGGTGTTCTTCGAGTGGCCAGCTCGGCCTGCGTCCTGTCGGTTGAGTGCTGTAAGCCACCGACACCCGGAACGCGAATTGTTATAGGAAGAATATAGCGTATCCCTGCTGGGAAGATAACCGCGTCACATTTCTGTGGAGGTGGGCGCAGGTGATCCGGACCCGGCTCAGGCAGGGATCCTTGGTCTTCAGGTTGCAGCTATGCGTTATGCTTTTTCCGACAGTAATGGAAATACGGCAATCAGCGGGAACTGGACGTAGGAAACGCACTCACAACAGATACGTATTCAAAAACATACCGATCAGGAGGTGCCATGAAGGGGGTATCCATTCAGCGTCAATGGAGTCAGGGGCTGGGCGTTCTGCTGTGCCTGTTATTGAGTCGTGTGGCGCTGGCAGAGCCTGCCGCGCTGGATGCACGGCTCTCGGATTATGCCTACCCTTATCCGGTACAGACGCTGCCAGTCAGCGATCAGCAACAGCGCCTGGAAATGGCGTATATGGATGTGACGCCGAAAAAAGCCAATGGCGAAACGGTGCTGTTACTCCACGGCAAAAACTTCTCCGGGGCGTATTGGGAAACGACCATGGAAGCCTTGCTGGAGCAGGGCTATCGCGTGGTGGTGCCGGACCAGATCGGTTTCGGCAAGTCCTCCAAGCCGGCCCATTTTCAGTACAGCTTTCAGGTGCTGGCGGATCAAACCCGGCGTTTGCTGGACACGCTCAAGGTGGACAGCGCGACCGTAGTGGGCCACTCCATGGGCGGCATGCTGGCTACCCGCTTTGCCTTGATGTTTCCGCAGCGCAGTGATGCGCTGGTGCTGGTGAATCCGATTGGTCTGGAAGACTGGCGCCCGGTGGTGCCCTGGCAGTCCGTGGATGCCTGGTATGAAGGCGAGCTGAAGAAAACCCCGGAAAAAGTGAAAGCCTATATGACGGCCAGCTATTTCGATGGCCAGTGGAAAGACGATTATGCGCCCTTGCTGACCTTGCAGCAGGGCTGGATTCGCGGGCCGGATTACCCGCGTATCGCCTGGAATTCCGCCCTGGCCTACGACATGATTTATAGCCAGCCGGTGGTGCAGGATTTCCCGCGGCTGGCGGTGCCTGCCTTGTTGATTATCGGCACCCGGGACCGCACCGCGCTGGGACGTAACCGGGCACCGGAATCAGAGCGTGCGCAACTGGGGCGCTACGATCAGCTGGGCAAGAAAGCGGCGCAGCGCATACCCGATGCCACTCTGGTCGAACTGGAAGGCATTGGCCATGTGCCTCAGTACGAAGCGTTTGATGCCTACCGTGACGCCTTGCTGGGTTTTCTGGAGGACCACCAGGGCTGATTCAGGCAATGATTGTCTGAGGCATTCCCGGGGAGCGTAGTATCAGCATGCTTTCGCTGCCCGGGGTTGCGCTGTTAGGCCCTGGCTTAGTGGTTTGCATCGTTATCGGCCACGGTGGTCACCGGCTGAATGGACACCGGCACGCCACTCATGAAGGCCTGATTGCTGAGTTTCTCAAAACTGCCGGGCCCATTGGGCAGTAGCGCGTTGATATTGACCCCCGGGTGTTGCTGCGCCACGCGCATCCCCGGTGTGTGCCGGTTTCCCCAGCCATGCGTCATGGCCACCACCCCTTCTCGCAAACTCTCATCGCTGCGCACTGCCACCTGCACCCGCCCGTATTCATTACTGGCCTCGACGGCGTCGCCGTCGCGAATACCCATGGAGTGAATATCTGCCGGGTGCATGTGCAGCGCATTGCTGGCATGGGCGCCGCGTTTCAGGCCTGGCACATTCTGGTACCAGCTGTTGTGCATGTAGTTGGTGCGCAGGTTGATCAACCGGAAGGCTGGTGTCGCAGTGGTCAGGGTTTGAAATTGCTGGTCGGCCAGGGCCATGGCCTCGACAAACAGCGGTGGGCAGCAATCGACCCGTTTGTCGTCCGTCTGAATGAAATCTGTATAGAAACGGCCGATAGACTGAGTGCCCAGTACGGCGGTGCCGCAGGGTTGTTGAGCCAATGTCTCCACACTAAAGCCGGTGCGCGACAGCATGTGGTCGAGCCGGGCGAAGGGCCGTGGCGGGTCCTGTTCCAGCATGGGGGCGTGCCGCCCCATCGCCTGCAACAGACGCGACAGAATCCACCATTCTTCGCGGCGCTGTGCGGCGGGGGGAACCACCGCGTCGGTGTATTGCACATAGGGCTGGTACTGCATGCCCAGGCCGCAGATATTCAGGTCCGGGCGTTCCAGCATGTCCGCGGAGGGTAGCAAGTAATGCGCGTATTCTCCGGTGGCATTGCGGAACAGATCAATGACGATCAACAGGTCCAGCTTTTCCAGCGCTTGGCGCCAGCGGGCTTCGCCGCCCACGCTGAGCAGGGGGTTGCCGGCGATGACCACCAGGGCGCGAATGGGGTTGTCATCATCAAGGATCATGTCTGGCAGCAGGTTGCCGGCCAGGGCGCCGCGGATATGGCGCATTTCCCCATGCTGGGAGGGAAAAAATACGTTATCAAGGCGGGCGCGGCCGGCCTTGGCAGCGGGGTAGAAGCCTTCGCTGTAGAAATTGCCGCCGGGCTTGTCCAGGTTGCCGGTAACGAAGCTCAGCATCTGCAGTAGCCAATAACAGAGTGTGCCGTGCTGGCCCATGTTGACGCCGGTGGACATGTGCACGGAGGCACGCTCTGCGCCACTGAACGTATCGGCCAGGTCACGAATGGTGTCGGCGCTCAGGCCTACTACGCTGGCCACGGTATCGGCGCAATAGGGGGCAATGAACGCGCGCAGGGCCTCGATGCGGGTGCCATGCTCACGGATCACGCTCTCATCGAAACGGCCCAACCTGTCGATCTCATGGAGCAGGGCGGCCATCAGGTAGAGGTCCGTGTCGGGAAGGATTTGTATCACTTCCCCGGTTTTGGGGCTGGCGGATTCGATCTGACGGGGATTGATGTAGAAGACCCGGGCGCCGCGCTGGCAGGCGGTGCGGATCTTGGCCATGGGGTCGGCGATGGAAATAAAGCTCATGTGTGAGACTTTCGGATTTTCGCCGAACATGAGTAGGCAATCGGTGTTCTCGATATCCGGTACCGGGTGCAGGGTGCTGGTGCCGAACACGGCTTCGCCGGCGGCAAATTTGTTGGCGCAGTCCTGGGTGCCGGAGTTGAAAATACGCCGGCTGCCCATGGCCATGAAGAAATCACCAATGGCTTGGCTGCCCAGGGCATTGAAGGCCGAGGGGTTGCCAATATAGCCGCCGATGGCGTCGGGGCCGTACTGTTCGTGTATCTGTGACAGGGTGGCGCCGATGTCCGTGACAATGCTGTCCCAGTCCCGGGGTTGCCATTGGCCCTCACCGGGCCGGCGGCTGCCTTGCCGTGCCAGGGGCTGATCGAGGCGATCCGGATCCTGGTTGATGGCCAGATAGTTGATGCCCTTGTGGCAGGCAAAACCTTTGCTGACAGGGTGGGCTTTGTCCGGCTGCAGGCGGGTGACTTTCCCGTCGGCGATCTGGGCAATCAGTGCACAGGAGGGTTCACAGACCCGGCAAAATGTTGGAATGGATTTCATGGCAGCCTCCCTGACGATTCAGTCAGGCTAGCCAATCGCGCCCGGGCAGGACATGACCGTTCCACTCATTTGTGGCGTTGCGGTCACGGGGCGGGCACGCAAGGTCAGGAGGAAGGCTGTGACAGGGCGGCCATGATCAGGGCAATGGACTGCTCGCTGACGGTCTCGATATCTTCCCGGTTCACGTAAATGCCATCAATCAGCAGGCGGCAAAGGCCGTGGACCGTGGCCCAGCTGGCCTGGGCCACGCGCAGGGAATCCGTTCTGGCTGGCAGGCGACCGGCCAACAGTGTCGCCAGCCGTTCGGCGTAGTGCCGGAAGCTACGGTAGGCGATGGTCTTGAGCTCATCGGTGGGCTCGCCGCCTTTCCAGATGGTACGCCCGAACATCAGTTCATATTGTTCCGGGTTTTCAGTGGCAAAACGCAGGTATTCGCGGACAAAATTCTGAATGCCTTCCTGTGAGCCGGCTTCTTGCAGTTGGCTGTTGATCATCTCGTCCAGTTGCCGGAAAGCCTGGGTGGCCAGGGCGCAGAGCAGGGCGTTCTTGTCACGGAAGTGGTGATAGGGCGCGGTTCGGGAGACGCCAGCCCGCTCGGCCAGCTTGCGTAGGGACAGGCCTTCGATGCCCTGTTCATTGAGCAGGGTATTCGCTTCCTGCAGCAGCGTCGCATGCAGGTCGCCGTGGTGATAGCGCGCGGTCTGTGTCATGAGTCTCCTGCCTTTGCTTGTGCCCTATGCGTGGTGGCGTTGCATGAAGCCGGTTGTGGCTCTGTGATCTTGACACTGTCAAAATAACCGCTTAACTTGACGCTGTCCAGATTAATCAACGCGTAGCCATCTGTGGTGCAGATGCCTTTGGAGACAACACCATGACAGCCAACCGCTATTCCAACCTGCTTTCCCCGCTGGATCTGGGGCATACCCAGATCAAGAACCGGGTGATTATGGGCTCCATGCATACCGGTCTTGAAGACCGTTTCTGGCAGTTCCCCAAGTTGGCGGCCTACTTTGCCGAGCGGGCCCGTGGTGGCGTTGGCTTGATCGTGACCGGTGGTTTCAACCCCAACAAGAAAGCCTGGTTTTACCCCTTTGCCGGGTTGTTCAACAGCCGTTTGGATGTGCGCAACCACCGCAAGGTGACTGATGCGGTGCATCAGGAAGGCGGCAAGATCGCTCTGCAGATTCTCCATGCGGGTCGTTACAGTTATCACCCCTTCTCCCGTTCGGCGTCTGCCATTAAAAGCCCGATCAACCCCTTCAAGCCCAAGGCCATGTCCACCAAGGAAGTGGAGCAGACGGTCAAGGATTTTGCCCATACCGCATGGCTGGCCAAGAAGGCCGGTTACGACGGTGTGGAGATCATGGGGTCCGAAGGCTACCTGATTAACCAGTTTACCGCGTCGTGCACCAACAAGCGCAAAGACAAGTACGGTGGCAGTGCCGAAAACCGCCGCCGTTTCCCGGTGGAAATTGTCCGCGAAGTGCGCAAGCGCTGCGGCGACGATTTTATCGTCATGTTCCGTATTTCCGTGGTCGATCTGGTGCCGGACGGGGCCACCCGTGAAGAAGTGCTGGCGTTGGCCCAGGAAGTGGAAGCGGCCGGCGCCAGCCTGCTCAATTCTGGTATCGGCTGGCACGAAGCACGCGTGCCCACCATCGTTACGTCTGTGCCCCGAGCGGCTTTTGTGGAAGCGACGCGGCAAGTGAAAGATGTAGTCTCCATTCCGGTGGTGGCCTCCAACCGTATTAACGACCCGGACGTGGCAGAAGCCATTCTGGTCGCTGGCCAGGCGGACGCGGTCTCCATGGCGCGCCCGTTGCTTGCGGACCCGGATTTCGTCAAGAAAACGGAGCAAGGTAAGGCTGATGAGATCAATACCTGTATCGCCTGTAACCAGGCGTGCCTGGATCATACCTTCCAGCTCAAACGGGCTTCCTGTCTGGTGAATCCCCGTGCTTGTCACGAGACGGAATTGCTTTATCTAAAAACCGCCAAGCCCAAAAAAGTGGCGGTGGTGGGTGCCGGCCCGGCAGGATTGTCCTGCGCCACCGTGGCGGCAGAACGCGGTCATGCAGTAACGTTGTTTGATCAGGCCGGTGAAATCGGCGGTCAGTTCAATATGGCGAAAGTGGTGCCAGGCAAGGAAGAGTTTCATAACACCATTCGTTATTTCAGCAAAAAACTGGAAAGCACCGGTGTCACCATGAAGCTCAATACCCGGGTTGAAATTGCTGATCTGGAAGCCGCGGGCTTTGACGAAATTGTTATCGCCACTGGCGTGCTCCCGCGCACCCCGGGCATTCCCGGTGTGGACCATCCCAAGGTGTTGTCTTACGTGGACGTGCTGCGTGGCAACGCCCAGGTGGGCGAGAAAGTGGCGGTCATTGGTGCCGGTGGTATTGGCTTTGATGTGTCCGAGTTTCTGGCCGAACATCCCCGCGAAGGCGAACAGCCATTACCGGAGTGGATGAAAGAGTGGGGCGTGGATATGGCGGGTGACACCCCCGGTGGCCTGGTGAAAGCGGCACCGGAAAAACCGGCTCGCCAGATCACGTTGCTGCAGCGCAAGCCGACGCCGCTGGGTAAGGATCTGGGCAAAACCTCTGGCTGGGTACACCGCGCCACGCTCAAGTCCCGCAACGTGGAAATGCTGAAAAACTGCAGCTACGAAAAAATTGATGATGCGGGCCTGCATATCAAGATTGGTGAAGAAAGCCGGGTGCTTGACGTGGATAACGTGATTCTTTGTGCCGGGCAGGAATCCCTGCGTGAGCTGTACAAGGAAGACGGCAAGAACTTCCACCTGATTGGTGGCGCGGATCTGGCGGCCGAGCTGGATGCCAAACGCGCGATCAAGCAAGGCGCGGAAGTGGCGGCGAAGTTGTAAAGCAGGTGCTAGCTTCTAGCGGCTAGCAACGAGAAAAACAAAAAAGCCCCGGCTCACGTCGGGGCTTTTTTGTTTCGGTGACTGCAGAGGCCGTCACCATTTATGCGAAGCTCGAAGCTGTCAGTTATTTGCCCGCAGACGGCGGGTCTTGAAGCTGCCGACACCCATGGTTGCGATAACCTTGAACAGGGCGAGCAGTACGCTCTCGTCCGGCTTTGGGTCTTTGCCTGTGCCCATGCGATGCAGCTGGCGGGAGAACCAGGACACTTCCATCATGGCCATGTTATCGATGGTCTTGATACCGGTTTTGCGCGGGGTAACGCGGCTGACAACGCCACTCTGACCCGCCAGGATGGCGTTGGGAAGATCCGGTTCTACGGCCAGGGGGCGGGCGATGCCGATGATATCGGTGGCACCGCTGTCCACGGCTTGCGCCATGGCTTTGGCCGAGCGGAAGCCGCCGGTAACCATCAGCGGAATGGAAACCCGCTTGCGGATTTCGTTGGCGTAATCCAGGAAGTAGGCTTCCCGGTTGGCGGTACTTTCCCGTACGCCCTTGGCTCCGGCCATGGCCGGGTTCTCGTAGTTACCACCGGAAATTTCCAGCAGATCGAGACCCTCGCTGGCCAGTGTTTCGGCCACGGTCATGGATTCTTCTTCGCTAAAACCGCCCCGTTGGAAATCGGCGGAATTGAGTTTGATGCTGACAGGGTAATCATCGCCAACGGCCTGACGGATAGCCCGGTAAATTTCCAGCGGGAAACGCATGCGGTTTGCCAGTGAGCCCCCCCATTGATCGGTGCGGCGGTTGTGATGTCCGGAGAGAAACTGGCTGACCAGATAGCCGTGGGCGCCATGAATTTGCACACCGCTGAAACCGGCTTTTTGACAGATGCGGGCGCTGGTGGCGAACCGCTGGATGATCTCCTGAATTTCCTCTTCGCTCAGCGCTCGGGGTGTCTTGAACGCGCTTTTCAGTTCCTTGCCAAAGGGCACGGCTGAAGGGGCAAGCGTGTCACCGCTGGCCAGCATGCGGGGAATCTGTTTGCCGGGATGATTGAGCTGTACCCAGATCGCCCCGCCGCGGGACTTGCCAGCCTCCGCCCAGCGTTTCAGCAATGGCATGTCACGCTCATCGTCCACTACCACGTTGTTCGGCTCGCCGGTGTGGCGTCGGTCGATCATGATATTCCCGGTAATCACCAGGCCGGTGCCGCCCTGGGCCCAGCGACCGTACAGGCGTTCCAGTTTCGGGGTTACATGGTTATCGATGGTGCCGAGTGCTTCGCTCATGGCCGATTTGCCGAAACGGTTGGGCAGGGTGACTCCGCAGGGCAATGCCAGGGTCTGGCCGAGAATATCAGCGTGGTTCACAGTGTCTCCTCCGATGGCGACGAACAGTGGCGACAAGGGATGTCGCAACGATATAGTTTGATGAGGATCAAACTATAAGTTAGTTTTATGACCGTCAAACTATTTTCCCGGGAGGTGCCGGTTTTGGCACAGAAAGACACTGTGACGGCGGAGCAGCTTGCTGCAGCCTTTCGTGCGCTGTCCAACCCCAATCGGTTGCGCATATACCAGGTGATTGTGGATCACTGTCGCCAGCATGGTCAGGCGGATCTGGCCAAGGTACCTGCCGGCTGTGCGTTTGGGGATTTTATGCAGCGGCTCAATATTGGCGCACCGACGGTGTCTCACCATGTTCGGGAGCTGTCGGAGGCCGGACTGATTCGTGTGGAGCGTGAAGGGCGTCGCCGGTTCTGCCATGCGGAGCCAATGATGCAGGAACGATTGGCACATTTTTTTGAAATGTAACGAATACAGGGGCAGGGAATGACAGCGGATCAATGGGCGCTTTGGGGTTGTGGCATCTTTTTTCTCGTCGGCTTGCTGACCGGAGCCTGGAAGTATGTGCAGGTGGCCAATAGTGAGAAAGCCCGGGCGCATTACTATGTGGACATCGCCCACCGTGCCAGCTTGATGTATGCCTTTGCATGCCTGGTGCTGGAGCGCTTTGCCTTGCTCAGCGTTTGGGAAGACTGGGTGAACACCCTGGCGGTGCTGGCCTGTCTGATTTTCTTCGCTCTGGCCATCGGCAGTTATATTCTGCACGGCATGCTTAAAGACACCCGCAACCAACTGCAAAAACCACATAGCATGGGCACGGCCACGGTACCGCAGGCGGCCATGACGGTATTTATGCTCGCGCTAATCGCAGCGGAAGTCGGTGGCTTCGCCGTGTTGTTCGCGGGCTTTGTGATGAGATGAGAGGGAGCTACGAGCCTGGATAAGGACGTGGGAAAGTCCCCAGAGTTTTCCTTTTCAACGTTTCATTTTGAACTGAACCCCGCGGGCATGGCGGTTACCGTGTGTCACCGTACCCGGCCCGCGTTGCAGCTTGAAGCGTGTCGTGTGTTGCGCCTCTTATCAAGTGCAATAACGCCCGTACTGGCTTAGTGCCTTGCTGCTATGCGGGTCCACGGTATCAACCCAGACCTGCATGGAATCCTTGTTGCGATTGTTTTGCAGGTTGCTGAAATCCCCGGCGGTGAATTCGCCGAGCAGGGTATCTCCTTCCTGGGGCGTGATGCCATCCAGCTGTTTGACCAGCACCATGCCCTTGCTGGAGTTCAGCAGCATGTAGTCGCAGCTCTGGCTGATAATCACCGTGGCTTGCTGGTTGGCATGGGCAGCGTTGCCCAACATCATGAATCCAGCCAGACCGGCCCCCATCATGGTGTATTTGAATGCAGACATGTGGCTCCCTTCCTTTTTATTGTCCCACTCCACCTTCTACCTTTCACTTTACTGCCCCGCCGCGGGTGAACCTGTTGTCTAATCGCGGTAAAGCTGTAACCCGGTGTTGTGTTTTTATTGCGTTCCATCTGCCTTCGATACTGGCACACATGATGGCAGGGCAACATCATCGTTATGTCTCTTTGTGCAGTAGGGAATAAGGCTGAGGCGCTGAGGCGGTGTAGGGCGAATTTGCCTGAACGGCGTTATTCGGTATGGGGTGGCCGTTGTGCGCGATCAGCGATGAAAAAAGCCGCTTCTGATCGGTCAGAAACGGCTTCATTCATTTGTCGGCAAAACGTTTAGAGCGTTACTTCAACTCTTTGGAGCTCAGTCCAAGCACACGTCGAGCGATAACCAGTTGCTGAATTTGCTGCGTGCCTTCGAAGATATCCAGAATCTTCGAATCACGGGCCCATTTTTCCAGTAACTCGTCTTCGGTGTAGCCCAGGCTGCCGGCCAGTTCCACACAACGCAGGGTGATGTAATTACCGACCCGGCCGGCCTTGGCCTTGGAGATGGAGGCTTCCAGGGTGTTGGCTTTTTTGTTGTCGGCCATCCAGGCGGCTTTCACTGCCAGCCAGTAGGACGCTTCCCAGTCGGCTTCCATCTTGTAGATTTCCGCTTCCACCGCAGAGCAGTTGTCCACGGGTTTGCCGTAGTCATAGGTGATGCTGTCTTTGAGCAACTCCTTGATGCGCTCCAGGGAAGCCTTGGCGCAACCAATCGCCATGGCGGCCACCAGCGGGCGGGTGTTATCAAACGTCTCCATGACACCGGCGAAGCCTTTCTTGGTGTCAATCTCCGGGCTGCCCAGCAGGTTTTCTGCCGGCACCCGGCAGTCCACGAAGTTGATGGCGGCGGTGTCAGAGGCGCGAATGCCCAGCTTCTTCTCCAGCCGGGCCAGTTCCATGCCCGGGGTGCCCCAGTCCACCACGAACGACTTGATGGCAGCGCGACCCAGTTTCGGATCCAGGCTGGCCCAGACCACCACGCAGTCGGCTCGTTCGCCGGAAGTGACGAAGATTTTCTCGCCATTGAGAATGTAGTGATCGCCGTCTTCTTTGGCGGTGGTGCGAATGGCAGCGGAGTCGGAGCCACAGCCGGGTTCGGTAATGGCCATGGCGGCCCACTTGCCCTTGAAGCGTTCCAGCTGCTCGTCGTTGGCCACGGCAGCAATGGCCGCGTTACCCAGCCCTTGGCGGGGCATGGCGAGCAGGAAGCCGGTATCGCCGTAACACATTTCCATGGCACCCAGGCAGACGCCCATGTTGGCGCCATTTTTGACGCTGCCGTCGTCCTGCACCTTGCCGCTGCCGGTGGTGGCGGCGCCGGCGGAGTTAGCCGGATCGCCTTCGTTGAAGCCATCCAGCACCGAGGCGAGCATATCCAGCTCTTTCGGGTATTCGTGTTCACCGCGATCGTATTTGCGCGACAGCGGGCGGAGGGTGCTTTGGGCTACCTGATAGGCGTTGTTGATCAGGGGTTTGAACTTCTTGGGAATCTCGATATTCATGGTTGTCTCCCTCCTTACAGGTGCAGGCCGCCGAAGGCGACCCCCACAGCACGCAGATCCCGATACCAGCGTTCCACCGGGTACTCTTTGGTAAAGCCATGGCCGCCGAGCAGCTGCACGCCGTCGGTGCCGATTTTCATGGCTTTATCCTTCACCAGCGTGCGGGCCAGGTGAGCTTCGCGCTGGAAGCTTTTGCCCTGTTCGGCACGGCTGGCGGCGCGGTAGGTGAGCATGCGCATGGCATCCAGCTCGATGGCCATATCGGCAATCATGAAGGCCACGGACTGGCGATGGCTGATGGGTTCACCAAAAGCGGTGCGCTCGTTGCAGTAGGGGCCAACGTAGTCGAGCACAGCCTGGCTGGTGCCAATGGCCATGGCGCACCAGGCGAGGGTGCCCAGGTCCACGAAAGCGCGATAATCAAAATCGCCATTACCCAGGCGGTTGTCCGCCGGGATGCGTACGTTATCCAGTTTCAACGGGCGCTGACCGCTGGCGCGGATGCCCATGGCGGGATCCTCTCCGGCGGTGAGTCCGTCCGTGCCGCCTTCCACGATAAACACCGCCGGGCCGTTATCGGTTTGTGCGGCAACCAGGAAAATTTCCGCTTCGGCAGCCAGCGGCACCAGGGATTTTTCTCCGTTGAGAACGTAGTCGTTACCGTCCTTGCGGGCAGTGGTGGCCAGCACCATGGGGTCGAACAACGGGCGCGGTTCGCACACCGCAATGGCGGCTTTGGGTGGGTTCTCTTCGGCGAAAGCGCTCAGGTATTTGTCTTGCTGCTGAGCGGTGCCCCACTGGGTCAGGGCATTGGCCACGCCCATGGGAGCGAGAATCGCGACGGCCTGGCCCATGTCGCCCCGGGCCAGGTCTTCTGCGAGCAGCATGCTGGTGATAGTGGACTTTTCGGTGGCGGCGCCGCCCAAGGATTCCGGTACCGCGAAGAAATTCAGGCCCAGTTCCAGTGCCTGGGCAATCACGTCTTCGCTGGTCTGTTGTGCGGCGTCTGCGTGCTCAGCCTGTTCGCGCAGTACGTTGGTGGCAAAGCCCTGCACGCTGTCGCGGATCATCTGTTGTTCGTCGGTGACACCAAGATCGAACAGGTCACGGGTATGGCCCGGGGCGGTAAGGCGCTCGGGTTTGTTGCCTGAGTTACCGGACTTGAATGCACGGGCGGTGGTGGTCAGTACCTGGAAGCCGCCTTTGGTCAGGCTGTAGGCAAGCCGCTCAACGCTTTTACGCATGCCCATCTTGTCGAGCACCTCCGAGCTGGCCAGGCGGTTAAGCGCGGTCAGCGCATAACCCACTGCATCTTTCGCCATGATGGAACCTCATTGTTATGTCTATGGATTGCATTCGATTATGGAGAGGTGAGCGACGGTCACATTGACCAGTGTGACTGACAGGTCGGGCATAGTAGCAACCGGCCTGGCGCCACAGACCTAGTCATTGGCGGACTTAGAGCGTATGGGAGGTTTATCGCGAATACCCGGAACTTTGCCAAACGCTCGACGCCGGATGCCTGACGCAAAACCCCATAGCCTGAGCGGCTGTCGTTATTGCGGTATCTCTTTTGAAGGGTATTTTAAGAGATAGTCAGGGCCATCATTCAGGGAATAATCGGGTAATGCGCTTTGCACAAAGAGCATGGAGATCAAGGTTTTCAGGTTTTGAATGCCAGCGTCTGTCGTCGGGCATCCGGCGTCCAGCGGCTGCCAGGGCGGGATAATGAGACAAGTTCTGAAGCCGGCTGACCACTCAACTCCGCGATAAATCGAAAAAAGAGGGGGGAGCTTCTTGATGTTCCTTTTCAACTTTCCACGTTGAACTTTCAACCAACCCTCGCGGGCGGGGTGGCTGCGCCATGGCACCTATCCCTCCCGCGTTGCGGTGTGTTACCCGCTGCTAATCTTTTAAAGGTTTTCGTACCGGTTCATATCGAGAATGCCAGCCTGGGTTGGCTCGTGCTCTTCCAGATACTCATCCAGCGCGTGGAAATACTGCCAGAATTCCGGATGAGTACGGCGGATACCGTAGGCGTCGACCAGTTTGGTGAAGTCCTCTTCAGTTTTCACTGCGTTCATTTGGGAGACGAACGCCTGCAGCTGATCATCCTGTACCAGGAACATGAAATTGGGATAGCTCGCCATGACGCCGGGGTACAGGGTCAGTGTATCCAGTGGCGGTTGGTAGCGCAGGGACTCGCCCATCATGAACGCCACGTTGCTATGGGCACGGTTGCGGAACAGGGAGTAGATTTCCTGTTCTCCCTGGCTGCCCTGTACATGCACCATGCTGACTTCCGGCATAAAGTTCACCGCAGGCAGGTTGGCGGCACGGCGTGAAGAAATGGCACTGAGCGTGTGGTCGGCATGCTGTTTCCAGGCGGATACATCGCCACGCTGGCAATCCTCACCGTCACAGCGGTTGATCGGATCTGGGCGGGCGTTCAGTTCAGCAAAGCGCGTCAGCAGCGCGTCGTTAAATTCGTTCATGGGTGTGCTGGTGTCGAACGGAATATTGGTGGGCAGATCGGTATCCACGGATTCATAGCTGATAGCCAGGCGCAGTTGGCCGGTGCTCTGATACCAGTTGGCAAGTACGGTTTGGCGTAGTTCTGCCGGGAGATAACGAAGCGTGTTCTGTTCTGCGCCGTTGCGGATAAGATCAAAGTAGAGACGGGTCTGTGCCTGATGGGAGACTGACCCGAACACATTGAAATTGACCACAAGGTTGTAATAACTGCGCTCGAACAGTGGATAGTCCATGACCCAGGTGGTCAGCGGCAGGTCACCAATCAGCCCTTTACGCACCGAGGCGTTATCGTGGTGACGGAAGATGGTCAGCAGGGCATTGCGATTATCGCCATCACCATTCCACACGGAATCCCAGCCCGGACCCTGTGGTTCATCGGTTTCGTAAGCCTGCTTGCGGGCTTTCAGATAGTCGTTGCGTTTGCCGCTGTATTTCAGCCATTCCGAACCAAGGGACAGCAGGTCGTCATCCTGGCCGGGCAAGCCGAGCAAGTCGCTGACCTGGGCGCGGTAATTTTCATTGGTGATGTAGAGATCCTGATCCGGCTCCTGAAACACGGCCCAGAAATGGTCGCGGATCACATCGGTGGCCACCTGGCCGCGGCAAACCGGGCCACGAATAAAGGTGCGCACAAAATACTCGGCTTCATCCAGCATAAACTGATAGCGGGCGCGGGCAGGAATGTCGGAAAAAGTGACGAAAGGATTGGCGCGTTGCTCATAACCATAGCCGGGCAGCTCTTTTACTTCCCAGTCGGTGCCGAAAAACTGTTTTCGGGTACGCGCCAGTTTGTCCTGGGTCAGGCCCAGGGTGATATGGGTTTTGTGCACCAGCGTGCCGCGGACCGGGGCTATGCGGTACCAGAAATTCTCTGGAGGCATTTGATTGGGGCGATCGGTGGCAACCCGTTTAATCGGCTCCCCAGGGGGCGTGCTGGAGCGGTGAAGCTGGAAGAAGTGGGCCGGTTTGCTGTCTTCTCCCTTGTCCAGATACAGGTGAGCCAGGAACAGGTGCTCGTATAACCAGCGAGCCACCAGCTGGTGTTTTGGATCGCTCTGGTTAAGGAAGGCCTCCCAGTTGTCGATCAGCTGTTGCTCTTCGGCGGTGGGGGTGATCACTTCCGGTTTGAAGCTGGCACCTTGCTCCAGCCAGCGGCTGATGGTGGCAAATTCGCTGTCGGTCAAGCCGGCCACGGCCAGTGGCATACCTTCCATGGGGTGGTCGTCAGCGTAGTCCTCGAATTCATCCGGGGCGGGACATTCGTTCTGCCGGCTCAGCCCCAGGGCGATATCGTCGGGCAGCTTTTCATTGGGATTGAAGGTGTGCTGTTTGCCCAGTTCGAGCATTTGGTACAACAGGGATGCCTGCATGCCTGAGGTGCTGTCGATGACGGAATAGAAACCCTTGTCACGCCATTGTGCGGTGGTCTGGGCATCCTGGAAAAGCCGGGTGGGGTCGACGGTGTTTTTGCGCCCACCGTTGTAGACCTTTTGTTTGCTGGCACCGCGATCAAGGCCTTCCACAGCTTCCAGTTTCAGTTGGCAGGGGGCATCGTAGCAGCCGTGACAGGCCAGGCATTTGTTCTCAAAAATGGGCCGGATGTCGTCGTGATAATTGGGCGATTGGCTGGAAGCAGCGGGGCTAAGAGCGGGGGCGGCCTGGGCCGAAAACGAGAACAATATCAATCCAAGTGTCAATGTAATGCGCTGCAGCCAGTGCTGTTTCATATGCCCGAATCTCCCTGTGACGAGCGCACAGTGTAGCGGGGGCAGACTGGCCGGGCCACGGTTACGCCGCCTTGAACGCATGCTGCTTTGTAAAAAAAGGGAAAGTCGTTGCGCTGTCAGGCAGAGGGCCGCTCACAGCATCCAGAACATGGTGGCGGCCCAGCCGATCAATACGGCGATGACGGCCGCGGCGGTGAGCTGGTGGCGCAGGTGTCGGTACCAGGTGGGCAGGGTGTCGTTGAACACCATTTGTTCGGTGCCCCATACATACATGAGCCCGGCGGCGAGCATGGGCAGTGCCAGCTCCAGGGGCAGCAGCAGGGCAAACCAGCCCAGCAGGGCAGGCATCAAACCAAACAACAGGGTGGGGTATTGATTGCTGTCGGCCATCTTGTCCAGGGCGCGGCCCCAGTGAATGGCTCCCAGGAAGGTAATGACAATGGCGGCGTAGGTGGCGAGGGCATGCAGGGCCCAGTTGCCCGTCTCGGCAACCCAGGACAGGCCCGCCAAGCCATAAAAGGGGATGAGCCCAGCATAGGACAGCCCTTTGGCACGACGGATGTTCTTTTCCAGACGTGTGCTCACAATGTTAATCCCGACGGGTGTTTTGTGCCGATTATTGCTTGTTCAAGGTGAAGGTCAGGACAAGGCGGCGTAGCCATCCCAGGGTTGGGCCGTGAGATGCTTGGGGAGATACAGTGGATGGGCCGGTTCCCCGGAGCTGTTCAGGCGAATGCAGTGCATGGCGGGCAGTTGTGGTGCCACCTGCAAGGCACGGTCATTGAAGCGACCGTGATTGCCCCAGGCGGCCACGACCAGGTCTGCCTGTCGAGCCAGGCGGCGCAGCCACTGGTCATTCTTCGGGCCCACCGGGTCAGCGGTGGCGAACAAGTCCTGCGGGTAGGTGGCCCGGTAGGCGAACAGATTGGCCACACACAGGCCGGAGTAGCCCCAGTCACGGGCAAAGCCCATGCAGCGGCGGATGGTGGGGTCGTCCTGGCGGTGGTCTGCGGTGGAGGGATTGAGGCCAATCAGCAGCATGAAGTCATCACCGTCACCCCACTGGCGCCACAGGGCATAGCGGTATTGTCGACAGCGGGAAAAGTTGGCGCGACGTTGCAGGTTATCGGTGGTCTTGGTCATGGCTGCGCATTGTAAGTCTCTGGCACAGTAAACGCTAAAACTCACAACAGGTTGAGAGTATGGAATTTCAGGATGTAATGGCTCGACGCCATAGTGTGCGGGCATTTACCGACCAGCCGGTGAGCGATCAGATGCTGAACGGGTTACTGGCCCGGGCCTGCGCGGCGCCCAGCTGGTCCAACACCCAGCCCTACCAGATCGCGGTGGCCCGCGGTGAGGTGCTGGAAAGTCTGCGCCGCGAATTGCCGGAGCGGTTTGATCAACTGATGGCGCTTCAGCGGGCGCCCATGGTGAAAAAGCTCAAGGCGCTGGTGACGAAAAAAGGGATGCCGGATGGCGATTATCGCCCGGTGGTGAAATACCCGGATGACCTGCAGCCGCGCCGGGTCGCCACCGGTCACGGCTTGTACCAGTTGCTGGGCATTGGGCGGGAAGACAAGCAGGCCCGCCACGAGCAGATGGCGGCGAATTTCCGTTTCTTTGATGCGCCAGTGGCGCTTTTTGTGTTTGTGCACGAAGGCCTGGGGGTCTACAGCGCACTGGATGCGGGGATTTTTTTACAGAGCCTGATGCTGGCCGCCACGGACGAAGGGTTGGGAACCTGTGCCCAGGGGGCGCTGGCGTTATGGCGATCGCCGCTGGAAAAGCATTTTCAGTTGCCCGGTCAGTACAAGTTATTGTGCGGTCTTTCGCTGGGCTATGAAGCACAGGAAACCATTAATCAGTTCCGCCCGGACCGCCAGCCGCTGGATAGTTTGCTGATTGCGGAGAAATAGCATAGAGCGGCTGATAAATGACGCATGACGCCAAAAGCCTGACGGTTGACGCTTAAAATCTAAGGATAAAAGCGGCGGCGACTTCCTGAAAACGTGTTGGTTAGACAGCCGAGCCGTGGTGGCTAGTTTTGGTTTGTCGGGCATCAGGCCTTTGGCGTCCGGCTCTTCGCTATAAATCTTGTCGGTCGACTTTACCCAAGGGCACAGAGAGGCCGAAGGCCGTAAGTCGACACCTCTATCGGTTTACGGCTGAGCCTAAACCGACCTACTGTTGTGTAAAGACGCGCAGGATGGGAAAGCGGTGGTAACCGAAAAAAGCCATCTTGCGCTGTTGCTCTGCGGCGGCGAAAGAGCCTTCCAGGTTGCTGGGGTGGCGGCGGTCGCCGTTGGCGAATTCCGCTACCAGATAGTCGTCACGCAGAATACGCTGGCCGCCGGCATCGTTTCGCAGGGACACCAACGCCCATCGTTCACCGCTATCACTGCTCAGGCTGCTGGCGTCCAGCAGGATAAAGCTGCTGCTGTCCGGTTCCAGCGGGTTATCCCGATCAAAGTTGGCATTGTCGGTAATCGCCAGTGGCGTATCAAAACGCAGAACAGCGCTGTTCTCCGCATGGAGGAGGGGTGCCGTAAAGCCCAGCGCCATGGCGCAGACAGCGCCGGCCAGAAGGTGGTGACGTTGCCGCGTGTTGGCGGCTTTGTGGCCCCCGCTTCTGGGGGTGAGTAAGCGCAGACGCATCGCCGGGTTCTCCGTGGCTTGCCAGTAGAGTTCCTGATTACCCGTGTTGTGTGGTGATGATGCCGTGAAACCCCGGTAATGAGGCTGAATCCATGGGCTGAGTATGGTTCCGGTGCGTGCCGGGCGACCTTCAACATGGTCGACGGATTACTCCGGTCACGGCCCCGCGAGCGGGCCGTGACGTCAATAGAGAAACACCGGTTCTTCGCGTTGTTGCTTGAAGCGTGCAGCCTGTTGCGTCTCCTCAATCAATGAATCTCGATGCGCCGGCTGCCCTGGTGATGGTGTTCGTGGCGAGGGATGCTGAGTGACAGTACCCCGTTGTGGAAGACGGCATTCATTTGTTCGGCATCCGCATCGGCCGGCAATGTCAGCATGCGCTGGAAGGGCCCGAAACGGCGCTCACTATAATGGTAGCCGTCGCGGTCATTTTCCTGGATGGGGGTTTTGCTGCCGCTGATTAGCAACATGTTGTTGTCCAGCGTCACATCCAGGTCGGATTTCTCCACGCCGGGTAATTCCGCGGTAATCAGGTAGTGGTCGTCGCGCTCCAGAATATCCAGGTTGGGGCGCAAGGGGGCGTTGGGTTGGGCGTGTGGCGCCGGGGTCGTCCAGGCCATGTCGCCAAGCATCTGTTCGAACCAGTTGTCGAACTCACGTTCCCAGCGCAACAAGGGGTGGCCGGGTTGTCGTTGCGGGAGAGGCCGCTCGCGGTTGCCCTCCTGACGAAGCCAGTTCCAGGGTGTCATTTTATGCATATCCATCGCGCGTCCTCCTGTGGGGGTTGGAATAAACGGTTGGACAATGACCAAGTGCTTCACCTCTTGTTATGAGGGAAAGGGTGGCGGCTTTCAATGCCCCGGTTCTATAACGAATGGCGATTCTTTGACCGATTGGGCAAAAACGCCCCCTTGTAATCTGCCGGCTTCGGTGTCACAGATGAAAGAAGAAGGATGAGGGCAGAGCGTTTCCGGTGAGGGATGTTTTGCCGCTCAGACACATGGAACATGTACCGAAAAGGAGAGCAGTCATGTCTGACCATCATGTCTACAAGAAGGTTGAATTAGTCGGGTCGTCTCGCACCACCATTGAAGACGCTATCGAGAATGCGCTGGTCACGGCCAGTGAAAGCCTGGAGCTGATGGACTGGTTCGAGGTAACCGAAACCCGCGGCCATATCGAGAATGGCAAGGTGGGGCATTATCAGGTGACGTTGAAGGTGGGTTTCAGAATTTCCGGATCCTGAAATTGGACGCCGGACGCTAGAAGCCACAAAAAAACCGCACCCTTTCGGGCGCGGTTTTTTTGTATAGAACCCGGCGCGGAGCTGGGCCTCTCAATCACGAATTAACGACTTTCGTGTTGCAGCGTGTTGCGTGAAGCGTGCTGCGTCTCTTCTTACACCATTTCCAGATCCAGAGCCTGCTGGCAGACCCGCGCGGTGCGGATCACGTGCAGCTGCTTTGGTGACAGATCTTCTGGCAGTTCCACGGTGCTGTGGTCCTGGTGGATCTTGATCGGACCGATCAGGCGGCTGGGCAGTTTGGCTTCGTTGGCAATGGCGCCAACGATGTTGCCCGGCTTCACGCCGTGGTCGTGGCCGACCTTGATCCGGTAGCGGCGCATGGTCTTGTCGCTGCGGGCCTTGTCGTTCCGGTTCCGCGGGTTGCGGTCTTCACGGCGGCCACCCACATGGGCGGACTCGCGACGGCGCGGCTCTTTGACCATTTTCGGTTCTTTCAGGATCAGCGGCTCACGCTTGAACATCATGGTGGCCAGGGCGGCAGCCATGTCGTTGTCGCTGATGTCCATGGCGTCACGCAGCTGGTTGACCAGCGCGCGGGCTTCGTCAACGTTGGCTCCTGAGGTGAACCCGGCCAGCTGCTCCTGGAAGCGGGCAATGCGCTTGGCATTCAGGTCATCCACGGACGGCAGCGCCATCTTTTCGATGCTCTGACGGGTAATGCGCTCGATCTGACGCAGCACGTGTTGCTCGCGACGGGCCACAAACAGGATGGCGTCACCCTGGCGACCGGCACGGCCGGTACGGCCAATGCGGTGCACGTAGGCTTCCGGGTCGCCGGGCATGTCGTAGTTCACCACGTGGGTGATCCGCGGCACGTCCAGACCGCGAGCGACCACGTCGGTGGCAATCAGCAGGTCAAAACGCTTGTCTTTCAAACGCTGTACGGTTTTTTCCCGTTGCTGCTGGGGAATATCGCCGTTCAGGGCTTCGGCACGCAGGCCGCGACGGTTCAGCTGCTCGGCCAGTTCCAGAGTGGCCTGCTTGGTGCGCACGAAAACCAGCACGGCATCGTGTTCTTCGGCTTCCAGAATCCGGCACACGGCGTCCAGCTTGTTCAGCCCGGCCACCGGCCAGTAACGCTGGCGGATGGTGGTGCCGGTGGTGGCGCCGCCATTGTCGATGCGAACCAGTTTGGGTTGCTTGAGGTGTTGATCGGCAACCTTGCGAATGACCGGCGGCATGGTGGCGGAGAACAGCGCCAGCTGACAGTCATCGGGAGTACGTTCGAGTACCCATTTCACATCGTCGATGAAGCCCATGCGGAGCATTTCATCGGCTTCATCCAGCACCAGGGCTTTCAGGTTGTTCAGTTTCATGGAGCCGCGTTCCATGTGATCCATGACGCGGCCGGGGGTGCCGACAATAACCTGGGCGCCGCCGCGCAGGCCTTTCAGCTGGGTGCGGTATTCACCGCCGCCGTAAATGGGCAGAACCTGCAGACCTTTGATGTCTTTGGCAAATTCTTCACACGCAGTGGCGACCTGGATAGCCAGCTCGCGGGTAGGGGCCAGGATCAGCATCTGCGGTTCACGCAGGGTCGGATCCAGACGGGCCAAAAGGGGCAATGCAAACGCAGCCGTTTTACCTGTGCCGGTTTGTGCCTGGCCCAGAAGATCGTGTCCATCCAGCAACAGCGGGATGGCTTGCGCCTGAATCGGCGAAGGCTGCTCGAAGCCCTGACGGGCGATCGCAGTGAGCAGAACCTCGGGCAGGCCTAAAGAGGCGAACCCGGAACGGGAATCTGACATGTAGTACCTATGGATTAGGGGGAGGGGCCGAGCGAGGGTCGGCGAGGGCGCGGAGTATACGCAGCTAATGCGCAAATTGCACGTTTTTTCGCCAATCACCAAGGTGAGATGAAAGCGGGCAGCCCGGCTGGCTCAGAGGGTGCAAGCGCGGGAATATGGGCAGGGCTCAGGGCTGAACGGTACGAAATTGGCGGCTTTGGGGTGGCCTCGCCCGGTTGGGCGGGGCCACGTTAGAGCTCGCTTACATGGGCAGCACTTCAACGGTGCCCAGGTACTGCAGGTAGCGTTCGGCGGCTTTTGGGTTGCTGACGTTCTTGTCGCCGGTGCCCGCTTCCAGGAAGTAACGGCCAGCGGCGGGCCACTGGATGTTGACGATGCCCTTGTCATCGCTGGTGACGGACCAGTTTTCCTGACTGTCACGGTAGCGGGTGCCGCCGGGAACCAGTTCCACCTTGATGCCGGCAGCCGCTTTGCCGTCCAGCAGCAGTTTCCACTGGGCGGTTTCGCCAGCGTAGAGGTCATTGGGGTGGGTCAGCAGTTCCAGCTCCAGGCCTTTGCCGGTGGGTTTCAGGCCGGTTTTGTTGGGCGCGCCCAGGGTGGCATAGGTTTCCAGACGGTTGAGCACTTCCAGCAGTTTGACGTCAGTGGCGTCTTTGGGCAGCTCTGCCAGCAGCTTGTCCGCGTCTTTGCCCCGGCTGCGCTGGCGTTCGCCATCCACTTTATAGGACACGAAATAGCCGGGCTGGGCCACGCTGATCCGGTAGCTGCCTTCCTGTTCCAGCTGTACGTCAAACACGCTGCGGGTGTGCATCTTGGTGGCGTTGTCCACGGTGGCGGGCTTGCCGTCGGGGCCGGTGACTTGCAGACCGTCGACGGGGTAGGCCCGCTCGAAACCGAAGATCTCATTGGAAATGCTGGCGTCCACGGTAATCCACTGGGGTTCGGACACGGTGGTATGGCTGGGCAGTAGCCACAGTTTGTGGGCCTGGGCGGGCAGGGCGGTGGCCAGCACCAGGGCGGCCAGTGCGGCTTGATGGAAACGGACTCGGATCATGGTGGTGCTCCTTGAGTAGTCGGTGTTATTGAGAGACGGTCAGGGTCACGGTGCCCAGTTCGTCGGTGCCTTTAACCTGTTGTTGCTGCAGTGTTTTTTCGGCTGGCCATCGGAAGGGCAGTTTCACCACTTCGCGGCCCCCCACTTCCCGGGCGGCTTCTACCACCAGGGTGTACTCACCGGCGGGCAGGGATTGCAGGGCGTCCAGTTTGCTGAAATCCACGGTGTGCGTGCCCGGTGAGCGGGTGGCGCCGGTGAGGCCGTCATAGGGGGCGGACTGGCTGCGACCGGTGCGTCGCCACCACTGGCGGATATCCTTGAGCCATTTTTCCTGGTCGTCATACCACAGCCCCAGTGGTTCCAGGGTGCTGCGGTCGGCGTTTTCCACCCAGAAGGCCACATAGGGGGCGTGGTATTCGGCCACGCGCTTGCGCGGGACTTCCACGTCCACCGAAAAGGTATCCGCGAGGGCCTGGCTGGTTAGCAGGGGGAGCAGAGCGAGGTAACGCAAGCGCATGGGAAGGTCCTTTCTTGTCTTAAATGGCGGTGTTTAGTGCATGAAAAACACGATCAACAACCAGGGCAGCACCAGCCCGGCCACGGTGACCGGCCAGGTGGCCGGGCGCCGTTTGGCGTGAAGCATCATCAGGCCCAGGCCGGTGAACGCGAAAAGCAGGCTGGCCACGGCAAAAATATCGATAAACCAGATCCACACGGTGCCGGTGTGGCGGCCTTTGTGCAGGTCATTGAAAAAGGCGATCCAGCCCCGGTCTGTGGTTTCTGCGAGTACCGTGCCGTTATTCATATCAATGGCCAGCCAGGCATCGCCGCCGGGGCGAGGCATGGGCAGGTAGATCTCGTCGGCGGCCCATTCCGGCTCTCCGCCGGTGTGCTGCAAATCCATTTTCTGTGCCAGCCATTGCTGGACGGCGGCGGGCAGCTGGCCGTTCTTTTGCTCCGCGAGCGCGGATAACAGTTCGGCGGGTAGCTCACTCTGATGCTCGCGGATGACCGGATCGGCGCTGATCTGGCTGGCGTGGTTGAGGGTGATCCCGGTCAGGCTGAACAACACCAGGCTGATCAGGCAGATCGCAGAGGTCACCCAGTGCCATTGATGGAGTTGTTTCAGCCAGAAGGCTTTGCGTTTTTTATTCACGGTGGCGTTCGGTCGTTCGCAGCAGAGGGGGAGATGTTAATGAGAATGGTTATGTTTAAATACAGCAATCTTCGTAAAGAATGTAATGACAGGCGGGGTTGAGTGAATTCTATTCAATAAAAAGCTGGCCTGCCTTAATGATAATTCTTATCATTCGTGAATGAATGCCATTGCCCAAATTCCTGCCCGCCTGCTGGTCATCGAAGATGATGCGGTACTAAGCGGCCATCTGCGTGACTACTTTTCCGAGCGTCACTATCTGGTATCCCTGTGCGCGGAGGGCCCGGCGGGGCTGGAGGCGGCAGCCTCCGGTGACTACGATTTGGTGCTGCTGGATATCCTGTTGCCCGGGCTTAATGGGCTGGAGCTGCTCAATGCCCTGCGCCAGCAAAGCCCGGTGCCAGTGATCGTGGTGTCTGCGTTGGGGGATGAGCAGGCCCGTATTCAGGGCCTGATCAATGGGGCGGATGATTATCTCCCGAAGCCGTTCAGCATGGCGGAGTTGGCGGTGCGGGCGGATGCGGTGTTGCGGCGGGTGGCGCTGGAACGTGTCCGTCCGGAAGACGAAGGGCTGGAATCCGTGGGCAAGCTGGTGCTGCGCGAGCATGACATGGTGGCGTTTTACCGACACACGGACCTGGGCCTCACCAACACCGAATTCCGGTTGCTTCAGGTGTTGCTGGAGCACCGTGATGCGGTGCTCAGCAAACCTTTCCTCTACCAGGCGGTGTTGCACCGGGGCTGTGGTCGCCATGACCGTAGCCTGGATCTGCACATTAGCCATGTACGCCGCAAATTGCGTGACGTTGGCGCCCCGGAATCCGCGGTGCGAACAGTCTGGGGGCAGGGCTATACCCTGATCACCGACGCTCTGTGATGTTGAAACGTTATTCCCTTCTTTGGCGCCTGGCGCTGGTTCTGGTGATTGTCGCAGTGACTACCATGGTGGCAGGCACGCGTATTACCGGTGTCCTGCGCGATGATGCCCAGCTGTTGAACGAGCGGGCGATTGCCATTATGCAAGGTTATGCCGCGGCGGCGGAGCAGGCCTGGCTGACCGGCGGCCAGGCGGGAGTGGATCAGTGGCTGGCGGACATGAGGGCGCGTGAAGCGGGTGACATCGCTGTTATCAGTGCCACAGACCAGTCGCTGAGCAGTGTCCCGTTGACCGAGCAGGAACGGGCCGGGTTGCGCTTTCAGCGTGGCGTGGATAGCCGCATGAGTTTTCGCTACGGCAAGAAGATGCCGTACCTGGGCGTGCCGTTTCCCGTCGCGCCGGAACAGGGCAGCCTGCTGATGCAGTTACCTCCCCGTTTGCGCCCGGGCACCTACTGGCCCTGGGTCGAAAATCTGCTGCTGGTGGGAATGCCCACGTTGTCTGCGTTACTGCTGGGTGGGCTGTTGTTCTGGCGTGCTCGTGTGCCCTTGAAAGCTCTGCAGGCGCAAGTGTTGGGCTTCAAGGATGATACCCAGGCACGCGTGACCGGCCCGCTGGCAACACGTGGGGATGAGTTCGGGGAGCTGGCCCGCAGTTTCAATCATATGGCGGAACAGGTGTCCGGGATGCTGGAGACCCAGCGGCAACTGCTCAATGACATGTCCCATGAATTGCGCACCCCCTTGAGCCGTTTGTCCGTGGCGCTGGAAAGCCAGATGAGCGAAAACGAATTGCGTCAGCGGGTGGAGCAGGAGCTGCACCACATGCGCACTCTGGTCGATGACACTCTGGCACTGGGATGGCAGGACACCGACACCGGAACCTCCGGCCTGGAATCCCTGTCGTTGCCGGCGCTGTGGGAGATGATTGTTGAAAATGCGGCGTTCGAAAGTGGTTGGGAGAAGTGCCGTTTCCCCTGTGCGCTGCCGGACGACGCTCTGGTGTACGGCAACCTGAATATGTTGGCCCAGGTGTTTGAGAACCTGGTCCGCAATGCCATTCGCCATTCCCCGGAGCAGGGGACCGTGCAATTGCTTGGGCAATGGGAAGAGGGAGCCTGGCACCTGCAGGTAGTGGATCAGGGGCCGGGGGTGCCGGACGACAAGCTCGACCGAATCTTTGCGCCCTTTGTGCGTCTGGATGCCGCCCGGGCTGACCGTAGCGGCTTTGGGCTGGGGTTGAGCATTGCCCGGCGTGCGGTAGAGCGGCTGGGCGGTGAGCTGTGGGCACACAACGGCACCCCGGGCCTGTGCGTGCATCTGCGGTTGCCTGCCCCGCCACTTGTATAAATTGTAAATCTCCTTTCGTTACAAATAAGAATCAATATCATTCCGTTTCGTGAAGTGGATTCATTGCTGCTTCCTGGGCCCTGTATGGCCTGTTTTCCGGGGGAACTGCATCGATTCTTCGCCGCTTGCCTGTCAGGCCGCGCGGTGAAAGGGGGCGGTTTGCACTCCGGTTTGATGTTGTTGCTTACCTTTGAGGAGTAAAGACCATGGGAATGCGTTTGGGGACTTTGGCGTTGGCACTGGCGGCTGCCAGTGGCGCCGCCTGGGCAGAGGATGAGGTGCACGAGCTGGGGCAAGTGTCCGTGACGGCAGGGGGGTATGTTCAGCAGGTGGAAGATGCGCCGGCGTCGATCAGTGTGATCAACCGGGAGCAGATCGAAGAGCGCTTCTACCAGGACACCACGGACGCCTTGCGTGATGTCCCGGGCGTGATTGTCACCGGTGGTGGTTCCGGTGATCTCGGTACCGATATCGTGATTCGCGGCATGCCGTCCTCGTATACCCTGATCATGGTCGATGGCAAGCCGGTGTCCACCCGGGAAAGCCGACCCAACGGCAGCGCCGGGTTCGAGCAGAGCTGGCTGCCGCCGCTGCAGAGCATTGAGCGTATCGAAGTGGTCCGTGGCCCCATGTCCACCCTGTATGGCTCCGATGCCATGGGCGGTGTGGTCAATATCATTACCCGCAAGGTTGAGAAAGAGTGGGGCGGTTCTGTGCAGCTGGACGCCATCATCCAGGATGATTCGCGCTCCGGCGACAGCCAGCAGGGGAACTTCAGCCTGAGTGGCCCGTTGAAAGAAGACCTGCTCGGCCTGCAGGTGTATGGCGGCTTTTATAACCGCCAGGAAGATCTGTTTGTGGATGGCTATGAACAGAAAGACCTGCGTAACCTGACTGCGAAATTAAGCCTGACCCCTTCGGATGAGCACGACTTTTCCGTGGAGGCGACCCGTACCCAGGACAGCCGCCAGGGGCTGATGGGGCGTAGCGCTGCGTCCACAGGCTGTCGCGGTGGCTGTACCGACAACTTCAGTGACCATAACCGTGAATCCTTCGCGCTGACGCACACCGGTCGTTGGGCCATTGGCACCTCGGATACCTACATCCAGCGCGAAGAAGCAGAAAATGAAGGCCGTGAAATCACCATTACCAACACCAATGCCAAGACGGCGCTGGTGATGCCGATGGGCAACCATATGGTAACGGTGGGGGCGGATTTTATTGAAGAAGAACTGCAGGACAAGACCACCAACCGGATCTCGGACCGCACCAAGGTCGACACGTCCAAGTATGCCCTGTTCGCAGAAGACGAGTGGATGTTGACCGATACCTTTTCGGTGACCGCAGGCGCACGGATGGATGATGACAGGGATTACGGCACCCATGTGAGCCCGCGTCTTTATGGTGTGTGGGGTTTCAGTCCGCGTTGGACGCTGAAGGGCGGTGTCTCCACTGGCTTCCGGTCTCCCTCGTTGCGGGAAATTACGCCGGATTGGGGGCAGGTCAGCCGTGGCGGGAACATCTACGGTAACCCGGACCTGGAACCGGAAACCTCTGTTAACCAGGAGCTGGGCCTGTACTTCAACGCTGGCCGGTCGCTGATGGCCAACGTCACCGTGTTCCATAACGACTTCAAGGACAAGATTACCCGTATTACCTGCCCCATCAGCATCTGCCCGGACGGCCCGAACCAGTTCGGTTCCGATCCTACCTACCGGGTGAATGTGGATGAAGCGGAAACCCAGGGGGTGGAAGCGGCGCTGTCCACTACGTTGGCGCGGGTGGTGTCCATCAACCTGAGCTATACCTATACCGATTCCGAACAGAAATCCGGGGAATACAAAGGCGAGCCACTGAATCAGCTGCCGGAACATCTGGCCAGCCTGAACGTGGACTGGCAAGCGACAGATACCGTGTCACCCTGGGCGACAGTGCGTTACCGCGGTGAGGAAAGCCAGCCGACCACGGGGCCGTCAAACAGCGCCATCATTGCGCCATCCAATACGCTGGTGGATGCGGGGATTGGTTTCCAGCTGACACCGCAGACCAAACTCAACACAGGCATTTATAACCTGGCCGACAAGGAAATCTTCTATGAAGAATACGGCTATGTGGAAGATGGCCGACGTTACTGGTTGGGTGTGGTAACCAACTTCTGATGTCCGCCTGAGGCATTAGTACCTTATAGAAACAACAACGCCGGCGAATGCCGGCGTTGTGCGTTTTGCTGCGCTCAGAATTACATTTTTTCCTGAATGCGCGTGCGGAAGTCCGCATCGTACTGGGCCAGTTGGGCAATCTGGTTATAGGTGCTCAATTCCAGGCCACTGTCCTTCACGGCTTCCACCATTTTTTCCTGTGCTTCTTTCTGCACTTTCATGGCTTCTTCAGGCTTGTCTTTTTTGGCCTGCAGTTCCTTGGAATATTTCTGCTGGATGCCGGACATGTCCTTCTGCGCATCGGCAAACGCATCGAGCTGTTTGTCACTGAACTCAGACGCCTTGGGCAGCTGCTGCATTTGCTGTTGCTGCATCTGTTGCTGCTGCTGGCTCTGTGGCGCTTGTGACGCGGGGGCACCGGCTTGCTGCGCGGTGGCTGTGCCTGTGAAAGTCGCGGAAATCATCAGGGCGCCGAGCGCCATCATCCGTTTGCTCATGCTATATCTCCTTGTCAATCGCCCCGAAATTGCCGGGGATTACGGTGTTACCGAAAAGTGGCCGAAGCCAAAATACGGCGGCACTGGAAAGTCCGACCGCCGTCAGCGTGTAAGTTCGGCTTGAAATGTTAAATCGTGATTCACAGTGAAGCAGTTCGCGTATGCGGTGTGGATCAAGCGTGTTCCTGAGTTCAGACACCGCTTTCAATTCAGGCGGTTAATCGTTTCAATAAGGGACAGGAACGCTACGAATCAGAGACTAGCGATCTATAACAATCATAACGAGGAGAGCAGGATGCTGAGTTCATTCCCTTTGTCTGCCCGCCACATCGCGCGTGGCGCAGTATCGGTCGGTTTGCTGGTGGGCGCCGTGGCGGTGCAGGCAGAGATGTACGCGGGGGCCCAGGTCAACCTGATGAAAATTGACCGTGGTGCGGTCAGCGACGCGGAACTCACTGCGCTGACGTTGCGCGGCGGGATGGTATTGCACGAGCTGGTCAGTGCGGAACTGCGCCTGGGGGCCGGGCTGAGCGATGATTCCTATCGCAATATTGATGTGGAGAACGACTTTTTCTACGGCGCCTATGCGCGCTTGACCCCGCCTCTGGAAGGGCCGGTTCAACCGTATCTGATTGGCGGCTACGGGTATGTGGAGAATGATATCAACGGCACCACCCAACGTGATGACGGCAGCTCCTATGGGGGCGGCTTCGACCTGGGCGTGGGCCAGCACTCCACGCTGAATGTCGAGTATTTGCGCCTGGTCGACAACGATTTTGGCAAGCAGGAGCTGATTGGTTTAGGCGTGAATTACTCGTTCTGATAGCGTACGACGGGGTGGGGCGATGGCAGCGACCTGGCCTCGTGCCATGTCGCCCATATCCCGTTTCGTTATAAAAGTATCACTATATATTCCTTTATATTCTTCCTCGAATTCCTATCATGGCACCTCGACATTCCCGTTTGAGGTGCTGTAGATCATGGGTAGTGCACAGCTGATTACACGTTTTGGTGACAATACCGCCGGCCTGTCCAAAGAGACGCTGGAAGAGCTGAACCGTGTCTATCGCCCGCTGAGCTTTGCGGAGCGCATTCGTCGTGTCTACGAGGATTTTCCGCCGGATCGCATCATGGTGACCTCGTCTTTTGCGGCGACTTCTGCGTATTTCCTGCACATTATCTCGACCATCCGTCCTGAGCAGCCGGTGCATTTTATCGATACGGGCTACCACTTTGCGGATACCCTGAAGTACCGGGATTATCTGGTCGAGAAATTCGGTCTGCAGGTAGTCGATGTGACCCCGGACCCGGATCATCATCAGGTGTCCCAGGAAAACCGTATGTGGGAAACCGATCCGGACCTGTGCTGCCAAGTGAACAAGGTCAACCCGCTGGAAGAAGCCAAGGAAGACTACGATCTGTGGATTTCCAGCCTGATGGGGTGGCAGACCGAACACCGTGCCGGCCTGGAAGTGTTCGAAGAGCGTCGGGGCATGATCAAGTTTAACCCGATGATTGATGTCACCAAGGAGCAGCGTGACGCCTATATCAAGGAGCATGACTTGCCGTTTCACCCGCTGGTGGAGCAAGGGTTCGACTCTATTGGCTGCAGCCACTGCACCTTCAAGGGTGAAGGCCGTGAAGGGCGCTGGAAAGGCAACAAGAAAACCGAGTGTGGCATTCACATGTAGTGATGCCCATCACGATGACGAACCACAAAAAAAGCCCCGCAACTGCGGGGCTTTTTTTGTGGTTCGTCGCGTGCTTGAGTGAGCGTTATCCGTCAGGCGGTCATGCGGCTGTGCCCTTGTCGTAGCCATCCACATCGCCGATCAGGCTGTCCATTTCTGCTAGAAACTCGCGGTTGTCGTGATCCCAGGGGTGGAAGCCGGGTTTGAACCAGTCCAGCCAGGGAATAATCACCCGCCGTAACCCGCCGGGTTTGAGCCACTGAAATTTGAATGACGTCCACCAGTCTTTCAGGCTGAACAGCTTGCCGGTCTTGTACATGTTGATCACATAGAACGGATAAAACAGCGAGAAGAAAATCACCGTGGCCAACACCAGCCCGCTGGCGCGTAGTAGCCAGGATTTGAAGCCTCTGCCGAACGCGGTGATAAAGACATCAAAGGCCACCGCCTTGTGTTCCGTTTCCTCCAGTGCGTGCCAATGCCAGAGCTTCTGGTATTGCGGGTCCGAGCCATCAATCAGCTCCGGTTCACGCAGCAGAACATCGGCCAGGATGGCGGTGAGATGTTCCAGTGCCACGGTGGCGGAAAGCTGCATGGCATTGGGCAGGAAACGGGAAATCAGGCTTAGCAACCGGGTAACGATTGCCTCCTGTTTATCCACCGGTAAACCGGCGGCGACCATCTTCTGGTTGTAGTCCTCGTGCTCGCGGCCGTGCATGGCTTCCTGGCCGATAAAATTGCGCACGGCTTCCTGTAGTTCCGGGTCATCGATCTGATCGCGGTATTTACGCACGCTGTTGATGAAGAAACGCTCCCCTTCCGGGAAAAACAGCGAGAGGGTATTGAAGAACTGGGAAATGCCCGGGCCCTTGTCGTGCCAGTTCAGAACGGTGTCGTCCGGCACGTGAAATTTCAGGTTGCGACGGACGGGCATGATGTGCATTTTCATTGTTATATCACCTTTATCCATGGTCCTGCCTTCTACTAAACGCCTGTTGCTGCTGAATTACAATTACACTGTGACAGTCAGATACGTAATTGAAACAATGATGGGATAAACGGTGCGTCAGCGACAGTCAGGCAGTAACGGTGAGGGTTGAAACAGCGATGCGAATGGGGTGGCGGCTCTGGCTCAGTGCGGTGGTGTGTATGGTGGCAATCGCCAGTGCCTTTCATGTGTTTCTGCTGGATCGGGTGGGCGTGCCTGACAATGGTCTGCGGGTGACGGAGGTGGCACGCGATGGTGGCCGGGATTGGGTCATACGCCTATATGGCAGCGTGGGGGCAGATGCGGAGCGACGGCGCTGGCAGGCAGTTGGTGACAATTATCGCATTGATATCGGGCGCCGGGGTGACGAGGGATTTGTGCTGGATATTGCCTACCGACCCGGCTCGCAAGGGCGCCACCGAGTGCGCCAGCGGGTACGCCTGGCAGAAGGCCCCACTTTGGTGGCGGCATTCGGCCAGGCGTCGGATGACGGCGAAACCCGTATTATTCTTGATCGGGTGAAATAGCCAATGGCGTCAGCTCCTGGGCGCTGTCGTTCTCATCATTCGGTGTGCGCCGTAGCATGACCACGACCCCCATCGCTGTCAGCGCCAGTATCACGGCGCCGATGGCGGCATTGGCATGCAATGCCAGATTGAAGCCGGTTTTGGCTGCGGCCATGAGCGGTTGCGCGATGTCGTCAGGTAGCTGGGCGGCGGCACCGATCGCGCCGCCCAGGGTGTCGCCTGCCGCCAGGGCGAGCGTGTCGCTTAACCCCTTGGGCATGGCTGTCAGCATGTGGTTGCGGTACAGCGCTGCGCCAATACTGCCAATCACGGCGATACCCAGCGCCATGCCCAGTTCGGTAGCGGTTTCCGATGTAGCGGAGGCCGCTCCGGCCTTACGGGCAGGAGCGGCACTGACCACCATGTCGGTGCCGAGAATCATCATTGGCATGACGCCAATGCCCATGATGGTCATGCCTGCAATCAGCAGGGGAATATGCGACGGGTTCTGTACCGGTAGCATTAACAGCAGGCCGATCGAGGCCATCACCAGCCCTGCACTGACCAGCTTCCAGTGGGGCAGTCGGCCCGCCAGCCTTGGTACCAGTAACGAGGCGGCGGTTTGCAGCACGGCAGGCGGGAGCATCACCAGCCCGGACTCCAGCGGTGACAGATCCAGCACTCCTTGCAGGTACTGAAAGACCATCAACCAGGCGCCGGATAGCGCCAGAATGGTTAGCAGCATGGCGGCAACAGAGGTGCTGAAGGTGCGATTGGCAAACAACGCCAGATCAAACATGGGGTCTGTCAGGCGCCGTTGACGGCGGACGAAAATCACCCCGACGAGTAATCCCGCGGCTATGCTGATCAGCGGCATTGCGGTAATGCCGTTGCGCGCCATGTCCTTGAGGCCGTAAATCACGGCCAGCACCATGGCCACGGATAACAGGGCGCTGGTCCAGTCCTGGGCGCCGGCCTCTTCATCCCGGAATTCCGGCAACAGCAGGGGGCCACAGATCAGCAGCAACACCATCACTGGCACGCCGAGCAGGAACACCGAACCCCACCAGAAAAATTCCAGCAACGCACCGCCGACCAAGGGGCCGATGGCGCTGCCGACGATAAAGCCGGTCATCCAGACAGTGATGGCCAGGGTGCGCTCGCGCTCGACCTGGAACATGTTGCGCAGCAGCGACAGGGTGGAGGGCATCAGCGTGGCCCCGGCAATGCCGAGCAGGGCGCGGGTGGCAATCAGCATTTCTGCGCTGGTCGCAAAGGCTGCCATGGCAGAGGCAATACCAAAGGCGGTGGCACCGGTCAGCAGCAGGCGCCGCCGGCCAATCCGGTCGCCCAGCGTGCCCATGGTCACCAGAAACCCGGCGATCATGAAGCCGTAGATATCCAGTATCCACAGCAGCTCCGCGCTGGTGGGTTGCAAGTCAGCACTGAGATGAGGGGCAGCCAGATGCAGCACTGTCATATCCAGTGCCAGCAGTACGGTGGGCAGCATCAAAACAGCAAGCCCCAGCCACTCGCGGCGGGTGGCGGGTTGGTAAACGGTAGACATCATCTTTCCTCGTAACAGGGGCTCTATCTGGTCGTTCCTGCTGCCGGTTTTTCGACACGGTGAGGCGCGAAACGAAACAGCAGCCTAAAGCCTCAACCTGACTTGAGGTCAAGCGCTGGCAGTATTCATGGGTGAGGCGTGCGGAGGCGAGTATATGACCCGCAAGTGAGAAATGGGTTTCATGGATCTGAAAAAGAAAATATCGCCTACCTTTTGAGTGGGTACAGCGATAATTTTCACGGAAATGAGGTCTGGCCCAAAGCGTAAAGCGGCATAAAAAAGGGCGCCAGATGGCGCCCCGAGCTCTCCCGATTAGCGTGTGTGGGGAATTACAGCCCCCGGTTTTTCAAACGGTTGGCGTGCTGACGAAAGACACTGGCCGGGTTGGTCTCAAAGGGGCTGACCAGACCGGCCACCTGATTGACTTCATCAAGATGGTTCATGCGGTAATCGTCACGGATCACCAGGCCCAGGTGGCTGGAGCAGCTGGAAACCAGGCCGTCATTTTTTTCGCCCAGATAGAGCAGGGCAAGCAGGCCCATGCCGGCGTCGCTGATGTCCAGCACGTTGGTCAGCGGTTTGGCGCCGGACCAGGAGTAGTAGCTGACGCCGTTGCTGCCTTGCTCCGGGGCTTCGCCGCAGGCCTGTTGGGGAAGCCCTTCCGGGTAGTGGCTGTTGAATTCGCTGCTGCCCTTTGTGGACAGGGAATACAACGCCGCCAGGGAATCCTGGTCGTATCCGCCGCCGGAAATCAGGTCGAGAAAGCCGACCGCCGCGTTGACGATGTCACCGAGAAGTTCCGCGGTGAGCGGCAGGTTTTCCTGTACGCCCAACAGGACATCGGCCATGCGTGCACCGGTGTGCGGTCCGGCTACAGAGGTGGCAGAGGCGACATACTGTGGGTAAACGGAGGCCACATAGCGTACCGTTGGGCCGCCATGGCTGTGCCCGATCAGGTTCACTTTCTGCGCGCCAGTGGCGGCGAGAATATCCTCGACCTGTCGGGCCAGCTGTTCGCCGCGCACTTCGGTGCTGTTGGCGGCGGCAACCTGGGTCACATAGACTTCGGCACCGCTACGACGCAGTTCTTCCGGGATCCGGTACCAGTAGTTGTAGCCGACGATATCGTCGAAACCGAATAAACCATGACTGAGAACAATGGGATAACGGGTTTCGGTGTAGGTATCCTTGAATAGCCAGTCAAACCAGCCTGCCTGGGCTGGCATGCTCATTGACAGGCTTAACAGGAACAGCATAAGGCTCAACGCTCTGGTGAGCGCCTTGAAGGGAATAGTCATTGTATTTTTACCTGGCTCGTTATTGTTATCGGCGGTACTGCCGTTTCTGCGCCGAGCGTTCCCTGGTCAGGGAGTGTGAACACCTTAAGGCAGATGAAATAAAAAGTTAACACCGGTGTTAATATTAATCTGTTATAAGGAAATGTCTCCCCGGTGTTAACTGTGCACGGTCTTTTTTTCGGTTATTTTCATTGAAAACAGCGGTTTGTAGTGAGCTTATGGTTATGTGGCGAAATGTCTGTAAAGTAACACTGGTGTTAATAAAGGCGATTGGTGATGAGTGAGGGAGCGGCGCAGCGTCGGGGGGGCGTAGCGGGCAACAGCAAGGCTGAGGCAACACGTGCGCGGATTTTGGCGGCGGGGCGCACGGTCTATGGCGAACAGGGTATGCATGGCACCACCGTGCAACGAATACTCAAGGAAGCGGGCATTTCCCGGCCGACCTTCTATAAGTATTTCGCCTCTGCGCCCGAGGTGATTGATGAGATTGTGCAAAGCTGCAATGCAGAAGTGGAAGGCTTGTTTGTGAAAGTGTTTGCCCAGCCCCAGAAAGCCTTTTATGACTATCTGCCGATGGCCTTGAGTGGCTATTTGAACTGGGGGCGCTCATTGGGGCCATTGATGATTGCCCGTTTTCGGGAGCTGCATGATGTGTCTTCGCCGGTATCGCGTTACCGCGATGCGCATAACGAACGCATTGTCATGATTCTCCACGAAGCCATGAAGGCCCATGGTCGTACGCCACCGGATAGCCTGGCGCTGAAAACCCTGGTGCAGGGCATCGAGCATCTGGGGTACCAGTTCTGTGCGGAAGCAGAACACACGGACATGCCCCGCTATATCACCGTTATGGCCCGTCTGTGTGTGAGCATGCTAGGGCAGCGGGAAGACTGGGAGGCCATGCTGGCCTCTCCGTTCTTTAGTCGGCTTATGGCGCTGGAGGGCTAAGCTGTCCATCAGTGCCGTTGTCACGGCATGAAATAAAAAGGAGAACATCATGTCACGTATTCAGTGGGCGCTTGTCCTGCTTGTGGTTGTATTGGCCGTGGCGTTTGCCGGGTTATTCTGGTCGCCGGTTACCACGGTCCCGGGTAGCAGTAGCGACGTGCAGAACGTTGCCTTGTTTCCCGGCTCGAATACCCCGGGTGCAGCGCCTGCTGCCGACAGCTTTCAGGCTGCTTTGAGCCACGCGGAAACACTGGCTGCCATGCCGGCATCGCTGCGCGGCACCGAGGTCGATGGCCAGCTGCAAACCACAGCGGACGGTGAGTTAGTAGTAACGCCGGACCTGCGTCGGGTGTTCGATTATTTCCTGTCCGCCCAGGGGGAAGAGTCCCTGGAAGATTGTCAGGCGCGCCTGGCAAGTTATCTGCAGGCGTCTCTTCCGGCCGAGGCCGCGAACGAGGCTTGGCAGTTTTTCCAGCAATACATGGCACTGGGGCAGGCGATGGCGGCATTGCCTCCCCATGATGGTTCGCCTGCCAGCATCCGCACTGCGGTCAAACAGCGTCACGATCTGCAAGTCGCTTACCTGGGGCAGCAAGCGGCGGAGGCATTCTACGGCATGGATATCGCTTACGACCGTTATATGGCTGACCGTCAGGATATCCTCGATAACGCTTCTCTCAGCGATACCCAGCGACAACAACAGCTCCAGGGGCTGACGCAATCGTTGCCGGCTGCCATGCAGAGCATGCTGGCGGAAACCCGCGGCCCGGCGCAGCTGGCGGCGCGTACCCAGGCGTTGCGAGAGCAGGGGGCCAGTGAGGCAGACATTCGCCGGTTACGGGAGCAGCAGTTTGGCGCGGATGGCGCCGCGCGTCTGGAAGCGCTGGATCAGCAGCGTGCGCAGTGGGAGGCACGTTATCAGGGCTACCGTAAGCAGCGACAGGCGATTATCGACAGTGGGTTATCGCACCTGGATCAGGAGACGGCACTGGCGCGCTTGCAGCAGCAAATGTTCAGTGACCAGGAATTAGACCGGGTTGAGGCGCTGGATAGAATTCAGGCCCGTTAACGCGTCGGTTCCGCTGGACGGTTGACGTTGGCATCCAAATATTGAAAAGCAGACATCCATGCTCTTTTCGTAAACGGATTACAGGATTTCCCCTGCGCACTCTTCAAAAGAGCTGCCGGGATAGCCGCAGCCTTTCAGGCTGTGTTTTTTGCGTCAGGCATCCGGCGTTGAGCGTTTGGCAAGGTGAGATGTCTTCGCGATAAGCCAATCAAACGGCTTGAACGTGTTTTCACTCTCATCCACGGAAAACAAAAAAGCCACACGGTTATTCGTGTGGCTTGTTTGTTGTTACCAGGGGTCGAATCAGAATTGAAAGCGCAGCCCCGCGCCGAACATGTCGATGCCGGCATCGTTGTCGAAGTGCATGAACTCGCCATACACATACAGCTTGTCCATCAAATCAATGGTGGCGCCCACACCGCCAAAGGCATCGGTGGAGGACTCATCATCCTTGAAGGACGGGTGCTTTACGTCGAAATCCGTGTTGGCCACACCGCCTTTGCCGTAGAGGCCTACGGGGCCAAGTTCAAAGCTGAGCAGGCCGGCAAAGGTGACTGCGCCACCTTCAATCTTGGTGCCGTTGTCGCCTTCCAGTTCACCGAAGTCGTAATAACCCACTTCCGCGCCCACCAGTTCGATGGGACGCCAGCCCAGAAACAGGCCGCCGGAGGTGTCGTCATCATCAAACTCGACATTGTCGATTTTTTCGTCGGTGCCGGAATTATAAATCCCTGCGCCAACATAGAAGCCCGCGTTGGCCAGCGGGGCCACACTGAGAATGGCAGCGCCAGCCAGTACTTTTGTTAGGCGTTTCATAAGCATCACTCCCTGAAAAAAAGTGCCTTCAGTATTACCCAGAATAGCGCCGGTGTGTATGGGGGCTGTCACATTGCGTTATCCCGGCATGCCGCTGACAGGAGGGCTGGTATCAGTCGCCTGAATTTGCTTTCCTTGATGTCAACAGGGAACGGGGCTCCGGCACACGGGGCTGTGGGGGAACGCATGAAGGGAAGGGCGCTGCAGGCGCGTGGGTGCCAGTGGATATTGCTGGCGAGTGTTGGGGCGGCGATGGCCGTGAATGTGCTTGCTGAGTCAGCATCGGCGGATTTGCAGCTGGACTTGCGTACGGATGTGGGCTGGGAAAGTGATCACTTCCGTTACATGGGCAAGGACTTTAGTGAGGCGCTGCTGATGCAGGCAGGGCAGACGGTTGATTTGGCCCTCCTTACCCACAAGACCGTGCCCCATCGCTGCATGCTCGATTTCTCCCACGATTACTGTGATGACCGCGGCCACCCGGATACCTGGGGGCGTTCGGTGGAGCCGGTGGTTTGTGCCGCGACCACGCCGGCCTCCCGTGCGTTGCTCCCCGGCCAGAATGCCGACGCCAATCGGCTCTGCATTACCTTCCGCGGGGGCTTTTCGTACCCGGCGAACGGCGCGAATGTGGCGCCGGACCTTGCCAGTCATTATCGCGCCAGAATTGGTGAACCCGAAAGCGGGGAGGATCCGGAAACCGTGGCGCTCACGGTGACGCTGACACTGGACAGCGAACAGCTGTTGCACCGGTTGTCTCCTGGCTGTTATGGCGCGGTCTGTGTTGGCGATACCTTGTCCAGTGTGCAGGCGACCACCAAAGTGCCTTTGAATATTGTATCGGGACAAAGCGCCTGTGGCCGTGTGCGCAGCGATCTGTGGCCTGCCGGGCTGTCTGCTCAGTTCAGAAACAGTCGCATTGCCCGGCTGGACGTTAACCCCCCGTCAAACATTCGCACTGATACCGGTGTGGCGCTGGGCGAATCACCGGCTTTATATGAAATGTATCAGGGGGAGCTGGACGAAACCCTGGAAGCAGGCCCCGGCTCATTGCCGGTAAAGGCGGTGTACTGGCAGGATCCCGGTGAGAAAGGCCTGCGGTTTATCTTCGACAGTGACATGCAGCTCACCGCGATGGCCACAGGCGGTGAGTCGCTGACGGAGGACTGGCCGTGCCGCTAATCGCTTCGTTGTGGCTGCTGGCGGTTGGGGTGACGGGGTGAGCATGCCAACGACCGATAACCTGCCGGGCTTCGACGGCATCATTTTCGACCTGGATGGCACCCTGGTGGATTCCCGCCTGGATTTTGCGGCCATCCGTGCGCACCTGAATTGCCCACCGGATGTGGGGGTGCTGGAATTTATCGACACCTTGCCAGCCAATGAACAGGCAGCGGCCCACGCCGTGGTACTGGAATATGAGCGTGCCGGGGCGGAGCGGGCCACTTGGATACCGGGCGCACAATCCTGCCTTGAAAGGCTGTCGGTGATGGGGATTCCCACGGCTATTCTTACCCGTAATGCCCGAGTCATTGCCGAGCTCACAGTCGCCCGGCTGAATATTCCTGTGCAGCGAGTGCTGGCACGGGAAGATGCCCCGCCAAAACCCGCTCCGGATGGCTTGCTCGCGATTGCCCGGGAATGGGGTATGGCCCCTGCAAGCATTGCCTACGTGGGGGATTTTAAATATGACCTGCTGGCAGCCCGCAATGCGGGCATGGTCGGTGTTTATCTCGACACGGATGGCCTCAATGCCCATGGCCATCTTGCCGACCGGGTTATTCGCCATTTTGATGAGTTTCTGGTGGGCTGAATCTCTGTGAGTGCTCCTTTTGCGTCAAACACCATCCGGTTCCGCAGGCTGGGTGCGTGATAGAAAGTCGATCGGTTTTCCGCTGGGTACTCGGATGGCTTCCTCCTCGGCCATGACAATCTGTCCGCCAATGATGGTTGCCGAAAATGATGGCGGTAGAGTCGACGAAGGCGTCCGAATGAATGGCCGGCAGGTCACCATTAGGGTTTCTGCGAATCATTCTTTTCTCCTTGGTCTTTCAGTGCCCGGGTAAACCAGTCTTTTGTCTGTTTCCAGTGTTTCCAGCCGTAAAGCTCGATGAACTTGCGGGTCATGTGGTCATTGTCGTCGTCCAGGGCGGCCAGTCTTTCGCGGATAAAGCTCTCACCAAGTGGGATCCCGCATATTTCGGTAATGCAATGTCGCCACTCGGTATAGGAGTCAGGCAGGGGAAAGCTCATGGTTCTTCTACGAGAAGGTTGTTGATCGGGAATGCAATGTTATAACATAACATAAAAAGGAGAGCATCATGCCTCGCACCATCAGTGAGAAGGCGCTGCTGACCATGAAGGCGTCGCAATACATGAATGCCAGCCAGCGGCAGTTTTTCCGCAAACGTCTTGCTGCCCTGGCTCACGATTGCGAACAGCACATCGGCAGTGCCAGAAATAATCTGCAGACACCGGCCCAGGCTGACCCATTGGACGCCGCTGTAGAGGAGGAGACCTGCCGCCATCAGCTACGCTTTATGGCGCGCCAAGAAGCCTTGCTGGGGAAAATTCGTGGCGCCCTGAGGCGGCTGGAAAACGGGGATTACGGTTACTGCAAAATCAGTGGTGAACCCATTGGTCTGCCGCGGCTGCTGGCCCGTCCTACTACGGAATACTGCGCCGAGGTGAAGGCTCGCCTTGAGCAGAATGAACGACATTATGCCCATCAACGAACAGGATAGAGACATGACAAGCCAGCAACCCAGCCCCATTCGCCAGCTTCCCGTTACCGTGTTGTCAGGGTTTCTCGGCGCGGGAAAAACCACTGTCCTCAATCATATCCTCAACAATCGAAGTGGCCTGCGCGTTGCCGTCATCGTCAACGACATGAGCGAAATTAACATTGATGCGGCACTGGTTAACCAGAACGTGTCACTGAACCGCTCGGAAGAGAAACTGGTGGAAATGAGCAATGGCTGCATCTGCTGCACATTGCGAGAGGACCTGTTAGTGGAAGTGAACCGCCTGGCTAGGGAAGGCTCTTTCGACTATCTGGTGATTGAGTCCACCGGAATTTCAGAACCCTTGCCCGTGGCAGAAACCTTTACGTTTGAAGATGAAAACGGGGAAAGACTGTCCTCAGTTGCCCGGTTGGACACCATGGTTACGGTGGTCGATGCGGTTAACTTCCTGCGGGATTATCGTAGTACCCGCACGCTTCAGCAGGAGCAGGAAAACCTTGGTGATGAAGATCATCGTAATGTGGTGGACCTGTTGGTGGAGCAAGTGGAATTCTGTGATGTGCTGTTGATCAGCAAGACGGATTTGGTCACAGAAAAGGAACTGGAGGTGTTGCAGGCAACCTTGCGGCTGTTGAACCCGGATGCCCGGATTTTGCCAATTCGCCACGGCATGGTGCCGCTGGAAGCGGTGCTCAATACAGGACGGTTTGACTTTGAAAAAGCCCAGCAGGCCCCGGGGTGGTTAAAGGAAATGCGTGGCGAGCATTTGCCTGAAACCGAGGAATACGGGATTAGCAGTTTCACCTATGAAGCGCGTCGGCCGTTCCATCCGCAGCGATTCTGGGACTTCCTCCAGCAGCCCTGGCCGTTGGGAACCTTGCTGCGCTCCAAGGGCTTTTTCTGGCTGGCCAGCCGACCACACTTTGCGGGTAGCTGGAGCCAGGCCGGTGACATTGTTCACCATGGCCCGGCCGGCATGTTCTGGAAAACCGTGCCGGAGCAACACTGGCCAAGTGACGAAGAATACCGCGCGCTGATCATGGAGAAATGGCAGGAACCTTTCGGCGACATGCGCCAGGAACTGGTGTTTATCGGCCATAACCTGCAGCCAGACGAAACCCGCAAGGCACTGGATGCCTGCTTGTTGACGGAAGCGGAAATGCTTCAGGGCAAGGCGCTGTGGGAGCAGCTGGACGATCCCTTCCCGCAATGGGAGGTGGCAGGGTGATGCAAGCTCAAACGGTCACCGCCACGCCGCCAGGCTGGCAAGGCGCACCGGAGGTGACGGTGCTCGCGGATATCTTCGAGGATGATGTGCAAGTGGCCGTGTGGGATCGGCCCAGCCCGGTGGGGCCGGATGTGGTGGCCCTGGCCTGCGAGCAACGGCTGGCGGTGAAAAGCTGGTTGGACATCACTCAGCTTGGAGCGACCCTGCTGCGGTCCCTGCCGCACGCAACCTATGCTCCTTTGAGAGAGGACCTGTTCTTGTTAGCCGATATGGTTGCCTGTCTGTTCGGGGTTGACGGAGTCGGGTTGCGAGTGACGGCGTTGCGCAAACCGATGTGCCCACGCTTCCACGTGGATCGGATCCCGGTTCGCATGCTGTGCACCTATGGTGGGGCGGGCAGCCAGTGGTTGCCCTCCCCACGTGTGTCGGACCAGCTTTTAGTGCCCGGCTGTGATCAGAGTGCGCTTTACCAGCAACAACACGTGGAGCAGCTGGAGGCTGGGCAGGTGGCCCTGTTCAAAGGAGAGACATGGCGGGATAATCCGGGAGCGGGCGTGGTCCATCGGTCCCCGCCCATGTCTCCCGGCCAGCAACGCTTGTTGGTCACTCTGGATATCTAGGCTGAAAACATGGCAGTGAGTCGTACCGAGCAGATTCTTAACAGCGCTGAACAGCAATGCCTCAAGCAGGGCGTGCGGATGACGCCCCAGCGCAAGCAGGTCATGTCGTTGATGCTGGAGCAGGGTGGTCCGCAAACGGCCTATCAGCTGCTGGATCAGTTCAAGGCTCGTTACCAGAGCAATGCGCAGCCGCCCACTATGTATCGAGCGCTGGATTTTCTGGTTCAGCAAGGCCTGGCCCATCGGCTTAGCTCCACTAACCAGTATCTGGCCTGCGATCACATCACCTGCCAGCACGGCCACAGGGGAACCGTATTCCTGTTGTGCGATCAGTGCGGCGGCGTTCAGGAAACCCCCATGGCGGGGGCCGCTGTCGACGAGCTTCAGCAGACCCTGGACGAAGTGGGTTTTGTCATTCAGCGCGAGCCCCTGCTGGAAGTGCATGGTCGTTGCGTGGATTGCGCGGCGTCGTAAACAAACAATCGTTTTTCGGGAGACGGTAATGCAACGTTTTCGCCTGGACGCGATGGCCATCGGCCTGTCCAGTCTCTGCATGATTCACTGTGTCGCCAGCCTGGCGGGGCTCTTTGCCATCGGGCTGTTATCCGTTTTTGGCCGTGTCGAGGAAGTCTTTCATCTGGTCATGCTCGCCATCATCGTGCCGGTCAGCCTGCTTGCTATCGGCATGGGGTACCGTCGACATCGCCGGCTTTCGGTGCTGGTTCCCGGCGTATTCGCCTTGTCGGGTCTGTGTCTGCTGATCGTCTTTGAAAGTGCCATGCACGGCACTCTCTGGGAGCCGTTACTGACAACGCTGATCGGCATCGCTCTGGTGGCTACCCATGTCGGTAACATCCGGGGTTGCAAGGACTGTGAGATCAATGATGAAAAACCGTTGGCAACGTAACAGGCTGGCCTGTTTGCTGCTGTCCTTCAGTCTGTCTGCCATCGCTGCAGACGTGCATCAGCACGGCTTGGCCGAGGCCGCCGTGGTGGTGGAGGGAGAGCAGCTGACAATCCATTTTCGTGCGCCCTTGATGGATATTCTCGGCACCGAGCAGCAGCCAGCAGACGCTCCGGCCCGGGCCCGTTATGGGAAGCGGCTGGCGCAGGTGACCGCGCCACAGCCTTCGCCGGCTGCACAGTGTGAACCGGTCAGCGCTTTCATCAGCTCCGTGGATACCCTGTTCCCGGAGCAGCAAGCGCACGACGCTCAGGATCATCACGATCACGATGGGCACAGTCACCACGAAGATGTGGATAACCAGTGGTTATTTTCCTGTGCGTTTCCTGAAAAATTAAACGCCGTTGAGCTACCGTTTCTGGACACTTTCTCTAGCCTGACCACAGAGGTGGTGTTGCTGTTGCCCGCCGGCCAGAGCGCCTTGCGTCTGGCGCCGGGTAAAACCCGCATATCGCTGGAGTAATGCCGCAGTGGGATTGGTACTGGAACTCAACGGCCTGGAATACCGCCACCCCGGTCAGGTTCGTCCTTTCTTGCAGGTGCCGGAGTTTGCCCTGCAGGCAGGGGAGCGGGTGCTCCTTCATGGTCCCAGCGGCTGTGGCAAAAGCACTCTGCTGTCACTGATTACCGGCATCCGCCCGATGCAGTGCGGGCGTGTTCAGGTTGCCGGCGAGTCTTTTTCTACGCTTTCCCAGCGTCGCCGGGACGCGTTTCGCGCCGATCATATGGGCGTTATCTTCCAGGCGTTCAATTTGCTGCCTTACCTGAGCGCCGTGGACAATGTTTGTCTTGCGGCCAGCTTCTCCCGTCTGCGCTGTGAGCGCGAAGCAGGGCGTGGCAAGGAGCAGAGACAGACTGCCGCCCGTGGCATGCTTTCACGGCTGGGGCTGGATGACGGCACCGCTGACTTGCCGGCCTGGCAATTGTCTTTTGGGCAGCAGCAACGGGTGGCGGCAGCCCGCGCCCTGTTCGGCAAACCCGAGCTGATCATCGCCGACGAGCCGACCTCCGCGCTGGATAACCGCAGCCGCGATATCTTGCTGACGTTGCTTTGTGAACTGTGCGAACAGTCCGGCAGTGCCTTGTTGATGGTGAGTCATGACGATCAGGTAGGGCACCATTTTCAGCGCAGTGTGGATTTCGCCAGCCTGGGCGGGGAGGGCAATCATGCTTGCTAAAGTGATGCTTGCCTCCCTGAAAACCCGGCGCACATCCGCGTTGCTGATCGTGGTTGCCATTGCCATGAGCGTCCTGATGATCATCGGTGTGGATCGTGTGCGTCATCAGGTCCGCGCCAATTTTTCCAGCACTATTTCAGGGACGGACCTGATCGTCAGTGCCCGCGGTGGGCCAATGAATATCTTGCTCTACAGTGTCTTTCGTCTCAGTGAACCCACCGCAGGCATCAGCTGGAACACGGTGGAGTATCTGGCTGACCACCCGGATGTGAAGTGGTGGATTCCCATTGCGTTGGGCGATTCCCATCGCGGTTATCCGGTGGTGGCGACCAACGACAGTTATTTGACGCATTACCGTTACGGGCGGGACCAGGGCTTGAGCCTGCAAAGTGGGCGCTGGTTTGCCGGCGCCGATCAGGCCGTACTCGGCAGTGCCGTGGCTGCCCGGCTTGGCTATCAGCAAGGTGAGCGCATTGTGCTGGCCCATGGTGCCAGCGGCCCGGCCATTGTGGAGCATGATAACCACCCGTTTATGGTGGTGGGGGTTCTGGCGCCAACCGGTACGCCGGTGGATCAGAGCGTGCATATTTCTCTGCAAGGCATGGCCCTGATACACCGCGGTGGCGCCTACCTGTCCGGGATGCCTCCCATGCCGGGGCAGGCACTGGACAAGCCGGATTCAGCCAATGCGGTCATGCTGGGGCTTGAACGACGCATGGCGGTGTTGAGCTTGCAGCGGGAGTTGTCCCGTTATGAGGCGGAGCCCCTTACTGCCATTATTCCCGGCGTGCAGCTCCAACGGTTATGGCGGATGACTGCTGCTGGTGAAAATGCCCTGCGGGCCACATCGCTGGCGGTGTTGGCGGTGGCCCTGTTAGTGCTGGTGTCCACGGTGCTGGCGGCCCTGGAAGGGCGCCGTCATGAAATGGCGGTTCTTCGGGCGACAGGGGCGGGGCGATTGGCCGTGTATACGGTCATTGTTGGTGAAAGCCTGTGTCTTACCGTGTTGGGCTGCGTGCTGGGGTTGGGAGTATTGTTCGTGGGGCAATGGGGGTTGGCGCCAGTGGCATTGGCTGAATGGTCGCTGCGGCTTCCCGACAACTTTCTCGCGCTGCGGGAATTGCCGGCCATTGGCGCCATTCTTCTGGCGGGCTCTCTGGCAGGTCTGATACCGGCGGAAAAGGCCTTTCGCAATAGCCTGGCCGATGGCTTGACCCCAAGGAATTGATTATGCGTTTTTTGATTGCTGTCTTCTGTTTTACCTGCAGCCTGTCCTCCATGGCGGCCAATGAAATCGAGTGGGAGGCTCTGGTGCCGCAGGATTATGATCCGTCGGCGGTATACAGCTCCCTGTTCGATGAAATTTATGGGGAGCAGCAGGCCCCGGATGGGATTGCCGATGGCGACAGCCGTGGTGAGAAACTGATGGACGCCATCGACAAGGCCTGGCGTGAAGCGCCGCTGAAGCAGTCCCTGGATAATACCGAGGTGCGCTTGCCGGGCTACGGGGTGCCGCTGGATGGCGATGAAGAATACGTGCGCGAGTTTTTGCTGGTTCCGTATTTTGGTGCTTGCATCCACACGCCGCCGCCACCACGCAATCAGATCGTGCTGGTAAAAATGAAAGGGCGCGGAGTGCCGCTGGATCTGGCGGTGGATGCCATGTGGCTGGAAGGTACCTTGACGGTCTCATCGCAAGACACCGAATACGGCACAGCAGGGTATGTGCTGGAAGGTAAAAGTGCAGAACCCTTTACGGGTTACCCTCGGTAACGCTTCTGCTGTTAACGCCTGGCCGGCGGGCCTGTTGCTCTCTTCCCCTCTCTCTTTTTCACCCTGTTCCGTCCTGTTTTTTCTCTTCACGTTGGCGTTCGTCGGTCCAAAAACGCTTTTCCGGCCTGATCCGTGACGTTTTTGGCTCTTTGTCCAACCTTGTTACATTTTACATACTGGAGAGAATGTAAAGCTTCAGATAGTCTCGAAAGAGCTGAATAAAAATACACCAGAACAATAAACCCCCCGGGAGAGAGGGACCATGGATATACTCCAGCTGCTGGTCAGCGGGGTCGCTAACGGCTGCATCTACGGGTTGCTGGCACTGGGCTTTGTGCTGATCTACAAAGCGTCAGAAGCGGTCAACTTTGCGCAGGGTGACATGATGATGCTGGGGGCCTTTCTGGGCATTACCTTCATCAATGCCGAGTACGCCGACCTGCCATTCCTGATAGGCATTACTCTGGCCGCCCTGATTCTAGGGATCTTTGGTTACCTGTTGGATCGCCTGGTATTGCGCGCCATTTTTGGTCAGCCGCAGTTCGCCATGGTGATTCTCACCATCGCTCTGGGTTTTCTGCTGCGTTTCGCCGCCGGTGTTATCTGGGGGCATGATCCCGCCTCCCTGCAAACGCCCTTTGTCGGCAAGGTGTGGGAATTCGGTGAACTGATTATTCCGGTGGTGGATGCGTTGATTATCACCACCACCGTGGCCCTCACGTCCATTCTCTATTTCTTCTTTGCCCGCACCCGCCTTGGTGTGGCCATGCAGGCCAGCAGCCAGAACCAGATGGCTGCTTACTACATGGGCATTCCGGTGAAGCGGATCAACGCCATCGTCTGGGCGCTGTCCGGGGTGGTGGCCGCCATTGCCGGGGTCATGTTCGCCGCCAAGGGGGCGGTTGAGCCGTCGGTGGGGCTGCTGTTTGGTATCAAGGCGTTTGCCGCTGCGGTAATCGGTGGCCTGGGGTCATTGCCCGGTGCGTTACTGGGCGGGTTGCTGGTAGGCATCGTGGAACCGTTCGCGGGCCGTTACTTGCCTTCTGGCGTCGGTCAAATTGCTCCTTATGTGCTGATGCTGCTGGTGCTGATCCTGCGCCCCGGTGGCCTGTTTGCACAGATCAGCCAGAAGAAGGTGTAGGCCATGAGCAACCGTTTTAAAAGCCGTTACGACGACGATATCAATCTGTTTGAAGGCCGCTGGCACATGGCCCAGTACGCGATACTGGCAGCGTTGTTGCTGGCTGCGCCCTGGGTGCTCGGTAATTACTACCTGGGGGAGCTCACCGCTGTGCTGGTCTGGTCGCTGGCCGGGTTGGGGCTGATGCTGATCAGTGGCCATACCGGGCAGGTGAGCCTTGGCCATGCCGCGTTTATGGCGATCGGTGCCTTTACCAATCTGGCGCTGATGCAGCGAGGCTGGCATTTCCTGCCCGCGCTGCTGGCCAGTGCGGTGACCTCCGGGGTGGCCGGGGCCGTCATTGCCCGGCCGATACTGCGCATGAGCGGCATCTATCTGGGCATCGCCACCCTGGCGTTGAGCATCATCGTGGAAGATGTGTCGATCATGGCCGAGCCGGTGACCGGCGGGGTCGCCGGTGTGTTTGCGCCGCCAATTAATTTGTTTGGCATGGAGATCGACCGTTACGCCACGCCAGAGGCTTTCTATTATCTCTGCCTGGGAGTGCTGGTGCTGGTGACGCTGGGCTACCTGAATCTGCTGCGCAGTGCGTCGGGACGATCCTTTCTGGCGGTGCGTGACAGCGAGGTTTCTGCCCGTGCGCTTGGCGTTAATGTGGCCCGTGCTAAAACCCTGGCATTCAGCTTGTCCTGTGCCATTACCGGTCTGGCCGGTGCGCTTTATGCCCACCTGGCTCAGGCCGTGAACTACGAAAGTTTCCTGGTGCTGATTTCCATCACATTGTTGTTGCAAGTGGTGATCGGTGGGCTCGGCTCGGTGCACGGCGCTTTCTTCGGTGCCATCGTGGTGGTGCTGTTGCCGCAAATTATTGCCATTACCAGCGATTACCTGGATAACACTGCCGGTATCCAGATCGCCGCTTATCCTGGCCTCGATACTGCCCTGTTCGCGCTGTTAATCCTGCTCATGGTGATTTATGAACCTCGAGGGTTGTACGGCGTCTGGTTCAAAGTACGTACCTGGCTGCAGCTGTTTCCTCTGTATCGCAAGGGCATGTTCCGACGTACCCGAACTTACCTGAAAACGGAGCGCCAACGATGAGTCTGTTACAGGTTAAGGACCTTTCCATCTCCTTCGGGGGTGTTAAAGCAGTGGACGGGGTCAGCTTCGATGTGGAAGCCGGCGAAGTCTTTACCTTGGTGGGCCCCAACGGGGCCGGTAAATCCACCATCTTCAATCTGATTAGCCGCCTTTATGAACCGAGTACGGGGCAGATAATATTCGATGGTCAGGATATTACCCGCTTGCCCGCTCACGATGTGGCAGGCCTGGGTATCGCCCGTACCTTCCAGAATATTGAGTTGTTCGATCACTCCTCCGTCTTGCAGAACCTGTTGATCGGCCGGCATTGCCGTCGTAAAACACGCTGGTTCGAGGAGCTGTTGTTTTTACCCAAGGTGCGGCGCAGCGAACGTGAACAGCGCTTGCTGGTGGAGGAAGTCATCGACTTTCTCGATCTGGCGCCGTATCGGGACAAATTAATCGCAGGCTTGCCTTACGGGGTACGCAAGGTGGTGGAGATTGCCCGCGCACTAGCCAGTGAGCCGAAATTGATTCTGTTAGATGAGCCGGCTTCCGGCCTCAGTGTGGAAGAAACCCAGAACATGGCCTGGTGGATCGAGGACATGCAGAAAGACCTGGGGCTTACCGTACTGATGGTGGAGCACGATATGAGTCTGGTGTCACGTGTCTCCGACCGGGTGCTGGCGGTGGCAGAAGGCCACCCGTTGGCCATGGGAACCGCTGCCGAAGTGCAGGCGAATCCGAAAGTCATTGAAGCTTATCTGGGCACGGAGGCCACATCATGAGTGACGCGGCAGAGAAAGCCCTGAGCGCCCAGCCCCTGTTGCAGGTGAAAAACCTGGAAGCATTTTATGGCCCGGTGATGGCCCTGCGCGGGGTCTCCATCGATGTTCATGAAGGCTCGGTGGTCACCATCCTGGGTGCCAACGGTGCCGGCAAAACTACCCTGATGAAAACCATTTCCGGTGCGTTGGCACCGCGTAAAGGCAGCGTGACTCTGGCCGGGGAGATCATTGCCGGCAGCGAACCGGACAAACTGGTACGCAAAGGCATTGCCCATGTACCCGAAGGGCGAGAGGTATTCCCTTTCCTGAGCGTGGAAGAAAACCTGGTCATGGGCGCCTATATTCGCCGTGACAAGGCAGCAGTTCGCCAGGATATCGAAATGGTTTATGACTATTTCCCTATCCTCAAGGAGCGCCGTAGCCAGGCGGCAGGCACCTTGTCCGGCGGCCAGCAGCAAATGCTGGCCATTGGCCGTGGGCTGATGTCGCGCCCTTCATTAATGCTGCTGGATGAGCCTTCGCTGGGCCTGTCGCCACTGCTGGTGCAGGAAATCTTCGAGATTATCCGCCGACTTAACAAAGAGCAGGGCGTAACGTTATTGCTGGTAGAGCAGAATGCCCAGGTGGCACTGAATACGGCAGACCACGGCTACGTACTGGAAACCGGGCGCATTGTCATGGATGGCAGTGCCGACGATCTACTCGCCAGCGATGATATTCGCGAATTTTATCTGGGCCAGTCGGCGGGGGATGACCGACCGGAAAAACGCTGGAAACGAAAGAAGACCTGGCGCTGATGATGACTAAAAATAACACTACACCCACTCAGCTCCACGGTTGCGATACCGTGGTCAAACTCTGGCGAAAGCAATGCCTGGAGCGGGGTAATAATATTGCTCACCGTGAAAAGGATCTGGGCATCTGGCAAAGCCATAGTTGGCTGGATTATTACGAAAAGGCCCGCGCCATTGGCGTTGCGCTCTTGTCCCTGGGGCTGGAGCGTGGTCAGCCGGTATCAATTCTCAGCGAAGACAACAAGGAATGGCTGTACTGCGATCTGGGTATTGCCGGTGCGGGTGGTATCAGTAACGGCGTCTACACCACCGACAGCCCCGAGCAGCTGGCCTACCTGATCAACGACAGTGAATCGGCCTTCCTGTTTGTGGAGAACGATGAACAGCTGGACAAGTACCTGACCGTGCGTGATCAGGTGCCGACCCTGAAAAAAGTCATTGTTTATGACCGCAAAGGGTTGCGGGATTTTGACGATCCCATGGTCATGTTCCTGGATGAACTTTACGCGCTGGGTGAACAGATCCCGGATGCAGAAGAGCAGTTCAGCACCTGCATTGCCCAGAGTCAGCCCGATGACATCCGCATGCTGATTTACACTTCCGGCACCACCGGGGCGCCCAAGGGGGCCATGATCAGTCATCGTAATGTGTTGTTCCAGCTGGCCGCCGGCGAGCAGGTACTGGATGCCCATGAAGACGATGATCAGCTGTGCTTCCTGCCCCTGTGCCATATTCTGGAACGGCTGGTGTCCGTGGAGCTGCCCATCTACAAGGGCTGCACGGTGAATTTTGCGGAAAGCCCGGAAACCGTATTTGAAAACCTGCGCGAAGTGTCCCCCCATACCTTTGCCGCTGTGCCGCGCCTGTGGGAAAAGGTCTACAGTTCCATGATGACCCTGCGTGACGAAGCCACCGGGTTCGGTCGCTGGTGTTTCGATCGTGCGGTGGCTGCCGGCGAAGCCTGGCATTGCGATGGCAAGCGCAATCCGCTGTCGGCCCTGCAATACCAGTTCTGGAACCTGCTGGTGCTGCACAATGTTCGTGACCTGATCGGCATGAACCGCCTGCGTCGTGGCACCACCGGCGCGGCGCCCATCGCCCCGGAACAGATCCGCTGGTTCCAGTCACTGGGGGTGCCTTTGTTCGAAGGCTACGGCATGACCGAGACCACCGGTGTGGCCTCGCTGAACAGTGCCAAACGCGAGAAGGTGGGCACCGTGGGTGAAGCGCTGCCCGGAACCGAGGTGCGCATTGCCGATAACGGTGAAGTGCTGGTGCGCGGTGATCACGTCTTTGCCGGTTACTGGCGGAAACCCGAAAAAACCGCCGAAGACATCCGCGATGGCTGGCTGCATACCGGCGATGTGGGGCGCCTGGAAGACGGCATGCTCACCATTACCGGCCGCCTCAAGGACATCATTATCACCGCAGGGGGCAAGAACATTACGCCGGCAGAAATTGAAAGCCGGATGAAGTTCTCGCCCTATATTTCTGATGCCGTGGTGATTGGCGACAAGCGCAAGTATCTCACTTGCCTGATCATGATTGATCAGGAGAACGTGGAGAAATACGCCCAGGATCGCCAGGTACCGTTTTCCAATTTTGCGTCACTGTGTCGAGCCAAAGAAGTGCTGGACCTCATCGACAGTGTTATTCAGGACGTGAATAAACAATTCGCCCAGGTGGAACAGATCAAGTATTTCCGCCTGATCGATGTGCTGCTCACCGCTGAGGATGAGGAGCTGACCGCAACCATGAAGCTGAAGCGTTCCTTCGTGGAGAAAAAACACAAGCACCTGATTGATTCCATGTACTGATGGTACGAGAGGAGAGTGCATCATGAAGAAGCTCTGTCTGGCGGCTGTAACCGCCATGGCCCTGGTGGGCTGCAGTGACAACAATAACAAGGAAGACGACAAAGCCGCAGCCGAATCGGTGCGTGGCGTGACCGACACTGAAATCAGAATTGGCGGCATGCACGACCTGTCCGGGGTATTCGCAGCGTTTTCTTCACCGGCCGTGCAAGTGGCCAACGACATGTTCGAAGAAGTGAACGAACAGGGCGGCATTCATGGCCGCAAGATTCGTTATATCGTCGAAGACCATGCCTATCAGGTTCCCAAGGCAACGCAAGCGGTGAACAAGTTGGTTAGCCGCGATGAAGTCTTTGCCATGCTGATGAGTCTGGGGACGCCCCATAACCTGGCGGCGTTTCCGATCATGGATCGCAACAAGGTTCCCAGCGTCCTGCCGTTATCGCTTTCCCGGCAGATGGAAGAAGAAGGGGACTTCCGCTACCGCTACGTGCTCGGCCCCAGCTACTACGAGGGCGTATTGCAGGGCGTGAACCGGTTGGTGGAAGACGAGGGCATTGAGAAAATTTGTGTGATGTATATTCCCTCTGACTTCGGTGAAGAGGTGAATCAGGCGGTTAACGATGCAGCAGACGCCAACGATGCACTGACTCTGGCTGAGAGCTCTTCGCATCGCCCGGATGAAAGTGATTTCAGCGGTACGCTGGCGCGCCTGCGCGATGCCAACTGCGAACTGGTGGCGGTAGCCCTGCCCGTGCGCCCCATTATCACCGTCGTCGCGACAGCCAAACAGATGGGTTGGGATGATGCCAAGTTCATCGTATCCCAGGCGGGCTTCCACTCTGCCGTTGCGGCGGCACCGGGTGGTGTTACCGAAGGGTTGTACGGTGTTGCTTCCTGGGAGGACATCGTCAGCCGCATGACCCATGTGCCGGAAGCTGAGGAGTGGGGCAAAGCCTACAAGGAGCAATATGGTGAACTGCCCAGTGGTGGCGCCGTACTCGGTCGTGTTGGTGCCATGCTCACCATCAACGCCCTGCGCGAAGCCGGCCCGGACCTGACCACGGAATCTTTCCTGGATGCGCTGGAATCACTGAAATTCAGTGACAAGGTAACCGGCGTGGAGACGGAGATGAGCGAGACTAATCACCGCGCGGGTAGCGGGATTATTCTGTCTCAGGTTCAGGATGGTATCTGGCGGCCTGTTGCCGAAATGGAATAACCCTGTTCCTGAGTCGCCAAGGCCACCGTTCCCTATAAGGGGGCGGTGGCTCTGTATTCAGGTCTCCCTCCCTTTATTCATTCCCTTCGTCGTCCTCGCTGACCGGTTCCACGCTGGTGCAGGCTCTTGTCTTTGATTCATGCTGTTATTCGCATCATCTCAACGACCACGGTAGATTAGCCCCTGATTGGCAGGCTTTTCAGTAAGCCGTTAAAAGGGACAAGCATGAATACACCTGAATCGGACCCGCTGCAGAAAAACGCGCGGCTGGAAACCCGTATCACTGCCGAAGCGCTACGTCAGTTGCTCGGCCTCTCACGCCGTTTGACCTGGTCCAGGCTGGCGGTGGTGTTGCCGGTGGCGATAGTGCACTACAACGCGGTGCCTCTATTCTGGCTGGTGTTATGGGTGACGATGATGCTGGCTGGCATCCTTTTTCATGAATACACCGGACAACGCTTTCGTAACGAGGGCTGTGACGATGCCCGCTTGCGCGATTGGCAAAGAATATTGCTCATCAGTCGCTTTTATCTGGGCACGGTCTGGGGCGTCGCCATATATGGGTTCTATCAGGTGGATACGCCCGCCCTGCAGATTTTTCTGGTGACGATTGCGCTGGTGTTGAGCATTGGCAATATTATTCCGGCGCATTACAGCCTGCCTCTGTATCACGTTTATGCCGGGCCAATTTTTCTGGCGTTGACCCTGGTGTTTATTGGCCAGAATGAGCCGTTTTATTGGGTGTTGGCGTTGATGATGGTTTGGGTCTTTCTGGCCGGTGCCCGGTTTGCGCGCATGCTTAACCGCTCTTTTCGAGAACAGATTCGATTGCGCTTCGAAAGTGATGACCTGTCTGCGGCGCTGGCAAGAAAAACAGAAGAGGCGGAGCAGGCGACCCAGGCCAAGTCCCGTTTTCTTGCCGCTGCCAGCCATGATTTGCGTCAACCACTGCACGCCCTGTCGTTATTCGTTGATGTGCTCCATGAAGCGAAGAGCGATCAGGAAAGGGCGCGTATCTTTCCCCGGGTTCTGCTTTCAGTGGATGCACTGCGTAAGCTGTTCGATGCGCTGCTGGATGTGTCCCGGCTGGATGCTCGAGTGGTGGAGCCGGATATTTCTCATTTTGATATTGGCGCTCTGCTTACCGAACTTGCTGCTGAGTTCCAGCCTGCCGCGCAAGAGAAGGGATTGAAGCTGGTTGTGCACGCTCAGCCGCAAACGGTAATGACGGATCGAGTGTTGTTAGCGCGCATTCTGCGCAACCTGATCAGTAATGCTGTGCGTTATACGCAAGCCGGGGGTGTATTGCTTAGCCTGCGCAACCGCTCAGGCAAGTTACTGGTTCAGGTATGGGATACCGGCGGGGGGATCGATGTGCATGACCAGGACATGATTTTCCAGGAGTTTCATCAACTCGATAATGCCGGACGTGATCGTAATCAGGGGCTGGGACTGGGGTTGGCGCTGGTTCGCCGGATCAGTGACCTGCTAGAGCACCCGTTGACCCTGCGTTCGGTGCCGGGCCGGGGCAGTGTCTTCAGCTTATCCATTCCCCGGGGTAGCGCCTGCCTCGCCGCACAGGAACGCGTGGGCGTCCCTCTGATGCACAGCTGGGATTTGTCCGGTCGCCGTATTCTGGTGATTGATGATGATGTGGAGATCCTGGATGCCATGGAAACCCTGTTGGGTAAATGGCAGTGCGATGTGCGAGTGGCGGCGGATCTGGGCGAGGCCCTGGAAGCGTTATCAAAAGACGATTTCAAGGCTGAACTGGTGCTGTCTGATTTGCGTCTTCGTCACGGTAATTCTGGTATTAGGGCGATCAATCAGCTCCGTGAGCAATGCGGTTATCCATTGGCGGGGGTGCTGATTACCGGCGATACCGATGCGGAGGTGCTAACCATGGCGGCGGCCAGTGACTATGAGGTTTTGCAAAAACCGTTACGCCCGGCTCAGCTGCGCATGATGATTCACAACGCCTTGCCGGAGAAAGGAAAGTAAAGCCCTACACTGACTTGGCGAGAATGTCCCGGGTAACGGCATTTTGTACGCAGCTGGTGCGGTTACTGGCACCGAGTATCACGAACAGGGCGCTGACATGGGATTTCACGGTGTGCTCGGTGAGAAACAGGGTGCTGGCGATTTGTTTATTGGAATAACCCTGTGCCATCAACTGCAGCACATCGTACTGCCGGCGGGTAATGCCACTGGTTTTCAGTGCCAGGTTGGCTTCTGCCTCCAGCGGAGGGCGGCGAGTGCTGAGTCGGTTGATCTGTTGTTCAATGTGATCGGGCAAATAGATATCCCCCTCCAGCACACCGTTTAAGGCATCCAGCATCTGCTGGCTGCCGTAACTTTTCGGAATAAAGCCCAGCGCCCCCAGTTCCAGCGCCGAACGTATCTTGGCGGCATTGTCTTCACCGGATACCACGACCACCGGCAGGCGTAGTTTCCGCTCCCGCAGGCTTTGCAGCAGTGCTATGCCATCCATGCCAGGCATACACAGATCGATTAAGGCCAGATCCAGTTCTTGCGGATGCTCCAGTGCCTGAATGGCTTTTTCCACGCTGTTGGCTTCGGTGATCTGTATTTCCTTATCCAGCTTTTCCAGAATATGACGAATGCCATCCAGGAAAAGTTGGTGATCATCAACGACAAGAACACGCATAGCGACTCCGGTAAATCATGCCTCTATACATTAAAGCACAGCAGGAAAAAACGAGATTCATACTAACGAGGGAAGATGTGTAAACCCGATCCCCCCACCATGGTGCCACAGGGGAAACCGAACAGCGGAGCTTGCTCTAAGCAACGCGATCGCCATGTTGTCAGATAGAGGGAGAGGGTAATGAAAAGCAGAACGGGATTACTTGCCATGTCGGTGCTGGTGTTGGCTGCCTGCGGTGGTGGCGGAGGCAGTAGCGGCGGGGGCGGTTCAGCGGGAGGTAATGGTGCTGGAACGACCCCGCCGGCGGCGTTCAACACCAGCGCTACCAGCCCCTCCGACGGGGCAATCTTGCAGGCGGACTTTCCCCTTTCGGTACGTCTGGATGCCCCGGTGGACCCAACCACGGTGGATGCACTGAGCTTTTCGGTTACCGCTGGCGTTAACCCGGTGCCCGGCAGCTTTTCGTATAGTGAGGACAACAGGGTGATTGTTTTCACCCCGGATGCGGATCTGGTTAATGGTACCGATTACACGGTCACCTTGAGTCCGGATATTCTCAGCGCCAGCGGTGACGCTCTGGCGACCACGACCTGGACATTTACTGCTTCGGCTACAGCCAATTATGGCTGCACGATTACCGCTCCGCCCGCAGCATTGGGGGTGGATGCCTATTACACAAAATACTGCGATGCCGATGGCATTCCGGTGCTTGGCGGCGCCCTGCTGCCGGATGCGGCCTTGCAACGCGCCTGGTCCCAGGCCCGTTATATGCTGAAAATGCGTCAGGACCTGCTTGAAGAGATGGTCAGCCAGGGCACCCGCATTGCGATCGTTTCGAAGGATGAAGGGATCACTGATCTGCCGGAATACGCCAACCTGGACACTACGAACCCGCTACCCGGTGGGCAGTTATGGGATGATCGCTCACGGGGATTCGGGGCGGTTCCGGGGCGGCCGGTTTCCAGTGGGGCGGAAGAAAATCTTCTGTGTCTGGGACTGGGGGATGATCGCTATAACGGTGAAAGCATCTTCGTCCATGAATTTGCCCATTCCATTCACCTCATGGGACTGAATTTTGCGGAGCCGGGTTTCGAGGCAGAACTGAATGCGGCGTATGATGCCGCCATGCTCGCGGGTACTTATGACAACACCTATGCGACTGAGAATGCCCAGGAATATTGGGCGGAAGGGGTGCAGAACTGGTTCAACCTGAATCTGGAAGCGATCCCATCCGACGGAATCCATAACGCAATCAACACCCGCGCTGAGCTGAAAGCCAGTGATCCCACCTTGCATGAACTGCTATCCCGGATTTTCCCGGAGAACTGGGGAGCAGACACCTGCGTATACCCCTGACTTTTTCCTTATTGGAACGCGGCGCCTTGGGGCAGACAAACACGTAATGGCGTTCCGAAGGAGAAGGCCCTCACTGGTAACCCGGTGAGGGCTTTTTTTTGGTTCATCGCGGAATTGAGTGATCATCCGGTTTCAGAACTTGTCTTGTTATCCCGACTTGGCGTCCGCTGGACGCGGGATGCCCGACGAAGGAAACCTGAAAACCTTGGCCACCATGCTCTCTGTGCAAAGTGCATTACCCGATTATTGCCATCAATGATGGCCCTGACAATTCCTTGAAATGCCTCTGAAAAGAGATCACGGAATAACGACAGCCTCTCAGGCTATGGAGGTTTACGTCAGGCATTCGGCGTCGAGCGTTTGGCAAAGTGCCGGGTATTCGCGATAAACCAGGCTGATGGCGAGAAGCGTGTTATTCACTCTAATCCGCGAAGAACCTTTTTGGGGCCGTGCTGGCTGGGGGGCTCTGCTGTGAGCCGCTCTACAGAGGCGCTGGCAGACGGGCTATTTGCACTGCCGCAGCATGGCCCAGTGTCGTACCGAGGTCCCGGTGATCGCGTCTTCATGCACGACCTCAAAACCGAACCGTTGATACAAGGACACATTGTTCGGGTTATGGGTATCCAGGTAGCAGGGCAGGCCTTGCTCATCCAGTCGATCCAGTGACGGTTGTAGCAGCGGCGTCGACAATCCGCGACCCTGCTGCGACGGATCAATGCCGAGCAGCAACAGATACGCATGAGGCGCGCTGAGGGCACGATGGTGTACCGCCTGCATGGCCTCGCCTGCCTGCATCTGGCGTTTTATCGCGCCGGGGCCTTGCTTGAGCATGGCGCGCACCGCGCCGAAGCGCAGCATATCGGCCACGCTGTGCCGCAGGGCTGACGATGGCAGCCAGACAGCAGCGCCATCCTGCGGTTGCTGGGCGGTGTGTATCTGACCGTTTTGGCTGGCATGGGCAACCAGAAAACGGAAAGTGTAGTACGCCCGCGCTTCACGTTGCGACGGGTTCGGGAAGAAGTAGACAAACAGGGGGTCGTGGAAAAAGGCCCGGCTGAACATATGGGCGATGTCGTTGAGGGGCGGTTGTGTCGTTGTCATGGAAGGTATCCGGCTGCGTCATGGAGGAGCATACCGGAAAAGAACAGGCCCGGTGCAGCCTGTTGTATGCACCGGGCCAGGCAGGTCAGGTTCAGGAAGGTGTGGTCTGGCTCTGGCTGCCTTCATAGGGTTCGCCGCCGCCGGGAAAAGCCAGACGCAGGTTGTTCAGCCAGGTGGTGCCGAACTGGCGGAACAGGGAGGCGCTGTTGTAGGGGATGCCATAGCGATCCGCCAGTGCCCGCACCCGTGGAGCCACTTCCTTGTAGCGGTTGCTGCACATGTCCGGGAACAGGTGGTGCTCAATCTGGTGCGACAGGTTGCCGGACAGGATATGGAACAGCTTGCTGCCCTCAATGTTGCAAGAGCCCAGCATTTGCCGCAGATACCAGCGCCCGCGGGTTTCCCCTTCTACCTGCTCCAGGGTGAAGTTGTGGGCCCCGGCGGGGAAGTGTCCGCAGAAGATAATGGTGAACGCCCAGATGTTGCGGATCAGGTTGGCCACCGCATTGGCGCCGGCCACCATGCCAAACACCAGCAAGGGCGAGAAGGGCACGTAGAAGGAAATCGGGATTGCCACCAGTGCTGCTGCCAGCGGCCAGGCGATGTAATCCTTGGCCACCTGCCGCCAGACTTTGTAGCCGATACGCTTTAAAAGGGGCGTAAAGTCCTTCAGCTTGTTCTTGCCTTTCAGGTGGTCGTCGATGGCCTGCTCATGGACGGCCACGCCTTCCTCGAACAGCAGCATCAGCAAAATGAAATAGATCGGCTGCAACAGAAACGCCGGCTTCCATTTCTGCATGGGGGTCACCCGCATGATGCCGTAGCCCACATCCAGGTCTTTTTCCAGCACATTGGTCCAGGTGTGGTGCACCACATTGTGCGAATGCATCCAGCGGTCCGAGGGGCTCATGGTGTCCCATTCCCAGGTGTTGGACTGAATTTCCGGGTCCTTCATCCAGTCCCACTGGGCGTGCAGCACGTTGTGGGCGATTTCCATGTTTTCCAGGATCTTGGCGATGCCGAGTGCGAACACGCCCAGGCCCATGAGGGTGAGTGCCACCGGCCAGGTGGCCAGCGCGTGTCCCCAGGCGGGAATGAAAAACAGCGACAGGTAAATCACAAAACGGGAGCTCACCGCCATGGTGCGCTGGGTCTTGATCACCTTGAGGATATAGGCGCGGTCGCGGTCGCCCCGGGAATCAAACACCTCGTTGCGAATGGCTTCCAGCTCGTTGCCGAATTCTTCGATCTGTTCGTCGGTCAGGTCGACCGGGTATTGATGGGTTTTCATTATTCTTCCCTCACAAATCCAGTTCGCAGTCGCCGGCGGCGGCGCAGATGCAGGTTTGCACAATGCTGCCGGCCTCATTGAGAATTTCGCCAGTACGCAAATCGCGCACACACCCGGATTTCAGCGTGGTGTTACAGGTGTGGCAGATGCCCATGCGGCAACCGTGGGGCGGGTTCATGCCGGCCGCCTCGGCCACTTTCAGCAGCGGGGTGTCGCTATCACCGTCGGCTTCCACATCGCTTTGGGCAAAGCGCACACGGCCACCCACCGCATCGGCGGGCACTTCGGTAAAGGGCGCGCGGAATCGCTCCACATGTAGCCGGCGGCTACAGCCCGCTTCGGCCATGCATTGCTCGATCGCTTCCAGCAGGGACGGGGGGCCGCAGGCATACACATCCCGTTCTTTCCAGTCCGGGCAGAGCGCATCCAGCTGTGCTGCAGAAAAACGGTTACGGCTCGGATCCTCGCCCTCGCGGCTATAAATCAGATGCAGGTTATAGCGATCGTTGTAGCGATCCATCGCCTTCAGTTCCTTGCCCAGCACCACATCAAACTCGTGGGGGGCATAGTGAACATGGTGAGTATCCGGCAGGCGCCCCTGGGCAATCAGGCTGTTGATCATGCTGAACGCGGGGGTGATGCCGCTGCCGGCGGTAATGAATAGCGGCTGAATCGGCTGCGCATCGGGCAGATAGAAATCCCCCTGCGGCAGGCCGATGGGCAGGTAATCGCCCACCTTGATATTGCGCACGATGTGGTGGGAGATAGTCCCTTTGTCGATGGCCTTCACCGTGATCGTGAAGCAGTCGTCTTCGCGCTCGGGGGGCGAGGAAATGGTGTATGTACGGGTGTAATGCTTACCATCGGCAGGGATGCCCACTCGCACATGCTGCCCCGCCCGGTGCCCGCGCCAGTTCAGGCCGGGCCGCAGGGTGAGCGTGCGCGCGTCTTTGGTTTCATCCCACACTTTGACTACTCGGGCCTGCAGCTTGTGGGTGGTCCACAGCGGATTCACCAGTTCCAGGTAATGGGAGGTGCGCAGTGGCCAGGCAAAATAATCGGTGATGGTACTCAGTCGAGACCAGATGGATGATGATGCACCTGGCTCTGGCTGGGTGGGTTGACGCATAACGGTTCCTCTTTCGTTGTCATTATTCGAGGTTGTCGCTAACCCGGCATTGCAGGTGCATTGCAAGCGGGGGCATGGCGTGAACAGTGCCGCTGAAGGCTGCTGTCACCGTCCGTTCCTGTCCATTTCATTACCGGTAAAAATTGCATGCCGGAACGCTTGAGTATCCTCCTCTGCCAAGTCTGCAGGCCAATAGCCTTAACCGAATCTGTACGTAAACCCTGTGCAGAAGAACAATGTTTACGTTGCGTTAATGAACATGTGTTCACATTCGGCTTTAGCGTAAAACTACTGCTGCCATGCTGTCCAGCCTTTCTTTATGAGCGGTGTGAGCTTTCACCGGTGGCACGCCTGTGTGCGCGCCTGTCGGGGCCGAAAACAGGGCGGAATGGTTAAGTTCCTATGGGAAAGTAAGAGAAGGCTTACAGACGTCGGTTAAAGATGTGGTGATAATTTGATCATCTGCTACGAAGAATTACTGAAATGAATCCTCCGTATTCATTCTTATCTGGCAGGGGGTGTTCACTAACGGTGATAAAGGATGCACTTGCACCTTGCCTGACGCTGAACACAGTGAAATCGAATACTGCTGCTGGTTCCTCGTTTACCCCGGCCTTGCCCGGGGTTTTTATTGTCCGGGATAAGGTCGCTTGCCGTTGATGGCGGCTAGATTCAGCCCTCACGTTTTTCTGTTGTGGGATATGCTAGCGTCTGTCTGCTTACACCGCCGCTTACTCGATAGCACAACCCGACGGAGATTCCATGGCTAACCCGAAGCAACAATGGCTGCAGGCCTTCACCGGTGGTTTTATCGCCACTCTGCTGTTCCATCAGGGCGCGCTGGCCCTGTTCTGGCTGGGCGGCCTTATTCCTGCCTTTCCATGGAACATGACCCCGGTGCCGCCACTGGGGGTGCCACAAGTGATTTCCCTGGCCTTCTGGGGTGGTGTGTGGGGCTTGCCAGTGTGGTGGATCATTCGCCGCTGGCAAGGCATCAAGTTCTGGCTCAGCGCCATGGTCATCGGTGCCATAGGTCCGACCCTGGTGGCCATGCTGCTGGTCTTCCCCATGAAAGGGCTGGACGTGAATGCCACCAAGGTCGTGGGTGGTTTGATTGTGAACGCAGCCTGGGGGCTGGGGCTGGCCGCCTGGATGCAGTTCAACCGGTCGCGCGGATAATTTATGTCGTCAGCGAGTGTCGGCGTCCCTCTGAAGGGGCGCGCCTCCTGAGCCAGGAAATAGCAGGGCGACCTTTTTTGTCACGACGTATTGAGTCGCATCAATCTCTGATCAGGAAGCGTCATTCGGCGACCACTGGCGGGGGCGGCGTCACACTCTGATTTTTCCAGTGCCCCTTTCTTGAAATCTTCTTTTTGCGGTAATGAGATTGTTGCCGTTGGTGTCTTGAGGGCCGATTCCTGGCCGTCTTTTTGTTAATAATCCTGCCGCGATTGTGATCCGGTTGTCGCGTTTTAACTCTTGTACTGCCGTTCTGAATTTAATTCATGGAAGTGTCACCTGTAGCACTTAGGTTTGCCGCTCCATTAATTTTTATTCATTAGAGGTATGTGATGAGTTTGTTGCCCGGATCGCGATGGCGGAATGCTGGCCTGATTGTTTTGATGGCCACGTTTCTGTCCGCTTGTGGTGGTAGCGGAAGTAGCTCAGGTGAGCTGACGGATAAGCCGGACGAGAATAATGCTCACAGTTATTCCGTAGCGGTGATTCCCGATACCCAGAAATATTCCCGCTATTCCCCCGAGCGTTTTATGGCACAAACGCAATGGATTGCAGATAACTACCAACAACAGGATATTGAATTCACCCTGCATCTTGGGGATGTGGTAGACAGGGCGAGAGACCCGCAGGAATGGGTGTTTGCCCGCCAGGCACTACAAGTGCTGGAAGCCAACGCTGAAACCCCTTACAGCGTGTTGCCAGGTAACCATGATGTACTCAATAGCGGGCAGTGGGATGACGAACGAGCATTGCCCGACGAGCCCTACCTGACCCACTTCCCGGCAAGTTTGCAGGCGGGTAACTATACGACTTTCCAGGGTACCGACAGCACGGGTTTCAGTAGCTACCATATTTTTTCTGCCGGTGAGCGCCAGTTCATGGTTCTGGCGCTGGACTGGCGCTCGTCCGATCAGACTCTGGCCTGGGCGCAATCCGTTCTGGATGAACACCCCGAGCTACCGGTCATTCTCACCACTCACCAGTTGCTGAATATTGCGGGTGACGGAGAAACCGCCATCTTCACTGATCATGGTGCCAGGCTTTGGGAAAGCCTGATCCGCAGCAATGACCAGATCTTCCTGACCTTCAATGGTCACCACCACGGTGAAGCCATGATGGTTGGGAAAAACAACTATGGCCGTGATGTGGTCATGCTGGTTGTGGATTATCAATCAGGGTACTGGGGCGGCAATGGCATGATGCAGCTGGTGGGGTTCGATGAAGCCAACGGCAAGCTCGATTTCCGTTCTTTCTCGCCCTGGGTAGCCGCGATACCGGAAGATCAGCGCCAACCCCAGGATGAGCTTGCGCGGTGGGAGTTCAGTGTTCCCATGGACTTCGACAGCCGTTTCAGTCAGTTCAACGAGCACCATGTCGCCAGTGAACCGGGCAACATCGACGGCACCCAGGCTTACTGGATCCTGGACCGGGACCATCAGGTCACCACTACCAGTGGCGAGGTACAGTTCCTGGACGCTTCAGGCAATAACAACAACCTGGTGCTCATGGCGCACAACGATCCACAAGGGCCGGTGGCAGACTTCTTCGAAGTGGCTGCACAAGCCCCGCCCTTTGGTTACGCCGACGGTGCGGCGCGCTTTTCAGGCAACAACGATATCGGTGGCTACTATCTTGAAACGGATGCGCCTGGGCTGACCTTTGAGAATAGCGCATCGGGCAAATCGGGTTACTTGCCGACCTATACCATCGAGGCAATTGTGAAACTCCCGGAAGGCTGGGTTTCTGAAGACAATAGCTGGTCGGGAATTCTTAACCACCGCCCGCAGATTTCACAAGTGTGCAGCTATCACGAAGTCGCATGCAGTGGCAGTGACGCCTCTCTGGGCCTGAATGTTTCATCGCTGAAAGAGTTCCAGTGGGTGAGTACATCGCAAAATGGCAAGGGTAGCGACAACTGGTCCTGGGAAGTCATGAACGAATACTGGTACCACATCGCCTTGGTCAACGATGGCGAGAAAGTGCAGATGTATGTGGATGGTTCGCTGGTTATGCGCACCGGGGTTGATGAACAGAAAGGGCTGATTGTTGAGCCGGGCCAACCCTGGTCCATCGGGATCAATAGCTGGCAGGGCGTCGCGGGTAACTTGTTTGCCGGCGACATTGCCGAAATTCGGATTAACAATCGGGTTCTGGACAGTGGCGAATGGTTGCTGAACCAGTAATGCGCATTAGCTAGAAACCCTGCCAAGTCGGGCTCCCGGTCAGTCGTGCAACGCACGGGAAGCCCGACCTCCTTTCTGCCCTGCAGAAAGCTGCATGACCGATGACCCCACCTGCCTTTGCTGACAACACCCGTGGTGTGAACTGCCACCCACAACACCGAAATTCCGTGCTAGCGTAGCCCCTCGCCACAATGAGGAGCGATCAATGTCTCACACTGTCATGGTTACCGGAGCGTCCGGTTATATTGCTGGCTGGATCGTCAAGGATCTGCTGGAAGCCGGCCACACTGTGCACGCCACCGTGCGCAACCCCGACAAGGCCAAAAGCGTGGATCACCTGAAGCGCCTTGCCGAGTCTGCGCCCGGTACCCTGAAGCTGTTCAAGGCAGATTTGCTGGATGCGGACAGTTTTGATGCGCCCATGCAGGGTTGCGATATCCTCATGCACACCGCCTCGCCGTTCGTGCTGGATGGCTTTACCGATGCCCATGAAGCGCTGGTACGCCCGGCCGTGGAAGGCACCCGCAATGTGCTCAATGCCGCTAATCGCTGCGACACCCTCAAGCGTGTGGTGCTCACCAGCAGCGTGGCCTCCGTGTACGGTGACGCCACCGACATGAAAGGCAAGAGCGCCTTCACCGAAGCGGACTGGAACAGCACCAGCAGTGTCAATCACAACCCGTATCAATATTCCAAGGTGGCTGCCGAGCGCGAAGCCTGGAAAATCCACGATGCCCAGGGCGGCGATGCAGCCAGCCGCTGGGATCTGATCACCATCAACCCGGGCATGGTGTATGGCCCCTCACTCACCAACGCCAGTAACTCCGCCAGTATCGGTACCCTGCTGGACATGGGGCGCGGCAAGCTGCGTACCGGTGTGCCGGACCTGGAATACGGCATGGTGGATGTGCGCGAAGTGGCTCAGGCGCATCTGCTGGGCGCGTTTAGCCAGGAAGCAGAAGGCCGCTATATCCTGGTTAGCGAGTCGGTCACCATGCTCGACATCGCTGCGATGCTGCGCAAGCAATTTGGCCGCAAGTATCCCTTCCCGATGATGAAAGTGCCCAAGCCGGTGGTATGGGCGGTCGGCCCGTTCATGGGCCCGGTGACTCGCAAGTTCATCAGCCGCAACGTGGGTTACCCGCTGCACTTCGACAACACTCGCAGCAAAACGCTGGGTGTGAACTACCGTGCAGCCAGTGAGACCCTGAAAGACCACTTTGAGCAGGTGCTGGAAGATGGCCTGGTGCGGCGGCGTTAACCTCGAGGGTAATGTCACCGATCAACTTGCATGACGAATGGCCTGCCATCCCTGGCGCGGGCGTTCGTCATGCAAGTACTGGCATCATGGTACTTGCTCCCTGAGATGTTGGCGTAGGGCCTGGTAACACTACCGAGATGATGCCTGTTGAGCCCCAAAAGCCGTCAATCTAGGCATGAGGAGTGATGTTTGGTGACTCCAAATGAGTGACGAATAACGACGAGTGACGGCTTTTGGGGCTCAACCCGAAGGGCTGGTCCCTTTTTCCGCCCAGCAGCGCCATCCGTTGTTTATGTAGAATGACTACACGGTACACCGGCTGACACCACTGGACGAAAAAATGCATCCAGCAGGTGTTATCTCGGTAGTGTTACCAGGCCCTAGCCCAGCGCGTAATCCGCTTGCGGCGTTTCGCTGGTAGCGCTCTGCAATTGCTCTACCAAAGCATCCACCTCATGCTCGGCCTGGCGAATAGACGCGGCCAACCGCTCCCCACCTTCTTCCTGATGCTCAACCGCAACGTAGTGAATGCGGGTAATGCCGATAAACTGCAGCACGGTAGTGAGGCCTGGTTCCAGATGATTCAGGTGAGCCAGATCGCCGCCGGGATTGAAGCCCGCGCCGCCCCGTGACGACAGGATGACCGCGTGGCGAGCACGATCAGCCAGTAGCGGCGTGAACGGATCTTCCGGCCGGGTTTCGTCATACTCCACCGTGCGGCCCATGCGCACTATCTGGTCCACCCATGCCTTCAGTGCAGCGGGCATACCGAAGTTATAAAGCGGCGCGCCGATTACCAGCACATCTGCCGCAATCAGCTCCTCAATTAATCGATCGCTTTCGGCCAGCACGCCTGCCATCCAGGGCTGCTGATTGGCGGCGGGTGTAAAGGCCGCTTCGATCCAGGGTTGGTCGATAATGGTCGGAGGGGTAGCGCCCAGATCCCGCTGGGTGACGGCGGTGTTTGCAGAGGCCGCTTGCCAGCGGCTGATAAAGCGTTGCGTCAGGCGGCGGCTGATGGAGCCGTGGGCGTCTTGACCGGCAAGGCCGGGGCGGGCGCTGGCATCCAGTTGCAGAAGGTGTGTCATGGTGGGCTCCTTGTTTTGTGAGTTGAACTCATTCATCGTTAAGCACAATACAAGCCTAGTGCCGGCCAATAAGGCGCCACAAACGATCATTATTTTCATTAATAGATGAGTTTAATTTAGTCATGAGCCCTCGCCGGTTACCGTCTCTTTCTGCCTTGCGCGCTTTTGAAGCCGCCGCCCGCCATGAAAGTGCCAAGCAGGCCGCCAGTGAGTTGTCTGTTACGGCCACGGCCATCAGCCACCATATTCGGGGCCTTGAGGAATCGCTGGGTGTGGCGCTGTTTGTGCGCAAGCCCCGGCAGTTGTTGCTGACACCCCAGGGCCGGGAACTGTTTCTGTCACTGGAGGCGGCCTTCGACAGCATTGGTGACGCGGTGGACCGCGTGAAAGCGGCGCCGACCCGCCTGGCAGCAACGCTGTCCACCACGCCAGCGGTGGCCGTGCGCTGGTTGTTGTCGTGGGTCTGCATGCTGCGTGATGCGCACCCGGAAATAGACCTGCGCATCCATGCCTCCCATGAACCGGTTGCCCTGGACGGGGTCACCGCCGACCTGGCCATCCGTTATGGCGATGGCCACTGGCCGGGGCTGATGGCGGAGAAGCTGTTCGATAACACCTTTATTCCGGCTTGCAGCCCTTATCTGAAACTGGACAACATGGCGGACTTAACCGACCACCCCCTGATTCACTTTCGTCCACACGGCGCCCTGGCGGCTCCCATGGACTGGGCCGGTTGGCAAAAACGAGCCCAGGTGGCGGGGCTGGATGTCAGCGCCGGGCTGGTGTTTTCCGACGAAACCCACGCCATCTCCGCCGCCATCGGCGGGCAGGGCGTGGCACTGATGAGCCGCACACTGATTGCCGATGAGCTGGAAGAAGGGCGACTGGTTCAGCCCTTCGGCCCGGAACTGGAAGGCAAGCCGTTCTATCTGGTGTACCCGGAAAATCGGCGGGATGACCCGGTGATTAAAGCGATTCGGGATTGGGTGATGGAGGTGCCGGGCGGGTTGTGTAATGGACTCGAGCGGGGCGCCGATGCGTCTGAATGGTTTGACTCGAAGAGTGCTTCACCGGGCCTTGATCCGCCTTGAATCATTGAACGATACCCGCCCCGCCGCTTTTGCACCACAACGGCACACCGGTGCGAGCATGTTGGGCACCAAAAGTGCGCAATTCGGGCTATTGGGGCTATGCCAGGCGGCAGGCTAGCCCGCCTTTTGGCACAGCTCGGCCAGCTTCTGGTCCAGCATATTGAGGATGTGGCGGCGGCTGATCACGCCCACCACCTTGTTGGCGGCATCCACCACCGGGTAGATCTTGGGCTTGGCGGCCAGCATTTGTTGGGCCAGGCTTAGCACGTCATCGGTGAGCGATACCGTCAGCACCTCGCTTTGCATCAAGTCCTTAACCGTGGCCACGCGCTGGTTGTGATACACCACCTGCAGCGCCGCCTGCAGGCATTCGCGCTCACTGATCCAGCCCACCAGCGTACCGGCGTCATCGGTGACCGGGCTGCCCAGCATGTCCAGTTTGATCAGGTTGCTGGAGGCTTCCACCACCGGCATCTCCGGGTGAATCGTCGCAAAACGCGTGCACATCAGGTCTTTGATGGATACAGAATCCATGGGGCTTACCTCTTGCTCTGGTTCGGGACCACAAAGGGTTCGGCCAGCACTTTCGCCGGCCACCAGGCACGTTACTGCGGGAACCATGCCAACTTGCCGCAAGCGATGCTGGCTCCCCTTTTGTAGGAGCGCCACTTGAGGCGCGAACTTTTACTGCCCGCCAAAAAATCGTTCCTTGACCTCAAGTTGACTTGAAGTGGCAAGCTAACCGGTAATATCAAGACACCGCCTCCCGGAGAGTGAGCATGAACCGTTCAACAGAGACACCCGACAACCCGTCAACGCTGTGGAAAAGCGTGGGTGGGCGCAATTGGGTGGAATCCCAGCAGCTGATTGATCACCTGTTCAAACCCATCGAGGGGTTGCTGGCCGAGGCGGTGGAATGCCAGTCGCCGCAGCGTGTTCTCGATATCGGCTGCGGCACCGGCGGCACCACCCGCGCGATCAGCCGTTATACCCGGGGTGAGGGGCAGGCAACGGGCGTCGATATTTCCGAGGTCATGATCGAGGCGGCACGGCAGGGTGCGAAAAAGAGCGGCGCAGAAAAGGCGGGCGCAGAGTTTATCTGTGCCGATGCAGAGAGCTATGATTTTGGCGAAGGCCGCTACGACATGCTGGTTTCGCGCTTCGGCATCATGTTCTTCGACGATCCCATCAAGGCCTTTCAGAACCTGAGGCGTGCCGCCGCCACAGACGCCCCTGGGCTGTTCGTCGCCTGGCGCTCCCCGCAAGAAAACCCCTTCATGACCGCCGCCGCCCGTGCAGCCAAATCCATGGTCTCATTGCCACAGCAGGCCCCGGACGCCCCCGGGCAGTTCGCCTTCACAGACGCTAAACGCGTGGAAAGCATTCTGGATTCAGCGGGGTGGAATCACATCAGCATCGAACCACTGGATTTCGAATGCACCTTCCCCGAGAGCGAGCTGGTCGGCTACTTCACCCGCCTGGGCCCGCTCGGCCGCGTTTTTCCCGACCTGGACGAAAAGACACAAGCCCGGCTCATTACCGTGGTCAGAGAAGCTTTCGAGCCCTTTGTGTTCGGCGATACCGTGAAATTCAACGCCGCCTGCTGGCAGATCAAGGCACGAGCATAGGGAAGCGCGGCCACTTCACAAAGGAGGTGTAGGAGCCCAACTAGAGGGGCGAACCCTCCCGTCTACCGCTTACCCCCAACACAGAAATAAAGCCCCTGAAGCTTATTCATTTATTTGCGCCCGAAGATTGTGTACATTCGGAACTGGATCACAAATAGAAAGATACCAATAACAACGGCTGGCCAGGGTGGCACGGCCTGAAGCGTGACTCAGGGGAAGGGATGCCAGTCCGGTTATCACCATATTCAGCACCACTGCGCCTGTTTACTGCCAAACGGGAGATAAGCCTGTGGAATTAGGCGTTCTACTGGCTATCGCCATTGGCGTCGTGCTGATCTTGGCCCAACAGAAACGGGCCGGCGGCGGAGCGTCTGCCTTCGGCTATCGCCGCAAACCCTATCTGCTTTCCAAAGCCGAACGCTCCTTCTACGGCGTGCTCACTCAAGCCGTGGGCGACAAGGCCCTCATCTTCTCCAAAGTCCGCGTCGCGGATGTGCTTGCTCCCCAGAAAGGCCTCAACCGATCCAACTGGCAACAAGCCTTCAACAAGATTTCCGCCAAACACGTCGATTTCCTCCTCTGCGACCCACACGACTGCGCCGTAAAACTGGCCATTGAGCTGGATGATGCCAGCCATGGTTCGGCCAAACGGCAGAAGCGGGATGCCTTTCTGGAGCGAGCCTGTGAATCGGCTGGGTTGCCGCTGATGAGAATCAGGGCTGCCAGGGGGTATGGGGTGGCAGATATTCGTCAGCAGGTTGAGGCGGTGCTTTTTCCGGTGCAGCACGGCTCGTCCCTGGAGGAGCCGGGACAACTTGAAGGGCAGGGCGTTGAAGTAACAGTCAGTGAGCAGGAAAGGGTAGGTAACCAGCCCGAGCGACAAGTAGGTAAGTCGATAGAGGCTCCCACTGGTGCCGAAGTCGCTGCTCAACCCGTTGCTCCTGCTTGTCATCAGTGTGGTGAAGTGATGGTGCTGCGGAAAGCCCGCTCGGGGAAGAATGCAGGGCAGCAGTTTTGGGGGTGTAGTGCATTCCCTAAGTGTCGGGGAGTGAGGAAGTGTTGAGTTGAAAGTGCACGGGGCAAGACTTGACCCTATTGTTCTGTGGTGCTGGCGGGGTTGGGGGGATTGAAGGATGACGAGGAGAATCTGGAGAGTGAGGTAAGGCTGTTGTATGTGGGGATGACGAGGGCAAAGCAGCAGTTGTTGTTGACGGGGAGTGGGGGGAATTGGTTTGTGGGAAGGTTTGGGGGGTAGTGAATTATATGCACGATGCAAGACCTGACCCCAATGTCCCCTTTTGCGGCAAAGGCAGGTCATGAATACGCAGTTTTATTAGAAATGGTTGGTGATCTTCAGATTTCATAATGTGGATTAATTTATAATTTGGTGAATGATAATGGCATTTAAGAAACCTGCTGCTAATGTTCCGGTTCCTGATAGTCCGGATCGTCTATTTAATGATTTGCCGCGACGTAAACATCCGAGTTTGTATGATCATCAAGGTCAGGTTTTGCGAACTTATGCTTCAGAAGCTTTGGATGCTTCGGATGTGGCACTCGAACTCCCAACGGGGAGCGGAAAAACTCTCGTGGGCCTTCTTCTCGGAGAGTGGAGGCGAAGGAAGTTTAAGGAAAGGGTGCTTTATCTTTGCCCGACCAAGCAGCTTGTTAAGCAAGTTGCAGAAGAAGCATCAGAGAAATATGGGATTTCTGTGGAGCCATTCACCGGCTCTGCAAGGGATTACTCACCTGCTTCGAAAGCGGCCTATCAAGATGGCAGGAAAATTGCTGTAACAACTTATAACAGTTTATTTAATAGTAACCCATTTTTTGATAATCCCGATGTGATTCTGGTTGATGATTCTCATTCTTCTGAAAACTATATTGCCTCTCAATGGACAGTGCATATTAAAGCGCAAGATGAACCGATACTGTTTAATGCCATTGCGTCAGTTGTTAATGGCTGTGTTACCAGTTCATGTTTTGCAAAGCTTCTAGGTGAAGAGGATTCTCTTAATGGGGCTTCTTGGGTTGATAAGATTCCTACACCTAAGATGGTTGAGATCGCAGGAGAGCTGCGGCAAGTCGTTTCAGAAAATATAGCAAATAGTGAAAACAGATATTCTTGGCTAATGATTTCTGATCATTTAGAGGCTTGCCATTTGTACCTCTCTCGTCTTGAAATCGTTATTCGTCCTCTCATACCGCCAACCTGGACGCATTCACCATTTTCAAGTGCCAAGCAAAGAATATTTATGTCGGCCACCCTTGGTGATGGTGGAGACCTTGAGCGATTGACCGGGCGATTAAATATAAAGCGGCTGCCTGTGCCTGATGGATGGGATAGGCAGGGCATAGGCCGTCGTTTTTTTATTTTCCCAGAAAGGTCTCTTCGTGAGGATGAGGTGATACAGCTTCGTAGAGATTTGATGAAAAGTGTAGGGCGGAGTCTTGTCTTGACGCCTAATAATAAGCTGTCAGATTTAATTGGAAGTGATGTTAAGGATTGCCTTGGATTTCCTGTCTTCAATGCAAGTGACTTAGAAAATAGTAGATCTGTTTTTGTGGAGAAGGATGCTGCTGTTGCTATCATTGCTAACCGTTTTGATGGAATAGATTTTCCGAACGATGACTGCAGACTTCTTTTTGTTGAAGGGCTCCCAAAAGCCACAAATTTACAAGAAAGATTTTTAATGACAAGAATGGGGGCAAACCTTCTTTTCAATGAACGTATTCAGACTAGGGTTATTCAAGCCATTGGGCGTTGCACACGTGGGATGAATGATTATTCGGCGGTAGTTGTAACAGGGGATGATCTCCCTGCTTACCTGACTGATCAACATAGGCGTAAATATTTTCACCCCGAGTTACAGGCCGAACTGGATTTTGGTGTTGAGCAATCAATGGATGTTGATATTCAAACGATTAACGATAATTTTAGTATCTTTTTAAAGCATGATACAGATTGGGAGGACGCCAACGAGGCAATTTTAGAGGTTAGGGCTACGGCTAATCAAGAGGGATTTCCAGCAATGGGGGAGCTTGCTGAAATTGTTAGTCATGAAATTAAATGGCAACAGTCAATGTGGAATGCTGACTATGCAATAGCTTATGAATTCGCTAGGGAAATTCTCGGGAAACTGGTTCACCCATCACTGCGAGGGTACAGAGCCCTTTGGTATTATCTGGCAGGCAGTTCAGCGGAACTTTCAACGAAAAATAACCTAGTTGATCTACAAGACCAAGCGGCGCTTCAGTTTAAGTCCGCTAAACGTGCGGCCTCCGGTATTCCATGGCTGGTTTCTCTGGCGCATCGTTTGATAGCTCAAGATTCCGTTGAAGAAATGAAAGATGCTTTAAACCTTCAGCAAATAGAAGCATTGGAGAACTATATATATTCTCTTGGGCTTTCTAATAATAGGAAGTTTGCTCAAAGGGAACGGGATATTCGAGAAGGTCTTAGATCTGAGAAAGGTTTTGAGCAAGCGCAAAAAATGCTGGGTGAGCATTTAGGGTTTTCCGCTGGTAAAGTCGAGGCTGATGCCTCTCCTGATCCATGGTGGCAATTGGGTGATACTGTTTTTGTATTTGAGGATCATGCAAATGCAAACCCTGAGACTGCCTGCATAGATGCCACAAAAGCTCGACAAGCTGCTTCCCATCCTAATTGGATCCGAGAGCATGTTGCTGGAGCTGAATTGGCTAGAGTTCATTCTATTCTTGTTACTCCAGCCATTAAAGCTAAGTCAGGAGCGATGCCTCATTTAAGTGATGTCGCTTATTGGGAATTAGATGATTTTAGGAAGTGGTCCGAGACCGTTCTAGTGAAAATTCGTGAATTGAGAAGTGCTTTTCGGGAGCAGGGAGATTTAGACTGGAGATCAAAAGCTTTAGAAGAGCTTCGCTCAATAAAAGCTGACGCATCCTCAATGCTTATGTGGTTTTCGGAGAATAAAGCACGCAATTTACTTCAGGAGGTGCCTTAAGATAGTGCAGTATACACAAAAGGAAGCAGCAACAGCGAATGAAGGAGGGGTGCGGGGCAAGACACTGCCCTGTACCCCCTTTTTTTCAGTGTTCAGTTACGATTTTAAATCGCGATATTTAATCCCAGGATAGCAATATGAAATCTGTTCTTTTGGCCGTTTTTATCATTTTATCCTATTCCTGTTCGAGCAATGACGAATTAATAGTTCTTGGAAATGGAGTCCACTTCTATCGTGTGTCTTCTCCGGAAATGTTAAATAATATTGATGCTGGTTATTGTAATGATATTGCACTGCGCGCCTTTGATAAATCTGGGTTTGCCATATGCCACATTGATGTGACAAATATAGATCGTCAATGCCCCCAAGGAATTAGGTGTGAAGGCGTTGAGTATGGCTTTGTAGAAAGTAAACTTTCATACATTGCTTATAATCTTGATGAAGATGGGTGGATAAAGTTATCTGACGTTAGTTCGAAATCATTCGGAGATCCTGAAATTTCAGAATCCAAACATGGAGCCAGTGGAACAATGGCAGCTGTGGTCATAACCAGACAGTCGTGGGGGCTAGGTGATAAGGTTTTCTCTCTGTCTGTTATGACGCACCATGACCAAAATGGTTATGTAGAAAGTGAGAGTTACATCTCTAGTGTTATACTGAACAGTAATGCCAAGAGTGGAAATTGAAATTCAGCGTTTCCCGCATCTTTAACTAAGGAGCCTCTGAATATCTCTATGCATTCTCAGCGTGATCTGAAGCGTGAAGATGCTCTCTATTTTCGGTTAATGGAGTAAATGTCTGTGAAATATGAAGGTTGCCTCGATGTGGAGGGTGGAGACTTCGAGTTAAAAGCACAACCGATAATATTGAGAAATGGTGATCTGTCATTTGTATTAAAAGGTAGAGATGAGTTTGGGGTTTTCCGAGTCGAAGGATTGGCTGCGAAAACTGAGCATGGCTTCTTCCTTGCTTCTCGAGTTCCGCTTATATACCCAGATTACGATGTAAGTGACTACGAAGAATACGCTACAATTCGGTTTGATAAAATCACGCTCAGTGTGAGTATGAAAAAGTGCAGTATTTCTGGAGTGTGGAAGCAGATAAAAGGAGAAGAGTGGAAATTTGATGGCGTGATTATTTCCAGTTAAGGCCGAACGAATCCGGGGTCAGGTCTTGCCCTGTGCGTCAACCCGCTACCAAAGGGCGCTAGAAAATCTGTCAATTCGCCGAAAGCTGGGGTCAGGTCTTTCATCGTGCATAGTGTTTTGAACGGGATCCGGGGTCAGGTCTTGTTCCGTGCATTAACCGGTTACCAAGGGGGGGGGGCTAGAATCCCTATCAATTAGGCCGACAGTGAGCAGAAATATCGGTTCCTCTATTGCTCAAATACACCCCTGATCCAGTTATGAACTATCGCTATGACGGCTTCACTTGATTGTTTGTATTCCTTTCGCCGCTGCCCCTATGCCATGCGTGCCCGCCTGGGCGTTTTGTTTGCGGGTTTGCAGGTTGAGCTGCGGGAAGTGACCTTGAAGAACAAGCCTGCGCAAATGCTGGCGATAAACCCTAAAGGCACCGTGCCGGTTTTGCGGCTTGCTGATGGTGCTGTGATTGACGAAAGCCGGGACATCATGGTGTGGGCGCTAGAACAGCAGGATCCACAGGGGCTTTTAGACGCAACGGTTCTGGATCAGGCGAATGCGCTGATTGAGCAAAACGATAATGAGTTCAAGTATTGGCTGGACCGCTACAAATACGCCGATCGCCATGTCGAGATGACTCAGACCGAGTATCGGCAACGGGGAGAGGGCTTTCTTCAGGTTCTGGAGTCGTTGCTGGAGAGCCGCGCTTACTTGCTTGGGGATGCCCCGACCATCGCGGATATTGGTGTGATGCCGTTTGTCCGCCAATTCGCCCATGTGGATCGCGATGTATTTAACCAGCTGCCTTACCCGAATCTGCAGCGGTGGTTACAGGGCTGGTTGGCGCACCCACTCTTCCTGCAAACCATGATCAAGGTGCCGGTATGGCAGGAGGGCGATGAGGTGGTGGTTTTCCCTGCTCGTCCCTGAGTGATGCCCGGGCCTTGTCCCGTGCGTTAACCCGCTCGCAAAGGGCGTTAGAGCATCGATCAACCGGCCCGCTTTCCCGACCGTGCGCTATCAATACCCATGGACAGATCAGGTATACTCGCGGCTTTTATCTCGTTGGGTGATGTTTCATGCAGGCCTCGTCTTCTTCCGTTCCCTCTTATGGCTGGCGCCAGCGTCTGACCGTTTGGCTTGAGTCCTCGTTATTCGGGAACAGCATTACCGCGCTGATTCTCCTGAACGCCATTATCCTCGGGGTGGAAACCTCCGCGGTGGCCCAGGAGCGGGCAGGGCAGTGGCTTACCCTGGTGAATCAGGTGATTCTGGTGGCGTTTACGGCGGAGATCGCGCTCAAACTGGTGGCTTTTGGCCCTCGTTTTTTCCGCTCCGGTTGGAATGTGTTTGATTTCCTGATCGTCGCCATTTCCCTGGCGCCAGCCTCCGGACCTTTGGCTATCTTGCGAAGTCTGCGCATTCTGCGGGTGCTGCGTCTGCTGTCATCGGTGAAGCGACTGCGTATGTTGGTGGAATCCCTGATGCAGGCGTTGCCCGGCATCGGCTGGACGGCGGCGCTGCTGCTGATGATGTTCTACATCTTTGCGGTGATGGGCACGGAGCTGTTCGGTGAGGCGTTTCCACAGTGGTTTGGCACTCTGGGCGCGAGCATTTATAGCCTGTTCCAGATCATGACCCTGGAAAGCTGGTCCATGGGGATCGCCCGGCCTGTGATGGAGGTGTATCCCATGGCCTGGATCTTCTTTGTGCCCTTTATTTTGATTTCCAGCTTTATGGTGCTGAACCTGTTTATTGCCATCATTGTGAGCGCGACTCAGGAAGTACACGAAAGCGAGCAGCGCGCCGAGCGGGAAGCCAATAATCTGGTTGCCCACGATGAGCGCCAGGAAATGCTGGACCTGATGCGTACCATGCACGCAAAAATCGTGGCACTGGAAGCGGCCCAGCAGAGCAAGGCCGATTCATAAATCCACCTGTGGCGGCGTCAGGGCCGCCACTTCAGGCCTGGGCTCAGGTCTGCACCGTATCGCTGCCTGGCCGAATCTCCCGCCCCGTTGCCTCATTGAGTAAGCTTGGCCTACTAGCTCGTCTGCGTTTCCTTTACCGCCTCCTGAAAAGGCGATGAGGACGTAATGTTCGAGGCGTTGAGCTGTTCCACAATCTTCTTGAGCTTGTGGCGCTGTCTCATGGAGGTCAGCTGTTTGGTGTCCCAGGAGGCGGGGCTGAGAGAGAATTCACTGGCGTTGTAAGCCAGATCGAAGCCCCGCTCGGCGCCGATGGGTTTGTTCTCGGGGCCATAGATACCGATCAGCCGCAGGGTGAGGTGGGTGAACTCCAGATCGCCCTGGGGCATGTGCCCGTCCATCTTGATGCCCTCACAGCGGGCGATGCGCTCAACCAATTCCTTGAACGTGCCGATATGGGAGAAGCCGCCCGGTTTAATCGGGCCCTGGCGTGTGTTCTCCGACACATTCACTGCGCCTGAAGTGGGATTGTGTCTTTCCGGGTTTTCGTCGCCCTTGTTGTACTCCTGCTCGAAATCCGTCACATCCATGGTGATGGTGCCCTGGGAGGTATGGAGTTCGGCGATGATGTATTGCACGAAAACGGATTCGGCGCTCATGTTGCTGATCAGGCAGAGCGCATTGATGTCCTTGTTGCGCCCACGATTAATGATCAGGCGCGGGCTGCGTTGCCGGCGGAAACCCAGATAGAGGAGTTGCGCGTAAACGATCCAGATAACCAGTGAGCTGAAACTGGCGACGACAGAAAGGATTTTTTGATGCTGTGCAATCCAGTCAAGCATGAAGGCTTCCTCCTTGATGCAGGCTGATCACGCGTTGCCGTCTTGCCCTCTGTGGTGGAGAAAGCAGCGCTCACGCGGCGGTGAGTACGCGACTTGAATGATGCTCTGTTGTCGGCGGCGCTTCAGCCTGTTCTGGTGACAGAACGGTTACTGTACCGAAGGCACGGTGGGGGAGACGAGGGGCAGAAAGGCCCGGTTATGCAGAACAGGCCAGTCTGGTGTTAAAAAAAGAAAAACCCCGGCGGGTAAGCCTACCGAACAACAAGACATCCACAACTTGGCAAGTCTCCTACCGATCAGGTGGTGGTTGGCTGATGCCTGGCTACCCGTAGGCTCAGTATTCTGGGGCAATGGATCAGTATGGCGACGGTGACCTGAGCGGGCTATCAACAAGCCGCACCGGGCGACACGACGTACTACCCTGGGATTGGTAGGCAGACGAGCGGCATTTTCCTGCCCGCGTGCGGATTTTATACTACCTGGTAGTATAATTTCGTCTGCGTGAGGTTTCGTATGGCTATGGTGAAGAAGAGCATTACTGTGACAGAGCAGCAGGATAGCTGGATCAAGATCCAGATTGAGACCGGACACTACGGTAATGAGAGTGAAGTGGTGCGTGAGCTGATTCGCGAACGCCAGTTGCGCGAGCAGGAAGGTGCTCGTGAGGTGCAGGTAATTCGCGCCAAATTGCGCGAAGCGGAACAGGCTGGTTTTACGAGGCAGAGTTCAGATGAGCTGCTGAAAGAGATCCAGGACGGATTGGGAAGGGATGACGTATAAACTCAGTAATGCGGCCAAAAGGGATGTGGCTCGAATTTACTGGCGCGGTGTTGAGATATTTGGTGAAGAGCAGGCGGTTCGGTATTTTGAGGCTCTGATTCAGCGTTTTGAGCGTATCGCACAAGCACCTCGTCTCTACCCTTCGGTTGAGTATATTCAGGAAGGTTATCGTCGTAGTGTCTGTGGAGTGGATAGTATTTACTATCGAGTCAATGGCAGTGTGGTCGAAATCATGCGGGTGCTTGGGCGCCAAGACACTGATGAAAATTTGTAGGCCCAACAAAGAAAAACCCCGGCGGGTAAGCCGGGGTTTTTTGTTTCCAGTCCTGCCCTTGTGAGGCGGGCCGGAAATACGTTGCCGGGCCTGAGCGCCGAATTGCATCCGGCGTCAGGCTTTGGGCATCAGGCGTTTATCAAACCCGTTCAATGACGGTAGCGATACCCTGACCCAGGCCGATACACATGGTGGCAAGACCGATTTGGCCGTCTTTCCATTCCATGACGTTCAGCAGGGTGCCGGTGATACGCGCACCGGAGCAGCCCAGCGGGTGACCCAGGGCGATAGCGCCGCCGTTCAGGTTCACTTTCTCTTCCATTTTGTCGATCAGCTTCAGGTCCTTGGCCACCGGCAGGGACTGTGCAGCGAACGCTTCGTTCAGTTCTACATAGTCGATGTCGTCGATGGTCAGGCCTGCGCGGGCCAGCGCTTTCTGGGTGGCGGGTACGGGACCGTAACCCATGATGGCCGCGTCACAACCGGCTACGGCCATGGAGCGGATCTTGGCACGAGGCTTCAGGCCCAGGGCCTGGGCACGTTCGGCACTCATGACCAGCATGGCGGAGGCACCGTCAGACAGGGCAGAAGAAGTACCGGCAGTGACGGTACCGTTGGCCGGATCGAAGACCGGACGCAGTTTCTGCATGTCTTCGATGCTGGCGCCGGGACGGATCACTTCGTCGATTTCGCACAGCACTTTGTGACCGTTCTGGTCGTGACCTTCGATGGGAACGATTTCGTTGTCCCAACGACCTTGCTGGGTGGCTTCCCACGCCAGGCGGTGTGAACGAACGCCGAAGGCGTCCTGTTGTTCACGGGTGATGCCGTGCATCTTGCCCAGCATTTCTGCGGTCAGGCCCATCATGTTGGATGCCTTGGCAGCCACTTTGGACATTTCCGGGTTCAGGTCGATGCCGTGATCCATGGCCACGTGGCCCATGTGCTCTACACCACCGATAACAAATACATCGCCGTTGCCGGTCATGATGCTTTGTGAGGCGGAGTGCAGTGCCTGCATGGAAGAACCACACAGACGGTTCACGGTTTGTGCAGCGCTGGTGCGCGGCAGACCGGCCAGCATGGAGATGTTACGGGCGATGTTCATGCCCTGCTCTTTGGTCTGGTTTACACAGCCCCAAATTACATCTTCAGTGAGCTGGGTGTCCCAGTTCGGGTTACGGGCCATCAGCGCCTGGATCAGCTGGGCTGACAGTTTTTCGGCACGCACGTGACGGAACTGGCCATTACGGCTCTTGCCCATGGGGGTACGGACCGCATCGACGATAACAACGTCTTTTGGATTCAAACTCATATCACTAACTCCTGCTTGTCCGTGGCTTAGGCGAAGAAAGACTCGCCCTTGGCGGCCATGTCTTTGAGCATCTGCGGTGCTTCGTAGATGCCACCCAGGTGCGCGTACTTGTCACACAGCGCGACGAATTCTTTAACGCCAACACTGTCGATGTAACGCAGCGGACCGCCACGGAAGGGAGGGAAGCCGATGCCGTAGATCATGGCCATGTCGGCCTCGGCAGCGGAACCTACGATGTTGTCTTCCAGGCAGCGAACGGTTTCGGTGCACATGGGAATCATCATGCGGGCAATGATTTCGTCCGCATCGAATTCCTTGGTGTCCGCAACGTGCGGCTTGATCAGTTCGTAGGTGGACTCGTCGACGACCTTCTTGGTTTTGCCTTTCTTGTCCAGCTCGTACTTGTAGAAGCCGATGCCGTTCTTCTGGCCGTAGCGCTCGTTTTCGAACATGACGGTAGACACATCTTTGAAGTCGTACTGCATGCGCTCGGGGAAGCCTTCAGCCATGACCTGGGCCGCGTGAACACCGGTGTCGATGCCTACCACGTCCATCAGGTACGCCGGGCCCATGGGCCAGCCGAACTTCTGCATCACTTTGTCGACCGCCTGGAAATCGGCACCGTCGCGCATCAGCATGCCGAAGCCGCCGAAGTAGGGGAACAGTACACGGTTCACCAGGAAGCCGGGGCAGTCGTTAACCACGATGGGGGTTTTGCCCATTTTCTGGGCGTAGGCCACCAGGGTGCCAACGGTTTCGTCGGAGGTCTTTTCACCACGGATCACCTCCACCAGCGGCATCATGTGTACCGGGTTGAAGAAGTGCATGCCGGCGAAGTCTTCCGGACGCTTCAGGGCTTCAGCCAGTTTGGTGATGGAAATGGTGGAGGTGTTGGAGGCCAGCACGGTGCCCTCGGTCACTTCGCCTTCCACTTCCGCCAGTACGGACTGCTTGACCTTCTGGTTCTCAACAACCGCTTCAACGACCACGTTCACGTTGCCGAAGTCGCCGTAGTTCAGGGTCGGGCGGATGGAGGACAGCACTTCGGCCATTTTGGCCGGCTTCATTTTCTTGCGATCAACGCGCTTGGTCAGCAGTTTGCTGGCTTCGCTCATGCCCAGGTCCAGCGCCTTGTCGGCGATGTCCTTCATGATGATCGGGGTGCCTTTGGAGGCAGACTGGAAGGCGATACCGCCGCCCATGATGCCTGCGCCCAGTACCGCAGCCTGGTTGATCTCTTTGGAGGCCTTGGCGGTTTTGCCGTTGACCTTTTTCACTTGCTGGTCTGCCAGGAACAGGCCGACCAGGCAGGTCGCCTGGGAAGACTTGGCCACTTTGGCGAAGCCTTTGGCTTCCACTTCCAGTGCCTTGTCGCGGTTCATGCCACCGTGCTTCTGCATGGTGTTCACGGCCGCTACCGGTGCCGGGTAGTTCTTGCCAGCCTGACCCATCACCATGGCGGTGCAGGTCTGGAAGGCCATCATGTTTTCCATGGGCGGCAGTTTCAGCGGCTCGAGCTTCTCGGCGCGCTTGGCGCGGAAGTCGATCTTGCCGGCCAGGCACTGCTTGACCAGATCGATGGCGGCGTTTTGCAGTTCGTCGTGAGCGACGACCGCGTCAGCCACGCCGTCTTTCAGCGCTTTGTCGGCCTTGTGCTGGCCAGCAGCGGCGATCCACTCAACAGCGTTGTCCACACCGACCAGGCGGGGCAGACGCACGGTGCCGCCGAAGCCCGGGTACAGGCCCAGCTTCACTTCCGGCAGACCTACCTGGGCTTTTTCGCTCAGCACGCGGAAATCTGCAGCCAGGCACATTTCCAGGCCGCCACCCAGGGCGATGCCGTTAACGGCTGCCACTTTGGGAATGTCGAGATCTTCAAAAGCGTTGAAGACTTCGTTGGATTTCAGACACCAGCCGGCGATTTCGTCTTCCGGCAGTTTGAACATGTCTGTGAATTCGGTGATGTCGGCGCCAACAATGAAAACCCCTTTGCCGGAAGTCACGATCAGGCCTTTGATGTCGCTGTTACCTTTAACAGCTTCCACAGCCTTACCGAGGTCTTCCACGGTTTCCTGATTGAACTTGTTAACGGACTCGCCCTGAAGGTCAAACTTCAGTTCGGCGATGCCGTCGTCAAGCAGTTGTACGCTTACGGCGTTGCCTTGATAGATCATAGCTTCTGCTCTCCAGTCCCAAAGTACGCGGTTTAAATGACCGCTTTGGTGTGCCCCAGGCCCCGAAATTCGGGGTGGGCGCGTCGCTTACATGGCATTCATGTGAGTGTTTGCTTACATAAACGACGAAACTCGTAGGCCCGCAAGTATAGGGAAGCGGGATGACTTTTTTAGCCCTAATTTGTGACTATCTGGTCGGGTTGGCGATTGCGGGGCGCCGTATGGCGAAAATTTCATCACTTGCTCCTTGTGTTCGTGCTGTTCGGGCGACGCCGTGGCAGACTGCCGGGCTTGAGCTTCCACTGTAGGAGCGCCACTTGAGGCGCGAACCGCGGTAACGCGGAATCGTTCGCAGAACGATCCCGATCTTCGCTGTCGGTCGGTTCGCGCCTCCAGTGGCGCTCCTACAAAAAAGTCGCGCCACCAGGTCACCGAGCACTGTCATGCCCATGGACAAACCCAGCTTGCCCAAGATCACCCGCCGGCCGCAGCACACGCCGGACTGGCCCGATGTGCCGCCCATGCTGGCGCGGATTCTGGCCGGGCGGGGGGTGACCGATCCGGCATTGCTGGACCTGGGTCTGAAACGTCTGCCGCATCCTGAGCAGTTCACTGGTTTGCGTGGGGCTGTGGCGTTGCTTTTACAAGGGCGAACTGACCACTGGCGCATCTGCATTGTGGGCGACTACGACGCGGACGGTGCCACGGCCACCACGCTGATGGTGCGGGGCCTGGAGCGGCTGGGCTACCCGCGCCCGGATTTCCTGGTTCCAGACCGCTTTGAATACGGCTATGGCCTGTCGCCGGCCATCGTCGATCTGGCCAAAGAGCTGTATGACCCGGACCTGATCATCACCGTGGATAACGGTATTGCCAGTGTGGATGGGGTGGCCGCTGCGCGAGCGCAAGGCATGCGAGTGCTGATTACCGACCATCACCTGCCCGGCGATACCCTGCCGGAAGCGGATGCGCTGGTGAACCCGCGCCTGCCCGGTTGTGAGGATTTCCCCGCCACCAACCTGGCCGGGGTCGGAGTGGCGTTTTATTTGTTGATGGACCTGCAGCGGGCGTTGCGCGAGCAGGGCGTCACCGCCAGCGCGCCGATTACCGATCTGCTGGACCTGGTGGCGCTAGGGACAGTAGCCGATGTGGTGGTGCTGGACGATGCCAACCGGGTGCTGGTGGAGCAGGGCCTGCGGCGGATTCGTGCCGGCAAGGGCTGCCCGGGGATCCGCGCGCTGCTGCAAGTGGCCGGCCGCGATCCCAGCCGGGTATTGGCGGCGGACATGGGCTTCGCGGTGGGGCCACGGCTGAATGCGGCGGGGCGGCTCACCGACATGACCCAGGGCATCGCTTGTTTGTTGGCGCAAACCGATGCCGAAGCCACCGAGATGGCCCAGGACCTGGACACCATCAACCGGGAGCGCCGTTCCATCGAACACGGCATGCGCGATGCGGCCATGGAGGAGGTGGCCCGGCTGGATGCGGACAACCTGCCGGCGGGCCTGTGCCTGTATGGCAAGGAGTGGCACGAAGGGGTGGTGGGGATTCTTGCCTCGCGAGTAAAGGAAGCGATTCACCGGCCGGTGATTGCCTTTGCTCCGGCCCAGCAGCGCGGCCAATTGAAGGGCTCGGGCCGTTCGATACCCGGTTTGCACCTGCGTGATGCGCTGGATGCGGTGGCCACGGCCAATCCCGGGCTGCTGAGTAAATTCGGTGGCCACGCCATGGCGGCGGGGCTGTCGCTGGAGCTGGAAAAGCTGGACGCCTTCAAGGCGGCCTTTGAAAAAGCGGTGGGTGAGCTGCTCTCTCCGAAAGCGCTGGAGCGCATTGTGGAAACGGACGGCGAGCTGGAAGACCACGAACTGTCGCTGACGAATGCCGAATTACTCAGCCACCGTTTTCCCTGGGGGCAGGGGTTCCCGGCGCCCAGTTTCGATGGCGAATTCGAGGTGCTGAAGCACCGTATCGTCGGCGAGCGTCACCTGAAACTAACGCTTGGCTTGCCGGGCGTCAGCGGGGTGATTGATGCCATTCATTTCAATGTGGCGGTGGAAGCGCTGCCCAGTCGTATCAACAAGGTGCGCGGGGTGTATCGCCTGGAGGTCAACGAATTCCGTGGCCAGCGTAATCCCCAGCTGCTGTTCGAGCATTTGATTCCGCTTTGATCGGTATGATGGGGGATGTCGGATTACGGCTACGCCTAATCTGACCTACAAAACCCGCCCCCGGTGGTTGGGTAGGTTGAATTCACCCAAGGGCACAGAGAGCCTGAAAGGCGTAATCCAACATCGGGCCCCAAATCGAAACCGCTTTATACGGCGAACCTCCAGGGCTTCCTCCCATCGCCTTCCTGCAAAATTGTCGACAATGCTGTCGGCGGCCCCGGTTTTTGCTAGCATTGCGCCTCGCGCTCACCATCGGGCGCCTGTTTTACCAGGGTACGGCCCAAAAGGCCGTGCCGGCATTGACTGCGCGGGGTGGCTATCGTCCACCGCCGTGTTGTGTCCTTAACGGAGGGGACTCAAATGAAGACCATACACAAGCACCGCCTGAAGGTGGTCAACGAAGTGCAGGAGCTACGCCTGCCCGAAGAAGGCAAGGTACTGCGGGTGGATTACATCCCCCAGGAAGCGGTGATTTTCATGTGGGTGGAAGTGGACGCGGACACCGTGATCGACACTCCGAAAGAAGTGCGCACCTTCAAGGTGTTCACCACTGGCTCGGGCATTCCCAACAATGCCAGCTATATCGGCACCACCATTGATAACATGAAGGGCGAGGCTCACCACGTTTACGAGTTGAGAGACTGACGTAGGTGTGTCCGGGGCGCCTCGACAAAGCCGCTGTAGGAGTTCCTCTTGAGGGACGAATCCGAGCCTTGGCGAGGAAACAGGCGATGCGGGTGTCGCCTGATCATTCTGGAGATCTCGGTTGCTCTGCTGCTCCGAACCGAATCCTGGGCAGACTCTGCGGACGATTTCCACGCTGACGCGTGGTTCGTCCCTCAAGAGGAACTCCTACAAGCGGCTTCGTTATAAACGTGCGGGTCGATGCCCCTAGGGCCCGGGGATGGTCTGACCCTCGTCAGCCAACCCGCAAACCGTTAGACTGCGCTGTTTTCCGCGTATCAATTCTGCCAAGCACTTATTCTAGAGAGACGTAATGGAAGTCAATCCGCTGCGAACCCACCTTTCCGACCTGTCTGAGCGTGTCGAAGCGCTTAGGGGGTATCTTTGACTACGATCAGAAGAGTGAACGTCTGACCGAAGTCGAGCGCGAGCTTGAAAACCCGGATGTCTGGAGCGATCCGGACTATGCCCGGGCCCTGGGCAAGGAACGCGCCCAGCTGGAAATGGTCGTGAACACCATCAACGATGCCTCCCAGGGAGTGGAAGACACCTCCGCCCTGTTGGATCTGGTGGTGGAAGAGGGGGACGAAGACACCCTCACGGAAGTGGAAAGCGACCTGCGGGATCTGGAAAAAATGGTGGCGGATCTGGAATTCCGGCGCATGTTCTCTGGGCAGATGGATGCCTGCAGTGCCTACCTGGATATCCAGGCCGGTTCCGGTGGCACCGAGGCCCAGGACTGGGGCGAGATGATGCTGCGCATGTACCTGCGCTGGGGTGAAGCCCACGGCTTCAAGACCGAGCTGGTGGAAGCCTCCGCCGGCGATGTGGCCGGCATCAAGTCTGCCACTATCCGTTTCGAAGGCGAGTACGCCTACGGTTGGCTGCGTACCGAAACCGGTGTGCACCGGTTGGTGCGCAAGAGCCCGTTCGATTCCGGCGGCCGCCGCCATACCTCGTTCAGTTCGGTGTTCGTGTCCCCGGAAGTGGATGACGATATCGATGTGGATATCGACGTGGGCAGCATGCGGGTGGATACCTACCGGGCCTCTGGTGCGGGTGGTCAGCACGTTAACCGGACTGATTCGGCGGTGCGCCTGACCTATGAATACACTGATGATGGTGGCGAAAAGCACACCCTGGTGACCCAGTGTCAGAGCGGGCGTAGCCAGCACCAGAACAAGGATCAGGCCTTGAAGATGATGCAGGCCAAGGTCTACGAAGTGGAAATGCAGCGCCGCAACGCGGAAAAACAGGTCCAGGAAAGCAACAAGTCGGATATTGGCTGGGGCAGCCAGATCCGCTCCTATGTACTGGATGATGGCCGCATCAAGGATCTGCGCACCGGCGTAGAGAGCCACAATACCCAGCAGGTATTGGACGGCGCGCTGGATCAGTTTATCGAAGCCTCCCTGAAAGCGGGATTGTGATGATGCTGGATGCCAGATTGCTGGCATCGGGCGCTTTACCGGAAGCCTAACGCTATGAGCCAAGACGAAACCACACCGAATGCCGACGCCTCTCAACAGGCTGCTGCCGAAAACCGTCTGATCGCAGAACGTCGCGCCAAGCTGGCCGAGCTGCGCGAGGGTGGCAATCCGTTCCCCAATCATTTCCGCCGGGATTCCCTGGCCGCCGACTTGCAGGCGCAGTATGGCGAGTTCACCAAGGAAGAGCTGGAAGAGAAGAATATTCAGGTGGCAGTGGCCGGCCGCATGATGCTGGACCGCAAAGCCTTCAAGGTGCTGCAGGACATGTCCGGGCGCATTCAGATTTTTGCGCCCAAGGATGAAACCCGCGACGTGCGCAAAGAGACCAAGAGCTGGGATCTGGGCGACATCATCGGGGTGCGCGGTACGCTGTGCAAATCTGGCAAGGGCGATCTGTATGTGATGATGGATGAGTACCTGCTGCTCACCAAGTCACTGCGTCCGTTGCCCGAGAAGCACAAGGGTCTGACCGACACCGAGGCCAAATACCGCCAGCGTTATGTGGACCTGATCGTCAATGAAGATACGCGCAAGGCGTTCCAGATTCGCGCCAAGATCGTGGCGGGCATTCGTAACTTCCTGGTGCAGAAAGACTTTGTGGAAGCCGAAACCCCGATGTTGCAGGTGATCCCCGGCGGCGCCACCGCGCGCCCCTTCATCACCCATCACAACAGCCTGGACCTGGACATGTACCTGCGCATTGCGCCGGAACTGTACCTGAAGCGGCTGGTGGTAGGCGGCTTCGAGAAGGTGTTCGAGATCAACCGTAACTTCCGTAATGAAGGCCTCTCCACCCGGCATAATCCGGAATTCACCATGCTGGAGTTCTATCAGGCATACGGTGATTACCACGACCTGATGAACCTGACCGAGGACATGCTGCGTACCCTGGCCGAGACGGTACTGGGCACCACGGATGTGGCCTATCAGGGAGATGTGTACGATTTTGGTAAACCGTTTACCCGGATGACGGTATTCGATTCCATTTTGCATTTTAATCCGGATATGGATGCCGCCAAGCTGGCGGACCCGGACGGCGCCCGTGAAATCGCCACCGGGCTGGGCATTCCGCTCAAGGATGGTTACGGGTTGGGCAAGGTGCAGATCGAGATCTTCGAGAAGACGGTGGAACACCGCCTGAAAGATCCCACCTTCATTACCGAATACCCCACCGAGGTGTCGCCGTTGGCGCGCCGCATGGACGATAACCCCTTCGTGACAGAGCGGTTTGAGTTCTTTGTGGGTGGCCGTGAAATCGCCAACGGTTTCTCCGAGCTGAACGACGCTGAAGATCAGGCCGAGCGTTTCCGCCAGCAGGTGGAAGAGAAAGCCGCGGGTGACGACGAAGCCATGTTCTACGACGAAGATTACGTGGTCGCGTTGGAGCACGGGCTGCCGCCGACGGCCGGAGAGGGCATCGGTATCGATCGTCTGGTAATGTTGTTCACGGATGCTCCGTCCATTCGTGACGTGATTCTATTCCCGCATATGCGCCCCCAGGGGCGGTGATGGCGGTTTTTTCGGGCGCGTGTTGCGCCCGCCGTTTGCGGGTTTGAGGTCGGGAGAGCGACACACAAATTCAGGGCTGACAACAAAGGCTGGCTGTGTCCATGACAAGTGCAATTCAGTACCAGGGAAGAAAAGCGCGCCGCACCGGTAGCGAGCAGCGCCGACAGGCAATTCTTGAGGCCTCACTGAGCATTATCGTGCGCGAGGGTATTCGTGCCGTTCGACACCGTGCGGTAGCCCGTGAAGCGGAAGTGCCGCTGTCGGCGACCACCTATTATTTCAAGGATATTTCCGACCTGATCGCAGACACCTTCACGCTGTTCGCTGAGCGGGCCATGAAGGAAGTGATCGAGCCGTTCAAGGAACAAGCGTTCGGGCTGATGTCACAGTTTTCCCGCGATAGCCTGGAAAACCCGCAAGAGCGGGATCGACTGGTGAAGATGCTGGCGCAAATGATGGCCGCCTTCATCGTGGATGAACTGCAGAATCGTCGTGACCATGTGGTGGCCGAACAGGCGTTTATTCAGGAAGCGATTCTGGATGCCCGGCTGCGTGAACTGGCGGACATGTACCTGCGCCAGCATGTGGAGACGCTGACCATGGCCTGCGAACTCTTCGGCTGCAAGGAGCCAAAGCTGGACGCAGAGCTGATATTTGCGACCTTCCTGACTATCGAGCAGCGCTTGCTGGTGCACCCGGAAAAAATCTCCCAGGAGTTTGTCGAGAAGCGCATGTACAACATGTTGGATAAAGTCGTTCCCCTCCATGCTTGATGTGGATGCCGCGAACACGTCTGGCAGCAAGACCGTGCCGTTAGAGCCGGGCTGGAAACGGCATCTGGCGGGCGAATTCGAGCAGGATTACATGGCGCAACTGCGTGCCTTCCTGGCGGAGCAGAAGCGCGCGGGGAAAACGGTTTTCCCGCCGGGGCCGGATATTTTTAACGCCTTTAACCTGACGCCCTTTGAGCAGGTGAAGGTGGTGATTCTGGGCCAGGACCCCTACCACGGCCCCAATCAGGCCCATGGCCTGTGTTTTTCCGTTCAGCATGGTGTAAAGACACCGCCATCACTGGTGAATGTCTACAAGGAAATTCACCGGGATCTGGGTTTTGAAATTCCTTCCCATGGCAACCTGATCCATTGGGCTGAGCAGGGTGTGTTGTTGCTCAATGCGGTGCTTACTGTCGAGGCCGGGCAAGCCGCTTCGCACCAGAAGCAGGGCTGGGAGAGGTTTACCGACGAAGCCATCGAACACTTGAATCGTGAGCGTGAAGGGTTGGTGTTTCTGCTTTGGGGCAGCCATGCCCAGAAGAAGGGACGCCTGATCGACCGCGATAAGCATTGTGTGCTCTCTGCTCCGCATCCTTCGCCGTTATCCGCCTATCGGGGCTTCCTTGGCTGCGGCCATTTCTCCCGTGCCAACCAATATTTGCTGCAGCAGGGCAAAACGGCCATCGATTGGTCGGTGCCTGAAAATTAACAATTAATAATGAATAGTTAATAGATGCGCGGTTGGTCACCTCGGACTCTTCAAGTCCTGGGGGCGCGCCTATAGCATGAACGCGGCTTCAGACGTTGCTGAATAGATGGGGTGGCCCGCGCAAATTATTAACTGTTAATTATTAACTATTCACTGCTTTATGGAGTTGTCGTGTCTGACTGCGTGTTGTTTTCCGAAATCGAAACCCGCTGCGGCCGTGTGATCGCCCGTGCCACCCTGAATGCCCCCAAATCCCTGAACGCGCTAAGCCTGGAGATGATCCAGTTGTTGAGCGAGAAGCTGGATGCCTGGGAGCAACGTTCTGATGTGGTGGCGATCTGGCTGGATGGCGCGGGCGGCAAGGCGCTCTGCGCGGGCGGCGATATCGTGCAGATGCACAAGTCCATGGTGAAGCACGCGGGCGAAGGCCGTAATCCGTTTACCGAAGAATATTTCGCAGCGGAATATGTGCTGGATTACCGGCTGCATACCAGCGCCATCCCGGTCATCGTTTATGGCGATGGCATTGTTATGGGCGGCGGTATGGGGCTGTTACAGGGTGCCGACTTCCGGCTGGTGACGCCGCGCTCGCGCATGGCCATGCCGGAAATCACCATCGGCCTGTTCCCGGATGTGGGTGGCAGCTGGTTTCTGAATCGTCTGCCCGGCCGGGTGGGGTTGTTCCTCGGCCTCACCGGGGTGCACATCAACGGTCGCGAAGCCGTAGAAATTGGCATGGCGGACCGCATGGTGGACGCCGATGCCGACAGCCTGCTGGATGCACTGGCCGAGCAGGATTTCGCGGATGATGAAGCCGAAAACCGCGCGGTGATCTACCGCTTGTTCAAGCAGCAGGCGGCGGACATGAGTGATCTGCCTCATCCGTTGATCGACCATCTGCCGTTGATCAACCGTTTGTGTGATGGCGAAAGCATCGCGGTGGTTACCGAGCAGCTGCTGAACGTCAAAGAGCGCGACCGCTGGCTGGACAAGGCACTGGGCAACCTGGAGCGCGGTTGCCCGCAAACCGCCCACCTGGTGTGGGAGCAGCTGGACCGCTCTACCTATTACGATTTGGCTGAAGTGTTCCGCATGGAGTGGTGCCTGGCGGTGCAGTGTTCCTTGCACGGGGATTTCCGCGAAGGGGTGCGGGCCTTGTTGATCGACAAGGACGGCAAGCCCGGTTTCCGTCACCGTGATGTGGCGTCGGTGCCGAAAGACTACATCGAAGGGTTCTTCCGCTGCCCGGCGCCGAAGCATCCGCTGGCGGATTTGGGTAAGCCCCGGTAATCCCGGCAACACAAAACAAAAAAGGCGCTTCGGCGCCTTTTTTGTTTAGGAAGGGGCCGGTTGGGGTAGGTCGAATTAGCCGAAGGCGTAATCCGACACATGGGTAGGCTCCATTGCCAGGTCGGCTGTCGGATTACGCCTTCGGCTAATTCGACCTACGGGCGCGTGCGGACTCCGTGGGTCTTAATCTTTCCAGGGCAATGTATAGGGCAGGGTGCCGAGCTGGCTGTTTAGCGGTTGCTCGTCCTTGAAGAGTACGCCGTCGGTGTCGCGGCGCAGTACCACCAGTGCGCTACGCCCGGCATGATTGCGGGCGCTGCTGACCACTTCACCGGCAGCCTTGCCGTCGCTGTTGCGAAGAGTCTCGCCGGGTGCCAGGTCCACCTCGGCGGTGTAGTCAATGCGCTGCATGCGCTGCTTGAGTTTGCCCTTGAAGTGCATGCGCGCGACGACTTCCTGGCCGGTGTAGCAGCCTTTCTTGAAATTCACCCCGGCGGTGACGTCGTAGTTCAGGACCTGGGGCAGAAACAGGTCTTCCGCGCCGGGATAGACCATGCCTTCACCCGCGTCGATGTCGGCTTGCCGCCAGCCGTTGGCATTGGTGGCGGTACGGTCCTGGGCAAGCACGGTCCAGACGGATTTAGCCTGCTCGGTGTCAGTGATCAGCAGGGCGTGATCCGTATTGGGGTAGCGCAACCAGAGGCCCTGGCCGTTACGTCCGCTCTGGCCGGGTTCGGGCGAGGTGGCAGGCAAGGCACCGCTCAGTCCCATCAGCACCGCCTGCTCGTCGACCTGAAATTCCACCTTGGCGCGCAGACGGTACTTCATCAGTGACTTGATCACCGCCTCGCTTTGCCCGGCGGGGCAGAGCATCAGGTAGTCATCACCGTCTTGCACGATGCGTACGCTCACCAGCCCACGGCCTTTCAGACTCAGGTGCATGCCGGTGAGGTGGCCTCCGTTGTCCACTTCATGGAGGTCACAGGAAAGCTGCCCTTGCAGGTAATGGCCCGCTTCCTCGCCGTAGGCGCGGATGACGGCCAGGTGATCGCAATGGCTTAATGCCGGTGCGGTGCTTGCCTCGGCATGGTCAGCGAGGGGTTGGGCGGCGATAAACTGGGACCAGCTCATGGTGCTCCTGTCGTTTGGGCATGTGTGTCTTGGCGTGTGACGCCGAAGAGTCGAGAAATCATCAGGCATGATAGATAATGCGCGCACAGCCTGAAAGCCATGGTTGGTAATTGGCGCAAGACGCCGGAGTTTCTGATCAGGATAGTGCAGAAATGAGTAATGAAGACCTGAAACGCAAATATCGCTGGCAGTGTCGCCGGGGCGCCTCTGAAGTGGAAGTGGTGCTGTACGGCTATCTGGATGACCATTTTGACGCGGAGCCGGCCGAGCGCCAGGCCCAGTTCGCCACCTTGCTTGCCTGTGAAGACGCCGACATGTTCGAGTGGTTTACCTATCGCAGCGAGCCTGCGGACCCGTTGTTGAACGAGTATGTGCGCCATGTCCTCGGCTTGGTCTCCGCGAAGAAGGGTTAAGCTCGGCGCCTCCCGCTATCCGATGCGCCTGCGCTGGCTGGCGATGTTGGTGGTGGGGCCGGTCATTGTGCTGTCGTCATTGCCGGGCTGGGCCATGCTGGTGTTGCTCGGGGGGTTGCCGGTGATGCTGTTGGGCTGGCGCCTGCCACAGCCGGAGGCGCTGGAATTACACGCGCAGACGTTGACGGTGACGGGTAAGCATACCCAGGTGATGGAGCAGCCCCTGCGGGTTATCCGCCATGGTCCCTGGTTGGCCATGCAAACGCCAAAGGGCTGGCTGCATGTGTTTGCGGATCAGGCGCCGGTGGCAGAGTTGCAGCCGTTTTATCAGTGGCTATGGGTTAACAGGAAGAGCCATTAATAGTTAATAATGACTAATTAATAATTGCGCGAGCAGCGTATGTAGGTTTCAACGCAAGAGACCGCGCCCAGCTCCTGGGCGCGGTCTCTTGCCTTTCAGAACAGAAAGGGACAGTTCGCGACGTTATTAATTCTTAATTATTCATTGTGTCCGGTGTCAGGATCGTGTCCCTGGTTTCTTCATTCACGCCGGGGAAGTCACGCATGAAATGCAGGCCACGGCTTTCCTTGCGTTGCATGGCGGAGCGGATGATCAGCTCGGCGATCACCACCAGGTTGCGCAGTTCCAGCAGGTCGTTGCTGATGTGGTAGTTGCTGTAATACTCGGCGATTTCGCTCTTCAGCAGTTCGGCCCGGTGCAGGGCTCGCTCCAGGCGTTTTTCTGTTCTCACAATGCCCACGTAATCCCACATGAAGCGGCGTAGTTCGTCCCAGTTATGGCTGATCACCACGTCCTCGTCTGAGTCGGTGACCTGGGAATCGTCCCATTCATTGTCGTCCCGGGGCGTGGGAAGGTTATGCAGGTGTGCGCCGATATGGTCGGCGGCGGCTTTGCCATAGACGAAGCACTCCAGCAGGGAGTTGCTGGCCATGCGGTTGGCGCCGTGCAGGCCTGTGAAGCTGGTTTCGCCGATGGCGTAGAGGCCGGGTACGTCGGTTTGTCCGTGTTCGTTGATCATCACGCCGCCGCAGGTGTAGTGGGCGGCGGGAACCACCGGAATAGGGTCGCGGGTGATATCCAGCCCCAGCTGCAGGCACTTGGCGTACACGGTGGGGAAGTGCTCGATGATGAAGTCCGCTGGCTTGTGGCTGATGTCCAGGTACAAACAGTCCGCCCCCAGCCGCTTCATTTCATGGTCAATGGCGCGTGCTACCACATCCCGGGGCGCCAGCTCGCCGCGTTCATCAAAGCGGTTCATGAAGCGTTCGCCATTGGGTAGCAGCAGGTGCCCGCCTTCGCCGCGAATGGCTTCGGTGATCAGAAAGCTTTTCGCCTTGGGGTGGTAGAGACAGGTTGGGTGGAACTGCATGAATTCCATGTTCGCCACCCGGCAACCGGCTCGCCAGGCCATGGCGATGCCATCGCCGGTGGCCACATCCGGGTTGGAGGTATACAGGTACACCTTGGAGGCGCCGCCAGTGGCCAGTACCACGGAGCGGGCCAGGATAACGTCGGTTTCCCCGGTTTGAATGTTGTGCACGTAGGCGCCGCAACAGCGTTTTTCTTTGCCTTGTTCCCCGTTGGGGGCGTCGTGTTCCTGCACGATCAGGTCCACGGCCACCCGGTGTTCAAAACGGGTCACGTTGTGCTTCTGGCAGACCTGTTCAATCAATGTGCCGGAAATGGCTTTGCCGGTGGCGTCGGCGGCATGAATGATGCGCCGGTGGCTGTGGCCGCCTTCGCGGGTCAGGTGGTAGGGCAGCTTGCTGCCGTCACCGCTGTCGAAGCGGGTGAAGTCCACTCCCAGATCAATCAGCCAGCGGATGGCGTCGGGACCGTTTTCCACGGTGAAGCGCACGGCATCGTCGTGGCACAGGCCGGCGCCGGCCACATGGGTATCGGCCACGTGGCTTTCCAGTGAATCTTCCTGATCCAGCACCGCGGCCACGCCACCCTGGGCGTAGTAGGTGCTGGCACTGGTGAGCTCTCCTTTGGAGAGCAGGGCAACCTGACACTCATCCGGCAGGCGCAATGCGGCGGTGAGGCCTGCAGCGCCGGAGCCGATAATGAGTACATCGTGTCGGTAGGTAGCCATGGAGAATCCTGTTGTGAAGAGCCCGGTTGGATGGGATATGCGGTGGCCAGTATAGCGGTGAATTCGGCTCTGGCTAAATGACCAATGCTGATCTATCCCCCAAATGGGGTATGCGGTTTTGTGACAGAGTTGTTATTTTCCTGTGACTTGGGACAGCGCTGCTTTCATTGGGGGGAGTGGCGTACGGAAAATCAGTATCGGGGAACACTATGAGAAGGGTACTAAAAGGGCTGGCAGCCAGCGCGATAGCTGTGAGCTTGTTGAGTGGCTGTATGTCTGCAAATTACTACACCGAGCAAGGGACGCCAATCACGCAGGACACTATTGATCTTTTCAACACCAATCCGAATAACCCGATTATTCCCTACGCCAAGGGAAAAGCGACTTATAATGCCTATCCGTGGGCCAGTGAAAAGTTCCAAAAAAGCCTGAATGAGAAGCCCAGAAGTAGCGCCAATGATGAATTGGCCCTGGCAGCGGATTACTGGTTGCATGAGGGGGATATGCCGCCGCTGGATATCACTGTAACGCGCCAGCGTCCGAAAAATAGCATTGCTACGATTGCTACGGTGGTGGTGACTACGGTGGGGTGTTCATTCAGCCTTTGTCTGGTGCCCATGGTGGCACCGCAGCAATTCGATACGACCATTGAAATGCGTTCGGAAGGAGAGCTGGTGTATAGCGCCAACGCTCACTATCGCGGCACGATTTTCATGAGTTGGTTTCCGCTAGGGAAATTGCGCGGTACCCAGAAAGTCACCGATGCGGCCTGGTATGCCTCTTTCTTTTCCCATGAAGAGAAGCTGACGCGAAATATCGTTGCGGAAGAGCCTCTGTATGACTCGCTCAAGAAATCAAAGGATGTGGATAAGCTGGCCGCCGCGCTGGATAACCCGCAACTGAAATTCTATCGCCCGCTGGTGTCCACCCATTTGGCTGAGGTGTTGGCGGGGCGCAAACGTAACGAACGCCTCAAGGCCTATGCAGCGATCGTCGAAAAACACCCCGAATTTGCGGATGATATCCAAGGCAATGAGCGCCTGCTGTTTGTGGGGCCGGCGGATTTGCGGGTGATGGATGTGCTCAAGAAGACCTACCGCAAGCGCTCGGCACCGGCCATGGCGGCGAGTATCAAGGCTGCGGGCCAGCCCTATGGCCTGTTTACCCCTGAAGAATCCAGCTGGTTGACCAGGGAGGGACTGCCTGCTGACGTGGTGGCGGCCATGATCGAGGTCAGTGAACCGAAGGCGGCACCCGGGACCGGACCTGCTGGTTTGATGGCGGCCGCCGCCCCGGGCGGGCAGGCCGGGGCGCAACCGGTGGCCGGCAACACCCTGGAAGCCACGGCCACGGAGTGTTCCAAGGCGTATGCGGCCAAGAAGGTCTGCGAAACCCTGCCCGGCGATCCGTTTGGTTTGCTGATGCGCGGCTGTATGGCCCAGGTGAAAAAGAAATTCGGCGGCAGTGGTTGCTCCATTTTCTAGTCTTGATGTCCCCCCCCTCGCCAGATTCGTCCTGCCTTGCGAGGGGGCTCGGTTTACCTGATCTTGAGAATGCGTCTGATTTTCAGCTTTATTGGAACCATCAGCGTTTCTGCCTGTCCGATTCTGTCCTATAAACACGCCACCGCATTGGCAAAGAAATGTTCAAGCAATGTGAAAAGGTGGCGAAATCGCGCTCATGGTGTAGCCGCCACGCCGGCAACTGCTACAATGGCGCGTTTTAGCGGGTCGTCATAATACGGCCATGGTTACTTCACGCGTTTCGCGATAGATCCGGGGGATCGGTGTCAGACGAAGAGTTGGTCAAGAAAGCCAAAACCGGCGATCAACGTGCCTTTGAGGTGCTGGTGCACAAGTACCAGCAGCGCCTCTTTGCGTTGATTAGCCGTTATGTGCGTGACCAGGACGAGGTCCAGGATGTTGCCCAGGAAGCCTTTATCAAAGCCTGGCGCGCGCTGCCCCGATTCCGTGGAGACAGCGCCTTTTATACCTGGCTTTACCGTATCGCGGTCAATACTGCCAAGAATCATCTGGTGTCTGCCAGCCGGCGGCCGCCGGGCTCTGACCTGGATGCAGCCGAAGCCGAGCAGTACGCCGGTGCAGAAATGCTGCACGAAATTGGAACCCCGGAGTCCCTCGTGTTGTCAGAGGAACTGGAGGCGGTGATCCATGCAGCGATCAACGAGCTGCCTCAGGAATTGAAGACTGCGGTGACCCTGCGTGAATTCGAGGGCCTCAGCTACGAGGACATTGCGGTCGTCATGGAATGCCCGGTGGGCACAGTTCGGTCCCGGATCTTCCGGGCCAGGGAAGCAATTGACACAGCTGTCCGCCCGCTATTGGGCTCACAGCGCGGCGATAAAGGGTGAGAGTATGAACAGGGATTTGGAAACGTTGTCCGCGTTCCTCGACGGTGAAACCAGCGAGCTGGAAACCCGCCGGGTGATGCGTGATATCGATGATAGCGAGCTGGATACGCTGGCGCGCTGGCAGCTGGCCAGCGACGTGATGCATGGTCAGGCTTCCATGGCGGTGCCGGCGGGTTTTAATGCCAGCCTGTCTGCTGCGTTGGCAGACGAAGCGGTGCCGGCGCGTCGTCCGGCATGGCTGGGTGGCATGGCGCGCCTGGCTGTGGCGGCTTCTGTGGCGGCGGCCACGGTGGTTGGCTGGCAGACCTGGGAAGGCAGCCAGGCGGTGAATGGTGCTGCAGCACCGACTCTGGCCGCTGCGGCGCCGGATAACCGCATCAGCCGTCCGTTTGGTGAAACCTCCCTGGTTTCCCAGGCGTTCAAGACCAGCAATGTGACGGCGACCCCCGCTACTGCGGTGCCGGTCTCCCAGCCCCGTGTAAACAACATGCTGCTGCGTCATAGCGATTTCGCAGCGCGCCATAGCGGCCAGGGCATGATGCCCTTTGCGCGCCTGGTCAGCATGGATGCCCGTCACGGGGCCCGCTAACGGATGATGCTTCGAGCTCTTGCCTTCTCTCTGACCCTCTGCTCGCCAATGGTGGCGCTGTCTGAAGTGGCGCTGGCGAACCCCTCGCCGGCGCAGGATCAGCTCCAGTCCATGGCACAGGCCAATCGCTCCCTCGATTACACCGGCCGTTTCCTTTATCAATTTGGTGCCGAAGTCAGCACCATGGAAGTGAGCCATGCGGTGATAGGTGGCCGTGAGTTCCAGCGGTTGACCCATCTGGATGGCCGCCTGGTGGAGGTGCTGCGCCGGGGCGACGAGGTGGTGTGTCTGCACCCGAACGGCACCCTGACTCGCATTAACCGTGAGAAGGGTGGCCCCTTGGCCCTGGGCGACCGGATCGCCAATGATGTGCCGGAGCAGTACAACATTCTGGTGGATGGTGATGGCCGCGTTGCCGGCCGTGCGGCCACGCGCATGCGTGTGGCGCCCCTGGATAACCACCGTTACGGTTACCGCCTGTGGCTGGATAACGACAGTAATCTGCTGCTGAAATCGGAAGTGGTTGATGGCAGTGGTGTGGCGCTGGAGCGAGTGGAGTTTGTCACTCTGACGCTGGCGCCGCCGCTCACCGAGCAGGATTTCGCCATCCCGGAAACCGTGAAAGAAAGCGATCTGAAACAACTGGCGGATTCTCACCCGTCTCACCAGTTGTCGGTGGATGCGAAATGGATGCCGGCGGGGTTTACCTCCGTGGATAAAGACTGGCGCCAGGGCGGCTCCGACCGCGAGCCGGTGGCAGCACAAGGCTACAGTGACGGTCTGGCGGCCTTTACCGTGTTTGTGGAAGCGGTGGGTGACAGCACCGTGGAAGAAGGCGTGAGCCGTGTAGGCCCTACGGTCGCCGTTAGCCGCAGACTCACGGCCCCCAGTGGAGCCTACCTGGTGACGTTGGTGGGCGAGGTGCCGCAAAACACCGCAGAGCGGGTGATTGAAGGCATCAGCGTGCGAGACAGCCAGCCCTGATGTTGCAGGAGCAGGGAGTCGTCGTGGCGGTAGAGCCCGGGGCTATCTGGGTAGAAACCGTGCGTGCGTCCACCTGTGGTGCCTGCAAGGCGAAAGCCGGTTGCGGGCATCACCTTATCAATGAACAGCAGTCCGGGCAGCGCGCCCGCCTGCGGGTTCCTTCTCAAGATTCTCACCAGGTTGGCGATACCGTTAATGTGGCCTTACCCGAAGGTGCGCTGATGCGTGGTGCCCTGTGGGTATACGGGTTGCCACTGGTGTTGCTGTTTACCGGTGCCTTGTTTGGCTCGGCGCTTCCCGTCGAAACCGTTGATACGTCTGCCTTGCTGGGTATGGCGGGGCTGTTTCTCGGTTTTGCGGTCAACCGTGTCATGAGCCGCCGTGCGGGGCATACTCTGGCTTATCAACCACGCTTGGTGCCATCCGGGGACGATAGTTGCCAGGCTGTGGTGATTAAGCCTGCATCGCAATAACAGGCTGCGAACAAGGCCTGACAAAAGGAGACTTCAATGCGACGAGAATTTCGTTTCGCAGCAGTGTGGCTTGTAATCCTGAGTGCCGTACTGGCGGCATGCTCCGACCCTGCTTCTGAACCTTCCAGCGAACGCGGTGAACCCCTGGTGACCGGCCTGCCTGATTTTACCCGCCTGGTTGAAAAGGAAGGACCGGCGGTGGTGAATATCAGCACCGTGACGCACCGGGATGAGTCTTCTGCCGCGGATCAGCTCAAGCAGCTGCCGGAGTTTTTTCAGCACTTTTTTGAACAGTTCGGTGGTGAGGGTGACATGCCGTCGTTGCCGGAGCAGGACGATACCCGTTCGTTAGGGTCCGGGTTCATCATTTCCGCTGATGGTTACGTGCTGACCAACAACCATGTGGTGGCGGAAGCGGATGAAATCATGGTGCGCCTGCAGGACCGCCGTGAGTTGCCCGCCGAGTTGGTGGGAGCGGATGAGCAGAGCGACCTGGCTTTGCTGAAGGTGGATGCCGGTGATCTGCCGGTGGTGGACATCGGCTCCTCTGCGGATTTGAAAGTCGGCGAATGGGTATTGGCCATTGGCGCCCCGTTTGGCTTCGACAGCAGTGTGACGGCCGGTATCGTTAGCGCCAAAGGGCGCAGCCTGCCCAGCGACAGCTATGTACCCTTTATCCAGACCGATGTGGCGATCAATCCGGGTAACAGCGGTGGGCCGTTGTTCAACCTGAGCGGTGAAGTGGTCGGGATCAACTCACAGATTTTCAGTCGTTCCGGCGGCTATATGGGGGTGAGCTTTGCCATTCCCATGGACATGGCCATGGATGTGGTCAGTCAGCTCAAGGATGGCGGTAAAGTCAGCCGAGGCTGGCTGGGCGTGCTGATTCAGGAGGTTGATCGGGATCTGGCCGAGTCCTTTGGCCTGGATTCGCCCCGCGGTGCGCTGGTTTCCCAGGTGCTGGCGGGCTCCCCAGCCGAGGCGGCCGGGGTGGAGCCGGGCGACGTGATTACCCGGTTCAACGATGAGACTATCTACCGCTCATCGGAGCTGCCGCGTTGGGTTGGCCTGGTGAAGCCCGAATCGGATGTGGACATGGTGGTGATCCGCGATGGCGAGAAAAAGACCTTGTCGGTGACCATCGGCCTGCTACCGGATAACCCGGAAATGGCTCTCAAGGGCGGGGCTGAAACCGATAAGGCGTCACCCGCGGTGAAGCTGGGTCTGGCCGTGCGGGAAGCATCAGCGTCGGAATTGAGCCGTCTGGACCTCAAAGCCGGTGTGGTGGTGACCCAGGTGAGCGAGGGCCCGGCCCGCCAGGCGGGTATTCAGGCGGGGGATATTCTGGTGACCCTGCACAATACCCCGATCAACAGCGCGGCGGATCTGGCCGATGCGGCGGCGGCCTTGCCGGAAGACGGCACGGTGGCGGCACTGGTCAACCGTGATGGCACTCCCCGTTTTCTGGCACTGAAGCTGCCATAACCCCTTTTTCAGGGCCTGACACAGGGTTTTTCGGCGCACCGGACGGTGCGCCGTGCAACTCCCCCCCGATATCCGCTAGAATCGCGGCCCATTGTTTGTCGTTTTGAGTATCACGGTGTGTTGTCCGGCGCAGGGTTGGGCAGCAGGACGGTTCTTTCTGATCCTTGGGGTGTGACCACGGGGCGGGGAGTGCCGGTGCGGCAACGACTTTTTGTTCAACAGGCCTTATGACTGACATCAAGAATATTCGCAACTTTTCCATCATTGCCCATATCGACCATGGCAAATCCACGTTGGCAGACCGCTTTATCCAGGTTTGCGGCGGCCTTAGTGACCGTGAGCTGAAGTCTCAGGTGCTGGATTCCATGGAGCTGGAGCGGGAAAGAGGCATTACCATCAAGGCCCAGAGTGTGACCTTGTACTACAAGGCCCGTGATGGCGAAACCTACCAGTTGAATTTTATTGATACGCCGGGCCACGTGGATTTTTCCTACGAGGTCTCCCGCTCCCTGTCGGCCTGTGAAGGGGCGCTGCTGGTGGTGGATGCTGCCCAGGGTGTGGAAGCCCAGTCCGTGGCCAACTGCTACACCGCCATTGAACAGGACCTGGAAGTGCTGCCGGTGCTGAACAAGATCGACCTGCCCCAGGCCGAGCCGGAAATGGTGATCAACGAGATCGAGGAAATTATCGGCCTGGATGCCCATGATGCCTGCCGGGTGTCGGCCAAGACCGGCGTGGGTGTGGATGATCTGCTGGAGCAATTGGTCGAGCGTATTCCCTCCCCGGAAGGCAAACGCGAATCGGACCTGCAGGCTCTGATTATCGATTCCTGGTTCGATAATTACATGGGCGTGATCTCGCTGGTGCGGGTGAAAGAAGGCTGCCTGAAAAAAGGTGACAAGATTCTGGTGAAATCCACCGGGCAGACCCATGTGGTCGACAGCTTGGGGATCTTCACTCCCAAACGCACCGAGACCAAATTGCTGGAAGCCGGCGAAGTGGGTTGGGTGAGCGGCAGCATCAAGGATATTCACGGGGCACCGGTGGGGGACACCCTGACCCTGGCGAAAACCCCCAATGTACCGGCCTTGCCGGGCTTCAAGAACGTCAAGCCGCAGGTCTACGCGGGTATGTTCCCGGTGAGTGCGGATGACTATGAAGATTTCCGTGATGCGCTGGCCAAGCTGACCCTGAATGACGCCTCCCTGTTCTATGAGCCGGAGACGTCCGACGCGTTGGGCTTTGGTTTCCGGGTGGGTTTCCTTGGCATGCTGCACATGGAAATCATCCAGGAACGGCTGGAGCGCGAATACGACCTGGACTTGATTACCACGGCGCCCACCGTGGTGTACGAACTGGCGCTGGTCTCCGGCGACATCCTGCACGTGGATAACCCGTCCAAACTGCCTGAGGGCGGCAAGATCGAGGAGTTCCGTGAGCCTATTGCGCGGGTCAATATCCTGGTGCCACAGGAGTTTGTGGGTAATGTGATAACTCTGTGCGTGGAGCGCCGTGGTTCACAGATCAATATGCAGTATCTGGGTAAACAGGTTGCCCTGACCTACGATATTCCCATGGCGGAAGTGGTGCTGGATTTCTTCGATCGTATCAAGTCCGTGAGCCGGGGCTTTGCCTCCATGGATTATGCCTTCGAGCGATTCGAAGCCACCAAGCTGGTGCGGGTCGATGTGTTGATCAATGGTGATAAAGTGGATGCGCTGGCGATGATCTGTCACCTGGATCAGTCTGCCTACCGGGGCCGTGCCCTGTGTGAAAAAATGAAAGAGCTGGTGCCGCGCCAGATGTTTGATGTGGCCATTCAGGCGGCCATTGGCAGCAAGATTATTGCCCGCCAGACCGTAAAGGCTCTGCGCAAGAACGTGACCGCGAAATGTTATGGCGGTGACGTATCGCGTAAGAAAAAACTGCTGCAGAAGCAGAAAGAAGGCAAGAAGCGCATGAAGCAGGTGGGGAATGTGGAAATCCCCCAGGAGGCCTTCCTGGCCGTGCTGAAGGTGGATGATTAAAGAGCCGCAGCAGGCCGCACGCATCACGCAACACGCGAGAACCTGCGGTTCTGCCTTTCGGGCTTTTATTGGATCTGGAGTTCTGGCACTTAACTTTTCACATTAGGTGTTTTTGCTTTTGACGTGATGCGTGGGGCGTGCAGCTTGTTGCGTCTTTTAATGGAGATTTCTGTTGGATATTGATATCGGTTTCTGGTTGACCCTGGCGCTGACGATTACGGTTGTCGTCTGGCTGATCGACAAGGCTCTGAAATTGAAGAGCAAGGGCGGCCCGGTGGCCAGTGTAGTGGAAACCTCCAACTCGCTGATTTCAGTGTTCTTCGTGGTGCTGGTGATCCGTTCATTTATTGTTGAACCGTTTACCATTCCCTCCGGCTCCATGCTGCCAACCCTGAAGGTGAATGACTTTATTCTGGTTAACAAGTTTGCCTATGGCCTGCGTTTACCCGTAACCAATACCAAAATCATTGCAACCGGCGAGCCTGAGCGCGGTGATGTGATGGTGTTCAAGTTCCCGGAAAACCGGAAGCAGAACTTCATCAAGCGTGTGGTGGGGTTGCCCGGTGACACGGTTCAGGTGAAGGATAACGTGCTGACGGTGAACGGGGAGATCGTTGACCGGGATCTGGTGAATGAATGGGCTGGCCCGGGTGTGTGGCGCAAGCAATACGTTGAGCAGTTGGGTGACGCGACTCACCTGATTTGGCAGGAAGGCAAAACCAACCCCTATACCGGGCGTCAGCTGCCGCAGGCACGTACCCAGGGAGAATGGACGGTGCCGGAAGATGCCTACTTTGTGATGGGCGACAACCGTGATAACAGTAACGACAGCCGATTCTGGGGTATAGTCCCTGAGGGGCTGGTCGTGGGGGAAGCGTTCATGATCTGGATGCACTGGAAACCGGTTTTCTCTCTGCCCAGTTTTTCTCGTAATGGCGCTATTGATAAGGTGGAGGCAAACTAAAATGATGACAACAACGCCCTCACGGCAACGTGGGATGTCGATGATCAGCTGGGCAGTCGTGCTGATTGTTGTGGCTATCCTGGGGACAGCAGCATTCCGTATGGTTCCGGCCTATATGGAGCACAACACAATTTCGACAACCATCCGCTCAGTGCTGCAGGACAGCAAAACAGCACTGATGTCCCCGCGTGAAATCCGCGATGGACTGAGCAAACGTTTCACCATTAACCAGGTCAATGTAATTCGTGTCGATGACCTGGCTATCGCCAAGGAAGGTGGTGTGCTGACCGTGTCCACAGACTATGAAGTGCGCGAACCGATGTTCTACAACGTGAGCATCGTGATGACCTTCAAAGACGAGTTCAAGAAAGACGTTCGCCAGTGAACGGTGACCTTAACCGGCTGATGGCCCGTTTGGGCTATCAGTTTCAGGATATTTCCCTCCTCGAGTTGGCACTGACACACCGTAGTGTCAGCCGTCACCGTAACTACGAACGGCTGGAGTTTCTCGGTGATGCCCAGCTCGGACAAATTATCTCCGTTGCCCTGTTTGAACAGTTTCCTGAAGCTGCTGAAGGTCAGCTGACCCGTATGCGTGCGTCTCTGGTGCGTGGCCAAACGCTGGCGTTGGTGGCACGGGAACTGGGCCTGGGGGAATACCTGGTGCTGGGTGGCGGTGAGTTGAAAAGCGGTGGGTTTCGCCGTGATTCCATTCTTGCGGATGCGTTGGAGTCGATTATTGGTGCCATGTTGCTGGATGGTGGCGAGTCCCGTTGCCGTGAGGTTGTGCTTTGCTGGTTTGCGCCACGCCTTGACGCCATTTCCCCGCAAAGTGCCCAGAAAGATGCCAAAACCCGTTTGCAGGAATGGCTGCAGGCGCGCAAATTTGAATTGCCGACCTATGAAGTGACCCAAGTGGAAGGGCTGGCACCGAAACAGACCTTTGATGTGCAGTGCTCACTGGATCAGGTGCAGCAGATATTTATCGCCCAGGGCGCGAGCCGCCGCAAGGCTGAGCAGGAGGCCGCAAGCCTGGCGCTTGAATGGCTGGAGCAGCAGTATGACTGATACCCCAACGTCCCAACCCGATGATTCCCAAGCGACCCGTTGCGGCATGGTGTCCATCGTAGGGCGTCCCAACGTGGGGAAATCCACGTTGATGAACCACTTGATCGGCCAGAAAGTCAGCATTACTTCACGCAAACCGCAGACCACCCGTCACCGCATCCACGGAATTCTCAGCCGGGACAACTATCAGATTATCTTTGCCGATACGCCGGGTATTCACACGGGGCAGGAAAAGGCGCTGAACCGCGCCATGAATGAAGCCGCTGTGTCCACCCTGTTCGGTGTGGACGTAATCTGCATGATGGTGGATGCCATGAAGTGGACGCCGGCGGACGAGCACGTGCTGTCCCTGTTGCCGGAAAAAGATCAGGTGCCGGTGCTGCTGATCATTAACAAGGTCGATAACGTGGATGACAAGGCCGCCTTGTTGCCGCATATCCAGACCTTGAGTGAACGTTACCCCTTCGATGCGGTGATTCCGGTCTCCGCATTGCGCGAACAAAACCTGGTGGAGTTGGAAAAGGCACTGGTTCAGCGCTTGCCGGAAGGTGAGTTCTGGTACGAGGAGGATCAGCTGACCGACCGCAGCCTGCGTTTTATGGTGGCGGAAATTATTCGTGAAAAAGTGGTCCGCCAGCTCGGGCAGGAAGTGCCCCATCAGGTGAGTGTGGAAGTGGAGATGTGGGAAGATGGCCCCCGCGTTACCGAAATTTCCGCCGCCATTCTGGTGGAGCGCCGCGGCCAGAAGAAAATTCTTATTGGTGACAAGGGCGAGCGCATCAAGCAGATTGGCATTCAGGCCCGTGAAGATATTGAACGCCTGATCGAGCGCAAGGTGATGCTCAACCTGTGGGTGAAGATCAAGGCGGGGTGGTCCGATGATGCCCGCGCGCTGCGCTCGCTTGGCTACGATGAGCCGCGCTGAGACGTCACTGCAAGCCGCCTGGTTGATTCACCGGCGGCCTTTTCGTAATACCAGCCTGACGGTAGACCTGTTTCTTCCCGCGCTAGGCCGCATTGGTGCGGTGGTGCGCGGTGGCCGTAAAGACCCGTTGCTGGCGCCGTTTACGCCCCTGTGGGTAGAGCTGAAACCCTCCGGTGAGATGTATTCCCTGCGCGCGTGCGAGCCGCGCGGCAATCGCCTTACGCTGACCGGCAAGGCGTTGTACTGCGGGTTTTACCTGAACGAGCTGCTGACGCGACTGCTGCACCGGGACGACCCCAATCCATCGGTTTGGCCGTTATACGAGCAGGCTCTGTCCGACTTGCAGACGCAGACTCCGTTCGACATTACGCTGCGGCAATTCGAATTGGCGGTGTTGGAGCAAATCGGTTACGGCATTGCTCTGGATCAGGATGTTCACGGGCACGGGCTGGATCCCGAGGCGTTATACCAGTTAAATCCTGAGCAGGGTTTGGCGAAGACAGAAACCGGGGGCGGATATGCTGGCGCAGACTTGCTGGCTATTGCCCAGGGTGATTGGCATCCCGCTTCGCGCAGGGCAGCATTGAGTCTGTGTCGACATTTACTGGCGCCGCATCTGGGCAACCGGCCATTGAAAAGCCGGGAGCTGTTTCGGGAGAAATGAAAGCTAGAATCAAAATACGAGTTACGAGTTACGAGCTAGAAGCTAGAAGCTAGAAGCTAGAATTCTGGCTCGCCCTCTACAGGTCGGCCAGAAAAGAATGCGTTTAAGGTGAGTCTTATGTCCAGAGTACTTCTCGGCGTCAACATCGATCATATCGCCACTCTTCGCCAGGCCCGTGGCACCCGCTACCCTGAGCCGGTACAGGCTGCGCTGGTCGCGGAGCAGGCCGGTGCGGATGGCATTACCGTGCACCTGCGTGAAGACCGCCGGCATATCAATGACCGGGATGTGGAACTGCTGGCGCAGACGCTGCAGACCCGCATGAATCTGGAAATGGCGGCCACTGAAGAAATGGTGGGCATTGCCTGCCGCATTCAACCGCCGCATTGCTGCCTGGTACCGGAAAAACGTGAGGAGCTGACCACCGAAGGTGGGCTGGATGTGGCGGGCAACAAGGCCTGGATTGCCCAGTGTTGCCAGCGACTGGGGCAAGCGGGTATTGAAGTGTCGTTGTTTATTGATGCGGATAAAGCGCAAATTGCTGCTGCCCGCGAATGCGGTGCCCCGGCAATCGAGATTCATACCGGTGGATACGCTGATGCAGAAACGGTGGACGCACAGCAGCAGGAGCTGGCGCGCATCCGTGAAGGCGTGGCGTTTGCGCTGGAGCAGGGCTTGGTGGTTAATGCTGGCCACGGTCTGCATTACCACAACACCTTGCCGATTGCGGAAATTTCGGGCATCAACGAGCTGAATATTGGCCACAGCATTATTGCCCGGGCGGCAATCACCGGGCTGGATGAAGCTGTTCGCAGCATGCGGGCCTTGCTCGACAAGGTTTAGGCGCTGCATCCAGCGAAGCATCGGAGTCTAGCCCAGAGTCATGACGTCGCCCTGGTCCTGCCAGAGCTGTTCCAGTGCACAGATTTCGTCGCAAAGGGCAGAGACCCGCGGCCCCAGGCTGGCGCGGTCGCTGCCGGTCTTCAGGGCTTCTTCCAGCTGCCGAGCGCTCTGCTCCAGGCGGGGCGTACCGCAGTAGCGGGTGGCGCCGTGGAGCTTGTGCACGCGTTCCAGCAAGTCATCGTTATCGTTCCGGTCGAAGGCGGCTGAGATAGCGGGCCGATCTGTTTCCAGACTATCGAGCAGCATTTTCAGCATTTCGTCGGCAAGATGATCCCGCCCCCCGGCACGACGACGGGCCAATTCAGGATCGAAGACCTGATCGCTGTTGGCGTTACTGTCAGGGGCTTGCGGCAGATCATCCGCGGTGCTTTGCAGCACCCACTTGTCCAGCGTATGGCGTAGTTGCCCTTCGGTGATGGGTTTGCTCAGGTAGTCGTCCAACCCGCTATCCAGTAGTTCCCGGCGTTCGCTTTCCAGGGCGTGGGCGGTTAGCGCGACAATGGGTGTGTGGGCGCCATCCGGTTCGCTGTCGCGCATGCGCTGGGTGGTTTCCTTGCCATCCATGCCGGGCATCTGGATGTCCATGAAGACCAGATCGAACGATTGTTCGCGGAAGCTATCAAGGGCGCTTTGACCACCATCACAGGCGGTGACCGTGACCCCGAGTTCCTCCAGGAAGACCCGGGCCAGTTTCAGGTTACCCGGGTGATCATCCACAAGCAGTACGGAAACCGGTTGGGTAAACGGTCGTGTGGCCAGTTGCTGGCGGGGTGCGGCGGTATCCTGGCCGCTTAATGCGAGCAGGGCGCTATGCAGGCGCTGGCGGGTGGCGGGTTTTCCCTGAACCTGGCAGTGCGGGTAGTCCTCCAGCCAGTGGGAAACACTTTCCGGGTTATTGCACAGCACCAGAATCGGGGTGCCAAGGGCAGCCAGGTCATCCAGAAGTTGCTGCAGGTCGATGCCCGGTGCCTGGCTGGGCAGGCCGACTACCAGAAAATCACTGTGGGACAGCGCACCCTGATCCAGCGTCGCCATGAGATGGTTGAGGTTGTGCTGTTCATGGATGCGAAGCTGCAAGTGGCTGAGCATGTGGTACAGGCCCAGCCGGCCGTATTCATCACTTTCGATCAAGGTGGCGGTGCAGCCTACCAGTGCATGGGGCGGCTGCTGGGGGGGCTGCTTTGGATCCCGCTCGGTGCGCAGGGTGAACCAGAAGGTGGAGCCACGGCCCTCGCTGCTGTCGATACCAATCTCGCCGCCCATGCCCTCCACCAGGCGCTTGCTGATGGCGAGCCCCAGCCCGGTTCCACCTTCCTGCCGGCGGGCGCTCTGGTCGGCCTGGGTGAAGGCGCTGAACAGGTCTTTCTGGGCTTCCGGATTCAGGCCGGGGCCGGTATCGGTGACGGTAATCTTGATGATTGCTTCTGCCCCCCGGTCTTCCTCGAGCATGGCACGCACTACCACGGAGCCCTGGTCGGTAAACTTGATGGCATTGCTGACCAGATTGGTCAGGACCTGGCGGATGCGTAGCGGATCGCCCAGCAAGGCGACCGGGACGTCTGAGTAGATAATGGCCGCCTGCTCCAGGCCCCGCTCCTGCGCCATGGGGGCGAGCAAGGTCTGCACGTCCTCGATCAGGTCATGGAGGTTGAGAGGGGTGTGATCGAGGGACAGTTTGCCGGCCTCGATTTTGGAGAAATCGAGTACGTCGTTGATGATTGCCAGCAGGGATTCGGCGCTCTTGTGAATGGTGGAGAGGTAATCCTCCTGGCGCGGAGTCATGGGAGAGCGGTCCAACAGTTTGGTGAAGCCGAGAATGCCGTTGAGCGGGGTGCGAATCTCGTGGCTCATGTTGGCCAGGAACTCGGATTTGATATGGCTGGCTTTCAGGGCTTCCTTGCGCGCCATGTCCAGTTCGATGTTCTGGATCTCGATGGTTTCCAGGGTTTCGCGTAGATCCTGGGTGGCCTGATCCACGTTCTGCTGCAGCTCGGTCTGGGCGTCGGCCAGTGCCGCGACCATCTGTCGCAGGGCGGTTTCCAGTTCCGATAACTCACCTTTGGCCTGGGTGTGAATGGCCATACTGAGATCGCCATCGCGGATACGTTGCACCGCACTGACCATGTCGCTGATGGGCTGAGTCAGCTGGCGGGAAAAGCGCAGGGCGGGAACCATGGCGATCATGATCAGTGCCAGCATCACCAGAAACAGGGTGAGCAGATTTTCCAGCGTGGACAGATATTGCCCCTGCTGGGAAAACTCCACGGTGAGCTGGGCGGGCAGCACCCCGCTGAGATCCCGATCCAGCTGCCAGCTGGTATCGGTGGTGACCCGCCCCTGTGCATCAGGTATCGCGCCGTCAGGGGCGGGGCGTAGCCGAGGCCCGGCGTGCAGGGTGGGCCGGCCATCGTTGAATACCAGGGTGGCGGCCCGGACATCCTGTTCCTCAAGCAACTGGCGTAACAGGTTCTGCTGTTTGCGCTGGCTGTTATGGGGCAGGGTTTCCAGCTGGGCGGCGTAGCTATCGGTGACCAGTTGCTGACGTTGCGCATTGGTCTCGCGGACATCCACGATCCGGTTGACCATGGAATAGCCACCAATGACCAGCGCCGCCAGCAGGGCGGGCAGGGCGGCCATGAACATCAGGCGTGAGCGAAGGCTTTGGTTGACCATGAATCCCCGATTGCTGTTGTTTTCCCCATTATGCCTGAAGAGCAGCAACATGCAGCACGCTCCGCGCCACCGCGTTGTTGCGTGAGGCGTGCAGCATAAAGCGGCTTTTTAGGTACAATACGCACCATGAATCATAAAACCATTGAACAGACCGTGGGTAATACGCCCCTTGTGCGTCTGCAGCGCATGCCCGGCAAGACCAGCAATACCATTCTGGTCAAGCTGGAGGGCAACAATCCGGCCGGCTCGGTAAAAGATCGCCCGGCATTGAACATGATCCTCAAGGCGGAACAGCGCGGGCAGATACAGCCTGGTGATACCCTGATTGAAGCCACCAGTGGTAATACGGGCATCGCCCTGGCCATGGCTGCCGCCATGCGTGGTTACCGCATGAAGTTGATCATGCCCGCCAACCAGAGTCAGGAGCGCCGTGATGCCATGGCCGCCTATGGCGCCGAGCTGATTTCGGTGAGCAAGGAAGAGGGCATGGAAGGTGCTCGCGACCTGGCCCAGGCCATGCAGGCCCGTGGCGAGGGTACGGTGCTGGATCAGTTCGCCAATCCGGATAACCCGCTGGCCCATTATGAAAGTACCGGCCCGGAAATCTGGCGCGATACGGATGGCGGCATTACCCACTTTGTCAGTTCCATGGGCACCACCGGTACGATCATGGGGTGCAGCATGTATCTGAAGGAGCAGAACCCGGCTATCCAGATTGTCGGCCTGCAGCCCACCGACGGTGCGTCCATTCCCGGCATTCGCCGCTGGCCGAAGGAATACCTGCCCTCCATCTATGATGATTCCCGCGTGGACCGTGTTGTGGATATGGATCAGGACCTGGCCGAGCGCACCATGCGCAGGTTGGCCCGCGAAGAAGGCATCAGCTGCGGTGTATCATCCGGCGGCGCCGTGGCCGGTGCGCTACGGTTGAGTGAAGAGCTGGAAAACGCCGTGATCGTGGCCATTATTTGCGACCGGGGCGACCGTTATCTGTCTACCGGGGTTTTTAATGCCGTTGACAGTTGATAGTGGACAATTGACAGCGAAAACAGGGAGAGCATGTGAACGTATTGGTCTTTGATATCGAAACCATCCCCGATCTGGATGGCGGGCGCCGCATCTACGACCTAGATGGGCTTAGCGACAAGGACACTGCCAGCGCCTTGCTCAACCTGCGCCGTCAGGAGAATGGCACCGAGTTTCTGCGCCTGCACCTGCACCGTATTGTCGCCATTTCCGTGGTGCTGCGTTCTGCGCAAGGGGTGAAAGTGTGGTCCCTGGGCGATGAGAACAGCACGGAGAAAGAGCTGATCGAGCGCTTCTACGATGGCATCGATCGCTTTACCCCGAACCTGGTGAGCTGGAACGGCGGCGGTTTCGATTTGCCGGTGCTGCATTATCGCGCGCTCAAGCATGGTGTTGCCGCCCACCGTTACTGGGAAACCGGCAACGAAGACACCAGCTTCAAATGGAACAACTACCTGAGCCGTTACCACCAGCGCCACCTGGACCTGATGGATGTGCTGGCCATGTATAACGGGCGCGCCAATGCGCCGCTGGACCAGATCGCCACGTTGCTGGGCTTCCCGGGCAAGATGGGCATGAGTGGTGGCAAAGTCTTCGAGGCCTTCCAGGACGGTGACCTCAAGGGGATTCGTGATTATTGCGAAACCGACGTACTCAACACTTGGCTGGTGTATCTGCGTTTTCAGTTGATGCGCGGTGAGCTGGACGCTACCGGTTATGATCAGGAGCTGGCGTTGCTGCAGGACTACCTGAAGGAAGAAGGGCATCCGCACTTCCTGGCGTTCCTGGAGACCTGGCAGAAGGCATCGGCGAGCTGAGCTGAGGCCGCTGGCGTCACAAATCTGACGCCAGCGGCCTGAAACGCTACAATCCGCACCACATTGGCAGCCTGCGTTGCATGGCTGCCCACTCCCGGATTTACCCCCAGAGTATTGAGATCTTCCATGGCACGACGTCGCAAGCAGTTACCGGAAACCCCGGAGCCCGCCAGCATTGAAACCCTGAGTCACGATGGCCGGGGCATCGCCCGCCGCGATGGCAAGACCACCTTCATTGATAATGCGCTGCCCGGTGAAGAGGTGATGTTCAAATTCACCTACATGCGCCGCAAGTTTGATGAAGGCAAAGCCGTGGAAATCGTCACCGCGTCCCCGGACCGGGTAACCCCACCTTGCGAGCACAGCACCCTGTGCGGTGGCTGCAGCCTGCAGCATATGAGTCCGGCAGTGCAGGTGGCGCGCAAGGAAGCGGTGTTGCGTGAACAGCTGCAGCATTTTGGTGGCCTGGAGCCGGAAGAGTGGCTGCCGCCGCTGACCGGCCCGGTGACGGGGTACCGCAGCAAGGCCCGTCTGGGTGTGAAGTACGTGGAAGCCAAAGGGGAAACGCTGGTGGGCTTCCGGGAAAAGCGCAACAGCTTTATTGCCCAGCTCCGCACCTGTGAAGTGCTGATCCCGGACGTGGGGCACCGCCTCTCTGAACTGCGTACCCTGATGCACAGCCTGGAAAGCCGCAGCCGCATTCCGCAGATTGAGCTGGCCGCCGGGGATGACGATGTGGCCCTCATTATCCGCCATCTGGACCCATTGCCTGAGGCAGATCAACAGGCCCTGGTGGGCTTCTGCCAGAATCTGGGCTGGCACTGTTATCTGCAACCGGGCAACGAAAGTACCGTGCATCGGGTCTGGCCGGAAGACGGTGAGCAGCGTCTGTATTACTCACACCCGTCTGCCGGGGTGGAGTTGGCCTTCCATCCCACCGATTTCACCCAGGTGAATGCAGAGATTAATCGCAAGATGGTGCCTTTGGCACTGGACTTGCTGGACATCTCACCAGAACACACGGTGCTGGACCTGTTCTGCGGCCTGGGGAACTTCACCATTCCCGCCGCCAAGCGGGCTGGCAAGGTGGTGGGTGTAGAGGTCAGCCAGGCCATGGTGGAGCGGGGTTACGAAAATGCTCGCCGCAACGGCCTGGAAAACCTGGAGTTTCACGCCTGGGACCTGAGCCAGGACATTAGCGGCCAGGCCTGGGCCAGACAGGCGTATGATCGTATTCTGATCGACCCGCCACGCACCGGCGCACTGGAAATGGTGAAGTTGATGCCCCGCCTTGGTGCATCAAGGATTGTTTATGTGTCATGCAACCCCGCCACACTGGCCCGTGATGCCGGGGAACTGATGGCGCTGGGCTACCGTCTTAAAGCGGCAGGTGTGATGGATATGTTCCCTCACACCACCCACGTCGAGTCCATCGCTGTATTCGAAAAAGCGAAGAAGAAGTAGCAGGTTCTGCCATGGTAACGGTAAGGCGACAGCCCTCAGAAGGTTCCATAGTTCACTGGCGCGACTGGATCACGCAGTTGGAAGATCGCGCCCCGGTCCGTGACCGTGCCTTGCTGGAACAGGCCTGTGAGCGCGCCGAACAATGCCAGCTGGCCGGTGAGGCCGCGGGCCGGGTGTGGCCCTATGGCAAAGGCTGTCTGGATATCGGCCTGGAAATGGGCGAAGTGTTGGTGGATCTGGGAGCCGACAGTGACATTCTTCCCGCCGCTATCCTTTACCGGGCCGTGCGCGAAGGGCAGATCACGCTGCTGGAAGTGGAAAAGGAATTCGGCCCGGATGTGGCCAACCTGATCGAAGGCGTGCTGCGCATGGCGGCGATCAGTACTTCGCTCAACCCCACCCGCAAGGCCGTGCTGGGCCAGCAGGATGGTCAGCTGGATAACATGCGCAAGATGCTGGTGGCCATGGTCGACGACGTGCGCGTCGCCCTGGTCAAGCTTGCGGAACGAACGGTGATCATCCGTGCGGTCAAGGAGTCGGAGCCGGAGCGCCAGCGCAAGGTGGCCCAGGAAATCTTCGATATCTACGCGCCGCTGGCTCACCGGCTGGGCGTTGGCCAGTTGAAGTGGGAGCTGGAGGATCTGTCCTTCCGTTACCTGCAGCCGGGCGCCTACAAGAAAATTGCCAAGCTGCTGGATGAGAAGCGTCTGGTACGTGAAGAGTACATTGATAACGTGCTGGAGCACTTACGCGGCTATCTGGAAAAGAACGGTATCAGTGGCGCCGAGGTCAACGGGCGCGCCAAGCACATTTACAGTATCTGGCGGAAAATGCAGAAAAAGCACCTGGACTTCGGTGAAGTCTATGACGTGCGTGCGGTGCGTATTCTGGTGCCGCAAGTGCGCGACTGCTATGCGGCGCTGGGTGTTGTGCATTCCCTGTGGCAACACGTGCCCAAGGAATTCGACGATTACATCGCCAGCCCCAAAGGCAACGGTTATCAGAGCCTGCATACGGCAGTGGTCGGCCCGGAACGCAAGATGCTGGAGGTGCAGATTCGTACCTTCGATATGCATGAAGAGGCGGAGCTGGGTGTCTGTGCCCATTGGCGCTACAAGGAAGGCGCCAAAAAAGGCAAAAGTGGTGTTACCGATTACGAGCAACGGATTACCTGGCTGCGTCAGGTGCTTGAATGGCACGAAGAGCTGGGTGACGACAGCCCGGATGCCATGGTGGACGAGCTGCGTCACGGCCTGGTCAGCGACCGGGTGTATGTTTTCACCCCGGAAGGCCATGTGGTGGACCTGGAAGCGGGGGCCACGCCGGTGGATTTCGCCTATCACATCCATACCGAAGTAGGGCATCGCTGCCGGGGCGCCAAGGTGAACGGTCAAATCGTGCCGTTGAACTACAGCCTGAATACCGGTGAGCAGGTCACTATCCTTACCACCAAAGAAGGCGGGCCCAGCCGTGACTGGCTGACCCCGTCACTGGGCTATGTGGCGACGTCATCTGCCCGGGCGAGAATCCAGCAATGGTTCAAGCGTCAGGATCGTGATGTGCATATCGTTCAGGGTCGCACCATCCTGGAAAAGGAAATGTCGCGGCTGGCGCTGGAAAAAGTGGATCTGGATACCCTGGCGCCGCACCTCAATCTGAAAACCGGTGACGACGTGTTGGCGTCGCTGGGTGCGGGCGACCTGCGTCCGGGGCATGTGGTCAATCAGGTGCAGGCCCTGCAGCCGGACCATAACCAGCAAGAAATGGAGTTTGTTCCGGCCAAGCCGAAAGCGTCCACCAGTGGTGATATCACCATCCATGGGGTGGGGAATCTGCTTACCCATATGGCCGGCTGCTGCCAGCCGGTGCCTGGCGATCAGGTCATGGGCTTTATTACCCAGGGGCGGGGCGTTACCGTTCACCGCGCCGACTGCGAGAAGTTGCTGGCCATGCAGGGTGATGACCCTAACCGGGTAATCGAAGTGACCTGGGGCGAAGCCGACCGAATTACCTACCCTGTGGATGTGTTTCTGCGCGCCTGGGATCGTCAGGGCCTGCTCAAGGACGTGATTGCCGTGCTGGCCAATGAAAAGGTCAACGTGACGGCCGTGCATACCCAATCCCATCAGGATGACAACACCGCCACCATGCTGCTCACCCTGGAAATCGCCACCCTGGGGAACCTGGGCAAGGTGCTTGCCAAGATGGATCAGCTTAAAGGGGTGCTGGAAGTTCGGCGCTACAAGAAATAGCAATTAATAATGAATGGTTAATAACGAAAACAGAAGGGCATGCCCGCGCCAAGGGTTTTGCCTTTCGTTATTAATTATTCATTCCGGTTCTGCATGATTCGCAAGCCATGCCACTATCAGCAGGGGAAAGCATGTCTACTACTCCCATCGACTCCCTCCTCTCCATCATGTCCCGCCTGCGCGACCCGGAAACCGGCTGCCCGTGGGATATCAAGCAGGACTTCGATTCCATTGCGCCTTATACCATTGAAGAAGCCTTCGAAGTGGCCGAGGCGATTGCCCAGCGGGACTATCCGGAATTGAAGGAAGAGTTGGGCGACCTGTTGCTGCAAGTGGTTTTCCATTCGCAAATGGCGCGCGAGCAGGGGCTGTTCGATTTCAATGAAGTGGTTCAGGTGCTGTGTGACAAGATGGTACGGCGCCACCCTCATGTCTTTGCGGATACCGAAGCGGGTGATGAGCAGGCGGTAAAGGCTAACTGGGAACAGATCAAGCAACAGGAACGCGCCGGCAAGGGGCGCGAACACTCCAGCGCCATTGATGGTGTGCCGGAAGGTCTGCCCGCACTGCAACGGGCCGGCAAGGTTCAGAAGAAAGCCGCGAAGGTTGGCTTTGACTGGCACGCACCGGGCCCCGTACGTGAACAGGTTGACCGGGAGTTGGCGGAGCTGGACGAAGCCCTCTCAAACGGTCACAAAGAGGCCATAGAAGATGAGTTCGGCGATGTGCTTTTTACCCTTGTAAACCTGTCCCGCCATCTGAAAATCGACCCGGAGCAGGCACTTCGCCGGGCAACCAACAAGTTTGAGCGGCGCTTTCGCACCATGGAGTGCGAACAATCTAACCCTTTGAAATCATTAGATGAAAATGCGTTGGAAGCCGCCTGGAAACAAGCGAAAAAATCTGCAGATTGACCCCTCCGATCCCCTTCTTGTTCCTGTGAAATAAAAACTTCATATAAGAGAAACTTTTCAGTCATCCACTCTCCCCATACTGCGCCACCAAGCAGTAAACGTTACCTCGCTTGGTTGGGGTTTCAGTCACGCTGTTACTTTGCATACAAAATATTGCCTGATTGAAGGAGTGTTGGAATGAAGAAGAATTTGCTTGCGATCGCTGTGGGGGCTGCCGTAGCTATGCCTGGCCTGGCCCTGGCCGATGGCCCGACTGTTTACGGTAAAGTTAACGTTTCCCTGGAAAACGCAGAGTTTGATGATGGCGTAAACCCCAGCGAAGATGCTTGGGAGCTGAACAGCAACGCTTCACGCCTGGGTGTTAAAGGTGATTTCGATCTGGACGTGGCTGGCCTGAAAGCTATCTACCAGGCTGAGTTCGAAATCAGCGTTGACGATGGTGATAAAAGCGGCCAGACCTTCACCCAGCGTAACATCTACGGTGGTTTGAAAGGTGGCTTCGGTACCCTGAAGGCGGGTAAATTCGATACCCCCACCAAGAAAGCCCAGGGCAAAATCGACCAGTTCAACGATATCGGCGGTGATATCAAGAACGTCCTGTCCGGCGAAAACCGGGTTTCCAACATCATCCAGTACAGCACGCCTGCTCTGGGTGACCTCGTAACCCTGAACGCTGCATTCATTCCTGCAGAAAACAACGACATCGACGGCGACGGCGATCCGGAAACCGGCCTGGCTGACACCATCTCTGTGTCTCTGGTTGCTGAAAAAGACATGTTCTACGGTGCCATCTCTCACGATGCGGACATGACCGACGAGCTGATCACCGATGAAACCGGTACCAGCCCAGCTATCGACATCACTCGTGTGGCTCTTGGCCTGAAGCCGGGTAACTTTGAAGTTGGCGCGCTGTTCCAGACTGCTGAAGAAACTGAAGCGGACGGTGAAGAAACCTCTTACATCCTGAGCGGTGCTTTCAAGATTGATCGTGTGAAGCTGAAAGCCCAGTACGGTATGACCGAAGGTGATGTGTCCGACGAAGAAGCGACTCAGGTAAGCCTGGGTGCAGACTACAAACTGGCCAAAGCCAGCAAAGTCTACGCTTACGGTACACAGCTTGAGTTCGATCTGGCTGACACTGAAGAAACCATCTTCGGTATCGGCATGGAACACAAGTTCTAAATAAAAAAAGCTCAGGCAGCACCGACTGCCTGAGCAGACTTTCCTCGACGCAAGTAACAGTTGCCCGCCTTTTGGCGGGCTTTTTTTTGAGTTATTCAGCGGTCCCTGGCCTTTTAACAGGCTTACCGTGAACCTCCCGCACGTTGCATGACGCTCAATGCCGAATGCCAGACGCGAAAACCACACAAACAGTAAACAAAACCCTGCTACCGCGGCGTTGTAGGAACGTGGTTCCGTGCTCCCCAAAGGGGGAGCGAAGCGAATAATTCCTCTTGAGGGATGAACCTCGGCAAGCGAGGGAATTCCCCGCAGGTTGGCTTTAAAGTCGGACGCCTGCCTGATAACCGCTGCCTGACGATTAAAACAACGGGGAAAAGTGTCCTCATTGGTCACAGTGAAAGGGGGGGGCGGTTATTCCAACGGGCATCGGGTTTCAGGCGCCAGCAACCTCACGCTGGGTAAATGATGATTTCTGGAAAGCTTGCAATTAGATAGTGCACTATTTAATATGGCGCTATGAGTAAAGACGCTGAATCTGACACTACACTGCTCGACTTGGATATGCAGGTCTGCTTTGCCCTGTATTCCGCCCAGCTGGCGATGAACAAGGTCTACCGCAAGCTGCTGAAGACGCTTGGGCTCACGTACCCCCAATACCTGGTGATGATGGTGCTGTGGGAGAAAGATGGTCAGTCCGTGTCGGAAATCGGTGAGCGGCTGTATCTGGATTCCGCCACGTTGACACCCCTGTTGAAGCGTTTGGAGACCGCCGAGCTGGTGCAGCGCGCTCGCTCCCGGGCGGATGAAAGGCAGGTAGAAATTCGGCTGACCGGGCAAGGAAAAAAACTGCGGAAATCTGCAGAAGCGGTTCCCGAAGCCATACTTTGTTCAACCCAGTGTGAACCGGACCAGTTATTGCAGCTTCGCAATGACCTGCATTCGCTGCGTCGCCGGCTGGCGAGCAACGACCTGGCTAACTGAGACGGCAAAGACCATTGAGCAATGGCTTTTGTCCTTTATTTACGGGCAAATAAATAGTGCACTATCAAATAGCGTGATAAAACTGCAAGGAGAATGATGATGAGCCTGGAAAAAGTACTGTACGAAGCGAAGGCAACGGCCACCGGCGGTCGAGATGGCAAGGCGACCAGCGATGATGGCCAGTTGAATGTAAAGCTGGCCACGCCGAAAGCGTTGGGCGGTTCGGGTGGCGAAGGCACGAACCCGGAGCAGCTGTTTGCGGCAGGGTATTCCGCCTGTTTTCTTGGTGCCTTGAAACTGGTTGCCGGGAAAGCCAAGGTGGCACTGCCAGATGAGACGTCGATTACCGGGCAGGTCGGCATTGGTCCGCTGGGTGGAGGCTTCGGCATTCAGGCCACACTGAATGTCCATATTCCAGGCCTGGAGAAAAGCGAAGCGCAAACGCTGGTGGAAAATGCACATCAGGTTTGCCCGTACTCCAATGCCACTCGTGGCAATATCGACGTGGAACTGGTGGTGACGGTCTAGGAAGCCTCTGAAAACGCCCCCTTGCGGAGGTGTTTTCAATAAAGCGTAAAAGAAGCAGCCTGAGGGCTGCTTTTTTGTGCTCGCTTCGTTTTACTGGTGTGAAAAGCGGTGGAACCGGGCTTCTGCCGTTGAGTCTGATGATAAAGCCCAACTTGAGGATACGCCCATGATGACCAGAACCCATGCCCTCCTTTCTTCACTATTGCTGGGGGCTGCTTTGGCCCTTGCCGGTTGTGATCAGCCAGAACCTGATGCGCAAGGTTTGCCGGATGATCGGGCGAAACAGGAAAACGCCCAGCAACGCGTGCTCGCCGGGAAAGTCATGTATCGCGAGCGCATGGCGATGCCGCCGGAAGCAACCGTAACGGTAACGTTGGCAGATGTATCCCGGATGGATGTACCGGCCAGAATGATCGCTGAACAACATATTGATAACCCTGGAAATGTGCCGGTGCCTTTCGCGTTACGCTATGACAAGTCTTTCGCCGATAACGACCATCCGATGGCGTATGCGGTGCGCGCGGAGATTCGTGATGGTGATGGGCGTTTGCTCTGGACGACGACTCAGCGGCACACGGTGGAACTGGGCGACAAGGAAGCGAACCAGAACATGACAGTCATGCTGGAGCGCGTCGATGCAGAAGCCCAGGCCCAGCCCGCTAGCAGCAAAGCGCAGGCCAAAGCGGATGGGGCCAGTTTCTGGGCGGCCGGTAACGAACCGGGGTGGCACCTGGCTGTTTACCCGGAGAAACGGCTGGTCTTTGTGTGGGACTACGGCAATAGCAGCATGACGACGCCGAATCCGGGGGCCAAAACCGAAGGGACGGAAACCATTTACATGGCGAGTACGGAGACCGGCGCCTTGAAAGTGGAAATCAGCGAGCAGCCGTGTGAAGACGTGATGAGTGGAGAGGCCTTCCCTTATCAGGTGAAAGTCACGCGCAATGGCACGCTGTACAGTGGCTGCGGGCAGGATCTTTAATCCGATATCGCGCAGGTTTCTGCTAGCATTGATGCTGGCGGCCGGAAGGGGCCGCGGTTAATAACGAAAAAGGACGGCCGGAATGTTGAGTTACGTGGCCCTTGGCCTGTTGGTTTTTGTGGGGCTGGTGCTGTTTTACGGCATCATCGCTATTCACGATATCCCATACGAAATTTCGAAAAGCCGGAATCATCCACATCAGGACGCGATTCATGTGGCGGGTTGGGTGAGCTTGTTTACGCTGCATGTGCTGTGGCCGTTCCTGTGGATCTGGGCCACCCTGTATCGGCCTGAGCGTGGCTGGGGCTTTCAACAGGTTCAGGCGCAGCAGCGAACCGACGAGACGCTAATCACTGCGCTCCAGGAAAAACTGGATGCGCAGTCCGAACGGTTGACCCTGCTGGAGCAGGCATTGGCAGAGAAGAAAGAACATAACGACGGGGGCTCTCTCTAATGGAAACCCTGTTACTGCTGACGTATGCCGCTATCTGTATTTTTATCTTCAAAGTATTCAAAGTGCCGCTGAATAAATGGACCGTCCCCACTGCGGTACTGGGTGGCATTGTGCTGGTGGGGGGGCTGGTGCTGTTGATGAATTATAATCACCCGTTCACCAACAAGGTCCGCCAGGTGTATGTGGTGACGCCGCTTGTATCGGAAGTGCGGGCACGGGTGCTTGAGGTGCCGGTGAAGGCCAACACCCGGGTGAAGCAGGGTGAGCCACTGGTGGTGCTGGACAGTACGCGCTTTGAGGCAAGAGTGGCGCAGCTGGAAGCGCAATTGGCGGACATGGGCCAACTGGCTCAGGGTAATGTGGCCGCAGTGGCACAGGCGCGGGCCAAAGTTGCCCAGGCAACCGCGAAACGGGACCAGGCCGTGCGTACTCTGCGGCGCTACGAGGGAGCGGCCTCCGCATTCAGCAAGCAACAGATTGATACCCAGCGTGAACGTGTCGTTGCCACCAATGCCGATCTTGATGCGACGAAAGCAGCGCTAGCCAAGGCTGAGACGGAACTGAGCGGAGAAGTGGACGGTGATGATCCCTCTGTAGCCGCGGTTAAAGCGCAGCTGGAAGAGGCCCGATTCAATCTGGAGAACACCATTATCAGGGCGCCAACCGATGGCTTTGTCACGCAATTGGCGGTGTTGCCGGGGATGATGGCGGTGCCATTGCCCCTGAAACCACTGGCCAACTTCGTTAGTGATCAGGAGCGCCGTTTTGTTGCGGCGTTTCGACAGCAATCCTTGTTGCGGCTGCAGCCGGGGTATGAGGCTGAACTAACGTTTACTTCCCTGCCTGGGCAGGTCTTTAGTGCCAAGCTGATCGAAGTGCTGCCTACTATTGCCGAATCTCAACTGGCAGCGGGACAAGCGCTGGTTGGTGGGGAAGCCTTTCAGCGCATGGATAATGAAACACTGACGGTGATTGAAATCGAGAAAAGCGATGCGGTGGATTCACTTCCATTGGGTGTCAGTGCCCAGGCTGCGGTTTATTCAGATCATGTTCATCATGTGGCGGTTATGCGCCAGATTCTGCTGAGAATGATGAGCTGGCAGCATTATCTCTATCTAGATCACTGACGCTGGTCGTCACAGTCCTCTGATGTTTCAGCGCGGGCGGCCTTTGGGTCGCCCGTTTTTGTTGCGGGGGCGAGTAAATGGTAGATAAACCGGCCCACGCCTAACCAGAGCAGCAAACTGAGTGACAGAAAGAACACGCTGCCATCGTTGTAGAGCGCGCCGGCGAGTGGGCCGAACACAACGCCACTGACCAGCAGGGCCATGAAAATGGCCAAGTGTCGGCGGCGGCGCAGGCTGTCAGGTCGGCTGTCTGATTGATTGTGTGGGGGAGTGGACATGGTAATGAACGGTTCGGTCACAGAAGGAATTACCTTACCATAACGGCCTGTGTTCTATCTGTCCCGGAGGCCTCCCATCGACGGTTACCCTGTCCCCGCATCGCCGATTGACCGCGAAATCATCATCAATAAAAGCCGCTTCATTACCTGGCTGAGACCGGTTTCTCAGCGCGAAGAGGCCATGGCGTTTGTCGATGAGGCCCGGCAACGCTACCCGGATGCGTCCCACCATTGTTATGCCTATTTGCTGGGAAATCCTGCCTCTGCTCAAGCCGCCATGAACGATGATGGCGAACCATCCGGCACCGCAGGCAAGCCCATCTTCAATGTTATCCAGCACAAGGGCATGAGTGATGTGCTGGTGGTGGTGATCCGTTATTTCGGTGGGGTAAAGCTGGGGGCAGGGGGATTGGTTCGTGCTTATGCTGCCGCGGCGGAATCGGTGCTGTCGGCAGTGGAACGTGTAGAACACACACCGCAGACGTCCTTGCGGCTTGATGTACCCTTTGCGCTGGAGCAGCGCGTTCGGCTCTGGGCGGAGCAACATGCTGCGCAAATAGGGGAGGTGTCCTATGGGCAACACGTCAGCATGGACGTGCTGTGTCAGACCGCAGATTGTGACGACCTGCTAGAACTGTGTGCGGCAGAGCAGATAACGGTGGTCCGCCCTGGATCATGACCGCTTTGTACGCGGCCATGTCGTAATCCGCCCTTTTCCCGGGCAGGCTGAGTCGGCAGGGTAACAAGAAAAGGAGCGTTATTATGAGTGATAAGCCTGTGATTGATCCTAACCCCAAAAAACTACCGGACATTCTGGCCTCTCTCCCGGCCGGGACGCCCATTGTGATGCTTAATTTGCTGCGTTTTAAGGACAAGGCCATCTACAAGGATGGCGAGGCGGACTACAGTGGCCGCGAGGCGTACCAGAAATATTCCGACGTGGCGTTCGGCAAGGTCCGTGGTGTGGGCGGTGAAATGGTGTGGAAGGGCAAGGCCCTGGCCGGGGTGATTGCACCGGAGAATGAACAGTGGGATGAGGTTCTGCTGGTTCGCTACCCTTCCAAAGAGGCCTTTGCCAGCATGCTGGCGGACCCGGAATACCGTGAAGCGACCAGGCATCGTACTGCAGCGCTGCACGAAGCACGGTTGGTGGCGATGGAGGAAAACTGAAAGACCCGGAGGGCGAGGCCTGAAGCGCCCATCTGCTGCGCCTTGCCTCTAGGAAAGGGAACCACCCTGTCCGTCGAGACAAGACACAACAGCTGCACGCTTCAGGTCTCGCTGAGCACGCAAGGAGTTTTTCAGAGGTTCCTTAATAACGAAACTGGAGTGGCCTCGATGGACAGGGTTAATAATCACGCTTGATAGTAGCCTTATGGTTTCGTTATTGATTATTCACTATTCACTATTAATTATTCATTGGCGTTCTCATGACAAACCAACCTGTAGGCATTCCCATCCCCGGCGGCCACACCATGCGTGCCCGCTGGCTACGCCCTGACAATCCTCATCCGCACAAGGCGGCGGTGATCGCCATTCACGATATTTTTGGTTATACCGACGATATTGAGCGCATCGCCCAGCGGCTGGCGGATAACGGCTACCCGGTGTTGGTGCCGGATCTCTATGATTTGCCCGGCAGCAAGGCGTTATGTGTGGTGAAGACCCTGAAAGCCCACGAAACCGGCAAAGGCCCGGCGTTTGCCCAGTTGGAAGCCTGTCGTGAATGGTTGCTGGCACAAAGCGAAGAGCCGGTGACCCAGGTGGGGGTGATGGGTTTTTGTATGGGGGGGCGATTTGCTGTGCTGTATGCCAGCCAGGCCCCGGTGCAGGTGGTGGCGCCGTTTTATGGCGGGATTCCCAAAAAGGCCGAGACCTTGCGCGGCATTTGTCCTGCCGTAGGAGGCTGGGGCAAGCAGGATATGCTCTACGGTGACCATGGCGAGCGTTTGGCGAGCCATCTGGAAACCCTTGGGGTGCCCCACGATATCCACAGTTATGACGATGTGGGCCATTCCTTCATGAATGACCACCAGACCTTCACGTTCAAGAAGCTGGGCCCCTTGCCGCCGCTACGATCAAAATTCGACGCAGGCGCCTCAGAGGACAGCTGGCAACGTGTGCTGGCGTTCTTCGAGAAAGTCTTCAGCGGTGAGCTGACTGCTACGCCTGCGGCATGATGCCTACGCCAAAAGCCCCTCAAGTTGCCCGGCCGGCTTTGTTTGGTCGGGCGTCAGGCATTCGGCACCAGGCGACTTCGTCTCCCTGCCCCTCAATACCGCGATGAGCCCTTACTTATCGCAGGCACCGAGCCATTTCGCTTCGCTGTGGGTGGTCATGGACTGTTTGTTGCCGGTGACCGTGATACTGGTGCTGTAGTGTTTGGGATTGTGCAGCACCATTTCGCCGCGAATTTTGGTGGGGGTGTTGCTCCCGGGCATCTTGCAGCTGGTGCTCCAGTGCAGGGTATTGCCGCTGCGATTCACTTCGCCAGCCCCGCAGCCTCCCTGTTTCCAGCTATCGCGCATGGCGATTTCCGGGTTTGCGGCCTGGGACTGGGTCAGGCATTCCTTGCGAACCTGGTTGCGCATGGCATCGGGGACTGCAGGTGAATTCAGTTTGGCGGTGATCTCCCAGAGCCCGGGGGTGAGTTCATTGGCCTGGGTTGCCAGCGAGGCAAGACTCAGGGGGAGGGCAGTCAGCAAGCACAGGCCAAATCGGGTAGCAGTATTCATAACGATTCCCTTCGCGAGTACAGGTTAAGGCTGATCCCCGAGCTCGCGCCAGCGCCGGTTCAGGCGGGGCGCTGGCTGAGGGGGAATTCGCACAGATCCGCGATCAGGCAATCACCGCATTTGGGCTTGCGGGCGATGCAGACATAGCGGCCATGCAGAATCAGCCAGTGATGAGCATCGCGCAGAAATTCCTCCGGCACCAGTCGTACCAGCCGTTTTTCGACCTCCAGCACGTTTTTGCCCGGGGCAATACGGGTGCGGTTGGATACCCGAAAGATGTGGGTATCCACCGCCATGGTGGGGTAGCCATAGGCGGTATTCAGTACCACATTGGCGGTTTTCCGCCCCACGCCGGGTAGCGCTTCCAGCTCCTCACGAGTGCGCGGGACCTGGCTGTTGTGCTGTTCGATCAAAATACGGCACAACTGGATGATGTTTTCGGCCTTGGAGTTAAACAGGCCGATGGTCTTGATGTACTCTTTAAGCCCGTCGACGCCCAGCGCAAAGATAGCCTCTGGCGTATTGGCGACCGGATACAGGCGTGCGGTGGCTTTATTCACCCCCACATCCGTGGCTTGGGCCGAGAGCACTACGGCAACCATCAGCTCAAAGTCCGACTGGTATTCCAGTTCAGTGGTCGGGTGCGGGTTCTGGGCGCGCAGACGGGAAAAAATTTCGGTGCGTTTCTCGCGGTTCATAGCATCATCCTGTGTTCGCGGGGCAGTATAGCGGATGAAGCGGCGGCTGTGAGGGGGAGGATCCTTCATCGCAGTGGCCTGTCGGGCCTGCAAGAGCGGGTCGAAGAAGGAGAGTTAGATGCAGTTTTCCGCCATGGAAACCCTGATGATTGCCCTGCTGGTACTGGGCACAGGTCAGTGGCTGGTACACCGGATTTCCATTCTGTCACGGCTGAATATGCCGGAGCCGGTGGTGGGGGGCTTGTTGGCTACCATCATCGTGACGGGCCTCCAGATCGGTGGTGTTTCCCTGACATTCGATGAAAGCATGAAAGTGCCCTCCATGCTGTTTTTCTTCGGGGCCGTCGGCTTGGCCGCCGATTTCCGCCTGCTCAAGCAGGGTGGCTGGGCCATGTTGCTGTTTGCGGTGCTGGTGATTGTGCTGGTCGCCTTGCAGGACCTGGCCGGGGTTGGCATGGCCAAGTTAATGGGGCTTGAACCCTACTATGGGCTGATTGGCGGCTCGGTCACCATGACCGGGGGCCATGGAACCGGGGCGGCCTGGGCCAGTGTATTCGAGAAGGATTTTGGGCTCACCGGTGTGTCCGAACTGGCAGCGGCATCCGCCACGTTTGGTCTGGTGTTCGGTGCCCTGCTGGGTGGCCCGTTGGCCATGTTCCTGATCCGTCGCTACCGCATTGCCGCACCGGCCCACGGGGCCGCAGACGATGATGCGGCTTACGACAAGGCTGAACGGCCACACCCGATTTCGGCGGGCAGCGTGATCCGCATTCTGATGCTGCTTTCCGTGGGCGTTGTGGTGGGCAAGGTGGCGGCCGAGGAGTTTGCTTCCGTGTTCCGCCTGCCGACTTTTGTGTGGGTGTTGTTCGTGTGTATTTTGCTGGGCAATACCGCACGCCGCTTGTGGCGCGTTAACGACGCCACCATCGATGTGGTGGGGAATACGGCGCTGGGGATCTTTCTGGCGATTACGCTGATGAGCCTGCAGCTACTGCAGTTGGTGGACCTGGCGTTGCCCATGTTGGCCATGCTGGTCGGTCAGGTGCTGCTGGCGCTGGCGTTTATTACCTTTGTGACTTTCCGTTTGATGGGGCGCAACTATGATTCGGCGGTGCTGTGTGCCGGCCATTGTGGCTTTGCCATGGGCGCGACCCCAACCGCGGTCGCCAACATCCAGGCGGTAACGCAGCACCATGGGCCGTCGCCGTTGGCGTTCATTATCGTCCCGGTGGTGGGGGGCTTTATCGTGGATATTGCCAATGCCACGATTATCCAGACATTCGTGTCTGTGCTATCGGGCTAGGGGCAATGCGAACGTTGGTTGCTATGAGCTGCGTGCGCGACGGTAGAAAGAACTCAAGCGAGTGACGAGGAGCGAGTTTCGAAGAGCAAACCGGTTTGGTCTTTCGCTCCTCGCTCCTCGAAACTTGCTTCCGGTTACTGAATCACCACGTCACCGTCTTCAATGCGCAGGCGTTCGCCGGGTTTCTTGTCCATGCGAATCGTCTCTTCATTGTCATTGAAGGTGTAGGTCACGTCATAGCCTTCGGTGCGGCTTTTGTCTTCCATCACCGTGTTACAACGCTGTTCCGTGGTGGTGTAGGTATTTTTTTCCTGCATCCCTTTCTGGATCTGGTTACCGGCGACACCACCGGCAATCGCACCGCCGGCTGTTGCGGCATCCTTACCGCTACCACCACCAAATTGGTGACCAACCACGCCACCGATAACCGCACCGACCACGCTACCGGTGACCCGGTGTTGGTCTTTCACGGGTTTTTTGCGCTCAACATTCACCTGCTGACACACCTCACGCGGTTCCTGCCAGGTCTTCACAATGGGGTCCACATTGACCACTTTGGCATAGCCTGATTTTTGCGGGGTTACTGCCTGATAAGCACCATAACCCACGCCTGCGACGGCCACGGCACCCACAATACTCAGGGTGGCAATTGCTGCGCTTTTCATGGCTCACTCCTTATTCCGTTATTTCCCTGTTAGAGCCAGTCTGGCACAGAGAGTTCGCCGTGAAAGGGGGCTCAATTGCAAAAGAGTGTGAAGGTAAAAGGCAGGTAAAAAATCACCGCAGCGTTATGCTATTGTCCGCCTGTGCAGCGGTTTGCAGTGCCAGGATCGGGAACAATCCTGGCGCAGGGGTCAGTGCTCTCATTGGGTTATTTTACCGCCACGATTCATGACTATTCACCGTCACAAAGGTGAATACAGGGGGATGTATGGAACAGAGTGTGGGGACAACAGCCGCTGCTGCTGCGCAACTGGATGGGCAGTTGCAGGCAGAATATTTCCACCTCACCAGCTTGATTGATTCGTTTGATCAGAAGTCGCTGACCATCAAGGCCTGGAGTGTGACGCTGGCTGGAATTCTGGCGGGGTCAGGGGCGTTTTTTGATCGCCCGGCGCTGCTGTGGGTCGGGGTAGTGGGAAGTTTGCTGTTCTGGTTGGTGGAAGGGCACTGGAAGGCCTTTCAGTCCGCGCATTATGCGCGTATCGAAAAAATCGAAGCGCATTTTCGTGGTGAAGTGGACGAAATCGCCCCCTTCCAGAGCGCCGATAGCTGGGAACGCAGCCGCCGCGCCGGCGGCATGAAAGAACTGCTGCGTATCCTGCGTTGGCGGCACGTGTTTCTTCCACACGGGTTGGTGGCGGTGGCGCTATTGGTGGCAGCGTTGGTGCTGTAGGAGCGGCGCTCGAGCCGCGAAAACGGTTGCCGTAGGAGCGTCGCAGGCGGCGCGATAACAACAGCCGCGAGTTGCGAGAAGCGAGTTTCGAAAAACAAGATCTCAAAGAGCAGACGTTTCAGACTTTCGCGACCCGGAACGACTTTATCGCGCCGCCAGCGACGCTCCTACGCAGGTGCAGTGGTCCGGTTAACTGACTTTCCCGGTGGTGCGTACCCGGCGGCTGACTTTGGGCTCGTCACTGGCGTTGCGCTTCTGGACTTCTTTGAGGCGTTTGTCGATGACGTTCTTGCCGGCGATGATCAGGCCCAGCCCCAGGAAGGCACCGGGGGGCAGGATGGCCAGCAGGAAGCCGCCGTAGTTGTCGATGACAGTGAGTTCCCAGTTGGCCGCCATGGGCCCGAACAGCAGCTGCATGTTGGTGAACAGGGTGCCCTGGCCCACCAGTTCACGCATGCCGCCGAGAATCAACAGGATTACCAGGAAACCCAGGCCCATCATAAAGCCGTCCACCATGGAGGGCAGGATGGCATTCTTGCTGGCGAACGCGTCGGCGCGGCCGAGCACGGCGCAGTTGGTCACGATCAGCGGAATGAAGATGCCGAGAATTTCGTACAGCTCGAACGTGTAGGCCTGCATCAGCATTTCGATCACCGTCACCATGGCGGCGATAATCATCACGAAGGCGGGCAGACGCACCGCATCGGTGACGTAATTGCGGATCAGCGAGACACAGGCGTTGGAGCCCATCAGCACTACCAGGGTTGCCAGGCCCAGCCCCATGGCGTTGACCACGGAACCGGTGACCGCCAGCAAAGGGCACAGGCCGAGAATTTGTACGGTGGCCGGGTTGTTGTTCCACAAGCCGTCCAGTGCCAGCTCACGGTAGGATTTACTCATTCAGTCACTCCCAAAGCGGTCCAATGTAAGGCGTTTTCTTGATGGCATAGTGGGCTTATGTCGAAAGGAAACAACGAAGCAGTGGGGCGCTTTGGGAGTGACCCGGAGGGCGCCAAGCTGGGCTCGCAGAGCGGTGTTATTTCGGCTTGGAATAGGCCCGCTATGCCTGCGCCAAAATGCCTTGCTCTACAAGCCCAGCTTGACGCTGAATGCGTAAATCCTGCCGTGAGCTGGCACCCGATTTTTTTGTAGTTCACATCACTCATCACAGGTCTCCACCGGGGTGGTGTCCGCAGGGGCACTGAAGAGATTGTTCTGGTTGGCGTCGAAATACTGCAATGCACGGTGCACCGCACCGACAACGGCGCGGGGGGTAATGGTGGCGCCGGTAAAGCTGTCGAAGTCGCCGCCGTCTTTTTTCACAGCCCAGCCGGACGTGCCGGGGCTCTCCAGAGAATGGCCGTTGAAACCCAGAATCCAGTCGGATTTTTTGGTTTCGATACTGTCACCCAGGCCCGGGGTTTCATTATGCGGCGGAACCACACGCACGCCCTGTATCTCCCCGGCAGTATCCACCCCGACAATCAAGGCAATGGCCCCACCGTAACCGTCCGGCGCGGTGGCTTCCAGCACGGCGCCGTTGTCCTCGCCACTAAGGCGGGCCCGATAGAGGTGGTGTTCGTTGCGGCCCAGTAGCGGGTCGCTCACGGTAATACGGTCGGTGAGCAAATCGTTGTCGTGCTGGTCGTGGGGCATGACCTGGTTCAGCGATGTCATTAGCGCTTGTTGTCTATTGCAACGGACCTGGTCCAGCGTGGCTTCGTTGGTAATGGCCAGGGTGGCGGCGGTACCGATGGCAAACAGCCCGAGGATGACCGCGTTCCTGGTGATGGCATGGCGCATCATCAGCTGACACCTCGATTGGATGACTTGTGCCCGTAGGTCCGAGGCTGGGTGTAGTAATCAATAAAGGGCGCAGACAGGTTCAACAGCAATACCGAAAACGCCACCGCGTCCGGGTAGCCGCCAAAGCTGCGAATCACCCAGATCAGCAGGCCGATCAACAGGGCGTAAATCAGGCGGCCCATGCGGCTGGTGGCGGCACTGACCGGGTCGGTGGCGATAAAGAACGCGCCGAGCATGGCGCCGCCGGAAAACAGCTGGAAGAGGGGATCCGCAAAGCGCACCGGATCAATCAGCCAGGCCAGCAGGGCAGGCAGGCCGAGACCGGCGAGAAAGCCCAGCGGAATGTGCCAGGTGATGATCTTGCGACTGATCAGATACAGACCGCCCAGCAGAAACGCCAGATTGACCCATTCCCAGCCCAGCCCGGCAAACTGGCCATGCAGAATGCCCTGGTTAGCCAGCTCGTTTGCGGTGTCAGTGGCTGAACTCTGGACCGTGCGGAACGTGTCCAGGGGAGTGGCGCCGCTAAGGCCATCCACCGGAAGCTGCCCGGTGAACAGCTGCCAGCTTTGCACAAACGATAGTGGCTCACCGGGCGACAGCCACTGGGTCATGGCCACCGGGAAGGAAATCAGCAGCAGTACATAACCGACCATGGCCGGGTTGAAGGGGTTCATGCCCAGCCCGCCATAGAGCTGCTTGGCCACGATAATGGCAAAGCTCACCCCGATCAGGGTCAGCCACCAGGGGGCGGTAGGCGGCAGGGCGAGCCCGAGTAGAACGGCGGTGACCACGGCGCTGTAGTCTTTCAGGTAGAAGGCGATGTTGCGGCCACGGGCTTTCAGGAACAGCGCCTCGCTGACCAGCGCCACGATGACCGCCCACAGCACATTGATCACCGAGCCCCAACCGAACTGCCAGGTGAGGACAGCAAGGCCGGGCAGGGTGGCGTAGATCACCTGGCGCATGAAGGCCCCGGTGTTGTTTTTCACCGTGGAATGGGGTGAGGTGGACGTAATCAGGCTCATTGGCACACTCCGTGTGCAGCCTGAGGCCGGACGCCCGATGCCAGACAAAAAACCGTTGTAGAAGACTGTTTGCAAGCGATCCGACAGAGGGGCGTATTAGCGAAATTCGCTTGCAAGCATGCTGCTACGGGAGGGTGGGCGCGCATCAGGCGTCCAGCGTCAGGCGTCAGGCTTATATTCATTCTGCCAATCCTTGTTCTTCTACCGCCTGCTTGAGCGCCTTGCGGGCAATCTGGGTTTCGCTTTCCAGGGCCTGGAGTTCCGAGCTAAGGGCTTCCAGGGTGTCTTCCGAAGCGCTGCTGCGTTGCTGTTCCAGTTCCTGCTGCTTGTCGGCCAGGGCGCTTTCTGCGCGGGCGGCTTCCAGCTTCAGGGTTTTCAAATCCTTGCCGGTGTGGGCGCGAATGTCGGCCTTGGCTTCTTCGACCAGGGCATCCAGTGCATCGCGGGCGTTGTCCGCCTTGGCCTTGAGCTTGTCGATCTTCACCTGCATGGCCTGGAGTTCGTCGGCGCTGGCGGTTTCGTTGCGCTCGGCCCGCTCGTAGGCGGCGTGGGCTTCCTTGTACTGCTTGTGCGCCATGTTGTAGGCGGTTTTCAGGCCCTTGAGGCGCTTCTGGCGTTTGGCAGCCTGCTCTGGGTCCACTTCTGCCAGCGACTGCGGTGCCTGTTCTTCTGGCACGGCAGGGCTATCCGTGGTGGCGGTTGCTGCCGGCGCCGCTTTCGGCGTGGGCGGTGCTGCGGCCTTGGCATCGCGCAGCTCTGCCTTTAGCTGATCCGCGATGGCTTTCAGCTCACCGGCTTCGCTGTGCAAGTCTGCCGCGTTGTCGGCACCGTCTTCGTCAGCCTGCTTGGCGGCTTTCACCGCCGCCTTGTAGGCCATCGACGCATCACCAACCTGCTTCTTCAACGCCGCCACCGGATCGGGTTGTTCCTCCGCTGTAGCGGTAGAGGGTGAGGGTGCGGTGGGCGCGGGGGAGTCTGGTGCGTTTGTCTTGGCGTCACGCAGATCGGCTTTCAATTGATCCGCCACTGCTTTCAGGCGATCCGCTTCGGCACGCAGGTCCGCGGCGTTGTCAGCCCCGTCTTCGTCCGCTTGCCTGGCGGCTTTGACAGCGGCCTTGTAAGCGGAGGAAGCGTCACCGACCTGTTTCTTCAATTCGGCAACCGGGTCTGCTTGAGCAACCGGTGCGGCAGCGGCGGGCGCGTTGGCCTTGGCCTCGCGCAGTTCCGCCTTGAGCGCATCGGCGCTGGCTTTCAGGGTGTCCGCCTGGGCTTTCAATTCAGCCACATTGTCCGCGCCTTCCGCTTCGGCGGCCTTGGCCGCTTTTACTGCCGCCTTGTAGGCGCTGGAAGCATCGCCGACCTGCTTCTTGAGTTTGGCCACTGCATCTTCTGCCGGAGCTGCCGCAACAGGGACGCCGTCTTTGGCGTCACGCACAGCCGCTTTGGCCTTGTCGGCCACGGCTTTCAGGCGGTCCGCCTCGGCTTTCAGTTCAGCCAGATTATCGGCGCCTTCCGCCTCCGCGGTCTTGGCCGCTTTCACCGCCGCCTTGTAGGCTTTGGAGGCGTCCAGTGAGGCTTGCTTCAGCGCGGCCACATCAACAGTACTGGCGGCTGCCGGGCCGGCTTCCTTCTTCTTGCGGTTGGCTTCCAAGCGCGCTTGCCGGCGGGCTTCTTTTTCTGCCTGTTCCTGTTCAATGCGTGCCTGGCGCGCTTCGAAGCGCTGGCGGGCCTTGTCGGCTTTTACCTGGTCCGCCGCCTGCTGGCGTACTTCGCCCTTGGCGTAGCGGTAATACTGCACCAGCGGAATATGGCTGGGGCACACGTACGCACAGGCACCGCATTCGATGCAGTCCATCAGGTTGTGGTGTTGGGCCTTTTCCAGATCGTCGTTCTTGGCGTGCCAGTACAGTTGCTGGGGCAGCAGGTTGGCCGGGCACACTTCCGCGCAGGAACCGCAGCGGATGCAGGGCTGTTCCGGCGGCGGTTCCGGCAGCTCTTCCGGGCTGGCGGCGATGATGCAGTTAGTGGTTTTCACCACGGGCACGCCCGGGTTGTGCAGGGTGAAGCCCATCATTGGCCCACCCATGACCAGCCGGCCGATGTCCAGCCCCGCCAGATTGCCGTGGGCCAGTAAGTCACGCACCGGGGTGCCCAGCAGCACCTCGTAGTTACCGGGCTGGCTGACGCCATCACCGGTAAGCGTGGTGACCCGCGAAACCAGCGGTTCGCCATCGCACACGGCCCGCTTGATGGCATAGGCGGTGCCCACGTTCTGGCAGACCACGCCCACCTGGGCGGGCAGCTGGCCACTGGCCACTTCCTTGCCGGTGAGCAACTGGATCAGCTGTTTCTCGCCGCCGGAGGGGTATTTGGTGGGCACCACGCGCACTTCGATATCGCAGCCTTTGCAGGCCCGCTTGATCGCGGAAATGGCCTCGGGCTTGTTGTCTTCGATACCGATCAGGGTGCGGCGGGGGTTGAGCAGGTACTGGAGAATATGAATGCCGGTAACGATTTGCTCGGCACGTTCACGCATCAGGCGATCATCGGCGGTGATGTAGGGCTCGCATTCCACCGCATTGATCAGAAGCTGTTCCACGCGCTGATGGTCGCCCAGGTTTACCTTGATGCTGGTGGGGAAGCCCGCGCCGCCCATGCCGGCGATGCCCGCGTGGCGGATCAGGTCGACCAGCTCGGCCGGGCTTTTTTCGGTGTAGTCGGCAATACCCTGATGCTCAACCCACTGGTCTTCGCCATCCGTGTCGATGACGATGCACACCGCATCCATGCCTGATGGATGCTGAATGGGGCGCGGGCCGATGGCGCTGACCGTGCCAGAGGTAGGCGCATGGATAGCTGCACTGACAGCGCCAATGGGCTCGGCAATCATCTGCCCCTTGAGTACCTTGTCACCGGGCGCCACCAACGGCTTGGCCGGCGCGCCGATGTGCATGTTCAGCGGTAGCACCAGCTGTTGCGGCAGCGGGCCGGGCACGATAGGAGTGCCGTTGGACAGATGCTTCATTTCCGGCGGGTGGATGCCGCCGTGGAAGTCATGAATGGACGCTGGCCGCCGGATGCCCGATGCCAGACGGGCAAAAACAGAGCGTGTTTTTCGGGTTTTGTTTGTTTGCGCTTGGCTCATGGCAACAATCTCCGGCCATGCACGAGCGAATCCGAGTGGCACTGCACAGGCGTCATGCGTCCGGCGTGTGGCGTGAAGCGTCTCATAAATTCACCACCTCAATGCGGCTGTCCGGGCGCTCACCGATACCCGCCGGGCGCTGCCAGCCCCAGGTTTGCAAGGTCGGCTTCACTTCCAGCATGTCGATACAGTCCACCGGGCAAGGCTCTACACAGAGGTCGCAGCCGGTGCATTCATCAACAATGACGGTGTGCATCAATTTGGCGGCGCCGACGATGGCATCCACCGGGCAGGCCTGAATGCACTTGGTGCAGCCAATGCACTCGTCTTCGCGGATGTAGGCGACCTTGGCCACGTTGGCGTCTTCTGCGCCTTCATTATCCAGCGTCAGTTCTTCACGGCCGAGCAATTCGGACAGCGCCACCACGGTGTCCTGTCCGCCGGGTGGGCAGCGGTTGTGTTCTTCGCCCTCGGCAATGGCTTCCGCATAAGGGCGGCAGCCGGGGTGGCCACACTGGCCGCACTGGGTCTGCGGCAGCAGCGAATCAATCTGCTCGACAATGGGATCGCCTTCCACCTTGAACTTTTCCGAGGCAAACCCGAGCACAGCACCGAACACCGCCGCCAAAGCCAACAACGCTGCCACAGCAATAAGAACCGCCGTCATGAGCACACTCCATGTGCCGCTGGACGCCGAATGCCAGATGCCGGACGCGGGAAAACAGTGCGTAGCAGCACAGGGTTGGCGATTATCGTGAGGCACCGCGCCCCTGTCAGGCGTCGGGCATCAGGCGTCAGGCGTGTATTCATAACTTGATCAACCCGGAAAAGCCCATGAACGCCAGTGACATGAGACCGGCGGTGATCAGGCCGATGCTGGGGCCGCGAAAGGCTTCGGGTACATCGGCCACGGCAATGCGCTCGCGCATGGCGGCAAACAGGATCAGCACCAGGGAAAAGCCCAGCGCCGCCCCGAAACCGTAGGTCAGCGAAGACATAAAGGTGGCGTCTTCCTGGCGCACATTCAGCAGGGCCACGCCCAGCACCGCACAGTTTGATGTGATCAACGGCAGGAATACCCCCAGCACCCGGTAGAGCAGCGGGCTGGCTTTCTTTACGAACATTTCGGTGAACTGCACGGCCACCGCAATCACCAGAATAAAGCTGATGGTGCGCAGGTATTCCAGCTCGAAGGGCACCAGAATGTAGGCCCAGGTCAGGTAGGCAAGCACGGAGGACAGCGTCAGCACAAAAGTGGTGGCCAGGGACATGCCCATGGCGGTTTCCACTTTATTGGACACCCCCATAAACGGACACAGCCCGAGGAACTGCACCAGCACGAAATTGTTTACCAGCACAGCGCTGATCAGAATCAGGACGTACTCAGTCATGTGATCGCAGGCTCGCTTGCCGAAAAATAGAGGTAGACGCCATGTTTACATGGCATCAAGGGCGCATAGTATGAGGCAGCGCCTGTATACGCTCAAGAATGATAGCGAATAAGCTTAATAGACAAGGGAGTACAGGTCATTGGCCGTCTTTTGAACAGTTGACCCGGCTTTTGCCACTATTTTGCGGTTGAAGGCGGGCAAACGGTTGCGGTGGGCCGGTCAATCCAGTATCCAAGACAGACGAAAAAACCCGTACCCGTAACCTGGCTGATTGGGAGAGACCCGTGCCCGCTTTACCCCGCGATTTTGACCGTGACGGTCTGCTCGAATACTCCGTGGTTTTCACCGACCGTTCCCTGAACCATATGTCACAACGCTTCCAGCAGGTGATGCGGGATATCTCATCGACCCTGAAACAGGTCTATAACGCGCATTCCGTGGCAGTGGTGCCCGGTGGCGGCAGCTTCGGCATGGAAGCAGTGGCCCGTCAGTTCGCCACCGACCAGTCCTGCCTGGTGATTCGCAATGGTTTCTTCAGCTTCCGCTGGAGCCAGATCTTCGAGATGGGCAAGATCCCGTCCAAAGAAACCGTTCTCAAAGCCTCCCCGGTTAACGACCAGCCCCAGGCCGCGTTCGCCCCTGCACCCATTGAAGAGGTGGTCGCGGTCATCAAGGCGGAAAAACCGGCCATGGTGTTCGCCCCCCATGTGGAAACGGCCTCCGGCATCATCCTGCCCGATGACTACATCAAGCAGGTAGCCGAGGCAGTGCATAGCGTGGGCGGCCTGTTTGTACTGGACTGCATTGCCTCCGGCACTATCTGGGTGGATATGCAGGCGTGCGGTGTCGACGTGCTGATCAGCGCGCCACAGAAAGGCTGGAGCAGCTCGCCCTGTAGCGCCCTGGTTATGCTCAGTGAGGCCGCAGAAAAGCGCCTGCACGAAACCACCAGCACCAGCTTCGCCTGCGACCTGCGCAAATGGCGCGACATCATGATCGCCTATGAAAACGGTGGCCACGCCTACCACGCCACCATGCCCACCGATGCACTCACCGGTTTCCGCGACACCATGATGGAAACCGTGGAGCGCGGCCTGGAGACCGTTAAAGCCGAACAGTGGCAGCTGGGCAAGGCGGTACGTGCGCTGATGGCCGAACACGGTTTTGCCAGCGTGGCCGCACCGGGCTTTGAGGCCCCGGGTGTGGTGGTGTCCTACACTGGCGACGATGGCATCAAGAGCGGTGCGGCATTTATCGCGCAAGGCCTGCAGACCGCCGGCGGTGTGCCGCTCATGTGCGACGAACCGGCGGACTTCAAGACCTTCCGCGTGGGTCTGTTCGGCCTGGACAAGCTCGGTGATGTGGAGGCAGCCGTGGCCCGCCTCAAGACTGCACTGGAACAGCTTGGCTAGACCCGTGACTGGCCGGGCAGGGGCGCTGGCGTTTTCGCTGGCGTGCCTGCTGGCCTGGCCCGCAGCACAGGCGGAGGAAAACATGAAAGAACCGCAATGCGTTGTGCTGCTGCATGGCCTGGCCAGAACCGCCCACGCCATGAAGAAAATGGAAATCGCCCTGGAGAAAACCGGTTATACGGTGGTGAACCAGGGTTACCCCTCTACCAAACTCCCTATTCAAACCCTCGCGGCGGAGACCCTTCCCGCTGCTTTAGCGCAATGCCCCGACGAAGGCAGCATCCATTTCGTTACCCACTCCATGGGTGGCATTCTGCTGCGCCAGTACCTCAGCGAACACACCATTCCTCGTCTTGGTAGAACCGTCATGCTCGGCCCGCCCAATCAGGGCAGCGAAGTGGTGGACCGCCTTGGTGCCTGGGCGCCATTCCAATGGTTCAACGGTCCCGCCGGCAGCCAGATGGGCACCGGCCCGGACAGCATCCCCAACCAGCTCGGCCCGGTGGATTTCCCGGTCGGTATCATCGCCGGCAATCAGACCATCAATTTCCTGCTCTCCACGCAATTACCCGGTCCGAACGATGGCAAAGTCACCGTGGAAAGGACCAAAGTCGAAGGCATGCAGGACCATCTGGTGCTGCCGGTGACGCATCCATTCATGATGCGCAATGGGGACGTGATTGAGCAGGTGAAGGTGTTTTTGGCGACGGGGGCGTTCAGCAAGTAGGGATCGCGATTTTCCTTTTCAGCGGAAGCTTCCGTTGAACCCGGAAAGGGAAATGCCAACATGTTGATTTAGTGGATCTTTGATTTTTCTGTCTCAGAGTTCAAAGGAAAAGAGTTATAAGGAACGTTCCGCATAACTCCGTGTAGGAGATTGGCTATAGCATCTTAACCTATTGTTATGGCAGGATTTTCCTCGGGCGGCGCTCCTTAGTTTCAGAGTTATGAGGAACCGAGTTATGCGGAACGTTCTAACTAATACGCTGTTAAAGCTAAAGGACGAGCATGCCTCAAGTTCACATCAGGAAAGCTGAGTTAACCGATGTAGAAGCAGTGACGAAGCTGGTAAATCGGGCTTATCGTCCAGAAGCTGGGTCGGAAGGTTGGACACATGAATCAGCCTTGGTCAGCGGAGATCGAATAGACCAGGGGAAGGTAACCACGGCTATCCAGTCCGGCACTGTCTTGGTAGGAAGCAATGAGCGAGGCCTGGTCAGCTGCGTACAGGTTGAGGTAACTGATCGAGTTGCCCATATTGGAATGCTTGCGGTTGATCCTTCGCTCCAAACATTGGGTATCGGTAAGCTGTTGCTGGTGCATGCGGAAGAACTAGCGGTTCAGAAATTTAATGCGCAGGTTGGCGTATTGGTGGTTATCGCTGCCCGTACAGAACTCGTGGAATTTTACCTGCGCCGGGGGTACTCGAAGAACGATGAGTGGTCACAGTATCCAACTGATGCAGGGGTTGGCACTCCGGAGAAAGAGGCCATGCTCCTTACCACGCTGCGAAAATGCTTTAACAATCGGCTGCACGGCGACCGGTTTTCCGCTGCTTCGCAGCTCCAAACCGGCGCGTGAGCCGGGCGTTAGCACAATTAAAAGTATTGGAGATGTATCGTGAGCGATAAGAAAAAGTATTCAATTTTAATCAGAGTGATTTGTGGCCTTCTAGGCGTCTTGGGTATTGCAGCGACAGCGTTCAATGCATTATCCGCGCAAGAGTTCGTGTTTGAGTTTAAGTTGGTGGCGATAGCTTTTGCGTGCTTTATATTTATATATGTTGGGGTTACTGGGGCAAATCCTCTTGATTCCAAAAAGTCCACAGAAATCGAGAAGTAATTGCTAACAAGCGCAATCACTAGGAACTGATCCTAACCCGCTTTAAGCTGTCTTCGTTTTGCAAAAGGGCCGCAAAACGCTGCCATCTCAAATCGTCCTGTGTTGCGAGCGTTAAGTTTACTTAGGTGTTGTAATGGCTGAAGTTTTTATATCAGTTGCACTGTCAATAATTAGCCTTGTTGGTGGGGCATTGATTGCGGTGAATATTAACTATGCAGTAAGCAAGGAAGACGCCGTTGAGGCTTTGAAGGGGCTGGGAAGGAGTGCCGTTGTAATAATTTTCAAAATATGGGTTGTCTTTACTTTTTTACTAACTCTGTATTACTTGGGAGATCTTCTTCTGGGTGATGAACAGCTAACTAAAAAATTATTATTGCAGGTTGTGGTGTTGATGATTTGCATAATCTTATATTTAGTAGCCTTTGCATCTTTGGTGGCACTGTCACTTTTTCGGAAAATTCTTGATGTTCAAAGTCGTCATCTAGCAATAACAGAAAAGGCTTTTGCTTCTCTTGTCAAAATCGATAATTCAGGAGATGAAACTTAACAATGCCATGCATACGACAAGCGTATGCATGGCGGGCGTTGGGCGGCAAGAGAGGAGCATTGATTCGGCGCGAGGAAGGAGTATGATAATGTCATATCCCTGCCATGTTAGGAGCACCAGCCATGAGCATGCACCGGAAAACCATCACGCTGACTGAACAGCAAGACGGCTGGGTGAAAGCCCAGATTGAAAGCGGCCATTTTGGCAACGATAGTGAGTACATCCGCGATCTTATCCGAAGGGACCAGCAGACCAAAGAACGTCTTGCCATGCTGAGGCAAGCCCTCGCTGAGGGTGAGTCCAGCGGGGAACCGAAACCGTTGGATATATCGGCTATCAAGGCGGCTGGCCGTAAGCGGATTAAGGCTGCCGATTAGTGCTTACGTTGAACGTCACGCCGAGGGCGGAATCCGATTTTATTGGGATTTGGGTGTATGCCTGTGAGGAATGGGGCGTTGATCAGGCGGATAATTACGTGGATCGGCTTGAGGCCGGCATGAAACGGCTGATTGATCATCCATCGCTTGGCGCGAACTACGACCATGTTTTTTCTGGGTATCGCAAATTACAGGTCGAGCATCACGTTGTTTTTTATCGACTACTTGAGTCGGAAGTGCTCGTTGTTCGTGTGTTGCACGAGGTCATGGATGCACCGGAAAGGCTTCTGGAGTAGTCGGAGTTATAATTTCGGCGCGGCTTAAATATTTCCATCCAGCACCGTGCTGTTGCCTCCCAACAAGTAACTGCACTCGGAAAAATTACTCGAATCAATAGGGCCAGGTCTCCCATTTCCCATTGTCTCTCCGGTTTTCGGGAATAAATGTTGAGGGGGCCTGCGTTTTACCCTGGCTTTTCGGCAGGCGATAAACGTTGTCGGATTACGCCTTTCAGGCTAATTCGACCTACCTGAGTGTGCGGTGATGTGGGGTTGCTGGCTCTGCCGCTGCGAATGAACCCCCGTCTTGTTGTGGTACAGTGGCCACAAAATCCCAACCCGGACCCTCCCTATGCTCGTCTACCTTCTGGTCGCCTGTGATCGCCTTGATGAAAAGCAGGAAAAGAAGCTCAAGCGGAACCTGGCTGATCTGCAAGCTGCGTTGCAGGCGTATGCCGAAACAAATGAAGCGGCCACGCTGATGGATGACTGCGAGAGTGAGGATTGTGAGGACTGGGTGCTGGGTATTAGCCTGCCGGTGAAGAAAAAGATCCAGCTCAAGGAGCCGGTGAATCTGTTTAATGACTTGGCCAAGCAATACCACATTGATTGTGAGGTGGGTTCCATTGAGGACGATCAGCGGGACCCGGTGAGTTACTTTGGCAAGCGGGAAGGCATTGGGGATGCGTTTCTGATTGCGGAGTATTTGGGGGTGTAGCGTACTTGTCGGATTCCGGGCGTTTATGTGATTTGTCGGATTACGCCTTTCAGGCTAATTCGACCTACAAAAACCGTGCTTCGTAGGTCGGGTTAGGCGTAGCCGTAACCCGACACCAGCGTCGCCTTCAGGCGGCGTTTTCCTGTTTGCTTTCCTGTGTTGTCGGGGCGTACTGATTGGCGTCGGTGGTGTATTCCGCGTGGCCATAGTCCACCAGTAGTTCCTTGATTCTCTTCACCAGTATCTTGTCGGCGATTTTGTTGGCCACCGGTATATCCTGCAGCGTTCTGTAGGCGATCAGTCGCGGCAGAACGAACAGGTTGCCCACGGTGAACAGGGCATAGTCGATCAGGTGTGGTTCCACACCCATTTCCTGTGCTTTCGATTTGTCCTTGCTGCCCAGGAATGCCTGGGTGAAGAAGACCTTTGAAAAACTGCGCTCCACCAGATTGTTCGCCTGGCTGAGCAGTTTTTTGTTCTTGGCCCGGTACACGGACATGGTGGCGCGGGTGAGTTCGCCGCAGGTCTCGTCGTCGTAGCCTTCGCGCAGGGTGCCGGAGTAGGTGAGCATGGTGTCGATAATGTCCGGTGCCTCGGCGGGTAGCAGTTCTTCGGGCAGCCCGAGTAAAAAGCACTGATAGCGTGACAGTTCGACGATGGCACGCTCGTTGGCGGTGAAATGTTTACGTCCCTTGCGTAGCGCCTTGAAGGCGGCGAGATAGGCGGGCATGGTGCCGGCGGGCATCTGGTCTACCTGGGGAATGGGGATGCCGTAAACCGTCGGGTCCCAGGGGCCGCCCTTGTCAGTGGTAGCGCGCTTGATGATATTGAAGCGCACCATGGAGTGCATCAGGCGGACCATGGCGGCGGCCTTGAAGCCGGGGCCAAAGCGTTCCAGTGCGCCGGGCAGGGTGGCGGTGGTGAAGAAACTGGCGGTCTCGTTGATGCGCTGGTTCACCGAGTCGTTGGCCAGGGTGCCGGTAATGGCCATGGGCAGCCCGGAGTACTTGTTCATGAAAGTGGCGACGAAGGCGCCACGGATCACGTAGGGGGCCAGATTGGCCATCTGGTTGCGGCTCAGGCGGGCGCCTTCGCGGACCAGCTCCATGTCCACCCAGTCCGGGGTGGTTTCCATGGCGGTGATGAAATCGACCAATTCCTTGGGCGCATTATCCACGGCTTCCAGGCCTTCATCACAGGCCTTCTTGAGCATGCTGATCAGGTTGCGAAAGCCGTATTCCGGCATTAGCGCGGCATAGGCATCGGAGACGGTATCGCCGAGCAGGGTGTAGGCCCGGGCCCGTTCCACTTTTTCCCTGTCGGCAAGAATGTCTGCACGGTATTTGCACGCGAAATGTCCCGGTAGCGAACTGCGCGTGTTGATGTCATCGGTAAAGCGTTCCGGGGTGACATCGAAATCGATGTCGCCGTACAGGGAGGGAATGCGGGTTTTCTGCGCCCGCACTTTTTCCCAAAGTGCATCCAGTGACTGTGCCATCACTAACCTCTAAAACGGCATTTAATGTATGTATACATTGGGTTTACTTCGTGCCGGTGACAATGGCAGGAAACCACAAATGTGAGAACTTGCTGGTTTTTGGCCTGAATGGACAGAGAGAAATGAGGGAAGGGGAAACACGCGGCAGGGCTTTGTTTTTTCTGGGGAAACGGTTGTCCGGTTGGTGTTTATTATTGGGTGTGCCCCTCTTCCGATAGCGGCAGAGGGGCACTTCCGGGTGGGTGATAAGGCGGGTTATTTCTGCTCCGCCATGGCTTCTTTGTAGAGTGATTTGCGCGGCTCAGCGAAGACCTTGCGCAGCATGGGTTCGAAGTAATCCAGTGGCAGGATTTCTCCGTCTGGATCGAAGGCGGGGGAATCGTATTTGCTGACGAACTCCAGGGTCTGCCGGTAATGCGGGTGATCCTTGAAGTTCTCGCGCATGTCGCGATCCATGCCCAGGTAATGGAAGAAGTAGTAACCCTGGAAGATGGCGTGGTGTTTCACCATCCAGTGGTTAGCATCGCTGACGAATGGTTCCAGCAGCACGGCGGCCACGTCGGCGTGATTGAACGTGCCCAGGGTGTCGCCGATGTCGTGCAGCAGCGCGCAGACCACATATTCGTCATCCTTGCCGTCACGGTGAGCGAGGGTGGCGGTTTGCAGGCAGTGCTGGAAACGGTCGATCTTGAAACCACCGAAGTCACCTTCCAGCAGGCGCAGGTGCGTCATGATGCGATCGGACAGGCCTTTGCTGAAGTCGCCGAAGGACTTGGCGATGATCTGCCAGTCCTCGCCGGTGCCGTCCTTCATGTGGGTGAACTGGGCGCGGGGTGCGGTCATGTCATTCATGGTGCGCTCCTTATTCCGCGTAGCCGGGGTTATTGCGGTCCAGCTTGCGCAGCAGGCCGGGCCACGCCAGATTGCCGCCCATGCCCTTGGTCACCTGCGATGCCTGTTGCTTGATGGTGTCGACGATACCAGCGGGGATCGGGGTCAGTGGGCGGTTGCCGGACAGGGCTTGCAGCTGGATTTCGCAGGCCCGTTGCAAGATGTACATGCCCAGGAAGGTATCAGCGATGGTGCTGCCGACGGTGAGCAGGCCATGGTTACGCAGGATCATAAAGTTGGCATTACCCAGGTCGGCTTGCAGGCGTGCTTTTTCGTCATCGCGCAGGGCGACGCCTTCGTAGTCGTGGTAGGCCAGGCTGGCCAGCGGGAACAGGCTCTGTTGCGACAGGGCCAGCAAACCTTCCTGCTGGGCGGAGACGGCGACGCCGGCGGTGGTGTGGGTGTGCATGACACAGGCGGCATCGTCGCGCACGGCGTGGATGGCGCTGTGGATGGTGAACCCGGCCGGGTTGATGTCGTAATCGCTGTCGTCCAGCTTGTTACCTTCCTGATCCACGCGCACCAGGCTGGAGGCGGTGATCTCGTCGAACATCATGCCGTAGGGGTTGATCAGGAAATGATGCTCGTCGCCGGGGATGCGGGCGGACAGGTGGGTAAAGATAAGATCGTCCCAGCCGTGCAGGGCAATCAGCCGGTAGGCGGCGGCGAGATCCACACGCAGCTGCCATTCTTCGGCGCTGACGCTGCCTTTCTTGGAGGGGACGGTAGCTGGGTTGATGTTGACCTGGCTGTTCATGTAGCGCTCTCCCGTTATGTGGGTCTTATTTGGGTCAGGGACCCTTATTTAAGGTAATCGATTTTCCAATCCCTTGAGTGTAGGCCCGGGGTTAGGGAGAAAACTGTCAACTGGTTTACAATTGCTCCATGACGGATGCCTATACGGTGCTGCGGCACTGCCCCTTACTGGCCGGATTTCCCGATGCTGCCCTGCATGAAGCGGCGCGGCACGCCCGGGTGCGTTCGTTTCAGGCCAACCAGCCGATTTATGAGAAGGGCGAACCCCAGTCCAACCTGTGTGTGATTGCCGAGGGCCTGGTGCGGATCAGTTCGGTGAATGCCCAGGGTCAGGAAGCCGTGCTGATCATTTTTGACAGCGGTACCTGGTTTGGCGATGCGGTGTTTTCCCCCGGTACCGGGCGGGTCTATGGCGCCACGGCCCATGAGGCGGCGGTGTTGGTGGAAGTGCCGGGCCCGTTTTTCCGCGACTTGCTGCAACGTTACCCGCAGAGCTACCCGGTGGTGCTGGATCTGATCAGCCAGCGGCTGTGGTCGGCCATCTCCATGATTGAAGAAGACGCGCTGCGGGGCACCCAGGCAAGGATCGGGCAGCGTTTGCTGTTCCTGTCGCAAATGCAGCGGGGTGGCAAGCCGGAAAGTGGACCGGTGACGGTGCGCCTGACCCGTGAACATATTGCCAACATGATGGGGATGACCCGCCAGGGCGTGCACCGGACGCTCAAGGCGTTTGAGACGCAGGGGCTGATCACGCTGGGCTACGGGCGCATTACTATTGAAGATGAGGCTGTGCTGCGGGAGCACTTGGTGACGTTGAATTGATGCTAAGTGCAGGATGTCGGATTACGCCTTTCAGGCTAATTCGACCTACTTAATAATTCGACCTGCCCGCGTACATTCGTAGGGCGTGTTAGGCATAGCCGTAACCCGACATTCCTGCTGTGGTTTGATTTGAGACAGACATAAAAAAACCGGCGTTGGCCGGTTTTTTTATGTCGCTAATTAGCGCACTTCCGTTTAACGCACTTCCATGCCCGGTTTGGCGCCACTGTCCGGGCTGAGGATGTGAATATCATCCCCGCCGGGGCCGGCGGCCAGTACCATGCCTTCGGAAACGCCGAACTTCATCTTGCGCGGTGCCAGGTTGGCTACCAGTACTACCAGTTTGCCTTCCAGTTCTTCCGGTGCGTAACGCGCCTTGATGCCGGCGAAGACGTTGCGCTCGCCCAGCTCGCCCACATCCAGTGTCAGCTGCAGCAGCTTGTCGGCGCCTTCCACGTGAGCGGCCTTGGTCACGCGGGCCACGCGCAGTTTCACCTTGAGGAAATCATCAATGCTGATGGTTTCGTCGTCTGCGTCCGCTTTTTTCGGGTCTGCTTTTTTGGGCTTGTCGGCAACCGGTGCCGGCGTGCTGTCCTTGGAATCCGCCAGCATGGCTTCGACCTGCGCCATGTCGATACGGTTGAGCAGAGGTTTGAACTTGGCGATTTCATGGCCCAGCAGCAACTGGTCCGCGTCTGCCCAGGTAAGCGGTTCCACCTGCATGAAGGCTTCGGCACGCTCGGCCAACGCCGGCAACACCGGTTTCAGGTAGATCACCAGCAGGCGGAACACGTTGATGGCGGTGCTGCAGATGGCCAGCACTTCCTGCTCCTTGCCTTCTTCCTTGGCCAGACTCCAGGGCGCCTTGTCGGCGATGTAGCCGTTGGCGTGATCGGCCAGTGCCATGATTTCACGCATGGCCTTGCCGAATTCGCGTTTCTCGTAGAAATCGGCAATGCGTGGGCCCGCTTCCTGGACTTCGCGCACCAGCATCATGTTGTCCAGGTCGGTACTGAGCGTGCCGCCGAACTTCTTCACGAAGTTGCCGGTGCGGCTGGCGATGTTGACCAACTTGCCGACCAGGTCGGAGTTCACTCGCTGGGCGAAGTCTTCCAGATTCAGGTCGAAATCATCCACCCGGCTGGAGAGTTTGGCGGCGAAGTAGTAGCGCAGGTACTCCGGGCTCAGGTGGTCCAGATAGGTGCGGGCCTTGATGAAGGTGCCGCGGGACTTGGACATTTTGGCGCCGTTCACGGTGACAAAGCCGTGGCTGTAGATGGCGGTGGGTTTGCGCAACCCGGCGCCGTCCAGCATGGCGGGCCAGAACAGGCCATGGAAGTTGATGATGTCCTTGCCGATGAAGTGGTACAGCTCGGCGGTGGAGTCCTTGCCCCAGTAATCGTCGAAGCTCAGGCCTTCGCGATCACAATAGTTCTGGAAGCTGGCCATGTAGCCAATCGGGGCATCCAGCCACACGTAGAAATATTTGCCCGGGTAGCCGGGGATCTCAAAGCCGAAGTAGGGGGCTTCACGGGAGATATCCCAGGGCTGCAGGTCTTCGATCCATTCCTGCAGTTTGTTGGCTACCTGTTCCTGCAGGGCGCCGGAGCGGGTCCACTCGCGCAGCAGAGGCTCGAACTTGGGCAGGTCAAAGAACAGCTGGGTGGTTTCCTTTTCCACCGGGGTGGCACCGCTGACCGAAGAATAGGGATCGATCAACTCTGCCGGGGTATAGGTGGCGCCACAGACTTCGCAGTTGTCGCCGTACTGGTCTTCGCTCTTGCACTTGGGGCAGGTGCCCTTGACGAAGCGATCGGCCAGGAACATGCCTTTCTGTGGGTCGTACAGCTGGGTAATGGTCTTTTCCAGGATGTAACCGGCATCCTTGTTGCGCTGGAAAACCATTTCCGACAGCGCCCGGTTCTCGGGGCTGTGGGTGCTGTAGTAGTTGTCGAAATTCACCTGGAAATCGGCAAAGTCCCGCTCGTGGTCCGCTTTCACCTGGGCAATCTGCTGCTCCGGGGTGACGCCGTTTTCCTCGGCCTTGAGCATGATGGCGGTGCCGTGGGCATCGTCAGCGCAGACATAGGTGCACTGCTGGCCACGGAGCTTCTGGAAGCGAACCCAGATGTCGGTCTGGATGTATTCCAGCAAATGGCCGAGATGAATGGGGCCATTGGCATAGGGAAGGGCACTGGTGACCAGTATCTTGCGGGGAGTGTCACTCATGGGAACGGCATCGATTTCCAAAAAATGGGTGGCCTATGATACGGGGGCTGCCGGGGTTTTTCATCCTGTGTTCTTCGCTGTCTGCGGTGCCGGTTTTGTACGCGTGCTGACGGCCATACCGGGAACGGCACCGCTGGAGTGAACGGGCGTTGTGGCGGTGCGGCGATGTGCTAGGGTTTGCGGTTAGTTGTGAGGGGGTGGGCAATGTCGCTGAGAGTTCGTATTCGCTGGTTACTGGTGGTCTCTGCCGCTATTTGTGTGGCGCTGGCAACGGTGGCCCTGTACTGGGTAAACCTGTCTTTGGTGGATACCCTCGCGGAGCGCAATGCGGAACGTGAGCTGGGCAAGGTGGAAGCCGCTTTCCTGGACCAGTTGTCGGTGTTGCGGGTACGGGCGCAGGACTGGAGCCAGCAGCCCGAGCAGGCGCCGCTGAATCAGGGGGGCGTTGGCCACCTGGACCTGATGATGGCGCTGGATAACGATGCCATTCGTTGGGATAACGGGGAGCCGGGAGTGAATTCGCCGGTGTTCGAGACCCTGGCGCGGCGTTTCACTGAACAGGGCTGCATGCCGATTTGGGGGGTGGTGAAGGTAGAAGGCAGGCCTTTGCTGTTCAGTACTGCGGTGGAAAATGGCTGTCAGGCCTATCTGCTGGGGGTGTGGCTGGATAGTGGCTGGTTGAGTTACCTGTCCGAGCGGGTAGGGCATGCCTTGTACGTGCAGGAAGCCCAGAGTGACGGCCAGTTAATGCGGGGTCTGGGCGAGGTGGAAGGCGGGCAGTTACAGGGGCGTTTTCCCATTCCGGATTTCCTCGGGGGCACGCCGCTGGCGGTGATTGTCGAGATCCCCCATGACGGTTACCAGAGTATGCTCTATGCGGTTTTGTTGGTGGCGCTGATTATGGTGGTGCTGACCTCGATAACCGTGTTCGTCATCAATTGCCGTATTCAGCCCATGCTGTTTGGGCGTTTGCGGCTGGTGCATAACGCCGTGCGATCGATTGCCCGTGGTGGGGCGCTGGACCAGCGTGTACCGGTGCTGGGCCGCGATGAGATCGGTGCCCTGGCGGAAGACTTCAATGCCATGGTGGACAGTATTCACCATGCCCAGACCCAGCTCGCGCAAGCCAGGATGCAGGCAGAGGACGCCAGCCAGACCAAAAGCCAGTTTCTGGCCAATATCAGCCATGAAATTCGCACGCCGATGACGGCGATTCTCGGTTACACCGAACTGTTGCGCGATGGCTCGCTGAGTGCCGCAGACAAGCGGCGCTACCTGACCATCATTCAGCACAACGGCGATGCGCTACTGGCGCTGATTAATGATGTGCTGGATCTGTCACGGATCGAGGCTGGCCAACTGCACCCGGAACAACGGCTGTTTTCTGCCCGGGTGCTGCTTGATGAAATCATCGACAGCTTGCAGTTGCGGGCCACCGAGAAAGACATTGACCTGCGTATCCATTACCTGACGGACATGCCGCCAACGGTCAGTGGGGATGCGTTCCGCCTGCGCCAGATACTGGTCAACCTGATTGGTAATGCGGTGAAGTTTACCGAGCGCGGGCGGGTGCATGTGGGGGTTAACTGGGATGAAGAGGCATCGCGTCTGAATGTGTCAGTGGAAGACACCGGGATTGGCATCAGTGCAGGCGAGCTGAGCCGCATCTTCCAGCCCTTCTCCCAGGCGGATGCATCGCATACACGCCGCTATACCGGTACCGGTCTGGGGTTGAGCATCGCGCGACAATTGGCCCGTGCCCAGGACGGTGATATCCAGGTCTTCAGCACCCTGAACCAGGGTAGCTGCTTTGTGCTGGATATTCCGCTGGTGCGTGCCTGTGACACGGTTTCACAAACCGCTGGCGACAGGCCGGATGCCCTGCCTGCGTCCCGGGAAGCGCTGGCTGCGCTGGAGGGGGTGCGGGCGTTGCTGGTGGAGGACAACGAAGTGAACCGTCTGTTTGTGCGCAAGGTGCTGGAGCAGGTGGGCATGCGGGTAACCGAAGCAGAGCACGGGCGAGAAGCCTGTGCGGTCTTTCATGACGCAGACGGCGCTTACGACCTGGTGGTACTGGATATGCAGATGCCGGTGATGGATGGCTATGAGACTGCGCAGGCCCTGCGCGATCGGGGGTTTGACGGGCCTCTGCTGGCTCTGACGGCCAACGTGCTGGCGGTGGATCGCCAGCGCTGCCTGGAAGCCGGTTGCAATGCCTTCCTGGGTAAACCGGTGCGGGTCAGGGAGTTGCTGGCGGTGTGCGCGCAGCTCCTTAACCCGTCAGACGTTTCCGTTAGCCGGTAATGTCTCTGGAAACCTGGCCTCGTCTGAGTGCATCGTGGACCTGTTGTTGGGAGACCGGTTTGCTGAGGTAGTCATCCACACCGGCGTCACGGGCTTTCTGCACATAGTCACCGGTAGCGTGGGCCGACAGGGCGATGATCCAGCAGTGCGGTGGTGTCTCCTGGGCGGTTTCCAGGGCACGAATTTCCCGGGTGGCCTGGTAGCCATCCATCACCGGCATCTCACAGTCCATGAAAATGATATCCCAGTAATCCGGATGGTTGCGGACCTGCTCTACAGCCTGCGCTCCGTCGCTGACCAGCGTGGCATGGATACCTAACGATTTGAGGATGCTGTCGATCACCAGCTGGTTGACGGCATTGTCCTCCGCCACGATCACCTTGAGCATATTGGCGCGGTCCAGCCGGATCAGTGGCTCTTTCGCGGTGGAGGGAGCACGCGATTCGTCGGGGCCGGTGAGCAGGCTGCGTTTCAGCGCCTGACAGGAAAAGGGCGTTTCTATCAGTAGCAGATCTTCCGGCAGGGTGTCGCTGAGCGGCTGCCCGGTGGGGTGCAGCAGCACCAGTGCCGGGTTGTCGAAGTGAGCGCGCAGGCGTTCCACGTAGTGGGGATCTTCCAGCACAGGTAGTTCCGCGATGAGATAGTCCACGGCTTGGCTGGGGCTGGCGGGATCAAGCGCGGTAATGACGTCACGGTATTCCAGCGTCTTGGCGCCCCAACGGCTGAGAATCTGCGAGAGGCTTAGCAATTGCGGGGCAGTGCTGGAGATGATCGCGGCGGTCCGGTTTGCCAGCACCGGTTGTTTCTGAATTTTTTCCACTTCCACCGGCAGGGATAGCCAGAATGTGGCCCCGCGGCCCAGAGAGCTGGAGACGCCGATGTCACCGCCGAGCAGCTCGATCAACCGTTTGCAGATCACCAGCCCAAGGCCGGCGCCGTTGTGTTTGCCCTTGGCCGACAGATCGCTGAAAGCCTGGAACAAGGACGACTGCTGGCCTTCATCCAGGCCGATCCCGGTGTCGACCACTTCAATCATCAGCACGCACATGCCCTTGTTATTCACCGGTTGCTTCAGGTTCACGTGCAGGGCGACGTGGCCGCGGTCGGTGAATTTGAAGGCATTGCTGAGCAGGTTGGTAATGATCTGTTTGAGGCGAATCGGATCGGTTTTGATGCGTTCAGGTACCCGGCTGTCGATATGAATATACAGCGGCAGGGATTTTTCGCTGGAACGCAGGGCAAACAGCCGCACGCAATCATCGACGATGTTTTCCAGTGCGATAGGCTGGTAATCCAGCTCCAGTTTCCCGGACTCGATCTTCGAGTAATCGAGAATGTCGTTGATGACGGTCAGTAACGACTGGGTGGACTGATAAATGGTGCCTACATATTGCGCTTGTTGATGGGTCATGCTGGTGCGGCGCAGCAGGTCGGTCATGCCCATGATGCCGTTCATGGGCGTGCGAATTTCATGGCTCATGGTAGCGAGGAATTCGCTTTTGGCGTGGTTTCTGGCGCCGGCCTTGAACGCTTCCATTTCCGCGATGGCACGGTCGCGTACGGAATCGGAATGGGCTTCCTTCAAGCGGTTGATGCGCCGGGCGAGAGCCAGGGACAGCAGCACGACTTCCAGAAAGACGCCTATCTGTACCAGGTTTTCGGTCAGGGAGTTGCGTGGAACAACACCGTATTTATTCAGTGCCATGGCCGCTGCGCCCACAATAAAGCAGGACCAGGCAATGGTGAAAATGCGCGCATCCGGGTCGCCGGCGCGGGTGCGAATCAGGCCGACGAAGAAGATACTGAAATCCATCAGCAAAATGGCGCTGACGGAAATCGGAATCAGGAAAGTGCGGCTGGTAAAAGGCGCTGCGAGAAAGAGTACGGTGCCAATGCCCACCAGCATTTGCAGCCACATGGCCAGGCGCGGTGCTTTTTCCCGTAGCGACAGAAAGTGCAGTGTAAAGAGTGGCGGAAGCAGCACAATCAGGGGTAGCAGGTAATGAATCATGTACTGGCTGATCAGGGTGGAATGCGGCCACAGATAACGGTGGGCATAGCCATGCAATACCGCCATGAACAGGGTGACCACGGCGGACCAGCACACATACAACAAATAGACTTTTTCGCGAATGGAAAAGAACAGCGACAGGTTATAGAGAATCATCACCAGCATGCCGCCGAAGAAAATTCCCTGCACCACGCTTTGTGTTTGCGTCGAGGCGTTGTAACTTTCTTGTGACAGTAATTCCAGCGGCAGCTGGATGCTGTGTGCAGAGGCGACCTTGAGGAAAATGTCGTTGTCGGTGCCTGTGGGTAAGGTCAGCGGGAACGCGGGCGTCGGGGCTGTGCCTGGGCGTACGGAAAAATCCCGGTCCATGCCTGCCTGAAAGTGGGCAACCAGCGTGCCGCCGGCATCGATCTGGTAGACATCCACTTCACCGAGCATGGCGTAGTCGATTTGCAGCTGCCACTCAGGATGAAGTCGATTAAGATTGCGAACTGAGAAGCGGAACCAGCAATGATCGGTGGTAAAGCCTAAATTCGGCGTGCTGGCTCCGGATGGTTGCCAGGGCAGGTCGGTGCGCTGAAGAATGGCATTAATGCCGGGCGACTGATCCGCAGGCGTGCAGAAGGTGTACAGGCCCTGATAGGGGTGCATGTGTTCCTGCTGTTCGCCGATGATTTGGGTGTCCGGCCCTTTGGCTGAAGCCAGGGAAGACAGGCAAATCGAGAAAAAAGCGACGAACAAAAGCAGAGCGGCTTTCGAGTCCTTGAACAAAGTGTCTTTATCCTGAATAGACGGGGTGACATCACCTCTAATCAGTGATGCTAGCAGCGTGAGCCGGGGGGCTCAATGCAGGGGGAGAATAACAGATGACAGGGATAGTGAACCGCTTTGCGGTGGGGCCAATTACCGGTGAGTCAGGGAAAAGCCATGTACGCCTTTTCGGGGCATTGCCGAAAGGGGAGCTGGGCGCGGGCAACAAGCTTATGTGGGGGCGGGTTCGCTGGCGTAAACAGGGGGGCGACAGCTGGTCTGAACCCCGTAAGTTTCGCCTTAATGGCAACTTCGATGGCTCCGGGGTGGTGGTGATCAACGGGCTTGAGTCTGGCACCCGCTACCAGTATCAGGCCGGTTGGGTGCGCAGCGAAGAGGATGGTGAGCCACTGGACTGGCACGCCATTGAGAGCGGCTGTTTTTCCACCGATCAGCCCACGGCTGATCAGACAACCTTCTTGTTTGGTTCCTGTTGTTACCGGTTTGTCGGGCTGGATGGGATTATCCAGGATGATCGCGCCGACAAGATTTTTGCGGAAATGTCGGTGCAGGCGGAGCAACACAAACCGGATTTTGTCCTGTTTGGTGGTGATCAGGTCTATGCCGATTCCATGTACAGCATTGGCGCGGCGGCCACCCGTGACGATTTCGATTCCCTCTATCGGGCCAGTTTTTCCCAGAAGCACCTGGCCAAATTGTTAAGGGAAACCAACAGCTACATGATCCTGGATGATCATGAAATTGAGAATAACTGGCCGGCCAAGGCCGACGCCGAGTTATGGACGAACAAGTATCCGGCAGCGATCAAGGCATACCAGATTTACCAGGCATCTCATTCTCCGGCGGCCCCATTGAATGAGGCTGGCACCTATCTGGACCGTGACCCGGATAAGTTCTGGTACACCTTTTCCCGTGGTCCGGCGGATTTCTTTGTAATGGATGTGCGTACCGAGCGGGTGCTTAGCCGCTGGCCCTGGCAACGCAAGATGATCAGCGAGGTGCAGGAGCAGGCGTTCGTCGAATGGCTGGACCGTGACCCCGAGCGCGTCAAGGTGCTGGTGACTTCCGTGGTGATGTTTCCGGAACAGCGGCGCCCGTTTCGTGGCAAAGATGCCTGGGAAGGCTTTCGCCATCAGCGCCAGCGACTACTGGCTGCGATGGCAAAAAGTGCGAGCCAGAAACTGGTGGTGCTTAGCGGTGATGTGCATGCTTCCCTGTATGCCAGTTTGACCTTGAACGGTGGTAAAAAGGTACATAGCTGGACATGTTCCGGGCTGTTCTGGCCCACCGCCTTGTTTGCGTTCCGCTGGTATCGCCCGATGATCCGGGTGCCGGGGCTGCTCTATAGCGGCTGGGGGCGCCCGTTGGGGCAAGTCAGCGTGCCGGGTGAGGTCTTTAGCGACAATGCATTTTCGGTGGTGTCCTTCGATGACAGGGGCGCCCGATTTGCGTTGTTCGATCGCCGGAACCGGCCAGTGCCGGATGCAAGCCGAACCATCGAATGGTAAGCGGTCCGTGAGAGGAGGGGGCGGGTTTCTCATGCTGCCCATGGCGAAAAGCTTACATGAGTTGGCGCTTTTTTCGTCTTACCCTGGGTAGGCCGTTTCCCTAAAGTGGATCTTGCAAGGACGCGATGGAACACGGATGTTCGATTTCGGCCCGGTACAGCCTAGCCCGCCAACCCCAAATGGCGGGCTTTTCTTTTTCTGGGGTGTCCTCTTTCCTGCTTTCCCCTTTGATTGCCCATAACAGAACACCGATAATGTACCGCTTCACAGCAGGAGTCGGTCATGTCTGAGCAAGTAGAACAGCGGGAAATCCTCAAAGCCAAACTCAATCAGGAAACCGCCAAGGCTAGCTGGAAAGAGCTACAGCCGTTCTTTGCCCGTGGCCAGACGGTCTATGTGGCGCCGGAACTGGACTTGATTGAAGTCGCACTGGCGTTTTCAGACGATGAGGCCGCGCAAATTGCGCTGTGGCGGGACAAGGCCCAGGTCGACAAGGTTACCGATGAGCAGGCAGCGGCGTGGTTCGCGGCAGATAAAGGCTTGTGGACAGTGGTGCTACCGCCCTGGGTGCTGGTGCAGCCGGAGTCCATGCAGTAACTCGACCTGTTGCCACAGACACGTCGGCAATAGAGCGTTGGTCACGCGGTAACGCTGCCCAGTGGGTAACGTCCTTGGCATCTGGAATGCCGCCCCTTTCTGGTTCCTCCTTTCTTTCTCTCCTCCTGACTTCGTGTCCCTCACTGCGGCTTATGCGGTAGGGGGCGAGTCCTGATGCCGTGTCCGGTACTCGCCGGGGGGCAGCCCCAGCCACCGTTTGAAAGCCTTGTTGAATGACGAGGGATCTTCATAACCCAGCTGCTGCGCGATCTCGGCAAAGCCTGCCTCGCTGTAGCGGACCAGTTGTTCGGCCAGTTCTGCGCGGACTTGATCGAGCAGATCCCGGAACCGGGTATGGTGTGCGTTCAGGCGCCGTTGAAGGTTGCGCACGCTCATGTTCAGGCTATTGGCCAAAGCTTGCTGGTCGTAATGGCCTTCCTCCAGTTGATGGCGCAGGCGTTCGCGAATCAGGTCAATCAGGTGGTGATCGCGCAGGGAATTCAGGGTCTTGTCGCAGTGGATCAGCGCTTGCTGAAAACGCTCGTCATCGTGATTGGGGTTGAGCGTATCGAGAATGTGGGCAGGGAACAGCACCTGATCGTGCTCGCGACTCGCGGTGACCGGGGCCTTCAATAAAGCACTGAACAGCTCGGTATGGGCAGTGTTCTCTCGCAGGTGAACGTGGACGTCTTCACTGGCCTGCACGCCCAGAGCCACGTCTGCCAGCCGCAAAAAACCACTCAGTACGGCATGGGTCTGCATGGTATGGAGTGGGGCATCACCATTGGCTGCACATCGCACCGCAACATACTCGTCTTGCAGGTGAATGGTTACTTGCTGGGCTTCCGTGAGTAGCGGCCAGTACTGTTCCAGGACTTTCAGTGCCTGCCAGCCATCGCGGTAGTAGTGCAGGGCATCCCCCAGAGGGGCGATATCGGGGAGGAGAATTTGTTGGCCAATGCGAATGCCCATGGCCGGGTCACCAAGTTTCCTTTCCGCCTGCTCGAACAGCCGGTGAATCGCGGACACGTCCAGACGCTCATCATTCTCGGTCAGGAGGGATGCCGGCAAACTGGCGTTGGTAAACAGTTCCAGCAGATCGAGCCCTTGGCGCTGCCAGTAACGCAGGTCACTGCGGAACATGGAGATGTGTTTGCTGAACATGGGTTGCCTCTAATCTTTTATTCTTATGTCGTTGTTTTAAAACGGCATTGGTTTTTGGCGACACACTCCCTGTTTGGCTGGCGTCTGGCGCCATATGTTGCTCTTCCTCTCCCTCGTAAGGTAGCCACTTCGTACGATAGTACATCGCTCTGTGCGTAATAACGCACCATTTTGCGATATATGTGGCGCGAAAACCCTCAAAACGGTGACTTACGTCACGCTTTTGTCCTGATGTTAGGGAGAGAGATAATAATGAATACAACTAAGAACAAGTTCGTAGATGTGCCGGCGGCTCGCCTGCTAGCGCCGCTGGCCCTGGCCGTATCACTGGCCGCCTGTGGCGGTGGTGGCAGCAGTAGTGGTGGTGCTAATGGTGGTGGTGAGAACCCGGTGGGCTATCAGTTCCCGCAGGACATGCCAGCCGATGTACCGCAGCAGGAAATCGCCTGTGGTGGTGACGACGCCATCATGTTGGATGCGAATAACATTACTGACAGCGCCAAGATTGCTTTCCTTGATGCTCAGGACGGGGATGTGATCGCGTTCCCGGAAGGTCGCTTTGACCTGAACGATACGCTGACCCTGGATGGTGAACTGGGTGGCGCACGCATTGCAGACATTACAATTTGTGGCCAGGGCATGGACAAGACCATCCTGGATTTCAGCAATTCCGTAGGTGATGACGGCCTGTTTATCACCAACATCAATGATGTGGAAGTCTACGGCCTGGCCGTAGTGGAAGCGGCCAACAATGCCATCAAGTTCCAGCATGCTGATGGTGTGCGTATCAACTACACCGCGACGGTATGGCAGGGTGAGCCGGACAAGGGCAACGGCGCTTACGGCCTGTACCCGGTAGAAAGCAGCAATGTGCTGGTGGAAAACAGCTACGTACGCGGTTCTGCGGATGCCGGTGTCTATGTGGGGCAGTCACAGAACATTGTTGTGCGTAATAACGTGGCCGAATACAACGTGGCGGGGATCGAAATCGAGAACTCCACCGGTGCGGACATGTACAACAATATCGCCCGTTTCAATACCGGTGGTTTGCTGGTATTCGATCTGCCCATCGGTAATGGCACCTATGGTTCTGGTGTGCGGGTCTTCGGTAACACCGTGACTGAAAACAACACCAAGAACTTTGCCAATAGCAGCAGCAACCCGGGTGGCGTTCATATCGTGCCGCCGGGCACCGGTGTCATCGTTCTGTCCACTGACGATGTGGAGATTTTCGATAACGAAATTGCCGATCACGATACCCTGGCAGTGGCAGTGACCAGCTTCTTTATCGCCGATGAAAACGCGGCGGGTCCTGATTATCAGTCCATCATCGCCGACGGTTGGCTGCCAGTTGTGCGCAATATTCATGTGCACGATAACGCCATCACCAATGCCGGTTCCGCACCGAATGGGGCGTTGATTCAGGACATGATTACGCTGTTCACACTGACTCCGGAACTGCAGTGGCCGGGCATCCTGTATGACGGTCTAGGCGAGCAGCTGGCTAACAGCAGCGCTTTGCTGCCAGTGGCCGACGCTTATGAAGAGGGCGAGAAGGTTTGTTTCCAGAACAACGGCGACACCCTGATCGGCTATCCCTACGACCCGGCCACCGCTGCCACCATGTCCGGCCCGACGCTGAGCCCGGCAGTGGGTGCAGATCTGCTGGATTGCAGCCAGCCGGCGTTGCCTGCGGCCACCTTGACCTTCAAGGGTGAGCAGTTTGGTTGTGGCGTGGATGACACCACCAGCGAGCACTGCAAGCCGGCCCCTGTTCTCTAACGTTTGTTTATCTTTTCTACCTGTCTGATTTCGGGGCGGCCTGTCGCCGCCCCGAAGCAGGAGTCATGACATGAAAACATTAATGCAGATTTCTCTGCTTTCTACCGCCGCAATACTGACCGCCTGTGGCGGCGGTGGCGGTAGTAGCGGCGGTGGAGGTGCTGGTAATGGCGGCGGCGATCCGGTGGCCAGGAACTGCCAGATCAGTGACAGCGCGGACGTAAACTGGGACGCACTGGAAAACGACAATCTGGAAAAGCTCTCGGACTACAACCTCTTTACCAGCAGCTGTGACCCCACCCGGGATGCCCACGGTGGCATAGCCTATGACCTGAATACGCCTTTGTTCTCTGACTACACCAGCAAATACCGGTTTGTGTTTGTGCCGGATGGACAGAGTGCCACCTACAATGAAGACACTGTTTTCGATTTCCCGGTGGGCACCGTTATTACCAAGACTTTCGCCCTGCCGGCGGATACCGCTTACCGCGGTTATGATCCGCAGACGAGCACGGAAACGTTGCTGGAAACCCGCCTGCTGATTCATCGTGCTGGCGGCTGGACCGCGCTGCCTTATGTGTGGAACGCAGACGGCACCGAGGCGACCTACCGGGTTCAGGGGGCACAGTTGCCCGCGACACTGGTGCACAACGGTGCCCAGGAATCCTTCACCTATTCCGTGCCCGACAAGGCGCAGTGCAAGCAGTGCCACAGCCATGATACCGGCGATACCAATGTGTTTATTCCCATCGGTCCCAAGGCCCGTCATCTCAATGGTGATATGGACTATGGCAGTGGCCCGGAAAACCAGCTGAGTCACTGGAGCGACGCGGGTATTCTCAGCGGCCTGCCGGCTCTGGATCAGGTGGACAAGGTGCCGAGCTACCACGATGCTGATGCGGGCTTGATCAGTGGTTACAGCGATGAACAACTGATGGCGGCGGCAAAAGGCTACCTGGATGTGAACTGTGCCCATTGCCACGGCGTGGGAGGCACTGCGGCCTACACCGGTTTGCAGCTGGAGTTCTGGCGCGACTATGACACCGAGAAAGAAAAGCACGGTGTCTGCAAGGGCCCCATCGCCTATGACCAGGGTGAAATGACCTACGACGTGGTGCCGGGTAACGCAGACGAATCGATCCTGCATTTCCGCATGGATACCACCAACCCGCAGGACAGCATGCCACGCCTTGGCCGTGCGCTGATCCATGAGGAAGGTGTTGCCCTGGTGAAGGCCTGGATCAACAGCCTGCCTGACGCGTCCTGTTCCTCCAAGTGAGGGTGATGCAGTGATAGCAAGAACCGGTCTGTACAGCGTCTTGTTATTGCTGCTGACGGCTTGTGGTGGCAGTGGTGGCGGTAGTGATACGGCCGCTACCGCACCAGAGCCCGAGCCGGATATCACCGACCAGCGCTGTCTTGCCGACAGCGACGGGCCGAACTGGCAAGCGCTGGCGGAAGTGAATTGCCCGCGCCTGTCCCAGTATCAGCTGTTTTCTGATGGCCGTGATCCTCGTGTGGGCCCCACTGGGCCGGGGCTGCCATTTGCCCCGGCCAGTGGCCTTTTTAGTGATCATGCCACCAAGTACCGATTTGTTTTTCTGCCCGAGGGGAGCACGGCACAATACCGTGACACTTTTGGGCTGGTATTCCCGGTGGGCACCGTGATGGTGAAAACCTTCGCCTTGCCCGTCAGCGCTGCCGGGGGCGATGACCGTCTGATGGAAACCCGCCTGTTGATCCACCGGGCCTCCGGCTGGGTGGGGTTGCCGTATCAGTGGCAAGCGGATGGCCAGGATGCCACGCTGGCACGGACCGGCAAGGTGATCGACACCTATGTCATGGTCGACGGTGTGCAGCAGGACTTCCGTTACCAGATCCCCGATGTGCTGACTTGTCGCAAGTGCCACCAGGGCCGCACTGACAATGAAGTGATGACCCCGCTGGGTACAACGGTTCGCCAGCTGAATCATGATTTTCCCTACGCCGGTGGAGCCAAAAATCAGCTGGTTTACTGGCAGGAAAACAGCATGCTGGCTGATGCGCCTGCCCCGGCAAGCTGGCCCCGCGCCGTGGATTGGCATGACACCAGCGAACCGCTGGACCTGCGCGTACGCTCCTATCTGGATACCAACTGCAGCCATTGTCACAGCGATGTGGGCAGTGGCGCGCTATCGGGCCTGCGGCTGGAAATGTGGCGAGACCCTACCGATTATATCTATGGCATCTGCAACCGGGCGCAGGGGTATTACGGTGGGCCGTTGGGCCTCACCTACGATATCGTGCCCGGCAATGCGGCTGACTCGGTGTTGCCGTTCCGGCTGGGTGCTCAGCGCCATACCGATAATGCCAAGGATATGATGCCACCGCTGGGCCGCAGCCTTGCAGACCACGATGCGGTCGCACTGGTGCGCCAGTGGATTGATGCGATGCCCGCGAAAGCGTGCGCCACACTGGATTAAACTCCCGCCTGCTTGCGTCTTTCTGCGCTGGCTCCTCTTGTTTACCCCGCAACTCGCGATAACGTTTTTTGTGCTGTCATCCTGCTGTCCTTATGGAATGGTTTGATTACTTGAAACAGCAGGCTGGTATTGGCCGCGGCCACCGGTATAGAGTGAGCGAAAGGGCCTGCAGGGCGCGCCCGGCCGGCCTGGTGAAAGCCCGGAGAACGTGACCATTCACGTGATCCGGTTTTACGTAACGAGGTTGCGTAGTAATGCGTAGTTCCAAGGACGCCGGAGGTTTCGATGCAGGATGACATCGCTCAACGCCAGGCGCTGTTGCAGGCCCAGCTGGAAGGGCAGGTCACTGCCCACATCGGTGCTGACCACCAGTCTCTGTTTCGCAGCTTTCTCGCTGCCTATTATGAAATGAGCAGTCTGGCCGCGTTGACGGCCCGGCCTTCGGAACAACTCTTCCATATCGCCCAGCAGCACTGGCTGATGGCGCACCAGCGCCACCCCGGCGAAACCCTGATTCACCTGAAACCTCCCTGTCGCCCCGGCGGTCTTGCCGCGTTGCGCACCGTTACCGATGACGTCCCCTTTCTGGTGGACTCGGTGGCCATGGCCGTGCGTGATGCTGGCACCGCCATCGACTGGACCGTGCACCCGGTCATTCAGGTGCGACGCGATGCCCATGGGCATCTGACCCAGGTCACGGGGGTGGGTGATGGCGAGCAGCCGGCGGAGTCCATGATCTACGTGGAATTCGAACCGCTGGCAGAGGACGAGGATTATGCCCGCCTGCAGGACATTCTCGAGCGCGTGCTGGGTGATTTGCGCGTGGTGGTGGACGACTTCGAGCCCATGCTCGACAACCTGGAAGCGACCCGCAGCAACCTGTCGGCCAGTTACCCGGAGCGGGATCAGCAGGAGTTACAGGAAGCCACCGGCTTTATCGAATGGTTGTCCGAAGATCATTTTACCTTTCTGGGGTATGCCCGCTCCGAAGCGAAAGCGGTGGACGGTGGCATGCAACTGCATCTGGTGGACGAGGCCGGTCTTGGTCTGGCGCGCCCTGGCAGTCCTTACGCCAACGCGGATGAATTTATTGCGCCCCATGACGAAATGGCCAAATACATCCGCCATGGTCGTTTGGTCGTCGTGACCAAAGCCAATGTGCGCTCGCCCATTCATCATCCGCACTACATGGACGTGGTGTCCGTGAAACGTCTGGCCGCTGATGGTTCTGTGGAAGGCACCGACCGCTATATCGGGCTGTTTTCCCTGGATGCCTACATTAACCGTCCCCGGGACATTCCACTGATTCGCCGCAAGGTGAATTACGTGCTGGACCGTTCCCGATTACCGGAACGCTCGCATTCCGGCAAGCATCTGCGCGATATCATTTACCAGCTTCCCCGCGATGAGTTGTTCCAGTGTCGAGAGGAAGAGTTGTACGACATCTGCATGGGCATTCGCGCCCTGCGTGATCGTCATCATCTGCGGGTATTCATGCGCCGGGACCGCTATGGGCGTTTTTATTCGTGCATGATTTACCTGAGCCGTGAACGCTACTCCCGGGAATTGCGCGACAAGGTCACCGCCGAGCTGATGACGCTGTGCAATGGTCGCTCCGTGGAACGCACCGTGGATTTCCTCCGCGAAGGGCTGGCCCGGATTCACTGCATTGTGCGTATTCCCCAGGGCACACAGCTGGCCATGACCGACAGCCAGGTGGAGCAACGGCTGATTGAAATTACCCGCTCCTGGTCAGACCAGTTACGGGAAGTGTTGCGTGAAAGTGGCTATCAGGATGAGCAGGGCGACAAGGTGGGTAGCCGGGCCGATGATGGGGCCGCACTGGCCCTGCGTTACGGTGATGCCTTTCCCCTGGGCTACCGGGAAGCACACAGTGCCGTGGAGGCCGCTGCCGACCTGCAATACCTGACGCAACTGTCGGCGGACCAGCCAGTGTTGCCCAGCCTGGCCATTACCGATGCGGACGGTGCGGCGTGCCCGACCAGCCTGCGGCTTTATAGCCTGAATAATCCCATCGGCTTGTCCGATGTGCTACCGGCACTGGAGAATTTTGGTTTGCGGGTAGTGCGCCAGAACCCTACCCGGGTGACGCCCCGTGATGGCGATCCCCGCTGGATTCAGGTCTTCGACGTGCAGGTCCACGGTGAGTGTTCCCTGGGGCCGGCCCAGCAGAAGCGTTACTTCGAAGATGCCTTCCTGCAATGCTGGAATGGCCATACGGAAAATGACGGCCTGAATCGGCTGGTGTTGCTGGCGGGCCTGAATGCCCGCCAGGTGGTGTGCCTGCGTACCCTGACCAAATACCTGATTCAAACCGGGTTGCCGTATTCGCAGAACTACATGGAAGAGTTGCTGGCGGAACATGCGCGCATTGCCCGCTTGCTGGTGCAGCTTTTCGAAACCCGCTTTGACCCGCAGCTGACTGACAGCCGTCGTGATAATGAAGGATTGAAACTGGCACAGAACCTGGATCATGAACTCGATGGCGTGGCGTCCCTGGATGCGGACCGTGTGCTGCGAGCGTTCCTGAGTGTGGTGCGCGCGGGCCTGCGTACCAATTTCTATCAGCAGGACGCGGGCGGCCATGACAAAGCCTATGTGAGCCTGAAGCTCGATCCGAAGAAGGTGTCGGAGTTGCCGCCACCGTTACCCATGTACGAAACTTTTGTGTATTCGCCCACCATGGAAGGCATCCATCTGCGTGGTGGGCCGGTGGCCCGTGGCGGCCTGCGCTGGTCCGACCGGCGTGAGGATTTCCGCACCGAGGTGCTGGGCCTGGTCAAGGCGCAAATGGTCAAGAACGCCATCATTGTGCCGGTGGGGGCCAAGGGCGGTTTTGTGGTGAAAGGTGGCACACCGGGAGATCGGGAAGCGTGGCAGCAGCAGGGTATTGCCTGCTACAAGGAGTTCATCCGTGGCCTGCTGGATCTCACTGACAATCGCGAAGGCGACGCGATTGTGGCGCCGGAACAGGTGGTGCGCCACGACGGTGATGACCCCTATCTGGTGGTGGCCGCGGACAAGGGCACCGCGACCTTCTCGGATATTGCCAATGGCCTGGCAGATGAATACGGCTTCTGGCTGGGCGATGCCTTTGCCTCTGGCGGCAGTGCCGGTTACGACCACAAGCAAATGGGGATTACCGCTCGGGGCGCCTGGGAAAGTGTGAAGCGCCATTTCCGGGAACAGGACAAGGATATCCAGACGCAGCCGTTTACCGTGGTGGGGATCGGCGACATGGGCGGCGATGTGTTTGGCAACGGCATGCTGTTGTCGGACCAGATTCAATTAGTCGCGGCCTTCAATCACCTGCACATCTTTATCGACCCAAACCCGGATCCGGCGGCCACCTTTGCCGAGCGCCAGCGCCTGTTCACGACCCGGGGCGCCACCTGGGATGATTTCGACCGCGAGGCCATGTCCGAGGGCGGCGGTGTCTGGTCGCGCAGCGCCAAGAGCATCGAACTCAGTGAACCGGCCTGCCAGGCGCTGGGCATCAGTGAACGGACGCTGACCCCGGCAGAATTGATCATGGCGATTCTCAAGGCGCCGGTGGAGCTGCTCTGGAACGGCGGTATCGGCACCTATGTGAAAGGCAGTAACGAGAGTCATAGCCAGGTGGGAGACCGGGCCAACGATGCCATTCGTGTGAACGGCAAGGAACTGCGCTGCCAGGTAGTGGGTGAGGGCGGCAACCTGGGCCTCACGCAACTGGGGCGCATTGAATTTGCGCTCAATGGCGGGCGGATCAATACCGACGCCATTGATAACTCCGGCGGTGTGCACAGCTCTGACCGGGAAGTGAATATCAAGATTCCGCTTAACCAGCGTTTGCGTGACGGGCGGCTGGATCGCGATACCCGCGACCCCTTGTTGGTGCGCATGACCGACGATGTGGCCGATGCGGTGCTGCACGACAACTACGTGCAGAGCCTGGCTCTAAGCCTGCTGGAATACAACGCGGCGTCGCGGCTGGATGAGCACGCCAACCACCTGCGTACGCTGGAGCGTCAGGCCATGCTGGTGCGCACGGTGGAGTACCTGCCGGATGATGAATCACTCAGCGAACGTCGCACCCGCGGCAAAGGGCTGACCCGCCCGGAACTGTCGGTGTTGTTGTCCTATACCAAGAATGCGCTGTTCGATGCCTTGCTGGCGTCGGATGTCCCCGATGATGCGTTCTTTGACCAGGACGTGCTGCATTACTTTCCGCAGGAACTGGTGGAATCCTTCGGCGATGATCTGCTCAACCATGGCCTGCGCCGGGAGTTGATCGCCACGGTGCTGGCCAACGCGGTGGTCAACCGGATGGGGTTCGCCTTTGTGCATCGGTATGCGGATGAGCATGGCTTGTCGTTGCACCGTTTGGTGAAGGCGTACGCCATGGCCCATGCGGTGTTCGATGGCGACCTGTATTGGGCGCCGGTGGATGGCCTGGACGGGCGCGTGGACAGCCAGGTGCAGCTACGGCTTTATGGTCGGGTGATCGGGCTGATGAAACACGTGACCACCTGGCTGATTCATTACAAATGGGGGCGGCGTCCGGTGGCAGAAGCGGTGGCTCGCTACCGCAAGGCCATTGCCGAGCTGGAAGGCATGCTGCCTGAGGCACTGCCGGGCAGTTATCGGCAGGAATGGGATCAGGCCGTGGAGGGCATGAAAGACGATGGCGTGCCCGAGAAAGAGGCGAAGCTGTTAGCCAATACCATGGTGCTGGGGTGTGCCCCGGATATTGTTGAGCTTGCTTCGCTGGCCCAGGTGCCGCTGAAACTGGCGGCGGAAGTGTACTTTCTGGTGGGCGATAAGCTGCAGATTCTGTGGCTGCTGTCGTCGATTCTGGATCTGTCCGTGCAAGATCGCTGGCAAGCACTGGCCCGTGCCAACCTGCGCGAAGATTCCTACCGCCTGCACCGCCAAGTAGCCGCCAAGGTGCTGGAGTATGAGGGTGACAACGCCGCCGCACGCTTTGCCGCCTGGGAAGAAAAATCCCGCCGCAAGGTGGCCTTTGGTATCCACCGTTTGCAGACCCTGCAGGCGGATGGCCCCCACGACTTCATGACACTGGCGGTGGGGGTGCGGGAACTGCGTAAACTGCGAAGCCTGTAACTCGCGGAAGTCGGTACCACACGGAATGCACTTGAGTTGGCTGGTCTCTGCATATACTGTACAAAAAGACAGTATATGCAGAGGTGAAGTTTATGCGCGCAGCGAACCGGGGCACCTTGAGCCAGCTACCTGGCCGTTTTGCCGTCAGCCATTCTGAATCGGATAGCCCTCCGGTGAGCCGGCCTACCCGCTATCATCGCGAAAAAGCCAGCAGCATCATCATGACCAATCGTAGCCCGGACCTGCCGTTCGAGCAGAGTATCAATCCGTATCGGGGCTGCGAACATGGCTGCATTTATTGCTATGCCCGTCCCAACCATGCCTATGTGGATTTATCACCCGGTCAGGATTTCGAGAGCGAGATTTTCTGCAAGGATAACGCTGCGGAGGTGCTTCGCGACAGCCTTCGTAAACCGTCTTACCGCTGTCGTCCCATTGTGCTCGGCACGGTGACTGACCCTTATCAGCCCATTGAGCGCGAGCGACGCATTACCCGCGAGTTATTGCAGGTGCTGGTGGATTGTCAGCATCCCTTTAGCCTGATTACCAAAAGCACCCTGGTGCTGCGGGATCTGGACCTGATTGCGCCCATGGCCCGGGCCGGGCGTGCCTCGGTGGCTGTTTCGGTCACCACGCTGGATAACCGCCTGAAAGGGGAGTTGGAACCCCGTGCCAGCGGCGGCAAGGAGCGGCTGAAGGTGGTCCGCGAACTCAGCCGTGCCGGCGTGCCGGTAACGGTGCTGGTGGCGCCGGTGATTCCCTTCATCAATGACCATGAGCTGGAAGACATTGTGCATCAGGTCGCCATGGCAGGCGCTCAGCAGGCGGGGTATGTGGTGCTGCGCTTACCCCATGAAGTCGGGCCGCTGTGGCAGGAATGGCTGGCGGACCATTATCCGGACCGGGCCGAGAAGGTCATGTCGGTAATGCGTGATCTGCATGGCGGGGCCATTTATGACAGCCGTTGGCACCAGCGTCAGAGCGGGCAGGGTGCCTGGGCGCATCTGCTGCGTCAGCGTTTTGATTCCGCCTGCCGCAGTGCCGGGCTGGCGGGCAGGGAGTCGCTGGATCTGGACACAGGCGGCTTTGTGCCACCCGGGCCCCATGGGCAGTTGAGCCTGTGGGGAGCCGTTTAGTAACTCCGGGTTATTTACCTTTGTCGGTCTTTCCTTTACTTTAGTGACCCTTGGTTACTAATTTGCATTGACGGCGCGCCCGCTTCCGGTGTGCCTGACAGGAGAGTCCGATGAAAGCGGTATTGATTACCGGTGCCAGCGCCGGCATTGGTGAAGAATTTGCCCGCCAACTGGCGGTTCAGGGAAACAACCTGGTGCTGGCGGCGCGGCGTCTGGATCGATTGGAAACATTGGCCAGTGAGTTGCGCCAGCGCCATAACCTTGAGGTTGTGTGTATCGCCTCCGACCTGGCCCAGGCCGGTGCAGCAGAAAAACTGGTAGCGGATATGGCTACCCATAATGTGGAACTGACCGGCTTGATCAACAATGCCGGTTTTGGCGACCGGGGCGATTTTTCCGATCTGCCACTGCAGCGTCAGCTGGATATGATCCAGGTGAATGTGACTGCCCTGGTGGATCTGACCTGGCGGTTGGTGCCACAGCTGAAAGCGTCCAGCCATTCCACTACGGCAGGGCAGGGAGCGTTCGTGATCAATGTGGCGTCCACCGCGGCGTTCCAGGCCGGCCCGAACATGAGTATCTATTACGCTTCAAAAGCATTTGTGCTGTCGTTTTCGGAAGGCCTGTATGAAGAGCTGAAGAAGGAAGGCGTGGCAGTAAGTGCGCTTTGCCCCGGTGCCACGGCGTCCGAGTTTGCCCAGGAAGCCAACATGACCAACACCTTGCTCTTCAAGGCCGGCGCCATGAGCACCGAAGCGGTGGTTAGCAAGGCGCTGGCCGGCCGCCACCGAGCGATCGTGATTCCTGGCCTGAAGAACCTGCTGATGGTGTGGCTCGGCAAGCTGTCGCCCCGTATGATTACCCGCCGACTGGCTGGATTATTACAAGCGTGAACTCTTGTCCTTTTCAGCGCGCCCGCTCCCCGGAACAGAAAGCGGAGCGGCGTGCACAAATTCTTGAGGCGGCGGCGTTGTTCTTTGCCGAGCAGCGGTTTGCGGCCATCAGCCTGGCGGCCATCGCCCGCCAGTCCGGTGTGACCAAGGCAGCGTTGTACCGGTATTTCCCTTCTAAAGAAGCGCTGTTTCTGGCGCTCTATTTGAGTGAGCTGGATGCCATGGTCGAGGCGCCTCTGCCGCAGGAGGGGCCCGCCTGGGCGGCAATCAGTGAGCTATTAATTGCCCGCCCATTGTTCTGCCGGTTGACCTCTATTCTGCATACCGTGCTGGAGCACAATCTGGATGAATCACAGGCACGGGAATTCAAGCAGGCCTTGCTGGCCAGTTTTGCGCAGCTTGCCGCACGCCTGCAGCGTGACTTTGCCCTCGAGGGTGACCAGGCCATACGTTTCCTGATGCAGGTGCAGCAATCGGTGATAGGTTGCTGGGCGGTGAGTCAACCGGCACCGGTGGTGGCCACCGTGATAAAGACGCCCCCGCTGGATGTGTTTCAGGTGGAATTCGGGGATGCACTGCGCACTCAGTTACGAGCGTTACAGGCTGCGCTTTAAGGGTAGGGCAGGATGGAGAGTATGGCTGAACGGTTTGGCGTGGATTGTCTGTATGACCGGGCAGAGAAGCCCGTTGCAGTTTTGCTGCTGGCACACGGTGCCGGCGCTGCGATGGACAGCGATTTCATGAACACCATGGCCGCAGCATTGGCATCACATTCGGTGGCGGTGCTGCGGTTTGAATTTCCCTACATGCAGCGCCGTCGTGACGAGCAACGACAATTCCCGCCGGACCGCGCACCGAAATTACTGGCGGCGTTCGCCGAGCGCGTCAGAGAAGCTCGAAGTCTGGCGGCTGAATTGTCTGAGATTCCCGATGGCGCGCTGCCACTGTGGATCGGCGGTAAATCCATGGGCGGACGCATGGCCTCCATGCTGGCCGCTGAGGGCAATGGTGTGGCCGCGCTGGATGTGGCAGGCGTTATCGCGCTGGGCTACCCCTTTCATCCGCCCGGGAAACCGGAGAAAACCCGCATTGATCACTTGCCGGCGCTGACGGCTCCCATGCTGGTCTGCCAGGGCGAGCGGGACCCCTTTGGCAAACCGGACGAGGTGGCGGGTTATGGCTTGCCGGAGCGGGTGCAATTACACTGGCTACCCAGTGGCGATCATGATTTCAAGCCGCTGAAACGCAGTGGATTGCAACAACAGGACCTGATCGATGAATCGGCCAGGATGGCAGCCGCGTTCATGGCCAATGGGATGCCGGCCATCAACAGTCAGAAGGTCTGAAGTGGGGCAGGGGGCTGGGCCAGGCTGGCGAGGAAAGTTTCGCCAGCCTGGCCACGCGATGAACTCCGCGTTGGCGGTTTCTCTACTCAGCCGGGCACATTTCGGCGAGCTTACTTCTGCGGTTTTTCGCTGATCCACAGATTGATAGTGCCTTCGACCACCACGGTGCCGTCATCGCGCATGGCTTTTACGGTCACGGGCAGGTTGCCGGGCTTCCAGTCTTCCGGGTTGGCTTCTGCGGTGGCGGTAATGCTGGTGGTGGCCTTGGCGGTGTAGTTCACGTTCATGCCTTTGGGAATCCAGCGCAGGTGCTTGGGGACTGAGGCTTCAGCCATGGCGCCCATGGCGCATTCCAGCGCGTTGCAGATGGCGATGACGTGCACGGTCTGGATGTGGTTTTCCACCCCTTTGCGTTTCTTAAACGTAACCTCACAGAAATTCGGACGCAATTCAGAGATAGTGGGTGTGATGGTCGCGAAGTACGGCGCTTTGCGGCTGAAGACCATGGAGAAAAGCTTGCGCCCGGCGGGCAGCTTCAAGGCTTTTTCGTACATGTTCAGCAGGTAGTTATTACTCATGGGGCGGGCTCCTGAAATCGATGGGCTCATTCTCCACAGCCGGGGGAGCGCTGCAATGGGTTTTGGGGCGCCACGGCCCGGCCCAACTGCTACCATGGCGTCAGGATTTCAACATCAGCGGCATCAGTGAGAGGGGACGGACGTGAAAGTCACACAGGCATGGAAGCGCAGTAGCTGGAAGATCAAGACACTGTTGATTCTGGTCAGCCTCTATCTGTTGTACGCACTGCTGGGCTTTTTTGTTGCCCCCGGTCTGGTGCGTGACAACGCCCGTGATGCGTTGGCCGAGTTGACCGGCCGTGAGGTGGCGATCAGCGAAGTGAAGATCAATCCGCTGGCGCTGAGTGCCACCGTCAACGGGTTCGCCATCAACGATGAACAGACCGATGTCCTGTTGGGTTTCAATCAGCTTTATGTGAACTTCGAGTTGTCGTCGCTGTTTCGCTGGAGTTGGCATTTCAGCCAGGTCGACCTCGATGGCCTGACGGTGCGAGGTCAGCGCAATCCGGGTTCTGTCTTCAACTTTGACGATGTGCTTGCGCATATTGATAGCCAATTAACGGACAGTGCCGAGGACGTTGAGCCTGAGCCGGCCCCGGAAGACGCCGGGGCACTTCCCAACATTTCCGTGGGTGAGTTGGCCCTGACCAATGGCGACCTGCGCTATACCGAAGCCGCAGGCAAGGAACCCCATCAATTGGTGTTGCCGGTGGCGTTTACGGTGACCAATTTCTCCACCGTGGCAAAAGGGGAAAACCAGAACGGTTACGCCATTCGCCTGGAAGGGCCGGATGGCGGTGCATTCGATTGGGATGGGCGTTTTGAATTCTCGCCATTCTTGGCCCAGGGTCGCTTGAGTATCGAGAAAGTGGACCTGGTGTCACTGGCAAAACTGGCCCAGGGCGAAGTGCGTTTTACCGTGCCATCCGGTGAACTGGATTTGCAGACGGACTACCTGTTCACCACGGAACCGGGCACACGGGTGGTGGTGAGCAATGGTGAGCTGACCCTGCGTGAATTGCAGATTCAGAAACCCGGTGAAGACGCGCCCAGTGTCAGCGTGCCTGCGCTGACCGTGACGGGAATTTCTGTGGATAGCGAGAAGCAGGAAGTCACCTTGCCGGAGGTGAGTCTCAGCCAGCCTGAAGTGAATGCGGTCCTGGCTGCCGACGGGCTGGATCTCGCCACATTGTTCCTGCCGGTGGACCCGGAAGAAGCGGAGCAGCGCAAACAGGAAGTGAAGGAAAAAGCGCAAGAAGCCGCAGAGCGCATTAAAGAGGCCGAGACGGTTTGGGTGACGAATCTGGGAACGCTGAAAGTGGATGGCAATACGTTCCGCTTCACTGACCGTACCTTGAATCCACCGCAAACGGTGAGCCTGACCGACGGTGAGTTCACGCTGAAGAATCTCATCCTGGGTGAAGAAGCCACCTTTACCTGGGAGGGCAAGGCCCAGATTCAGGAGCAAGGCGCGTTGACGCACTCCGGTGAGGGCCAGTTGGCGCCGTTGTCGGTGACCGCCAAGGCGGCGCTGGCCGGCCTGCCGTTAGCACCGTTGTCGCCCTGGCTGGAGCGTGAAGCCCCGCTGAAAGTGGCCAGCGGTCAGCTGGATCTGGATTTGCAGTCTGCGGTGAAAGGCGATGGCCCGGATATTACCGTGAATGGCAGCGCCAGCATGGCCGGTTTCAATTTGCTGGAAGGCGGCCGACCTCTGATCAAGGTCAATAAGGTGCAGGTGAGCAAGCTGTCGCTGGACACCGCCGCACAGCGGGTGCGCGTTGGCGAAATCGGGCTGACGGGCATGGACATGCTGCACCAGGTGGACGCCCAGGGGCGGGATGCGTCCACGCGCATTGAGGCCGCGATGCCGTCGGGGAGCGGCTCGTCGAGCGCTTCATCTTCGTCTTCGTCCAAACCCTGGCAAGTGACGGTGGATCGCGTGCGTCTGATCGGCAGTCAGGTACGCCATGAAGACCTGTCGCTGAGCCCTAATTTCCGTATCGGCCTGTATCAGCTGTCGGGCACGGTGAGCAATCTGGATACCCGTCCGGGCAGCACTGCTCGGCTGGACCTGAATGCGCAGGTAGATCGCTATGCGCCGTTTTCCATCAAGGGGCGTTTGTCCCCGGAGCCATTGTCTACGGACATGGTGGTGTCGCTGAACAATTATGAAATGACCAGCCTGACGCCTTATACCGGCCTGTACCTGGGGTACAAGGTGGAGAAGGGGCAGCTGGGGGTGGATACCGAAGTCACCGTTGAGAAAAACCATCTGAACAGTGTCTCCGATATTCTTGCGGACCAGTTCTATCTGGGCGAAAAAGTGCCCAGTGATGAAGCGGTGAGGGCGCCGGTGAAACTGGGCCTGTCGGTGCTGCGCAGTCGTTCCGGTGAAATTACCTTGCCGGTGAAAATGTCCGGTGATCTGGATGACCCCAGCTTCAGTGTCAGCGGCATGATTCTGAAAGTGTTGACCAACATTGTGGTCAAGGCGGCCACGGCGCCGTTCTCCGTGCTGGCCGGGCTGGCCGGTGGCGAGAACCTGGAGACCATTGTGTTCGACCCCGGCACCGCCGAGGTGGGCCCGCAAACCTCCAGTTCCTTGCAAGCCCTGGCCAAGGTGCTCACTGAAAAGCCGCACCTGCACATCGGGCTGGTTGGTACGGTCAGTGCGGAGGATCGCACCGCGCTTGCCGATCAGACGATTGGGGACGATGTGGCCGGTGATGACTGGCCGGGTATTGATGCGGCCGTGTTGGAAAAGAAATGGCGCCGCAAGCTGATCCGCCGTTACGAGTCTGACTATGACCGCGATGTGGAAACACTGGTCAGCGCGCCCCTGCCCGAGGATGACGATGAGCGGGACAGTGTACTGGCGCGCAGTGCCTGGGATGCCATGGTCACCGCAGAGGCGCCCTCAGTGGATAAGGCACAGCTGGTGGAGTTGGCACGTTTGCGTTCGGAAAATGCCAAGGCGGCGCTGGTGCAGCAGTTCCAGATTGAGCAGTCCCGGGTGTACCTGAAAGAATCCAAAGTGGATGGCGCCGTGACCGGGCTGACCCTGACGCTGGAAAAATAATCGGTGGCATTAATCTGGGAAACGGAACAGGACGGCGTGCGCTACGAGGTGAAGCGCGCGGGGCAGACTTTGCGGCTGTATGCCAACGGCGTTCAGCATTCGGAGTTTCACCCCAAGCGTTTACTCACGGGCAGCGTGTGGGATTTGCTGTGGTTGCCGGCCCTGCTGCACGAACCGGCCCGGTTCCGCCGGGTGTTGGTGCTGGGACTGGGGGGCGGTTCGCTGATTCCCCCCATCCGCAAACTGCTGGATCCGGATGTATTGATGGCGGTAGAGCTGGACGGAGCACACTTGCAGGTGGCCCGCGAAGTATTCGGCATCGAGGCGTTTGGGGTGGAGACTTGGCAGGGGGATGCGCAGCAGTGGTTGCGTGATTATCAGGGGGAACCGTTCGACCTGATTATCGAAGACCTGTTTGCGCCCAGTAACGAGCAGGTTAGCCGGGCGGTGCCTGCCGATGCTGACTGGCTGGCCTGCCTGCGCGGGAACCTGTCGGCGCATGGTTCCCTGATCATGAACTTTGGCGATTGGCAGGAATACCGCGACAGCCCGGCCTCGGGCCGCCGCGCCATGAAAAGTTTCAGCAGCCGTTTCCGCTTATCATGCAGCGATTGCCATAACGCGGTGATCGCGTTTACCCGCCAGTCGGCGCGCAGCATTCACCTGCGCCGGCGCCTTGCCGCGACGCCGGCATTGAGCCATGCGAAAGCGGCGGCGCGGCTGGATTACCATATTCGCCAGTTGGACTGACCCGGGTTTGAGGTCAGTCCTTGTCCAGCATGGTCAGGGAATACAGCCCGTCATTTTCTTCGCGGGTTAGCAGCTGGTTGCTGCGGGGCTGGTCATCGTGCATGCCCACGAACAAGGCCCGGTAGGTCAATACTGCCTGCACATAATCCCGGGTTTCACGGAACGCGATGGACTCGATCCACACATCTGCCGGGACGCCGTCTTCGGCGTTCTCCAGCCAGCGATTCACCCGGCTCGGGCCCGCGTTGTAGGCGGCCAGGGCCAGCACTCGATTGCCGTTGAAATCGTCGAGGAGCTCCGCCAGATAGCGGCTGCCAAGGGTAATGTTGGTGTGTTTGTCCTGCAGGGTCTTGGTGGTGGGCTTGCCCATGCTGGCGTCTTTGGCCACCTTGCGGGCGGTGGCAGGCATCAGTTGCATTAGCCCCATGGCGCCGACCGGTGAGCGGGCCAGCGGATTGAACGCGCTTTCGCGCCGGGCCACGGCCATGGCCAGCCAGGGATCCAGGTCATGGGGTTTGGCTTCTTCCTCGAACAGCGGCAAATACGCGGGTGGAAAACGCCATGCCAGGGTGTTCCAGGCCTTGGCCTGAATGGATGCCTGTACGGCCAGGTCGTACCATTTTTGCGTCAGGGCGTAATCGGCCAGTTCCGCCAGCTGTTCCTTGTTGCTGTGCCACATCAGCCACATCCATTCCTGATGCGCCAGGTAGGGTTCATCCTGTGCTCGCAACATGCGGATACGGGTGATCGCCGGCGGCGGCGTGAACGTGGCGGCGGGGGTGTGCTTCTGTTCGGAGAAACGGTAGGGCTCGCCCAGGCGGTCTGCGGCCAGGAAAGCGAAGAAATTACGTTGTTGGGCGGCCTGTTGATACAGCTCACGGGCCTGATCCGGCTGGTCTGTGTTTTCCAGTGCGCGGGCGCGCCAGTACAGCCAGCGGGAGTCGTTACGGTCCTCCTGGGGCAGGCGCATGACCCACTCATTCAGGGCGTCCCAATCCTGTTCAATCACCGTGCGCCTGGCGCGCTGTGCCACCAGTGAGGTCTCCGGGTGGCTCGCCAGCCAGCTATCCAGCCACTGGCGATTCGCTTCCACCCCGCGGATGGTGGAGTACCAGGCGATGCGTGTACCGGCGCGCTCGCGTAGTGCTGCGTCGGTGAGGCCCTGTTTTTTGCTCTGCGTGTCGAACCATTTGCGCGCGGCTTCGGTGTCCTTGTAGGCCCAGCGGCGCAGGCCGGCGGAGAGCAGCGCCTGACGCTGCGATGCCGGCAGGTTGCGAGGCAGGTCAACGACCTTGTCGGGGTTGCTGTACAGCGTTTGCAGCCATTCGCTGGCGGTGGCGTAGGGGCTGTCTGCCAGCATCTTGTCCAGGTAGCGCATCAACCCGGCGCTGTTGCCATCAAAGGCCAGTTGCTGGCGTTCCCAGATTTGCGCATCGCCGATGACACCCGCGTCGCGGGCGGCGTTGAACAGCGGGTCGCAATTGTTGGGGCGGGACTGGCCGGTGGCCCAGAGTTCTTTGCCCGCCTGCAGGGCGGCTTTTTTAACGGCTTTGTCGCCGGTTTCCCATTGCGCCTGGTGGTAATAGCAGCGCAGTGCTACCCCGCTGGGTGCACTGTCGGTAATGGCGAGCAGTGCCTGCCATTTTTCCGCTTTGCCGTAGGCGACAGTGGCGAGCTGACGAATATCCTGGGGGAGCGGCGAATCCGGGTACTTTTCGGCGTACTGCGTTACTTTGTCAGGGCTGAGTTGAGGCAGGGCGGCGCGCAGCCGGTGGAAGTCGAGATAGGCTTGCAGGGGGTGCTGGTCTCCCAGAGCCTGTTGCTGCCGGGAAAGGGTTTCCCAGTCATCGTTGCGTGCTGCGTCCAGTGCTTGGTGGAAGTTGTCGCTATCCGTAGCGGCAACGACCAACGAAGAAAACAGACAGCAGGCAAACAGTGCTAAAGCGCGAGTTGGCGCAGTGCGAACCATTTGTGCCTCCACATCGTCGGAATGAATGCGCCAATTCTACCGGCCTCGCTAGGCGCTTGGCGTGGTGATTATGTAAAACTTGAGCAAGACCCTACTTATGGCTCAGCGCGTGAGTATGCCGTTTGCCGTACCCGTGTCCGGACCTGTGTGATTTGCACTATACTGCCGCCGCTGATTACCTGAGCCGGAGCCCATGGAAAATACGACCCAATTATTGCTGCGCCAGTCCGATGCCCTTGCCGGGCGAAATGTACTGGTGGTGGATGCCAACGACCCTGCACTAAAAACCCTGGCAGTGGATGCCACGGTGCATTTGCATGCGGATGACTACACCATTGGCGCGCAGCAGTGGTCGCCCGCGCCCACAGTGCCGGAAGGGACAGATTTGCTGGTGCTGCCGTTGCCCAAGTCCATCGACCGGTTACGGTTTCTGCTTAACTGGCTGGCCGGTGAAATTACTGCGCCCACCGAGCTGTGGCTGATTGGCCCGGCCAAGGGTGGCATTCGCGGTGCCCTGAAATACCTGGATGCCCATGTGGATGAATCGGTGCTGGAAGATAGCGCCCGTCACTGTAAGCTCTATAGCGGTTTATTGCAGCCGGGGGAGAAGCAGTCCCTGAAAACCTGGGGTACCGTGCTGGAGGTGGCGGATCAGGAAGCCATCAGTTACCCGGGGGTGTTCAGCCATGGCCGTCTGGACGAGGGCAGTGCGCTCCTGCTGGCGGCCATTGAGGCGCATACGCTGGGTAAGCCAGGGAAGGTGATTGATATGGGCTGCGGCGCGGGTGTGATCAGCGTTTGGCTGGCTCGTCAGGGCTGGCAGGTACAGGGCGTGGATGTCAGTGCCAGCGCCGTGGCGGCCAGCACCGACAGCCTGGCCCGCAACGGCCTGCAAGGCAGGATCATGGGCGGTGATCTGTTCTCCCCGATTCAGGGGCGCGTCGATATGGTGGTTACCAATCCGCCGTTCCATGACCGTCGCCAACGTACCACGGACATCACCCGTCGACTGATTGCGGAAGCACCTTCACACCTCAAGTCAGGTGGCGTGCTGTGGCTGGTGGCTAACCGCGAATTGCCCTATGTGCAGTGGCTGGATGATGCTTTCAGTCATGTGCAGGTGGCCAGCGAAACCACCCGTTTCCGGGTCTACCGGGCGGTGCTGTAATTAAGCCGCCCGCAGGTTGTTACAACATCCGTTCCCGGGCCATCCAGGCAATGCAGTTTTCCAGCATGGTGGCCAGCGGCACCTGATCATTAAAGCCCAGCTGTTCTACGGCCTTGCTGCCGTCGGCATGCACGCGGCTGGTGATCAGGGCCACTTTTTCCGGGGTGAGGCGGGGCTCTTCACCGGTGAACAGGCTGCCAATGGGGTAGAGCTGGCCGGCGAGTTTCAGCACTGCGGGCGGCACGGTGCGCTGCGGCGCCTTGCGCCCCAGCTGGCCGGCAATGGTTTGGACCAGTGTCAGGAAACTGGCTTCCACGCCGGCAAGAATATAACGCTCCCCGCAAATGCCGTGTTCCAGCGCCGCAATATGGGCCCGTGCCACTTCTTCCACCGCACAGAAATTCCCGCCGCCCGGGGGCACGCCGGGCAGTTTGCCGTCGTTGATCATGCGGATCATCTGTGACCAGTTGTGGGTGTCACCGGCGCCAATAATGCCGCAGGGATTCATGATCACCGCGTCCAGTCCCTGGCGAATGCCGTTTTCCACTTCCTGTTCCGCCAGAAACTTGGTGCGGTTGTAGCCGATCCAGTCATTGGCGGCGTTGGAAGGTGTTAATTCATTGATCGGGTTGTCCTGAATGCCCCAGGCAGAGATGGACGAGGTATGAATAAAGCGGCCGGCCACGTTTTTCAGGGCCGCGCTGACCATGGCCTGGGTGCCGAGTACGTTGTCCCGGTATTGTTGCTCATTACCCCGGCGCCACAGGCTGGTGTTACCCGCCACGTGAAAAACCGCATCCGGGGCAGCGGGCATAACCAGGGCAAGTTCGGTGGCATTGTCCAGTGGTGCCTGGACGACAGATACGCCCTTCTTGGCATGTAAGGTGCTGGCATCACTGTTGGGGCGTACCAGGGCAACGACATCCCATTGTTTGTCGAGAAGCTGGTCGATGATATGCCCGCCGAGAAACCCCCGGCCCCCACTGATAAATGCCACTGGCATGGTTGGTATCCTTCTTTGGCTGACGCTTGTTTCCTCTTCTATACGCACTGAAATGGATGCTGGCAACTGCTTTGTCCGCCCGGTGACTCGCTTTTAAAGGTTCATCGTGGGATTGGGTGATGAGCCGATTTCAGGATTTGTCTCATTATCCAACCCTGGCTGCCGCAGAACGCCGGATGCCCGACGACGGACGCTTGCATTCAAAACCTGAAAATCTTGGCTCCTATGCGCTCTTCGCAAAACGCATTACCCGATTATTTCCTGAATAATGGCCCTGACTATTCCTCAAAATACCCCTCAAAAGAGGTACCGCAATAGTGACAAACACTCAGGCTATGGGGTTTGACGTCAGGCATCCGGCGTTGAGCGTCCGGCAAAATGCAGGATATTCGCCATAAGCTAATCAAACGGCTAGAAGCCAGTTATTCACTCTAATCCGTGATGAACTGTTTTAAACAGCCACTCGTCGAAACCTTGACGATTTCGCTCCAACACTGGCTAAGTCGATGGGTTTTGACTATATTGCCGTTTCAAACAGGCGGGTGTAGTTCAATGGTAGAAGAGTGCACCCCTCTACAGCCCGCATGATACGGGCGTTTCAGCCCGCCACTGCCACACAAATTCGCAACTGCCACACAAAATTACTTCACCGGGCGGATCATCCGCTTCTTACGGCGGTAGTGCTTCCGGGTCATCGCCGGGTCAGAATGCCGCAACAATTCCTGAGCCCTGGCTTCGTTCACCGCGTCACTGCCAACCTTCGCTCTCAGGTCATGGCGAGTGAATGACTGCTCCAGATCCGTTTCTTTGATGGCCTTGGTCATCGACTTGCGCCATGCCCGGTCGAACGATTCACACCGGCCGTTGTCGCCCACATAACAGGCCCCATTGCGATTTGGGAACAGGTAAAGCGATGGCTTTGGTTTGACTGCCCGCGCCTGGTCGATGGCCTCCCTGAGCGCTTCTGTCATTTCAAAGGGGTCATCTTTCCCTGTTTTGCTGTCTTTAACATACAGCGAATCATCAGAAATATGGGCCTCCATGATCCGCAGGGTGTCGGCCTTTCTGGTACCGATAAGCATGATAACGGCAGCGAAGGCCACTTGCTGAGGGTTGGCCACTGACTGCCAGGCAGCCAATTCCCAATCCTCAACATACCGGTCGCGCTCTTTTTTGAGTCCGTCACGTTTCCCGAAGTAGGCCACTTCTCCCTTGATCATATTTCTGTCTATCAGCCCCCAGCGCACACAGGCATCAAGCACACCATTCAGTACCTTGAGGTCAGTATTGGCCACGTTCATGGTGTGGTTTTTGGCCATGCCATCCATGTACTGATAAACACCCTTCGGGGAAATCGCAGCTATATTGTTGTGGCCAATCATGTTGCGCAGCCTTTCCAGTGATGCTTTGTAGGCGCTCTGGGTTTGAGGCTTGAGTCGTGGCAGGCGTTCGATGGTGTAGCGGTCAATGGCGGAAGACAGCTCTTCTCCAACTTCAATATCACGGATCCGGGCAAATTCCCGCAGAGCATCAGGGTAGTTCCTGCCCAAGTGGTACCACGATTTATTATCGAATAGATGGCGTTCTGACGGTGACGGCCGGTAGTAGTAGGCACCGTGATTCTTGATCCATCGCTTGGGTAGTCCGTCAGCCATGCTTTGCACCGCTCCACTTGATTGTCATGCCTTCATCGTTGGCAGCTGAGTTGCCCAACATTTTGCGGGCGTGGCTGCGCTCCACCACCGGGAATCCATTGGGCCGGGTAATGAACGGGATACCCATTGCCTTCAAGGCCTCGCGCTGCTTGCGGGTGTGAGTGGCGCCGCACAGCTGCTGCAGTTCTTTCTTGCTCAGTATTTCAATCTCTCCGGCCATTGTGGGCCTCCATCTATGCAAGGGCACGAAAGACAATCGTCCTAGTCTTTCAGTGGCTTCCAGCTAAATGCGTCCCTGGCTATCCGTGGCTCCAGATCCAAAGGCTGGTGCCTGTCAGGGGTTACTTCTCCGGTGATGTCGTAATACCGGTCACCTATCCGGGTGATAACGTGATCGCTGTCATACCAGGCCTCTGCCTCGGGCCAGATGGCCCGCAGTATCAGGTAGAGCCGGTGGCAGCCGCCCTTAGTGAAAAGCGGTACCGCACTGGGTACCGCGGTCCTCAGTTCGGACAGGACGTGCATGACGTGATGATGCTCAGCCATGCACATCAATCCCGATAACCGCAATGTCATGCTGACCAGGGCCGTACAGCGCCAGCATGGTGGCCTGCACTGACTCTGGGAGCTGGCTGACAGGCTGGCGGCTGAAATCCCGCACAGTGCTGCTCAGGCGGTGTTTCTTGCCATACCCACGGGAGAGGGTGGCCGGGCGACCGGGATAGCAGTTCTTTTCGTTCCAGCGCGGCCCATACAGGCGGTATTCGTTTACCTTGCTGCCATCGTCAAAGGCGTCGTAGTGCTCGGCCTTCAGGGGGATGAATAGGGGCTTCTGCTTATCCATGGCAGCCTCCGTTCCATGAGCGCTCCGGGTCTGCGTCCCATGTGAGGAACTGCCGGAAATTATCGAATCCATCCCCGTATTCACGGTATCGCTGGTAACGCTCTTTTGCTCGCCGTTTGCGGGCAGGCAACTGGCGCACCGGCCCCATGCCCTGATATTCCACGCGCCAAGTCGGGTGACAGGGATATACGGTGCCTGGCGCATCCTCATCGAACAGAACACCAATGTAGTGGCCGCCATCCTCGGCGATCACTCCCGGCTTGCCATTGACGATGACGCGGCGGCCAATCTCGGCAGGGATGCCATAGTAATCACGGGCGTACTTGCAGGGCTTATCCATCGTTCTCGCTTCCGTTATGGGTGGGTCGGCTGGGCAGAGATTCTTCAATCAAAGCGAACTGATCCCGCAGCACTAAGTAAATGGCAAGGTCGGCCCGTTCCGGGTTTATCAGTGATAGAAAAGCGGCAAACTGATAGCAGAAAAATCCCTCGATGCGTTTCCGCCAGCGTGGCGCTTTATGCCAATTGCTCATGCCTCCTCCCCCTCGTCGCCAGCGGTGCGGAGGCGGGCGGCATATCGTGAAAGCTCTGCTGTAAAGCACCCTGAACGCTTTGTTCCGTTATGCAGGCGGAATATCGTGTTGCACTCTTCGATAGCCTCCTCGATACCTTTTGCCTTAATCTCGTTCTCCGGCACAGAGGGGGTGGCAGAGCCCACGGTCATCGCGGTTTTCGCCATTTCCCTGTAAATCCGTTTGCAGGTGTCCCAGGGGATAGTTACACCAGAATCAACTGACAGGCCTGTCAGCTCACCATCCTCATCCACTTCCGGGTATTCCACATCAACGCTGTACTCGCCAATGTGCGCCGCCTTCATTGCATTGGTGATTAGCGGGCGGTGCTCTTGGTAACGCGGGTCCAGCGGGATAGTCGCCACCTTCCCGGCGTCGGCAATATGGTCGCGGCCATCGTCCTGTGCGCAGTTTTCGCAACAGCACTCAACGTCCACCACTTTGTTGGCGTCACCGGAATGGTCGGGGGATGGGGCGGCGGTGAGCATGGCGAGGATTTCCTCACCCTCCGATGCCTCCTCATGCCACCCGGAATGAACACCCATTGTGCGCATCAGCCGCAACGCTCTCTTTAACCAGCGAGCCACACGCTTGCCCTCCGGCACCGCAACAGATGGCGGGGCGGGGTGGAGATACACAGGGATGCCAGATTGCCATTCTTCCGACGCATCCGGGCGATAAACGGGCATGTGCAACCTGTCACCTGCCCGATAGTCAGCGAGTGTGTCTGGGTCTGCATACCCAATGGGCTCGCTCTGGACTGTCAAGGATTCCTTGACAGTTGGGCCCAGGTACAGCGGGATAGGATGTGACGGTGCGGGCGATGGGAAAATGTGGCCCTCTGCTCCTTGCTTCATGGCATCAAGAGATCCCGATCCCGTATACCCCACCGGCGCCTCCTCCCCACCATTGGCGCTAAGGGCGGCTTCGATGGCCTTCCAGTAAACAGGGCCGGGAGCTAGATTGAATGCCGCCCAGGCTTCGTCAATGTCCGGCTTTTCCAGCCCCTCGTCTGCGTCGAGGAATATGCCTAGCATTTGATACATTTCGTCGTAGGCTTTTCGGTACTTGTTCAGCGCCTCAAACGCCTCTCGAATATCACTCATCGTATTGCTCCTGAAACTGGCGCCATGCCTGCTGCACGACTTGGAACTGTCCGGCGGTACCGCCATAGTCCGGGTGGGTGGCTTTGCGCTTTTGCTGGTAAGCGGCTCGCACGGTGTCGAAGTCAGCGCCCTGGGTTACACCGAGAACGGCCCACCAAGCGCCGGGGTTGCTGCTGGCAGAAGAGGGCAGGGCCTGAAAGCCACTGAACGCCTGCCGGATGTCAGCCACTCCCCAGCGCTCCATGCCGCGCATGGCGCCGATATGGGCAGCAATAGCGGCAAGGTTGTCCGCTACCCGGTCCCAGGCGTCACAGGGCAAACAGTGAGGTACGCCGTCCAGATCGAAGTACACGGCCACGGCCGAGTCTTCCGGCTCCCGAACATTGGAGTAGGGCAGGCCATCATTGCGGGTCCGGACATTGGTGCTGATGACTACCTTGTCCGGATCAACGCGGTACGGCCGGCCGTATTTGGTGATCTTGTCGATTTCCTCAAGCAGTCGGCGCCGGGCAGATGCAATGCTCAGGGGCTTGCCGTCTTGAGAGAACCGGGCCCGGGCAGGGTTCGGCTTGCGCTGAACCTGCAAAGGCCAGCTCAGTGGGTAGGCTGATACGCTCATGGTTTCCTGTCCCTTATCTCAGCTTGATAACTTGAAAGCCGGCATCAGTTACTTCCCAGTCCAGCTTTTTCAGCATTTCTTTGGTGGCCTTATCGGCCACCTGCATCAGATCGAACAGCGTGCACTGCTGTTTGTGGTGAATGTCTCTGTGGTGACGAAACTCTTCGTTCTGGGCATACAGCCGGATCAGCCACTTGCCTCGTTGCAGGGCTGACATCCGTGGCCGGATCCAGGGTGCCCCGTTCTGGATTGAGTGGCCGGCTACCAGCATCAGGAGGCACCGCCGGGCAGTGCGATAGCTGTCGCAATATCCCGCACCCATACCGGTGTGCTGCTGAGTACGAAGGTTTCACCGGTCATGGCCAGCAGCATGGTTTCGCCCATCATGGAAGCGATTGCTTGGGCCGCCGGCGGCGGCACCGCGTTACCGATACGCTCCCGCCATGCGGAATCGCTGAGGCCGTCCAGCTCCAATTTTTCTACCGGATCCACCAGCCCCTGCAGGGCTGCCAGCTCCAAGGTGGTGAAGGGGCGGTGCCAGGTGCCGTCGAGGGCGCGGATCATCGCGACAAGCCGGTCGGTCTGCGCCGGAATAATTTCGGAATAATTTTCATCGCTTTCTGTAAAACGCGGGTCGGCTACTGACCACCGGCCATTGTCGTGACTGGCAAAGCCGGACACTGCGCCGCAGTTGGCTGCCCAGGGCACAACGCCGTAGTGGCCGCCGGTCAGGTAGTGGTCACCACGCTGGCGCTGAATGCCCGGGCGCGGATCCGCCACGGCAAAGGCGCCCTGACCGGTGGTGCTGCCAGAAATCACGGTGCCGGCCGGGCCGTTGAAGTCGGTCACCCGGTACTTGCCGGTGAAGCTGTTGCCGCGGGGGTCGGCTACACACTGGCCACTGCCGTGGGCAGAGGTGACGGCGCCGCATTCGCGCTCCCACGGCACCACCCGGAAACAGTTGCTATGTTTGTCCGGGCCATGGTGGCGGGGGTCAGCCACGCTGAACGCGCCTTGGCCGGCTGACTGCTGGCCAGTGACGGTGCCGGTGGGGTCTTCCCAACGGCGGACGCCGTAAGCCTGGCCGTCCTTCCATTTGCCGCTCACTGCAAAGCGCGGGTCGGCCACGGAGAAACTGCCGTTGCTGGGGGTGTTACGGCCAGCCACGGTACCCATGGACTGATCCCAATCGTTCACGCCCAAGTACCCGGCCCGGTATTCGGGGACAATCAGGTAATCGCTTAGATTGCCGTCCTCGACCGCCAGCTTGTTCAAGCTGCGCCAGTCGCTGCCGGCCTCAACAAAGGCCAGCCGAACCCACGTTTTCCACTGAAGGCGGGGGATGCGGTGCATCGGCCCGGCCAGATCATCACCGGGCATGAGCATATCGCCCAAGATGTCGCCCACAGCGCGCAGCGGGCGCTTCACCGGCTCGTACAGGAATGCCGGCACCTTCTCCTGGTGGCGGGCCACCAGCAGGAAGCGCTTGCGGCTCTGGGCCAGCCCGCCCAGCTCGCCGCAATCATGGGTGGTTTCTGCCACCGCATAGCCGTAGGCCTGCAGCAGGGCGCAGATTTGATCCAGAAGAGGCCGGCCACGGTTAGCAATCCGGGGGACATTCTCAAAGATCAGCATTTCTGCCGGGTCATTCTTGAAGGCTTCCAGTGTGAGCCAGATGCCTCGCAAGGTCAGGCCGTTCAGTGCCTGGTACTTCGGGGTTGCACTCTTGCTCTGGGAAAGCAGACCGCTGAACCCTTTGCACGGAGCGGACAAGAATACGATGTTGGGGCTCTCTCCGCCGGCTGCTGCACGGATGTCCGCAGGGGAGGCTTCCGTCCAGCCTTTCGGCGGCTCTTCGCCGTGAAAGATGGTGTATTGCTCACGGTCGAACATATCCAGAACGGTGCCAGGCACGCCGGCAAGCGTCTTGAAGTCATTGATGGCGCCAGCGTCTACGTCCACGCCACCAATGCAGCGGAATTCCGCCTCAAGAGAACCAACCCGGGCATGGCCTTTGTTGAAGCCGGCAGCGCCGCCGCCAAGACCACAGAAAAGGTGGAAGTGCTTGAATTCAACTGTCTGCATCGTAATCCCCAAATTAAGCGGTGGCGTCCTGAATGGCCCAGTACACAGCCATGCAGGCGTTCACATCACCGATGGCGGTATGTGCGCCATCGAAGTCGTGGCCAAAAAAGTGGCGGTATGCTTCGGCCAGAGTCGGGGTTTTCGCGTGGAACCGACCTGCCGCTTTCATTTTTTCGGTGGGTGGCAGGTTCACCGGCTTGGTGGAAAGGCGAGCCGTGCACTGGCCCTTGCATGTCTTCCAGTCGCCCTGGATCTCTTCATCCAGATAGCGCTTGGTAGCGATGCGGATAATCCGGGCATCAAAGTTTTCGTTGTGGCCAATCCGGCTGGCACCGGACCACATGGTGATGAACTGCTCAATGGCGTCTGCCTCTGAGATACCCTGTTCTTGGGCCATTTCGGTGGTGATGCCGTGGACTTGGGTCACTTCATCAGGGATCACCCAGCCGTCAGGCTTGATAATCACGTCCAGGGTTTTCAGGATTTCACGGGAATCCATATCAACAAGGTGGGCGCCAAGCTGCACAAGGTGCGGCTGTTGCTCCGCATCTGAGGGGGATTTCCAGTCAGGCAGGCCCGTGGTTTCGGTGTCGTAAAAAATAGCTGTATTCATGTGTCGGTCCTCAGAATGGGATGTCGTCGTCAAAGTCGTCAGCTGACCCGGTGAAGCCGCTGCCATCGTTTTGCTGCGGAGCGTTGCCGTAGCCGCCGTTACCTTGGTAATCGCCGGCTGCTGTGCTCGGTTGGTAGCTCTGGCCGCCGTCCGGGTTGGAGCTGCGACCGTCCAACATCTGCAGTTCCCCGGCCACAATCTCGGTGGTGTAACGGTCCTGCCCGTCCTGGCCCTGCCACTTGCGGGTACGAATAGAGCCCTCGACGTAAATCTTGGAGCCCTTTTTCAGGTACTCACCGGCAATCTCCCCCAACTTGTTGAAGAAAATCACCCGGTGCCATTCGGTGCGCTCTTGCATCTGGCCGCTCTGGCGGTCTTTCCAGCTTTCACTGGTGGCCAAGCGGATGTTTGTCACCGCTCCGCCACTGGGCGTAAACCGGGTTTCAGGGGCGGCGCCCAGATTGCCGATCAGAATTACTTTGTTAACGCCTCGTGCCATGTCTATCTCCTAGCAGTAACGATATAAGGGGCGGTGTTTTACGGTGGTTAAAAGGCGTTTTGCCACCAGCGGAACACCCATGAAAAAGACGCCGGAAACCTCTTCTGCAACGCGATTGAGAAGAACGGTGCTGGTTGGGTGTTCGGGCAGCTTCCTTAAAGCCAGAGAAGGTGGTGTCCCTATTAGCTGGCTTTGAACAACAAGGGCCGCAAACTCAACCAAATCAGCATCAGTCATCACATAGCGCGGGACCTGGATGTTCCTTTCGATGTGACTGGTGCTGTGGTCGATAACTCGTTCAAAAATACTGCTCATTTCTTATTCGCCTTATGCCAAAAAATGTGTAGCTCATCACATTGGGCTGTGACATTGCTGTCATCTATGACCTCTTTGCCGGCGCTCGAAGGTGTTGATGTCAAAAGTCACACTCCAATGTGGCCGGGCGAACCCGGCACGTCTGAAGCTTATTCAGGGGCTGTGCTGAAATAGCCATAAAGGCTGTCTAATGTTTCGCGGATAACCTTTCCTTGCAGGCTGATACGGGCTTGAAGCTCTTCCACTGCGTCATCAGCATCCAAGGCATCGATATTCTCTTGCAGCAGGTCCAGTGGCTGAATGCGCTTAATCTCCAGCCGGTCGTTCACGTCCAGCTCCAGATGATCCTGGAAGGACAGATTCACTCGGGTGGCAACCATTCCGGTTTCCAGGTGAGCCAGGTACTCTTCTTGGCCAAGATCTACTGAAATGAATTTCAGGGCTGAGCCTTCATCCTTTGTGCCTTTCAGCTCGCAGCGGTCGCCCAAGGTGAAGCCTTCCGGCAATAGCTTGGTATCGCGAAGCCAGTTGCTGAAACTGGTGTAGGGCGCACAGGCGGGGGCTGGATATGCCACGGGGAGAGAGCCAAGCGCTTTGCGCAGGCAGGCCACCACTTCCTCGGCGCGGTTCGCTGAGGCGCTATCAACCATTAAGCGGCGACGATCCGTGTCGACAACAACACTGGTGCGGCGGGAGCGAGTAAAAGCGCGAGGTATCAGCTCGAAGATGATCTGCTCCTTCAGGTCAGCCTTTTCCTTGCGACCCACCTTGCGGCCTTCCTCCTCCTGAATCTGCTCCACCTTTTCGTCCAGCATTTCCTTGACGACAGGGCCGGGCAGAAGGCGGGCGGTTTCCTGATAGGTGAACAGAATGAAACCGTCCACCTGATAAACCATTTCCTCGCGGCCTTTAACTGGCGGCACAAAGCCTTCTGTGCGCAGAGACTGGGAGCCGCACGGCTGGCATTGGTTGTCGTGCAGTGCCTCATCGAGCGACGATGCTGAAATGGCAAAATCATCACCACCAACGAACACAATCAGGTTCTTAATCCACATATATCTCTCCGTTGTCTGAATGGATGCGGTGGCCGGAGCTGATCCCGGCATGCGACCCGGGGCGTTTTCACGCTACCGCGGGGATTCCTTCTGGCCGTTTTAGGGCCGCGTTTTCTCGTCCATCAGCCTGGACATTCGCCGCATCGGTGGTGTGATCTAAAGCGTCGCACTGAGGCAATCACACAATCGGCATTACCCGGAATGGCTTTTCGCAGTGGGCTATGCCTGTAAATCACACCCCGATAAGGTGGGCCGGTTACGCCGGCCAGTCGGCTGTCTTTCCATGCTGTCCGCCAAGTCACAGCCGGCGTTTTTGTTCCGCTCGCGCCGTAGCTATCCCCATCCCCTGGATGGTTAAGAGCGGCCGTAGGAGTGGCTGCCTTGGTTGCCAGTACGCCCCCGGTAGCTGGGCCGGTTATTAGTCCCCACCGCTGGCTGGGGTCTCAAGAAAACTGGTTAGGCTGCCTTGCACAGAGCTTCCAAATGTTCTGGGTTCATGTTCAGCACCCAGTCGGCGGCGACCTCCATGCTCACGCCCCATTCCGCACTGATGACAGCCAGGATCTGGTTATCAGTGGGGCGCTCGGTTGTGGCGTACCGGGCGGGCTCTTCGCTTTTCGCTTCCGCCTGCACTGGCTGGGGACGAACGGCGCCGCTGCTTTTCTGCGGTTGGGCCTGGGTGGTCTGCCGCTCTGCTTCTGCCTGCTGCTGGCGCTGCGCCTCAGCTTCCTCGTCGGCCTTGCGCTTGGCTTCGGCTTCCGCCTTGGCCTGCTCTTCGCGGCGGATCCGTTCGCGCTCTTCCTCTTGGCGCTGGCGCTCTTCCGCTTCGTACTGGGCAAGGCGGGCAGCAATGAATGCCTGCAGGTCTTCCGGATCCTTGAGCACCAGCTGCTGACGGTCGCTGAACAGGAAGTCCTTGCCGGTGGCGTCCAGCTGCTGCAGGTTCTTCTGGATCCGTTCACTCAGCTTGGTGGCTTCCACCTTGGCGCGGGCTGCCTCGTTTTCTGCTGCTGACTGCAGGGTGGCAACGGTGCGCTTGCCCTTCATGGCGGTATTGAAGTCGGCAGGGATCTGCGGCAGCTGGACGCCTTTCAGGCCAGCGTTAACCTCAGCAATGTGCTGATCCAAACCGGTCTTCGAGGCTAGGGCGATTTCCTGTTTGATGGCTTTCTTGCGGGCAGTAACCAGCTTGTCCAGATCCAGGCGGACGCGGCGGGTTTCCTCGCTCACCTTGTCGATGGTGCGGAACAGCTCGTCAATGCTGGCGGTTTGGCTGAGCGCGTGTTGCTTGGCTGCGGCCAGACGGTCTTCCACGTCCTGTGCCCACTTGACGGTCTGAGCAGCGTTAGCAAAGTCTTCATCGGTCTGCAGGTCGCGGTTGATGTTGTCCAGCACCTCCAGAGCATGGGCCTCGAATTCTGGCAGGTTGCTTGCCTTCACCATCCCGGTCAGCTCAATATGCAGAGCTGGCAGGGCGTCCGGTGCTTTACCCTGGACAACAACAGGTGCATCGGTGGCAACGTAGTTGGCCACGTCATTCTCGAATTGACGCCATGCCACCTGCAGGGTTTCGGCGTCGTCTTCATTGAGCTCCACCCAGATGCATTCCATCTTTTCCGGGGTGCCGTCAGTGACCATATACAGGGTCTTGCTGCCACGGTTGATGTGCAGCCCCTGCAGCACCTGCCAGTAGTCAGCAGCAGGCACCTTGCCGTTGCGGACTTCTTCTGCCTTCTTCCCGTTCCACTGCTTGCACTCCCAGTTCACGGACTCATCCATGGTCTGGCCGTCATAGCTGGCGCCCAGCCAGTTGTCGTCGTCGGAAGCAATAATCGGGAAAAGCTCGTCACCAACAATGGCTTCGGCATGCGGTCGGGCCGCTTCTTCAACCCGATGCCCCTTATCCAGTACGTTCTTCTCGAACCACTCAGTAAATTCCTGTTCGGTACCGGTGGCTTTCATTTCCAGCAGCTCATTACGGGTGACGTTGGGGTGAACGCCCATCATCATTCCCGCTTCGGAAGCGTTTAGCCGATTCTTGCGGTCGGCTTTCCATGGGGGGGTGCCGTGTTTTAGGTCGAGGATCTTCATTGGCTGCTTCCTTCTCCAAGATTGAGGATTTGCTGGCGCTGCGTTTCAGAGACCTTGGCCTTTGAGCCAATGGTTACCAGAATGGCGTTGGGGGTTTTCTTTCCAGACTCCACGAGCTTTTTCCATTTTGGGAAATTCGCCTTAAAGGCTTCTTCTGGGTAGGTCTCCGGCTCTGCCTGTCCTTGTTCCTGTGCCTCTACGGTAGGTGCCGCGCCCTGGCCGTCATCATCCATGTCACCAGTTGCAAGGCCGGTAACAGCGAGGAAGGTGTAGCGCTGCAGATAGGAGACTGTGGATCCGACCGCTTGCACTGCGTTCTTTCCGCCAGAGTTATCCGGCATCCCGAACAGGGTGGTTTCTTCAAAGTGGCCAAGCTCATGAGTCAGACGGCAAGTGACATGAATGAGGTTGTCACGCTGCTCGGTACGCCATGAGTGGGAAAGGCCAGCTCGACTCATTTCAGGGCTAACGGTATCCAGGATGTGATCTAAGCTGGCATGGTCGTAAGAGGTAACTCCGTTATTGCGGTTTTCGTAGCGAACCTTTCGATTCTTGCTGATGCTTGGTGCGCTCGCTTTGAAGTTGGCCATGGCGCGGACGAATGCTTTCCGGGCTTCGCCGGCCTCCCATCGCTCTTGAACAGCAAGAAGGCGCTCAATGGTTTCCATGCCAGCTTCTTTCTCCAGTGCAACCTGGATCATTTGTGCAGGGGTAAATGCCTGCATGGCGCCAGACTGACCCGGTTGTTGGATCAGCGGCATCTGCTCGGCTTCTTTCAGTGCTGCTTCGGTCATAACGCCTACCTCAGTGGTGAATAAAAAAGGGCCGGGGGAGGCCCGTAAAACAACAGATCAGCGCTGTTGTCTTAAATACCTGCGCCTTCTTGAAAGCGCGTAGCGATACGCATGGCCGCTGCGCTCCATGTGCGCCCAAAACCGGTGAGAACCTTGCCGTTGTGAACGCTCTGAACGATCCAGAACGGCTTGCCGGTAACGCGGCCTGTGGTTTTGATAGCTTTCATGTTCTTCTCCTTAATCGCAGACACAGCCGCCACGAAAGCGGCAGCTACAGCGCCGCTGCATTTCGTGTTTGGCTTCATGCTCTTCGTAAATTCCGAATACCCATTCCCATGACTGGGCGGCTTCAAGAATGTGGTTGCGGTAGCGGTCGCAGGATTCCCGAATCTCAAGAGGCATGCGGTCGCGAACTGAATCTGGAGAGAAAAGGGCCTCTTCGATCACGGCATCAGTGATTACCTGCCCTTTTTCCAGGGCATCAACCACATCCGGTGAAGCCGCACACATGCGGTTAAAGGTGTCGAGGGAAGACGGCAAATAATTGCTGCCATGAAAAGCTAGACAGAGGCACAGGGTGCGATCCTTTTCTTTTTCCCAGCAGAACTGATGGGTTAAAACCGCGTCATCAGCCAGTGCAGATTCCAGATGGGTTTCACACCACTCTAAAAAGTTAGTGCTGCTTGCTTGGGTGCGCCCTGTTTTGACTGCCAGTGACTGTGACATTTCGGTCTCGCCCTACATGAATAACCATTTATGGCTAGCCATATTAGGATTGAACCAAATTCTAGTCAAGCCACAAATGGCTAAAACTTATAAGTTTAAGCCATGCATGATTATTTTTGGCGGGCAAGCATAAAAAAAGCCCTGGCTAGGGCTTTTCTTGAGGGGGATGAGTGGGGGTTATCGCAGTGTAGACCACCAGAATACACGGCCGATGATTCTTACTTCCCTGGATTTTTCTTCATCCAGATATTCGTCAGGCCATTCGTCACGGTTGTAGCTGACAATGCGCAGTCCGTTTGCGGGCATTCGGTACAGCAGCTTGATGCGGAGAAGCCCGCCATGGTCGATGGCGTACAGATCCCCATCTTTTATCTGGGTCTTGCTGGTGTCGATACCAACGGTGGTGCCGTCGAGCAATACAGGCTCCATGCTGTTGCCTGAAACTTTTGCACATGCTGTAGCGCCAGCATCAACACCGGCTTTTCGAAGAGTGTGTTTAGAAAAGCGCAACTTCGCGCCGTCAGATTCGCGCACAACTTCTGCGCCCATCCCCGCGGCAAGGGCTACCTCTCTAAATAGGGGCACTTCAACCTCTTCTTCTCCCAAAGGGGTTCCATCATCCCAAGGATCAAGATCGCCAACCCATTCAGCGTTCCCTTGGATGGCTTTCTTCTCGTTGCCCGTGAAGAAGTAGCCAACGGGCTTCCCGAGCGCGTTAGCAAGCGCCTGCAGGCTATCAGTTCTGACGTCAACTTCGGCTCGCAAAACCCGGCCAATAGTGGCCTGGCCTACTCCACTCTTGGCCTCAAGGGCTTTCTGGGTGTGCAGGGTGGGGTGCGATTCCATAGCCAGTTTCAGCTGTAGAGCGATTTTTTCACGGAGTTTCATGTTCATTCTCAAATAATGCCGTAAATGGCTAACCATTTGTGGCTTGACCGTTATAGCCATAAACGGCTAAAGTTTAGCCGTGAACGGAGACTCATGTATGGCGACCAAAGATTTACTCACAGATGTCCGGAAGGGGCTGAAAGAGCGGCGAGGTATCTGGCAGCAAATTTCCAGTGAATCTGGAGTGCCTTATTTCACGCTCAGCAAGATCGCATCCGGCAAAACGAAAAACCCACGCTGGGATAGCGTTAGCTCTTTGGCTCAATGGTTGGAGAAAAACGAACCAGAGAAAGGGCAAGCCGCAAGTGCGTAACCAATAGGCGCCAGTACAGCCGGCGCAGGGGCCAGTCTTCAACGATGGCTCGCATGTAAAGCAGGTTGGTCTGGGCAATTAGGTCTTTCATGGAGCGTCCTCATGGAAATCATGAAAACACTATCGCAAGGAGGCGGTGGAAGGGCTCGCAAGTTTGAATCTCTCATCTTGCAGCGCCTTTCAAGTGTAGGGCAGTGCGCCGTTGCCAAAGAACTAGATACCAGTGAGAGCACCATCAGCCGAATGAAAAAGGATGGCGATATTGAGCGGTTTTCCAAGCTCATGGAGGTCTTGGGCCTCAAGGTCGTACCTGCGGATATGAAGTGCTTTAACCCCAAAGACATCGACGCAATTTTACATCAGGCAAAAAACTGGCTTCGGCACGTCGAGTCAGCTGAGCAGTTGTGGGAGTACGAATGAGCATAAAGGTCATGACAGCTTGTTGGGAGCGGTACCCGAATGGTGGGGGAGAACTGCTGCTTGCTCTGGCTTTGGCCGACCACGCCGATGATGACGGCGAGAATATCTACCCAGGCGTGGAAAGCCTGTCACGGAAGACGCGCCAGTCCAAGCGGACTATTCAGTACCAGTTGCGAAAAATGGAAGACATCGGATGGTTGCAGCTGGTTGCGCATGAGGGGGGTGGTCGTGGCAGGGCTCGCCAGTACAGGGTAAATCCAGATTGGCTAAAGGGTGCAGATATTGCACCCATAGGGAAAAATCCAAAGGGCGCAAATGCTGCACCGTTTAACGGTGATAAGGGTGCAAACACTGCACCCTTTAATGATGGGAAAAGGGCGCAAGAATTGCACCCTTCAGGTTCAGAAAGGGTGCAACCTGAAACACAAAGGGTGCAACCCACGACACAAAAGGGTGCAACAGCTATTGCACCCGAATCATCAGGAACCGTCAAAGAACCGTCAGTTAGGAAACCGAAACTAGATTTTTCTTCGTGGCCGGCATTGCCGGACCAGCAAATTATGGATGACTGGATCGCCATGCGTAAGCGCTTGAAGGCGGCGGCCAGTCAGACAGCTATCAACCGCATGGGCACCAAACTCAAGCAGTGCCTTGCTGCTGGGTACAGCGTGAACCTATGCCTTTCCGAAGCTTGCCTGGGTAACTGGAAAGGGCTGGAACTGGAGTGGTTGACCAACAAAGGTATCCGACCTGACCTCCAGCGCGGCGGTTCAGCGAAGCCTGTGCCTCCCCAGAATCAAGAGCAGATCCGTAACCTGAGCGGGAAACTGCAGGACATCCATTCAGAAATCAAAACCCTTGAGCGACTTGGCCAGCAGGTGCCGGACGAGCTTATGGCTCGCCAGGCTTCTCTGCGCCAGCAGCTGAGCAATCTGCGAGGTGGATCCTGATGAAGACGAATGTTCGCAACAGCAGCCTGGATGCTTACTACGGCGAGTTGGTGGCTTCTGGGCTGGCTGCTCAGCAAGCCAAGGTTCTGGTGGTGATGAAGCACCTGGGCGGTGGCTGGGCAAGTCGCACGCAGATCAGCGAAGTCTCGGTAGATCTTTTTGGACGCTATGACCAGCTGAGAATCAACGCCGTCACCGGTCGCGTTAATGGCCTGCTGCGCTGTGGAATTCTGGAAGAGCAAGAAACGCAGTCACCGTGCCCAGTTACTGGCCGTAGTGTGTATCTGGTGCGGATTGCTGAGAAAGGTGAGGTGGCGGCGTGACTGATACCAACCGCATTCTCGCCCTGCTGGAAGACGGGGCCATGACTCGCAAAGAAATCTGCCTGTGCACTGGGCTGCCCCCGAAAAAGGCCACGGCCGTACTGGGGAATATGCACAGCAAGGGACTTATTCAGAAGCTGGGAGACAAGCGTTATGCCCAGTGGTGCTTGCCAGGCCATGAGCCAAGCCAAGTCTGGGATCTGGTTGCTCAGCATGAACAGACGGCTGCAAGCCGTTACCTGATGGGGAGGCCTCTATGACTCAGCACATCTTGAGAACCGACCAGGACCGGGAAAACTTCAAGCGCTATCTGGATATGCGTCCTATGCCGGTAACTGTATCGGTGCTGAAGGGAGCCAAACGGAGCAACAAGCAGAACAAACTGCAGCGACGCTGGGGCAATGAGCTGGCGGAGCAGGGCGACATGACCGCCGAAGAGTACCGGGCGCACAACAAGCTGCATTTCGGTGTGCCGATTCTTCGGGATGAGGATGCCGAATTCCGGGAAAAGTATGACCGGATCATCAAGCCTCTGGATTACGAGCAGAAGCTGGAGCTGATGGCCGAGCCATTCGACTTCCCGGTTACCCGACTAATGACAACAGTCCAGAAGAAGCAGTTTCTGGATGCGGTTTTTGTTCACTGGACGGGTCAGGGGTTCCATCTGACAGATACGGACGGTGGGCTATACCAGCTTTATGCGCGGGAGATGGCATGAAATACCGGAGCTGGCTGGTTTACAGGCAAGGGAAGCGCTTCGCCACCATGGTTGGCCACCCGAAAGACCGAGAAACGGCGTTGCTGTTTGCCCGCTCTCACTGGCGTGACTCAGACGTTAAGCCCAACGAGCGGTCGGTGGTGGCGGCATGAAAAGAACACCACTGCAGAGAAAAACGCCGCTCAAGGCAAAGAGCCGTATCAAACCGTCTCAGCCTGGTGAGGGTGCCCGAAAGCGCCCGCCGGCAACAAAGAAAGCGAAAGCAGCCCGAGCCAGCAAGATCAGGCAGAGCGCGAAGGGAAAAGGGTGCGAACTCAGGTTGCCAGGGGTGTGCAGTCACAACCCGGAGACGGTCATTGCCGCGCATCTGCGCATTGCGGGCACCTGTGGCACCGGCATAAAGCCCAGCGACTTGCTGACCGTCCGTGCCTGCGACGCCTGCCATGCAGTTATTGATGGCAGGGCCAAAGCACCACACCTGAGCACCGCGGAACTGACGCTCTATGTCCATGAGGCGCATTGCCGAACGCTGGTGGAGTACGAGAAAGAGGGTCTGATTCATGCCGTCTGAAGAAATCGTGCTGCCGTGGCCAGATCGGAAGCTGCACCCGAACAGCCGAGTGCACTGGGCTCCATTGGCCAAGGCAAAGAAGGCTGCGAAGCGTGATGCGTTTCTGGTGGCTAAGTCAGCGGGCTGGGACAAGGCGGAATGGCCCGATGGTCGGCTGCATGTCTGGATTGATGGTTACGCAAAGGACCGTCGGCGCCGGGACCATGACGGCTTTTTGGCCAGTCTCAAGGCGCAGCTTGACGGTATAGCCATGGCCATGGGCGTGGATGACAGCCGGTTCGTTCCTCACCCATGCATCAAGGGTGAAACGCGGAGCCCTGCAGAGGTGCGAATACGAATAACGGTTGATGCTGATGCCGGCTGACGAAACAGAAGGGCTTCGGCTGGTTTATGAGGCCCGTGATTGGCTGCGACGTGGTTACACCACGGACGCAAAGGTGAAAGACCTGGGCAAGCTGATAACCAGCAAGCGCGGGAAAGAAGCATGGGACCGGCTTTACCGGGAAATGCGAGAGCAGTGGAAAACAAAAAACGACTGGATGGAGAAATAGAGTGGCTGATTCGGGTGATTTGGCAAGCGAGTACATGGACAACTTCACGGCAGGGTGCCTGGCGAACAGGCCCAAGATGGCGGGTTCATCGCTGAAGTACTGCATCGATTGTGACGACGAGATACCGGAAAAGCGCCGGGCGGTGGGTGGCGTGAAGCGCTGCATTTGCTGTCAGGAATTCCACGATACCCGCAATGGGAGGTGATCATGGGGATAGCACTGGGGAGTAGTGATCTACCGCCACTGCGTTGGGCGACGCCCACCGCTGCGTTCCGGTGGGCAGAAGAAACGGCCAGTCGCCCTGATTACCGAAGTCCAGCGGGCGTTCTGGCGAACGCCATGGTGGGGAACATCATTGGCGGAGGGGTTTCTGGCTGGACAGGTGAGGACTATCGGGATCTTGCGCACAGCATCCTTGCTGCCGTAGCGGTAATCCCTGAGCCATTCCCCCGTGAAATGTTCCGGTACGTTTACGGGGATGCTGGTGAGCGGCTGCATAGCCTGGGTGGACTGGTTGGCGAGTCATTAATGGATCGCCACCCCAAGAAAAACTACAGCCAGCTGCGAAGGGTGGGCGAGGTGGCAGTAATAAATGCTCGGGGGCTGGCCCAGCACCGGGCTGCGTTCGGCAAAGAGTGGTACGCGCGCGCCCTGGGTATCAAGAGGCCGTCACTCTATGACGGGGAGTGGATGGCTGTGATAGCCAACGCCGAGGATGCCGTACTGCAGGTGCTGCGGCGTGGCAAAAATTTGGCGAGGAATGCAATTGAGCCTCTGGGTGTATTGGGAGTCTGATTATGTCGCAACTATTACTGAACACGCCGGACAAACGCCGGGGCTCTTTTGAGGTGTCCATAGGCCGTGGTGCCGGGCTCACTGTTGATGAAGCACAGGCCATATTCGCCGATTTCATCCCGATGCACATTGAAAGTTACCTGCATGCGGGGAAGGCTGTTTACTACGGTGTTAGTCCGCATTTTTCCCCGGTCGAGTTCGGGGCCAGGGTTCCTGAGTACCGGGCGATACTGGTTCGCGATGATTCCGGGGAATTGGTGCGGGTGCATTGGTTGCGAGAAGGTGAGCGCGAGCCGGTCCAGTACCTGCAGGAACCGGACTGGGATGCTGTGCGGAATGCGGTAGAGAAGGTGATCCGCCGGCATGATATTGAGTTGAAGGTTGAAGCCAGGCGCAAGGCGGAAGAAGCGGAGCAGCTGGAGCAGGAAAGGCACGGGGCTGCGATGAAAGCTCTCATGGATCGAGATCGGGAGCGCCAGCAGGCAATTGGTGACAGGCTGAATGGGATGTGCTTCATGTTCGGATTGGCGTGGCCTCATGTGGCCGGGCTTTCTGGGGTTCATCCGCCTGTGTCTCATTTTGGGATGAGCGCTGGAGCAGGATCGTTCGGCAGCTGGGATCCCGCTGCGTATCGCTGACACTACAGTCGCTGGTATGTACCTGCAACGGGGGATCCAGTATTCATGTTGCCGGCGACACTGTATGTAATACATCACCGATAATTGGGGAAGGAAAATGGAGATTGATCAGGAATTGTTGGAGCGTTCTCGGGTATGCCCGATCTGCAATCGCGTTGTTAGTGCTCTCCGTGCTGGTCACAATCCTATTGAGGCCCTGACTGAGGGCCTGGTTGCGGCATCAATAACAGCAGAAGAAGTGCGCAATATCGCGACTGACATTGCAATGAGGGCTGGACCGCCGCCAGTTATGGTTGATCTTCCTACACCCTAATGGCACTATTTCCCCATAGTTGGATAACTGTCTAAAAGCCTTGGCCTCACCGCCGGGGCTTTTTCGTTTCAGGCCCTGCCGGGTTCTCTCGGCGGGGCTTTTTTGTTTCTGGCTCGGGGACTGGGCTGCTGCAACGGGGGAGGGCCAACAAGTGGAGGCTATTGGGTATGTACGGACAACCACAAGGGGGCCGCATGAGCCCTGCGCATGATCTTGGTGTTGAAGGCGCGAAGGTGGCTCTACCTGTGGGCCTGTCTGGTGCCATGTGGCTTGGCCTCACCCCCGAGCAGTGGGTAACCACCCTGACCTTGATTTATCTGGTGGGTTTGTTGATTCACCAGTTCTGCAAGCACTTTTTGGCGCTATGTGCTGCCTGGGAAAGATTCAAGACCTGGAGATCGTCCAAGGCGAAGCGGCGCAAGGCTCGCCAAGGGCGAAGGCAGGGCGGTGTTGCCAAGATCAAGGTGTTGGGCGGGCTCACTCTAGCTTCGGCCTCGCTTTTGGCGTTCCTTGGTCTGTGGGAAGGAGAGGGCCAGAACACCGTCTACGCCGACAAGCTGGCCGGTGGGTTACCCACGGTCTGCAAGGGCATCACGCCCTACACATCGAGCAAGCCCATGGCGGTCGGTGATGTCTGGACTGATGAAGAGTGCGAGCAGGAAGAGCGGCGCATTGTGGAGCAGACCCAGATATACCTGGATGAATGCCTTTCAGTTGAGGTTTCGCAGAACACGTTCGACGCCCTCAGCTCTCATGCCCATAACTTTGGTTGGCCGAAGACCTGTGGCAGTTACAGCGTAAGACTGATTAACGATGGCAGGCTGGCTGATGGGTGCAGGGCGTTAGCCTGGAAGCCGAACGGAGCGGCCAACTGGTCGTATGTAGGGGGCGCTTATGTCTTGGGTCTACATAAACGAAGGCTGGCGGAAATGGAGCTATGCCTGACCCCAGATAAACCGGATCAATCGCAGGGTGGAACAGTCTGGTAGTTCGCCGGGTTCATAGCTCGGAGGTCGCTGGTTCGAGTCCAGCCCCTGCAACCATTTAGCTTCCTCACCCGAAGCCAGCCCGCCAAGTGCGGGCTTTTTTATTTGAGGTACCCATGGCGCCAAATATCCCTGACCTGGCCGAGAAAGCCATCACCAACATCGAATACGGCCGCTTGGGCGCGGTTACCACTCTGTGCGTCATCCAGATGGATAACGGCCACGAGGTGGTTGGCCAGTCTCATTGCGCGAACCCCGCCTCATTCGATGAGGAAATCGGCCGGGTAGAGGCGTTGAAGATCGCCATGGGCAAGGTGGAAGAGCTGATCGCCTTCCGCTTGAAGGAAGAGAGCCCCACCAATGCGCCTGAAGAGATTCCCCCGGGGGAGTGGCCATTGTATCGGGACAACTCTGGCAAGCTGGTTCGGGTTGCCCGCATCGTGGACTTGATGAAGTCACACATGAAGCCTGGTGTTGATGTTCGCCTCACAGGTGGGTTTGAGGCGGAAATAAGCGAGCGGCATGCTTCTGTCCTACCACCTCAAGAATGGATCGGCATGTACCTTCTGTATCGGGAGGACGGGGAGTACCAGCCCTTGTGCCACATTGACGGCTTTACCCCGGTAAACGAGGAAGAGCTGCGCAAGTCCATGGGTGGGGACGAGTAATGACAGGGGATGTGGCGGATCTGGCTCAGGCAAGAGCGGAGCGCCAGCCACACTTGAGCGGCCCAGCCCGTTGCCAGCACTGCAAACGTGAGTGGCTAGCAGTTGCCCCGGTAGGACAGTATGCCGGTCTGGATTGCCCGGGCTGTGATTCTTCCCGTGGATACTTCACCCAGCATGTGACGCCGGATGATGGCGTAGAACGATTCACCTGCAGCGCCTGTGACTGCCAAGTGTTCACTGTTCGCCGCGAAGGTGCGCAGTGCATTGGCTGTGGGGTGCTGCATTCTTGGGATGACCTGCAGTTATGACTAAGAGCACGAAAGCCAAGACAACCCGGAAGAAGTACGACTGGGAAGCTATTGAGCGTGAGTATCGTGCTGGTCAGCTGAGCATTCGTGAGATTGGCAAGAAGCATGGCCCGACTGATTCAGCCATTCGCCAGAAAGCGAAGAAGGAAGGCTGGTCCCGTGACCTGACTCAGGACGTTCAGAAGCGGACAAAAGATAAATTACTTCGCACTGAACTTCGCACCCCTAACGCGCAGGAAGACTCAGCCATTGTTGAAGAGGCTGCTGAGCGTGGGGCTGAAATCATTCGGACTCACCGCCGGGACATCAATGATGCTCGCGGTATCTGTGGGCTGCTGATGACTGAGCTGCGTGACAGCACAGTTCACAACGAAACCATTGGTGATGTCCTCGAGAAGCAGGCCGATGATGAAGAGTGGGATGGCAAAGCCAGGGCTGCAGCTCGGCGAGCTGTCTCTCTGCAGTCACGAGCTGGTGTGATGCGGGATATGGCCAACAGCATGAAGGTGCTGCAGGGGCTGGAGCGCACTGCGTTCAACCTGGATGAGCAGCCAAGCGAGAAAGATCCGCTGGATGAGTTGCTTGATTCCGTGATGGACAGTTCGCGGGGCGTTGGCGGTTATGACGCTGACGGCGAATGATCTTAAAAAGCACTTCAGTAATCGCTGGTGGCGGCTGAATAACCTGTACTACATCCTCGACAAGTACGGGGAAAAGGTGCTGTTCAGGCCCAACCGGGCGCAGACGTGGTACCTGCAGAACCGCCACTACCTGAACGTGGAGTTGAAGGCCAGGCAAATGGGCTTCTCCACCGTGATTCAGGTGGACATGCTGGATCGCTGTCTGTTCAACAACAACTGGAGTGCCGGCGTCATCGCCCAGGATCTGGATACGGCCGGTGACATCTTCGAGAACAAGCTGAAATTTGCGTTTGAGAGCCTGCCGGCTCCGCTTCTGGCGAAGTTTGCCACCAAGCAGGACAACGCCCGCAAGCTGAAATTTGCCAACGGATCCAGTGTGACGGTGGGTACCAGCCTTCGGGGCGGGACATTTCAGCAGTTGCATGTGTCCGAGCTGGGCAAGATTGCTGCCAAGTACCCCCAGAAGGCCCGTGAGATTCGCACTGGTGCGTTCAACACGGTGGCCGAGGGCAACCTGATTGACGTGGAATCCACGGCAGAAGGGAACGAAGGGGAGTTTTTCGACCGGGTTCAGGTGGCCAGGGAGCATACAGACAGGGCCAATGCCGAAGGCCGGGATCTGCGCAAGCTGGAGTGGAAGTTTCATTTTTTCGCGTGGTGGATGGATCCGGGCTACATGACGGACCCGACCGGCATCACCATCCCGCATCGCCTGCGGGAGTATTTCGACAAGCTCAAGAAAGAGCACGGCATCAAGCTGATGCCTGGCCAGAAGGCATGGTACGTCCTGAAAGAGGCTGACCAAGGCACTGAGGATATGCACCGGGAATACCCGTCGCATCCCGATGAAGCCTTTGAGGTCGCCATCGAGGGCGCTTACTACTCCGGTCTGATTCGCGAGCTGCGCCAAGGAGGCCGGATCACCACGGTGCCGATCAGTGAGCACTTGCAGGTCCATACCGCTTGGGATCTGGGGATGAATGACGCAACGGCCATCTGGTTCTTCCAGGTGACTGGCCGGGAAATCCGGGTCATCGACTACTACGAGCACAGCGATGCCAGCCTGTCGCACTACGCGAAGATGCTGACAGAGAAGGGCTACAGCTACGGCCGGCACTTCGGGCCGCATGATCTGGAAGTCCGGGAGCTATTTGGTGGTGGCGACGAAACCCGCACCCGGCGTGAAATCGCCCTGCAGGATTACGGCATTGCCTTCGAGGTTATCCCGCGCATTAGCGATATGCGGGAAGGGCGGGAGGCAGTGCGCCAACGGCTGCCGCTTTGCGTCTTCGATGAAGAGCGGTGCGAATTCGGCATCAAGACCCTGGAGAACTACAAGCGCGAGTGGCTTGCCAACCGGGGCACCTACAGCAACCAGCCTCGCCATGACTGGGCCAGCCACGGGGCAAAGGCCTTTGAGACATTGGCGCGGGCACCAATTTTCGGCAATCAATATCAGGCCGCCAGACCGGTTCAGTCCGGCGCTGGCATGGGAGCGTGGACGTGACACTGAACAAGCAGCAGCACCAAGCAGTTGGGGAATTGATCGAGAAGATCAAAGACCTGCTGGCCCGCTTTGCGTCCAAGGAGCTGGCCGACGAGAAGGCCTGCAAGCGCACCGGGGTGCTGGTGAAGTACAACACCAAGGATCGCAGCAAGATTGCGTTCGTGTTCCACACTGCCGACAAGATCAGCGTTCAAATTGTCTTCGACCTGAATCAAACCAGCCGGGAGTATCTGTTGGGGATGGTCGGCGGTGTGAAGCGACACATTCAGGAAAAGCGCCAGGAGCGGTCGAAGCACGTCATTGAAATCCCGAATGCCTCTCTGGCGCGGGCTATTACTCAAGGGAGCGCTCACTGATGCAACAGGGGCTGGTACTGGTTCGCAGCAATGCAGACTTGCAGAAGGAAGAGCTGCAGCGCGTTGAGCAGCAGCATGAAGCGGAACAGCGCCAGCAGGAGCTGGTGAACAGCCAGCTGGCAGGCTATATCGCCCGCCAGTTCGAGCTGGCCAAGCGTCTCAAGGATCCTGTTGAGAAGCGGATGCTCAAGAGTGTGCGCCAGATTAACAGCCGTTACAGCGACGAGAAGGCCAAGGCCATCAAGGCCCAGGGGTTGCCGCTGATCTATATGTCGCTAACCAGCGTGAAGTGCCGGGCCGCGAAGAGCTGGATCCGCGACGTGCTTATGCCGGCCGGGGATCGCCCTTGGTCACTCAAGGCGACACCGGTGCCGTCATTGCCGTCAGACGTGGCGCAGCGCATTCGTATGCGTGTTGAAAATGACGCTCAGGAGTTTATGCAGGCGACAGGCCAGCCCATTACCCCAGGCATGATGCAGGACGTGGCCAGCAAGCTGGAGAAGAAGGTTAAACAGCAGCTGGACAAGGACGCCGCCAGCCGCATGGAGCGAATGGCTGATCACATTGAGGACCAGCTGGTTGAGGGTGGCTGGAATCGGGAGTTTGATGATGTCATTTCTGATGTTGTTGATTTCCCCGCTGCCATTCTCAAAGGCCCTGTGGTACGTCGCCGTAAGAAGTTGTCGTGGGATCCGCAAAGCGGCCGGGCCACAGTAGAGAATAAGATTGGTCCGGAAGTGGAGCGTGTTAGTCCGTTCAATTTCTACCCTGGAGTAGGGGTTGTTGAGCCGAATGACGGTGACTGCTTCGAATACCACGAATACAGCGCTGATGACCTGTTCGACCTGATTGGCCTGCCGGGGTATGAGGAAACCCGGATCCGTCAGGCACTGAATGATTATGAGGGAGGGCTGCAGGACTGGAGCCGCGGTTCACTGTCCTCCCAGCAGATGCAGGCCCGTGGCGAGTACGTTGGGGCTCACAACGAAGATGGCAAGATTGGTGCCGTCGAGTTCTGGGGCTCAGTGAAAGGGAAGATGCTGCAGGACTGGGGCATGTCGGTAGAGCAGGCGCCTGATCCGGAAGCCATGTACGACATCATGGCCGTGCTTGTCGGCCGGCACGTCATCTGCGTGCGATTCAACCCTGAGCCGCTGGGCCGTAAGCCATATTCTAAGGCCTGCTTTGACGACATCCCCGGTTCATTCTGGGGGAAAGGTGTGCCTGAGCTGATCGAGGACTGTCAGGATGTCTGTAATGCCTCAGCCAGGGCGATGGTGGCCAACATGGGTATCGCGTCAGGGCCGCAAGTAGCGGTGAATACCGCCTCTGTCCCGCCGGGGCAGAACGTGACAAACATTTTCCCATGGAAAATCTGGCAGCTGGATTACAGCAAGACTGGTGCCAGTAGCCGTCCGCCCATCGACTTCTTCCAGCCCAGCCCCATGACCGAAGGGCTGATGAAAGTATTCGAGAAATTCAGCCAGTTGGCCGATGAGTACAGCGGTATTCCGGCCTACACCTATGGCTCAGCCAATATCGGTGGCGCGGCGAAGACTGCCAGCGGCCTATCCATGCTGATGAACGCAGCCAGCAAGGCCATTAAGAACGTCATCCGTCATGTGGATTCAGGCATCCTGCAGCAGACCATCGATATGTTCTATTGCTGGAACATGCTCTGGCATCCGGACAACAGCATTAAAGGTGACGCCCAAGTGGTAGCGCGTGGCGCTCTCAGCCTGGTGGCGAAGGAACAGAACCAAATGCGAGTGCAGGAATTGCTGCAGCAGACCGCCAACCCGTTGGATATGCAGATCATGGGCATCCCGGGCAGAGCGAAGATGCTGCGCCGTGCGCTCCAGGGTGTTGATGTGGGCGGTGATGAGGTTATTCCCTCTGAGGATGAGCTGCAGCAGATGCTGATGCAGCAATCTCAGCAGGCCCAACAGCAGCAGATGCAGCAAGCCCCACAACAGAATCCAGCAACGCTGAATCCTGCAGGCCAACCCATGGGGCGCCCGCAGTGATTAAGACACCCGATAAGCGAGTTATTGAGGCTCTGGCCATGCTGGAGCACAACGGCCACTTCCAAGACATCGTGGAGTGGTTGAACGAGTCGAAGTTGGACACTGAGGCACGCTTGATTGAAGAACGCGATGAGGTTGAAACCCGTCGCCTGCAGGGAGCAGGACGCGACCTGACAGAAATCCTCAAGCATGCGGCCGAAGCCCGACAGCTGATCAACCAGAATAGATAAGAATTCCGCAGACACCTGATTCAGGCCTGCAACGGACCGCCCAATGGGCGGTTTTTTTATGCCCGGGCTACGGGCAACCAAGCCAGTGACACCCGTTAACGGTCGGGCCGCTGGAAATACACCGCGATACCCAGGAGGGCCGCAATGGAAACCGTACCTAACTCTGTGCGCAAACAAGTCGAGCGAGCCGAAGAACTGCGAAAGCAGCAATACGACACGCAACCCAAGGATACCGGTGCCGAACCGGCCCCTGGCGATGACAACCAGCACGATAACCAACCCAACAACCCCGGTACCCCTCAAGAACCGGCTGCACAACCGGAGCCAGCCAAGGCCGATGCCTACGCTGATCTGGAAGAGCAACACCGGAAGCTTGAGCAGGCTCATCGAGCCCTGCAAGGCAAGTACAACGCCGAAGTTCCCCGCCTGACCCAGCAGCTGCGTGAGGCCAACGAGAAGTTGGCAGACGCGCAGAAGCAGGCATCTGCAGCGGAAAGCAAAGCAAGTGAGGCCAAGGAAAAGCTCAACGAGCATCTGGCCAAAGTGCGAGAGGAATACGGCGATGACCTGGCGAATGCGTTTGAAAGCGTAGCCGCCGCTACTAGCCAGCAGCAGGACACTCACCAGCCCGCTCAGCAAGAAGGTGGTTCGGCACAGGATCGTTTCTGGCGCTCTCTGCTTCGGCAGGTGCCTGACTTCGAGGCCGTGAATCGCAGCCCCGAGTTTGTGCAATGGCTCCAGCACCCGTCTGAAAAAACCGGCTTGAGCTACCAGCAAGAGCTGAATGAAGCGGGCAACGACCTGGATGTGTTGGCAGTTGTGGAAATCGTGCGGGCGTTTAAGGGCGCACAGGCAAAAGCGAAACAGCCCGACGCTAACGCCCCTGAAAACCAACTCGCCCCCGACCGGCGCAACCCTCAGCAGCACGCCAAGGCCGAACCTGCTTATACGGCAAAGGACTTCGCGAAACTGCAGCAGGACATTGCAATGGGCAAGTGGCGAGGACGTGAGGTGGAAGCGCGGGCATTGGAACAAAAAATCCATGCCGCGCTTACAGGTCAAAGCCAAACGTAGCCCAAGGGGCCGTTTGTGATCTGAGCCGGCAATGACATATCTGGAGAATTGATATGAGTTTGCCAATCGCGAACGGCCCGAACTATTCCAACTCGGGCGCCAACAACGACTCCAAGTTCATTCCGGAGTTGTGGTCCAGCAAGCTGCTGGAAAAGTTCTACTCAGCCACTGTGCTGGCTGCCATTTCCAACACCGATTACGAAGGTGAGATTACCAGCTACGGCGACAAGGTTTACATCCGCACCGTGCCGGACATCCAGATCTACGATTACGAAAAAGGTAAGGATCTGGTCTACGACACGCCGGAAAGCCCGAACGTCGAACTGCTGATCGACAAGGGTAAGCACTTCAACTTCACCGCCGATGACGTTGATGCCATGCAGTCTGATCTGGCCTTGCTGGACAACTGGAGCACCGACGCATCCGAGCAGATGAAGATTGCGATGGACCGTGACGTGCTCGGCTCGATCTACGCGGATGTGGCAGCTGAAAACCAGGGCACCACTGCTGGTGCTATCTCTGGCGCATTCAATCTGGGTGAAGCTGCGGCGCCGGTCGCGCTGACCAAGGCCAACATCATTGATTACATTGTCGATCTGGGCACTGTTCTCGATGAGCAGGATGTGCCGGAAGAAGGCCGCTGGTTGCTGTTGCCATCCTGGGCATGCGGCATGGTGAAGAAGTCTGACCTGAAAGACGCAAGTCTGGCGGGTGATGCGACTTCCATCGTGCGTAACGGCCTGTTGGGTGAAATTGACCGGTTCAAGGTCTACAAGTCCAACCTGCTGGCGCATGACACCGAAACGGCCGGTGAGTCTTACCACATCATGGCTGGACACAAGTCTGGCCTCACCTTCGCGTCTCAGATGACCAAGATGGAAACGCTGCGCAACCCGAAACGCTTCGGTGATCTGGTGCGTGGCCTGAACGTCTACGGTTACGAGATGGTGAAGCCCGAGTCCGTTTCTCACCTGTATGCCTACAAAGGCTAAAGGTAGTAACGAGTAGAAAGGGGCGCTTCGGCGCCCCTTTTTCAATCTCTCTTCAAGAGGTATTTCCCCATGGCAAAACCCAAGTTTTTGCGAAACCCGAAAACTGGTGCCAAGTTCCCTTACAACGACCACCTGGCCAAGCGCAATCCGAAGCTGGTGCCTTGTGGCGACAACGATGGCGAGCCCGCGTTTGAGCAAGTGGACGTGGACGTGAATCATGCGCCCGTGGGTACCAGCCCGAATATTGCGGGTGTTGGTACCGGTGATGGCTCCGCGCCAAGTCTGGATGGCAAACCGCCGGCAGGTGGTGATCCGCAAGCCGGTTCTGGTGATGCTGGTGGCGACGCCGGCAATGACGAAGGTGCCGGTAACGGTCAGCCCAATGACGAAGCGCTGATGATTGGTGAAGTCCCGCTGGCTGAGGCCTCCAAAGACCAGATGGTTGAGTTTGCCCAGGCTGCCTTCGGTGAGAAGCTGGACAAGCGTTCCGGTGAAGAAACCATGCGCAAGAAGCTGGCTTCACTCCTGGAAGAGCAGGAGTAACGCCAGATGGATAGCGGACAACTGATTCGCAATGTCGCCAGAACCCTGAATGATCCAGAGCATGTGCGCTGGACGCTTGAGGATCTGGTGGCGTGGCTGAATGCAGGCTGTATGGAAGTCTGCCGGGTACGGCCGGAGGCCAATGAAAAGAGCGTGGTGCTCAACCTGACCCAGGGGACGCGCCAAGAGATACGGCCAAATGACCTGCAGTTGATCCGCGTTATCCGCAATGTTCCCAGCGGCCGTGCGGTTCGCATGGTGGCAACTGAAATACTTGATGCTGTGCTGCCACATTGGCACAGCATGCCGCGAGCCGATGATGTGGCTGAGTATGGCTGGGATCAGCGGGAGCCTCGCACGTTCTGGGTGTATCCGCCTGCCCGGGAAACCTCAAAGCTGGAATGCTCTATCTGCGAGAGGCCTGTGCCGGTTTCCGTTCCCGCCAGTTCGAGCAATCCTGTTTATGACCCGTTCCCTCTGCTTGATCAGTACGCTCAATCAGTTGAGGCATGGATGCTGTACCGGGCCTATATGCAGGATACCGGAGCGGGTTCAGCCCCTAAGGCGCAAACGTGGTCGGCCTATTTCTACCACTCTCTGGGTGTAGAAGTGCAGGGACGAACTGAAAACGAACCGGGTAATGACGTATGAGCGGCATCGTTCTGTATTCAGATCTGCTTGATGAGGTTCTGCTTGAGCTGCCGAGCTGCCCCAGCATCATCGCGCAAAAAGCTTTGGCCAAGGCAGCGCGTGACTGGTATCGAGACACTTATGCCTGGCGCGAGAAGCTACCCACCTTTACCACTGAGCCGGGCGTTATTGCTTATCTGGTTACCCCGCCACAGTGCGCCACCATCCTGGCAATGGATTCCCTGCTGACGGAAAAGGGGAAGACATTCGCTGATAACCACTGGGTGTTTGAGCCGTCCCGAGAAATTGTATTCGATGATGAGCCCAAGGACGGCGTTACCCTGGCCCCGAAAGCAGTGTTGCAGCCATCCTTTGGAGCCCTCGGCGTTCCCTGTGAACATGCTCCGCGCTGGATCCATGACTGGTCGCATGGCGCTCTTTGGTACCTGCGACTGCAGGTGGGAACGCCTTGGTACTCCCCGCAGGACGCGGAAAATCACCGCAGCTTGTTTCGACTTGCCATTCAAAACACCCGCAACGCGCTGAACACCGGTAACCGAACCGGGGATATGCGCGTGAAGCCTCAGCCATTCCTTTAAGAGGGCGCCATGACTACTCGCACTGTTAACGTCACGGTCGAAGACCAGAGTGGCGTTCCTTACCCCGATGCCATAATTACCGCCGTTCTGGATCGGACTGACCTTGATCCGAATGATGGTTATGTGGTGCCCACGCAGCAGACCTTTCGGTCGGATTCCAGTGGCGATGCCGTGCTGCAGTTATGGCCGAACGCCCTGGGCAGCAAGGGGAGCCGGTACCGGGTAACCGCCACAAGCACCAATGGCAAGTTGTTGTTCGATGTCTGGGCTACGGTACCGGATGTCGATGGATCTATGCTGGAAGACATTTCGGAGGACGTGTCTTGTGGTGGCCCAGACTGCACGGTGCCGGGCGGGGCCGGTGGCGGTGGCGACGGCGATACTGCAGTGGCAGAGCATGAGGCCAAACCCAATCCGCACCCTCAATATGCTACCGGTGGCGCCCAGGACTCGCACAGCGGGCGGAATGATAACCCCCACGGCGTCACAGCCGCTCAGGCTGGTGCGGATCCTGCCGGCAGCGCAGCGGCTGCTGTGCAGGCGGCGAACGATTACACAGACCAGCAGGTGTCAGTGGCTGCCGGTGGCGCTTCGCAGGAGCTGTCAGACCATGAGGCTGCCGCCAACCCGCATCCCCAGTATGCAACTGGGGGCGCACAGGACACCCATTCTGGCCGCACGGACAACCCCCATGGCGTGACTGCAGCGCAAGCAGGTGCAGACCCCGCAGGCAGTGCGGCAGCGGCAGAGCAGGCCGCGAAAGATCATGCCGATAATGCTGCCAACCAGGCCCAGTCCAACGCTCAGCAGCATGCAGATGACGGTATGCAACAGCATAAGTCTGCCGCCAACCCTCACCCGCAATATGCCACGGGCGGGGCTCAAGATTCGCACAGTGGGCGCACGGACAACCCCCATGGTGTCACGGCCGCTCAGGCCGGTGCGGATCCGCAAGGGAGTGCGGCGGCGGCGGAGCAGGCGGCAAAGGATCATGCCGACCAGGTAATGGCGAACCATGGCGCCGCAGTGAATCCGCATAATCAGTATGTGGAAGAGAACACGAAAGGGCAGGCTGATGGTGTGGCCTCACTGGATGCCGGCGGGCATGTGCCGGCGGCACAACTCCCTGAAAGTGCCCGTGGCGACGTTTCAGGCCCCGCAGGGGCCGCTGCCCGGGCGGTACCGGTCTTTGATGATGCTACCGGCAAGCTGTTGGCTGATGCCGGGGTGTTTATTGATCCCCAGGGCAACCTGTACGGCCATGGCTCAAAGTTCCTCGACTACGCCGGCAACAGCCTGATTCTCAATGCCTCGCACAAAGGCAAGGTTATCTGGTGCACCAATAACACCCAAGCGGTAACCGTTTTCGCTCCGGATGATGCAACCTTTGCGCTGGAGCCAGGCTATTTTGTGGTGATTGTGCAAGGCGGGAATATGCCCGTCACCATTGAGCCCCTGGGCTCAGATACGTTGGTGTCCCCGGTTAATCCTGCGAGAACAAACCGAAAGGGTTCGTCTGCTGTCCTATTCAAAAAAGCTTCTACCGTGTGGTGGGCAAGAATGGGAGGGGCCGAGGGATCGGCGGCCGTAACTGAGCATGAAGGGCGAGCAAACCCGCACCCTCAGTACAAGATGCGAGTGCAAGAGCCTGTTGTGATTAATGGCGACACGACTGTGGGTTTCTCGCACTTGGGCCTTCCGCTTCGGGTAACAGCAGGCGCAACACTCACATTCCCAAATGATGCAACTGACAACTTGCCAGTAGGGTTCTGGGTGGAAATTCAGCGGCGAACCGCTGATGACGTTCTTTTTGCTGTAGAGGCAGGTGACGCGCTGGAGTCCGAAGGGAATGGTAACGCAATCGCAAATGACGGGGGCTGGGCCACGGCAATGAAGATGGCTTCCGGTAAGTGGGCGTTGGCCGGTGGGCTCAAGGTGGTGTCGTAATGATGCGCCGCGGCATTATCGCCAGCAGCGGGGCCGGCCCGACCTGCCTTTTCGCGCTGGAAGGGGTGAATAGTCCGGCGTTCCGGCCATTGACCGTGGATAGCCGGCGCCAAGAGGTTGGCGCGGTTTACCCAATGGTCGATCCGCAATACCCGGTATGGTTCGCCGCCACTCCAGATGCATATTTGTATTCGACAGCAGAGGATGGATGGGACGGCTGGCGCATAGTCCAGATGGTGATAAACCGGGTTGATTCTGGCGTCGTCCGCTTTGGCATACGAAACATCGACTATACCAGCTCCATCGACGTTGTTTATGACGGCGCGAGTGGTGATTGGGCGGGATTGGTGGACGGCGTAGAGCAGAACAGCTCGGCGAGTTCATGGACGTCAATTGTCACATTCAAGGTGCATGGCGCTACTGGTGATGCGGTTGCCATGGTTGGTGATGAGGTGGTGGCGAGCCAGGGCGGCATGTTCAACGGCGTCCCATTTGGCGGGCTTATCAGTTGGGATGGCGAAAATAGCATTTCAGGCGACGAGTTTGCGGGGGCGATTTACAGTTCCGCCAGCGCCATCAACCCGGAAACCCTAGATTCAGGCAGCTCTGACTGGTGCGGCAACGAGATCCCCATTGCCAAGCCAGAGAATGTGGCTGATGACGTATCCATTGTTGGCTCGCTGGATTATTTGGAAATCGAGGACGTGGTGCAGGTGGACACTACCCTGCCGGAAAATACGACGCCAAACGTAGGCATTACAGGCGCCTTGGAGTATCTGGAAATTGAAACAGTAGAGGAACCCGCATGAAGCTGAACGCAAACGTCCACTACAAGCGTGCTTTTGGTCGATACACCGTTAAGAAGGTGGAGGTTTCAAGCGGCAAGGTGGTGGCAGAGAGCAAATGCCAGAATGTCGTGTTCGATCAGGGCATGGAGTTTATTTATGGTGACTTCTTTGGGAATAGCGAAAATACCGAGGCCGCTGGCGATTATCTCTATTTTTCAGATAACGCCGTGGAAGCTGTCGCGGGAGATACCACATTAGGCGGGAACCAAAACAAAACATCGCAGTATGGGTCATTGGGGTACAGAGAGCTTATTAGCGGCGAGCACTACATAAGGACGCATACACGGGCATATATACAGCCCGCGCAAGTTTCCGTGGGCACGGTGCCGTTCACTGTTCGCAAGATCGGCGTTGGATCCTCTTCTGTTCTTTGTGCAGGGCAGTTAATCAAGGATGAAGGGGGTAATCCTGTCTCTTATGAGATTGACGCGCAACATGCGCTTTATGTGGAATATGATGTGTTTTGGCATAGATCCACCGATGGCGGGAATGACTGGGCATCGCGGGCTGTTGCCGGGACGGGCACGCTTACAACCAAGCGCCGCCAATTAAATAGCTCTGTCGTTGACGGCACGGACGTCACTTGGGAGCTGAGATGTGCAGAAGTTACGAGAAATGATGATGACGCCTCTCTAACGAGGCCGCTGCAGACCGGAATGAGAGTTTGCGGCTTTACAAACAGCAGTCCCGCATCCAGCACGAGCGATTTTTTTGGCAACGGAAGCGTGGCAACGGTCATTACATGGCCGACAGCTAAATCAGTAAAATATGATATGGAATTCACCAGCGGCATGATAAGGCCGCACAATGGCAATGCTGCAGAAACTGACGACTACTACGGGATTCATTTGGGTGGCAACCGATCTAGCAAAACATTCCCAAATGAAGATCTTATTTATATCCGGTGGCCGGAGCAGGTGCCTATTCATGGCGGGCAGAAGATCTCAGACTTGCAGGTATCGATAACTTATTCTTGGGATTAGCAATGCAAGCAAAAGCCTATATCGCAGCAGCGGCCCTAGTGGCCGCTTTTTTGTTTGGGGTAGCGGTGGAGCACTGGCGTAGCGGAAACACAATTCGCGACCTGAAACTGGATATTGCCAGCGCACAGATGGATGCGGAGCAGTCAGCCAGGACGGAAGAGCAGGCCCGGCAGAAGGCTAGTGATGCAGTAGCTGATGCCGTGCTGGCGGAAATGGAACTGGAGCGTGCCACCGGCCGGGTGGTAGTGAAAAGGGTGATTGAGTATGTGGAAAGTCCTGATGCTGGCCAGTGCGATATGCCTGATGGCTGGGTGCAAACACATGACGTTGCAGCCGGCGGAACCAGCAGCAATTCCGGCGCCGCCTCCGGAGATGATGAAGCCCCCGGGCGAGTTACAGACATTGAGGCGCTGATAGTCGTCACAGACAACTACCAGATGTGCAGAGAAGCTATTGTCCAAGTGAAGGGCTGGCAGAAATGGTATCGGGAGACATTCAATGCGGATTAGCCTGGGGCCGTTTCGTGGTCGCATTCCCAAGGTATCGGACCGAGCAATTCCGGAAGCTAATGCCACCATCGCCACGGGCTGTGATATGCGGTCTGGAGAAATTAGGCCTTTCCGGAAATCTGCCCTGGTTCAGGCAATTGGAGCTGGTAACTGGCAATCTTTTTACCGGTGGTACGAAGAGGATGGCACAGGCCACTGGCTCCAGTTCCCCGGCGATGTTGATGTAATCCGTGGGCCGACCGCTGATGATGTTTGGCAGCGTATCTACTGGACCGGTGACGGCCGGTACGACGAGCCTCGCATGAGCTACACCGGGCCTATCCAGACTGGTGGCGGGGCGATGCCCAATGTCAGCTATAAACTGGGCGTGCCGGCGCCTGCTACCCAGCTGGTGATCGATGCAGAGCCAGAAATCACAGGCAATGTTTCCGAAATAGCCAACGAGCGACCTATCCGGGTAACCACAGAGGCTGCCCATGGGCTGGAAACCGGTGAACTGGTTAGATTCGATGTTGAGGCAGAGGCGTCCGCTGCAGACGTTAATGATCTGGCCGAATTCCTCAATGGCAATGATTTCCAAATTACGGTGACTGGGGAAGACGAATACACCCTGGACAACACTGATGCGTTTAATATCGATTACAGCGCTTTCACTGCCGGGACATTCACCCAGTATTTTGATCCTGGGTTTCTGAGTACGCGGTTCTATGTGCATACCTATGTGACTGAATTAAGTGAGGAAGGCCCCCCATCCGAACCGTCAGAGTCAGTCGAGTTAGGCCCGACTCAGAAGGTCACGCTCACCCTTCCTGTGCTTGAGCCCACTGACGCTCAAGGGCGACTTATCACAAAGCGCCGGATCTACCGGACCGCTACCGGGAATCGTTTCTCCCAGTTCCAGTTTGTGGCAGAGCTGGACATTGCAGAAGACACTTATAGGGATGAAGTGGCTACCGTTGATTTGGGGGAGCCGATAGAGAGCACCCAGTGGGATGCGCCGGACTCCGACCTGAAAGGCTTGAGACTGGCGGCGCAGGGCTTTGCCGTGGGCTTCTTCAATAACAAGGTGGCGTTTTCAGAGCCCTACATGGTCCATGCCTGGCCAACCAGTTATCAGCTGGCACTGGATTATGACGTGGTTGCTGTGGAGGTCGTTGATAACGGTGTGGTCGTGGGCACCACGGGCCGTCCGTATCTCATCCAGGGTATCGAGCCGCGGAGCATGATGCCTCGACGCCTTGAGAGTAACTATGCCTGTGTCTCGAAGCGCTCAATGGTATCCATGGGATATGCGGCCGTCTATGCGTCCACAGAAGGTCTTGTCTATGTAGGGGCAGGGCAGGCGAGGCTTATTACCGAAGGTGCCTTTACTGAGCTGGAATGGGCTGAATACGCCCCTGAAACGATTCATGCCTACGCCCATCAGGGCAGGTACATCGGCTTTTATGACGCTGGCTCTGGAAAGAAGGGGGGCTTTATCTTCGACCCCCGCAATCCTGACATCGGCATCGTTGATTTGGGCTTCTGGGCGAAGAGCTGCTTTACAGATGTGCGTGAGCGATACCTGTATCTGCTGACTGATGGCAATGACATCATGCGCTGGGATGACCCTGGTGAAGACCTGCAGCCAATGCAATGGCGGTCAAAGGAGTTTGTCACCCAGCGGCCAAGCAGCTTGAGTGCAGCCAAGTTATCTGCGGACAACTACCCCATAACCTTTCGACTTTATGGTGATGGGGTGCTGCGGCACGAGAAGCAGATCACGGCACCGGATCCCTTTGTCTTGCCTGCAGGTTATCTTGCCCGGAACTGGCATTTTGAATTCGAGGGCACGGCTAACCTACAAGACTTTCAGGTGGCCGATTCTTACGGAGAGCTGGAATGACATTCGCTAATCAGCGCGGTTCGCGTGGCAACTACCCTGGTGCGCGACGGACCAAGCTGCCGGCGCTTCCCCCAGCAAATGATCCTGGCTTTCTCGACGCGCTGAAAGAAACCGTAGAGCAGATGCGTGGTTTGCGAGGGGATCAGCGTGACCAGATGGTGACGCGCCGGGATTTGGAAGATGCAGGCTTGGCGAAAACCATTGTTGAGTCTGGCGTAGAGGCCGGAGCCGATACCCGTTCTGGAACTGGTAGCGACAATGGCCGGCCTGTAATGACTGTGCCTCCAGCTGTTAGCGGCTTTCAAGCCGCCGGTGCTTTCAGCGTCATCATGCTGTCGTGGAACGCCCCCAACTACGGGAATCATGCCTACACGGAAGTGGCCAGAGCAAGCGTGGACGACATTAGCCAGGCGGTGACCGTGGGGTTGCAGCCGGCCCGAATGCATACGGACACCGTAGGCGGTTCGTTCGAGGGGTTCTACTGGGTGCGTCACGTCAGCACTGCAGGAGTGAAGGGGGCATGGTCTCAAAGCTTGCAGGCCAGCACCCCGGATAACCCAGAATGGATTCTGGAGCAGCTGACCGGCGACATCACAGAATCATCCCTTTGGGATGAACTGCAAACCAATCTCGGTGTGGCGGGCTTGGCCGAACAGTGGACTGTGAAGGTAGCCACCACAGTGGATGGACAAACCGTGGTGGGGGGAATTGGCCTGGCCGCCAATGGTCCAGACAGTGACGGGCCTGGCACCATTGATTTCGGCGTGCTGGCAGATCGCTTCTGGGTGGCTGCTCCCGGTGTGGATTATTCGGAGGCTGATCAGCTGATTCCTTTCGTTATCCAAGACGGGAAGGTCTGGATTAACGAGGCGGGGATTCGTGAGGCGACCATAAAAACCTTGCAGGTCGAGAATGCTTTTCTCGACAACATGACTGCAGCCAAAGGGTCGCTGGGTGAAGCCAACATCAATATCGCCAACATCTTCAACGCCTTGGTGCAGAATTATATCCAGAGCGATAACTATTCTCAGGGCGTTCGCGGCTGGAAAATCAACAGGAATGGCAGCGCGGAATTCAATGAGTTGACGTTGCGGGCTCGCCTCCAGAGCGTTTCGGGGCAGGCATATATTGATTTCAGCGCGGATGCCGGGCAAGAAGGTGAGTTTGTCCTGGGGGATGTTCAGGCCAGTAACTTCATTTCTTTCAAATACGAGCCTGCTGTAGGGCGCCGAATTCTTAGAATTCGAGGGGATGTGCTGTTGCGGAACTATTCGCCGGGTGACATCCCTTTGCATGCGAATGATTCTACGGCTTCGGCTGTAGCTGTCCAGGTGCCAAGTTTCAGCCTGGGGGGATATTGGGATCCAAGAACAATCTCCCCGACACTTCTTGCTCAGCTTCCCGTGGTTAAATCTACTGTGGTTACTCGGGAAGGGATCGTGAGAGTTTCGTATGAGTTCGATCCGGAGAGCGGTGCAGGCTTTAAAGGCAGCGGGCTGGCCTTTTTGGTTTTGCAGCGTGTCGATGGAACAGTCGTTTTCTTGCATTTACTGACAGGCCTGCACAATGGTATCCCGGAATGGATTGGTAATGGCTGGTACCGGGTGCAGGACATTGATGTGGCGGTAAAGCCTGGGGAGTTAATCCAGTTAAGGGCAGGCTATCAACCAGCTATATTTGGAAACCACAAGCCAACACCAAGAGTGTTCGGTAGAAAGCTGCGTCTTTCTGTGGATTTTTACCCAGAAGAAACCTCCCTCAGATGAGGGCAAGTGGTGCGATTCCTACACCCTTGTGGTAGGATTTTTCTAAATTAGGACAATTCCCCAAACCGCCCACTGAGGCGGTTTTTCTGTTTCTGGCCCCGGCAATTGCTGGGGCTTTTTTGTATCTGGAGCACCCAATGGCAACCCGATCACCGCAATCGGTAGAGGGAAAAGCGAAGGAAAGGGCTGGGCGATGGGACTTTGACCCTCAAATTCGTCACCACTTCGCTGACCAGCTGTACGCGAAGCAGGCCTTTTTCCCGGCTGGTTCCGAGATTGTCAGCCATAAGCACGCCTACTCGCACCTTTCGATTCTGGCGCAGGGCGTGGTGCATCTTTATGCGGATGACCAGCCTCCGGTTCGGTATCAGGCGCCTGTCTGCATTGAAATCAGGGCGGGGGTGAATCACGCCATCCGAGCCATCGAGGATGCGGTCTGGTTCTGCATCCATGCCACGGACGAGAAGGATCCGGAGCGGGTTGACAGGATTCTAATTCAGGATGGGGAGGGTTAAGCCATGCCATTTGTAGCAGGGGCCATGGTTGTCGGGTCTGCCGCAAGCTATTTCGGCGGTAAATCGGACGCCAAAAAAATGCGGCGCGAAATGCGGGCCTGGCGAAAACTGCAGCGTGATCAGCTGAAATTTGCCAAACAGCAATGGACGCATTACACGGACACTTACGGCGACGTAGAGAAGATGATGGTGGCCGACGCCATGGAGGGTGTTAAGGCTGACTATGCTGGGGTGACCTCCCGTGCCGCCTCTGACATTGAGGGTCAGTTTGATAATCAGATTGACCGTCAGCGTCGCCAGATGCAGGCCTTTGGCTTGGACCCAAGTTCTGGCCGTTATCAGTCTACCGACCGGCAAGCAGGGCTGGACCTGGCCACAGCGAAGGCCCAGGGCATCAATTCAGCCCGGAACGCTGAGCGTCGACAGTCTCAAAGCGAGACGTGGCAGCGCCGACAGTCTGTTGGCTCCATGGGTGCGGGTTTGATTAGAGATGCTGGCCAGGGTGTCCAGCAGGCGATGCAGAACATGGGGAATATGCATGGGGAAAATGCCAACACCTACAGCAGCCTGTCTGGGAACCTTTTTGCCCAAGCAGGGCAGATGGGAATGTACGGGGCTATGCAGTTTGGCGACTGGATGAACAACAGGCCGCCCGACAGTGATGGTGGCCCTTCGCAATTTCTTAACTATGGCCCTTCTGGTGGCCCGTCCATTAGCCCGAATGTCGCTTCTGAATTTGGTTATGGCAATTCGGCTGGATATTGGGATGCGGGAATGGGCGATAGCGCGATGTTTGGTACAGGCCAGCAAGGTCTCTACACCAACCAGCAATACTGAGGTCAGTTATGGATAGTCGAGCAACGCTTGGGTTGGGGCAGGGCATGATGCAGGGCCTTGAGCTTTACCGCCGGCATAGTCGCGAAGACGAACAGGACGAGCAACGGCGTGATCAGCTGGCAAGGGATGCGCAGCGGCACGACCTTTCTATGCGCCGCGGTGAGCAGGACTACAGCCAGCGTGGTGAGCTATTTCCCGGGCAGCTTGAGCAACAAGGGTTGCGCACGGAAAGTTTGGGCCTTGGCAACCAAGCAGCCAGCCAATCTATCGACCAAAATGCTCAGCTTTTCCCGGAGCGACTGGAAGGAATGCAGTTGGGCAATCAGGCCTCCAGGCAGTCCATTAACCAGAATGCAGAATTGCACCCTCTTCGGGTCGAAGGCATGCAGACTGGCAATGACATGAATGCGCTCAGTCTGGATAACGCGGAGTTTCGTCAGCCCTACGAACAGCGAGCGCTGCAGCGGCAGGATGTGCAGGGTGAACAGATGGCGTGGGCGCAGGGTGTCTCATTTCAAGCTCAGCAGGCTGTTCAACGAGCGCTGCAAGGGGATATTAATGCCCTGAATGAATTCTCTGCAGCAACCAACCCGGATAACCCAGATGCTCCCATGGTTTTGCCTTCAAATGAGCCGGGAATGGTTGTGTACCGGGCAAACGGACAGGATCAAGTTGTTCCCCTGGATGCCGTTATCAAGCGCACCGCAGAGCTTGCAAACCCGCAGGTTGTAATTGATCGAGCATTGAGCCCAAACGGTAATTACTCAGACGTTGAGTACAGGGATGGTGTTGGTTATGGCCAGCTGGGGCCAGACAACAAATGGAACCCGATTAACACAAAAAATGCCGGGGCGCGTGGTGCTGGTGGCGCCGGGGGCGGCTTGACAGATTCAGGACAAAGCCTGGTTGAGCGGATGTCCAGACAGTATTGGGGCAACCTGAATGCGGAAGGTGCTTTTATGGTCCCAGAGGATGCTCGGGACAGTTACCTGCTGACCCAGCAACGGGCTATTGAGATGTCAGAGAGAGGCATCCCCCTGCAGACAGCGGTGAACTATGCCGCACTGTCTATCTCTGGCCCCCTGAGTGACGAGGACGCTATTCAGGAGGCTGAGGAAGAGCTGATGGAAGGCCGGGGCCTGATGGATGCTCGCCCGAGCGAATCCGAGGTGCGTCAGCTTGCCGCAGAGATTCAGGCTGAAAGCCAGCAAGCCGCACAGATTTACCAGCAGTTGACCGGCGGCGGCTATGACAGCGCCCTTGGTGGCGGCCAGCCTGCTCCAACCCAGGGGCTCAGCATGCAGGCACCACAGACTGCGGCCAGTGCGAACGGCCCCGGATCTGCTGCCCGCAACACCCCGCAACAACCCCCGCTGATTGAGAGCGAAGCCGACTATGAGGCCCTTCCTTCTGGTGCCCAGTTCGTTAATCCCGCCGATGGCAAAACCTACGTTAAGCCCTGATCGCGTCTGACTGGAGACAGTAATGGTATTTGATGCCCGCAAACTTGGTGCTGTGCCGGCCGATGAAAGTGCAGGGAAAGATCAGGGGCTGACAGTTTCCCCTGGATTCGATGCCCGGAAGATGGGGGCTGTTCCTGTTGAAGAGCAGCATCAAGGGGGAGGCATTATTGATGCTGCCCTCGATAAGGCCGCGAAGTTTGTGGGCGGTGGTTTAAAGCACTCGCCGGGGGTTGTTGGCCAGGTGGCGGGTGAGTTGTTGAGCGGCACTAACGACAATCAGGAAGATCCTGGGTACCGGACATGGGGCGAAGCAGCACAGGATACTGGTGTTGCTGTGGCAAAGGGCGGGGTTGAATTTGCCCGCGGCGCAAATGAAATTTCCCGGTACACCCCTGCAGGACGGATTCAAGGGTTGATGCTTGGTGATAACGAGCCTGATGCGCAGGATACGCTTGAGCGCGATTATCTGGCCCCGGCCTCTGAATACTGGCAGGACTCAAAGAGCGCTGGCCTGCAGGAACAGGAGCGTCTTGTACATGATGCAGATGGCTTTCTTGGCACAATGGGCGCGGCTGTCGATAACCCGGGCGTCATTATGTCTGTGGTATCTGAACAGGCTTTGCCGACCATGCTGCAGATGGGGCTTTCAGCCAAGGCTGCCCAGGGGCTAATTTCTGCTGCTGGGGCAAAGGCGGCAAGCGGAACCGCAACGGCTTTTGAGGGTGTGCAGGCCGGCGGCGCAGCGGGTGTGGATGTCCGTGGCTTTATGCAGCAGGTGCCAATCGAAGCCCTACGGGAGAATCCGGAGTTTGAGGCCCTTGAGCAAGAACATGGCGAAGCGGGCGCCCGTGAGGTAATGGCTGACCGTCTGGCTCCGGTTGCTGCAAGCATTGCTGGCGCTTCTACGATGCTGATTAGCAAGTATTTGGGCGATGGATCCCGCATTGCCGGCCTTGTGGTTGGCGATGGCCAGAAAGGTGTTATGGCGGGTGCTCGTCGCGTGGGTGGTGAAATCCTCTCTGAGGGCATTCAGGAGCCTGCGGAAGGCGCTGCGACCGACTTTGCCAAGTCAATGGTTGATGACAGCATTAACCCGCTGGATTTGTCTGAGCGCGGCAGTGATGCGGCCTTGGGGATGATGGCAGGTGGCGGCCAGGCTGCCGGCATTGAGATTGGCCGGGCAGGATTGAGTCGGTACCGGCAGGGCTTGGCGCCAGACGGCGGCCCGGACCCAGAACAGGTGCCGGACATTTCTGAGCAGCTGGACACGCTGAACGATACTGAAACCGCGCAAGCGGAGCCTGTCGAGCCTGAGCGGCAGCTGACTTCCCTTGATGACATTCTTCGTGCGCACGGTGTCGAGCCAGCAAAAGTGCCAGAGTGGACGCCGCAGCAAAACGAGGCCGCTGTGCAGCCTCGCCGCAAGACGCTTCTGGATTCCCTGAAAGAGCAGTACGGCCGCAGCTCCCAAGGTCAGGAGTCCTCATCATCCACAGAATATCGCGGTCCCGCTCAGATCATGCAAGAGCGCGGCCTTTCCCTGGGCGGGGCGAATGAGCCGGAAGCTGCTCAGCCCTCCGGTACCGTGCAGCGCCTGGTGGAAGAGAATCGGGCGCGTCGTCAGGAGCAGGCTCGCCGCGAGAGCGAAGTGGCGCCGTACAGCGATGTGCTTGAGCAGCTGCAGCGCGAGAACGGTAGCCGCAAGAAAGATGGCGTGGACGTTGAACGTGACGACATCCTGACTGCCATTTCTAAGCTGGGCGGGCTGGATCCGGATCAGCTGGGTGGTGAGGTCGATGTGGCCACCATGCGCAAGATGTCCCGCGTGGGGCGCCCTGTGGTGCGCGGCAAGGGCCAAGGCCTGACCATGGATCACATGGCCGAATCCCTGTCTCAGGAAGGCTTCACGGCGCCGGATGGTGGGCCGCTGGATCCGAACACCCTGGCAGAGGCGCTGGACAATGCGAGCCGGGGCGAGTCCACCTATGCTGCAGCAAGCAACCGTGATGGAATGGTGGACCCGGATGGCGAGATTGCACGCCGCTGGTTCAGCGGTGATGACGCGAAGGTGGCAAATGCCTTGCGCAAGTACATTGATGGAAAGCCGCTGACCGCGAACCAGCAGGGCGCCGTGGATGACATCACCGATTATCTGCGTGGGAATGATGGCAGCATCTACCGTGAGCGCGATGTGGCCGCCGCCCAGGGCATGGATCCGTTGTCCGGAGAGTTGCCCAAATGGTATGGCGAGATTGGCGACATGGAGCCGGCCGACATGGTTAGCCTGGCCGAAGATGCTGCTGATTCCAGCATTGCCGGGGCGGTGGATGCCGGTGACATGGAATGGGATGAGGCGTTTGAGCACGGCCAGTCCCGGGCGCTTCTGGATGTCGGCGAGTATTCCAATCCGGCACAGGGTACTTCTCTGGAAGGAGTTGATACACTCATTGCCGACCACATGCTGAAAGCGGCTCGTGCTGGTGCCAGCAATGCTGATATTGCTGCTGTTATCGACCGCGCCAGCGGCAGCCGCATGGCTGCAGTGGGCGGCCTGATTGCTCTTGAGCAAGGCATGGACCCGGCTGATTCTGAGCCGCTGTCTGCGATTGATTGGCGCTATGAGCGCATGATGGGTGCAGAGCCCGCAGGAGAGAATGATGGACAAACCCCGCCAGTCAGCACCTACCAAGATTCCGCCGATGGATCCGGAAGCAGTGAAGAGCGTGGGCTTTCACTTGATCGACCGGGCCCGGAAGGGCGAAGCGTTGAAGCCGAACCCGAACCGGAAGCAAGTTCGCCTCCGGTAACCGAACCGACAAATCAGTCCACCGAAGCCCCCGCCGATGCGGGGGTTTCTGGTTCTGGCGGACAGGAAATGTCCGTGGATGAAGCTGTTCGCCACCGCATCAAGGTGGCCCAGCAGGAAATTGAGAGCGACATTGCCAACGGCACAATCCCTGCGGACGTTAGCAGCTTCTCTGGTCTGCATGATCATGTGGACGCCAACGAGTATGTGAATGACGCTGAGCGCGAGGATCGCGTATTCGGCCCTGCAGGCAAGCGGGCAGGGTTTGGTGCTCAGGAATTCACTGAACACACCGGTCGCATGATTGATGCGCTGGATGCCTGGCTGGTTGATGGCCGGAAGGGTAATGCTGTTGACCATCTTGATGCCAAGACAAATGAGCCAGCCCTCTGGAAAAAGGACGGCAAAAAGGTCTGGCGCGGCGATAACGGCATGATCATCACCGATGAGTCTATGACTGTCGGCGGGAATCGCATCAAGAGCTTCTTCGTTTACGCCAATGCGAATGAGCGAGACCGAGGCAATAACTTTGCCAGCGCCGAAAGCTATGCAGAGGCAAAACGCAAGGCGGAAGCTGGCGAGAGCCTTGAGCTGGAGCAGCAGACCGAAGAGCAGCTGGCCAAGCAGGACAAGGTGAAGAAAGCTGCCGCCAAGCAAGCCGAGAACGATGATGCTCAGGCCGAGCAGCGCCGCAAGGCTGACAACGAAGCGAAGGATTTCCGGCTTTCCGGCAGCGACCGTCAGGCAGATGTTGCTGCTGCGGGTGGCCAGAACGATATGTTTGGTGCTGCAGCCAGCGAAGCGGACCCCGCGCCGACCGAAGCCCAGAAGGAAGCCGGCAACTACAAGAAAGGCCATATCCGCTTCCAGGGGCTGGATATTGCTATCGAAAATGCCCGTGGATCTAAGCGTTCTGGCACCGCTCCTGATGGTACCCAGTGGGAATCAGAAATGGCTCACCACTATGGTTACATCAAGCGAACAGAGGGCGCTGACGGCGACCATGTGGACGTGTTCATTGGCACGGATGAAGATAGCGACCGGGTGTTCGTTATCGACCAGATTGACGAAAACGGCAACTTCGATGAACACAAGGTTATGCTGGGCTTCCCGAATCAGAAGGCTGCCCGGGACGGATACAAGGCCAATTATGACAAGGGGTGGAAGGTAGGCCCGACCACGGCCATGAGCATGGACGAGTTCAAGTCCTGGCTCGCCAATGATGACACTACCAAGCCGCTGAAAGCTGAGGACGGAGTTAACCCGAAGCAAGACGCTCTGCTGGCTGAACGCTTTGGGGTTCCGGCTGATACAGAGTTTCAGCCCGGCCCGGCCAGTTTCAACCGTGACAAGTTCAGAGCAGTTTCTGGGGATGTCGCATCTGGATACAGGGAAACGAAAGAGGCTGCAGCAAAAGAGCTGGCTGAAAAGATAGCAATAAAAGAGGCGCACGAGCGCCAAGGCCAAGCTGATGAGCGCATCCGTGCAAGGATAGCTGAGAAGATCAAGGCAGGAGAGAAGCCGTCAAGCGCGGAATGGGAGTCCATGCTCCCTTCCGGTCACGTTGCGCGAGGGTACGTCAGGCAGTCAGACATTGGCTGGTTTTTGGTTGACTATCTTGGCGTGCCCAAAAACCGCATTAAAGCGAGTATTGGCAAGGCGTCAGGTACGACAAGAAGTGACATGGGGGCAGAGTATCCCATCGTTTACCTTGGTCGCCTTCATGAAGTTTTGTCCGCCGCTGGACAGGAGAAGGATACCGCCCCTGAGCACAGCGCCCAGCACGACGATCTGGAAGGGGTGAGCCCGGAAGAGCTGACCCAGATGGTGCAGGCCTTCGCTGAGGCCGGCCAGATCACGGCTGACGAGGAAGTCACCAAGGTATTTGCTGCGCCCAAGAAGTCCGAAATCGTGCGCCTGAATGACAAGACAAAGGTGTACCACAAGGACCACGGCTGGATGACGCCTGACGAAGCCAAGAAGGTGGTGGCCGAATGGAAGGAGAACGCCCGCAAGCAAGGCATCGAGAATCGCAGCCAGAATGCCGACAAGGTGGTGCTGTCGTTCTTCGATTACACCGGCTCATGGTCCAAGCCTTGGGAAGAGGCCGGGTATCAGGTGTGGCGCTTCGACATCCAGACCGACCCAGAAGTGGGCGACATCAACAATTTCAGCACCGACTTCTTCAATGATTGGTTCGGCGGCTTTGATGGTAATGACGTGTACGCCATTCTGGCTGCCTGTCCCTGCACCGATTTCGCATCCAGTGGCGCCCGCCACTTTGCCGCGAAGGATGCGGACGGCCGCACCATTAAATCCATCCGGCTGGTGCGCAAGAGCCTAGCCGCCATTGAATACTTCAAGCCTGCAGTGTGGGCACTGGAGAATCCGGTCGGCCGCATTGAGAAACTTGGTGGCCTGCCTCCGTGGCGGCTGTCGTTCGACCCGAACCATCTGGGTGAGGACTACACCAAGAAGACCCTTATCTGGGGGCGCTTCAACGCGGATCTGCCGATTGCGCCGACTGAGCCCACTGAGGGCTCCAAGATGCACCGCAAGTATGGCGGCAAGTCCATTGCCACCAAGAATGCCCGCTCCGAGACGCCGGAAGGCTTCTCCTATGGTTTCTTCCAGGCGAACAACGCCGTGGACAATCCGGTACTGGCCATTGGCAACAAGTATGACCAGCTGGACCCGAAGGTGGTGAAGCAGGCCGTTGACGCCGGCATGACTGAGCAGGACATCAGCGAGGTAGTGGATGATTACTACTACCAAGATATGGACTTCGATGCCGCAAACGAGGATCTGCGCGAAGCCGCCAAGGGCTGGGAAAAGGAAGAGCCCGAGACTGTGGCGCAAAGCCGGCCGATTGAGACGGTGGGCGCCTATGGCGATGACTCACTGGATATGCGCCGCGCCCAGGACAAAATGCAATCCATCGAGCGCGAGCTGACAGCTGACGATATTGCCCGCATGCCGCTGTCCAAAATCTGGCCGAAAAAAGAAGTGGACGCCCTTGAGGATAAGGCAATGGCGGCCTTTGCTACGATCTTCCGTGGCATGATTCCGAACAAGCCACGCCAGCGCTATCGCTTGCAGAAATGGGTGGCGGAAGTGCAATTGGCTCGGGACATGATGCAGGCGTATATGGATCGCGGCCCTGTCGTTATGGCCAGACTGGCTGAGAATCCCAAACTGAAATCAGTCCGTGACCGAATCCAGATCCTGGGCGAGCTGGACCGCGCCGACTGGGGAAGGGTTGACGGGGCATCGCTGCATCCCGATGCCTATACCTTTGATGACAAAGGCGACAAGGTGCCACAGCCCTTCGGCATGGTGAATGTGGACGGCAGGCGGATCACCGTGAAGGGCGCGAAGACCGTTGCCGATCTGATGGACCCGATCCGTGAAGCCCTGGGTGAATCGAAGCCTGCAACCGACAGCAAGATGAAGTTCACCATCCGCGGCCGCGAAGGATTCTATTTCATCCATAAAGAAGGCGACCCGGAGTACCGGCACCTGAAAACCTTCACCGATGTGCCTTCCGCTCGCGACTTCGTGCGCAACAACCACAGCGATCTGGTGGCTGAGTGGGAGAAGGTGAAGGAGCGCGACAACGTGCGCAAGACCGATGTGCGCCAGAAGAAAAACCGGGAGCGTATCGGCGCCGACCACCGCAACGGCCGTGATGTGTCTGTGGAAGAGTTCCACAGCGCTTTCGGCCTGCGCCATGTGGACTGGGGCAACTGGGTGTCCGACAAGAATGGCGAGCGTCAGGGGCACCTGAATCGCGCCTATGACGCCTTTATGGATCTGGCGGCCATTGCTGGCATCCCGCCCAAGGCCATCGGCCTCAACGGTGATCTGATTATCACCTTTGGCAAGCGCGGATCCGGCACTGCCTCCGCGCACTTCGAGGCTGGCCAGCAGGTTATCAACCTGACAAAGACCAGTGGCGCCGGTTCACTGGCCCATGAATGGTTCCATGCCCTGGATAACTACTTCCAGCGCAGCCGCACCAATGCGGCGGCAGCCAACAGCCGGGAAGCCAGCTTTGTGACCTACAGCCCGGAGACGCATTACGTTCACAAGACTCGCGGCGCCCGGATCTCTGCCGCGAAATTTGAGCAGGCGCTGCGTGGCGACAAGATGGCAGGCATCTACGTCCAGAACCCGGACGAGTGGGTGAAGGTGGAAGGTGTGCGGCCGGAAGTGGAAGCGGCGCTGGCGAAACTGGTGGAAGCACTGGACAGCTCCCCCATGCGCGGCCGGGCCCGGGCCATCGACCAAGGCAAGCGGGACGGCTACTGGTCACGCATCATCGAACGTGCAGCCCGGTCATTTGAAAACTACGTCATTGCCAAGATGCAGGAATCCGGGCAGCACAACGACTACCTGGCCAATGTGGCCAGCATCGAAGCATTCCATCGCAACCCTGATCGGTACCCGTACCTGCTGGACAGCGAAATGGAGCCGGTCAAAGCGGCCTTTGACGAGCTGTTCAATGTCATTGAGTCACGGGAAACCGATTCCGGTACCGCGCTGTACAGTGTGGCAGAGGCGAAGCCGGAAGGGCTGGACCGTCGTTCTCGCTCCATTCTGGGTGACGATAACCTGCTGGCCGCGTGGACTGCGCTGGCTACGGATGATGACGCCTTCCAGCTCCCGGTATCTGATGCCACCACCATCGAGGGCGTGTTTGACGATACCCAGTGGGGCGACAAGGCGCTGCAGGTGCGCCGTTTCTCCGTGCTGGATGATGGCAATACCAAGACGTGGATCATCCATCAGGTTGAGCCTGACGGCAGCCGGACCCTGCAGCCCAATGGTCGCGCCCGCACGGCCACCTTCTATGACGATGGCAAGCGCGTGTGGCTGGATGTGTCCGAGTGGGGTGAGGGTGGCGGCGGCAGCCACCTGTATTCCCGCCTGGCTAACTATGCCCACAACACCGGCAAGGTGTTCATCGGGGATCCGGCTGGCCTGAGCGACATTGGCATGGCTCGCCGCCTTGAGAACATGATTTCCTCTGCGCTCAAGTTCGGCACCACTGACCATCTTGCGCCGCATGCCCGACAGATCCAGGGCAGCAACGGGGTGCCTCCGCTTAACTGGAAACCTGGCAATTTCGTACACAACCTGCGTGAAATGCTCAAAGCGAGCATGGCAGCCGCTGAGCGGCAGTTCCCTGAAATCAGGGATCTGCAGTACAATCCCGATAAAGACGCTTTCGAGAATGTCAATACGGGTGAGGTGTGGGATGAAAGAGACTTCGACCGACTTGCACGACAAATCCGGATCACCGCTGCTGCCGAAGGGGCGGCTGCCGACTCGGAAGGAAATGGACGCATGGGCGGCAAGCCCGGCCGGGCAAGAGTGGGAGGCCCAGTTACAACGGGCCGCAAAACGCTTGAAAGGGCGGTTGTCGGGCTCACCATTCTTCGCAGCGAGAGCGAAAGCGGTAGCGGAAAGGGACGGATCGGACGACGCATACTGGCTCGCTTTGGCAGCATCGGCTCCAAACGCTTAACTGGACCTGACAACGCTGTTCTATACAGCAATACCACGAAAGCCCGGCCAAGTGCCGGGCTTTCTGCATCTGGCCTCAAGAAAGCCCTTGGCCGCGCCCTGGGCAAACAGCTTGCTGACTCTATTGATGTGGTCCAGTCCAATGCGGAACTGCCGACCGGCACCGTGCCGCTGTCTTCGCTGGGGGATCGCATTGAGGGTATGTATCACCCTGAATCCGGCAAGGTGTATCTGGTGGCAGATGGGGTGGCCAGTGAAGAGCGGGCAGCCTGGGTGGCATGGCACGAGCTGTGGCACCGCGGTATCCGCTCCATCGACGGCACGCCGGGTAAGATGCCTGGCAGCGTTGAAGGCAATGCACTCAATCAGGCGATTAACCGTGCAGGCCTCAACAAGTCCGTGAAGGATCTGGCTGACGCCATCATGCGCGACCGTGGCATGACGGCAAGCCAGCGCCGTGTAGCAGTGGAAGAGGCTCTGGCCGAGCTTAACGCTGCAGATGAGACGGGCGACTATTCCGCCATCGAGCGCCGCTATGGAGTGAAGGTTCCGGCAGGTATGCGCTCCGGTATCCGTGGCCACATTCAGCGATTCGTTGATGCTGTCCGTGGGGTGCTGGCCAAGCTGTTGAATCGCTCCCCTGAGCAAGTATCTGATGCTGAGGCATGGCAGATACTGACTGGCGCCCGTGAAGGTTACTCTGGCGGGCCTGATGGTGGTGGCAATGGCACGTCACGCTTCCTGTTTGCTGGCGAGCGGGCAGATTCCCGTGATACCGAATCGCTTACCCGGGCGAAGAAGATGGCCGCCAAAGGGGTGTCCGCCGAGTCCATCCGCCGGGATACAGGCTGGCACCGTGGCCCTGATGGAAGGTGGCGGTTTGAGATTGCGGATGACAAGGCGAAGCTGCTGATGCAGCCGGCTGAAAATGTCGCCCGCGTTCCCTTGAGTATGGTGCTGGATCATCCACAGCTGTTTGCCGCATATCCTGCGCTGAGAGATGCTGATGTGGTGGTTTATGAGTTGGATGAAGGGACTCGCGGGGCGATGGTCAGCCGGAAGCGGATTGGCATGCAGCCCATGATTGAAATGGACTCTGGCCTGTCACAAGAGGAGTTCCTTTCTACCTTGCTACATGAGATTCAGCATGCGATTCAGGAAAAGGAAGGGTTTGCCTTCGGGGGCAACATGGACGCGAGCTTTATTGCGAACGTCAAATATGGGCTTGATAGCATCGCTAATGCCACGAAAAGGAACCTGAGCAAGTGGAGAGAGGCTAACCGAGTCCTCATTGAAGATGCCGAACAGGCAGCAGAGGTTGTCCAGCATGCTCTGATGTTTGAGTCGGCCAAGAGGCTGGTGGACTACGCCCAGCACGAATCCCCTTCTCGGGTGTTCCGTCATATCCGCAATGAAATGGAGTGGATTTATCATGCCAGGGGGGACGAGGCAGCCAATGACCTGCAGCGCCGCTTCTACGCTATCCCAAAGCGCCACAAGAAGCATGAGCGCAATGCCTATCTGGCTGAAATGGCAATGGATGCCCAGTTTTGGATCCGGCAGCAGATCCCAGCCGACCGGTGGGACCAGTTCGAGAATGACCCTCGAACCCTGAAAGGAATGATTAACGCTTTCCGCAGGCAGGCCAGCAAGGCTCGGGATGCGTTAAGCCCGATGCGGGATCTTGAGCGTGAGACCAATAGCGCGGAAACGGTGAAGAAGGCTCTTGATCTGGCCAGTCCGTATCAGGTGTACCGTGCTCTGGCTGGTGAAGTTGAGTCTCGGAATGTGCAGCGTCGGCAGCACATGACCGAGAAGCAGCGTGTCGAGGTGTCGCCGGAACGCACTGCTGATGTCCGTGCTGAGCATTCCATTGTGCTAACCCCTGATATGGAAATGAGTGCCCCTGAGTCATTCCACAGTAAAGGACTAAATGTGGCGAGCCAGGCCTTTCGCCGCTGGTTTGGTGACAGTAAAGCCGTGGATAAAAACGGCAACCCGCTGGTCATGTATCACGGCACAATGGGTGACTTCGGCGCGTTTTCCCCATCGGTTCAGTCTGGCGGGCTGATTTTCTTCACTGAAGATCCCGGCATCGCAAGCGAGTACGCGCAGGGAGGGCGGTCAGGCTATTCGGAAATGTGGAGAGCTGAGTCGCAGGCGGGGCTGTCCATTCTCGCCAAGGATAATCCGGAGTACTTTGACGGCCTGCATCTGAAGCCTGGCTTAACGAAGGAGACTCTGAGCGTTATTCTGTTCGACAGCAACGAAGGGCGAACAGAGGCGATTGGCGCACGAATGGATAGCGGGATAATCAGTCCAGAGCAGGCGACTTCGCAGTTCAATGATTTCGTTGACGAGCTGGGGAGTGGCGGCAATGTGATGCCTGTTTATGTTCGAGCCGAAAGCCCGGCGAACAGCAAGAGCAACCCAATGCCATGGAGAGAGGCAGAGAATCTGGGCAGCGATCACTTCCGTTCGCAAGGCTACGACAGCGTATATGTAACCGAGGGCGACGGCGTTGCTCTGGCAGTGTTCGACTCCAGCCAAGCGAAGTCCGCTACTGGCAATCGTGGCACCTATGACCAGAGCAACCCGGACATTCGATTCAGCATTGCGGAAGATGGCCACCCAGAAACCGAAGCAGGCGAGCGCCAGCGCAAGTTCTTGAAAGGTATTCTGAGCCAGCCAATCGACCGTATGTTCCGCCTGCCGTTCGATGCCCTGGGCATGATTGATGCCCGTGGCAGATTGAAGGGCGGGGTGTCGATCGACAATGCCGCTCGCAACATTCTGACCAGCTGGAAGCCGAACCCGGAAGGCCGCTTTGGCTGGATGGATGGCATTCTGGAGAGCGCCCGGGCGGGGCTGCTTGACCGTTACGGCCTGTCTGCTGAATACAAACAGCGGTGGCGTGAAGCGGAGTCTGAGATTCGTCAGCGCCTGGGTGAAGCTTCCGACCTGTTCAGCACTACGCTGGCAGGGATGAGCACCAGCGAGGCGAAGGTGCTGCAGTCCATTCTGACCGGGGAGCAGATTGCAGAGGGCGACTGGGCGCAAGTCTCTGAGCCAGTGCGCCGCGCCATTGATGAAATGGGGCAGGAGGCTGTGCGGCTGGGGCTGATTACCGCAGAGTCCTACAACCGCAACAAGGGCAAGTACCTGCACCGCTCCTACCTGAAACACGAAGCCCAGTTCACTGGGCTGTCCCGCTTTGCAAATAACCTTAGCAACAAAGCCCGTCGCCGGATCCAGGGTGACTCCCTGAAAGCCCGCGGCATCGAGGCCAAAGTATCGATGCAAGACATCAAGCGGTCGGTACCGGCCGAGTGGTGGCAAACCAAGATGGAAGAGGGCAAGGCGGACCCCTCTCTGACTGGCAGCCAGTTCATCCTGCTGGAGAAGCTGGCTCCGATTGGGGAAGGCGTTGATACCCTGGCTAGCATTGAAGAAGGTGGCCCCCGCAAGCGCAAGGTGCTGGATCGTCACTACTGGCCTGCAGATAAGCCGCTGCCGGCGAAGTATGAGGCATGGGAAAACCGTGGGGCGTGGGAAGTGCGCGGTACCCGCGGAGACAATCTGGTGCTGTGGCGCGATTACACGAAAGCCGAGCGCGCGCGCATGGGCGAAATCGTGGATGCCCGCTACAACATTGTGAAGACCTTCGAGACACTTTCCCATGACCTGGCTATGGGTCGGTTCTTCTCTGATGTGGCCAAAAACACAGCATGGTTCCAGCGCAACGAGCCGGCCGGTGGCCCAGATGGCGAGCCGGTAATTGTCGATGCCAACGAAGCAGGCAGGCTGGCGACGTTCGCAGGGGTGGACTGGGTGAAGGTGCCCGAGACATCCGTGGGCGGCGCCGAAGGCGCGAAGAAGTGGGGTGCCATGGCCGGTGGTTATGTCCGCGCGGAAATCTGGCGAGACCTGAATGAGCTGGACAAGATGCACGCCAGCGGCACTTGGCGCTCAATACTGAACCAGTGGAAGCTGAATAAAACTGTTCGCTCCCCCGTGGTCCACATGAATAACGTGATGTCCAACCTGATGTTCATGGATCTTGCTGACGTGCGGGTGACGGATCTGGTGGCAGGCATCCATGCTTATGTGACCGACTCCGACGAATACAAGGACGCCCTGGTTCACGGCGCCTTTGAGGCCAACTTCGCCAAGCAGGAGCTGAATCGGAAGATCCTGCAGCCGATTCTGGATGAGCTGGTGGCCCAGAACCTGCGCGATAATGATCCGAAGTCTTCACTGGCCGCCCTGTCCAAGCTGGGTTACGGCATAGCCCGCCAGTTGAAACGGTTCGACAATGCGCTGGTGTCGGCTTATGAGATCGAGGATGAAGTGTTCCGTATGGCCACCTTCCTGCGACGCCGCGCCATGGGTGACAGCGTGCAGGAGGCTGCTGCTGCAGCCCGCGAGCAGTTCCTTGATTACGACATTCGCGCACCCTGGGTGAATGCTGCCCGCCGGACTGTCCTGCCTTTCATCAGCTATACCTACCGGGCGGTGCCGGTTGTGGCACAAAGCATTCTCCACCGGCCGTGGAAGCTGGCGAAGTATTACACCATCGCCTACATGGCCAACATGCTGGCGTATAGCTTGGCGCCCGGGGATGAGGATGAAGAGCGTCGAACCATGCAGGAGAGCCAGCAGGGTTACACCTGGCTGGGTGTTCCTCGAATGGCGCGAATGCCGTGGCGTGATGAGCATGGCAATCCGGTATTTCTGGATGTTCGCCGCTGGGTGCCAGCAGGGGATGTCTTCGATACCAATGTGGGCAATACGGCGGTGCCGGTGCCATCGCCGCTGCAATGGGGCGGCCCGTTGATGCTTGGGGCTGAACTGGCGCTGAACAAGGTGGCATTCACTGGCAAGCCGATTACGGATCCTCAAACCGATACTGGCGGCGATATGGCTGGCAAGGTGGCCTCGTGGGCATGGAAGTCATGGATGCCGTCTGCGGCCTACATTCCCGGGTCGTGGTACTGGGATAAAACGTGGAAGGCAGTGGAAGGGGGGCGTGACATCATGGGCCGGCCGTACAGTGTTAGCCAGGCGCTGGCATCATCAGTTGGGGTTAAGGTTCAGCCGCATGATGTGCAAATGGGGTATGCCTTCCGGTCGTTCGATTTGAAAGATGGAGAGCGGACCCTACGGTATCAGGCTCGCCGGTTGGCCGGCGACAAGCAGCGCGGGCTGATTTCCTCAGAAGTGTTCAAACGGGAAATGCAGCACATCGAGGAAAAGATGCGCCGGATTGAGCAGAAAGCACGGGAACTACAGGGGATGGATTAACAGAAGGCTTGTCTGGCGGCAGACATCAAGATGCCCCAGGCAACCATCAGCACGGCGATGGCAATTAAGCCTATCGCCATGTTGCCTACTTTCCATTTGTTGCTGTTTGAGAATGGCCCTACTTTCTGGCGCAGCTGCCTGCTGAGCACCGCAAACACATGACCGGCTATCGCTGCAGAAAGCAGCCATGCGAATAGCATTATGGCGTTTGTGGTGCCGGCAGACAGAATGCAATCCATTACTGGGCCTCGCTTTCCTGAATATAAATGGCTACTGCAGATGCTGTCTTGTGGACCACTCCGACACCAACGCCGGTACCGTAACTGGAATTGCCGGAATAGGTGGCTGTACCGGTGCCCACGGATACGTTGGACTGGGAGCCGGTGCCGCGAAGCAGGATGCCGTTCGCCCCCAGGCTGGCCGCTTCTTCTTTCAGTCGCTCAATGGCTGCATTCGTCTTGCCTTGGTCGCTCACTGCCCATGCGCCGCGGCTGGATGCTTCAACCAAGGCAATTTCCTCGAATGGCACCCCCGGGGGGCTCAGATAAACCTTTACCTTGTCCGGGCTGATTGGCGGGCGAGGCTCACCAACCAGCACATGAGAAGTGGCGCAACCGGCTAACAGCGCCATGCCTGCCAGCAGAACTGCGATGAAGTAAGTACGCATCGTGCGTCTCCTTTCGTTATGGTTATGTTCGATGTGCTACACCCCCAAAAGGTGCCACACAGAAGAATATCGAACGCTGGAAAATCAACAACTTAAAACGCGAAATTATTTAAATGAGTGTGGCACTGGACAATGCTTAACCGTTTGAATATATTGCATTTTCTTCCAGCGGGTGTAGTTCAATGGTAGAACGGCAGCTTCCCAAGCTGCATACGAGAGTTCGATTCTCTTCACCCGCTCCAGACATAAAAAAACCGCCTTTTGGCGGTTTTTTTATGTCTGGGCTAGATGCAAAACGCTTGATGCCGGATGCCAGACGCAATAAATCGAAAGTCACATCACTGCTGCCCTTGTTGACGCGTTCCCTGTGCCCCCAATCTTCATGCCCGCAGGGCCGTTCCAGCAAAATAGCCGTGGGGTTTGACTTTAGGTTTTAGGCATCCAGCATCCAGCATCCAGCGTCGAGCTCCGGGCGTCTTGCGTTCCATCTCAAATCCCTGACCTCCCAATCACACCGAACAGGACAGGTGCCGACCGTCGAGTCGGAAAAGCGCGCGGATTTCGTATTCGCTCCCCAGTCCGCTGGCGGCATCGCTGGCGTGCATGATGTCGGGGTAGCAGTGGGCCCAGGCACAGGGTTTGACCTGTTGCTGATGTGGAGTCTGCGGGCTGCGTTTGCTGGTGGCGATAAAGGCATCCTGCTCCAGGTTGAACAGAACATAGCCCTGAAATTCGGCCCGGGCGGGAAGGCCCATTTCTTCCAGAAAATCAGACATCCAGCGGTGATGGCTATCGGTGCTCATGGTGGCCTCCTGTTTACTCCGTGCGGGCTCGCAGGCGATAGGCGCCGCACACAACATGTATCACCGTAAGTTACGTCAGCCGCTGCAGAGGGTGGATAGGCGTTGCTTGTCGTTTTGTCGCGTTCTTGTGATTGATTTCGTGTGAAGGGGGCACTACTGGATGGGCGTTGCACGGCAGAATGGCTGTACATAAAGACAGTGTTTTGCCATGCTTGTCAGACTGTGGATTTCCGGTGTGTTGTTATGTCTGCCCTGCCTTTTTTCAGTGAGCGTATTTCTGCGGGGTTCCCGTCTCCGGCCCAGGGGTATCTGGATGAGCACCTGGATCTGAGCCGGCTATGTATCCGCCGGCCCGCGTCCACCTTCCTGTTGCGTGTGGAGGGGGACTCCATGGTGGATGCCGGTATTTTTTCCGGGGACATCCTGATTGTGGACCGCTCACTGGAAGCCGTTGCGGGGGATGTGGTGGTCGCCTCGCTGGATGGCGAATTCACGGTGAAAGAATTGCAATTGCAGCCGACGCCGATGCTCAAGCCCCGCAATCCTGCCTATGCGCCGATACCCATTGGCGGCGAGGGTGTGGACCTGTTCGGGGTGGTGACGTTTTGCCTGCACGCCTTGCGGGGCGGCGGGTAACGGCCATGTTTGCCCTGGTTGACTGCAACAGCTTCTATGCCGCCTGTGAGCGCCTGTTCCGCCCGGATCTGCAGGGGCAGCCTGTGGTGGTGCTTTCCAATAATGACGGCTGCATTGTAGCCGGGTCTGCGGAAGCCAAGGCGCTGGGGGTGAAAACCGGCATGCCGGTACACCAGGCTCGCGATTTGATTGCCCGCCACAAAATCGTGGTTTTTTCATCCAACTATGCCCTTTACGGGGATATTTCCCAGCGGGTGATGGCGACCCTGGAAACCCTGGTGCCTCAGGTGGAGGTGTATTCCATTGATGAGGCGTTTCTGGATCTGTCGTTGATGGGGGAGGCCGAGCTGTTGCCGCTGGCGCAGCAGGTACGAGCGCGTATTGCTCGCTGGGTCGGGGTGCCGGTGTGCGTGGGGATAGCGCCCACCAAGGTGCTGGCCAAACTTGCCAATCACGCCGCCAAGCGCTATCCCGCCACGGGCGGTACCGTGGTGCTGACCGACCCGGCGCGCCGGGAAAAATTGCTGGCGTTAACGCCGGTGTCCCGGGTGTGGGGAGTGGGTCGCCGGTTGTCGGGGGGCCTTGAAGCGCTGGGTATCGAGACGGCACTGGACCTGGCCCGGGCGGATAGCGGCATGATCCGTCGGCGGTTTTCCGTGGTGCAGGAACGGCTGGTGCGGGAGCTGAACGGGGAGCCCTGTCTGTCTCTGGATACGCAGCCTTCGCCGCGCCAGCAAGTGATCCATTCCCGTTCTTTTGGTGAGCCGGTAACCGCCTTGCCGCCGTTACGTCAGGCGCTGAGTGACTTTGCTTTCCGGGCCATGGAGTCCTTGCGCAAGGAGAATTTGTACACTGGCCGGGTAACGGTCTATTTGCGCACCGCCCCGATGGGCAAGCCCCAACAATTGTTCCCCGATACGCTTAGTGCCGCCTTGTCGCCCGCCACGGCGGACACCCGCGTGGTGGTGCATCAGGCGCTGGCCTTGCTGGCGCAGTTATGGAAACCAGGGTACCGCTACGGAAAAGCCGGAGTGATTCTCACCGACTTGCGCGGACGCGATCAGATCCAGGATGGATTGTTTGCGCAGCAAGGGGAACCCGATGACAGGGGCAACGCCTTGATGACGGTAATGGATACGATTAACCAGAGCGGTGCCGGCAAGGTGTGGTTGGCGGGGCGGGGCATGCAGACGGATCAGCGTAGTGCCTGGGCCATGCGCAGGGCGCACCTGTCCCCGGCCTATACCAGTCGCTGGTGTGATTTGCCGGTGGCACGCTAGCAGGCATCTTTGTGTGTGAGTGTCAGGGACCCCGCTTCAGTATTTCCACGTTGATTAGGGTCCGGTCCAGCGGCGTTGGGTGTTGGCAGTGGGCCTGCATGGCTTGATGCCCATGATCACAGATGAGCGGGGTGAGCCCCAGAGAGCCGCGCCGGCCACTTTGAAGGCCAGCGGGCTCTGTCGGTAATGGGGTGTGGCTTACTGGTTGGCCACCGCGGTCATGTTTACCCGATCCAGCATACGCTCTTCGATACGGTCCAGGCGTGCTCGACAGTCGCGGAAGGTGCGGCTGATGCAAGTGGTATTGGCCACCATATCCAGTTTCGGCCAGGTCGCCTGCTCGCCTTTGCGGATATAGTTCCGCACATCTTGCAGCGTGGGGTTATTCAGAACACGCAGGGCGTTGAGCGGCTGGCGGGGCGGGATCATGTTGATGTCGCCGATATACTTCTGCGTCACCATGCTCTTCGCCTTGTCGATCATCAGCCCCATGTCGTTGGACGCCACCCGGCGCTGCACCAGCTGCAGGCCATAGCGCAGGTTCATGGAGACGTTGCGCAGGGCCCAGTCGCCCAGGGTGCTGAGGGAGCTGTCGGTGTTTTCGTTGCGAGACAAAAACGGCACCACATGGGGGTTGGTCTGGCTGACGATGGAGTGGTTGACCCCGTAAAGGCGGGCCAGCCGGCGAATGGGCAGGTCGTCGACGATGGAGCCGTCAACAAATTTGCGGCCGGGGATGTAGGGGACCCGCTCGCCGTCGATGTTCTTTGCCCACAGGGAAACCGGCGGGTAGATACCGGGAATCGCACAGGAAGCCAGCGAGGCCTTGCGGATCAGCACATTGGGAGAGGTGCGCCAGTTCAGCAGGCGCGCGTGCTGGTTGCGGTCATAGGGGCTCACGGTAATATTGATTTCGCGCCCGGTGTGTCGATAGGCCTCTTCGAAGGTCATGTCGGTGATGTTTTCTTCCAGGCAGGCTTCCAGATGGTCGCCGTCCAGCACCGGGGTGCCGCGTACCAGACCTTTCCAGCCCAGCACCTTGAAGGCTTCCAGATAAATGTTTTCTGGCTCCAGTTTCACCTTTAATTCTTCATCGTTGTGAGTGCCCACCACTGAGCCGATGATGCTGCCGGCACTGGAACCGGATATCACCGAAGGCAGCAGGTTCTGCTCCCACAGGCAGCGGGCCACCCCAATATGGAACAGGCCCAGGGCTGCGCCGCCGGACAGCATCAGGCAGCTTTGTCCGAAGGCCTGGCCGGTGGTTTCAAAGAAATCGAGTTTTTCTTTCAGCCCGAATTCCTTGAAGTTGCTGTCGCACAGATAGTTCAGGGCGGTGGAGACTTCGGTCAGGTAGTTTTCGATCAGGTGTTTGGTGCCCACGCGGCTGTGTTGATAAAGGCGCGGGTTGGAAATGTTGCCCAGATTACCGTGCAGGCCTTCGTGCAAATGGAAGACCAGCTTGTTCACGTCGTTGCGTTCACGGGCCTGGCGAATCTGCCAGAGACGGTTACGAATCAACTCGTAATCGTAATAGGGGGAACGGTCCACTTCCTTCCATTCGTCGGCGCCGGAAAGGCGGTCGTGTTCCTGGCTGGCTTCATACCATTCGTCGTAGGTCGTCGCGTTATCGATGGCGCGTTCGAGCTGCTTGAGGGTGCCTTTCATTGAGGCTCTCCACCATTCATTGTTGTCATTGAGTAATGTCAGTATAGACAGGAGAGAGGGCCAGGTTTAAGTGTTTGTAGGACAAAAAGCACAGAGGCGCAGATAAAAGCGTCTGTTTTTATGAGTGTATTTGCGCATTGCCAGGCTTGGCCCGGTACTGGCCCGGAGTCATGGCGGTGTGGCGTTTGAAACTGCGCTGGAAGGAACGGATATCGGAATAGCCCAGGGCGGCGGCGATATCGGCCTGGGGCAAGGTGGTGGTGGTGAGCAGGTGACGTGCCTGTTTCAGGCGCACGTCATCGAGCAGTTTCTGCCAGCTCTGGTCTTCGTCGGCTAGCCGGCGATGCAGGGTGCGTACATTCATGCCCAGCCGCTCGGCAACGGTTTCCTTGCGGGGCAGGGAATGGCCAATGGCATCCTGGATACACTGTTTGACCCGCTGGCTGAGATTGGTGTCCACACCCAGTTGGTTCAGTTGCTGGATGGCGTGGGCTTCCAGCGTGGAGAGCAGCAACGGGTCCGGTTGGCGTATGGGCTGCTGTAATAATTGCGGCGCGCCGACCAGGGCGGAACAGGGTTGTTCGAACAATACATCGCAGAGAAACACGCGCCGGTATTCCTCTACCTGTGCCGGTGGAGGGGTGGGGTGCTCCAGCCAGACCTGTTCCGGTGCCAGCAGATCGTTGCCGGTGAGCCAGCGGGAGTAGCGCACCCATGAGCCGAGAACGTTATCGATCAGATGTTGACGTGCGGGTTGCTGGCGATACAGGCAATCCCAGCGGATGGCTACCTGGTGGGCATCGAGAGTAGTGTCTGTGGTGCCCATGTCGCCGACCAGCTTTTCGTACAGGCTGACCTTGGATAACGCTTCCTGAAGTGTGCTGGCACTCATGGCGATATAGCCGATCACATTGTAGGAACCAGGCTGCACAAACTCGGAAGTGTGTAACCCGAACAGGGGATCGGCGGACTGTTTGATGAGGGCGTGCAGCAGGGTCTGAAAATCCTGCCCATGAATGCGGGTATCCGGTTTCTGGATATGGCTGGGGTCCAGGTTGGCCTGCTGTAGCGCTGCAGCGGTATCCAGCCCACGGGCTTGCCCGTGAGCCAGGTACTGCTGGAGTGCTGCGCTGCAAATCTGGCCCAGTGCGTCCATGGAGATGCCCGATCAGTTCAGTTCAAAGGTGATTTGTACCTGAGCGGAAATTTCGGTTTCGCCGGCCCGGTAGCTATCAGCGGCACCGCTTTCCTTGCTGCGAGCCATCATCATCACCGGTTGCGGGTGGTGAATGCCCTGGGCCTGAATTTCGAAGGCTTCACCCAGATCGCGGTCGGCGGCTTCGGCAATAATTTCTGCCCGTTGGCGGGCATCGGCCACGGCTTTTTTCAGTGCCTGGTTGCCCAGCTCGTCGCGGTTGCTGACCTCAGCGCCAGTGGGGCGGATGTTACGTACGCCCTGTTCTGCCAACCCTTCCAGCAGTTCGGCATAGGTTTCAAGGCCATCAACCTTGAAGCTCACGTCGCGGCTGACCTGATGGCCAATCAGTTTGCGCTCGGGTTGGTATTGCCATTGGGGAGAGACACGCATGGTACTGGCAGTGACGGATTTTTCTTCAATATCCAGATCATCGGCCAGATCCAGCATATTGCCGACGGCGTCGTCCACGCGGTCTTTCATATCGGCAATATCATCGCCATTTTCACTGGCGGTGGCGACCACGGTGAAGCGATCCGGTTGGGCGTTGATTTCGCCGCTACCGGACACGGTAATGCTGTCGCGGGTGGTATTGATGGTGGTGTTGTCGCAACCGGTCAACGCCAGTGTGCCAGCGATCAACAGGGTCGCAGCGGATACAACTTTCATGATATCTCCTTGTACTGCCGTGCAGGCGGCAAAGCTCTATTTTGCTGATCGGTCAGGTTTACGCAACTCATCTCGCACAAACCGTTTAAACGAATGGTTTCCCTTACAAAACGCAGGGCAAAGGTCCCCTTGGTTGTTGGTCCGTTAGCCCCTATCATCGCAGCTCGTGAGGCAGAGGCAATCGGTGAGTACAGTCATGAGTTCAGCCATGGATAAATCGGAGCAGCAGATTCGACAGCACCTGGGCGATTTTATTCCCGAGGATCTGGGTGTCAGCCTGAATCAGGTGAATGGCATCAGTGCGTTTCAGTTGAGCGATGCTGCCGTGACGGCCACGGTGACTCTGGGTTATCCCTGCGACAGTATTCGTGACGCGCTGATTGATGCCATTCACGCCCACATGGCCCCGGTGCTGGAGCAGCGCTCCCTATCAGTGACGGTGGAAAGTCGCATTGTGCCGCACCGTGCGCAAAGCAGCCTGCCGGCGCGGGACCAGGTCGCCAATATCATCGCCGTTGCGTCCGGCAAGGGCGGGGTGGGCAAATCCACCTCGGCGGTGAATCTGGCGCTGGCATTACAGGCGGAGGGTGCCCGTGTTGGATTGCTGGACGCGGACGTGTTCGGGCCCAGCCAGCCGTTGATGCTGGGGCTGCCCGACGGTACGCGCCCACAAGTGCTGGAAGGCAAATTCTTTGTGCCGGTGGACGCCTACGGTTTGCAGACCATGTCCATGGGGTACCTGACCACAAAGCAGACACCGGTGGTGTGGCGTGGGCCCAAGGCCAGCGGCGCGCTGGTGCAGATGATGGAACAGACCCGCTGGCATGAGCTGGACTATCTGTTGGTGGACTTGCCGCCTGGAACCGGGGACATCCAGCTGACGCTGGCCCAGAAAATCCCCGTAGCCGGTGCCGTGGTGATTACCACGCCGCAGGATATTGCGTTGCTGGATGCTATCAAGGGCGTGGAAATGTTCCGCAAGGTGGATATCCGGGTGCTGGGCATTCTGGAAAACATGGCCATGCATGTCTGTAGCCAGTGTGGGCACCAGGAGGCTATTTTCGGTCAGGGCGGTGGCGACAAGATGGCGGCAGATTACGGCACTGAAGTGCTGGCGGCGTTACCCCTGTCGCTGCGCATTCGCGAGCAGGCAGACAAGGGCGAACCGGTGATGCAGGCGTTCCCCGACAGTGACGAGGCCGCGCTCTACCGGGCCGCAGCCCGGCGTCTGGGGGCCCGGTTGTCACTGACGGAAGTCGGCAAGCGGGCGTTTCCCAGTGTGACGCAGCATTGAACAAGAGCCTGATGAGGGGGCCGGTCGGCTGCGTCAGACATCTGGCGTCCGGCGTCCGGCGTCTATACCATTGGCCGCTTGAACGCTAACCACTCTGAAACATTGAGGCGTAAATGACTATTAAATCGGATCGCTGGATTTCCCGCATGGCTGCTGAGACGGGCATGATCGAGCCATTTCAGGCCGGGCAGATTCGCGCGGATGAGAACGGCGAAAAGCTGATCTCCTATGGCGTCTCCAGCTACGGCTACGATGTGCGCTGTGCCGACGAGTTCAAGGTGTTCACCAACATCCATTCCGCCACGGTGGACCCGAAAGCGTTCGATGAGCGCAGCTTTGTGGATGTGAAAGGCGAGTACTGCATCATCCCGCCGAACTCCTTTGCGCTGGCCCGCACGGTGGAATATTTTCGCATTCCCCGGAATGTGCTGACCATTTGCCTGGGCAAATCCACCTACGCACGGTGCGGCATTATCGTTAATGTCACGCCGCTGGAACCCGAGTGGGAAGGGCATGTAACGCTGGAGTTTTCCAACACCACGACGCTGCCGGCAAAAATTTATGCCCACGAAGGCGTGGCGCAGATGTTGTTCTTCGAGTCCGATGAGGTGTGTGAAACCTCCTACATGGATCGGGGCGGCAAGTACCAGGGCCAGCGTGGCGTGACCCTGCCACGGGCCTAGTCTGCAGTGGGCGCTGAGTCCGGGGCGAGTTCCGGGCCGTTGTAGTCGATCATGATCATCTCGGCTTTCAACAGGGTGCTCTCAATGTGTTTTGCCTGCACCACCATGTAATCCAGCTGCGGCGCTACCCAGAACAGGGTGCGCCGTTTTTCTTTGCTGTCCCCGGTGCGCTTCTTTTCCACCAGCAGGGTATCCAGTTTGCCCAGCGGTGTTTTCAGGATTTCCCTGTCGATCACTTCAAAATGATGCTCGCGCACTTTGTCGCCGTACACGCTGGTCACGGAGTAAGACTTGTCGCCGGTGGCAAACACGCAGCGCCCGCGTAGCAGAATCGTCAGCTCATCCAGCGTGTCGTCGGGAATATCCAGGCTTTCCTTGTCGTCTTCGGATTCGTTGTGCACCCGTGGCGGGTTCCACTCAAAATCCATGTGGTGAAAGCGCCGCTGACCGAACCCTTTGAACTCATGCACGTAGCGCGCCGTGCGCGGTTGGCAGTCACGCCAGTGAAAATAGCTTTCCTCGGTGTTGCTGAGTAGAAACGATTTCGCCTTGAGCAACATATGGTAGTAGTCGTCGCCCTCTGCCGGTTCCAGCACCAGTTCGGCTTTGACCGGGGTGGGCAGCTTGTTCACATAAATGCGAAATTCGGCAGAAAAGGGGGCCAGGGGTTCGTTGGCTGTGGTCAGGCTGCTGGCCAGGACCAGCAAAAGTGAAATCAACCGCACGCTCAGAGTCCTTTCAGTGATTGCAGGGTCATCAGGTGTTCGCCATCGTCGTTCTTCTGCATCAGCTGCACCAGCGTATAGCCATGATCCGGTGCGAACCACATGTAGGTCTGCCGGTCGCTGTTCTTGCCGCGTTGGCGCTGCACTTTCAGTGTTTTCACCTTGTCGCCGTCGATGGTCAGTGTTTCCGCGCCAGTGACGGTGTAGTGGTGGGTTTTCTGCGCACGTTCATCGGCCACCTGCAGTTCTATTTCTTTGGCGCCGTCGCGCAATTCGCACTGCAGGGCCAGGGAGACGGAGAGTTCATCGGTGGCGTTGTCGCTCACGTCGTAGCTGCGCATGGGTTTGTCGGTACGTTCGCTGGCGGCCACGCCGGTCTGGCGATCAATATGTAGCTTGGCCTCTTTGACCTTGCCCAGTCCGCGGCGCTCGTAACCGTAGTAATTACTCAGCGGGGTGCAGCCTTGCCAGTTGAACAGGGCGGTTTCGCGAATCTCGCCGAGCCAGTGTTTGGCGTGGACTTCCATTTTCCAGAGCCCGTCCTGAACCTGGCTGAGAGAGCGGGTGGCGACGATGCTGAATGGAATGCCTTCGCTTTTCAGGCGGTAGTCCAGACGGAACGGTGATGGCGTTTCGTCCCCGGTGGCGGCGGAAGAAAAGGCCAGATTCGCCAGCAGGATACCAGCGAAAATCAGGGGTGTGCGTAGAGGGTTACGCCAGTGCGTAACCCTGCGCAGGGAGTGGCTTCCCATCCAGTACGACTCCGTTGTCAGTCAGTTCCAGTCTATCTTGTGCCCGCCATTGCAGCACTTGAGGATAGAGCAGGTGTTCGCGTTGTTGTACACGCTTGGACAGGGAATCAACGGTATCGTTCGCATGCACCGCAATGGGGGCCTGGGCAATCAGTGGGCCGCCATCCAGCTCTTCAGTGACGAAGTGAATGGAGCAGCCGTGTTCGCTGTCGCCGGCTTCCAGGGCGCGGGCATGGGTATTCAGCCCGCGATATTTGGGCAACAGGGAGGGGTGGATGTTGATCAGTTGCCCGGCGTAATGGCGTACAAAGACAGCTGAAAGGATGCGCATGAAACCGGCCAGCACGACGGTATCCGGGGCGTAGGGGGTGAGCACCTCGATCATGGCCTGGTCGAACTGCTCCCGGTCCGGGTAGTCGCGGTGATCCAGACTGGCGGTGGGGATGCCCGCCTGTGCGGCCCGCTCGAGGCCGGCGGCGTTGGCGCGATTGGAAAACACCACGGCAATCTCGGCGTCGAGGGTACCTGCTTTTTGGGCATCCATGATCGCTTGCAGGTTGGTGCCTGAGCCGCTGATCAATACCGCCAGCTGGTGTGTCACTCTGGCAGTCCGTCCAACACTACGTCCGGCTCGCCGTCGCCGGCCTGGATTTCGCCGATCAGGAAGGCGTTTTCGCCTTCGGCTTCCAGCAGGGCGAGGGCGTCGTCCACGTGGCTGGCGGGGACAGCGATGACCATGCCCACGCCGCAGTTGAAGGTGCGGTACATCTCAAAGGCGGGTACCTGGCCTTCCTGCTGCAACCACTGGAACACGGCGGGGAATTCCCAGCTCTTGGTGTCGATCACGGCACGGACGTTGTCCGGCAGCACCCGTGGCAGGTTTTCTGGCAGGCCGCCGCCAGTGATGTGTGCCATGGCGTGGACCGGCACCTGTTCAATCAGCTTGAGCAGGGGCTTAACGTAAATGCGGGTGGGTTCCAGCAGGTGCTCGATCAACGGCTTGCCGTCCAGATCGATGTCAGTGTCTGCCTGGGCCATGATGCGGCGGATCAGGGAATAGCCGTTGGAGTGAGGGCCGGAGGCGCCCAGGGCGATCAGCTTGTCGCCGGCTTCCACCTTGCTGCCATCCAGTACGCCGTCTTTTTCCACCACGCCGACGCAGAAGCCGGCCAGATCGTAGTCTTCGCCCTCGTACATGCCGGGCATTTCCGCCGTCTCGCCGCCGATCAATGCGCAGCCAGCCAGTTCGCAGCCTTCGCCAATACCGGTGACCACGCTGGTGGCGATTTCCACGTCCAGCTTGCCGGTGGCGTAGTAATCCAGGAAGAACAGGGGTTCGGCCCCGCCCACGATCAGGTCGTTAACGCACATGGCGACCAGGTCTACCCCCACTTTTTCATGACGGTTGTGGTCGATGGCCAGCCGCAGCTTGGTACCCACACCGTCAGTGCCTGCCACCAGAACCGGGTTTTTGTACTTGGTGGGCAACTCGCAGAGGGCGCCGAAACCGCCGAGACCGCCCAGCACTTCCGGGCGACGGGTCCGCTTGGCAACAGGGGCGATGCGTTTAACCAGCTCGTTACCGGCGTCGATATCGACACCTGCGTCACGGTACGTCAGTGGCCGTTTCTGTTCGGTCATGGGGGGCTCCGGGTTGGTGAAGGCGCGTATTCTAGCAACGGGCCTGCCTGCTGGGGAACCTCTGCGTGACGCCTTGGGGCGTTAAACTCAGGGAAAGCGGGTTTCGTCCGACTGAGAAGGTCGCTTCGCTCAGTGATTTGCCCTGTAATTTGCCGGAAACGGGTTCGCGTGGCTGAGGTGAATAGGTGATAATAGCGCGCTTGAATTTTCGGTTGGAATGAGCGCCCATGCGTTTTATTGGATTGTTGGCCGTGTTGTTGGGATGGAGCCTGCTGGCCCAGGCGGAATCGCTGGATACAGTGCAGGTGCCGGTGGATGGCCGTGGCGACGCGCAGCGGCAGGACGCGCTGGCCGAGGGCCTGGAGCAGATGCTAGTGCGTCTGAGTGGGCAGCGGGATGTACTCAATGAGGCGGTGGCCAGTGAGGCGGCCTCGCGGCTGGATCGTTGGGTGACCCGCTACGATTACAACACGCTGGATGATGGCAGCAGTGCCTTGCAGGCCCGTTATGACGTGAATGGCCTGATGGCCTTTATGGCGGAGCAGGGCGCATCGGTGTGGGGAATGCCCCGGCCCCGGGTGCTTCTCTGGCTGGTGGAGCAGGGCGCAGGCCGCGGCGAGATGGTGGTGGAAGGTCATCCGCTTTATGCGCAGTTGGTTGCGCAAGCCCAGCGACGTGGCCTGACCTTGGTCATCCCGCAGTGGGATAGCGAGGATCAGGGGCGTTTGAACGTGGCGGACATCCGTGGCCGGTTCGATCAGCAATTGCGTGACGCCTCCAGCCGCTACCCCCATGAGCTGATTGCCGCTGCGGTGCTGTATCAGGGCGAGCCGGCCACGGTGAGCTGGCGAGTACTGAAAGACAAAAACACCCTGGAAGATGGCCGGGAGAAAACGGCGAACGACGAAGAGGCTGTTACTGCGTTGATCGACCGTGTCACCGACCAGCTGGCCGCCCGCTATGCGGTGAAAGGCGCAGTAAGCGATTTGCGTACCCTGTTGGTGGTGGATCAGGTCGACCAGCTGCAAGACTGGTTCACGTTACAGCAGTTTCTGGCGGGCCTGAGCGGGATGCGCCGAGCCTCACTGGTACAGGCCTCCGGTACCACGCTGACCTTTGGGCTGGATTTCAGTGCCAGCGACGAGCAGCTGCGCAACCTGCTGGAACTGTCTCCCCAGCTGCGCGCCTGCCCGGATCCGGCGGTGGCCGGCCCCCAATGGCATTACTGCTGGCGTTGATTCGATGAGTGCGCAACTTCCCCTGGCCCTGCAACTTCGCGAGGGCAATGCCCTGGATAATTTCCACGCGGGCCCCAATGGCGCAGCCGTTGCCGGGCTGCATGAGGCCGTGGAAGGTGTCGACCGGCAAGCCTTTTTCTGGGCCGGTGACGGGCAGGGCAAAAGCCATTTGCTGGAAGGTGCAGTGCGTCTGGCCCAGCACAATGGTCTGGATGCCTGCCTGCTGCCTGCCAGTGAAATCATCCCACTGGTTCCCGACGTGCTGGAATCCATGGAACAGTTCGGATTGCTGGCCATTGATGATTGCCACTTATTTGCCGGCCTGCCTGCCTGGGAAGAAGCTCTGTTCCACCTTTATAACCGGCTGATGTCGTTGGGCGGACGATTACTGGTCACCGCCAATGCGTCGCCGGGAGCCATGGGCTTGATGCTGCCTGATCTGGCTACCCGTCTGGCGGCGGGGCCGGTCTACCGGCTGATGTCGCTGGAAGACGGGGATTTACAGGCGCTATTACAGGAAAGAGCCAGGGCGCGAGGCTTGCGGCTGGAGCCTGAAGTGGCCCATTACATCGTATTGCGCAGTGAACGTTCCGCTGGCGCCTTGATGGAATTATTGAGCGATCTGGACCGTCTGGCCCTGGCGCAACAACGCTCTGTCACGATTCCCTTTGTCAAGGATGCGCTGGGGTGGTAAAAATGGGCGCTTAACGAATAAACAACAGTTCGCTACCTGAATTGGCGATATATTGCACTTGATTACATTGGGTTACACGTTCGTGCGCGCTTGGCAGGCGACACGATTCCTCTATTTGTATACCCGCAAGCGCAAGATCCACATTAGAACAATAACGCCAGGCAAAAAGCCTGCAGGAGAACAAAATGCGCCACTTTGGGCTACAGCAGTGCCTTGCTGGTTGCGCCTTGATTGTTGCGGCCACCTCCCATGCAACCGTCTATGAAATCAATAACACGAGTGATGCAGTGGTTACTGTCGTGGCCGTGGATGGCGATGACACTGATGGCGTTTGGGATAAAACCACCCACTGGGAGGTGACGACCAGCAACGCGGGTGGTACCTGCACCTTGCGAGAAGCCCTTTATGCCAGCAACTACCGTATTGCCGTGGGGGCCTGTGAGGCCGGTGGCGCCAGCGATACCATCAAACTTCAGGAAGGTAAGGTCTATACCTTGACCGAGGGTGAATTGCCCGTTGGCAATGGTGAGCAAATCAAGTTCACCGAAGACACGTCGGTGGACCCGGCTGTGACAACGGCCGATATCGAGCCCCTGGGCAACCAGGTCCAGTTTGATCTGATCCTCGATGCTTTCGAAGAACCTGAAGGCAAAACCCTGCCGGTGATCACCGCAGCAGGCAATTCCCGCTTGATCCACGTCTACGATGGCGGCGCCATGTCGCTGACCAATCTGGAACTGACCGATGGTAATGCTGGTGTCGATAATGGTGGTCTGATTTATGCCATGGGGCCGGTCATTATCGCGGCGAACGTGTCCATGAATCAGGGCATGGCAACGAACGGTGGGGCCATGTATCTGGAGGAAGGCTCCGGCCTTGCCTTCAGCGCCGGCGGGCGCTTTGAAAACAATGTCGCCACCGGTGTGGGCGCGGTCATTGCCACCTCGGATACCTTTAATGGTTCGATTATTGGCTACGATTTTTATATGGCCGATAACGAAGCAGGGGCGGGCGCCGCCGATGCCGGCATCATCCACATGGACGGGGACCCGGATGCCACTGTGACCCTGGAATTGGCCAACGGCATGGTGGTCAATAATACCGGTGGCGTGCTTAACGTGGTCTCCACGGATCACGTGGCGGTGCTGGCCAACATGACTATCGCCTTCAATGATGGTGTCGCTCTCACGTTGGCGCAAACCCAGTTTGATGACCCTGCCGATGCGACAACGCGCGATATAATTCTGCATAGCGTCATGGTGGGTAACAGTGTTGGTGCTTGCGCTGGCCCGGTGCTGGACGGCACGGCCAGTCCGGCAGACGCAGCAGCGCGCCTGCTGTTCACCATTACCGATGATGCTAATTGCCCGGAGCCTGAAGAGCAGACCCTGGGCACGCCCGTGACCAATAACCCCAATACCGCGCAAGCGGATATTTTCCTTGGCATGGATCGCGTGCCTTGCGCCGGTACTGGCGCTGGTGGTTGCACACTGATGACTGCCGAAGAGATCGGTGGACCTTACCCTGGCTTGCTGCCCAACCCGACCCCTGCAGCGTTGGCGGGTGATCCCATGGCGCCCAGTCTGTTTGATCGCGCCAGCCCGGAAACCGCTACGGTGGACCAGTGTGAATCAACCGATAACCGCGGTAACTCACGCGGTGGCCCGGCGGGGCGTTGTGATGTGGGGGCGGTGGAATTTCTGCGGGCGCGAGCACAACCGGATGAAGTCGATCTGATCAGTGGCCAGTCAGTACTGGCGGATGTGCTGGAGAACGACCGCAATGATACCGAAGTGGATTGTGGTCTGCTGGAAGACGTAGTGGTAACCGAAGGGGTGTGTAATATCGGCGAGACCGACTGCATTGCTGACGCGATCCAGGATCGCTGTCTGGTAGTGGTCGCTCAGCCAAGTCGGGGCTCGGCTCGAGTTGAGATCGATGCCGATGGTTACCCCCGCATCCGTTACACACCGAGCTCGTCTTTCCACGGCGTGGACCAGTTGCGCTACGAGGTAGACAAGGACGCCTTTTTCGGTGGTACGGACCTTGGCCAGAACCAGAGTGAAATCACTAACCTGGTGGCTGAACCTGCCAGTGGATTGACCGAAAAAAAGAGTATTGGCGCCCAGGGCGGCATGATGCTTGCCCTTCTGGCCCTGGCTGGGCTGATTCGTCGCTATCGCCTGTCGTTAAAGGGAGCGTTAGCTCTGGTTTCTGCCTTGTTCAGCGGTCCTGCGTTGGCGGTGGATATTGAGGTGAACTCTCTCGTCGATCAATTTCCGCCCATTACCAACGATGGGAAATGCACGTTACGCGAAGCGCTGGAAAATGCTGGAGGCTCCGGCAGTCCGGATTGCGCCTATGGCGGCAACTCGTCTGACCGGATTCTTATCCCGGCTGGCGAGATTCACCTGGCCACAACCCTGATTATTGAGGGTGGCAGTGTGGAGTTGGTGGGCAAGGGGGTGCGCGATGTGGACCCTGCGGATGATGAAGAGACGCTGACCCGAATTATCGGCAACGGCACGGAACGTCTTTTCGAAGTGGAACCGCCGAACCCAAGTTCAGGGCACCCTGGTGTCACGTTCCGCTATCTGACGCTGGAAGACGGGGTGGCCGCGGGTAGCGGTGAGGCCGGCAGTGGTGCGGTGATTACCACCGGTGGCTCGGTGATTTTTGATCGTGTGGTGATTACCAACAACCATGCCGATGCCTCTGCCGGGGTGGCCTATGTGCGCTCCAATGCGGGGAATGAAAAATTAGTGACGTTCAACCGCGCCTATGTCCATAGCAACACAGCCGGTGTGGCCGGGGGGGTCGTCTCGACCACCACCCAGAACAATGACAACGTCAAGATCGCCATGGTCGACAGCACCTTCCAGGGCAACGAAAGTGTGACCAACGGCGGCGTGCTGGATGCCAATATCAATGCCGGCTCCGTGACAGTTTCCAACAGTACTTTTGTCGATAATATGTCGCCCCAGGGCGCGGCGCTGGATCTGACCAACATCGTGGTGGGGGCGACCATCATGAACAGTACCTTCATGAATAATGCCGGCGGCGGGTTGGGCATTGATCTCGGCGATGCCCCTTCAGAAATCCAGATGGCCAACAGCATTTACTTCGACAGTGGGGCGGCGTGCACCAGTGGCGCCACTGTATTGCACGAAAGCCACTACAACGCTTTTTCCGATGCTGCCTGTGGAGCAACAACAGAAAGCAATAACCAGGCATCATTGGGAAGCGCCGACCTGGATAGCACGTTAAGTGGGGAAGACGGGGTGGCGGATGATTACACGCCACCATTCCTGTCCATGAGTGACCCGGAAAACGACGCCATCCTGGTGGACAAGGGCAATGATGAAACCCTGGTCAGCGGCACTGGAACGCCTCTGCGTTGCCGTTCCGTGGATTTGCGTGGCATCTCGCGAACCTCCGGCGGTCGTTGTGATCTGGGTGCCTTCGAGTACCAGAAAATCACCGCCGGCGACGATGAAGGCACCAATAAGAACCGCCCAAATCGCCAGGTGGCGGTGGATATTCTGGATAATGATCTGGCCAGTGATGGGGCCGAGATTCTTTATCTGGATGAGGTGGACCCCAGCCTGTTCCTGGCTAATGTATTCACCTTTGAGCATGCCGAGATTGTGACAGGCTCGGATCCGGTGAAATATGCGGGCACTGGTGATCAGTACCAACCGGACATGACGGAAAAAACACGTTATGTACTGAGCGGCGCGTCTGATCCGAGTGTGGATGGTGCAATCATTGATTTCGTCTGGCTTTATTATAACGAAGACCGTGACGGCTACGATCTGCGCTGTGGCGAGCCCATTTCCCAGAAAGTCATTAATGCCAATCCGGACCTGTTCGAAGACGGGGATGTGGCGGATGAATGTGTAGTGCTCTTTACGCCCCCGACGACAACGGGTTTTGAGTCCAGTGTGTGTCAAAGCACCGACGACAATCCACTGAAAATGGCGTTCCTGTACACGTTTGAGGACAGCAATGGCGTCTCGGTCAATGCGACTGATGCGGCGACAGTGGTGATGACCATCAACGACAAGGCGCCCGCTCTGGACAACCAGTCGAAAATGAACCAGCCGGGGGCAACGGTGAGGTTCAACCTGACCGCATCAGATCCGGATGACCCTGACGCGGAAATTGATTGGAGCAATTACGATATTTCTGTCAGTCAGGCACCGAGCTTTGCGAAGAAAGATGAAAACGGCAATGTGGTGGGCGCCGGTTTGTTTATCGACAATGACAACGGCACCGTCACCTATATTCCGCAGAGCAATTACAACACCTTCAAGGATGTTTTCACCCTGACGGTTGAAGACACCAACTGCGGCACCGTTTCGCAGCAGGCCACCTTTACTGTTTCCTATCCCAACGATGAAACCTCTGCCGGGTCAGGTGGCAGTTTTGGTTGGGCAATGCTGGGTGGGCTAATCCTTTTGCTGCGTCGCCGAGTGGCGGCGTAGCACCCGACGCAGGGTTTCCCACACCACAGCCCCGAACAGCATGCTGAACATCAGCAATACAAGCTTGGGAATGTCCACCAGGGTCCAGAACAGAATATCGATGCTGGTGGGTTCCAGGTTCTGGAAAACGATAATGATGGCCAGAATCGCCAGCAGAATCTGCAACGCGCCCATGGGGTGAGCTATCAGCCAGTGCCCGGATTTGCGGCCGCTACGGGCCACCAGTGAGGGTTTTTTCGCGTTTGTTTCATCCATGATCTAGCTCCTTCTTTCATTTCCAACTCTAGTCTAACTCGTGCTTGTCCGGCTACCTCCCTATACTCTGGCTATTCGTGCAAAGGAGAGGTGAATGGATATCAGTGCCGGTTGGGATCTTGTGGTGATTGGTAGTGGCCCTGCGGGTGAAGCGGCGGCGATGCAGGCGGCCAAGAAAGATCTAAAGGTGGCGATCGTAGAGGATCAGTCGTCGTTGGGCGGGAACTGCACCCACTGGGGCACAATTCCCTCCAAGGCGTTGCGGCATCAGGTGCGCCAGGTGATTCGTACCCAGCGGAATCCCTTGCTACGGGGCATCATCAAGCCCCGCGAAATTCGTTGGCAGGACCTGATTGCCCGTACCCAGGAAGTGATCGACTCCCAGGTGCAGGTCCGCACGGACTTCTATGTGCGCAACCGGGTTGCCGTGTTCGCCGGGCGTGGCGAGATCCTGTCGCCGCAAGAAGTTCAGGTCGATGACCATGCCGGCCGTCAGCACTTGCTGAAAACCCGCAATATTCTGGTTGCCACGGGGTCACGACCCTACCACCCGGATGACGTGGACTTCTCTCACTCGCGCATCTACGACTCGGATACCATCCTGACCATGGACCATACGCCACGGCATATCCTTATTTATGGGGCCGGGGTCATCGGCTCGGAGTATGCCTGTATCTTCACCGGGCTCGGCATCCGGGTCGATCTGGTGAACTCCCGTGAACACTTGCTGGATTTCCTGGATACGGAAATTTCCGATGCGCTCAGCTATCACCTGCGTGAGCAGGGCTGCACCATTCGCCAGGGGGAACACTACAAACGGGTGACGGCGGATGACGAGGGCGTAACGCTGGAACTGGAATCCGGCAAGAAACTGCGCGCGGATGCCTTGTTATGGTGTAACGGCCGTTCCGGGAACACCCAGAATATTGGCCTGGAAAACGTGGGCGTTGAAGCCAACAGTCGTGGGCAGCTCAAGGTCAATGAGCGCTATCAGACTGAGATGGACACGCTCTATGCCGTCGGTGATGTGGTGGGGTGGCCATCACTGGCCAGTGCCTCCTACGACCAGGGGCGCTTTTGTGCGGCTGCCATTGCTGGTGACGAAGTGCGCCAGGTCACGGATGTGCCCACGGGAATTTACACCATTCCTGGTATCAGTAGCGTTGGGCGAACCGAGCAGGAATTGACCGAAGCCAAGGTGCCCTATGATGTGGGCCAGGCTTTCTTCAAGAACTTGGCCCGGGCGCAAATTACCGGCGAACGGGTGGGTATGTTGAAAATTCTGTTTCATCGCGAAACATTAGCGGTGTTGGGTATTCACTGTTTCGGCTACCAGGCCATGGAAATCGTCCATGTGGGCCAGGCGATCATGCGCCAACCGGGTGAAAACAACACGCTGGAGTACTTTATTGATACCACCTTCAACTATCCAACCATGGCGGAGGCCTATCGGGTGGCGGCGATCAATGGGCTGAACCGGATCAAGCGATAAAGAGAAGTGAAAGTTCAAAGGTGAGAGTTGAAAAGTGCGAGGGGTCCCGGTTTTACCGGCAGGCACCTTGTCCGCGCTTTTCAACTTTGAACGCTAAACTATCTCTGGTGTTTTCCCGCTTCAATAAAGAACTCCCGGTTGCGTTGGCGTGCCTGCCCGTTCTTGCGAACCAGCACCTGGGTAGCGCCGCTGCCGCCACGGTTGGCGGGTGTGCTGTGAAAGGCCAGCACCAGGTAGCTTTCTTCCAGCCAGTGCATCACGTAACTTTTCAGAAAGCCGGGCCGTTCGCTGTGCAGCCCCTTGCCGTGGCTGATCAGCACGGTGCGCATGCCATTGTTGTGGGCATTCTCCAGAAACTGTTGTACCAGATTGCGAGCATCCATCAAGCGAACCCGGTGCAAATCCAGCACATCTTGAGGCTCATACTTGCCCAGCCGTAATTTGCGGTACACGCCTTCCTGCACGCCATCTTTTTTTAGCCCGACGATATCCAGTGGCCCGACGGGCTGCACCTGTTCGGGAACAGTCAGCGGGTTGCGGTCTTTGCGATCGTCCACGGCGGCGGCACGACGCAATTGTTCACGAATAGAGGGTTCACGACGGGGTGTACGTTCCTGAACCCGGTTGTCCGGTTTTATCGGCGTAACATCCGCCATCTCCTGGCGAAACAGATCATCGTCGGAGGCCATGGAACTGCTCCACAAAATTCATCGTCTCTGACTTGCATGGTACACAAAGCCGGCGGAGACTGGGAGTAACAGACTCCCTGAGAAGGAGGGGTGTGATGGAACGTCGACGATTCAGCCGGCCCAGGCTGAGGGTTAATGTGCGAGTGTGCGCCGACCAGCGGCCAATCGGTCATATCCTGAATATTACAGATCAGGGGGTTTGCCTGGCGGGTAAAGGCGTACCACCGCAAACCTTGCAAGAGATGGTGTTGATGCTGCCTTTCAACCTGTCCGGACAGCGTGAACTGCATGTGAGCGCAGAACCGTTATGGCATAACTATCTGGACAATGGCCATTGGCGGGGCGGGTTTCGTCTGGCAACGGACGAGCAGACCGCAACCATGCTGTCGAAGCTGGTGAGCCGTTACGGGGAATAGCGGGGAGGAGCGATCAGCGGTTACTGCAAGGCCGGGAAGGCGTAGCAGTAACCGGGCCCTATCTCTTTCGGCAACCCTCGTCGAGAAACCGGTAACGCCCAGGGTTGATCAGAAGGCGATATAATCAGTAAGCCTGTGGACGTGGGCGGTCCCGGCTTTCCTCTCCTTTCTCATCATCATGTCTGTGACGCTTGGCGTCTCGCTTGCGGCGCTCACGCTCTGCCCGCTTGTGCTCTTCTTCCCACTCATTCGGGTCGTAGTCATCAAATTGGCGACGACTCATGGTGCCACTCTCTTTCCAACGTTAAAGGATACTTGCCGTTTTGCAGGTCAGCTCCGTACTGCCACGAATGCAACCTGCCATTGGATATATAGCACTAAAAAGTGGGAGGTAGAAGGGAAAAGGGGCACCATTTATCGGTACCCCGTCATCATGGCGAAACAGGGCGGGGATCAGCGGCCGTAGGTCTGGTCCAGATAGTCGAGAATGGCCTCGGATTCGAACAACTCCTTGCTGGTGTTCGGGTCTATCAGGTAGGGCACAGCGATTCTGCCGGCCCGGGCCAGCAGATCGACCCGATTGCGCTGGCTGGGGGCGTAGTCCATATCAAGGCGTTTGCGCACCACCGGTAGCACCCAGTCCTGCCATTGGTCGCGACCACACTGGCGTAGCAGGTAGGGCAGCTGCAGTTCGGTCAGTCGTTCACGAACCAGGCGTGCAAAGGGGCTGGCTTCGAAAGAATACAGCTCCAGCGGTTTTTCCGGCGCCTGGCTGTCCAGGCAGCGGATCCCGCGGCTGCCACGGGGGGCTGAGGCGGCCACTGCGGCGGCGGTGCGCAGACGCAATTGCCAGCTTTTCGGGGCCGGCCGGCCACCATATTGCTGGTAGAGGTAGTTGATGATGGCGGCGGATTCATACAAGGCTTCGCCGGTGTTGGGGTCCATCAGGTAGGGAAATTGCTGCTTACCGCCCAGCCGTTCCACCAGGGGGCGATAGCGGTCGCCACCTTTCGGGCAGGGGAACATCATCACGTCCAGGTCCAGATCCGTTAATGCTTCGCGAACCAGGCGACAGAACGGGCAGCCTTCCATGTCGTAGAGCTCCAGCGGTTCCTGCGGACGGTTGCTGTGGCCTTTGCTGGCAACACCGCGGCCCTGTTGCAGCGAGGAGGAGAGCAGTGAACGAAAAACCTCTGTGCTGTGTGACATGGCGAATACTCCTGAAACGAATTGGCGCGACCATACCATGTGACCGGGGACATTCATTGGCCGCACGGACATCAAGCTTTTCAATGACTTGCAGCCTTGCCCGTTCCGCTCACGGGCGCTGTTAACTCCTGTCATTGAGACATTGGAGTGGCTGGGGCACTCTTGCCACCCTATACCGGGCTCTCAAGCCCTTCATAACCCGTCAGCAAACGCTGATACATGCCTGAGGCAAGAGGAAGGTTCCATGACCGAAGCCTATATCTATGATGCCATTCGTACTCCCCGTGGTCGGGGCAAGAAAGATGGCTCTTTGCATACGGTTAAGCCGCTGGATCTCGTAGTAGGCCTGATCGACGAAGTAAAAGACCGTTTCCCGAATATGGACACCAACCGCATTGATGATGTGCTGTTGGGTGTGGTGACCCCGGTCGGTGACCAGGGTGCCTGTATTGCCAAGACGGCGGCGCTGGCAGCGGGTCTGCCGGATACCGTGGCGGGTTATCAGTTGAACCGTTTCTGCGCGTCCGGCCTGGAAGCGGTGAATACCGGTGCCCAGAAAGTGGCATCCGGTTGGGATGACCTGATTCTCGCCGGTGGCGTGGAATCCATGAGCCGTATCCCCATGGGCTCCGACGGTGGTGCCTGGGCGATGGATCCGATCACCAACTATGAGACTGGCTTTGTTCCCCAAGGGATCGGCGCCGATCTGATCGCCACCATCGAGGGCTGGAGCCGCCGTGATGTGGACGAGTTCGCTGCTCAGTCCCAGTCCCGCGCTGCCAATGCCTGGGAAAAGGGTTATTTCGAAAAATCCGTAGTGCCGGTGAAAGACCTCAATGGCATGACGGTACTGGCCCAGGACGAACACGTTCGTGCGGGTACCACCGCCGATGCGCTGGCCGGGCTGAACCCGTCTTTCGCCATGATGGGCGAAATGGGCGGCTTTGATGCGGTTGCGTTGCAGAAGTATCACTGGCTGGAAAAGATTAACCACGTTCACCACGCGGGTAACTCCTCAGGCATCGTAGACGGTGCTTCTCTGGTAGTGCTTGGTAACGAGAAAGTGGGCAAGGATTACGGCATGAAGGCCCGTGCCCGGGTGGTTTGCACCGCTATCAGTGGTGCCGATCCGACCATCATGCTCACGGGGCCTGGCCCGGCTGCCAAGAAGGCGCTGGCAAAAGCCGGCCTGAAAGCCAGCGACATCGATCTGTGGGAAATCAACGAAGCCTTTGCGGCGGTGGCCATGCGCTTCATGAAAGACATGGATATCACCCCGGATATCACCAACGTCAATGGCGGCTCCATTGCCATGGGTCACCCGCTGGGTGCCACTGGTGCCATGATTCTGGGCACCGCACTGGATGAACTCGAGCGCCGCGACAAGAAGTTCGCATTGTGCACCTTGTGTGTGGGCGGTGGCATGGGTATCGCCACCATCATCGAGCGTCTGTAAGCCGCGTCGAACGATTTCGGAGTAAAGATATGAGTGAACAAACTGCTATTCGTTGGGAAAAAGACGCGGACAATATCGTCGTTCTGACCCTGGATGATCCCAACCAGTCTGCCAACACCATGAACGAGCTGTACGGCAAGTCCATGGCGGCGGTGGTCGAGCGTCTGGAAAAAGAAAAAGACGAGATTGCCGGGGTGATCATCACCTCTGCCAAGAAAACCTTTTTTGCCGGCGGTGACCTGCGTGATCTGCTGAAGGCGCGCAAGGAAGATGGCCCGCAATTTCTGGCCGGTGTGACCGAGATCAAGGGTCAGCTGCGGGTCCTGGAAACACTGGGCAAGCCTGTGGTAGCGGCCATGAACGGCACGGCTCTGGGTGGCGGTCTGGAAATCGCACTGGCCTGTCATCACCGCGTTGCCATCAATGACAAATCCGCCCAGTTCGGTCTGCCGGAAGTGTCTCTGGGCCTGTTGCCCGGCGGCGGTGGCGTGACCCGTATCGTGCGCATGCTGGGTATCCAGGATGGCCTGATGAAGGTGCTGATGCAGGGTCAGCGCATGAAAGCGGATAAAGCCCAGAAAATTGGTCTGATTGACGAGCTGGTGGCGGATCGCGATGCGATGATGGCCAAGGCTCGTGAGTGGATCAAGGCAAACCCGAAGGCTCAGCAACCCTGGGACCAGAAGGGTTACAAGATTCCGGGCGGTGACCCGAAGAACCCGAAATTTGCCGTTAACCTGCCGGCTTTCCCGGCAAACCTGAAGAAGCAGCTCAAGGGTGCCAACTACCCGGCGCCGCTGGCGATCATGTCTGCGGCCATCGAAGGCGCAGCAGTAGATTTCGATAACGCCTCTCTTATCGAGGGCCGTTATTTCGTGTCACTGGTGACCAGTCAGGTTGCCAAGAACATGATCACCGCGTTCTTCTTCAACCTGCAGGCCATTAATGGTGGTGCCAGCCGTCCCGATGGCATTGAAAAATTCCGCGCCGAGAAAGTGGGTGTTCTGGGTGCCGGCATGATGGGTGCAGGCGTGGCCTATGTAACGGCCCGCTCCGGATCGCAGGTGGTGTTGAAGGATATTTCTGCCGAGAACGCGCAGAAGGGTAAAGATTACTCCCGCAAGCTTCTCGACAAGGAAATCTCCAAAGGCAAGATGACCGAGGAGAAGAAAGAAGAAATCCTCGGCCGCATTACTGCCACTGCAGATGCCAAAGATCTGGAAGGCGTGGACTTCGTGATTGAAGCCGTGTTCGAAAACACCGAGCTGAAGCACAAGGTGTTCCAGGAAATTGAAGACGTGGTTAATCCGGATGCGGTGCTGGGCTCCAACACCTCCTCCTTGCCGATTACCGGCCTGGCCAAAGGTGTGAAGAAAAAGGATAACTTTATCGGTATCCATTTCTTCAGCCCGGTAGACAAGATGCCGCTGGTGGAAATTATCTGTGGCAAGGACACCTGTCCGGAAGCACTGGCCAGGACCTACGATTACTGTCTGCAGATCAAGAAGACCCCGATCGTGGTCAACGACGCCCGTGGTTTCTTTACCACCCGTGTGATCGGTACCTTCGCCAATGAAGGGATCGCCATGCTGGGTGAAGGCGTCAATGCCCAGTCCATTGAACAGGCGGCCATGCAGGCGGGTTACCCGGTGGGTACCCTGAACCTGATTGATGAAATCAACATGGAAACCGCACTGAAAATCGGTAAAGCGGCCCGTGATGATGCCAAGCGTGAAGGGACTGAGCCGCCCGCAGAGCACCCGGCCGAAGTGGTCATGAAGAAGATGGTCGAAGAGCTGGATCGCCCGGGCAAGCTGCAGGGTAAAGGCTTTTACGAGTATCCGGAAAATGGCAAGAAGCACCTGTGGTCCGGTCTGGCCGATGCGTTCGGTGGCAGCAAGGACATGCCGTTCGAAGACATCAAGGAACGGATGATGTTTATCGAGTCCCTCGAAGCGGTGAAGTGCTTTGATGAAGGCGTGATGGACTCTGTGGCGGATGCCAACATCGGTTCTATCTTCGGGATTGGTTTCCCGGCCTGGACGGGTGGTGTGATGCAGTACATCAACCAGTACGAAGGTGGTTTGCGTGGTTTTGTTGCGCGGGCTCAGGAGCTGGCCAAGCTCTACGGCGAGCGCTTCAACCCGCCGGCTTCACTGGTAGAAAAAGCGGAAAAAGGAGAAATCTACAAGTAACCCTTGAGATTGCGCTCCATAAAAAGCCCGGCTTATCCAGCCGGGCTTTTTTATAGCTGCCCGAGGGCAGGCTCAGGCTTCCTGTTTATTGCGGCAGGCATTGTCAGCCAGCGGCGGGGGAGGCAGGGGCGTTGTTGTGGTGGGTAACAAGCCTGCTGTTCAGCCAGGTGCGCAATTCACTGGGGCGCAAGGGTTTGGGCATCAGGGTGTCGCCGCCGGCATCCAGACACTGCTGGAAGCAGGCTTCACTGCTGTTGCCGGAAATAAACAGGATGGGAATATGGGCATTTCCATTACGCACGTCCCGGGCCACGGTGAAACCATCCAGAATGGGCAGTTCCACGTCCAGGATCAGCAGGTCGATGTCCCGTTGATGGTATAGACGCAGTGCGGCCTCACCGTCTGCGGCCAGCACATACTGGTGGCCGAGCTCTTCGATGATGCGGCAGATGATCAGGCTGACAGCCTTGTTGTCTTCAACGACGAGAACATTCATTAGTGATTTTTATCGTAGACAGCGCGGGATAACAAGGGTGAAATCCGTGTGAAGGGCGGTTTTTCACGCCAGAATCACCTTGCAACGGTTTTGCAGCGGTAGACAGTATGTTAATTCCGGCCAGTTTCTTTATGATTGACGCTCCCGGGCTCTTTGAAAACAGCAGGCCGGCAAACAATAAACGTGCCGATGACAATGCTGACGGGCGCGGTTTCGCTTAATGGTAATGCCTGGAGTTTCTGAATAACGCCACGCAGGCTCAGGCTTTCAGGCGTGCTCACATCAAAACGCGGTTTTGGCGGTGTTTGTATGCCTCCCAGGACCTTGCAAAACGGGTGTGTGCCAGGCTGAAAGCCAGCGAGTGCGAGGCCTGAAGGATAACGCTCCTTCCGGGCCTGCTGAAGATACACGGTGTTATCCAAAGGTTCCCCTAAGGTGTGAGGGTGGAGGTCGATGTACCATCGCAGAACGATCAATATTAATCGGGTGGTGAAGCTGTTGCAGGGCGCGGCTCGCTCCGGTGCCAGCATTCCCGAGATTCTGGACAAGTGTAATATTCCCCGGCAAATGCTGGATGATCCGGATGGAACCATCGAGCGGGATACCTTCATCCGGATGATGCTGCTGATCATGACTCAGACTCAGGATGAGTTCCTGGGGTTTGGGCAGGGCCGCAAATCGAAGCCCGGCACCTTTTCCATGATGGCCCATGCAGTGATCAACTGTCCGAACCTGGGCTCTGCCGTGGAACGGGGCATCCGCTTTTATGACCTGTTCGAGTTGAGCCTGCAGTCCCGGATCGAGCGCGATGGTGAGGTGGCCAGGCTCGTTGTGGTCGCTGATCCGCGGCTGGACTTCCGTGAAGTGATTATCGAAGCGTCCCTGTTTATCTGGCTGCGCTTCATGAGCTGGCTGGTGGGCAAGGCCATCGAGCCTCAGCAGGTTAAACTGGATTATTCGGATGTGCGTAATGATGAAGAGCATCGCTTTCTGTTCGATTGCCCCATCGAGTATATGTCCGATCAGAATGCGGTGACGTTCCGGGCGGACTTCCTGGATTTGCCGCTGGTGCAGAACGAGCTGTCTTTGTCCAAGTTCCTGAAGGAGTCGCTGGCCCAGCTATTCGACGGCAACATTCATAATGTGGGGCTGCCGGCACAGATTCGCGCGATCATTTCCAACGAATACGGCAACAGCTTCCCGGATTTCACGGAAATCTGCGGCAAATTGAACATGACCCCGCAGACCCTGCGGCGTCGGCTCAAGGAAGCCAACACCAGCTACCAGGAGATCAAGGATGCCATCCGCAAGGATGCGTCGGTGTATTATCTCTCCAAGCCGGATCTGAGCATCGACGAAATCGCGTTGCTGATGGGCTTTAGTGAAGCCAGCTCGTTCCACCGGGCCTTCAAAAAGTGGACCGGGAAAACGCCGTCCAATTTCCGTCGAGAGCATTTTGGCGTCAATCTGTAGCAGGTTCGCCATGCTTGCTCTCACTAACGATTAGCCCTGAGACGTCCATGACAGTTAATGATGCCGACACGGCACGCCTGCTGGTGACCTGCCCGGATAAGCCGGGAATCATCAGCGCGGTGAGTACCTTCCTGTACAACCACGGTGCCAACATCACCGATTTCGATCAGCATTCCAGCGACGCCCATGGCGGCACCTTCTTCCTGCGCCTGGAGTTCCAGACTCCAGAACTGGATTGTTCCCGGGAAGCGCTGCGCAATAACTTTGCCAGCCGGGTGGCCGAACCCTATGGCATGCAGTGGCAAATCAGTTACGCCAGTGAGAAAAAACGCATGGCGGTGTTGGTGTCACGGCACGATCATGTGCTGATGGATCTGCTCTGGCGCACCTCCCGGGGCGATCTGCCTGCCACCATTCCCATGGTGATCAGTAATCATGATGATTTACGCGATGAAGTGGAGCGCTTCGGCATCGAGTACCATCATATTCCGGTCAATGCAGACAATAAGGCGGAGGCGGAAGCCGAGACCCTGGCCAAACTCGACGGCAAGGTGGATGTGGTGGTGCTGGCCCGTTACATGCAGATCCTCAGTTCGAATTTTGTCTCCCATTACCCGCATCGAGTGATCAATATTCATCACTCTTTCCTGCCGGCCTTCGTGGGGGCGAACCCTTATCAGCAGGCCCACGACAAGGGCGTAAAGCTGATCGGTGCCACCAGCCACTACGTGACGGAAGATCTGGATCAGGGGCCGATTATCGAGCAGAACGTGCAGCGAGTGAGCCACCGTCATTCAGCGGCGGAATTGCGCTCATTGGGGCAGGATGTGGAGCGGCAGGTGATGTTGCGTGCGGTGCGCTGGCACCTGGAAGACCGGGTGATCGTGGATGGCAACAAGACCGTGGTGTTTGTGAAGTAACGCGGCCAGGCGGCACGCTACACGCATCACGCTAAGAGAATCCCATCGCGTGCAAGCGTGAAGCATGCTGCGTGTTGCGGCTTAATTGCTATAACGCAGGCCAATGCCCATGGTGCCGTAGCTTTCAGACTCAAGCTGGGTCTGCTGGTAATCCACGGTCAGGGAAAGATTGTCGAGCAGGGGCACGGCAAGGCCGGCACCCAGATAGGGAGCAATGCCGCTCTGGCTGTCGCTAACGGGGGCGTCATTTACCGTGTTGACAGTGTTGCCGCTACCGTCCAGCAATATTCTGTCCTGACGATTCTCTTGCTTGAAATTGTAAATGTAGCCGCCGCCTCGGAGGTAGAACCAGTAAGGCGATTGCCACAGCGCCCCGACCGTAAAACCGCCCAGATCCAGAGAGTTTTCTTCCTGTACCCGGACGGAGCTTGCCCCGGCGTTTTGCTCGGAAACACTGGGTGCGCGGGTAAACTGGCTGTCATTGGAGACTTCGCTTTGGCTGACGAAACCGCCTTCCAGCCCGAAACGGCTGTTTTTTCCCAGCGTTACACTGTTTAGCCACATACCAATCTTAATATTCAGCCCGTCCGCCGTATCGAATCCGTACGGGTCCATATCGGCCCGGAGCATCTGGGCTTCAGCGTAGAAATCCACATCCGGTGGGGCCAATTCTTCGTCAGCGTGAGCGAGGGGAATCAAGGCACAGAGGCCCAGAGTCAGCGGCAGTGTTATTTTCATTATTGATCCAGCCGTTGTGATAAGGACAATGGGCCACATTGTAACCAGCGCGAGACCTTCATGCACAGTGACTTGTTGAATTCCCAGTCCGAGACCCTGCTGGCCCTGTGCCGGCCGGGTTTTGAAACGGACCTGGCCGCCGAACTGAATTTCCATGCGGCAGACCAGATGGTGGCGGGTTACCCCCGCGCCACCGCCAACAGCGGGTACGTGCTGTGGCACAGCCAGCAGGGGTCGCTGGCCAGCCTGCAGGATAGCGGGCTGATCTTTGCGCGCACCTTGAGCGTGTGTGTGGGCGAGTTTTCGGATATCGGGGATGACCGTATTACCGCGCTGTGGCCTCTGCTGGAGCAGGCCGGGCCGTTTTCCGAGCTCTATCTGGAGCACCCGGATACCAATGAAGGCCGGGAATTACAGCGTTTCCTGCGGGGATTCCGCAAGGCACTGGAACCCCGCTTGAAAAAAGCCGGTTTGCTGCGAGCAAAGGCAAAACAACGGGTTCACCTTTTCTTCAGTGACTCCCACAACGGTTGGGTCAGCACCAGCCCCAGCGCCATACCACTGGTGGAAGGCGGCGTGCTGCGCTTGCGATTACCTGCAGAGGCGCCCAGCCGCTCTGCGTTGAAAGTGGAAGAAGCCCTGATTCGCTTCTTCGGCAGTGCCGATGCACTGAACGCCAGGACGGCGGTGGATCTGGGCGCCGCTCCGGGCGGCTGGAGCTGGCAGCTGGCACGGCGGGGGATTCGTGTTCAGGCGGTGGACCACGGCAAGATGGATCCGCGCCTGCTGGATGAATACCCGGTGCAGCATGTGTCCGGAGATGCGTTCACCTGGCGCCCGCGCAGCAAGGTGGATTTGGTGGTATGCGATGTGGTGGACAAGCCCGCCCGTACCTTGCAGCACATGGAAAAGTGGCTCACACAGGGGTGGGCGAATGCCGCGCTGTTCAATCTGAAGCTGCCGATGAAACGTCGCTTCCAGGAAACCTGGCAGCTGCTGGAAAAGCTCACCACGGCCATGGAGCGCATGGAGCATTTGGGTGAACCAGTGATCAAAGCCGCCCATCTGTATTACGACCGGGAAGAAATCACCGTGTGGGCCAGCTTCCACCGGGATTACTGACGGTGAGTACCGGGCGCGGCCGGACCGCCCCTTTGTTTGCCACCCTGGGCATGTTGTATTTCGCTCAGGGTCTGCCCGCAGGGTTACTGGGGAAATCCATGCCGGCGCTGGCCCGTGATGCAGGGCTGTCGCCGGAATGGATTGGCCTGCTGGCATTGCCGGCTTTGCCCTGGGCGCTGAAGTTTATCTGGGCGCCCTGGGTCGATCGCTGGGGCAGCGGCCGCCCCAATCACCGAAAACGCTGGATCCTGGTCTGCCTGACCGGAGTGATGAGCGTACTGACAGCGGCGGCTATGCTGCCTCAGGCCTGGTTGTTCGGCGTAGGGTTCGCCGTCCTGATCGTGATGCTGTTTCTGCTCAACCTGTTCAGTGCCACCCAGGACATTGCCACCGATGGTCTGGCCGCCCGGCTACTGACGCCGAGGTTGCGTGGCCTGGGTAACAGCGTTCAGGTCAGTGGTTACAAGGTTGGGATGATTCTGGGTAGCGGCGCCTTGTTGATTCTGGTCGGCTGGCTGGGCTGGCAAGCTACGCTGTTTACCGTTATTGCGATGTTGCTGTTGGTGGCGCTCACTGCCTGGCGATTTGATGAGCCTCTTGAACCGGTGCGCCCACGCAAACCGGTGACCCTGCGGTGGTGGCTGCGTGAGTTGGCCCTGTTTTGGCGGCGGCCGGGATTGGTTGTCTGGTTGGTGATCCTGCTTGGCTACAAAGTGGGGGATGGTTTTGGCACCCGCATGATCAAACCCTTCCTGGTCGATAGTCACTGGACCCTGGCTGAAATCGGCACCCTGGACCTGGTGGCTTCATTGGTCGGGCTGGCGGGTGCCGGGTTGGCGGGGCTGATAATGATGCGGTTAAGTCGCCGTGTGGCGCTGTTCGGGTTTGCCGGTTTGCAGGCACTGTCGTTTATTGGCTGGTGGTGGGTGGCAAGCTGGGGGGCAAACACCCCGCCGCCGGAGGTGTGGATCTGGGCGGTGGCGCTGTTCGAACAATTGGCGGACGGCTTGTCCACGGTGGCCCTGTTTGTGGTGATGATGGATTACTGCCGCGCCGGTCATGAAGGCAGCGACTATACGGTGCAAGCGTCCGTGCAACTGTTCGCGGTAGGGGCGTTCACGCTGGCCAGCGGTTTCAGTGTGGCCTGGCTGGGCTACGCGTCGCATTTCCTGCTGGCGGCCGCGCTCAGTGCAGCCGTGATCGGCCTGGCGACGTTCTGGACGCCCCCGGCTCAGCCGGAATGGGCCGATACCGGCAGGTCCTGACGGGTGCTGAAGACCACATCGGTGGCGTTGCCGCCTTCACTCATTTCCAGCAGGGCGGGCAGGGCGCGGAACACCTCCAGTGTCAGGGTTTTGCCTGTCAGGTTGGCATGGGCCAGCGATTGTTGATCCGGTCCGGTAACGGTGAGTACGGGGACGCCTTTTTCCATCTCCAGTTTTCCATCAATGGCCGGTACCTGACGGTCCATTCCCGGTCCCAGAGTCACGGTGCCACCACTGTAGGCAAGTTTGCCGCTGATGGCGCTGATCTCGGTGCCTGCCAGTGACAGCTGGGGCAGTGAAATATCGAGCTGCCCCTCGGCTTTACCTTGCGGCAAAAAGTCATTGAGCAAGGCGATCGGGATACTGGCTTGCCAATGCTCGAAACGCCAGTCCCCCCAGTCTGCTCCGGCCCACCCGGTGGCATTGACCTGGCCGGACTCAAACCCTAATTCCAGCCCGGGGGTCAGGCCGCGCCAGTCCAGGCGCCATGTGATGTCCAGCTGTTGCCCTTCCCATTGCGCTTGCCCCTGCCCATTCCACCAGAGTCCATAGAGTTTGGGAGGCGGGAGCGAAGCATTATCTGTGGCTGGAGTGGGTAGCAGTGGCGTCATGACGGCCGCTGGCATCAGGGCAACCAGAAAGATTCCGAAGGCAAGCAAAAAAACGAGAATAAGGCCGGCCACCGGGTAGCGAAGGGACGTCATCGTTAGGCTCCTTGAATTATTGTTATAAACCCGCTGTTGCGCGAAATACGACTTCTTTGTAATTCGACCTTTTGTCAGTGAGAAAAAAGACTGACTGATGCTCTGTTCATTTATCAAGCGTGGCAGGGAGAATCGATGAATATCGCCGCCCTTAAAAGGCAGTCACAAATAAACTTTGAATCAGATCACGTTAATTCTGTCGGCGATGATAAGAAAGATGACAAAGCGGCCGAAGTTTTGTCATTAGCGGTCAACTGCTGGAAAAGCTCTTTTTTTGCATGCATAAAATCAGGGCGGAAAAGACATTGGTGAGTGGCCGAAAATTAAAGTACGCCGTTTGAATGAGGCGCCATCAATAAAATCCATACAGTTAGGTGTGGAGGGCTGATCAATCGGCCCATTAGGCTCATTGAAAATAACAATACGCTATATGGATGCTTGTAAATTTGTCCTGCCTGTTCGTTAAGGAGAGCCGGAAGTCGTGTTTGGCGGGCAGCTTATACTGTAGTAACCACGGGATGGTTTTTTACAGGTCACGGTCCTTTTTCAAACAAGAGAATAAAAAGGGATACGGTCGAGGGATTGATAAATGTTTAAAATCAACAGTATGGCTTACGAAGTTCCGCTGGTTTCCGGGCGTTATGCCGAGCGCTTTGTTGAATTCATGGAAGGCCGGGGGATAAGCCGGCAGGCCTTGCTGGAAGGGACCTCCCTGGAAGCCGTTCTGGCACAGCCGCAGGGTGTGTTACTAACCATGAAACAGGTAATTGAACTGATGGGTAATGCCCAGCGTTTTCTCACGGATGAACAGGCCGGTTTCGAATTTGGGCAACAGCTGGATCTGCAGGGGCATGGTCTGCTTGGATTTGCGTTATTAAAACAGAAAGATTACCGCGAACTGGCCAGCATGGTGGTGCAATACCTGCGTGTCTCCTTGCCGATTCTCGACATGAAAGTCTCTTGCAGTGGTGAAGATCTACGTATTGCACTGCAGGATGTTTGGGAGCTCAACGAGCTGCGTCCCTTTATGGTTCAAGTCTATATGGGCAGCATTTATACGCTGACTTCGCTCATTGGCCGGCGCTTCCATTTCGAGTTTGATTTCTGCACTGCGACAAGTGAGGAGAAATGGAAAAAAATTGCACCTTCAGCCTTTTTATCTTTTGGTGAGAAGAGTAATCAGGTGGTGGTCCCCCTGTCTGGTCGGCCTGCCCGGGATGGTAATAATGAGCTCGCCTATTATCTGGCCAGTGCCCGCTCAAAAGAAGAGGTAATCGACGATGAACACATGGAAGTAGTGGCCAGAGTTCGCCAGCTGGTCATGAAATATCCTGGTCGGGAAGGCTCTCTGGAGCGTGTTGGTGAGCGACTGGGGATGAGCGCCCGTTCTTTACGCCATCATTTGAAAAGTGCAGGGGTGTCGTTTCATCTTATTCGAAGTCAGGTCAGGAAGACGTTTGCCAACCGTTACCTGAAAGACACCAATATGCCTTTGCAGAAAATCGCTGAAGTGCTGGGTTACAGTGATCAAGCCAGTTTTACCAAGGCCTACCGGAGCTGGACAGGTGAAACCCCGGGCGATATGCGCCGTGGTGTTGCACAATCGTCCCAACGTTAATATTCCATAGTGTCATTATCTTTATAACAGCAGCATCAGAAGCCCTGATGCTGCTGTTTTTATTTGTGGTCCGCTGTCTCAGGTTTCATGAGTAAAACATCACAGCTGACTCTTTTAACAAAAAATACGTCACTCACAACAATGCACCTGAAGGTGGCTTGCGAATAATGGCATTCATGTGCTCGTGAGCAAATTCACTGTTGCCTGTGAGAAAACTGCTCAGCGTTTTAACGTTGCGGGTACATGGGTCGCAGCCAGGCTGCCAAGACGCCATTTATGCGCTGCGATATACGCCTAAAAATATTGAGAATAAATCCAAACGAGGAGTTACTCATGATCCCCCAAAACATGACCTTCGGACCGTTCAAGATGCGGTCACTGGCAGCAGCAGGTTTGCTGGCCGCCAGTGGCGCAGCATCAGCGGTACCGGTTCAATCCGATATGTACTTCCAATGTACATACCCTCTGATTGGTCAGCAGCCGCTGACAGCCGACATCGCAACGGATATGCCTGAGAGCATTGGTGTCGGTGAAGCCACAGGGGCTTTCACCCTGAACATCACTGCGACTGCCGAAGGGAATACCTGGCAGGGCCTGAGCCTTGTTGGCGCTACCACCATCGAAGGGACTGCCGAGGCAGACTCTACCGTGAGTGGTAACTCTCTCAGCTTGCCGCTGACCATTCCTCTCAATATTCCGGTTACCGATATTGCCGGGGTTTCCGGTCCCTTTGATCTGGTCGCCACCGGGGATACGCCATCGCTGACCTTCACTGAAGACAATGTGGGCGTGGTTGATATCTTCGTGGAAGAGAACATGACTCTGGCCATGATTGCCCGCAAGGCCGACGGCTCCTATGTGGACTTCGGTTCTGCCTGGCATGACCCGAACAATCCTGAAGTCTTCCTGGTGGAATGTGCCATGGACCAGGCGCGCATGGATGAAAATGGCGTGACCAATCTGCTGCATTCCTTTGACGTTGAAGCCGGTGTGGCCGAGCAGAACATTGCCGTCAACCCGGAAGAGCTGGACTTTGGTCAGGTGCAAGGTGGTCTGACTGAAAACCTGAGCGTTACGGTTGAAAACTCGGGTGGCGAAGCCCTGGGTATCAACGGTATCTCCATCACTGGTGCCGATGCTGGCTCCTTCATGCAGACCAATGACTGTACCACTGTCGCTGCAGGCGAAAGCTGTAACGTCGATGTGACCTTTATGCCTACCGGCGAAGGCGCTCGCAACGCGGCTCTGGAAATTCAGTCTGATGATCCGGATACCCCGACAGCCTCTGTTGCGCTGATGGGCCAGAGTGTCATGGCTGCTGAAGCTGACATCGCAGTAGATCCTGCGTCCGTCAACTTTGGTTCTGTCACCGTGGGCTCCAGCAAGGACGGCAGCGTCAGCATCCTTAACGAAGGTACTGCTGCCCTGAACATCAACAGCGTGTCTGTTGGTGGTGCCAATGCCAGCGAGTTCATCCAGAGCCATCAGTGTGCAACCATTGCGGCCGGTGATTCCTGTGATGTGGATCTGACCTTTACTCCTGCAGGCGAAGGCTCCAAAGGTGCCACTCTCACTATCCAGTCCAGCGATATGGATGAGCCGAGCGTAGACGTTGCGCTGAGCGGTTCTGGTATCAGCGACGGTGGTGGTGACGTTGAGGTTCCCTATGCCCTGACTGGCAGCACGCTGATCAAGAAAGCCTACGGCGACGTTGATCTGTCCGGTGCCATTAACGCCATGCTGAACCTGGCTACCGGCGACTTCACTGCGGACCTCTCTCTTGAGCCCACCAGTGGCACCTTCCGTATCCTGTACGGCTGGAAGCGTGTGACTGCCGAAGCTGACATCGAGTTTGAAACAGTGGGTGAAACCACCGGTAACCTGAATGGCGGTGCGCTGACGGCAGAAACCCAGATGTACATCAAGCTGCCGACCGTGAAGATGTCTATCTTCGGCTGGTCCCTGCCGGTTGGTGGTGGCGATGAGTGCCGCACCTCCGAGCCGGTTTCCATCCAGCTCAACACTCCGGAAGGCGAAAGCTTCGATCCGCTGGGAACCGGTGGCAACCTCACCGGTACGTATGACCTGCCGGGTCTGGAGAACTGTGGTGGCCTGACCGATCTGCTGAATGTCTTTATGGCTGGCAGCGGCAACACCATTGACCTGTCCCTGACTCCGAACCTGCCGTAACAGTAACGACAAGGGTGTCTCGCGTAAGCGGGGCGCCCGTTACGGATTCGGAACAAGCAAAACGCTGTGCCCGGCCGGGCACAGCGTCTTTTCTAGCTCACGAATTGCTGCCTAAGCCAGATGCCTGGGCTTTGTTTTAGGCAGCAATTTATACGGAAATAACTATGGCATTTTTATCCCTTCACAGGCTGTACCCCGTATTTCTGGCTGCGGCGATACTGATGATGGCCGGGCAGGTCGTGGCCGTCCCGGTTAACGCTTCGCTGGAATACAGCTGTGTTTTCCCGCTGATTGAAGAACAACCGCTCAGTGTGGAGATCACTGCCGATATGCCTGAAATCATTGCTCCGGGCCAATCCACCGGCGCTTTCCAGATTCAGGCAAATGCGCAGGTCAGCGCCGAATCCTGGAATGGTCTGAGCTTTGTTGGTACCCACGCGTTGGCCGGTAAGGTTGAGGCACAATCTTCCATCAGTGGTCAGGGTGTTGATCTTCCTCTGGCCTTGCCCATGACAATCACAGATAAAACCCTGCCTGACGAAATAGGGGCTTTTACCGTGGCGGCCTCTGGCGAAACGCCACCGCTGACGTTCACTGAAGCCAATCAGGGTGAAGTGAATATCCGGGTTGGCGACCTGATCATGTTGCTTCAGCCCAGGGACGGGAATGGCAATCCTACCGGGCTTGGGGATTTCGAAAGCGAATGTACATTGATGCCGGGTCAGGATGATGTACTACACACCTTGACAGTCACTGGCAGCAACAACACCGAACAAGATTTTGAGTTTGCAGGTGAAAGCCTGATCAAGGAGAGCGTTGTTTTGCCCCTGGAGGGAATGCTGCAGATTAGCCGTACAGCGGCAGGCTCCAGCCTGAGCGGTAAGCTGCAGCTGGAAGATTCCAGCATCGACGTGAGCATTATCCGTTTTTTCAAAACCCTGAGCCTGGATGCCCGTGCGAGCTTCGATACGGTGGGCGAGCTTGGCGGTACGGTGAGCAACGGCAACATTGCTGTGCAACAAGCTGTCAGCATGACGCTGAATAACCTGCGCCTGAAAGTGTTCGGTTTCCCAATCAGTCAGAACAATGACCAGAGCTGTACGACCGGCGAACCGGTTGCCCTGTCTCTGTCTACGCCGGCAGGGGAAAGTTTTGATCCAGTCACCGGTGGGCGTCTGACCGGGAAATACACGCTGCCGGCGTTTGCCGGCTGCGGGGTGATGACGGAACTGGTAAACCTGTTTCTGGCCGGCCCGGACAATACCCTGAACATCATGATGAGCCCGCAGTCATGAAGCTGACAGGCAAATTCCCGATATCCGAGAAACCAGGAAGGCATGGCATGATGATTCATATTGAGCGACGACTTCTTTCCGCTGCAATGGCTGTCAGCCTGTGGGGCCTGGTGATGTTGATGCCGGTCAATCCTGCCCATGCCGATGACAGTTTCTACCTGCCCCCTGAGCCCTTGCCCGCCGGCTTGCCCGGCGATGTTATACGATCCCGACCTTCCCTGGCTGGCCCTCCTGGGGCACGGGCGCTGGCTGACGCCTGGCAGGTTATGTATATGTCCACCGATGGGCTGGGTAAGCCGGCCGTGGTGACGGGTACCGTTTTAGTACCGAAAGGAGAAGATCCGGCAGCGGTGCCCATCATTGGTCTGGCACCGGGAACGGCAGGGCCTGCCTTTCGTTGCGCGCCGTCCAGGATGATCGACAAGGGCGCCTATTACGAGCAGCCGGCCATCAACGACATGCTGGCGCGGGGGTATGCGGTGGCGGTGACGGATTACGTGGGGTACCACCCGAACCCTGCTACCACTTATATCGTTGGCGAATCTATGGGCGCGGCATTGCTTAATGTGGTGCGTGCAGCGCAACGGTTACCCGAGGCTGGCCTGTCTGAGTCCGCCCCGGTCATGTTACGTGGTTACTCTCAGGGCGGCGGTGCTGCCATGTGGGCCGGGGAGATGCTGGGCAGTTATGCCCCGGAATTGAATTTGCGCGGTATTGCAGCAGGTGGAGTGCCTGCCAACCTGGCCCAGGTGGCGCTTCCCTTGAATGGGCAGGACGGGTTTGGGGTCCTGCTTTATGCGTTGCTGGGGCAGGACAATCTTTACCCGGAATTATCCCTGGCGCCATTTCTGAATGCCCAGGGTCAGCAGGCCGTAGCCGACATGGTTAGCGACATGTGCGTACTGGAATTGCTGCAGGATTTTCAGGGTGTCTCCCTGGCCGACGTGACGGATATCAACCCGCTCACCGGTCCGCGCTTGCAGCGCATTGCGGAAAACGAGTTAGGCAGCGCGGGCATTGGCGTGCCGGTTTATCAGTACCATGAGGTGGAGGACGGGCTGGTGGCCTATGGCCAGGCTGTCAGCCTGCGTAATCAATACTGCAATGCGGGGGTGAACCTGACCTGGCAGGCACAGGATACCGAAGGGAGCAGTGGCGTCATTCGCCATATCAATCTGGCCTATCGGGGGAATGAGGGGGTTAACCAGTTTATCGACCAGGTCATGGCGGGGATTCCTCCGGCATCCAACTGCGCAGCATCGCCCTGATTCCGCTTGCGGAGAAAAAGGGCGCAGGACTTCGGGGCTGCGAAAACGCACATAATCGTTATAATGGCCGCCCGATTTGTTCGCTGCGGAGCCTCCCCTATGGATGCGCAACACCACCTTGATGCCACCGGCCTGCTATGCCCGGAGCCGGTCATGATGCTCCATAACAAGGTACGTGATATGGCCCCGGGAGAATTGCTTGAAGTACGCGCCACCGACCCCTCCACCGAACGGGACATCCCCAAGTTCTGTCAGTTTCTGGGTCATACCCTGGAAGGGCAGGAACAGCGGGGGGAAGTGTATCTGTATTGGATACGTAAAAAGCAATGAACAATGAATAGTTAATAATTAATAGCTGCGCGAGATAGCGCCTCATGCGTTGAAGTCCCAACTAGCGCCTCTCCGCGTCGTTATTAATTATTCATTATTAACTATTAATTGCCTTTACCTTTCCGTCGCCAGCATGGCCACCGCCGCCAGCGCTTCCGGGTCTCTCTCCTTTAACTTGTTGGCAATGCCGTGCTGGAAGAAATACCGGAAGGCCGGTAGCGATTGTGCGGTGGTCAGGCATTCTGCGCCGGGCAGAATAGGAGTCTCAACCGGGTCGTTCTCCTGTGCGACCATGGCTGACAGGGTGCCATCGGCAAACAGCTTCCAACTCACCACTTCCATCAGGCTGATGGTATGGAAGTTGTCTTCTGAAAAGACCGCATGGGTGCCGATGGTATCCGGGATTTCCTGAATGGCCTGTTCGCCGGGTTGTGGCTTGCCAAAGAACGACAGGGCCGCATCCATTTCCTGCACCTTGTGCTCTGGCGCCTCCACGAACAGGTAATCGCTGCCGGGCAAGCGATAACCTTCCCAGCGGCCATTCAGCGGGTCGGCCAGGGCCATGGCGGTGACCGGTTCCTTGAGCCAGGGAACCATGGCCACGGTGTCGCCATTGGCCAGTCTCGCCCAGGCCAGTATCTTCAGTGAGAACAGTTTGTCGGGGTGATGATCGTTGGCATACAACAGCTCAATGCCATCGTATTCCGGCGATAAACGCAAAATGGGGGGCTTGGCCGCTTTGCGGCGTGGAGAGAAGGAAACAACATTGTTTCCGCCAGGGTGTTGCCGGTTCGCCTGAGACATGGGCACCTCCCGGTACGTTTCCTTGGGGGGACGCGAGCACGATCACAGCGGATCGTTCAGCACGGCCCGTTAATTCACGTTAGCCTGTCATGCGATGCCATGCAAGCGGGTGCAGATAACCGGTTTGTGTGGGATAAAACGGGCTCGCCGTGGGCAAGAGGGCGCCTGCCTGCAGATGATATTTCCCGGCAGTAATCGCCCGGCACTTATTAATGAAGATAGCAACCAGGAGCGATGTGTGGAGTGTGATTATTACTTTGCCTATGGGTCGAACATGAACCCGGCACGAATGGCGGTGCGGGGCATGCGCTATCGGCAATCGTTACGGGCGCAATTACCCGGTTGGCAACTGGCATTCAACAAGCGCGCCCATGGCAAAGAAGGGATTGCCTACGCCAACATCGTGAAGGCGGAGCATAGCGGGGCGGAGGTGCAGGGCGTCTTGTACCAGTTATGGGACCACCGCGAAATCGAGCGTATGGATCCGTTCGAGGGCCACCCGGTTCGTTATCGCCGTGAGCGGTTGCCAGTACAGACCGATGAGGGTGAACGGCACACCTGGGTTTATATCGCCAATATCGAGTGGCAAGCCGATGATCTACGTCCGGAGCGCTGGTACCTGAATCATTTGCTCAGTGGACGTCCCTGGCTCAGTGCCGACTATTACCGGTACTTGCTGGCCACAACCTGTGTGGATGATCCGCCAACCCTCCTGACAGCGCCTTAGCAGCCTGCTAAGCCAGTGCCACCGTCGACCAGGTCAGCATGGCCAACACGGGCAAGGCGACAGCCAGTCGTCCGGCCAACCGTGCGCGATACGGCAGCAAAAATACCAGTGGCAAGCCGGCTATTGCCACCAGGCCTACGGCCATAAACAGCGCCAACCCCAGGGGCCAGACTGTCAACGTGACCCACAGCGATAACGCCAACAGCAACCAGCCGGGCCATCGGTAATAGTGCACGCGTTCCGGTTGCAGCTTGCGGCCCATGACCTGGTCATGGTGACGTTTCATGGCCAGAGACAGGCTGGTCAGGCCGGCATAGGCCAGAGCCAGCGCCAGAAACAATGGCGGGGCCATCGTCATGGGGATTCTCCGGCAGGTTGCTCACTGGTCGTGTTGGCACGGCGCGGCGCACGGGCACGGCGTGCTTTTGCCGGCAGCGGTTTGCGCTGCAAACGCCACAGGGTATAGCCGCCCAGGGCAGCAAGGATCAGGCAGACCAGGTCGAAACTGGCGATGGCCGCATGTTGCCAGGCCAGAGGCGTAAACAGGTGCGACGCCGTGGTGAAAATGTTGACTACCGGTATGGCAAGCCACAGCAGCGAGGCGGCTGCGACCTGCTCAATCCAGCCGTGGCGGTTCGGGCGCAGCAGACCATGCACCAGTGACACCAGCCAGACAATGAAGAACACCTGAATCTCACGGTCTTCGCGGGCAGCCAGCGTGACCGGTAGCAAACGGTTGGCCAGGAAGTAGGCGGCGATGGCCAGCATCAGCCCGGTGATGGAGGCCATGTTCAGTCCGTTCACCATTTTCAGGGCCCGGTCGGGCTGCTGGTCCCGGCGTAATTGCTGGGTGCGTTTGCTCACCCACAGCAGCATGCCGGTCACGGTCATGGCGGAGCCTGCGACCCCGAACAGAAAGAACAGCCAGCGGGTTAGCGGATCGGCGAAGCGAGCCATGTGCACACTGGTAAAGAAATTATAGATCCGCCAGCCCGGTGAGACCGGATCATTGGCGGGGATGCGCGTGTCGATCAGTTCACCGGTATTACCCTGGAATACTTGCGTTGGATCGCCACCGCGCTGGCGATCGGTGACCGCCGGATCCCGGTTTACCCGCAAGGTGATTTGCGCGTTGTCCCGGTTGGGGTTGGTGATCTGGATGCGTTCTACCGGTTTGCCGAAACGGGTTTCGGTTTGCTCGATCAATGGCCCGACCGCCACCATTTGACCCGGCGAGTCAGGTTGCGCCGCGTCTTCTCCGCGGGAAAATACCTCGGAGAAAAACGCGCGGCGGTCATTCTCATAGGCTGCGTCGATGCCCCAGGGCATGATCAGGGTCATAAACAGCAGCAGGCCGGAATAGGTGATCATGAAATGGTAGGGCAGCGCGAGGACCGCGGTAGCGTTGTGGGCGTCCAGCCAGGAACGCTGCCCCTTGCCTGGCCGGAAGGTAAAGAAGTCCTTGAAGATTTTCTTGTGGGTGATCACCCCGCTGATAATGGCGATCAACATGAACATGGTTGCCAGGCAGACCAGCAACCGGGCCCACAGGCGGTCGATGCCGTAGAGTTCAAAATGGAAGCGGTAGAAAAAATTGCCGCCGCGGGTGGCGCGTGGTGCAACGACCTCGCCGCTGTCCGCATCCATTAGCATTTGTTCGCCACGCCGCCGGCCCCCGTTTTCCGGCTGTTTGGCGGGTTGCCAGCGCAACTCGACGGCGGTCTGACGGGCCCCAGGCAAGTTGATGTCCCAGGATTTGGCATCCGGGGCCTTGGCATTCAGGGCTGCCATTGCCAGCTCGACCGTACCCGGCTGCAGGGTGGAATCATGCACTTCCGGCTGCATCCACAGGGTAATTTCTTCCCGGAAATAAGCGCTGGTGCCAGTAATAAAAATGGCCACCAGCAACCAGCCGAGTAATAAGCCGGTCCAGGTGTGTAGCCAGGCCATGGATTGGCGAAATGATTTATTCATGCGGGCAGGCCCCACAGATACAGCCCAGCCAGCAGCAGGCTGGGGGCCAGAATGCCGGCCCAGGCCCGCCAGGCTGAGCGGGCGGAAAATGCCCAAATAGCCGCGCCGCTACACAACAGGAACGCCACCATGATGCCGATGATCACGGCCTGGTCTCGGGCCATGGGCAGGGTAACGGCCAGGGCCATGGCCGCAAGGGCGCCTAGACCATAGCCACCCAGAGCCGCGGCCAAGGTGCGGGAGGTAATCGAAAGTGGAGACATAGGAATGTAGAGGCAAGCCAATCAAAATGAGAATGGTTATTATCTACAGAAACAGTGCAAAGAAAATGCAAATGTCACAATGAAGGCGCTACCAGGGTGTAAAAACTGTAAGGCGAGGGGTCTCCGGGTCAGGCGGCCAGGGAACCTCTGAGAAACTCCCTGCATGCTCAGCGTGGCCTGAAGCGTGCAGCTGTTGTGTCTTGTCTCGATGGTCAGGGTGGTTCCCTTTCCGAGAGACAAGGCGCCGCAGATGCGCGCTTCAGGCCTCGCCCTTCGGGTCTTTCAGGCTGGCCCGCACTCGTTGTTGCGCTTTATCGATGGATGGACATATCTCGATCCCAGTTAGGGGACACCTTCAAAAGCGCGCCCTCTGTGCCCCGAATGGGGTATAGATTGCGAACCAGCCTGAAAGACTGAGTACGCAGGGAGTTTCTCAGAGGTTCCCCAGGTCTTTCTGCGAGGTTGTTGGCGGTACCGGCAATGGCTGAGCGAGGCGCCAGCGCAAGCGCCAGCCCAGGAATACGGCGGCACTGGTCAAGCCTGCCACCAGGCCGATCCAGAACCCGGCGGGGCCCATGGGTTCCACCCACCAGTGCGTCAGCGCCAGGCCATAGCCGATGGGCAGGCCGATGCCCCAGTAGGCCAGCAATGTCATTACCATGGGCCAGCCGGTATCTTCGAAACCGCGCAGGCACCCGTTGGCGCAAACCTGCAATGCATCCGAGACCTGGTACAAGGCTGCGAACAACAGCAGGTAGCTGGCCAGCGCTATCACCGAGCCGTTGTCGGTATAAATACGGGGAATCCAGTGGCGGGCCAGCACCAGACTGGAGGCGGCGGCGATGCCCACGACCAGGGTAATGGCCATGGCCACCTGCACGGCCACGCGGATGCCGTCCCGGTCGCTGCGCCCCCGGGCGTGGCCCACCCGTACGGTGGCGGCCAGGGCGAAACTCAGTGGCACCATGAAAATCAGGGAGGTGAAGTTGAGGGCAATCTGGTGGCTGGCGACGACCTGTGCGCCCAGGCTGCCGATCAGCAGTGCAATGACCGCAAAGATGCTCACCTCAAAGAAAATCGTCAGCCCCACCGGCAAGCCCAGGCGCAGCATGTAGCCCAGACTGGCCCGTTCAAAATGCCGTTGCCGCAGGTTCAATGGCGCGTGCTGATACACCGGGTGGCGGTGCGTGTAGATCATCATCATCAACGCCATGGACCACATCACCAGCGAGGTGGCCCAGCCGCAGCCCACGCCGCCCATGGCCGGGAAGCCGAGCTTGCCGTAGATCAGCACATAGTTGCTGGGGATGTTGATCATCAGCCCGATGACGCTGATCAGCAGCACCGGACGGGTATGATTCATGGCCTCGGTATAACTGCGCAGGGCCAGCATTATCGCGGCCCCGGGCATCCCCCAGCTGAGCGCATCCAGGTAGCCGCTGACCATGGGCCGAATGGCCGGGTCCACGTCCATCCATACCAGCACCGGGGCAACGCTGCGCAAAATCAGCGCACACAGGACACCCAGCCCCAGGCCCAACCAGAGCCCCTGCTGGGCGAGGGGGTTGATGCGATGATAAGCTTCGCCGCCCAGATGTCGCGACAGCACCGGGGTGGCGCTCATCAGCACGCCGGTCATGAACAGGAACAGGGGCACCCAGATACTGGCGCCCACGGCCACCGCGGCCAGGTCATTGGCGCTGACTCGCCCGGCCATCATGGTGTCCACAAAGCCGTTGGCCGTCTGCGCCAGTTGCCCACCCAGAATCGGCAGTGCGAGGGTGAGTTGGGCGGCAAGTTCCTGACGGCGGGATAACATAGGCAAGTGCTACTGTTGTAAACGGAACGGGTGTGGTGAACGAAATAGATCAGAATCAGGTTCAGACGAAGGCGGCTACCATACCGCAAAGCGCTTCACAGGGGTACGTCAGTGGTGAGCTGGAGCGCCTGTTTCGGGCGACTTTTTTCGATTCCCACCACACCGTGCTGGTAGGCGGTGCCAGTGAACCGGTTTACCTGCCAGGCTCCCCCCACCGAATTTGCTATAGCCATGACTATTTTCGCAGTGCCCTGCACGAAATCGCCCACTGGTGCGTGGCTGGCGCAGCGCGGCGGCAACAGGAAGACTACGGTTACTGGTATGCACCGGATGGCCGCAGTGCGGATCAGCAGGCGGAGTTTGCCCAGGTGGAAGTCTATCCTCAGGCTTTGGAGGCGCTTTTCTGTGCCGCCTGCGGGCATGATTTCCGGGTGTCGTTGGATAACCTGAATGGCGATGGCGGTGATGAAGTGGCCTTCGCCTTGAAGGTAAAGGCGAAAGCCGAGCGCTTGTTGGCCGAAGGCCTTGCCGAACGACCGGCTCGCTGGTGTGAGGTGCTAAAAGCGGCGTATGGCCGCGAGGGCGTGTCTTTGCATCACGCTTTGCAGTCGCTGTTTGCGTAATCCGACTAAAGCCGCCCGCTGCGTTTTAACGCCAGGTATAGATGGTTCAATTGCTGCGGCATGTTTTGCGGTGTGGCACTGGTGACCAGGGCGCCGGCGTGCCGCAGGCGGGTGTGCAGCTGCTCGCGCTGTTTCTGTTCCTGGGCGTCGGCACAGACGGTCAGCGCCTGATCGAAATCCTCCACCGGCTGACGGGCCAGAGCTTCTTGTTCAGGCAGCAGCATGTCGGCAATCAGCACCAGATGGTGGCGGCGCATCAAGCCGACGGCGCTGAGCAGGTCATCCAGGTCTTCGTGTTGCAGCCGTGTCACCAGCACTACCAACGCCCGTCGGCGGCTGTGGCGAACCAGTTGTCGGGCGGCCAGGCTGAAGTCGCTGGCGTGCTGGCTGGGGTGCAGATCGTAGAGCCCGTTCAGCAAATGATTGAGACCATTCTGGCCCTGCACTGGCGGTAGCCAGCGTGGCTGATCACCGGAGAACAGCATGGCGCCGGCCTTGTCTTTCTGTTTGAGCGCACTCCAGGCCAGCAGCAGCGAGGCATTGAGCGCATGGTCGAAGCCGGTGAGTTTGCCCACCGGCATGCCCAGGCGCCGGCCGCCATCCAGCATGATCAGTACTTGCTGATTCTGCTCATCCTGATACTCACGGCTGATCAAACTGCGGCGGCGGGCAGTGGCTTTCCAGTCGATCTGACGCAGGCTGTCGCCGGGGTGATACTCGCGCAACTGGTGAAATTCCATACCTTCGCCACGGCGGGGCTTGAGGCGACTGCCGGTAAGCAGAAAGGAATGGTTGGCGTCCAGCTGCGTCTGGCTGATGCGGGAAAAATCCGGGTACACCGGCACGATGCAATGGGCCGGGCAGGTTTTGCGCAGGGACCAGAAGCCCAGCTGGCTGGGGAACCAGAATTCCAGATCGCCGAACGCCACCGGGCCACGCCGGCTGGGCCGGTAGTGGTAAGTGAATTCGGTGAGTTCATTCTCCGCACGGGTTAGCTGGCAGGGCAGGCCGGTGAGTGGATCATCGCCGGGGTGGTGGTCTGCCAGTGTGACCCGCGCCGGCAGTTCGGCGGAGGGAATGCGTACCTTGATCGCGTGGGGCTGTTGCACGGACAGGGCATTGGGCACGATACGCTCCGCCGACGGTGCTGGCCGGCGCCAGCCGTGGAGCAGGTCGAGCAGGGCAAAGGCCGCCAGAATCGCCCCGGCCGCCCACCACAGCAGGCTCGCGATACTGCCGCTGAAGAACAGCAGGAAGATCGCGCTCAGGGCCCAGAGGGCAACGGCGAGAAGCAGGCGAGGTGCAGGCTTCATTGCCGCGGCGCTTCCACCTGGTCGAGCAGACGGGCCAGGGCGGTTTCCGGGGTCTGGCCTTCGATTTCTGCGTCGGCGCTGAGCTGAATGCGATGGCGCAGCACCGGGCGGGCCACTTGCTGGATGTCGTCCGGGGTGACGAAGTCACGGCCTTCAAACAGGGCTTGCACGCGGGCCGCCCGGGCCAGGGCAATACTGGCGCGGGGGCTGGCGCCATGGCTCAGGCCGTTGAAATCGCGTGTGGCACGAACGATGCGCAAGGCATAGTCCAGCACTTCGGCGTCAATCAGTACGTCGTTGCTGAGCGCTTTCATGGCCTGCAAGCCGGCCGCATCGGTGGCCGGGCTCAAGCTGTCCACGTCCAGGCTGGCGCGGATGGTGCCGTCGAGCACCATATTCACCAGGCGGGTTTCGTCGTCATGACCGGGGTAATCAATCAGCACCTTGAACAGAAACCGGTCCAGCTCTGCTTCCGGCAGCGGGTAGGTGCCTTCCTGGTCCAGCGGGTTCTGGGTAGCGAGCACCATGTAGGGTTCGTTCAGGGTAAAGGCTTTGCCTTCGATGGTGATCTGCCGTTCCTGCATCACTTCCAGCAGTGCCGCCTGGGTCTTGGCCGGGGCGCGGTTAATCTCGTCTGCCAGCAGCAGCTGGGTGAACGCCGGGCCGCGCCGGATACGGAATTGTTCGGTTTTCTGGTCGTACATGGCGTGGCCGGTCACGTCGGTGGGCATCAGGTCCGGGGTGAACTGGATGCGATTGAAGTCCAGCTCCAGTACTCGCCCGAGGCTGCGCACCAGCAACGTCTTGCCCAGGCCGGGCACGCCTTCAATAAGAACGTGGCCGCCGGAAATCAGTGCGATCAACACTTCACGGACGACCTGTTGCTGGCCAATCAATACCTGATTGAGCCGGCTTTCAATGTCGTGGGCCAGGGCGGCCGCATCGGCGAGGGTGGCGGGTTGGCTCATGCTGTTGTCCTTTTGCGTTTCAACTGACGACGTTGACGTGTATGTCCGCGTCACTGCACCTGTGAGAGCGTATCAGTGACTGCAATTTTTCAGCGATTGTAATAATGAGACCTGCTGCGTGAACTGGTCCCGGGTTTCCGGTTGCATCTGCAGGGCCGCTTCCAGTTCTTTGGCTGGCACCGATAATGTTTTTGCGGCCAGTGCCAGCGCCTTGTCACGCTGGTGATGAAAACGGACCAGGTGTTGTTCCGCCTGCTTGCGCAAAACGTCTACCAGGGCTGCCTGCTGGTTGGTGCGCCACTGGAAATAGCCACTGGCGTGCAGGTGTTGCAGGTAGTCGCGGCTGTGTTCGTCGCGGGCTTCCTGGCGTGTACCCTGGCGGGGAATGCGGTACCACAACCACAGGCCCAGCAGCACCAGCAGGGCAACGCCCAGCGCCGGGGCTTTCAGCCACAGCCACTGGGCCAGTGGTGGCATGGCCACCGAGCGCACAAACCACACCGGCTCATCCGCGGTGAGCCAGGCCAGTAGCCAGGCATGATCGAAATAGAGCAGGCGCTCGTTGGACCACAGGCTCAGGTCGGTTAGCACGGAAATCTGTCCGCTGCCCAGGCCGAGTTGCACCAGCTGGCTACCGTAATCGTTGTCTGCGTAGGCGGTCACCTCCACCGGCCATTCCAGGTGTGGCGTCTCGCCTTCTTCATCATCCCAGCTGTCATGCCAGATGACGTAATCGCTGAATAGCTGCACACGTCGGTCAGGTGCGTTGTCACCCACATGCAGTCCAAGAGGCGCGGGCTCCGGTGGCGCGTCACAGACCAGCCGTGCACATGCATCACGCAATTCCTCGTTGTCGCTTTGCAGGCAATATTGCAAGGGGCTGTCCACAAAAACGGGCAAGGCCATGATCAGATCCCGGACCGGATCCTCTTCAATGGATTCGCTGGGCACCGGGGAGTCCCAGACGGTGATGCCGAGCGGGAACAGCAGCGGATCATTGTCTTGCCAGTCTGCGTCACTGGCATCGGATGCCTCGATAAGCGACGGGAGCGGGCGGGCTTCCACCACCAGTTCGCCGCCGTCTTGCACCCATTCCAGCAGGGTGCTGACCTGGCTGGGGGTGAGCATGCCGCGGTGTTTATCGATCACCAGTGTGGTGCCAGTGTCGGGTAACGGGAACAGGGCCGCAGCACTGAGAATCCGTTCAGAGGGCTGGCCCCGTTGTGCCAGCCAGCGTTGCGCGGCGCTGTAGGGGTTGCGGGTGATGCTGCTGTCCGGGGTGACTCGCTGCATGTAGGTGACTGGTTCGGTCAGGGCGTAGTAGCCCGCGATCATGGCGACCAGCAGGGTGGCAAGCAGCCAGGGGAAAGCACGGCGCAGGTGGGCCTTACGCATGGTTTGCCTCCAGCCTGTCCATTTGCTGCCAATGCTGCATCAGCGTGCGCACCTGCTCGTCGCTGACCGGGCGGTGAGCCCAGGCGGTGCTGATCCAGGCCTGGGTCAGGCGCTGGAGGTAGGCAATGGGTAGCGGGTCGCCGTGATGCTGTTGCAGGGTGCGCAGGCACTGCTGCTCGGTGCTGCCTGCGGCCAGAGCTACCGGGTAGCGGGCCAGAATACCGGCCAGGGCGGCGCGCATCAGTATGGCCAGGGCGCCGCGGATGTCACCGGCCTTGAGCGCATCGTCCACGGCCCGGTTCAGGTTTTTCGGCAGGCTGCGTTTGCGAATATCCAGCCCGGCCACGTGGGTGGGGATAACAGGGCGGTTGCGGGTGCTGTGGCCGCGCAGGCCAAATTGGTTGGCCACCTTGAGGATTAACCACAGGGCCAGGGCAATAAAGAGGGCCCAGAAAATGGTCCACAGCAAGGCATCCGGTATATTCAGCGGCGTGCTGTTAGTCTCGGCGTCCTCATCGTCCAGATTATCAAACAGGAACCGCCAGATTTTCTCCATCAGGCTCTCGGATTCGCTGTCGTCCTGATTAATCCACTGCCGCTCGGTCTTTTCTTGCAGCGGCATGAACTCCGGGCTGGCCAGCAGCTCGATGACTTGCTGTTGCTCGGCTTGTGAGCTGTGGGCTGGTGGTGTCGTTTCGGCTTTGGCGGGTTCCATGGACGGCACCAACAGCAGGATCAACAAAGCGCCGACCACTCTTCTGGCCGCGCTGGCCGCCCGGCGCCGCTTGCCCAGCCGGGTGAGCCCCAGTTGCAGGTCCCAGCCTTCCAGCCAGGTGCGTTTGTTCAGATACAGGGCAAAGCCACAGGCCACATAGAGGGGTTCGGTGATGCACAGCATCAGGTAAAAGCACAGCCCGGAGATAGCCAGCTGCAGCGCACTCTGGTCGTAGAACCAGTCGCTCAGTTCCAGGTTGAACTGCCAGGGCACCAGCATATAAAGCAACGCCATCAGCCCGAGCGTCATGAATTGCTCCAGGTGCAGCACCAGCAGGGTCAGCATGCCTGCCCGGTTGGACGGATAGCTGTTGAGTACTTTCAGCCGCTGGCTGGCGGTGTCACCTTTGACTTGTTCAAGCTGCCAGACGCTGGCATTGAAGCTGCGCATGGGGCTCAGGCGTCGCCAGGTGAGCTGGCCAGCCAGCCCCGGTAGCGCGTAATGACGCCAGCGTTTCAGCAAGGCCCTCAGGGTGAGGGTTTCACCGAACAGGGCGTGGCTGTAAAAAGCCAGCAGCGGCCGCTCCCAGAGGGGTTTGAGCCACCAGAAGATAAACAAGGGCCACAGGCTGTTGTTCAGGGCAGCCATGGTTAACAGTAGGGCATAGGGTACGGCGGTAAAGAGTAACCAGACACGCGTAATAGGCCCGGCCCAGTGGCGGTAAAACTGGGTGCCAAGGTCCGCTGCTTGCCAGGGGCTGCGTGGTGCCAGCCGGGCGCTAGCCTTTTCGAGTTCCATCCCGTCCCCCGAAGAAAAGATACAGATACAAAAGCGCCCAGCAGGCCGCTCCCACGCTGTATTTGATGGTTGGCGCCAGGTCCCGTGGTGACCAGAACGCTTCGATAAAGGCGGCCAGCAATAACAGGGCAAAGACCCCGTACATGGTGGGCAGTGCATCCTTGGCGGCCAGTCGCAGGGCGTCCAGCCGTGACCAGGGCCCGGGGGCAATAATGGCCCAGCCGAGGCGCAACCCGGCCCCACCGGCCAATACAATGGCGGTCAGCTCTGGTGCGCCGTGGGCAATCACAAAGGTAAAGAACGGTTCTTGCGCGCCCACGTTGATAAGGTGTCCGGCGGCGGCGCCGAAGAAGCTGCCATTGAACAGCATTACCACCAGTGCGCCCACGCCCAGCAGTAGCCCGCTGGCAAAGGTGCGGAAGGCGATGCCAATATTATTCTGGATGTAGTGGCCGAACATCATCACGTCGTCATCGCCGCTACGCTCGTTCTTCATGTCCGCCTGGTTTTCCGGCTGATACATGCTTTCCAGATTGGTAATGCTGGCTTCGTCGACCACGGTGTAGATCATTTCCGGTTGTTGATGCACCAGCACCCACACCAGTGCCATCGAGAGTACAAAGGCCAGGGCGCTGACCAGGTGCCAGCGCCACTGCCGGCGCACCGCCTGGGGGAAGCCGCTGGCGATAAAAGTGCCGATGCGATCTGCCAGGGATGGGTTGTAGCGGTACAGCTGGCGATGGGCACGCAATACCAGATTGTTGAGGAATTGCTGCAGCTGCACGCTGTAGCCTCGTTCCCGTGCCAGCGCCAGTTGGTGGCAGAGCTTGCGGTAATCGGTGACAAAGGTGTCCAGGGTGAGCTTGTTCTTCTTGCTCACATGCAGGGACTCCAGCTGCTCGAGCTGGCGTTCCAGTGCTTGCCATTCCGGCCGGTATTGCTGTTCGAAACGGGCCTGTTTCATGTGGGCCCCTGTACCAGGTAACGGCTGACGGCATTCAGACGCTGCAACGCCAGTGCCGGTGCCAGTTCGGGGTACGCCAGTTGCGCCAGCTCCTGCTGGCGGGCTTCGGAAAAGCGGTCATGGCGTTCATGGAAGGCGAGCAGGGCAAGCTGGTCATCCCGGCTCAAGGACCAGTCCGGAGCGAGGGTGTCGCCCTGGGCCTGTTCCTGAATCTGTGGGGTTTCTTCGATATGAACAACCAGGGTGTTGGCGGCCATGTCGCCAAGCCGCTGGTAACGAGGGCTGATCAGCGTGCAGATAAACCCGAGCAGATAAAACAGCGGGAACGCATCGGCAGTGCGCAGCAGGTTGCGAATCAGGCTGCCGTTGAAGCTCAGCGGGCTGCCATTGGCATGAACCACCACCAGCCCCATGGCTTTCTTGCCAGGTGTTTGCCCGTGGCGGAAGGCTTCAAACAGGGTGGGGTAAAACCATTCCAGCACGAACGCCATGATCAGCAGCAGGCCCATGCCGGCTTTGCCCAGTGCCGCGAACACCGCGGCCAGTGCACCGTAAATCACCAGCCGAATAGCCAGATCGATGGCGTAGGCCAGCGCCCGGGGCACCGGCCCGGCCAGCGACAGGCTGAGCATGGCGCCTTCCGGTGTTTCTACTTCCAGGCGTTCATCAATCAGCATTCTGGCCCTGACGAATTTGTAGTGCGGCAAACACAAAGAGCATGACAGTCAGGGTCGTTTTGGCAATCGCCAGGGTGCGCACCGGGGGCGGATCCAGCAGCTGGACCGCATAGCCACAGAAATAAAACAGCAGCAGGAAACACAGCCAGGTGGCCTGGCGCCGGTTGCCGCTGATAGCAGCAGGCATCATCAATAGCAGGGGACCGTACAGCACTAGCGCGATGATAAGGCTGGAGACAATGTGCGCGTCCGGCGGTGCCAGAGTGAACAGGCCGCTGATGCCGACGAGCAGGAGCAACGCGTAGCTGATACGAAGTAAAACAAGATTCATCAGGAAGCCTTCAGTTGGCGGGCCAGTAACGCCAGGCGTTTGCCCAGTGCGCGTGCCAGGGTAATTTCGTGCTCCGTCAGTGCCGGGTCACCCTGGCTGCCGGAAACGTGAGTGGGGCCATAGGGCGTGCCGCCGCTTTGGGTATCCAGCAAGGCGGCTTCGGAGTACGGCACACCGGCCAGCACCATACCGTGGTGGAGCAGGGGCGTCATCATGGAAAGCAGCGTGCTTTCCTGGCCGCCATGCAGGCTACCGGTGGCGCTGAACACGCCGGCGGGTTTGCCGATCAGGGTGCCTTTCATCCATAGCTCGCTGGTCTGGTCGATGAAATATTTTAATGGTGCCGCCATGTTGCCAAAGCGGGTGGGTGAACCCAGAGCCAGGCCCTGGCAACCGGCCAGATCATCCAGCGTCGCGTAGGGCGCACCTTGATCGGGTATCGCCGGCTCGCTGGCTTCGCAGTTGGCGGACACGGCCGGGACCGTGCGCAGGCGCGCTTCCATTCCGGTGCTTTCGATACCGCGAGCCACCTGTTGCGCCAGGTTGGCAACACTGCCGTTGCGGCTGTAGTAAAGCACCAGCACATAATCGGTCATGGGCGATTCAGTCCAGTAACTGCAGGGCGTTTTCCGGGGGGCGACCCAGCACCGCCTGATCGCCTTTGACGACGATGGGGCGTTCAATCAATTTCGGGTACTGAGTCATCGCCGCGATAACGTCAGCATCGCTGCTTTGCGCAGACAGGCCTGCGGTCTTGTAGTCCGCTTCCTTGTTGCGTACCAGATCATGGGCATGGGCAAACCCCAGCTTGCTGATCAGGCTTTTCAATGTGGCGGTATCCGGAATATCGTCCAGATACTTTACGATAGTGGGGGTAACACCGTTCTCTTCCAGTAACGCCAGCGTCTGACGTGATTTTGAACAGCGCGGGTTGTGGAAGATAATGTAGTCGCTCATGGGATTGCATATCCTGTTTCGTAACGCTGCCATTGTAAGCTGCACACGTGCGGTGGCAAGGGGTCAACCAGAGAGGACGCGTAGAGCATGGAGAATGAGCAACCGGTAATTCCGGTGCACGCCCGGTTCGATTCCATCAAGGCGTTTTTTGCCCTGCTGGTGCGCCAGTTCAATGAAGACGGTTGCCGGCAAAGTGCTGCGGCGCTGACCTATACCACCCTGTTTGCCATCGTCCCGGTGATGACCGTGAGTTTTGCGGTGCTGTCGTCGGTGCCCGCCCTGAAAGACAAGGGCACCCAGTTCCAGACCTGGGCGTTCGAATATTTTGTGCCGTCCGCAGGCAATATGCTGCTCGATCACCTGCAGTCCTTCGCCAAACAGGCGGCGAACCTGACCGGGCTGGGCATTGTGTTTCTGGTGGTCACTTCCATCCTGATGTTGAGCACGGTTGAGCAAACCCTGAACCGTATCTGGAAAGTGCAGACCCCGCGCAAAGGCTTGACCAGCTTGTTGATGTATTGGGCGGTGCTGTCATTGGGGCCGATTTGTCTGGGCCTGGGGCTGGCGATCTCGTCGTATCTCACCTCGCAGGCCATCTTCAGCGACACGGTGGGCTACCTGGGCGGGGTGCGGTTATGGCTGTCCTTGCTGCCGTTCCTGTTCACCACCGCCATGCTGACGCTGATGTATACGGTGGTGCCCAATACCAAGATTCCGTTACGCCAAGGTGTGCTGGGGGCCGCGGTGGCCGCGCTGCTGTTCGAACTGGCGAAAGGGGGCTTCACTTTTTTCATCAAGCAGGCGCCCAGTTATGAAGTGGTGTATGGCGCCTTCGCTGCCGTGCCGGTGTTTCTGCTGTGGATTTATATTTCCTGGACCATTGTGCTCGGTGGTGCGGAGCTGGTGCGTGCGTTAGTGGTCTTTCAGGAACACCGTCGCCAGGTGCCGCGCATGCACGCTCTGGTGCGCCTGCTCAATGTGTTCTGGCAGCGCCAGCAAAATGGCAAGGTGCTGCGCAGCAAGGAAGTTCGCAAGGTGATGCAGGAATCCGGAATCAGCCAATGGGATGAATTTCGCAACCTGCTGGTGAATGCGAAGCTGATCCGGCGCACAGAAGAAGGCGGTTACATGCTTAGCCGGGATCTGCGTAATCTGTCTCTGGGGCAGTTGGTGGCCATGCTGCCGTGGCCGGCCCATACCCAGCTAAGAGTGCGGCAACAGCAGGCGCCGTTGCCCTGGGAGGCTGCGCTGAAGACACGAATGGATCAGGCCCGGGAAGGCATGATGGCACCGCTGGATATCAGCCTGGATACGCTATTCAGCAAGCCGGAGAATCCAACAGACGACAACGCAGAGCCGAACAGGGCCTCTGCCGACATTGACCACGAGGACAAGCATGACGGTTAAGCATGTACTGGTGAGCGGTATTGTGCAGGGTGTAGGCTACCGGGCCTGGACGCGCCAGGAAGCCATACGTCGCAATCTCACCGGCTGGGTACGCAATTGTGCAGACGGCCGGGTAGAAGCGCTGCTGGAAGGCGAAAGCGGTGCGGTGGATGACATGCTCGATGCCATGCATCAGGGGCCGGCGCTGGCACAGGTGGAAAGGATTCTGGTGGAAGAGGGTAGCGATCATGACGATGCCCCCCGTTCCAATCACTTTGAGGTAACCCGATGAAACAGGTTGAGCTGGTCAATGGTGACCTGCGTTTTCCTGCCCTGATGGCCGGCAATGGTGAGCCGGTGATTCTGTTGCATGGTTTTCCCGATACCCACGAAAACTGGGCGGTGCAGATCAATGCCCTGGCGGATGCCGGTTATACGGCTATCGCACCGGCTCTGCGCGGCTATGCGCCCAGTTGCCAGCCCGGTAACGGCGATTATTCTCTGTATGCTGCGGTGGACGACCTGATGGTCTTTGCTGCGCAGCTGGGCGGCCGTGTGCATCTGGTTGGGCACGACTGGGGGGCTGCTGTGGGGTATCTGGCCTGCGCCCAGTCCCCGGAGACCTTCTGCTCGTTCAGTGCCTTGTCTATTCCGCCTATCCGGCGTATTCCTCAAGCGTTATTGAAAGTGCCGGAGCAAGTATTGCTGAGCGGCTACATGCAGTTTTTCCAGCTGCCGCTGGCCCCGGAAGCCTGGCTCAAACGTGGCGACCTGGATGGCGTTGAAGCCCTGTGGCGGCGCTGGTCGCCGGATTGGGAGCCGGAGCTCTATCTGGACAATGCCAAACACACCCTGGCGGAGCCCGGGGTGATCAGTGCGGCCCTGGCCTGGTACCGGTCCCTGTTCAAGGTGTGGAAAAAAGAACATCGCAAGGCAAGGGCTTGGCTGGGGCAGGATATTGCCACCCCCACCCAGATCCTGATTGGCGAGAACGATGGCTGCATGAGCCCCAAATTGCTGGAGCACACGCTGGTAGGAAGCGACTTCAGTGGTGGCGTGGAGCTGCAAACCCTGGCCGATGCCGGGCATTTTCTGCATCTGGAGCAACCGGAGGCGGTAAACCGCCATCTGATTCGGTTGCTCAATAACACCCGCTGCGACTGAAACCGGCTCAATGAGCCGGCAAGCGGGAAGGTACCGGTAACGCCAAGCTCGACCCTCCGCGGGTCGGGTTTTCGCCCCCTTCATACTCTGCGCTATACTACGCGCCCCTATTTTCCCAGCAGGAGTGATCCCATGACGGTGATTCGCCAGGATGACCTGATTCAGAGCGTGGCAGATGCCTTGCAGTACATCTCGTACTACCATCCGGTGGATTTCATCCGCGCGGTGAAAGAAGCCTACGAGAAGGAAGAGAGCAAGGCCGCCAAGGACGCCATGGCGCAGATCCTGGTCAACTCCCGTATGGCTGCCATGGGCCGTCGCCCGATCTGCCAGGACACCGGCATCGTGACCGTGTTTGCCAAGGTGGGCATGAATGTCACTATTGAAGCGTCCCCTGAAGGTGAAAGTATGAGCCTGGACGACATGATCAACGAAGGGGTGCGTCGCGCCTACAACCACCCGGACAATGTCCTGCGTGCCTCGGTGCTGGCGGACCCGGATGGCAAGCGTGCCAACACCAAGGACAACACCCCGGCGGTGATCAACTACTCCATCGTCCCCGGCGACACCCTGGAAATCGATGTGGCGGCCAAAGGTGGCGGTTCCGAAGCGAAATCCAAGTTCGCCATGCTCAACCCGTCTGATTCCGTGGTGGACTGGGTGCTGGAACAGATTCCCAAGATGGGCGCCGGCTGGTGTCCGCCGGGCATGCTGGGTATTGGTATCGGCGGCACCGCCGAGAAAGCCATGCTGATTGCTAAAGAGTCCCTGATGGACCCCATCGACATCCACGAGTTGCAGGCCCGTGGTGCCCAGACCCGCTCTGAAGAGCTGCGTCTGGAACTGTTCGAAAAAGTGAATGCCCTTGGTGTGGGTGCCCAGGGCCTGGGTGGCCTGACCACCGTGCTGGATGTGAAAGTGGTGGATTACCCCACCCACGCGGCCAACAAGCCGGTAGCCCTGATCCCCAACTGTGCCGCTACCCGTCATGCTCACTTCATTCTGGATGGCTCCGGCCCGGCCGACCTGAAAGCACCTGACCTGGAAGAATGGCCGGACATTGCCTGGGGCAACGACGAAGGCGCCAAGCGGGTAAACCTGGACACGGTGACCCCGGAAGAAGTGCAGAACTGGGAACCGGGCGACACCTTGCTGCTGTCCGGCAAGTTGCTCACCGGCCGCGATGCCGCTCACAAGCGCATGGTGGACATGATCTCCAAAGGCGAAAAACTGCCCGTGGACTTCACTAACCGCTTTATCTATTACGTAGGCCCGGTGGATCCAGTCGGTGACGAAGTGGTTGGCCCGGCAGGCCCGACGACTGCTACCCGCATGGACAAGTTCACCCGCACCATGCTGGAAGAAACTGGTCTTATTGGCATGGTCGGCAAGGCTGAGCGTGGCGACACCGCCATCGAAGCCATCAAGGACAACAAGGCCGTGTACCTCATGGCCGTGGGCGGCGCCGCCTACCTGGTGTCCAAAGCCATCCGCAAATCCCGCGTGGCAGCCTTTGAAGACCTGGGGATGGAAGCCATCTACGAATTCGAAGTGGAAGACATGCCCGTCACCGTGGCGGTCGATTCCACCGGTGAATCCGTACACAAGACCGGCCCGGTCATCTGGAAACAGAAGATCGCTGAAAAGAGCGCGTAGTAGGTACTACGCCGCTCGCCCAAAAAAACCGTGCTTTCTGCGCGGTTTTTTTGTGGGCGAGCGGCTGCAACACGCCAACGGAAAACCTAAACCGTAGGAGCGTCGCTCGCGGCGCGATTCCAAACCGTGTAGGAGTCCCACTCGAGGGACGAATCCCACCCTAGATAACACGACAAACCTGGCAATCAACCTCGAAGGTTTAACGTCCCCACCAACCTGATTATCCCGCTCTAAATCCCTTTTTCACCCGCACACAAGTTGAATATGTAGGATATGGCTTACAGATTTTTGTAAGTTGCTGAGATAAAGTGAATTTTCAGAAAAGCGGATGCAAGAAAACTCCGAGTAAAAATTCCTGTTCAACACGCAAGTGCAAGAAAAGTCCGTTGAGAGTGATTCCTGCCTGTGGGATAAATCACTGATTGGGTGATGGTTTTATGTGGTTCTTGAGCAGGGTCGGATCGGGGATATACAGCAAAGTGATATATCGCATCTGCAATTGAAGACGCTGTTAAGCATTAATGAATGCTTTGATTATAATGTGGCGTTTGTGAGGGGTCGTGGTCAAAAGATTTTTTGTTGCTCTTGCTGTACTGGCTTGCTTTATCTTTTTAGTTCAGGCAAATACAAGAGCTTATACCATTTGGTATGAGTATTTGATGAGTGATATCGACAGTTCAACTGAAGGTAAGATTTTCAGTATTCGAAAAGATTATGTAAGTGGGTCTAGTCGTGGGCCAGGCTTTTATAGATATCACTTTAATTATATTTACTATATAGATGGGGCCCCATATACGGGCCACATCTTTAGTCATGAAGGGCTTGCTATTCCCGAAGATGTAACGGGAAAGTATTCAGAGGCGTCGGTTGTGACTATTCATTATGATTCTGATAATCCATATTATTCAGCAATAGAAGTCCGCGATCCAGGATTCAGAATGTATGGTGCTTTTTTGCCATTAATTTTTTTCTTTGTATACGTCGTAGTAGTTCCATTTCTATGGAGGGGTGAAGTTGCTTAACAAGAGCATGGTACGGATAAATTTCCGCTGCGCTTCAATTTTCCGAAAATTCTGGCGTTAAGCATCTTGGAAATATGGAAGTGAGGAGCGTGAATAAACCAATAACCGCTTATGCCTTATGCTTGTATTTGGTTGGCGCGGCTATTTATAGCTTGGCAGGCTTGTCTTGGTCGGCTCCTCCTGCCTTGTTGGCGATGGCTATCATTTATCAACTCTTAAGGTTGGTGGCAGGAACTGCATTGTTCTTCCGCTTCGGTATTGCTCCATATTTATTGGTGGTGATTCTGCTGTGGTCTGTTGTTGCAACACTCCTGGGTTACAGTGCGAATCCGGTATCTCACCAATCCGCATATGTAATTATCTATGCGGTTGTTAGCACACTATTCCTTGCCTCTATTGTTCTATATTCATTTTCCTTAAAGAGGAAGGGGTACTTTTGGGTGGGAAAAGTGCTTAACAAGCGGCGGCAAACGGATCAAACTTCCGTTCGTTCCTCACTCCAATTTTCCCGCTGCGCCGGGCGTTATGCAGAGAAGAAATGAGAAGCATCGAATATAGTCATGGTTTTATGGGTTATGTACTTCGTTACCTTGGGGCGCCAGTTCTGATTCTTCTTTCAGGACTGTTTATCTTTATTGACTACTTGATATTGGTAAATTGGGAATCAAAAGATTCTCTTGTGAATATGACTGTCTTGCCCGCTATTTCTTTGTTTATGATTCCGCTGTTATGGGGTGGTGCGTGGATGTGCCTTTCTCATGGGCGCTCCTTTACCTGTTCATATGAAATAACTCCAAATGAACTTAAGGTCTTCGAGAAGGGTAAGGAGATATCTGCAATAAATATCCCCTTTTCAGAAATTCGATACAGGTGGTTGTTCAAAGCTTTTCTTGTCTCTCATGAAGACTTGGAGGGTGGGTCCGTTATCTTGATGAATAATGCCCAGAGAGAATCTATGTCCTTTTCAGAGATTAAGGATGTGTTGCTTCCCCTCGGCAATACTAGGAAGGTATTGTGGTAATGCATAACAAGCGGTGGCAGGCAGACCAAATTTCCGCTCCTACGTCGCTCCAATTTCACTGCTGCGCCGGGCGTTGAGGTTTAAGTGATTAGGATCCTTCGATCTGACCGAGCGTACGTTAAGATTTTCAGGGACCGGATGACTATTGAAAGTCTCGAAGGTGGTGGACGTCCGTACGAGGCATTGCCGGTCCTGCCATTTACTACCCGCCGTCTTTTGGTCGGGCAGTTCGATGTGGCGGAGCATTGCCTGCAGCAAGGTTTGAAGCGGCTTGGTAAGAATGGATGGCTGAAGCCTGGGGCGCAGCTCATAGTCCAGCCTATGGAAATGGCAGACGGAGGTCTCAGCCAAGTTGAAGAACGTGTAATCATGGAGATGGCGCATGGTGCCGGGGCCAAACGTGTATTGCTGTGGGTGGGCGGGGAGCTTTCCAGGCAAGAGGCGTTGAACAAGCTTGAGGCCTTATAACGAGCCAGTGAAGCTGCTCATGCATAGGGAGTTGTGGTGCATATTTGTGAGGCTGATAGATTGATTCTGCGGCGGTTGTCCCTTGATGACGTTCCCGCGTTGGCCGAAATTCTCAGCGACCCTGATGTGATGAAATACTCGGTTCGAGGTGTTTGTGATGAAGCCGCCACACACAAGTTTATCGAGTGGTGTTTGGCTTGTTACGACTCACATGGCGTTGGTCCATGGGCTCTCATCGATAAGACATCTTCTGAACTGATCGGGTTCTGCGGTGTTGGGCCAGAATGGGTCGATAATGTTGAGGAGGCTAATCTTGGCTATCGGCTGGCTCGTCGCTATTGGAATAAAGGGTTGGCATCTGAAGCGGCCAAATCCGTCCTTGACTATGTTTTCGGTAAGGGCCTGTTCAGTTCAGTGGTCGTTATCATAGAGCCTGAGCATGCGGCATCGCTTAAGGTTGCTGAGAAGGCAGGGTTTTCTCGCTTCGATGCCGTGGAATTTCATGGTCGGCCTGTAAGGTTATACCGATTGACCTCGGAGCAATGGGGAGCATCGCATAACAATGCCATGCATGTGACAAGGGCATGATGGCGGGCAAACTCCTTGCTGCGCCTGCAATTAGAAGTTCGGGCTCAGATGCCCTCCCGAATTTCAAACTCTACCATCGCTATTTCTGCACTTCATAATCCGGTGCACCACTCTTCTCATGCTGGCGCCCATGTCAGGCATTAAAGATCCCGAGGATTAGGTCTTGCATCGTGCATATGAGGAAAATATGAAAGAGCTAACCCATTATACGCGTGAATTTCCATCGAGAACGTCGCTGTCACAACGTGGGGAAAGTGAGTGAGATCTGTATTTCTATTGGTTGCTTTGTTGTCTGTATGCCTTCCTGTGTCAGCTAATTCCTTATGTGAGCCTGAGGATGAAGTGGTTTTTGCATGTGAAATCGGAAGCAAAACTGTTTCAGTATGCATGACTGAAAAGGGCCGGGTTGAGTATGTATACGGGGCTGGTGGCACAGTCGAATTAGAATTGAACTCGCCACTCTTCAGTAGCACGGCTTGCCCTGGTGGTGGAATAAGCCGATTGAGGTTCAAGAATGGAAACTACAACTACATCGTTTACGATGTCATGTGTCATTCAGGCGGAATTGGCGAGAACCAGCGGAGCAAGTCAGATTTCGCCGGGCTTGTCGTGCTGAACCAAAGCGACGTCGTTTTCAATAAAACGTGCACCTCCTTTCAGGATGGAGTGTTTGGCGTTAATTCGGGTATTCTTCCTGAAAGCGTTGGAAAAGAGGACTTTGATTATAATATCCCGTAATGCGGGAACGCTTTTTAAGAGTGACGTTAAATCAGGTTTTCCCCTTGCCTCGTGCCTCAAGTTCACTATAGAAAGAGCAATCAGGTTAACTCGTTAACGTCTTCCTGGACTCACTAATGACCGACACTTTCCAGCCTCTCTGGCTTAAATCACTCTTTCTGCTTGGGGTGAGCCTGCTATTCACCCACGAACTGGATGCCATGACCCACAGCGAATGGCGTGTGCTTCCGCTGACTAGCTGGATGGCGCCGGGGCTGGGTCGTGTGGTGTTTGTGGCGTTGCATGTGCCGATTTTTGCGCTGGTGTTGGGTTGGCTGACCAGCAGGTTGCCGGAGCGGGCGGTGCAGGGGCAGTTCTGGATCTCAGTGTTTTTGGTGGTTCATGCCGGTTTGCATGTGGCCTTTAGTGGGCTGCCGCACTATACCTTTGCGGGCATTCTCTCCAGTACACTGATTTTTGGCGCTGCGTTGTTTGGTGTCGCCTACCTTTGGGGGCGTTACTGGATTCGTAGAGACTAGAGTAAACGCTTTCTTGACCGAGGTCGGTATATGCCCGCAATTAGGAAGGGGGCTGGAGGTTGTGGCCAGGGTGGAACCGCTGCTTCTGCAGGTGTGCCTTTGGTGCTCCCAATATAGATAGAGTTGATGATGAGTGATATTACGTTTTCCCCGGACCAAAAAGCCCGGATGGTCAGCAAGATCAAAGCCTACTTTGATGAGGAGCTCTAGCAGGATATCGGCGGGTTCGAGGCGGAATTCTTGATTGATTTTTTTGCCAAAGAGATGGGGCCACATTTCTATAATCTGGGGAACCTCTGAATAACTCCTTGCGTGCTCAGTCTTCCAGGCTGGTTCGCAATCTAGGCGCGCTTTTGAAGGTGTATGTCCATCCATCGAAAAAGTGCAACAACGAGTGCGGGCCAGCCTGGAAGACCCGGAGGGCGCGGCCTTAAGCGCACATCTGCTGCGCCTTGCCTCTAAGAAAGGGAACCACCCTGTCTGTCGAGACAAGGCACAACAGCTGCACGCTTAAGGTCACGCTGAGCATGCAAGGAGTTATTCAGAGGTTCCCTGGCTCTGTTTGATGCCCAGCAGGTGCTCACCGAGAAGATGGACGAGGTGGGCTATGTGATGCAGGAACTGGAGAAGCCGGAAGTGTAAGGCGATCGTGGCAGGGCCTTCTTTGCCACGGTTAGATTTTGTTGTGGGCTAGGGGGCGGGCAGCAATCTCAGGAACTTTCCCTTTGTTGTGACCTCCCACCACAAAGGTTGGCGCTGAATTATTGGTTAGCCAGGCATTCATTTTCCCTTAGGTGCTCTTTGTTATGCCCCGAACCCTGTTGAAAACGTTTCCTCTTCTTGCTGCCATTTTGTTTCTTGGAGGTACTGCCATGGCTGATACAGCCCCGCAAGGCGCGTCTGCTGGCGCGGAACCGCCCAGACCCAAGGTCATTATCTTTGATGTGAACGAAACGCTGCTGGACCTGGAGTCCATGCGCTCATCCGTTGGCGAGGCGCTGGGGGGCAGGGAGGAGCTATTGCCGCTGTGGTTCTCGACCATGCTGCATAACTCCCTGGTCACCACGGTGACTGGGGAATATCACGACTTTGGCCAGATCGGTGTCGCCTCGTTGCTGATGGTAGCCGAGAACAACGATATTCCCTTGAGTGAGGAAAAGGCGAAAACGGCTATTGTGTCGTCCATTCTCAGCCTGCCGCCTCACCCGGATGTGAAACCGGGGCTCACTTCACTGAATGAGCAGGGTTTCAAGATTGTCAGCCTGACGAACTCGTCCAACGACGGGGTGAAGACCCAGTTTGAAAATGCGGGCCTGACGAATTTCTTCGATGCCCGTTACAGCATCGAGGATATCAAGATCTACAAGCCGGACCTGCGTGCCTATGAGTGGGTGCTGGAGCAGCTTGGCGTACAGCCTGAAGAGGCCTTGATGGTAGCGGCCCACGGCTGGGACGTGGCTGGCGCAAAGGAAGCAGGTTTGCAGACGGCCTTTATTGCCCGGCCCGGCAAGGCTCTCTACCCGCTGGCGAAGAAGCCCGATTACGTGGTCGAGGATGTCTCTGAACTGGCGGAGATCATGAAAGCGAAGTAAGCGGCGCCGGTGAGCGATTGCCGGTTGCTGATCGATAGGGAGTATCGATGAAAGAACCCCGGTTGGAGCCTTTGTTTCAAAGGCTGTGGCCGGGGTTTTTTATCGTTGGGATTGTGGTCTGAGGAGCGTGGGGCATTCGCGGTGGAACCGCCGCTCCCGCAAACACCGTTCCGTCATAAGCTTGAATTAGTCCGGGAGCCCGGCCCCATCCTTGGGGCGCGGAGATCAATCGTCAGGCTTTCCTGGGGTCACAGTATGAAGGCCTAGGGCTACCCGGACGACCAATATACTGTTCATTTGGTCAGTGGTCAAATAAGGTCAGTTACGAGTCGCGAGTGGCGAAAGGCAAAACCTCAACCCCCAAACCTTAATCCCGTTGCTGGCAGGGCACCTTTGGGTTTTGATCTTCGCAACTCGCTTGCGCCACCTGCAGGATCGCTTTCAGGCAAGTTCCTGCGGTGGCGGTAGGCTCAGCCCGCCCTCAGTTTCGGTTTGACCGTGATCAGCAGTGCCGGCAGCAGGGTCAGGTTGCTGAGCAGGGCGACCAGCATGGCCAGGCCGGTGAGCAGGCCGAAGTAGACGGTGGGGTTGAAGCTGGACAGGGCCAGGATGGAGAAGCCGGCAATGATGGTGAGCGAGGTGTAGTACATCGCTTTACCGATGGAGCCATGGCAGCGCTTCATGGTGGCCACGTAGTCGTTGTCTTTGGGGAGCTCTTCGTGGAAGCGGTGGATGTAGTGAATGGTGTCATCCACGGCGATGCCAATGGTGATGGCGGTGATGGTGATGGTCATCAGGTCCAGCGGCAGACCGATCCAGCCCATGAGACCCAGTACCAGTGACGCGGAGATCAGGCTGGGCACCATGCTGATCAGTGCCACCGGGATGCTGCGGAACAGGATCAGCAGCATGAACAGGATGGCGGCAAAGACATAACCCAGGGTCTTGATCTGAGAGTCGAACAGGCTCTGCAGCATGTTGTTGTAGAGCACCATGGCGCCGGTGAGGTGCACCTGTTCTGGCTGCAGGCCGAAGTCGCTTTGCAGGTCGGTGCGGATCTTGGCGAGCAGTTCGTTACGGTTCAGGTTCTTGTCGGAATCGATCACCCGTACGCTGATGCGCACCTGGTTACCGTCGTCAGACAAGTAGGGCTTGACCAGCTGGCTGCGCAAGTCATCCGGAATAAAACTGGCCAGCAACATCAGCTGCACATAGCTGAGCGGGCGGCCGTTGAGCTTTTCCGCTACTTCGTAGGTGGTGGCGATGGAGAGCACCTTGCCGGTTTCCGGCAGGGATTCCAGGTAGTCCTGAATGTCCACCAGCTGGCCCAGCCGGGCCGGGGTGAACCAGTAGGACCCCTTGAGCGGGTTGGGTTCGGCTTTTTTCGGGGTGGCGAAGGGGTCTGCACCGGCCTCGCTGGCAAAGGGGTCACTGTCGGCAAAAGGATCGGCGCTGTCTGCGGCGGCAGTGTCGCTGTTGGCAAAGGGATCCGCGTTGCCAGTCTCGTCAGCGCTGTCCGAGGCAAACGGGTCGCCGGGGCTGTCGTCCATGCTGTCGCCATCCCAGCCGGTGGCGGGTTGGTTGAGGGCAGCTTTCTGCGCGGTTGTGGTCTTGGGTGCATCGATGACGATATCCAGCGGGGTGGTGCCGCCCAGTTTGCGGTCGATCTGCAGCATGCCCTGATAGATTTCCGTGTCTTTCTGGAAATAATCAATAAAGCGATTTTCCACGGTCAGCCGGCTGACGCCCCACAGGGACGCGACGATCACGGCCAGCGCGACGATCAACAGAATGGGGCGGCGGCGTTCGGTAAAGCCGGCAAAAGCCAGGGTCAGCTCCCGGCTGAGGTCACGTCCCTGGCGGGGTTTGCCGGCGGATAGCGGGGCCAGCAGGGCGGGGAACACCAGAAAACAGACGATCAGTGACACGCCCAGGCCCAGGGTCATCATCCAGCCAAAGTCGATTACAGGGCGAATGCCGCTGATCACCAGGGAGGAGAAGCCCACCATGGTGGTGAGAATCATGTAGATGCTGGGGCGCATCATGTGGGCGGCGGTTTCGCGGATCAGCCATTTCTGGCTGGCGTCCGGGTTCTCTTCATGCAGCTCGCGAAAACGCACGGTGAGGTGAATGGTGATGGACATGGTGATGATCAGCAGCAGGGAAATATAGTTGCTGCTGATAACGGACACCTTCCAGTCCATCCAGCCCAGCCAGCCAGTCACTGCCAGCACGGTGACGCCGCAGCAGGCCAGCGGCACGATCACCCAGCGGGGACGGCGGAAAATCAGGAACAGGGTGAGGATCAGGAAGACCAGCACGCCGACGCCGAACACTTTCAGGTCCGAGCGAATAAAGCGCACCAGGTCGGTGGTGATCATGGGGACGCCGCCCAGGAACAGGTTGGCGTCGTCCCGGTAGCTGTCCATGATCTCGCGCACCTGGTCGATTTCCCCGGCGGTGCGTTGCTGGATCTGGCTGCTGTAATCACTGAAGGCGCGAGTGGCGTCTTCCAGCGCCTGCTGGCCTTGTTCGTCCAGTTCGCCGTTGCGTTCCTGATCGCGCAGGTCGTTGCGCTTGTAGAGCAGGTCGTAATATTTCTGGTCGCGCTCGAAGCTCACCAGCAGGGCGGTGGTATTGCCGTCGTCACTGACCAGTAAGTCTTCGTAGAGCGGGTTTTCGTCGGTAAATTCCTTTTCGGCCAGCGCCAGGTCCACGCCGTCACTGGTGAGGGTGCGGTAGTCGTTGGCCAGGTCGCTGAATTCCACCTGGGGGCTGAACAGCAGCGGCACGTCCAGCATGCTGTACACCGAGCTGACCCGATCCACATCTTTGAGCGATTGCTGCAGGGATTGCAGGTGATCCAGGCTGTTCTGTTGAAACAGGGGTTTGTCTTTGGGGCTGTAGGTGATGATCAGGAAATCACTGCCGCCATATTGCTTGGAGACCTTGCGGTAGTACTCCAGCGCTTTGTCGTTTTCCAGCACCATGGAGTCCGCTGACGCATCGATCTTGAAGTTGCGGGCCTGCGTGGCGGCCACGCCACAAAGCAGCACCAGCAGCACCAGCCAGAAAACAGGGTGTGCCAGTACAGCCCGGCAATAGGCGTTAAACAATCGATGGGTCATGACGTATCCGGTTTGCGTTACAGGGGGTCTGTAATCTTGTTATGGCTACAGCGAACAGACGGTTTCAGAACATGGCTGCGTATTCTGCCGCGAATCGCGTATCGAAACGGTGAATCAGTTTGCCGGCGGGCCAGGTCAACAGCGTCAACAAGCCCTCAGTCCATTCTTCCTGGTGTACCCGGCAGCCGCCCTGGCCATCGTCGATAAAGGTGAAGCGATGGGTAATACGGGCGAAGGGCAGTTGCAGGCCCCAGGTGATGCGTTCGTTTTCCTTGTACTCCAGCACCTTCACGACCACCGGCGCCGGCGGCAGGCGGGGCAGGTCCGCCACAAACAGCAGCAGGGCGCCGGGACGCCAGCCGCCATTGAGGAGCCGGGCGTGACGGACTACCGAGCACCAGCTGGCCCAGTTGTTAGCGTCGGCAAACAGCTTGAAGGCCTGTTTGCGGGAGGCGCGGGTGTCGGTGACTTCGTCGACCAGATAACGTTTTAGCATGCTGTATCCGTGTTTTTATTGGCAGAAGGCGCCTGCGGGAAGCGCAAACGCAGGCCATTGCGATTACGCAAAAGCCATGATCCCAAGGGGCCTAGATTACGCACAGTAAGGGGCAACCTCCAGTCGGTAAAACGGGCCAATTCGGCGGGCGTTGTTGACCTGTCAGAGGGCTTTGCCTAGTTTCGGGTGATTGCGAGGAGTCAGCATGACAACAACACTGTTACCGGCGTCCATATTGCCGGGGCTTCTTGAAGTCTCGTTACGTAACCAGCTGGATGTGCAGGCCCTGTTCGAGCAGGTGGGCATTGATGCGGATATTGTCGGCCGCAGCGATCGCTTCATCAGCCTTGAGCAACTTGATGCGTTGCTTTATGCGGCCTTTACAGAAAGCGATGATCCGTTGTTCGGGCTGCATGTGGGGGCGGATAATCACTATGGCAACCTGGATTTGCTGGGGAACCTGATGGCCACCGCCAATAGCCTGGAACAGGGCATTGGCATGCTGTTTCGCTATAAGGACCTGGTGGTGCCTTACCTGGATTTCTCGCTGGATCTTTACGGCAAGAGCGTGCAGTTGTCGGTGATCAGCAAAGACCCGACCTTGCGCTTTACGGCGACTCGCACCCACAACGAAGTGGTGGTCGCTACCATGTTGTCCATTGGGCGATCCTTGCTGGGTGCAGATATGCCGTTGACCGGGGCCTGTTTTCTCCATGCTGAGCCCTGTGCCGAGCAACTGGAAAGCTATGGGGCATTTTTCCAGTGCCCCATGTCGTTTTCTGCCGGTCAGAATGCCATTCGCTTCAGCGCTGAGTTGCTTGGCGCCCCGTTACCTCGAGCCTACCCGAAGTACAACGAGCGCCTGCGTAAATCCGCGGACCAGGTGTTGGCCGGGTTATCCCGGGCGGGGGGGATAACCGGGCAAGTGGTCAAGCACCTGGAGCGCCTGCTCGGTGAGCATACGGTGACCATGGAGGCGGTGGCGGATGCCCTGGCCATGACGCCGCGCACCCTCCAGCGCCGCCTCCAGGAAGAAGGCGCGCGGTTTGCAAATTTGCGTGATCAAGTGCGCCATCAGCATGCCTGCAAGGCGCTGCGTCAGCACCGTTGCGACATGCAGAGCCTGGCAACGGAATTGGGCTTTTCCGATACGGCCAACTTTTATCATGCCTTCAAGCGCTGGCAGGGCTGTGCGCCGGGCCAATACCGCAAGGCATACCAGAGTGCGTTTCAGCAGGAGTCAGGCAAGCCGCCGGTTCACGGCTCTCACGTCTGAGCGGTGTGACATTTTGCCACATTGGTATTTCCCCACGGGTCCGTATCCTTGCGGGCGAATATTCAATACCGGGGAAATGTCATGTCTCGTTCCGTTTTGTCCACTGCGATATCGCTGTCGCTGCTTGCTGTCAGCCCTGCAGTGCTTGCCCACTATGATGGCGGGCGCGCTGACAGCCATGCGCCGATTTCCGTGATGGGTGACCACACGCACGGCAAGGGTGAGTGGATGCTTTCCTACCGTTATATGGGCATGGGGATGAGTGGGGCGAAATCCGGTAGTGACTCGTTGAGCACGGATGAGGCATTTGACGAGATCCCGGGTATGGGCATGATGAACATGAAAGCCCTGCCGTACGAGATGACCATGCACATGCATATGCTTGGCGCCATGTACGCCCCCACGGATAACCTCACCCTGATGGCCATGCTGCCGTACAGCACCAACGAGATGACCACCAAGACCCGCATGACCATGATGGGTAACACCACCCAGGGCGAGTTTGATACGGAAACCTCAGGCATTGGTGATGCGAGTATCGGCGGCCTCTACAAGTTCTACGACGAGAACGGCTACCGCTTGCACCTGAATATGGTGTTTGGGCTGCCCACCGGTTCTATCGAGGAAGAAGACTACATTCCCATGGCGGGCCAGGAGTTGCAGCTGCCTTACCCTATGCAGCTGGGCTCCGGTAGTTATGAACTGCGCCCGGGGCTGACTCTGAACAAGCAATACGCCAGCTGGAGCTGGGGCGCGCAGGTCAGTGCCAAAATTCCTCTGGACGATAATGATCAGGATTACCAGTTAGGGTCGAGCAAGTACCTGACTGCCTGGGCGGCCAAGCCGGTCTCGCCGTGGACATCGGTGTCTGTGGCAGCCTACAAAAGCTGGTGGACCAGTATTAACGGCTCTGCTGAAGATCTGACTATCTCACCGATGATGAACCCGGCCGCGGATCCGGATGCCAAGGGTGGGCAGCGTCTGGATATTGGCGTGGGTTTGAACCTGCTGGGCAAGAACGGCGCGCTGAAAGGCCACCGTCTGGCCATGGAGTACAAGGCGCCGGTGCAGGAATCCCTGCATGGGATCCAGATGGAAACGGATTACACCTTTACCGTGGGTTGGCAGAAAGCCTTCGGCGGGAAATAACCCTGTCGTAGGAGCGTCGCTGGCGGCGCGATTCCAGACACTGGATTATCGCGCCGCCAGCGACGCTCCTACGAATAAGTTGTGGCGATTTGCGCCCACAAAAAAGCCGCTCCTGATTATCAGGAGCGGCTTTTTTGTGGAATTCGAAATGGTGCCGGAACGCGGAATCGAACCGCGGACCTACTGATTACGAATCAGTTGCTCTACCGACTGAGCTATCCCGGCATGCCCGTTGTGTTGGGCGGGCGCTAGTTTAGCAGGCCGCCCGCTGCAGGCAAGCAGGAATCAGGCTTCCTGTTTGACGCCGGCCAGCTTGCGGGCGTGCCACTTCTTGGTCTCCACATCCATGCCACGCAGAATCTGGATTCGCTGCGCCTGGGGGCTGCCTGCGCCGTGCATGGACTCGGTGAGGTAACCCACGGCGTTGCGCCCCAGGGTCATGTTTTCGATCAGCCGTAGGATGCGCATGCGGTCTTCCGTGGGGATATCTTCGCGGCCCTTGAGGAAGCGACGGATGATGTCTCCGGCTTCTTCGTTTTCCAGATCCTGTTCGCTGGGCATGGTGACCATGATGCCGCCGGCCAGATCCTGGGCGAGACGAGAAATCTCGTAGGGGAAACGGGTCACGTTGTGCTTGCACACGTTGGCCAGCATGGTGTCATTCATGTAGATGCCGCTGGGCATCTGTGTGGCTTCATGGGAGCTGGCGATGCCGGACGAGTAGATGGTTTCGTTGAGATGGGTCATCTCCACCAGCTTGTCGCGGATGTGACTGACTTTTTCCAGCCCGTTGTATTCCACGATGGATGCCGCCGCACCGACCATGACGTCGCCCAGGCCGGTTTTGCACACATAGCTGGCCCGGTGATAGGCGGTGAAGCGGGTGACCAGTTCCTGTGCGAATTCGTATTCGCCGTCCATGAACACGTGCTCGTGGGGAATGAAGACATCATCGAAGTACACCAGCACTTCCTGGCCGCCGTACTGGGCGTTGCCCTGATCGATGTCGCCGCCTTCCATGGCCCGGGTATCGCAGCTCTGGCGCCCGTAGATATAAGTAATGCCGGCGGCGTCGCCGGGGATCATGCCGACCACAGCGTAGTCTTTATCCCCTTCGGTGAGATTCATGGTGGGCAGCACGCAGATCCAGTGCTGGTTCCAGCCGCCGGTCATGTGCGCCTTGACGCCTTTTACGTAGATGCCCTTGTCGGTGCGACGGGTTACGCGCATGAACATGTCCGGGTCGGCCTGCTCGGCGGGCCGCTTGCTGCGATCCCCCTTCGGGTCGGTCATGCCGGCGGCAATCAGGATGTTCTTGCGCTGGGCTTCCTTGAGAAAGTCCAGATAACGCTGGTGGTACTGGGTGCCGTGCTTTTCGTCCATCTCATAAGTAACGGAGTGCAGTACGCTGATGGTGTCCAGGCCGGTACAGCGCTGGAAGCAGGTGCCGGTGATCTGGCCCATGCGCCGTTGCATCTTGTTCTTTTTTACCAGGTCGCCGGGGGATTCCACGATGTGCAGAAAACGGTTCACCTGGGCGTCGATCAACGGTGACCAGGCGGTGGCCAGTTCCGGATCATCAATGGCCAAATCATAGCTGGCGCGAAGGGCATTGATGCTGGGTTTGATGATGGGGTGATCCGCAGGCTCATCAATCAGCTCACCGAACAGGAACAGGCGAGTGCCGCGGTTGCGCAGGCTGGCCAGGTAATCGTCGCCGGTTTTGATGACCGGGATGCGGTCCCATCGGGTCTGGGCGGATTCTTCGCGGGCTGGGGCCGGGGCTGCGGCGTTCATGGTGCCTCCTGGGATCGTATTGTTCTGCTCTGCGGCGTAAGCGGCGCAGGCAATATCATCGGAATTGGGTGACTTGGGAGTCATGTCAGATGGTAAACAGTGTGTAATCCAAGGCAATGACAGAAAGTACCGCTGTGCTCTGTGGTCAAGTCAGGGTGGCGCTGAGGGCGGGAGAGACTCGCTGTAGGAGCGTCGCTGGCGGCGCGATAAACGCATTAGCCGTAGGAGCACCTCTTGAGGTGCGAACCGCCCGTTTTGCGCATTGGCAATCTGAAGGCGATCCTTCGCCGAGGCTCAGGTTCGCACCTCGAGAGGTGCTCCTACAGCAGAGTCGGCTTGGGTTATCGCGCCGTCAGCGAGGTTATTCGCTTCGCTCCTGGTGATGGGACGGGTTAATCCTGTCCCTTGAACACCATGGAGGCAGAATTCAGGCAATAGCGCTGGCCGGTGGGGGGCGGGCCGTCGGGGAAGACGTGGCCCTGGTGGCTATCACAGCGGGCGCAGCGGATCTCCACTCGGACCATGCCGTGGCTGCTGTCGTGCAGTTCACGGATGTGTTGCGGGTCGAAGGGTTCGTAAAAGCTGGGCCAGCCGGTGCCGGATTCGAACTTGGCGCTGGAGGTGAACAGCGGCAGGTTGCACAGTTTGCAGTGGTAGGTGCCGTCGTCCTTGTTATCCAGCAGGCCGCCGCAAAACGGTGGCTCGGTGCCCTGGTTGAGCAGGATGCGGCGCTCTTCTTCGCTCAGCGATTGTGCGCGAGTCTGTTTTTCTTCTTCGCTCAGGGGCGTCAGGTCGAAGCCGCTGGCGGACAGTGCTTGGGTCATCAGGCACTCCCTTGAGTTTGTCTGGTTAAGGTGTCCGGGTTTTGAGTTTGTCGGGAAAGGCCTGGATCAGCTTTTCCACTTTCGGTTTGGCTATATGGGTAATGTAGCCTTGATTGGGATTGCGACGGGCGAAATCCTGGTGGTAATCCTCGGCGCGGTAAAAGGCGTCCAGCGGTTCCACGGTGGTGGCAATGGGAGCAATAAAGGCACCGGCGTTGTTCAACTGCTGGATGTAGGCCTCGGCCACCGCTTTCTCGGTGTCATCGTGATAAAAAATCGCGGAGCGGTACTGGGTGCCCCGGTCGTTACCCTGGCGGTCTTTCTGGGTGGGGTCGTGGGCGACGGAGAAGAACATTTTCAGCAGCTCGCCGAAGCTGATTACGGTGCTGTCGTATTCTACTTCGATGACTTCCGCATGACCGGTGGTGCCGGTACAGACGGCCTCGTAATTAGCGCGGGCAGCATGGCCGCCGGCATAACCGGAGACCACGGCGTTCACGCCTTCCAGATTCAGATAGACCGCTTCCACACACCAGAAACAACCGCCGGCAAGAACCGCTTTGGCCGTGCCACTGGCGGGCAGGTCGTCGATGGGGTCAGGAAAACGTTCCGGGTGAATGGCCAGGGATGTGCCGGGGATCACTGCGTTCATGGTTCCTCCAATGGGGCGTCAACACCTGCCGGGCTTGTGGCCAGACAGGTGTTACAGGTCAATGCAGCCAGTGGAGAGCAAGCAGGGATCAGTCCTGCTTGACGGCACCACTGGCGATCAGGCCATCGATGTCACTGTCACTGAAGCCGGCCTGGCTCAGTACGGCCCGGCTATCTGCCCCGGCAGTGGTGGCGGGTTTTATCTCGCCGGCTGCGGTGCGTGAGAAGCGCGGGGTCGGTGCCGGTTGTGCGGCGCCGTTGACGGTAACAAAGGATTCTCTGGCTACGTTATGCGGGTGTGAGGGCGCTTCTTCAAGGCTGAGTACCGGTGCAAAACAGACATCGGTGCCCTCCATCAGCGCGGACCACTCGTCCCGTGTCTTCTGTTTGATGACGGCGGCGAGCTTTTGTTTCATTTCCGGCCATTTGGGCGGGTTGATCTGATGGCCAAAGTCCTCGGCGGGCAGTTCGGCCAGTTGGCAGAGCTGGGCATAGAACTGGGGTTCAATGCTGCCGATGGAGACATATTTGCCGTCAGCGGTTTCATAGACTTCGTAGAAATGCGCGCCGGAATCGAGCATGTGAGTGCCGCGATTGTCAGTAAACATGCCCTGGGATTTAAGCCCGTAGAACATGGCCATGAGCGCGGCGGAGCCTTCCACCATGGACGAATCTACCACTTGGCCTTTGCCGCTGCGCTGGGCTTCCAGAGCCGCGCAGACCATGCCGAAGGCGAGCATCATGCCGCCGCCGCCGAAATCGCCGACCAGGTTGAGCGGGATGGCGGGTTTCTCGCCTTCACGGCCCATGGCATGCAGCGCCCCGGACAGGGAGATGTAGTTCATGTCGTGGCCGGCGGCTTGGGCCAGCGGGCCGGTCTGGCCCCAGCCGGTCATGCGGCCGTAAACCAGTTTGGGGTTGCGGGCCAGGCACTGCTCCGGGCCGACGCCCAGGCGCTCGGTAACACCGGGACGAAAGCCTTCGAACAGGCCGTCGGCGGTTTCGCAAAGTTTCAGAACGGTTTCGATGCCTTCGGCGCTTTTCAGGTCCACGGCCAGGTTCTGGCGATTGCGGAAAAGGACGGTGTGGCCGATGGCGGAATGCGGGTTACCGCCGGGGCGGTCGATGCGGATAACGGTGGCGCCCATGTCGGCAAGCATCATGCCGCAGAAGGGGCCGGGGCCAATGCCGGCCAGTTCGATGAAGGTCAGTCCGTTAAGTGGGCCTGTCATAATGTTCATGTCCGTTGTCAGAGTCCGTTTTACCGTTCCCTGACGGACATTGGCCGGTCAGGGAATAAGGGCTTGTTCACGCAAGCTGCGACGCAGTGCCGAGCACTGGCTTTTGGCAATGGCAACGGCGTTGCTGGCTTCGTGGGTGGTGGCGATACCGGTCCACAGAGGTTTGCCGTTGGCATTGATCAGCTCTGCGCCGTGTTGCCGCAGGGCATCGGGTACCTCGTCTTTGGCCAGTTCACCGCCAATTCCGACTTGCCAGGTTGGCTGCACGTCGCCAGCAGATTGTTCCATGGGGTTGAGCTGGTTGCCGGCTGCCGGCGGTGCGGCTGCGTCTATCAGCAGGTGGGTCAGCTCGACTACCAGAATCCGCTCTACATCGTTTTCTTGCGCCCAGTCGAGGATGCGTTCTTTTCCGCCTTCATACCATAACGGTAATTCCTGATGGCTGAGCAAAACGGTCAACGAATCACTTGAAAATATATCCCTGCAGGTTAATTCCCAGGTTTCGCGGATGTTACCTTCCGGGGTGTGGGCGACCAGCAGCAGGGTATCTTGCGGCGGGTGGCTGCCCTCATCGGTGAAGCGAGTGGTCACGTCCGTGGTGCTGGCGCAGCCGGCAACGAAGAGGGCGGGTAACAGGTATCGAAAAAGCGGTCGCATGGAAATCTCCGGCGGCGAATGCGGTGCCTTCAATGGCTGCGCCCAGTGTAACAGCGCCACGCAGGCGCCACATCAACTGGTGCACAATCTCTTGTGTTATGGCGGGCCTTTAGCCGCCCACTTTTAACCGCTCACTAGGGGATCGCCGGAGAGTGCTGTGCCGGAGAGTGCTGTGCCGGAGCTGCGGCCGGGTCGGCTGAAAAAGCAAAACGGCAGCCTGTTTGCGGCTGCCCGGGGGCGGGGTACCAGCGCACTTCGTATTTGTCCTGACTGTTTTGTTGTTCCTGCCATTGTAGTTGCAACGCGGCGCCGTCATCGGTGGCCGCGCGCTGCCCCCGGCAGTGAATAGCCAGCTCCAGCGTGTCGAGGGCCAGCTGTTCGGCGGGGGCGGCCAGCAGGGACATGCGCCAGTAAGGGCCGGTGGTGGGGTCGCCGGGCTCGTGGGCAGGATGACCATTCCACTGGGCTGCAGTGAGAGAGGCGGGCGTTGCGGTTTGCTGTTCTTCAGGAAAGTACTGATGCGCAAGCAGGGAGAAGGTCTGCTTGCGGGGAATGTCGTTGATGTCGCCGCTATGTTGCAGGTCGCGGCTCAGTTCGCTGCTCTGGGCAATCAGGAAATCCAGCGTATGAGGGCCGTAGAGCGTGTGGCCCCCTTCGTAGTATTGCCGCTGGTATTCCTCGGGGGTGACGGCATAGCCGAAATAGCCGTTGGCCAGGCTGGAGACTTCTACTTTCCAGTTCGTGCCGGCGGGCAGGGTATCGGTAACGGCATTGCGCAGGCGATTGCCGCTTTCCAGGGTGATTTCCCAGGGCAGCGGCACGATGACCAGCTCGTTGATCCGTACGATCTGGAACAGGGCCTGATGGGGGAAGCGTTCTGCGGGTAACAGCAGTTGCAGCTTGGAGAGCATCCACTGTTTCACGCCCTGGCAGTTGTCGGTGAAAAAGCGTCGAGGCCAGTCTTCCTTGAGAAAGGGCAAGTAGGAAATAGGAAACACTTCATCGCCATTGGCGGCCCCGGCGACGGCGGCCCCGGCAATGGCACGCTCACAGAGTCCGAAGCGCCCTGTGTCGATCTGGTCCAGCAGGTTCAGTTGGCGGCTGGCGACGGCAGTGTCCAATTTATTGGTGAGCTGCCCATCCAGTGAGTGAAACAATTGGATGGCGTGTTCGCCCAGGGCCATGCCGATACGCTGTGCTTCCAGGTCGCCACGCTGGTCTGTGTGCCAGGCTGGATTATTGTCCGCGTGGGTGGCCTGGGCGGCGCCATGGATAAAGCCGGGAGCTGTGCCTGCCAGTTCATCTTCCAGAGTGCCACTGATCCAGTGCCAGACGTCGGCGTGGTAAGGACGGGTAAAGGGGGGAATGGCGGTGCCATGAATGGAGTACAGGCTAAGCGCACCGGCAGGAACAAAGCGGTCACCTTGCTTCTGGTCGATGCGTAGCAGGGTCATGGTGGGGTTGACCGCCATCATCGGGTCGTCATCCAGGTGCTGGCCGTCAGGGAAATTGTTCGCCCAGGCGCCCATGGAACGGTTACGGGTATAGCCCCGGATGTCGCTTTGACCCACGGCGAAGCGGGCTTCCTGTCGGGATGCATAGGCCGCGATGACCGCGTCGGCAATCTGTTCGCTCAGGTATTCAAACAAGGCCGGGTCGAAACCGGGTTTGTTGCTGCCAAAGACATTATAGAAGTCACTGCCCAGATACTGCCCCGGGCCGGAATGGGTATGGGTCACCAGCAAGGACAAGGCGTGGGCGGGTACATCGGTTTTCTCTGCGATGCGCTCTGCCACGCGATGATGAAGGGGCAGGGAGCCGGTGCCCAGGTCCAGTTGCACAATGGCCATGGGTGTCTGCCCGGGAGCATGCAGGTAAAACGCTCGCGCTTTCAGGCGGGTGCGAAAGCCGTCAGCAACCTTGGCCCAGGCGGAATAGCCGAACTTGGGTATTCCTGTTGGCGGCGTAATGTCCCGTTCGGCAATGCCAGCCACAGCAGTGCTGACCTGGTTGGGCGCAAGCGGTGCGTTAAGGTGAATATCGACCTGCTGACGGGGGAAAAACAGAAACGGCCAGGCGGTATGAGTCAGGGCGGCGATAACGATGAGAGCGACAATGGCGAGCAGCCAGCGGCGCATACGATGTGAGTGTGTGGGCTTCATAATCCGGCTTTCTTATAGTTTGCACCAAAGTACCAATTTGTTCCCATTGGTGCAAACGGGTGCATTTTGTTGCTGAACGGGCGTGAAGGATACGAAAAGATACGCTTAGATACAGAAAGCAGGAACATGAACGGGTTCACAACAATATTCCAACGCAACGGCACCGGACGCCTATTTTTTTTTCTTTCCCCACCTATTCCAATGGTTGCACAGATCATTCATACCCAAGGGGGGTAGTCATGAAAGGAAGCACGCGTATATCCATGCTGGCAGCGAGTGTCGCGTTAGCGACGCAAGCGATTGCCGCAGAGGACATGAAAGAGCCCAACACGCGGCAGTATGTCGCGCCTATGCTGCACTATCTGGTACTGGACGAAGATCGGGATCTGTCTCGCAAGGGGCTGGGTGCTGGTTTGGTCTATGGCCGTGAATTATCCGAACATTGGTGGTGGGAGACCGAAGGTGCCGGGTATGGCCTGGATTCCGGGGTCGAAGGCGCTGCGGATTATTACCAGTACACGGTAAGCACCGGTGTGGCCTATGCCTTTGGCGACCGCGAAGGGTTTACGCCTTTCGTGCTGGCCCAGATCGGTGGCATCTACAACGATGTAGTGCCAGACGATGATGACGGCTTTGATTTGCACGCCAATGTGGGGTTGGGTGCGGTTACTGGTCCTATTTTTGATAACGGCCTGAAGTTGCGCGCTGAAGCCCGTTATATGTATGACGATTTCGACGGTATTACCGGTACGGTGTCTGAAGATGAAGGTGGGTTTAACGACTGGCGCTTCTCTCTGGGCCTGGAAGTGCCTCTCGGTCAGACCAAGACCGTCGAAGTGGAAAAAATTGTCTACGAAACTCGTGAAGTCGAGAAAGTTGTGGAAGTGGCCGCTGCCGACAGTGATGGCGACGGTATTCCGGACAACCGTGACAAGTGCCCGAACACCATCCAGGGCGCCAAAGTCGATGGCGATGGCTGTCTGTTGACCAACCAGACCATTACCTTCAACAACATTGGCTTCGAGCTTAATTCTGCCAAGCTCACCGCAACCTCCCGTCCGCTTGTGGACCGTCTTGTCAAAGCGCTGAAATCTCAGACGAACTTCGATGTTGAGATTGCAGGCCACACGGATAGCACCGGTAGCGCTGAATACAACGAAACCCTTTCCGATGAACGTGCCAAGGCCGTACGCCAGTACCTGATTGATAATGGCGTAGCAGCAGAGCGTCTGACCGCTCGTGGGTATGGTGAAGTGGTTCCGGTTGCCAGCAATGAGACCTCATCAGGCCGTGCCATGAACCGTCGCGTTGAATTCCGCGTTAGCGAGCAGTAGGAGAATAGTCATGAATATGTATAGCAAACCGTTTTTTGTAATCATGCTGGCTGCTTTGCTGGGTCTTGGATTGGCTGGTTGTGAAGCTGATGGAGATGGCAGCAGTGGCGGTGGCAACACGCCGGTTGGTAACAATGCTGACCAGGATAATGATGGTGTACCCGATAACGTGGACAACTGTCCCGCTAACCCCAATGCCATGCAGGAAGATCAGGATGGTGATGGCATCGGCGATGTCTGTGATGACGACCGTGATGGTGACGGGGAAGACAACCCCACCGATAACTGTCCGCTGGTAGCCAACCCGACTCAGGATGACACTGATGGCGACGGTATTGGCGATGCCTGTGATCAGGACAACGATCAGGACAACGACGGTATCGACGATGGGGTAGATAACTGTCCTGCCATCTTCAACCCGGAACAGGGTGATGTGGATAACGATGGTATCGGTGATGTCTGTGATGACGACGCGGATGGCGATGGTGTGGATAACACCAATGACAACTGTGTGTTCACGGCAAATTCGGATCAGAAAGATACCGATACCGATGGTATTGGTGACGTCTGCGAAGACGACCGCGACGGTGACACCATCCTTGATACCAATGACAACTGCCTGAACATTCCTAACACCGACCAGGCTGACCTGGATGTGGATGGCATTGGTGATGTGTGTGACGACGACCGTGATGGCGACGGCGTGGATAACGACACGGATAACTGCCCACTGGCGGCCAATGCGGACCAGGCAGACAGCGACGGTGATGGCATCGGTGACGTTTGTGATGGCGGTGGCGGTGACCCCACTGACACCGATGGTGATGGTGTTCCCGATGCCACTGACAACTGCCCTCTGATTGCCAATGCGGATCAGGCTGATGGCGATGGCGATGGCAAAGGCGATGTCTGTGACGACGATGGCTTCACTTGCTCCGCTACCACCACTTACCAGCAGTTGGCCAATACCGATTACACGGCAGACAGCGGCGTGTTGGGCGTGTGCCTGGGTTGTTCCGTCGATGACGAAGGCAATGCGATTGACGGAAATAACACCACCTTCGCACAGATCAATATCGGCGCGGCTCTGATCTACGGTGGCGGGTTTGTGGCAGCGGACGCCATTGACCAGTCCGTGGATATTGCAGACAGCGTTGTTGGCTTTGTGGTCAGCGACCCGAGCTCCCAGCTGCTCAATCTGGAACTGCTTGGCAACTTCACTACCGTTCGTTTCTTCAATGACGGCGTGGAAGTGGATAGCGCTACCGTAGGCGGCGGGTTGCTGGATCTGGACTTGCTGGGCCTGGGTGCCAACTCGGATCAGCGTTTCATTGCTGCCCCGGCATCTAGCCAGCCGTTCGATTCCATTCAGCTGGACTATGCTGGCCTTGTGAATGCCAACAAAGAGTTCCGTGTTCACGATGTTTGTGTCGGTACGCCCTGATCGGCAAAACAGGGTAATAAGGAAAGGACCTCCGGGTCGCCGCCCCGAACGTTAGCAATAGCGCTTCGGGGCACGTGAAAGGCCTGAACCAAACTGGTTGCAATGATTCTGAAAAGAATGCGTTGTCACCGGGGAGGTTCAGGCCTTTTTTTGTTCCGGGCGCAGGCGTTTTTCAACAGCCTGCTAGCCGTCTCGAGCACAAATAGCGTGCTGGCTAACCGCTTTTGAGGCGTATATCAGCAAACGCCGTTTTCGCAGGTAAGTACGGATCACCTAAAAAGTATCGCCTGATGGGCATAGGCTGGTAACCTGAGCTAAGAAATAAACACTAGAACGGAAAAGGGGGGCGCCCATGCGAACAGGCATATTCATGCTCATATGTCTCGGTTTCACGCTGCTGGCCGGTTGTGACAAGGAGCCGGAGGTGGGGGAGGTCGTCAGCACCTTTGAAAACTACCAGGAAACCGGTGATTTGCCTGCGCTGAAGGAGCGGGGCTTCGTTCGGTTACTGGCCCCCCGATTTGACGAACCCTCCGGCCTGCCCCGCGACGGCATCCCGGCCAGCGAATACCAGCAGCAGGCGGAAGAATTTGTTGAGCACCTGGGGCTGGAGCCGCGCTGGGTATATGCCGACAATTTTGGTGAGCTGAGCGCTCTCATCAATCAGGGTATGGCCGACATCATCATCACCAATTATTCGGTGACCAAGGAGCGCCAGAAAAGCCTCGCCTTTTCCACCCCGGTAAACGCCGTACAGGAGCGCTTGGTGGTGCCGCGGGCGCTGGCGGACCTGCCGCTCACGGAGATGGGGGAGGTGACGCTGTCGGTACCGGAAGGGTCCGCCTATCAGGAAACCGCCACCAAACTGGCCAAGCGCCACGACAACATCAGCCTGGAAGTGCTGGAAAGCAATGTTTCGGATGAAGAATTGGTCAACGGCGTGGCCAATGGTGAGCTGGCGGCGAGTATCGTCGACAGCAATATGCTCGATGCGCTGCTTGAAGAGGACGGGGAGGCTGTCGCGGGGCCAGTGGCCAACCGCAAACGTCGCATCGCCTGGGCTGTGCGCCCGGATAGCAGTGAATTGCTGGATCAGATCAACCAGTACATTACCAGCGAGCGGGTCATTACCTCCGTGGACAGCGAGGAAGAGCGTGACTGGGCCGAGATTCGTGAGAAAGGGGTGTTGCGAGTCATCACCTCCAATAACCCGGCCAGCTATTTTATGTGGCGTGGGGAGTTGATGGGTTTTGATTACGACCTGATCAAGGACTTTGCCAAGCAGCATCGTTTGCGTGTCCGGGTTGTTGTACACGATACCCCATCCTCCATGTTTGCGGCCCTGGAAGCGGGGGAAGGGGACGTCATAGCCGCCTCCATGACGGTTACGGCAGAGCGGCAGAGCGCAGGCTGGTCCTTCAGTGAGCGTTATCTGGAAGTGAATGAGCAGCTCATCGGCGAGGCGGGCGATACACCGCTGGAGACCGTTGAAGAACTGGCAGGGCGCACGGTGGCGGTGAACCCGGAAACCGCCTATTACGATACGCTCAAGGCGTTGCAAGAGGCGGGGAGCACGTTCGAGATTCTGGAAGTGGAAAACGCCAGTACGGAAATGTTGATCGATGGCGTGGCCAGCGGCGATTACGACCTGACCATGGCCGATAGCCATCTGGCTGCCATGGAATCCACCTACCGGGATGACATCGCTGTGTTATTCCAGTTTGAGCCAGCCAAAGAGATTGCCTGGGTTACCCGGGAACCCCAGCAGGCACTGCGTGAGCAGCTCAACCGCTATATAAAACGTGGCTACCGTGGGTTGTTTTACAACGTGACCTACAACCGCTATTTCAAGGAAAAGAAAACCATCGCGACCCATGAGGCCTATCGGGTGGAAGCGGGCCGGGATATTTCGCCCTACGATGAGCTGGTGCGTGGCGAGTCGCTCAAGTATGGCCTGGACTGGCGCCTGATTACCTCGCAGATGTACCAGGAAAGCCGCTTTAATCCGAACGCCCGCTCTTTTGCCGGTGCTCAGGGGCTGCTGCAAGTGATGCCCCGTACCGGCCGGCAATTTGGTTACAGTAATCTGACTAACCCGAAGAATGGCGTGGAAGCGGGGCTGGCTTATATCGACTGGCTGGAGCAGCGCTTTCCCGCGCGCCTGGACTTGGCGGAAAAACTGTACTTTACGCTGGCCGCGTACAATGCCGGCCATGGTCATGTGGAAGATGCCCGGCGCCTGGCGCAGCGCCTTGGCAAGGATCCGGACAAGTGGTTCGGTCATGTGGAGGAGGCCATGTTGCTCTTGTCCAAGCCCCAATATGCCCGCCAGGCCCGCTATGGGTATGTGCGCGGCTCCGAGCCGGTCAAATACGTGCGGGAAATCAAGAACCGCTATTTGGGCTATGTCGCCGCGCTGGGTGAGCAGGAGCAGTCTCAGCTTTAACCGGAATTTTACAACCCGGTCATGGAAAAGCCGGAAATGGGCCCCATTATCTGGGGTACCACTCATTGAAGGAGATTGTGATGGATCGCAACACTTTCATCGAAAAGGTAAAAGGCAAGCTGGACGAGCTGGATAATGAATTCGACCAGCTGCAAGTCAAAGCGGACAAAGCAGGTGAGGATGTCCGCCATCAGTGGGAAACCCGCAAGCTGGAATTGAAAGAGAAGCGCAAAGAGCTGTCCGCACAGCTGGACGAAGTGCGCAACGACAGCAATTCGCGCTGGGAAGACGTTAAAGACAGCGTGGAAAAAACCTGGGATAGCACCCTGGATGGGCTGAAGGACATCAAGAACAGCCTGTTCAAGTAGCGCCAGGCCAGGCGTTTGAAAAAAAAACCGGGCTTTTTGCCCGGTTTTTTTATGGTTCATGCTCATTCGAGAGAAAAACTCGTTCTAGCCTTTTAATAGGCGTACCGCCAACCTTTCGCACTTTGCATGACGCTCAACGCCGAATGCCAAACACGAAAACCACACAAACAGGAAAAAACCTGCTACAGCGCCGCTGTAGGAACGTAGCAACGCGGAGTAACGCACGAGTTCCGTGCTGGCCAAAGGGTGAGCGAAGCAAATAATTTCTCTTGAGGGACGAACCTCGCGAAGCGAGGAGATTTCCAGCAGGCAGGCTGCTTCCGTAGATAAAGTCAGGCTCTTGCCTGATAACCGCTGCCTGGCGATTTAAAAAACGGGGGCAGTTGCCACATCGCTCACAGTCACAGGGCTTTCGGTTATTTCCTCAGGCACCGGCCATCAGGCGTCCGGTCCTCTCCTCAGTGAATTCGTCCGGCAAGACATCCCATCTTTACTATTCCCTCAATCCCGCGATAAACCCTCTTTTATGCTGCACCTGACCCGTTCTTTCAGAGATCTTCCAACCACTCGGTGATCGCCTGGTGCACTTCGTCACGGCAGTCATCGTTGAGAATTTCATGTCGCCCTTGCGGCCAGAAGTGCGTGGTCAGCGGTTGCTCCATGGCATGCAACACTTTCTCCAGGGCCATCATGCCTTTGCCGTTGTCGCTCATGGGATCCTGTTCACCGCTTAACAACAGCACGGGCAGGTTTTCCGGCAGCTCGGATAATCCCGAAATGCTCTGGATGCGACGCATGGCGGTAACCAGCTGCACCCAGGTTTCCGTACTGCAATCGAACCCGCACAGTGGATCATCGATATAACGTTTCACTTCTTCGGCATCGTTGCTCAGCCAGTCGAAATCGGTGGCGGGTTCCGGCACCTGGGTGGCCCAGGCACCAAAGGTGAGCTTGCGTATCAGCGGGCTGGGGTTGCGTTTGCCCCGGCGCATGCGCTCGAAGAGAATGGGCAGAGACATTAACCGGTAGTAGGCACCAGGATGATAACTGCTGGCACACAACACCAGGCCGGCCAGGGCATCACCGTGTTGCTCAGCTGCGCCCAGTGCAATAAAGGACCCCATGCTGTGGCCGCCCAGCACGACCGGTAACTGCGGGTGTTGCTCTTTGGCCAGATGAATGACGCTGGCGGCGTCATTGACCAGATGTTGCCAGCCGTGCTGATCGCCAATGTGGCCCGCGGGGCTGGCCTCGTTGATACTGTCGCCATGACCGCGATGGTCCGGGCAATACAGATGCCAGCCGGCAGCATTCAAGGTACGGGCCAGATTCTGGTAACGTGAGCCGTGTTCGGACATGCCGTGCAGCCAGATTACCGTGCCTCTGGCCGCTGCCGGTTCGCAGGGCCAGTGGTGGATGGCGACAACATGGTTATCATCCGTGGTGTGATGGATCATCTGTTCGGTCATAATAGTCTCCGGCTGCGCAAAACGTGCGTCATTGCCGAGGCAAGGTCAAGAAACTCAACGAGGAAGAGAGATGATAGCAAGAATAAAAGGTCTCCTGATGGTTTTCGTGGTGGCGGTGCTGGCGACGGCCTGTACGGCCCATAACACCATGGTTAGCAGTTCCGCCCGGGCCAAGGATCACCAGACCGGCGAGCATGTTAACAAGGTCATGGTGGTAGCTGTGGTCAATGACAAGCAGGCCCGCGACTCGCTGGAGTCCAATGTTGTGGCTGCTTTGAAAGCGCAGGGAGTGGAAGCAACGGCATCCGCACCGGTATTGGGGGACCATTACAGTGAAGGGAAAACCCGTAAGCAAATGGCCGCCGATATCGCCTCGAAAGGTTATGAAGCGGCACTGGTAATCAGCGTCATCGATATCAAGGAAGAAATGCACTACACCCAGGGGGGCACCAATTTTGCCCCGGATATCGCGGTGTCCGGTGCCATGGGCCAGACCTATTACGTGCGCCAGAATGCCACCTACGAGCCCGGCTATTTCAGCAATGACAAGAAGTACTTCCTGGAGTCCAATCTGTACCGGCTTCAGCCGGAAGGGCTACTATGGAGAGCCAAATCCACCACGGTAAACCCCAGTGACCTGCAGGCAGGGACCAGCGGTGTGGCCGATGCTGTTGTGGACCGTATGGCCAAGGATGACATGATTTAACCTCTGGCCTGCGCCGTTTACCGGGAGCCTTGGGCTCCCGGTTTTGTTTGTGATGTTAAATCCCGATTGAATGAACGCGACACACCTTTCAGGAGTAACCATGATCGAATACCGGATTCGCCCGCTGCGCCCCGAGGCGCACCTGTTTGAAGTGACCCTGACGGTGGCGGACCCGACCCCGGAGGGGCAGGCGTTCAGCTTGCCCGCCTGGATTCCTGGCAGTTATATGATTCGCGATTTCGCGCGCCATATTGTGCATGTGCAAGCCAGCAGCCATGGCGAAACCTTGCCTGTGGCCAAACGGGACAAACAGACCTGGCAAGTGCCGCCCTGTGATGGCCCGGTACAATTGCGCTATCACGTTTATGCCTGGGATTTGTCCGTGCGTGGCGCGCACCTGGACACCACCCACGGTTATTTTAACGGCAGCTGCGTGTTCCTGGCTGCCATGGGGCATGAAGATCAACCCTGTCACGTTGCCATAGAGGCCCCGCAAGGGCATGCCTACAACGGTTGGCAAGTGGCGACCGGGCTGAAACGAGAGTCCGGCTCGGAGCTGGGTTTCGGTGTGTTTCAGGCGGATAACTACGATGCCCTGATCGACCACCCGGTGGAAATGGGGCCGTTTGAGTATGCCCAGTTCGAAGCCTGTGGTGTGCCGCACTGGGTGGTGTTGGCAGGGCGTCATAAAGCCGATATGGCGCGCCTCTGTCGTGACCTGAAACCGATCTGTGAACACCATATCCGCATGTTCGGTGAGCCGGCTCCCATGGATCGATATGTCTTCATGACCCTGGTTACCGGCAATGGTTATGGCGGCCTGGAGCACCGTAATTCCACCAGCCTGATGTGTCCCCGTGATGATTTGCCACGCCGTACCGATGAACCGGGCAAAGTCCGCGATGGTTACCGCTCTTATCTGGGGCTGTGCAGCCATGAGTATTTCCATACCTGGAACGTGAAACGGATCAAGCCTGCGGCGTTTACGCCGTTTGATCTGTCACAGGAAGTGCATACCGAATTGCTGTGGGCGTTTGAAGGAATTACCAGTTATTACGACGACCTGTCCCTCGCTCGTACCGGACTGATCCCGGCACAGAGTTATCTGGAGCTGCTGGGGCAGACGCTGACGCGGGTATACCGGGGGCAGGGCCGCCATAAACAAACGGTGACGGAATCCAGCTTTGATGCCTGGACTCGCTTCTACAAGCAGGATGAAAACGCGCCTAATGCCATTGTCAGCTACTACACCAAGGGATCACTGGTGGCGCTGGCACTGGATTTGACCCTGCGCAACCTGACCGCGGAGCAAAAGACGCTGGATGATCTGATGCGGGTGTTATGGCAGCGCTACGGCCAGACCGGTGAGGGCGTGCCGGAGCAGGGCATTCAGCCACTGGCGGAAGAAATCGCCGGTTGCGACATGAGTGACTTCTTTAATCAGGCCCTGTATAGCACAGAGGATTTGCCACTGGCAGAATTGCTGGCCGACCGGGGCGTGGAGCTGCACTGGCGTAGTGCTGCCGGGCATGGCGATAACGGCGGCAGAGCTGGCAAGGATGGTATTCCTCATCTGGGCGCCAGATTGGTGCCGGATACCATGGGGGCGAAAATTGCGGTGGCGTTTGAGCAAGGGGCCGCCATGGCGGCGGGGCTATCCGCTGGTGATGTGATTATTGCCGTGGATGGCCTGCAGGCCACCACCAGCAATATTGATAATCTGCTGTCGGGTTTCCTGCCCGGTGAAGTCATGGAGATTCATGCTTTCCGGCGTGATGAGTTGATGCGATTCAAGGTCAAGGTGGAAGCCACCGAAGCCAGCACCGCATTCCTGACTATCGCCAAAGGCGGGCTGACAGAAAAAGGCCGTGCGTGGCTGCACGCAAAATAGCGGCACGAAAATTCGTTTGTTACCCGCAGGAGTGCCTTGAGAAGGGCTCCTGCCCAATGGCGCTGAAGGAGCCTCTGAAAAACTCCTTACGTGCTCAGCGTGGCCTGAAGCGTGCAGCTGTTGTGTCTTGTCTCGACGGACAGGGTGGTTCCCTTTCCTAGAGGCAAGGCGCAGCAGATGTGCGCTTCAGGCCGCGCCTTTATGCCCGAACGTTCGGGTCTTCCAGGCTGGTCCGCACTCGCTGTTGACCTTTTTCGATGGATCGACATACACCTTCAAAAGGGCGCCTAGATTGCGAACCAGCCTGAAAGACTGAGCATGCAAGGCGTTTTTTAGAGGCTCCTTTAATGACCGATACCCTGAAACCGCTTTACCAGCAGCTCGACAAAGTACGTCGGGCTGACCGTTTTCGTCTGAAGAAACGGGTTGATGGCCTGTCACGAACGCCGGCCGGGAAACGTAACCCTAAAGCTGTAGATAAAGTCGCCGAGGCCATGGCCACCTCCATGGCCAGCCGGGATAAGCGTCTGGCATCCGTGCCGGCACTGGAGTGGCCGGATCTCCCGGTTGTGGCCAGCCGGGAGGATATCAAGCAGGCGATCAGCGACCACCAGGTGGTGGTAATTGCTGGTGAAACCGGCTCCGGCAAAACCACCCAGTTACCCAAAATCTGCCTGGAGCTGGGGCGGGGCATTGAAGGCACTATTGGCCATACCCAGCCACGGCGGTTGGCGGCCAGGGCGGTGGCAACCCGGGTAGCGGAAGAGCTGCATAGCCCACTGGGAAGCGCCGTGGGGTTCAAGGTGCGGTTCTCTGAGCAGGTCAGTGAACATTCGCTGATCAAGGTGCTCACCGATGGCATGCTGCTAAACGAAATTCAGCAGGACCGTTTTCTTAATCAATACGATACCCTGATTATTGATGAGGCCCACGAGCGCAGCCTGAACATCGATTTTCTGCTTGGCTATCTCAAGCAGCTGTTGCCGCGCCGGCCAGATCTGAAAGTGATCATCACCTCGGCCACCATTGATCACCAACGGTTTGCCGAACATTTCGGTGGCGCCCCGGTGCTGGAAGTGTCCGGGCGTACTTTCCCGGTGGAGATGCGTTACCGGCCACCCGCAGACGGGCAGGAACTGTCCCGGCAGGTGGAAGACATCCTGCTGGAAATTCAGCGTGATGAGCGTCGCGATGGCTTGCCCATGGCGCGCGACGTGTTGGTATTTCTGGCCGGTGAACGGGATATCCGCGATGTGCACCACCATTTGAAACGCTGTGCGACTCATGGTTCCAGCCTGCGCGACACGGAAATTCTGCCGCTGTATGCGCGTCTCAGCCAGGCCGAGCAACACCGGATTTTTTCGTCGCACCGCGGGCGCCGCGTGGTGCTCAGTACCAACGTGGCAGAGACCTCACTCACGGTGCCCGGCATTCGCTATGTGATTGATGCCGGCACCGCGCGCATCAGCCGTTATAGCGTGCACTCCAAGGTGCAGCGCCTGCCGGTGGAGCCGGTGAGTCAGGCCAGTGCCAATCAGCGGGCCGGCCGTAGCGGCCGCGTAATGCCGGGTATCTGTTTCCGCCTGTTTGACGAAGACGATTTTCTCAATCGGCCGGCGTTCACCGACCCGGAAATTCAGCGCACCAATCTGGGGGCGGTGATTCTGCAGATGGCAGACCTGCGCCTGGGCAGGGTCGAAGATTTTCCCTTTATCGAACCACCGGATGGCCGGCTGATCCGCGATGGTTACCGGTTGCTGGATGAGCTGGGCGCGCTGACAGAGAAACAGACGCTGACAACACTGGGGCGGCAGCTGGCTCGTTTCCCGCTGGACCCCACCCTGGGCCGAATGTTGGTCGCGGCGGCAGAAAAGAAAGTGTTGCGCGAGGCCTTGATTGTGGTGTCCGCACTGGCCGCCCAGGATCCCCGGGAACGCCCCCACGATAAGCAGCAACAGGCAGATCAGGCCCACCAGCCTTTCACCGACAAGGAATCGGATTTCCTGTTCTTTGTGAAGCTGTGGCAGTGGGCGGATTCCCAACGCGAATCCCTGAGCCGCAATCAGTACGAGAAACTGCTCAAGAAAACCTTCCTGTCTCCCACGCGAATGCGCGAATGGCGCGACACCCACCGCCAGCTTTTATTGCTGAGTAAAGAGCAGGGCTGGGAGCTGAATGCGCAAGTGGAATCCGGGTTGGCGTTAAGGGAACCTGATAAGGCAAAGAGCAAGAACAGTGATAATGCTCCTCCGTCCCCGCTCTACGCACCCTTGCATCAGGCGTTGCTCACCGGGTTGCTGGCCAATGTCATGCAACGCACGGAAGAGGGCGAATGGTTGTCGACGCGAAACCGCAAACCTCTGGTATGGCCGGGGTCGTCACTGTCGAAGACCAAGGCGCGCTGGTTGATGGCGGCAGAGCAGGTGGAAACCAGCCGGTTGTTTGCCCGGACCGTGGCAAAAACGGATCCGTTGTGGATCGAACAGGCGGCGGGGCACCTGCTCAAGCGCCAATATTTTGAGCCGCACTGGTCGAAAAAGCGTGGCTGCGCCATGGCAAAGGAACAAGTCAATCTGTTCGGCCTGATTCTGGCCAGCGGCAGGCCGGTGAACTATGGGCCCATTCAGCCGGAAGAAGCCCGTGAGCTGATGATCCGTGAAGGCTTGGTCATGGGGCAGCTGACCCGAGAGCCGCCGTTTGTGAAAACCAATCGCGAGCGTTTTGAAGCACTGGAAGAGATGGAGCATAAACTGCGCCGTCGGGACATTTTGGTGGATGAAGAAGCGCGGGTGGCTTTCTACGATGCGCGCCTGCCCGGTGACCTTCACACTGTCGCCGGGCTGATCAACTGGTACAACAAACAGGCCAGCGAAGAACAGAAAACCGCGTTGCTCATGGATGAGAGTTTCCTGCTTTCGCGAAGCCCGGATCTGGGCAATGACCAGTTTCCCGATCAGCTTAAACTCGATGGGCTTCGCCTGCCGCTGGAATACAGCTTTGATCCCACCGGGGAGCGCGACGGGGTTACCCTGATCGTGCCGTTGGCTGCGTTGAATCAGGTGTCCGAGGCGCGACTGGACTGGCTGGTGCCCGGTTTGCTGCGTGAAAAACTGGAAGCGTTGATTCGGGCCTTGCCCAAGGCGCGCCGCCGCCATTTTGTCCCGGTGCCGGATTATGTCAGCGCCCTGATGGAAACCCTGGCGCCGGATGAGCCGTTGCTGCCGGCCATGACCCGGGAACTGCAGCGCATGAGTGGCCTTCGTATCGAACTCGAGGAATGGCAGGCGGCCACCTTGCCGGACCATCTGCGCATGTTTATTCAGGTGGTGGACCGTGTTGACGGCAAACGCAAGGTGCTCGCCCAGGGGCGTAGCCTGGATGACGTAAAAGACCGGCTTGCCGGCGTCACCCGGGACTTGCCCAAGCCTCCCGAAGCCGCGCCGGCATTGCGTGGTCAGGAGTGGTTGTTTGGTGAGCTGCCGGAAACCGAAGATCAGGATCTGGGGGGCATGACCGTACGCCGTTTCCCGGCCCTGGTGGATGTCGGCACCGAGGTAGAGCTGCAGTATCGGGACGATGAAGTCGAGGGTGCCTGGGCACACCGATGGGGCACGGCCCGCTTGTTGAGCTTCAAACTGTCGGTGCAGCTACGGGATCTGCGCAAGCAGGCCTCGCAAATGGCGGGTTTCCAGAAGCTGAAAACCGAGAAAGGCGCCATGGCCCGTAATGCGCTGGATCACGCCTTGCTGCGGTTATTGGCCGAGCATTTCCAGCTGGATGAGCCGGTGCGTAACGAGGCGTCGTTTCGGGACCGACTCAATGCCCACCGTGGAGATTTTGTGCCCTGGGCCCAGCAGCAACTGGCCACGCTGGGGAAGCTGTTCGCGCACTACCGGCAGTTGATGGGGACGCTGGAAAAGAACTTTCCGCTGGCCTGGGCCCATGCCCACCGCGACCTGAAGCAACAGCTTAGGCAATTATTTCCCGATGACGTGCTGTTACAGGTGCCCTGGGCCTGGTTACAGGAATACCCGCGGCTATTGGGGGCCATCGACCACCGCTTGGATAAGCTGGGCGGGCAGATCGGCAAGGATCGCACTCTCAGTGCGGAGCTGGAGGCTTACAGCAAACAGCATGAAACCCGGGCTGCTGGCGCCCCGTTATGGAAGCAACCCGAGCCCTTGCAGCAGTTTTTCTGGATGCTGCAGGAATACCGGGTGAGCCTGTTCGCCCAGCAACTGGGCACCAAACTGTCGGTTTCAGCGAAGCGGCTGAATAAACAGTGGGAGCAATGCTGAAGGGCGAATAGGCTTGCTTACAGCGCTCCTGGCACAGCACAAGACGTAAACGGGCCTCTGAACGACCGTAATAACCAACAAAATGGGCCTTGGTGCCTTTGCGCCGGGCCCACTGAATCCGGATAATCGACCCATTATCTAATTTGCTGTAGCAGGGCGGCTGGCCCTGCATTAGTGCGAGGACTCGCTTGTGAGCTATTCGGTTGTAATCAGTGGGACCGGCCTGTGGACCCCGGGCCAGACCATCACCAACGACGAACTGGTGGAATCATTCAATGAATACGTGGAGCGTTATAACGCCCGCAATGCACAAGCCATTGAAGCCGGCGAGCTGGAGGCTTTGGGCCCGTCCAACAGTGCTTTCATCGAAAAAGCGTCAGGCATCAAGCAGCGTTATGTGATTGATAAAACAGGCATTCTGGATCCTGACCGCCTCGCTCCCCGCATTGATGAGCGCACCGATGACGAGGTGTCTATTCAGGCGGAGATCGCGGTCAAGGCAGCCAAACAGGCACTGGACAATGCCGGCCTGACAGCCAATGACCTGGATGCTGTTTTGGTGGCCTGTTCCAACATGCAGCGTGCCTACCCGGCCATGGCAGTGGAAGTGCAAGCGGCCCTGGGTATGGACCACGGCTGGGGTTACGACATGAACGTGGCCTGTTCCAGTGCCACTTTCGGTATTCAGGCCGGGGTGGACGCGATCCGCAATGGCAGTGCCCGCCGGGTGCTGATGGTGAACCCGGAAATCTGCTCGGCACACCTGGCCTGGGAAGACCGTGATTGCCACTTCATTTTCGGTGACGTGGCCACGGCCGTGATTCTGGAGCGCAAGGAAGATGCGACCTCTGGCAATCAATGGGAGATTCTGGGCACTCGCCTGCAAACCAAGTTTTCCAACAACATCCGTAATAACTTTGGCTTTCTGAACCGGGCTGATGAGCGCGGTGTGGGCGCCCGTGACAAGCTGTTTCGCCAGGAAGGACGCAAGGTTTTCAAGGAAGTCTGCCCCATGGTGGCCGAGCAGATCAGCTCGCACCTGGCCGATACCCAGGTGCCGGTCGATTCTGTCAGCCGCATGTGGCTGCACCAGGCCAACCTGAGCATGAATGAACTGATTTCCAAACGGGTACTGGGCCGTCCCGCCACCCGTGAGGAAGCTCCGGTTATTCTGGATGCATACGCCAACACCAGTTCAGCGGGCTCCATGATTGCGTTTCACAAATACAATGAAGATCTGCCCGTGGACACCAAGGGCGTTATCTGCTCCTTCGGTGCCGGTTATTCCATCGGCAGCGTTATTGTGAACCGCATCAAATAATCACTGCTGCGTTCACATGCTCTTCACAAGGCCGCATTTTGCGGCCTTTTTTCTTTTTTTTGGCCTGTAGCCGTAACGTTTACCTCACGCCCGCATCTCTATATTGTCTGTGTCAGGTGCTCTTGATTTGCGCGGGTGCCTGAGCCGGTAAAACGGCTTCGGACATGACATTCAATAATGTACACCCTCAAATAAAGTAAGTATGGAGACTTAACATGGCTAAGCTGACCAAACTGAACCCTCTTGCTGCTACCGTTGGTGCTGCTGTTGTCGCTTCTGCGCTGTCTGCACCAGTGGCCCAGGCTGCTGAAAATCCGTTTGCTGCTGCTGACCTGAGCGCGGGTTACCAGTTGGCCGCAGATCACGCTGAAGGCAAGTGTGGTGAAGGCAAGTGCGGCGAAGACAAGAAAGCCGAAGGCAGCTGTGGTGAAAAAGGCGCCGAAGGTAAATGTGGTGAAGACAAGAAAGGCGAAGGCAAGTGTGGTGAAGGCAAATGCGGCGGTGACGCATAAGGACGCCTGACCATGAAAACTGAGACACCAGTGTCCGGAGTGGGCCTGGGTCTTCGGCGGGCCCTCATGGGCCCGCTTTCACAGGCCCATGATTCCGCGCCTGACAGTATCCCCTTTGATTTTATGGAAGTGGCGCCAGAGAACTGGATTCCCATGGGCGGGCGTCTGGGTAAAGAGTTTCGTGCTTTTACCGAGCGCTATCCCTTTGTGACTCACGGGCTGAGTCTGTCACTGGGTGGGCCAGAACCGCTGGATTTCGAATTACTGAAGTCGGTGAAGTCGTTTCTTAAAGAACACAACATTCGCCGTTATACCGAACACCTGAGTTATTGCAGTGACCACGGTCATCTCTATGATTTGATGCCGATTCCCTTTACGGAAGAGGCGGTGCATTACGTGGCGGATCGTATTCGCCAGGTGCAGGACTTTCTTGAACAACCGATCGGCATTGAACACGTTAGCTACTATGCTCGGTTGGGGAATGCGGCCCCCGATTCACAGATGTTGGAAATCGACTTTGTGAATGCGGTATTGCAGGAAGCTGACTGCGAACTGCTGCTGGATGTGAATAATGCCTATGTAAACGGTATTAATCACGGCTATGACCCCTACGATTTTATTTCCGCATTGCCTGGTGAACGCATTTGTTATTTGCACATCGCAGGCCATTTTGATGAAGCGGAAGATCTGAAAGTGGATACCCACGGCAGCGATGTGATCGACCCGGTGTGGGCATTACTGGACCACGCCTATCGGACGTTTGGTCCACTTCCCACGTTGCTGGAGCGGGACTTCAATATTCCGGATAACGAAACCCTTTTTGCCGAGTTGCGCAAGATTGGCGGTTATCAGCAACACTATGCGAGCGCGGCCATAAAGGCATCCGCGCCTGGCACGTCTTCCAGAAAGTCTGTGCAGTCATGAAAACCCCGGATTTTCAGACGCTACAGCGGGAATTTGCTGCGCACTTGCGTAATCCGGATTCGTATCCTGCCCCCGACGGCATCGAAGAGCGGCGTCTGGATATTTATCGCAATCTGTTTTTCAACAATGTGAACGGATTTTTACGCCAGGGATTTCCTGTGCTGCACAGCCTGCTGGACAGTGCGCGTTGGCAGAGACTGGCCAGGGCATTCTTTGAAAAACATGCCAGTCAAACTCCTTATTTTCTGGAAATTCCCCAGGAGTTTGTCAGCTTTCTGGCCAGCGGCCAGGGCATTGAGCCCGGCGACCCGGTTTTTATGCTGGAGCTGGCGCATTACGAGTGGATGGAGCTGGTGCTGGACGCCTCCACAGAAACCTTCCCGGAAACCGGGTTTCATCCGGATGGAGATCTACTCCGTGCGATTCCCCAGCTTAGCCCTCTGCATGAGATATTGAGCTACCACTTTCCTGTGCACAAAATTTGTAGCGAATTTCAGCCGCAGGAAGCGCTTGAGCAACCGGTCTGGTTACTGGTTTATCGTGGCCGGGACGATGGCGTGCGCTTTATGGAAATCAACGCCCCGACGGCCAGATTGCTGCAGTTGATTGGCGAGCACCCAACGGAGACGGGTAAAGCGGTGGTGGGGCGCCTGGCTGAGGAAATGCAGTTTGCGGACGTGGCGGCGCTGGAAACTTTTTCTCGCGATATTCTGCAACAAATGCGTGATCGGGACATCCTAATAGGAACCTCACTGAGTCGCCTGTAAGGATCCTGACGATGACCACGCTACTGTCTTTTTTTTACCGCTGTCATGCGGCATTGAATCATACCCGTATTGCCGATTTCCTTGCGCCTCTGGCGCTTCGTTTGTTTCTGGCACCGGTGATGTTCAGCGCTGGATATAACAAGGCCATGAGCTTTGAGAGTACGGTGTCCTGGTTTGGCAACAGTGAATGGGGGCTGGGTTTGCCTTTTCCCGCGTTACTGGCCTTTTTGGCGACGGCCACTGAGCTGGTTGGCGGTGTCTTGCTGCTACTGGGCCTTTTCACCCGTTATATCAGCATCCCGTTGATGTTCACCATGCTGGTTGCCATTGGCACAGTGCACTGGGAAAACGGCTGGTTTGCCATCGCACCGGGCAATCCGGCAACCAGTATGGCTGCGCCCCTGGCCGAGGTCGGGTTTCCGGGGGCCGCGGAAAGTTTGCAGAACAGTGAGGCTGTGGGCGAGCGCCTGGGCCGGGCGCGGGCTATTCTGCGCGAGCACGGACAGTACGACTGGCTTACCGGTAAAGGCAATTTCGTGGTGCTGAATAATGGTATTGAATTTGCCGTTACTTACCTGATTATGCTGTTGGTGCTGTTCTTCTCCGGGGCAGGGCGCTTCGTTAGTCTGGACTACTGGATTGCCCGTCGTTGCTGGGCTCGCGCCAGATCGAATGTGTAAAACCTGTGCGGGTTGGGTAACGGTTTGCCGGTGGCCCTGTTCGTAGGGGCCGGGGCGTCGCTATAATGCGGCGTCCATTACTGTCCGGGGTGTCCGTGCGTTATCTATTGCTGAGTTTGCTGTTATGTCTGCCATTCGCCGTTCAGGCGGAAGAAGACTGGGGAGATGCGTCCACGGCATTTGACTCCCCGGACGGCAAACCCAAGTACGAAGACCCCTGGGAAGACATCAACCGCAAGATCTTTGCTTTCAACGAAGCGCTGGACAAATACGGCCTCAAGCCCGTTGCCAAAGGGTACGACAAGGTCACACCACAGTGGATGAACGACACCATCACCCGTTTTTATGAAAACCTGCGTGATTTTCGCAGCGGGCTGAACAGTGTCTTGCAGTGGCGCTGGGGGCATGTGGGGCAGAACTGGGGCCGGTTTGCCGTCAATACCACGCTAGGTATTGGTGGCTTGTTTGATGTGGCCAGCAAGGTGGATCTGGAGAAGCGCAATACTGACCTGGGCCTGACGTTTGCCCGCTGGGGTGTGCCGGAAGGCCCGTTCATGATGCTGCCGTTCTTTGGGCCATCCACAGGGCGGGATGCTGCGGCTATCCTGCCGGAAGACTACATGCGCCTGCGTCACTATATCCCCCACGACCTGACCCGCCACAGTTTTACCGCGGTGTATGTGGTCGACTTGCGGGCTGACTTGCTGGACCTGGAACGCAATATCGTTGGCGACCGCTATACCTTCCTGCGCAATGCTTACCTGCAACGCCGTCGTTTTGAAAGCGGTGACCGGCCGTCGTTGCGCTTCCCCGAGATTGAAGCCCGCGATTCGGAACTCAATGACGAGTACGAAGACGACGGCTGGTAGTGGTTCTGTGCGGATGCCAGATGCCAGATGCCAGCGGCATCGGGTGCCGGCATCAGGTATCCAGCGCTTGAGGATCGGTGGCTTTCAGTTTGGCGCGAATGTAGTCGCCGTGGGAGACGTAGAGCAGGTCGCTGACCCGACGGATCAAGTGCTCTTCATGTACATCGGCCTTGCCGTCAGCGGCCGCCATTGCCCACATCTCATCAATCAGCGTGACCCGTTGCTCCGGGCCCCAGTGGTCGCGTAACGGCAGAGTGAACTCGAACAGGTCGGTGGCCTGATCCACTCGGCTTTCCAGCTCCGCCACAATATCCTGCATTTCCTCGGCATCCAGATGCCAGTGTTGCTCTACGGCAGTGATCAGGCGCTGGGTTTCTGCCTGATCCACCGTGCCATCGGTGCGTGCTACCTCGAACAGCAGGGCAGCAGCAGCACGGTGCAGATCGTGTTCAGAGTACTGTGGTGTATCGCTTTCAGGGCGAAACAGTCGGTTCAGCCAGTTCAAATGACACCCTCGTCAATCAGTAAGGTTTCCAGTGCCTGCTGATCCTTGGCAAAGCGGCGGATACCATCGGCGAGCAAGTCGCTGGCCATGGCATCATCGTTGAGCTGCCAACGGAATGCGGCTTCGTTCACCGGTGTCCAGTCGTCTTGCGGGGCCACCAGTTCAGGGTCCAGTACCCGGGTAAGACCGCCGTTATCGCCAGCCAGTTCCTCAAGCAGTGCCGGGCTGAGGGTGAGCTTGTCGCAGCCGGCCAGCGCTTCGATTTGCCCGGCGTTGCGGAAGCTGGCACCCATGACGATGGTGTCCAGGCCGCGGGCCTTGAAGGTGGCGAAGATTTCGCGCACGGATAGCACGCCCGGGTCTTGCTCCGGGGTTTCGATGGTCATGCCATTTTTGCGGTGCCAGTCGAAAATGCGGCCCACAAACGGTGAGATCAGTGTGGCGCCGGCTTCGGCGGCGGCCAGGGCCTGGGTCTGGTTGAACACCAGCGTCACATTACAGCGGATGCCTTCTTCTTCCAGGATCTCCACGGCACGGATACCTTCCCAGCTGGCTGCCACCTTGATCAGGATGCGGCCTGGATCCACGTCCAGTTCCCGGTAGATCGCCATTAGCCGGCGGCCTTTTTCCACGGTGGCGCGGGTGTCGAAAGACAGGCGCGCATCCACTTCGCTGGATACCAGACCGGGCACCCGTTCCAGGATAGCCTGGCCGGCCAGGCAGGCGTAGGTATCGGTGAGCCAGTCCATTTCGCCCTGGTGGCCCAGGGTGCGGCACAAGTCTGCCGCTTGCTGCAGCAGATCGCGGTAACGCTCGTCCCGGGCCGCGGCCAGCAGCAGGGAGGGATTGGTGGTGGCGTCTTCGGGGCGCAGCTGGGCGATCATTTCCAGGTCACCGGTGTCGGCAACTAACGATGTCCATTGAGCGAGCTGTTCGCGTTTGTTCACGGTATCCGTTCCTTTCAGTGTCATGGCGGGGCACGGTACTGAGCCACCATGACAGAATTATTTTTTCACCACAGAGGTCGCAGAGTACACAGCGGTAAATCGGGGGTGTGGGAAACCATGCTTGCATGGTGAAGAGGCGGGCACGGCATTCGCTATGCAAGCATAGCTTCCCACAAAAACAGAGTGTGCTATCCGGCTTGTTGGCTCTGTGAACTCTGTGGTGAAAGACTTTTACAGCCTAAGGCAGTTGTGCCAAGGCGTCCATGAGCACTTGTGGTGTCGTCTCCGGTTTGTGCATGTTTTCGCTGAGGTGGCGTCGGAAACGACGGGCACCGGGTTGGCCCTGAAACAGGTTAAGGATATGCCGCAGCGAGTGTTTGGGTGCGTGCCCCAGAGCGTAACGGCGTTCCACATAGGGCAGGAACTGTTCGGCAATAGCCAGGCGGCTGGGAATGGCGTGGTCGTCGCCAAATACCACCCGGTCTGCCTCGGCCAGGAAGTAGGGGTTTTGGTAGGCCTCGCGACCAATCATGACGCCATCCACTTCCCCCATGTGTTCGTGTACCTGATCCAGGGTCTTTACGCCGCCGTTAAGGATGATTTCGATGTGCGGAAAGGCCTGCTTGATGGCATAGGCGCGCTGATAGATCAGCGGCGGGATATCCCGGTTTTCCTTGGGGGAGAGGCCGGAAAGGATCGCCTTGCGGGCATGGATGGTCAGGCTGGTGCAGCCGGCGGCTTCCATGCGGCCTACAAACCGGTAAAGGAAATCATAGTCATCCTGGTCATCGATGCCGATACGGGTTTTCACCGTCACCGGTACGCGGACCGCCGCCTGCATGGCTTCGACACAGCGCGCCACCAGCTCCGGCTCGGCCATCAGAATCGCGCCGATCTTGCCCTGTTGAACCCGGTCGGATGGGCAGCCCACATTCAGATTGATCTCGTCATAGCCGTAGTCTCCGGCGATGCGGCTGGCCTCGGCCAGTTGTTGTGGGTCGCTGCCACCCAGTTGCAGGGCCACGGGGTGCTCTTCGTCGTTGAAACTCAAGAAACGGTCACGATCGCCGTGCAGAATGGCCTGGGCTACCACCATTTCGGTGTACAGCAGCGTATGCCGGGTGATCAGGCGGGCCAGAAACCGGTAGTCCCTTGTGGTCCAGTCCATCATCGGGGCGACGCTCAGGCGGCGGTCCAGTGTGCGGGCTGTGGTGTGGGCGGTGGGGTCGGTCATTAACACGGTATCGGGCACATAATTGGGGCCTTTGCGGATGCCGCGAAGGCGGTACACATAAGCGGGGATTATCGCATGTTGTGGTCTCGGGGCGTAGTGGGGTGGGGGGTGAGGCTTCTGGCTCTTCCTGTAATTGGCCGAACGGTTCTGCTAGAATCCGCGCCTTTCCTTACTGTCGGGTGTTCATAATGACCCAAACACGGCTGAGTCCGCCCTAGCGCGCCCTCCTTACATGGCTTTGCCGTGCGGTGCCTGTTGGTGCCGTTCTTCGTATTTTATTGCTGCCGCTGCGCAGCCTTTGCTTGTTATTTCCAAACACAGGATTGAAATCCATGCTTCGAACGATTCAGCAGGACTGGTTCAGTAACGTCCGTGGCGACTTGCTGGCAGGGGCCGTTGTGGCGCTTGCGTTGATCCCGGAGGCGATTGCCTTCTCCATCATTGCCGGTGTGGACCCGAAAGTGGGTTTGTATGCCTCTTTCTGTATTGCCGTGGTGACGGCCTTCTTCGGCGGGCGCCCGGGGATGATTTCTGCAGCCACTGGCGCTATGGCGCTGGTGATGGTGACTCTGGTGGCCGACCACGGCTTGCAATACCTGCTGGCGGCCACGGTGCTCACTGGCGCACTGCAGATCATCGCGGGGTTCCTCAAACTCGGTAACCTGATGCGATTTGTGTCGCGTTCTGTGGTCACGGGGTTTGTGAATGCGTTGGCTATACTCATTTTCATGGCACAGTTGCCGGAGTTGGTGAACGTGACCTGGCATGTTTACGCCATGGTGGCCGCTGGCCTGGGGATTATCTATCTGCTGCCTCTGCTGACCACGGCGGTGCCGTCGCCGCTGGTCTGTATCGTGGTCATTACCGGTGTGGCGATGTATCTGGGCATTGATGTGCCCACGGTGGGGGATAAGGGGGAGCTGCCGGACAGCCTGCCAATCTTCCTGTTGCCGGATATTCCGCTGAATCTGGAAACCCTGAAGATCATCCTGCCGTATTCTCTGGCGTTGGCCGTGGTTGGCCTGCTGGAATCCATGATGACGGCCACCATTGTTGATGACCTGACCGACACTGACAGTAACAAGAACCGCGAATGCAAAGGCCAGGGCGTGGCCAATATCGCGTCCGGTTTCCTGGGCGGGATGGCCGGTTGCGCCATGATTGGCCAGTCGGTGATCAACGTGAAATCCGGTGGGCGCAAGCGGTTGTCGACCCTGTTTGCCGGCTGTTTCCTGTTGGTGCTGGTGGTGTTCCTGGGCCAGTGGGTTTCCCAGATTCCCATGGGCGCGCTGGTGGCAGTGATGATCATGGTGTCCATCGGTACCTTCAGCTGGGAGTCCATTACCAATATGGCAAAACATCCGGCCAGCAGTACCGTGGTGATGCTGGCCACGGTGACGGCCACCGTGGCGACTCACAATCTGGCCATTGGTGTGGGGATCGGGGTGGTGTTGAGTGCCCTGTTCTATGCCAACAAGGTGGGTCGTATCTTCTACGTGAAAGCGACCGAAAGTGCTGAAGACGGGCACCGGGTTTATGATGTGGTGGGGCAGGTATTCTTTACCTCCTCCGACCAGTTCATCGCCTCGTTTGACTTCAAGGAAGCCATCGATAAAGTCACTATTGATGTTCATCGTGCCCACTTCTGGGATATCACCGCTATCGGCGCCCTGGACAAGGTCGTGATCAAGTTCCGCCGCGAAGGCACCGAAGTGGATATCGTCGGCCTCAACGAAGCCAGTGCTACGCTGGTGGACAAGTTCGGTGTGCATGACAAGCCCGCTGCCGTTGAAAAAATGATGGGCGGCCACTAAGCGCCAAAGGAGAACAACAATGACGAATGTCATCGCCTGTATCGACGGCTCCAACGCTGCAACGGCTGTTTGTGACTACGCTGCCTGGGCGTCACAGCGCCTGAGCGCGCCGCTGACCTTGTTGCATGTGCTGGATCATTCGCGCTACCCGGTCAGTGCCGATTTCAGTGGTAATCTGGCGCTAGGTGGTCGCGAGCACTTGATGGAAGAGCTGGCAGATCTGGATGCCAAGCGAAACCGGCTGGCGCTGGAACAAGGCAAGATGATGCTGGAAGCGGCAAGTCAGCGCGCCAGCGAAGCTGGCATTAGCGACCCGCAACAACGTCAGCGTCACGGTGATCTGGTGGATACGCTTGCCGAGTTGGAAGAAGACATGCGTTTGCTGGTCATTGGCAAGCAAGGCGAAGAGCACGAGGGTATTGGTGCCCAGGTGGGAGACAATGTCGAGCGTGTTATCCGCGGCCTGCATCGCCCAATCCTGGTGACGGCAGGGGAGTTTCAGGCACCGAAAACCATCATGCTCGCATTCGACGGCAGTGCTACTTCGCGCAAGGGTGTGAGCATGCTGGCTGACAGTCCGCTGTTTCAGGGGCTGGATTGTCATCTGGTGACGGTTGGCAATAACCATGAGGGGCTTGATGAGGCGGCTCGGCAGCTCGAACAATCCGGGCATAAGGTGCAAACGGCCACGCTTGAAGGTGAGGTGGAGCCTGCTTTGCACCAGTACCAGCAGAGCCACAACGTGGACCTGGTGGTGATGGGGGCCTATGGTCATTCCCGCATCCGCGAATTCTTTGTGGGCAGCACCACTAACAAGATGATTCGTGAAGCGAAGGTGCCGCACCTGCTGTTGCGGTAAGGTTTAAGGACCATTCAGGCGCAACGAGAAACATGTTGGGCGCTACAAAAAACGCGGGCTCTGTCAGTGCTAATAGGCAAAGACAGGCCCGCGTTTTTTGTGTGGAATAAGTTGCGCGCCGCGCTCTTATTCCACCGTGATGGTGATCTTCTCGGACATGACCGGTGGCTCATGGGGAACATGGCGGTAATCGCCCAGCAGTAGCTGCAGGGTGTGGGTACCCGGCTCCAGTTCCAGCTCGGTTTCAGTCTGGCCTTTACCGAAGTGAACCACCTGGTCGTTGGCAGGTAGCGGCATGCCCATGTCCGGCAGGGTTTCCAGGTCGATCAGCAGGTGGTGGTGGCCACTGTTGTCTTGCTCGTTGCCAGCCGGCGCCACGTCCATGCCTTCCAGACCAAAGACAACCTTCACCGGGCTGCTGACGGTGGCGCCATTGGCCGGGCTGACGATTTCAGCGGCAGCGCCTTCCGGGGCGGGGCTGCGGGTAATGCCGGTGGCAGCAGGTTTTTCAGCGCTGTCATCGGTGTTCATATGATTACTGTGATCGGTGGCGGCAGGGGCCTCTGCAGCTGGAGCCACGGCTTCTTTGGTGGCGTCTTCGCTGTTGTCGGAACAGGCTTGCAGCAGGGTAGTGCTGGCAATCACAGCGACGAGCAGGGAACGTTGAAACGGAATACGCATGGTCTTTTCCTTGAGCAGTTGAATCCAATGAAGACCTGCTGCCAGACAAAACAGGGCAACAGAGTGAACCGGAGTCACGAAGTTGTCATAACCATAGCAGAAACCCCGGGCTTCGTGTCTACATGGTGGCGGCTTTGACAGGTATAATCCGCGCCAGTTTGCATTATTGGAGTCAGCATGACTGTTCGTACTCGCGTCGCCCCGTCGCCCACCGGTGATCCCCACGTCGGCACGGCTTATATTGCCTTGTTCAATCGCTGCTTTGCGCAGCAGCATGGTGGCCAGTTTATTCTGCGTATCGAAGATACGGATCAGACCCGTTCCACGGATCAGTCCGAACAGATGATCCTGGATTCTCTGAAATGGCTGGGTCTGACCTGGGACGAAGGCCCGGACGTGGGCGGGCCGCATGGGCCGTACCGCCAGAGCGAACGTAAGGGTATGTACCGCCAGTACGCGGAAGAGTTGATTGAAAAGGGCCATGCGTTCAAGTGCTACCGCACCAGTGAAGAGCTTGATGCGCTACGGGCCGAGCTGAAAGAGAAGGGTGAAAATCGGGCACTCAAGCCGTCGGATCTGGAACTGCCGGCCGATGAGCAGGCGAAACGTGAGGCTGATAACGCACCCTACGTGATTCGCATGCGGGTCCCCACGGACGGTCGTTGTGAAATTCAGGACATGCTGCGCGGCACGGTCGAGCTGGACTGGGCGCTGGTCGATGCACAGATTCTGCTGAAATCCGACGGCATGCCCACCTACCACCTGGCGAATATCGTGGACGATCACCTGATGGAGATCACCCATGTAATTCGTGGTGAGGAATGGCTTAACTCTGCGCCCAAGCACAAATTGCTCTATGAATATTTTGGCTGGGAAATGCCGGCGCTGTGTCACATGCCGCTACTGCGTAACCCGGATAAATCCAAACTCAGCAAACGCAAGAACCCCACCAGTATCCTGTTCTATCAGCGTATGGGCTACCTGCCTGAGGCGCTGGTCAATTACCTGGGACGCATGGGGTGGTCCATGCCGGATGAGAGCGAGAAATTTTCGCTGGCGCAGATGCAGGACGCGTTCGATATCCAGCGTGTGTCTCTGGGTGGGCCGGTGTTCGATGTGGAAAAGCTCAGCTGGCTGAACGGCCAATGGTTGCGGGATCAGAGCGATGAGCAATTCCTGGATTCGCTCCTTGGCTGGGCCTACAACCGCGACTACGCAATGAAAATCATCCCGCACCTGCGTCAGCGGGTGGAGACCTTGTCGGAAGTGGCCGACAAGGCAGCGTTCTGTTTTAACGGTATGCCGGCGATCAACGAAGCCAGTTTCGAGCATAAGCAGTACGGCACCGATGACATCAAGGTGTGGTTGCAGTATCTGCTCTGGACCTATGAAGCGCGCAACGACTGGAATCGTGACGGCCTGTTCGCCGACGCGAAAATCATCGCCGATGCCCTGGAAGTGAAGATCAAGGATTTCCTGTTCCCGGTCTTCATCGCCATTGCCGGCACCAGTGCCAGTTTCTCGGTGGTGGACTCCATGGAGATCATCGGTTCTGACATCAGCCGTGCCCGCATCCGCCACGCCATTGAGGTATTGGGCGGGGTGTCCAAGAAGCAGATGAAGAAGCTGGAGAAGGCCTACCGGGATCTGCCGGTGGGTTGAGCGTCTGGCCGACTGGGGGCGAGTTGCGAGAAGCGAGTTTCGAAGAGCAAAACCTGAAACTCGCTCATGCCTGAAGGTTTTCGCAACTCGAAACCCGTCACTCGCTACTGTTTTTGTCCAGTTTTTCAGCAACTTGCTCAGGATGTAGTCAAATCGACTTCATTCTGAAAAAAACCGCTGGCTGGCGCTTGACAGGGTAGGGGTGGCCGGTAGAATACGCCGCACCTACCGGGATGCACCTGATCCCACTGGTATTTGGGGCTATAGCTCAGCTGGGAGAGCGCAACACTGGCAGTGTTGAGGTCAGCGGTTCGATCCCGCTTAGCTCCACCAAACACGTCCCCTTCGTCTAGTGGCCCAGGACACCGCCCTTTCACGGCGGTAACAGGGGTTCGACTCCCCTAGGGGACGCCAAATAGAAAAGCCTCACTCGAAAGAGTGGGGCTTTTTTATGGCCGCTTTGCGGCCGCATCACGTTTCACGCACTAGTCCATCATGCTACAGGCTTGGTCTGATCCTGCGGTCCCGGGATCAGTCGCAAATAGTGGATCCTTCCTCTCCGATGCTTCGCTTACTGGAAATGCTGCTCCCTGCGTCAGCTCAGTCGCCGGATGGTAAGGGTGTGGGCGATTTTTTCGCCGTCCCAGATGTATTCGTAGTGAGCGCTGGGGGTAATGCTGGCGATAATGTGAGGGCTCAGCAGGGCGTAGCAATGGCTGCCGGCAGCCCGCACCGATTCGTAATGAATGCCGCTGTGCTGTTGGTCCCTTAGGTGCTGGCCCAGCAGGTGGGCTGCGCTGTAATCATCGGGCGCATGCCAGTGTGGGTGATCACTGGCAGGAGTGATATCGATGAGTGTCGCGGTGAAATTGACCTTCAGGCCGCGCATGACGATGCGGTCATATTTGAGGCCATCCACCTGCTGGAAGTAGCGTTGCTGGTGATAGCGGGTTTCGGCAATGGCCGTTGCCATACGGTCAGCACAATAGAAGACGCCGTAATGGCCCGCAGAGAAGCGCGAACCGGCCGGGTTCACATGCACGAAAGGGCCCAGGGCGTAGTTGCAACCGGGGATGCCCCAGGGGCGTTGATCGGGCGGTACCCGGTTCAGCTCGCCAATATCATTTTGCAGGCGAGGATTGGTGAGTGCCTGCACGGCAAACAGCGCATCGAAATCGGCCTGGTCCGCCACATCATCGAAGATGGCGATGGGGGGATATTTGCCATTGACCAGTCGGTAGGCGGTTTGTCCGCGTAGTGTCGTGCGCGGCAGGGCATCGGTATCCGGTTCGCTCAGCCCCATTGGCCGCCCCGCAGGCTGTCGAGCTGGCGGTGTACTTCATAGAGGCTGGCGACCCGGCCGTTGCCCATAATGCTCATGGGGGTTGCACCATTGAAAAAGGCGTTATGGTTGGCCATGCGCACAAAGCCGTACACGTTCTCCTTGTTGCCGAACAGGGTACGTAGCGCCTGATGGATATTCAGCAGATAGCTGAGCCGTTCCAGCAGATCCTGGTTTACCCGCGCGCTGTCTGGCTGGCTCTGGTATTTGTGCAGGGTGGAGCGGCCTACACCGAGTAGCGCCATTTTCTCCTTTTCACTGCACTGCCAGTGCTCCAGCAGCTTCAATACGGCACGCAAGGCCGCATGGCGGGCGCCATCGTCCAGAGCTTGTGGGGTATAGGCTGTTGCCGGTTCCATGTTTTGCCTCCTGTTAGCGCCAATAATGATCTATATTTTAGTTATTGTCTATATTGAGACATGCAAGGCAAGAAAATGTCATATCCATGAACAACCTGAGGTGTCTGTAGTCACTGTATTGCGGTCATTGGATGGCCGGGCGCCGGGTTGGTGAACATTTGCTGGAGAGGCTGGATGGGAAACAGGGTTAATGTGTTGGGTAGCGGAGTGTTGCTGTTGGCTGCGCTGTCGGCAGGCTGTGCTAATGCAGGAGAGGTTGCGAGCCGGCAATGGACTGATGCGCACCTGCACTATGTGGATTTCATGCAGGACAGTGAGGGCGCCCAGGCGATGATCGCGGCCATGGATGAGGCGGGTGTGGAGCGAGCCTGGGTATTTGGTCTGCCGGTGATGAAAAAATGGCAGGCAGAGGCGCCACGCCGCCCCCGGTATTATCTGGGCGATGAGGCGCCGCTGTATTACTACAGTGCCACGGATGACATTGTTGCCCAGGCGGTGTTGTCGTTGCCGAAGCAGCAGCAGGCGCGGTTGCAGCCGTTTATCAGTGGGTTCAACCCCACGGACATGCATGCAGCGGAACAGGTGGAGCACCTTATTGAGCGCTATCCGGGCCTGTGGCAAGGGGTGGGGGAAATTCTCACCCGGCATGATCAGCTCACTGCGCTGACCGAAGGAGAGACTCCCCGGGCCAGCCATCCGGCACTGATGAAGGTGTATGCAATGGCGGGGCGCTATGATCTTCCCGTGTTGCTGCACAGCAACCTGACCTCCCTTCGCGAAGAGACGCCGATCTATCTGGGGGAGCTGGAAGAGGCGCTCAGTGAGCACCCGGAAACCCGTTTTTTGCTGGCCCACGCAGGCACCAGTGGTGGTGTGGAAGAGCGACAGGCGCCACTGGGGACCTTGCCGCCTATCCTGCGGGCATTACTGAGCCGCTATGAGAATTTGTATATTGATCTGTCGTGGAGCGTAAAGGACCACTACCTGATTGATGACGGCGTGCCCAGCGAGGAGTGGCTGGCCCTTATCCGTGAATTCCCGGACCGTTTTACCCTGGGAACCGACCTGGTGGGGCATTTCGACAGCATGGAGAGAGTGCTGGGCGAGTATGAACCGTTGCTGGAGGCGTTGCCCAAAAAAGTGGCAGAGCAGCTTTCACACGGGAATGCGGATGCGCTTGTGCCCAAAAAAGGGGCAGTGCCGTTGCCTTGAATGAAGATTTGTCGTGGATTTAAGGGAAAGCCCCGGCTTCTGATAAGGGCTTTTTTCGCCTTGCGGAGTGCCTGACGCTTAAACCCACAATGACATCGGTGGTGGTGTGGGTTTCAATTTTATTGCGTCAGGCATGCGGCATCAGGCTTCAGGCTTTTTCTGCAATCGACGCAACAGGGACGATGTGTCCCAGCGGCCCCCGCCCATGGCCTGAATATCCCGGTAAAAGTCGTTTATCTGCTCAGTGATGGGCAGGGGCGTCCCGTTCCGGGCAGCTTCGTTCAGGCAAATATCCAGGTCCTTGCGCATCCAGTCCACGGCGAAGCCGTGCTCATACTGGTCGTCGATCATGGTCTGGTGCCGGTTCACCATTTGCCAGGAGCCAGCGGCCCCCTGGCTGATGGTTTCGAAGACTTTGTTGGCATCCAGTCCGGCGTTCAGGGCAAAGGCGACGCCTTCGGAGAGGCCTTCCACCAGCCCGGCTACGCAGATCTGGTTGACCATCTTGGTCAGCTGACCACTGCCCGCCGGTCCCATCAGGTTGGTGGCTTTGGCGTAATGCTGAAGGGTAGGCAGTACGCGCTGATAGATCGCCTCTTCACCCCCGCACATGATCGACAGTTGGCCGTTTTCAGCTCCTTGCTGGCCGCCGGAGACCGGGGCATCCACAAAATGATTGCCCTGCTTCCGACAGGCGGTATCCAGCTCACGGGCCATTTCTGCGCTGGCGGTGGTGTGATCGATCAGAATCGCGCCCTTGGCAAGGCCTTGCAGGGCGCCGTCATCGCCGAGCGTTACCTGACGCAGGTCGTCGTCGTTACCGACACAGACAAAAACCAGATCAGCCCCCTGGGCGGCTTCAGCGGGGGTGGCGGCATGGCTACCGGGGTAGTCCCCGGTCCACTGCTGTGCCCGCTGACCGGTGCGGTTGTACACCGTCATGGTAATGCCCGCCTCGGCCAGGTGCCCGGCCATGGGGTAGCCCATGGTGCCGAGTCCGATAAAGGCGGCGTTGAGGGCGCTCATTTGTTGCTGTCTCCGTCATTACTGCGAGTGGCGGCGCTGTTATCGCCCAGGGGGTAAGCGGCAAAGCGAGGTTCGGTAAGGCTGCCCAGGTAGAGGGTGTTGCCGTGCTGTTCGGCGCTGGTGATCGGGGCGAAGGCGCCGTCGCTGTTGTCTTGCAGATTGTGGGTGACCTGTCCTTGCTCGTCGAGGCCGAGTACAAAGCCGTGATGCACCGGTTGCGGCTGCAGGAAGCTGGGCATACGGAAGGCCACTTTGCGCAACAGGGGTTTGTCGGAAAGGCTGTCGAGCATGGCATTGCGGGGGCTGAACAGGGCGAGCCAAAAGGTGCCGTCGCCGTTGGCCGAGATGCCATCCGGGATGCCGGGCAGGTTATCCATGAAGATATCGTGGGTGCCGGCTTTGTCGCCTTTGAGCCAGTAGCGAACGATCCGGTAGTTGCCCGTTTCGGTGACCAGCACGAAGTCTTCATTCTGCGACAGGGCGATACCATTGGCGAACTGCAGGCCATCAAGCAGGACTTCGGCTTGGTTGGTGCCTGGGTCGTAACGCAACAGCCGCCCATGGCCGCCGTGTTCCATGATGTCGTCGCGGGCATGCATGGCCGGGCCAAATTTGCTGGAGGCATCGGAGAAATAGGCGATGCCGTTGCTGTCCACATCCACGTCATCGGTGAAACCGTAGGCCAGTCCGTTAGCGCTGTCGCTCAGGGTTGTGATGGCGCCGGCCGCGCTGATGCTCAAAAGCCCCTTGTACCCATCGGCAACGATCAGGTTGCCGGAGGGCGCAAAATCCAGACCCAGTGGCCGGCCTTCGGTGTTGGCGATCAGGTCCGGGTTGTTGCCGTCGGGATCAAAGCGAACAATGCGGCCATCTACATAGCCCACGTACAGGTAGCCTTCGTCATCAATGGCCACATCTTCCGGGCCAATGCCTTCATCCTTGCCGAGTATGCGGCTGTCACTGAGTGTCGTGTTGGTGGCGTAGGGGCCTTCAAGGGCGGGGGCTGTAGGGGCTTGCCAGGCGACGGGCTCGATACTGACCGGCCAGAATAACAGGTAAGCGGCAATGGCGATGATGATGAGAAGCGCGAGGATTTTTTTCATTGTCATGTCTGCGTTGGCTAGCGAGACGATGATGCTTGCATGCACGGCGCAACCACGCAAATGCAGGGTGGTAATAACGTCCAATCAGCAGGGTGAAGCTGTCGTTACCAGGTAAGTGAGCAGCGAGTTTCAGGGAGCGAAAGTTTAACTCGCGGCGGCTTTTTGCAGACACAAAAAAACCGCCCGAAGGCGGTTTTTTTTGTCAGGCGATAACGAGGCGCTTATTTGCGCTCGTTGACCGGAACGAATGAACGTTCGGCTTCGCCGGTGTACAGCTGGCGCGGACGGCCAATCTTGTACGGGTTGGAGATCATTTCGTTCCAGTGCGCAATCCAGCCTACGGTGCGTGACAGGGCAAAGATTACGGTGAACATGGAGGTCGGGATCCCGATGGCTTTCAGGATGATGCCGGAGTAGAAATCCACGTTCGGGAACAACTTCTTCTCTTTGAAGTAGGGGTCGTTCAGCGCGATTTCTTCCAGCTTCATGGCCAGTTCCAGCTGCGGATCGTTCACACCCAGTTCGGCCAGAACGTCGTGGCAGGACTCGCGCATCACGGTGGCACGCGGATCGTAGTTCTTGTAGACACGATGACCGAAGCCCATCAGCTTGAACGGGTCATTCTTGTCCTTGGCCTTGGCAATGTAGGCGTCGATGTTATCGATGTGACCGATTTCATCGAGCATGTTCAGCACGGCTTCGTTGGCGCCACCGTGTGCCGGGCCCCACAGGGCAGAGATACCAGCAGCAATACAGGCGAACGGGTTGGCACCGGAGGAGCCTGCCAGACGCACGGTAGAGGTGGAGGCGTTCTGCTCGTGGTCCGCATGCAGGATGAAGATGCGATCCATGGCCTTGGCCAGGGTCGGGCTGATCTTGGACTCTTCGCAGGGGTTGCCGAACATCATGTGCAGGAAGTTTTCTGCGTAACCCAGGTCGTTACGCGGGTACATGAAGGGCTGGCCCAGCGCGTACTTGTAGCACATGGCCGCGATGGTGGGCATCTTGGCGATCAGGCGGTACGCGGTGATTTCACGGTGCTCAGGATTATTGATGTCCAGTGAGTCGTGGTAGAAGGCGGACAGGGCGCCAACTACACCACACATGATGGCCATCGGGTGGGCATCGCGGCGGAAACCGTTGAAGAAGTTGCGGATCTGCTCGTGCACCATGGTGTGGTTCTTCACGGTGCTGATGAACTGATCCCGTTGCTCTGCGGTAGGCAGTTCGCCGTACAGCAGGGTGTAACACACTTCCAGATAATCAGACTGACCTGCCAGCTCCTCGATGGAGTAGCCGCGGTGCAGAAGTTTACCCACTTCACCATCGATAAAGGTGATCTTGGATTCACAGGAAGCGGTAGAGGTGAAACCCGGGTCGAAAGTAAAGACGCCGTTAGCTACCAGTTTGGACACGTCGATAACGTCGCGGCCCAGAGTCGGGGTGTAGATCGGCAGGTCCAGGTCCTGACCCTCTACCTTGAGAGTGGCTTTCTTCTCGGTCATGGGAATCTCTCCATTGGCGGACGAGGGAACGTTCCTCAAGGTAAGGAAGGTCCTCCAAAGCGCGGGGGAAGGTAAAGTTTTGACACCCCTTTGTCAACGCGCAGCCGAGAACCGGCGAGTCAGACTTTTGTAGGGTAAACAGCTTGTTACGGCAGAATGACGATTTTGCCTCAGCATGGTGCAACACAAATTCACGGCGTTCACATCAGGTGCATCATTGTAAATCAAGGCGTTAGCCGGTAAGTGGGCAATAATTGTCGGTCGGAGCGTTTGTTTTGCGTAAGTGGCGGCGATATACTGCCGCCCGGCAGAAACCTCCTGCTGGGGGTTTCACACGGGCCCACCCCGGCCCGGGCAGAGTTATTGAGATCAGGCTTCACGTTTTGATCTCAATAACTCTGCCAAGTTCCCGACAACCGCCTCTTAACTGAGGCCTGGCTATAAGTAGGCTACCGTGAACGATAAGCGACCCGTTAACCTCGATCTGAGCACGATCAAGTTCCCGGTCACGGCTATAGCATCTATCACCCACCGTATAACCGGCGTTGCCATCTTTTTGGCGTTGCCGATTCTGCTGTGGATGCTGGATCGCTCCCTGGCGTCTCCCGAGAGCTTTGCGGACCTGAAAGAACTGATGATGACCTCACTGCTGGTGAAACTGGTGGTATGGGGCATTTTGTCTGTATTGCTGTACCACCTGGTGGCGGGCATTCGTCACTTGATTATGGACACCGGTGTTGGTGAAAGCCTGGAAGGCGGCCGTCGTGGCGCCAAGCTGGCCTTCATCATCTCTGCGGTATTGATTCTGCTGGTAGGAGTCTGGATATGGTAACCAGTGTAACGAGCCTGGGCCGTAACGGCCTGTATGACTGGCTCATTCAGCGCGTATCCGCTGTCATCATCGGTGTCTACATGATCGGCATGCTGGGTTATCTGATCACCGCGGGTGATCTGGACTATGGCAGCTGGAAAGCCTTCATGGGATCTATCTGCATGCAGATAGCCAACACCCTGCTGGTAATTTCTGTCGCTGCACACACCTGGGTGGGCCTGTGGGGCGTAACCACGGACTACCTGACCAGCCTGACCTTTGGTAAAGCCGCCACCGGCGTGCGCCTGATTGCCCAGTTGGCAATTGCTCTGGCGCTGGTTGTGTACCTGCTTTGGGGTCTGGTTCTGATCTGGGGAGGGGCGTAATCCATGTCCATTCGCACTATTACGTTTGACGCTATCGTCGTAGGTGGTGGTGGTGCCGGTATGCGCGCCTCACTGCAAATGGCCCAGTCCGGTTTCAAGACTGCGCTGATTTCCAAAGTCTTCCCGACCCGTTCGCACACTGTATCCGCCCAGGGCGGTATTACCTGTGCGATCGCGTCCGCCGATCCCAACGATGATTGGCGCTGGCACATGTATGACACCGTGAAAGGTTCCGATTACATCGGTGACCAGGATGCGATCGAATACATGTGTAATGTGGGCCCTGAAGCGGTCTACGAGCTGGACCACATGGGCCTGCCGTTTTCCCGTACCGAAGAAGGGCGTATTTACCAGCGTCCATTCGGTGGCCAGTCCAAGAACTTCGGTGAAGGTGGCCAGGCAGCCCGTACCTGTGCGGCCGCTGACCGTACCGGCCACGCGCTGCTGCACACGCTGTACCAGCAAAACCTGAAGAACGGCACCCAGTTCTACAATGAGTGGTACGCCGCAGAACTGGTCAAAGACGCTGAAGGCAATGTTTGTGGTGTGATCGCCATCGACATCGAAACTGGCGAGACTGTGTTCTTCAAGGCCAAGGCAACCGTCTTTGCCACCGGTGGTTCCGGTCGCATTTACGCCTCCACCACCAATGCCCTGATCAACACCGGTGACGGCGTTGGCATGGCTCTGCGTGCTGGTCTGCCGGTGCAGGACATCGAAATGTGGCAGTTCCACCCCACCGGCATCGCCGGCGCCGGTGTACTGGTAACCGAAGGGTGTCGGGGCGAGGGTGGCTATCTGATCAACAAGGATGGCGAGCGCTTCATGGAGCGTTACGCGCCGAACGCCAAAGATCTGGCGTCCCGCGACGTTGTTGCCCGTTCCATGATGATGGAAATTCTGGATGGTCGTGGCGACGGTCCGGATGGCGATCACGTTTATCTGAAGCTCGATCATCTGGGTGAAGAGGTGCTGCACAGCCGCCTGCCGGGCATCTGTGAACTGGCCATTACCTTCGCGCAGACCGATCCGGTAAAAGAGCCGATCCCGGTTGTGCCGACCTGTCACTACATGATGGGCGGTATCCCCACCAATGTTCATGGTCAGGCGCTCAAGCTGACCGGTGGGCATGAAGGTGACGCCGAGTTCGTTAACGGCTTGTTCGCGGTGGGCGAAGTGGCCTGTGTATCTGTACACGGCGCCAACCGCCTGGGCGGTAACTCGCTGCTGGATCTGGTGGTATTCGGTCGCGCCGCCGGTTTGTACATTGAAGATGCCCTGCGTCAGGGTATGACTCAATACGAGCCGCGCGATGCCGACATTGATGAAGCGCTGTCCCGGGTTCGCCGTTGGGACGATTCCAAGGGTGGTGAATCTGTTTCCACGCTGCGCAAGGAGCTGCAGAGTGTGATGCAGAACCACTTCGGGGTGTTCCGTAAGGGCGACCTGATGGCGGAAGGCGTGGCCAAGCTGGCGGATCTGCGTGAGCGGATTGCCAAGGCGCACCTGGATGACAAGAGCAAGCCGTTCAACACCGCGCGTATTGAAGCGCTGGAGCTGGATAACCTGCTGGAAGTGGCGGAAGCCACTGCCATCGCGGCCGAAGGCCGTACCGAGAGTCGTGGCGCGCATTCCCGCTATGATTACCCGGATCGTGACGATGAGAACTGGCTGTGCCACTCCATCTTCGACCCCAAAGCCAAGAAGCTGGGCAAGCGTGACGTGAACTTCAAGCCGAAGACCGTTGACACCTTCCAGCCCAAGGCGCGGACCTACTAAGGGGAGCTAACGATGAAAGTCAGTATCTATCGCTACAATCCGGAAACGGATCGCGAGCCGAGCATGAAGGAGTATGAGGTCGATACCCAGGGTAAAGACCTCATGGTGCTGGACATTCTCGCTCTGGTGAAAGAGCAGGACGAATCCATGTCCTACCGTCGCTCCTGCCGTGAAGGTGTTTGCGGTTCCGACGGCATGAACATGAACGGCAAGAACGGCCTGGCCTGTATCACTCCGCTGTCCCAGGTGGCGCCGGGCGTACTGGAAGGCAAAAAGCCGTTGATCCTGCGCCCGCTGCCGGGTCTGCCGGTCATTCGCGATCTGGTGGTGGACATGGGTATGTTCTACAACCAGTACGAAAAAGTGCAGCCGTACCTGCAGAACAGCTCGCCGGCTCCGGCCATCGAGCGCCTGCAGAGCCCGGAAGAGCGCGAGAAGCTGGATGGCCTGTACGAGTGTATTCTCTGTGCCTGCTGTTCAACCAGCTGCCCGAGCTTCTGGTGGAACCCGGACAAGTTCCTGGGTCCGGCAGCCCTGTTGCAGAGCTACCGCTTCCTGGCGGATAGCCGCGACACAGTGACTGAAGAGCGTCTGTCCAAACTGGACGACCCCTTCAGCCTGTTCCGCTGCCACGGCATCATGAACTGCGTCAGCGTTTGCCCGAAAGGGTTGAACCCGACCCGGGCCATCGGCCATATCCGTTCCATGCTGTTGGAGCGGGGCATCTGACCCGAAACGAAAAAGGCGGCCTGATGGCCGCCTTTTTTGTATCTAATAAAGTCGATGATGGCGTTTTGTGCTGTCTATTCGACGTTTTGCCAATGGCAGAAACATTCGGAAAGAGTCATAAGTTACTTTATGAATTCGGTGCCTAACAAAACCGAATTAAAAGGGCTACACTAGATAGCAGTTCGAGGTAATCCCTCGACGAGAGGTAGCAAGCTTCTACCCAGACCCGACCCGGTATGGGCGAGATAGCAGGTTGCATCTCATGGGTGGAACAGGGCTTAAAAGGCGTTGTTCCGAAAAATACGAGCGTACGGGAACAGGGTCGCCCCCCTGTGGTCGCAGTTACTCATACCACAGAGTGTGACAACCTCCCGCCGAAGGAACGAGCTAACATGCAAGACAGTTCCATGCAGCGGCAATGGCAGTCCTCCCATATCGGGGGAGCCAACGCTGCCTATGTCGATGAACTGTACGAATCCTACCTGACCGATCCTAATTCCGTGCCGGAAGACTGGCGCGTTTATTTCGAAAAACTCCCCAGTGTTGATACCGCCGTCGAATCCGATGTGCCCCACGCCGCTGTGCGTGAATACTTCCTGTTGCAGGCGAAGAATCGCTCGCGTGTGCAGAAGTTTGGTGCCGGTGCGGTCAGCACGGAGCATGAGCGTCGTCAGGTCCGTGTGCTGCACTTGATTGCAGCCTACCGAAACCGTGGCCACCAGGTGGCCAAGCTGGACCCGCTGGGGATCATGGAGCGCGAAGCCGTTCCAGACCTGGAACTGGCGCATCACGGTCTCAGCACGGCTGATCTGGATACCGTATTTCAAACGGGCAACCTGTTTATTGGTAAGCCCGAGACCTCCCTCCGCGATATCGTTGACTGCCTGACCAGTACCTACTGCTCCAGCGTGGGTGCGGAATACATGCACATGGTCAACACCGCGGAAAAACGCTGGTTGCAGCAGCGCATGGAAGGCGTGCGCTGTCACCCGGAATACGGTACGGACATCAAGAAGCATATTCTTGAGCGCCTGTCCGCCGCCGAGGGCCTGGAAAAATATCTGGGCAGCAAGTACCCCGGCACCAAGCGTTTCGGCCTGGAAGGCGGCGAATCGCTGATTCCGTTGATGGACGAAATCATCCAGCGCGTGGGCAGCTATGGCGCCAAGGAACTGGTGATCGGCATGGCCCACCGTGGCCGTTTGAATGTGCTGGTCAACACCCTGGGCAAAAGCCCGAAAGACCTGTTTGAAGAATTCGACGGCAAGAGCTTCAACGAAACGGGCTCCGGTGACGTGAAGTATCACCAGGGCTTCTCGTCCAACGTACAAACGTCTGGCGGTGAAGTGCATCTGGCCATGGCCTTCAACCCCTCACACCTGGAGATCGTTTCTCCGGTGGTGGAAGGGTCGGTACGTGCCCGTCAGGATCGCCGTGATGACGAAGGTGGCGAGCAGGTTGTTCCGATCATATTGCACGGTGATGCGGCTTTTGCCGGGCAGGGCGTGGTCATGGAGACATTCCAGATGTCCCAGACCCGCGGCTTCCACACCGGTGGTACCCTGCATGTGATCATCAACAACCAGGTGGGCTTTACCACCAGCCGGCGTGATGATGCCCGCTCCACCGAGTACTGCACCGATGTGGCAAAAATGGTGCAGGCGCCGATCTTCCACGTGAATGCGGATGATCCGGAAGCGGTGTATTTCGTCACCCAGCTTGCGGTGGATTACCGCATGCAGTTCAAGAAAGACGTGGTGATTGATCTGATCTGTTATCGCCGTTCGGGGCATAACGAGGCGGACGAGCCGTCCTCGACCCAGCCGATGATGTACAAAAAGATCAAAAGCCACCCGACCACCCGCACCCTGTATGCCGAGCAGCTGATCAACGAAAAAGTGATCAGTGAACAGGAAGCCCAGAAAACCGTGGATGACTACCGCGACATGCTGGATGCCGGTAACCATGTGGTGAAATCCCTGGTGCGTGAGCCAAACAAGGCGCTGTTCGTGGACTGGTCTCCCTACATTGGCCACAAGGTGGAAGATGACTGGGATACGTCGTACCCGCTGAAGAAGTTGCAGGATCTGGCTACGCGCCTGGAAACACCGCCGGAAGGGGTGGTCGTTCAGCGTCAGGTGAAGAAAATCCTGGAAGACCGCCGCAAAATGACCGCCGGTGCCTTGCCCCTGAACTGGGGTTACGGGGAAACCATGGCCTATGCGACGCTGCTGGATCAAGGGTTTGCCATTCGCTTGACCGGCCAGGATAGTGGCCGCGGCACGTTCTCACACCGCCATGCGGTGCTGCACAACCAGAAAGACGGTGAGCAGTATGTGCCGCTTCAACACCTCTACGAGGATCAGCCGCGCTTCGATATCTACGATTCATTGCTGTCTGAAGAAGCGGTGTTGGGGTACGAATATGGCTACGCGACTACCACGCCAAAATCCCTGGTGATCTGGGAAGCCCAGTTTGGTGATTTCGCCAACGGTGCCCAGGTGGTAATTGACCAGTTCATCTCTTCCGGCGAGGCCAAGTGGGGCCGTTTGTGTGGCCTGACCATGCTGCTTCCCCACGGCTATGAAGGGCAGGGCCCGGAGCACTCTTCTGCCCGGCTGGAACGGTTCCTGCAACTGTGCGCTGAGCACAACATGCAGGTCTGTGTGCCGAGCACTCCTGGTCAGATTTATCACCTGCTGCGCCGTCAGGCTGTACGGCCACTGCGTAAACCGCTGGTGATAATGAGTCCGAAGAGCCTGTTGCGCCATAAAAAGGCCACATCCGCACTGGAAGATCTGGCCCATGGCACCTTCCATTCGGTGCTGGATGACCTGGCTGATCTGGATCGCAAGAAGATCAAGCGCGTGGTGATGTGTTCCGGCAAGGTCTACTACGACCTGCTGGAAAAACGCGATGGCGATGATCTGAGCGATACCGCGCTGGTTCGCATTGAGCAGTTGTACCCGTTCCCGGAACAGCGCTTGCAGGAGATTCTTGAGAGCTATCCGAACCTGGAACATCTGGTCTGGTGTCAGGAAGAGCCCATGAATCAGGGCGCCTGGTATTGCTCTCAGCATCATATGTACCGTGTAGCAACAAAAGCTGGCGTGGGGCCTGTGCATTACGCTGGCCGCGATATGGCGGCCGCCCCGGCGGCAGGCTCAATGTCACTGCACGTGGAACAACAGCAGCGTCTGGTTCAGGACGCCTTCGAGATTAAGTAACAGTTAAGGATTAGGCATGGCGACTGATATCAAAGCCCCGCAGTTCCCGGAATCAGTAGCAGACGGCACCGTAGCCACCTGGCACAAACAGGAAGGTGAAGCGGTGAAGCGTGATGAGCTGCTGGTCGATATTGAAACCGACAAGGTTGTGCTTGAAGTGGTGGCACCGGCCGATGGCGTGGTCAGCAAGATCATGGCGGCCGAGGGTGAAACCGTAGAAAGCCAGCAGGTATTGGGCACCTTCGATGAAGGGGCCAGCGGCAGTGCCGGCAAGAGCGATGAGAAGCCGGCAAAGGCAGAGAGTGATGATGACTCTGCGGACAAGAAGGACGACAAGCAGGAAGAGAAAGCGGACGCGAAGTCCGAGCCTGCTGACGACGATGACAGTGCCGGCGATCAGGCGGGCCCGGCGGCCCGTAAGCTGATGAGCGAGCATGGTATCGCCGCAGACCAGGTGAAAGGCACAGGCCGTGGTGGCCGCATTACCAAGGGTGATGTGGAAAAGGTCATCACTGAGAAAGCGGAGAAACGTGCCAGCCAGCCTGCGCCGCAACAACCGGCGACTCTGGACGTACCGGGAGCTCCGGGTGAGCGTGAAGAGCGTCGGGTGCCAATGACCCGTTTGCGCAAGCGGATTGCCGAGCGCCTGGTGTCGGCCCAGCAGGATTCGGCCATGTTGACCACCTTTAACGAGGTCAACATGAAACCGATCATGGATATGCGCAAGCATTACCAGCCGGAATTCGAGAAAGCCCATAACGTGCGTCTCGGCTTTATGGGGTTCTTTACCCGTGCCTGTGTGGAAGCCCTGAAACGCTTCCCGGCAGTGAACGCTTCCATCGACGGCGAAGACATCGTCTATCACGGTTATTACGACGTGGGTGTGGCGGTATCTACCGAGCGAGGTCTGGTTGTACCAGTCCTGCGTGATGCGGACCAGAAAGGCCTGGCGGAAGTGGAATCGCAGATCATCGAGTACGGCCAGAAAGCCCAGAAGGGCAAGCTGTCCATTGAAGAGATGACCGGCGGCACCTTCACGATTTCCAACGGCGGGGTGTTCGGTTCACTGATTTCCACGCCGATTCTGAACCCGCCGCAAACGGCGATTCTGGGTATGCACAAGATCCAGGAACGGCCCATGGCGGTGGACGGCAAAGTGGAAATCCTGCCAATGATGTATCTGGCCCTGTCCTATGACCATCGCCTTATCGATGGCAAGGAAGCGGTGCAGTTCCTGGTTGCAGTGAAGAACTTTATCGAGGATCCGGCGCGCCTGCTGCTGGATATCTGAATGTACGCCTGCACGCTTCATGCTGGCACGCACACGCGACATGGCGTGCCAGCGTGTTGCGTGAAGCGTGCCAGCGATAGAAGGAATAGAGCATGAGTGACAACTACGACGTCATCATCATTGGTGGTGGTCCTGGTGGCTATGTGGCCGCGATCCGATGCGCGCAACTGGGGCTGAACACGGCTTGTATCGAAAAGCGTATCAACAAACAGGATGAGCCGGCTCTGGGCGGCACCTGTCTGAATGTGGGCTGTATTCCGTCCAAGGCGCTGCTGGATTCTTCATGGAAGTACCACGAAACCGAATCCGCTCTGGCAGACCATGGCATCAAGATCAAGGATGCAGACCTGGACCTTGAGACCATGCTCAAGCGCAAGGACACCATCGTCAAGAATTTGACCGGTGGTATTGCCCAGCTGTTCAAGGCCAACAAGGTGACCTGGTTGCAGGGCACAGGCCAGCTGAAAAGCGGCAAGCAGGTGGAATTCCAGCCTCTGGAAGGCGACACACAGACTTTGCAGGCCGAGCACGTGATTCTGGCTGCCGGTTCTGTGCCGGTGGATATTCCGGTGGCGTCCGTCGACCAAAAAGTGATTGTGGATTCCACCGGGGCACTGGATTTTGACAAGGTACCCAAGCGCCTTGGTGTGATTGGTGCCGGCGTGATCGGCCTGGAGTTGGGCAGTGTCTGGGGGCGTCTGGGCAGTGAGGTTGTTGTGCTGGAGGCGGTGGATGACTTCCTGCCTGCGGTGGACAAGCAGATTGCCAAGGATGCCCAGAAGCAGTTCACCAAACAGGGGCTGGATATTCGCTTGGGCGCCCGCGTCACCGGTTCCGAAGTGAAGAAGGATCAGGTCGTGGTGAGCTTCACCGACAAGGATGGCGAGCAGGAAGAAACCTTCGATCGCTTGATTGTGGCGGTGGGCCGTCGTCCTTATACCGAAGGCCTGCTTAGCCAGGACGCCGGTGTCAGCCTGGATGAGCGTAATTATATTTACGTGGACAGCCAGTGCCGCACCGATGTCCCCGGCGTTTACGCCATTGGTGACCTGGTGCGCGGTCCGGCCTTGGCCCACAAGGCCATCGAAGAAGGTGTCATGGTCGCGGAAGTGATCATGGGCGAAAGCACCCAGGTGAACTACGACGCCGTTCCCGGGGTGATTTATACCCACCCGGAAGTGGCATGGGTCGGCAAGACCGAAGAAGAAGTAAAGGATTCCGGTGATGCTTACAAGACCGGAGCCGTACCCTTTGCGGCCAATGGGCGAGCCATGGCGGCCGGTGAAACCGGTGGCATGGTGAAGTTTGTAGCCGACGAAAAGACCGACCGTATTCTGGGAATGCACGTAGTAGGCCCGCAGGCGTCCGAGCTGATTCAGCAAGGCGTTATAGCCATGGAGTTTGGGGCTACCGTGGAAGATTTGCAGCTGATGGTGTTTGGTCACCCAAGCCTGTCAGAAACCGTTCATGAAGCAGCCTTGGCCACGGACTTTAAAGCAATCCATGTGGCGCAGCGCCGTCGCAAGAAATAGCGCGGCATTTGAACGGCAGCGATAACGGCGCTTGAACAGGGCGCCACTAATTCATTGATGATGGAAGTATTGGCATGAATCTCCATGAGTATCAGTCAAAACAGCTTTTTGCTGATTATGGGTTGCCAGTCTCTACCGGCTTTGCCTGTGATACCCCGGAAGAGGTAGCAGCAAAGGCGAAAGAGATCGGTGGTGACAAGTGGGTAGTGAAGGCCCAGGTGCACGCTGGCGGTCGCGGTAAAGCCGGTGGTGTGAAGTTGGTGGATACCCCGGAAGACGCGGCGGCGTTTGCCAAGCAGTGGCTGGGCAAAAACCTGGTGACGTTCCAGACCGATGAACACGGCCAGCCGGTATCAAAAATCCTGGTGGAAACCTGCACCGATATTGCCAAAGAGCTGTATCTGAGTGCGGTACTGGACCGTGCCAGCCGCCGTGTCGTCTTCATGGCCTCCACCGAAGGTGGCGTGGACATCGAAACGGTCGCAGAAGAAACCCCGGAGAAAATCCTCAAAGCGGAAATCGACCCGCTGGTGGGGGCACAGCCCTACCAGGCTCGTGAAATTGCGTTCCAGCTGGGCCTGGAAGGCAAACAGGTCAACCAGTTTGCCAAGATCTTTGTAGGCCTGGCCAAGCTGTTCATCGACAAGGACCTGGCGCTGATCGAAGTGAACCCGCTGGTGATTACCGATGAGGGCGATCTGCACTGCCTGGATGCCAAGATCAACGTGGATGGCTCCGCGCTGTATCGTCATCCGGACATCAAGGCTCTGGACGATCCCAGTCAGGAGGACGAGCGTGAGCGTCGTGCTGCCGAGTGGGACCTGAACTACGTGGCGCTGGACGGCAACATCGGTTGCATGGTGAACGGTGCGGGCCTGGCCATGGGCACCATGGACCTGGTGAAGCTGAAAGGCGGTGCGCCGGCCAACTTCCTCGACGTGGGCGGTGGTGCTACCAAAGAGCGCGTTACCGAAGCGTTCAAGATCATCCTGTCTGATGATCAGGTAAAGGGCGTTCTGGTGAACATCTTTGGCGGTATTGTCCGTTGTGACCTGATTGCCGAAGGCATTATCGGTGCTGTGGAAGAAGTGGGCGTGACGGTCCCGGTTGTGGTTCGTCTGGAAGGTAACAATGCGGAGCTGGGTTCCCAGAAGCTGGCAGAAAGCGGCATGAACATCATTGCCGCACAAAGTTTTGATGATGCTGCCGAACAGGTAGTGAAAGCAGTGGGAGGTGCCGCATGAGCGTATTGATCGACAAAAACACCAAGGTTATCTGCCAGGGCTTCACCGGCAGCCAGGGCACACTCCACTCTGAACAGGCCATTGAGTACGGCACTCAGATGGTGGGTGGTGTCACCCCGGGTAAAGGCGGCCAGACCCACCTGGGCCTGCCGGTATTCAACACCGTGGCAGAAGCCGTGGCTGAAACCGGCGCCACCGCCAGCGTGATCTATGTGCCCGCACCGTTCTGCAAGGACTCCATTCTGGAAGCCGCAGACGCCGGCATCGAACTGATCGTCTGCATTACCGAAGGGGTTCCTGCACTGGATATGCTGTTCGTCAAAGAGTATATCTCCCGAATGGACGGCGTTCGTCTGATCGGCCCGAACTGCCCTGGGGTAATTACTCCGGGTGAGTGCAAAATCGGGATCATGCCGGGCCATATCCACAAGCCGGGCAAGGTAGGCATCGTGTCCCGCTCCGGTACCCTGACCTATGAAGCGGTTAACCAAACCACCAAGCTGGGCTTTGGTCAGTCTTCCTGTATTGGTATTGGCGGTGACCCGATTCCGGGCATGACATTCATTGATGCGCTGGAATTGTTCCAGAATGACCCGCAGACCGAAGCCATTGTGATGGTGGGTGAGATCGGCGGTACCGCAGAAGATGAAGCGGCTGCCTATATCAAGGAGAACGTCACCAAGCCGGTGGTGAGCTACATCGCGGGCGTAACGGCTCCGGCGGGCAAACGCATGGGCCACGCTGGCGCCATCATTGCCGGTGGTAAAGGGACGGCAGATGAAAAGTTTGCAGTTCTGGAAGCGGCGGGTGTGAAGACCGTGCGCAACCCGGCAGAAATCGGCAAAGCCGTGAAAGAAGCGACTGGCTGGTAAAACCGCCGTTAGCGATACAAAAAAGGCCGGCATTTGCCGGCCTTTTTTGTGGGCTTAGTGGAGGAGGTCGTCGTCCAGGTCAAAGGACTCGTATTCATTGAGTTCCTTTTTCAGGCGGCGCTCTTCCAGCCGATCTTCGATGCGATGGCGCATGTCCATATTGAAGGAGCGGCTGCGAGCACTACGCTCTTCCTGCTCTTCCTCATCCACATTGTCATCCAGGATATCGAAATCTTCGTTCATCAGCAGATCTTCCGAATCAAGGTCTTGCTCATTACGATGGTTACTCATGGTGGCCTCCTTCCTGACCTCCTCAAACAACCTGTTACACGGGCCCATCGGGTCCGGTTTCCCGGTTTCCCGATGTCCTCAGCGCCTGTATATCCTCTGACTTTCAGCCTTACAAGTTTTTTTTTCTTTTCAATGATGAGTGGCGCTGAACGTCCGGGCAGAAGGTCTGCGTAATGATGAATAACCGCTTGCAGCGGGCGGTTCGGGAAGGCTAAATGTGATGCATATCATGCCCTTCACTCTAATAGAAAAATCAGTAACTTAAGTGCTGGAATGCCTGCAAAAGGCTTTGTAAAGTGGGGGAAGTTCGCCGGTTATCGGTAGGGCGACGACCCGTGGAGAGAATAAGAATATGGCAGAACTGCTGATTATTGTTGGGGTAAGCGCACTCATCATCACCACGCTGGGGCTGATGCATGAAGCCGGTAGCCGGGGCCACAGCTCGCTTTTTTTTCTGGTGCCGCTGGTAAGCCTGGGGCAGGTGCAAAGCCATTGGGAATATTATCGCTGGTGGGCGCTGGGCCGTGTGGCAGCGGTGCTGACCACTGCGGTTGGCATAGGCCTGTTCGTGGTCACAGGCGGGAGCCTGGCGGGGGACGTTTCTGCGCAACCGGTATCCAGCCAGAGTGGCCAGGTACTGCGTGGTGAGAAAAAAGCCAGCAGCACGGCTTTTGTTTCCTCGGAAGAGTCCGCTCTGCTGGTCGTGGCAGGGCAGGGTAAGCGCCTGACCGGGCGTTTGCACGGTGAGACATTTCGCTACGACCGGGTTGCTCTCATTGATGGGGTATTGACCCTGAGCCAGGGCGAAGGCTTTCTGGCCGATCTGGAAGTGCGCGTTCTGCTGGGCTGGAACCCGGAAGATATTACCGAACGTCGAACGTTGATTGTGGGCCCGTCTGATGAGGATGGCCCTGTGGTGCATCTGTCCTGGAAGCCGGAGAACCAGGACTACCCTGAAACCCGTATTTTCGACGGCGGCTATCGTATGGAGCTGGCGCTGGCACCGCTGGATACCGGGCAGCTTTCCGGTTCCCTTGTGTTGGTCATGCCGGACAGTTTCAAGAGCTATCTGACCGGGGACTTCACCGCCCATACCAACCATCTGCGTTACCGCAACGGCCAGGTCGACCTGTACTTTGATCACGAAGATACCCTGGCCCATGTGGCGGAGGAGTTTCTGCGAACCCAATTTCCAGAAGGGGCCGTGAGCACGATTGAGGCCCGACATGTGACCCTGCGCCGCACCGAAAACAGCGGCCAGGTCATGGCCGTGGTGGAATTGAGTAATGGTGCCGTGCAGGAACGCACGGTACGTCTGGAGAAGAGTGACGTGGGCTGGGCAGTGGTTGCTGGCTCCATGGAAACCCGTGTCACCACCGCCGCAAAAGAGGGCGGGTTGGAGCTGGTGACGCCGAGCGCCGAGAAGCCGGCTGAACCAGAACGGGCTGCGCCAGAACCGATTACGCAGACGTTCCCGGAACTGGTGGCGTACGAAAACCAGTCGGTGGTGCTGGAAACCACCGGAGGGCGAACTCTGGAAGGCGTCTTGCGCAAGGTGGGTGGCGATCGCCTGTGGCTGGTAATGAATGTGGGCAGTGGCAATGTGGAGCGCAGTGTGGGCGCGGATGAATTAAAGTCCCTGACTCTGTCCTCCGGTCAGAAAGTGGTGCTGACGGCGTCTGAGGGCGATCAGCCGGAGGCCGTTGGGGTTGAGCCGGCAGAGCCAGCGGCTGCCCCGAGCCATACCGCAGAGACCGTGCCCGCTGAACAAACTCCGGCTGCGAGCAGTGAACTCAAGGCATTGGTAGGGAAAAACGTGACGATTGAGGCCAATGAGGGTCCCCGGCGCACGGGGATTTTGCAGGCAGTGGCTGACGATCACCTGACCTTGAGTGTGCCGTTGGGCGCGGGCAATATGGAGTACTTCTACGATATCGACAGTATTCGCCACATAGAGGCTGCCCGTTGAAGGTACTGATAACCGGTGGCAGTGGGTTCATTGGCCAGCATCTTTGCCGGCGACTGGCTGCCCACGGCCACGAGCTGACCGTTCTCACCCGCAAACCCCGTAAAGCCGCTCGCGTGCTGCCGGAAGGGGCGCGCCTGGTGACATCTCTGGATGACATAGAGAACGATGCAGCGATTGACGGCATCGTCAACCTGGCTGGCGAAAGCCTGTTTGCCGGCCGCTGGACTGAACGGCGAAAGAAAACGCTGTTTGCGTCGCGGGTCGGTGTCACGGAAGGCGTGGTGGGGCTGGTGTCCCGGTTGGATCGTAAACCGGCGGTGCTGGTTTCCGGATCAGCCGTGGGGTTTTATGGCAACGCGGACAACGCCGAACTGTCTGAAGAAAGCCCGGCGCGCAGGCGTGATTTCGGTTACTTGCTTTGCGACGCCTGGGAGCAGGCCGCCCGGCCGGTATCGCGCCAGGGGGTAAGGTTATGCCTGGTGCGCACGGGTATCGTGCTGGGTAGCGATGGCGGCATGTTGAGCAAGTTGCTGCCGGTGTATCGGCTTGGGCTTGGCGCCATGCTCGGTGACGGCAACCAGTGGCTGAGCTGGGTGCATATTGACGACATGGTGGCGGTGCTGGTGCGGGCGCTGGAAACCCCGGGTGTGGACGGCGTGTTCAACGCCTGTGCGCCGGCGCCGGTGACCCAGCGCGAGTTCCATCACAGCCTTGCCCGAAAAGTGAAGCGCCCGGCGCTGCTGCGTGTGCCATCCGCGGCGCTCAAGGCGGGCTTAGGCGAGCAATCGGCCATGCTGATTGGCGGGCAGCGGGTTTATCCCCGCCGCCTGGAGCAGCAGGGCTTCATTTTCCGATTTCCGGACCTGGATTCCGCCTTGTCTCATCTGATCAGGCGTTAGCTCGCCCCCTTGAAAAAAAACGGTTTGCCCATATCTGTTCCTCAACATTACCCGCAGGTTCAGGAGTTAATCGTGTCAGCAGAAAAACAAACCCATGGGTTTCAGGCGGAAGTATCCCGCCTTCTTCACTTGATGATTCATTCTCTTTACAGCAACCGTGAAATCTTTTTGCGGGAGTTGATATCCAATGCATCGGATGCGTGCGACAAGCTACGTTTCCAGGCGCTGGATAATCCTGCGCTGCTGGAGCAGGGTGATGAACCCCGCATTACCCTGCAAGTGGACAAGGACGCGGGCACGCTGACCATTACCGACAACGGCATTGGCATGGGCCAGGATGAGGTAGTGGATAACCTGGGCACGATTGCCCGTTCCGGAACGGAAAAATTCCTCGCCAACCTGAGCGGTGACCAAAAGAAAGATGCTCAGCTAATTGGTCAATTCGGTGTGGGGTTTTATTCGGCCTTTATCGTGGCTGACACCGTCACCGTGGAAACCCGCAAGGCCGGCGAAGCCGCGGCTGATGGCGTGCGTTGGGAGAGTGACGGGAAAGGTGAGTTTTCCGTGGAGCCGCTTACCCGTGATGAGTCCGGCACAGCGGTGATTCTGCATCTGCGTGACGACGCCCGTGATTTTCTTGATGATTTTAAGATTCGCCAGGTGATAGGCCAGTATTCCGACCATGTGGCTTTCCCGATTGTGTTGGTGACAGCCCCGGACGGTGATGACGAGGCCAAAGAGGAAACGCTGAATTCCGCCACCGCGCTCTGGCAACGGCCGCGAAGCGAAGTCACGGATGAGGAATACCAGAACTTTTACAAGCACATCAGTCATGACTTTCAGGACGCACTGACCTGGAGCCATAACAAGGTGGAAGGCAAGCTGGAGTACACCAGCCTGCTTTATATTCCGGCTCGTGCGCCGTTTGATCTGTACCAGCGTGAAGCCAACCGTGGCCTGAAGTTATACGTCCAGCGCGTTTTCATCATGGATGATGCAGAACAATTCCTGCCCCAGTACCTGCGCTTCATCAAGGGGGTGATTGATGCCCCGGATCTGCCCCTGAATGTGAGCCGTGAGTTGCTGCAGGATTATGGCCCGGTACAGAAAATTCGTGCTGCGCTGACCAAGCGTGTACTGCAGATGCTGAAGAAACTCAGCAATGATGATGAACAGTACGCCACCTTCTGGGCCCAATTTGGCCAGGTAATCAAGGAAGGGGTGGCCGAAGACCGTGATAACCAGCAAGCCATCGCTGCCTTGTTGCGCTTTGCCACCAGTAGTAACCCGGATTCGGTGACTACCTCCCTGGATCACTATCTGGACAACAAGCCTGCAGAGCAGGACAGCATCTACTACCTGCTGGCGGACACCCCGTCGGCCGCGCGACAAAGCCCGCACTTGGAAGTGTTCCGCAAAAAAGGCATTGAAGTCTTGCTGCTCAGTGATCCCGTCGATGAATGGATGGTGGGCTATCTGGAAAGCTACAAGGATGTGAAGTTGGTCAATGCTGCCCGTGGTGAGCTGGACCTGGGCGATGATGAACAGGCGAACAACGATGATCCGCTGATTCAACGCCTGTCCGGCAGCCTGAGCGAGCATGTGGAAGCGGTGCGTGCGACGACGCGTCTGGTGGATTCCCCGGCCTGTCTGGTACTGGCGGAAGACCAGCTCGGCCCGCAGATGCGTCGAATGCTGGAAGCGGCAGGTCAGCCTGTTCCGGAGAACAAGCCGGTACTGGAGGTAAACCTGAGCCACGATTTGTTGGCCAAACTGAGCAGCATCGACGCGGGGGAGCGCTTTGATGATCTGGCTGCACTGTTGCTGGACCAGGCTATGTTGGCGGAAGGCCAGCTGCCAAAAGACCCGGCGGCAACCGCGCGTCGAATGCATGAAATGCTGGTGAAGACAGTCAGCAATTGATGGCAGACATCTGAACGCGCAAAGCTGGACGGCCCCCTTTTCTCGAAAAGTGGGGCCGTTTTCGTTCATGGCGCGACGCAGAAAGTGACAAGGCCTTGAGCGGGGTTGCCTGGCCGATCTTTCGCAGTGAGAGCCGGAAGCTGGGCGCCTGACGCGAAAGCCTGCAAAGTGGCTGGCTGCTGCTTTGATTAATCTTTCAGCGGCTCCTTAACTGTCAACTGTCCACGGCTTCAATTATGATGCCCGAAAGCGTAAACAAGGCGTTCCTATGACGCAGAACAAGCATAATGCCGCCATTCTTGGCGGGGGCAGTTTCGGTACTGCCATGGCCAGCATCCTTGCGGCCAACGGTCACAGCGTGAACCTGTGGGTGCGCGATCCGGAAACTGCGGCCGCGATCAATATTGATCGCGAGAACAGCCGCTACCTTCCCGGTGCCGAATTACCGGAAGGGGTGACGGCCACTGACAACCTGGAAGAAGCCTTAACACACGCCTCCATGGTTTTTGTGGCGATTCCCAGCAAGGCGTTTGCCGAGGTGCTGGAGCAGGCCCGTCAGTGGGTGCCGGACAATACCCTGGTGATCAGTTGTACCAAGGGGATCTATGCGGAGGGTTTCCTGCTGATGAGCGAGCTGCTGCATCAGTATTGGCCGCATACCCGTATTGGCGTGCTCAGTGGCCCCAATTTGGCCAAGGAAGTGGTGGAGCAAAAATTCACCGGTACGGTGATCGCCAGCCCCGATGAGCAGCTGCGACAGACCGTGCAGGACGCGCTGAGCTGCGACTATTTCCGCGTGTACGACAACCCGGATATTTATGGTGTAGAACTTGGCGGGGCGTTAAAAAATATCTATGCGGTGGCATCAGGCATGGCCGCTGCCATCGGGGTAGGTGAGAACAGTCGCAGTTTCCTGATTACCCGTGCGCTGGCAGAAATGAGCCGCTTCGCGGTGGAACTTGGCGCCAATCCGATGACCTTCCTGGGCCTGTCCGGGGTGGGGGATCTGATTGCTACCTGTACCTCGTCGCTGTCACGCAATTACCAGGTGGGCTTCCAGCTCGGCGAAGGTAAAAGCCTGGAGGAAGCGATTGCGCACCTTGGGCAGACTGCCGAAGGGATTAATACCATCAAACTGGTGGCTGACAAGGCGGCGGAACTGGATGTTTATATGCCTTTGGCCACCGCGTTGTACAAGGTTGTCTATCACGGCAAGCCGCTGGAACTGGTAATCCAGAATCTAATGAGTGGTGAGTACAAACACGATGTGGAATTTCAGCTGGGTGCATTCAGCTCATGAAACTCTACCTTAGCCGCCACGGGCAGGCCGTGTCCCAGGCGGCCACGGATGCCCTGCGGCCGCTAACGGAAGCCGGACGGGCGGCACTGCTGTCGCATTGGCAATCCTTGCAAGGCCGTGGTGTCCAGATCAATGGCCTGATCGTGAGCCCGTACCTGCGCGCCCAGCAGACCGCAGATTGTATTGCCCAGGTATACAGTGGCTTATCCCGGCAAGAGTGCCCCTACCTGACCCCCGATAGCCAGCCCCAGGCCTTGTTTGACTGGCTGCTGGCTAACCCGCCAGCGTCGAATACGGTACTGGTGAGTCATATGCCGCTGGTGTCGCAATTGACCGCCAAATGGACCGGAGTGCCAGAGCGGGTGGGCTTCAATGTGGGGACGGTTGCCTGTTTCGATGTGGATGTGACCGCCGCTGACGGAGCGCAATTGCTATGGTTATGCAGTCCTGGCGAGGAGCTCACTAGCCGTTAATCGGTGATTCACCACCCTTGATAGCCCCCTGTGCACCGTTCACCGATCCGGTCTTTGCAACGAGAGATTGGCGTCGTAGCCTGAATCTGGTGACACAACGAACGCATGGCAGACTCCTGAACCGTGTCACCGGAACCACACCTGAGGGGGGAAATCATGGTGTCTCCTTGCACCGTGAGGCTTAGGTCGAATTAAGCACCAACCATCGGTTGGTGCTTTTTTTATGCCGTTCAGCGGCCCGGGAGCTGAATCGTTACTGCCTGTTTTCTACGGGGTGGTTCAGGGCTGTTGCGTATCCGTAGTGCTGTTTTCTATGGGGCCCCAGGCCAGTTTCTCGATGGGGTCGCCATCGGAACCCACCAGGTTGATGGCCATGGGAATGCGGGCCAGAAATTCCAGCCCTTCTGTTCTTCTTAATTCTTTCAGATATTGCTTAACCCGGCCGCTGATCCAGGGGTGCAGTGTTGCCTTGATGCTGACGGCCTTGCCGCGTGCGCCCCGTTGCTGGAACCAGTCCATCAGTGCGGACCGCATGACCGGAAAGTGAGCCTGAAACTGCTCAAAATCATCAGCCACCAGGTAGATGTCGTATTGGTACAGGTTGCCTCGCCAGCTCAGGCCCAGCTTGGACTCTTTCAGGCGCAAGCGCGGGGCCAGTGGCGTTGTGGTGCCCTGTTCCTGGGGCCGGTAGCTGGAGCGGTCTGCGGTATAGTGCCCCGAGCCGGGCTCCAGATTATCCAGTTGGGCAATCAGCGCACTGCCGCTTTCCGGGCGGTCTGCCGGGTCTTTGGCCAGTAACTGGCGGATCAGTGGCTGGTAGCGGCGTAATGCCACTGGCAGCAGGGGGAGTGGATCGCGCAGATGGGCCAGGCCCATGCTGCGTGCGTCCGGGGCGCTAAACGGGGGCTTGCCCGCCAGCATTTCGTAGAACACGCAGCCCAGGGAATAGAGATCCGATTGTAGCGTCAGCGGCTGGGAGCGATGTTGCTCGGGGCTCATGTACTTGGGCGTGCCCATGATGGCATTGGATTGAGTCACGCTGGTATCGCGCAACACGTTGGAGGCGATACCGAAATCCACCAGCAGAGCGGAACCGTCGGCGCGGAACAGCACATTATCGGGTTTGACATCGCGATGGATAAAACCGTGCTCGCCGGCATAGTTCAGCGCGCCGGCCAGCTGGCGCAGGATGCTCAGGGCATGACTCTCATCAAGGGTGTCGTCGGCGAGGCGCTGTTTGAGGCTGCCGCCGGTCACGTATTCCATGGTGAGATAATAATAGCCCTGATGTTCCCCCACGTCGTAAACCGGCACGATATGGGGATGGTTGAGGCTGGCAACGGTGCGCGCTTCCTGCATGAAGCGCTCGGCGAAGCGAGGTTCCAGCGCCAACGTCGGCGTCAAAATCTTGATGGCAACCTGCCGCTCAAAGGAGTGCTGGGTGGCAAGGAACACATGGGACATGCCGCCTTTGCCCAGCCGGCTGGTCAATCTGTATCCGGGAATTGAAATGGCCATGATATTTTTTTATGGGTCGTCCTGACCGTCGCAGTATAGCCGGGGGCTATTCGGGTTGCTCACCGTACAGGGCATTCATTTCTGCCTCTGATCGGCGTGCGCGCGCTAATTTGGCTTCCAGCCGTTTTTTCTGCTGATCAAGACCAAGGAAAAACGACACCTTGCTTTGTAGTAGTTGGGGATCGATGGGCTTGAACAGATAATCCACCGCGCCACTGCGGTAGCCCTGTTGCACAAAGCGGGTTTCCTTGGAGATCGCGGTAACAAAGATGATGGGCACGTTCTGGGTGCGCTTGTGAGAACGCATGATGCCCGCGACTTCAAAGCCATCCATTTCGGGCATCTGTACATCCAGCAGGACCAGGGCGTAGTCTTCCTTGAGCAGTTTGGACAAGGCTGCGTTGCCGCTGCTAACGCTATCCACCTGGCAATCCAGGTCCTCGAGCACCACTTCCAGGGCGACCAGGTTCTGTGGGGTGTCGTCCACCAGAAGCACCCGGGAAGCGGGGAGCTGGAGGTCGTCGTCACCAGTGGGGGAGATGCTGTTCATGCTGTGGTCCGTACCGTGCCTGAGTTGATACTTTAAGCTGATACGAGCGTATCAACTTTTTACCGATTCGTCTCCTTCTTCCAGCTTCCACTGCTGAACGGCAACCTGGTTTTTCACCTGTTCGAGAACGTCCAGCAGGGTGTCGCGAACCAACGCATCCAGTTGCTCACCTTCACCGCCGGCGGCGTTGATCAGGTCGTGCAGCAGTTGTTCCAGTTGTGGGCGATTGGCGGGGGAAGCCAGGTCATCCACCAGTTGGTCCACGAAGGCGCTGCCGGTTTCACGCACGGCATCGCCCAGCAGGGCGATGGCCCGGGGGCCAGCAACAGGGATGGCGGCCAGGCGCCGGCCTGCCTGGGTGCGCACCAGGGATTCGTCGGTCAGGTGAGAAAAGTACTCGGCCAGTTGATCGCGATACTGGCCATGGCTTTTCTGGGTGGCGTTGGCGATGCGGGCGGCGGCAAAGCTCACCAGTTGCTCCTTGCGCGGAGCCAGGACCTGGGATTCGATACGATGGAGCAGGGGGCTGCCACCACCAATTTCCCGCTGAGCGCCACTTAGCACATTGACCACCACGCGGTCGGAGATTTCTTCCACGACGATGCCGTAGTACTTGAGGATCGTCTGCCCCAGCCAGGTTTGCGACAGGTCGACGATGCCCATGCGCTGCAGCCGGAACAGCAGGCTGATGACGCGCAGAATACGCAACCAGCGGAAGCTGCCCACGGGGATGCAGCCAAGCAAGTCGTACCAGTGTGCAAAGGGGTAGAAGAACCAGCGGTGGTACGTGCGCCGGGCGATGGCGACGATCCAGCGAATAGTGAATTCGGTCAGGTAGACCGCCACGAAGCAGAGGTCGTAGAACAGGAAATCGTTGTGAATGGTGTCCCGGTAAAAATCATGGAATGCCGGCGTCAGTGACGCCAGCAGTTCCTGAACAGGAGGCACCTGAAACAACCAGTCGAACAGGATCAGGCCCAGATTGGCGATGACCAGCACAATCATGCCCAGGTCGATGATAAAGCCAAGGGTATCCAGGTTGGCTTTCAGCTTTTCCGGGTGCAGCCTGATCTTCATGGGAGGCCCTGTTCAGCCGTTGAAACGCGCCCATACCGGGCAATGGTCCGAAGGTTTTTCCATGCCGCGCATGTCGTAATCCACACCGGTGGTATCCAGCTTGGCCATGAGCGGCTGGGTGGCGAGCACGGTGTCGATACGCAGCCCGCGCCGGGGCTCGCGATCAAAGCCCTTGGAGCGGTAGTCGAACCAGGAGAATACATCGTCGGTGGAGGGGTTCTGGTGACGGTAAGTGTCGGTCAGGCCCCAGCCCACCAGTCGTTCCCACCATTCTCTCTCTTCCGGCAGGAAGCTGGTCTTGCCTTCGCGCAACCAGCGCTTGCGGTTGGCTTCGCCAATGCCGATATCCAGATCGGTGGAGGAAATATTGAAATCCCCCATCACCGCGACCTGATCGCTGGGCTGGTGATGATTGATCAGATAATGCTGCAGGTCTTCGTAGAATTTTTTCTTGGCCGGAAATTTTGTCGGGTGCTCGCGGTTTTCTCCTTGCGGGAAATAACCATTGAGTACGGTGATCAGGCTGCCGTCGCTATGTTTCAGGGTGCCGATGATCATGCGCCGCTGGGCATCTTCCTCGTCAGTGGGAAAACCGTACTGCACAGATTCCAGTGGTTCACGGGTAATCAGTGCCACCCCGTAGTGGCCTTTCTGGCCAAAAAAATAGGGGTGATAGCCCATGTCCCGAACCGCCTGCTCCGGGAATTCCGGATCGTGGACTTTGGTTTCCTGCAGGCCGATCAATGCGGGCTGGTACTTGTCGATCACCGTCTGTAGCTGATGCAGACGAGCACGAATGCCATTGATGTTGAATGAAATCAGGGTCATAGCGCCTCCTTTGTGCCGGCATTGTACACTACCTGAAAAGCACCGGCCGCATATGCCTTGCCAGGATGTATGGCGTTATCGGCCATGGTGTCGCTGTTGCCAGTGCCGCTATGATGTGCCTTTTGTTTGGGCCGGACACCCAGGCCCCAGGGAGAGTTCATGCCTGAACAATCAGGTCATCGTCAGGTGCTTGCCTTTGCTCACGCCAATGGCATACCCGGGCACAGTTACGACACTTTTCTGGCACCGCTGGCAGAGGATTATCAGCTGGTGGTACTGGACCGGGCCGGGCACGATCCTGCCTTCCCGGTGGATGATGGCTGGCACAGCCTTAGCCTGGAACTGGAGGCTCAGCTGGCGCCGTTGCCCAAACCTATCGTGGGGGCGGGGCATTCGCTGGGGTCGGTATTGATGTACCTGGTGGCTCAGCGCCATCCGGACTGGTTTTCCTGCCTGATCATGCTCGATCCACCGATGATGAATGGTTTGCATGGGGCGTTGATGCACGCAGCGAAACTGACGGGGCAAATCGATAAAGTGACCCCGGCAGGTAAAAGCCGTGGGCGCCTGGATTACTGGCCTGATTGGGATTCCGTGGTCAGCTATTTTTCTTCTCGCGGACTGTTCAAGGCGTTCGATCCCCGTTGTTTGTCCGATTACCTGAAAGCCGGTGTGGAGCCCTGGCAAGACGGCTGGCGGCTGCGTTTTCGGCCGGAAGTGGAAGTGGACATTTTCCGCCATACCCCTACAAACGCAACCCGGTTGCCGCGGCTGAAAGTGCCGGGCGCTATCGTAACCGGCAAGGATTCGCCGTCACCCTTCCATGACAGTGCCAAACGCCACGTGAAACGCCACCGCATGCTGCATCGCATCGCGGAGGGTTCGCACATGTATCCGCTGGAAAAACCCGAGCAGACCCTGGCGCTGTTTCGGGAATTGCTGGATGAATTACAACCGAAGGGAGCCTGATGAATGGACGCCATCGAACGAAAATTCAGTGTCTACGGCCAGACGCTCAGCGCGCTCGAATGGCCGGGCCGTGACGACGGTGGCACCGCTGAGCCCGTTCTGGCCTTGCATGGCTGGCTGGATAACGCGGCCTCATTCTCGCCACTATCGACCTACCTGAAACGGCCGCTGCTGGCGCTGGACGTATCCGGCCATGGCCATTCCGACCACCGTCCTGATGGTGTGGTCACCCATTTGGTGGATCACGTTCGTGATGTGCTGGCCGTGGTGGACCAGTTGGGCTGGGAGCGTTTTACCCTGATGGGGCACTCCATGGGAGCGGGCATTGCCTGCCTGTTCGCGGCGGCCTGCCCGGAACGGGTATCCCGATTAGTGCTGATTGAAGGGTTGGGGCCGCCCAGCACTGATGGCAAGGATGTGGCTACCAACCTGCGTAAAGCGCTGGATGATTCTGCTTCCCTGGCAGGGAAGCGCAAGCCGGTGTATGCCCGTGTCGATGATGCGATTGAGGCGCGTACTAAAGGGTTTGGTGGTTTGAACCATGAAGCCTCTGCGCTCCTGAGCGAGCGAGGTTTGATGCCGGTGGAAGGGGGGTGGACCTGGCGGGCGGACAGCCGCCTGCGGCTCACCTCTTTTTTGCGCCTGACCGAAGAACAGGTCGAAGGCTTTATACGTGCGATCAAGGCGCCGACCTGTCTGATCATTGGCGAGCAGGGCATGGGAGGGAATGGCATGTTCGATCACCGGTTGGGCTGGCTGGAGGGCGCTTCGATTGTGCGATTGCCAGGGCGCCATCATTTGCACATGGAAGCACCGGAAAGCGTAGCCGCCAGCATTAACGATTTTCTTTGCGCCACGGATGCAATCATTGAAGACTGACCAAAACCACCAGGGTACGCATTGATCCGGTTTTAATCGGTCATGGTGCTGTGAAGCTGTGCGGTTATCCTCGGAAGAAATCGAGACAGATTCCGTCAGGGGAGCAGTATAATGAAAGTGGTTGAAGTGGCAGGATTGGCCGATTACGTTGGCAAGGAATTGGGTACTTCAGACTGGTTTCAGATCGATCAGGAGCGCATCAATGCCTTTGCTGATGCCACTCTGGATCACCAGTTCATCCACGTGGACCCGGAGCAAGCGCGCAGTACACCGTTTGGCACCACCATCGCCCACGGTTACCTGACCTTGTCACTGCTACCGTATCTACAGGCATCCATCGACGATTTCCTGATGCCAAAAGGCATGAAAATGGCGATGAATTATGGCTTCGACAAGCTGAGATTCATGGCCCCGGTGAAAGAAGGCAAGCGTATTCGTGCGCGTGCTACCTTGCTGGAAACCACCGAGAAACGGGAAGGGCAGTGGTTGCTCAAGTTTGCCTTTACGGTCGATATTGAAGGTGAAGACAAACCTGCGCTGGCCGCTGAATGGTTGTTGATGTACTTCGTTTGACCGGCTTTGCCTGCGGTTTGTAAACGACGGGCCGCAGGCAGCGTTACGCAGGGTGCGGTGAAGCAAAAGCGCTGACCATTCACTGGATTTTTCCCTGGCTTTGCACTTCTGTGATCTCTCTTTGCTGATTTCCTGCTATTCTTGATCTGCTGATTTCGTCGTACTGTGTCGTATTGTCGTGTGTCGACGGCGTTAGTGCCTCCCCGGGCGCATTCTCCGACATGAGCGCAGACACACACGCTCGGTACATAAGAAAAACAGAACAGAAAGGCAGGGCAGGAAGATGTTGCACCGTCCCCGGCAGTGGTTACGCCACATCATAGATAACCGTTCCGCCATCCGTCGGGATCTGCGCCTCAGCCTGAATCACCTCACTGACATTCCCCGCATGGTCATGCCGGCAGGGGATGAGCCTGGTATTCGTTCCGAACTTTCCTGGTCGTCCTATTCCAGTCGTGGTGAAGCCCTGCTTTCCTTACTGCAACTGCTGGTTCCTGCTACCCGGGAATCCATCAGTCAGGGCACGCTGGTGTGTCACCCGCCCCGTGCGGTGCGTGAGAACACGCGCAGTCGCTGGTTTTTCATTAATGGAATGGGAACCGCGGGGCCGGTGGCGTTACTGAATGCGTCGGAAATCGCCCGCTTGTTCGGGCGCCCCGTGCATTTGATCCACACCCCGACCTGGGGGCTGTTGCGTGATGTAGCTGAATCAATTACCGCCAGAACACTGCGCAAGGATGGCAAGCTGTCACGGCCGGCAATGCACATTCTGGTGGATGCACTGGAAAACAATGATCGCGTTGTGCTGGTGTGTCACTCTCAAGGTTCCATTGTTGCCAGCTACATCGTTCGCAAACTGTTGCGCCATCCCAGTACCCGCCCTCTGGTCAAGAAGCTGGAGCTGTATTGCATCGGTGGCGTGGCTGACAGCCTGGATATCGATCCGCAACTGACTTTGGCAGCGGGGCACCCGGTGCCGTATGTGGAGCACTTTGCCAACGGACGCGATTACCTCGCCCAGTTGGGCATCCTTTCCCATCTTGATAGCACCGCAGGTACGGTTTACTGCATGGCAGCCCGGCCTGGACACCTTCTCAACGAACACTATTTGCCTGCTATTGTGCGGGGGGACTTCTGTCAGCGCCGGTCACGGCTTTATGGCTATGTGCGCGGGCGTGAGCCCGGGCCGCAGGGTGCGCTGGCGCTTTTGGAAAAGGAAACCGGCAATCATGGATAAGGCGCCTAAACCCTTACTGCTGTTTGTGGATGACTCCAAGGTAATGCGCCTGGCGGCAGACAAGATGCTCGGTGGCGAGTTTCGTGTCGAGGTGGCTGAAAATGGTCTCCAGGCCTGGACCATGATTACCAACAACCCGTCCATCAGTGTGGTGTTCTCTGACCTGGCCATGCCGGAGATGGATGGCTTTGCATTACTGAAAAAAATTCGCACCAGCGAAGATGAAGGTATCGCTGGCTTGCCGGTAATTATTGTCACCGGTGCGGAAAATGATGAAGAGGCCCGCGCTGAAGCACTGCGCCTGGGGGGAACGGATTTTATCAGCAAGCCGTTTAATTCCACGGATTTGCTGGCCCGGGCCAGAGCCCATGCCAATTACCAGAACGAGCGCAAGGAACTGGCCAAGCAGGCAATGATTGACCCGCTGACCCGGCTTGGCAACCGCCGTTACCTGGAGCACCGCTTGCGCCAGGAGCTGGCATTGGCCGCGCGTCAGCAGTACAAGCTATCCGTCGTGCAACTGGAGATTTACCAATTCAATCAACTTTTCGTACAGCTTGGTAAAAAGCGAACGGATATGGTGCTGTTGAAGCTGGCGCAATCACTGCGTGGGGTGATCCGCAAGGAGGACTCCCTGGCACGCAGCAGCGTGGCGCAATTTACGGTGTTGCTACCCAGTGCCGGCCCGGCGGGCGCCAAACGGTTTGTGGAACGGGCATTGAAAGTCAGCGAAAAGCTGGCCTTCCAGTTCCGTGGCAAGGTGCAGCGTTTGCCTCTGACCGTGATTATCCAGACCCCGGCCGCTCATGCGGGATTGACGCCGCGTCAGGTACAACTGACGCTGGATGAACAGTTGAAACAGGCCCGTACCCTGGGGCCGGGTGCGGTACTCAGTGATGATGCTGACACCACCTTGTCGGTGGATGACGCGGCCCCCATATTAACGATTGAACAGGCATTGGCGCTGTTGCGTGCGGGGAAATCCCGTCCCGTTGTCAGTGCCTTGCCGGATTTGAAACGCCAGCTGGCACCGCTGTTACAGTTGATGAAGCGGGTGGCCTCAGGGCAGGAGACAGTATGAAAGTGATGGTTGACCGCCAGTACCCCATCGGTGTGGACCGGCTTTACGAAATCCTGACGAGCAAAGCGTTTTATGAGACCCGCTACGAATGGGGCAAGGTGGACAATTACCGTTTTGGGGCCTTTGAGGATACCCCGCGGGGAAAGCTGATTCAGCTGATCCAGCCCATCGAAATACGCACAGACAAGGTGCCGTCCATGGCGCGCCGTTTCTTGCCGGAAAGCGCGGATTTGCTGACAGAGTTTCTCTGGACTCCCACCACACAGGCTGGTCGCTATCAGGCCGAGTACCGGTTTGAATTGGGCAACGTCCCCATGAAAATCAGTGGTGTAATGATCCTCACCGGGGATGACAGCGAAGCGGTTCAGCACACCGAAGTGGAAATAAGCAGTTCGGTGCCGCTGGTGGGTAAAAAACTGGTATCGCTGGTCGCACCGAAAATTGATGATGCGCTGGCGGGGGATTACCGGCATACGCTGCGCTACGTGGAAACCTTTGCCTAGGGCCTGTTATCGCGGTGCCAAGGCTTTTGTGAGCAGCCTGCGCCTGGTCCGGTTTATGGCTCGGGCTCCCTGCGGCGATAGCGCTGTCCACGTTGCTGCATTTTGTTATCCCAGCGCTTTCTGAACCAGCGTTTAAGACGCCAGTGCGCCCGGGTAGGCGCCGAGGGAAGATGCAGGGTTGCGCTCTCGGGCTTGTCCAGCATGGCGATAATATCGGCACTCAGAGACCGCGCAGTATCCAGGCTGTCACGAATCTTGCGTTCAAAGCGGGCCTGGCTGAGCGGGTCCGTGGCATCCAGCTGTTCAGATAGCTCCCGGTAAAGAGGGAGTGCAATAAGGGTGGCGTTGACCGGGCTGTTGGCCAGTTCGCTGTTCAGGCTTTCGGTGAGGGCGACAATGCCTGCGTAGGTGCTACTGCTTGCTGATGTCAGTGGCCCGGCCAGTAAACCGCAATCGGGCACCACATTAATAATTCTTCCGTTTCCCTGTTTCTTCATGGCCGTCAGGGCGCTTTGGCAGTTGTGCACGACGTGCATTTTCTGCTCGCTGGCCAGCGCTTGCCACTGCTGTTCCTGGGTGGCTTCAAAAGGCCCTACCAGCAGGTTTCCAGGCAGGTTAATGATCACGTCCAGCTGCTGCCAGCGGCGCAGAACCCGATTTATACCCCGTTGAATATCCTGAGCATTCCCCGTGGTTGTTTCGATGAAGAGGGCTTCATGGCCGTCTTCATGCAGGCTGCGGCACAGCGCACTGCCGGTGCGTGTGTCGTCACTGGCGATGGCAACCCGGTAGTGGCCGGCGGCCGCCCGGGCCAGGGCCTGGCCGAGTGGGCTGCAGCTGCGGGTGATAAGGAGGGTGGGCGATTGTTTCAACGTGTCTCCATATGCGAGAAGCAAAGCAAAAATAATGTTGTGAACAGGTGTTGACTTGGAGAATTATAAAGTTAACATGTGTTCACATAAAGCATTAAAGGGAGCAATTGTTATGACTTTATTCTCACGTTTGTTCAAAGATACCCTGGCCCTGATGATTGCGGTTGCCGTAACGGTTTTTCTCGTGGCAGGCCTTGAAAACAACGGTGAAAACCTGTTTTCCGCAATGCTGGCGTTTGCCTGCATGGTACCTGTTATTGGCAGTGCTGCTGTTGCCATCAAGCGCGACTGGGATAATAGCGGGTCTGCACACGCATTCTAAGACTGTTCACTGGCTGTTGCATCTCGGTCCGCATGCCCGGCTGTTGTCGTTACCGTTTCCATCTCGGAGACCGGTAGCGACAACACCTGTTCTTCCCCCTCACTCCGTGCCAACACCACGGTAACCACGCTGTCGCCCCAGACGTTGACCGCAGTGCGGCACATATCCAGCACGCGGTCGGTGACCAGAATCAGCCCGATGGCTTCTGCCGGCAGGCCGATGGCGCCAAGAATCACCGTAATTGCCACCAGCGACGCAGCGGGAATGCTGGCCACACCGATGGAGGTGAGCAGGGCGGTGATCACGATCATGAACTGGGTGGTCAGCGACAGGTCCAGGCCGTAGGCCTGAGCAATGAACATGGCCGCTACACACTCATACAGGGCGGTCCCGTCCATGTTGACGGTGGCGCCCAATGGCAGCACGAAGCTACTGGTGCGCGTCGATACCCCGGAGCGTTTCTGCACACATTCCATGGTCAGAGGCAGCGTTGCGGCCGAACTGGCGGAAGAAAACGCGGTGAGCAACGCGGGTATCATGGCCTGGATATGGCGAAGCGGTGAGCGCTTGGTTGCCAGGGCAATCAGGATCGGCATGAAAACAAAAGCATGCAGGCCCAGCGCTACCAGTACGGTGAGGAAGAACCAGGCGAGTGGCTCGATGGCATCCATGCCGGTGCGGGTTACCGTGGCCGCGATCAGGGCAAATACGCCCAGCGGGGTGAAGCGGATCACCAGCATGGTGATTTTCATCACTACTTGGTAGATGCCGTCGATAATGTTGCGCAGGCTCTGGCCGGAGGGCGAGCGCTCGGTACGCAGGAAAAACCCGAACAGTAGCGAAAAGACGATCAGCCCCAGCATTTGGCCGTTGGCTGCCGCCGCTATCAGATTGGGCGGCAGCATCTGGCGGAGGATATCGGTGAAATCGCCGGCCCCGCGGCCTTCAATTTTAGCCAGCGCATCCTCGGTTTCCGTGGCCAGGCCGAGTAACTCCCGGGCGGGCTGATCATTGATAATACCGGGGCTGAACAGATTGACTACGGTGAGGCCGATCAGCACGGCTACCAGGGTGGTGGTCATGTACAGGGCCACGGTTTTCAGGCCCATCCGCCCCAGATTCTGCCCATCGCCGACGCCCACCATGCCGTTGATAATGGCCGTCACAATCAGCGGGATGACGACCATTTTCAGGGCATTGATAAACAGGGTTCCCACCAGATCGTAACCACTGAGCACAGGTAGCCCGAACAGCGTGCTGGATTCGGCGGTGAAACTGCCTGCCAGTGCGCCGGCCAGCATGGCAATGAATATCTGGTGGTGTAATTTCACTGTCTCCCCCTGGTGGCCATCAATGGCCACCCGTGCCTTTACTTATTCCATTCCTGAGAGTACCTGATCCTGTCTCTGTGCACAGCGGGGCAGAACTACATCAAGGTTTGCAGGGCCTCCTTGTCATCCAGCCGGGCCAGCGTTGCCTGGTAAGCGGCCTTGAGTTGCTGGTCTGCCTCGACAGGCCCCAGCTGTTCGCATAACAGGACATAGGTGCGGTTCAGTTGGTCACGCAAGCTGGCCAGGGGCAGGGGGCTGAGTGATTTGTCCGGTGATTGCAGCCAGTATTCCATGGTCAGTCGGGTTTCGGCGCTAACACTGCGCTGGCGCAGTTGTGCCCCCAGATCCAGCTGTAACTGGGTGGCTGCCCGTTTGCCAAGCCTCTGCCACAGGGCCTGGAGCAGGCACTGAAACGCATGGGTGCACGGGTGCGCTTCGGTGTGGCTGTCGTTGCTGTTGGCCAATGGATCGGCGGCAAGTTCGCTGTCGGACAGCGTCATCGCTTGCACCAAACTCATGTGAATATGGTGGCGCCGCTCGCCCAGGTCGAACAGGCGGCATAGGTCGCTGACGAAGCCTTGCAGGGAAAAGCTCGGTCGTTCCGCGTAATGCAGCTGCCAGTGGCTGATCGCCTCCAGCAGGACCGGCTCATTCATGTAGGGCGCCAGCCCGGTGACGATAGCGCGCCGTCGACGCTGGACGCTTTGGTTGATGGGCGCTGGGCTCATGGACGCAGCTCCTGACCGTGGGCCCTGTCCGCATTGTAGGTTTCGCTGCTATAGAGCGTGTTCTGGGGAAATTCCGGGTAGCCGGTTTCGGCGTGTTCGCTGAGGTCCAGACCCCGTTGTTCGTGCAGAGCCGGTGCCCGCAGGCCTGCCAGAATGGATACCAGCATGTACATGATCAGCGCGGTGAAGAATGCCCAACCGAATGCCACGATTACTCCCAGCAGTTGAACCATCACGCGCTGGCCGTTGAACAGGTCGCCGTCGTAGAACAGCCCGGCAGCCAGGGTGCCCCAGGCACCGGCGAAGGCATGCACAGGGACGGCGCCGACCACGTCATCCAGGCGGAAGGCGAGCAGAATGCGGGCGCCGAAAGCCGCCAGCGCGCCGGCCACCAGGCCGGTGATGACGGCAAAGCCGGGTGCCATGACGGCACAGCCAGCGGTCACCGCCACCAGCCCCGCGAGGCTGCCATTCACGGTTTCTGTCAGTAATACCGGGCGGCGACTGACCATCCGGTAGATAACGCTGCCCACGGCACCGGCCGCGGCGGCCAGTTGGGTATTCAGGTTCACCTTGGCGATATCCACGCTGGCAGACAGGGTGGAGCCCCCGTTGAAGCCAAACCAGCCGAACCAGAGTATGAAGCCGCCCAATGCCACATAGGAAAGGTTATGGCCGGGAATGGTGCGTGGTTTGCCCTGGCTGTCGAAACGGCCGAGTCGCGGGCCTACCACCATAATACCGGCCAGTGCGCACCAACCGCCGATACTGTGGACCACAGTGGAGCCGGCGAAATCAATAAAGCCCATCTGGGCGAGCCAGCCATTGCTGTTCCAGGCCCAGTTGCCGAACAGCGGGTAGATAAGGCCGGTAATCACCACTGCACCGCACAAATAACCCACGTAGCGGGTGCGTTCCGCCATGGCTCCGGAGGCGATGGTGGCGGCGGTAGCGGCGAACATGATCTGGAACAGGAGCATGGCCCAGGTGCTGGCGTCAGCCTGGTTGAGCATGAACTGATCCTGCCCGAACCAGCCATTGCTGCTGGTGCCGAACATCAGCCCGAAGCCCACGGCCCAGAACACCAGAGTGCCAACACACAGGTCCATGTAGTTCTTCATGACCACGTTCAGTGAGTTTTTTGCCCGGCTCAGCCCGCTCTCAAGCAGTGCAAAACCTGCCTGCATGAAGAACACCAGCGCCGCAGCGATGGCAATCCAGACGGTATCGGTGGCAGTCAGGGTATCGGCGTTGGCGAACTCGGGAAGAATCAGCAGAGAAAGCCAGTGATAGCGTCGCAACAGCATAGCGGTGAATCCCATTCGTCATTGGTTGTGAGAAGGGATTGCAACCGCTGTGCCAGCGCGTAAAGCCGATGGAATCAGGGGGTTTGTAGTTCTTTTGTCTTAATGAATGCCCTGTTGTGGTGCTGAGAGTTTTTGTGGTGCGCAACGCGCCCTATGCGGTGGCATCCACGGGCTGACCCATCTGCCGGATGAGCTGGAGCTGCCGCTCGGACACTTTCTGTACCGACAGGCGAGGCCGCACCACAAGCTCCATGTCGGCAAATTCGGGGTGGTGCTTGATCTGCTTCAGCGTCAAGGGCTGTGGGTAGTGGCAGGCAAACTGTATATCGGCCTGATACCAGCGGGGCATTTCGCGGGTGCTGCGTGGGTCATAGCCATCCGCAGCAGGATCAAACTGGGTCGGATCGGGGTAGGGGTCGCTGGTGACGCGGGCTTCGCCAACAATGGCGGGGACCGCGCAGCTGGAATGATAAATCAGCACGGTATCGCCGGCTTTCATTTCATCGCGAAGCCGGTTGCGTGCTTGATAATTGCGCACGCCATCCCAGCCGCTGGTGGCGTTTTTGCAGTTGCGCAGATCATCGATGCTGAAGGCATCCGGTTCCGTTTTTAATAACCAGATAGTGCTCACTCCTGTGGGTGATGTTTGAGAAGGCACTCCTTGGCCTGGCTGATGCTGCCACAAATGTAAACGGGAAAGGCCGGTTTGTTAAGCTTCAGCATCATATTGGCATAGGTCCGGTTGAGTACGCTTTCCAGCACCATCGCCTTGGCTTCGGTAATTTGCGCAAAATCCTCGCCACAGGAGTAGCGGGCGGCGGTGTAATCCAGCCCCTTGATATGGCCGACGTAAATGGTGAGCTGTTTACGCTGCTGGTGCTGATTGAACAGGCGCAGCCGTTGCCGGTAAATGGACAATTGAACGCGCATGTCCACCTGGGTGCCTTTCTTTAGCTCGACCAGGGCGAAGGGGCCCTCCTGCGTTACCGTAACCGCGCTCATTGCTGTCCTTTTACTGCAAGCGTGACAGGCTTTTATAACCGATTCTGTGCTAATCTTCAGCGCTTCTTTTTACTGGTGTTCGTCAACGGTGCAGGATCAAGGGTGATCGGCGCAGTTGTCAGTGCGTGTTGTCGGTGGAGGTGGATGCGTGATCAGTTCGCAACAACAGAATGAGGCCATGGCCACCCTGCAAACAGTCCGTGACTGTCTGCGTTTTGGGGAAAGCATGCTGCGCAGTGGCGGGGTGTTCTTTGGGCATGGCAATGATGATCCCTGGGATGAAGCCCTGGCCCTGTTGATGCATCAGTTGGCGTTGCCGCTGCAGAGTGATCCCCGGATTCTCGATGCCCGTTTACTGCCCTCTGAAATCAGTGGGTACCTGGGTCAGCTGGTGAGGCGGGTGAATGACCGGGTCCCGGTTCCTTATCTCACCCATGAAGCCTGGTTTTGTGGCCTGCCGTTCTATGTGGATGAGCGGGTGTTGATACCGCGTTCGCCGTTGGCTGAGCTGATTGAGCAGTCCTTTACGCCCTGGGTCGATCCTGAGCGAGTGCATCGGGTGCTGGACCTGTGTACCGGTAGTGGCTGTATCGCGATTGCCTGTGCCTACGCGTTTGAGCATGCCCAGGTGGATGGCAGTGATATCAGCGCCGAGGCACTGGCGGTATGTGAGGAAAATATCCAGCGCCACGGGCTTGCGGAGCAGGTACGGGCGCTACAATCTGATGGGCTGGCTGCGGTGGATGGCCCCTATGACCTGATCGTCTCCAACCCGCCCTATGTGGATGCCCAGGATATGGCGAGTCTGCCGGACGAGTATCGCCATGAGCCAGAGCTGGCGTTGGCGTCCGGTGATGACGGCCTCGATTTCACGCGCAAGCTGTTACTGGATGCACCGGATCAGCTGACTGAAGAGGGTGTGCTGATCGTGGAAGTGGGCAACAGTTGGGAAGCCATGTTGCAGAACTGGCCCCAGGTGCCGTTCTTCTGGTTCGAATTCGAGCGAGGCGGGCACGGGGTGTTCATGCTTACCCGTGCGCAGCTGCTAGAATACCGTGACGATCTCCTGGCTGATTGAGTCAGCGATGCGGCAAGAGCCTTTGTCAGCCTGAAGGGATTTGACGGATTTTTTTGGTAATAGATTGATTTTATTAATTTTTCAAGAGGGGCAGCATGTCCGGTAACAGTTTCGGTGAGCGTTTTCGCATTACCACTTTCGGTGAAAGTCATGGCCCCGCCCTGGGCGCTATCGTGGACGGCTGCCCCCCGGGCCTGGAAATCAGTGAAGCGGACCTGCAGGTTGAACTGGACCGCCGAAAGCCGGGCACCAGCCGCTATACCACCCAACGGCGTGAACCGGATCAGGTGAAAATTCTCTCCGGGGTGTTCGAAGGCAAGACTACGGGCACTTCCATTGGCTTGCTGATCGAGAATACCGACCAGAAATCCAAGGATTACTCCAACATCGCCGGCACTTTCCGTCCTGGCCATGCGGATTACACCTACACCCAGAAATACGGTTTCCGTGATTATCGCGGCGGCGGACGTTCCTCTGCCCGGGAAACGGCCATGCGCGTGGCCGGCGGCGCCATTGCCCGCAAATTCCTGGAGCAGCGCCTGGGCATTCGTATCTATGGTGGCTGCACCCAGATTGGTGATGTGAAGGCCGAGTCCTGTGACTGGTCGGCGGTGAACAAGAATCCGTTCTTCTTCCCGGATGAGAGCAAGGTGCCGGCCCTGGAAGACCTGATCAATGCACTGCGCAAAGACGGCTCTTCCATCGGTGCCCGCGTGGAAGTGTTTGCCGATGGCGTGCCGCCGGGTTGGGGCGAGCCGGTTTTTGATCGCATTGACGCGGATCTGGCCAAGGCAATGATGTCAATCAATGCAGTGAAAGGGGTGGAAGTCGGCGACGGCTTTGCCGTGGTGAACCAGCGCGGCGAGCAGCATCGCGATGAAATGACCCCGGACGGCTTTTTGAGTAACCATGCGGGCGGCGTGCTGGGTGGCATCAGCTCCGGGCAGACCGTTCGCGTGGCCATGGCGCTCAAGCCCACTTCCAGCATTCTGATTCCCGGCAAGAGCATCGGGCTGGACGGTGAAGCTGCCGAGGTGGTGACCAAGGGGCGCCATGATCCTTGTGTCGGGGTCCGTGCTACGCCCATTGCTGAAGCCATGCTGGCTATCGTGCTGATGGATCATTATCTGCGCCACCGTGGTCAGAATGGGGATGTGGTGCCGCCGTTTGCGCCGATTCCGGGGTAAGTAACGCCTGACGCCAGATGCTGGATGCCTGACAAAGATAAAGCGTTGTGCTTAGCGGCTTGGCTGCGTCACTTACGCTGCTTAGAGTCAGGCGCCAGGCTTTCAGCCAAGAGCAAGGTTCCTCTTTCATGCCCTATTATTGGCGCCTTTCCGGCTTCTACTTTTTTTACTTCGGTCTGCTTGGCACGCTGGTGCCGTACTGGTCTCTGTACCTGAAAGACCTGGGCTTCAGTGCGGCCGCCATCGGCGCTCTGATGGCCATTCCCCAGCTCACCAAAATCGGCGCTCCGAATCTGTGGGGCTGGCTTGCTGATCGTAGCGGTCAGCGTCTGCGTATTATTCGTGCCGGCAACCTGCTGGCGGCCATCGTATTCCTGCCTGTGTTCTGGGTGGATACGTTTTGGTCCATGGCAGCGCTGCTGGTGTCTTTCAGCTTCTTCTGGAACGCGGTATTGGCACAGTTCGAAGTGCTCACTTTGCAATCTCTGGGTCGCCAGTCACACCGCTACAGCCATGTGCGCTTGTGGGGGTCGGTGGGCTTTATTGTGGCGGTGTTGGTGCTCGGCGAAGTCCTCGACCGGGTGGGTACGGGGGTGCTGCCCTGGGTGCTCAGCGGCCTGTTGTGGCTACTCTGGCTGGGAACGCTGACTTTGCCCACGGGCAATGCACCGCGAGCGCAAGCTGGGGGGCAGGGGGCAGCGGTATGGCAGATTCTGTGTCGCCCGGCGGTAAGTCTGTTTCTGGTGGCGGCTTTCCTGATGCAGCTGTCCCACGGGCCGTACTACACCTTTTACAGTATCTATCTGGAAGCTCTGGGCTTCAGCAAGTTCATTGTCGGTTTGTTGTGGTCCCTGGGCGTCGTGGCGGAAGTCGGGTTGTTCCTGATCATGCATCGCCTGCTGGCACGCTTTCATATTCCCTGGCTTCTGGTGGCCAGCTTGCTGCTGGCATCGCTGCGCTGGCTGATGATTGGCGTCGCTGGCGATTCCCTGTGGCTGTTGGCGCTGGCCCAGCTGCTGCATGCGGCCAGTTTTGGCAGCTTCCATGCCGCCAGTATTGCCTGGGTGCACCGTCAGTTTGGGGAAGCACTGGCGGGTCAGGGGCAGGCGCTGTACTCCAGTCTGGGCTTTGGGGCCGGTTGGGCGGCCGGAGCGGGCTTGTCGGGGTTGTTGTGGGAGCAATGGGGCGTGTTGCTGTTTTTCGTGGCATCGCTGGTGGCGGCGGTAGCGGCTTCGCTTTTGATTGTCGGTGGTGCTACCCGGTCGCCCCGGTAGCGGCTGGGGGCAGCCGCTGGCCTTTTGTTTAGATAATCTGGCTGCGCAGGGCACGCAGGAAGGCTTTTGCCGCGTTGGACTGGCTGCGGGCCGGGTGCGTGACGACACCCAGCTGGCGCTGGGGCAATGGCGCGTCCACAGGCAGCTGTACCATTCCCCGATCCACCATGGTGGCGGGCAATACGCTCCAGCCCAGACCGATGGACACCATCATGTGAATGGTTTCCAGATAGTTGGTGGACATGGCGATATCCAGCTTCAGGTTGTGCTCATCGAACAGCCGCTCCACGATGCCGCGAGTAAACGTGACCGGTGATGGCAGGATAGCGCTGTGATCGGTGAAGGCTTCCAGGGTCAGGTTTTCCTGCTTTGCCAGCGGGTGTTCCGGTGCGCACATGAACACCAGCGGGTCGTTCCAGATGACCTCGCTGTGCAAACGCTCATCCGGCTGCGGGGGCAGGGTGACCACCCCCATTTCCAGTTCCCCGTGCAGAACACCTTCCCAGGCTTCCTCGGAATCAATGAAATGAATGTCGAGCTTCACCAGGGGGTAATCCCGGGAAAACTGGCGCAGAACCGGTGGCAATCTGTGCAGTCCAATATGGTGGCTGGTGCCGATTCGCAATTTACCGCCCACTTCCCCGGATAAATCGTGAATGGCGCGGGCCATGTCTTCCACGTCCATCAGTACCTGGCGTGCGCGCGGCAGCAGTGAGCGGCCGGCTTCCGTCAGTTGGATCTGGCGACCCACACGATCAAACAGGCGGGCTTCAAGCTGTTGTTCCAGCAGGGCAATCCGTTTGCTGATGGCAGGCTGAGTGATGTACAGGCGCTCAGCCGCGGCAGAAAATGAGCCGGTTTCGGCAACGGCCATAAAGGCGGTTAGCGTTGGGGTGTCGATCATTCCCGGGGCATCCACAGTGTCGGTACGGAGGATAATAATTGGTTATCTTAAAAATGAAAAATATGAATTGGATTTATTGATGGCGTAGTTCTACATTAATTACCAGTGATAAACCAGCCATAGTTGTGACAATACGCTGCGGCACTACGCTACGGTTCAGGAGAAAGGCATGGCAGGCAAGACCCTCTATGACAAATTGTGGGAAGCCCACCTCGTTACCCAGCGCGAAGATGGCTCTGCGCTGATCTATATTGATCGCCAGATCATCCATGAGGTGACCTCGCCCCAGGCGTTTGAAGGCCTGCGTCTGGCGGGCCGTCAGCCGTGGCGGACCAGTGCCAGTGTGGCCACCATTGATCACAACGTGCCGACCACGCCGTTCAAGAGTGCCGCCGACATCGCCGATGACACCTCGCGGATTCAGGTGCAGACCCTGCAAGACAATACCCGTGAATTCGGGATCACCGAATTCGGGATTGGCGATGTGCGCCAGGGCATTGTGCATGTGATGGCGCCGGAACAGGGTGCTGTGGTGCCCGGCATGACCGTCGTCTGTGGGGACTCCCACACCTCCACCAACGGTGCCTTGGCCTGCCTGGCCCACGGTATTGGTACCAGTGAGGTAGAGCATGTATTGGCGACCCAGACGCTGGTGGCCAAGAAAATGAACAATATGCGCGTCTCTGTTGAGGGTGAGCTTGGCCCCGGCGTCACCGCGAAAGACGTGGTGCTGCATATCATCGGCGTGATTGGCACCGCTGGCGGTACCGGGTATGCGCTTGAATTTGCTGGCAGTGCCATGCGCAGCTTGAGCATGGAAGGGCGCATGACGGTCTGCAACATGGCCATCGAAGCCGGCGCCCGCGCGGGCATGGTGGCGGTGGATGATGTGACCATCGATTACGTAAAAGGCCGCCCGTTTGCCCCCAAGGGCGCGGATTGGGACAAGGCAGAAGCTTACTGGCGTACGCTGGTTTCTGATGCCGATGCCCGCTTCGATGAAGAGGTCAACATTGATGCAGCGGACATCAAGCCTCAGGTGTCCTGGGGGACCAGCCCGGAAATGGTGGTGCCGGTGGATGCCAATCTGCCGGACCCGGCGGCGGAAAGCGATGAAGTCAAACGTTCTGGCATGACCCGCGCTTATGAGTACATGGGCCTGACACCGGGAATGCCGGTGACGGATATCAAGGTTGACCGTGTCTTTATCGGCTCCTGCACCAACTCGCGCATCGAAGACTTGCGGGCGGCGGCGGAAGTGGCCAAGGGCCGCCAGAAGGCCGGTAGCGTCAAGCAGGTGTTGGTGGTGCCGGGCTCTGGCCTGGTCAAGCAGCAGGCGGAGAAAGAAGGCCTGGACAAGGTCTTTGTGGCGGCGGGCTTTGAATGGCGTGAACCGGGTTGTTCCATGTGTCTGGCCATGAACCCGGACCGACTGGAAGCCGGCGAGCACTGCGCTTCCACCTCGAACCGTAACTTCGAGGGGCGCCAGGGTAATGGCGGCCGTACGCATCTGGTGAGCCCGGCCATGGCAGCAGCAGCGGCGGTGGCAGGCCATTTCGTTGATATTCGCGAACTCGATCAGGCATAAGGAGCAACACCATGGAAAAGTTTGTGCGTCATGATGGTCTGGTTGCCCCGCTTGATCGTGCCAATGTGGACACCGACCAGATCATCCCGAAGCAGTTTCTCAAGTCCATCAAACGGACCGGTTTCGGGCCCAATTTGTTTGACGAATGGCGTTATCTGGACGAAGGCTTTCCGGGCCAGGACAACAGCTCCCGCCCGCTGAATAAAGACTTTGTGCTGAATTTGCCCGCCTATCAGGGAGCCAGTGTTCTGATCACCCGGCGCAACTTCGGTTGTGGCTCCAGCCGTGAGCATGCGCCCTGGGCGTTGATGGATTTCGGCTTCAAGGCGATTATCGCCCCGAGCTTTGCCGATATCTTCTACAACAACTGTTTCAAGAACGGGTTATTGCCCATTGTGTTGTCGGAAGATAACGTGGAAGCCCTGTTTCAGGCTGTTCATGGCAAGGAAGGCTACCGGATCACTATTGATCTGGAGGGGCAGCAGGTGATTCCCGAAACCGGGGCGCCGCTGCCTTTCGAGATTGATGAGTTCCGCAAGCACTGCCTGCTGAATGGTCTGGACGAAATTGGCCTGACCCTGAATGAAGCGGAAGCGATTCGTGCCTATGAAAAAGGTCGCATGGAACGCGAGCCCTGGGTTTTTGCCGACCATTAAAAGAATAACCAAGGAGGTTGTATGTTGCGTTTACTTTCGCTGTCGCTGGTTTCGGTATTGATGCTGTCTGGCTGTGCATCCACGGGCATGTACGACGCCCCCACCGGGGAGCAGGCGGCCACGCTGAGTGTGGATAACCAGCTGTCGGCCCCGACAGCGCAGGGCGAAGACGCCGGCTGGCAGATGCCCACCAGTAGCGAAGCCAAGGCATCCCTGTTCAAGGTGGATGGCGAGCGCATTACTGAGCAAGCGGGCGCGCAGAGTGTGCAGATTGAAGCCGGTAAGCACTCGGTGGAGGTGTTTGCCGACCAGGCGGGCATTCTTCGTTTCGGCAAGTTCCGCCACAACTTCGTGCAAGGTGGCATCTATCAGGTTCGCATCAGTGCCGCTGAGGGCAAGAAAGATTACACCCTGGAGCTGGTAAAGGCGTCCGCGCCGGATGATGTTCTGGTAACAAAAGACTTTTAATAGCCCGCAAGGGCGGTAGTAGACAGGAAGCAGTAATGAGCAAGGTGTTGGTGTTGCCCGGTGACGGTATTGGCCCGGAGATCGTGAAAGAAGCGGTCAAGGTGCTGAACGTGGCCAAGCAGAAGTTCGGGCTCGAAGTGGAGCTGGATGAGGCCCTGGTCGGGGGCGCAGCGGTGGATGCGGAAAATGACCCGCTTCCGGAAGGTACGCTGGAAAAAGCCCGTGCCGCCGACGCCATTTTGTTCGGCTCCATTGGCGGTCCGAAATGGGACACCATCGAACGTGACAAGCGCCCCGAGCGTGGCCTGTTGCGTTTGCGCTCGTCGCTGGGTCTGTTTGCCAACCTGCGCCCGGCGATTCTGTTTCCGCAATTGGCGGATGCATCCAGCCTGAAGCCGGAAGTGGTGTCCGGGCTGGATATCCTGATTGTGCGCGAGCTGACCGGTGGCATCTATTTCGGTCAGCCTCGTGGTATCAAGGAAGAAAACGGCGAGCGTGTAGGCTTCAACACCTATGTCTACACCGAGTCGGAAATGCGCCGGATCGCGAAAGTGGCCTTTGAATTGGCCATGAAACGTGACAAGCGCGTGTTGTCGGTGGACAAGGCCAACGTGCTGGAAGTCACCGAGCTCTGGAAAGAAGTGGTCACCGAGGAGGCAAAGGCCTACCCGGAGATCGAGTTGTCACACATGTATGTGGACAACGCGGCCATGCAACTGGTGCGTGCGCCGAAACAGTTTGATGTGATTGTCACCGGCAATTTGTTTGGTGACATTCTCTCCGATGAGGCCGCCATGCTCACCGGCTCCATCGGGATGTTGCCCTCCGCGTCACTGGATGAAAACCGCAAGGGCTTGTACGAACCCTGCCACGGCTCGGCACCGGATATTGCTGGCCAGGGCATCGCCAACCCGCTGGCGACCATTATGTCGCTGGCCATGCTGATGCGTTACAGCCTGGAGCGTGGTGATGTGGCTGATGCCATTGAAGCCGCTGTAGAGCGTGTTCTTGATCAGGGGCTTCGTACTGCGGATATCTACACCGAGGGCACTCGCAAAGTGGGCACCGAAGAAATGGGCAGCGCCGTTGCCGATGCTTTGTCACAAGCATGACTGAGGCATGACGCACAGGCGCAACACGCGCATTGATTCACTGATAGAAAGGGCAACCCTTTCAGGAGACAGTTTCTAATGAAGAAAGTCGGTTTTGTCGGCTGGCGTGGCATGGTGGGTTCCGTACTGATGGAGCGCATGACTGCCGAAAATGATTTTGCAGATATCGAACCGGTCTTTTTCTCGACCTCCCAGGTTGGACAGGCTGGCCCGGACGTGGGCAAGGATATTCCGGCCCTGGGCGATGCCAAGAATATTGATGAACTGAAAGCGCTGGACGTGATCGTGACCTGTCAGGGTGGCGATTACACCAGCGAGGTCTACCCCAAGCTGCGTGAAGCGGGCTGGGATGGCTACTGGATTGATGCAGCATCCACGCTGCGCATGCAGGACAACAGCGTCATCGTGCTGGACCCGGTGAACCGTTCCGTGGTGGATTCGGCCCTGGACAGTGGCACCAAGGACTTTGTGGGTGGCAACTGTACAGTGAGCCTGATGCTGATGGCGCTGGGTGGATTGTTCAATGAAGGGCTGGTGGAGTGGGCTAGCGCCCAGACCTACCAGGCCGCGTCCGGTTCTGGCGCACAGAACATGCGTGAGCTGATTGCCCAAATGGGTAAGATTCACGGCGATGTTTCCGACAAATTGGCCGACCCGGCCAGTGCCATTCTGGATATCGATCGCCAGGTGGCGGCAAGCATGCGCAGCGATGCCATGCCCCGTGAGCACTTCGGCTTCCCGCTAGCCGGTTCCCTGTTGCCCTGGATCGACAAGGAAATGGAGAACGGTCAGAGCAAGGAAGAGTGGAAAGCCCAGGCAGAGACCAACAAGATTCTCGGCCGCAGCGGCAACCCGATTGCCCTGGATGGCACCTGTGTCCGTATTGGTGCCATGCGTTGCCATGCCCAGGCGTTGACCGTGAAGCTCAACCGTGATGTGCCCATGGACGAAGTGAACGACATCATTGCCAAGTCCAACGACTGGGTGAAAGTGGTGCCGAACACCAAGGAAGACACGCTGCGGGATCTCACGCCCACTGCCGTGACCGGTACCCTGGGGATTCCTGTGGGCCGTCTGCGCAAGCTGAACATGGGCGGCGAGTTCCTCAATGCCTTTACCGTGGGTGACCAGCTACTGTGGGGTGCGGCTGAACCGCTGCGCCGTATGCTGCGAATTCTTCTCGAGCGCTAAGCGCCAAATAGAGGTAAGTGATGGATCGGTCTATCAATCTGGCCATCGTCGGTGCAACCGGCCTGGTCGGAGAGGCCATCATCAAACTGCTCGCTGATCGGAAATTTCCGGTCGGCGAGCTTTTTGTTTTGGCTTCCGAAAATGGGGCCGGCAGCAAGATCGCGTTTGCCGGCAAAACCCTGACAGTGCGCACCGCCGAGGATTTCGATTTCTCCCAGGTGGAAGTGGCGTTGTTTGCGGCGGGAGCGTCGGTGAGCCAAGCCCTGGCACCGGCTGCGGCAGAGTCCGGCGCGGTGGTGGTGGATCTGTCACCGGCCTACCGTTATGAGGCGGACATTCCGTTGGTGGTGGCCGATGTGAACGACGAGATGCTGGCCCATGCCCGGGAGCAAAACCTGGTGGCCTGCGCTGATGCGTCCACGGTTCAGTTGCTGCGCGCCTTGAAACCGCTGACCGAACTGGGGCCCCTGCAGGACGTGGTGGTTACCCAGTTCCAGGCGGCATCCGCCACCGGCAAGGCCGGCGTGGATCAGCTGGCCCAGCAAAGCGTGCGTCTGCTCAATGGCCTGTCTCCCAGCGAAGCGGCTCAGGCGCAAATCGCCTTCAATGTGCTGCCGGTGAGTGGTCAGATTCAGGAAAACGGCTTCACCAGCGAAGAGCTGAAATTGATGCTGGAAACCCGCCGTATTCTGGCGGATCAGCCCCTGTCCATCCAGGTCACCACGGTGCGTGTGCCGGTTTTTTATGGATACGGGCAGAGTGTCACCGTACGTAGCATGCAAGGGCTGTCGGCAGCGCAATGCCATGCCTTGTGGGATGACGGTGGCGATATGTCGGTGCAGGACAGTGATGATCCGCAAGCCATGTCCCCTGTGGCCATGGTGGAAGGTGAGCCTGTAATGCGACTTTCCCGGGTCCGTGAAGAGATGGAAGCGGGCGGGGCGTTGAGCTATTTTAGCGTTGCCGATAATGTCCGTTGGGGGGCTGCATTGAACGCGGTGAAAATAGTCGAGAAGTTGCTAAAAGACTATCTGTAATGGATACTTACTGACATTATGTGACGCGGTTTCTAGGTTTTGTCTCTGGCCTGAGGCAGAATGTGTGAACGGCGTCATATAGGACAGCTTGCCGCCACGGGTACATCCGTAAGGCCCGCGGGATCGGGCTGAGCGCGGGAAACATAATAAATAAAGGGTTCGACCATGCTTCGAAAACTTGGGTTTGGCTTAACAGCTGTGGCGATGATGGCGCCTGGCGTAGCGGCAGCATTGGGGGTAGGGGAATACCAGCTTAATTCCTATTTGAACCAGCCCCTGGATATGGATGTCTCTCTGCACGAGGTCGGTGACCTGTCTGCAGAAGAAATTCTGGTGAATCTGGCGCCCCAGTCAGAATTCGATGCTGCTGGCGTTGATCGCAGCTATTTCCTCAATCGTCTGGCATTTTCTGTAGAGCTTCAGGAGGGTGACAAAGCCCAACTGCATATTTCTACGGACCAGCCGGTGCGTGAGCCTTACCTGAACTTCCTGGTTGAATTCCTGTGGCCCACGGGCCGATTGATGCGCGAATACACGGTATTGCTGGACCCGCCCAGCTTTGCCGATAGCGCCGTGACCGCTGCGCCGACCATCAGTCGTGTCCCTCAGCCGGTGACGCGCAGCGAACCGACCCCAGCGCCGGCACCCGCGCCTGCGCCAACCTCCCAGCCTGACAGTACTCCTGAGCCCGCCATCGAATCGGAACCTCAGCAGGTCCAGTCTGCCCCGGCCGTGGCCGATAGCGGTCCCCGCAGCCGTTATACCGTACGTTCCAGCGATACCATGTGGCAGATTGCCCTGAACAATCGCCCCTCAAACAGTGTATCGGTGCAACAGATGTTGGTGGCGATTCAGGAAATGAATCCGGATGCCTTCATCAACAACAACGTGAACCTGGTGCGTGAGGGCACGGTTCTGCGTATTCCTAACGAGCAGGAAGTGCGCAACATCTCTACCCGTTCCGCCATTGTGGAAGTGGCAGACCAGAACCGCCAATGGCGTGACATGCTGGAAAAGCGTGGCATCCAAACCCCGCAGCGTGCCCAGATTGATGGTTCCCGCCAGGTGGCTGACAGCGATGATGAGCCTGAGGCTCCAACCCGTGGTGAAGTGAAGCTGGTGGCTCCGGAATCTACTGCCGGTGTGGATGATGGCGATAGCACGGGTTCTGACGAGCAAGGTAGCGCGAATACGGCGGTGCTTGAGAACGAACTGGCGATTCGCGATGAGAGCCTGGATCGTCTGGACCGTGAAAATTCCGAACTGAAATCCCGGCTGAGCGATCTGGAAGCGCAGAACTCCACCAGCGAAGAGTTGCTGAAGCTGCGTAATGACCAGATTACCCAGTTGCAGGAAGAACTGCGTCAATTGCGTGAAGAGCAGGGCGTGGCCTCCCCGGACAATGATCCGTTGATGGAAGAGCCCGCTGAGCCTGAGCTCTCTGCAGACGCTGACGATGCGGCGGGTGATGATGAAGCGAAAGAGTCTATTGCCGCTGCTGATGCGACTCAGGAAAACGATACGCAGGCCGCAGGCGATGACGTTGCTGTTCTGGAAGGCTCCGACGAAGAAGCAGCGGAGCAGAGTGGTGTAACCGATGCCGGTGACGCAGAAGGTTCACAGAGTGCTGCTGACAGTGCCGGTGACAAAGAGGTTGCGGCGGACAGCGCGGTTAAACCGGTAGAGCCGGTGTCCAAGCCTGAGCCAGTGGCGCCTGCCCAGCCGCCGGTTGCCCAGAGTGGCGGCATTGTCGATCTGATCATGGAAAACCTGCTGTACATCGCGCTGGGTTTGCTGGCCATTTTGCTGCTGATTGCCCTGCTGCTTCGCGGCAAGAAGAAAGATGACAATGATGATCTGGATGGTCCGCTGTTTGATGATGTTGACGACCAGCAGGACGATGAATTTGGCCTGAACCTGGATGATGATAACGCACCGACCGTTGCTGCCGTTGATGATGACGCTGACGCTGACGATGCGGCCCCGGTACAAGGGCAGGGCGGTAGCCAGGATCCGCTGGAAGATGTGGAAGTGTATGTGGCCTACGGCCGCTATCCGCAAGCGGTTGACTTCCTGCGCAACGAAATCAATAAATCACCAGAACGGGCAGACTTGAAAGTGCGTCTGCTGGAACTGCTGAAAGAAATGGGTGACGACGCGGCATTCCAGCAGCAGGCAACGACCTATGCCGGCACCGGTGCCGATGTGGATGCGGCCATTGCCCGTTTGGGCGGTGCGACAGCGCCGGCAGCGGCCCAGGATGATGACGAGCTGTCTCTGGATGATCTGGAGATGGGCCTGTCTTCTGATCTGGGGAACGAGTCCCCCAGCGCGCCGACCATTGAGGCGGAAGCGCCGTCTCTGGAGCCGGAAAGCACGGACGAGTTGGCGGATTTCGATTTTGAGCTGGATTCTGCCGAGGCAGACAACGAAGACGCTACCGTCATGCTGAATGCGGACAGCGAAACATCGACTTCTTCTGCTAATGCGCAGGATGATGATTTCAGCCTGGATTTCGACAGCGAAGATGACGCGGCAAAAGAACCGCAAATGTCTGACGCAGACAAGCAGTCAATGTCTGCTGATTCGCTGTTGGAACTGGATGATGTGGGCAGCGCGACTCTGGAAGATGACACCGAATTCGGTGATCTGAATCTGGATGAAATGAACGCAGAATTCGATGATCTGTCTGCCGAGCCGGCAGCAGACGAAGAGCTGGATCTGTCGCTGGATGATCTGGACCTGTCTGATGAAACAGGCAGCGCCCCGCAGTCCCTCGAAGATGACACCTTGTCAGATCTGGATATCGATCTGGAGCTGGACGAAGCCGAGAAGTCCCTGAGTGGAAGCACCCAGGCGGAAGAGTCACTTGACGATATCACCGCGCTGGATCTGGACGCACCGCAGGAAGATGCGACGCCGGTGGCTGACACACAGATCGACGCGGACGAAGTAGCCGCCGCAGATGACGGCTCCCTGGAAGACCTGCTGGGCGATGACGAGCTGAATCTGGATGACGACCAGACCCTGTCTTTCGACGCCCCTGAAGCTGCCGACGCTGACGTCAGCGATGCGCAGCCGCAGGATGATGCTGTGTCCATCGAGCCGTCTGTTGCGCCCGCCGCTCCGGTGGATGAGACGCCGGCTCCATCCAGCGCTGATGTGCTGGCTGATGAGGATGATTTCGACTTCCTGGGTGAAACAGACGAGAACGCGACCAAGCTGGATCTGGCCAAAGCCTATATCGACATGGGCGATAACGAAGGCGCCAAGGATATCCTCAACGAAGTGATTTCTGAGGGTAATGACCAGCAACAGTCCGAAGCCCGAGAGCTGCTCAGTCAGGTGGGTTAACCCCTCTCTCGCTAGGCAAAAAGGGGGCGATGCCTTATGGTATCGCCCCTTTTTTTGTTTTAGTCGAAAGTGAAAAGCGGTAACGCGAGGCGTGCTGGAATAGCGAAGGGGGTTCCTGGCCGCCTGAGGTTCAGGTCGCGTTCCTGCGTTGAACGTTCAACGCGTCACTCAACTCATCTCTGAGGGTTCCATGACACGTATTGCGCTGGGTATTGAGTACGATGGCACCGACTTTCGTGGCTGGCAGACGCAGCAACCAGGTGTACGCACGGTGCAGGAATGCCTGGAAGCGGCGTTATCCAAAGTGGCCAACCACCCAGTGGCCGTGGTCTGTGCGGGGCGAACGGATGCAGGTGTGCACGGTACTGGCCAGGTGGTCCATTTTGACTCGGAGGCCCCCCGTGAAATGAAGAGCTGGATCATGGGGGCCAATACCAATCTGCCGCGAGACGTGACCGTGCGGTGGGCAACGCCGGTGGATGATGCTTTTCATGCGCGTTTTTCCGCAGTGAGTCGCCGTTATCGTTATGTCATCTACAACCATGCCCGCCCGCCGGCCCTGTTTCGCAACCAGGTGACCTGGAATTATCGACCGCTGGATGTGGCCGCCATGCGTGAAGCGGCTGCGTATCTGGTTGGTGAGCATGACTTCACTGCCTACCGCAGTGTGCACTGCCAGGCGAAATCACCATTGAAGACGATGCACAGTCTGGAGCTCTATGAGCACGGCAAAGTGCTCGTACTCGAAGCCCATGCTAACGCGTTCTTGATGCACATGGTGCGTAATATTGCCGGGGTGCTGATGAGCGTGGGAGCGGGCAAGAGGCCTGCGCGCTGGGCCAGGGAAGTGCTGGAGGGCCGTGACCGGCGCAAAGGGGCCGCTACGGCACCGCCCTTTGGCTTGTACCTGGTAGACATCGAGTATCCAGACAGCTTTGCATTGCCGAAAGATCCCCTTGGCCCCCTGTGGTTACCGGATGACCTTCAGGCATAATGGTGCAAGTGCAATATGCCGCACGCTTCATGCAACACGCTACAACCCTTGATTTTTGTTACACTGGAGTACCCATGACCATACCCCGGGTCAAAATCTGCGGTATTACCCGAATTGAAGATGCCCAGGCGGCGGCGAAGGCCGGTGCCGATGCAATTGGTCTGGTTTTCTATGGGCCCAGCCCCCGCGTAGTGACTGCGGCCCGCGCGGCACAGATCTGCGCCAGCCTGCCCCCGTTTGTTACCACGGTGGCGCTGTTTGTGGATGCCCCCCGTGACCAGATCAACCGGGTGCTGGCCACCGTGCCGGTGGATGTAGTGCAGTTCCATGGCAATGAAGACCCGCAGTACTGTGATAGTTTCGGGCGCCCCTGGATCAAGGCGGTACGGATGAAGGACGACGTGGATTTGCATGAATACGCGCAGGCGTACCGCAACGCGTCGGGGTTGCTGGTAGATAGCTATGTGCCGGGGCTGCCAGGCGGCACCGGCGAAGTTTTCAACTGGAGCAGGGTTCCGAAAGACCTGCCCTTGCCCGTGGTGCTGGCTGGTGGCTTGCACCCGGAAAATGTGGCCGCGGCTGTGACACAGGTTCGGCCATGGGCGGTGGATGTGAGTGGTGGTGTTGAACAGAAGAATGTTCAGGGCTGCCGCAGTGGCGGCATCAAGGATGCCTCCGCCGTCCGCGCCTTTATCAATAGTGTCAAAACACGAGGAGTAGCTGGTGTCTGAACGCCCTGATTTTTCTGCTTTTCCTGACGCGCGTGGCCACTTTGGCCAATTTGGTGGCAGCTTTGTTTCCGAAACCCTGATGGGGGCTTTGGACGAACTGACCGCCATGTATGCGCGTCTCAAGGACGATCCGCAGTTCCGCGCGGATTTCGACTACGACCTGGCCCATTATGTGGGTCGCCCGTCTCCGCTGTACCTGGCAGAGCGATGGTCTAAGCAGCTCGGTGGCGCAAAGATCTGGCTCAAACGTGAGGATCTCAATCACACCGGCGCGCACAAGGTGAATAACACCATCGGTCAGGCGCTGTTGGCCAAGCACATGGGCAAACCGCGGGTAATTGCGGAAACCGGGGCTGGCCAGCACGGTGTAGCTACTGCCACTGTCGCGGCTCGCCTGGGTCTGACATGTCAGGTCTACATGGGGGCTGAAGACGTGGAGCGTCAGAAGCTCAACGTCTATCGCATGAAGCTTCTGGGTGCAGAAGTGATTCCGGTGACCTCCGGTTCGCGGACCCTGAAAGACGCCATGAACGAAGCCATGCGTGACTGGGTCACTAACGTGGATGACACCTTCTACATCATCGGTACGGTAGCCGGCCCGCATCCTTACCCGCAGCTGGTGCGTGATTTCCAGTGCATTATCGGCCGTGAAGCCCGGGAGCAAAGCCTGAAGCAAGCCGGCCAGCTGCCGGATGCACTGGTGGCCTGCGTGGGCGGTGGCTCCAACGCCATTGGTCTGTTCCACCCGTTCCTCAACGATGACGATGTGGCCATGTATGGCGTGGAAGCAGCCGGTGACGGGATCGAAACCGGCCGTCATGCTGCGCCGCTGAATGCGGGCCGTCCTGGCGTTCTGCACGGTAACCGCACCTACCTGATGGAAGATGACAACGGCCAGATTATCGAGACGCATTCTGTTTCGGCCGGTCTGGATTATCCCGGTGTGGGTCCCGAACATTCCTGGCTCAAGGACATTGGCCGGGTGAATTATGTGGCTGCAGACGACCAGGAAGCCCTCTCGGCATTCCGTGAGCTGACCCAGGTGGAAGGCATTATGCCGGCACTGGAATCGGCCCACGCCCTGGCGTATGCCCGCAAATTGGCGCCCACCATGTCACCGGACCAGAACATTGTGGTGAACCTGTCTGGCCGGGGTGACAAGGATATTCTGACCGTAGCCGCCATTGACGGGATCGAATTCTGATTCGATGTCAGGCGGTTGGCTTATAGCGGCCGGTGTCGTGTGGTCAAGCACGACACCGGCCCGGAAAGCCCGGTGGGCTTTCCACTACCTGTTTTAAGGAGCAGAAATGCGTCGTATTGAAAGTTGCTTCCAGCGCCTGGACGGTCAGAACCGCAAGGCACTGATTCCTTTTGTGACGGCCGGTGATCCAGTCAAGGATGTGACGGTACCGTTGATGCATGCCATGGTGGATGCTGGGGCGGATATCATTGAACTGGGCGTGCCGTTCTCGGACCCCATGGCTGATGGCCCGGTAATCCAGCTGGCTTGTGAGCGGGCATTGGCGCACAACACCTCCACCCGGGATGTGCTGGCCATGGTCAAGGCATTTCGTGAAACCAACACGGACACGCCGGTGGTGCTGATGGGCTACCTGAACCCGGTGGAAGTCATGGGGTACGAAGCTTTTGCCGAAGCCGCAGCGGATGCGGGTGTGGATGGCGTGCTGCTGGTGGATTTGCCACCGGAAGAGGCCTTGGAGGTGAAGCCGGTAATGGATGCCCATGGCCTGGACATGATTTTCCTGGTGGCACCGACCACCTCGGATGCCCGTATCAAGCTGATTGGTGAGGCCGGCTCTGGCTACCTGTATTACGTATCCCTGAAGGGCGTTACCGGCTCCGCCACCCTGAATGTGGATGAAGTGGCGAGTCGGGTTGAAACAATTCGCAACCTTGCTCAATTGCCCATTGGTGTCGGCTTTGGTATCAAAGACGCTGAATCTGCGCAGGCGGTGAGCCGGGTGGCCGATGGTGTAGTTGTCGGTAGTGCCCTGGTTAACCAGATCGCTGAAAACAAGGATACTCCGGACGCGATTAATGACGCGGTTGGCGGTATTCTCAGCGCTATGCGTAACGCCATGGATCAATAACGGGACCTCTGCATGAGCAATAGCAACTGGCTGGAAAAAATCCTTCCCGCCGTACGTCGCCCCCAGGAAAGCCGGCGCAACAATATTCCTGAAGGGTTGTGGCGAAAGTGTCCGCGTTGCGAAGGAGTGGTCTATCGGCCGGAACTGGACCGCAACATGGATGTGTGTCCCAAGTGCGATCACCATTTGCGCATTGATGCTCGCCGTCGTCTCAAGCTGTTTCTGGATGAAGGCGCGCAAACGGAAATTGGGGCTGAGCTGGCGCCGGTGGACCGGCTCAAGTTCAAGGACTCCAAGAAGTACAAGGATCGTCTGGTGGCTGCGCAGAAAGCCACTGAGGAAAAAGACGCTCTGGTGGTGTTGAAAGGGGCGTTGCACGGCGAGCCGCTGGTGGCCTGTGCCTTTGAATTCAATTTCATGGGCGGCTCCATGGGCTCCGTGGTCGGTGAGCGTTTTGTCCGCGCGGTGAACGTGTGCCTGGAACAGAAGCTGCCGTTGGTGTGTTTCGCCGCCAGTGGCGGGGCGCGTATGCAGGAAGCCCTGTTCTCGCTCATGCAGATGGCAAAAACCAGTGCCGCCCTGGAGAAGATGCGCCAGGCCGGTTTGCCGTTTATCTCCGTGCTGACGGACCCGGTTTATGGTGGCGTTTCTGCGTCACTGGCCATGCTGGGGGATGTCAATGTGGCAGAGCCCAATGCCCTGATCGGTTTTGCCGGCCCCCGCGTGATCGAGCAGACCGTCCGCCAGAAATTACCGGAAGGTTTCCAGCGCAGTGAATTCCTGCTGGATCATGGCGCCATCGACATGATCGTGTCCCGGCATGATATGCGTGACACCCTCCATCGTTTGCTGGCGAACATGATGGGCTGGTCGCCACTGGCGCTGAATGACTGATACCTCTCTGCCTGATTCCTTGGCCGGGTGGCTGCGCCGCATCGAGGCCATGCACCCGGCCGAGATCGAACTGGGCCTGGACCGGCTCCACGGCGTTGCTGCCCGCCTGGCGGTGGCGCATTTTTCCGTTCCCGTGATTACTGTTGCTGGCACCAATGGCAAAGGTTCCACGCTACGTTTAATGGCGGCGCTAGCGGAACGCCAGGGCCGCCAGGTCTGCCTGTATACCTCTCCGCACCTTCATGTGTTCAACGAGCGGGTCCGCTTGCCTGAAGGCCTGGCCAGCGATGCGCAGTTATGTGCGGCGTTTGCCCAGGTGGAGCAGGCGAGGGCAGGCGTGCCGCTCACCTATTTCGAATTTACCACGCTGGCCGCGCTCTGGTTGTTCAAGGCCAGCACTGCCGATCTGATCCTGCTGGAAGTCGGCCTGGGTGGGCGGCTGGATGCGGTCAATATTGTTGAACCCGACGTGTCTGTGGTGACGTCCGTAGGGCTTGATCACCAGGATTGGCTGGGCGATACCCGCGAGGCCATCGCTGCCGAGAAGTGCGGCATTGGCCGGGCGGACAAGCCGCTGGTGTTTGGTGAAATGGACTGGCCGGACAACCTTGTTTCGCTGGCCGCAACGCTGGGGTCGAGCCCGGTGTTTGCCGGCCGGGACTTTCATGCTCAGGGCGAGGCGTTGGTTCTGTCAGACAACCGACAGTTGCGTTTGCCCGCGCAGGTACGCCTAGGTGTAGACAACCTGGCCACGGCCTGTCAGGCGCTGGCTCTGGTAGGCATTGAGTGCGGCGATGCGGATGTGGTGGCGGTGGCTGAACTGGGCCTGTTTGGGCGTTGCGAGCAGCAGTACATCGGCGGGGTATCCTGTTGGTTTGATGTGGGCCACAATTTGCCGGCGGTACAGCGTTTTCTGCAGCAGCTTCCGGCCTGTGCCGGGACCCGGCATCTGGTGTTCGGTATGATGGCCGACAAACCCGTTGATGCAGTGATTGGGCTATTCGACGGCATGGCTACCCGGTGGTATCTGGCCGCACCGCAGATTCCCCGTGCGGCACCGACGGCAAGACTGCGAGAGGGGCTGCCTGACACGGCGCAGTACCAGGAATATGCCAGTGTGGCGGCGGCTACTCGCGCCGCACTGGATGCGGCTGGTGGTGAGGATCAGGTGATCGTCTTTGGTTCCTTTTATACCGTGGCAGAAGCTCGGGAGCGGGCGCAGTAACGGCGGCGCTAGTGAATGCTGAATGGAGAAACCGGTGGATAATCGAGCGCGTCAGCGCATTGTGGGCATTGTACTGTTACTGATTCTGGCCGGCGCACTGGCTCCGTTCCTGTTCCGTACCCCTGAGCAGGTGCGCAATGCGTTGGATATGCGTATTCCCGAGCCGCCGGAACACAAAACCGTGCTGGTTGAACCCGTAGTGCCGCAGGAGCGTCTGGATACGGCGGACGAGCGTATCGAGGCTGACCGTGAGGCGATTCAGGACGCTGCCGAGCAGCAACTTGGCGACGAGGATGGCGAGGAGGACACGCAAACCGTTCCGCAACAGCCGGAACCGGTCGCACCAGTGAAGGACGATGCGCCAGTGCCGCCGCCCCAGGTCGATCCCGCCGATGGCCCTGTGCTGGCCGGGTTTGTGGTCCAGACGGGTAGTTATTCCGATGCGGATAATGCCAGCGGCATGGTCGATAAACTCAAAGACGCAGGCTATCGGGCATACATACAAACCGACAGCCATGAAGGGAAAGTGGTGCATCGGGTTATGGTCGGGCCGGAAATTCGCAAAAACGATGCTGAAGCCACCCGGCAGAAGCTGGCAGACGACGAGCGTTTCAAGCTTAAGGGGCTGGTGCGGATTTACGTGCCCTGACGGATGGCAGCCTGTGTGGTTGTATCCCTGTTTCGTATAGCGGGAAAGCCGGGCATGCATGGGCAAGCGGGTTCGCCTCTGATAAACTGCGCCGTCTGTATTTGCAGGGTGCCATGTCCGCCTTTTCCTGGTCCGGCATTGCCCTTTTTCAGCCCTAACCCGCCGGCGAGAGCACGCTTTACATGAATCTGGCAGACGGCATCATTCTGTTTGTTATCGCAGTCTCCGCACTTCTGAGTGTGCGCCGTGGGTTTACCCGCGAAGCCTTTTCGTTGCTCACATGGGTAGCGGCCTTTATTATCGCGCGCCTGTTCAGCCCGGCCCTGGATATCCTTCTCCAGGAGCAGATCTCCACCCCCAGCCTGCGGGCCGCTGTCGCTTTCGGCAGCCTGTTCGCCTTGACGTTGGCGGTGGGAGCCCTCATCAACCATTTGCTCGGTGAGCTGATCCGCGTCACCGGCCTGAGCAGTACAGATCGATTGATGGGTATGGTGTTCGGCGCCCTGCGTGGGGTCTTGCTGATGGTCGTACTGGTTGCCCTGGGTCGGCATCTGTTTGCCGCTGACCCCTGGTGGCACGAATCTACCCTGGTGCCGCATCTGGTGATGATGGAAGCGTGGACCCGGGACGTTGGCGAGAGTCTTCTCGCCTTTATCATGAATGTAAGCGGCAGCTAGAGGTAAGTACCATGTGCGGCATTGTGGGTATTGTCGGTCATAGCCATGTGAACCAGGGGATCTACGATGCCCTGACCGTTCTCCAGCATCGTGGCCAGGATGCGGCTGGTATCGTGACCTGTGACGGTGATCGTCTCTACCTGCGCAAGGATAACGGCATGGTGCGCGATGTTTTCCGCACCCGCCATATGCGTCGGCTGGTCGGTAACATGGGGATTGGCCATGTGCGCTATCCCACGGCCGGCAGCTCCAGTTCGGCGGAAGCCCAGCCGTTCTATGTAAACTCTCCCTACGGCATTACGCTGGCCCACAACGGCAACCTGACGAATGCGGAAGCGCTGGCCGAACATATCTTTCGTGCCGACCTGCGCCACATCAATACCACCTCCGATTCCGAAGTCCTGCTGAACGTGTTTGCCCACGAGCTGCAAAGCCGCGGCAAGTTGCAGCCGGAACCGGAAGACATCTTTGATGCGGTGGCTGCAGTCCATCAACGGGTGGAAGGGGCCTACGCCGTGGTGGCCATGATCACTGGCTACGGCATCCTGGCTTTCCGCGACCCCCATGGTATTCGCCCGGTGTGCTTTGGCCGCAAGGACACCCCCAACGGACCGGAATACATGGTGGCTTCCGAGTCTGTGGCTTTGTCTTCCCTGGGTTTCCATGTGGAGCGTGATCTGGCCCCGGGCGAAGCGATTTACATCACCGCTGATGGTGAGATGCATACCCGTCAGTGCGCGCAATCTCCGAGCTTGCATCCGTGTATTTTTGAGCAGGTTTATCTGGCGCGACCGGATTCCATTATCGATGGCATCTCCGTGTACAAGGCGCGCCTGCGCATGGGCGAAAAACTGGCTGAGAAAGTGGAGCGTGAATGGCCGGACCACGATATCGATGTGGTCATTCCCATTCCCGATACCAGCCGCACGTCCGCCTTGCAGATGGCCAATCATCTGGGCGTGAAATACCGTGAAGGCTTTATCAAGAACCGGTATATCGGTCGTACCTTCATCATGCCGGGCCAGCAACAGCGCAAGAAATCGGTGCGCCAGAAACTCAACGCCATCGAACTGGAATTCCAGGGCAAAAATGTACTGCTGGTGGATGACTCCATCGTGCGCGGTACCACTTGCAACGAAATCATCCAGATGGCTCGGGAAGCCGGCGCACGCAAAGTGTATTTCGCCTCAGCGGCGCCTGCAGTGAAATACCCGAACGTCTACGGCATCGACATGCCGGTGGCCCAGGAACTGATCGCCCACGGCCGTACCACCGATGAAATCGGTGAACTGATCGGCGCTGACCGGTTGATCTACCAGGACTTGGATGATCTGGTGGAAACCTGTCAGGAGGGCAACCCGAATGTGGCGTCCTTTGATTGCTCCGTGTTCAATGGCGAGTATCTGGCCGGTAATATTACCCCGGACTATCTGGCCAACCTGGAAGCGCGGCGCAACGACGCGGCGAAAGGTAACAGCGAGAAAACCCAGGCCCTGGCGGATAACGAAATTATCGATCTGCATAATGCTAATTAACGCGGGCACGCAGCACGCAACAAGGCAATTGAGGCGTGCTGCCAGATGAATGAATCCGTCGCTGCGAATCGACTCGGCTTTTTTCGCGTGTAATGATACTTCCTTTGGGCGCAAATCTCTGACGCGTTGTTGCGTGTCGCGTGCGGCATGAAAGCGAGAATAAACCATGAGTGATGATCTGGATCCGACAACCTTGAGTGTGGAAACCCTGGCAATCCGTACGGCGCAATTGCGCACGGATGAAATGGCGCATTCGGATCCTATCTTCATGACCTCCAGCTTCGTCTACGAAAACGCGGCGCAAGCAGCGGCGCGGTTTAGTGGTGAAGAGCCCGGCAACATCTACTCCCGCTTTACCAACCCTACCGTACGCGCCTTTGAGCAGCGGCTTGCAGCTCTGGAAGGCGGTGAGGCCTGTGTGGCTTTCGCGTCCGGTATGGCGGCGATCAGCGGCACGTTTTTCGCTTTGCTGGCACCAGGCGACCACATCGTCAGCTCGCGCAGTGTGTTCGGCACCACCAACGTGATTTACGACCGCTACCTGAAGAAATTTGGTATCGACACCACGCTGGTGGACATGAGTGATCTGTCACAGTGGCAAGCGGCGATTCGCCCGGAAACGAAAATGTTGTTTCTGGAAACGCCGTCGAATCCACTGGCGGAAGTCGGTGACATTGCCGCCCTGGCCAAGCTTGCCCACGACAACGGGGCGTTGCTGGTGGTGGATAACTGTTTCTGCACCCCGGCACTGCAAAAACCTATCGAGCTGGGTGCTGACCTGATTATCCATAGCGCCACCAAGTATCTGGACGGGCAGGGGCGTTGCCTCGGTGGTGCCGTGGTCGGCCCTAAAGAGCCCATGAATGATATTCTCGGGTTCGTTCGTTCTGCCGGTTCCTGTATGAGCCCGTTCAATGCCTGGGTCTTTATCAAGGGGCTGGAAACCCTCAGCCTGCGAATGAAGGCGCAAAGCGAACGGGCCATGGTGTTGGCTGAGTGGCTCGAATCGCAGCCGGGCATTGCCCGGGTGCATTATGCCGGGCTGAAAAGTCATCCACAGCATGAACTGGCGGGCAAGCAGCAGTCGGCCTACGGCGCGGTAATGTCCATCGAAGTGGAAGACGCTGCCGGTAACCGCGATCGTCAGGCAGCCTGGCGCTTTATTGATGCCACTCGCCTGATTTCCATTACTGCCAACCTGGGTGATGTTAAAACAACCGTGACTCATCCGGCGACGACTACCCATGGGCGAGTCAACGAAGAAGAAAAGCAGCGAGCCGGTGTGACAGAGAATCTGATTCGTCTGGCCATTGGCCTGGAGGCGGTTGAGGATCTGCAGGCAGACCTGAGCCGCGGTCTGAAGGCGCTGGCCAGCGCCTGATCTTCCGCCTCGCTGTCCGTATTGGCAATGAATGCATAAAGGGGACGCATGCAGGCACTGGATAAAGCCCTGGCCCAGGTAGGGCGAGTTGTACTGGGCAAAGAAGAACAACTGAAACTGGCGCTGACCTGTATGTTGGCCAACGGCCACCTGCTGATTGAAGACCTGCCGGGCATGGGTAAAACCACCCTGGCCCATGCGCTGGCCCGGGTGTTCCAGCTGGATTACCGGCGGGTGCAGTTCACCAGCGATATGCTGCCGGCGGATATCCTGGGTGTGTCCGTATTCGACCCCAACACCCAGCAATTTTCCCTCCGCGAAGGTCCGGTATTCACCCAGCTGCTGCTGGCCGATGAAATCAATCGTGCCACGCCGAAAACCCAGAGCGCCTTGCTGGAAGCCATGGAAGAGCGGCAGGTCACGCTGGATGGGGTGACCCGGCCATTACCCGCGCCGTTTTTTGTGGTGGCGACCCAGAACCCGGTGGATCAGGCCGGCACTTTCGTGCTGCCGGAATCCCAGCTGGACCGTTTTCTGATGCGTATATCCCTGGGCTATCCGGCTCCGGATGTGGAGCTGGAACTGCTCGCCGGCGGAGATTTGCGCCAGCAGGTGCGCGAGTTGAAAGCGGTAATCAATGGCGAAGGGCTGATGAAGCTGGCCCAGGTAGTGGGCAAAATCCGGGTGACCCGCGAACTGCTCGACTATGTACAGCGACTGCTTGACGCTACGCGCTCCGATGACCGCTTTGTGGCGGGGCTGTCACCCCGTGCTGGCTTGGGGCTGTTACGTGCCGCACGGGCCTGGGCGCTGATTACCGGCCGTGACTATGTGCTGCCAGAAGACGTGCAGGCGGTCTGGGCCTCGGTGGCAGAGCATCGCCTGAGTGCTCGGCAAGGGGGCAGCGTGGCTGCCATTAGCCAGTCATTGCTCCAGTCCGTGCCTGTGGTACGGCGCTAGGGCGGCATCGTGAGGCTTCCTCAAGGACCGCGCCGGCTGTACGAGCGATGGTTGGCACGCCGTCTGCCGGCAGCCAGTCAGATCGTTCTCGACCAGAAACGTATTTTTATTTTTCCTACCGGCTACGGTTTTTTCTATCTGTTAGTGGCCGCGCTGCTGTTTATCGGTGGCATCAATTATGAAAACAACCTGATTCTGGCCCTGTCTTTTCTGATGGCGAGCCTGTTTCTGGTGGCCATCCTGCATACGTTTCGCAATTTATCCGCCCTGGGTCTGCGCAATGGCACGGCGGAATCCGGCTTCAGTGGCGAAGAAGGGGCACTGGAAGTGGTGCTGTTTGCTGAACAGCGTGCTCACCATTGTATCTGGTTGCGCTGGCCAGGGCAGGACGCACAACAGGTGAGTGTCCTGGCGGGCGAGGAGGAGAGCCTGTGGCTGAATCTGCCGTTGGCCAGAAGGGGCAAAATCCCGGCACCACGATTGAAAGTGGAAAGCCGTTTTCCTCTTGGCTTGCTGCGTACCTGGTCCTACGCGACGCTCGATCATTATTGCCTGGCCTGGCCGCGTCCGCAGGAAAATGAAGATTGTCCTGCCGATGGTGGCAAAAATAACGAGCGTGCATTCAGCAGTGGCCAGTCCGGCAACGAAGAGTTTCAGGGGTTGCGCCGGTATGTGCCGGGTGACTCCTTGCGCAAGATCGACTGGAAAGGGTATGCCCGTGGTCGCGGCCTGAATACCAAGTTGTTCGAAGAGCCTGTGGGCGGACGGCTCTGGCTGCGCTGGGACAAGCTGGAAGGGTTGGGTGATGAACAACGGCTTTCCATTCTGTGTCACTGGGTGCTGGAGCTGGATCGGCAACACCAGCCCTATGGGTTGGTGTTGCCGGGCCTGACGTTGGCACCGGATACCGGTGATGTGCATCGCTGGCGCTTGCTGGATGCGCTGGCCTGTTACCCGGAGTTCTGATGGCGCGTATTTACCAGGTTCCTTCTCATACCCGGCTTTGGCTGACGCTTGCGGTAACGTTCTGTGCACTGCCTCAGCTACTCAAAGGTCCGCTTTGGCAGGGTGGTCTGTTTGCGTTGGTGATCGCGATCCGTGCCCTGGTCAACCGCCAGCGGATGGCGCTGCCCGGGCGTATTATCCGCAGCCTGTTGCTGATGGGGGCGGTGGCGCTCACCTTTTACAGCTTCGGTCGCCTGTACGGTCCGGAAGCGGGGGTGGCGCTGTTGGTGTCGCTGTTCGGGCTCAAGTATCTGGAAGTGGTCAGTCAGCGTGATGCCTACGTCTTGCTGGTGCTGGGCTTCTTTGTTTGCGCGACCTCGTTGCTGTTCTCGCAAAGTCCGTTGATGTTCTTGTATGTGCTGCTGTGCATGGTGCTGCTCACCGCCTGCCTGGCGGGTATCAACCATAGCGACACCCGTGCCAGCGGGATGCAGCACCTTAAACGCGCCGGCATCATTATGGCCCAGGCGGTCCCCTTGATGCTGATTCTGTTTGTGCTGGTGCCTCGGGTGGCGCCGCTATGGAATATGCAGGTGGGCAACGGAAAAGCCCGCACCGGGATGACGGACAGCATGGCCCCGGGACAGATCAGCGAGCTGTCAGAGTCGTCCGCGCTGGCGTTCCGTGTCGCTTTTGACGGCGATATGCCGCCGCCGGCAGAACGCTACTGGCGCGGCCTGACATTGAGCCATTTTGATGGCCGGGCCTGGCAGCAGGCGATTCCCCGCGGCATGGATGAGGCTGGCTACCTGTACAGCGGTCGTGGGCCGGCACCGGACTGGGTCGATGCCTTGACGGCCGGGCGGAGTGATGGCGCCAGCTATGCGTATCAGGTCATTGTCGAGCCCACCCAGCGGCGTTGGTTGTTTGCCATGCCGGTACCCTTTGTCAGCGAGGAAGGCGTCAGCCTGGCCCGGGACATGCGGCTGGTGGCGAACAACCCGGTGAGCCAACGACAGAGCTATCAGGTGGTCAGTGTGCCGGCGGCAACCCGGCGGCTGCCATTGGCTGCAGAAGAGAAAGCGCTGATGCTGTCGATTCCTGACGAGAGCGGCCGCCGTGCCCGTGGTCTCGCCCAGCAGTGGCGCCTGGAGAGCCAGTCGGATGCGGCAGTGGTGCAGCAGGCGCTGAGGTATTTTCGCCAACAGCCTTTCCACTACACGCTGCGACCGCCCAAACTGGTGGCCGACCCCATTGACGATTTCCTGTTCCGTTCGCGCAAGGGGTTCTGCGAGCATTATGCTTCCAGCTTCACCTTCCTGATGCGCGCTGCCGGAATCCCTGCCCGGGTGGTGGTGGGCTATCAGGGGGGCGAACAGAACAGTCTGGGGTCCCACTTGCTGGTGCGCCAATACGACGCCCATGCCTGGAGCGAGGTGTGGCTTGAGGGACAGGGCTGGGTGCGGGTGGACCCCACCGGTGCAGTGGCGCCTGAGCGCGTGGAACGCGGGTTGCGAGCGGCCCTGGAGGACGATGATTCCGGCGCGGGGTTGAATGGTATTGAGTTTGATGCATTTGCCGGCAGCGGCTTGCTGGGTGCCATGCGTGAGTGGGCGGATTATGTGGATTTCCGCTGGCAGACCTGGGTGTTGGGTTATGACAGCCAGCTGCAATTGTCGGTGCTGAGCAAGCTGCTGGGCCAGGTGACACCGCTGCGTGTAGCGGTAACCCTGATGGCGTCTGTGGCATTGCTGCTGGGGCTGTATGGCTTGTATTTGTTCTGGCGCAACCCGGTCCATAGCCAGTCGCCCATGGAGAAGGAATTCTGGCGGTTACATCAGCGTGTGCAGGGCTGCGGGTTAGCGTTGTCCCCGGGGGTGACCCCTTCACAGTTGGCTGAGGCCATTGCAGGGCGCTGGCCCCGGGCCGCCAGCCCGGCCCGTGACTGGGCCCGTTACTACCAGCGTGCTCTGTACGATCCACGACAAAAAGCCAGTAAACAGCAAATGCGTCATTTACGTGGCCTGCGAAATCGCTTATACAAATTATTGGACTAGTGTGCTAGCCGGGAGGCGGGTACGCTGGTGTTCGCTGCAATGATTTGCTTTGGGTTGTTATGGAGAACGACGAATGCGTGCCGCAAATTACAAGAAAGCGTTAGAGCTGACAGAGCACACCCCCTGGGCCCAGCAGTTCTGGGATGATCTGGTGCCCCTCAAGAACAAGGTCGTCAACCACCCGGTATTCGCGGAGATGGCCAGTGGCCAGCTGAGCCTGCCGCGTTTCCGTTGTGCGCTATTGAATTTCTACCCGCTGGTGGAAAACTTCCCCAAGTACATGGGGTTGAACCTGGCGAAAACCCGGCCTGGCCGCTTCCCGGGCCACGAGCAGGCCAAGAACTGGTTGATCGGCAACATCAAGATTGAACAGCGCCATGCCTACTGGTATCAGGACTGGGCCATGGGATTCGGCCTGACACTGGAAGATCTGGAATTTGTTGAGCCTCCCGCGGCGATGGATGCGGTGAATAATTTTCTCTGGACCATGGGCCGGCAAGGTAGCCTGGAAGAAGGGATCGCCGCGACCAACCTGGCCATTGAGTGGGCCACGGGTGAGTGGAGCCAGAGCGTGGTCAAGGGCATGAAGGCGTATCAGGAAGACGGGGTCGCCACGATTAATCGTCATTCCATGGCCTGGCTGAGAGCTCATGCCTCTTATGACGACGATCACCCCCATGAGGCCATGGAGTTGGTGAAGTTGCTCTGTGTAGAGCAGGAAAGCCGTGACCGCGCCTTCAAGGCGGCCCAGCGTGGGTTGGAGTATTACATTCAGGCGCTGGATTATTGCTGGGAAAGCGCGGATTAAGAGATGCTGGCACGCTTCACGCTTCACGCTTCACGCAACAAGCCGGAAGCCGTGTTGCGTGTTGCGTGTAAGCGTGTCGCGTGTCGCATCTCCCTCACATATACACTTTCAGCTTGTCGCGAATCACTTTCTGGATTGCCTTGATCTCCATGGGGGAGCGGTCCACCAGCTTGGACGGTTGAATGCGATGCAGGTGCAGGCAGGGGAAATCCTTGCGAAAAGCCCGCAGGTCGCCTTTGGTGATAACCGGTAGAAAGGGCACTTCCTTCGTTTCTTTTTTCATCAGCGCCCACAAACCCACTTTCAGCGGCACTGGCTTGATGACACGCTTGCCGTACTTGAGCAGGCGCAAGGTTAGAAACAACCCCTCCTTACCGAACAGATCGCCGGGCACGATGTACATGCCGCTGGCATGCACACTGTGGTCGCCGATACTGTTGAAGGTATCGTGGTACGCGTAGGGATTAGGCAAAATTATCATCGAGCGATCATCGTCATCGGGCAACGAGATGTCGTAGTTGGTATAGAGCTGCTGCACGGGCGCACTGTAAACGCACAGCGTTTCCTGGAACTGCTTGATAAAATTGACTGCCCGCTTGTGGTTGTCAAACTGGTCCAGTTTCCAGATTAGATGCTCAGGGATCCCCAAATCATTCAGCATAAATCACTATCTGATGTAGTTATTAATTATTAGCTATATGGGCAGAATATAGCATAGGTTTTGCTCGTCACGAGCATTACAGCGTGATGAAAAGTGGCAGCGTGACGGTGGTCACGGCGAAACGGCGACGGACGTAACGAATGGCAACAGATTTCCCGGTAGATCAGGCGATTAACCCGCTGTTACAGGCGTTAAAGGCGCACGGGCGTGCCATTCTTGAGGCGCCACCGGGGGCGGGGAAGTCCACCCGTGTACCTCTGGCGCTGCTGGACAGTGAGTGGGGGCAGCGCGGGAAAATCCTGATGCTGGAGCCACGCCGTGTGGCGGCCCGGTCGGTGGCCACGTTTATGGCCTCGCAACGGGGAGAAGCCGTGGGGCAGTCGGTAGGCTACCGCACCCGTACTGATACCCGGGTGAGTGCCCGGACGCGCCTGGAAGTGGTGACCGAAGGCGTGCTGACCCGCATGTTGCTCAACGATCCGGAACTCCCCGGAGTGAGCCTGGTGATTTTTGATGAATTCCATGAACGCTCGCTGAACGCGGACCTTGGCCTGGCCCTGATTCTGGAAGCGAGTGAGGCTTTTCGTCCCGACCTCGGCCTGCTGGTGATGTCCGCCACATTGGACTGCGGCCCGCTGGAAACCCTTCTGCAGGCGCCGGTGGTGCGTAGCGAAGGGCAGAGCTACCCGGTGTCCGTTGCCTATGCGCCGGTGCCCGCCCGCCAGGACTGGCGCAACCATTGCGCGGAACAGGTGATGAGCCTGATAGGCGACGCCGGGGTGATGCTGGTCTTCCTGCCCGGGCAGAGCGATATGCGTCGTGTTGCCAGCCAGTTGAAACAGCGGAGCTGCCCGGTGCCAGTGGTCACGCTGCATGGCGGCTTGTCTCTGGACAAGCAGCAGAGCGTGATTGCGCTGGCAGCCAGTGAGCCGCACCTGATCGTGTTGACGACCAATGTGGCAGAAACCAGCCTGACCATCGAAGGGGTAACCCACGTGGTCGACAGCGGTTTTGCCCGCGAGCCGGTCTATGATGCTGCCCGGCACCGTACCCGGTTGGTGACCCGCCGCATCAGTGAGGCCAACGCCCGGCAACGTAGCGGCCGGGCAGGGCGCCTGGGCCCAGGCCATAGCCTGCGACTGTGGGGTGAAGCGGATGTGCTGGCGCGATATCAATTGCCGGAAATCCAGCGCGTGGGGCTGGACCGGTTGGTGCTGGATCTGGCCCGCTGGGGGTGCCGTGAGCCGCAACAGATGCCATGGCTTGACGCGCCGCCGCAGGCCGCCTGGCACAGTGCGGTAGAGCGCCTGCAGCGGGGTGGTGCGCTGGATCAAAGCGCGTCGCTGACGTCTCGGGGCGAGGCCATTGCCCGTCTCCCGGTGGATCCATCCCTTGCCCTTTTGTTGATTGCTGCCAAAGAGGCCGGGCTCGCTGAGCCGGCGGCCCGGCTTGTCGCGGTGCTGTCCGAGCGGGATATCCTTGCCAGCGAGGGGGTGGATTTACGGCGGCGCCTGGAGGCGCTGGAGAATCATCCGCAACGCTTCGCTACGGTACTTGCCGAGGCGAAGCGCCTTAACGCCGGGAACGACCAGGCATCGCAAGGCTGGCGCGATGGCATGGGGGGCTTGTTGGCGTCAGTGTTTGCGCTGCAGATAAGCCGGCGGCGTAGTGGTAGTCAGGGGCGTTACCAAATGGCCGATGGCCCGGGCCTGTTCCTGCATGACAACGATAGCCTGCAGGGAACGGAATGGTTGCTGGTCATGGATACGGATGGGCAGCCCAGGGACGCCCGTATTCGTCTCGCCTGGCCTCTGACCGATGAAGAGATTGAATCTGTTCTGGAGCAACACGGCCGTTGGCGGGAACATATTGGTTGGGACACCGAAAAGCAGCGGGTCACCGGGCGGCGTGAAAGAGTGCTGGGGAATCTGGTGCTGCAAAGCCAGACACTGGCGTCCCTGGACAGTGAGCAACAAATAGCCGGGCTGCTGGCCGGTATCCGCAGCCTGGGCCTTGCGGTGCTTCCCTGGGAGGCGCATTGGCGTCAGTGGCAAGCGCGCATTCAGCGTTTATCTGCGATACAGCCAGATGCGGGCTGGCCGGATGTGAGTGATGCGGGGCTGATGGCCAGCCTGGAACAGTGGCTGGCGCCTTATCTTGCCGGCATGCGCAGTGTGGCGGATCTGAAGAAATTGCCTCTGGGGGCTGCGCTGTCGAGCCTGCTATCGGTAGACCAGCAGCGTCACTTGAAACAGTGGATGCCGGAAACGGTGACGATTCCCACCGGTCGCAGTGTGCGTCTGGATTACACCGGCGAGCATGTGGTGTTGGCGGCCAAGCTGCAGGAACTGTTCGGTTTGCAGGCGTTGCCGCCCCTGGCCGGTGGCGCGCTGGCAATCACCGTTCACCTGTTGACCCCGGCAGGGCGACCGGCAGCCATTACCGATAATCTGGCGCGGTTCTGGGCAGAGAACTATGCGGCTGTGCGTAAAGATCTTCGCGGGCGTTATCCCAAGCATCCCTGGCCGGAAGATCCTTTGCAGGCAATACCCACGGCGGTGACCAAGAAACGCCAGGCCCGCAATGATGCGTCATGACCGAACGTGATTGATGAGCTGGATAAGGTGGGCGGCAGCCGGCGTTACTTCCCAAGGCGCCAGCCGGCTGCCAGCCCGAAAAAAGGGCTATAACTGATAGAGGAAGGTAGGCCCGGGAAACTCTCCGCCGTTGTCCTCGCCAATTTCATGGTCAATCAGCGCATTGGTTTTTTCATTCATGCTCAGTAGTAACGCTTTGTGCGGGTCCGGCGTTGCGGCCAGATTGTCCAGTTCATCCGGGTCGTTGTGAGTGTCATACAGTTCCAGATCGTTGTTCTGCGTCAACGCCGCCCAGTCTGCCGGGCGGTGATGGCTGTCGGGGCTGAAGTAGCGGACGAATTTATAGCGCCCGTCGAAACAGCCGCGATGCAGGCCCCGATTGTTCAGTGCGGGGCCCAGCTTCAATTGGCTAAAGGCTTCTGTCATCAGTCGCATGGGGGTGATCTCGTCGCCTTTTTCAACCAGGGCGCGGGTGATCTCCGGGTCGGTGTAGAGCGTTACTCCATACGCGAACAAATGGCCTTTGCTGTCCCTGTCTGAGGGGCGCCCATCGAGTGCCGCTGACAAGTCGGTGCCGGGGGTTTGCGTGTCGGCCTTGCCTTCGGTTGCCAGGCTTAGCAGCGTGGGAACCAGATCGACGGAAGAGCCGATATTGTCCACGTCGCGTTGTTGGCGCGCGTCCGGGTGGCTGATGATCAGTGGTACCCGGCTGTTCTCCTTGTAGGCGAAGGGCCCTTTCTGGCGAAGGCCATGGGCTCCGGCCATTTCACCATGGTCGGCGGTGTAGACAATGATGGTGTTATCCGCCTGCCCGCTTTCCTCCAGGGCCTGTAGTACCTGGTCCACCTGTCGCGACACGTCGCGCAGGCAATTGAAGTAGTAACTCTGGTTGGCCAGCCAGGCGGCTTCGTTATCTTTGTCGATGTGACCATAAACGCTGTCTATCAGTTTGGCGTAGGCCTGTTGGCACCAGGGCTTGTTGTCCAGTGACGCCCGAAAAGACGCAGGAAGAGAAATGTGGGACCAGTCTTTTGCGTACACCGGATCATGGGGTGCCGGACGAAGCGGTGCCATGAACTGCGGATTGGTGCGTGAGCGTGATTGTTTTTCGCCGGTAGAGAAAAACATGATGTCATGGGGGTTGACGAAATTGACCGCCAGGAACCAGGGTTTTTCTTCTGTCTGACCTTTACCCATGAGCCAACGGCAGGCCTCTGCGGTGACCATTCTGTCGGCAATGTAACCCTGCCAGACACTGCCGTGAACATCGCCTGTAAGGTTGTAGTCACTGAAGCCGTGCTTTTCCAGTGCACGGTTTCTGCTTGGGTAATTGCCGTACAGCAGGCCGGGGCCATCCTCGATATCTGACAGGTGCCATTTCCCCTTGTAGGCCGTGTAGTAGCCCTGATCGCGAAAATGATGCCCCAGGGTTTTCAGCTTGTCGTTGAGTGCGGGAAAAGGGGGCGCATGGAGATTGGCTGTCATGTGGGTGTGCATGGTGTGCTGGCCGGTGTACATGACCGAGCGTGAGGGGGAGCACGGTGAGGTGTTGACGTGATAATGGTTGAAGCTGGTGCCTTGCCGACGCAGCCTCTCGTGGCCGGGAAGATCCAGGGAGCCCGGCAGGTCCAGGCCTGAGCGTTCCTGATCGGAAACCAGCAACAGCACATTGGGGCGCCGGTTCTTTCGCAAGCCTGGAGCGCCTTTAACCGGGTTGGCAACGGCCAGGGCAGTGGCGCCAAGGCCAAGTTGTTTCAGTGCTGTACGGCGATTTATTTTTGTCATCTGTCTCTCCCGTGGTAACCCGAACAGGGCAGCGTGGACAGAGTATGGCCGGCTTTGCTATAAGCATGGTTTATATATCCATGCGTAAAGGTAATGCCATGTGGCAATTGCAGCAGCTCCGCCATTTCGTGGCGATCTATGAGCAGGGCAGTGTATCGGCGGCGGCCCGGCAACTGGGGCTGTCGCAACCGGCGTTGAGTCGTAGCATGCAGCGGCTGGAGGACGCGGTTGGGCTGGTGTTGTTTCAGCGCGACACGCACCATTTGCGGCCGACTGACTTTGCACAATCGCTTTACCGGCAGGCAAACCGGATCCTGCAGGAGAGTGCGGGCCTGGATCGTATGGTGGGTAGGCATCGCGAGGGCAAGGCCGGGGTAATCAGTATCGGTTGTGGCCCCTTTGTTCCCGATATTCTTATGCAGATGCTATCCGGGCCGAATGTGCTGGCGCAGGGCCAGCGGCTTGATATTCAGGTGGGGGAATTCCATACCCTGCAAAAAGGGCTGTATGCCTACCGGCATGATTTCATGGTCTACGACCTGCGTTTACGGCAGCGATTGCCTGACCAGGATGATCTGGTTACGCACCCTTTATTGGCGTTGCCATTACGGGTAGTGGCGTCACCGAAGATCATGGCGGCGAGTGCCGTCGCAGGGAGTGATGAGCAAGCGTTGAAGACGCTGGCTTTTGAGCAGCGCTGGGCGCTGCCGAGGGTGTCACGAAACTACCGCCGGGAAACGGCAACCTGGCTGACGGCGTTAATGAATGAACGGGGAGGCCCGGATTACCAGCTGGACACGATCAGTTCCTGTCTGGCGCTTTGCCGGGAAGGAAAGGCCCTGACCCTGGCACCGGATTCCATGATCGCGGGCGATGTGGCGTCCGGGGCTTTGTGTGTATTGCCGCTGGATGCCGGGGTCGATGCGCAGCCAAGTATGTACCGTCTGCGTTCGCATCCCCTGTCGGAACCCGCCGCGCGAGTCTGGCAATTTCTTGCGTCCAGCCAGACTTAAGGCGGTCCATCGAGTGATAAGCGAAGGTGGGGGTAAGCTCACGATTTAATTCAGTAAGCGGTCGCCAGCGTATCGTTTATTCTTGACCCGCGATGAACCAAAAAAAAGCCCCGCAAATGCGGGGCTTTTTGGTGAAGCAATTACCGAGCCTTAGACAGACTGGGCAACCGGGATCTTCACGGTGTCTGCCACTTCCTGGTATTCGGCCATCTGGTCGAAGTTCAGGTAGCGGTAGATTTCGGAGGACATGGAGTCGATGGTGTTCGCATACTCCATGTACTCTTCCTTGCTCGGCAGCTTGCCGAGGATGGACGCCACAGACGCCAGCTCAGCCGATGCCAGGTACACATCCGCACCCTGACCCAGACGGTTCGGGAAGTTACGGGTGGAGGTGGATACCGCAGTGGACTTCGGCGCGATGCGAGCCTGGTTACCCATGCACAGGGAGCAGCCTGGCATCTCGGTGCGCGCACCGGCGCTGCCGAAGATGTTGTAGTAGCCTTCTTCGGTGAGCTGGTGCTGATCCATCTTGGTCGGCGGAGCGATCCACAGACGGGTCGGCATGGTGCCGCTTTCCACTTTCTGCAGCAGCTTGCCCGCAGCACGGAAGTGACCGATGTTGGTCATGCAGGAACCGATGAACACTTCGTCGATCTTGGCGCCAGCCACGTCGGACAGGGTTTTGGCATCGTCCGGGTCGTTCGGGCAGCACAGTACCGGCTCGTTGATCTGGTCCATGTCGATTTCGATGACGGTGTGGTACTCGGCATCGGCGTCGGCACGCATCAGGCTCGGGTTGGCCAGCCACTCTTCCATGCCGTTGATGCGACGCTCAATGGTACGGGCATCGCCGTAACCGTTGGCAATCATCCATTTGAGCATGGTGATGTTGGACTTCAGGTACTCGGTCACGCTGTCTTCGGACAGGGTGATGGTACAGCCCGCAGCGGAACGCTCGGCGGACGCGTCAGACAGCTCGAATGCCTGTTCAACGGTCAGGTCATCCAGGCCTTCAATTTCCAGTACGCGACCGGAGAAGACGTTGACCTTGCCCGCTTTGGCAACGGTCAGGTGGCCGTCTTTGATGGCTTGCATGGGGATGGCGTGTACCAGGTCACGCAGGGTGATGCCCGGCTGGCGCTTACCCTTGAAGCGAACCAGAACCGATTCCGGCATGTCCAGCGGCATAACGCCGGTGGCAGCAGCGAACGCAACCAGACCAGAGCCGGCCGGGAAGGAAATGCCCATGGGGAAACGGGTGTGGGAGTCACCACCGGTACCAACGGTATCCGGCAGCAGCATACGGTTCAGCCAGGAGTGGATGATGCCGTCGCCCGGACGCAGGGAAACACCGCCACGGTTCATGATGAAGTCGGGCAGGGTGTGCTGGGTTTCCACGTCAACCGGCTTGGGGTAAGCGGCGGTATGACAGAAAGATTGCATCACCAGGTCGGCCTGGAAGCCCAGGCAAGCCAGATCTTTCAGCTCGTCACGGGTCATCGGGCCAGTGGTGTCCTGGGAACCCACGGTGGTCATCTTCGGCTCGCAGTACATGCCGGGGCGAACACCGTCCATGCCGCAGGCCTTGCCGACCATTTTCTGGGCCAGAGTGAAGCCCTTGTCGGAATCACCCGGCTGTTCCGGCTTGCGGAACAATTCGGATGGTGCCAGACCCAGCGCTTCGCGAGCCTTGGTAGTCAGGCCGCGACCGATGATCAGGTTGATACGGCCGCCGGCGCGCACTTCGTCCAGCAGAACCTGGGAGCGCAGGTCGAATTCGGCGATGACTTCACCGTCTTTTTCTACCTTGCCTGCGAACGGGTAAACGTCGATCACGTCACCGGTGTTCATTTTTTCCACGTCACACTCGAAAGGCAGGGCGCCGGAATCTTCCATGGTGTTGAAGAAGATCGGAGCGATCTTGCCGCCGATGCAGACGCCGCCGGCGCGCTTGTTCGGTACGAACGGAATGTCGTCACCGAAGTGCCACAGTACGGAGTTGGTAGCAGATTTACGGGAAGAACCGGTACCCACAACGTCGCCCACGTAGGCAACCGGATGGCCTTTTTTCTTCAGCTCGTCCATCTGGCTCAGCGGGCCGATTTCACCGTCTTTTTCCGGGGTGATACCTTCGCGCGCATTTTTCAGCATGGCGTTGCCGTGCAGCGGGATATCCGGGCGGCTCCAGGCGTCCTGTGCAGGAGACAGGTCATCAGTGTTGGTTTCACCGGTAACCTTGAATACAGACAAGGTCATTTTTTCGGCCAGATCGGCACGCTTGGTGAACCATTCGCCTTCGGCCCAGGATTCAATGACTTCCTTGGCTTTGGCATTGCCGGCTTTCATTTTGTCTTCCACGTCGTGGAATGCATCGAAAACCAGCAGGGTGTGCTTGAGTTGTTCGGCGGCTTCGTCAACCAGCTCAGCATCGTCCAGAGCTTCGATCAGCGGGGCCACGTTGTAGCCACCCTGCATGGTGCCCAGCAGCTGGACAGCGCGCTTCTTGTCGATCAGAGGGGAGCTGGCTTCGCCTTTCACAATTGCGGTCAGGAAAGCGGCCTTTACATAAGCGGCCTGGTCCACACCGGGCGGAACGCGGTTGACGAACAGGTCCTGGATAAATTCTTCTTCGCCAGCCGGCGGGGTCTTCAGCAGTTCTACCAGGTCGGCAACCTGCTGTTCGGTAAGCGGCTTCGGCGGTACACCTTCAGCGGCGCGCTCTTCTACATGTTTGCGATAGGCTTCTAGCACAGCGTTTCCCTCATCGTCGTCTTGGCTAATTTCTTTTGGAAATCAGTCTTTTAGGGTGTTACTGGGGGTTGGAATTGCGCGCGGAGTATAGCGGAATGGGCATCAATTGTTAAGCCAAACGGGTGTTGCAGCCATTCATGGTATGAATACTCACAATCACTGAAAGCGTAAGACACTGAAAACGTGAGGCACTGAAACCGAGGGCTAGTATGGCGTGTCGACCCCGGGCGGTGGGCGACGGAAGCGCTTGTAGCTCCACAGGTACTGGCTGGGGGATTCGTCGATCAGGTTTTCAATGGAGTGGTTCATGGCCGTGAGGGCGGTATCCAGATCGCCATCGGCCACGCTGTCGTCCGCCGGGCGCACCCGAATTTCGTAACCCTGGGTGCCGGGCAGACGACGAGCCCAGGCCATAAACGTGACGGCCTGTGTCTGGCGAATCAATTTGCAGGCGAGCGTGCCGGTGTAGGCCGGTTGCCCATAAAAAAGTACATGCCGCCCGCTGCGGCGGTCAGGAACCTGATCCGGGAGGATGGCGGTCAGGGCGCCTTTTTTCATGGCCCTGACCAATCCGGCCACGCCACGGGCGGTGGTTGGATACATGGTAGAGCCAAAGTGCTCCCGGCCACTGCGTACCAGATTATCGACTTCCGGCAGGCCGGAGGGGGCAAACATGGCATGCAAGCCAAATTCGGTGGCCAGCCAGAAGTTAAGGACTTCCCAGCAGCCCAGGTGCGGCGCCAGAATCATGATGGGTCTGCCATCCTGTACGGCCTGGCGTAATGGGGTATCACCGTCAACGGCCACCACCCGCTTCAGGCCCTCAGCAGGCTGTCGCCAGAACAGTGCAATTTCAAAGGTGTTCTTGACGCTTTCCAGCAGGGATTTGCGGGCCAGCCGGGTCTGCTCTTCCGCAGAGAGAGCGGGGTAGCAAAGCGCCAGGTTGGTCTTGCTGACTTTTAATGCCTGAGTCGGCAACCAGGCCAGCAAGGTGCCAACGGCGGTGGCCAGTGCCCGGTTGATGGCAAAGGGCAGGGCGCCCAGCAGTCGCAATGCGATGATGGCTGCCTGACCTTTTGCTCGCTGTACGCGTGGATGTGTTTTTCTGCCCATGGCGCGACAGTATACGGGCGCGACCGACGAGCACCAGCCGTGCGGATGAGATTGCGCACAAAAACGCTATAATGCCGGCGCCTGTCTGCGGATGGGTTACCTTGAGCCAGCGAGATCCCCATGCACGACATTTCTCATATCCGCGATTTTCTCCCCTGTGCGACGCCGCCTGCCTGGGTCGACTGGGCATTGCAGCACCCGGATATCCTGCTGATTGACCATGCCCACTGCGAAAAGAAAGCGGCCAGCACAGCGATTAACCTGATGTTTCGTTATGTGGACCGCCCCGAGCTACTGGATACACTGAGCCAGCTGGCCCGCGAGGAGCTGTTGCATTTTGAGCAGGTGGTGCAGCTGATGCGCCAGCGCGACGTGACCTACGACCACATGACTCCAGCCCGCTATGCCAAAGGGATGCGTCAGCATATACGCACCTCTGAACCTGGGCGCCTGGTGGATACCATGATTGTGGGGGCGTTAATCGAGGCACGCAGCTGTGAGCGTTTTGCCGCACTGGCGCCCCATGTGGATGAGGAGCTGGGGCGTTATTACCACTATTTGCTGAAAAGTGAGTCGCGCCATTTTGAGGATTACCTGGAACTGGCCGAGCAATATGCGCAGGGGCCGATCGCTGAACGGGTGGATTTCTTCAAGGCGGTAGAGCAGGAATTGATTGAATCGCCGGATGATGAGTTCCGGTTTCATTCCGGAACGCCTGAAAGGGCAATTAATAATGAATAATTAATAGTTGCGTGAGCAACGACTTTGCCGCTTTAAACGCAAGAGGCCGCGCCCATGGGTTGGGCGCGGCCTCTTGCGTTTAAGAATTGAAACATTAATCCGCGAGTTATTAATTATTCATTATTAACTATTAATTGATGTCGAAGCTTTCCAACCGCAGTCCCCGCTCACTGTCCGCCACAATCTGCCACCCCAACTTCCCCCAGTCCCCGAGCACCCAGCGCTTGCCGGTGCCGTCAGGCAAGGCTACGTCGTGGACGTCCGGGCGGTGGGTGTGGCCGTGGATCAAGTGCTTCACACCGGCGTCTTGCATTTCCCGGACCACTTCCTCCGGGGTGACATCCATGATGTTTTCGGCCTTGTTGGCATTGTTGCCCTGGCTTTGCATACGCATGCCCTGGGCGATCATGCGACGCTCTTCCAGTGGTTTGGCGAGCATCCCCTGTTGCCACTGGGGGTTGCGGGCCATGGTGCGGAACTGCTGATAGGCGGTGTCCAGGGTGCAAAGGCTGTCGCCGTGCATGAGGATCGCATCAGTGCCGTAAAGATCGACTACGGTGCCTTCGTCAAGCAGGGTGCCGCCGCAGGCAGTCGCAAAGTCGTTGCCGAGCATGAAATCCCGGTTGCCGTGCATGAAATAGAGCTTGCTGCCGCTGTCGGAAAACTGGCGGAAGGCGGCGATGGCATCGAGATTGAAGGGGGTGTCATCATCGTCGCCGATCCAGGCTTCGAACAAGTCGCCCAGTACATATAGGGCATCGGCTTTGCCGGCATGTTCTGCCAGCAGCTTTTTCAAGGCATCCAGATGCTCAGGGCGTGCCGGATCCAGGTGCAGATCAGAGATGAAAAGGGTGTAACTCATGACTATTGAGCGTCCTTCTCTTCGTTCGCCTGTTTAGCCGGCGTGCTGTCATCTTCCAGGCGGTAGGCCTTGGTAATCAGAATCGGTACTTCCGGGACATCGCGGGCCATCATGCCGTTAAGGCGCTGGCTGCTGGTGCGTTCGCGAGCAATATTGTCGACCACATTCATGCCGTCAGTGACCGCTCCGAAAACGGTATAGCCCCAGCCGCGAGTGCTCTTGCCGGTGAAATCCAGATTGCGATTGTCTACCAGATTTATAAAAAACTGGGCGGTGGCGGAGTGCGGGTTGCTGGTGCGCGCCATCGCCAGGGTGCCGCGCTTGTTCTTGAGACCGTTGTCGGCCTCGTTCTGAATGGGCTCACGCGTGGCCTTGCGCTGCCCGCTCTGGTCAAAGCCGCCACCCTGAATCATGAAACCGCTAATAACACGGTGAAACTGGGTGCCGTTGTAGAAGCCACTGTCTACATATTGAAGAAAGTTGGCGACACTTTTCGGGGCTTTGTCTTCATACAGCTCGATGGTCACCGGGCCAGCAGTGGTGTCCAGGCGGACCACCGGGTTGGCCAGCAACAAGCCGGGAAGCAGGGCGAGCAGGGCAGCAGCAAGGCGCATGACGATTAGTCCTCAATCAGCTCGGCGGATTCGATCAGTACCGGTTCTGCCGGTACATCCTGATGGCCGCCGCTGTTGCCGGTGGCGACATTGCGGATTTTTTCCACCACGTCCATGCCGTCAGACACGGCGCCGAATACCGCATAGCCCCAGCCGTCCTGGCTGCGTTCCTTGTCCAGGAAGTGGTTATCGGCCACATTGATGAAGAACTGGGCCGAGGCGGAATGCGGATCCGGGGTGCGCGCCATGGCAATGGTGCCGGCCTTGTTGGACAGGCCATTGCCCGCTTCATTCTGGATCGGTGCGCGGGTGGGCTTTTGCTGCATGTCTTCGGTGAAACCACCGCCCTGGATCATGAAGTTGCTGATAACGCGGTGGAAGATGGTGCCATCAAAGTGGCCTTCCTTGACGTATTGCACGAAGTTCTCGGTGGTTCCCGGCGCTTTCTCTGCGTCCAGTTGCAGGGTGATTTTGCCGTAAGTTGTTGTCAGCAACACTTTCATTGATGTTTCTCCGCAGGGTCGGACCCGTCAGTTAACGCCTATTTTGCGTACAGAGGGGCCCTGAGTCTTTGACTGTTGGGGGGGCTACAGTACACTAGCGCACCTTCATTTTCACCGTACCCATTTACCGTATCTCTATCCGGACTGGCCCAGGCAATGAGCGAAACGAAAGCGCCAAGCAATTTTATCAGACAGATCATCGACCGTGACCTCGCAGAAGGTAAAAATGACGGCCAGGTGGCTACCCGTTTTCCGCCGGAGCCCAACGGTTACCTGCATATCGGCCATGCGAAATCTATCTGCCTCAACTTCGGTATCGCGGAAAGCTATGGCGGTAGCTGTAATCTGCGCTTCGACGATACCAATCCGGAGAAGGAAGAGGACGAGTACATCCAGTCCATCAAGCAGGATGTGCAGTGGCTGGGGTTCCAGTGGAACGGTGAAGAGCGCTTTGCCAGTAACTACTTTGACCAGCTGTATGATCTGGCGGTGGGCCTGATCCAGAAAGGCCTGGCCTATGTGGACAGCCTGAGCCCGACGGAAATCGCTGAATACCGCGGTAATTTCACCACGCCCGGCAAGCCGAGCCCTTACCGTGACCGGTCTGTGGATGAAAACCTGGCGTTGTTCGAGCAGATGCGCGACAACAAGCTGGACGAAGGCGAGGCGGTGCTGCGCGCGAAAATCGACATGCAGAGCCCGAATATCAGCCTGCGTGATCCGATCCTCTACCGGATTCGCAAGAAGACCCACCACCAGACCGGTGACAAGTGGGTCATCTACCCCATGTATGACTTCACGCACCCGCTGTCGGATGCCATTGAAGGCATTACCCACAGCCTGTGTACGCTGGAATTCGAAGATCATCGTCCCTTTTATGATTGGGTGGTGGAGAATACGGCTGTGTCGGCCAGTCCCCGCCAGTATGAATTTGCCCGGTTGAACCTGAATTACACAGTGACCAGCAAGCGCAAGCTCAAGCAGCTGGTGGATGAAGGGCACGTGGATGGCTGGAATGATCCGCGCATGCCGACCATCTCCGGGTTGCGTCGCCGCGGTTACACCCCGGCTTCTATCCGTACCTTTTGTGAGTCGGTGGGGGTTAGCCGTGCGGATTCGGTGGTGGATATGGGAATGCTTGAAGCGGCGATCCGTGATGACCTGAACCAGTATGCTCCGCGGGCCATGTGCGTGATGAATCCGTTGAAAGTGGTCATCGAGAACTGGGAAGAGGGTAAAGAAGAGTCGCTGATTGCGCCGGTGCACCCCCAGAATGAATCCATGGGCACCCGTCAGGTGCCGATGACGCGGGAAGTGTATATCGACCGTGAGGATTTTCGGGAAGAGGCCAACAAGAAGTTCAAGCGTCTGGTGTTGGGTGATCGGGTGCGGTTGCGTTACGGCTATGTGGTGCGTGCCACGGACGTGGTGCGCGATGCACAGGGCGAGATCGTGGAAGTGCGTTGCACCTATGATCCGGACACCCTGGGCAAGAACCCGGAAAATGCCGAGGACCAGGGCAAGATGCGCGGAGTGATCCATTGGGTCAGCGCGGTAAAAGGCCTGCCCTGCGAAGTGCGTCTGTATGACCGTTTGTTCAGCGCTGCCAACCCCGGCAAGGGGCTGGAAGAAGGTCAGACCTTCCTGTCGCACATCAATCCTGAGTCCCTGACTGTGCTGGATGGTTGCTGGGTAGAGCCGGGTCTGCGCGGCGCGCTTGCGGAAACCCGTTACCAGTTTGAGCGCGAAGGCTATTTCTGTGTGGATCAGGACAGTAGCGAAGAACGGCTGGTGTTCAACCAGACAGTGGGCTTGCGTGAGTCCTGGCCGAAGGAAGCCTGAGTCGCACGCTGGCTCGATCATCGGCTATTGATTGCTGCGTAGCACTGCAGCAAGGCTGAAAACAAAAAAGGCCGCACTCGGATGCTTGAGTGCGGCCTTTTTTATTGCGAGCGCTTTCAGGTCAGGTCGACCAAAGCGGCGGTGGGTGCATTGGCTGCAACGGATGCAATGCCGTTTTCCATGCCGTCGGCGCTCTTGTACATCTGACTTTGCCCAATCACCTGGTGGTTGGCGGCCTTGAGGACGAAGTAGTGCCGCTCGTCCTTGGCGATCTTGCGTTCGAAGTTGTCATCAGCGGTGCTGTTCTTGCGTACCGAATCGATGCCGTTCTCGCAGGCGGACTTGGTGGTGTATTGCTCGCTGGCGAGGATGATCTCGCCGTTGCCGGCTTTCAGGCGAAAGATGAACTGGTCATTGCTGGCTTTGTCGATCTCGAACTTCCCTGACATGGTGCTCTCCTTGGTCTGCCTCAATTGGGCGACTGCAACGAGAAAATCACTGCAGCATCAAGGATGCTAACCCAGCCCGACAGCGGTGGATATTGACCATTTTATGACAGTTCAGGGCGAGCACAGATGATGGGGAGTGATGGGGAAGCAGGGAAGAGTGGGGCGCCTGAGGCGCCCCGGTTGGTACTTAGCCGAAGGCTTTCTCGCCGGATTGCAGGGTCTGGAAGATAAGGGTGTTGATCGTCATTGGCCCGACCCCGCCCGGGACCGGGGTATAGGCGGCCACGCGATCAACCAGCGGCGCCAGTTCAATATCCCCGCATTTTTGCGGGTGGAAGCCGGCATCGACCACCACTGCGCCATCCTTGATCCAGTCTGCCTTGATGAATTCCGGTTTGCCCACGGCGCCGACAACAATGTCTGCCTGCTTCACCAGAGCCGGCAGGTCCTGGGTGCGGCTGTGGCAAATGGTGACGGTGGCATTGGCTTCGAGCAGCATCATCGCCATGGGTTTGCCCAGAATCGCGCTGCGCCCCACCACGACAGCATGTTTGCCTTCCAGCTCCACCTGATAGTGCTCCAGCAACCGCATGATGCCCTTGGGGGTGGCGCAACCGTAGGCGGCTTCACCCATGCTCATGCGGCCAAACCCGAGGCAGGTGACGCCGTCCACGTCCTTTTCCAGGCTGATAGCGTCGAAACAGGCGCGCTCGTCGATTTGGGCGGGCACCGGGTGTTGCAGCAAAATGCCGTGCACATCCGGGTTGCTATTCAGTTCGTCAATCTTGGCCAGTAGCTGTTCCGTGGTGGTTTCTTCACTCAGTTCGATGGCGACAGATTCCATGCCAACACGCTGGCAGGCGTTGCCTTTCATCTTTACATAGGTGGCGGAGGCCGGGTCAGCACCCACCAGAATGGTGGCAAGAATCGGCGTACGGCCGTCGGCCTTGGCTTTCAGGGTGTCGACGCGCAGGCGCATCTCCTGTTCAAACTGCTGGGCCAGGGTTTTGCCATCAAGAATCTGGGCGGTCATGTGGGCGGTCTCTCTGAAATTGACTACATATTAGGAGGTGCGGCTCGGCGGGGTGCGCTAATGACAGCCAGCCGGGGTAGCCGGGAACGGCGCGATTCTCGCATGCACAGGCACCGCGCGCAAAAAATGGACGCAAAAGTTGCCTAAAATCTGAACGTTAGACATTTTTTTGCGTCAAACACCGTTGACGCTTATGGGGGTGCCGAGTATTATGCGCGCCTCGCTTTCGAGCTTAGTTGCTAACTTTGCTTTATGAGACGGGGTGTAGCGCAGCCTGGTAGCGCGCCTGCTTTGGGAGCAGGATGTCGGGGGTTCGAATCCCTCCACCCCGACCAGTTGGCTTGATGGCGGAAACCTGCAAGCGCCTGTAGCTCAACCGGATAGAGCAACGGCCTTCTAAGCCGTCGGTTGCAGGTTCGAGTCCTGCCAGGCGCGCCAGGCAGGACAGCAAGAAAGCAGACAGTTTTATGGTGATTGTAGCTCAGTTGGTAGAGCTCCGGATTGTGATTCCGGCGGTCGTGGGTTCGAGCCCCATCAGTCACCCCATATTAAAAGCCTCCGGGATAGATCCCCGGAGGCTTTTTCGTATGGGCTTCAGGTGCTGCGCTACAGGCAGACTGTAGGCAGCGAAGCTCCCTTTGATTATAATCTGCGCCCTTCATTAGGCCGTCTTCGCGTTATTTCGGCGGCGGGCAGAGATAAAAGTCTTTTTTAAAGAGGATGTTATGCAGGTTTCTGTTGAAACGACTTCAGGTCTTGAGCGCCGTGTGACGGTGGGTGTACCCGCGGAAAAAGTGGATGTGGCAGTAGAAGGCAAGCTGCAGGAAGCCCAGAAAACGATCCGTCTGGACGGTTTCCGCCCGGGTAAAGTGCCCATGCGTGAAGTAAAGCGTCGCTTTGGCGGGGCCGTGCGTAACGAAGTGCTGGCTGACGTCATGCGTGAAGCCTTCATCGAGGCGGTGGAGCAGGAAAAACTGCAGCCCGCTGGCATGCCCGGTTTTGAAGCCAAGACCAACGAAGCAGGCAAGGATCTGGAATTCGTGGCGACCTTCGAAGTGTACCCGGAGGTTGAGCTGGCCGCGTTCGATACCATCGAAGTGGAAAAGCCCCAGTCCGACGTTACCGATGCCGACGTGGACACCATGATCGAAACCCTGCGCCAGCAGCGTGCGGAGTTTGCCGATGTGGACCGTGCCGCCGAAACCGGTGACCGCGTCAATATCGATTTCAAAGGCCTGAAAGACGGCGAAGCCTTCGAAGGCGGTACCGCCGAAGGACAGAACCTGGAGCTGGGCTCTGGCCAGATGATTCCGGGCTTTGAAGACGGCATCGTTGGCATGAAAGCCGGTGACGAGAAAGACATCGATGTGACCTTCCCGGAAGACTATCAGTCCGAAGACCTGAAGGGTCAGTCAGTCGTGTTCCAGATCAAGGTCAACAAGGTGGAAGGCAAGGCGCTGCCGGAAGTGGACGCCGAGTTTATGAAAGGCTTTGGTGTGGACGATGGTGATGAAACCAAGTTCAAGGCTGAAGTACGCAAGAACATGGAGCGTGAGCTCAAGAATGCCATCACCAGCAAGGTGAAAGAGCAGGCCATGGACGGGTTGGTGAACCTGCATGAGTTTGACCTGCCGGCAGCTCTGGTCACCCAGGAAATCCAGCGCATGCGTCAGCAGATGATGCAGCAGTTTGGTGGCGGCCAGCAGTTTGATCCCTCTATCCTGCCGGATGACCTGTTCAAAGAGCAGGCCGAGCGCTCTGTGCGTCTGGGTCTGGTAGTGCGTGCCATCCTCGACAAGAACGAAATCAAGGCAGATGCCGACAAGGTAAAAGCCCGCGTTGAAGAGATTGCCGAGCAGTACGAAAAGCCGGAAGAAGTGGTGAGCTGGGTCTACAGCAATCCGCAGCAGCTGCAGCAGATTGAAGGTGCGGTGCTGGAAGAGCAGGTGGTCGACCTGGTGCTGGAAAGCGCCAAGGTGGAAGAGAAAACCATGCCTTACCAGGACGCAGTGAAGCCGCGCGAGCAAGCGGAAGGCTGATTTAATCCTTCGGTTTGACCTTCAAAACGGGGCCTTCGGGCCCCGTTTTGCGTTATTTATGCGCAATTTGCGCAAGAATTGTGCACTTGAACCCCTCTCCCGCCCGCTTTTATAGACGCCCCTTTGGTGCCGTCATAAGATGCCTGAAGACCTATTTGCCTTGCTTGCCTTGTTTTCCGGCCTTCTGGCCCCCAAGACAACGCAAGGTACATGCCGGTTGTTTTGACCTCCGGCATCAATAAACAGTTGAGAACGTCCACGGACGATCGACGAGAAGGAAAGCGCTACATGATCGACTTGAGCCGTATTAACTCGCTTACTCCGGAAATGAGCCAGCTGATCAAGGATCCGACCAATCTGGGGCTGGTGCCGGTAGTTATCGAGCAGACCGCCCGTGGGGAACGTTCTTTCGATATCTACTCCCGCCTTCTGAAAGAACGGGTGATCTTCATGATTGGCCAGGTGGAAGATCACATGGCCAACCTGATCGTGGCACAGATGCTGTTCCTTGAGTCCGAGAACCCGGACAAGGATATCCACCTGTATATCAACAGCCCGGGTGGCTCGGTTACCGCCGGCATGTCCATCTACGACACCATGCAGTTCATCAAGCCGGATGTGTCCACCATGTGTGTAGGCCAGGCGGCCAGCATGGGGGCCTTCCTGCTTACCGCCGGGGCCACCGGCAAGCGTTTTGCGCTGCCCAATGCCCGGGTGATGATCCACCAGCCGCTGGGTGGCTTCCAGGGCCAGGCCTCAGATATTGAGATTCACGCCAAGGAAATCCTGAAAATCAAAGGGCAGCTCAACAGCTTGCTGGCTCATCACACCGGCCAGCCCATCGAGCAGCTGGAAAAAGACACTGACCGTGACAACTTCATGAGTGCCGACGAAGCGAAGGAATACGGCATCATTGACGCGGTGTTGAGCCAACGTCCTGTTTAAATAGGGCCTGTTCGTACAAAAAGTGTCCTAACGGAACAGCAGAGCGGCCCGGCGGGCTTGAAAAACACCGGGCTACCCTGCATCTTCAAAGCAAATACACAGGTTTAGAGGCAATTCGATGACCGATTCCACTGGCAAGGGCGACGACGGCAAACTGCTGTATTGCTCCTTCTGCGGCAAAAGCCAGCATGAGGTCCGCAAACTGATTGCGGGGCCCTCGGTCTTTATCTGCGACGAATGCGTGGATCTGTGTAATGACATTATCCGCGAGGAAGTGCAGGAAGACACCAGCGACACGGCTGGCGAGCGCCTGCCCAAGCCGAACGAGATCAAGGACACCCTTGATGAGTACGTGATCGGCCAGGAGCGCGCCAAGAAGGTGCTGGCTGTGGCGGTGTATAACCACTACAAGCGCCTGCGTAGCGGCGGCAAAGGCCGTGACGAAGTTGAGCTCGGGAAAAGCAATATTTTGCTTATTGGGCCTACCGGTAGCGGTAAGACCCTGCTGGCCGAGACCCTGGCGCGTCTGCTCAATGTGCCGTTCACCATCGCGGATGCCACCACGCTCACCGAAGCCGGTTATGTCGGTGAGGACGTGGAAAACATTATCCAGAAACTGCTGCAGAAATGTGACTACGATGTGGACAAGGCCCAGCGTGGCATTGTCTATATCGATGAAATCGACAAGATTTCCCGCAAGTCCGACAACCCCTCCATCACCCGTGATGTGAGCGGTGAAGGCGTGCAGCAGGCACTGTTGAAGCTGATCGAAGGCACCGTGGCGTCTGTGCCGCCCCAGGGTGGGCGCAAGCATCCGCAGCAGGAATTCCTGCAGGTGGACACCTCCAACATGCTGTTCATCTGTGGTGGTGCCTTTGCCGGTCTCGACAAGGTGATCCGTGAGCGCTCCGAGAAGGGCGGTATCGGCTTCTCCGCCGAGGTAAAGAGCAAGGACAATACGCGCAATCTGGGCGAGTTGCTGGTCGATGTGGAGCCGGAAGATCTGGTCAAGTATGGTCTGATCCCCGAGTTCATTGGTCGTTTGCCGGTGATCGCGACGCTGGAAGAGCTGAGCGAAGAAGCGCTGATCCAGATTCTCACCGAACCGCGCAATGCGCTGACCAAGCAATACGCGCGTCTGTTTGAAATGGAAGGGGTGGAGCTGGATTTCCGCGACGATGCCCTGCGTGCGATCGCCAACAAGGCCATGGTACGCAAGACCGGTGCTCGCGGCTTGCGCTCGATCCTCGAGGGCGTATTGCTCGACACCATGTACCAGGTGCCGTCCATGGATAGCGTGGCCAAGGTGGTGATCGATAGCCCGACCATCAAGGGTGAATCCGAACCGTTGTTGATTTACGAAAACAACGAGCAGTCTTCCAAGGTGGCACCGGATTGAGACCCGGGCATGGTCCGGGTCTGTCCTGCTTTCACCTAAGTCATAGAGGCAATACGTGCTGAAAGATATTCCGCTTTTACCGCTACGTGATGTGGTGGTGTACCCGCACATGGTTATCCCGCTGTTTGTCGGCCGGGAAAAGTCCATTGCGGCTCTTGAAGCTGCCATGGCAGCTGACAAGCAGATCATGCTGGTCGCCCAGCGTAATGCCTCCGACGACGATCCGGGTGTGGACGACATCTACCGGGTCGGCACGATTTCAACCATCCTGCAATTGCTCAAGCTGCCGGACGGTACCGTGAAGGTGCTGGTCGAAGGCGGCCAGCGTGCCCATGTGGCCAAGGCTGAATTTGGTGAAGAAGGCGCTGTTGCTGATGTGCGTGAGCTGGAAGAAGGGCTCCCGGACGAAAGCGAGCAGGATGCGTTGTCTCGCTCCCTGCAGGGTCAGTTCGAGGATTACGTCAAACTCTCCAAGAAAGTGGCGCCGGAAGTTACCGGTTCCGTTTCTTCCATCGACGAAGTCAGCCGCTTGGCTGACACCATTGCCGCTCACCTGCAGCTCAAGCTGGAAGAGAAGCAGGACGTGCTGGAAATGGTGGACGTGCGCGAGCGTGTTGAACACCTGATCGCGCTGATGGAATCCGACATTGATGTGCTGAAAGTGGAAAAGCGCATCCGTGGCCGGGTGAAAAAGCAGATGGAGAAAAGTCAGCGCGAGTATTACCTGAACGAACAGATGAAAGCCATCCAGAAAGAGCTGGGTGATCTGGAAGACAGCGGTAATGACCTGGATGATCTGGAAAAGAAAATCGATAGCGCGGGCATGCCCAAAGAGGCTCGTGACAAGGCTCAGGCAGAGCTGAACAAGCTCAAGATGATGTCCCCCATGTCGGCGGAAGCCACGGTTGTACGCGGTTATCTGGACTGGATGACCTCGGTGCCGTGGAAAAAGCGCAGCCGGGTGCGTCATGACCTGAATTACGCCAAGGAAGTACTGGACCGGGACCACTACGGTCTGGAAGACGTAAAAGATCGCGTGCTGGAATTTTTGGCCGTACAAAGCCGGGTCGGTAAGGTGAAAGGGCCGGTGTTGTGCCTGGTTGGGCCGCCAGGGGTGGGCAAGACCTCATTGGGGCAATCCATCGCCAGCGCCACCAATCGCAAGTTCGTTCGCATGGCGTTGGGTGGTGTCCGTGACGAAGCGGAAATTCGCGGCCATCGCCGGACTTATATCGGCTCCTTGCCGGGTAAGGTTATCCAGAAACTGTCCAAGGTGGGCGTCCGTAACCCGCTGTTTTTGTTCGATGAAGTCGACAAAATGGGCATGGATAACCGGGGTGATCCGGCGTCGGCACTGCTGGAAGTGCTGGACCCGGAACAGAACGATACGTTCAGTGATCATTACCTGGAAGTGGACTATAACCTGTCCGAAACCCTGTTCATTTGCACATCCAATTCCATGAATATTCCGGCGCCCTTGCTGGACCGCATGGAAGTGATTCGTCTTCCCGGTTATACCGAGGAAGAGAAGGTCAATATTGCGCTGCAGTACTTGATCCCCAAGCAAATCAAAAACAACGGCCTGAAAAAAGATGAGCTGTTATTTGATGAAGCCGTGTTACGGTACATCGTTCGCCATTACAGCCGGGAGGCTGGCGTGCGTGGGCTGGAGCGCGAAATCAGCAAGATTTGCCGCAAGGTGGTGAAAGAACATTTGCTCAGCGGTGAAACGAAAACGGTCACCATGAGTGAAGAGCTGGTTGAGCATTATCTCGGTGTCCGCAAGTTCAGCTTTGGTCGTGCTGAAGAGCAGGATCAGATCGGTCAGGTAACGGGCCTTGCATGGACTTCTGTGGGCGGTGAGCTGCTCACCATTGAAAGTGTTTCCACGCCAGGCAAGGGGCGGGTGATTTCTACCGGCTCACTGGGTGATGTAATGCAGGAATCTATCCAGGCTGCGTGGACGGTAGTGAAAAGCCGTGCAGGCACTCTGGGCATTCGCCGCCGGGCACTGGATCGCAACGACCTGCACATGCATGTGCCGGAAGGGGCAACCCCGAAAGATGGGCCCAGTGCCGGTGTGGGTATGTGTACGGCCATGGTGTCTGTGTTGACCGGTATTCCGGTGCGTGCGGATGTGGCCATGACCGGTGAAATTACCCTGCGTGGGCAGGTGCTGCCGATTGGCGGCCTTAAGGAAAAGCTGTTGGCTGCCCATCGCGGCGGAATCAAGACGGTATTGATTCCGGAAGAAAATGAGAGGGACCTCAAGGAGATCCCCGACAATATCAAGGCGTCCTTGGACATTCGACCAGTAAAATGGATTGACCAGGTACTTGATGTGGCACTGACTCATCAACCAAATCCGCTTTCCGAAGCGGAGCTGGAAGAGGATTTAGCGCTGGCAGAAGAGAAAAACCAGGAAGGTAACAAACGTCCTAGTACACATTAACGGATCACATTTAAACCTTTTTAAATTGTTGATCTGTATGGTTTTTCAATTGTTTTAACTTGGGTGAGATCGTGCTTCTCCTTTCTTGACGCCCCCGATACCCGTTGGTATAAAGGCGGCTTCGCATAAGGAGAGTGCATCACGCCTCGACCATAAAACCGGGAAAATAGAGAAAGGGGAACTTTGTGAATAAGTCAGAGTTGATTGATGCGATTGCCGCTAGCGCGGATATTTCCAAAGCCGACGCTGGTCGCGCTCTGGATTCTACTTTGGAAGCGGTAACTGGCGCCCTGAAAAAAGGTGACAGCGTTTCTCTGGTAGGTTTTGGTACTTTTGCTGTGAAGCGTCGTGAAGCTCGCGATGGCCGTAACCCGCAAACTGGCCAGACCATCAAGATCGCCGCTGCCAACGTACCGGGCTTCAAAGCCGGTAAGGCACTGAAAGACGCGGTGAACTAAACTGTTTGCAGGAGCGGTAGTTCAGCTGGTTAGAATACCGGCCTGTCACGCCGGGGGTCGCGGGTTCGAGTCCCGTCCGCTCCGCCAGTTTGAGAAAGCGTACTCGTAAGGGGTACGCTTTTTTGCATTTAAGGGAACCTGCAGTCATCCGCCGGTTCTGAATAATAAGATCGAATTTCGAGAGTATCCCTACGGAGTAATTTCATGCAGGAGTTCAGACGGTTTGTCCGCGGTCCCGTGGGCAAGGTCCTGCTTGCCGCAATCATTCTTCCTTTCGTGATTTCCGGCTTTTACGGCTACTTTGTCGGTGGAAGCACAGGCGACGTGGTAGCTGAAGTGGAAGGCAGCAAGATCACACGTAGTGTTGTGAACCAGCGGGTAGAGCGGGTTCGTAACATGCTTCGCGAGCAAAGCCCGAACATGAATCCTGCATTGCTGGATTCATTTGTACGTCCGGAAATGGTGCTGGATGGCATCGTCAACGAGCAACTGATTCTGGCCGCAGCGGAACAATCCAGCATGGTGTTCAGTGAGCAACAGGTTGCTGCCGATATTTACAAGGTGCCGCTGTTCCAGGAAGACGGCAAGTTTTCCGAACAGCGGTTCGAGCGTGAACTGCGTGCCCGGGGGATGAACCCGCAGAGTTACATCCAGGGGTTGCGTCAGGACATGATCAAGGAGCAGTTCCGTGCGGGCTTCATGCAGACGGACTTTTCGCTTCCTTCCGAGCTGAACGAACAGCGTCGTCTGGGTGAACAGTCCCGCGACATCCGTTATGCGCAACTGGATATCAACTCACTGCGCAAACAGTTCAGCGTGTCAGACGAAGAGGTCAAAGCCTTCTATGACGAGAATCAGGGTGAATTCATGCGCCCTGAAGAGTTCAAGGTGTCTTACGTTGAACTGTCTGCGGACAAGTATGCCGATCAGGTTAGCGTCACTGACGAGGATGTGAAGGCGGAATACGACGTCCGTAAATCCATCATGGAAGAAGCGGGTGCCGGTGACGCACCACGCCAGGTGTCACATATTCTCATCGAAGTGAACGATGACCGGGATCTTGAACAGGCGAAGGTCCGTGCCCGTGAAGCGGCGAAAGCCATTGCCGGTGGTGAGTCCTTTGCAGATGCTGCTGCCCAGTACTCCGACGACTCAGGCAGCGCCCAGTCCGGTGGTGATCTGGGTGTGGTTTCCAAAGGAGCCTTGCCTGAAGAAATGGAAGACGCCATTGCCGATCTGGCTTCCGGCACCGTCTCTGCGCCGGTGGTAACGGACGCCGGGGTTCACCTGATCAAGGTGACCCAGGAAGAGACCGCTCGTGCCTTGCCGTCGCTGGCTGAGCTGTCGGATCAAATCCGCGCCGACCTGAAAAAAGCCCGTGCGGAAGCGTTGTTGAATGACGATGTGGCGAAGCTGGAAGAGCTGCTCTACGAGCATGCCGATCTGCAGAGCCCGGCAGAGCAGGTGGGCACCTCTGTGGTCACCACCGACTGGGTCGACCTGGCGGCGGCTGATGCGCCATTGTCCCTGCCTCAGGTACAGCAAGCGCTGAATTCTGATCAGGTGCGCGAACAGGGGCACAACAGTGATCTGATTGAAGTTGATCCGACCCGTTATATCGCCGTACGCATTGCAGAGAACAAGTCTCCTGAACCGATGCCGCTTGAGGAAGTCTCTTTCGCTATTCGCGAACGCCTCAAAGGTGAGCACGCCATGGACAAGGTCCAGCAGCTTAACGAAGACGCACAGAAGTCCATCGATGATGGTGCTGATCTGGCGGCAGTGGCGGACCTGTTCGGGGTAGAAGTTGAAGAGCAGGAAGGCCTGCAGCGTGGTGGTGCAGAACCGTCCATGGAAGTGGTTAACGGTGCATTCGGTGCGCCGCGCTTTGAAGAAGGGGAAGCCTCTCCAGTGGCGCTGACCCGTCTGGGTGACGGTTCTGTGGTTGCCTACCAGGTGACTCGGGTTGCCGACGGTAATGCCGAACCGTTGAGTGATGCCCAGCAGCAGGCGGCATTGGTTGAACTTGCCAATGTGGAAGGGCAGCGCAATTTCCGTCAGGTGGTTGCCCTGTTGCGCGATGAAGGCGATGTGGAATTGCATCCCTCTCGATTGAGCGCCAACCAGGGAGAGTAGTCTCCCTGCGGCGTTCAGCTCATAAAAAAGCCCACCGGATGGTGGGCTTTTTTATGTCAAAACACTGTCGCTTTGTGCATGGCCAGCGGCGCGATTACCCTCCGTCGGTAAGGACCGTGCCGCTAGCGGCGCTCTTGCATGGTGAGTTAAAGCTCCAGTTCAAACGGCATGGATACCGTGCTTGCGCCAGCGTCTACATAGGTGATCTCGCCGGTAATGCCGGAGGCCAGGTCCGAGCACAGGAAGGCCGCAGTATTGCCCACTTCCTCAATGGTGACGTTACGGCGCAGAGGCGCCTTGGCGGCATTGTAGTCCAGCATGCTGCGGAACTTCTTGATACCGGAGGCCGCCAGGGTGCGAATCGGGCCGGCAGAAATGCCGTTCACACGGATGCCATCCGGCCCCATGCTGGCAGCCAGATAACGCACGGACGCCTCCAGGCTGGCCTTGGCCATGCCCATCACATTGTAGTTGGGCACAGACTGGCGGGCAGCGTGGTAGGTAAGGGTAAGCAGGGCGCCATTGCGGCCGGCCAGCATGCTCTTGCCTGCCTTGGCCAGTGCCACGAAGCTGTAGCTGGAAATGTCGTGGGCAATCTGGAAACCCTCGCGGGTGGCCACATCCACAAAATTACCGTCCAGCTCTGCAGCTGGGGCAAAACCCACTGCGTGAACGATACCGTCCAGGCCATCCCACTGCTTGCCCAATTCGGCAAAGACGGCGTCAATGGCCTCGTCGCTGGTCACATCGCAAGGGAAGCACATGGCCTCGCTGCTGCCGTAGCGTTCTGCAGCTTTAAGAACGCGGCTTTTCAGTTTGTCGTTCTGGTAAGTGAAAGCCAGCTCGGCACCCTCGCGGTGCATGGCTTCGGCAATACCGGTGGCAATGGAGCGGTCGCTGGCGACACCGACAATCAGGTAGCGTTTGCCTGCAAGAAATCCCATGTTCGTCCTCGATGTGCTTTTGAGTTGAAAGTTCGAAGTTGAAAATGTAACAACGCGAGCTCAGTGGGGTGATTCGCGCCTTTTAACATTCAACGTGTAGCTGATTTCGCCCAAGTATAGGCAATTTACCGCGTTATTACGCCCGCCTGTAAACGATCAAAGTGCAACCGTCTGTTTCCTGCTGCGGGCAAAGGCGGCAGCCATGAGTTTGTGGGTATAGGGCTGCTGCGGGTTGTCGAATACGGCTTGCGTATCGCCGTGCTCCACAGTCTTGCCGTCTTTCATGACCAGCACCCGGTGGCAGATAGCCCGGATTACCTTGAGATCGTGGCTGATAAACAGGTAACTGAGTCCCCGGCGTGCCTGCAAGGATTTGAGCAATTCCAGGATCTGGTGCTGAACGCTGCGGTCCAGCGCCGAGGTGGGCTCATCCAGAACCAGCAATTCCGGTTCCATGATTAGCGCCCTGGCGATGGCGATTCGCTGTCGCTGGCCGCCGGAAAACTCATGGGGATAACGGTGGCGGACGTTGCTGGGCAGGCCTACTTCGTCAAGGATGCGGCAGACCTGTTCGTCACGCTCCGTGGCGCCCAGTGCCGGGGCATGCACAGCAAGCCCCTCGGCCACAATCTGGCCCACGGTCATGCGTGGATTCAGGCTGCCGTAGGGGTCCTGAAAGACGACCTGAAAACGGCTGCGCCATTGTCGCAAACCGGACCGGGAAAGGGCGCGAATGTCCGTGCCATCCATGTCAATGTCACCGTCACTCTGGATCAACCGCAACAGGGCCAAGGCCAGGGTCGACTTACCCGAGCCGGACTCACCCACGATGCCAAGGGTCTCGCCGCGGCGCAGTGTCAGATCAATCTGATCCACCGCGTGAAGCAGCGGAGGCGGTGAGAAGAGGGCACGGCGTTTGCCTTTCAACGTCACGGCCATGCCACGGGCTTTGAGTAGCACAGGGGTGTCATCGGGTAGTGGTTCCAGGCGGCCCTGGGGCTCTGCGTTGATCAGGTGGCGGGTGTAGTCTTCCTGGGGGGAATTCAGCACGGAATCCGTGGGGCCCGCTTCCACCCGCTTACCGTTATGCATGACCACGATGTCTTCGGCAAAACGGCTGACAACGCCCAGGTCGTGACTGATCAGTAAAATGGAAAGATTGAGCTCTTTCTGCAGCCGTTTGATCAGGTCAAGAATGGTTTCCTGCACCGTCACATCGAGAGCGGTGGTGGGCTCATCGGCAATCAGGATCTGTGGTTCATTAGCCAGGGCCATGGCGATCATCACCCGCTGGCGCTGGCCCCCGCTAAGTTGGTGCGGATAGCGGTCCAGCATGTCCGGTGTAGCGGGCAGTTCGACCTGTTCGAGCAGCGACAGACAGCGCTCACGAGCGCGTTTTTTGCTCATGCCCTGATGCACAAACAGGCTTTCGCTGATCTGTTTTTCCACGGTGTGCAAGGGGTTCAGGGCCGTTAGCGGCTCCTGGAAAATCATCCCGATGCGACCGCCGCGCAGTTTGCGTTTCTGCTCGCTGTTGAGCACCTGCAAATCCATATCGTCCAGTTGCAGGCTGTCTGCCTGCCAACTCGCGTTTTCCGGTAACAGATCCATCACAGACAAGGCGGTAAGCGATTTGCCAGAACCGGATTCGCCCACTAACGCCAACATTCGCCCGGGATGGAGTTCCAGCGACATGTCATCGACGGCGAGCTGGTCGGCAAAGCGGATACTCAGCCCTTCTATGCGCAGCAGGCTCATTGCAGAAACTTCCTTGTGTCGAACGCATCGCGAATGGCTTCACCGATAAATACCAGCAGGGTGAGCATCAGAGTGAGCGTGGCAAACACGCTGATACCCAGCCAGGGGGCGTGCAGATTTGCCTTGCCCTGGCCGACCAGACGGCCCAGAGAAGGGGCATCCGGCGGCATGCCAAAGCCGATGAAATCCAGTGAGGTGAGCGTGACCACGGCACTGTTGAGAATAAACGGCAGGAAGGTGAGGGTGGCGACCATGGCATTGGGGAGCATGTGGCGAAACATGATGACCGGGGTGCGTACGCCCATGGCGTGGGCGGCGCGCACATAGTCCATGTTGCGACAGCGCAGGAACTCCGCACGCACCAGATCCACCAGCGCCATCCAGGAGAACAACAGCAGAATGACCAACAACGTCCAGAAGCTGGGTACCACAAAGCTGGAAATAATAATGATCAGGTAAAGCGTAGGCATGCTGGACCAGATTTCCAGAAAACGCTGGCCGGAAAGATCCAGCCAGCCGCCGTAATAACCCTGGATGGCACCGACGATGATACCGACGATGCTGGAGAGAATGGTCAGCACCAAACCGAACAGGACGGAAATACGGAAGCCGTAAATCAACCCGGCCAGCACATCACGGCCCTGGTCATCCGTGCCCAGCCAGTTTTCCGCTGAGGGCGGGGCCGGGGCTGGCACAGTGAGATCGTAGTTGATGGTGTTGTAGCTGTAGCGAATGGGCGGCCATATCATCCAGCCCTTGTTATTAATCAGATCCTTGACCACGGGATCACGGTAGTTGGTTTCCGATTCGAAAAAACCGCCGAAGGTGGTTTCCGGGTAGGTGTTGAACACGGGAACGTAGAGTTCATTGTCGTAGCTGACCAGCAAGGGCTTTTCGTTGGCAATCAGTTCGGCGCCAAGGCTGAGTACGAACAGCGTGACAAAAATCCACAGCGCCCAATAGCCGCGTTTGTTGGAACGAAACGCCTGCCATTGTCGTTGCCAGACCGGATTGCGCATTAACGGGTTACGGAAGGCCATCAGCTCTGCCTCCGTTCGAAATCAATGCGTGGATCGACCCACATGTAAGTCAGATCGCTGACCAACTTCAGCAGCAGACCGATCAGAGTGAAAATGAACAAGGTGCCAAAAACGACGGGGTAGTCCCGGTTGATTACGGACTCGAAGCCCAACAGGCCGAGACCATCAAGTGAAAAAATAAACTCAATAAGCAGTACGCCGGTGAAGAACATGCCCACGAAAGCGGCGGGGAAGCCGGCGATAATGATCAGCATGGCATTGCGGAAGACATGGCCGTACAACACCTGCTTTTCGCTGAGCCCTTTGGCGCGGGCGGTTTGCACATACTGTTTGCGAATTTCATCCATGAAGGAGTTCTTGGTCAGCATGGTCAATGTGGCAAAACTGCCGGCGACAATGGCCAGCGTCGGCAAGGTGATGTGCCACAGGTAGTCAGCGACCTGACCAAGCAGGCTCAGTTGATCGGCGTTGTCAGACGTCAGGCCGCGCAAGGGGAACCACTCGAAGTAGGAGCCGCCGGCGAACAGTACGATAAGCAGAATACCGAGCAGGAAGCTGGGGATCGCAAAGCCGACAACAATGGCCGTACTGCTCCATATGTCGAAGCGTGAGCCATCTTTCACAGCTTTACGGATGCCCAGGGGAATCGACACCATATAGGCAATCAACGTGCTCCATAAGCCCAGCGAGAGAGATACAGGAATGCGTTCCACGATCAGCTCGGTCACTGAGCGGTCCCGGTAGTAGGATTCTCCGAAATCAAAACTCAGATAGCTTTTGACCATTAGCCAGAAACGTTCCGGCGCCGGTTTGTCAAAGCCATAGAGTTTTTGTATCCGTTCCACCAGTTCAGGGGGCAGGCCTTTGGAGCCGCGATAATCTCCGCCGCTGCTGAGCGTATCCACGCTGCCGCCGGCAAAACTACCGCCGGCACCACCACCAATACCCTGTAGCTCCGCGAGTGTCTTTTCTACGGGACCGCCCGGGGCGGCCTGAACCACGACAAAATTGAGCAGCAAGATACCGAACAGGGTAGGGATGATCAGCAGCAACCGTTTGGCAATATAAAGTCGCATCATTGCGCGTTGCTGTCCCACCAGGTGTCGATCGCGCCATCAATGCCTACGTATTCAGGCAGTGAGGGGTGCTTCAGGCGACTGCGGTAAGACAGACGATGATGGTCGGCATACCAGTTGGGGATCACGTAAAAGTTCCACTGTAGTACCCGGTCCAGAGCACGGCAGGCGGTGATCAGCTGATCCCGCGTGGTGGCGGTGACAATGGCATCGACCAGGGTGTCTACAGCCGGATTCTGAATGCCGATGATGTTTCGGCTGCTGGGGTCCTCGGCGGCGTCGCTGCCCCAGTATTCCAGTTGCTCGTTGCCGGGGGAGGACGACTGGGCAAAGGAGCTGACTACCATATCGAAGTTGAAGTTACGGATACGCTCAACGTACTGACTGGTGTCCACCTTGACCACCTGGGCATCAATACCCAGCGCTTTCAGGTTGCGGGCAAACGGCAACAGGATGCGCTCGAACGCGGGCTGATGCAGCATGATCTGAAAACTGACCGGAGTACCATCAGGGCTGTGAAGCTGGCCCTCCCTGATCTGGTAGCCGGCCTTTTTCAGTAGTGTCTGCGCTCGGGCCAGGTTGGCACGGGGGCGGCCGCTGCCATCGCTTTTCGGCGGTTCATAGCTTTCCGTGAAAACCCGTTCCGGGATGTCGTCGCGCAAGGGCTCCAGTAATTCCAGTTCTGCCTCGGTGGGCAGGCCGGTGGCGGCCATGTCCGAATTCTGGAAGTAGCTGCGCGTGCGGTTGTACTGGCCATAGAACAGATTGGCGTTGGACCATTCGAAATCCAGTGCGTAGGTCATGGCTTCGCGCAGGGCTATGTTCTGGAACAGGGGGTTACGCAGGTTGTAGACGATCCCCTGCATGCCTGCGGGATTGGAGTGGGGGACTTCTTCCTTAACCAGCTTGCCTTGATCGAAGGCCGGGCCTTTATAGCTGGTGGCCCAGTTTTTTGAGCTCACTTCAAAGCGCCAGTCGTAATCTCCCCGCTTGAAAGCCTGCAGGGCGACGGTGTCATCCAGGAAATAGTCGAATGAAACGGTATCGAAATTATTGCGACCACGCATGATGGGCAAGTCTTTGGCCCAGTAATCCTTGCGGCGCTGGAAGGTGATCTGTTTTCCGGTATCCACATTGCCGACGCTATAGGGGCCCGAACCAATGGGTTTTTCCAGCCCTGCGCTGGTAAATTTCCGGGTTTTCCAGACGTGTTCAGGAAGCACCGGCAGCTGGCCGATGATCAGCGCCAATTCCCGGTTGTCACCGGGTTTGAAATGAAAGGTGACGGTGTGTTCGTCGTCGGCGGTGACGTGATCCACGCCGCTGTAATAAAAGCTGTAGAAGGGCGCGCCATCGTTGATGAGTGTGTTGAATGTCCACACCACATCGCTGGCCTGTACCGGCTTGCCATCACTGAAGGTGGCTTTGGGATTCAAGTGGAAGCGGACCCAGCTACGGTCTTCGGGCCATTCGATGGTTTCGGCGAGCAAGCCGTATTGGGTGAAGGGCTCATCTTCGGCGCGGGTGGTCAGGGTGTCATAAACGAGGGAGCCGATCCCGGCTGCGGCCGTGCCCTTCGGCACGAAAGGGTTCAGGCTGTCGAAGGTACCAATGACGTGGCGGCGTAATTTGCCCCCTTTCGGCGCCTCAGGGTTTACATAATTCAGATGCTCAAAGCCTGCCGGGTACTTTGGGCTGCCGTGCATGGCCATGGCATGGCTGTGATGAATGTCGGCCTGTGCCAGAGCGGAAAAACAGCACAGACCCACCAATAGCCCGCGCAGCAGGCTGCGGTTAATGGCCATAAAGACTCCTTGTTATTTTTTAACCCACCAAGTGTCCAGACCCAGTCCGTACGGGATTGGTTCCGGTGGGCGGGCAAACTTGTCCCACCAGGCAATGCGGTGCGTGCTGATATAGTAGTTCAGGACTCCGTATTGCTGGTAGCGCAACATGCGGTCCAGCGCTTGCAGACTCAGCCGGTAGTCAGCTTCGTTAGCGGTGCTGAGCGCGTGATCGACCAGAAAATCCACCACTGGATTGCGAATACCCGCCAGGTTGCGACTGCCTATCACTTTGGCGCTATCGGAAAGAAAATAGTCTTTCAGTTCCGGGCCGGGGTAGGCCTGAATCGGTAACACAAACAGCACCACATCGTAATCGAAGCTATCCAGTCGTTGCTTGTAGGCCGCCGGGTCAATTTCCCGGTATTGGGCATCGATGCCCAGGCGTTTCAGATTGCGAAACCAGGGCGCAAGAATGCGGTAAATGCCCGGGTTGTGGTAATTCAAAACGGTGAACTGCAGCGGTTGGCCTTGTGCATTGACCAGGGTCTGACCCTCGAGCCGCCAGCCACTTTTTTTCAGCAGTGCCAGGGCTTCGCGCATGCGGTGGCGTATCTGTCCGCTGCCATCGTTCACCGGCGGGTTGATGTCTGCGTCAAAATAATCGTCCGGCAGCTGATCCAGAAACGGCGTTAACAAGGCTTTTTCTGCCTCGGGAGCCGGTGTGCTTGCCCGGTAATCGCTGTTCGGGAACCAGCTTTGTGTGCGTTGATAGGCGCCGCTGAACAGGTTCTTGTTGGACCACTCGAAATCGAACAGCAGGCTGGCGGCGCGGCGGACATTGATGTCATTGAACGGGGCGCGGCGGGTATTGAAGAAGAAGGCTTGCACCGGCCGTGGAATCTGATGGGGCACCTCGGCGCGTTTTACCTTGCCGTCTTCCAGGGCGGAGAACGCGTAGGCGGTGGCCCAGTGTTTGGAGCTGTAATCGTAGTGTAAATCGTAGCCGCCGGCCTTGAAGGCTTCGAAACCCACATCCGCATCGCGGTAGAACTCGAATTCCACCGTGTCGAAATTATAACGGCCCCGGTTTACCGGCAGGTCTTTTGCCCAGTAATCCTTTACCCGGCTAAACGTCACTTTACGCCCGGCGTCCACCTGGGTGACCTGATAGGGGCCACTGGAAAGCGGAGGGGTGAGAGAGGCGCTTTCGAAGTCATGTTTCTGCCAGTAATGGCGGGGCAGAATCGGGATGGCGCCGGCCATCAGGGGCAGGTCCCGGCGGCCCCGGTGGAAAGTGAATTTCACCGTTTGCGGGTCAATGGCTTCCACGCTGGCGATATCGGCCAGGCGCAGGGTGAATTCCGGGTGGCCTTTTTCGCGCAGGGTATTTACCGAAAAGACCACATCGTCGGCGCGAATTGGGTGGCCGTCGTGGAACTGTGCTTCGTCACGAATATGGAAGGTGCACCAGCTGCGATCCTCGGGGTATTCCAGCCAGTCGGCAATCAGCCCGTAGGCGGTGCCAGCCTCATCGCCAAGCGGGTTGTGTGGCTGGCTGCCCATTAGCAGGCTGTCGGCGATTTCCGTGACCCCGTACATCTGGATGCCGGGCGTGTCAGCAGGGCTGCGACCTTTAAGAATATAGGGATTCAGGCTGTCGAAGGTGCCCTGGCCGAATAAGCGCAGGGTGCCGCCTTTGGGGGCATCCGGGTTGACGTAATCGAGATGCTGGAAATCGGCGGGGTACTTGAGGCTGCCGAACGGATGGTAACCGTGGCTGCGAGTGGGCTCGGCGTGGCAGACCACGCCGAGCAACAGGCCCAGCAGGGCAAAAGTGCGTTTAGTGCGTTTGGCGAATATCAACGTAGACTGTCAGCCGTTGCCCGGGTTGTAGGTATCGATTGCTGGCTACAGCGTTGTTCCAGCTTTTTATGTCGTTGACCGATACATTAAAGCGGTCGGCAATGGCATACAAGGAATCGCCATTACGAACCGCGTAGCGGACCTTGCGCACCATGTTGGGATTGCTGGAGGAGGGCGTGTTGCTGGCCGGGCTGGCCGCCAGGCTTCCCTTGGTCCACACCGCCAGGTTCTGGCCTATACGCAGGCTGTCTTTGGGGGCCATGCTGTTCCATTTGGCCAACTCAGGCACGCCGACTTTATGGCGGCGGGCGATTTCCCAGAGCGTATCACCGGGCTGCACCGTGTAATCGACGCGCTGGCGACCCTTGGGTTGCTTGGACTGTTTTTTGGCCAGGCGCGATTCCGCACTAAGGCTGTAGTCGCTGCTGGAGGACGCTGGGCCGGGAATCAGCAGGGTGCGGCCAGCAATAATGGTGTTGTTCTTCATGTGGTTAATATTGCGAAGTACCTGGGGGGTCGTGCGGTACTGGCGGGCGATGGCGCCCAGATTATCGCCGGGCCGAATTTCGTAACGGGCCCACTGCATGCGTTGGTCTTTGGGCAGGCTGGCCAGTTTCGTCTGGAAATTCTCGGCCCGATCCACAGGGACTAACAACCGAAAGGGGCCATCCGGGGACGTGGCCCAGCGGTTATAGGACGGGTTCAGCAGGTAGAGCTCTTCCACAGAAATATCCGCCAAACGGGCGGCTTGGGCCAGGTCGATTTGCCCGCCGGTTTTTACCGTGGCGAAGTAGGGTTCGTTGGCGATGGGGTGGAGGGGGATGCCGTAGGCCTGCGGGTCACCGACAATCTGGGCGATGGCCAGTAATTTAGGGACATACGCGGTGGTTTCGCGGGGCAGGTTCAGGTTCCAGAAATCGGTGGGCTTTCCGGCTTCTTTATTGCGGCGGATGGCTCGCGATACAGTGCCGCCGCCCGCATTGTAAGAAGCTAGCGCCAGTAGCCAGTCCCCCTCAAAACGGCTGGAGAGCTGTTGCAGGTAATCGAGTGCGGCATTGGTGGACTTGAGGATGTCCCGGCGCTGGTCTTCCCACCAAGTGCGCTGCATGCCGAAATAATCCCCGGTGGAGGGAATAAACTGCCAGGGCCCCGCCGCGCGGGCGTGGGAGTAAGCAAAGGGATCAAAAGCACTTTCTACGATTGGCAACAAGGCCAGTTCCAGCGGCATATCGCGGGATTCGGCTTGCTCGACGATGTAGTGCAGGTAGCGTTCTGAACGTGTCGTGACGCGGGTGAAATATTCTGGGTGGCGCGCGTACCATTCACGCTGCACACGAATCCGGTCGTTTTCTATACTCAAATCGAGCCCGTAGCCCGCGCGCAAGCGCATCCAGAGGTCGTCAGCGGTTGGCTGATTTTCACTGTCTTCGACTGGGCGGGGTTCGTCCATGCCGTTCGCCAAATTGACGTCATCCACGGAAGGCTCGGCAGCCGGCATGGGGGGAAGATCTTCAAGGGGCTTATTGGTTGCACAACCGCCAAGGACGCCCAGCCCGAGAAAAAGGGCTAAAGGAATAATTTTTTTCATAATCATGGAGTAACGCTAAAAATTTCATGCATTCTGGCGACGGATAGGCGGCGCGGCAAGGACGAGGCGCTAAAAGTTGTCCTTCCAGCGACGCAAGGCCGCAAAACACTGCATATCTGAATCGCCGCATCCTGGCTCGTGACGCTGACAGGAATCCTTCAAGCCTTTGTCATCACTGCGTAAAAACGGGTTGGTCGCTTTTTCTTCCGCGAGGGTGGAAGGCAGTGAAATTTTACCTTTTTGGCGCAAATCGATGACGGCCTGCAAACGCGCCTGCACGGCGGGGTCTTCCGGGGTCACGGCGGCGGCGAAGGTCAGGTTGGCCTGGGTGTATTCGTGGGCACAGAACACCTGGGTGGTATCAGGGAGGGCGGCCAGGCGCCGAAGGGAATGGAGCATTTGTTCCGGCGTACCTTCGAACAGACGGCCACAACCGCCGGCAAAGAGGGTGTCGCCGCAGAATAGCCAGCCCTGTGCCGCGTTGATAAAGGCGATATGGCCCAGGGTGTGGCCCGGAACGGCCATAACGGAGAACGACAGGTCGGTACCGGCGGGGGTGACGGTATCGCCGTCGCGCAGCGGGTGGCTCATGGCCGGAATGGATTCCGCCGCCGGGCCATACACGGGAATATCCCGGTCCCTGATCAATGCTGCGATACCGCCCACATGGTCCGGGTGGTGATGGGTAATCAAGAGTGCGGACAGTGTCAGACCGTTTTCGCTCAGGTAACGCTCCACCGGTGCGGCGTCGCCGGGGTCGACGACAACACATTGATCCTGTTGATGAAATGCCCAGATATAGTTGTCATTGAAGGCGGGGATAGCGATAGGGCTGGCTGTCATGTCGTGGTACGCTCCTGTCTGTAAGCAGGTCAGTTGGCACCTGTTTCAGTGCTTCATCATCCGGCTCACGCATTCATGGATCAAGAGATTGTCCGCTATGCAGCTACCTCCACTCAACCGTATCTCGTTCAATGCTTCCTCCGGTGAATTGGGAAGGGGGTTTGATGAATGGCTCGACAGTGAGCCGGGACAGGCCTTGCTGAGCGAAGAAAAAGCCATGCTGACCGAGTGGCTGCGCAGCCAGGCGGGCCAGCGCGCGGTGGCGATTTACGCCGGCGGCGGCCGTGATTTCCTGTCGGAATCGCCGCTGCGTTGGCAAACCAGCATCGCGCCGCCCGGTTTTACCGGGGTGAAACTGCAGTCGCGGCTGGATCTGTTGCCGATCGCGAAAAGCAGCGTGGATGTGTTGTTGCTGCATCACACCATGGATTTTGCCGCGGACCCTCACCAGGCACTGCGTGAAGCGTCGCGCTGCATGGCGCCTGGCGGCAAGATGGCGATCATCGGGTTTCATCCCGTCAGTGTGATGGGGCTGGCCCGGTGGCTACTCTGGTGGAAGTCCCCGGGCTGGATGGGGCGTTATTATCGGCCCAACCGGTTGACCGACTGGTTGCAGGTTCTCGGATTTGAGGTCGATGGCATGGCCAGTGGCTTCTATACTATGCCGCTGTCCGATCGTGGCCGCAGCCGGGTGCGCTTACTGGACTGGCTGGGCCGTTTCCTCTGGCCACGTCACGGCAATACATACCTGCTGGTCGCAAGAAAACGGGCCGGTGTGGTGCGTCCGTTGGCCACACGACAACGCAAGGTGCCACGCAATACCGTGGTGCCGGTACCGGTGGCCCGCTGGGGCCAGCAGAACAGGGAGTCCTGAGTCTTTGAAGAACGTGATTATCTATACCGACGGCGCGTGCCGCGGTAATCCCGGCCCGGGTGGCTGGGGCGCCATTCTCCTTTACGGTGACAAGGAGAAGGAATTATTTGGTGGTGAGCCTGAGACCACCAACAACCGCATGGAACTGATGGCCGCGATTGTGGCCCTGGAGACCCTCAATGCTCCCTGTCAGGTGGTACTGACCACGGACTCCAAATACGTCATGGACGGCATCACCCAGTGGATGGCGAACTGGAAAAAGCGTGGCTGGAAAACGGCCTCGAAGCAGCCGGTCAAGAATGTGGATCTGTGGCAGCGCCTTGATGCAGCGGTGCAGCGCCACGAAATCGACTGGCAGTGGGTCAAGGGCCATAGTGGCCACCCGGGCAATGAGCGGGCCGATGCGCTGGCCAACCGGGGCATTGATGAAATGAAACAGCAGGGGCGAGCAGGCTAATGCGTCAGGTTGTACTGGATACGGAAACTACCGGCCTGGAGCCCAATGACGGGCACCGGGTGATCGAAATTGGTTGCGTGGAGATGGAAAATCGCCGCCTGACTGGCAATAACCTGCACCTTTATCTGAACCCTGAACGGGAAATCGATGCTGGCGCGCTGGCGGTCCATGGCATCAGCACCGAGTTTCTGGCGGACAAGCCCACCTTCGACAAGGTGGTGGATGAATTTCTGGCTTTTGTCGACGGGGCGGAGCTGGTCATCCATAACGCGCCCTTTGATGTGGGCTTCCTCAACCATGAGCTGCGCCGGCTTGGCGCCCGGTACGGGACCATCGAGCAGCGTTGTGGGGTGCTGGATACTCTGGTGATGGCTCGCCAGAAGCACCCCGGGCAGAAAAATAACCTGGATGCGTTGTGCCGCCGTTATTTCGTGGAAAACGGCCACCGTGAACTGCACGGCGCCTTGCTGGATGCTGAAATTCTGGCGGACGTTTATCTGGCCATGACCGGCGGGCAGACCCGCCTGTCTCTGGGCGGGAACGATGGCAGCGAACAGGGAGGTGATGCCACTGCAGAAGCGATCAGACGTTTGAGCGCAGACCGCCCGGCGCTTGCCGTCGTTCGTCCCAGTGAAAGTGAGATACAGCGCCACAACGACAAGTTGACCGCCATTGCGGGCAAAAATGGCGAGCCTACGGTGTGGCAGGGCCTGACAGAGGATGACACGCCACTGCAGTAGCAGGAGCAGTTACAACAACAGCATCGCCTGAACAGGCCATGCCGCTAGCGCGGCACCTTCCGGCCTGTTGTCGCCTTTCGCCGCAACATCCTTTTTACACCGGCAAGCCGGGGCAAATCAGTGCCCCGGGATGACCGGTGTTTCCTGCAGGTCGCCAACCTGGTGGTGCTGAATCCAGCCATTCTCGTACATGTAGTTAGTGGCAGGTTCTAGCGCGGTGGCCGTCATGATCAGGCCGGTAATAGACATCACAATAGTGTACGGCAAAGCCATGACCACCATGCGCCCATAGGATAACCGCACCAATGGCGCCAGTGCCGAGGTGAGCAGGAACAGGAAGGCTGCCTGACCGTTAGGGGTGGCCACCGACGGGATGTTGGTGCCAGTGTTAATGGCGACGGCCAGCAGATCGAACGTGTCCCGGTCAATTTCGTTCTTGAGCAGGGCCTGTCCGACTTCATCCACATACACCGTGGCCACAAAGACGTTGTCAGAGACTGCCGACAGTACACCGTTGGCCATGTAGAAGGCGGGGCCTTGAACCTGTTTGTCCAGGGTCAGCACATATTCAATAACCGGCGCGAATAGCTGTTGGTCGGCAATGACCGCCACCACGGCGAAGAACACCGTGAGCAAGGCGGTGAAAGGCAGGGCTTCTTCGAAGGCTGCCCCCAGGCGGTGCTCTTCAATGATCCCGGTGAAGGAGGTGGCCAGAATGATAACGGTGAGCCCGACCAGCCCCACAGAAGCTGCATGGGTGGCCAGGGCGACCACCAGCCACACGGCGGTAATGGCTTGAATGACCAGTGCGGCCCGGTTTTGCGGGGTGCGTTTACGGTCTTGCTCCAAGGCGTACTGACGCATGATGCCGCGGACTTTTTCGGGGATGTCTTCGCCGTAACCAAAGCTGCCGCTGATTTCCAGAAAAATACAGGTCAGCAGGCCCATCGCCAGCACTGGCAGGGTGATGGGAGCCATGCGCAGGAAGAACTCACCGAATTCCCAGCCGGCCTTGTTGGCAATCAGCAGGTTCTGGGGTTCTCCCACCAGGGTACAAACGCCGCCCAGTGCGGTGCCTACCGCTGCATGCATTAACAGGCTACGCAGAAATGAGCGGAAGCGACGCAGGTCCTCGCGGTGCAATTCCTCCACGGCCGTGTCGTCGCCATGGTCATGTTTTTGCTGGAACGTCTTGCCGGAGGCCACCTTGTGGTAGATACCGTAAAAGCCGGTGCACACAGCGATAACCACGGCGGTTACGGTCAGCGCGTCAAGGAAGGCTGAGAGTATGGCGGCGGCGGCACAGAATAGCAGGCTCAGGGTGACCTTGGACTTCACGCCCAGCAGCAGGCGGGTGAACATGAAAAGCAGCAGGTCTTTAAGGAAGAAAATCCCGGCAACCATGAAGATCAACAGCAACATCACTTCGATATTGCCGACCACCTTGTGCAGCACGGTATCCGCGGATGTGAGGCCGATCATGACGGCTTCAATGGCCAGCAGGCCGCCGGGTTGCAGGGGATAGCACTTGAGCGCCATGGCCAGGGTGAAAATGAACTCGGCCAGCAGCAGCCAGCCTGCCGTCACCGGGCCCAGGGCCAGGGCCACCAGGGGGTTGATCAGCAGGAAGGCAACGATGGTGTACTTATACCAGGCGGGGGCCTGCCCCAGGAAATTCTGAACAAAGGCGCGGCCTAGCGTGGCTGACATGACGGGTTCCTGCTGAACGGCAAATGGGAAAGGTCGCCCCGGGCGGATGAAGCACGCCTAACACGGGCGCGGCAATGATAAGGACTTGCCATGCCCCAGTACAGTGCAAAGGGGCGGCAATTTGTCCTAGATCAATGGAGGGATTGACGTAGCTGATATGCACACGTAACGGGCAATGGTCTCTGGCCATGGGGAGGAGTGTGGGCAGGTTAACAAATCATCAATAAATCAGTTGCTTACAAATGAAAGTTGACGCAGTCTTTGATGACGTGCAAAAGTTGATGCGCCTTGTTTTACAATCCTGTTTTGACGATTGTGGGTGTATCCGGGGGGTTGCGCGCCTAACGGAACGAACCCGATGATAATAACAGTTTGGTGCTTGCGGAGAGTCCATGGTTGCCATAACAAATACCACCTCCCTGACTTTTCTCAAGGAAGCGATAGATACCACCCTGACGGAAGCCGAAAACCAGCTTGAAGCGTTCTCGGACGACCGTAGCCGTCAGGATGAGCTGCAGCATTGTGCGCAAGCCTTTCAGCAGCTTCGCGGTATCTGCCAGGTGGTTGAGCTGCCTGCGGCAGCCTTAATGAGTGAAGAGATGGCGCTGGCCGCGCGGGAGCTACAGGACAAAGTGTCTGACGCCCGCATCCAGGCGCTGAGCAATGCGATTGTCCTACTGACCCGCTATTTCGATTATGTGCAGCTGAAGAACCGAACACTGCCTGCCTTGTTGATCGGTGGTATCAATGAGTTGCGTCGCTCCGGTGGTAAAGGCCTGATTCAGGAAAGCCATTTCTTCAGTGCCGATCTGTCCCGCCAGCGCTCGCCTGAAGCGCCTCAACGTGAGATGTCCGTCAGCGAACTGTCGGATCTGTCCCGTCGTCTGCGGCATATGTATCAGGTTGGCCTGCTGGGTGTGCTTCGTGGCCAGGGCAATGCCACCCATCTCAAGTTGATGGCCCGGGCGCTGGTGCGTCTGGACCGGGCCGCAGGACAATGTGGCTTGAGCCGTTTTCTGTGGGTGGCCCAGGCGGTTCTGACGGCCATGTATTGCGACCAGATGGCGATCACCCCGGCCCGCAAGGCCTTGTTGTCCCAATACGATCGCCAGCTCAAGAAGCTGGTCTACGATGGTGATCAGGCGGTGACGGAAGAGGCGCCGCTGCTGCTGATCAAGGAGAGCCTGTTTATCGTCTCGTTATCCGCTGAAGACAGCGGAACCATTGGCGATGTGAAGCAGGCGTTTGGTCTGAAGTCCGAAGTCAGCGATACCGTATTACAGCGCGAGCTGGCATTGATGACGGGCGCCAGCGGTTCGGTGATCCGCTCTGTGGCCAGCGCCATGCGCGATGAAATTGCGGATTTGAAGGAAAGCCTGGATTTGGCTTCCCAGGGCGTTGCCGACACCAATTATCAGTCGGTCGCCGCCAGCCTGAATCGTCTGGGTAGCACCCTGGACATGATCAACAAGGACGACGAATCGCGGGCGATCAAACTGCGGGCCAGGGAAGTGTCCCAATGGGCGCCAGATCAGAATGTGGAAGGCGAGGCGTTCCATGGTCTGGTCGATGATCTTCTGATCGTGGAAAACGTGGTGGCGGGCTTGGAACGCAGCATCAGCCCGGAAGATGATGTCCACCGTACGGCCAATAATACCAATATTTCCCTCTACCAACTGGATGACGCGCGCATGACGGTGGTGGGGGAGTGTCGCGCCGGCCTGGCGTTGGCCAAACGGTCTATTTCCTCGTTCATGGATAACAACTGGGATGCCATGCATCTGTCCAACCTGCCGGGTACGTTCGCCTCGATTGCGGGCGGCTTGATGTTCCTGGAACTGGATCGGGCCAAAGCGGTTACCGAGGCGTGCCACAAATACATCAGCAACCGGTTGCTGGGCGGTGATCAGGTGCCTACCCGGGAAAACATGGAAACCCTTGCGGATGCCCTGACCGGAGTGGATTACTACCTGGAAAGCATGGAAGAGCAGAAACCCATTGGTGACGGCGTGCTGGAGGTGGCTGAGGAAAGCATGAATGCATTAGGCTTTCCGGTGTCAAAAGTCGCCTGAGTTTTCGCCGCATGAACAACGTCGCATGAGACAGCCATGATTGATCTTTCCAGCCCGGAACCCCAGGACGCCGATAGTGCGCGCTGCTATGTCATCCATGAACAGGATGTAATGATTTCCAGCCAGGCGGACTGGCAGTTCCCGGAACTGCCCGCCAAGTGGCTTCGTCAGCACCCGGATTACCATTTTCTGGGTTTTCTGTCTGGCCAGCCCTGTTATGTCTGCGAATTGTCCTGCCATGAATTTGATGACGGCCAGTTACAGCGCGTACCACTGCGCCGCCTGATTGGCACGACGTTCAGCGATGCCGAATTTTCCATGGCCAGCCGGGCCCTGCAGTTTTTGAGCTGGCGGCAGAACCACCGTTTTTGTAGTCGCTGCGGCTCCCCCACAGAGCCGCACCCCCGTGATCTGGCGATGACCTGTGCAGCTTGCGGTTATTTCCAGTACCCACGCATTACCCCCTGCATCATTACACTGGTCACTGATGGTGAGTATGCGCTGCTGGGACGGTCTGCCCGTTTCCCCGAGGGGTTTTATTCCTGCCTGGCCGGATTTATGGAGGCGGGAGAAACAGCGGAGCAGGCGTTGGCACGGGAGGTCATGGAAGAAAGCGGCATATCCGTGAAGAATTTACAGTACCTGAATAGTCAGTCGTGGCCGTTTCCGCATTCCCTGATGTTGGGTTTCATGGCGGAGTACGCAGGCGGGGAGATTCGCATCGATGACGATGAAATCGTTGATGCCGCCTGGTTTCATTATCAGGATCTTCCCATGGTACCGCCGCCGGGCAGTATTGCCCGCTCGTTGATTGACCAATGGATAGCCCGCTTCTAGAAGGATTTCAGCATGAACTACACCTTGGCACCCCTGGTGCTTATCGCTTTCAGTCTCCTGTTTGTTTTGCTGGGCGCCTCGATATTGCTGCGCCAGAAGTGGGTGCTGCAATGGCTGAAAGGCACGGCCGGGCTGTTGCTGGTGGTGTTGGCCATCTATATGAGCGTCTTTGCGCTGAACCTCTACGGCTACAAGGAATATGCCCAGGAGGTGTCGGTGGCCACCGTCAGCTTCCGCGAATCCGGTGATCAGTCCTTTATTGCTACGGTCACCCGCACAGACGGCAGCGCGGAAGACTTCCGGTTGAAAGGGGATCAATGGCAACTGGATGCTCGCGTGATCAAGTGGAAGATGCCGTTCAGCCTGCTGGGCCTGAAACCGGGTTATCAACTGGACCGTATCCAGGGGCGTTATTACGCCCTGGAAGACGAGCGCTCCCGCGAACGTACCGTTTACAGCCTGCATCGCGATCCGGTTGGTCTGGATGTGTGGTTGTTGGCAAAAGAAGGCTGGAGCCTGATTATCGATGCCCGCTACGGTAGCGCGGCTTATCTGCCCATGGCGGATGGCGCTTTGTTTGAGGTCAATGTGGGGCCTACCGGGCTGGTGGCGCGCCCCATGAACGGCAGCGCCCAGCAAGCCATTTCTGGTTGGGACTGATCCTCCTGCGGCCGACCGCCAGGTTGGCGGCACACCTTCCTGCCCGGGGCAAACCCTCTTTGCCCCGTCTTTATCCCCAGCTGATTACCCCAATGGCTCCGGCTTATGTAGAATCAGCGGGAGTTTGATTTCCCTGAATTACTGGCGCCGCGCGCCGGATCCCCTGGAGAGTAGATAGACTGTGATCGCGTTTTTAATGGAATACGGCATGTTTCTGGCCAAAGTCGCCACCCTTGTAGTGGCGATTTTGTTTATTTTGGGCGGCATTGCGGCGGCAGCGTCGCGTAATCGCGGCAAAGGCGATCAAGATGGCGAATTGAAAGTCCGCCATCTCAATGATGAGTTCGATGACCTGAAGGAGTCCCTGGAAGCGGAAATCATTCCGGAGGCTCAGCGTAAAAAGGCCGACAAGGCCAAACGCAAACAGGAAAAACTTGAGGCTAAACAGAAGAAGAAAGCCGGCACTGAGGACAAGATCTTGCCGCGTCTGTTTGTTCTCGATTTCGATGGCGACGTTCAGGCAAGTGGTGTGGATCACCTGCGCCGTGAAATTACCGCCGTTTTGCAGGTGGCCAGCCAGGATGACGAAGTGCTGGTGCGGCTGGAAAGCCCCGGCGGTCTGGTGCACAGCTATGGGCTGGCATCCTCGCAGCTGCGTCGAATCCGTAATCAGGGGATCAAGCTGACCATCGCTGTGGATCAGGTGGCCGCCAGCGGGGGTTACATGATGGCCTGCATTGCGGATCGTATTGTGGCGGCGCCTTTTGCGATTATCGGCTCTATTGGTGTGGTCGCGCAGATCCCGAATTTCCATCGTTTGCTCAAGAAAAACGATATTGATGTGGAGCTGATGACCGCCGGTGAATACAAGCGCACCATGACCATGCTGGGTGAAAATACCGAAAAAGGCCGGGCCAAGTTCCAGGAAGAGCTGGAAGATACCCATCAGTTGTTCAAGGGATTTGTCCGTGACAACCGTCGTGGTCTTGATCTGGACAAGGTGGCTACTGGCGAACACTGGTTCGGCACCCAGGCGAAGGAACTGGGCCTGGTTGATGAAATCATGACCAGTGATGAGTTGTTACAACTGCGCAAAGACAGCCAAACGCTCTACCAAGTACAGTGGGAAGCCAAACGCAAGCTGGGAGAGAAGCTCGGCTTTTCCCTGGAGGCGACTGTACATAGAGTGCTGGAGAAGTTCTGGCATCGAGGTAGTCAGCGCCAGATTCACTAACCTTGTTTTTACCCAACACCGCAGAGGAGTAGTCCATGAGTTTTCAGGCATTACAAACCCGCGAGACCGATACCGGCTATAGCAATTCGCTGGTAGAGCGCGAGCTGAGCGAATTGGGCGAAGGCGGTGTATTGGTACGGGTGCAGTGGTCGTCACTGAACTACAAGGATGCGCTGTCAGCCACCGGCAACAAGGGTGTCACCCGTCAATTTCCCCATACCCCGGGCATTGATGCCGTTGGCGTGGTGGAAGAGGCCAGCGATGGTCCTTTTAGTGTGGGCGATGCGGTGATTTGCACGGGTTATGACCTGGGTATGAACACTGATGGCGGCTACGCAGAGTATATCCGCGTGCCTGCTGAATGGTTGGTGCCGCTACCGGATGGCCTGGCGCCTCGTGATGCCATGCTCTTGGGCACCGCTGGCTTAACGGCGGCACTGAGCGTTGAGTCGTTGCTTGATACGGGCGTTAATCCGGATCAGGGGCCGGTAGTGGTAACCGGAGCAACTGGCGGCGTGGGCAGTGTTTGCGTGGCGATTCTGGCCAAGCTGGGATTTGAAGTGGTTGCTGTCAGTGGTAAGGCGGATGCCAGCGCATGGCTCACGGATCTGGGTGCCGCGCGGATCATTGATCGCCAGGCTTTTCTGGACAGTGCGGCCAAGCCAATGGCCAAAGAACAATGGGCCGGTGCGGTGGATTGCGTCGGTGGTGAGATGCTCGCTGCTGCTCTCAAGGGGCTCAAGTACGGTGGCAGTGCTACCTGCTGCGGGCTGGCAGGTTCGCCAAAACTGGAAATGACGGTTTTCCCGTTTATTCTGCGCGGTGTCAATCTGCTGGGTGTAGACAGTGTTGAGCTGCCCTGTGAGATCAAACAGCAAATGTGGCAACTGTTGGCCGATGAGTGGATGCCAAAGAACCTGGCGCTTCTTGAAGCCGATGAAACGGATCTTGGTGGTGTGGTCGAGTGGGTGGATCGCATTCTTGCCGGGGGCGTCCGTGGTCGGGTTGTGGTGAAACTCCCGCAATAGCGACTGGCTAGAGCAGGCCAGACAGAACGTAAAAGCGCGGTTTATCCGCGCTTTTTTTATTTGTGCGCTTTTGTCCGCTAACGCATGCTGTGTAGCGTGGCAACATGTTATGCAGTGGCGAGTGGAAAGGACGCTTATGAACGAATCTCACTGGCTTAAAATAGCCCTGACCCTGGATGGGCAGGGTGGCGCTACCGGTTTCGATGCGCAGGCGCGGTTATCCGAAACATCGCCATACTGGGTTCACCTGGACTATACGCAGCCGCAAAGCGAGCAGTGGCTTGAACAGCAGTCCATTCCGCCAATGGTTATTACGGCACTTACTGCCTCGGAAACGCGGCCTCGTGCCACAGAAGTGGCGGGTGGCTTGCTGGTGTATCTGCGCGGGGTCAATTTGCATCCAGGTGCGCGGCCTGAAGACATGATTGCCCTGCGGTTGTGGGTCGGGCCTCAAGGCGTAATCAGCACTCAGAAACGCACGTTGTTGTCGCTGGTGACCGTGCAGGAAGAGCTCGATGCCGGCGAGGGCGTGGTTGCTATTCCAGCGCTGGTCACCCGGCTGGTTGATCAATTGATCTGGCGAATGGAAGACGTGATCGAAAACCTGGAGTCTGAGGTGGAAGACTGTGCGTTGTCCATCGAGGAGGCCCCGACCATTAGCCTGACCCCGCGCCTCAGCCAGATTCGTCGCCGTTCTATCACGTTGCGACGCTTCTTCGCGCCGCAACGGGAAGCGCTGATCAAATTGCAGAACGAAGCCATGTTCACCGGTGGCGATGCCTTGCTGCTTCGCGAAGCCGGGGATCGCTTGCAGCGTCTGCTGGAAGATCTGGATGCGGCCCGCGAGCATGCCACCTTGCTGCAGGAAGAGGTTTTCTCCGTGCAGAACGAAGCCATCAACGATCGCATGTATCTGCTGGCGATGATCTCCGCGTTGTTTCTGCCGTTGGGTTTTCTTACTGGCCTGTTCGGCATCAATGTGGGAGGCCTTCCAGGTGTTGAAGACCCTGCGGGTTTCTGGTGGTTTATGGCGGGGATCGGGGTTGTCAGTGTCGGGGTGCTGGTGTGGATGCGAAAACGCCGCTGGCTCTAACAGGCTGCTAAAGCGGTAACGGCGTTTTCATGGTGCCAGAAGCGGTTTGAAATCTAACCGCGTCGATACAGAGGGCGCGGTTCGTTGACATCCCCCTGATAGGTGACGCTGAAATCTTTCAAACCTTGCAGTGCTTCTTCGATGCTGCGGTCTTCGCGCACTTCGAACGCGTTGAAGCCGCAGCGGGTCATGTAGAAGAGCTGGTCGCGGAGTACGTCGCCGGTGGCGCGAACTTCACCCTTGAAGTTGTAACGGGTGCGAAGCTCTCGCGCATAGGAATACCCACGGCCGTCTTTAAACGCCGGAAAATGGATGGCGACCAGGGGCAGGGCGCCCAGGTCGTCTTCCAGGTCTTTCGGTTCTTCGCCCGGCGCCAGCCACACGGCCACATCGCCACGACTGAGCAGCGCATCACGGTTCGCCTGCCAGTAGGCCAGCGGCACAATGATGTTGCCGGTGGGCAGCTCGCCTTCCAGCGTGTCACCTTCAAGGCGTTGCCACTGGTTGTCCACGATGGCGCCATCAATGATTACCTTACCCATAGATGCGCTCCTTGAACGGGTCCATGCCAATACGCTCGTAGGTGTCGATAAACGGCTCGTTTTCGAGACGCTTTTCCACGTAGAGTTTGATGATCTTCTCTACCACGTCGGTGATTTCTTCGGACTCGAAGGAGGGGCCCATTTTCTCACCCACGCGGGACAGTTTGTCGCCGCGACCGCCCAGAGTAACCTGGTAGAATTCCTTGCCTTTCTTGTCCACACCAAGGATGCCGATGTGACCGATGTGGTGGTGGCCACAGGCATTCATGCAACCGGAAATATTCAAATCCAGCGGGCCCAGATCGTGGACATAATCCACATCGTCGAAGCGACGCTGAATGGATTCGGCAATAGGGATAGATTTGGCGTTTGCCAGCGCGCACAGGTCGCCGCCGGGGCAGGCCACGATATCAGTGAGCAGGCCCAGGTTCGGTGTGGCAAAGCCCAGGGCATCCAGTGCTTTCCAGAGGTCATACAGATCGTTGGCGGCCACGTCAGACAGCACCATGTTCTGTTGGTGGCTGTTGCGAAGCTCGCCAAAGCTGTACTGGTCCGCCAGGTCGGCAACGGCTTCCAGTTGCTCGTCACTGATATCCCCCGGTACGCGACCGGTGCGCTTGAGCGTCAGGGTGACGGCCCGGTAGCCAGCCTGTTTGTGCGCACGGGTATTGGTGTGGAACCAGCGGCTAAAGGCCTTGTCTTCGGCCAGCTTGGCATCCAGCGCGGCCGTATCGGCGCTTTGGTAATCCGGGGCGGTGAAGCATCCCTTGATGCGTGCCACTTCTTCGGCGGTCAGGGTCATCTCGCCGCCTTTCAGCTCGGCGAATTCCTGCTCCACCAGTTCGCGGTATTTCTCCGCGCCGAGGGCTTTCACCAGAATCTTGATACGCGCCTTGTACTTGTTGTCGCGGTTACCGTACTTGTTGTAGACGCGGAGAATAGATTCCAGGTAAGCGAGCAGGTCCTGCCACGGCACAAATTCACCGATGACCGCACCGGTCATGGGGGTACGGCCCAGGCCGCCGCCAGCCCATACCTGGAAGCCGGTTTCGCCGTTGGCACCGTGTACCAGCTGCACACCGATATCGTGGACACCGATCAGGGCCGGGTCGGCGTCGGGTACGGCGTTAACGGCAATCTTGAATTTACGCGGCAGGTAGGCGAATTCCGGATTGAAGGTGGACCACTGGCGGATGATTTCGCACCAGGGGCGTGGGTCTTCAATCTCTTTGGGATTAACGCCAGCAAATTCGTCGGTGGTGATATTACGGATGCAGTTACCACTGGTTTGAATGGCATGCATCTGTACGTCGGCCAGTTCCGCCAGGATGTCCGGCACTTCCTCAACGGAAGGCCAGTTCAGCTGAATGTTCTGGCGGGTGCTGACATGACAGAAACCCTTGTCATAGGTCCGCACGATATGCGCCAGACGACGCAGCTGACGACTCGCCAACAGGCCATAAGGAACGGAAATACGCAGCATGGGCGCATAACGCTGAATGTAGAGGCCGTTTTGCAGGCGAAGGGCAAGAAACTCGTCTTCGCTGAGCTCATTGGCGAGAAAACGGCGGGTCTGGTCGCGATACTGCGCCACCCGCTCTTCCAGCAACCGTTGATCGTATTCCTGATAGACGTACATGGGACTGTATCACCGTCCTTAAATGCTTAAAATTCAATAGGTAAGCGTTGCTCCCAGAGGGAGCAGAGCGGCACTCTAGCAAAGCGCCCTTATAGTGAAAAGAAATATCTTGGCATATCTCTATTACGTAGAGCTATTTAGCCGCGGCATCCAGCACCAGATTCACGGTCACCACCATACCGATCACCAGGGCCGCAACAAGCACGACATAAACGCCGATAAAGTTGCCCGCATCGCCTTTGGTAAAGTCCCGTTCTCGGTTCTTGCTGCTTTGAACACCGAGCAAACCGGCCAGAATGCTGTGAATGGTCTGCCAGAGAGTGGGCTTGCCGTTATCCGGTTGCTGAGCCTGATCCTGAGCGGGGTGTTGGTCTGACATGGGTAATCCTGTGTTTTGGCTGAAGGCTAAACGTTGGATGTTCGCGGCGTACGATAAGCACGCGCCGCCGGGGGCATATTGTACTCCTGCCAGCTTCCCGACGACAGCATCCAGCAGGCAGACTTGAATTGTGTGTGCGGTGTCGCCATTGCAACTGCTGAGTACCTGACTAAAATAGTCAGGAAATGAAGCTGGCGCAGGTCGCCGCTTTTACCTCTTACGCCCTTTATTGCGTATGGGTTCATTCATCCCGACCAGGAATCATGATGGCAGAGCAGTTGATCGACATTACCGAAACCGCCCAGGATTACTTGCGTGACTTGCTGAGCAAGCAGGATCAGGCCGAGATTGGTGTGCGTATCTTTGTCGAGCGCCCAGGCACCCCGCACGCGGAATGCTGTATGGCCTATTGCCCGGAGGGCGAACAGGAAGAAAGCGATGTTCGCTATGACTACGAAGGGTTCCACGCCTGGATCGAGGGTAAGAGCGTCCGCTATCTGGAAGACGCGGTTATCGACTACAAGAAAGACAGCATGGGCGGCCAGCTGACTTTCCGTGCACCCAAGTCCCGTGTACCCGATATCAGCGAAGATGCTAGCATCGAAGAAAAGATCAACTACGTACTGTACGCCGAGATCAACCCGAACCTGGCCGCCCACGGCGGCAGTGTGCAGCTACTGGAACTGACCGAGGACAATGTGGCCGTGCTGGAATTCGGCGGCGGCTGCCAGGGCTGTTCCGTGGTGGATGTGACCTTGCGTGACGGGGTAGAGAAAACCCTGCAGGAGCGGATTCCAGAGCTGGCCGGTGTGCGGGACAAGACCGACCACTCGGTGACCGACAACGCTTATTACAGCTAACAGCTATGAGCTTCTAGTATCTAGCTTCTAGAAAAAGCAAAAAACGCAGCCTTGAGCTGCGTTTTTTGCTTTTATGGATCTTGTTTTTTACTCGTTGCTAGCAGCTCGCCGCTATTCTTTACCCACACTGCGGAGTTCGGCCCGCCGCTTTCGCCTGGTTATACAGCGGCATGACTTCCGGGATGCGTGCTTGCAGCCCATTGATGCGGGTGCTGTTGGACGGGTGAGTGGACATGAATTCAGGCGGCTCGTTACCGTTGGCCGCGTTCATGTTCTGCCACAGGGATACACTTTGACGCGGATCAAAGCCGGCCTGTGCCATCAGTTGCAGGCCTATGATATCGGCCTCGGCTTCATGTTTGCGGCTGAAAGGCAGGGCCAGCCCATATTCGGCGCCAACCCCCAGTGCGGCCAATACACCTTGTTTGGTGGCGCTGTCTTCCCCGGCAAGTGCACCAAGTACCTGCATGCCGCTTTGGGTGGCGTATTGAAGTGACATGCGCTCATTGGAGTGTTGTGCCTGCACATGGCCGATTTCATGGCCAATCACTGTGGCGAGCTGACTCTGGTTGTTGGCCACTTTCAGCAAGCCCGTGTTCACTCCGATTTTACCGCCTGGCAGGGCAAACGCATTGGCGCTGTCGTCCTGGAAGAGGTTGACCTCCCATTGCTGGGAGCCATCCAGGGTGGCAGTGATCGCCGTGGTCACACAGCGGACATAAGCCGTCTGCTGCTGGCTGCTGCTCAGCGGTTTTTCATCTTTCATCTGGGAATAGGCGGTGACACCCATTTCATCCATCTGGTCGGCGGGCAGCAACAGAAACTGCTGGCGACCCAGTGGAGAGGTGGCACAGGCGGCGAGGCTGCCAGCAAGCACGCCAAGGGTGAGAAATTTACGCAACGTCATTGTCTATTTTACTCCCATTCCCGCAGGAAACGTCGGGACACGAACATTAGCCAGCCAGCCCAGCCGGCACTGGAAAGAAAGATAATAAAGCCAAACACCGAGATTCCCCAAGGGGCAGGGGGCACCCGGCCGCTCAACATGATGGCGCCGGCCAGTAATCCACCGGTGACCAGCAGGGTTTGGACCTGCCTGTACTGGCCACGTTCAATTCTAGTAATCAGCCGCTCCAGGTGACGGGGATCAATGCCCGCCTCACCGTGAGCGGCCTGGCCCGGTACCGGGGGCGGCGCATAGACCTTGTCGACCACGTCGAGCGCTCGCAGACTCAGGCTTTTTGCTAGGCGAACCGGTGAGTAGCGTGTGCGAATCATGCGTTTGAGTAACGGCTCGGCCTCACTCATCAGGTCAAAGTGGGGGTTCAGCAGTCGGCCAAAGCCTTCCAGGGTGATAATGGCCTTGATAAACAGGGCAATGTCGCTGGGCAAGACCAGATTGTGATTGCGCACCAGGGCGGTGATGTCGTTGAGCAGGGCACTGATATCCAGCTGGGAAATTGATACACCGTGGTACTGGCTGATTACGTCTTCCACGTCGGATACCAGCTGGTCGAACTTGATGGGTTGCCCGTCGGACCAGCCGGACAAGACGCCAGCGCATTGTTCGGCCTCACGCAGCACCACCGCGCGGGTAATCTGCAGAATCTGCTCGCGGCGACTGTGGCTGAGTTTACCGACCATGCCGAAATCAAGCATGGCAATCCGGTTTCCCGGCATGATGATGAAGTTGCCGGGATGCGGGTCGGCATGGAAAAAGCCGTCTTCCAGGGCCATTTTCCAGGCGGCCAGTGCGCCTCGGCGGGCGATTAATTCCCGGTCCAGCCCGGCCTCATTCAGGCGTTCCACGGCTTTTGCCGGAATGCCTTCAACATGTTGCTGTACCTGAACCGTTGGCGATGAGAGGTCCCAATACACCTTGGGAATCTGCAGCCATTTAAACTGCCGGAGGTTTTTACGGATACGGTCCGCGTTACGCCCTTCAATGGTGAAATCGAGTTCTCGTGTCAGCGACCGTTTGAATTCGCGCACCAGTTCTACGGGCCGGTAGCGTCGTAGTTCAACGGAATTGTCGGCGGCCAGCTTGGCCAATTGGTCGAGTAGGCGCAGGTCCGAATCAATCTTGTCACGGATGCCCGGTTTCTGAACTTTCAGCACGACTTTCTGGCCACGGCGAGTCAGTGCGCTATGCACCTGGCCAATGGAAGCGACGCCGATCGGCTCCGGATCTATGCGGGCAAAAAGGCTGTCGACAGGTTTCCCCAGCGATAATTCGATGTCTGCCTTGAGCGTGTCGAACGGCACTGCCTGGGCCTGATCCTGCAATTTTTCGAATTCGGCAATCCAGTCCATGGGGAACATGTCCACGCGGGTTGCCAGCACCTGACCGAGCTTGACGAAGGTCGGGCCCATTTCCTCCATGGCATGGCGAAGGCGTTCTGCGGTGCCCATGCGCAACATGTCTGGTTTCATGCTGCTGCGAACCAGTTTTCCCGCATGCTCGACCGGGGTGGAAAGTCCCAGCCGCCGAATCACGTCGGCAAATCCGTACTTGAGCAGGATCGCCGCCAGTTCATTCATCCGCAGTAGATCTTTGCCTGTGTGCAAAAGGTTCACAACATTGTCCCTGTAGGCTGGGCTGTGATGCCCGTTCGAACGCGTTGTCGCAAGGTTGCAACAAGTGGTCGGTAAAACGTCTGCTTGGTCCGTTAAGGTGCCTTAACAGGCTGTTAACAGCATTATCGGTTTTCTGGCAAGATGCCATGGTAATCACTGCAAGGGAACCTCTGAATAACTCCTTGCATGCTCAGTCTTTCAGGCTGGCTCGCAATCTAGGCGCGATTTTGAAGGTGTATGTCCATCCATCGAAAAAACGCAACGACGAGTGCGGGCCAGCCTGGAAGACCAGGAGGGCGTGGCCTGAAGCGCACATCTGCTGCGCCTTGCCTCTAGGAAAGGGAACCACCCTGTCCGTCAAGACAAGACTCAACAGCTGCACGCTTCAGGCCACGCTGAGTACGCAAGGAGTTATTCAGAGGTTCCCAAGGTAAAGCGCAAACATGTCTGAACACTATTTACGCGATGATCTGGTTGAAGTCCGGGACAGCGAGGTCCACGGGCGAGGTCTGTTTGCCAGCCGGGATATCCCGCGCAATACCGAATTGGGCCAGTGCAAGGTAAAGCGCGCCAAGGGCAGCGGCCCTTATGTGTTGTGGCTGGATGATGAGGGGGAGGAGCGCTATCGGGTGTTGTGTGATTTACGTTTTATCAATCATAACAAGCGCGCCAATGTTGCCTATTACGATGATTTGACGGTGGTGGCGCTGAAGAAAATCAAGGCCGGTGACGAGTTGTTTCACGATTACGGCGAAGAGTGGACCTGAACAGCGTTCCCTAGAATGGGCAGGGGGAAGTGAATTCCTGCCACAGGCCTGTGACGGGGTGGTTGAACGCGAGCCATTCGGCGTGCAGCAGCAGGCGCGGGCTGAGGGCTTCGATTTCGGCGGGGGCATACATGTCGCAGCCGATGATCGGATGGCCAAGCTCGCGACAGTGAATACGTAGCTGGTGGCTGCGACCGGTGACGGGACTGAGCAGCAAGCGGGTCCGGTTGCCGGGAATGTCCCGCTCCAGCACACGGTAGTGAGTTAAGGCATTTTTGCCGGTTTCGTGGCAGACCTTCTGCAAGGGGCGGTTTGGCCAGTCCGCAATCAACGGCAGGTCGATACTGCCGCTGTCGTGTTCCACGAGGCCATGCACAACGGCCTGATAACGTTTTTGCACCGTGCGAAGCTGGAATAGCCGGCTCAATCTGCTTTGTGCCTGGGCAGTGAGAGCAAACACCATGATCCCCGAGGTATCCAGATCCAAACGGTGTACCAGACGAATGTCTGCATACTGCGCTTGCAAGCGGCGGACCGCGCAATCCTTGTTCTCCGGCGCACGACCGGGAACGCTTAACAGGTACGCGGGTTTGTTGATCAGCAGAATGTGGGCATCCCGGTACATCGTCCCCACGCGCTCATGGCACAGGGGGACAATGTAGTAGGGCGCAGGGTCAGCCCCAGAGGGTATGGAAAACATCGCTGTACTGCCCGGCAAAGTGAACGGTGAGGCCCTGTTTCAGATAATCGGGCAGTTCATCAAAATCCCGGCGACAGGCCTCCGGAAGAATTACTTCCTTGATTCCCACGCGGCGGGCCGCGATGACTTTTTCGCGGATGCCGCCAACCGCCAGTACTTGCCCGGTGAGAGTCAGCTCTCCGGTCATGGCAACCTTGCGCGGTACCCGTTTTTTCATCAGCAGGGAAAGCAGGGCAGTGGCCATGGTAACGCCGGCGCTGGGCCCGTCTTTGGGCGTCGCCCCTTCGGGCACATGCAGGTGCAGGAAGGCCTCATCGAGCTGCGCCGGATCCAGGGAAAACTGCGCCAGATTACTCGCCACATAACTGTAGGCGATCTCGGCGGATTCTTTCATCACATCGCCCAGTTGCCCGGTCAGCTTGAATCCCCGCTGCTTGCTGTGTACCTGATTGGCTTCAATGGACAAGGTGGCGCCGCCCATGGATGTCCATGCAAGTCCGGTAACCACGCCCACGCCGCGTTGGGTTTTCTCTGTTTGGAAATACGGTTGGCCGAGGAAATCGGTCAGGTTCTTGCCAGAGATGCTGAGCTTCTTCTCGCCAGCCAACAGTTTCACCGCGGCTTTGCGGATGATCTTGTTGAGCTGTTTTTCCAGGTTCCGTACTCCGGCTTCACGGGCATAGCCTTCCACCACGTGACGCAGGGCGCTGTCGCTGATGCGCAGCTGCCCCGGCTTGACGCCGGCCCGTTCCAGGGAGCGGGGCCATAGGTGTTGCCGGGCGATGGCGACTTTTTCTTCGGTGATATAGCCCGACAGGCGGATCACTTCCATGCGGTCGAGCAGGGGGCCGGGAATGCTGTCCAGGGTGTTGGCCGTGCAGATGAACAGGGCGTGGCTAAGGTCCAGGCGTTCATCCAGATAGTGATCGAGAAAGTCCTGGTTTTGCTCCGGGTCGAGTACTTCCAGAAGCGCGGAAGCCGGGTCGCCCTGAAACGATTGGCCCAGCTTGTCGACTTCATCAAGCATGATCACCGGGTTGCTGGTGCCGGTTTCTTTCAGCGCCTGGACCAGTTTGCCGGGCATGGCGCCGATGTAGGTACGGCGATGCCCCTTGATTTCCGCTTCGTCGCGCATGCCGCCCAGGCTGAAGCGGTAGAACTGGCGATCCAGGGCATCGGCGATGGACTTGCCAATGCTGGTTTTGCCGACCCCTGGCGGACCCACCAGCAGAATGATGGAGCCTTTCACTTCGCCACGCAGGGCGCCCACGGCGAGAAACTCGATGATGCGGTCTTTCACATCATCCAGCCCGCTGTGGTGTTCGCTGAGCACTGTCTGGGCATGGCCTAGGTCCAGATTATCATCGCTGTACTGGCCCCAGGGCACGCTGGTCAGCCAGTCCAGATAATTACGGGTCACGCCATATTCTGGCGAGCCGGTTTCCAGCACGGACAGTTTCTGTAATTCATCGTCGAAGCGCTTTTGTACCGGCTCCGGGGGAGAGAGGGCATCCATGCGTTCACGGAAGGCATCCGCTTCGGCGGTCTTGTCGTCCTTGCTCAGGCCCAGTTCCCGCTGGATGATTTTCAGCTGCTCGCGGAGGAAAAATTCGCGCTGATGCTGGCTGACCTTTTCGTTGACCTCGTCGGAAATTTCGCTTTGCAGCCGGGCAACCTCAAGCTCCTTTTTTACCAGCGTGAGGACTTTCTCCATGCGCGGCTTCAGCGGCACGGTTTCCAGAATGGTTTGCAGCTCTACACCGTTGGCACTGGTGAGCGCAGCAGCAAAGTCGGTAAGCGGCGAGGGCTCACTGGGTGAAAAGTTCTGCAGGTAGTGGCGCAGCCCTTCGTTGTACAACGGATTGAGCGGCAGCAGTTCCTTGATGGTGTTGATGATCGCCATGCCATAGGCGCGGATGGTTTCATCCGCTTCGGCACGGGGCTCCGGGTAACTCACATCAGCCATGAACGGATGTTTGCGGCTCAACCAGCTGTTGATGCGAAAACGCGAGGTGCCTTGGGCAACCAGTTGAAACTGGTCGTTCTCTTCATTGAGGGCATGGACTTTCACCAGGCAGCCGAACTCGGGAAAGTCTTCGGCGGTTACCGAGTCCGGGTTTTTTTCTCCCACATACACAAGCCCCAGGGACTGATGCGGCGTCTGGCTAACTCGCTCAAGGGTTTGTTGCCAGCGGGCTTTGTCCAGCATGACCGGCTGCACCAGCCCCGGCATAAAGGGGCGATGCTTCACCGGAATCAGGTAAATACGCTGTGGTGGCGTATGTTCTGGCACCGTGAGGCCGCCGGACTGCGGCTCAGCACTATCAGAAGGGTGTTTGTCGGTATGGTGATGGGCGCTATCGTTGTCAGTCATAATCCTGTCACTTCCATGGTCCGTGGAAAGAACATGGTGGCGAGGGCGGAAAATTCAATTGTCGATGATTAACAGATCTGCGCGCAAAGCCTTGGGGGTTTGGGTCCGGCGTTCGACCACACGGCTGTTCAATTTGCCGGCTTCGCATTTTTCCGCCAGTGCATAGAAGGGAGAGCGGCCGGGGTCGGCAATGATGATCTGTTTGACACCCGCGCGCAGGCTGCGGCGAATCAGGTTATAGAGCACGGGCGTCAATTCATCCCAGAAGCAGATGTCCGCACCGGCGAGGATATCCACATCCGCCAACCGGGCCTGCGTCAGCTTCTCGAAGCGGGCCTGTAGCGGCGTTACGTCCACCTTGTTGATGCTGGCATGCAAATCCAGATAAGGGTACACGTCCGGGTCCGCATCCACCGCGGTCACCCGGCAGCCAAAGCGTTTTGCCGTGAAAATGGACAGCGGCCCCCAGCCACAGCCGATATCCATCAAATGCTCATCAGCGGACAGCTTCCGTTTGGTCAGGTGATCCATGATCAGGTAACTGGAATTCCACACCTTGTTGCCGTGAATTGATGGCGTGTGGTTGGCCCGTTTCAGCCGGCGGACTTCCTTGTGGCCGGAACGCAGCAGGGTAATGCCGCGAGTGCGAATGGTATGGGGTTCTCCAGCACGTATAACTGTTCCTGACATAATCGCTCACCAGCGGCAAAGTTTGGGAACAGTACGGTCAAGCCCCCTGTGATTCAAGTATGAAATCACAGGCATAATGCAGGAATGGCGATACGAGTGACAAAAACAGAATGATCAGAAAAGGCATCGTGGGCCTGGGCGGCCTGGGCGGTCTGGCTGCCGGGCGTTCGCGGTATATTCGTGCTGTTGCTGCGGTGGCCCGAATCGGTGCGGTGTATGCGTCGGGGCTACGCAGCGGGGACCGGGCCGCCTGCCATCGTCGCGGGGCGGATATTCTGGTCGCGCTGTGTCGTCGCAATGGGGCTTTCTGGGTCAAGGCGGCGCAATTTTTCAGCTGTCGACCTGATGTATTGCCGCTGGAATATATCGAAGCATTCCAGCAGCTGCAGAATGATGCCCAGCCTGTTCCTTTCCCGTTGATCGAGAAAACCTTGCGGCGTTCCTGGGGCAGTGACTGGCGCCAGCAGTTTGCCTGGCTGGAGGAAACGCCGGTGGCAGTGGCATCCATCGCTCAGGTACACCGGGCACAGCTCAAGGATGGCCGTGACGTTGCCATCAAGGTGCGCTTGCCGGGTGTGAAGAAAGTCTTTGAGCAGGATGCCAAAGTCTTTCAGGCTGTGGCGGCGCTGGTGGCGCCCACCTTTCGTGAATTCGACCTGCAGCAGGCCATTGAACAGCTGCTGATCATGACGGCCATGGAACTGGATTTCCGCAACGAAGCCGCGAACACGTTGCGTTTTTCCCGCCAGCCCCATCACGAACGCATTCGCATCCCGGATATCATCGAGGGTTTATGCGGTGAGTCGGTGTTGGTGACCAGCTGGGAAGGCGGGCAGCGACTGCGCAATTACCTGGATACCCACCCGGAAAAAGCCCAGGACCTGCTGGGCGTGTTGCTGACCAGCTATCTTCAGCAGGTCACTCGCTTTGGCGTTTACCAGGCAGACCCGCACCCAGGTAACTTTCTGGTGAATGATGACGAACAGGTGGTGATTCTGGATTATGGCGCCATTGGTGTGCTCACGGCGGATGAGGTGCGCCGTTACTCTCGCCTGCTCTATGGATTGATGGGGTTTGAGGGGCCAGTGGATATCGGTGAGCTTTTCGTGCAGGCCGGGTTCAAGGGCGGCAGCCCGGAAACCCTGAAAGAGCTGGCGCTCTATGTTCTGACCGATCGTCTCAATGAGCAGGGGCCGGTAGGCGCCATGGGCGAATTGATGAGCCGCTTTCGGGAAGAGCGCATCAGCATCCCCGATTCCTATATCGGCATTTCCCGGGTGCTGATTACGCTGGGTGGCTTTCTGATGAGTTATCAGGTGCCGTTTGACTGGACTCCGCCGGAGCAGCGCGCCGGCGGAGGTTGATCAGATTTGGGGGGCAGCAGTGTTTCAGGGCCGCGCTTCGCTCCAGAAGGCACGGAAGGCATCGGCGCTTTTGCCGGGCGCTTCAGCCATGGGGACATGGCCAATGCCGTCAAGAATCACCGCGCGGGATTGCGGTAACTCCTCCAGAAAAGCAGCCACATTATCCACGCCAAGCAAGCGATCTTCGCGCCCCCAGAGTACCAGGGTCGGTGTTTGAATAGTGGGCAGCACATTCTTGTCTTCGAGCTCCATACCCGGATCGTCCATCAGATCCCCCCATACTTTTTCAGCCACATCCGCGTTTTCCGCTTTCTTTTGCCCCATGATGTCGATAAAAAATCCGGGCATGTAAGGCGGTTCTTCCATGGCCCACTTCAATGTGGTCTGGAATTGTTCAGCCTTGTGCGGAATCAGCGGGTTGCTCTCACTCTTGGCGAGAACATTTTTGAATTCCTTGGTCTGGCGAGTCAGCCCGGCAGAGTCCACCAGGCCCATGGAAATCACTCGCTCTGGCGCCTGTTGCGCGATAGCCAGGGAAATGGCGCCGCCCATGGAGTTGCCCGCCACATGGAATTGCTGAATGTCGAGCGCGTCCATCAGTATTAGCAGGCGGGAAGCCTGGGCTGCCATGGTGTAATCCAGATTCAGTGTGCGGGTGGTTTGTCCGTGGCCGGGCAGGTCTGGCACCACAAAAACGAAATCGCCCTCGAGCTCATTGGCGAAACGAATCCAGTTGCTGGAGTCGGCGCTGAACCCATGAATTAGTAACACGGTTTCTTTTTTGTCGGTGGACTCTTCATTTTGGGGTTCACTGACAAGCAGGTGCCACTCTATGCCGTCGGCCGTGGTCAGGGTCTGGTCTTCCAGTCCGGCCCGGCTTTTTTCCATGCTTAGGCCATTGTCATAGGCCCAGCGTGCTGCGTCTTCGCAGCCATTCAAAAAGACAGTACACAAAATAAAAAGAAACAGGTGTTTCGGTTGCATGCCGAACTCTCCGTTGTATGGCGTCACCTTCAAGGCACTTCTCGTTTCCCCATGGGGGGAGCGAAAACGAGATTGCCTTGCCCAAGCTGGGCCAAGCATAGGGGATATACAGCGAAAATAGCCTTCTGAACGGGCCATTTTTCTAATCTGAACGGGTTTCCTAACGGGACTTGAGATTCCAGATGCCGGCGGCCACGATCAACAGGGTGCCGAGAACGGTGGTTAGCACCAGGGTTTCTCCCCAGAACATCCAGCCAAGCAGTGCCGCCCAGATCACGGAGGAGTAATTATAGACACCGACCTGGCCGGGCCGGGCAATCTGGTAGGCGGTGGTCATGGCGTATTGTCCGCCTGTGGCCACCAGGCCGATGGCGATAAGCCAGAGGTAATCGGTACCCGCAGGCAGGGTGGTGGCCCACAGCAAAGGGAGAGACGAAAACAGCGTGGCAAAGAGTGCAAAGTAGAACACCACACGCTGGGCAGGCTCGGAAACCGCCATGCGCCGGATGCTGACTTTGGCAATGCTCATGATGGCCGCGCCGGCCAGGGCTACCCACATGACCGGGTCAATGTGACCCTGCCCGGCGCGCATAATGATGGCAACGCCAATAAAGCCGGCAATGATGGCCAGCCAGGTGTGCAGCCCGATCCGTTCACTGAGCCATAACCAGGCGATGACCGGCAGGAAAAACGGCACCGTCATTTTGACCAGTACCGCCTCTGCCAGGGCAATATGCCCAATGGCGTAAAAGAAACAAAACATGGCACTGACGCCGGTGAAAGCACGGATCAGGTGCAGATGCACAAAGCGGGTTCGCAGCTGCCCAAAGCCGCCGCGAGTGGCGATAATGGGCAGCAGGAACATTAGTCCGAAAAGGTTACGGGCAAACACGATGACCTCGGTGTCGAGGTGATCAGACAGGTGCTTGATCATGGCAGCCATCACCGCCAGCAGGCCTTCCCCGAGTATCAGCAGCAAGGCACCCTTTAGTGGTTGATCTTTCATTGGGCGGTGTCCGCGGGTGAAGGTGTGAAGGGGCTGCAGGGAAAACGGCCAGACTGCTCGGCACGCAGAGCGTGTCTGTTGTCATGTTCGCATCGTAACCGAGCTGATAGCCTAGGATGTCAGGCTCTAATCAGAATACATTCAGGGTTCCGGTCAGCCGGGGCGGCATTCTACCGCTGTCCCTGTCGGGACGCCATGCCATCAGGTGGGAGGTCGAAGAGGACACATGCGCTGTTTTATCGGGATTCCGGTCACTGACGCACTGGCAGACCAGTGTGTGACATTGTCCCACAGCATGGGTCGGGCGACCCCCATGGCCAACCTTCACCTGACGCTGGCGTTCCTGGGTGAACAGTCTGAAGCGTCCTTGAGCCAGCTACATGGTCCGCTGACAGAGCTTGCTGGCGAGAGCCCACCGTTTCAGCAGTTACTCAACCGTTGTGAGCCGTTTCCCCGGGAACAGGGCCCTTTTATGGCGCTGACCGGTGCCGCGTGCCCGGCGCTCAAGCAGCTACACCATGATCTTTGGTTGTGTCTTCAGGGGTACGGTTTCTCGCCGGAGGAGCGGCCGTTTCGCCCCCATATTACATTGGCCAAACCGGGACCGACGCAAACGCCTTTCAAGGCCATTGGCGACTGGGTGCTACCCGTGAATACGTTGGTGCTGTACCGCAGTGAGCTGGGCGAGCCGTTTCCGAGCTATGAGCCGCTGGCGCAGTTTCCCCTGATGGCGGGTGATTAGCCGGTTAATGGCCTGGGGTGCTATGCGTTCGGCATCCAGTAACTTGAATTCCCCGTTATTACCCGCATGCCTGATAGAGTATGCATGCAGTGCAACAAGGAGAGCTTACCGATGCAGTTACTTAGCAACAGCCTCACCGACCAGGCACCGATTCCGGAAAAATTTGCTTTTGCGGTGATCGACCCGGACACCCACGTATCCCTGTCGAGCAACATCAACCCGCATCTGGCCTGGAAGGGCGCCCCGGAAGGAACCCGCTCCTTTGCGGTGGTGTGTCTGGATCCGGATGCCCCCAGTGCGGCCGATGATGTGAATCAGGAAGACCGGGAAGTGCCGGCCAGCCTGCCGCGGGTCGATTTTTATCACTGGGCCTTGTTCAACATTCCTGCGGACCAGAGTGAAATTCGCGAAGGCAGCCATTGCGACAGCGTCACCCCGAAAGGCAAACGCGGCCCGGCGGCGCCGGACGGGCAGCGCCATGGGCTTAATGACTACACCGGCTGGTTTGCGGGCGACGCAGACATGGAAGGCCAGTACTTCGGTTACGACGGCCCTTGTCCACCGTGGAATGACAGCACCGTGCACCGCTATGTCTTTACGGTCTATGCACTGGATGTGGAAACCCTGCCAGAAGGGAAGGATCTAAGCGGCGCGGCACTGGCTGAACAGATCAAGTCACATTCATTGGCTCAAGCCAGCCTGACGGTTAGCTATACGCTGAATCCGCGTTTAGCTGAAGGATGACATGCAGGATTAATGAGCGGGGCGGGTGAGGTTTTACCGGTTTCGCCTTGCATGGTTCAGAAACGAAAAAGGCCGCTTTCGCGGCCTTTTTGCTGCCCCCTTATTCCTGGGGCTTATCTGGTCGGAGTAGCAGGATTCGAACCTGCGACCCCTACGTCCCGAACGTAGTACTCTACCAAGCTGAGCTATACTCCGATGGCTGCGCATTCTAGCAGCCAATTCAGAAAATGCCATACCTAAATGCGGCGGGCACGCGTGGTTGCGCAGTTTCTGGCCAATCCGGCAATCAGCGGGCAAAATGCGCGCCCGCAGGTATTTCACCCATGTATTTCTCGATGACAGGACCCGAATGACACCTTTCCTTCACCCCTGGGGCCAGCTTGCATTGCAGCGCTGGCCACGCCGGCGCAATGAGATCTTACAAGCCTGGGACAATGCGGACCTGTACCTGCTCAACACCTTGGCAGAACGCGGCCTGCCTGTATCGGAAGCAGATGAAACCGCAAAGGCCGGCGCAAGGACCCTGGTGCTGAATGATCAGCAGGGCGCACTGGCACTGGCGTTACAGCAAGCAGCCCCGGCGGGGTGTGCAGCGGTGCAAAGCAGCGGCGATTCCTTTATGGCCCAGGCCGCCACTGTAGCCAATGGCGAGGATAACGGCCTGACACTGGCAATGCCGTTTCTGTGGCCCTTCGATCCGCCGGGGCAGGCCCCGGATCAGGTGATTATGCGTGTCCCAAAGTCTGTTGCGCTGCTGGAGTGGCAGCTGCACTGGCTGAGCCAGCATCTTCCACAGGGTGTGCCCGTGTGGTTGACAGGCATGGACAAACACTTGCCCCGGCAGCTGGTGTCATTGCTGCAACGTTATCTGGGTAACGGTCGTGCCGAGTACGGGTGGAAGAAAGCCCGTTTGTTCAGTGCACAAACCCCGGGGAAGGTTCTGGCTGACACCGATTTCCCCAGCAAGGTGAAAGCAGGGGACTGGCAATTAACCGTGAATGCAGGCGTGTTCGCCCAGCAGCAGCTGGATATTGGTGCGCGGTTCTTTCTGGATCACCTGCCGCAGTCGTTGCCGGCCGGTTCCCGTGTGGTGGATCTGGGCTGCGGCAACGGGGTGATCGGCCTGGCTGCATTGCAGGCCAGCCCTGGCGTTGAGATGACGTTTTGTGATGAATCCTGGCTGGCACTGGAAAGCGCCCGTGACAATGTGTCGCGCTACTTTCCCAATCGCCAGTGCCACTTTCACCATAGTGATGGTTTGGTGGGGCTGGAGAGTGAGTTCGACTGCATTCTGTTGAATCCGCCTTTTCATGACGGGCACGTGGTCGGTGATCATGTGGCCCGGCGATTGTTTAATCAGGCGGCACGGGCCTTGGCTCCAGGCGGCGAATTACGGGTTATCGGTAATCGGCATCTGGGCTACCACAAGGTGTTGTCGCGCCGGTTCGGGTCGGTGACGGTGTTGGGCAGCAACGCCAAGTTTGTGGTGTGGCGTTGCCAGCAACCGTCATCTCGGTAGTGTTAACAGGCCTTTAGTCCGGGAAGTTGATGTGGTTGAAATCACTGACCACAGGGTGGCGACTCTCCAGCCCGGCTTGTTCACGGTCCAGCAGGCAGGTGTGTAAGCCTGCTTCTGCAGCGGCATCCAGCTCTGCTTCAATATCAGACAAAAACAGCAGGGTGTTGGCAGGATGGCCAATGGCCTGCTGGATCTTCCGATAACTGTCTGCGGACTGTTTGGGCCCGGTGGTGGTATCGAAATAGCCGGATAACAGGCCGGTGAGATCCCCGGCATCGCTGTATCCGAAGAACAGTTTCTGGGCGGCGACAGATCCGGAGGAATACACGTACAAGGCCAGCCCGCTGTCGTACCACTGCCGAAGGGCAGGGGCGGTGTCGGGATACATGTGGGCGGTGTAATCGCCGTTTTCGTAACCTGCTTTCCAGATCATGCCCTGCAGGGCTTTTAAGGGTGTGGCTTTGCGGTCTTCTTCTATCCAGCGGCGGAACAAGTCGCTGGCTTGCGCCGGGGTGTCCAGGGGTTCGCCGGCCTCGGCTGCGGCGGCCTGAAGCTGTTCCTGTACCGATGGATCGTCCCAGTGGGCATGGAGAAAGGCGGGGAACTGTTGGGCGGCATAGGGGAACAGCACCTCTTTCACAAACGCAATGCTGCTGGTGGTGCCTTCGATATCAGTGATGATGGCGTTGATCATGGATGTCGAGCCTGCTGTGGGAGCGTGCCTGCACGCGAAGGGTTCGGCTATATAGCGGTTGTTGCGTCAGCCCAGCCGGTTGAAGCGCTGTGCAATATCGCTGCCGGTAAAGTTGGCCACCCAGCCGTCCGGGTTATTGAACAGGCGAATGGCTACAAAACGGGGGGCCGGGCCCATATCGAACCAGTGCGGAGTGTTGGCGGGGACGCTGATCAGGTCACCTTTGGTGCACAGCACTTCGTAGACCTTGCCATTGATATGCAGGGTGAACAGCCCTTGGCCTTCCACGAAAAAGCGTACTTCGTCTTCGCTGTGCTGGTGTTCTTCCAGAAACTTTTGCCGGAAGGCGGCTTTGTCCGGGTGGTCCGGAACCATGCTGACCACATCCACGGTCTGGTAGCCTTCATCGGCGATCAGTCGGTCAATGTCTGCCTGATACGCTTGAATCACTTCATCCTGCTGGGGGCTTTCGGATAACGGCTGGTTGGCTTGCCATTGTTCGTAGCGGACCCCGGCGCTGGCCAGCACCCGGGCCATGGCCGCCTTGTCAGTGTGGTGTTGTTCCAGCACCTCAGGTGCCTGGTCGGAAAAGACTTTCAGTTCGCTGTGCATGGCGACACCTCTTTATCAGTTCTCTTTTTGCGCGCTCTGTCTGGTCGTCTTGCCGGGTGCGTCAGCATCCTCGCAGGCGACGGCACTCCAGCTCAATGGCCAGCAGGGTTTCCAGTGCTTCCAGTTGACGGTAGCAGGCCGGCAAGCCCTGCGCCCAGGTGTACAGGCCATGACCACGAATTAGATAGGCATGGCTGATATGACCGGCGCGCATTTCCTTGTCCACCTGGGCGGCAAGGGCGGCGATATCCTGGGTGTTCTCAAAGACGGGAATGGTCAGCCGGCTGTCATGGGTCGTAATGCCTTCCAGGGCCTTGAGCAGCTCATAGCCTTCCAGCGTAATGCTGTTGGCGGGCCAGTGCATGGTCAGCACCGTGGTGGCGTGGCTGTGCGTATGCAGCACCGCCTGAATGTCGGCATCAAAGCGGTAAAGCTGGGTATGCAACAGGGTTTCGGCCGAGGGTTTGCCCGCGGAAGCCGGTTGGCCATCCATGTCTACGGCCATGATGTCGGTTTCACGGAGCAGGCCCTTGTCCTTGCCGGATTGAGTCACGGCGGCAAAGTCCGCATTCAGGCGCTGGGAGTAATTACTGCTGGTGGCCGGGGACCAGCCATTGGCATAAATGCGTTGCCCGGTGGCGGCCAAGGCGCGGGCGGCGTCACGGAATGCGCTGGTGGAGTAGGGGCGATCAGTCATGGCGGCGATCCTTGGCCTGGCTCAGGCGGGCCTTGAGCTTTTCCGTATTCGGGTGGTGGATAACGCCCTGTTCGGTGACGATGGCGGTGATCAGCGCCGCCGGGGTGACATCGAAAGCGGGGTTGTACACCGGGCAGTTATCCGGGGCCACTGGCTTGCCTTGAATGGCACGCACTTCGCTGCCATCACGCTGTTCAATCACGATGTGACTGCCATCGGGCAGGGCAGAGTCCAGTGTGGAAACGGGGGCAGCAACAATGAAGGGAATCTGATGGTGCTGCGCCAGTACGGCCAGGTTATAGGTGCCGATCTTGTTGGCGGTATCACCGTTGGCGGTGATCCGGTCGGCACCGACGATAACCGCCTGTACTTTTCCTTGCTGCATAAGCTGGCCTGCGCAGCTGTCGGCGACCAGTGTTACCGGAATGCCGTCATTGAGCAGCTCCCAGCTGGTCAGGCGGCTGCCTTGCAACCAGGGACGGGTTTCACCGGCATAGACACCAGAGAGTTGCTTACGGGCCCAGGCGCTGCGAATGATGCCCAGGGCGGTGCCATGCCCGCCGGTGGCCAGGGCGCCGGTATTGCAGTGGGTGTAAACCGTGGCGCCATCAGGGAGCAGGTCGGCTCCAAAATCGCCCATGGCCTGATTGGCGGCCAGGTCTTCGCGGTGAATGCTCTCTGCGTCATCCGTTAACGCCTGGCACAAGGCGTTGCCCTGGAGGTCGCCGGCCACACGTTGCAATCGTTCCAGTGCCCAGAACAGGTTTACCGCTGTCGGGCGGCTGGCTGCCAGGCAGGCAATGGCACTCTGTAGCGAGGCGAGGGTAGCGCTCTCGCCGAGCCGCTGGGCTTCCAGCGCCAGCCCGTAGGCGGCGGTGATGCCGATGGCCGGAGCGCCTCGCACGACCATATCGCGAATGGCGTCCGCCGCTTGCTGGCTGTCGAGAATATCCAGCCACAGGGTCTCCGCAGGCAGGTGGCGTTGATCCAGTAACTGCAGGCGATCGCCGTGCCAGCGAATGGCGGCGCTATTAATGGCCATGGGAGGGCTCCTTGAAGGCGTCCGGGTGTTCCAGCGGGCGGCGATGGTACCTGGCCCTGATCCAGTTTGCGGCCCGGAAGACCCCGGGGCGGCGCATAATAGCGCGTTCCAAACGGTATTTCCCCGGAAAAGTGCTGGTCATGATGGCGATCAAAATGGTTAGCAGGCCCTGCCCGGGAAGGATCAGCATGAGGATGCCGGCGACCAGTAATAAAATCGCCAACAGGTTGCGCAACAGCCACACCAGCCAGGCAACCATTCCCCGGTTTTGGTGCGGCGAATAGGCCTGGGTAAAATAGTTTTCCGGTATTCGCACGAGGAACCAGGGCAAGGCCACCAGTGAGGCCAGGGCCATGATCACCCCGGTGATGGTCAGGGCTGGCAGCCAGGGTTCCAGTTGTTGGGCCAGTGGCGCGAGCCACCCGGGCAGGTCAGCGTTCAATCGGCCTCCGGAGAATAGTGTGAACGTACGCTTAGTGGAACGTACAATGGCGTGATGACCGGCAATTTTCAATCATGATGACGCTGCGCAGATGCGTTGTTCATGAAGTATATTTTGTCATTTCCATACTGTGCATCAGAAAGGCGACCGCCGGCCTGATGGCAACGTAAATTATTGATGGAGGCGCGCGGTCCCGAGCGGCCCGATAGTGTCTTCCAGGAGAACCCGATATGGCCATGGCCGGGCAGGTAGTACTGGCAATCGTGATCGGACTGTTGATTGGCTCCGTGCTTGGTTTGCTGATCTGGAAAGGCTGGATGGTTCGTCATCGCAAAGCCCTCATGCTGGCGGAACAGGATCGCAATGCAGCGCAATATACGCAGATACTCGATAGCCTTGAGGTGCTCTGTCGCGCGATTGATCAGAAGCAGGTCGAGCTGAGTGAGGCGGCAATTCGCATCAGTGCCTTGCTGGACAGCCTGCCGGCGGATATTTCCCCGAAAGTGGATGTGGCGGCAGTCCATCAATTTGCAGAGACCTGCCAGCAGTTTGACCGGGGAGAGGTCCGCCAGGGGCTGACCGCCCGCGCCCGTTATAATCAGGATAATTACCGTTGGCAGCTGGAGGAGGAGCAGGCTGCGGTTGTTGGCGAGGCCGTTCAGCGGCTGGTAACGGTGTTGCCGTCCTGGCGTTCGGTGTTGTTGTCAGGCTCATCCAGGTAGCGGAAATCGGTCAGTTCGATGCGGCCGCGGATGAACGGGTTCTCCCGGTGGTCCATCCGTACCATGAAATAATCCAGTTCCCGGGCGGCCCAGAATTCGGAATGGCGGCCCCGTTCTGCGTAATCTCGCTCCAGACCTGCTGCCTGCCAGGTGCCCGCCGGCGTTTCCAGTGAATCCGTACCCAGTGATGCGTAGTGGTAGTCGGTCATCCCATCAGGCTCGGCGACGGCGTAACTGAAGGCGGCATCACCGTTGGCCATGTGGCAGCGTGCCACCATGGCGACGCTGAGCGCATCCAGGGTGTCCGTTGCCAGTGCGTAGGTGGCTTTACTGCCCTGGGCTTGGCCTGTTTCCCAGTCGAAACGGATTTCACCGCCTCGCTGCATACCGAAGCCGGCACTGGCATGTTCATAGTGGTAGGGGGTGGCTTCGCAGTTATGCCAGTCGAAATGGGCGCTTTCTTCGTGACTGAACAGCCGATTGCGGGCGGTAAATTGCAGCCGGTAACCGGGCTCGGCTTTTTCCAGACGAATAGTGGCGCTGAGGCCGACAGGAATGCCATTCACGACGACCCGGTAAGTGCCTTCAGCGGGCCGGAGTTCGGCGGGGAAGGGCTGCTGCGCTGCCACTGGCTGGCACGCCATAAAAGCCAGGCCGTACAGCAGCCGTGCCGGCATGAATATTCCAGTATGATTCGCCACTTTCCCTGTGTTCCTGCTCTGTTGGGGGCGGTGAAACTGCCATGTGCTTTCCGGTGTCTTCCCGGCAAGCCTAGGTGGCCCAGAAGACATAACTGTGCCCGTCATTGCTGACAGTTGTGTTTCAGGATGGCCAGGTACAAGGCCTGTTCAGCTGCCCCGATGTTTTTGTTAATACGGTCTCTCAAGTATGGATGAAAATACCCTGCACGTCGCCTTTCCCGCCCCGGCTCCTCTGCGCGATGCCATTGATGCATATCTGCTAGAATGTGAGAGGGAGCCGGAAGCCTCCCATGTGGTGGAGCTGGAGGTGTTGGTCACTGCGTTTGTTGATGTTGTGTTAACCGTTTACTTCAAGGGACCCATCGAAGCTGCGAATACTCAGGGAGCGGCTGCGCGTCTGATTCTGGGGGCAATGAGGGTCATTAACCGGGCTGCTGACAGCCTGGTCGGGCGCCTGATTCGCAATACCACGGTGGCGGAGCAGCAAGCGCTGGCCGGTTATTTCCAGAGGCTGAGAAAACCCCTCAACGGCAGGGTTTACGCGGCATATCCACTGGAACCGGCGGTGGCGGAAAAGGCGTCTATGGTGTTTCTTGAGTATCAGCATGGTGAGGGGCAGATAGAGGCGCTCTTGAGTGTGATGCAAAGCATTAATGACGGTGCCGTGGTGCATTTTATGGATAACTCTGTTTCCTGTTTACGGCTGGGTCGGGTAAATCGTGCCCTTGTGTCTGCCGCTCGTGTTACAATATGTAAAGCTGCGGCCTCGGCGACACACAACGGGCTGACCGCTATGGATACCAACGCCAGGAAGGCGGTGGTCAATTACTTCGACAACATGCTTATACGGTTCGATGATGGATAGCAGGGAAACGCGCGGCGCAAACCGCCGCAAGCTGGCACGAATCAACACGCAAATGCGTATCGACATTTATCGCCATCGGCTGTTCGGAGGGTGGCGTTTCATGACCCGGGCCAAGGCGTTGGACTATAACCGCTACGGTATCGGCCTCACTTCCCCAATCAAGTTCAGCAATGGCACGATTTTGCAGCTTGATCTTTATTCTCCAGGCATGATCCTGCGGCGTGTTTCCGCTGAAGTGGTGAGTTGCCAGCGAGCGGGGCAGGCCTACCGTATCGGGTTGCGCACCTATTCGAACCTGCGTGAACTGGTCGGTGATACGGATCAGCACCAAATCCGCTATCTGGCGGGTATGGAGCCATTGCTCGGAACGGCTGGCTCCCGGTAGCAATGGAGTAGATGCTCTTTTTCCAGCGATTAGCCATAAAAAAACCGCCATGTAGGCGGTTTTTTTATGCTGCCAGAATCAAGACGCTCCAGGCGCCTTTTTGGCAGGTGCCTTCCTGGCTGCTGCCTTTTTAGCGGGTGCCTTCTTTACCGCTGCTTTTTTTGCGGTGGCTTTCTTTTTGGCCGGGGCTTTCTTGGCAGCCGCCTTTTTAGCGGGCGCTTTCTTGGCTGCGGCCTTTTTCTTGGCGGGCGCTTTTTTGCTCGCTGCTTTCTTGGGCGCTACCTTACGCTCGATTTCCTTGGCGCGCTTTTCCAGGTCTTTTTCGTATTGGCCAATGACGCGGGCCAAGCTGTGGGCCTGTTTGGCGGTGGCTTTGAGAACCTTGACCTCGGTTTCCAGAATACGCTTGCGAGCTTCTGAATCATCCACTTGCTTGCGGGTGTCGTCTGCCGTTTTGCGGGCGCGGTCGAGCTGACGCTTGACGGTGGTAGTGGCCTTTTCACGGTATTCGGCCTGGAGCTTTTCCAGCTTGGCGAAATATTCGCGCTGGCGCTTCAGTTGCTGATTGAGGCTGTCACGCACCTTATCCAGTTGCTTTTCCAACTGTGCGATCTGCTTCTCGCGTTCCTTGTCGAAGCGCTCAGCCAGCTTGCGAATCTGAGCCTGAAGTTCCTCGACAGTATCTTTCACCTTGCTAGCAGCCATGGATGACTCCCTTTCCCCTACGGATTATTTCGTTAATGGCCAACGGGCTCGGGATGAGCGCTGGCCCAGATCAACGCACTTGCCGTTGCAACTTTATGCCACATATGAACGTTGAACAACCATTGATCAATTATGGGGTAGCGGCAGGTTGCACGCGGCATGCCTGAAGCAAACCTGTATGGGGAAATATTGCTGAGCGAAAGAGGAGAGGGGGAGCCGGTTTTACCATGCGTTCCTGATCCCGCAATGTTCTATCAGGCCCGGGGACGCATCCGGTATATCTCCATGTCGTTGCGGTTTCAACGGCGGGGCAGGATACTGAGCATCATCAACCATGATCGAGGCGGGAATTATGCCGGTAACGTTCGATGGCAAGTTAGTCATCGCGATCAGCTCACGGGCCTTGTTCAATCTTTCTGACAGCCACCGGGTTTATCTGGAGGAGGGCCTGGAAGCCTTTCAGGATTATCAGGTGCAGCACGAAGATGATTTGCTGGAACCGGGTGATGCCTTTCCCTTGGTGCAAAAGCTTCTGGCCATTAATGATCTGGAAAAGGGCAAGGGGCGGGTCGAAGTCATACTTTTGTCGCGCAACAGCTCCGATACTGGGCTGCGGGTGTTCAATTCCATTGCCCACTATGGACTACCCATTACCCGTGCGGCGTTTGCCAGTGGCGAGAGCCCGCACCGCTATGTCTCGGCCTTCGGAGCCCATCTGTTTTTGTCCACGGACCCTGGTGATGTGCAGCAGGTGCTGGAAGCAGGCTATGCGGCGGCGACGATCCTGTCCGGCGGCCAATGCCAACGCCCGGATGGCATTTTGCGCATCGCTTTCGATGGTGATGCGGTGCTGTTTTCCGATGAGTCGGAACAGATTTTTCAGAACGCTGGCCTTGAAGCCTTCACAGAGAATGAGCGCCAATCCGCCAGAAAACCAATGGATGGCGGACCCTTCAAGCCGTTTCTGGCAGCGCTGCATCAGTTACAGAACAGCTTCCCCGTGGAAGAGTGCCCAATCCGTACCGCCCTGGTGACGGCCCGGGGTGCCCCTGCCCATGAGCGAGTGGTTCGCACCTTGCGGGACTGGGATATTCGCCTGGATGAAAGCCTGTTCCTGGGCGGGCTATCCAAAGGAGAGTTCTTGCGTGCCTTTGGGGCGGATGTGTTTTTTGATGACCAACAAGGCCACTGTGAGTCTGCGGCCGAGCATGTGGCAGCGGGCCATGTTCCTCACGGCATTTCCAATAGGAAGAAAGGCGCACCGCCGGTTTGAGCAAAGTTGCAGCCTCGGCACCTGAAGGCTAACAATGGCTTGTGGTCGAAAAGGTCCGTTCAATGTGTGGCGCCTGGTTTCAGCCATTGGCGTCATCCTTTCATCGACTTGACGGCACAGCAGCAAACGCGGTTATCTATGCGCTGAATGAATAATCGATTATATTCTTATAACCGATTACGGCTTCAATGCGGAGGCAGGGATGAAACTGCAGCAACTACGCTACATCTGGGAAGTGGCGCGCCACGACCTGAATGTGTCAGCCACCGCAGCGGCGCTTTACACCTCGCAGCCCGGTATCAGCAAACAAATTCGCATGCTCGAAGACGAGCTTGGCGTGGAGGTCTTTGCCCGTAGCGGCAAGCACCTTACCCATATTACCCCTGCCGGGCAGGCGATCCTGCAGATCGCCGGTGAAATCCTGCAGCAAACAGAATCCATTCGTCGGGTCTCCCAGGAGTTTCGTGACGAATCCCGTGGTGAACTCAGCATTGCCACTACCCACACCCAGGCGCGTTATGCCTTGCCGCCGGTTATCCACCAGTTCACCGGGCTTTTTCCGGATGTGTCGCTACATATGCATCAGGGCACACCCATGCAGATTTCTGAAATGGCGGCCAACGGCAGCGTGGATTTTGCCATCGCCACGGAAGCTCTGGATCTGTTTTCTGATCTGATCATGATGCCTTGTTACCGCTGGAACCGGACTGTGGTGGTACCGGAAGGGCATCCGCTCGCCGACGTGCACCCGCTGACACTGGAAGCACTGGCTGAATACCCGCTTGTGACCTACGTATTCGGCTTCACCGGGCGCAGTAAACTGGATGATGCCTTTGTGGACAAAGGTCTGGACCCGAAGGTGGTGTTTACTGCGGCAGATGCAGACGTGATCAAAACCTATGTCCGCCTGGGGATGGGCGTGGGAATCATCGCCCACATGGCGGTGGATGCAGTGGAAGACAAAGGCCTGGTGGCACTGGATGCCAGCCACCTGTTCGAATCCAGCACCACACGCATCGGTTTCCGCAAGGGCACCTTCCTGCGGGGCTTCATGTACGATTTTCTTGAGGCATTCGCCCCTCATCTGAGCCGAGAGTTGGTAGAAGCGGCCATCAAGGCCCCCAACCGGGAGGAAAGAGAGGCCTTGTTCGAGGGCATAGAGCTACCTATCCGCTAGACGCTCTAACTCCCCTGTGGGAAGCGATGCTTGCATCGCGAAGGGGCCTCTCACCCCCTCTTTATTCGTGTGCAAGCCTCTCTCCCCACTGAAAATCAGGGGTGTGGGGCGTTTTAGACGCTCCCTAATAGGCATCGCCCCCCATAAAACCCTCCCGCTTACAATGCGTATGCCCCCAGCTCCCCCGTTGCAAAGCCTCCGGAGCGCCGCTACATTGTGCGCGCCTTATCAACCCAAAGGGGAAACACCGTGGAATTGTTGTGCCTGGACCTGGAAGGGGTGCTGATCCCTGAAATCTGGATCAACTTCGCTGAAAAAACCGGCATCGATGAACTGCGTGCCACCACCCGGGATATTCCGGACTACGACGAACTCATGCGTATGCGCCTGAAGATTCTGGATGAGCATGGCTACGGCCTGTCCGACATCCAGGCAGTGATCGATACCCTGGACCCGATGGAGGGCGCCAGGGAGTTCGTCGAATGGGCCCGCGAAAACTTCCAGCTGATCATCCTTTCGGACACTTTCTATGAGTTCGCCAAGCCGTTGATGAAGAAGCTGGGCTGGCCGACCCTGTTTTGCCACCGTCTGGAGGTGGACGAGAAAGGGCGGATTACTGACTACAAGCTGCGCCAGAAAGACCCGAAGCGGGCGTCGGTCATTGCGTTCCACAGCCTGAACTACCGGGTGATTTCCGCCGGTGATTCCTATAACGATACCACCATGCTGGGTGAAGCCGAGCAGGGCATCCTGTTCCACGCCCCGGATAATGTGATCGCCGAATTTCCGCAGTTCCCTGCGGTACACAGCTACGATGACCTCAAGAAAGAGATCATCAAAGCCAGCGAGCGCGATATTCCGCTGTAGGGCGCGCTGCACGCCACACGCTTCATGCAACAACGCGAAGCGAGTGTGTTAGGCCTGAAAATGAAAAGCCGCGCCCAGACTTGGGCGCGGCTTTTCCGTTGGTGAGGCGGGACTGTTACGGCGTGTTGACTGCTTGTTGTAGCGCTACAGAAATCTGTCCTCCAGAGCGCCCATCAGCCTGGCAACCTTGAAGCGGCTCTCTTCATACTCCGCCTCGGGGATCGAGTCGAACACAATACCTCCTCCGCCGTGACAATAGAGCCTGTCGCCTTCGGTTTGTAGCGTGCGAATCAGGATATTGCTGTCCAGATTGCCCTGATCATCCATCCAGAAAAAGCTGCCACAATAAGCTCCGCGGGCTACCGGTTCCAGCTCGGCAATAATCTCCATGGCCCGTTTCTTGGGCGCCCCGGTGATCGAGCCGCCCGGAAAAGCACTGAACAGTGCCTGCAAAGGGGTGACATCGGCTTTCAGTGTGCCTGTGATCGTGCTCACCAGGTGCTGCACATTACTGAACCGGCGCAGTTCGAAAAGTGGGGATGCCTGGATGCTGCCGGATTCACAGCTAATGCCCAGATCATTGCGGAGCAAGTCCACAATCATCAGGTTCTCAGCCTGATCCTTGGGGTTAGCCTGTAGCTCGGCCGCGAACCGGTCATCTTCATCGGGCGAGTGTCCGCGCGGGCGCGAGCCTTTGATAGGTTCAGTTACCACCTTCCTGCCCTTGATAGAGAGAAAACGCTCCGGTGAAACACCAAACACGCTGTGTCCGTTGCCCGTGTCGAAATAGCAGCTGTGTGGGGCAGGGTGGGCCTGTTGTAATGCCAGCCAGGCGTTAAGGGGCGAACCACTGAAAGCAGCAGAAAAACGTTGCGCCAGGTTCACCTGGTAACAATCACCGGCCTGAAGATACAACTGAATCCGGGCAAGGTTGCTCAGGTATGCCTGCCTGTCTTGCTCAGGCTGAAAGGGCGCGGCGAGGGAAAAATCGTCGGTATCAGTGAGTGTGCCGTCAGGTTGTGTCGCAGGTGCTTTCTTATACAGGTATGCCCAAGCGGTGAAAGGCGCGGCAGGCAGCCCTTGTAATACGGAACCGACTTCATAGGGCAGCACGCCTGCGGCGAAGCGATATTCTCCCGCCAGCGCTTGCTCCACGCGGACCCGCAAACGATGAAGCTCTGCCAGTGACTGGGCTGTCAGTATCGCATCAGGCTCGCCAAGCCAGCGTAAGCCGCCTTCAGATTGAAAAACGCAACGGTATGTCATGGGCTGCCAGAATTAAGTGAGGCGGCTAGTCTAACCCTGTAACGCAACGATGCCCAATCCTGTTACTGAGGGTAACAGTCGTAGCAAAAGGGGTTGACCATTTCCGTCAAGCCAACCTGTTACGTCTGTTCTAAAATAGAATAAAGTATAATAATTACAGTGACTTGGGCTTGGCTTTAGCGCCGTCAGTGTTTTGTAACCGGCATATTTGTTTTTGTAACCATTGTGTTAACGTAACTGTGTGCTCTGCGAAGACTGGGGCGCACATAAGCATTACAAAAAACGTTGTGCACACGAGGAGAATAATATGAATTTCAAGAAACTTGCTCTGGCTGCCGCTGTAGCCGTCGCGCCGATGAGCGCCCTGGCTCTCGAGCCGATGCAGGATGAAGCGCTGTCCGGTGTGACTGGTCAGGATGGTATCAGCATTGGCTTAAACTTGGACGCTACCCTGAATGTTGGTATTGAAGATACCGATGGCTTTGCTGGCAATACCGGCGCGGGCATGATCCTGATTGAGAACATGGGCCTGAGCACCGGTACCGGTGACCTGAATCTTGTTATCGACTCTGCCAGCAGCGGCTCAGGTGGTGGTGTTCTGCAGGTAAGCATTCAAGCGGATGCACTAACTGTTAATACCGGCGATCTGTACGTGGGGCAAGGTACTGATGGTACTGATGTCGCAGCAGGTATTGCCAAGGTGGGAACTGAACTGACTGCCGTGCAAGGTTCCACTTTCTCTGATCCCATTCTCGAAAGCGTTAGCGTGACGCTGAATGATCTTGAGCTGTCTTTGCAACTGGGTTCAGAGGCGAGCAACCTGTTTGCCATTTCAACTACCTCTGTGCTGAGCATTGAAATCGGTACCTTGGCCGATGGTTCTGATAACCTGACGCTGAACGATGCGGCCGGTGGCGGTGCGCTTTCCGTGGACCAACTGGCTCTCAACAACCTGGATGTTGATGGCATCACTGGCCAAGTTACAACCAGCGGACTGGTTATTAACACCAATGGCGCGTTGAGTGGCGTTGAAGTTGCCGCCATGGGTGTTCAGTTGGGTACAGCTGACTCGATTGGTAACGTGTATGTTACCGGCTTGGATTTGAGCAATACGGCTATCACCATTGCCGGCCACTAAGTCGTCCATTTTGTGACGCTTAGGCTCAAATGTGGTACTGGAGGCGCCCGGCTTTTGCTGGGCGTTTCTGTTTTTATGGCACGGACAAATCGTGTTGTGTTTTGAGTGTTTGTTGATCTATTTATGAATCAGTCAGTCAGTGCAAAGCAGCTACGCCCATTGGTTCAGGGGCTGTGTAAGAAAGGGAATTATCAGGACGCCAGTCGTTTAGTCATGGGGTTCATGGAGAAGGGCTATGTGGACTACGATGCGGCAGATTTATGCTCGGGACTGGCCCGTGAAAAAAACAATATTCCGTTGGCGCATGCATTGGCAAACCTCGCAATCAAAATGGCGCCTAAGAATTGGCGAGGTTGGCAGCTCAGCTATCAAGCTCATCATGCGGATGCACATTGGGCACAAGCGCTGAAGTCGCTGAATAAAATTGCCAAGCTAAGCCCTGGGGTTAACGCTGAGCACTACCTTGCCAAGTCCGAGGCGCTGGAACGGTTGTTTCGTCCAGATGAAGCGCTGGCATGCTTGGCAGAGCTTGAGGCGATAGGGGAGCAGAGCGTTGAAACCAGAATGTGGTTGCTCAAAGTAAACATTCTCTCTCAGCAGAAATGTTATGAAGAGATCTCTACCATTTTGCCTGCTTGGCTGGAAACCGTTCAGGAAGACCGTTATGTGGCAAGCGCATGGAAGGTTCTTGCGCGGGCGCTGGATACACAAGGGCGCTATGAAGAGGCCTTTTCTGCATTGACGAAAGGGAATGAATTGCAGGCTAGGCTGGAAGGCACTGAGGTAAGCACTAATGCAGTCAGGCGCCGTATTGAAGTGTTCAAATCCCTTTTCACTCCTGAATGGTTAAGTGCTTGGCGGCCTGTTGAGCCAGCTTCACGAACACCTGTGTTTCTTTTGGGGTTTCCTCGTTCCGGTACGACCCTGCTTGAGCAAATGCTGGATGCCCATGAGTCCGTTCAGGCAATGGAAGAACCGCCAACTATTTCTACCGTAATGCGCCAGGCGATTACCTGGATGCAGGCCAAGGCGTCTATGTCGAGCCAGGTTTCTCGCAGAACGGACTGGAAAAAACAGTGGATGGATATTTTTAACTTTATGGGGGAGCTGGGTGACGAGCAGGTGGCCAAATTGCGAGAAACCTATTTTCGCGTGGCAGGGCAGGAGGTTGGCCTCCGGGAAAATACGGTGCTGGTTGATAAAATGCCGCTGAACACGGTGGATATTGGTATTATTTTACGCTTGTTTCCGGACGCGAAGTTTGTCGTGTCGCTGCGCCACCCCTGTGATTGTGTCTTGAGTGGCTTTATGCAGACGTTCGAGATGAATGAAGGAATGGCCAATTTTCTCGACCTGGATGATGGCGCGAGTTTCTATAAACATGTCATGAAGCTGCTGTGGCAGTATCAGGAAGTCTTCCAGTTGGATGACCGAATTCATTATGTTCGTTATGAAGATTTGCTCGACGATTTTGAGGGTGAAACTAGCAAGATCTTGGATTTCATGGGTTTGGAGTGGAGTGAGTCGGTTAGCCGTTATAATGAGCACGCCAAGGCTCGTGGCACGTTGGCGACCCCCAGCTATCAGGGGGTCACTCAAAAAATATACAGTACTTCCCGTGAGCGCTGGCGCAATTACAGTAAATGGATGGAGCCTGTGCTGCCGCACTTCCAGGAAGCGGCGGAGCGCTATGGCTATGACTTGTCCGTATAGCTGCCATGGGGACTGGCCTTTCGGGCTTTCCCGGACCTTGACTGGCAGTAGGGCGGAAGTGACTATTGGCTCATCTCCACTCCCTCCCGTCTTAGCTTACTGCCACCATTTTACGCGGCCGCGGATATTGTCGGTCAGCGGCGGCTGAAGCGGCGATTTGGGCTGGGAGCATGCCGCTATATTGCAGTGAAAGGTGTGTGTTGGAGCAGCTCTACCACAAATAAACAGGGAAGGGTGACAGTTAAGCCCAGTCGTCTGCCCCTTGGGCGAATTTACATGGTTGCCAGTGTTGGGTGACGTGGTTAACATGTCAGCCACTATAAGAAACAAACAATAACAATAACGCTGGATTGCATAGATGCTGACTTCCATGCTGGGTGTGGCGCTTATTTTCTTCGCCGCCAATGAGGCTGTAGTGATCAAGCCCCCGCAGAAGGGCGAAATCTACTATGAACACCCGACTCAACCGGTGTCCTTACGCGAGCGTGATCTCGTGGTGAAACCGGTATCCGAGTTCCGCTACCACAACGTGACGCGACAGGCGTATGACTATTCCTGTGGCTCGGCAGCGTTGACCACCGTGCTTAATCAGTACCTGGGACGACAGTTCCAGGAGCGCCAGATTATGGAAGGCCTGCTGCGCTTTGGTGAAACCGACAAGATCGTGGAGCGCCGCGGTTTCTCTCTGCTCGACATGAAGCGTCTGGCCACGGCACTGGGCCACCCCAGTGGTGGTTTCCGGGCGGAAATGTCCGACATTCAGTCTCTGGATCACCCCGCTATTGTTCCGATTGCCTACGGTGGCTTCAAACACTTCGTCGTGCTCAAAAAGTACCAGGATGGTCATATTTATGTGGCGGATCCGGCGTTGGGGAATATCAGTTTTACTGAAGCGAAATTCCAGGAAGTCTGGGACCAGAACGTCCTGTTTATCGTGTTCCCGAACGGTTTTGAGCCTCAGGATGGTCTTGAGCTCACCGATTATGATCTACGCTTGCTTGATGAGCGGACGATTAATCGTCTGGCGTTTGATGTATTTCCGGTGTTTACCGCACCGATTGAAAACTGGGCTGATAAAGCCAGCACGCTAACCCGGGTTCAGATCACAGAGGATGACGGGGATAAACGGGTCATCAACGTGCCGACACGAACCTACTTCCGCCAATAACAGCCTGCAGTGGCGTATAACAAACATAATAAAGGAAGGCTTGCATGAAAATGATGTCTGGGAAGGTGGCAGCAATGGCCGCACTCTTGTTGGCGCACCATGTTGCCTGGGCTGCCGAGGTTGACGAAGCCCGAGAAGCCCTGCAGACCACTGACGAGGACGTGACCCAGGAAAAAAACCTGGAAGAGGTCTTCCAGGCGGCGGAGAAGCAATACTCACTGCTTCCCAGTGGCGAAATGTCGCTGAATTTTTCGGCCAATTACAACTACTATCGTGATGACCGAATCGATATTGCCATTGACGAAAATACCGGCAACATCAGCCGTTTTCGTATTGAGCAGGATGCGCAGCATGCGTTTTCTTCAGCGCTGTCGCTGGATTACGGTATCTGGAATAACCTGACGTTCAACACGCGCCTGCCCGTATCCTACAAATATGACACGCAGAAAGATGTCTCCCAAGCTGCACTTGGGGATGTGTCTTTCAGTCTGCGTTATCAGCCCTTCCCGGTGAAACCGGGGGCTATGAATACCACGCTGTATACGACGCTGAGCACGCCTACTGGCGACAGCCCCTATGACATCAACGTGAATGAAGAGGTGTCCAGCGGCTCTGGTTATTACTCCGTTGGGGCAGGGGTCAGTGCCAGCAAGGTGATCGATCCGGTCGTGCTGTTCGGTTCGCTCGGTTATACCTATGCGTTTGATGCGACCGGGCTAAACCAGGTTCGGGGTGGCGAGATTCTCAATGAAGTGCAACCTGGCGACAGCGTTAATTTTTCCATGGGTCTGGCGTATTCGCTGTCCTATGAGGTGTCGCTGAGTGCGAGTTATCAGCAGTCGTATAACTTCGAAACCAATTTTCTCTTCGAGGATTATACGGCGGCATCGGAAGACTCCACCTCCAGTGTTATCAATACCTCGTTGGGGCTTCGAACTTCCAGTAACCGCATCGTCAACCTCAGTTTCGGCTTCGGCTTGACGGAAGATTCCCCTGATGTGCTGCTTGGACTTTCTTTGCCGATTGATTTTTCAGGCCTGAAACCCGGGGCATAAGCCGTGATAAGCAGTTGGAAGGGGCTAGCCATGAACAACAAGAATAAAGGGCTCGGCGTGCGTGTTCTCGTCCTGGTGGCAGGGCTTTTGTCCGTTTCTGCCCATGCGCAGTTAGCCAACAACATTGCTATCGATGTGAAGGCAATGAGTATGGGCCATGCTGTCACTGCGGATCCGCCTGGGGTCATGTCCATCCACTTTAACCCGGCGGGCCTGGCTCGGCTGGATGGACGGCGGATGGATCTGCAGTTTGTCGGCGCCGATTTCTCTCTGGAATCTGAATTCTCTGCGCCACCAGACTACAACGTCTTTGGTTTCTCCGATGATCCCGTGGTCTGTGATGATGTGCCGGACGATGGTGTGGACTTCTGCCGCAATTTTAAGACTGCAACCAGCTCGGTGGAGGGGATCTCTCTGTATATTCCTTTCATCAACGATACCGTGGATTTGCCGCCTGGGCCTTTGATTGCTGGGCCTTTGCCCGCATTTTCCATTCGTCCTGCGGGGTCTAAGTTTACCTTCGGTACGGCTACATATTTGCCCATGGCGGCAGGTTTTTACCGTGATGAAGATGATGTGGGTAACTACATGGGTGAGCGGGTTGCCCTGGAGCGTATTACTTACCTGTCTCCGTCGGTGGCTTATCAGGTGAATGACGAGCTATCCATTGGTGCATCCATTGGCATGAGTTACCAGGCTATTGCCCTGGAGCAGGATTTTCGTGCGCCCAATGAATTATTGGGTTTTGCCCGGGTGATCGACGAGAGTATTTGTGCGCCCTTTGCTGGTGAGTCCAATATTGCACTGGATCTGATTTTATTCGGGATCTGTAATCCGGATGAAGGACTGGGGCCTTTCAAGAATCTGGCTTCGCTGGAAGTCTCCATGGATCAGCGATTCAGCCCGTCCTATAACCTCGGCGTGCTGTGGGAGCCGAACGATCGGTTTGCCTGGGGGGCGGTGTGGCGCTCTGAAGCGAAGACGCACATGAAAGGGGATTACAAGATCTCCTATTCCAATGCGACCCAGGAAACCGTTAACGGTATCGGTAGCTCTGCTACGGGGGCATTGGCGTTGGCGGTATTGGGGATTCCCTCACGGATTGGTAGTGAAGAAGTTGGGGCGGTGAGTATGGATCTAACCATGCCGGCCACCTTCCAGACCGGCATCAAGATCAAGCCCACCGAGCGCTTGCAGTTCAATGTGGATGCGGTTTGGGCAGACTACAAGGAATGGGATGCGTTCAATATCGTCTTCGACCGTAGTTCGGCGGTGCTGAGCCTGGCGCGTCTGTTTTCGCCCGGGTCCACGTCTACACAATTGAGCTATCCGCTGAATTTCCAGTCCACCTGGAACCTGGCCTTTGGTGCCGCCTATGACCTGACCGGCCGTATCCAGCTGCGCGCAGGGTATGAGCCCCGTGCTTCGGCGATTCCTGAAGATCGCCGTAGCCCCATGGTGCCGATCAACGAGGCGCGCTATTACAGCCTGGGGATGGGCTACAAATGGGACAAGGATACCGACATTGATTTGGGTATCGGCATGCTGCACAGCAAGGATGAAATTCCTGCGGATACCAGCTGTGCGGCTAACTGTACCGGCATCGACAATGTGGTCTACAACCCCTATGCCGGGCTGGATATCAAAACCGAAGCCAGGATCATGATGGTCGGCCTGGCATTCAGAACCAAGTTTTGATGCGCCTGTCGATCTTGCTGCTTGTGGCACTGGCGACCGGCTGCCAGAGCCAGGGGCAAAGCATCAGTCAAAGTCAGCCTCAGCGCGCAGCGGGAGAGGGAGGGCTGTACGTTTACATGGATGCACAGGGAAATCTGGTCACCCTTGAGCGGCCGGCCGCGTCAGGCAAGACCGGTGCAGCAAACGACTCGACTGAGGCCGCCGATTCTGCCTCCAGTCAGAAAACGCCGAACAGGGGTTCTTCTGATCGCGAGTCTGTGGAAGACTACCGCCCCAGTGCCGAAGTGGACCAAGAGCTGGAGGCCCGCGAGAACGACCGTTTCATCAGTTATGTGGATGAAACGGGACAGTTGGTGAGTCGCCCTCTGGACATGGGGGCTGAACGAGAGGCCGCCAGTTCGGCACCCGCGCCCTATGAAACCCTGGATGCCGATGCTTACCTGGAAACCTATCGTGCGTTGCGGGCAGATTGTTGCCAGCATTTGCTTGCAGAGGCGCAAAGCCTGGAATCCGGCAAGGAAGAGCTACTGGCTTTTGGGGCAGACACGCCCGTTCTGGTGGGAGAATCCGCTTACCGGGCCAGAATTTATTCATTCCCTGATGAGGTAAGCCGCGTATCGCTGATGGCGTTTATTCGCAAGCAGGGCTATCTCGCTGTTGAGTTGCTCTGGCTGGATAAGGATGGCTTGCCGGTCATGCTCGTAGACCAGCCGTTCAGCCGTAAGTACCCGGAAACCTGGTACCGCTACGGCTACTTGCAGGGAACCGTTGAAAGGGAGCCGGGTCAATACTATCTGGTTGTTTTTCTTCCTTATTTTGAAAGCCGCCCTGGCACCGACGGGTTGAAACAGGTGACGGAAGGTGAGTTGGTTCTGACCGCCCCCTAAAGAGCGTAACGAATCTCACGCGAATGCACAGGAAACCTATATGCGATTTCTTTTTGTCCTGACCACGCTCTCTCTTGCGCTAGCCGGGTGTAATGGCGGCGAAGACTTTTCCGATGCGACCGTGCCCGGGTGTCCGGCCGGGGCAGGGTGCGCCCCCTCTTCGCGCGGGGATGTGCTGGTTGAGCTGGCAGGTCCCCATGTCAGCAATCTGGGGTACACCTGTACCGGTACCAATGTGGTGTTCTTTACTTCGGATGCGGATCAGGAATCGGTTGATTCGAACGGTAACGTGGTCACGGTGCCCGCGTTCAATGCGCTGTGCCCGAATAACTCGCAAGGTGTTGAGTTCCTGATTGGTAACGCTCTATTTGAAGGGAATTATCTGTCTTTGGGGAGTATCGAATTCCCCAGCCAGGAGGCCTATACCCGTTATGCCGTCACGGTGGCTGACCTGAAGAATTCACCGTTCCGGGAGGCGACCTCTGAGGCTCAGAGTCGCAATGTGGCTGCGTTGATTCAGGGTCTGGATGTGGATTCGGCGACACCGGACTTCGTGGAAATCCCGGTGGCCGTTCATGAGGTTTATGACAATGATCCGGAGACCTATGAACAGGAGATTGATACTGCTGTGTACGCCGATTTTCGCAATGATTGGGACGCTTTCTTTGTCGCGGTTAATGCGCAATTGACATCCGGCTCGTTGGCCGGGATTGACCCTGATCCTAATGTGCCCCTGGCCAAGGTTGAGCGAGCTAATGGGTATACGTCTGCAGGCAATTACAGTTTCCGCTCCTGTATTTTTATTACCTGCCAGGATGAAAACCCGTCTTCTGCCGCTGCCAATGACACCGTTACCATCAACTTGCCTGGTCGCTTGACCGATGACACTGCGCTTGGCCAGCCCCCGCTGATTCTGCCCAACGGCAAGGTAATGGGCCTCGGGTTCGCTGCCCGGGCTGCATCGCAGGATGATTTCAAGCAGGAGCTGGTGGCGTTTACAGCGTCAGCGGCTGTCAATGAAAAGCTGCAGCTTGAAAATGCTGGCGTGATATCCATTGAGCCTGACGGCGATACGGATCTTGGAGTACAGGGACGTTTCCTTAACAAGATTGTTTACAATGATTTCTTGCCGGAAAATGGGGTTGGCAAGACCGATATTGAGCTGAATTATCCGAACCTGGGGTCTTCCCTGGCCAGTGGTGACAAGGGGCAATTGACCGGGACCCTGGTGGGCGATGCGGTTGAGTTACCGTTGTCCGGCGAGCTTGAAGCGGCACCCCAGGCGGAGCCAGACCAAACGATCATTGATAATCTGGCGCTGGCTGGGCCGTATACTGTGCGATTGATGCGCGCCTGTTTGTCACAAGATGATGCCGCAGACTGCACCGCCATCCCCAACCCGGATATTGAAACGGCTGATGATGGCAGTGGTAACTACTTCCCGGAAATCAATAGCAAGAGTGTCACAGAAGAGCAGCCCCGTGCGGATTATTATGGCAGCGCGGTTTTCTGCCTTGATGTGATCAGCGATATCACCAGCCCGGATTATGGTGTGGTAATGGCTGGCCCAGCGGATGGCACTTGCCCGACCAGCGCGGCTAATAGTTGGGCGGTGGGCTTTGTTACCCGCACCCTGACAGATTCCAACTCTGCCAATATCTCGCTGTTGTTGGCGCCGGATGCCGCTCAACCTGATGCCACCGCTAACTTTGGTGTCACCATTGAAGGGCGGGTTGACCTGGGTGATGCCTGCGCTCCTATGTTCCGTACCGGTGATGGTAACTTTGATGAAGGTCTGCGCGCGCTCTGGGTGGATGGTTATTATCCCTATATCCAGCAGAAAGAATGGGTGGCCGCTTTGCCGCCGCCGGCGTCGAGTGAACCTGATAATACGGCGGATGACCTTTCTGAGGATCAGCAGGAAATGTTGGTAGCCATCTCCCAAGGGGCGGTCCAGTTCTTTGCCGGCGCTCCCGGCGACGCATGCGATCCACTGGCGCCTTGATGGTTTAAGTCAGTCATTGTCAACAATCGCCCTTGAAGTCCACGCCCTGAGGGCGTAAAGTCCAGCCCGGTCGTTGAAATTGTCAACAATCGGGCTTTCTTATGTCTGTCACTGCACCAGAATCTGCACGCACCCTGGCGGATCGGGTTTTTGCCCGTCTGCAGGACGATATCGTGCGTGGCGAGATCCCGCCCGGTTCCAAAGTCAGCGAAACCGAGCTGGCAGGGCGCTACGGTGTCAGCCGCGGTCCGCTCCGCGAAGCCATTCGTCGCCTCGAATCCCGTAAGTTGCTGGAGCGCGTGGTCCATGTGGGCACCCGCGTGGCTTCCCTCAGTTTCGATGACCTCATCGAAATCTATCATGTGCGCGAAGCGCTGGAAGGCATGGCGGCACGCTTGGCGGCTGAGCACATGTCTGTTGAGGAGGTCAACGGCCTCTATGACGTGTTGGCTCAGCATGAGCAACAGCAGGATCTGCAACAGGATACCGCTTACTTTCAGCGCGAAGGCGACCTGGATTTCCATTACCGCATCATCCAGGGCAGCCACAATGGCACCCTCAGCCAGATGTTGATTGGCGAGCTTTACCACCTGGTGCGCATGTACCGTTATCAGTTCAGCTCGGTGGCCAACCGTCCGCAAAAAGCCCTTAACGAACATCGCCGTATCGTGGAGGCCATTGAAGCCCGCGATGGTGAGATGGCGGAGCTGTTGATGCGCCGCCATATCAGCAGTGCCCGCAAGAACATCGAAACCCAATATGCCGCCCACAAGGCGGAAAACCTGAAATCGGATACTTAGGAGAACGCCATGTCAGCAAACCTGACCGCCGGCGGCCGCTTCCGTAAAGCGCTCGCGGAAGAGAAGCCCCTGCAAATCATGGGAACCATTAATGCCTATGCAGCAATGATGGCGGAACAGGTTGGCTACCGTGCCATCTACCTCTCCGGTGGCGGTGTGGCCAATGCCAGTTACGGTATGCCTGATCTGGGCATGACCAGCATGAACGACGTTCTGGAAGATGTGCGTCGTATCTCCAGTGCCGTGGACACGCCGTTGCTGGTGGATATCGATACAGGCTGGGGTGGAGCGTTCAACATTTCCCGCACCGTTAAGGAAATGATCAAGGCTGGCGCAGGTGCGGTACACCTGGAGGACCAGGTTGCCCAGAAGCGCTGCGGCCACCGCCCGAACAAGGAAATTGTTTCCCAGGAAGAAATGGTCGACCGGGTAAAAGCTGCCGTTGACGGCAAGACCGATGATGACTTTTTTATTATCGCCCGTACTGATGCCTTCCAGAAAGACGGTCTGGAAGCGGCTGTTGAACGCGCTCGTGCCTGTATCGAAGCAGGGGCTGATGGCATCTTCGCAGAAGCGGTACATACCCTGGAAGATTATCAAGCCTTCAAAAAAGGCCTGGGCGATGCACCGTTGCTGGCAAACATTACCGAGTTTGGTGCTACGCCGCTGTTCAGCCGAGAAGAGCTGGCTGAGGCCGGCGCCGATATGGTCCTGTACCCACTGAGTGCCTTCCGTGCCATGAACAAAGCGGCGCTGCAGGTGTACCAGAGCATTCGTGAGCAGGGCCACCAGAAAGACGTGGTAGACATCATGCAGACACGTATGGAGCTGTATGATTTCCTGAACTACCACGATTACGAACAGAAACTGGATGCACTCTTCGCCAAGAGCAAGGGCTGATACCGATTTTGTAGGAGTCCCTCTTGAGGTGCGAACCGGGTCTTGAATTTCCTCATGCCGGTTCCCGCTCCGAGTGGGGCCCTTACAGCACAGAATCCGCATTGGCGGAAATAAGATTCAAAGGAGATACATCATGGCAGAAGCAAAAAAACTCGGCGGCGCAGGCCTGCGTGGCCAGGTAGCAGGTAAAACCGCACTTTCCACTGTAGGTGTTTCTGGCTCCGGCCTGACCTACCGCGGTTACGATGTTAAGGATCTGGCGGAAAACTGCGAATTTGAAGAAGTCGCACACCTGATCCTCAAGGGCGCGCTGCCGACCCAGGCGGAACTGGATGCTTACAAGACCAAGTTGCAAGGTCTGCGCAGCTTGCCGGCAGAACTGAAAACCGTTCTCGAGCAGATTCCGAAAGATGCTCACCCCATGGACGTGATCCGCACCGGTTGTTCCATGCTGGGCAATCTGGAACAGGAAGACACGAGCGTGATGGGTGCCTTCCCCACCCAGGAAGCCTGTGTTGATCGCATGCTGGCTTGTTTCCCGTCCATCATCTGTTACTGGTATCGCTTCAGTCACGATGGTGTACGTATTGATGAAAACACGGGTGATGCGTCCATCGGCGCCCACTTCCTGCACATGCTGCGTGGCGAAAAGCCCAACGAGCTGCATGAGCGTGTGATGAACGTTTCGCTGATTCTGTACGCAGAGCACGAGTTCAACGCCTCTACGTTCACCGCCCGTGTGTGTGCATCCACACTGTCCGACATCCACAGCTGCATCACTGGTGCTATCGGCACCCTGCGTGGCCCGCTGCACGGTGGCGCCAACGAAGCGGCCATGGATATGATCGAAAAGTTCTCCGATGCAGATCATGCCGAGAAAGAAATGATGGGCATGCTGGAACGTAAAGAGAAGATCATGGGCTTCGGCCATGCGATCTATACGGAATCCGATCCGCGTAACGCCATCATTAAACAGTGGGCCGAAAAGCTGGGCCAGGATGTGGGCGATACTGTGTTGTACCCCGTGTCCGTGCGTTGTGAAGAAGTCATGTGGCGCGAGAAGAAACTGTTCTGTAATGCCGATTTCTTCCATGCGTCTGCCTATTTCTTCATGGATATCCCGACAAAACTGTTCACACCGATTTTCGTAATGAGCCGCCTGACCGGTTGGGCCGGGCACGTGATGGAGCAGCGCGCGGATAACCGCATTATTCGCCCGAGTGCGGATTACACCGGTGAAGAGTTGCGCCCGGTAACGCCGATCGCTGAGCGAGGTTGATAACGCCTGGCGCCTGACGCTCGATGCCTGATGCTCACCCCGTCAGGCATTATGCGTTTGGCATTCAGCGTTAATGCATTCATTCCTTCGTTCACATTCAAGCACCCAGACAAGAGATCCCCAGGCTATGAACACCGAATACCGCAAATCCCTCCCCGGCACCGAGCTGGACTATTTCGACACCCGTGCGGCGGTCGATGCGATCCAGCCTGGGGCCTATGCAAAACTTCCGTACACTTCCCGAATTCTGGCAGAACAGCTGGTACGCCGCTGTGCGCCTCAGGATTTGACCGATGCGCTCAAGCAGCTCATCGAGCGCAAACGCGACCTGGACTTTCCCTGGTACCCGGCCCGCGTTGTCTGCCATGACATTCTTGGCCAGACCGCGCTGGTAGACTTGGCCGGCCTGCGTGATGCCATCGCCGAGAAGGGCGGTGATCCGTCCCAGGTGAACCCGGTGGTGCCGACCCAGCTTATCGTTGACCACTCCCTGGCTGTGGAGCACCCCGGTTTTGAAGAGGGCGCATTCGAGAAGAACCGCGCGGTGGAAGAGCGCCGCAATGAGGACCGGTTCCATTTTATCAACTGGACTAAAACCGCCTTCGATAACGTGGATGTGATCCCGCCGGGTAACGGCATCATGCACCAGATCAATCTGGAGAAAATGTCTCCGGTGGTACAGGTGCGCGATGGCGTGGCCTTCCCTGATACCTGTGTGGGCACTGACAGTCACACCCCCATGGTCGATGCGCTTGGCGTTATCTCCGTGGGCGTGGGTGGTCTGGAAGCCGAAAACGTCATGCTCGGTAACCCGTCCATGATGCGTCTGCCAGACATCGTTGGTGTGGAGATGACAGGCAAGCTGCATCCGGGCATCACCGGTACCGACCTGGTGCTGGCATTGACCGAGTTTCTCCGTAAAGAACGTGTTGTTGGCGCCTACCTGGAATTCTTCGGCGAAGGTGCCGACAGCTTGTCCGTGGGCGATCGCGCCACCATTGCCAACATGACACCGGAGTACGGTGCTACCGCTGGCATGTTCTTTATTGATGATCAGACCATTGAGTACCTGCGCCTCACCGGCCGTGAAGATGATCAGGTCGCACTGGTGGAAAAATTCGCCAGGGAAACCGGCCTGTGGGCTGACAGTTTGAAAGAAGTGGAATACGAACGCGTGCTGTCGTTCGATCTGTCATCCGTTGGTCGTAACCTGGCCGGCCCTTCCAATCCTCACTCTTTGCTGCCGGTTTCCGAGCTGGGCAGCCGTGGTATTGCCAAGGAGTGGAAGCAGGAAGAGGGTCTGATGCCGGATGGGGCTGTCATCATTGCTGCCATCACCAGCTGTACCAACACCTCGAACCCGCGCAATATCATTGGGGCGGGTTTATTGGCCCGTAATGCGAACAAGCTGGGTCTGGTCCGCAAGCCTTGGGTGAAAAGCTCCCTGGCGCCCGGTTCCAAGACGGTAAAAATGTACCTGGAAGAGTCCGGTCTGTTGCCAGAGCTGCAGCAGCAAGGCTTTGATGTGGTGGCCTTTGCCTGCACGACCTGTAATGGCATGTCCGGTGCGCTGGACCCTGAGATCCAGAAAGAAGTGATCGAGCGTGACTTGTATTCCACCGCTGTGTTGTCGGGCAACCGTAACTTTGATGGCCGGATTCACCCTTACGCCAAACAGGCATTCCTGGCATCTCCGCCGCTGGTGGTGGCCTACGCTATCGCCGGTACTATTCGTTTCGACATCGAAAAGGATGTGTTGGGCCACGACCAGGATGGCAACCCGATCATGCTCAAGGATATCTGGCCGTCTGATGAAGAGATCGATGCGATCGTGAAGTCGGCGGTGAAGCCGGAGCAGTTCCGCAAGACCTACATTCCCATGTTCGAGAAGAAAGGCGATGGCGTACGTGCAGCGAGTCCGCTGTACGACTGGCGTCCACAGTCCACCTACATTCGCCGCCCGCCTTACTGGGAAGGGACCATGGCCGAAGCTCGTGCGCTCAAAGGCATGCGTCCACTGGCTGTCCTGCCGGACAACATCACCACGGACCACTTGTCGCCGTCCAACGCGATCCTGCTGGATAGTGCTGCAGGGGCGTATCTGGACAAGATGGGCCTGCCGGAAGAGGACTTCAATTCCTATGCAACTCACCGTGGCGACCATCTGACTGCCCAGCGCGCTACGCTGGCCAATCCGAAACTGTTCAATGAAATGGTCAAGGATGAAGAAGGTAATGTGATCCAGGGCTCCCTGGCCCGGGTTGAGCCGGAAGGCGAAGTGAAGCGCATGTGGGAAGCCATTGAAACCTACATGGAGCGTAAACAGCCGCTGATCATTATCGCCGGCGCCGACTACGGTCAGGGCTCGTCCCGTGACTGGGCCGCCAAAGGGGTAGCGCTGGCCGGGGTGGAAACCATCGTGGCCGAAGGCTTCGAACGTATCCACCGCACCAACCTGATTGGCATGGGCGTGATGCCTTTGCAGTTTGAGGAAGGGACGACGCGCAACACCTTGAACATCGACGGTACGGAAACCTTTGATGTGGAAGGCAGCCCGGCTCCGCGGGCTGAGCTGACACTGATAATGCACCGTGCCAACGGTGACGTAGAGCGCATCCCGGTGCTGTGCCGCCTGGATACGGCCGAAGAAGTGTCCGTGTATTCCGCCGGTGGCATCCTGCAAAAATTCGCCAACGAGTTTATGGCGGAAGCAGGCTAGAACGAAACCGCAGGGTGGGCATTGGCGTTGGCCAATGGCCACCGGTTTTTCTCCAAGGAGCAAGACATGCCCCACGCACGACAAATAAAAATTCCCGCCACCTATATGCGGGGCGGTACCAGCAAAGGCGTTTTCTTCAGCCTGACGGATCTGCCTGAAGCCGCGCAAGTTCCCGGCGAAGCCCGCGACAAGATTCTGCTACGGGTGATCGGCAGCCCCGATCCTTATGGCAAGCACACTGATGGCATGGGTGGGGCCACGTCCAGCACCAGCAAGTCAGTGATCTTGGCGAAAAGTGAAAAGGCTGATCACGATGTGGATTATCTGTTTGGCCAGGTTTCCATCGATAAACCTTTCGTGGACTGGAGCGGCAACTGTGGCAACCTGACCGCAGCTGTCGGGGCTTTTGCCATCAATAACGGTCTGGTTTCTGCTGACCGTATCCCCGATAACGGCATTGCCGTTGTTCGCATCTGGCAGGTAAATATCCAGAAGACCATTATTGCCCACGTTCCCATCACCAATGGTGAAGTGCAGGAAACCGGTGATTTTGAACTGGACGGCGTAACCTTTCCGGCCGCCGAAGTAAAAGTGGACTTCATGGACCCGGCAGACGGGGAGGGTGCCATGTTCCCCACCGGCAATGTGGTTGATGAGCTTGAAGTCCCAGGCGTCGGATCTTTCCCGGCCACCATGATCAATGCCGGTATTCCTACCGTTTTCGTCAACGCAGAAGATATTGGTTACACTGGTACCGAGCTGCAGGGTGACATCAACGAAAACAAGGAAGCGCTGCAAACGTTTGAAACGATCCGTGCCTACGGCGCCAAGCACATGGGCCTGATCGACAACATTGAAGAAGCGGAAGCGCGACAGCACACCCCGAAGATTGCCTTCGTCTCCAAGCCGAAGAGCTACGCTGCCTCCAGCGGCAAGCAAATTGGTGAAGAGGATGTGGATCTGTTGGTGCGAGCGTTGTCCATGGGCAAACTGCACCACGCCATGATGGGCACCGCTGCCGTTGCCATCGCCAGTGCCTCGGCAGTGCCGGGCACCCTGGTCAATCTGGCGGCTGGCGGTGGCGAGCGCGACAGCGTTACCTTCGGTCACCCGTCGGGCACGCTGCGGGTTGGCGCGGGGGCCAAACAGGTCGATGGGCAGTGGACGGCCACCAAAGCCAGCATGAGCCGTAGCGCCCGTGTTTTGATGGAAGGCAATGTTCGCATTCCCGGAGACTGCTTCTGATGTAGGCGTGCCTTAGCACAGCTAACGCCACTTCATGTAGGTCAGATTAGCCTGAAGGCGTAATCCGACAAATCCACTGTCGGGTTACGGCTTTGCCTCTCTGTGCCCTTGGGTGAACCCGACCTGCAACTGTAAAAGCCGTTTAATTAACCTCCTTCAATGCTTGACCCTCTGCCATTTCGGGGGAGACCCTGAAAGCCAACCTATCCAGGGAGGCGTCTACCATGGCCAGCAATACCGATCAGAATCTGCGACCCGATTACGACCAAGTCATTCAAGACATTGTCGACTATGTTCGCGATTACCGCATCGAATCGGAAGAAGCCTGGCAAACGGCGCACTATTGCTTGCTCGACACCCTCGGTTGCGGGCTCCTTGCCCTGCGTTTTCCGGAATGTACCAAGCATCTTGGTCCGATAGTGGAGGGCACCATGGTGCCTCATGGCGCTCGGGTTCCCGGCACCCCGTACCGTTTGGATCCAGTAAAAGCAGCCTGGGATATCGGTTGCATGGTCCGCTGGCTGGATTACAACGATACCTGGCTTGCTGCAGAGTGGGGGCATCCATCGGATAACCTCGGCGGCATTCTGGCGGTAGCCGATTATCTCTCGCAAAAACGTGTAGCGAACGGTGAACCCCCCTTGACCATGAAGGCTGTTCTGGAAGCGATGATCAAGGCCCATGAAATTCAGGGCGTGCTGGCGCTGGAAAACTCCTTCAACCGCGTCGGGCTGGATCATGTGTTACTGGTCAAAGTCGCATCCACCGCTGTTGTGTCGCATCTCATGGGCGCGAATCGGGAGCAGATGCTGTCTGCGGTCTCTCATGCCTGGGTTGATGGCCAGGCACTGCGCACTTATCGCCATGCCCCTAATGCCGGCTCACGAAAGTCCTGGGCAGCGGGGGATGCCACCAGCCGGGCGGTGCGTCTTGCAGATATCGCCCTGCGCGGTGAAATGGGGATTCCGGGCGCGCTCACTGCCCCCCAATGGGGTTTCTACGATGTGCTGTTCAGCAAGACCAACAAGGACCAGGCCATCAAACCGGAAGAGCAACGCCAATTCAGCTTCCAGCGCGGTTATGGCTCTTACGTGATGGAGAACATCCTTTTCAAGATTCGCTTTCCGGCGGAGTTCCACGCGCAAACGGCGTGCGAGGCTGCGGTACTGCTGCATCCGGAGGTAAAAAATCGCCTGGATGATATCGAGAAAATTGTCGTAACCACCCATGAATCGGCCATCCGCATCATTTCCAAAGAGGGGCCACTCGCCAACCCGGCGGACCGTGATCATTGCCTGCAGTACATGATTGCCGTGCCCTTGATTATGGGAGGTCTCAGTGCCGACCACTACGAAGACAGCTTTCATGCCAGCAACCCGATGATCGACACGCTGCGCAACAAAATGGAAATCGTGGAAAGAGAAGAGTACACCCGCGATTACTTGGACCCGGAAAAGCGTTCCATTGCCAATGCGATACAGGTGTTTTTCAGCGACGGCACAAAAACGGAGGTCGCTGAGGTGGAATACCCCATCGGCCATCGACGCCGCAGGGAGGAGGGCATGCCTGTGCTGGAGAAAAAGCTCCGCCAGAACCTGCTGACCTGCTTCCCCCCTGCCAAAGCGGAACGGATCCTTGGCGCCTGTAATAATCCCCAGTCCCTGGCCTCCATGCCAGTGCATGAATTTATGCACATGCTGGTGCAATAGACCCGGTCCTGTAGCAGCGTAGCGAATAACGTCTCTCGCGGCGCGATACGACACTTTCACGCTTGGGCTGTAGCCAACTTAGTTCCATGCAGCAAACCCCAGATGCATAAGCGGTCCTTCTACGACCTGGCTCCTTATCCAGTTGCCCGTGAGCAGGGATCATCCCCCTTGAACGTCAAGCTGAATGAAACATAACTAATCCGGATATTACGGCACTATATGTGCACTTTGGTAACAAGCTGTTTGTGGGTAAAGAGTACAAGCATGCATAGAGAGGGTAAACGCCATGTTTACGGCTCATAACCTGCTGATATTAATAGATTAATAACGACGACACTGTGTGGTGTTTGTGTTAACAAGTGTTGCCATACGGTTTGACGCTGTGTAGCCTTGTGACTAAAGATCATCCGACCTGACCAAAGTGTTCAATAAAAGGATCAGGCTGGAATAACAAGAAAACGAGGTCACAGTGCGCCCAAGACTCCAATCGACCAACCTGCTGTTGGCTGCGACCCTCACCTTGGGCGCCGCTCAAGCGCAAGCCCTTACTGAACTCAGTGATGACTCCCTGTCAGATGTGCAGGGGGCGGGCTTTGCCTTTGCGCTTGATAATTTCAGCATGCGATTTGCGCCGGAGAGTTTTATTGAATTGACTGGTGCGGGGGTGAATGGTGTTGGCTGGCAGCGAGGCGACGCACGTTATTATGGGTTGTCCATGACAAATGGGGCCCAGCCCGGCGGCACGGACTGGTATGCCACGCTTAATGGAGGCTCCAGCGCTTGCGGTGGAAGCAGCGCCTATGGCAATACCTTTCTTGCTTGCCCTCTAGGTAACGGCAATAGTCTTGGGGCGGGTGTGACGCCAAACCAATACGGCATCGGTGCCATGGCTTCAATCTATGACCCTTACGTGCTGCGTGTTTTTGATTACGAGGGGTATGATTTTCAAGGCAATTATCTGGACGGATCTGCAGGCAATGAAAAGCCAACGATTCTTGAGTTGATTGGCCCCAGCCAAACAGAAGATTGGCGCTGGAGTTTCTGGGGCGAGTTGGAGGTAGACCGTGTAGCCGGTGACCCTAGCGCAGCTATCGGTGCAGCAAACTGCTCGTCGGGAGGGGCGGACTGTGCCGATTTCCTGCAAAGCCAAACGATCATTCATGGCAAACCCACAACAGCGGATGGGAAACCTGCCATCCTGCGGCTCATGCAAACGGAAAATACAGCCGATAATACCTTGGGTATTACCTACCAAAGCGCACTTTCCGGTGACTTCCGTTTCTCTGTTCGACAAAAAGATACCGGTGCATTAGCCGATACGCTTCATAATGTTCCGGATTTTGACGATGCTGAAGGTATGTATTTCAAAAATGTGGATGCCTTCTTGCCACTTGGCGTTCTGCATTACCAGGCTCTTACGCTGGATGCTGTCAGGGATGGTTCAGGTGACGCTACTGGCGATTTCGTTATTGAATTAACTCGAATTCCTGACATTCCCGAGGTCTATAACAATTTTTATTGTGGCGATGTCGGCAACACAGGGGATTGCGACCTGAATTCAGATGGCAGCATCCTTAGCCCCAACGAAGATACCCGTGGCTACGTGCGCTGGGGCGATTTTGATAGTGTCAATATTGCGACAGGAGCCGGGCTTCCATCTGCTACAGCAACCGATAACGGCATTTATTTTGTGAATCCTTCAGCCGCAACCCCAGTCACCAATCTGGGGATCTCCCGCATCGAAGGTATGCGCATTCACCACATGAAAATTACCACATTGGGGGCCAATTAATGACCGGTTCATTTTTCCTCCGCATGAGTGAGCTTTTTCCTGAAAAAGCCCCCCCAGCTTTTGCCGTCCTTGCTGTGGTGTTGTGCATGCACACGAATCCCGCCCAGGCCCTGGAAGCCATGGATGACACAGAGATGGGTACAGTTACAGGGCAGAAAGGGATTCTCGCGAGCTTTCAGTACTACTACAACAGTAGCCCCGCGGAAGCCGATCTCGGTGCCCCCCTGTCTATTTGTGATACTCCTAATGGTGGTAGCAGCCTGGCAAATATGAATTGCCGCTTCGGCCTTCAATTGAAGAATCGCGAGAGCGAGTGGTTGGTCTTTAAAAACGGTCACGCGTCAATTGATCTACGGCGTTTGGCAATTGACGCATCCTTGTTGGGGGATTCCCACGGTGGCAGTGCCGCTTATCACGGTTACTTCAATGAGGCTAAATTTACCGACCAGGATGGCTCTACTTGTTTACTGCCCAGCGGGAATTGTTCCGGAGCAGCAGCATCAGGATTGGCTGAGATGCCAGGTCTTCGCTTGAGCTATCCAGAGGGCGCGGCTGATGGGTTTGAGTTCAATGACGTGCGTTTCGGGCTGTACTTCGAGGGGCTGGCTGTAGAACCCAATGCGCTTGTGCCAAGCGGCAATGGTTGGGAAGGCAACAATAATGGCTCCTTTATGGGCCTGAATATTGCGGATAACAATGGTCACCAAGCAGGAATTGCGTTTGGTGGCGATTTTTATCTTTACGGTTATTAAGACGGCAGCTGCTTTCCACACGGTGATTGCTATGTGTTTAAAGACAGAAAAAAATAACAACCTGCCGCACGTGCCGCCCGCGGTTTTTGCAGCAATGCTGTTTATTTCTTCTAACGTTCACGCCTTGGAAGTTCTTTCTGAGCAAGAAATGGGCGCTGTGCAAGGCCGTGATGGTGTGACTATCGGCTTGGAAGTACCGCAAGGCGGCGCGATCACAGCTGAACAAATCCGCTGGGAAGTGGATAACGGTGAAGTTGATGCAAACAGCAACTCACTTCAGAACCATCTGATCATTGGTGGTACAGCCGTCGACGCAAACCAGTTTGTGATCAAGCCGATTGATCTGGATGGCACAGCTGCAAGCCAAGCGTTGGATTTTGCATTGGCCATCGATTCCTACACCAATAACGAGGGCCGGTCTGGCCTGGGCCTTGATGCGACCTGGAACCGGATGCGTGTGCAGATGGATAGCTTGTCTGTCACAGACACATCACGTTCATTCGGGGCCGTCGCCCTGGATGCGGGCGGGCGTTTTGCCGTTTTTGGTGACGGCGGGTTTGCCAACTCATCACTCAGTGCAGATCAGGCAAGAGTGATCGTTAACGTCGGGGATATTGATAACACCGATCCTGATCCGAATACATGGACCATGGGGCAGCCTGGTCGTCTGTTTTATCGAATGGGGCCGGCAGGGAGTACGGAGGTGCAGTTGGACAACTTCGGGTTCCTGTTTGACATGCACCAGGGAACGGTGGGAGTAAACTCTGACGGGATCGTTGTGAGTAGCGCTCCGGGGTCGAGGACTGACTTGAATCTCACTTTTGATGTTTTTGCCAATGTTGCCAATGGAGCGTCGACGGCGTTTCAGTTCAATGAGCAGTCAATTCCCATGCTCCTGTTTGGCTGGCGCGGTGGCATCGAGGATTTTGATTTGCAGCTGCGCCCTCAGGGTGCTTGGTTGCCGGATGACGGTACATTCACGCAAGGCCTGACGGCTTCACTGGGTTTTGATCTAGCCGATAATTTCCAATTTGTTCTTGGCGAAGCCAGATATGAAGATAGTGGTGATGAGGGGCAATCATATCTGGAATTTACACAACCCATCAGTATGCCGACGACCTTGGGGCAGACTCGAAAGGATCTTGAGTTCGGCTATCTAACACTGGATACCGTCTCCGCGGCTCATCAAAGTGTTGGGGGCATCTGTTTTGGTGGTTCCAACACCTACGGTAGCACCCCATCGGCTTGCGCAACCTCAACGGGTGGGGTGCTTCCCACTGAACTCCTGGATGTTGCGCCTTCAGACACAGGGCTTGCGATTATAAATCGTGAATGGGGTCTTCATGCCTATTCTTCCAAGGTCGTCTATCGCGACGGTGTTTCAGCTGCAAACAATATTGATGAAGGGTGGGCTCTGATCTATACCCTTGGCGATCTTAGTACCAACTGGTACCTCTACCCACAGTCAGGAGATGGTGCCACGCCAGGATCCCCCGGATTTACCATGGATGTGGTTGCTGCCATCCAGACAGAGGGCGGGGCTGACGCCAACGGGAGACCGGATCGCTCCCGCTGGGAAAATGGTACCCACCTGATGATCGGTGATACGGATTTCCAGACCAGTTATCACGACCCGAGCAACCCAACTGCTGATGGCCTGGCCATTGGCCTGATGGGGGCTGACTTACTGTTTGCCACCAATGATATGGGAGTCGGCGTGTCCCTTGGTGATGGTCTGAATCTTTCTTCCAATGAAGTACGGTTGCAGCTTCGCGGGATGTTTGGTGGAGGCGATGTGCCTCGCATGGAGTCTCCGGTTTACGGTAGCTACATTGATATGAACCTGGAAATGGACGAGTTCGTTTTCAAGATTTTCCCTTCATTGAATGGAGATGCGATTAACTTCGGCGGTTTCCTCAGTCTGGCCAACCTTAATAATGGTTTTTCCAATGATACGGGTAGTGGCCATGGCCATGATGACGGCACCTATATTTCCTTTGCCGAACCCAATTTGAATAAATTAAATGTAGATGTACGTTTAGCGGATATTACGGGGGATATCGAAATTCCTTCTAACTTCATTCTTGCCGGAGGGGGCGGGAAAATTGATCTCCTGTCGGCTTCTGGTGAAGCTGATGGTAAGCCAAAACTGCGCATTGAGAACAATCTGAATATTGGAGCATTGGCGACTAAGCCTGGTGGTGGTGCTGGTGATCCTCTTGAGATTGGAAGAATCGAATTCGGCGGTAAAGATCTGGGCTCCATGATTATTCCCGCTGCGAAAGTTTATACTTCACTGACACTGGAACAACAATAAGTACGAATATCGGCTAAGGCCTTTAAGAATAACATCTTCGGGTATTGCTAATGAGAATTAAAATAAAATCCAGCTTCCGATTATTGCCGATAAATTCCTCTGGCTGCTTTTTTGCACTTGTTTTTTTAGTGTTCTCGCAAGCCGTGCAGGCTATGGTTGAGCTTAAAGATGAGCAATTGGCTGATGTGACAGGGCAAGCTCTGCTGCAAATGAATAAAGAGTTCACAAATGGATATACTTTTTATAAGGCGGGATTAGATGCAGAGTTGAGGCTCAATATGAACATTGACAAGCTTCAGCTTGGTTGTGGAGGCATTAATGGTACGGATGGTTGCGACCTTGATATAGATAATTTTTCTCTGGGGTGTGTCGCAAATAGCAGTGGACAATGCATTACGCAGAATCCCGTTTTAGGGAGTATTCAGAAGCCGGGCCTCTTGAGAGACTGCGGGAATGGAACTTGCACAGGTACGAATATTGACAAAACCATTCAAGATCAACTGAAAGATTTTATTATCAACAGACCCTTTTTCCAGTTTGCAATTAAGAACGATAGCAGCACGACGCTGCGTGAAGTTGTTGGCGTTCGCATGGGGGGAGAACAGGTTTCAGGCCCGATGTCTTTTGGGTCACTGAATGTTTTCAGTGGTTTTATGAGTGGCAATGCTCAACTTGACCTACAGGAGCAGGGGCGGGGAAGAAACCCTCAGGATGTGGCTGTTACCTGTGGGCCTTTAACGGGGCCCTGCCCTGGTAGTTTAGGAGGGTCAGGTGTTAACGTTTTTGGCCTTAATGAACCTGATAGATCTTTAGGGCTTGATAATGATGAGGCTTGCGTGCTTTTTATATGTGAGGAATTTCGTAATCTCACGGTTAGTTTTGATGGAGTGACAAGAAATTCGCCGGTATCCGTACTTGGGAACAGAAGGAGTCAGGCATTAATTTCCAATTTGAATCTTGGTCGCAATACTCATGGTGGCGTTGAAGGTGCTGTGGCAGCAATTGTGGACTCCTTATCAATTGAACGCTCAAGCGGCCTACCGTCTGGGCTAATCAATCTGATTAAAGGGCTAATCCAAGGTCAGATGGAACAAAAGATCATTAATCAGCTTGCTGCTGGCCTGAATACTTCTGTCGCATCTTTGGATAACAATACTTATCAACTGCCTTATAATCTATCTAATGTCCATCAACTTGACGTCTCTTCCTCACTTTTTGGTTTGTCCTTTCAAAAAGAAGATGTACAGTACCCTGGTTATTCAAATTCTGTCCCCGTAGGTTGGGCAATGTATGCACCTGATGCGTTTACACTTGACATTAGTGATAGAACAACGGCGTTTGTTAGTAATATTGCAGGCAATGCAAATGCCAGAAACGGGAATATTGTGGGCTTGGAAGCGCCCTTGAGGAACTGCTGGGGAAGCGCTCGTTTCTGTTAAAGCCAAAAGCCCGCTGGTTTGATTGGCGATTTGACTCTTTATTGGGCGGTACCGAGCGGCCGCCTCTTCCACATATAAGATTCACGTCGGAGTGCGTGGTATTTTTCCCTGAAAGGCATCTTCTATACGCTTGCATTATACTGTGGTGAAAATGATCTCCTCCCGATAAAATGGACACGCTTCATTTCAAGCTGCCATTCTCTCCTTCCACATAACCAATGCCAGAGTGTAACGTTTCTGGTTATAAAAGTGGTTGATGTAACCACGCAGCACCGCCCTCAGCTCTTGCTCATTTTAAAACGACACACCATGGATCACTTCCGCCTTCAGAGTCAGATCAGCTGTCTTCCGATCTCCCAACGACCAGCCAATCACCTTCCTCGAATAGACATCAAGCATAACCGTCAGGTACCGCCATTGTCGGTTAACCTTGATATAAGTGAGATCCGCTACCCACTGCTGATTTATCTCCGTTTGGACCGGCATATTCAGGCGTAGGTTCTTGTGGCGTTGATAAAATCGCTCCACGCCCGGCACCCTGCGGTACAGTTTTGCTACCCGCCCCATCAGCGAGGCCTCCCTCATCAGCCTCTCAACACGCTTTCGACCCTTGCCTTCCAGATATTCCTGCGCCACCTCGAAAGCATAACCGGGTGGATATCCAACCCAGCCGCCACTTGCTGGACCTGAATGCCTTCCTGACAGCTGAGCTCAGGCCTTTGCTTTAAAGTCCGTCGAATACTGCCAAGTCTTTCTCAGATTGTTGTATCGGGGCATATGCCATCTCCTCTAGTTAGGAGAAGGTGTCCACTAAAGCGGGGGAACTACAAAAACGTCTCAGTATACCTGTTACCTTGCCGGTTTGGTTTCCTGATTTTTTGTTGGCGACATAACATCAAACCTTCAAGTCAGATTTACTATGGCTATATGCAGGCACAAGCTTATATGCTGGTTGCTACTGCAACCGCCGCTTCAGCCCCTTCATCGCCAACACCCGCGTACTGATCTCCTCAATCGATAATTCTGTCGCATCCAGGTACGGAATATTGTGCTTGTTGTACATAGCTTCCAGGGCCCGTAATTCCATGTCGCATTGGCGTGGCGAAGCGTACTTGCTGCCGGCTTTGCGTTCGCTGCGGATGGCGCTGAGGCGGTCGGCGTCGATGGTGAGGCCGAAGAGTTTGTGCTTGTGCTCCACCAGGGCCTTGGGCAGGCGCAGGTCGTCGAAGTCGTCTTCGGTGAGCGGGTAGTTGGCGGTGAACAGGCCGAACTGCAGGGCCAGGTATAGGCAGGTCGGCGTTTTGCCGGAGCGTGAGACGCCGATCAGAATGACATCAGCCTGATCGTAGTGACGCGTGCGGGCGCCATCATCGTTATCCAGAGCAAAATGTACCGCGTTGATGCGAATGCGGTAGGACTCGGCGTCCCTGATAGCGTGGCTCTGGTTGATCTTGTGGTTGGAACGTACGCCGAGCTCGTCTTCCAGGGGGCGCAGAAAAGCGCCGAACAGGTCGAGAATCAGGGCATTACAACTGTGCAGAATGGCGCGGTGGTCGGTGTTGACCAGTGTCGAGAAGACTACCGGCTTGGCGCCATCCTCCTCTGCAGCTTTGTTGATGCGGGCAACGGCTTCGCGGGTCTGCTCATCGGATTGTACGAAGGGCAGGGTGATCTGCACGAATTCGATATCCCCGAACTGGCTCAACATGCTGTGACCAAGGGTTTCCGCGGTAATCCCGGTGCCGTCCGATAGGTAAAAAGCGCTTCGTTTCATTGGGTCTGCCTGTTTTCTCAGTCGCAGGAGTGGTGCTCGCCGCGCCACTTAAGAGTGGGTTTGAAGCAAGCCATTCGCGGCGCGAGCGCCGCTTCTGCGGGGTAAGTCGTTGTTTTGAATGGAGCCAGTCTAGACGCTGTATCGCTATGCGACCAGTGCTATCTGACGGCATGGCCCAGCCTGTCAGGCGCTTTGAGGGAGCACCCGTTGTCCGGACAAGACGTAGATACTACACTGCGCCCAAGTAATGCTTCCCCGACAAAAATATCCTGCAATTTCAACGGGGTAGGATCGCTTGCTCGTGTGTGAGGCTGGGCTGGGTCACGGGTTGGCCAACGTGATGCTTAAATACCGGCCAAATCTGAAAGAGGGGGCAGGCAAACTGTTTCGGTTTTGAGTAGAATGTCGGCTCGATTTGATCCGGCACCTTGTGCAGCCACTCATTTATGGCGCTATCGGCACAAGGTGTGCCGACACTGCTTTGGCCAACAAACCAACCAGTAACACGTAAAAGGAGATGACCTTGGCGGAATATGTAGTCTGGTTTCAGGACCTGGGTAAAGATGACGTTGAGCACGTAGGCGGCAAGAACGCATCCCTGGGCGAAATGATCAGCAATCTGTCGGCGGCGGGTGTCTCCGTTCCGGGCGGTTTTGCTACTACCGCTGAAGCCTTCCGTGAATTCCTTGAGCACAACAACCTGACCCAGAAGATCAACGAAGCGCTGTCTGCGCTGGACGTTGAAGATGTGGTGGCGCTGGCGAAGACTGGCGAAGAAATTCGTCAGTGGGTGGTTGATGCGCCGTTCCAGCCCGCGCTGGACAAGGCGATCCGTGATGCGTATGCCCAGATTGGCGAAGGCAACGCAGACCTGCCGGTGGCGGTGCGTTCCTCGGCGACGGCAGAAGATCTGCCCGATGCGTCTTTCGCGGGCCAGCAGGAAACCTTCCTGAATATTCGTGGCGTGGACAGCGTCATGATCGCGGTTAAAGAAGTGTTCGCTTCCTTGTTTAACGACCGCGCCATCAGCTACCGCGTTCATCAGGGCTTTGACCACAAACTGGTGGCCCTGTCTGCCGGTGTGCAGCGTATGGTTCGCTCCGAGACGGGCGCTGCGGGTGTGATGTTCTCCATGGATACCGAATCCGGCTTCAAGGACGTGGTTTTCATTACTGCTTCCTACGGTTTGGGCGAGATGGTCGTACAGGGTGCGGTTAACCCGGACGAATTCTACGTTCACAAGAAGACACTGCTGAACAAGAAGCCTGCTGTGCTGCGCCGCAACTTGGGCAGCAAGATGCAGAAAATGATCTATGGCGCCGAAGGCAGTGCCGGCAAGTCCGTTGAAATCGTGGACGTGGACAAGGATGAGCGCATTCGCTTCTGTCTGACGGATGAACAGATCGAGAACCTGTCCCGTCAGGCGATTGAAATTGAAAAGCACTACGGCATGCCCATGGATATCGAATGGGCGCTGGATGGCGACGATGGCAAGCTGTACATCGTACAGGCTCGTCCGGAAACCGTGAAAAGTCGTTCCGACGTGAACGTGATGGAACGTTACTTGCTCAAGCAAACCGGTAAAGTGCTGGTGGAAGGGCGCTCCATTGGCCAGCGGATTGGCGCTGGTAAAGTGCGCATTGTGACCAGCATCAAGGAAATGGATAAGGTCCAGCCCGGTGATGTACTGGTGACGGACATGACCGACCCGGATTGGGAACCGGTGATGAAGCGTGCTGCGGCCATTATTACCAACCGTGGCGGCCGTACCTGTCACGCGGCCATTATTGCCCGTGAACTGGGTGTGCCGGCCATCGTGGGTTGTGGCGATGCCACTGAGCTGCTCAAGGATGGCCAGGAAGTCACGGCCTCTTGCGCAGAAGGCGATACCGGCAAGATCTACGAAGGTCAGCTGGAGTTTGATATCCAGCGCAACTCTATTGAGTCCATGCCCAAGCTGCCGTTCAAGATCATGATGAACGTGGGCAACCCGGACCGGGCCTTTGATTTTGCTGGCCTGCCGAATCAAGGCGTGGGCCTTGCCCGCCTGGAATTCATCATCAACCGTATGATCGGCGTGCATCCCAAGGCACTGCTGAACTACGACGCCATGCCTAAAGATGTTAAGCAGAACGTGGACAAGCGAACTGCGGGCTATGGCGATCCGGTGGATTTCTACGTGGAGAAGCTGGTCGAAGGTATTTCTACCCTGGCGGCGGCGTTCCACCCGGAAAAAGTCATCGTGCGTCTGTCGGACTTCAAGTCCAATGAATACGCCAACCTGATCGGCGGCAAGCTGTATGAGCCTGAGGAAGAGAACCCGATGCTGGGCTTCCGTGGTGCCAGCCGTTACATCAGCGAAAACTTCCGTGACTGTTTTGAGCTCGAATGCCGTGCCATGAAGAAAGTCCGTGACGAAATGGGCTTTACCAACGTGGAGATCATGGTGCCGTTCGTGCGTACCGTGGGTGAAGCGGAGCAGGTGATTGAGCTGCTTGCGAAGAATGGTCTCAAGCGTGGCGAAAATGGCCTGCGTGTGATCATGATGTGTGAGCTGCCGACCAACGCCTTGCTGGCGGATGAGTTCCTGCAACACTTCGATGGCTTCTCCATCGGTTCCAATGATCTGACTCAGCTGACGCTGGGCCTGGATCGGGATTCCGGTATCGTGAGTCATCTGTTTGATGAGCGTGACCCGGCGGTGAAAAAGCTGCTGAAGATGGCCATCGACGCCTGTAATGCTCAAGGCAAGTACATCGGCATCTGCGGGCAGGGCCCGTCGGATCACCCGGACCTGGCCAAATGGCTGATGGAACAGGGCATCTCTTCCGTTTCCCTTAACCCGGATTCGGTGCTCGATACCTGGTTCTATCTGGCGGAGAAGCACGGCAACTAATGTCTGCTTGACCGACCCGCTGCTTCGCAGCACAGTAAAAAGCCCGCTTATGCGGGCTTTTTACGTTACGGAAACCGGTGAGGGGCACATGTTTCATCGACTTATCCGCATCATGGATCTTTACGACGGTCTGCGGCTGCCTGTTACGGTGGGGCGCAAGGAGTTGCTGCTGATCCATGAAGACGGTCGCACCTGGCTGATGCAGCGCCGCTGCCCCCACGCGGACTTTCCGCTCGACCGCTGTACGGTGATGAATGAGCAATTGCGTTGCCCGGGGCATGGACTGACGTTTTCGCTGCGCAGCGGTAAATGCCAGACATCAAGTTATCAGCTCGAGCAGTTTCGGATTGATTATGATGGGCAGTGGCTGGGTGTGGAAATTTGATGAGCGTTGGGTTTGTTGTCTGATTGCGCCTTTCAGGCTAATCAGACCTACCTGGTAACGTTTTGTCGGTTGAATTAGCCAGACAGGCGTAATCCAACGACCTTGTTGAGGGCGGGGCGACTTACCGCGATGCAAACACGGTTTCTTCCTCCCCCAGTTCGGCCACAAACTGGTGCGCATAGCGCTGGCGAAGTTGTTTCACTTTTTTCACGTAAGCCTGGGTTTCCTTGAAAGGCGGAATGCCGCCATAGCGGCGCACATTGCCTTCACCGGCATTGTAGGCGGCAAGAATATGGTCGAGATCGGAAAATTTGTTTTTCAGGTAGGCGATGAACTGGGTGCCGCCCTGAATATTGGCACGCGGGTCAAAAGGGTTGCTGACTTTCAGGTAGGCTGCGGTTTCGGGCATCAGCTGCATAAGACCCTGGGCGCCAACCCGTGAAATGGCGTTGTGGTTAAACAGGGACTCGGCGTGGATAACGGCTTTGACCAGTGCAGGGTCCACGCGGAAGCGGGTAGCCGCCTGGGTAATGATGGTGTCGTACTGGTCACGCTGGGCGTTGGACAGGGCGCGCGGGGTGTAACTCCAGCCTTTGCGAACGGATAGTAGCGTGTACTGCTGGCCCACCTGTTCCTGAGCCTGATCGGTGAACAGGATGGTGCCATCCGCGGAGCGGTATTTGTAGATATTGTCTGCCAGGGCGCCGCCACTGACGATCAGCATGCAGCCAACTGCCAAGGCACCCGACAGCCTGGATGTCTTCAATAAAACCCGCATTGAACCCCGTACCCCTTTTCTGGTGTAGCAAGATGCTTGTTGGGCACCGTGAACACCGTTAATTTGTTGTTCTTCCGTCGTTCTGGCTTATAGCCAAGCGTTACCCCCATGATAACGCCATTCTTTTTTCTTTCTGGCCAGCACCAGACGAATTGACCACACTGGCCGCCAAGCGTAACAAAATCGACGGACTGACATCATACTATTGCGCCGGGGGTGGCCCAAGTGCGCTGGCGCACATTTCCGCCTTGAGCCACCCAGCTGCGAATACAGCGAGCGAGGAGAGCGAATGTTTCCTGAGTATCTGGAACCCTGGTTGAACAGCACCATTGCTTGGCTGGAGCTGGGCTTTTTGTTGCTGGTGTTGCTGCTAACGGTGGTGGCTGTTGGGCTATGGCTACAAGACCGTTTTTTTCAGAAGCGACACGCCATTCGCCGTAATTACCCGCTAATCGGCCGTTTTCGCTACTTTTTCGAGACTCTTGGTGAGTTTTTCCGCCAATACTTCTTCGCTATGGACCGTGAGGAGCTGCCGTTTAACCGGGCACAACGTGCCTGGGTTTACCGCGCCGCCAAAGATTTGAGCAACACCATGGCATTTGGCTCGACCAAGCAAACCGGGGCGGGGCGGGTCATTTTCATGAATTGTCCTTATCCAACACTGGAAAAGGACGCGGCGAAAACCTTGCCTTTGATGATCGGCCCCCACTGTGAACAGCCCTATGCGGCGCGCAGTTTCTTCAATGTCTCCGGTATGAGCTTTGGCGCCCTGTCACGGCCCGCCGTGCAGGCTTTGTCCCATGGGGCCGCCATTGCCAATTGCTGGATGAATACGGGGGAAGGGGGCTTGTCTCCCTATCACCTGGAAGGGGGCTGTGATGTGGTCTTCCAGGTGGGCACGGCCCGTTACGGTGTGAGGGATGCTGAGGGTAACCTGAACGATGAGCGCCTGGCGGCGATCGCGGCGCGGCCGCAAGTGAAGATGATCGAAATCAAACTCAGCCAGGGCGCCAAGCCTGGCAAGGGCGGCATTCTTCCCGCCGCCAAAGTGACCCAGGAAATTGCGGCCATTCGCGGCATCCCCGCAGGAGAGGCATCCATTAGCCCCAATGGCCAGCCGGATGTACATAGCGCGGAGGATCTACTGGACCTGATTGCCCATGTGCGCGAGGTGAGCGGCAAGCCCACGGGCATCAAATGTGTACTCGGCGCCTGGGCGTGGGTGGAGGATTTGTTCCTGGCCATTCATGCGCGTGGCCTGGAATCGGCGCCGGACTTCATCACTATCGATAGTGGCGACGGCGGCACTGGCGCTGCCCCCATGTCATTAATGGATGATGTGGGCTTGTACCTGGCGGAGTCGTTGCCCTTGTTGGTGGATCTGCGTGATGGCTACGGCCTCACAGACCGTATCCGCATTATTGCGTCAGGCAAACTGATCACCCCAAGCATGGTGGCCTGGGCGATAGCAGTTGGGGCGGATTTCTGCGTCTCTGCGCGGGGCTATATGTTTGCCCTGGGTTGTATCCAGGCGCTGCAGTGCAACCGCAATACCTGCCCGACCGGTGTTACCACGCATAATCCGCGCTTACAGCGCGGGCTGGTGCCGGCGGAAAAGTCCCAGCGCGTGGCGCACTTCCATGACAATCTGGTCAAGGAGGTGGAAACCATTGCCCATTCCTGTGGTGTCAGCGAGCCGCGGCAATTACGCCGTTATCATGCCCGCATGCTCAGCAGTAATGGCGAATCCATTCCGCTTGATCGCCTGTGGCCACAGGTTGAATCGGGCATCTATCTGCGTGAAGGCCGACCCAGTGAAAAGCAGCCGTTTGTACGCTGGCAGGGCATTGGGACCGGTCCGTGATTGGCGGCGCCTATAATCACTATCGAATGGCTGCGTTTGTGCTGATTGCAGCAGCCTTCACAATGAACGAAATACAAAGGAGTTTTCAGTGACCACGGAATTTGATCTTGTCGTAATCGGTGCCGGTTCAGGTGGTGTACGCGCCGCCCGCATGGCTGCCTCCCATGGTGCCAACGTTGCGATTATCGAAGAACGCTTTTTCGGGGGCACCTGTGTCAATGTCGGCTGCGTGCCCAAGAAGCTGTTTTCGTACGGTAGCCATTTTCCCCAGGAATTTGCGCTGGCTGAGGATTATGGCTACACCGTGAAAGGCTGGGAGTTTGACTGGCCCACACTGCGTGATAACAAGAGCCGTGAAATCAGCCGGTTGAACGGCATCTACCAGCGGATTCTGAATCAGGCCGGGGTGACGATTTTTGAAGGTCACGGGCAGGTATTGGGTGGTGGCAAGGTCTCTGTGGGTGAAACCGTTTTGACGGCCCGCCATATTCTGGTGGCAGTGGGTGGCAAGCCCTTCGTGCCAGATCTGCCAGGCCGTGAACATGTGCGCATCTCCGACGACCTGTTTTATCTGGACACGCTTCCCAAGCGTGTGGCCGTGGTGGGTGGTGGCTACATCGCCACGGAGTTTGCGGGCATCCTGCACGGCCTGGGCTGCCAGGTGACGCAGGTCTACCGTGGCGATCTGTTTCTGCGTGGCTTCGATCAGGACATTCGTGAGTTCATCGCTGAACAGATGAAGGAGCAGGGCGTAACCCTGAAATTCAATGCGGATGTTGCCAGTATTGAGGCGATCAACGGTGAAAAACGCGTTACCTATCAAGGCGGCGAACAGGCTGTATTTGATGAAGTGTTCTACGCCACCGGGCGCATCTCCAAGCTGGATGACCTGTTTGCTGAGGGTGCTGCGCCGGCCATGACAGAGGGCGGTGCTATCAAGGTGGATGACGGCTTTGCGACCAGTGTTGAGGGACTTTATGCGCTTGGCGACGTGATCGATCGTGTGCAATTAACGCCGGTGGCACTTGCAGAGGGGATGTGGCTGGCGGCGCAACTCTATGGGGAGCACAAGCCTGAGGCGGCGATGGATTATCACAACATTGCCACGGCCGTATTCAGCCACCCCAATATTGGCACGGTGGGCCTGACGGAAGAACAGGCGTTAGCTCGTGTGCCGGCGCTGCGGGTGTATAAAAGTGCGTTCCGGCCCATGCGTTATACCCTGGGTGACAAGCAGGAGCGTTCACTGATCAAGCTGATTGTGGACGATGCCACCGACAAGGTACTTGGCCTGCATATGGCCGGTGAAGACTCAGCCGAGATTACACAGGGCTTTGCGGTGGCTATCAAGATGGGCGCCACCAAGGCTGATTTTGATGCCACCGTGGGGATTCATCCAACCGCGGCGGAAGAACTGGTAACCCTGCGTCAGGCGGTATTGGTCACGGCTTGATGGCAATCGGTATTGAGTTACGAGTATCGAGTTACGAGAAGCGAAGTTCAAAAAACAAAACCGGTCATTTCAGCGAGATTGTTTTCGGCTTTCGCAACTCGCAACTCCATGCTCATCAGAGCTTTTCCAGTTTTACCGGCAAACCATCGGCGGGCACCGGCAGGCTGCTGGTGTCCACCGGCATTTCGTAGTCATCGGGTACCGACCAGCGATAATTAAGTAATACCTGGTGCAGAACCGCTTTCACTTGCAGGTCGGCAAAGTGCAGGCCGATGCACTTGTGGGCGCCGCCACCAAAAGGCATCCAGGCATAGGGATGCACCTTGTCTTCACGCCGTTCGGGGCTGAACCGCTCAGGGTCGAACCGCTCCGGGTCTGGCCAATACTCTTCCATATAATGGGTGAAGTAGGGCACCACATTGATAAAGCTGCCTGCGGGAATAAAGAACCCCTCATACTCCACATCCTTCACAGTCTTGCGGGGCAGGGAGGGCACCGGAGAGCATAGCCGCAGGGCTTCCTTCATGGCCAGGCTGATACCTTCCAGCCTGGGTAGATCGTCATAGTCCAGCTCCCGCTTGTTCAAGGCACGGCTCTCTACGCGTAGCCGCTCCTGCCATTCTGGGTTCTTGGCGAGATAATAAAAGAGCGTGGAGAGGGTAATCGTGGTGGTGTCGTGGGCGGCCATCATCAGAAATATCATGTGGTTGACCACATCATCGTCGCTGAATCGCTCACCGTCCTCGGTGCTGGCATGGCACAGCGCGCTGAACAGGTCCGACTCCTGGCTGGCGCGCTTGGCGGGTAGTTCCTTGCGGAAAAACGCTTCCAGAACACGCCGGCCTTTAAGCCCTTTGGACCAGCGCAGCCCGGGCACGTTGGTGCGCACGATGGCGGTGCCAGCACGGACCGTATCCACGAAGGCCTTGTTGAGGGAGTCTGCTTCCGGCCCCAGCTCATAGCCCATAAACACATCCGTGGCCAGATCCAGGGTCAACTGCTTTACCTCTGAAAGCACCTTGAATTGATTGATGCTGTGCCAGTCCTCAATTCCGCTGGCGATGTGTGGCCCCATGCGCTCGAGATAGCCTTTCAGCACGTCCTTGTTAAAGGCTTGCTGCATGATCTTGCGATGCCAGCGGTGCTCCTCGAAATCCAGCAACATGATGCCGCGATGAAAAAAACGGCCGATAAAATAATCCCAGCCATCATGATTGGAAAACAGGTCACCGCGATTAAGCATAACGAACTGGTTGGCGTCGGGGCCGAGCATCTGGATCATGCGTAAACCAAACACGCTGCTCCAGGATACCGGGCCATAGGTGTCGTAGCGTTTGCGCATTAATCCGATCGGATCGCGCATAAAACCCAGTGTATGGCCGATAAGGGGCAGCCCCGCATCACCGGGGATGGCCTTGAGAGTGCTTGTCCGTGGTGGCACGCAAAATGGCTGAGACATATAAGACACCTGAAAATAGCCGTGAACGACGCAGGCAAGTGATGCGTCGAGGTGAAACATTGTGTTTACTTTTAGCTCCCCTGATAAATCTCGGCAAGGGAAAGTAAATAGATTTCGTGCCAGCGTTTAATTTGAGTGTTTTTTAATCGAACCGTAACCTGCGTCTGGTTCATCCCGGCTTGCCGATTTCGCTCAGCGGTTATTCACCAGGTTATCCACAGTTTCTGTGGACAGTCTGAACGGCAAGACGTGGCTGTCACTTTGGCACTGTGAGTGGCTTTGCAGGCTGTGTATGATTCGGCAACGCCAATGCTTGCTGTTTAAGGAGAACAAGGAATGCGTAGAGTGGTGTTCAATCAGAAAGGGGGCGTGGGGAAGTCCAGTATCACGGTCAATCTGGCCGCGATCAGCGCGTCGGAAGGCAAGCGCACCCTGGTTGTCGATCTGGATCCACAATGTAACGCCAGCCAGTATTTGTTGGGCATGCCGGCGTACAGCAACGGCCACGGTCCGAAGCCGAATATCGGGACTTTCTTTGCACAGACCCTGTCTTTTCGGTTGAAAGAAAAGGATCCGCGTGACTATGTGCATGCCACGCCGTTTGAAAACCTCTTTGTGTTGCCGTCTGACGGCGAGCTGGGGGAAATCGAACATATGCTCGAGTCTAAACACAAGATCTATAAATTGCGTGGTCTGCTAAAAGCACTGGCGAAGGATTTCGACGAAATTTTTGTGGATACCCCGCCTGCGTATAACTTCTATACCTTGTCATCGCTGATTGCGGCAGACCGGGTGCTGATTCCTTTTGACTGCGATGCGTTTTCCCGCAAGGCGCTCTACACACTGCTGGAAAATATTCAGGAAGCCCGGGAAGACCACAATGATGACCTGCAGGTGGAAGGTATTGTGGTGAATCAATACCAGCCTCGGGCTCGTTTGCCGCAGGAGTTGGTGGCGTCTCTCGAAGAAGAAGGGTTGCCGATTCTTGCCAACAAGCTTTCCAGCAGCGTGGTGATGCGAGAGTCCCACGAAAAAGCCACGCCACTGGTCAATATGCAGCCACGACACAAGCTCACCGATGAATACCGTGCGCTGTTCAGGGAAATCAGTGCCGGTTAATCCGTTCCGGGTTGAGGCCCGGCGCCGGGCGGGGCGAATCCTTCGTTCTGCCACGGCCACCCGCTGGCTGGTCCAGGCGGTGTTCAATCGTTCTGACCAGTTCAGGGCCAGGCTGGGAGATACCTTTGCCGACCTGATCTTGCTGGCATCATTACTACGGGATTGGGTAACCGGGCGATACCGAACGGTTCCCTGGGGCACTTTGTTAACAATCACAGGCGCGCTGGTTTACTTTCTGATGCCGTTGGACGCTATCCCTGACCCTATTGTGGCGTTGGGGCTAATGGATGATGTTGCCGTGATATCGCGTACGCTTAAACTGACTCGCACGGATCTGGACCGCTACCAACAGTGGCGCAATGAGCAGGGTGATGCCGGGGGAGAAAACAATGAATGACGCCTACGGAGGTGGATCACTCAAACCCGGTTATCAGGGCAAGGGCATGATTGTTTATGAGCCTCTCTCCGTGCTCAGCCTGCGGCAGCGGCTTGGCCGCCTGCGGTTTGCGTGTTACCAGTTTGGCGCTGCGCTGCTGTCGGGCTTGCTGATTGCGCTTTTTCTGTTGTTGTCCGTTGAACTGTTACCGCAGTGGGTGGGTTGGGGCGTCGCCGCAGTGGTGTCGCTGGCGCTGTTGGTCTACCAAATTGGACTTCTGGTGCGCCGTTTGCACGATATGGAGAAAAGTGGCTGGTGGGTCATCCTGGCGTTTGTGCCGTTGGTCAATTTGCCATTCCAGCTTTATCTCTATCTTGGTGATGGCAGCAGCATGATGAACCGCTTCGGAACGCCGAATCCACCGGTCAGCACCTTGGTCATGCTGGTGGGCGGTTTGTGCTGGTTTATCAATGTGTTAGTGCTTTTATCCATGATGGTCTTGTTGGTGTTGGGTTGGTTCCTGCCCGACCTTCTTGCGCCTTATCTCGGCCATCTTCCTCAGGGGTGGGCGGAGCCGGCACAGCAGGCGCTTAACGCTCGATAACTATTAGTCGCAGGCTCCTATTTTTGCTACCTTTTATGCTATTGTCTTGTGATCCAGGTCCGGGGAGAGCGGACTTGGCGATATAAATAAAGCCATAACAAGTCAGTAACAACAAAAATAGCGATTATTAGGGAGTAGCTATGAGAAAGCGTCTTCTGGGGTGTCTCATTGCGATGGTGTTGCTGCCAATGCAGGGATTTGCGTCAATCAGCAATGCGGAACTCGAAGATTTTGAACTGGCGTTGTGGAAAGTCCGCGCCGATTTTCACATGTTGACCGTGATGGTTGGCAGCAAAACCTACATTTCCAATCTTGATGACGCTATTGCCCAGGCACAGTCCGGTATGGCGGCGTTACGCCAGGATGCGGAAGGCAGTGAAGAGCGCGCGCTGGTTAACGATCTGGACAAGAATTGGGGCATTCTAAAAGCGGCGGCCCAGGGTAATACCATGGCCGAGCAAGGTTTTACCAACGCCTACACCATTCAGGATGTGAATGAGCTGCCGACAGAGATGTCGCTGCGGATCGAATCCTTCAACGGCGCCACCGAAGGCCAGTACGATGATATCCGTGAGCTTTCTGCGTATCTCCAGCGCATGACCTCCGAGTACCTGAATATCGCTGCAGACCCGGCAGGGGGCATGGCGTCGGGTTCTGATGAAGGTCGTATTGAATTCAAGGATGCGGTGCCTGAGTTTGAGCGGATGCTGGCCGCGGCGAAAAAGAACCATGCTAATGATGAAGCCATCAGCCGAGCTTTGAACCAGGTCGGCGTCAAGTGGATGTTTATCCGTGAATCCATGGTCAAGTTTTATGAGAATGCGGTGTCGTACCTGATTTATCGTTATACCAACCAGATGGTAGATACCATGAGTCAGGCAATCAGTCTGGCGTCCACGGATGTAGAAAAGCCCAGCTTCGGGCCGGTTGAATAAGGCGGAGCCAGCCTGGCTCTTTTGTGCTGACCCTCGCATGTGTGCGGGGGTTTTTTGATGGCGGCTTGTCTCAAGCCGCTCTTGTTTCAAATGTATAGGGGGAGTTCGGGGTGAATAAGGAAATTCGACATGGCCTGGTTGCGGCGCTGCTATTGGTGTCAGCAGGGGGCCAGGCAGCAATGTCCGCCACGGAATTGGCACTGGTTCAGGCAGATGCGTGGCGGGTTCGGATGGGGTTTCATCTGCTCTCGATTCGTGGGGACAACCCGGAAGACCGGGCAGCACTGAAAGCCTTGCTGGCGGATGGTGAGCAACATCTTGATGCGCTTAAGGCGCAAGCCGCGCCCGGCGAGAAAGACACTGCGGCGCAACTGGAGGCATCCTGGGACGCCCTCGATCAACGTGCTCTGGACAACCCGCTGGCCTCATTGGGCTATGCGGACTACAGCGCCATGAGTGAAATCAATACCACCACGCTGGCGGTGGATGCGCTGGTACGCAAGGCTGAAGTCGCGGGCGATGCAACCTACCTGGATATCGCCCAGCTGTCCGTGGCCATGCAGCGTCTGGCCAGTGAGTATGCCGCCCTGGCAGCCTTTCCCTCGGCGGGCCTGAAAACCGGTACGGGTCTGCAGTCCATGGACTTTGGCGCGGAAGCCCGGGCCATCGACGAATCGCTGGTCAGCCTGAAAGACAAATATGCGGGGGATGAGCAGGCTCGTGATGTGCTGGCATTCATCGATCAGCGCTGGGCGTTCGTGCGCAAATCGATCCCCGGCATGGATGACCCGAACACGCAGAAAATTCCGTATCTGTTCTATCGCTATGCCACGCAAATGGCGGAACGGGTGAGTGAGCTGGCCCAGCCATAACGGGCTGATGTTCCCGGCTTGGCGGCGCGGCTACTGCGAGCGCGCCACTAGCCAGTCTGCGCTGATGCGCCAGGCGTGGGAGGGGGCTTTTGAACCCGAAAAGACCCCCGCATGGCCGCCCGGTACTTCCTCGAAGCGCTTCTCCTTGCTGCCGACAAGATGCATCACATCCCTTGCTGCGCGCAGGCTGACAATGTTGTCGGTGATGCCGGCAAAGGAAAGCAGGTCCTGCTGAATGGATGAAAAATCCACGCTGCGGCCGCCGATCCGGATTTTGCCTCTGGCCAGGCTGTTGGCCAGAATCATCTTCTCAATGACCTCACGGACCACTGCGCCGGGATAATCCACCATATCGTTGAACCACTGGCCCATGGTCATGTACTCGGTCACGTATTCACGGTCACCAAGGTTGCGGATCAGATCCATGTAAGCCTGTACCACGCCAGGGGGATTGGTCATCTTGAAGCCCAGCGTTAGCAGGTTAGCCGGAATGTGAAATAGCTTGTCGCTGAGTGGCTCCAGGCGAATCTGGAACCAGTCGTGGACCTGCATGGCAGGAATGGCGGCCAGCCCCAGCGCCTTGCCGAACGGTCCACTTTTGTGAAAATTCACCGGGCTGGCAATGGTGATCAGGCTGCGCACTGGCGCATCACTGTGCCCCCCCAGGTACATCAGACACAGCAACCCGCCCATGCAGTAGCCCATCATGTTGATGGTCTCGGTTTCCGCATGGGTCTTTACGGCCTCCACCGCAGAAGGAAGCCAGCGATTGACGTAGGTGTCCAGGTCCAGGCTGCGATTGGCGTTGGACGGTTTGCCCCAATCCACCAGGTACACGTCGTAACCGCGGGCCATCAGATAACGGACCATGGAACGGTTGGGCATCAGGTCATAGGTCCAGCAGTGAATGCCCAGCGCTGGTACCAGCAACAGGGGAATGCGGTGCTTGTCGGCGGAAACCGGGAGAACGTCGTCGTTAAGCGGGATTTCGGCCATCGGCGGGAGGCTGTAATGTCGCACAGCCATAATGCCATCACGATAAATCTCATCCCACGGGCATTTATCCACCTGGATAAAGCGTTGCGGGTGACGCCTGCGCTCCACAATGTGGCCAACGGCTCGCAGGCTGTTCTTTAATCGTGATGTCGCCATTAAAACTACTCCTGAAATGGGCGAAAAATCTGGCAGGGAACATGGCCGTTTCTATGGTAAAACGGTAACACTTGCAGATTAGCCACCAGCCGTTAATCTTGCCCCCGATATCAGCTGGAGACATTGGCCGCCGTGACAGAAAAAACACTGCCGTATACACGCCTGGACATATGCAATCGCTTCCTGGAGTCCGTGCGTCACTCCGTTGTGCTGGGGCTTGAGGTCGTCAGCGCTACTGAAGAATGCGTCCGGGTCCGAATGCCCTGGCGAGACGATCTGGTCGGTAACCCGGAGACCGGGGTCATGCATGGCGGGGCCATTTTCGCGATGATGGATCAGGCTGGGGGGATGGCGATTACTTGCCGTACCTTCCCCACGTTTGAGATTACCCCGACCATCGATTTTCGGGTGGATCATTTGCGTAGCCCTGGAAAAGGCCGGGCTGTGGTGTGTGAGGCTAAATGCTATCGACTCACCACCCATGTGGCTTTTGTCAGTGTAACGACCTGGGAAGAAGAGGGGGATGACGAGCCTATTGCCACCGGGTTGGCAACCTATACGCGACTAAAAATTGACAAGGCAGGCACGGTGGTGGGCCAATGAAAGCATTGAAAACGCTGATCGAAGAGTGCCGCAGTGGCGAGGCAGACTATCAGGCCCTGATCGACCGGGTGCCGTATGCACGGTTTCTGGGCATTCAGGTCATCGCCCAAGGGGATGAGCTGACCTTTGTGCTGCCCAAGCATGACAATGTGGTAGGCAATCCGACCTTGCCTGCGCTGCATGGCGGGGCGGTAGCCGGTTTTATGGAGCAGGCGGCGATTATCTTCATCCTGCTGCAAATGGGCGAGCCCAAAGTGCCGAAAACCATCGATTTCACCATCGATTATCTGCGCGCAGGGTTGTTCCGCAATACCTACGCGGAATGCAGCGTTACGCGTCTGGGCCGTCGTATCGCCAACGTGCACATCAGTGCCTGGCAAAAAAACCGCCAGGAGCCTATTACCATTGCCCGCGCTCACTTCCTCCTCTCTGATGATGGCAGCACGGACTAAGGATCCCGATCCATTGTGTTTAGGCGCCACGGACGGCGCTAATTGTCATATCACGACATTGTTCCCTTCCCGGCATCCGCCTAGCGTTGAGTTATGACTTAGCGCTACCAAGGGATGCCCATGAAAATAACCAAAGTCAGCACGCCGCCTACTCAGGTCAGTATTTACGACAACTGGGATGGGCCAGGCCACGAAGACATTGAAGACAAATTGAGTGCGCAACACGTTGAAGATGTGGTGGAAATATTCCAGACCCCGCTCACGGGCCACTACAACTGGGATTATTCTTCCGCCGATGGCCGCATCCGCAAGCTCTACAAACTGGGCAAAGAGCTCAACTGGAATGCGGACATGGATGTGGATTGGTCCGAGAGCTTCCCCAAATCCGAAGTGCCACTGGATCAGTCCTTCAACCCGTTTCACGGCTGGGACACCTTCGAAGCATTAAGTGAGGATGAAAAGCTGCGTTTTGGTTGGCACAACCTGGCCTGGATGCTCGCGCAGTTTGTACATGGGGAGCAGGGGGCGTTACTGGTGGCCTCCCAGCTGGCCAGCTGCGCGCCCACCTATGACGCCAAACTCTATGCGGCCAGCCAGACCTTTGATGAAGCGCGCCATGTGGAGGTCTTCACCCGTTACCTGCAGGAAAAGATCGGCATTCTCTACCCGGTGAATCCGAACCTGAAATCCCTGCTGGACAAGATTCTGTCTGATCCCCGCTGGGACCTGAAGTTTATCGGCATGCAGATCATCATCGAAGGGCTGGCGCTGGCCGCATTCAATACCTTGAAAATGACTGCCCAGGATCCTTTGTTAAAGCAGATCATTCATCTTGTTATTCGCGATGAAGCACGGCACGTTACCTTTGGTGTCAACTACTTGGAGGACTTTGTTGAGACACTGTCTGAAGAGGAAAAAGAAGAGCGTGCCCACTTTGCCTTCGAGGCTTGTGTGGTCATGCGGGAGCGATTGATCAGCACCGAAGTATTCGAACACTTTGGCTGGGATGTGGATGCTGCCCGCGAGCAGGTATTGTCGTCCACCATCATGGCGCAGTTCCGTAATCTGCTGTTCACCCGGATTATGCCCAACCTGAAACGCATCGGTTTGCTCACCGATTCCGTGCGGCCACGCTTTGAGGAACTGGGCATCCTGCAGTTTGAAAACCTGGTGGACGATGGACAGATCGACTGGGCCGAACTGTCCAAGCCGCTCTACGGCGAGGCGTCCTGAACCGATTCGATAATCAACGCATCCCCCACCGGCCGGGCCAATGCCCGGCCGGTGGCGTTATAGGCCTGGTGCATGGCCTGGCGCCCCCGTTCCAGCTTGCCGGGCCCGGAGCGAACCAGACCGTCAATGGCAAGGGTGATCAGATTCGGTCGAGAAGGGTGATGCAGAGCCTTGCTGTGAGGGCCGCGCCAGGGAGAGCGGGACTGCAAATGGTGATAGAGTACGCGCTCTCCGGGGTAGGTGGCTGCCAGCCCGTGCCGGTCGGCAATGCCGCCGTCCCAGTAGTAGCGCCCGCCAATCCGGGCCGGCTGAAACAGCAAGGGGACGGCGCAGGAGGCGTATACCGCTTCCACCAGATTGCCTTGTTGTAACACCTGCGTGCGCCGGCTTTTCGCCTGCCAGGCAGAGACCGCCAGCGGGGTGCGGGCATCGTCCACGCGCTGGGTGGGTAGCAGGCCTGCCAGCATTCGGCGAAAAGCCTGACCGGATAACAAACCCAGCCCGGGGGAGGGGTCCCAGAACTGGGATCGATCCAGACCGAGCAGCATGTCTTCGATGGCATTGATGCTGGCGCCGGAGGCCACGCAGGCGCCCACCAGCGCGCCGGCGCTGGAGCCACAGAAACGAGCAGGTGCCAGACCGTGCTCAAGCAGGGCGCGCAGAGTGCCGAAATGGGCAAAAAAACCGAAAAACCCGGATGACATGGCGAGAGTAAAAGGCGCCTCGGCCAGCCAGTCCGCCAGCACCCTTTGATGCGATGCGCCCCGCAGCGGTGCGTAATCTGCCACACCTTGAACCGGAATCTGTAATGTCACAGCTTGACCCTTCCACCGAAATCGCTGGCAAGCCTACCTCGCGGGCCTTCAGTCACACAATGCTGTTGGCGGCTGTGGCGGTGACAGCATTGGGGCAAACCCTGGTTTTTACCCTGCTGCCGTCATTGGGGCGTGCCACCGGTATGACGGAAATGCAGGTAGGGCTGATCATCAGTTGTTCGTCACTGGTGTTCGCCCTGGCCAGCCCGGTGTGGGGCACCTTGAGTGAATCGCTGGGTCGCAAGCGGGTCATGGTGATTGGGCTGTCGGGGTATTCGTTGGGTACGCTGTCGTTCGCCGTGGTGTTTGATCTGGGCCTGCGCGGGGCATTGGTGGGGGTCGGACTGGTGGCGGCTCTGGTGCTCAGCCGTATGCTTCAGGCCGCCATCATGGCGGCAACCCCGGCAGCGGCCGCTGCGTATACCGCTGACATTACCACGCCGGAGCAACGCACCCAGGGCATGGGCCGCATCGGGGCTGCCAACAATATTGGTACCGTTGTCGGCCCGGTGTCCGGCGGTATTCTGGCCGCCATTGCGCTGGTGTTCCCGCTTTATGGCGTGGCGGTACTGACCGCCCTTATGGCGATCGGCGTGGCCCTGTGGCTACCACCGTCACCACACCGCCCCACGGCACGCACGGTGCCGCTGCGTTCCGTGCTGCGTCACGGCTTGGCCGCCTATGCAGACCCGCGCTTGCGTGACCTGTTGCTGACCGGGGTCATGTTGTTCATGAGCTTTGCATTGATACAGCAAACCCTGGGTTTTCTGTTTCAGGACCAGTTCCTGATGAGTCCTGCCGAAGCGGCGAGGGCGCTGGGGCTGACCATGATGATGGCCGCACTGACATCGCTGTCGGGACAGTTGATTGTGGTGCAGTGGCTAAAAGCCCCGGCGACCCTGTTGATCGCGCTGGCCGTGCCCAGTATCGGGGCCGGTGCCGTTATTCTCTGGCTGGCGGACACGGAGGCCTTGATGAGCGGGGCGGTGCTGCTGGTCGGGCTGGGGCTGGGGTTTGGCATGCCGGCAATCATGTCCCTGGCCAGCCTGCGGGTGCCCACGGAGGAGCAGGGGCGAGTGGCGGGCCTGGCCAGTGCCTGTCCGGCCTTGGGGTTTATTGTCGGGCCACTGGTGGGAACCGGCCTCTACACCCTGGATCACCGCTGGCCCTATCTGTTGGTGATCGCGTTGCTGTTGCCCATGTCTATTCTGGCCTGGCGCCTTGCCCGCAAGGCTTGAAACGCCTCAGGCTTGCACCTGTAACGACTGCCACAGATGCGCCGCCACCAGCGCCCGCCATGGCGTGAATGCGGCCAGCCAATCCCGGGTCGCTTTCGCAGTCGGGCGCGCCTTCATGGCCAACAACTGTTGCAGTGCTTTCTGCACCGCCACATCGCCGTGCAGGCTGCCATCCAGGTAGCCATACCCTCGTAACAGGGTGTAATTCACACTCCAGGGCCCCAGCCCGCGAATGCCAAGCAGGGCCTGCTCCGTGCTCTGTGCGTCGGTCTCTGAGTGTAATGCGTCGGGAAGCAGGGCGTGCTCACAGCAGCACTGTGACACCGTCAATAACGTCTCTGCCTTGCTGGCTGAAAAGCCGACACTGCGCAGTGCGCTGGCATCCAGCTGGCTCACCGCGGCGGCGTCAGGGTAGCAGTGCAGGCCGCTTATTCTCGTTTGCCCCGCCAGCTGAATAAACCGTCGACGGATTGCGGTGGCCGCGCTGACACTGATCTGTTGCCCGATGATGGCCCAGCTCAATGCCTCGAACGGGGTCGCCGATTGCGGGACACGGAGCCCGCGCTGCCTGCCCACCAGCTGGCCGAGTGGTGTCGCCTGGCCTGTAACCGCTTGTTCGAACGTGTGCACAGTTTGGTCGAGGCCAAGCATGGCGCGAGTCTGTCGGGATAATGCGGTACGGGTGAGTGTCCTGGCCGTGGCGCGGACCTGCCCGGGCTGATTGAAATCCAGAGCCAGCAAGCAGGGGCGGCCATCAAGGGTCACGGCTTTGCGAAGCACATTACTTTCTACCTGCTCGGAAATGGCGTGCTGGTCACGGCCGTGGAAATCGAGGAAAGCAGGCACACTAAAGTGAGGCGGCAAGGCAAGGGTGAGGCTGCTCACGCCTTTTTATTTCCCTGTTCCCGGGCGAGCAAGGCGGCCTTGCGTTCAACCCCCCAACGGTAGCCAGACAGACCGCCGTCGGCGCGGACAATACGGTGGCAGGGCACCAGTACCGCCAGCCTGTTACTGGCGCAAGCCCTGGCCACGGCGCGGGCGGCAGTGGGTCGCCCCAGCGTTTCCGCCAACGCTTGATAGGACAGGGTTTGTCCTGCCGGAATAGCCCGGAGCGCGGCCCACACCTGTTCTTGAAAAGCTGTGCCACGTATATCCACAGGCAGGGCATCCGGCAGCGGAGTCTGTGTACCAAGGGGGGCGTCAATCAGCGTAATGACCATGGCGACACGTTTCTCGAATGCCTTGTTGCCGGGTAACAGTTCTGCACCGCTGAATTCCTGTTCGAAATCGCCCAGCAGGGCATCCGGATCATCGCCCATGGCAACGGCACAGATACCGTTTTCGCTTTCTGCCACCAGCACGGCGCCCAGTGAGCTGTCAGCAATGGCGACGCGTAGCGCCAGGCCCTGGCCTGCATGACGATACTGTCCCGGTTTCATGCCCAGGGTTTGCCCGGCGGAGCCATGGAGATGGCTACTGGAATCAAAGCCGGCGTGATGTGCGGCGCGGGTCAGCGGCTGGTCGTCGCGTAACTGTTGGCGGACCCGGCGGCGGCGGACGGCAACACCGTATTGATGCGGGGAAATTCCGGTAATGGCCTTGAACTGGCGCTGAAGATGGGAGGGGCTCCAGCCGGATTGCACGGACAATTCTGCCAGTGTGGGTTTGTGTTCCGCCGTGTCTATGGTGCGGCACAGGGCAATCACTGTGGTCATGATGGGCGACGGGGAATCACCCAGAGGGTGGCAGCGGCGACAGGGACGATAACCGCTCTGCAGGGCTGCCCTGGCATTATCGAACAGACGAACATTCTCACTGCGTGGACGACGCGAAGGGCAGGTGGGCAGGCAGAAAATGCCGGTTGTAACGACTCCATACACAAAGGCATCACCGGGGATGCACCGGTGTTCATTGATAGCTTGCTGCCGTTGCTGGTCTGCATTCATCGTTGTGCGTTGGCCTGTTCGCATGGGGCCTGCCCCCGTAGTTATGAAGTGAAGTATGAAGGGAAATGAAGCTAACGGGGAGCATGGAGAAAAGGGCGCGGGCGCACATTCGAAATGTTGCGGTTGTATTGGAAAAAGTTGTAGTGGGAAAAACCGGGGCTAAAACAACGGGGAGAGCGTAAAACAATGGCGGCGAGCCAGGCTCGCCGCCATGCGGGAATCGCTGCTGTGCTTACTTGGTGTAAGGCAGCAGTGTCAATTCCACGCGACGGTTCTGTTCCCGGCCGCTGGCCGTATTGTTGCTGGCAATCGGCTGGGTTTCACCAAAGCCCACGGTGTCCAGGCGAACCTGTTCAACACCGTAGCCAGACAGCTTGTTGGATACCGCCTGGGCCCGTTGCTGGGACAGCAGCAGGTTGTAACGGTCGCCGCCAGTGCTGTCTGTGTGGCCGGCCACCTGAATCATGGTGGACTTGTATTCATTAAGCACTTCGGACACCGCATCCAGCACTGGATCGAAAGAAGACTTCACATTGGTGCTGTCGGTGGCAAAGGTCAGGTTGCCCGGCATGTTGAGGATGATGTTCTCGCCATCACGGGTAACGGAAACACCGGCGCCTTCGAGCTTCTGGCGCAGCTTGGCTTCCTGAACGTCCATGTAATAGCCCACACCACCACCGGTAACCGCACCGATGCCAGCCCCGGCCAGCGCACGCTCTTTACGTTCTTTGGCGCTGTCTGAGGTGGCGATACCGATCAGGGCACCCGCTACCGCACCAATTGCCGCACCGGATGTGGCTTTGGAGGTCTGTTTTTCACCCGTATAGGGATTAACCGTGCTGCAGCCCGTAACGGCAATCGCACTCGCCAGCGCAAGTGACCCGGCAAATCGTTTCATGAAAGCTCCTTGGGATTCGATAACATATTGGTTTTTTTACTGGTTTAGGCCTGAATGAACCATAGCGGTAGTGTAAAAGCTGGTAAAGTGCCGGCGTCACGACTGCACCCAATTTGATCAAATCATTACAGGATATCGCTTGGCTATTCAGGATTTTTCCCCGCCATCGCTGGCGACAATGGACCGGCTGCTGGCTGTGTCCCGGCACTATTTTGCTCCCCGGTTATTGGGTGCCGACAATGTAGACCCACAGCGCCCGGCGCTGTTTGTGGGCAATCATGGTCTGTACGGCCTGATTGATTCCCCGCTTTTCGTGCTGGAGCTGTACCGGCAAACCGGCGTTTTCCCCAGGGCCCTTGGAGACCGGGTGCATTTCCGGGTGCCAGGCTGGGGGCCATTACTGAAACGCTGGGGGGCGGTGGAAGGCAATCCTGACAATTGCACACAGCTGATGCAGGCCGGCCAGCCGGTGCTGGTCTTTCCCGGTGGTGCCCGGGAAGTGGCAATGCGCAAGGATGAAGTGCACAAGTTGGTGTGGAAGAAACGTACGGGATTTGCGCGGATGGCCATCGAGCACGGCTACGACATTATTCCGTTTGCCTCCGCCGGTTGTGACGAAGCCTACCGCGTACTGGTCGACGGTAACGATTTCCAGCAATCCTGGCTCGGCCGTACTTTGCTGAAGCGCCCACGGCTCGACAAGCTATTGCGCGGCGGAGACATGTTTATGCCGTTGAGTCGGGGCGTAGGCCCCACCCTGATTCCCAAGCCGGAGCCGCTCTGGTTCCAGATCGGTGAGCCTATTTCTACCGCTCCCTGGGCCGGCAGAGAAGGGGATGCAGAGGCCTGCTGGGCGGTGCGTGAAACCGTCGCGGCCTCGATTTACGGCATGCTGGATTCTCTGAATCAGGAGCGAGCTGTGGCTCGCAAGCAAGGCTGGCGCCGCTGGTTGCTGTGACCTGCCTCTGACCGTTGTTGCTCCCCCCAAACCTCCTTTGTCACAAATAGTCCATGCAATGTCCTGCCACGCCAGTGAAAGCCCGGCGTGTCAGGACTACTATGGGGAAAAATAAGGAGTGTATGCATGCGACGCTGGAATGGCTGGGGTGACAGTAACAATCACTATCCGTTGAAACCGTCAGGGCTGACCTTTATTCAGTCCCGCCTGGGCCGGGCGGAGCCGCTACCGGACGCGGAAATGGCAGCCGTGATTGCCCAGGTGCCGGCGTCCCGGTTGCCGGACCATCCGGGCGTGAAGACAGACCCGGAAACCCGTCTGCGCCATGCACGCGGGCAAAGCCTGCCAGACTGGCTGGCCATGCGCTCCGGCGAGTTCGAGCGATTCCCGGATGGGGTTGCCACGCCCTCCAGCAGCGAAGAAGTTCGCGAACTGCTTGATTGGGCGCTGGCCCAGGGCATCACCGTGATCCCCTATGGTGGCGGTACGTCCGTGGCAGGGCATATCAATCCCCCCGATGGCGATGCACCGGTTCTGACCTTGAGCCTGGCGGCCATGGACCAACTGATGGATCTGGATACGCAAAGCCAGATCGCCACGTTTGGTGCGGGAACACCTGGCCCCAAGGTCGAGCAACAGCTCCGTGAGCGGGGCTACATGCTGGGGCACTTTCCCCAGTCCTGGGAGCTGTCCACCATTGGCGGCTGGGTGGCAAGTCGCTCCAGCGGCCAGCAATCAATGCGTTATGGCCGCATCGAGCAAATGTTTGCCGGTGGCCGAGTGGAAACGCCCAAAGGCACATTGACGATTCCTACCATTCCGGCCTCATCAGCAGGGCCTGACTTGCGGGAAATTATCCTCGGCTCGGAAGGGCGCATGGGGGTGATCACCGAAGTGAAAGTGCGGGTCACGCCCTTGCCGGAAACGGAAACGTTTCAGGTGGCCTTCGCCCCCGACTGGGATACCGGCAAAGAGCTGGTGCGGCAGATGACCCAGGCGAAGATACCGCTTTCCATGCTGCGCCTGTCCAATGCAGAAGAAACCCGTACACACTTGATGCTGGCCGGCCACGAAAAACTGGTCGGTATTTTGCATCGTTACCTGAATGTGCGTGGCTGCGGTGACGGCAAATGCATGATCACGTTCGGCGTAACCGGCGACAAGGCCCAGGCGCGTCACGTGCTTGCTCAGGCTCGCAAGCGGATCCGTCAGGCTGGTGGCGTCATGGTGGGCACCCTGCTGGGGAAAAAGTGGGAAGAGTCCCGTTTCCGCTCACCGTACCTGCGCCACGGTTTGTGGGAGCACGGTTATGTGGTCGATACCTTTGAAACCGCCGTGGACTGGAACCGGGTAACCCCGGCCATGGTGGCCATGGAACAGGCGGTGCGTGATAACGCGGGTGACGGCGAGCAAGTGCACGTCTTTACGCACCTGTCACATTTATACTCGCAAGGTTCCAGTATCTATACCACTTATGTGTTTCGCTGCGCGGACAGTTACGAAACCACGCTGGCTCGCTGGCGGGTGCTGAAGCAGGCAGCCTGTGAGGCCATTGTGGCGAACGGTGGCACCATCAGTCACCAGCATGGCGTAGGTCGTGATCACGCGCCCTGGTTGCACCATGAAAAAGGTGAGCAGGGAATGGCGGTGCTGAACCGGCTGGTCGACCACTTCGACCCCCAGCATCGCCTGAATCCCGGCTGCTTGATCGACGACTGATACAGGCACGATTCGCTTACGACCAACAGGAAAAATTTTATGCTCGGCCAACGCCGCACGCTGACAGAACTGGCCACACCCGCCACACAGGGCAAGGCGCAATGGGACCTGATCGTCATCGGTGGCGGCATCACGGGTGCCGGTGTCATGCTTGAAGCGGCCCGTCGCGGGCAGCGGGTGTTGCTACTGGAACAAACCGATTTCGCCTGGGGTACCTCCAGTCGTTCCTCCAAAATGGTGCACGGCGGCTTGCGCTACATTGCCCAGGGCGACATTGCCCTGACACGCCATTCCCTGCTGGAGCGTGAACGGTTGCTCAATGAGTTGCCGGGCCTGGTAGAGCGGGCGACCTATCTTTTCCCGTTGCGCAAGGGGGTATTCCCCGGGCGCTGGCCCATGAAGGCGGTGTTGTGGCTGTATGATTTTCTGGCCGGTATTCGCGACCACCGTTACCTGAACAAGGCGCAATTGTTAGAGCGGGTGCCCGGGCTGCGGGATCAGGATCTCACCGGGGCCATGTGCTATACCGACGCACTCACCGACGATTGCCGCCTGGTCATGCGCACGCTGCTGGAGGGCGCGCGCCATGGCGGGGTGGCACAGAATTACGCTCGTGTCGTTCAGGCAGAGCGGAGCGAAAAGGGGGAACAGGGCTTCTCTGTTACTGTTGAAGACCGGGTCAGTGGTGAACTGTCCACCCTCAAGGCGACTGCGGTGGTGAGTGCCACCGGGGCCTGGGCGGATCGTTTTTCCGGTACCGAGGCCAGGGTGCGGCCATTGCGTGGCAGCCACCTGTTTATCGACCCCGCCGTATTACCAGTCAACGATTGCCTTACGGTGATGCATCCCGAGGATGGCCGGCCGGTGTTTGTCTTTCCCTGGGAAGGGGTGACCTGTGTGGGCACCACGGACCTGGATCACCCCCAGGACATGGATATTGAGGCCGCGGCCAGTGATCGGGAGGTGGTCTACCTGCTCAAGCTGATCAATACCCAGTTCCCCGGCCGAAACGTAACCCGTGAACACATCTATTCGACCATCGCTGGCGTGCGCCCGGTTATCGCCTCAGGCAAGGGTGTGGATCCGTCCAAGGAGCGTCGGGACCATGCGGTTTGGGGGGAGAATGGCATTGTCACCGTCAGCGGCGGCAAGCTCACTACATTTCGGTTGATTGCACTGGATGCGCTGTTGGCCACCGGTTTGATTGACGATAAAGAGCACCGGCGCAGCCAGAAAAGCAAAGCGCGGGGTTTTGAGCCCATCGAGAATGCCCCCGAAGCGGTGGAGGCGTTTCTGCATGCGGACCAGACGAATCCAGCCTTTATTGAGTGGATTCTGGCCCATGAATCGGTGGTGCATCTGGATGATCTGATGTTGCGTCGCACCCGCCTTGGGCTGCTTAAGCCCGCCGCAGGGATCGCGGTGCTGGCGACATTGCGTGCGCAAATTCAGCAGGCCCTGGGCTGGGATGACACCCGCTGGGACAAGGAGCTGATCCGCTACCGGCAGATTCATCAGCGCTACTATGGCGTGCCCACACCTGCTGGTGCCGCTGCTGAGCCGAACGTTTCGGCCGAGATCCGGGAGAAGCAGGCAGGATGATGGATGAGCCGCTGGTACTGGCGCTGGATCAGGGCACGCAAAGCGTGCGTGCCATGCTATTCAATCGCGACGGCGAGCTGATCGCCCGTTACCAGCAGCATATCGAGCCTTATTTCTCCCACGAGCCGGGCCAGGCAGAACAACATGCCAGCTATTTCTGGGAACAGCTCGGACTCGCTTGCCAGGGGCTATGGGAGCAGCACGGCGCACTCAAACATCAGGTTAAAGCGGTGGCACTGACCACGCAGCGGGCTTCGGTGGTGTGTCTTAATGAACACAAGCAACCGATACGCCCGGCGATTATCTGGCTGGACCAGCGTCGCACGGATTCCATCCCCCGGCTGCCCTGGTGGCTGGCTGCCCCGGTGACAGTGATGGGGCAGGGGGAAACCCTGCGCCAGTTCCAGGCCAAGGCCGAGTGCAACTGGCTGGCCGTGGATGAGCCTGCGCTGTGGCAGAAAACCCGACACTTTTTGCTGCTGTCGGGCTACCTGACCTATCAGCTTACCGGCCAGCTGCGCGACTGTACTGCGTCGCAGGTGGGCTACATTCCTTTCGATTACAAAGGGCGCTGCTGGGCGCCGCCCCATGACCTTAAATGGCAGGCCTTGCGGGTTCGCCGTGAACAGTTGCCGGAGCTGGTGGTGCCCGGCAAACCACTGGGGGCGATCACCGAGCAGGCCAGCCTTGCCACGGGTATCCCTGAAGGCCTGCCCCTGATTGCCTGCGGCGCCGACAAAGCTTGCGAAGTGCTGGGGGCGGGCGCGTTCACCCCGGAAATCGGCAACCTGAGTTACGGTACCACCGCCACGTTCAACACCTGCAACGCGCGCTACGTAGAGCCGATCACCTTTGTCCCGGCCTACGGTGCCGCCGTGCCCGATCGCTATAATTCCGAAATCATCGTTCAGCGCGGTTACTGGATGGTCAACTGGTTCAAACGCGAATTCGGGCAACAGGAAGTGCAGCAGGCCGAGACACTTGGTGTGGCACCGGAAACGCTCTTTGAAGCCTTGCTGGAAGAGTCTTCGCCGGGCGCCATGGGGTTAATGCTGCAGCCATTCTGGAATCCGGGCGTGCGCATTCCCGGCCCAGAGGCCAAGGGGGCCATTATCGGGTTTGGCGATGTACACACCCGCGCTCACATGTACCGGGCGATTATCGAAGGCATTGCCTATGCCCTGCGCGAGGGGAAAGAGCGGCTGGAAAAACGTAACCGCATTCCGGTTACCTCCCTGCGCGTGTCCGGCGGTGGCTCGCAAAGTGATGCGATCATGCAGATCACCGCGAACATCTTCAATTTGCCTGCAGTGAGGCCCCACACCACGGAAACATCCGGTCTGGGAGCTGCGATCAATGCGGCTGTCGCTTTGGGCCTGCACCCGGACTATCCCTCTGCGGTGGCAGCAATGACACGCCCGGGCGACACCTTCCTGCCAGAGGCGGCCCCGGCACGTCACTATGACGCCCTGTACCGGGACGTCTACCGCAAGTTATATCCCCGGCTGGCGCCGTTATATCGTTCCATTCGCCGTATTACCGGCTATCCGGCTCGGGTTTAATCACGCCCGGGCTGTCCCCTGTGGTAGGGTCTTCCCTCCATTGTCTTCACGGTTTATGTTCATGTTCCGCTGGTGCTCAACGCTGTCTCTGCTTGCCTCTTTGCTGCTGCCTTTGCCTGCGCACAGTGACGATAACAGCAACACCCTGAGCCAATTACGGGCCGATCTCTCGCAGGGCCAACTGGATGTGCTGCTACAGCGCCAGGATATCGTGCCGCTACCGGCGTCGACCATCAAACCCTGGGTACAGGCGCAGCCCATCGACCGTTTTGCGATCACTGGCTTCAATGAAAGCGACAGTCGTTTTGCGGCACGGGTACGGCTGCATTTTCCCGGCGGGGGAATCAGCTTTCTCCGCCTGGAAGGCACCCCGGCTACGCCTTACACCTTGACCGACTGGTACGACTATAGCTCCGGGCTGCGGCTAACGGCGTTACTGAAAGAAGGGCGCTGGTTGCAGAGTGAGAGTGGCAAGGCGTTTCTGGAGGCACTCGGCGAGTCGCCAAACGAGGCTCGGGTGGCCAATTTGGCTGAAGGGCGCTCCGCAGCCCTGACCTTGTGGCTGACCCAGTGCCTGGGCAAACCCTGTGAGCGCATCGCGGCCACCCATCAGCTTGAATCCGAACAGCCGATGATCTGGTTGTTGCGCCGGGCCATCGCCAGTGGCGACACGGATCAGTACCGGCAACAGCATGGTGCGTTGCTGGGCGCACTGGGCGATGATGCTTATCTGTGGTGGCTGGAAGGGCAGTACGCGCTGGAATTTCAACAGTGTGGCTGGCTGGCCGCGCCATTGCGTGATGCCTGGCAGCGCCATGAGGATGAGCTGTTGCTGGCTGATGTGGCGCTGCAATGCACACTGAATCACACGCCGGAACAGACCGCTTTTGGTACCGCGCTGACCCGGCAGCTGTCTGTCGCGACCATCATGGATTCTGTAAAGGCGTTTTTTGCCGCCCATAGCCGGCCGGTGCCACAAAGCTGGCAGCTGTGGGGGCAGACCTCTCTATCACCCATCCTGCCCGCTGATCAGGAGTAACCGCATGCGTGTATCGGAACTGGCAAAACAGGGGAATACCACCGCTGAAACCGTTCGCCATTACACGGATATTGGTTTGCTGTCACCGAGCCGTGACAGCCATAACGGATACCGCTATTACGGGGCAGAAGATTTACGGTTGTTGCGCTTCGCCCTGAAAGCACGCTCTTTGGGATTCACGTTGGGCGACATCCAGTCCCTGACCCAGGCATCCCGTGAAGGGGAAACGCCTTGCGGCCAGGTCCGCACCTTGATTGAAAACCGGTTAACGCAGGTAGAGGCCCGCATTGCCGAGCTGCAGGCGTTGAGCACGCGTATGCGTGATGCGATGAATGAATGGCAGGGCGCGCCTGATTGCCGACTGGATGATGGCCGGGTATGCGGCCTGATTGATTCGTTTGTGGGTGATGATGCCGAGCAACAGCGCAACACAGGCTGAGCCTTGCCGCCTGTCTGGAAACGCCTGATCCCGTTGAGGCGCGAGTGGTAGGAAGAGTCGCAAGCACGCGCCTGTCGCCGCTCTTTTTGGCGACAGGCGCGTGCTTGCAAAGGGCGTTATGCGCTTGGCGTTTTCTGTGGGTTTCCTTTCTCTTTACCCGTGGCGGCTGACCCGGACTTGTCCTTGTTGGATTTGTCGTCAGCTTTCCCGGCTTTTCCTTCGGCTTTGCTGTCCGCTTTGTTTTCCGCGGCGGTCTTCTCGGCAGCGGCTTCCGCACGGGCCTCGGCTTTCTTTTCTTCCTTGGCGGCGTCTTCTTTCACCAGCCCAAGAATATGCCAGCCGGCCTTGGGATCGGGCTGTTCTTCTGCGGAGAACACATGGATGCGCTCGCGGGCATCGATAGCAAATAGTGGCCAGACCTGGCGCCCCGGCGCTTCCTTGTAGGCCTGGAAACTGAACTCTTCGGTGAGGCGTGTTTTACGGATTTCAGCACCCTGGCTAAGCAGGCTGGCCAGCCGTGCATAGGTCATATCCGGCGCAAACAGGGTGGCACCACGGTGCTCCGGCGCCACTTCATGCTTCACTTCCTTTTCCGTCTTCTGGGTGGGCAGGCTGAAAATGTTCTGCTCCCCGAATTCCAGCCGATAGCGCATGGTCGCCATGGTATTAAGTTCACGGCGGGGGCTGAGGCCCAACAACTTGCCATAGCCCACCAGATCCAGATATTGATCCGCATGCTGTGATACCGGGTTGCCGTAGAACGTCCCCAGCCCCTCCATCCGGGCAGAGCGAATGGATTCCCAGCTGGAATCGGTGACGACCACCGGGTATTGGTTTTTCTGCAAGGCCGCACCAATGGCCCGGGCCACCGGGTTGGCGCCGATGATCAGGAAGCCGCGTGCGGCAGGTTCCGCCACTTTCAGCAGGCGGGCTAGAGGCCGAGCCGTGAGGCTCTGCAACGCTACCGTGCCGATAATCACCATAAAGGTGAGCGGCACCAGTTTTTCTGCTCCGGGCACACCGTTTTGCTGCAAGCGTTCGGCAAACAGGGCGGAGATCGCCGCGGCAACAATGCCGCGCGGAGCAATCCAGGCGAGCAGGGACTTCTCCCGCCAGTTTAGCGATGAGCCCAATGTGGATACCCAAACCGACAGGGGGCGCGCCACGAACTGGATGATCGCCAGTACCGCCAGAGCGGTGAGCCCAAGCTGACTCAGTTCGCTCATTTCCAGCCGGGCCGCCAGCACGATAAAGAGGCCGGAAATCAGCATGACGGACAGGTTCTCCTTGAAGTGGAGAATGTCGTCGGTGCGCACGCCTTTACGGTTGGCGAGCACGATACCCGTGACGGTAACCGCAACCAGGCCGGATTCCTCACTCAGGCCGTTGGCCAGAACGAATTCACCGATGATCGATGACAGCACCAGAAAACTGCGCAGATATTCGGGGATCAGGTGGCGACGTAACAGCTCAGCAAGCCCGAACGCCACCACAGCACCAATTGCGGCGCCCACACCAATGGTCTGAATGAACAGCCAGAGCGTATGAAGCACCGCACCATCCTGACCGCTCGCCACCACCAGCTCGTAGGCCAGTACCGCGAAAATCGCCCCCAGCGGGTCGATCACGATCCCTTCCCAGCGCAGCAGTCGCGCCACGCTGCTTACCGGTCGCACGCTGCGCAACAGGGGAACAATTACGGTCGGGCCGGTCACCACCACCAGGGCACCGAACAGCAAAGCCAGCCCGAGCGGCAGCTTCAGCACCCACCAGGCGGAAACCGTCACGATACTCCAGGTCACCAGGGCGCCCCAGGTCACCAGCCGGCGCACCGTTTTTTCCAGGCCACGAATTTCATCGAAGCGCAGGGTCATCGCGCCTTCGAACAGGATAATGGATACCGCCAGAGAGACACCGGGAAGCAGCAGGTCGCCGAACAACTCCTTGGGTTGCAGTACGTCGAAAAACGGGCCAAGGGCAAGGCCGGTAAGCAGCAACGGCAAAATGGCGGGGAGCTTGATTCTCCAGGATAGCCACTGGCAGGCGAACGCAACCACGGTGATGATGGCTAACTGGAAAGGGACGCTTAAATCCATGAAGTTCCTAGGTGATGAAACGAAATCCACATCTGACGAGCGCTTATCCATGGGTCGGCGAGACGGGGTATTGACGGTGCCAACAGGGCAGGCGCATATCGCTGCCGGCCATGCTGCCACGAGGTAAGCCGCATTATGCATGATTGCCGGTGTCGGTAAACGTGTATTCCGGCACGGTGCGTCGGGCGGGCCACCTGCTGAGCCGGGTAATAGTCACAGCCCTCCAGCTGCGCCGCAACTCGTTTTTTCGGCTTTTTATTCAAAGAAAATGAATTGGGTTCATAAAGTAACTGAAAGGGGCTGGGCATTGCGGTACCATTCCGGGCGATTGCGCTCTTGGGGGTGTAATTCCCGGCATCGTTGATGCTGTCCTGGGGCCCCCAGCCACCCTGTGCATCATTCCCAATCCGGTCGCGCGAGGCGAGACAACCTGCACTCGCGGACCAGCACCAGGATCTTCCATGCAAAATCTGTCTCCCGGCCGTTTGGCATTGCTGCTCGCCACGCTGGTGGCATTGGGGCCGCTAGCCATCGATACCTACCTTCCCGCCTTGTTGGCCATGTCCGGCCATTTCTCCGTTGAAATCCATGCGGTTGAAGTGTCGGTGAGTGTCTATGTGCTGGGGGTGGCGGCAGGCCAGTGGCTGGGCGGGCCACTGTCAGACCAGTTCGGGCGCAAGCCGGTGGCCTATGTGGGGCTGACCCTGTTTATCCTCGGCTGCCTGAGCATTCCGCTGTCTTCGACTATCGATATGCTCTACATGCTGCGGTTTTTGCAGGCCCTGGGCGGGGGCGCCACGGTGGTTATCGCGGCGGCATCGGTGCGGGACCACTTTACCGGCAAGGAAGCCGCCAGGGTGATGACCACCATTGGCCTGGTGATGCTGGTGGCGCCTCTGGTTGCGCCGGCAGTCGGTGCACTGCTGCTCAAGCTGTTTGGCTGGCAAAGCATTTTCTACATGCTGGCGATGTACGGGTTCATGCTGTTCGGTATTGTGCGTTTTTTGCTGCCCACCGTGGCGGTGAAGCCGAGTAGCGAACCGCTGCGCCAGCGCATGTTTCTGGCCTACGGCCGGGTGCTGCGAAACCGTCAGGCCATGGGGTTTATTCTGGCTAACGCCCTGGCATTTGCCGCCATGTTCACCTTTATTACCGATGCGGCGTTTCTCTACATGGAATACTTCGGTATCAGCCCGGAACAGTTCCCGCTGTATTTCGGCGCCAACGTGGTGACCATGCTGGGCATGAACCGCTTGAACGTCTTGCTGCTGCGCCGGTATTCCAGTGCCGCGATCATGCAGGTGGCGCTGACGCTGCAGGTGATGGCCTGTGCGGCCATGCTGGGATTGACCCTCGCCGGGATGCTGACCCTGTGGCTGGTAGTGCCGCTGATCATGATCGCGGCGGGCATGGTGGCGCTGATCATGCCCAATGGCATCGCCAGCTTTCTCAACCTGTTTGATCGGGACAGCGGTGCCGCCACCGGCCTGAACGGTGCGCTGCAGTTCCTGCTAGCCGGGCTGATCGGGACCGTGTTGGGCATGCTCCACGACGGCAGCACGCTGCCCATGACCGGTTTGATGGCCGCCAGCAGCGTGGCGGCCTGGGTGGCATTTTCCCTATTGGCTCGCCGACAGGCCTGAGCCTTTCGGCATCAACGGTGGCGCCAGCAGGGCGGCCACCGTGACCAGCCCGGCCACGGCCCACGGCAGTAACAGCCAGCCGCTCAATGGCAACAGACTGTCGAACAGGCGCGCCCCAAGCGGGATCAGCGCTGCCAGATGAATCAGATTGGCCAGCAGTGCGGCTCCGCCGAACAGATAGAACGCCTGCAATGCCGCGGTTTTGCGCAGCAAGGCACGGCGCCCGCCGATAACGATCAGCAAGCGGTTGTCTCGGCGCAGGGCGTCGGTCATGGCCAGCAGCGCGGCCATCAGCACCAGCAGGGCCGCGAGCAATAACAGGACACCGACCACAAAGGCCGCTCGGCTCGCCTGGGCGATAATGTCCTGCAGCGTGGCCAGGATGGCGTTCACGTCCAGCAGGCTGATTTGCGGAAATTGCTGCACCAGTTCACCCAGCTCGCCCTGTTGATCTTCAGGAAGGAAAAAGCTGGTGATCCAGGTGCGCCCCTGGCTCTTCAGGGTGTCGGGGGAGAAGATAAAATAAAAATTGGGAGCAAAGCTTTCCCAGTCCACCTCTCGCAATCCCACCACGGTGGCACTGATTGCCGGGCCGGCACCGGTGAAGGTAAGCGAGTCCCCAAGCTTGAGTCCCAGCGAGTCCGCCAGTTTGCTTTCCACAGTAACTTCCTGAGGGCCGCTGGCCCAGCGACCTTCGGTGAGGATGTTGCTGTCCGGCAGGGCATCCGCTTCGGTGAGAGACAGGTCCCGGTTCAGGGCGCGCTCCGCTCGGTCTTCTTCCTTGGTAACGGCGCTGCGCACGGGTTCGTCGTTAATGGCAGTGAGCCGGGCCCGGACCACCGGATAGAGCGGTTGCGACTCGCTATTGTGTGCAGCAAGCCAGTCATTGAAGGTGTCCAGATCCTGATCAAAAAGATTGATCACAAAATAGTTGGGTGCCTGTTCCGGGAGTGTTGCCCGCCAGTCGCCCAGCAACTCCCGGCCGGTTTGCACCGACAGGGAAAGCACCGTCAGGGAAATGATCAGCGCCGCCAACAAGGGCAGGGTGGTTGCCTTGCGGCGACTCAGGCGGCGCAGGGCCAGCCGGGCAGGCAGGCTCAGGCGCGCACTGAAACGGTCCAGCAGCTGCACCAGTGGCCACAAAATCATCGGCAGCCCCAGGGAGACCGCCAGGGTGAGCAGCAATAGCGGCCACAGCGCGGCCAGTGAGCCGGTCATGATGGCGGCCAGGGGAATAGGGGTGACAATGGCGATGAGCAAAACCCGCCGTCCCAGCCGGGTCGGCGCTTCACGCCCACTGAGTAGTGCGGTGGCGGGCAGCGACAGGCTGACCCACAGCGTGGGTGCGGCAAAGCCCAGCCAGAGCAGAATCGGCCCCGCTAGTCCCCAAATGATCGGCGCCAGGAATAGCTGTTCAGCACCGAGCAACGCAGAGAGTTGCCAGCCCACCAACACCGCAAGGGCAACACCGGCAACAATCGGCAATAACAGCGCAAGCACATCACCACCCAGCAATCGCCTGACGATCTGTTGCTGCCGGGCGCCCACGGTTTTCATCACGGCACATAATGTTTGCTGTTGCCGGGCGCGATGACTTGCGGTGAGGTAAATGGCGGCGGCGCATAGCAGCACCACCAGCATGACCGCCAATTGCGACCACAGGAACATTTGCTCCACCGGGCCACGGCTACGCAAGTCGGTGGTGGCGACGGTTTCGATGGACTGGTCCGGACGCAGGGTGGTGCCAAGCAGTTCATCCAGATGGCTGCGCTGCTCTGCATTCGCGGCGACCATAAGGTGGTGCCGATAGCGGCTCCCTGGGCCAAGGACGCCGGTGCTCTCCAGGTCAGAGAGATGAATAAGGGCGCGGGGATTCATGCTGTAGAAACCCGCCTGTTGGTCCGGCTCCTGTACCAGCACCTTGTCGATCAGCAAGCTACGCTCCCCGAGCGTGATGAATTCGCCGGTTTTCAGACCCAGCCGGTCCAGCGCCTGACCGGCCAGCCAGACCGTTCCCGATGCGGGGCCATGGTCCACGGCGTAAGGGTCGCTGAAACGGGAGTCGCTGACCGATAGCTCACCATAAAGCGGGTAGCCGCCGGACAACGCACGAATGCTGGCCAGCAAAAACTGGTCTTCATTGATCAGCACGCTGGCAAAGCTGGCTGCCTCGGCATGGGATAAATCGGCAACGGCCTGTTGCTGAGCGGCTTCCGGGAAGCGGGTGCCTTCCAGAATCCAGTCAGCCCCCAAGGCCACGGCGGTGCGTTGATTAAATCGCTGGTCCACGCTGTCACGCAGAATCAGCATGGCAGTCATGGCAAAGGCAGCCACCAGCAAGGCCAGGGCCTGAACCCGAAACGCGGGGGATCGCCAGGGTTTAAACACTGAGGCGGCCCTCCGTCAGAGAGACGGAGCGCTGGCAGCGACCGGCCAGCTGCGGGTCATGGGTGACCAGCACCAGCGCGGTTTTTTGCTCCGCGTTCAGCGAGAACAGCAGGTCGGCCACGTGTTCACCGTTAGCGAAATCCAGGCTGCCGGTGGGCTCATCAGCAAACAGCAGGGCGGGTGACACCACAAAGGCCCGCGCAAGGGCAACGCGCTGCTGCTCGCCACCGGAAAGCTGTGCCGGGAAGTGATGCTGTCGACGCCCCAGGCCCACCTGTTCCAGCCAGTGCATGGCCTGCTCCCGGCGCTTCTCCCGGTTGAGAATTTCCAGCGGCAGCATGACATTTTCCAGGGCGGTGAGATCGTTGATCAGCTGGAAGTGCTGAAACACAAAGCCGCACTGTTCGCCGCGCAACCGCGCCCGTTCATCTTCATTGGCCTGGCTGAATGAAGCCCCATTCAGCTTCACGTCGCCGGCGGTGGGCACATCAAGACCGGCCAGCAGCGACAACAAGGTGGATTTGCCGGAACCGGAGGGGCCGGTAATGGCCAGGCTGTCACCGGCATTCACTTCAAGCGTGATATCCTGCAGCAAATCGAGCCCACCCTCCGGGCCTTGAACGCGCTTACTGACATTATGGGCAAGCAAAACGGGAGACGCTGTATTCATGGCAAGATATCTTCTACTGGTTCAATTGTTGTGCCTGACGGTATCGGTTCACGCCAGCGGTGTGCTGATACTGGGCGATAGTATCAGTGCTGCCTACGGCATTGAAAAGTCAGCCGGCTGGGTTGCACTTATGGACCAGCAGTTGCAAGAAAGGTGCCCGGATTATCCCGTCATCAATGCATCGGTTAGCGGTGAAACCACCGCTGGCGGCAAAACACGTTTGCCGGCGCTGTTGGCACGCCATCAGCCGGAGCTGGTGGTCATCGAACTGGGCGGCAACGATGGTTTGCGCGGCCTCTCGCCCATGGCCATGGCCAGCAATCTGGAGCAAATAGTCATGCTGTCGCGGGAAGCGGGGGCCACCGCGGTGCTGCTGGGCATGCGCATTCCACCCAATTACGGTCAGCAGTACACGGCCTTGTTCGAGCAACAGTTTCGTGACGTTGCGCAATCCACATCCGCCCCCTGGGTGCCGTTTTTTCTGGATGGCGTGATTGAGCAAGGCTGGGTGCAGGATGACGGCATTCACCCCACCATTGATGCCCAGCCGCTGTTGCTGGATACCGCCTTGTCAGTGATAGAGCCGCAACTGCCGAAGCGCTGTGAGGCCAAGGGCGATCAGTAAATAAAACCGAGTGAGAGTCAATGTTTGATTTAGGCCCGTCGTGGCAGGAAATACTGGATTACTGGTTTAAGGATGGCATGGCGCAGGGTTGGCCATCGGACAATATGGCCAAGCGGTGGTTTGCGGCTACGGCTGGAGACGACGCGGACATTGAGCATCGCTTCGGTGTGCTGGTGGATGCGGCGCTGCAACAGGAGCTGGTGGATTGGGAGAGAAACCCCCAGGGTCGGCTGGCGTTGATACTGTTGCTGGACCAGTTCACTCGCAACATCTACCGCGGCCAGGCGCAGGCTTTCAGTGGCGATCACCGAGCGGCTACGCTCGCCATCGAAGGGTTGTCACGGCAGATGCACAGCAAGCTGCCGCTATGCGGGCAGGTTTTCTTTGTGATGCCGTTAATGCATGCCGAAGACGAAGATTTACAACAGCAATGTCTGTCTGCACTGGAAGTGATCAAAGCCGAGGCACCGGCAGCATTGGCCGGCCATGTGGACAGTTCGCTGAAATCTGCGCGGGAACACCTGCAGATCATTCAGCAATTCGGTCGTTTCCCTCATCGCAATCGCGCACTGGGTCGGGACAGCACCGCGGAAGAGCTTCGTTTCCTGGAAAACAGCTCCGGGTTCGGGCAGTAATGAAGCCAGTTTTGCGGTAGAGAGGGCACTACGTGGGCTTGCGGCGGATGTAGAGCGTCTTGTTGACCACCGCAACGCGGTTGCCATCGCCATCCACGATGTCGACTGGCCAGCACGGCAGGTATTTTTCACCCCCATCGGTATTCGTGCGGATATCGTCGATCATGGCATCGGTGAGCTGAAAATGGGCGAAGACCCGGCTCTTGCCGGGGCGGACAAATTCGATATCCGCCGCCTTGTCCCACACCACGTAGTCGCGACCGAGAACGGTCATCACCATCAGCATGTAGAACGGGTCCACCATGGAATAGAGGCTTCCCCCGAAATGGGTGCCTACATAGTTCCGGTTGTACCAGTGCAGCCCCATGGAGACATTCAGTTCGCGAAAGTCATCTGCCAGATAGTCCACACGAACACCGGCGCCCAGGTAGGGGCCGTACAGGTTCAGGAACCATTGCAGGCCTTTCGGCGAGCGCGTAAAGCGCGAGAGCAGATTACGCATTGCCGGGCTCTAGAACCGCGATGGCGCTGTCCAGCCGTGCTTTGACCGCGGCGGACACGGGTGCCTGGTGCTGTTTGAGAAGCCGCTGCATTTCTTCACGGGCATCAAACTGCTGCTGCTTCATGGCACTGGGGAGTTGCTCTAGCTGCCATTGCAGGCGGCGCTGGCGCTCCGGTTCCGGGCTGGGCACGCCGGCGAGGGCTTCAAAGGCCACGGCCAGGGTCAGGGCGGCGTCAGCATTTGTGTCACTGTCTGGCTCGTCTGGCGATCCGGCACTTTCTGGCAGGGCTGCAACCGCGTCACGGAGCTGCTGCCACTGTTGCCAGCGACTGAGTTGTTGGAGCCGCTCGCTGGCACGCCGCTTCAGCTGCTGCGCTTTGCGAGCCAGCGGCTGGGGCTGATTGCCATCCAGGTGTTCGTCCACTGTAGCCGCTGCATTGCGCAGGCTGTTAGCCGTGTCATCGCTGAACGGCTGCGCCAGAGACGCCTCCAGCGCCTCAATGTGTGTCGCTAGCCTCTGGCTGGCTTCAGCCTGCTGCTCGCGCCGGGCAGCGATATCCCGATTGCGGGCATCGAACAGCGCATCCATGGTTTTGCGGAACGGTTTCTGAAGCGCACGGTGCTGACCCGGCGGCAGCCAGGCGGATTGCCGCCAGCGCTTCTGGATCGCCTGTGCTTCGCGGGTGGCGTGCTGGGCATCGTCCAGTTCCGTTAGGGCACGGGCCTGGTCCAGCAATTGCTGGCGCTCGCTCTCGGCTTTTTCAATATAACCATTCAATTGTTCGTCGAGCTGGGTGAGCAGGGATGAGAAGTGTTTCTGCACATCCCGCCCGTCGGTGAACCGGATCGGGTGCAGGGCTTTCCAGTCTTTCGGGGCCTGTTGACGAATTTGCCAGACACCGTGCCAGTCAGCCGTTTCCCAGTTTTCGGCGGCGATAAAGCCTTCCAGTTGCTGGCACAGCGCCCGGCGCTTTTCCAGGTTGCGGGCCTTGATGGCGTCCAGTTCGGCAAAGTGTGCATGGCAAGGCTCATAGGCCTGATCGGAAGCCTCCTTGAAGCGTGCCCATAGAGCCTGATCCTCGCCCTGGTCCGAACTCATCAGGGCGCGCCATTCGTCATGGAGCGCCTGGATGGCCGTGGCCAATTCTGGCGCGTCCATGCTGGTGTCCTTAAGTGCTTCCATGCTTTCGCACAACGCCACTTTTTTGGGCTCCGCAGCAAAACGGTGCCAGTCCTGCAGTTCAGCGCGGCGCGGCGCAAGCTTGGCCAGTTCGGCGTCGAGGAGGGCATCACCGTCGCTCTCGATGATGGATTGAGCCTTGTGCCAAAGGCGATTGGCATGGCGCAGATTGCCCTGGCGGAGCTCTCGCTTCAGGGCAACCAGTAGCCCCCGATGGGGCTGGGCAGGTTGTGACGGTCGGGTTTCTTTGGTCGTGTTTGCATCAGCGGCTTCTGCCTTTTGGCTACGTAGCGCCAACAACGCCGAGGGGGGCTGATATTCGTCGGGCCAGCGCTCGGCCAGCTCGGTGAGCACGTCCGGTGACTCCGCCGCATTGATATCGGCCGCCAGGGCCAGCAGCTGCTCAAAGGCTGTTACCAGGTCGCTGAAAGCCAGTCGGTCTTCATCCAAGGCCTGCGACTGCTCATCGGCGCTATCCCAGCGGCGGCGCTGGGTGGCCAGGGCGGAGCGCATTTCACCCAGCTGATGATCCCAGGTTTCCGGTGTCGCCTGACTCAAAAGCTGATACAGACTGTGCGCTGCTGCTTCCCGTTCGGCTTTTGCGGTTTCTGCCAATGCTTGCTGCCGTGTCTGTTCCTGCAACTCGGTCAGCTGATTGCGGCACTGGTGAAGTGCTTGCTGCACACGGGAGGCCAGATCCGGTGTTGCCTGGCGTGTCAGTTGTTGCCACTGCTGCTCCAGCTGCTCCAGCTGCGGGCCGTACAGAGCGTCCACGCGGCGGCGCGCGTGCTGTTCGAGGCGGTCCGCGAGATGATAGACCTTGGCGGTTTCCTGTTCATTCTGTTGCTGCTGTTGTTGTAGCGCTCGGGCCTGGTCACGTGCCAGGCGGGTGACGCGCTTGTCGCGACCTTCCTTTCCTAAACGCTTCAGCAGGGAAAGGGAGGTGATATTTTGTACCGAGGCGACACGCAGCGCTTCAGTGGGGGCATCCAGTGCCAGCTGATAGAGCACGCCCTCATCCTTGAGACGCTCAATGGCGGCCATGCGGCTGTGCATATCCGGGCTGTGGCTGGCCACATGGGCAAGTGCGTTTTCGTTGCCCGTGAGTCGAATCAGGCGCAGGCGGGTGTCGCTATTGGGGGCGTCATCGGTGGTGCCGGCCAGCAGGGCCATGATGCGCATGGAGGCGGCTTCGCGAACGGAGGGTGCTTCATCGCGCTGGTGGACTTCGTCCAGCGCAGCAAAGTCGGTGAGGCGCCCGGTGGCTGCGGCGCGTACCAACGCGCTGGCATCCCCCCGCGCCAGCTGATTCAGCAGGGTCGCGTCCTCGCAAAGATCCAGTTGCTCAACGGCTTTGAGGCGAATATCGGGGTTGGCGTGTTGCCAGCGGGGTTTCAGGAATCGGCCAAACATAACAAGGTTCCAAATGCGTCCGCACGCAACGCGACTCACGCCTGCATGCGGGTGAACGAAACCCGGGTGGCAGTAAAGTTAGCGTGTGCCGTGCTGCGTGTTGCGTGTTGCGTTCTTTTTGTCGAGTAATGCGTCCTTGTCTGCCCAGAGTTCGCCAATCCATTGCTGAAAACGGGCGCGGAACTCCGCGTCGTCTTCGTAGTTGCCCTCTGAGGCCCAGGCCGGAATAACACGTTGCTGCACAACGATTTCCACCTCGTCCATGGCGCCACCAAGAAAGGCCATCAGCGAGCGAGGTGTGCCCGGGGGATAGATAATGGTCACATCAAGCAGATTTCGCAAATGCCCGGACATGGCATTCAGTGTAAAGGCGGCACCACCAGCCTTGGGTTTCAGCAGATGCTTATACGGTGAGCCTTGTTTGGCGTGCTTTTGCGCATCAAAGCGGGTGCCTTCAAAGAAATTCATCACAGAGGTCGGAAAGTAGGCAAATTTCTCACAGGCCTTGCGGGTGGTTTCCAGATCCTTGCCCTTCAGCGAAGGGGTCTTTTCCAGTTCAGCCTTGGTGTAGCGCTTCATGAAGGGGAAATCCAGCGCCCACCAGGCCAGCCCCAGCAGCGGGACTTTGATCAGCTCCTGCTTCAGGAAAAACTTGAGGAACGGGATGCGGCGGTTGGAAATGCGCTGCAGCACCAGAATGTCTGCCCAGGACTGGTGATTGCAGGTCACCAGGTACCATTGGTCTTTGCTCAGTGTGTCCATGCCGCTGATGCGCCATTTGATCTGGCTGGTCAGGGCAATGATGGCGTTGTTATTGCCAATCCAGGTTTCCGCAATGACGACCAGGATTCGGGACAGAACGACTTGCGCCTTCTCAAATCGGAGCACCAGCCGCAGCAGGGCGAAGGCGTAAAGCGGCAGACAGAGGAGCAGGGTGTTGATCAGCATGCCTAGCAGGGCGAGGGCGCCCCGGATCTTGTGCCAAATGGTCATAGCGCGGTTCGTTCAGTCAACGTAAACGGGCATGCTACCCAAAGGTAAACGCCTTGTCCCGTGTCCGTTTCGGTCAGATTGCCGTTTATCATTGCAGGATTCCGCAAATGATTTCATGCCGTTATGCTGCAGGGATGCGCACTGTGGAACGATGTTTGTTGGGCTTATTACTTGTGTGTTCGGTATCCGGACTGCTGCTGCCGGGTTACGCCCGGAGCGCCCCGCAAACGCCTAGTGAAAATGACCGGGCGCCCAGTGCGACGGTTTCCGGTGAGCAAGCGACGACCGCCACGGATAACGCTCTCGATACAGAACTGGAAGGGCCGCCCAGGCCGTTTCATCCCAACCCCTGTGGGCATCTTTCCGGTGAGGCCGGGTGGGTGGACAGGACCCATGACTGGATGTCCCGGACCGTGTGTGGCCCCACCCGCTGGGTCGATGGCTTCTTCATCGGCCCCAATGAGATTGATACAGAACAACCCGGCACCCAGCTTCGCATTATCGGCGCCAGCCGTTGGCAGGATAACGACGACGATGGCAGCGAGGTAAAGGTGCGCGCCAGAGTCGAGCTGCCTAACGCACAGGAACGGCTGAGCCTGCTTTTTCAGAATGACGATGATGTTGATGATGAGCTGCGTAATGATCTGGATAGTCGCCCGGAAGATGTGGGCAATGATTCCGGTGGTTTCCGCACCGCGTTACGCTGGGTGACCAAAATGCCAGACCGCATGAATCTGGATCTGGATGCGGGGGTGCGCTCTGAGTTCACGACCTTTCTGCGGGCCCGTTATCGCTGGTATACGCCCTTGCCGGGAGGCAAAAGCTATTTCCGGTTTACCCAGAAAGGCTATTGGGAGGACCCGGAAGGGTTTGGCATCAACTCCCTGTTCGAGCTGGATCGCCCGCTGACACAGCTCTCGACCATTCGTTTCAGTAGTGAATACGAGCTGACCGAAGAGAATAACGCGCTTAACCGGGATTGGTATTTCAATCAAAGGGTCAGCCTCTATACCCGCCTGGGCAAGCAATCCGGGATAGGCTATTCGGTGGGCTTTGATGGCTTTACCGACCCTGTAGCGGCCATCGAAACCTGGCGCACCAGTGTGCGTTTTCGGCGCAGCGTCTGGCGCCCCTGGTTTTTTTATGAAATCGAACCCTATGTGTTCTGGCCCCGTTCACTGGGCTACGAGGGCATTACCGGGATTGTGCTGAGGCTGGAGGTTCAGGCAGGTTTGCCCGTGTGGGAGTATCCGGAATAGAGGAAGGCGGAAGCGGGGAGAGGGGTGGCGACCCGGGTCTGTGCCCGGGCCGCACCGGATTAGTTGGCCCAGCCACCTCGCTGGCGACGGCCTGAGCGTGAGCGCATCAGCACACCGGCAATCAGGCCGATGACCAGAATACCCACGCCGGTAATCCACTGCTGGGAAGTGTTGTTGTTGCGCAGCATCACGTTCTCGCCCTTGACCTGATCCAGCTCGGAACGCAGCAGGCTCAATTCTTCATTGAGGCGACGGTTGGCCTGGTCCAGGCGGATTGGATCAGAGGCAACTTCCTGAAGCTGCTCCAGCTCATTGCTGCGTGAGCTCAGGGAGTTTTTCAGCTCGCTGGATTGCTCGGACAGGGCATCTCGCTCACCTTTGACCTCAGCAAGCTGGGTGCGCAGTTTGGCCACTTCCGCCTTGGCCTTTTCGCTGGCCTGGGTGGCGCGCTCCAGGCGAATCTCTGCGGTAGGGCTCTGGCTCAGGTACTGCTTGCCAATATAGCCCTCGGTATCGCCATAGCGAATCTTCGCCCAGTCACCCTCGAAACCAAAAAATTCAATGCGGGTGCCACTTTTAATCCCGCGGTGCAGGATGCGGCCGCTGGGATTGGCGGCAGCACGAATCGGCACATAAATACTGTCATCTACCCATGCCGCAGCGGCGAGGGCGGTGCTGGATGCACTCAGCAATGCCAGTACACAGAATAATCTAGCGAGCATCAGTTACTCCTTGAAGTCAGGCCGCGCAGTCTAAAGAACTCATACCGGTAGGGGCGCTACCATAGTCACATTTCGCCGCGTGAGCCGTGGTGTCTTTGTAAAAAATGGCAAATTGCCATGATCGGCCGCCTGCCTTGGTCGACTATTTTCAGGGCAGCACGCGCTTGAACGGTTTCACCGTGACACTGGCGTACACGCCGGCATCCATATACGGATCCGCATCCGCCCATGCCTGGGCGTCACCCAGGGATTCGAATTCGGCAATGACCAGTGAGCCGGTAAAGCCGGCGGGGCCGGGGTCGTCGCTATCGATCGCGGGATGTGGGCCAGCCAGTTGCAGGCGCCCCTGGTCACGGAGGGCTTCCAGTCGCGCCAGGTGCGCGGGGCGAGCCTGTTTGCGTAACGGCAGGGAGTCGGGGACATCTTCACTGATGATCGCGTACAGCATGGTCATCCTTTTTTTCGTTGTCGGTGGGGGGCTTTTCAGTGCCGACCTCAGTGCTGTCCTGTTTCATGATGCGTTTGCGGTCTTCTTCAGGCATTTTCTTAAATACATACGCGAAGACGCTGATATAAAAGATCATTTGCAGGGCAGTGAAGCCAAAGAGTTTAAAGTTTACCCAGAAGTCAGTGCTGAAATTGAACGCGATGTAGAGGTTGAGCGCGCCGATGAAGGCAAAGTAGAGCACGAAAGCGATATTCAGCAGCGCCCAGTCCCGGCGCGACAGCGCCACCACAAACCCGAAGCCGGAAACCATCAGTGATTCGCACAGCCGTTGCAGCAGGTTGCGTTCGCGCAGAAAGTGGCCAAGCAGCAGAATGCCGCCAAGGGTGAAGCTGATAATGGAAGGGCGCCACTTGATAAAGACATCGTTCTGGAAAAACAGGGTCATGGAGCCGAAGATCAGGGTGATCACAAAGACGATCAGGTGCATTTTTTGCACCTTGCGCCAGATTAGCCAGCCCAGTGTGACCTGGGCAGTAGTGGCAATCAGGATGCCCCAGGTGGCCAGCATGATGTCTCGACCGCCAAGAAAGTAGAGGCCGAAAAATACAATTACCGGAAGGTAATCAAACAGTTGCTTCATTTGCAGCGCCTTATTCCGTGCCGGTCCAATAGCCTGAAAGGGGTGCGACGGCCGCACGGCCGACCATCCGCAGGGCAACGATGGTAACGGCATCAGGCGGGCAATTCACCCTGCCGCCCTGCATTATTTTTTGCTTCATTGTGGTAGCGTAATCGACCCGTTTTCATCGAGACGGTTCCTGCAATGGCGCTGCCGTCTGCGAAATAACCCGATAGCCACCCCTTATGACTGCGTGTTTTGACTTGCATAGCCACAGCCTCGCCTCCGATGGCGCGTTGTCGCCCACTGATTTGGTGGCGCGGGCGGCGGATTATGGCGTCACCCATCTGGCCTTGACCGACCACGACACCCTGCGCGGACTGGATGAAGCCCGCCAGGCCGCGCAAGCGCGCGGAATGACCCTGATCAACGGGATTGAGTTGTCGGTTCGCCACGATAACCGTGAATTCCATGTGCTGGGGCTGTGGGTCGATGTGGATGACCCGACCCTGCAGGCCCGGGTCAGCGCCCAAAATGAAGCCCGTATCAACCGCGCCCGGGAAATCGGCCGGCGCCTGGATCGGGCCGCCGGACTGGCAAACAGTTACGAGCGAGCCTGTGAGTTGGCCGACAACGACGCACCGGGTCGCCCCTGGTTTGCAAAGCTGCTGGAGCAGGCCGGGCGAGTCCGCAATCATCGCCACGCGTTCAACCGTTTTCTGAAACAGGGCCAGTCGGCATTTGTGGCCACCCCCTGGTGCTCCCTTGAAGAAGGCATTGCGGCGATCCATGCGGCCGGTGGCACCGCTGTTCTGGCCCACCCCCATGCCTATAACATGACCCGCAAGCGCTTGCGGCACTTTCTCGGGCAATTTAAAGCGGCTGGCGGCGATGGCCTGGAAGTGGCCATGCCCGGGCTGACACCCCATCAGCAGGCATTGCTGGATGAATGTTGGCAGCATTTCGATCTGCAGGTGTCTGCGGGTTCCGATTTTCATTCTCCGGAACAGCGGTGGTTGGCACTGGGCCGGTTGCCACCGGTACCGGCCGGGGCGACCCCGGTATGGGAAGGCCGATACGCATCATTGAACAGTTGACAGCGAATGCGTAATCGCTTTAAAAACAAAGCGCTGCATGATTTTTCTGATGTCGTTTATCCACTTTGATTGCTCGCTGCCTGATTATGACTGAAACGCTATACATACATCCGGAAACCCCTCAGCCGCGGCTAATTCGACAGGCCGTGGATGTCATCCGTGGTGGCGGGTTGATTGCTTACCCCACGGATACTACCTACGCCCTGGGATGCGGCATTGGTGAAAAGGCGGCTCTGGATCGTCTTATTCGCCTGCGCCAACTGGACAAGAAGCACGAGTTTACGTTGCTCTGCCACGACCTCTCTGCGCTGGCGATCTACGCCAAGGTGGACAACCCGGATTATCGCTTGCTCAAGGCCCACACCCCGGGGGCCTACACCTTCATTCTGCAGGGTACCACCGAAGTGCCACGCCGATTGATGCACCCCAAAAAGCGCACCATCGGTATTCGCGTTCCTGACCATGCCATCTGTCAGGCGTTGCTGGCCGAGCACGGCGAGCCGATAATGACGTCGACTTGCCACCTGCCCAACGACGAATTTCCGCTCACCGACCCTCAGGACGTACGTGATTTTCTGGAAAACCACGTGGATCTGGTCATTGATGGGGGCTTTTGCGGCACCACCGAAACCACCGTAATCTCCTTGTCTGAAGGTGAGGGGCCGGTGGTGGTGCGCGAAGGGGCGGGCCCAATCGACGCCATCTATTAGCCAAATTGCGGGGATTTGCTCAGGGTTTGATCAGACACTGACAAGTCGCTGTCCCTCACGGCGCGGTTCACCGTATAATCGCGGGCTTTCCCCGCAGCATTCCCCGTGGAATGCCACTTATAGGGTATAAGGAGTTGGCTTTGAGTTCCGTGGTTCCCTCCCAGCGAGTTGTTTCCGGCATGCGCGCCACTGGCCGCCTGCATCTGGGGCACTACCATGGCGTGCTGAAAAACTGGGCGCGTCTGCAGCATGAGTTTGAGTGTTTCTTCTTTGTCGCAGACTGGCACGGACTCACCACCGAATACGAAAACCCGCACAAGATCGAACAGCACGTCTGGGACTTGGTGATCGACTGGCTGGCCGCCGGTGTGAACCCGGGCTCAGCCACGCTGTTTATCCAGAGCCAGGTGCCGGAGCATGCCGAACTGCATCTACTGCTGTCGATGATGACGCCACTCTCCTGGCTGGAACGGGTGCCGACCTACAAGGATCAGCAGGAAAAGCTGCGCGAGAAAGACCTGAGCACCTATGGTTTTCTCGGTTATCCGCTGCTTCAGTCTGCTGACATTCTCGCCTACCGGGCCGGCCAGGTGCCGGTGGGCGCGGATCAGGTAGCCCATGTGGAGCTGACCCGGGAAGTCGCGCGTCGCTTCAACCATCTCTATGGCCGTGAACCGGGCTTTGAAGAAGCCGTGGATGCCGCCATCAAGAAGATGGGCAAGAAACAATCCAAGATTTACCTGAACCACCGCCGCCAGTACCAGGAAAAAGGCGACGAAGCGGCGCTGGAAACAGCGCGCGCGCTGGTGGATGGGCAACAGAACATCACCCTGGGTGACAAGGAACGCCTGCTGGGCGATCTGGAAGGCGGCGGCAAGGTGATCCTCGCCGAGCCCCAGTCATTGCTTACCCAGGCCTCCAAGATGCCGGGGCTGGACGGCCAGAAAATGTCCAAGTCTTACGGCAACTTCATCAGCATGCGTGAAGAGCCTGCTGATGTGGACAACAAGATTCGCCGCATGCCAACAGACCCGGCCCGGGTACGCCGCACCGACGCGGGCAACCCGGATAACTGCCCGGTATGGCAGTTTCACATGGTGTATTCTGACGACACTACCCGGCAGTGGGTACGTGAAGGCTGCACCAGTGCCGGGATCGGCTGTCTGGATTGCAAGAAGCCGATCATCGAAGCGGTTCAGGAAGAGCTGGAGCCCATCCGCAAGCGTGCGGAAGAGCACCTGCGCAACCCGGACCTGGTTCGCACCATTGTGGCTGAAGGGTGCGAGGAAGCACGCGAAGCCGCCCGCGCCACACTGGAAGAAGTGCGCGCAGCCATGGGCCTGAATTACCGCTAGGCGGAGCAGAGCATGACGGAAACGGTAGAGCACACGGCAGAAGAGACTCCGGCACCCGAGCCACCCGCGGCCATGCTGGGGCCTTTGCATCCGAGCCAGTCAGAAATGCCGTTTGGTCTGGTGTATGGCAAGGCAATCACCAAGCTGCCTGATGACCTCTACATTCCGCCGGATGCGCTGGAAGTCTTTCTGGAGGCCTTTGAAGGTCCGCTGGATTTACTGCTCTACCTGATCAAACGCCAGAATCTCGACATCCTCGATATTCCGGTGGCCACCATCACCATCCAGTACATGGAGTACGTGGAGCTGATGAAGGCCATGAACTTCGAGTTGGCGGCAGAATATCTGGTCATGGCGGCCATGCTCAGTGAGATCAAGTCACGCATGCTGCTGCCGCGCCCCAAGGACGATGAAGAAGAGGAAGGGGAGGATCCCCGTGCCGAGCTGATTCGTCGCTTGCAGGAATACGAACGCTTCAAGAAAGCGGCGGAAGATATTGATGAACTGCCGCGCCTGGAGCGCGATGTTTTCCCCGCCGAAGCCAAGCGCCCGGAATTCACCCGTGAGAAAGCGCAGCCGGATGTGGATATGCGCGAGTTGTTGCTGGCGCTCAAAGAAGTCATGCACCGGGCTGACATGTTCGAAAGTCATCAGATCTCCCGGGAAAAGCTGTCTACCCGTGAGCGCATGGCCAGCGTGCTGGACAAGCTGAAAGGTCGCGACTTTGTGCCTTTTATCGAGCTGTTTAACCCGGAAGAAGGCAAGCTTGGTGTGGTAGTAACCTTTCTCGCCACGCTGGAACTGGTGAAAGGATCGCTGATCGAGCTGGTTCAGACCGGATCGTTTGCACCGATTCATGTGAAGGCCAAAACCCTGGTGCTGGAAGAGTCTGACCTGCTTGCCGGCCTCGAGCTCGACGATGAGCCTGATGCGGCTCCGGATGCCTATGAAAGTGATGCCGGCGCTCTTGATGCCGCGGATGACGACGCACACGATGGAACCAAGGGGTAAGCGTGGACGCTGAGCAAATAAAAAGAATTGTTGAAGCCGCCATTCTTGTAGCCGAAGGGCCGCTGGACCGTGACGGCATGCTGGCCTTGTTCGATGAAGAAGACCGGCCCAGCAAGCAGGATTTGTCCAAATACCTTGAACAGCTGGCTGACGAATACGAAGGCCGCGGCATTTTTCTCAAGGAAGTGGCATCCGGCTTTCGCTTTCAGGCGCGCTCGGAGCTGGGCTCCTGGGTCAGCCGCTTATGGCAGGAAAAGCCGCCGCGCTATAGCCGTGCCATCCTGGAGACCCTGGCCCTGATCGCCTATCGCCAGCCGATTACTCGTGGCGAAATCGAAGAAATTCGTGGCGTTTCGGTAAGCTCACATATCGTTAAGAGCCTGCTGGAGCGAAACTGGGTGCGCGTTGTCGGGCATCGCGATGTACCGGGCCGCCCGGCCATGTTCGCGACCACCAAGCAGTTTCTGGACTACTTTGACCTCAAGAGTCTGGAAGACTTGCCGTCGCTGGCAGAGATACGCGACCTGGACAAGCTCAATGAAGAGCTGGCCCTGACCGATGTGCCGCCCAGCAAGGCAGGCGAGGGCGATGCTGACGAAGCCTCGGAAGGTGACATTGACGATGATGGCCTGGGTGAGCACGAAGTACGCTTGCCGGGGGATCAGGGCAGCATTCCAGGCTTTGAGCCAGAGCCCGAGATCGACGATTCCACGCAGATGAGCATGGACAAGGTTGACTCCGTGCTTGCCAGTTTTGAACAGGAATTTCGTCGCAAGCCCGGCGAAAACAATGACGCAGAGCCCGCCCCGAGCCGTAATGACGCGGCGGCGGACGATGCCTCCACAGAACCGGACGGCGCTGCAAACGATAGTGATGATGTCGCGGTAGAAGAGGCTTCTGATCAGGAGCAGGAACCGAACGACAGCGCAGAGGAAAGCCGAACGCCCCATGAGTGAGAAATTACAGAAAGTCCTGGCCCGTGCCGGGCTGGGCTCCCGCCGGGAGCTTGAAACCTGGATCAGCGACGGTCGCGTCTCGGTCAATGGGACTGTAGCGACCCTGGGTGACCGGGTTGGCAGTGAAGATACCCTACGTGTAGATGGCAGGATGATTAAAGTGAAGGCCGAAGAAGATACCGTTCAGCGGGTCATTATGTACCACAAGCCTCCGGGAGAAGTGTGCTCGCGCAACGACCCGGAAGGGCGCCCGACGGTGTTCGATAACCTGCCGCGCCTGCAGGGGATGCGCTGGGTCCAGGTCGGCCGGCTGGATATCAACACCACCGGCATGATGCTGTTCACCACCGATGGTGAGCTGGCCCACCGGTTGATGCACCCCTCCAACGGTTTTGTCCGTGAATATGCCGTGCGCGTGCGTGGCGGCATGACCCAGGAAAAGCGCCAGGCCATGCTGGATGGTGTCCTGCTGGAAGACGGCGTTTCCAAGTTCGACAGCATCGAAGATGCCGGTGGCGCCGAAGAAGGGGCCAATCACTGGTACAAGGTAACGCTGACCGGCGGCAAGTACCGGGAAGTGCGTCGCCTGTTTCAGTCACAGGATCTGGAAGTGGCGCGTCTGATGCGGATCCGCTTTGGGGACCTGAATCTTCCCCCGCAGTTGCGTCAGGGCCGCTGGATGGAACTGGAGCCGGAACAGATGAAGGCGCTGATCGACAAGGTTGAACTCAAGGGCAAGAAATACACCGGCCTCTATGGCCGCGCGCGCCTGCGCCACCAACGCAGTGGCAGCAAGCCACCGCGCAAGGCCCGCCGCGGGCCTTACCGCCGCTAGGCTGACAGAGTATCGGGTTGCGAGAAACGCGTTTCGAAAACCAGAGACCTGCGCTCTGCTTTCGCTTTTCGTAACTCGATACACATGTCACGCAACCGGTTGCCGGCGGCTTTGCAGCTCAAACGCCACGTCTACGGCAGTCGCATTATGCGCCCGACCAGTGCCGGCAATGCGGTTTCCACCCTTAGAATCCTCGCCCCGAAGCTGTGACAGGCAAAGCCCTGTCGTTGCAGCATATCCACTTCGTACGGTGTCCATCCCCCTTCAGGGCCCACTGCCAGAGTGACTGGCTCGGTCAGGTTGCAGGGCAGGGTGGGGTAATCGCCCGGGTGAGCCAAGATGCGCTGCCCGCTACCGGCCCATTCATCCAGTGAGTCTTCCACAAAAGGCTTGAAGCGCGGGGCAAGAATCAATTCTGGCAGGCAGGTGTCTCGTGCCTGTTCCAGCCCCAGAATCATCTTCTCGCGAAGCAGGTCGGCTTTCAGGTTGGGGGTTTGCCAGTAGCTCTTGTCCACCTTCCAGCTGTTGATCAGCACAATGCGTTTGATGCCCATGCTGGTGGCGTCGATCAGGATGCGCTTGAGCATTTTGGGGCGAGGCAGCGCCATCAGCAGGGAAAGCGGCAAGGCGGCTTCAGGGTGAGACAAAGGTTTAAATTCAACCGTTATCCCATTGTTTTCTATAGATTTCACTGTGGCCATTCCTGTGCTTCCGCCTAACAGCCCGGCCCGGCACTGTTGCCCTTCGGCCAGGTTAAGCACGGTGCGCACGTGGACACACTGGCGGGTATTCAGGCGCCAGAGAGCGTCGTGCAGATATTGGTCGGGGTGCAACAGGAGCAGATTCATGGCGCGGATTATGGCACACCACGTGGCGCGTCAGAACACGGGTTGATGGCGGCAGCGCGCTGCGCCGTTCAAGGGACTGCCGGCGATCTGTTGACGCAAATCACTGTTTCCTTGGCTATTATAGCCCTTTGCCCGGCGCCACTGGATTGCTAGAGTGTGCCGCCTGATCACCCGTTCGATTAACTGTTCAGTTTGGAGAATTTCATGCAGTTTCAGGGTACTGACCAATATGTGGCCACAGATGACCTGAAAATGGCCGTGAATGCAGCCATTGCCCTCAAGCGCCCGCTGCTTATCAAAGGCGAGCCCGGTACCGGCAAAACGCTGCTGGCCGAACAGGTTGCTGAATCCCTGGGGCTGCCACTGCTGTCGTGGAATGTGAAGTCCACCACCAAGGCTCAGCAGGGCCTGTATGAATACGATGCGGTATCCCGCCTGCGTGATTCCCAGCTCGGCGCCGAAGGGGTCGAGGATGTGTCCAACTACCTGAAGAAAGGCAAGCTCTGGGAAGCCTTTACCCATGAAGGTCAGGTAGTGCTGCTGATCGACGAAGTCGACAAGGCCGATATCGAATTCCCCAACGACCTGCTCCAGGAGCTGGATCGGATGGAATTCTTCGTTTATGAAACCGGCGAACTGATCAAGGCGGAACAGCGCCCGATCGTGATCATTACGTCCAACAATGAGAAAGAGCTGCCCGACGCCTTCCTGCGCCGCTGCTTCTTCCATTACATCAACTTCCCCGATGCGGCGACCATGCAGGCCATCGTGGATGTGCATTTCCCCGAGATCAAAAAGAACCTGGTGAGTGAAGCGCTGGAAATCTTCTTTGACCTGCGCAAGGTGCCGGGCCTGAAGAAGAAGCCTTCCACCAGTGAGCTGATCGATTGGCTCAAGCTGTTGATGGCGGACGATATCCCGGAAGACATCCTGCGTAGCCGCGACACCAAAAGTGCAGTACCTCCCCTGTACGGCGCGCTGCTCAAGAACGAATCAGATGTGCAGCTTCTCGAGCGTCTGGCGTTCATGAATCGCCGCGAAAGCTAACCGGTCCACGGGCAAACTATGCTTATTGGTTTTTTCGAAAATCTGCGTCGCTATCGGGTGCCTGTCACCCTTCGCGAACTGCTGGATTTATTCGATGCACTGCATGCGCATGTGGCGTTTGGCTCCATTGAGGATTTCTACCTCCTGAGCCGGGCGGTCATGGTGAAAGACGAAAAATACTACGACCGCTTTGATCAGGCGTTTGCCAACTACTTTGAGGGCCTGGAAAACCTGGAGCCGGACTGGCTCAGCAAGGTAATCCCGGACGAGTGGTTGCGCAAAGAGCTGGAAAAGAACCTGAGCCCGGAAGAGTTCGAGAAACTCAAGGGGCTCGGCAGCCTGGAAAAAATCATGGACGAGTTGCGCAAGCGGCTCGAAGAACAGGAAAAACGTCACCAGGGTGGCAACAAGTGGGTTGGCACCGGTGGCACCAGCCCGTTCGGTGGTTACGGCGAAAACCCCGAAGGGGTTCGCATGACCGGGCCTTCACGGAACAAGAAAGCCGTGAAAGTCTGGGAGAAGCGGGAATTCCGTAATCTGGATGACTCCGTGGAGCTGGGCACCCGTAACATCAAGCTGGCCATGCGCCGGCTGCGAAAATTTGCCCGCACCGGTCGCGATGAAGAGCTGGACATGGACGACACCATTTCGTCCACAGCGCGCAATGCCGGGTTGCTCGATATCAAGATGCGCCCGGAAAAGGAAAACCGCGTCAAAGTGCTGATCTTCTTTGATATCGGTGGCTCCATGGACCCCTATGTGAAGCTGTGCGAAGAGCTGTTCTCCGCTGCCCGGGCAGAGTTCAAGCACATGGAATATTTCTACTTCCACAACTTCATCTATGAGTATGTCTGGAAAGATAATCGCCGTCGCTGGGATGAGAAAATCTCCACCTGGGACGTGCTGCACAAGTATGGCAGCGACTACAAGGTGATTTTCGTGGGCGACGCCGCCATGAGCCCCTATGAGGTCAACTCGGTAGGCGGCAGTGTGGAACACTGGAACGAAGAAGCCGGCGCTGTCTGGTTTCAGCGAGTCACCGATACCTACGAGAAAGTGGTGTGGCTGAACCCGGAGCCAGAACGCGCCTGGCAGATGACCACCTCTACACAATGGATCAAACAGCTCTGCGAACACCATATGTTCCCGCTGACCATCGAAGGGCTTGAGAAAGCCATGCGGCAACTGAGCAAATAAAGACTTAATGATGACCCGGGTGGCGAAAGGCCACCTCGGTGCATCCCCTCCAATTCTCCTGCCAGCTTGTTGCCGCCCTTGGCGACATCCAGTGCAGTTAGTTTCATTCCGCCGGTCAATTTTTTACTTTTTATGCACCAATAAACAGCACGTTTAGTGGCTGCCGCCCTGACAGTTCCGTATCCTGCGCGCCTTCCACGCATTGCCAGACCGAATCCACCCCGCCCACAAGGCAGGGCAGAGGAAAGGGCGATGCCACTTTGAGCGCCCACCGTGATCCGGTGGACCTTCAGGAGATCTTCATGTCCAGGGTGAAAACCACCGTCTGGATGACTGCTTTCAGCCTTGCCGCACTGACCAGCGCCGCCCATGGGGACAACACCCAGGCTGAGATCCGTCGTCTGCAATCCGAGTTAGACCAGCTCAAATCCCGTCTCGGCGATGAGCCGACTGATCCCGCGCTGAACTGGCCCAGCTTGAAAGTATTCGGCAGTGTCAGCGTCGATGCCATCTATGATGACAAGGATGCCGGCTTCGACGAACTACTGATCCCCAGCACTATTCCCGATGGCGACACGGATCAGCAGAATTTCGTCATGAGTGCCAAGAATAGCCGCTTTGGTTTTCAGGTGGGCGAGGGCAGTGGCCCACACATGGTGTTTGCCATGGACCTGTTCGGCAGCCTGGACCGGTATGAGCTGCGTATCCGCGATTTCTATTTTGAAAACGGGCCGCTGCGTGCAGGTTACGGCTTCACCGCCTTGCTGGATGGCGCGGCCTGGCCGCTGACGCTGGATGCTCAGGGCCCCAACAGTGCCATCTTTGCGCGGCAAACCGGTGTGCGCTGGCAGGGAGAGCACCTCACCCTGGCCCTGGAAGATCCGAACAGTGAAGTCTACGATCCCACCAACGCGACCAGCGCTGCGGGTCGCAGACCCGATGCCATCGCTACCTGGAAACAGGGTTTACCCGCCGGGCACATCAAGCTGGGTGTGGTGAACCGTGAAATCGGTGTGGAATTCGCGGATGGCGACCAGCAATTTGCCAACGCAACGGGCGGCGTGGCCAGCGCAGCCATAAACGTCACCGACAGCGTGAAACTGCTTGCCAATGGCAGTTACGGTCAGGGCATGGCGCATTACTACAATGACCTGTCCGGCTTTGGTGACAGTGGCATGGACGGCTATGTCTACGCCGGGCGCGACCTGCAACCCCTGCTGGCGCAAGGCGGTTATCTGGGCTCTCAGTGGCAACTCAATCCCGCATGGACCCTGGCCATGGTCGCCGGGGAAGTCACTATCGAGTCTGACACCGCCTTGCCGGCCGAAGCGCTACGGCGCACCCGCTACGGGACACTGACGGCGGTACATCAATACACGCCAGCCTTGAGCTATGGTGCGGAGCTGTCATACGGCCTGCGTGACAACCAGGGTGGCGACCGCAGTGAAGCACCACGGGTGCAGTTCAACATGACGTACCGGTTTGCGCACACCAGCCGTCCGGGTCAATAAGGTACAGCGAACCCCAAGGCTGACTCAGCCCCCATTGGTATCCATTACCGTGTCGGTGGGGTACTGAGCCACCCGGGTTTCTGCAGGGGTTCTTCCCACCAGATTCTTCTGCTTCCAGGTCCCGCGTTTAAACCATAACCAGGCAACCAGCGCCGACAGAAAGGCTTGCACCGGATAGGAAATCCATACTCCGGCCACGCCCAGTTGCGTGCGCTCTGTGAGTAACCAGGCAATCGGGAACTGCAGCACCCAAAGGGAAATCAAGGCGATGGCCATGGCGGCGAGCGTGTTGCCCGAGCCGCGAAAGGCCCCGGTGACCACAATCTGGGCGCCGAGCAGGCCGTAGGAGAGGGCGGTGATGCGAACAAAGCGGGCGCCTTCTTCGATAACCGCCGCCTCGCCGGGCACGAAAAGCTCAACCAGCGGCGCGGCAAGGAAGAAACTGACCACCCCGACCAACGTCAAACTCACCAGCGCCAGGGCACCACTGAGGTAAGTGGTGTGTTCCGCGCGCTCCAGCTGCCCGGCGCCCACGTTTTGACCGACCACGGTAGAGGTCGCCTGAGACAGGCCGAGCGCCGGAATAATCACAAAACTCAGCATCCGGGATCCAATGCCGTACGCGGCAAGCGCAACGGTACCGAATCCGGCCACCAAAATGGTCATCAGCATCAGGCCCAGTGCCCGGGTTGCTTGCTCAACGGCGGCGGGCAGGCCCAGTCGAAATAACTGCCACAACATGGGTAAATCCGGGCGCATGTGCAGACGCGCAAGCTGAATACCGTAACGCCCCGAGAACAACATAAACAAACCGATCACTGCGGCCAGCCCCTGGGTCGCCAATGTGGCAGCAGCGGCGCCGCTGACCCCTAAAGCGGGCACCGGGCCATAACCAAGAATCAGCAACGGGTCGAGCCCGAAATTAAGCAGCACCGTCCCCGCAACGATCAGCAGAGGTGTCTTTACATCACCGACGCCACGCATCAGCGACTGAAAAATTACATAGGCAAACATGAACGGCAGCCCGAGAAAGGACACCTGTAGATAAGACGTGGCGTGGGGCTGCACGGATGCCGATGCACCGAGAAAAGCCACCAGCGGTGCCGCAATAAAGTAGCCGATGGCAGCGAGCAGCAAGGAGAGGGCGATAACGCCCATCAACGCCTGGGCGGCCACATGATTGACCGCATCCAGATCACCGCGGCCCTTGTTCTGGGCAACCAGAATGGTGCCAGCCACCGCCAGGCCGATACCCAGCGAAATCAGAAAGAAGAGCACAGGAAAACTCAGGGACACGGCCGCCACCGCATCGGCCCCCAATCGACCTACCCAGAACGTGTCGGTAAGCTGGTAGGCCGTCTGCAAAAGATTGGCGAAGACAATCGGAATCGCCAGGGTCAGCAATGCGCGGGTAATGGAGCCCTGGATTAGGTTGGGGGTGTCTTGAGCCACGAGATCTCCAAGCATACGCGCGTTGAAAAGGGGGGGGGGGTATTCTCCATCGTCGATCGTACCGGATTTACCCAATACAGAAACAACAAGAAAGGTGAGACGTGGCATATGGGATGAGGGCCAGGCACAGGGCCTGGCCCTGGTTTTAGCGGCCTTCTTCCTTGTCGCCTTTTTTGAGTTCCGCATACATGCCCAGCTGCTCCCAGCTTGGCAAACCGGACTCTAGCCGTCGAACAGAAGAACCCTTTCCTCTCGTGCTACGTTTTTCTAATTGATTGGCAGGCATTGCACCCAGCGTGACTTGGCGCTGTATCAGCAAACGATTATTTTCCGGCAGATGTTCCGACGGAATCGTACCCAGGCAGGGATTGGGGTGACCCAGCCCTTTGCTAAGTGCAAGGGCAAGCTGGAGCTGAAGCGAGTAGTCCAGAGGATACACAGGAGGCGTCGGCCGCGGTGGATTCGTTAGCCCACAGAAACCCGTGTTTTGAGTAGTAATACCAAAGGGTTCGCTACCTTGAATATTCCTGAACCAGTTCATTTTTTCTTGCTCTGAGCATGAACTGCCTGGAATAAACCCGGCGCCTTTGTAAGGCATGAATACTCCCGTACCAGCAAGCTCCTCGTTCACTTGGGCTGTTGAATGGCAACTGATGCAGGAAGATTCCGGATTGTCGACGGGGCCATTCAAGCGCCCATGTTTGCCCGTCATGCCGGCAAAGGGTGAGGGCACGGATGGGTTGATCCAGTTTTCATCAAGATCAGGATCACCATTGCTGGTTACATCCGGGTCATTGCCCCAGGCAAGCCCTACGGGCGTTAGGTTATACCATCGGTCTTCAGGACTGGCAGCCGGGAGGGATTCGTCATAAACATAAGTCGCAAACACCCAGCCGGTTTCCGCAGACCGGGGATCTTTAACCGCCACATCCATCTGCAGTAGGCGCACCTCAAAGGTGTCTCCCGATGAATCATCGGGTGCCTGAATCTGCCAGGCAGGGGAGTGCAACAATGGGTCCGGGCCAACGATTGAGCTCGGGTCATACTCAGCAAAAAGGACCTTCACAACGACGGTGCCATCAATGAATTGGCCTTTACCCGGTTCTGCCTGCATAGGGTCAGGGTGACGAAACACCTGCCCAACGGTGTACCCTCCAAGCTTGTTGTATAGGCCGATTCCGTATGCCCCGGCATCAGCAGACAGCCAGCTTTGTTCGCTGGCCCTTAAGCCGCGCTCTTCGGTCAGTCCATGTCTTGGTTCTCTTGGGAAGAAACCCGACGTCATCATTGGAACGTGATACCAGTGCGTTTTACCTGATAGCGCCTCATTCTGTGGAACAAAGTCATAAGGCGCGAGGTCCTCGAGCACGTATTGTTTCAGGGCCTCCAGATAATCCAATCGCTGCGCTTCCTGCCTGAAATCATGGTTTAGCCAAGACGCTGAGGTTGTAGCCTCAAACGGCTCCCAACCGGTAATTTCTCCTCCTTCAGCAACAGGAATGCCCAGCGGATAGCCCTGTGCCAGCTGAAAAGATTGCTCTCCTTCCGGTGGAGCGCTTCTCGCTATCCAGTCCGGGAACCAGCCCGAGCACTGTACGGTATAGCCGGCACCAGGTTCTCCGCCTTCAGCTGTCGTGTCGCGCACAGGCTCATCGAACGTGGGACGACACCCGGTCCATAGAAGCGCCACACCACAGAACGTTGCCCCGAGAACGGCTTTTTTTAGTCCTTGATGTTCCTTCATCGTCGTTTCCTCCCTGACATCATGTCGGTTGAATCAGCTTACGAGGTTGTAAAATCGACGAATAGCCAGCCGAATAGAGAGACTTGGGATGCCGTATCGCAGCGTTATAGAAAACAACGCCTTAGGGGGAGCACGGAAATATAATGGTCAATCTCCTAAGCGAAATTAAGATATCGGCCATGCCACAAACCTCATTTGCGTCACGAGGTGTGGGCAGAGTTAGTGCTTGTAGTGCTTGGCAGAGAAGAGGTTGCTTGGAGGTGCGGGAATTACGCCAAGCATTCAATTTAACATAATATACATTATGCGTAGTTATCTATGGGTCACTCTAATCCAGCCACGGCGGATGATTGCCAATACGCTCAATCAGGAAGTCGATAAACACCCTGACCTTGGCCGTTAGCACGTTGGATTTGGGATAGACCAGCCATAACGCAGGCTCTGCATCCATTCGATATTCTGGCAGCACCTGAACCAGGCTACCTTCGGCCAGCTCCTTATGAACGCTCCACAATGAATGTATGGCAATGCCGGCACCGCAGCGCGTGGCAATCTTATAGCTTAGGCCGTCGTCTATGGTGAGCCGGTGTCCAGCCACGCGAGTATTAAACTCGCCACTCTTTCCGTCGGGGTCAGTCAGCTTAATGCTGGATGCAGTTTTGAACGCGATCAGTTGGTGATTCAGCAGGACATCCGGGCTTTCAGGTGTGCCGTGGGTGTCGAGATATTCCGGTGAAGCGCAAAGTATCCGTTTATCCTCCGCAAGCTTGCGCGCATGGAGATTGCTTTCTGGCAAAACAGCATTGCGTAATGCCAGGTCAAAGCTCCCCTGTATCAGGTCCAGCTCCATGTCAGACAACCGCAAATCCAGGCTGATTCCCGGGTGTAATGCCAGAAATTCGGGAATTAACGAAACAATGAATTGCTGTGCGAAGGTGCTGGATGCGGTGAATCGCAGGTTGCCGGAAACTGTTTCATTGCCGTAGCCCAGTGCCGCCAGTGCGGCGTTTTCCTGTGCCAGGATTTCGCGGGCATAAGGCAAGAACTCTGCACCTTCCACAGACAGCGCCACCTTGCGCGTGGTCCGCTTCAACAAGTCTGCGCCAACGCCCTTTTCGAGCTTAGCCAGCTTCGCACTGGCGACCGCCGGTGGCATGCCCAGCTCGCGGCCTGCAGCACTGATATTGAGCTTCTCAGCGGCAAGGACAAACAGCTTTATCCCTTCTGTGTCCATCTTTATATCCGAAATGCGAATACTGAAACCCAATACTGCCCATTTATTCGCGCAAAGCGAAGCAATATGGTTGCTCCAACGAAATAATTTCCGTCCCACACAGCTGGAGCAAGTCATGAAAGCGATGGTTCTCAATCAATATGGTCCCGATGCCAAGTTTGAGCAGGCAGAAATCAACACCCCGCAAGCGCAATCGGGACAGGTAATTGTCCGTGTGGCAGCAATCAGCGTTAATACCGTGGATACAATGATTCGACAGATGGGCGCGGATCTCCTCCCCCTTTCCCCTAAGCTACCTGCTGTTCTGGGCATGGACTTTGCCGGGACTATTGAGTCGGTGGGAGATGGCGTAACCAATTTTTCCCCGGGTGATGATGTCTACGGTTGTGCCGGTGGTCTGGCAGATTTGCAGGGTGCCTTGGCCGAATACATACCGGCTGATGCCCGCTTGATTGCTCACAAGCCCAAAAGCCTGTCCATGCGTGAAGCCGCCGCCCTCCCCCTTGTAGGCATTACTGCCTACGAAGGTCTGCAACGTGCAGGCGCCGGTGTCGGGCAGAATGTCCTTGTTCACGGTGGCACCGGCGGTGTCGGGCATGTGGCCGTGCAACTGGCCGGGCATCTGGGTGCCAGGGTGTTCACAACGGTATCCGGCGACCAGCCATTTGAGATTGTCCGTGGCTACGGCGCGACCCCTATTGATTACAAGAAAGGCAGCGTGGCTGACTATGTCACCGCACACACCGACGGAGCCGGTTTTGATGTGGTTTTCGATTCCGTGGGTGGCGCCAATATGACGAACAGTTTTGAAGCGGCCGCATTGAATGGTCAGGTTGTCACCACCGTCGCCATGCTGGAGCTGGATCTGAATCCGGCCCATTTCAAGGGCCTCTCGATTCATGTGGTGTTCATGCTTATCCCGATGCTGCACAACCATCAACGTGAGGACCATGGCCGGATTCTGGCTAATCTGGCGACGATCGTTGACGAAGGTGCGCTCTCTCCTCTTCTTGATGAGCAACGATTCAGCTTCGACGAGGTGGGACTTGCCTACGAACGCCTCACCAGTGGCCAAGCCACCGGAAAGGTGGTGGTGGAGCGCTGAGCCACCGCTCTGTCAGTTCACCATTATTTAGGCGGGCTCGATCCCGCCACAGATGCTTTATTGAGGGGGATCATCACTTGTGCTCTTTCAGGCTTTAGGCCCATAACGCTAACCTGCTTCGTTATTCATAAAAACGGGCCATTCGGGAATTCAGTTATCGTCAAATAGGAGCAATTGCCTCAACCCAGGCGTAGAGCGGCTGTCACATATCATCGGATATCATTCAGTGCCGTGGTGACGGATACCCCACAGGGGAAATAAGGCCATACGGGCGTAAACGATTCGGATTTGCATCTTGGCCGCGGGAAACGTTAAATCCTCCTGTTCGGGTCATTCATTCTGCCTGCGCTGATCATTGTACTTTTGGGGTCACACCGTCCTATGCCTGCTTTACGCCTTTGCCTGCTCTCGATTCTTGCCCTCCCCTTGCTGGCTCAAGCAGCAACACCTGTCACCGTTGCCACCGTTGAAATGAAGCAGCCCGTTCGTGAGCTGCTGATTAACGGGACGCTTGCTGCCGATCAGGCTGCGCGCTTATCGGCATCCGTATCAGGCCTGGTTAATCGTGTCGGCGTGGATATTGGTGATGCGGTTGGGGCTGGTGATGTGCTGCTGAAACTCGATGCAGAGCTCAATCAGTTGGCGCTCAGGCAGGCACAGGCCAGTTATCGACAGCAGGCCGCCACCCTGAACGACGCAAAGCGACGGCTCACGGAAGCCAACACGTTAAGCCGGAGTATTGCGGCCAGTGAAATACGTAGTCTGGAAGCGGAAGTGGAAACCAGCAAAGCCTCCCTTGCGGCCAGTCAGGCGGAGGTTTTACGACAAAAGGCACTTCTCAAACGCCACACCCTGTCTGCGCCTTTTGCCGGCGTCATCAGCGCTAAACTCACCGAAGTCGGTGAGTGGGTCACACCGGGAACGCCGGTGCTTGAGTTGGTTGGCAGCAATACCCTGCATGCGGATTTTGCCGTTCCACAGCGCTACTTTTCGCAAATCAGCCGGGAGACGCCGCTGACCATTCGCCTGGAGAGCGCGTCAACCAGCCGGACAGACAGCGCGCCACAAACTGAAATTCCGGCCGAAATTGCCGCCATCGTCCCGGTTAATGACCCCTCGGCGCGCACCTTTGTGCTGCGTGCCAGCCTGCCTTCCCAGGGGCTGACACCCGGTATGGCCGTGTTCGGCAACCTGTCCATCCAGTCTTCCAGCGCTGAACCGGTCGTGCCCCGAGATGCGCTGCTCCGTGATGTTCAGGGCAATGTGTCGGTCTGGCTGGCTGTAGTTAATGCTGATGGAAATGCGGATGGAGATGCTGATGGAGATGAATTAGTGGCACGTCGGCGCGCCATCAAGGTGCGCCCCGGGCAATCGGATCCAGTGATTGTTCTGGAGGGGCTACGCAAGGGCGACAAGGTGGTGGTCCGTGGCAATGAGGGCTTGCGAGATGGCGACCGGATCCGGGTGACCCGCTGATGTTTGAACGGATTGTTCGTAACGGCACCCTGATGACGGTGATCGTCCTGATCATCACCCTGCTCGGTGTGCTTGCCGCGCTGCGTATTCCTGTGCAGATGATCCCGGATCTGGAAGTGCGCACCATCAGCGTGCTAACACGCTGGTCTGGCGCCACGCCCCAGGATGTGGAGAAGGAAATTCTGATTGAGCAGGAAGAATACCTGCGCAATCTCCCCAATCTGCGTCGCCTAACCGCTACGGCCTACAGCGGCGAAGCGGAAATCGAGCTGGAATTCCCCTTTGGCGTAGATATTACCGATGCGTTGATCCGGGTGAACAACGCGCTCAGCCAGGTCCCCGCTTATCCGGATACGGTGGACCAGCCACAGATTCTCTCCTCTTCGTTCTCCAGCAATTCCTTCATGTATTTCAGTGTCTACCCGCAGGCCGGCAACCCCCGCGGCCTGGACATGGACATGATGCGAGACTTTATTGACGACGAGGTCCGCCCACGCATGGAGAGCGTGCAAGGCGTCTCCATGGTGGAAATGCGTGGCGGCGCTGAACGGCAGATTCAGGTGCTGCTCGATGCCCAGGCGTTGGCCCAGTTCGGGCTGACCGTAGTGGGCGTGCGCGATGCGCTGCGCGAACGCAATCAGGATGTCTCCGGCGGTGAAGTGGATAGTGGCAAACGGCGCTATCTGCTTCGCACCGTGGGCCGTTTCGAGAATCTGGATGATCTCAACGATTTGATTTTGCAGCGCCAGGGCGACTCACTGGTGCGCTTGCGGGATGTGGCCACCGTGGTCATGGATCATTTCCCCGTGCGGCAGATATCCCGCTTTAACGGCAATCCGGTGATCATGCTGGCAGTCCGCCGGGAAACTGGCTCCAACGTAATCGACATCAAGCAGGGAATGCTGGAACAGGTCGACCTGATTAAAAAGGAGGTACTGGAACCGGCCGGCATGGACATGTCGCTAATGTCCGATGACGTGCGTTACGTGGAAGCCTCGGTGGCGAACGTGTGGATCAACCTGGGCATCGGTGCGGTATTTGCCACCCTGGTGATGTTTCTTTTTTTGCGCTCAGTACGCATTACCGCTGTGGGCGTCATTGGTATTCCCATCTGTACCATTGCCGCCTTCCTGGGGCTGCTGCTGGCCGGGCGGACCATCAATGTCATCTCCATGGCTGGCATTGCTTTCGCTATCGGTATGACCCTGGATAACTCCATTGTGGTGCTGGAAAGCATCGAGATGGAACGGCGCAAAGGGCTTGATCGAATTCGCTCAGCGGTGAGCGGGATCCAGAAAGTCTGGCCGGCGGTGTTTGCCTCCACCATGACCACGGTGCTGGTATTTCTTCCGGTGGTGTTTATTCAGGAAGAAGCCGGGCAACTGTACTCCGATATTGCCATCGCCGTTTCCGCTTCGATTCTGGTCTCCATGCTGGTGGCCATGACGGTCATCCCCACCCTCTCCGCCCGGCTGGATTTTTCCGCCGTGATGGATCATGACGGTGAACACAGCCGCTGGATGAAAGCGATCAATCGCTGGGCAACACAGTTATCGGCCACCCGCCCGCGCCAACTTGCCACCCTGGGCATTACGCTGGCAATTGCCACCGCCATTGTGGTGTTTCTAACGCCCCCAGCGGAATATCTGCCCGAGGGTGAAGAGCCCAAGACCTTTGCCAGCATGAACGCCCCGCCCGGTTATAACCTGGAAACCATGGCGGCAATTGCCGATGAAGTGGAAGCACAATTGTTGCCATTGGTAGGACAAGACCCTCAAGCCTATGACCGCGGCGAACTGTTCATGCCACCACTCAAATACATGAACTTGGGCGTCAGCGCCGAGAACCTGCGCATCATCGCTGAACCCATGGACCCGGCCCATATGGAACCGATGATGGACGGGATCACCCAGGTTTACCGGCAATACCCTGGTATGCGTGCCTTCGCGGCACGCGGCTCGATCATTTCCAGCAACGATGGCGGCACCCGCAGCGTGACGCTGGATGTGGCCGGCAAGGATCTGGCTGAGATTTATGATGTGGCCAGAACGCTGTATCGGGAAGCCGAAACTGTCTTCGACAATCCGCGCATCCAGTCGCAGCCCGCCAGCCTGTCGCTGGCCCAGCCACTGATTGAAGTCCGCCCCATCTGGAGCCGCGCGGCCGAGGTGCGTTTCTCCACCCGGGATCTGGGGTATACCGTGGCGGCACTCACCGATGGCGCCTTCCTGGACGAGTTCTTCCTCGGCGACGACAAGGTGGACATCTACGCCTATAGCGACCGTACTGGCAGCTCGCCGTCGCTGACCACCCTGCCCGGCCTGCCGGTGCATACCCCTATTGGCGCCACTGTGCCGCTATCGTCTCTGGCTGACCTTCAGGAAACCGTGGATACCAGTGTGGTTCGCCGGGTCAATGGCCGCCGCACGGTGACGCTGAATATCATTCCGCCCCGGTCCGTGCCACTGGAAAGCGGCGTGGCACAGGTGCGCACCATGGTCCAGCAGCTGCGTGACAACGGGGTCATTCCGGACACCATCAGCATTAGCCTGTCCGGCGCCAGTGACCAGCTTCAGGCAACACAGCAATCGCTCAGCGGTAACTATGTGGTCGCCCTGCTGCTGGTGTATTTGCTGCTGGTCGCCATTTTCAAACACTGGGGCTACCCGCTGCTGATCATGACTACCATCCCGCTGGGGATTGCCAGCGGCCTGCTGGGGCTCGCGCTGATGAATGCCGCCGGCATCAGTCAGCCCTTCGACATGATTACCATGCTGGGCTTCCTGATCCTGATGGGTACGGTGGTGAATAACCCGATCCTGATTGTTCACGAAGCCACCCTGAACATGCGTGCCGGCAGCATTGCTGCACAGGCGGTCAGCGACGCGGTGGCATCGAGGCTGAGGCCCATTGCCATGACCACCATCACCACGGTGTGCGGGCTCGCCCCGCTGGTGCTGATCCCCGGCGAAGGCACCGAACTTTACCGTGGCGTGGGCGCCATTGTGCTGTTCGGCTTGCTCGGCACCGCCATCGTTACCGTTACCTTCCTGGCCTGCCTGACGGCGCTGATTTTTGGCCTGTCCCGCAATTCTTCTGCGTAAATTCAAAAATATCCCCGCTTTTCGTTGACCTCACCCCATAAATTGCCCACAAAGGAAGTGTGCATTTAGACACAAAAGGGGTGGGGCAAAATGTCCTGCCTGGAAGTGTTATGTCGCTATCGCTATTTCGCTTAGTCCGAAATAGCATAGAGATATTCCCGTACGACATTTGCGGAAACTGCCCGCGGAGGGTGCGGGCGCCCAGGCTTGCCGATCAAGGCGTGAGCAACAGTCAGCGCGGCTTGATCTGCATCAAAAAGGACCGCGTTTGTGCCTGTTACAGTCAGCTCGCACAAAAATCGGAAGGAAACGCACATGGAAAATGCTGTTGCTTCGCCGGATTACAACTACAAGGTTGTTCGGCAATTCACAGTTATGTCTGTGGTTTGGGGGATCGTTGGTATGGCTGTGGGGGTCTTTATCGCCGCCCAGCTCGCCTGGCCTGCCCTGAACTTCAATATCCCCTGGTTGAGCTTCGGGCGTTTGCGGCCCCTGCACACCAATGCGGTCATTTTTGCCTTCGGCGGCTCAGCCCTCATGGGTACCTCCTACTATGTGGTTCAGCGCACCTGTAGCGCGGTCCTGGCGTTTCCCAAACTGGCGGCATTCAGCTTCTGGGGCTGGCAGGTGGTGATTGTTGCCGCTGCCATTACGCTTCCCATGGGCTTTACTTCCACCAAGGAATACGCCGAGCTGGAATGGCCCATCGACATCCTGATCACGCTGGTCTGGCTGGCCTACGCTGCGGTGTTTTTTGCCACCATCGCCAAGCGCAGGACCTCCCACATTTATGTGGCCAACTGGTTCTACGGTGCCTTTATCATTGCCATCGCGTTGCTGCATGTGGTGAACAACCTGGCAGTACCGGTTTCCCTGATGAAGTCCTATTCCGCCTATAGCGGCGCCATCGATGCCATGGTGCAGTGGTGGTACGGCCATAACGCGGTGGGCTTTTTCCTGACTGCCGGCTTCCTCGGCATGATGTATTACTACGTGCCCGTTCAGGCCCAACGGCCGGTGTACTCCTACCGCCTTTCCATTGTGCATTTCTGGGCGCTGATCGCGGTTTACATGTGGGCCGGTCCGCACCACCTGCACTACTCCTCCCTGCCCGACTGGGCTCAATCCCTGGGCATGGTGTTCTCCATCGTGCTGCTGGCCCCCAGCTGGGGCGGCATGATCAACGGCATGATGACCCTTTCCGGGGCCTGGCATAAGCTGCGCACCGACCCGATCATCCGCTTTATGATCGTGGCGTTGTCCTTCTATGGCATGAGCACGTTTGAAGGCCCGATGATGGCCATCAAGACGGTGAATGCACTCAGCCACAACACCGACTGGACCATCGGCCACGTACACGCCGGTGCCCTGGGCTGGGTTGCCATGATCACCATCGGGGCGACCTATGTGATGGTGCCGCGCCTGTTCGAGCGCAAGCAGATGTACTCCATTTCCTGGATCAACACCCACTTCTGGCTCAGCACCATTGGTACGGTTCTCTACATCGCCTCCATGTGGGTGTCCGGCATTATGCAGGGGCTCATGTGGCGCGCGGTGAACACCGACGGCACCCTCACCTACAACTTCGTGCAGGAGCTGGTCGAGCGGCACCCGTTCTACATCATTCGTTTGCTGGGCGGGATTATCTTCCTGAGCGGCATGATCCTGATGGCCGTCAATGTCTATAAAACCGTCCGTGCCGAACGCGACTGCCACGGTGAAGACAACGTGCAGCAGGCTGACTGAGGAGAACGACATGTCTAACGCTCATGAAGTAGTAGAAAAGAATGTCGGCCTCATGATTGTGCTGACACTGATCGCCGTCAGTTTCGGCGGGCTCGCAGAAATCGTGCCCCTGTTCTGGCAGAAAGCGACCACCGAGCCGCTGGAAACCCTGGAACCCTACACCGCGCTGGAGATGGAAGGCCGGGATATTTATATCCGCGAAGGTTGCCATGTGTGCCACACCCAGATGGTGCGGCCGCTGCGCGCGGAAACGGAACGTTTCGGGGCGTATTCCGTAGCCGGCGAAGATGTGTGGGAGCATCCCTTCCTGTGGGGCTCCAAGCGCACCGGCCCAGATCTGGCCCGGGTGGGCCTGCGCCCGATCACCGAGCAATGGCACCGCGAGCACCTGCGCGATCCTCGCCAGGTGGTGCCCGAATCCAATATGCCCGCCTATCCCTGGCTGCAGGAAACCCCGGTGGATTGGGATCTGACCGAGCGCAAACTGTTGGTATTCAAGAATGCCTTTGGTGTTCCCTATACCGATGAAGACATCGCCGAGCAGATGAGCAAGGTCAACGGCGAGTGGGCCAGCGCCACCGAAGAAGATGCACTGGTGGCCTATCTGCTGTCACTGGGTCAGGAACGCAAGGAGGCTGTGCAATGAGCTATCACGCCCTGTTTACCCTGGTGTTCTTCCTGGCATTTGTTGCCATGGCGGCGTGGGTGTATCGCCCCAGCCGCAAAAAGGATTACGAAAAGCTTGGCTATATCGCGCTGGATGCGGACGAGCGAACAGCCGGGAATCTGCACAAGGGGGACGAGCAATGAGTGACTTCTGGAGTTGGTTCATTATCGTCATCGTCGTTATCAACCTGCTGGGTTGCGGCGGCCTGCTGCTGTGGAATAACCAGATTTCTGCGGAGGAAGCCGCCAAGGAAACCACGGGCCACAGCTTCGACGGCATTCAGGAGCGCAATGCTCCCCTGCCCCGTTGGTGGCTGTTCCTGTTTATCGGCACGCTGATTTTCTCTGCGGTATATCTGGTGCTGTACCCGGGCTTCGGGAAGTTCGACGGGGTGCTGGGCTGGACCAGTGATAACCAGTACCAGAAAGAAGTGGCCGTGATGGAAAAAAGCACTGGGCCGTTGTTCGAGCAATATGGGCAGGTGGCCATCGAGGAGCTGGTGGAATACCCGGAAGCGTTAGCAGTAGGCGGCCGTCTGTTCGCGAACAACTGCGCCATTTGCCATGGCTCCGATGCCCGTGGCGCCAAAGGCTACCCGAATCTGGCGGATGACGACTGGCTGTACGGTGGCGAGCCGGACCAGATTGTTACCAGCATCACCAAGGGGCGCAAGGCAGCCATGCCGCCCATGGCCGCTGCCATCGGCAACACCGACGAAGCGGTACGGGACATGGCGCTGTATGTGCAAAGCCTGAGCCGCTCGGACCTGGCCAAGGACAGCCAGAAAACCGCAGCGATTGAGCGGGCCAAACCCAAGTTCGCCATGTGCGCTGCCTGTCACGGGCAGGATGCCAAGGGGAATATCATGATGGGGGCGCCGGATCTCACCGATACCACCTGGCTTTACGGCCCCCGCGTGGAAGATATCGAATACACCATTCGCCACGGCCGCTCGGGCCACATGCCGCCCCATGAAAACCTGCTCAGCAAAGAGCGTATTCATGTAATCGCAGCCTATGTGTACAGCCTGTCCCGGAACGCTGACACCGCGGAGTAATCCGCGGGTCAGCCCAGGTTTCGCCAGGCAAGGTGCCGCCGCCCATCATTCATAGCAGTGAAGGGATACCGGCGGTGCAAAGGTGTTAGCGGAGAGAAGTATGTCGGACCCTAAGCGCATCAAGGTCACGGATGCCACCGATGGCGGCAGCGTGAGCCTCTACAGCAAGCGCGAGCGCATTCAGGTCAAATCCGTTTCCGGGCGGTTTCAGTTTATCCGCGACGTCACCATTCTGGCGACCATGGGCCTTTACATGATCCTGCCCTGGGTGCGCTGGGACGGCCAGCAGGCGGTGCTGTTTGATTTGCCGGGCCGCCAATTCCGTATTTTTGGTGCCAGCTTCTGGCCCCAGGATTTTCTGTTGCTGTCCTGGATCCTGATCCTGGCCGCGTTTGCCCTGTTCTTTGTCACGGTGCTGGCGGGCCGCGTCTATTGTGGCTACGTCTGCCCGCAGACCACCTGGACCCGCTTCTTTCAGTGGATCGAGTTCTGGTGTGAAGGTGATCGCCACAGCCGCATCAAGATGGACCAGGCGCCCTGGACGCCGACCAAAATCATGCGCCGCGGCAGCAAGCATGTGCTCTGGCTGATGCTGGCCTTGCTTACCGGCATTACCTTTGTCGGCTACTTCTCACCGATTACGGATTTGACCACCCGCTTGCTCAGCTTCGGCTGGGGTGGCTGGGAGCTGTTCTGGGTTGGCTTCTTCACCGTGGCCACCTACGGGAATGCCGGGTTTATGCGCGAACAGGTATGTCTGTACATGTGTCCCTACGCCCGTTTCCAGAGCGTCATGTTCGACCGCGACACCCTGATCGTGTCTTACGACGAAGAACGCGGCGAACCCCGTGGCCGTGGCGCCAAAAAACGCCAACAGGAAGATACGGTGGTGGAAAAAGGCGACTGCATCGATTGCGGCATGTGCGTTCAGGTTTGCCCCACCGGCATCGATATCCGTGATGGGCTGCAGTATGAATGCATTACCTGTGCGGCCTGCGTGGATGCCTGTGACGACGTCATGGACCACATCGGCAAACCGCCCGGGCTGATTCGTTACACCACCGAAAACGCCCTGGAAGGCTTGAAGTCGCGCATCCTGCGCCCCCGACTTATCGGCTATGGGGCCATCCTGATCATCATGGGCGGCCTGTTCATGGGCACCCTGTACAGCCGAGTGCCCTTGCAAGTTGATGTGATTCGCGACCGAAACCAGCTCTACCGCACCGCCAGCAGTGGCGAAGTGGAAAACATCTATCGGCTGGAGATCCAGAACAAGGGCCAGCACAGCCACCAGTACGTGCTTACCATGAAGGGCCCGGATGGCCTGCGTATGAAGAACCGCACTGAATTCACCCTCGAAGGCGGCAAGAAACTGTCTTTGCCGGTGACCGTGAGCTATGACCCTTATGAGGTGGAAATGGAATCCGCGCCGATCTGGTTTACGGTAACGGCACTGGATGATCCTGACCTGGAGAAACGCCATGAATCCCGATTCATTGCCCCAGGGCGATGAGCTTCCCTGGTACCGCTACCCCTTCCTGTGGCTGGCGATCCTGCTGCCAGCCACCTCGGTGGTCGGCGGCCTGACACTGCTGTATATCGCCATCGTGAATGCCGACACACCCGTGGTAGACGAATGGTACAAGGAGGGGCGAGCCATCAACCGCTCCGTGGAGCAGGAGCGTCTTGCGGCGCGCCTGGGTATTCGCCTTGAACTGGCCCAGGTGGGTGCCGGCATTCAGGCGCGCCTTAGTAGCGAGGCGGGCATTCCCATGCCCGACACCCTGAACGTATCGCTGCGCCACCCCACTCTCCCGGAACGGGATGTCACCCTTGCCCTGGAGCATATTGAAGGCGCGCTATACCGCAGTGATGGCACCCTCCCCCATGATGGTCGCCGTGCCGCTACGGTGACCGCCTCTGGTGATCACTGGCGTCTGTATCAGACTGTCATGGCGCAAGGCGATAACCTGACATTGGGGAAAACCGCCGCACCATGACCACTGCCTGCTGGCATTGCACTAACCCGGCCCCCACGGGCGCCTTCCCCGCGCAAACGCCTGACGGCCCCCGTGATGCCTGCTGTCCGGGATGCGCCGCAGCCATAGAAACCATTTATGGCCTGGGGCTGGATGATTACTACCTGATGCGCCAGGATGCCGCGCCACAGCCAGACGATCAGCGCCAGGCGCTGGATTGCGCGCTTTTTTCTGTGCCGGAGTTAATCGACCCTCATCTCACCAGCCTTGCTGATGGCCAGCGCCTGAAGCTGCAGCTGGGTGGGCTCACCTGTGCCGCCTGCAGCTGGTTGATCGAAAAAACCGTCAGCCAGCAGCCCGGCGTACTGCGCAGCAGCGTCAACCTGGCCAGCATGACCCTGAGTGTGGACTACCAGGGGCAAGCAGACGCCAGCCAGACCGCCGGGCGCATCCAGGCACTGGGCTACACGGTGACCCTGCCCGGCGACCCTCGCGCCCAGGCCGACGAACAACGCGCGCACAAGCAATTGCTGGGCCGACTGGCACTGGCCGGGCTGGGCGCCATGCAGGCCATGATGTACTCCACCGCCCTCTATATCGGCGTTTTCGACGGCAAAGACGCGCTTTACGAATGGGTGTTCCGGCTGGCCAGTTTCGCCGTGGCCACGCCGGTTGTGTTCTACTCCGGTTGGCCGTTTTTCCAGGGAGCCTGGCGCGGCCTCAGGCAAGCGCGCCTGACCATGGATGCGCCCATCGCACTGGCATTGCTGCTGGCCTGGGCCGGGAGCCTGGTGATGATGGCCACCGGGGGCAGGCACGTCTATTTCGATTCCGCTGCCATGTTTGTGTTCTTCTTGCTGGCCAGTCGCTGGTTGGAGCAGCGTCAGCGCATGACGATCCAGCAAGCTTACCGGCGAGTCAGCGACACCCTGCCCCAGGCCGTTCGCCGCCTTGATGGGCAGCAGATAGCGCACTGGATCAGCGCCCGCCAGGTGGCCAAAGGAGATCGCCTGCAGCTGATTCAGGGCGACATTATTCCCGTAGACGGCTCGCTCATAGAAGGCCGCGGTGCATTCGACGAATCGGCACTGAACGGCGAGCCTTTGCCGGTAAACCATGGCATCAATGACCCGGTACATGCCGGCAGCCGGCTGGTTGAAGGCAATATCGTGCTGGAAGCATCGGGTTCTGCTTCCTCCAGCCTGGTGGCGAAAATCGCTGAGCAAGTGGAGCACGCCCAGCACGAACGCGTGGAAGTGGTCAGGGACTGGCAACGCATCGCGCCGCTGTTTACCGGTGGCATCCTGTTGCTGGCCGTCATGACCTTTATCTGGCACTGGCCCGCCGGCGCGGCCATGGCGTTCGAACATACCCTGGCCGTACTGGTGGTGACCTGCCCTTGCGCCCTGGCTCTTGCTGTTCCCCTGACTCTGTCATCAACGCTGGGCACCGCATTGCGCGAAGGCATCCTGGTTGCCTCGCCCCGACAGCTTCTGCGCTGCACCGCAGTGAAAGGCGTACTGTTTGATAAAACCGGCACGCTCACCGCCGGCCAGTTCCGGATTGTCGGCACCGAAACCGTCAACAGTCTGCTGCCAGAACAGGACCTGCTGACGATTGCCGCCGCACTGGAGTGGAATAATCCGCACCCGCTGGCAAAGCCCTTCCAGCAATACTCCTGCCATCCCGACATTACCGCACTGCACGCGGACCATAGTGGGGTCAGCGGAGCGTTGCAGGGAGCGACATGGCGTATCACCGGTGCGCCGGATCAGGCACGTCCCGACACAACATGCCTGCAACTGCTTTGCGATAATGAAGTACAGCTTTACGTATGGCTGCAGGACCCGATTCGTCCGGAGGCTCGCGCGGTGGTCAAGAACCTTACTGATCTCGGCATCACCTCGCGCCTGGCCAGTGGCGACAATGCTCACGCGGTGAATGCAGTGGCCGATCAGCTAGGGATCGGTGAGAGACGCGCTCAACAACGCCCCGCCGAGAAAGCTGCCTGGCTCACACAACTGGAAAGCAGTGCGCCGCAAATGATGGTCGGTGATGGCATCAATGATGCCCAGGCCATGGTCGCCGCATCGGTCTCCGTTGCGACGGGAAATGCGACCAGCCTGGCGCAGCGTGCCGCCGGGCTGTTTCTGCTCCATGACACGCTCAACGCCGTTCCAGCCTTGCCCCGACTTTCCCGGCTTTGTCAGCGTACCATCCGGCAAAACCTGGCCTGGGCATTGCTTTACAATATCCTTGCCGTCCCGTTTGCTGTCAGTGGTTTGCTGCCGCCCTGGGCCGCAGCGCTGGGCATGTCAGCCAGCTCGCTTCTGGTCACATTCAACGCCACCCGGGTGACTCGATGGAAATTGTCTTCCTGCTGATACCGCTAGCCTTGCTGTTCCTGGCTGGTGCCATTGCAGCCCTCTTCTGGGCACTGCGCAAGGATCAGTTTGATGATCTGGACAACGCTGCCTGGCGAGTCGTATTCGAGGACAGGGAGCAGCGAAAACAGGCTAGAACACAGCTTCCAAAAGAACAGCACCACGCTGACAGCACAGATAGAACAGATAGCGCCCAGGATTCACCATCGAGCCCTCGCGATGACCATTGAAGCCCTTGCCTCCTTGATTGCCAGTGCCGCCCTGATCGCCAGTGCAGGTTCCGTCCATTGCATTGGTATGTGCGGGGGCATCAGCAGTGCCCTGACCTTTTCCATCCCGGAATCCCGCCGCCAGGGAATCGCCCTGTGGGGCTGGCAGCTGTTATTCGGGCTGGGCCGCGTCGGCACCTACAGCGCCCTGGGTGCATTAGCGGGTCTGCTCGGCGGCGCCTTCCTGACACAACTTCCCGGCCCCTCCATGGCGGTGGGACTGATACTGTCCGGCCTGTTGATGTTGTTGCTCAGCGCATACCTGCTCGGTCGCGGTGGACTGCTTCAGCGCGTGGAGAAAATTGGCCAGCGTCTGTGGCGGCGTCTGCAACCGGTTACCCGCAAGTTGATGCCCGTCGATCACCCGGCAAAAGCCCTGGGGCTGGGGGCGCTGTGGGGATTTCTGCCCTGCGGGCTGATCTATACCGCCTTGGCACTGGCGGCCACTGCAGGCACGGCCCTGGCGGGGGCGCTGGTTATGCTCTGTTTCGGTGTCATTACCGTGGTGCCAGTCGCCACCACCGGCGTGTTGGCGTCTCAACTACAGCGTTTTCGCCGCGGCGCCTGGCCCGTTCTGGCCAGCGTCCTCACCCTGTGCCTGGCACTGGTGTTCTTCTGGCAAGCCATGAGCATGATGCAGCATGGCCATGACGCACACGCCATGCCCTCTCATTCTGCCGCCGAACATGGTGAACAAAGGCACAATACGCATCAGCATCACGCCCACCCTTGATCTGGATCAAATGGCGCCGCGCCGGCAGGAGGATAATCGGCCTCACACTGATGTGCGGCCGCAGGAGGCGTCCATGATTCGCTGGAATACATCACTCATTCGACAGTACGGCGGCCCCGGCCCACGCTACACATCGTATCCGCCGGCCACCAGTTTTCACGCAGACATCAGTGAAGAGGACTTCTGGCTGGCACTGGATGAAGGCAATGTGGCTCGCCGGCCGTTGTCGCTATACATGCACATCCCTTTCTGTGACAGCGTCTGCTATTACTGTGCATGCAATCGCATTGTCACCGCCAACAAGGCGCGAGGGACGGAGTATCTGCAACTGCTGAAACGCGAAATCAAACGCAAGGCCACGCGAGTCGACAAGCGACGGCCGGTGACGCAGATGCACTGGGGCGGCGGCACACCCACCTTTCTCGATGACGGGCAGCTCACCGAGCTGGTATACGACCTGGCCCGCCACTTCAATCTGCGCGATGACGAACGCAGTGACTATGCCATCGAGATCGATCCGCGCACCGTGGATCAATCCCGGCTGGGATTGCTGCGCGGGCTCGGTTTTAATCGCGTCAGCCTGGGTGTGCAGGATCTGGATCCGCGTGTGCAGAAAGCGGTAAATCGTGTCCAGCCCTATGAGCTGATCCGTGACACCATGGCGTGGAGCCGCGACTTTGGCTTTCGCTCTATCAATACCGATCTGATTTACGGCCTGCCCTGGCAGTCTGAATCGAGTCTGGCGCGCACGCTGGAGCGACTGCTGCCACTTCGGCCAGACCGCATCTCTTTGTACAACTATGCCCACCTGCCTTCACGGTTCAAGGTTCAGCGTCAGATCCAGGAACACGCCCTGCCCGGCCCGGAAGAGAAGCTCGGCATGCTCACTCGGGCCGGAAAAATGCTTCAGGAGCAAGGCTACCGCTATATCGGCATGGACCATTTTGCGCTGGAAAACGACAGCCTCTCCGTGGCACAGGAAAACGGACTGCTGCATCGCAATTTCCAGGGTTACACCCTCCACGGTGACGCCGATCTTTTGGGGCTCGGCGTGAGCGCCATCAGCCAGCTCGGCAATCTGTATGCCCAGAACCACAAGACGCTGGACGACTGGGGCCATGACTTGTCGCAGCGTCGTCTGCCGATTGAAAAAGGCTTCATTCTCAATCGCGACGACCTGATCCGGCGGGCGCTGATTATTCAGTTACTGTGTGACCTGTCCGTGGACATGTCCGTATTCAGCGAAACCTGGGGAATCCATTTCCCGGATTATTTTGCGGATGCCATGGCTGAATGGGTGACATTTGAAGCCCGGGGGCTGGTGGCAGTAGAAAAGGATCGGCTCCAGATCACCGACAGCGGCCGTCTGGTCAGTCGGGCTCTGGTGATGCCCTTTGACCGCTACACCCCACAACAGCAGCAAGCCCGGTTCAGCCGGATTATTTGACCTTTATTCTACTATTTTCACTCTATACTCTAAGAGTGACGCTTTACGCAGCGATCAACCGGAGTCTGACCGTGTCTCATCATGTTTCCTGCAACGATTGCAGCCTCAGCCCCATTTGCCTGCCCCTGGCAGTGGCCCCGGCACAACTGGATCAGCTGGATCGTATTATCCACCGAGGCCGCCCACTGAAACGCGGCGAGCACCTGTTTCGTGCCACAGACGGATTTGATTCTGTGTATGCCGTGCGCTCTGGCGCCCTGAAAACCTATGTGGTCAGCGATGACGGAGAGGAACAGGTCACCGGGTTTTACCTGCCCGGCGAGGTGCTGGGCATGGATGGCATCAGTACCGCGCACCATGTTTCCAATGCCAAGGCGCTGGAGACCGCCACTGTGTGCGAGATTCCCTTCTCACAACTCGAAACGCTGTCCCAGCAGATCCCCTCTCTGCAGCATCATTTCTTCCGTTTGATGAGCAATGAAATTCGGGCGGATCGGGAGCTGCACATGCTGCTCGGCAAGAAAAGTGCGGATGACCGCGTGGCCTCCCTGTTGCTGTCACTGTCTGCAAGACATCAGCGCCGAGGACTGAGCGATCATCGTTTCCGTCTGCCCATGTCCCGCTACGATATCGCCAATTACCTCGGCATGGCCGTGGAAACGGTCAGCCGCATTTTTACCCGTTTCCAGCAACAGCAATGGCTTCGGGTAACCGGCCGCGATATTGAAATTCTTGATCGTGCCCGCCTGTGTGGCCAGAACCACGATCCCGCTTTGGAGCTCACACTGTGACAGCACCTGTCGTTGCGATTCTTGATCGTCATCTGAAAGCCGACCAGCCCGCCCTGAGCAAGGCGCAGCACATCGCAGCTGCGGCCGGGGCGCCGCTACAGATTATTATCAATGCGTATTCTTCCGCGATGGTGCGTGCCGTTGGCCTGGATACCGAACGCCAACAGGCGGCCCGGCAGCAGATCAGCAAAGCTTGGCACAAACGCGTCACCGCACTGCTGGGCGAAGACGCAGGAGAGATTTGTGTTCTTTGGGAAAAAGACAGCATGGATGGGTTGCGCAAGGCCATACTGGCGCTGACTCCGTCATTGGTGGTAGTGCATACCAGCGACGACAGTGCCCTGCGTCGCCACCTCTTTACCCCACGGGACTGGCAATTAATTCGCAAGGCGCCCTGCCCGGTGCTTTGCGTGCATAGCCGGGAGTGGAATGCTCCCCCTCGCATTCTTGCCGCGCTGGACCCGGGCACCGGGGAAGCCTCCGATGACCGGCTCTCTGTGCGGGTGCTGGAAGGCGCACGCCAGCAAGCCGCTCTGCTTGGCGCTGAGCTCACCGCATGCCACGTGCTCGATGAAATGGATGAAGGCCTGATTATGGTGGCGGGCGAAGCCATTCCGGACTACACCGGCAGCATGGAAAAAGTCCGCGCCTACCATCGGGATAATTTCTTTCAGTTCGGGGCCGCCCAGGGGCTGGACCAGAACCAGCTGGTGACACTGAATGGGCCCATTGCCCATAGCTTGTCCAGCTACTGCGACAAGGAAGATGTGGATCTACTGGTGCTGGGGACCGTCCACCGCAACCTGCCGGAACGGTTACTGCTCGGTTCCACTGCGGAATCCGTGATTACTCGCGCCAATGCCGATGTGCTGGTGATCAAGCCTGACGATTTCCAATCGCCCTGGCGTGACAAGGACGATGACCAATGACGCTCACACTAGAGAGGCTCCATGATGTCAGATAAAAAGGACTTTACCGCCCGCGCCCGTCAGCAACTTGAAGATTGGGACTATCAACTCGATCGCCTGTCGGCACGGCTGAATGATTTGCGTGATGAATGGCGCGATGAGGCCCGGGAAAAACTCAACGAAATGAAAGGCCGACGCAGCGAGTTCGAGGAAAAACTGGAGCGGCTGGAATCCCATGGCGATGACGCCTGGGATGACATCAAGGCCGGGCTTGAAATCGCCTGGGATGGCCTGAAAACCGGCTTCCTTGCGGCCAAGAGTGAATTCGAGGACAACAAGAAACACTGAGCACATGAAAACGATGGCGCCGGCGCTCTGCCAGCGTCATCGCTCAGGCCGGTCAGGCGCCCTGCTCTGCCCGGCGAAACACCGGTTTCAGCGCGGTGGATTCCGCCTCACAATAGCGGTAGCCCGCCACATCAAATTGTTTCAGCTTGCCCGGATCTTTCAATCCTTTCCTGATAATCCAGGCCGCCATCAGGCCGCGCGCCTTCTTGGCATAAAAACTGATAACCTTGTACTTGCCGTTTTTTTCGTCCTGAAAAACGGGCTCGATGATAGTGCCGGCAACGTCCTTCTTCTTGACCGATTTGAAGTACTCGTTGGACGCCAGATTCACCAGGGTATCGGTTTTGGCCGCCTTCATGTCCTTGTTCAGCAAGTCGGTAATGGTGCTGCCCCAGAAGGCATACAAATCCTTGCCGTGAACGTTATCCAGCCGTGTGCCCATTTCCAGCCGATAAGGCTGCATCAGGTCCAGTGGACGCAGCACCCCATACAAGCCGGAGAGCATACGGAATCGCGACTGGGCATCGTTGAGCTGGTTGTCAGTGAACGATTCGATATCCAGGCCGGTGTACACATCGCCCTTGAAAGCAAACGCCGCCGGGCGCGCATTTTTCTTGTTGAAGGGGCGAGCCCACAAGGAAAAACGCTCTGCATTCAGATGGGCTATTTTGTCACTGACACTCATCAGGCTGCTGATATCTGCCGGCGAAAGCTGGCGTGCACGCTCAATCAGCACCTCGCTATCATCAAGCAAGCGGGGTTGCGTGGCTTTCAGTGCCGGTAATTCACTCTCGTAATCCAGCGTTTTTGCCGGCGAGACAACAATCAACATGCCCTTCTCCTTTACATATGCCTGCTGGGATTATATGAATCAGGAAAGGTCAGGTCTGCATCTGTGGAGGATAAATGCGCCTATTGCTTGTATTAACTGTGGTTATCGCGGTCTCTGCCCTGTTATGGGGGAGCTGGCAGTGGGGCCGGCGTCCGTTTTTGCTGATCGCCAGTCTGGTTCTGGCCGGATTGATCGTGCTGGCCGTCGGTGTGTGGCAAGGCGGCAAGGATGATCAGGTATATTTGCCACCCAAGGGCGTGGAACTGGCCCTTTCGGAAATTCGGGACTCGGAATCCGGCGTGCGCCTCAGCGGGACGGTTCGCAATGAAGGCACGCAAGATGTTGCCGCGCTTTCACTGCAGGCACAGGCGCTGCATTGCCAGTCAGCGGAGGATTGTCAGGTCATTTATCAGCAGCCTATTACCCTGCAGATGTATCTGCCCCGCGGCAGTGAATATCAGTTTGCGGTGGTCAGCCGTCACCCGGAGGAAAAAACGCGGGTGGATCGCTGGCAACTGAGGGTGGTGGAAAAGCTGGCCTACCCGGAACAGAAATAAGGGGTGCGAGACCGGGCTGGCATGATCTGGCATGAATCGTCACAATGCGGCTTCCAAACTCCCAGGAGTCATTATGGCATCACTGATTCCCGGCCAGCTCACCCCCATCGGCGACCACGCCTGGCGGGTACTGGCGCGCAACCCGGGCATGATGACCGGGCCAGGCACCAACAGTTATTTGTTTGGCAGGGACAGCCTTACCGTTATTGACCCCGGTCCGGAGGACCAGGAGCATCTGCAGGCGCTATTGCAGGCCGCCCGCACTCTGGACAAACCGATCACCCAGGTCATTGTCACGCACACTCACCGTGACCATTCTCCGGGTGCACTGGCTCTGGTGGCCGCCACGGGCGCTCGCTGCCTGGGCCCTTCTGTGCCGGATGACGGACTGCAGGATGAAAGCTGGAATGCGGATCGACTGCTGGGTGAAGGTGATACGGTGGACTGTGGCGGCGTCAGCCTCACCGCCATTGAAACCCCGGGCCATGTGGGAAACCATCTTTGCTACCTGAGCGAACAGGGTTTGCTGTTCACCGGCGACCACCTGATTCAGGGCTCCACCGTGGTCATCGCTCCCCCTTCCGGTTCCATGCAGGCGTACTTTGCGTCACTGAGAAAACTGCAGAATCGCGGCATCACCCTGATGGCTCCAGGACACGGAGATGTCATCAGCCACCCGGAGGACACCCTTTCCCAGACCCTCGCTCATCGCCAAAAGCGCGAAGACAAGGTGGTTGGCTGCCTGACGGCAACGGCACAGCCATTGGCGACCCTGGTAACGGCGGTGTATGACGATGTGCCGGTATTTTTGCACGGGGTGGCACAGCTTTCGCTGAGCGCGCATTTGATCAAACTTGCCGCAGAAGGCAAGGCATCTGAAACGGCGAGTGGCTGGGCGTTGCAATCCTGACGCCCGACGCCGCGTTTTACCAAAGATCAGGACCAAAGGTCAGGCCACCCGCTATAACCAGCCCTTTCGTTTGAAATACCAGTACGGCGCCATGCCGGACAGCACCATCAGCCCAATGGCCATCGGATACCCAAAGCGGAAATCCAGCTCCGGCATGATCTCGAAGTTCATCCCGTAAATGCTGGCAATCATGGTGGGTGGCAGGAACACCACCGCCGCGATGGAAAAGATCTTGATGATCTGGTTCTGCTGGATGTTGATGAAGCCCTGGGCAGCATCCATCAGGAAGTTGATCTTGTCGAACAGGAAGGTGGTGTGTGACAACAGGGTATCCAGGTCGTGCTGGATTTCCGCACAGGTACGCCGGCGCACCTTATCCGATCTCACATAGCGCTGAATAAACGAGATGGATCGCTGGGTATCCATGAGACACAGACGGATTTTCCCGTTGGTGTCTTCCAGCTGTGCCAGGCGTTCAATGTCCTCTTCCAGTTCCCCGTTTTCCTCTTCAAGCACGCTATAGCCGACTTTTTCCAGGTCCCGGTGCACGTCTTCCAAGGCATCCGCCAGGTTTTCCACTTTCTGGTCGAGAATACTCAGCAGGATATCCAGGGGTTGCGATACCTTGACCCAGCCGCGTCGCACTCGCAGGCGCAGCAAGCGGAAATCCGGCAACCGGGAATCACGGAACGAGAGCAGCCGCCCTTCCTGTACCACAAAGGCCACCGTGGAAGTCCGGGCCCGACCTTCCGACTGGAACAGGAACAGCGAGTGAACGTGGAGCCCCTGCTCATCACTGAAAAAGCGGGCCGAGGCTTCAATTTCTTCCATGTCGTCGGAATCGGGCAGTTCCGCCTGAAGAAATTGCTGGACCAGATTCCGCTCGTCTTCCTCGGCATCAACCAGGTCGATCCAGCTGCCGTCTTCTGCCAGCGACGGCATGATGGTGTCCACATCCTTTTCGCGCAGAACACCATTTTCGATTCGAAAGATATGCAGCATGATGTTCCCCTGATCATCCTCGCCGGCAGCTGCCGGCAATCTTTGTAGAGCCGTTATGTGTTTACCGATAACCGGGCCTCAGGCTCGGCGAACTGCTTCCCTTATCGACCTGAGCAGCGATGCGCAGCTGCATCGCTGGGCGGGTTTGATGGGGCCATCGCAAGCAGACCGCCTGCTGGCTACGTTAAGCCAGACTCTTGATTGGCAACAACCCAAGATTACCGTGTATGGGCGGCAGCACCCAGTCCCGCGGTTAACCGCCTGGCACGGTGACGCCGGGCTACGTTATCGCTATTCCGGGCATACGCATACCGCGAGAGGATGGCCTGCTGCCCTATTACCGATCAAAACAGCTGTCGAGCAAGTGACCGGCAAAACTTTCAACAGCGTCCTGGCCAATCTGTACCGTAATGGTGACGACTGCATGGGCTATCACAGCGATAACGAACCGGAGCTGGGCCATGCGCCCTGGGTGGCGTCCTACAATCTAGGCGTTTGCCGGGAGCTGACTTTTCGGCCGAAAGGCCCGGGTAGCCAGCGGCAGTGCCTGAGTGTACCGCTTCATCATGACGATCTTTTGTTGATGTCGCCGGGCGTACAGGCCCGTTTTGAGCATGCCCTGCCCCGCCGCCGCAACCGGCCGGACCCGCGCATCAACCTTACCTTTCGGTACATTGTTCCTGAACAGAGCGCGGGCATTTGAAGTCGCGCCCTGCTGCACTGCAGCGTTCAGGCAAAAAACAGGTAACTCAGGAAAATGGCGCTGACCAGCCCGGCGGCATCTGCCGCCAGCCCGCACCACAGCGCATAACGAAAATCACGGATGCCGACGCTGCCGAAATACACGGTCAATACATAAAAGGTGGTTTCCGTGGAGCCCTGCATCACCGCCGCCATCCGCCCGGCCAGCGAATCCACGCCATGGGTCTGCATCACATCCACCATGGCGGCCCGCGCCCCGGAACCGCTCAAGGGCTTAAGCAGCGCCACGGGCAGTGCATCCACAAAGCGGGTGTCCAGCCCAAGCGCGCCAACCCCGCTACGAATGCCGTCCAGAAACAAGCCCAGCACGCCCCCGGCCCGCAGCATGGCAATGGCTGCCAGCATGGCCACCAGGTAAGGAATGATTTTCACCGCAAGCGTGAAGCCCTCCTTTGCCCCCTCGACAAAGGCATCGTAGCTATCCACCCCGGACCGCCAGGCGGCGATAAAGAACACACTCAGGACCAACAGAAGAATGCCATTGCCCAGCAGGCTGGCGAAGGTGTTGGCGGCCTCTGCCGGGGCCAGTAACACAACAGCGCCAAGCAAACCCAGAACTGCCAGCCAGACACCCATTACCGTGAGCAATAGCGGGCTGGCCAGGGGCAGCTTTTGCACCCTGGCGGTAACAATCACGCCTACCAGGGTGGAAATGGTGGTTGCCATCAGCAAAGGCAGGTACACCAGCGCCGGGTCTTCTGCGCCTTGCTGAGCGCGAAAAAGCAGTACGGTGACCGGAACCAACGTCACCGATGACGTATTGAGCACCAGAAACATGATCTGGCTGTTGGTGGCGCTGCGCGGGGACGGGTTGTCTTTCTGGAGCGACTCCATGGCCTTGAGGCCCAGTGGCGTCGCGGCGTTATCCAGCCCCAGCATGTTGGCCGCCAGGTTCATGGACACCGGAGCGGCGGCCTCCGGGGTTCGGGCAATGCCTGGCATGACACGGGCCAGCACCGGCGTCACCCAGCCGGATACCCGATCGGCCAGCCGGCTGGCTTCCGCCAGGCGAAACAGGCCGCTCCACAGGGCCAACACCCCGATCAAGCCCAGGCTCACTTCCACCGCCAGATCAGCAGATTCCCACAGGGCATTGATAAGGCGCCCCGGTGCCTCCATGTCCCCGGCCATGAGCTGGATCACAGCCCCGGCGATACCCGCCAGGAAAAACAGGCTGAACAGTCTGTGCAAAGTATCTCCCGTGCGCTAGGGTCATAGAATTACGCCGATAGACGGCGCCAGGCACTGCAACTTCGTGCCATCACGATAGTCTACACCGATAGCCGGCGATTCAACCCTGAATGACCGCTCCCGGGCTGTCGGCTATACTGAAAAAAACTGTTTGAGAGCCAGTATGTCATTACTCCGTAAGCTGTTCCCTCTTGCACTTGCCCTGTTGTTGCTGGGCGGGGCAATCAAAGGCGGCGGCGCGCTTCACGACTCATCGCCGGATATTCAGGGCGACCTGAAGCCGACGGAAGAGCAACTGGAAGCGGCTGAAGAAATTGCTGACAAGCTCAAGTATCACTATCGCCAGCTCGATTTCGACGATCAGCTTTCCGAACAGGTACTGCAGCGCTACTTGAAAGACCTGGATCCCAATCGTCTGTATTTCCTGGCGTCCGACATCAAGGACTTCCAGCGCTATAACGAGATCCTGGATGACCAGCTGCGCAAGGGCCAGCTGGAAGGCGGTTATACCATTTTCAATCGCTTCCAGCAGCGCCTGGAAGAGCGCCTGACCTGGTCTCTGGAAACCATCGCCAATGATCTGGATTCGCTGACCTTCGACAGCGAAGAGTCGGTAAGAGTGGATCGTGAGGATGCCCCCTGGGCCAAGGACAAAGCGGCTCTGGATGAAATCTGGCAGCGCCAGCTGAAAAATGCGGTGCTCTCCATGCGCCTCAACGATTCCAGTGCGGAAGATATCGAAACGCGGCTCACTCGTCGCTACGAAAGCCAGTTGAAGCGGATCAAGCAGAATACCCCTGAGGATGTATTCCAGGTGTACATGAATGCGCTGACGCAGACATTTGACCCCCACACCACCTACTTCACCCCGCACAATTCGAAAAACTTCGACATCAGCATGAGCCGCTCACTGGAAGGCATTGGTGCGGTACTGCAATACGAAGACGGTTACACCAAGGTGGTGCGTCTGGTCCCCGGTGGCCCCGCCGCCAAAGGCGGACAGCTGAAGCCTGCGGACCGCATCGTGGGTGTCTCCCAGGATGAAGAAGACCCGGTACCGGTGATCGGCTTGCGTCTGGATGAAGTGGTCGACCAGATCCGTGGCCCCAAGGGCACCAAGGTCAATCTGGAAATTATCCCCGCCGGCAGCCCCAGCGAGCATGACACTCGCACCATCACCATTGTGCGCAACAAGGTGGTATTGGAAGAACAGGCCGCCAAGAAAGACATCATTCACGTTGACCGTAATGGCCAGGATCTGAAACTGGGCATTATCGAAATCCCCGCGTTCTATCTGGATTTCGACGCCTACCACCGAGGCGACCCGAAATACACCAGCACCACCAGCGATGTGGCGAAACTGCTGGTCGAGCTGCGCAAGGAAAATATCGATGGCCTGGTCATCGACCTGCGTAACAACGGCGGCGGCTCACTGCTGGAAGTGAACAAGCTGGTCAGCCTGTTTATTAATCGGGGCCCGACGGTGCAGGTTCGCGAATCCAATGGCCGGGTCAGTGTTGAAGGCGACAAATTCCCCGGTGTCCTGTTCGCCGGCCCCATGGCTGTCATGGTGAACCGCTACAGCGCCTCGGCATCAGAAATTTTTGCCGGCGCCATGCAGGACTATGGCCGCGCGCTAATCGTCGGCGACCAGACATACGGCAAAGGCACGGTGCAAACCCTGCTGGATCTCAATCATGGCAAGCTGAAGATGACCAATGCCAAGTTCTATCGGGTGTCGGGCTCCAGCAACCAGAACCTGGGCATCGTGCCGGATGTGGATTTGCCCTCTCTGGTAGACAAGGACGACGTGGGCGAAAGTTCTCTGCCCAACGCCCTGCCTTGGGATGAAATCAAATCGGCCAATTTCCAGCGTGTCACTGACCTGGTGCCTTTCCTGCCACAACTGCGTGAGCGCCATGAAGAACGCACGGATAGCGACCCGGAATTTGTCTACGTGCATTCCCTGCGCAAGCTGCTCGACGTGAACCGTAACCGAACGGAACTCTCGCTGAACGAAAAAGCGCGCACTCAAATGCAGACCGAGTTCGACAAGGAACGGCTGGCCATCGAAAACAGCCGTCGTCAGGCCCGCGATGAAGATCCCCTTGAGAGCATCAAGGAGCTGCGCACGCTGGAAGAACAGCGGGCGCTGGATCCGGAAAGCCATGACGAAGCCATGGATGAAGACCCGTACGTCCGTGAAACCGGCGAAATACTGGTGGATTACATGGATTTGCTGCGAGAAAACCAGGTCGCTCGCAAGGGCTGACTTTCGCCGCAGCGCAAACGCAAGACAAAAAAACCGGCTTCAAGGCCGGTTTTTTTTGCCATTATCGGCAGGTCAGCAAGTCAGGAAAGAGATCGCCTGGCATTCACGCTGTGCGCCGCTGCTATCAGGCCAGAGCCTTGAACCCCCAGCGGGCCGGGTTATCGCCCAGTCCGGCTTTCAAGGTGCGCCGGCCTAGCTGGTGATTCAGCCCTTCCAATGCCCGTTTGGCCGGGTCCGGCAACAAGCGCAAGCCGAAACTGGCTGTGGTGATCGCCGTCTTCACCACTCTGACGGCGGCGGAGGCAGGAATGGTGCTGTGAATATTCAGATCATCCGCCACCTGGTCACCGATCAGGTAACGGCTGAACGCCAGCAGCACATCGTAGGAAAGATTAAAGGGCGGCTTGCCGGACATGTCCTTGAGCAAGGCCTTGGCCAGGGACTCACTGTCCGGCGTGGGATCGTAGAGATGCGAGGTCAGCTGCATAGCCAGGACGCTCTGCTCTTCCAGTGTGCTGGTCAGCAAGGCCTCGTTCACGCCCAGCAGATACCCGGCATAACGCCAGAAATAATGCATGGACTCATGTTCACGCCGGGAAATGGGCAATCCGAGGCGTTTAAGCCCCCGAACCACCATGAAATCAAACTCCAGCACCGTGCCGGCCATATCTTCCTGATTGATCGGCAGGTCATACTTTTCATTGTCCCAGCGCGGGTTGCTGGCCAGGAATTGCCGGACCGCCGCATGTAGCAACCGGACTTCCATCAAGGTTCGGTGCCCCAACCCGCCGGGGCGAATGCCGTCATCCCCGACGATATTGTGCAGCATCTGCCCGGTTTCATAGATCCGCCGGGACACATCCTTCTGTAGCCGTCCGGTGGCAACCAGCACCTGGGACGGCTTGTTGTGCGCATAGCCTTCAACCAGGCTGGAACACATCAGCACCAGCCCCTGCAGGGCGCCATTGCGACGATACATGCGTCGCCCCAACTCCATCTCCTCGAAATCCACCCAGCTCGGTACGGTATGGCAATGATCCAGAAAGGCCTGAAAATCGCCTCCCTCTGTTTCAGCGCGCCGCTCCACCTCATCAAGCAACCCGGACGGCCGGGTGAATTTAATCTGTGCGGCACAACGATCCGCTAGCGGGTCCTGTACCTGGCGCCAGGCATTCAGCTTCTCGTGGGAATAGCGGTCCCACCAGATACGCTCCTGGGGGGACTGTGGGCCTTTCGTAAAACGGGTCAATTCCTGCGGCGTTGCCATGCATACCTCTTCATTGTTGTTCTATTCAGAACTCGCGGGTTCTGAATAGAACTTAGGGCAGCGGGCAGTTGCGGTCAACACACTAAACAGAGGAATCTGTTACCCCCTCAAGAAGCGTATTGATAAGCCATCGGGGCGCATCCAGCGGAAGGTCATGACCCGCTTCAGCATGCACTTTCAGTGGCAGTTGCCAGGCGGCGGCCAGTCGCCGGGAGCAACTGGGGCTGACCAGGCGATCCCCCTGCCCGTTAACAATGATTACCGGCACAGAATCCGGCAGCGCCACCGGCGCCCTGAAGCGTATGGCAGCCAGAAGCTGGCGCAAGCTGTTGCTGAGCGACACCGGCTGCGAGGCTGCATAGTCAGCCCATTTTTCCGCCAGGGCGTGAAGAAAATCACGCTCGCGCATATTCGAGGTAATCTCAAGGATGGCGGTCTCTTTGCGCAGGGTATCGCGGCTGAACACGGCCTCTCGCAACAGTCGGCGGTAATTCATGGGTCGCAAGCGCTGCCAGAAAGGACTGAAGCGGCTGGCGCTGGTATTGATCAGGCCGGCAAACGCCACCTCATGGGGAGCCTGGCAAAGCCACTGCACCGCCATCATCGCCCCCAGCGACAGGGCCACCACATGATAAGGACCGCTATGCCCTTGCGCGTGCAGCTGCTCACGGGCATGGGCCACCATGGCTGCGATCCGCGTCGGGCTGCGTTCCTGCCAGAATTCGCCGTTACCGGGCAGGTCCAGCGTAATCACCGTATCCTGCGGCACCGCAGCCTGAAACTGCTCCGGGAACCCTTCCCAATGCCGCTTTTCACGAACCAGGCCTCGCAATAACACCCAGGTTCTCGCCATTTGTTATCTCCTTGGGACAATGACCCGCTTTGCAATACGGGCTAGAATGCCACCGGCTTTCAGGATGGCAAATGGAGTTTCCTCGCGACTATGGCACGTAAAACAGTAAAACGGGTTAAAACAGGTTCTGTGGAGCGGCGCTTCTCAATGGCCAAAGCCGGCTTTCTGGCTGGCGCCAAGTATGCCACCGCCAGTGCAGGCACACTGTTCACCGCTAAAGACAAACGTGATGACCGGCGCAAGGAAATCTTGTCTGCCCGTGCCCAGGAGCTGGTGGAAGAGCTGGGCAGCCTGAAAGGTTCGGTGGTGAAAATTGGCCAGATGATGGCATTGTTCGGCGAACACTTCCTGCCAGAAGAAGTCACCACTGCCCTGCATACACTGGAAAACCAGACAACTGCACTGGAATGGCCAGCCATCGAGCGGCACCTCAAACGCCAGCTCGGTGAAGTTAAACTGGCTGAGCTGGAGATTGAAGAGCAACCGCTGGGGGCCGCCTCGCTGGCGCAGGTGCACAAGGCCGTGCGCAAGTCAGATGGCAAGGAACTGTGCCTGAAGATCCAGTACCCCGGCGTCGCTGACGCGATTGATTCCGACATGCGTGCGCTGGTGCGCCTGCTGAAATTGAGCCGCCTGGTGCCCATGACCGAGCAATTCAACATGTGGCTCGATGAAGTGCGCGAGATGCTCAAGCGCGAAGTGGATTATGACCTTGAGGCTCATACCACCCGCCATTTCCGTACCGCGCTGGCCGATGACACGCGTTTTGTGGTTCCGGAAATTGTTCCTGAATTCTCAACGCACAACATCATGTGCATGACCTTCGAACGAGGCATTGGCGTCAATGATCCCGCCGTGCTTGAGCTGTCCCAGACCCGCCGCAACTTTATCGGCCGCGCCATCATGGAGCTGTGCTGTCGGGAAGTGTTCGAATGGAACAAGATGCAAACGGACCCGAATTTCGGCAACTACCTGCTGCGTATTGGGGAAACCCCGGAGCAGGACCAGATCGTGCTGCTGGATTTCGGCGCCATCCGTGATTTCGACAACGAAGTGCTTGGCCCGGGCCGGGAGATGATTCGTGCCTCCTTTTACCACGATACTGACCGTCTGATCCGGGCGCTTAACGCCCTGGACTTTCTGGCCCGTAACGCCCCGCGCAAATTGCTTGAGGAATTCTCCGAGCTCTGTTTCGAGGCGGTTGAAGTGTTACAGGACCCGGACCGTTTTCCGCCCCCGGCCGCCGTACTGAATGAGAATGGCGAGTACTGCTGGGGCAAGAGCAACCTGCCCAACCGCATCATGAATCGTGCCGGCCGCAACGCCCTCTCGGTGCATTTCGATGTGCCGCCCAAGGAGTTCATCTTCCTGGCCCGCAAGCTGCTTGGCGCGTACACCTTTTTGCATGTAATCGAGTCTGAGGTGCGTGGCAACACCATCCTTGAGCCCTTCATTCACATGCAGGAAGAGGACGACATCGCCCTGGTTGATCAAAAAACAATCAGTCCGGGCGGATAATCCCATGATAACGGGTGCCGATAGGCCAAAACGCTCATTTATCGGCCACTTATCGGTACGATAACCATTTGTCATTTGCCAAGCTGGCACGTGCACAATAAGGTTAGCACCCTGCTCATCGGCCGGTTCACCTGAACCGGCCGTTTTTCGAGGCTTTCAGAGGTTTCGGGTTGCCAATATCCTCCCTCCTGAATAGCCAATTATTTGCGAACCACAGACGGGGGTAACGCAGGTGATTATCGGTGTTCCCAAAGAAATCTGCCCTGGCGAGCAGCGCGTTGCTTTAACGCCTGCCAATGTCAGCGCACTGCTGAAAAAACAAGGTGTCGAGATCATCATCGAGCGCGGCGCCGGCGATATTGCCGGTTATCCGGACAGCACTTATGAAGCTGCCGGAGCCAAGCTGGTTGATCGCGATGAGGTGTTCTCTTCCGCTCAAGTTGTTCTGCAGGTGCAAACGCCTGGTAGCAACATCAAGAACGGTGACGAGGATCTGAACAAGCTGAAGGAAGGCCAGGTTCTGATCGGCATGACCGATCCGCTGGCCAACCCGCAATTTGCCCAGTCTCTGGCCGAAAAGAAAGTTTCCGGCCTGGCGCTTGAGCTGGTGCCGCGTATTACCCGCGCCCAGGCAATGGATGTACTGTCTTCCATGGCCATGATCGCAGGTTACAAGTGCGTACTGCTCGCCGCGACCGAATCCCAACGCATGTTCCCCATGAACATGACCGCTGCCGGCACCATGAAGCCGTCACGCGTGTTCATCATGGGTGCGGGTGTTGCCGGCCTGCAGGCCTGTGCCACCGCCAAGCGCCTGGGTGCTGTCGTTGAAGCCTATGACGTTCGCCCTGCTGCCCGTGAACAGATCCTGTCTGTTGGCGCCAAGCCGGTCGAGCTTGATCTGGATACCGGCGAAGCGGAAGGCTCCGGCGGTTACGCCAAGGCCCAGGGCGAAGACTTCCTCAAGCGTCAGCGTGAGCTGATGACCGAAGTCGTGAAGGAAATGGACGTTATCGTCACCACCGCGGCGGTTCCCGGCGCCAAGAGCCCGATCCTGGTTACCGAAGACATGGTGAAAGCCATGAAACCCGGTTCCATCATTGTGGATCTGGCTGCTGAGCGTGGCGGCAACTGCGACCTGACCGAGTCCGGCAAAACAGTCGTGAAGCACGGCGTGACCATCATCGGTCCGGAAAACGTGCCCTCCTCTGTGGCGTTCCATGCCAGCCAGATGTTTGGCAAGAACATGGAAAACCTGCTTAACCTGCTGATCGACGATAACGGCGAGCTGCAGCTGGACTTCGAAGACGAAATCGTTGCCGAAACCGTGATCAGTCACGATGGCGACGTTCCCCAAGCCCGTCTGCGCGACATTCTGGGTCTCCCCGCTCTGGCCAAGCCTGAGCCGGAAGCCGCGGAAGAAGCGTCCGACGCGGACAGCAAGGAGGAAAAGTAATGGATTTCGTAGCCCAACTTACCCTGTTTGTGCTGGCGATCTTCCTCGGTGTGGAACTGATCACCAAAGTTCCGCCGACCCTGCACACCCCGCTGATGTCCGGTTCCAACGCAATTTCCGGCATCACCGTGGTGGGCGCCTTGATTGCGGCCGGGTCTGATTCCGGCATGTTGATCAATGTGCTGGGCTTTGCCGCGGTGGTTCTGGCCACCATTAACGTGATTGGCGGCTTTATGGTCACCAATCGAATGCTGGCGATGTTCAAGAGGAAGTAAACCATGCACGTTTCTCAGAACTGGATTGATATCGCCTACTTGATCGCCGCCTGCCTGTTTGTGCTGGGCATCAAGGGGCTGACCAAGCCAAAAACAGCGGTACGCGGTAACCTGCTGGCAGCAGCCGGTATGGGCGTGGCCGCCGTGGTAACCCTGCTTAACGAGCATATCGTTACCTACGAAGTAATCATTGCCGGCGTCGTCGTCGGTGGCCTGATTGGCGCCATCATGGCCAAGAAGGTTCAGATGACCTCCATGCCGCAGATGATTGCGCTGCTCAACGGTTTTGGTGGCGGTGCCTCCTTTGCTGTTGCCTCAGCGGAGTTCTTCCGTGGTTCCGCCAACGATACGGTATCCATCATCGCCACTGGCGCGGCCGTATTGATTGGTGCTGTTACCCTGACCGGCTCTCTTGTGGCGTTTGCCAAGCTGCAGGAACTCATCGACGGGCAGCCCATGGGCTTCCCCGGCATGAAACTGGTTAACGCCATCCTGTTTATCGGTTCTCTCGTTGGTATCGGCTACCTGGTGGTGAACCCGGGTAACGAAATCGTGTTCTGGAGCCTGGTGGCAGCAGCCATGGTGCTCGGCCTGTTCCTGGTACTGCCGATTGGCGGTGCAGACATGCCCGTTGTGATCGCCCTGCTGAACTCCTACTCCGGTGTGGCAGCCTCTGCAGCCGGTTTTGTCATGGGCAACAGCGCCCTGATCATTACCGGTTCCCTGGTGGGTGCATCTGGCCTGATCCTGACCAGCATCATGTGTAAAGCCATGAATCGCTCTCTCACCAATGTGCTCTTCGGTGTGATGGCGGAAGCCGGCGAAGCCATGGATGCGGACGAAGTCTACGCAGGCAAGGTGAAGTCCACCTCTGCTGACGAAGTGGCGATGATGTTGGAAACCGCTCGCCGCGTCGTTATTGTTCCCGGCTTTGGTCTGGCAATGGCCCAGGCGCAGCACGCCGTTCGCGAAATGGCCGACACCCTGGAAGCTGCCGGTATCGAAGTGGAATACGCGATTCACCCGGTAGCGGGCCGCATGCCTGGCCACATGAACGTATTGCTGGCCGAAGCGGAAGTACCGTACGACAAGCTCAAGGATATGGATCAGATCAACCCAACCTTCGAGCAAACCGACGTGGCTATCGTGCTGGGCGCCAACGACGTAACCAACCCCATGGCCCGCGAAGACAAAGGCAGCCCGATTTACGGCATGCCGATCCTCAACGTGGACAAGGCCAAGACCGTGGTTGTGGTAAAACGCTCTCTGAGCGCCGGTTTTGCCGGCCTGCCCAATCCGCTGTTCGCCAAGGACAACACTCTGATGTTGTTTGGCGACGGCAAAGGCGCGGTGCTGGATATCACCACCGCCCTGAAAGAAGGCTGATCCACTGCCTTCGTAAAAAAGGAGCCTTCGGGCTCCTTTTTTTATGCCGCTTCGCGGCCGCAGCACGCCCCACGCAGTACGCTAACCAGGCCCTCCTCCCCCTGCTGCGCCCAGGCCAGGGCCTCAATAAAGCTCTATCGCAGAGTCGATTCTCCGGGGTAATGCTTTGCCATTTTCCACCCGGTGCGATGCTTTAGCCCACCACCATTTTGCCATCCAGTCTCGCCCACTAAACGCCACCCATAAAAAAACCCCGAACCTGAAAGGCCGGGGCTTTTGCGCTACCAGGGACGTTCTACTGAAGGGTGTAAACCACACCGACAGAGAACGTATGGTCCGTTTCCTTGGTGCCTGGCGGTACCGAGGAATTATGCTCCAGCAAGTGGCGCAGGCGCAGGGCAAAGCTGGAATTAATCGCCGTGGTCAAAGACGTTTCAGCACGTGTGTCAGAGCCCTCTTCACCTACCTCGGTAGAGAAATCTTCCTTGAAGGTGGTGTTGTCACTGACGCGCAGCTCGTACTTGATACCAATACGCGCAATCGCATCTTCTTCGGAGTTATGACAGGTCATATAGGTGTCCTGGGGCTCCAGGCACTTTACGCGATAACCCGGACCGATTTCTGCATCCAGAGTCTGCAGATCCGAATCAATCCAGCGGCGACCCAGACCAATGGCATAACTGGCTTCGTAGTGATAACCCGAAAAATTATCTTTCTGGTAGGTCAGCACATTGAAGAGGTAGTTCTTGGCATCTTCGCCCAGCTTGCGGTCCAACTTGTAGGAAGCGAAGTAGTTCTCATCCGTACGGTTATATTCTTCCGTATCGGGATCCTCTTCCTTCTCGTTATTGGCGTCAGCCTTGAAGGTATGGCGCCATTTCTCGCTGTCCCGTGCCATATTAACGTTGGCATTGGTAGAGTCGGAATTGGTGTTGCCACGCTTGAACAACAGCCCGATTCCAATATCACCAGACCATTTTGAAACTTCACTGCCCTCGTCGGTGGCTGCATCTTCTGCAGCCACTGAAACCGCCGGAAGTCCGGCGGCCAACAGCATGGCAGCGATTGTCTTACTGCGCATGAATAACTCCTTAATCGTTTTTGTCGAGATGTACGTCCATCTGCGGGAACGGAATGCCAATGCCCGCTTCGTCAAAGCGGCGTTTCACGATTTCAGTGGTATCCCACAGAACCGGCCAGTAATCCGCGCTGTTTACCCAGGGACGGCACAGGAAGTTAACCGAGCTATCCGCAAGTTCGCCTACTACGATGGTCGGCTCAGGATCCTTGAGTACACGCTCATCCGCAGCCAGAACCTCCTGCAGCACTTTCTTCACTACGGAAAGGTCCGCATCGTAAGCGACCCCAAAGACCATATCCACTCGACGAGTCGGCTTTTCAGAATAGTTGACGATATTTCCGGACATGATTGCGCCGTTGGGCACGGTCAGAACCTTGTTGTCCGGGCTGTTCATGATCGTCGCAAAAATACGGATTTCCTTGACGGTACCGGAAGCTCCCCCTGCTTCCACGTAATGCCCCACGCGAAACGGCTTGAACATGATAAGCATGACGCCGGCAGCAAAGTTACCCAGCGAATCTTTCAGAGCCAGGCCCACAGCCAGACCGGCAGCACCCAGAATCGCCACCAGCGAGGTTGTCTCGATACCGAGCTGATCCAGAGAAGCGATAACAACGAACACGAACAGCAGAATATGAACAATGCGGCCCAGGAAAGTGGCCACCGTCTCATCCATACGCTTGTTCAACAGCTTTTGCACCCAGCTGCTCAGGCGGGCAACAATCCAGCTACCAATAATGAAAATAACCAGTGCCGCCGCAATGCTCCAGGCATAGGGCACCAGATTTTCATTGGCAAAGGTTTCCAGTTGGGTCAGATATTGATCCATTAAGCGTACTCCTCATCCTGTGAGCGCGAATTATGCCCGTTCCTGCGGCAAGCCCAAGCCATGCTGATGCCACCGCGCGGGATTTTACAAAGATTTCATCTGCTGGCTGCGGGAAGTGCCAGTCATCCCGTTACCAAGCATGCCCAATAATGAAACCTAATGGCCCTTATGGCCAGTCTGCAGCCGCCGACAATGCCGTTTTATCGCTATTTTCCCCGGAAAAAGCACCACATATTGGGTATCTGCGCCCTGCCCCGCTATAATGCACGCCCCAATTTCCCGCCTTTGCCGGAGCCATCGATGTCACAGAACCCGCGCGCGAAACTTACTGCCCAACTCCAGGAACGCATTCTGATTCTTGATGGCGGCATGGGCACCATGATTCAGCGCTGCCAGTTCAGTGAAGAGGAGTTCCGCGGCACCCGGTTCGCCGATTGGCCCAGTGACCTGAAAGGCAACAACGACCTGCTCAGCATGACACAGCCCGAGCGGATCAAGGCGCTGCACAAGGGCTATCTGGACGCGGGCGCGGATATCATCGAGACCAATTCGTTCAATTCCACGTCCATCGCCATGGCCGACTACGACATGCAGGACCTGGCCCGGGATATCAATGTCGCCGCTGCCCGTGTCGCCCGGGAGGCCGCCGACGAAGCCTCCACGCCAGACAAGCCCCGCTACGTGGCCGGGGTACTCGGCCCCACCAACCGCACCGCCAGTATCAGCCCGGACGTGAATGATCCCGGCTACCGCAACACGAACTTCGATGCTCTGGTAAACGCCTATCTGGAGGCCCTGGACGGCCTGGTAGAAGGCGGCATCGACATGGTGCTGATCGAAACCATTTTCGACACATTGAACGCCAAGGCGGCGGTCTTTGCGGTGGACCAGTACTGCTACGAGAACAATCTCGACTTGCCGGTAATGGTGTCCGGCACCATTACCGACGCCTCAGGCCGTACCCTCACCGGCCAGACCACCGAAGCGTTCTACAACTCCCTGCGCCATGCCCGCCCAATCAGCTTTGGCCTGAACTGTGCGCTGGGGCCCATGGAGCTGCGTCCGTATATCGAAGAGCTGTCGCGCATTTCCGAGACCTATGTGTCCGCGCACCCCAACGCCGGGCTGCCCAACGAAATGGGCGAATATGACCTGGATCCGTTCACCATGGCGAAAGAAGTGCGCGCCTGGGCGGAGAAAGGCTTCCTGAACATTATCGGCGGTTGCTGCGGGACCACACCGGAGCATATCGCAGCCATGGCGGATGCCGTTGAAGGGCTCGCGCCACGCCAACTGCCCGACATTGAAGTGGCATGCCGCCTGTCCGGGCTGGAACCCTGCACCATCACCAAGGATTCCCTGTTCGTGAATGTGGGCGAACGGACCAATGTGACCGGCTCCAAGCGGTTCCTGCGCCTGATCAAGGAAGAAGACTACGATACCGCACTGGAAGTGGCCCGCGACCAGGTGGAGAACGGCGCCCAGATCATCGATATCAACATGGATGAGGGGATGCTGGAATCCGCCGAGTGCATGGTGAAGTTCCTCAATCTGGTGGCATCCGAACCGGAAATCTCCAAAGTGCCGATCATGATCGACTCCTCCAAGTGGGAAGTGATCGAAGCCGGGCTGAAATGCATCCAGGGCAAGGGGGTGGTGAACTCCATCTCCATGAAGGAAGGCGAAGAGGCATTCCTTCATCAGGCTCGACTGCTGCGCCGCTATGGTGCCGCCGTGATCGTCATGGCCTTCGATGAGGAAGGTCAGGCAGATACCCGTGAGCGCAAGGTGGAAATCTGTACCCGTGCCTATAAATTGCTCACCGAAGAAGTGGGCTTCCCGCCGGAAGACATTATTTTCGACCCCAACATCTTCGCCATTGCCACCGGGATCGAAGAGCACAACAACTACGCCGTGGATTTCATTGAAGCGGTTGGCGACATCAAGCGCACCCTGCCCCACGCCATGATTTCCGGCGGGGTCTCCAATGTGAGTTTCTCTTTTCGGGGCAACGACACCGTTCGTGAAGCCATTCACGCCGTGTTCCTCTATTACGCCATCAAGAACGGCATGGACATGGGGATCGTCAATCCCACCATGCTGGCCATTTATGCGGACATTCCCGAAGAACTGCGCAATGCCGTGGAAGATGTGGTGCTCAACCGCCACGAAGACGGCACCGAAGTCTTGCTGGATCTTGCCGAGAAATACCGTGGTAGCGGCGGCGAGAAAGCCAAGAAGGAAGACCTGGCCTGGCGTGAATGGGCCGTCGAAAAGCGCCTTGAGCATGCCCTGGTGAAAGGCGTTGCCGACTACGTGGAAGAGGACACCGAGCTGGCCCGCCAGAATGCCGCCCGCCCGCTTCACGTCATCGAAGGCCCCTTGATGGATGGCATGAACGTGGTCGGCGACCTGTTTGGCGAAGGCAAGATGTTCCTGCCCCAGGTGGTCAAATCCGCCCGGGTCATGAAGAAGGCGGTCGCCTACCTGATGCCTTTCATGGAGAAGGAAAAGGAAGAACTGGGCACCCAGGATGAAGCCAACGGCAAGATCCTGATGGCCACCGTGAAAGGTGATGTGCACGACATCGGCAAGAACATTGTTGGCGTGGTGCTGCAATGTAACGGCTATGACGTGGTGGATCTGGGCGTCATGGTGCCCTGTGAAACCATTCTTGAGGTGGCCAAAGAGGAAAAAGTGGACATCATTGGCCTCTCCGGGCTGATCACCCCCTCCCTGGAAGAAATGGTCCATGTGGCCAGCGAGATGCAGCGGCTGGAAATGAACCTGCCATTGATGATCGGCGGTGCGACCACCAGCCGCATTCACACCGCAGTGAAGATTGATCCGGCCTACAACGAGGCCGTGGTCCACGTGGCCGATGCCTCCCGGGCGGTCGGCGTGGCCTCCAAGCTGCTCTCCAAAACGGCCAAGGACGACTATGTCTCCGAGCTCAAGGAAACCTACGAGGCACTGCGCGTACGGCGCAAACAACAGCAGGTGGATCGCAGCCTGATTTCCATTGATCAGGCCCGGGAGCACCGCTTCCAGCCAGACTGGCACGATTACACGCCGCCCGAGCCCAAGGTGAAAGGCCTGAAGGTGCTGGACGATTACCCACTGGATGATCTGGTGCAACGCATCGACTGGACGCCGTTCTTCCGTGCCTGGGAGCTGGCCGGCAAATTCCCCAAGATTCTCGACGATGAAGTAGTCGGCACAGAAGCCACCAAGCTCTACCGGGATGCCCGGGACATGCTTGAGAAAATTGTTGAGGAAAAGTGGCTAACTGCCCGTGGTGTAATAGGTTTCTGGCCCGCCAACTCGAATATAGACGACATCGAACTCTACCGCGAGCCCGGTGACAAAGAGGCGTTCATGACCCTCCACCACCTCCGCCAGCAGTTGGACCGGAGCAAGAACGACAAGCCGGATTTCTGCCTGAGTGACTTTATCGCCCCCAAAGAAACCGGGCTCACCGACTGGCTGGGCGGCTTTGCGGTCACCGCCGGCATTGGTATCGACGAGCATGTCGCCCGCTTCGAAGCCGACCATGACGACTATTCCGCCATCATGCTCAAGGCACTGGCTGACCGGCTGGCGGAAGCGTTCGCCGAGCGTCTGCACGAAAAAGTGCGTAAGGACTACTGGGGTTACGCCAGCGATGAAGCACTGAGCAATCAGGACATGATCAGTGAGAAATACCGGGGCATCCGCCCTGCCCCGGGTTATCCGGCGTGCCCAGACCATACCGAGAAAGCCTTGCTGTGGCAGTTGCTGGACCCGGAAACCCATGCCGGCATGACGCTGACTGAAAGCTACGCCATGCTGCCCACTGCGGCGGTATCTGGCTGGTACTTCTCCCACCCACAGGCCAAGTACTTCGGCACCGGCAAACTGGCGAAGGACCAGATGGACGACTACGCCGCACGCAAAGGCATGACGCGCAAGGAAATCGAGAGGATGGTGCCCCACCTGCTGGGGTACATGGACGAGAACTAGCCGGCTGCTGAAAAAATGCGGGAACGGCTGCCTTCTGTGCAGTCGCTCCCGCATACAGCGGCTCTCACGATCAAACCCGGTCAATCCCAACCGAAGAGAGGAGGGTCAAGCTCCTCCGCCCCCTGCCCCACTCTCCAACCGTTAAGCGCTCAATTCACTTCCTCAGCAGGGAGTTCAAAGCGCGGGTCCCAATCACTGGCGTCAATCACTTCGCGGTAGGCATGCCAGGTGGCATAGCCAAGCACCGGAAGCAGCACTACCAGCGCCAGGTAGGCCGTTAACAAGCCCACCAGCAGGCAAACACCAATCAGGCAGGCCCACACAAACAGCGCCGGCTTGTTGCGTAGCACCGCGTTGGTGCTGGTAATGACCCCGGTCACCATGTCCGTCTTGCGATCCATGATCATGGGCAGCGAGAACGCACTGGCGGTGAAAACGATGGCGCAGAACAATGCCCCCACACTGCTGCCCACACCAAAGAACAGCAGTACATTCTCCAGATGCCACTCATTAACCGGGTAAAAGATATAAATCAGGTTGGCCGCCCGGGCCCACACCAGAAACACCACCACCAGAATCACGGTAAAGGTAAGCGCGTCGCCCATGCAGGCCCGCGCCTGTCGTAAACTCTCGAACAGGCTGGGCTTGCGCCCTTGCTGCAGCTGGATGCTGATATCGTAGAGGTTAAGCGCCAACAGCGGCCCAAGAAAGACAAAGCCGGAAAGCAGGCCCAGATACAGGCCCATATTACCGAACCACCAGGTGGCGGCACTGATCAGGTAGCTGATGACTACCATGATGCCGCCATACACCAGACTTGGCCCCGACGCCGCCCGGAAATCCTGCCAGCCCTTGCGCAGCCAGCGCAGTGGCGCGCGGGTATCGACCGTGTGGCATGGCGCCACGAACGGGCGAGTGTCTTCTTCCTGATTCGGTGGTTGCGTCATGGAACCTGCCTCTGTGGGACAAGAACAACACGTGAGCCCTGCACTTTTCGCCTTTCCGCCTTCCCGCCTGATCGTCCTAGCTGGCGTTATCGTCATCCATAACCGGAGCGACATCAAGCTGACCCTGGGTGGCGTCCAGGGTTGCCCGCAGATTGTCCTGCACGCTATGCATGACATCACTGGCAGACCAGATGGCAGGAATACCATAGGTCACCGCCAGGCTGGCGGCGCCGTTGGCGGGGTCCTGCTCGGCAATCACCAGGCCCGCTGCCTGCACCAGCCAGGGCAGCCATGCGGGCTCCACCTGATCCACCACCACGATATCGCCGGGCTGGATCTTGTTCAGGCACCAAGCGCTGCATACCCGCCGTATCGGCCCTTCCACAGAGCCTTTGACCAATGGTAGACCGCGCAGCAAGGGGCTGAGGCGCTGTCCGCCACCGAAACCATAGCCCACCTGATCCATCTTCCAGTCAGGCGCGCCTTGCAGGCCATCATCCAGATAACGGAGTTTACGGTCACCAATGACTTCTTTGCCGGCGCTGGCTGGCAGCTTTTGTCCCATCCACAGCTGCCAGAGCTCATCAAAATACAGGAAATAAATATCGTCCGGATGCTGCAACATGCCTTGCTCGACCGCGATAGCGCCCATGGAGCGCAGCAGCTGGCGCAGCCGGTTGCCGATGGCAAAACGCAGCCCTCTGGCCGTACGCGCCATACGCAAGGCATTGGTGTCCTGCTCACTCGGTTGCGCCAGTTGCGCGTCACTGACCACACCCGGTTGCTGCAGGCTATTAAGGGTTGCGGCCTGGGCCGGGCCGTCACTTAACGGCGCATGCACGGGATCTGCCCCCGGCCGTAGCCCGGTATGCCGTACCGACTCCAGATCACCGCGGGCCAGCGCTTCCACAGCCTGCAATTCCGCAGGGGTTGTCAGCAGCGCTAGTGGTAACGGCGCGCTATAGCGTGGCAAGGCGTCGGCGAGAGTCAGGTAGGCAAGCTCGCCATCCACACGGCTGAGCGCCTCACCCATGGCATCCAGCCGCATAAAAGCCCGCCACAGCCCTTCGCGAGTCACGTCGGGCTCTTTCCAGTGGCGAACATCCAGTGACAACTGCATCAGGGTCCAGCGATGACGCCACGGAGTCACAACGTTGCGAAGGCGCGAACGCGGGCGCGCTGGTGTTGCCTCATCATGGATCTCCAGCTGCTGCCAGGCCGGGGGCACAAAGCGGCTCGCCCCTTGGTGCTGTTGCTGGAGTTCGCGAAAAAAGGCGCAATTGGTATAGATGTGGCTGTGCTGACGTCGATAAGGCTCGATCTTGGCCAGTCGGCTCCAGCCGGCCTGCTCAACCAGCGGCTCCCAGAAAGCCGCCTTCAGCCAGCGGCCCGCCAGGGTGTACCACAACGGCGTTTCCACCTGATTGAACAGCCCCACCCCGGCACGCCGTGTCCAGGCCTCCTTGGGTTCCGGGAGCGAGCCCACCGGCAACGTCTGAAGCAGCCACAGCTGCTCGCCATCAAATACCCATTCTCCGGCCTGGGGCCGGTCAAAATTCTGTTTGAGTTTGCTGTGCAGCTGGCACAGCAGGGCTTCATCAACCTGCTGGCTCAGGGGCATCGCAGCCTGCGACGCATGCACCAGTCGGCCACTATCATCGAAAATCAGCCGCTGACGCTCATTGCTGCCATCCACTACGCCCTCTACCACCATGTGTGGCAGATCCTGGCGTAACGGATGGCGGGTGAACAGGACACCCGCCGCCTGTTGCCGCGGCAGCGCCTGAATCACCACATGATCCGGCCCTGGTTCACGATCAAAAATGCTTCGCAGTGCCGCCGCCAGGGATTCATCAGAATCCAGGTTCAACAGGCTTTCCCGGCGTGAATCCGGGTTCATAGGCCCCTGCTGGAGCACCCAATAGCGGTTATCGGTAAACATCCGCGGCAAGGCGCGCAACTGTTGCGTCAACGATGCGGCAGAACTGTCTGCCACCACGCTGCGGTCAATGCGCCAGCTGGGCGGGATTGGCAACCCCATGGCAGCCCAGCGTTGTAGATTTTCGCCACCCTCAACATCGGCAGTCAGTACTTCAATGCTCATGAGCCGTTTCTTATTGGTCGAAATGGTCTGTTATGTACGCGCACGGTTATTACATCCGCAATGTTACAGCCGCAAACCCGGCGCAAACCGTCGCACACCCCACAGGCCCAGCCAGTAAATGGCTGGCGTGAGCAGCAATGCCCCCAGAACGATTACCGCCGCGATCCCGCCAAACAATACCGGTGCTTTCATTAGCGTACTCATCAGCGAGTCCTGCCAATAGAAAAACCATTGGTGATCAGCGGGAAAAATCCATAGATGAAACTGATAGAAAACCTGAGTCGGGCCGGCAATCAGCAACCACGCTAACACAGCCCCCACAGTGAAAACAGTAATGCCAAGCCGCCACCGCATGGGTGGTGGTTTGAGCCAGACACAAAGCCAGGCGAGCGGCAGCCAAAGGAGCAACAGCACCCAGAAAAGCACACGCCCCGCATCGATGAAATCGGCCACATCCTGAAGGTGTTGAACCTCCGCGTTGTGCAGTAACGGGCGGGCGTTTTTCCCCGGCGGCTGGTATTCAATATCCGCCAATCCCGTACCGCTGTTATGCACCGCATCACGAATTTGCTCAAACGCCTTCCAGTGCTGCTCGGGGGGCAATTGTTCAAATCCGGATTTAAAGCGATTCTGAGGCCCGTAGATTTGTATATGTTGGGCAATATCCAGCTGCTGATACCAGAAGCGGTAGCCATAGTTCGACTGGCTGTACAACGCCCAGCTCAATGTCACTGCCAACGACACGACAATGACAGCATAAAAGAACCACACTAAAGTGGCAGCGACCTGGCTTGGTTGAGCCGTTTTTTTCATAACACCCTCACAGTAATAACAGAATAATAAACAGAGGACGTAGCCACATGCGACCGCTCTTCATGTCCATGGCCCTGTTGGCGGGCTTTTTTGTGTTATCGGGTTGTACCACCACCCTGCCGCAAACCAATGCTTCTCGCACGATCCAGGCGCAGAAACAGGATTATTACCAGGTGCGCATCCCTACCCGGGATGGCAAAAAACTGGCTGCCACTGTCTATCAGCCTGAGCTTCAGGCTGGCGAAAACGCCCCGCTGATTATTGCGACTCACGGCTTTGGCGGCTTCCGCGCCAAGCGCCCCATGTCGATTTACGGCAAGTCCATCCTCACCGGTGAAGCGGCCATTGCCGCATGGAAGGCCGGTTACTGGGTGGTCTTCTACGATCAGCGAGGCTGGGGGCAATCCGATGGCCACGTACACATGATGGATCCGGACTACGAAGTCGCGGATCTGAGCAACGTGATCGACTGGTCACTGGGCCACCTTCCCGGCGTCAAACGCATGCCCGACGGCCAGCCGGCCATCGGCATGATTGGCGAATCCTACGGTGCCGGTCTGCAGACACTGGCCGCGTTTACCGAGCCTCGCCTGCAGGCACTGGTACCGCTCACCGGTTGGCACGATATGAACAGCATCGCGCCAAACGGCGAATTTCGCAGCGCCTGGGGAGCGGTTTTGCTGGGCGTAGGCGGCATTAACAGCGGCTTTGATGTGGGCGTGATGTTCTCGGACCCGTGGCGCAGTGCCTTCGATGGCACCGTCAATCAGGACCTCAAAGACCTGATGTATCAACGCAGCCCTGCCGCTTTTTGTGATCAGGGCAAAGCCCCCCACGCCGATGCCCTGTTCATTCAGGGATTCACCGACACCATGTTTCCGTTCCAGCAGGCCGAACGTAATTACGAGTGCTGGCAGGAACAGGGACGAGATGCGCGCATTATCGGTATGCAGGCTGGCCACGTAATGCCCTGGCCCATGCAGCAATGGCGCGGCTGGCTACCCTTCTACCAGACCGACGACATGGTGCACTGTGGTGATTACAGCGAAACGACGGTGGATACCATTATCAACTGGTGGGACGAGAAGCTGCAGGGAGGCGAACGCCAGGTGCCGCAATACTGTATCAATGTCACCGAGGACCGGGGCATCGCCCTGGAGGAAGGGCTACCGATTAACAACACGCAGTATGTATTGCCCCGCACCAAAGTCACCGTGCCACTGGCCGGTGCGTTCGAGTGGCTGATGGTGGGTGTGGATACCGGCACAGACTTGTTCCGCGCCATGTGGCCGGGGGCCGATCTGCGTGACATGAAACCCAACGGTGGCTTTGGGCGGCCAAAATTCGTGCCCATGTATATTGCCCGCGGGGATGACGAAGTCCTGCTCGGCAAGCCACGTATTGATCTGAACCTGGGTGGCACTTCCGGTGGGGACAGCATGCCCGTTTTTGTGGGCCTCGGCATTCAGCACGCCAATCGCCGTCGGGTCCATGTGGCCAGCGAACAGCTCACGCCGCTGCCGGAGAAAGGCATTTATGAGCTGGAGTTACCTGCGGTTAGCCAACCACTGAAAGCCGGGGACCGTGTCGGACTGGTGATCTACGGGTTTACCACGCAATTTCCGCTGAACTCTGCGTTTCTCGCGCGTAACGCCAGCGTCAAAGGGGATGTCTGGCTGCCGCTCACTCGTGAAGAGGTTCTCTCACTAAAGCCGGATCGCTCATTCCGATAACGGCTCACTGACCGCGTAAGGCACGGCAGCACTTCGCTGCTGTGCAAACGCCCCCGCCTCCATGCCATGCAGCCCTTCGTCAAAATACAGGCTGACGGTAAACCGCAACTCCTGTGGCTCCGGCCAGCCTTGCAGGGAATACCCCAGGTTAGGCAGTTGACCGGTAAACTGTTCAGGCTCCACCCGCAGCGCCCGGTCATCTTCATAGATCAATTTTACCGGCGTCTCCAATAGTTCATCCGGCACCGTCATGGCGGTCAACAGGGAGAACTGCTTGCGGCTGTCAAACAGAATCCAGTTTTCATGCATGCTCAGCGATTGATTGGCAAAGCGCTTGTCAGCATCGTCTATTTTGCCATCCACGGTCACCGGCTTGTCCGCAAAGCCGGCGGTATAAACCCGTGCGCCGATCTGCGCATTGCCATCCACAGTCACCGCCACTTCCGGATCCTTGAGAGTGGCGCGGTACAGATCGGGAATGCGGGCAAAGGTATGCGCCTCGTAATGAGCGGCATACCGCATGGCCTGTACCTGAATCGTCATCACCGGGATACCGGCCAGCACCACCTTGGTACGTAGATGCATGACTGAGCGGATTGGGCCAAGCAAATGCCCTACCTGTTTGGGCCGCAGGTTGTGATTATCCAGCGACATGCGGGTAAAACGCGAGAGCACCCCGGCGCTCATGCGCATTTTCAGGGTGTCGATTATCGAGCCATCCCCCTGGTAGCCCTGATACCCGAGATACAGCCAGTTCAATTCGTTTTCCGGCTCCACGTTTAACTCATACAGCGCCGTGCGGGTCATGCCGTTGTCGATATCGTGGGCAACGTAATAATTCTGGCTACGCTGGCGGTTGCCTTCCACCAGATAGAAATGGCAATTTCTCGCCACCGCGATATCGGCAACGATGGATCCCTGGGATGGGCGGAGCGTGGCAGGTGCCTGCGGGCCTGCATCGGTGAGCATCATCAACAACTGGTCCGCCTTATCCAGCTGCCCGGCGTCGCCAGCCATGGCGAATTCACTTCCTTCAAACCACACCATGCCATGCTCATCCAGCTCATCGAACTGGTAAGCCACAGGCACAAAGCGCCCCTGTTCAACCCGCATGACGGAGAGTGTATCCAGCGCCTTGCCTTCAACAACGGGAAAATCCTGCCCGGAGAGTTTAACCACGCGGCCGCGATCCAGAGGATCAAATCGGCATTGCCCATGAACGGTCAGTGCCGGAATAAAAAGGCCAAGCGCCAGAAACAGGCGTAGGGTCATAGTAATGGCTGCTACCTGATTGTTTATTCTTGTGTGGCGGCGGCTATTTTTGCAGCGTCGCCCGCACCGTGGCAGTACCCGGTTTCTCACCCGGCGTCATTTCCAGATTGGTCAACTGCACGCCCTCTTGCTGGAGAGATTGCAGCCAGAGCACCGTTTGCGAGGCCACCTGATTTTCCATCTGGATTCGCACCGCGCGATTGCCGTCGGGGGAAAACCCTTTCAAGGTCAGGCCAAACTGGTCAGCGCTGCGGCTCACATTACCGGTCCAGTTGCCCGTTGGCCGCGCGGCGGAGGTATCCCCACGCCGGGCGGCAATAACGGCGCTGCGGTTATCCTGGATCCACTGCAGTGTTTGTTGATTGGAGACAAAGCGCTTCTTCGCCTGATCCCGCGCGGCCACCGAAGGCGCCCAAATCAACCAGTACAGCACGACCAGAAACGCCACCGCTGCCAATACCTGAAGAATACGTTGTTCACGCGGCTCTCGGCTTTGGTACCAGTTAACCGCCTGGTCGCGCCGGTGTGCTGCCAGCTTTTTCAATTCTGCCGTATTACTCATCCTGGCTGCTCCACCTTGATACGGGCGCTGACACCCTGGGCTCCATTGCGATAGTTGGCGATCGAGGCCCTTGCCCCTTGCTGTTTCAACGCATTTTGAAGCTGTTCCAGCTGGGCGTAGTCCTTGGCCCCCACGTCCAGCAACAACGTATTGTCACGCTGGTCATACTGCAGCCGTTTGGGTTCAACCTTGATCTCTTTCAACACTTGCGCCACCGGCCCCAGAAGCGGAAAGAAGCGAGCCTGCCCGCCCTCGCTGCCGCCTCCAAGGCGGGCAAGGCGACCCTGGAACTGACGGCTCAGAGCCGTGGTGGCCTTGTCACCGGGGAATAGCTGTTCGTAAAGGCTTTTGGCATCGGCAAAGGCCGTTTCCGACGCCTGGTCATAGCGCCACTGCTGGACCCAGATTGCCACCAGCGCCAGCACAAACACTGACGCAGCCAGAATGCTGACGGGCTTCCAGGGCGCAAATGCCGTGTTGGGCCCTTTTTTCTGTTTCGGTGCATACGGACCGGTCAGCAGCTCCTGCCCCTCCCCTCCCCGCAAGGCGTCCAGAAATGCCGGGGTGCCGGATAAAACGGTGGCGCCGGCAAGGCTCTCGCCAAATAACGCCTGCATGCCGTCACGCTGGTCGGCATCCACTACCAGACAACGGTCACGATCGGCCATCAATAACGCCTGCCCACCATCCAGCTCGGCAATCAGTGGCGCCTGGCCCTGTAGCCGCTCGGCATCCACCTGAAGCGAGCCGAGCACAGCTCCCTGTTCCGCCGCCCACTGCTTAAGTTGCACAATCAACTCACGGGCGATGGCGGTCACTTCATAGTCGTCCCCTGTTCCTTTGCGGGAGACAAACCAGAGCGATTCCGGGCTGTCCAGCATCTGCTCTTCGAGCAGATACGGCAGCACGCGCTGCAAATGGCGCGCCTGTTTGCGGGTCAGGGAAACATGGGTTAGCCGGGCAAAGGCCACGCTGATAATGACATGAAGGGTCTGGCCGGCACATTGCGCCAGCGCATCGCGCAGGCTAACGGCTTGCACATCCTCAGTTGTGCTGCGCTGCAACAGCACCGGGATCTCAAGATCCGGGTCTGTTCCCCCTGCACCGCTTAAATAAATCAGTGGAGCATCTGCCACGCTGCTGTGTCCTTTCGTTGTTATCTGCGTTGTTATCTCTGCATGAGCCGCCGGGCCAGTGTACCAAGGCGGACATCATTCCACAGTGTCGTAACTGCCCATTGCATCTGCCGAGCCTCTACTGGGTATTGTAGAAGGGATTGCAGGCCGGTTCGAGCGGGGTCAGCAGCGGGCTTACCTGCCGGCTGAAGACATCAGTAGACGCATCATTACCGCTACGCCGGCGCAAACGACTCACCAATCGGCTTAATTGGCCGTCTACTTCCACGTCCACCATCACCTGGAAATATTCACTGCTTACCCCCAGAAGGTCGCTAACTGCCTGCTTTTCATCGGCGTCCAGAGCGCTCAAAGGGGCAAGCTGCATCAGATCACTCACGGTTGTAATCGGCTCTTCTTCACGGGCTTTGACAATCGCCTCTGCCACGCCGGTACCTGCTACCCCGCCCAGTACCGCATCCAGCACCTGGGGCGGCGCCGTATTCACATTCAATGTAGTCCCCAGCGGTAGCGCGGTAAACAGCCCCCAGACCATGCTGTCCTCGGGCTGATTGGCCACCTGGAAGCTGAGCAAGGCACGCATTTCCGATTCATGGGCCGCCGGCATGTTGGGAGTCCGGCGGTTACGGTAATCCGCGTCTTCGGCTCCCTCGACGCCGTCCACAATATTGTTGGAATCCAGCCAGTCCGCCATTTCGTTGGCCAGCCGTGACGCGTCTGTTTCCTGAGGGAAAGTCAGCTCGATGAGCCGGGTAAGCCGGTCAATCGCCTCCGGATCGCGAACAAAGGTATCGCCTTGAGCCGTAATCAACCAATTGAGGTTAAAACGACCCTGCAGATCCTGAACGCTGGCGCTGAGCATGGCATCTTCATAGGGGGTGGGCGGTAATTGCACTGCCCACTGCTCTTCCACGCAGTCATCAACCAGCGCGTTATTGTTCTGGTCATCCTGCAGGTCATCCACCAACCCTTGCTGCGCAACCACTTCTGCCGCCATGGCATATTGGTAACGTTTGTCCCATTGCAGCAGGTTGTCCGCACGGGTAAGAAAGCGGTCCTGGCGAAACAGCACCTCCACGGTAATGGTGGTCAACAGGGCCAGTAGCAGCAGCACAATCACCAGCGCCATTCCCCGCTGCCGGTGCGCACGGTTATTACGCTTGCGCCGTATCAGCTCCATGGGTTCACCACGGTCCGGTAGAAGCGGTGCACGATGTCACCGTTTTCCAGTTCAATCTCCAGCTCAATACTCTTTGGCAGGCGCTGCTGCCACACGGGAACGGCAGCCATGGCCACATCCGGCCATAACTCCAGCCACTGCCATTCCCCCTGGGGCGTCAAATCCAGATAGCGGACGGTAAAACGCTCCACGTGATCTATCAGCACATCTTCCTGATACTCAGTAGCGACGTTGGTGTCGAGCACCGGCCAGTAACGACGGAATAAAGTGCCATCTTCCAGGGTATAGACCACCCGCTGCATCTCACTGCGTTTACGAAGCCCAAAGGGGTTGGACCAGCCCAGGCGGGTGAATTCCACATAATTATCACGGCCCAGAATGGCTGGCTGCGGGTCGCCGTAGGGATCACGAACCGGGCGATTGATCAGTTGCTCGAAATCCAGGGTGAGGAATGTGACAGCCCGCTGGGTGCGCTCCATTTCATCGGCACTGTCTTTTAGCTGTTCACGACCTTGCAAGGCGCTGCCGAGAAAACTGGCGACCCACACATAGATAAACGCAAAGATGGCGATGGTGATGACCATCTCCAGCAGGGTAAAGCCCCGCTGCGCCAGGCGCCTGGAAGAAAACGGATGGAGAGCTTCCATCATCCGGACGCCGGTTTGCCGATCAGGCTCGCCAGGTGATACGCCATTTGCCCCTCGTCATCGTCCTGCATCATGCCCACTTCGATATCCACACGCCGGGTATCCGGGTAAGGGCCCTCGCTGACACGGGTATTGATCCACCATTCACGTCCGTTGCGGGTCACCGTGGAATCCGATTCGCCAGTGGAGGGCCACTGTTGATACACCTGCATTTCTACCAGCTTGTCGGAGGCCACCAGAAAGCCCAGATGGGTTTCATTGATATTGGTATAGGCGCGCGCGGTGGAGCCCATGGTCTGACCAAGCACCACCATAACCAGCGCCAGAATGGAGACAGCAATCAGCACTTCCACCAGAGTAAAGCCACCCTGCCGCTTCATTCCTGCACGTCCTCGATCATTCTTGAACGCCGCTCCAGCCACTCCTGTTTGTCCTGCTGGTCGTCATCGTCCTGCTCGCGGTCCGGATCGGTAATCTGCCCGAGAGCTGAAATTTGCCAGCGCTGCACCTGCTCAAGATCGTCCTGACTCTGCATAGCGAGGGTCACAGGAGACACTTCACCGCTGGGGAAAAAGAAAATCTGCGGAAACGCCTTTTCGTCCTCTCCCTCTCCCCCTACCTCGGACTCGCTGTTGCTGCCCTGCTGGCGCGCCTCTTCCTCGTCACCCTCGCTCACTGTGTCTTCACCCAAATCCAGCGAGGTGTCTTTCTTGACCAGGGTCTCGGCAACCTGACTGAGGCTCGCCTGTTCTTCATCAGCGAGTTCGTCCAGCTGCCACACCAACTCCAGGGACGGCGGGATCTGGCGAGGCTTGAGGGCGGTATCTTCGATAGGCAGAAAATCGGCAGCGGCGATGTCGTAGGCCAGGGGCTCCCAGCCATCATGACGCAGACGCAGCGCCAGCAGTTGCCCCGAGAACAGGCTGCGCTCGTTGAGCAGGGCCAGAGTATCCTTCAACCGGGCGGATTCTTGTTCCAGCTGCCGGTCGTCAGAAGTCCAGTTGCCCTGGCTAATCACCACGGCGCTGAGCAGTGCAATCAGCCCCACCACCACCATGATTTCCAGCAGGGTGAAGCCGGACTGCAGCGTGCGGGGCAAGCGCATCTTACTGAACGTCGCGCCAATTGATGTCCGCGTCGGAGCCTTCACCGCCCTCAACACCATCGGCGCCCATGGACAGCAGATCAAACGGCCCTTCCACCCCGGGGCTGATGTAAACGTAATCGTTGTTCCAGGCATCCAGGGGGACTTTCGGCAGGTAGCCGCCATCAGGCCATTTGCGGGCTGAATTAGGGCGCTCCACCAGGCCGTTGAGGCCTTCTTCACTGGTGGGGTAACTGCCGTTATTGAACTTATAGAGGTCCAGCTGCTGGACGATCTTGCCCATATTGGCTTTAGTCAGATCCACCTTGGCGGCTTCACCCTGCCCGATCACGTTGGGCACAATCACCGCAGCCAACAGACCAATAATGGCCACCACCACCATAATTTCCAGCAGGGTAAACCCCGACATGGCACGTTTTGCTTTCATTCTTTCACCTTAACCGGCTAGTAAGTTATTCATTTGCATGATCGGTAACATGACCGACAGGACGATCATTACAACCACCCCCGCCATCACCAGCAACATGATCGGGCCGAGCAGCCCCACCATGGTATTGATCGTGCTACTCAGTTCCCGTTCCTGATAATCCGCTGCCCGGGTCAACATATTGTCCAGTTCACCGCTGGTCTCACCGCTGGCAATCATCTGCACCAGCATGGGCGGAAAGTAACCGCTGGCATCCAGAGCCCGGCTGAGGCTGCCGCCCTCGCGTACCTTGGCGGCGGCATTTTTCACCGCGTTGCGGACCGCCAGGTTGCCCACGACCTGGGCGGCAATAAACAGGGCATCCACCAGCGGCACACCGGAGCGGCCGAGAATGCCCAGGGTGCTGGCCAGCCGGGCACTGTCGCCAGCGCGCAGCATGGTGCCCACCAGCGGCATATTCACTAACCGCTGATGCACCCGCAAGCGGAAACGCGGGTCACGCATGGCGCGCATGAAGACCACCACAGCCACCACGATCAACAGCACCACCAACCAGCCCCAGCCACGGGCAAAATCACTCATGGCCATGACAATGCGTGTGAGCAACGGCAACGCCTGGTCTCGCCCTTCGAACACGGCCACCAACTTGGGCACCACGAAGGTCATCATCAGCATGATAACGATAGAAGCAAACACCATGATGAAGGCGGGGTAAATCATTGCCTGGGCCACGGAACGCCCGGTGTCGTGCCGGGTTTCCAGGTAATCGGCGAGCTGTTCCAATACCTGTTCCAAGTGACCGCTCTGCTCGCCGGCGGCCACGGTGGCGCGGTACATTTCCGGAAACGCCCGGGGAAAGGATTCGAAGCTGCGTGCCAGGCTGTAGCCCTCGCGGACCTTGGCACGTACCGCGAGCATGATGCGCTCAATGCGGTCATTGGCGGCCTGCTTGGAAACCGCAGACAGGGCCTGCTCCACAGGCAGGCCGGATTTCAACAGCGTGGCCAGCTGGCGGGTAATCAGCGCCTGTTCGGCGCCATTGATCTTGCCGGAGCCGGCAAAACGGCCCATTCCCTGGCTGTTGGTATCGCTGGCTTCGTTAACCTCCAGCGGGACCCAGCCCTTGTCACGGAGTTGCTGGCGAACCTGGCGGGCACTGTCTGCTTCCAGAGTGCCTTTGTTGATTTTGCCCCTGTGATCCAGGGATCGGTATTCGAATGCTGGCATGCGACTGCTGTCCCGTCAGTCCTCGCGGGTCACCCGCAGGACCTCTTCTACACTGGTATGTCCGTCGAGCACTTTGCGCCAGCCATCCTCACGAATGCCACTGGTCAGTGTCCGGGCATGGCGGTTGAGTTCCAGCTCGCCGGCGCGGTCGTGGATCAACTGGCGCAGGGTGTCATCCACCAGCACCAGTTCGTAAATCCCGGTACGGCCCCGGTATCCCTGATTATTACAGGCTTCACAGCCATTAGGGTGATACAGCGTACAACTTTCATTGGCCGGCAGGCCCAGCATTTCCAACTCGCTGGCACTGGCCTGGTACGGGGTTTTGCAATCATCACAGAGGACTCGCACCAGCCGCTGGGCCAACGAGCCCAGCAGGGAGCTGGAGAGCAGAAACGGCTCAATCCCCATATCCTGCAAACGAGTGACCGCCCCCACCGCCGTATTGGTGTGCAGGGTAGACAGCACAAGGTGGCCGGTGAGAGAGGCCTGCACCGCAATTTCAGCGGTTTCCAGATCCCGGATCTCACCCACCATGACCACATCTGGATCCTGGCGCAGAATGGCACGCAGGCCGCGGGCAAAGGTCATATCGACCTTGGTGTTGACCTGGGTCTGACCGATCCCTTCCAGCTGATACTCAATGGGGTCTTCCACCGTCAGGATATTGCGGGTGCTATCGTTCAGTTCGGTCAGCGAGGCATAAAGTGTGGTGGTTTTACCGGAGCCGGTCGGGCCGGTGACCAGAATAATGCCGTGGGGCTTGTGGATCAGATCGCGCATGTGGGCATCACAGGTTTCCCCCATGCTCAGGTGGGACACCTGCAGGCGCCCGGCCTGCTTGTCCAGCAGCCGCAGCACCACCCGCTCGCCGTTACTGGCGGGCATGGTGGACACCCGTACATCCACGTCCCGGCCGCCAATGCGCAGGGAAATCCGGCCATCCTGGGGAATCCGCTTTTCAGCGATATCCATTCGCGCCATCACCTTGATCCGCGAGACCAGCAACGGTGCCAACTCCCGTTTCGGGGTCAGCACTTCACGGAGCACACCATCCACCCGCATGCGCACTACCAGGCGGCGCTCGAAGGTTTCCACATGGATATCCGAGGCATCTTCGCGAATGGCTTCCTGCAGCAAGGCATTGATCAGCCGGATAATGGGCGCGTCGTCTTCCTGCTCCAGCAAATCCGAGGTTTCCGGCAGGGAGTCCGCCAGGCTGGCCAGGTCGAGCCCTTCCAGATCATCCGCCGCTTCCGCCGCCGCGCCGCGCTGCTGCTCATAGGTGATCGCCATGGCTGCGGTGAAGGCGGTATCGTCCATGGGCACCAGCCGCGGCAGGCGCCCGATGTGGCGCTGCACTTCCCCCAAGGCGGCCACGGAAACATCCTGCCGGTGGCACAGCTCTTTGTGACCATCACGCTCGCGCAACAGGACACCATAGCGCCGCGCGAAGCCGTAAGGCAGCAGCGACGGAGGAAGTTCCATATTTTCCGGCGTCTCCAGATGCTCAGTCATAGCTCAGTATTTTTCCATTAGGTTCTCGACCACATCCCGGGTGACCGCATTCAGCGTCAGGAACTGAAAGCCCACTTGGTACTCGCCGGGGGCATCCAGGGTTTCAGCCCAGACCACCCGGGCATCGAAACTGACCGTATTGACCCCGGCTATCTGGTCCGGCAATACCATACCCAGCTGCAATTCTTCGCCATGGGGCAGTTCCCGACGGGAAAACAGCTTGAAGCCATCCACGCTCAGGTTCATCAAGCGCCCCACGTTACCACCGGTGCTGCGATCAAACACTACCATCTCGCGGAACAGTTTCTTGCGGGGGTTGCGGCGATGATCGCGGGCACTGTCCTTGACGCCGTTTTCGTCATCGGCGGGACGCAGCACCACCACCACGCCCGTAACGGTGCCGGCGTCATCGGTAATGGCGTTGGCACGCACCGCCAAGGCCAACAGTCCGTCTTCGTCCGCTGTGTACAGGCTGTGTTCGTTTTTCCAGCTTTCACTCTGCAGACAGGCCTCCCGCAGTGGGGAGTCATCCCAGCCCCAGCGCTGCTTACCGGTATCATCATTGAACAACAGGTCCGCCATATCCCTGCCTACCAGGGCATCGCGGCTCTGTCGCAACAGGGCGCAGGCGGCCTCATTGCAGAAGGTGACCCTGCCCTCGGCATTGGCCCCGATCAGGGCCTCGCCCAAGGCATGCAGCAAGCGCTCGTTTTCGTCCTTGAGCCGCTTCATCTGCACCACGGCCTGTTGAAGCTTGCGGCGCTGGCGATCGAGTTCCAGGAAAACGCTGACCTTGGCTTCGAGTATTTTCTGATCAATGGGCTTGAACAGATAGTCCACCGCGCCACATTCGTAGCCCTTGAAGACATACTTCTGTTCTTTGGAAATCGCCGTGACGAAAATAATCGGAATATGGCGGGTTTTCTTGTTCTTGCGCATGAGTTCGGCCACTTCGAACCCATCCATCTCCGGCATCTGCACATCCAGCAGTACCAGCGCGAAATCGTGCTTCAGGGCGAGGGACAAGGCCTCGTTACCGGACTGGGCCATGACCAGATTTCGGCCGTCAGCATCCAGAATCGCTTCCAGCGCGATCAGGTTTTCCCTGTGATCATCCACAACCAAAATATTTTGTTTCATAGGCTTACTACCCTGCAACCTGTTCCGCCAAAAAGGGCCCGATTGCCTCAAGATCGAGTACCCTGGAAATCGCACCTGTTATTATTGCCGCTTCGGGCATTGCGGGTGCTTCCGAGCTCACCGGTGACTGGGCGATGGTGTATCCGCCTCTACGGTGTATATATTCCATGCCTGCGGCGCCGTCTTCATTGGCCCCCGTGAGGATCACTCCCAACAAGTGGCGGCCATAAACCGCGCCGGCAGAGTAAAACAGTTCATCTATTGCTGGCCGGGAAAAGAGTACAGGCCTTCCTGTAGAGAAAGCCAGTGTCTGGTCCTCTTCCACCAACATATGGTAGCCCGGTGGCGCCACATAAACATGCCCCCCGAGGATGGGCTCCTTGTCTTCCGGGGCAACCACCGGCAGTGCGCAATACCGGGCCAACAGCCACGGCATGCGATTATCCGCGCTGGCATGCTGGTGTTGAACCAGCATGATTGGCAACGGAAAATTCTCGGGAAGCGCTGACAGGATGCGCGTATAGGCATTCAGCCCGCCCCACGACGCGCCCATTACGATTGCCCTGACTGCTCCCTTGCGAGTGCTCACGATGAGTGGCCGCTGCCCTCCTCGCCTCGGGTCTTGCCAGCTTCATAGGCAGCACGGTGTGCCTGTGCTTCTTTGAGCTTGGCCTGGAGTTCACGGCGCTGCTTGTCCAGCCCCAGGAAAAAATCCACCTTGCTCGTGAGGATCAACGGATCCAGGGGCTTGAACAGATAATCCACGGCCCCGGCCTGATACCCTTTAAAAACGTACTTCTTCTCCTTGCTAATCGCCGTCACGAAGATAATGGGAATGGTCTGGGTGTCCTTGCGCTGGCGCATCAGCTCGGCCACTTCAAAACCGTCCATGCCCGGCATCTGCACGTCCAGCAGCACCAGGGAAATATCTTCCTTAAGCAGAATTTTCAGCGCCTCCTGCCCGGAGTGCGCTTTCAGGAGGGTGCGGCCCTCCCCTTCGAGGACAGCCTCAAGCGACACCAGGTTGGCCGGCTGATCATCCACCAATAGCAGTTTCTGCTCAATCATCGGTTGTCTCTAGTCATGCGTGGTGTGGAAACTGCCGCTTGCGAAAGATTCGCAACGACTTGTTGATAACATCGAACGTGTCTTCCTGGCCGCTGAACCGCAGGCTTTCCTTGGTTCCCAGGCACAGGTAGCCGCCCATATCCAGGCTCTCGCTGAAAAGCCTGATCACTCTTTCCTGCAAAGGCCGATCAAAGTAGATCAATACATTGCGGCACAGGATAACGTGCATTTCCCCAAAGACCTGATCCGTTGCCAGGTCGTGATCGGCAAAAACGATATTGCGTTTCAGCCGCTGTTCCATGATCACGCTGTCATAACGTGCGGTGAAATAATCAGACAGGGAGTGCTTGCCACCGGCACGTCGGTAATTATCACCATACTGTTTGACCGCCTCGATGGAGTAAATGCCCTTCTTGGCTGACGCCAACACATTCTTGTCGATATCGGTGGCGTAGATCATGGCCCGGTCGTAGAGCCCCTCCTCTTCCAGCAAAATCGCCATGGAATAGATCTCTTCGCCGGTAGAACAACCGGCATGCCAGATCTTGATAAACGGAAACGTCTTCAGAACCGGTACCACGTCTTCGCGGAAGGCGCGGTAAAAATCCGGGTCCCGGTACATTTCCGTCACATTCACGGTCAGGTCGTTAAGCAGCGTGACGAAGAAGGGCCGGTCGCGCAGAACCTTGTCGGTCATTTCCATGATCGATGCAAAACCTGACATGGTCAGGCGATGCATGATTCGACGACGCATGGAAGCGCGGCTATAGGACCGGAAGTCGTAGCCGTACATCTGGTAGATCGCCTCAAGCAACAGGCGAATTTCGATGTCCTCGACACTGACTTCGTCATCGTCGATCGGGTATGTTTCAGCCATAACGCTATTCCGCCACGGTTCTCGTCTTTATAAAGTGACTGCGGGCACGTTTTGCGCCCACTACTTGTGCAGCCAGACCCGTAGCAACGAGGTAAGCTTTGCCATATCGATGGGCTTGGAGCAGTAATCATTGGCCCCGGCTTCGATGCACTTGGCGCGGTCGTCCTTCATCGCCTTGGCCGTCAGCGCCAACATCGGCAGCTTGCTGAAACGAGCCTGTTCACGAATCCGCCCCATGGCTTCATAGCCATCCATTTCCGGCATCATGATATCCATCAGCACAATGTCGATGGACGGATTATCATCCAGCGATTCCAGCGCCTCGCGGCCATTGTTGGCAATACTGATGGCAAAGCCCAACTCTTCCAGTTGCGCAGACAATGCATAGATGTTCCGCATGTCGTCGTCCACCAGCAGCAATTGCTTGCCTTCGAAAATATCATCGCGGTGCTCGATGGATTCCGCAGTCGGGCGACGATTGGCCGGCAAGGTGGATTCCAGCCAGTGCAGGAACAGGGACGCTTCATTGAGCAGCCGCTCGTGAGAGCGCTCCGTCTTGAGGATGATGCGGTCCGCATACTTGCGCAGTTTCGCTTCTTCTTCGCGGGTCATGTCCTTGCCGGTATAGACCACCACGGGAACACTGTCGTAGTCGTCGCTGGCATGGAGTTTTTCCAGCAGCTCGAAACCGCTCATGTCCGGCAACGTCAAATCCAGGATCATGCAGTCGAACACGGTATTCTGCAGGGCATCCAGGGCTTGCTGACCACTGGTGGCCGCTGTGATTTCCACCCCTTTCTGGTCAAACAGTTCACGGATGCTTTCGTGCTGGATTTCACTGTCTTCCACCACCAGAAGGCGGCGCACATTGGTTTCAATCGCCCCTTCAATCTTGGCGAATGCAGAGAGAATGTCGTCCTGATTGGCCGGCTTGGTCATGAAGTCCAGCGCACCCAGTTCCAGCGCCTTCTTGCGCTCATCACGCCCGGACAGAAAGTGCACCGGGATGTCCTTGGTACGCGGGTCCGCCTTGAGTTTTTCCATGACTTCCCAGCCGTCGATACCCGGCAAACCGATATCCAGAATAATCGCGCTGGGACGGTAATGGCTGGCGTATTCCAGGCCATCCTCGCCATCGTGGCAGATATGCCCTTCCAGACCGTAATCCGACGCCAGTTCCACCAGTACCCGGGCAAATTCTTCATCGTCTTCGACGATCAGCACGGTTTTCTCGCGGACAACGAAGTCATCGTTGCCGGTATCCAGCGGGGTCATCGACGCAGTGTGGGCTTCCGCATTGCTGCCGATACCTTCATCGGCATGGCCGGCAGCGGCATTATTGATTTCCAGCGCATCGGCACTGCCCACGGGCAGGTAGAGCATAAAGGTAGCCCCCTGCCCTTCACCGTCGCTGTGCAGACCAATTTCCCCGCCCAGCAACCGTGCCAGTTCACGGGAAATGGTCAGCCCCAGGCCGGTACCGCCGTATTTGCGACTGGTCGTACCGTCCGCTTGCTGGAAGGCCTCGAAAATCAGCTTTTGTTTTTCATCCGCGATCCCGGTACCGGTATCGATCACCGCAAATTTCAACGTCTGCCCCGGCACCAGATGGCGTGAAGGCAGGGCTTCACTAACGTCCGGCTGTGTAATGCTCAACGTCACCGAGCCTTGCTCGGTGAATTTCAGTGCATTGGAAAGCAGGTTCTTGATGATCTGCTCAAGGCGCTGGCGGTCCGTATAGAAGTGTTCAGGCAACGTATCGCCAAGCTCGACCTTGAAATCCAGGTTGCGGCTTTCGGCCACGTGGGCAAAGTTGCGCCGGAAATGTTCGATGATTTCCGGCGGCGACAAGTCGTCGATAATGACATCCATCTTGCCTTCCTCGATCTTGGAAATATCCAGGATGTCATTGATCAGGCTAAGCAGGTCTGCCCCGGCAGAATGGATAACCTGGGCGTGTTCGACCTGTTTCTCTTCCAGATTGCCGCGCTTGTTCTGCCCCAGGGCGTTGGACAGAATCAGAATCGAGTTAAGCGGTGTGCGCAACTCGTGGCTCATGGTGGACAGGAATTCGGATTTATAGCGCGAAGACATCTCCAGCTCGCGGATCTTGTCTTCCAGCTCATGGCGTAACAGCTCGAGCTCGTCATTCTTCTGGGCCATTTCTGACTTCTGCTCGGTGAGCATGCGCGCCTGGGCCTCGAGCTCTTCATTGGTAACGCGCAGCTCTTCCTGTTGGGCCTGCAGGCTTTCTTCAGATGCCCGCAACGCCTGGGTCTGTGATTCCAGTTCTTCGTTGATGGCTTTCAGTTCTTCCTGCTGTTGTTGCAGGCGGGATTCAGACGCAGACAGCTCCATGGCCTGCTCTTCCAGGTCCTCATTGGCCTGAGCCATTTCCGTTTTTTGCCGTTCCAGAGCATCCGCCTGGGACTGCGTCTGCTCCAGCATCAGAGCCAGGCGGAAACGGCTTTGTGCACTGTGCAACGACACGGAAACGACCGCCACACACTGCTCCATAAAGGCCAAATCGTCATTGCTGAAGTCACGGAATGCACCGATTTCCAGCACCCCTTTCACTTCGTCTTCATGAACAATGGGCATCACCATGACATTGCGTGGCTGGCCGGCACCGGTGCCGGAAGCAATGCTGATGTAATCATCCGGCACCTGCTCCAGCAGAATGCTCTTGCGCTCCAGGGCGCACTGCCCCACCAGGGATTCCCCCAGACGAAATTCATTGGCCAGATGCTTACGCCGCTGCATGGCATAGGAGCTGCTCAGGCTGAGCAGCTCGGTGTCAGGGTCATAGCTGTAAAATGCGCCCACCTGCGCCTCAACCACCGGCACCAGGAAACTCAGCATGTTGTTACCGAGCTGTTCGAATCCCATCTCCCCGCGCATGCGGTTATTCAGTTCGGCCAGATGATTCTTCACCGTTTCCTGGCGCCGGTCTTCTGTATGCCGAGCCACCAGTGCATCACGCATTTTACGAATAGCATGCAGCAAGTGACCGGTTTCATCCCGGCCACCCTTTTCAATACGGGTATCCCATTTACCATTGGCAATGTTATCCGCGGCATCAACAGCGCCTTCCAGAGGCAGCGTAATGGCCCGGGTAACACGCAAAGCAATCAGCGCCAGCAAGGTAAAGGCCACCAACCCCAGGAACAGCCCGATTTTCTGGGTGCCCAGGTTATCCGAACGGCTTTTGTTCAGGGTTTCGCGAAACGCTTCGTAGCGCTGCTGCTCGAACGCCTTCTGATTGCCCTCGTAGGTGTCCTGCAGCTCTCTTACGTGTGCGATGCGCTGGTACAGATCATCCGAGGTGCCGTTATTGGTGATCAGGTTACGGGCCAGCGCAGTGGCCTCGTTGATATAGGCGATAAAATTACGGCGCAATTCTTCCACGCCAGCGGAAAGCGTTGGGTCGGTCCGGCGGATGTCTGCCAGCCGTTGCTCAAACGCCGAGGCTCTGGACTGCGCCTCTTCAAGCAGATCCGGATCAGCCTGGGTAATCGCCGCGATATAAGACTCGCTGATGGCGATAAAATCCACATTGTTGGCATTGATCAATTCCAGAACCGGAAAGTCCTGACTTTCAATCCGCTTGAGATGATCAATATTGGTTTCGGCGATGTAGAAGCTGTAGGCCGCGTAGACCACAAACAGCACGATCCCCAGCCCGGCTACAGACAAAATCTTCAGCCGCACGGACAGGTTCTGGAACCAGTTCATTCAGATAGCCCTCATGCCTTTTCCGGCTTGTTGTTATCCAGGCCCCTTTGCAGGGCTAAGACTAAAGTGTGAGGCTACCAGAAACTGACAGAAAGCGGCAATAAATCACATGAATACCGCAGGCTAGAAAGTTGATTTTTCAGGGATAAAACAGGCCAAATCGATAAACTAGGCGCAATAAAATGCAATAGCAGGAGCACAAAGCTTATTGCGGTCAGGCACTTAACAGGCTGCTGAAAAACCGGGCCATCCGACGGACCAGCACAATGGACTCGCAGGCGACAATACCTGCATGGTGCAAAGAGGAGAGAAAGAGGAAGTTGGTGCGGGTAGCCGGACTTGAACCGGCATGACCTAATGGTCGACAGATTTTAAGTCTGTTGTGTCTACCAATTTCACCATACCCGCAGGAAGATCATCGTGCGCGTTAAGCGTGAAATAAAAACAGGGACAGGTTAAGCGACTGTTTCTATTTATCTTTCTGTTGAAATGACGACATCGAGCTGTGCCTGTCACTTCATCGCCCGTGTGGGTCGGTAATTGGAGGCGCGGGTCGGAATCGAACCGGCGTTAACGGAGTTGCAGTCCGCTGCATGACCACTCTGCCACCGCGCCATTTAACTGTTTTACCAAGAAAAAACCTCGGCATAACCGAGGCTTTCAAAATCTTGGAGCGGGAAACGAGATTCGAACTCGCGACCCCAACCTTGGCAAGGTTGTGCTCTACCAGCTGAGCTATTCCCGCTTTTTCCACAGCGGAGACACTGCTCCGTTGCGGGAAAGAATTCTACTCATCACCCCCCGGGTGTCAACCCGGCACCGGGTGTTTTTTCTGACTTTTCAGGACTTTGACTGACTTTTGAGCAATTGCGGTGCTGCAGCGCGAAGATACGAGCCCATGGACCACAAAGTGAATGCCGTGGCCAGATACAGCAAGCCATAGCTGAGCCACAGCCATGGATTCATGATGATGTCGCCGTCCGCAGTAAAGTCCGGTTTTTGCGCCAACAGCAAGGTAATCGCCGTCATCTGGGTCACTGTCTTGATCTTGCCCAGCTGGCTGACCGCCACTTTTGCCCGCTCACCGAGCTCCGCCATCCACTCACGCAGTGCCGATACCGTAATTTCCCGGGACACAATCACCATGGCCGGCACCGCCAACCAGGCGGTGGCATGAACCTGCACCAACATCACCAGGGCCACACCCACTATCAGCTTGTCTGCCACCGGGTCCAGAAAGGCACCAAAAGGGCTGGTCTGATTGAGCTTGCGCGCCAGATAACCGTCCAGCCAGTCAGTAAGCCCCGCCGCCAGAAACAACAGGGCCGCGCAGACATCACTCCACTGAAACGGCAGGTAGAACACCAGCACCAGCACGGGAATTGCCAGCACCCGAATCAGGGTGAGGATATTCGGCAAATTCAGGATGGGGTGCACTTTCTGCATAGGGAGGAACTACCGGCCATGAAAATAAGCCACCAGTATAGCGGAAAGCCGGCTATGACTCATTTCCGATTTTCAGATTAAAAACTGAACACGCTATTGATGAAACCAGTCGTACAATGTCTGCGCCATCTGGGCATTGATTCCCGGCACCCGGGCCAGCTCACTGGCGGATGCATTGCGCATCTGCTTCAGGCCGCCAAAGTGGGTCAGCAATGCCTTTCGGCGTTTGGGGCCGATACCGGGAATTTCATCCAGCGTGGATTGCTTGCGTGCCTTGCCACGGCGGGCACGGTGACCGGTCAGGGCAAACCGGTGCGCTTCATCGCGAACCTGCTGCAAAAGATGCAGCGCGGAATCCGCCGGGCCGGGGACCATTTCTTTCCCGCAGGGAAGATAGAGCGCTTCGAACCCGGGCCGTCGACTGGGGCCCTTGCCGATCCCCATTACCCGCACCCGGGCTTGCAGGTCCAGCTCCTGAATAACCTTCCAGCCTCGCTGCATTTGCCCCTTGCCGCCGTCGATAAGGAGAAGATCCGGCAACCGGCCCTGTTCTTTCAGCACGCGCTGATAACGGCGCCGAATGGCTTCTTCCAAGGCCTCGTAATCGTCCCCGCCCGCTGCCGGGTTCACATTGAAATGCCGATACTCCTGTTTGCGGGCGCCCTGCTGGTCAAACACCACGCAGGAAGCCACCGCTTTCTCGCCTTGCGTATGGCTGATGTCGAAACACTCAATGCGCCGTACCGGCTCGCTGCTTTCCAGTAATGTTTCCAGGGCCAGAAAGCGGGCCTCCATATGCTCGCGGGCAGCAAGCTCGGCCGCCATGGACTGCTGGGCATTGGTTTGTGCCATGGTGATCCAGGCGGCACGATCACTGCGCACTCGCCAGGCCAACCGGACTTTCTTGCCCCACTGACTTTCCAGTGCCTGCTGCAGCGCATCGGCCCCGGGAATCTCCATGCTCAGCAAGATTTCCTGTGGTTTGACCGGATCTTCCCGGTCGCCCAGATAATATTGGGAAAGAAAGGCCTCGAGAATTTCGCTGCGGTCTTCCTCGCCCCGGGTATCCGGCCGAAAGGTGCGGTGGCCCAGAATGCGGCCATCACGAATCATCAGCACTTCGATCACGGCCAGGCCATGCCGGGTTTCAATGGCAACCACGTCCAGATCGCCCTGCCCGGTTTCCGCGTACTGCTTTTGCTGCACGGATTGAATGGCTGCCAGCTGATCCCGCAGGATCGCAGCTTTCTCGAATTCCAGCGCCAGCGAGGCCGCCTCCATGTCGGCGCTCAGCTGTTCCACCACTTCCCGGCTGCGCCCATCCAGAAAGTCCGCCGCCATCTTCACCTGGCGCGCATAATCGGCTTCGCTCACCAGCCCTACGCACGGGGCCGTACAACGATTGATCTGGTGCTGGAGACACGGGCGGGTACGGTTGCGGAAGTAGCTGTCACTGCAGTTGCGAACCCGGAACACTTTCTCGATCAGGGAAAGGGCTTCCCGCACCGCACCGCCACTGGGGTACGGACCGAAGTACTGGCTGCCAGCCCGGCGTGTACCGCGATGAAAGGTGACGCGGGGAAAACGGTCGGCGCTGGTGATACGGATATACGGGTAGGATTTGTCGTCGCGCAGAAGAATGTTGTAAGGGGGTTTCAATTCCTTGATCAGCGACTGCTCCAGCAGCAGCGCTTCCGCCTCACTGCCGGTCACCGTTGTCTGGATATCACGAATTCGCCCGACCAGTGCCCGGGTTTTCGCACTGGATACATTCTTCTGGAAGTAGCTGTTCAGGCGGGCCTGAAGGTTGCGCGCCTTGCCCACATACAAAACACCCCCGTCCCCGTCCAGCATGCGATAAACGCCGGGTTTGCGAGCACAGTGAGCAAGGAAGTGTTTGGCGTCAAAATCTGGCAAGGGGAACATCTCAAAACAGGTTAAACAGAAAGTGTATCAGTCCTGCCCTGATGATTTCCCCCTGCAGCGAACCGGCAATCAGGAAGCCGTGTTTTCTACCGCATCGAGCATGCCGTGACGCACGGCCAGTAACGCCATTTCCACATCGCTGGTCACACCCAGCTTGTCGAAAATACGGTACCGGTAGGTATTCACGGTTTTCGGCGACAGGCAAAGCTTGTCTGCCACATCCTGCACCTTGTGGCAGTTCACGATCATCATCATGATTTGCAGTTCGCGCTCGGAGAGCATATCCAGCAACGAACCTTCATCACCGGTATAGGGCTTGAGCGCCATGGCCTGGGCGATTTCCGGGCTGATATAGCGCTGCCCGGTGGCGACCACCTTGATGGCGCGCACCATTTCTTCCAGATCAGCACCCTTGGTCATGTAACCGGCAGCACCGGCTTTCATCAGGCGGGACGGAAACGGCTCTTCCTCGCACATGGTCACTGCGATAACGCGAACACCCTCGTCAACGCGCAACAATTTACGGGTGGCTTCAAGGCCACCAATTCCAGGCATCTTAAGGTCCATCAGCACCACTTCAGGTGCCAGCTCCCTGGCCATTTGCACGGCCAACTCGCCTGAATTCGCCTCGCCGACAACGCGCAGGCCCTCCACTTCGCCCAGCATGCGAGCAATGCCGGTACGGACCAGATCATGGTCGTCCACTACCAATACTTTGATCATTACTGCGTCCCCCGGGTAGTTCCTTTACCCGTTAATGTTCTGTTTTTCTGTTGGTTTGTAGGCACAAGAATACCGCTTGTCCACAGGCATGCATAGGGCGCCGTTAACAAAGGTTGGCACATTGTGCACGCCCCAGGCTGCGCATTACGCTTGCGCTATTAGCCTTTAGTCGCGTTGACCGGTCAGTCAAAAAAGCGAACCATATAGACACCATCGCCAGTATTCACCTGGCCGCTGATCGACGCTGCTAACGACATAGTCAACAATGACAAAAGGCAACCCATGAGCGCAATCATTTTGCTCCTGCTGGGGCTGGGTGGCATGGCCGCCGGCTACTTCGTCTACTCCCGTTTTATTGCATCGCGCATCTACATGCTGGACCCGAATTTCCGCACCCCTGCCCATGAGTATGAAGACGGCGTGGATTTCGTGCCCACCAACCGGTATGTGCTGTGGGGCCACCATTTCACCTCCGTGGCGGGTGCGGCACCGATTGTCGGCCCGGCCATTGCCGTTATCTGGGGCTGGCTACCCGCCTTTCTCTGGGTGGTCTTCGGCACCATCTTCTTTGCCGGTGTGCACGACAGTGGCGCCCTGTGGGCCAGTGTCCGCAACCGGGCGAAATCTGTCGGCGCGCTCACCGGCGAGGTGGTCGGCCGCCGTGCACGCACCGTCTTCATGATTGTTATCTTTCTGGTGTTATTGATGGTGAACGCGGTATTTGGCGTCGTGATCGCCAAACTGCTCATTAATAACCCCGGCGCGGTCGTCCCGGTGTGGGGCGCCATTGCTGTCGCACTGGTGATTGGCCAGCTCATCTATCGCCGGGTCATTGGCCTTGGCCTGGTATCTGTACTGGGTGTGGCGGCGCTGTACAGCCTGATTTACGTGGGCCCCATGGTTCCCGTGACCCTGCCCGATCAGGTCATGGGGCTTTCGGCAAACGCCAGCTGGATACTGATGCTGTTTGCGTATGCTGCGGTGGCCTCACTGCTTCCCGTCTGGATGCTCTTGCAGCCCCGCGACTACATCAACGGCCTGCAATTGTTCGTCGGCCTGATCCTGCTTTACGGTGCTGTCCTGCTCGGCAACCCCCAGGTTGTCGCGCCGATGATCAACAGTGACGTTCCTGCCGGCACGCCTTCCTTGTTACCGCTTCTGTTTGTCACCATCGCTTGCGGCGCCATCTCCGGCTTCCATGGTTTGGTCGCCTCCGGCACCAGCTCCAAGCAGCTGGACAAGGAAACCGATGCCCGCTTCGTGGGGTATTTCGGTGCTGTGGGCGAAGGCGCACTGGCACTGGCAGCCATCATTGCCGCCACCGCCGGTTTTGCCTCCCTGGCAGACTGGCAGGCGGTATACACAGCCTTTGGTCAAGGCAGCCTGACTGCCTTTGTGGATGGTGGCGCCAATATTCTTGCCAATGGCATGGGCATGGATGTGGGCGTTGCCGCCACCCTGCTCACCGTGATGGCGGCCCTGTTTGCCGGCACTACCATGGACACCGGCCTGCGCCTGCAGCGTTATATTTTCCAGGAATGGGGCGAAATCTATCAGCAAAAATGGATGACCCGCCCCCTGCCCGCCACACTTCTGGCAGTGGTTAGCTGCCTGCTGCTCGCATTCGGGGCCGGTGGCGCCGACGGCTCCGGCGGCCTGCTTATCTGGCCGTTGTTCGGCACCACCAACCAATTGCTTGCCGGGCTGACTCTGCTGGTGATTACCATCATGCTGGTGAAACGGGGTCGCCCGGCCATTTATACCCTGGCGCCACTGGTTTTCCTGCTGGTGATGACCCTGTTTGCCCTGTTGATGCAGCTGAAAAGCTTCTATGAAAAACAGGACTGGTTCCTGCTCGGGCTCGACCTTGTTGTATTGGTGGCGGCCCTGCTGGTTACGCTGGAGTGCACCGCCGCCCTCAAGCGCGCCTTCAAGGCACCACCGGAGCCTCTGTAATGGCAACGCCGACACAATGGCTCAAACGCATCAGCGATCTCGGGGCGCAGTATTACAATGCGCCCTATCGAGCCGCCATTGCCCGTGCCAAACGGGATGAAGAGGACCTGTTCATGCTGCTGGTATTCTCGGAAATGATGGGTGTTCCCAACCCGGCAGCCTGGAGCACACTGGAATTGCAGCCCCTGCTAATGGAGCGCTTTCATGAGTGGCACACCCGCATGGGTATGGAGCGCTCGCCCCTTGATCACTTTCGCTGCTGCTGATGGCTGACACCGACACCACCGCACAGCCTGTGCTTGATCTGGATGCCCTGCTCGCCTCCCGCACCCTGCTTATGGTGGGTGGCAAAGGAGGCGTGGGCAAGACCACCACCGCCTCGGCCCTGGCTATCCGCGCTGCCGACCAGGGCCGAAAGGTGCTGCTGGTTTCCACCGATCCGGCCCACAGCCTGGCGGACGCCTTTAACCGCCCCATCGGCAATTCGCCCACTTGTCTGGCACCCGGGCTGACCGCTCTGGAGCTGGACCCGGATGACGAAGTCGAGGCCTACCTGGACCAGGTCAGCGCCCAGATGCGCCGCTTTGCCACTCCAGACCAATTCCGCGAGCTGGACAAGCAGTTACGCCTCAGCCGTCAGTCCCCCGGTGCGCAGGAAGCCGCGTTGCTGGAGCGCATCTCGCGGTTAATCGATGTCGACAGCCGCGACTACGACCTGTTGATCTTCGACACCGCGCCCACCGGCCACACCCTGCGGCTGCTGAGCCTGCCGGAAGTCATGGCCGCCTGGACCCAGGGCCTGCTGCGTCACAGCGACAAGGCCCGCAAACTGGGTCAGGTGCTCAGTCATCTAACACCGGACAAGAGCGTAGACAGCCCCCTGCAAGACCCCACCGACCACGCCACCGCAGGCCTGGACTCACGCAGCCAGGAAGTGGCCGATACACTGATCGCCCGTCAGCGCTTGTTCCACCGCGCCCGCCGCCAACTGTCCGACCCTGCGCAAACCGCTTTTGTCTTTGTGCTGACCCCTGAACGGCTGCCCATTCTCGAGACGCAACGCGCCGTTGCCTCCCTGACAGAAAATGGCATCCCGGTGGCGGGAGCCGTGGTTAACCGGGTACTGCCGGATGCCGCAGACAGCGCGTTTTTCGCAGCCCGCCATGCACGCCAGCAACGGCACATGGAAGAACTGGCACACGCTTTGGCCGCGCTGCCTCGCAAGGACCTGCCACTGCAGGAAGATGATATTCAGGGACTGGAGGCGATCCGGGCATTTGCAGGATTGCTCGGTAATGGGGATCACTGAGCTTCAGCCACAAGCGTGTTGCTTGCATGTTGCGTGAACCGTGTCGCGGCCGCAGAGCGGCACAAAAAAAGCCCGCACTCATCAAGTGCGGGCTTTTTATTTGGCGGAGGGGGTGGGATTTGAACCCACGGACGGTCTCCCGTCGCCGGTTTTCAAGACCGGTGCATTCGGCCACTCTGCCACCCCTCCAAGGTGGCAGCAATAATACATGAGCAATAAGGCCAGTCAACGTCGAAGCCACAATACCGCGCACGACTGGTTGAGTTTTGATCGCTGAGCGGACCCGTTCAGCTCAATCGGAATAACGACGGAAGATGCGTTGCTTGGCGCGCTCGTATTGCGCCTGGTTGATAGCCCCTTCCTGCATCAGCCGGCGGTGCTCTGCCACTTCTGCCGCCAGACGTTCTTTCCTGTCGGGCAAAAGGGCCCAGGCTCGCTCTCCCCGTAGCTGCAGCGCGCCAACCACCTTTGCGAAACGCCTTCTGTCTCCACGCTGATCAAACAGGTCGAACATCACCACCCGCCCGTTACGGGTATAGAACAGCAGGCGTCGGGAGGAGCCCCGCAGGCAAATGCCGATCCCCAGCAAGGACACTCCCAGCGCTGCCAGCGCGGCAACGGTCTGCCCCACGGCGAACAGGAGCCCGGCAACAATGAGCGCCAGCAGGGCAACACTCAGGGACCGCCAGGCAATTTCACGATAAGCACTCGGCGAGCCCGCCAGAAACGCCAGATTGATAATCCGCGTTTCTTCACGCCGCCCCCGCTGCTCCGTCCATTCAAGATAGCGGCCATTGAACAAGACGATCCGGCGATGTCGACCCAGCAGCCGGTTTTTCTGCTCGAAAACCAGCTCGTGGCGGCGCGATGCCAGGTCCGGCACCTGAAGCAAATCGTTGTACAACGAATGCCGATTCTGTACCGCTGCCAGCTCGATCTGCTCACTTTCAGTGGCAGCCAGCGATAATGCGCTCATAAGGCCCCCTCAGCTCAGACTCAGGCATTTTCAGTACGAAAATAGTATTACGCACTGGCCTTACCATCCCGAGATAAGGGTCACAAAAGTGCACATCCGTCGTCGCCGTCGATCCGTGGCGGCTAACCAAGCACTTTCTCATGGCGAAAAGCCGGTTTAACGCTTGATTTTGGCCCCCTCGCCCTTATGATCACAGGAACAATTGGCAAGGATGAGTGATATCATGAATAACCCGACCAACCCCTACTCCGCCCCCCACCAGCACGGCGTTGCCGTTTCCGGGGAGCGCGCGGCCCAGGTACTGAAAAACACCTATATGCTGCTGGGGCTGTCACTCGTTGTGGCAACCGGCGCGTCCTGGTTTGCCATGGCCAGCAACATCGGTTTCGTTAACGTCTGGCTGACCCTTGGTGTTTACATTGGTCTGCTGTTCGCCACCAACGCGCTGCGCAACAGCGCCTGGGGCATTCTGGCCGTCTTCGGCCTGACCGGCTGGCTGGGTTTCACCACCGGCCCGATCATTAACATGTACGCCCAGATCCCCGGCGGCATGGAGATCGTAACCACCGCTCTGGCTGGCACTGCCGGTATTTTCGTGGCCATGTCGGCCATTGCCCTGGTGACCCGCAAAGACTTCAGCTTCCTCACCAACTTCATCATGATCGGTATTCTGGTGGCGTTCGGGGCGAGCATCGCCAACATCTTCTTCGCCATCCCGGCTCTGAGCCTGGCGGTATCTGCTGCCTTTGTGCTGCTGTCTTCCCTGCTGATCATGTGGCAGACCAGCGCCATCATCCACGGCGGTGAAACCAACTACATCATGGCGACCGTGACCCTGTTCGTTTCCATCTACAACCTGTTCATGTCCCTGTTGCACCTGCTGACAGCTCTCAGCGGCAACGATTAATGCGTTTCTCGCTACTGGTCAACGCGGCGGCGGATTCCGCCGCCGCGTTGACCGCCCTGCATACTGCTCAAGCCCTTCTCGACACCCCCGACCACCAACTCCACTGTCTGTTCTTCTACCGGGATGCCGTGCATCTGGCGAACCGCCATGCCTGGACCGGTGACGGCCCCCAGGCCAGCACCGCCCAGCAGTGGCAACACTGGCTTGCCCGTCATGATGTGAATGCCGTGGTTTGTGTGGGCGCGGCCCAGCGCCGGGGCATTGTCGCCACCGACGCGGACAACACGCTGGCAGAAGGCTTCTCTCTTGCGGGACTGGGGCAATGGGCAGAAGCCCTCATCAGCAGCGACCGGGTGATCCAGTTTGGCTAACCATACCCTCTACATCGCCACCGGCAGCCACCCCTTCTCCAGCCAGTTCCAGGAGATGCTGGACATGCTGCTCACCGGTGCAGCGTTCGGACAGGCCACCACCCTGTGGCTTACCCCTCCGGCTCTCGCTACGCTGAAACTGTGCCCTAACGACACCCTGATGCAGCTCGCAGACTTTGGTGTGCGCTGCGTGACCGAAAAACCGGGACGCGGGGAAAACACGAACGCCACACCCTGCCCGGTGAGCGCCGACCCGCTCGGGCATGATGAGCTGCTATCATTACGCTCCCAATGCGATCAGATTCTGGTGTTCTGAATGTTGCACCTGCTTGGCTTTTCCCCTGACGATGACAACACGCGCCAGCGCTTCTCGGCGCTTTATACTCGTGGCGACATTTGCGTCTTCACCGATGCGGGCCTGTTACTTGCATCACAGCTGGAGCTGAAAGGAGATGGCTACCTGCTGACGCACTCATCCTTACAACTCCCGGACAGCGCCCTGCCGGTGATAGATCATGCGGGTCTGATCGCACTGATCGCCGAACACGGCCCGTGCACCAGCTGGTATTGAAACGCTTCCACGTACCATGCTTCACGCAACACGTCTTAAACCCGATGAGATGGAATCATGACTGAACATGCTTTTGCGCCTTTCGTCCGCACACTGGGCCGCGGCAAACGCGCCCGCCGCAGCCTCACCCGTGAGGAAGCCCGTGAGGCCATGCAGGCCATCCTCGACGGAAACGTGGAAGATATTCAGCTTGGCGCTTTCCTGATGCTGTTGCGGGTAAAAGAAGAAACGCCGGATGAGCTGGCAGGGTTTCTTGATGCCTGCCGACCCGCTTGCTACCAGGCCCTTGCCGAGCTGCCCCATGTGGAACTGGACTGGCCCAGCTATGCCGGCAAGAAAAAGCACCACCCCTGGTATCTGCTGGCAACAGTGCTACTGGCCACCAACGGCATCCGCACGTTTCTCCATGGCGGACCGGCGCACACACCCAATCGCGTGTATACCGATCAGCTTCTGCCACAACTGGGCCTGCCCGTTGCGCAAACCGTCGCCGAAGCGCACGCACACCTTGAAGAACACGGGCTGGCCTACCTGCCCCTGGAACAGTTCTGCCCGGCACTGGCGCGAATGCTCACGCTGCGCTACTTCCTGGGCCTGCGCTCACCAATCAACACCCTGGCCCGCAGCCTCAACCCTGCCCAGGCACCGCTTTCCATGCAGAGCGTTTTCCACCCGGCTTATATCGAACTGCATCAAGGGGCGGCAACGCTGGCCGGTGATCGGGACCTGCTCCTGTTCAAGGGCGAAGGCGGCGAGCTGGAAATCCGCCCGGATGCCCGCACGCAAATCCAGGGGATCCGTCATGGCGAGCCACTGGAAAGTGCCGTGATCGACAGCGCCCTGCCTCGACAAACACCACCGGGCGACCCCAGTGCAGACAGGGTCTTGAAGGTGTGGCGCGGAGAAAGCCGTGATGGGTACGGCGAACAGGCCGTTATCCATACCGTGGCCGTGGCCCTGTGGGGCCTCGACAAGGCAGACTCACTGGAGAGTGCGCGCAAAGACGCCACAGCGCTGTGGGAAAACCGTGATAAGACACGGCTTTAACCACTGTCGGATTACGCCTTTCAGGCTCTCTGTGCCCTTGGGTAAATCTGACCTACAAAACCGTGCTCCGTAGGTCGGGTTAGGCGTAGCCGTAACCCGACATAGATTTTTTCAGGGTTTAAACCAGCCAAATTTGGGATGCAGGCCAACCACGCTGCCAACAATAATCAGGGTGGGTGCGTGAATTTCACGGCCTTCGATATCATCAGGTAGTTGGTCCAAGGTGCCGGTAATCACCTCCTGCAGATTGGTCGTACCCCGCGACACCAGCGCAATCGGCGTATCACCCGCACGGCCATGGGCGATCAGCTGGCTGCAGATTTCCCGCAGGCCCACCAACCCCATGTAGAACACCACCGTTTCGTGTTCACCAACCAGATGCTCCCAATCCAGATCCACCGAGCCATCCTTGCGGTGCCCGGTCACGAAGCGCACAGACTGGGCGTGATCACGGTGTGTCAGTGGAATACCGGCGTAGGAAGCACAACCACTGGCGGCGGTAATGCCCGGCACCACCTGGAAGTCGATGCCCTCAGCCACGATCAGGTCAATTTCTTCGCCACCCCTGCCGAAGATGAACGGGTCCCCGCCCTTCAAACGGCATACCTTCTTGCCCTGTTTAGCGTAGTGGACCAGCAGCTCGTTGATGTTGTCCTGGGGCAGCGCGTGTTTATCGCGGGCCTTGCCCACGTACACCAGCTCCGCATCCCGGCGGGCAAGATCCACAATCCCCTTCCCCACCAGCCGGTCGTACAGCACCACGTCGGCTTTCTGCAGCAGGCGCAACGCCCGGAACGTCAACAGGTCCGGGTCACCGGGGCCCGCCCCTACTAGGTAGACCTCACCCCGGCTGAGGCTGGCCGCATCGGCGGATTCGATGGCAGCGGCCAGCATGGCTTCCGCTTCGCTGTCCTTGCCAGCCAGCACCTTCTCCACCACCGGACTATCCAGGGTCTGCTCCCAGAAAAGACGCCGCGCACCGATATTGTCGAGCTTTTCCTTGAGCGGCTGGCGGAAACGGGCCATCAGATCCGCCAGGCGCCCCCAGCGAGCCGGCAGAGAGGACTCCAGCTGGGCTCGCAGTTTGCGGGCCAGTACCGGCGAGGCGCCGGAAGAGCTGATACTGATCAGCACCGGAGAACGGTCCACGATGGCAGGAAAGATGAAATCGCCCAGCGACGGATCGTCGACTACATTGACGGGCAAACCGCGCTGTTGCGCCTGGCTGGCAATGTCGGCATTGGTACTGCGATCGTCAGTGGCGCAAATGACCAGCGCGGCCCCATCCAGATCCGTGCTCGCAAACGCACGATCAATACAGGCGCCGCCACTCTGCGCCACAATAGCGCGCAATTCATCGCACACTTGCGGGGCAACCACATTCACTACCGCACCCGAACGGTGCAGAAGGCGCCCTTTACGCAGCGCCACTTCGCCGCCGCCAGCCAGCAGAGCCACTTTGCCCTGCAAACGCCAACTGATCGGTAAAAATTCCATGCTTGCTCCCAGTAAACGCCGGACGCCGGATGCATGACGCTGACGGCAGGAAGCCCGCGCTGCGGGCTTGCCGTATAACAAACGTGCAACGCAACATCGCCGTCGTCTGCGCCAGAACAGCCTTACTTCAGGCGTTCCAGACCTCTCATGTAGGGACGCAATGCCTCCGGCACGGTCACGGAACCATCTTCGTTTTGATAGTTCTCCAGAATCGCCACCAGCGTACGCCCTACTGCCAGGGCAGACCCATTCAAAGTGTGTACCAGTTCTGGCTTGCCAGTTTCCGGATTGCGCCAGCGGGCCTGCATGCGGCGCGACTGGTAATCCTGAAAGTTGGAGCAGGAAGAGATTTCCCGGTAGCGCTGCTGGCTCGGCAACCAGACTTCAATGTCGTAGGTTTTGGACGAGGAAAAACCCAAATCTCCGCCACACAGGATCACCACCCGGTAAGGCAGATCCAGTTTCTGCAAAACCGCTTCGGCATGCCCGGTGAGCGCCTCCAGAGCGGCATCGGATTCCTCCGCACGCACCATCTGCACCAGCTCCACCTTTTCAAACTGGTGTTGGCGGATCATGCCGCGGGTGTCCTTGCCGTGGCTGCCCGCCTCGGAACGGAAACACGGCGTGTGGCAGGTGTAGCGGCGCGGCATGGTGTCTGCTTCAAGAATCTCGTCCGCTGCCAGATTGGTCACCGGCACTTCTGCGGTAGGGATCAGGTACAGCTCACGCTCCCCTTCCATCTTGAACAGGTCTTCCGCGAATTTAGGCAACTGCCCGGTGCCGCGCAGGGCTTCCGGCCCGACCAGAAACGGTACATAGACTTCCTGGTAGCCGTGCTCATCGCTGTGCATGTCGAGCATGAAATCGATCAGCGCCCGATGCATGCGAGCCAACCCGCCGCTCATCACGGAGAACCGGGCGCCGGACAGTTTGGCCGCCCGCTCAAAGTCCAGCCCGCCGTCCAGGGCTTCGCCAACATCCACGTGATCCCTGGGTTCAAACGGCAGCGTTTTCGGTGTGCCCCACTGGCGCACTTCCACGTTGTCGTCTTCGTCATTACCCGCCGGCACCGCATCTTGCGGCACATTGGGAATCCCCATCAGAAATTCACGGATTTCTTCCTGGATCGCCTTGGCGCTCGCCACTTCGCGGTCCAGCTCTGCATCGATGGTTTGCAGGGTTTCTGCAACCTGCGACTTGGCATCTTCCACCGCCATGCCGGACTTGATCAGTTCGCCCACCTGCTTGGAGGCTTTCTTGCGATCGGCCTGCAACTCCTGGGAACGGATGTCTGCCTGCTTGCGCTTGGCATCCAGCGCCGCAAACGCGTCAAGATCCAGGGTGTAACCGCGTTTGGTCAGCGCCGTTTTGATCGCTTCACCGTCCTGCCGCAGGGCACGAATATCCAGCATGTTTCTCTTACTCCAAAATCAGAAAAGGCTGAGTTGAACGTTTAAATATTCAACTTCCCCATGTTATTCAAAAACCAGTCGGCCCAGGGCCAGGCCCGCCATGCCCAGCAACAGACAGACCGTCACCGACGCCATTGCATAGCCCGCCGCCAGCGAGAAGGCCCTGGCTTCCACCATCCGCACCAGCTCAAACGAAAAGGTGGAAAAGGTTGTCAGGGCACCGAGCATGCCGGTCATCAAGGCCAGCCGCCATACATCGCCCACCGGCAGGCTCGCCATCATGATCGCCAGCAACCCGAACAGAAAGCTGCCCGCCAGGTTCACACTGAAAGTGGCCCAGGGCCAGGCTGGCATCACCGGGACGCCCACCCACAAGGTGGTGCCAAAACGCAGACAGGCGCCAATAGCACCGCCACAGGCCACCGCAATCCAGGGCAGCATGCCTCCTTCCGTGATCGCTGATACCGACATTATTTCCCCTTCCCGTAACGGGTCCAGTCGCTACTGGCATTCAGTCCACGCAGCCGGGCCAGTTTTTCTGCCACCTTGATTTCAAGTCCGCGATTCACCGGCTCATAGAGACGGGTATGTTGCAGGCTTGCCGGAAAGTAATTTTCCCCGGCCACAAAGGCCTCGGGGAAATCGTGGGCATAATGATACTCGGCACCGAAGCCTTCGTCTTTCATAAGCTGGGTGGGCGCATTACGCAGGTGCAGGGGCACCTCGTCGGTGGGCTGCTGACGAACCAGGGCGCAGGCCTGATTATAGGCGTTGTAGACCGCATTACTTTTCGGGGCAACCGCCAGGTAGGCGATGGCCTGGGCGATCGCCAGCTCCCCTTCCGGGCTCCCCAATCGCTCCTGCACATCCCAGGCCTGCAGGCAAAGCGTCAATGCCCGCGGGTCCGCGTTGCCGATGTCTTCACTGGCCATGCGGACCACGCGGCGGGCAAGGTAGAGCGGGTCGCAGCCACCGTCCAGCATGCGGGCGAACCAGTACAGAGCCGCATCCGGGTCGGAGCCGCGCACGGATTTATGCATGGCGCTGATCTGGTCGTAAAACAGGTCGCCGCCCTTGTCGAAACGGCGCACCGCATCACGCAGCACCTCGCGCATCAATTCTGCATCAATCTTCGGTGCATCCTGATCCGCCAAATCTGCCGCGACTTCAAGCATATTCAGCAGCCGCCGGGCATCACCATCGGCGTAGTTCAGCAACAACTCCCGGGCATCCGCATCCAGCTGCATACCGTTAAGAGCCGGGTCCTGCAGTGCACGGACTAGCAAACCGCTGAGATCGTCAGGAGCCAATGCTCGAAGCCGATATACCCGCGCCCGTGACAACAGCGCGTTGTTGAGCTCAAAAGACGGGTTTTCGGTGGTGGCGCCAATGAAGGTGATCGTGCCTTCTTCCACGTGGGGCAAGAAGGCATCCTGCTGGGCTTTGTTGAAGCGGTGCACCTCATCCACAAACAGGACGGTTCGGCGCCCCTGCCCCAGGCGGATCTGCGCCTGCTCAACGGCGGCCCGGATATCCTTTACCCCGGACAACACCGCAGAGAGCGTGATAAACGCGGCATCCACGGTTTGCGCCATGATCAGTGCCAGGGTGGTTTTGCCGGTGCCCGGTGGGCCCCACAGAATCATGGAATGCAGCTGGCCCCGGTCCAGGGCCTGGCGCAGCGGCTTGCCCTCGCCAACCAGATGCTGCTGGCCTACATAGTCATCCAGGTGGGCAGGTCGCAGCCGCGCCGCCAGGGGCTGAGCCTGCTGGGCGGCATCGGCGGCAAAAAGATCGCTCATGGAAAACGCCTACTGGTGACCGGGCTGCGGCCGGATCCTCCCGGCCGTTACCCTCGATTACTGTTGTTGCTGAATGACATCCGTGCCTTCAGGCGGCTCGAAGTGGAACAGGTCGCTGTCGATCCCGCCGTTCAGGGTCAGGCTCTTGAAGTCGATCACCGTCTGCTGGCCCAGTGCATCCTGCAGGCGCATGGACGCCGGCTCGTCGCCCTTGAAGGTCACATCCAGTTGATCGAACAGCGGGTCCTGACCTTTCGGGGTAAGCCGGTAAGTGACTTCGCCCCCCTGATTATCACGCTCGGAAATACTGAACGCCTTGGCCACATCGGCAGGCTTGCCACCAAACAACAGGGCCGGGGTCTGGCCCAGATCCTGGCTCAGCGGGCGTACCACCACCTGCTCCAGGTCCTTGTCGTAAACCCAGACGGTTTCGCCGTCGGAAGCAGCCATCTGCTCATAAGGCGTTTCGGTGAGCCAGTAAAACTGGTTCCCGCGGGCCACCTGAAAACGGCCTGTGGCTTCCTGCATGTGCGTGCCGCCCTGATCCAGTACCACCTGCTCGAACTGCCCTTTCATGGATTTGAGTGTCTGCAGGCGATCCAGCAAATCATCCGTGGCACCCGCCCATGCGGTAGAGGCCAACAGGACAGCAGGCGCCAGGCTCAACAACAACGTCTTCATTCAATCTCCTTATTTGACCGGCGGCGGCGCGATGACTTCGCGCTGACCATTGTTACCGGCCTCGGTGACCACCCCTGCCATTTCCATAGCTTCCACCAGGCGGGCGGCACGGTTATAGCCAATTTTCAGTTTCCGCTGCACAGAGGAAATGGACGCCCGTCGGGACTCGGTGACGATCGCCACCGCTTCATCGTAAAGCGGATCATTCTCGTCATCGCTGCCGTCGCCGGCACTTTCCATACCAGGCATCGGTGCATTGAGGTCACTGCCGCCATCGAGAATTTCTTCCAGATAATTGGGCTCGCCACGTTTGCGCCAATCGTCACAAACCCGGTGTACCTCTTCATCTGAGACAAAGGCGCCGTGAACACGTTCCGGAACACTGGTGCCGCCGGGCAAATAAAGCATGTCGCCATGGCCCAGCAGCTGCTCCGCCCCGCCCTGATCCAGCACCGTGCGGGAATCGATTTTGGATGATACCTGGAAGCCGATACGCGACGGCACGTTGGCCTTGATCAGGCCGGTGATCACGTCCACGGACGGGCGCTGGGTGGCGAGAATCAGGTGGATCCCTGCTGCCCGTGCTTTCTGGGCGATACGCGCGATCAGCTCTTCCACCTTTTTGCCCACAATCATCATCATGTCGGCAAACTCATCGATGACGATAACGATGTAAGGCAGGTGCTCGGCCAGTGGCGCCTCCTCATCCAGATTCATGGGGTCATCCGGTTTCCACAGCGGATCCTTTAGGGGCTCGCCTTTCTTCTTGGCGTCGTCCACCTTGCGGTTATAACCGGAGATATTCCGCACCCCCATGGAGGCCATCAACCGGTAACGACGCTCCATTTCACCCACACCCCAGCGCAGCGCACCGGCCGCTTCTTTCATGTCGGTGACCACCGGGGTAAGCAAGTGCGGAATGCCATCGTAGACCGCCAGTTCCAGCATTTTGGGGTCAATCAAGATCAGGCGAACATCATCCGGGCTGGATTTAAACAGCATGGACAGCAACATGGCGTTCACGCCCACGGACTTACCGGAACCGGTGGTACCCGCCACCAGCAAGTGGGGCATTTTGGCCAGATCAGCCATCACCGGGTTACCGGAGATATCCTTGCCAAGCGCCATGGTCAGGGGCGACGGTGCCTGGTCGAACATCTGTGTGCCGACCACTTCGGTAAAGCGGATCATTTCCCGCTGCTCGTTGGGAATTTCGATCCCCACGGTGGTCTTGCCGGGAATCACTTCCACCACCCGCACGCTGATCACCGCCAGGGAACGGGCCAGATCCTTGGCCAGGTTGGTGATCTTGGAAACCTTAATACCTGCTGCCGGCTGAATCTCGAAGCGGGTAATCACCGGGCCGGGCTGCACCGCCACCACTTCCGCGTCGATATTGAAATCCTTGAGCTTGATTTCCAGCAGGCGCGACATGCCTTCCAGGGCTTCTTCAGAGTAACCGCCGGTGGATTCTTCCACCGCATCCAGCAGGCCCACTGGGGGCAGCTCACCGGACACTTCTGTGGTGAAGAGTTTTTGCTGTTTTTCCTTCTGAACCCGGGCACTTTTTTCCACCGGTTTGGCCGGTTTGGCGATTTTTGGCGGGGTTCGCGTTTCTGCCTTTTTCTTCGCCTCGGTAATGACCTTGGCGCGTTTCTCGTGGGCTTCTTTCTTCTGCCGCTGCTCTTCGCGCTGACGTTTACGCGCTTGCCACCAGGCAGGCACTTTCTCGATGGCGCCAAGCACCAGCGCGCCCAGGCCTTCAGCCAGCGCAATCCAGGACAAATCGGTAAAGATGGTCACGCCGATCAAAAACAACGCCACCATCATCAAGGTCCCACCCAGCGGGTTGAACCCGGCCAGGGAGGCATCACCAACCTCATGGCCGAGAATGCCCCCGGCGCCTTCCGGCAGCGTATCGCCCATGGTGAAATGCATGTATGACAGCGCCGTGCCCGCCAGCATGGTCAGAATAAAGCCCACCAGTCGCAGGCTGAACAACGGCCAGCTCCCCGGCAGCCCGGCATGGCGCTCACGCAGCACCTTGCCGGCCCAAAAGCCCAGCAGCACCGGAAACAGGTAGGCCATATAGCCAAACAGGCCCAGCAGCAGATCGGCGCTGAACGCCCCTACCCGCCCCATGGCATTGCGGACTGCATCCACGTTGCCCACATAGGACCAGCCGGGATCGCGGCTATCGAAACTGATTAGCGCCAGCAGCAGGTAAAGGGAAAAGGCGATCAGCGCAATGACCATGCCTTCCACCAAACCGCGTTTGAGATGGCGGGAAAACCCGGACTGTCCTTGCCCGGCAACCGTTTTACTCACGCCTTGCCCCTCAATAAAGTCAAACTATTGGATAAAGAATAGCTGATAACGGATTGAAATTATTGCGATTGTAGTCAATCACAGTGAGGGCGGCCAGCTTTGCCCCTCCCGGGGTGCCCGGGCGCACGGCATTATCGCACAAAATAGCCGCAATCTGCGGCTCTCAACCCGGGCAGTCACCTCTTCCTATCGCACTAATAGCCCATGATCAGGCTTCACGACGACCCGGTTTTACGGTAGTTTTCACTGCCTTGAATGTGCAGGCTTTGCCCCCACAGTTGGACGCGCAAGGACGGACGCGGCACTACGTGCCCACCCACCTGCCCAACCTATGTATTTATTGGAGTAACACATGAGCGACGTGCAGCACCATCGGCTGATTATTCTGGGTTCCGGCCCGGCGGGTTACACTGCGGCCGTCTACGCCGCCCGTGCCAACCTCAAGCCGGTTGTGATCACCGGTATCCAGCCGGGTGGCCAGCTCACCACCACCACGGAAGTGGATAACTGGCCCGGTGATGTGGAAGGCCTGCAGGGTCCGGACCTGATGGTGCGCATGCAGCAGCACGCCGAGCGTTTCGATACGGAAATGGTCTACGACCATATCAACGACGTGGACCTGAGCAACCGGCCGATCACCCTCAAGGGCGACAATGGCACCTACACCTGCGACGCCCTGATCATCGCCACCGGCGCCACCGCCATGTACTTGGGCCTGGAGTCCGAGGAAGCCTTTATGGGCAAGGGCGTGTCTGCCTGCGCGACCTGCGACGGCTTTTTCTACAAGGGCCAGAAGGTAGCGGTTGTCGGCGGCGGCAACACCGCCGTGGAGGAAGCGCTGTACCTGTCTCACATTGCCGAACACGTGACCCTGGTACACCGCCGTGACAGCCTGCGCGCAGAAAAAATCCTGCAGGACAAGCTGCTCGCCAAAGACAATATTTCCGTGGAATGGGATCACACCCTGGAAGAAGTGCTTGGCGACGACAGCGGTGTCACCGGCATGCGCATCAAGTCCACCAAGGGTGATGGCAGCAAGGATCTGGAACTGCAAGGTGTCTTCATTGCCATCGGCCACAAGCCGAACACGGATATCTTTGCCGGCCAGCTGGACATGAAAGATGGCTATATCAAGATCGCCAGCGGCACCGAAGGCAACGCCACCGCCACCAGTGTGGAAGGGGTATTTGCGGCCGGCGACGTGGCGGATCATATCTACCGTCAGGCAGTGACCTCCGCTGGCGCTGGCTGCATGGCCGCGCTGGACGCCGAGCGTTTCCTGGACAACCTGAACGACTGATAGACCGGAGGGCCACCACATGGTGCCATGGCTGGACCCCGGGGACCCCTTCCCCGATACCCGCCTCGCCCTCACCGACCCGGACGGCCTGCTGGCTGCCGGGTCGGATCTCCACCCCCAGACCCTTCTGCGGGCGTATTCCGCCGGCATCTTCCCCTGGTACAACGCAGACACCCAGCCCATCCTCTGGTGGAGCCCGGCACCTCGCTGCGTCATTTGGCTGGACCAGCTGCATGTCAGCCGCAGCCTGACCCGACATCTCCGCCAGGCGGATTTCACCGTCACCCTTGATCGCGACTTCGAAACGGTCATGCGCACCTGTGCCGCCCCGCGCCAGGGCGAGCCCGGCACCTGGATCAGTGAGGAGGTGGTGGAAGCCTATTGCCACCTACACCAACTTGGCTATGCCCACAGCGTGGAAATCTGGCAGAACGGCGAACTGGCTGGTGGCCTGTATGGCATTCAGCTGGGGCAGCTGTTTTTCGGTGAATCCATGGCTTCGCCGCAGCGCAACGGCTCCAAGGTGGCGCTGGTGGCCCTGCGCAACCTGTCCTGGGTGCTGGATATTCGTCTGCTCGATGCCCAGATCGAGAACCCTCACCTCATGTCCATGGGGGCCCAGATGATCGCCCGTGACGCCTTTGAAACCTGCCTTGAGGACTGGGTGCCTGCCCAGCCAGCGCCCACCCCCTGGCCAGACCGGTCGTTTGACTGGGCCGCACTGCAGACCCTGCAAGCCGAACGCGAGTCTTTTTAGCGCCTCAGCCCTGAGCTACACTTGCACCATGACTGACTTGTCCACGCTGCGCTTTTTCCGCACACCCGCCCATAGCTGCAGCTACCTGGAAGACCGCCAGGCCTCCACCCTGTTTGTGGATCCCCAGGCTCAGCTGTCACCGGAGCTCTATAGCGAATTGAGCTTGCTGGGGTTTCGCCGCAGCGGCGATTATCTGTATCGCCCCCACTGCGACAGCTGCAATGCCTGTATCCCGGCCCGGGTGCGAGTGGACGATTTCCGCCCCCGCCGTCGCCACCGCCGCATCCTCAAGAACAACGCCGACCTGGCCGTGAATCGCGAGCCCGCCCGTTTCAGCCGCGAGCTGTACAACCTGTATGCCGCCTACATCAACGACCGCCATGGTGATGGCGACATGTATCCACCTTCGGAAGAACAGTTCACCAATTTTCTTACCTGTGAATGGGCAGATACCCATTTCTACGGGTTTCGCCAGCAAGGCAAGCTGGTGGCCGTGGCAGTCACCGATCAGCTGGGTGATGGGCTTTCAGCGGTTTATACCTTCTTTGATCCCGCCTTGCCCGAGCGCAGCCTGGGGGTCATGGCGCTGCTATGGCAGATCGAACAGTGCCAGCGGTTACAGCTTCCTTACCTCTATCTGGGCTACTGGATTCGCCAATGCCAGAAAATGAGCTACAAAAGCCAGTACCAGCCCCTGGAAATTCTCGCCAGCGGGACCTGGAAAGAACAGACCGAACCCAGTGATTCCGGGGGTTAAGCCCTCCTCTCCACCCTTTTTCCAACTTCTTTTGCAGCCAAGGCCCTTTTACGGCACAATTGCGCGTCGCTAATAGCCGGTAACCCAAGGTATTTGTTGGATGGCGAAAGAAGAGCAAATCGAACTCGAAGGTGTCATCGTTGATACCCTGCCCAACACGATGTTTCGTGTGAAGCTGGACAACGGTCATGTAATTACGGCCCATATCTCCGGGAAGATGCGTAAGTTCTATATCCGCATCCTCACAGGGGATCGTGTAAAAGTGGAAATGTCTCCCTATGACCTCACCAAGGGACGCATCACTTTCCGGATGAAATAACCCGGAACGGCTCCGGCCGAATACACCCACAAAAAAACCCGGCATTGCCGGGTTTTTTTGTTGTCTGTGCACTATTGTCTGAACGTAAATGAAAACGGAGCGCCTTTCCGTAAAAGAAAAGCGCCCCGCCACTTCTGTTTACGCGGGCTCCGCTGTGGCCGCTTCCACGGAAAGCACCAGTTCCCCGTCTTTTTCGGTGATATTGACCTGCCCACCGGCACCGGCCAATTCGCCGAACAGCAGCTTCTCTGCCAACGGTTTCTTGATTTTTTCCTGGAGCAAACGCGCCATGGGCCGCGCGCCCATATCCTTGTCGTAACCCTTCTCGGCCAGCCAGGTACGGGCCGCATCGTCCACATTCAGCACCACACCGCGCTCATCAAGCTGCGCCTGCAGCTCCACCAGGAACTTGTCGACCACACCCAGAATCACCTTGCTGGTGAGCGACTGGAACTGGATGGTGCCATCCAGGCGGTTGCGGAATTCCGGCGTGAACACCTTCTTGAGCATTTCCATGCCATCGGTGCTGTTGTCCTGCTCGGTAAAGCCGATAGAACGCTTGTTCAGCACTTCCGCGCCGGCATTGGTGGTCATGATCAGGATCACATTGCGGAAGTCCGCCTTGCGACCGTTATTGTCGGTCAGCGTGGCATTGTCCATCACCTGCAACAGGATATTGAACACTTCCGGGTGCGCCTTCTCGATCTCATCCAGCAACAGCACACAGTGCGGCGTCTTGGTAATGGCTTCGGTAAGCAAACCGCCCTGATCAAAGCCCACATAACCGGGGGGCGCGCCAATCAAACGGCTCACGGTGTGGCGCTCCATGTACTCGGACATATCGAAACGCACCAGCTCCACACCCAGCGCACGGGCCAGCTGACGGCTCACTTCCGTTTTACCCACCCCGGTGGGGCCGGCAAACATGAAGCTGCCGATGGGCTTGTGCTCGCCCTTGAGGCCGGCACGGGACAGCTTGATCGCCGCCGAAATGGTATCGATGGCCTCATCCTGGCCGAATACGGTCATCTTCAGGTCGCGTTCAAGATTGCGCAGCAACTCCTTGTCAGAGGAAGACACCTGCTTCGGAGGAATGCGGGCGATTTTGGCCACCATGTCCTCCACGTCGGCTTCTTCAATGGTGTGCTTGCGCAGGTCTTCCGGGCGCAGGCGCTGCCAGGCACCGACTTCGTCGATCACGTCGATGGCCTTGTCCGGCAGGTAACGGTCGTTGATGTAACGGGCACTCAATTCCGCCGCCGCTTTCAGCGCCGCATCCGTGTAGCTCACATCATGGTGAGCCTCGAAACGGCTTTTCAGCCCCTTGAGAATTCCCACGGTGTCTTCCACCGACGGCTCGACCACATCAATTTTCTGGAAGCGACGTGACAGGGCCCGGTCCTTCTCGAACACGCCCCGGTATTCCTGGAACGTGGTGGACCCCATGCATTTGAGCTCACCGGATGCCAGCAGCGGCTTGAGCAGATTGGAGGCATCCATTACCCCGCCGGAGGCCGCACCGGCTCCGATGATGGTGTGAATTTCATCGATAAAGAGAATCGAGTTGGGCTCTTTTTTCAGCTCAGCCAGCAGGGATTTCAGGCGTTTCTCGAAATCGCCCCGGTACTTGGTACCGGCCAGCAGCGCGCCCAAATCCAGTGAATAGACCACCGCGTCGAGCAAAGGCTCAGGCACCTGCTTTTCCACGATCATCCGCGCCAGCCCTTCGGCAATGGCGGTTTTGCCTACGCCCGGCTCACCCACCAGCAAGGGGTTGTTCTTGCGGCGGCGGCAAAGGATCTGCGCCGCCCGCTCAATCTCGAATGCACGCCCCACCAGCGGGTCGATACGATCCTCGCGGGCCATCTCGTTCAGGTTGGTGGCGTAATTATCCAGCGCGCTGGCCGGGGCGCCCTCCGCGCCCGCCTCCATGTCCTGCTCGGTCTCGATGGACGGCTCTGCATCCTGAATCTGGGAAATGCCGTGGGCAATAAAGTTAACGATATCCAGGCGATGAATGTCCTGACAGTTAAGGAAATAGACTGCCTGGCTCTCCTGCTCGTTGAAGATGGCAACCAGCACATTGGCCCCGGTCACTTCCTTCTTGCCGGAAGACTGCACACTGAACACTGCCCGCTGCAGTACCCGCTGAAAGCCCAGTGTGGGCTGGGTATCGCGCTCCGGATCGGTGTCCGGCAGCAGCGGAGTTGAATCCTCGATAAACTGGGATAACGCATCACGCAATTCATCCAGATCTGCGGCACAGGCACGCAGGACCTCGACGGCCGCCTCGTTATCCAGCAGCGCCAGCAGCAAATGCTCCACGGTCATAAACTCATGACGGTGGCCACGTGCGTGGCGAAACGCCTCGTTAAGCGTCATTTCAAGTTCTTTGCTGAGCATAAGGCTACCTCACTGCATGGGCCCGCAAGGGCATCAGGCCTGTTCCACCTGACACATCAGCGGATGCTGATTCTCCCGGGCGTATTCCACCACTTGCGTGGCTTTTGTTTCGGCGATGTCCTGGGGATACACCCCGCACACCGCCTTTCCTTCAGTGTGAACCGTGAGCATGACGCGAGTGGCCTGCTCCCGGCCCAGATTGAAGAAGTCTTCCAGTATCTCTACCACAAAATCCATCGGCGTGTAGTCGTCATTCAACATCAACACCTTGTACATGGATGGCGGTTTCAGCTTTGGCTTGGCCTCTTCCACAGCCATGTCACCGTGCCGATCCGGGTCTGAGGGGGAATCTGCCGGCCCACCACGTAGTGTGCCTGTTTCGTCAATCATTACCGGATGCCAATTTTGCTGGTGCCAATTCATAAAGCCTCAAAACCGTTGTAACCCTGCTGGCGTCAGCAGGCAATGAAGAAATGATGGGTGGTCGGTGTTTTTTCAATCCCCTGCGGCAAATCAATTCACCGGGATGATTTCACGGGGTTGACACCCTGCTGTGCATGTTTAAAAGTTGCACAATAGACTCGGGACAGAGTTTACCGCAGCAGACCGCCCGAGGATAAAAATAAACATATTCGCCATTGGATAGGCAGAGGGAAGGACCATGGCAACGGGACGAGTAAAGTGGTTTAACAACGCCAAGGGCTACGGTTTTGTACGCCCGGACGAAGGGGGCGAAGACCTGTTCGTCCACTATTCCTACATTCAGATGGACGGCTACAAAAGCCTGAAAGCCGGGCAACCCGTGGAATACGAGGTGCAACCGGCCAACAAGGGGTTCCACGCTATCAACCTGCGCGCCAACGAAGAAGCCAGTAACGAAGAAGGCGCCGCTGAAGATCAAACGACGCCTTCCTGACCCGCCCTGCCTGCTGACGGGTCCAATAGATTCAGCCGGGCGCCTCAGGCGCCCATATGCTCAATCACCGCATTACCAAACTCTGAACACGTTAACAGCGTTGCGTCGGGCATCAGTCGCTCGAAGTCGTAGGTCACCGTCTTCGCCGCAATCGCGCCTTCCACGCCGTTGATGATCCGGTCAGCCGCATCGTTCCACCCCATGTGCCGCAGCATCATTTCCGCAGACAGAATCAACGAACCCGGGTTGACCTTGTCCTGGCCGGCGTACTTGGGCGCCGTGCCGTGGGTGGCCTCGAACAGGGACACGGAACCGCCAATGTTGGCCCCCGGCGCAATACCGATCCCCCCTACTTCCGCTGCCAGCGCATCAGAAATGTAGTCACCGTTCAGGTTAAGGGTGGCGATCACGCTGTAATCCGCCGGACGCATCAGGATCTGCTGCAGGAACGCATCGGCGATCACATCCTTGATGATGATTTCCTTGCCGGTATTGGGGTTTTTCATGGTCATCCAGGGCCCGCCATCCAGCAATTCAGCCCCGAAACGTTCCCCGGCAAGCTGATAGCCCCAATCCTTAAAGGCCCCCTCGGTGTACTTCATGATGTTGCCTTTGTGCACCAGGGTGACCGAATCCTTGTCATTGTCGATGGCGTACTGAATCGCCTTGCGCACCAGCCGCTGTGTCCCTTCGCGGGACACCGGCTTGACGCCGATCCCACAGCCTTCCGGGAAGCGGATCTGGGTCACGCCCATTTCCTCACGCAGGAAACGGATCAGTTTGGTGGCTTCCGGGCTGTCCGCCGCCCACTCAATACCCGCATAGATATCTTCGGAGTTCTCACGGAAGATAATCATGTCAGTGAGTTCAGGATGTACAACGGGGCTGGGAACACCTTCAAAATAGCGCACCGGGCGCATACAGGTGTACAGGTCCAGCTCCTGGCGCAAAGACACGTTCAGGGAGCGAATACCACCGCCCACCGGGGTGGTCAGCGGGCCCTTGATCCCCACGGTAAATTCCCGCAAGGCTTCCAGGGTTTCCTCGGGCAGCCACTCATCAGGCCCGTATACCACCGTGGCTTTTTCCCCTGCGAACACCTCCATCCAGGTAATACCGCGCTTGGTGCCGTAGGCTTTCTCGATAGCGGCGTTAACCACCTTGATCATCACTGGTGAAATGTCGACACCAATGCCATCCCCTTCGATATAAGGAATAATCGGATGATTGGGGACATTCAGGGACAGGTCCGCATTAACCGTGATTTTGTCACCGTCTGCGGGAACCGTGATCTTTTGGTATCCCATCTATACTTCTCCCTCTGAATAAAAGCGAATTCGGCCTCTGCTCGCGAGTATAGCATCGAGCCAAAGCCGGGGTGGAGCACCGGTTTGGCACTTGAGCCTATCGATTACGAGGGGCGTAATGTGGCGGAGAATGGAGAATGGAGGATTGAGAATGCCGGGGGGACAGGGTCCGTCAGGTGGGATCGCGGCAAGGCTTGCCGGACCACCCCTGAAGGACACATCTGCTGCGCCTTGTTGTCCGGGAAACAGCACCCGGCACCACAAGACTCAACAGCTGTACACGTCATCAATCAGGTCAGGCAGAGCCTGCCCTGCTAGAGCTTATCCAGGATACCGTTGAAGGTCGCACTGGGTCGCATGGCGGCCGAAGCCTTGCTGAAATCGGGATTATAGTAACCGCCGATATCAATGGGCGAGCCTTGCACCGCCACCATTTCGTTGACGATTGTCTCTTCGTTTTCCGTCAGCGAAGCGGCAATGGCCGTGAAGGTGTCCTTCAGCTCTGCATCGTCATCCTGCGCGGCGAGAGCCTGGGCCCAGTACATGGCCACATAGAAATGGCTTACCCGGTTATCCGGCTGGCCGACTTTCCGTGACGGTGACTTGTTCTGCTCCAGATACTGCTCATTGGCCCTGTCCAGAGCGGCCGCAATCACCTTGGCCTTGTTGTTCCCGTACTTTTCGCCCAGCTCCTGAATGGAAACCGACAGCGCCAGGAATTCGCCGAGCGAGTCCCAGCGCAGGTGATTCTCTTCCAGGAATTGCTGCACATGCTTGGGAGCCGAACCGCCAGCACCGGTTTCGTAGAGTCCGCCGCCAGCCATCAAGGGAACGATGGACAGCATCTTGGCGCTGGTGCCGAGTTCCAGAATCGGGAACAGGTCGGTCAGGTAATCCCGCAGCACGTTCCCCGTGACGGAGATGGTGTCTTTGCCGCGGATCATGCGCTCCATGGTATAGCGGATCGCCTGAACCGGAGACATGATGCGGATATCAAGGCCTTCGGTATCGTGGTCTTTGAGATATCTGCGAACCTTCCGGATCATCTGTTGATCGTGGGCCCGCTCCTTGTCCAGCCAGAAGATAGCCGGGGTGTTGCTTTGCCGGGCACGAACCACGGCCAACTTCACCCAGTCACGAATCGGCAGGTCTTTTGCCTGGCACATACGCCAGATATCACCCTGCTCCACGTCATGGGTCAGCAGCACCTGGCCATCTTCACGGACGATCCGCATGGTGCCCTTGGCGCTGGCTTCAAATGTCTTATCGTGCGAGCCGTATTCCTCGGCTTTCTGGGCCATCAAGCCCACATTCGGTACCGAGCCACAGGTAACGGGATCAAAGGCCCCATGGGTTTTGCAGAAGTTGATGACTTCCTGGTAGATGGTGGCGTAGGTGCTTTCCGGGATAACCGCCTTGGTATCTTTCAGCTTGCCGTCGGCACCATACATCTTGCCGCCCTGGCGAATCATCGCCGGCATGGAAGCATCAACAATAACGTCGGAAGGTACGTGCAGGTTGGAAATACCGCGGTCGGAATCGACCATGGCCAGTTCAGGACGATGCAGGTAACAGGCGCGGATCGTGGTTTCGATCTCCAGGCGCTGGGATATGGGTAATTCCTCGATCTTCTGGTAGATGTGGCTCAAACCGTTGTTCGGATTCGCGCCAATCTCTTCCAGCACATCGCCATGTTTATCGAACAGTTCCTTGTAGAAACACCTTACCGCATGACCAAACACGATCGGGTGGGACACCTTCATCATGGTGGCTTTTACGTGCAGGGAGAACAGCATGCCAGTGTTCTTGGCATCTTCAATTTGCTTGTCAAAGAACTCGCTGAGCGCATTCTTGCTCATGTACATGGCATCGATGACTTCGCCATCAAGAAGCGGAAGCTCCGGCTTCTTCACCGTTACATTGCCGCTGGAGTCTTCGAATTCGATGCGCACCTTGCAGGCCTGCTCTATCGTCGAGGAGGTCTCATGGGAAAAGAAGTCCCCTCCGCGCATGTGCGCAACGTGGGTACGTGAAGCCTGGCTCCACTCCCCCATGCTGTGCGGGTTCTTGCGTGCATAGTTTTTAACCGCGACAGGGGCGCGGCGGTCGGAGTTGCCTTCGCGAAGCACCGGGTTCACCGCAGACCCGAGAATTTTGGTGTACCGGGCCAGAATGTCTTCCTCTTCCTCGCTTTGCGGCTCATCCGGGTATTCCGGCACCGGGTAGCCATGCTCGTTAAGTTCGGCGATGGCCGCTCTGAGCTGGTGGATGGAAGCACTGATATTGGGAAGCTTGATGATGTTCGCTTCCGGATCCTGGGTCAGATCACCCAGTTCGGCCAGGGTGTCATTCACCTTCTGCTGGTCGGTCAGATATTCAGGAAAGCTGGCGAGAATGCGTGTAGCGAGGGAAATATCGCTGCTCTCAACTTCAATGCCAGCGATCGAAGTGAATTTTTCAATGATGGGTAAAAAGGAATAGGTCGCCAGCGCGGGCGCCTCGTCAGTCATGGTGTAAATAATTTTAGGCGTGGTCATAGAATTACAAGGTCCCAATTGTATTGGTAGAGCTTTCCGCCTGATATCAGTCGGCTTTTGGCCGTCAGATCAGCGGGCACCCAACAGGAGTGCTCCCTCCGAATAAAACTGTATTCTGCATAGGCTGGCGAGTATAGCACTGACCGTTTAGCCTTGTTAGGACAAGCGGTAGCAACCGCAGACCAACAACAGTCATCGATACTCACCCCATGGCGCAATTGATCTTACTTAACAAACCGTTTCAGGTCCTCTCCCAGTTCAGCGACGACCAGGGCCGGCGAACCCTGCGCGAGTGCGTGCCAGTGCCTGGCGTATACCCGGCCGGTCGACTGGACTGGGATTCTGAAGGCCTGTTGTTGCTGACCGATGACGGCGCCCTGCAGGCACGTATCAGCGACCCGCGGTTCAAGCTTCCCAAAACCTATCTGGTTCAGGTGGAAGGCAAGCCCGGGGGGCAGGAACTGCAAAAACTACGCCAAGGCATCACCCTGAAGGATGGCCCCACGCGCCCGGCCAAGGTCGAACTGATCGAGCCTCCCGAGTTATGGCCACGCAATCCGCCCGTCCGCTCGCGGAAAACCGTACCGGATAGCTGGCTCAAGCTCACCATAGACGAAGGTCGAAATCGACAGGTGCGGCGAATGACCGCAGCCATTGGCCACCCCACCCTGCGACTGGTTCGCTGGCAGATTGGCGACTGGAGCCTTGAGGCTCTCGCCCCCGGAGAATGGCGGGCTATGACGGTTCACGCGCCGAAGCCGCCTGCAGCCAGGCAGCGGCGGCCTCGTCATCGCTCTGGCGGGCCTCGACCCAAACCCAGCGGCCGTCGATAAGTTCCTTCTTCCAGAACGGCGCGCGGGTCTTGAGCAAATCCATGATAAATGCGCAGGCCGCAAACGCATCCTGTCGATGGGGGGCACTGACGGCCACCTGCACGATGTCATCAGCCACCACCATGGTGCCGATTCTGTGCACCACCCAGGCACCATTGAGGTGCCATTTCTGACCAGCCTGATCGACAATGGTGCGCAACACCCCCTCCGTCATGCCCGGGTAATGCTCCAGGTGCAGCGCCTCCACCCTGCCCTGCTCATCGCGCACCTGGCCACTGAACTGCACCATGGCGCCGCTGAGGCCTGCGTCACGAAGCCAGTCGGACGGCTGCGCCGGCACCAGCGCCGTGTCCGTGACAGCCACATGAATCTTCATCCGCCGGTCACCGGAGGGAACAGGGCGACCACATCGCCATCATGGATCGCGGCCTGCTCCTGGCTGAGCACCTCATTCACCGCCACCATATACCGGGGGGTCGCCTCCAACGCACCGCCCACCGACGCATTGTCGTCGGCCAGCCATGCGACCAGGGCCGCCACGGTATCGACACCATCCGGCGGCGTGACCGTCAGGCTGTCACTACCCACCCGCTCACGCAGAGCAGCAAAGAAACGTATCTCGATCACCTTAATCCTCCCGCCGGAACTGGCCACTGCGGCCACCGGACTTTTCCAGCAGGCACACGGATTCAATCACCATGCCCCGATCCACCGCCTTGCACATATCATAGAGAGTCAGGCTGGCCACCGATGCGGCGGTCAAGGCCTCCATCTCCACGCCAGTGGTGCCTTTGAGCTTGCAGGTTGCCTGCACGCACAGCGCATCTGCTCCTTCCGGCTCGATGGTCACCGTGACGCCAGTGAGCAATAGCGGGTGGCACAGGGGGATCAGGTCCCAGGTCTTCTTTGCCGCCTGAATTCCGGCAATCCGGGCGGTGGCGAGCACATCGCCCTTGGGGTGCTCGCCACCCAGTATCATTTCCAGCGTGGCCGGCTGCATGCGCACCCGCGCCTGCGCAGTGGCGGTACGCTGAGTGGTGTCCTTGTCGGTCACATCGACCATCTGGGCCCGGCCGCTGTCATCCAGGTGGGTAAATCGTTGCTCTGTCATGCTCAGAGGTGTCTCCGCTCTGTTGTCTGTGGCGCCGCTGCGCTACCATTCCCGCCTTTCCAGAATTGAATGAAGCATCGCCATTTAAGCCCTCGACGGCAGCCGGTGCTTCCTGTCCGGTAGGATACGCTATGAACAGCTTTGAGCCGCACATTACTGTGGCCTGCGTAGTCGAACAAGACGGCCGCTTCCTGTTTGTCCGAGAAATGAGCAAGGGCGAGGAAGTGCTGAATCAGCCCGCGGGCCATGCGGAATTCGGTGAAAACCTGATGCAGGCGGCCTACCGCGAAACCCTCGAAGAGAGTGCCTGGCAGGTGGAAATCACTGACCTGCTCGGCTGGTATATCTTCCAGCCCCACAAGGGCGCCGGTGTCTATTACCGCACCTGCTTCGTGGCCCGGCCAGTCAGCCACGACCCGAAACAGAAGCTCGATACCGGCATTCTCGAAGCCGAATGGCTGACCCCGGATGAATTCCGCGCCCGTCGGCACCAGCACCGCAGCGCCCTGGTGGAAAAATGCCTGGATGATTACCTGTCCGGGCGCCGACTGCCCCTGGATAGCATTTATCAGCACCCCTGGCCTCTGCAGAGAGGATGATTTGTCATGCGTAAGGCCCCCAAAGACACTCGTGTGATCGTCGGCATGTCCGGCGGTGTGGACTCCTCCGTGGCCGCGGCCCGCCTGATCGATGCCGGTTATCAGGTCGAAGGTCTGTTCATGAAGAACTGGAACGAGGACGACGGCACCGACTACTGCACCGCCCGGGAAGATTTGCTCGACGCCATGCAGGTGGCCGGCGTGCTCGGCATAGAGCTGCACACCGCCAACTTTGCCGAGCAGTACTGGGATCGCGTGTTCGCTCACTTTCTTGCCGAATACAAGGCCGGGCGCACCCCCAACCCGGACATCCTCTGCAACAAGGAAATCAAGTTCCAGGCGTTCCTCGATCACGCCATTACCCTGGGCGCCGACTACATCGCCACCGGCCATTACTCCCAGGTCAGCCATGGCGACAAAGCGCAGCTGTTACGCGCAGTCGACACCAACAAGGACCAGACCTATTTCCTGCATGCGGTGGACTATCAGAAATTCGATCGCACCCTGTTCCCGCTGGGCGACCTGGAAAAACCGGAAGTACGCCGTATTGCCGAAGAAAAGGGGTTCGACAACCACAAGAAGAAAGACTCCACTGGCATCTGCTTTATCGGTGAGCGCCGCTTCAAGGATTTCCTGGAGCAGTACCTGCCTGCACAGCCCGGCACCATTGAGGATGACCACGGCAACGTCATCGGCAAACAGGACGGGCTTATGTACTACACCCTGGGCCAACGCCAGGGCCTGGGCATCGGTGGCCTGGCCAGTGCCAGCGAAGCCCCGTGGTACGTGGCCGGCAAGGATCTGGACCGCAATGTGCTGATCGCCGTACAAGGCACGGACCACCCGCTGCTCTACAGCCGGGAACTGACCAGCGCGCCCATGCAGTGGGTCGCACTGGAAGCCCCGGCCTTGCCGGCCCGGCTCACCGCCAAGACCCGCTACCGCCAGCCCGACCAGGCCTGCACGGTCAGCGATGCCGGCAACGGTCGGGTGCATGTCATATTTGATCAACCACAACGCGCCGTCACACCCGGACAGTCCGTGGTGTTCTACGATGGCCCGGTCTGCCTGGGCGGCGCCGTCATTGAGGAAACCGCATGAGCGAACGTTTCTCGCCGGAACAACAGCAACTGCTGGCCCTGGCCGCCGTGTTCGAAGCGGCCCAGCTGGCCGACGATGTGGCCCAGCGTGGAGACTGTGACCCAAAAGCCTTCGAAGCGCTGATTGCCGGCGTCATGGCGCTGGATGCCGAGGATTTCGACAGCATCTACGCCCAACCCGACCAGCTCCGCGAAGGCGTCAGCCTGCTTAACCGCAGCCTGAACAAGGATTCCCGTGGCGCCAACCTGCGCCCGCTCAACTACGGCCTGGCCCTGCTCCACCTGGCCGGCAAGCTGCGCAAGAATGAGGACACCGTAAGCATTCTGCGCAACCGCCTGCTGGCCCTGAGCGGCCAGCAGGCGCACTTTCACAAATTCTCCGATGACGCGTTTTGCCATCGCATTGCCGGCATCTATGTGGATACCCTGGGCACCTTTCGATTCCGCATCCAGGTCAAGGGCGACCCAGCCCATCTGCAGGACGACGACAAGGCCGCCCGCATCCGCGCCCTGTTCCTGGCCGGCGTGCGCGCTGCCTTCCTTTGGCACCAGCTGGGCGGGCGTCGCTGGCACCTCCTGTTCCATCGCAAACGCCTTCTCTCACTTATTGATTCCATTGATATCAATAATTTATAAGCGACTGTTAAAGTTATAAATAGCTTAACTTTCAGCTGTCACCAGCAGCGGCGCAGTTTGCGGAATTTTGCTGTATGATTGCGCCGCCTTTGGAATGTACGTGTACGTACCTACTTGGACGATATTCGGGAGCCTGACATGTCCAGCCTTACCTCTTTGACTGCCATTTCACCGGTAGACGGTCGTTACGCCAGCAAAGTCGATGCACTGCGAAACACCACCAGTGAATACGGCCTGATCCGCTTCCGCGTCCATGTGGAAGTCAGCTGGCTGGAACAGCTGGCCCACGACAAGAACATCCCGGAAGTCCCCTTGATGAGTGGTCAGGCTGCCTGGAACCTGCGCGGCGTCACCCGTGATTTCGAAGTCCAGCATGCCGAGCGCATCAAGGCCATCGAAGCTACCACCAACCACGACGTAAAAGCCGTGGAATATTTCATCAAGGAACAGATGGCTGAACACGACGAACTGGCCAACATGAGCGAGTTCGTCCATTTCGCCTGCACCAGCGAAGACATCAACAACCTGTCCTACTCGCTGATGCTCAAGGAAGCCCGTGAACTCCTGCTGCCAAAGATGGACCAGGTGATCAGCGCGATCCGCAAGCAGGCCCACGCCCAGGCCGACCAGCCCATGCTGTCGCGCACCCATGGCCAGTCCGCCTCCCCCACCACCGTGGGCAAGGAAATGGCCAACGTGGTCGCTCGCCTGCAACGCCAGCGCGACCAGTTCGCCGCAGTGGAACTGCTCGGCAAGATCAACGGCGCCGTGGGCAACTACAACGCGCACCTCTCAGCCTACCCGGATGTGGACTGGGAAGCCTTTGCACGCCGTTTCGTGGAAGGCCTGGGGCTCACCTTCAACCCCTTCACCACCCAGATCGAACCCCACGACTGCATCGCTGAGTACTTCCACGCCCTGATGCGCTTCAACACCATCCTGCTGGACTTCGACCGTGACGTCTGGGGCTACATCTCCCTGGGCTACTTCAAACAGCGTACCGTGGAAGGCGAAGTGGGCTCCTCCACCATGCCGCACAAGGTCAACCCCATCGACTTCGAGAACTCCGAAGGCAACCTGGGTCTGGCCAACGCCATCATGGATCACCTGGCCGCCAAGCTGCCCATGTCCCGCTGGCAGCGCGACCTCACTGACTCCACCGTGCTGCGTAACGTGGGCGTCGGCCTGGCGCACAGCCTGATTGCCTTTGAAGCCAGCCTGAAAGGGATCAGCAAGCTGGAAGTGAACCCGGCCCGCCTGGACGAAGACCTGGAGGCCGCCTGGGAAGTGCTGGCCGAACCCATCCAGACCGTCATGCGCCGCTATGGTATCGAGAAGCCCTACGAGAAACTCAAGGCGCTGACCCGCGGCAAGGACGGCATCAATCAGGACACCCTGACCGCCTTCATCAATGATCTGGCGATCCCCGATGAAGCCAAGGAAATCCTGCTGGCCATGACCCCGGCCACCTATGTGGGCAATGCCGCCCAGCAAGCCCGCAGCATCTGATGCCCTCAGCCCCCCCGCTGCCTGCCTTGACGCTGCCGCGCTTCATTCTCCCCATGAAGCCGGCAGCGTTTTTGCGTGAGCATTGGCAAAAAAAGGCCCTGTTCATGCCCGGTGCCGCCCGTGGGCTGGACCAGCCTGACGCCAACACCCTGGCCGGACTGGCACTGGAAGAGTCCGTGGAAGCACGCATCATCACCGGCATCGGCAACGGCCCCTGGTCGGTGCTACAAAGCCCCCTCGCCGATGATGTCTTCGAAACCCTGGGCGAGGAAAACTGGACGTTACTGGTCCAGTCCGTGGACCACTTCCTCACTGAAACCTCACTGCTGCTGGACGACTTCGCCTTCCTGCCCAACTGGCGGGTGGAAGACATCATGATCAGCTATGCCGCCAAAGGGGGCAGTGTCGGCCCACACTTCGACCGATATGACGTCTTCCTGATTCAGGCCGCCGGCCACCGCCGCTGGCAGATTGGCGACGTCTGTGACGAGAGCACGCCCCGCCAGCCCACCGATGAGCTGAAACTGCTGGCCGAGATGCCCGTGCGCGAAGAGTTCGTCGCCGGCCCCGGCGATGTGCTCTACCTGCCCCCCGGCGTGGCCCATCACGGCGTTGCCGAAGACAGCGACTGCATTACCTGGTCGGTGGGTTTTCGCGCCCCGGACTACCAGATGCTGATGGCCGAAATTGCCGGCGAATGCCTGGCCGAATCCGACAGCCAGCTATTCACCGATCCGGACCGGGAGGTCACGTCCGACCCCTCCGTGCTGGCCGATGCAGACCGTCAGCAGCTGATTCGGGGCGCCCTGGACCTGCTCCAGCCAGACGCCATCGAACGGGCAGTTTATCGCTGGCTCTCCACCCCCCGGCTGGATGGCCTTGAATTTGCGATAGATGATCACCATATTCGCGAACGCGACAGCGACGTGGCCCTGGTTCGCCACGGCAGCGTGCGCCTGCTCATGCAGGGCAAACTGGCCTGGCTCAACGGCGACAGCCACACGCTAACAGAACAACAACGCCCGCTGGTGCAGTTATTGGCCAGCAAAAGACGCTACCGGGAAAGCGAGCTGGACGCCGTAATGACGCCCGCCGCAAGAGAACTGCTCCATGAATGGATTGAACAGGGCTACTTCGCCCAACTGTAACGAGACCCCTATGGCTATCAGCATTATCGAAACCCGTTGGGACGAACACGAAGCCGCCCTGCGTGGTCTCCGCCAGAACGTTTTTATCAACGAACAACACGTGCCGGAAGAGCTGGAATGGGATGGTGAAGACAGCGCCGCCATTCACTTTCTCGCACTGGACGCCGAACAGCAGCCGGTGGGCTGTATTCGCCTGCTGCCCACCGGCCAGATCAGCCGCCTGTGTGTGCTTTCCGAACAGCGCAATAATGGTGTCGGCAGCTCGCTGCTGGTCGCGGCAGAAGAGACGGCCCGGGCCAACCGCATGGAAGAAATCTTCCTGCACGCCCAGACCCACGCCACCAGCTTCTATGAAGCCGCTGGTTTCTCCGTGTCCGGCGGCATTTTCATGGATGCCAACATCCCCCACCGGCAGATGTTCAAGCCGCTGATCTAGCCCATGTACCTGGTCATTGGCGACGACGACACCCTGCACCACCCGGACTATCAAGACGCCAGCCACGCGCTGGCATCGCTGATCGGCGCCAGCCGCCGCAGCCTCTGGCTGAGGGTTCCCGCACTTGATGCCCTAACGGGAAGTGCCGAGGTCTGCAGCGCCGTCAAGGCGCTGTCCCTGAGCAGCGCCCGGGTGGATATCCGCATTTTGTTTGATAGTGCGGACAATGCTGTGCGCAACGGCCACCGGCTGATTCACCTGTCGCGCCGCCTGCCCTCACGGATCACCCTGCGCCAGACCCAGCATGACGATAACGACCCCCAGCTGTGCTTCGCCATCGGCGATGGCACCGGCTTGTTTGAAGCCAGCGGCTGGCCGCGCCCCGAACGACTGGACCTGTGCGGACACCGGCTGCCGCGTGCGCCGCGGCTGGGCAAACAGTTTCAGGAACATTGGGAACGGGCCGGCGGATCACCGGAGCTGCGTGAGCTTAGGCTTTGAATGTCGGATTACGGCTACGCCTAATACGACCTACTTGAAAGGTCGTTTTTTGTAGGTCGAATTAGCCTGAAAGGCGTAATCCGACAGTCTTTCAATCCCTCGCCAGGCTTGCGGTCAACTGCCAGACGGTTTGCCCGCTGGCCAGATACTTCTCTTCGAAATCCGTAGCGGCCTCCCCGTCTACCGCTAAGGGCGCCAGCACCGCGTCAATCTCACTGATTGCCAGCGCCGCCTGAACCTCCTCAAGATAAACCGGCCAGTTGCTGCGCAACTCGAGTTCACCGCCCAACGCCAGCACAGAGGGCCACACTGGATGCCCCTGCCAGCGCCGCTTCAGGTGGGCGCTTTTCGGCCAGGGATTCGGGTATAGGATCTGGTGCCGGGCAAGTTGCCAGCCGGCCTGCTGCACCAGGCGCCATAACCCGGTGCAGTCCGCACGCAGGAACAGCAGATTATCCGGCGGCTGCAGCCAACGGCGACCGCCGCGCTCCAGCCGGTTGGCCGACTGGTCGACACCAATCACCAGCGCCTCCGGGCACGCCTGCGCCAGCAGCACGGAGGAGCGACCCGTGCCACAGCCGGAATCCAGCATCAGAGGGCGATCTGCACCCTTATCATCGCGCCAGGCCCGGGCCTGTTCGAAGGCACGACGGTCGTGGTCGGCGATGGGAGCCTGCCAGGCCGACGCCAGGTGGCGGCGCACCACTTTTTCCAGATCAACATGGACACCCGACTGGTTCGAGCTGACCTCACGGCTATTGGCAAACATGGCATTCCTGACTGGCGAAGCGACTGACGGGACGCACATTGTAGGCATGGTGGGCGCCAGTGCCAGCCCCTGGCAGGATTTCGTCGCCACCACCCTACTGGCGGGCCGCTGCGGGCAGCGCTACTGTAGAGAGAGTCAGAACCCTGCAACCACCGGCCTCTGCGAGGACACCATGCGCCTGTGCCTGACACTGCTTGTCATCATGCTTACCCTACCCGGTCTCTCAACCGCGGACGATATGAGCATTCACGTACTGGAGCGCCCGGACGCCCCCGCCCTGGTGCCTGTCATCGAGCCATTATTGCCGGCTGGCGGCTCCGTTCGCGCCTATCGCGGCAAGCTGATTGTGCGCACCACCGAGGCCAGCATGCAGGAGCTGCAAAGCGTTCTGGGCGGCCTTGAAGCCACCCCTTCAACCCTGATCGTGCATCTGCGACGCCAACAAGGCAGCAGCAGCCAACAAGGCGGCATCGATACCAATGTCCGCGGCCGAATCGAATCCGGTCAGGCACCGGTGATTCAGGGCGAGGTGCGCATCGGCCAGCAAAGCCAGCAACAGCAGCGCCAGGATCACTACCAGATTCGTACACTCAGCGGTTACCCCGCCAATGTGAGCCAGGGCACCCTGGTCGCGCTCAGCGGTGGCTATTACGGCACCACCTTCGCGCAGCTGGATCAGGGAATTCAGGTAACCCCACAACTGACCCCGGACGGCAGCGTGGTACTGCAGATCAGCCAGCGCTTTGATCAACCGGCCAGCCACAATACCGCCCGCACCCAGCACAGCGCCACCACCTTGCGCGTCACCCCGGGCCGCTGGCAGCCCATGGGCAGCATCACCGTGACACAGAATGGAAGCCGTCAGAGCATTGGAGGCTATCAAAACCAGCAACAAAGCATGACTTTGCCGCTGGAGGTGATGGTGGAAAAGGAGTAGCTGCAAGCGACAAGCTTCAAGCTGCAACGCGGGTTTAGCCAGTGCTAACGGCAGCCGCTCTGCCCGCGAAACATCAGTTGAAAGCTCAAAGTGAAAAGTTGAAAAGGAAAACCAGGCTAACTTTTCCTGCTTCCCCTATCCAAGCTTGTAGCTCGCCCACAAAAAGCCCCGGCAAGCGGGGCTTCTTTGTTGTGCTGAACGCCTTACTTGGCTTTCAGCTCACGGCGACGACGGTGCAGAACCGGCTCGGTGTAGCCGCTTGGCTGTGCGCAGCCTTCGAATACCAGCTCACAGGCCGCCTGGAAGGCAACGGAGCCGTCGAAGTCCTTGGCCATGGGCACGTAGTCCGGATCGTTGGCGTTCTGACGATCCACCACTTCCGCCATGCGCTTCATGGTTTCCAGTACCTGCTCTTTGCTGCAGATACCGTGGTGCAGCCAGTTGGCCACATGCTGGCTGGAAATCCGCAGGGTCGCGCGGTCTTCCATCAGGCCCACATCCTTGATGTCCGGCACCTTGGAGCAACCCACACCGCTATCAATCCAGCGGACCACGTAACCCAGCATGCCCTGCGCGTTGTTATCCAGCTCCTGCTGGATTTCCTCGGCGGTCAGCTCGCGGGTCAGCAGCGGAATGGTGAGGATGTCGTCCAGGGACGCACGGGTGCGGCTTGCCAGCTTTTCCTGAACCTCAGCCACGTTGATTTCATGGTAGTGGGTCACGTGCAGCGTGGCGGCAGTCGGAGACGGTACCCATGCACAGTTGGCACCGGCTTTCGGGTGACCGGCCTTGTTGGCCATCATCTGCGCCATTTCGTCGGGCATGGCCCACATGCCTTTACCGATCTGGGCGTGACCTTTCAGGCCGCATTCCAGGCCGATGTCCACGTTCCAGTCTTCGTAGGCGCCAATCCACGGCAGGGCTTTCATTTCACCCTTGGGTGCCATGGGGCCCGCTTCCATGGAAGTGTGCATTTCGTCACCGGTGCGATCCAGGAAGCCGGTGTTGATGAAGATGACACGCTCCTTGGCCTGACGGATACACTCCTTCAGGTTCACAGTGGTGCGGCGCTCTTCATCCATAATGCCAATTTTCAAGGTGTTAGCAGCCAAACCTAATGCTTTTTCTACACGCTCGAACAGCTCAACCGCAAAGGCCACTTCTTCCGGGCCGTGCATTTTCGGCTTCACGATATAGACGGAACCGGTGCGGCTGTTGCTTACCTTGTTGATGTTCTTCAGGTCATGCATGGCGGCCAGCACGGTAACCATGCCATCCATGATGCCTTCCGGGGTTTCTTCCCCGTTATGCAGGATCGCCGGGTTGGTCATCAGGTGACCCACGTTGCGAACCAGCAGCAGTGAACGACCGTGCAGGGTCAGGGAAGAGCCGTCCAGCGCGGTGTACTCACGATCCGCATTCATGGAGCGGGTCATGGTCTTGCCGCCTTTCTGGAAGCTCTCTTCCAGGTCGCCTTTCATCAGACCGGCCCAGTTGCGGTACACCTCAACCTTGTCTTCCGCGTCAACGGCGGCAACAGAGTCTTCACAATCCTGAATGGTGGTAATAGCGGATTCCAGCAGCACGTCTTTCATGTTGGCCGCGTCGTCAGCCCCGATCGGGTGGCTGGCGTCGAACTGGATTTCTGCGTGCAGGTTGTTGTGCTTCACCAGCACACCAGTGGGTGCGGCGGCATCGCCCAGGTAACCCTGCAGCTGGGATTCATCTTTCAGGCCGGTTTTTTCTGACCCCAGGGACACAACCAGCTTGCCGTCTTCGATGGCGTAACCGGTGCTGTCCTTGTGGGAGCCGCTGGCCAGCGGGAAATAGTTGTCCAGGAAGTCACGGGCCCAGGCAATCACCTTGGCGCCACGCTTGGGGTTGTAGGCGCCGCCTTTTTCGGCACCGCCTTCGTCGGAGATCACGTCGGTGCCGTACAGGGCATCGTACAGGCTGCCCCAGCGGGCGTTTGCGGCGTTCAGGGCAAAGCGCGCGTTCTTAACCGGCACCACCAGCTGCGGGCCGGCGATGGTGGCAATTTCGGCATCCACGTTTTCAGTGGTGACGTTGAAGTCTTCGCCTTCGGGCAGCAGATAACCGATATCAGTCAGGAACTGCTTGTACTCAGCCATGTCGATGGCCTGCCCCGCACGGGCCTTGTGCCAGGCGTCGATCTGCTTCTGCAGGTCGTCGCGCTTGGCCAGCAGCGCCTTGTTCTTGGGGGCGAGGTCGTTGAGGATGCTTTCCAGCTCGGCCCAGAAGTGTTCCGGGTCGACGCCGGTACCCGGCGCAATCTCATTGACTACCAGATCATGGAGTTCGGCGGCGATTTCCAGGCCACCCTTCTGAATACGATCGGTCATGGTGCTCCTACCCTTCTGGTCGAGAGAATCTTGGTTAATCGGGACGTTCGGGGAAAACCCGGCAACCGGTCGGCGTCAGGCGCCACCGTGTGGATTATCGCGAAAGCCCGGGGAAACGGTTCAAGGCGCGTAAAGACGGGCGCCCTGAAATAAGGCGACGGCATTTTACCGGAAACGGCGCCGTGAATCATGTTTAGCGGTAAACAAAGTCTGATTTGCCGGTTTTTTGATCAGCCGAACAGATTAACCACATCCAGACGGTGAGCTTGTTCACCGCCCTGCTGCTGGCCCTGCTCCAGGTTTTCAAAGTCGAACAGGCGGGTGTCTGCCAGCTGCGAGGGGGCGATGTTCTGTACCGCAGCAAAGATATTTTCAATGCGCCCCGGCTGTTGCTTGTCCCACTGCTGCAACATGTCCTTGATCACCTGTCGCTGCAGGTTCTTCTGGGAACCGCAGAGGTTGCAGGGAATGATCGGGTACTCTTTCAGGGCAGAGAACTCGATGATGTCCTTCTCACGGCAGTAGGCCAGCGGGCGAATCACCACATTGCGGTTGTCATCGCTGCGCAGCTTGGGAGGCATAGCCTTCATCTTGCCGCCGTAGAACATGTTCAGGAACAGGGTTTCAACGATGTCATCCCGGTGGTGACCGAGGGCAATCTTGTTGGCACCGATTTCCTCGGCAAACCCGTACAGGCTGCCCCGGCGCAGGCGTGAACACAGGCCGCAGGTGGTCTTTCCTTCCGGCACCTTCTCCTTGACGATGGAATAGGTGTCTTTTTCCAGAATGTGGTACGCCACGCCTTCTTTTTCCAGATACTCGGGCAGGATGTGCTCCGGGAACCCGGGTTGTTTCTGGTCCATATTCACCGCCACCAGCTCGAAATTGACCGGCGCGGAGTGCTGAAGATTGCGCAGAATCTCCAGCATGGTGTAGGAATCCTTGCCGCCGGACAGACACACCATCACCTTGTCGCCCTCGCTGATCATGTTGAAATCAGCAATGGCGCGGCCCGTTTCCCGCCGCAGTTTCTTCTGCAACTTGTTAAGACGGGTACGTTTCTTGGTATCGGTGTTGTCCTGTGACATCAGGTGACCTTCATTTTGCGGATCAATCGACGGTACAGCGAGGGAGCCCAGCGTTTCAGGTAGATTCCCGCCCCTTCGCGGCCGGCGATGATAACCTGATCACGGCCCCGCTGCACGGCCTCTACCAGCCGTTTGGCGCATTCTTCCGGGGCCATGGCGGTCTGCTGGGCGTCGTCCATGGTGCCCTGGCGAGAGCCATCGGCGGTAAGCGCGTTGATCGACACCTGGGTGCGAATAAAGCCGGGCATCACCAGCGTCACCCGGATGCCCTGATCATATTCTTCCGCCCGCAGGGACTCGAAGAAGCCATGCAAGGCGTGCTTGCTGGCGCTATAGGCGCTACGCAGCGGCGTTGGCAGCTCCCCCACCAGGGATGTGATCACCACAAAACGTCCACCACCCTGTTCTTTCAGCCAGGGAAGCACGGCCTTGGTCAGCGCCACGGTGCCGAAGAAATTCACCTCCATGATCTCGCGATCCACGGACAGGTCCGTGTCGGCCACCAGTGAGCGCTGGGAAATCCCGCCATTGTGCACCACCTGGTCCAGCCGTCCGCAGGCCTGCCTGACACGCTCCACGGCTGGCGCCATGGCCTCGCTCTGGCCAAGGTCCAGCGGCAGCACCACGTGCTCTTCGCTGTTCACCAGCCCACCACGCACTCGCTCCAACTCTTCTTGTCGGCGAGCGGACAGCACCAGCCTGGCGCCGCGGCGAGCATATTCCTTCGCCAGGGCTTCACCGATCCCGGAGGATGCCCCGGTAATCCAGACAACCTTGTCAGCCAGCGATTCCGCCATGAGTACTCCCTGAAACAACCACAAAGCCCAAGCTTAATGCCCCAACCCAAAAACAAAAAGCGCGGTAAACCGCGCTCTTCGCTTGTAGCTTGTAGCTTGTAGCTGATTATTTATTTCAGCTCTTTGGACGACAGCCCAAGCAGGTGTCTCGCCACGATCAGCTGCTGGATCTGCTGTGTGCCTTCAAAGATATCGATGATCTTCGAATCCCGGGCCAGCTTCTCCAGCAGGGTCCGTTCGGAGTAGCCCAGCTCACCACACAACGCCACGCACTTGAGGGTCACATCGTTCCCCATACGCCCCGCCTTGGCTTTACACATGGAAGCTTCACGGGAATTGGGCTGGCCATTGTCGGCCATCCAGGCGGCCTTCAACGTCATCAGGCGGGCGGCCTCCAGGTCGGCTTCCAGCCGGTAAAGCTCCAGCTCGCGGGCCGTTGAGTTATAAGGCAGTTTCGAGAAATCGGCCTCAACCCCTTCTTTTTCAAAGACTTCACGGGTTATTTCCAGCGCCGCACGCGCCACACCCAAGGCCATGGCGGCCACTTGGGGACGGGTGTTGTCGAACGTCTGCATTACCCCGCCAAAGGCTTTCTTGCGCGCCTCTTCGGTATCCCCCACTTCGGCGGAACCGAGGATGTGATCCTTGGGAATCCGGCAATTGTTGAACGCCAGCGCGGCGGTATCCGACACCCGCAAGCCCATTTTGTCTTCCACACGCACCAGCTGAACGCCGGGATTATCACGGGGGACGATAAAGGACTTGATCGCCGCCTTGCCCAGGGATTTGTCCAGCGTGGCCCAAACAACAATGGCATCGCAGCGCTGCCCGGCGGTGCAATAGATTTTCTCGCCGTTAAGCACCCATTCATCCCCATCGGCCACTGCCGTAGTCGCAACCGCAGCGGAATCGGAACCCGCGCCCGGCTCAGTAATCGCCATGGCGCAGTACAGTTTGCCGTACTTCTCCTTCTGCTCCGGGGTCCCCACCGCCATGATCGCAGCATTGCCAAGCCCGCTGGCGCCAGGGATCGACAGCATCAGCCCCACATCGCCCCAGCACATGGCTTCTACGCCCATGATGCCCATCATGTTGCTGCCATTCTTGATTGCGGCGCTGGCCCCGTCTTTATTTCCGCCACTCTTTCCTTCACCGCGAGGCATGGCCGCCATCATCTGCGCCACCGGTTTCAGCTCTTCCGGGGTATCGCAGTGTTCAATGGCGTCGTACTTGCGTGCGATGGGGCGAAAAACGCCGCTAGCCAGCTGCTGAGCCATTTTCTGGGTCTGGGTGAGTTTCTCAGGCAATTCCAGATTAATCATGTTGTTCTCCTACACCATCAGGCTGCCGTGAAGCACGGCAATGCTGCGCAAGTTCCGGTACCACATCTCCAGCGGGTAATCGCGGACGAAGCCCGCTCCGCCAAACAACTGGATACCATTGGTACCAATTTCCATGGCCTTCTCCATGCACAGCAGCTGCGCCAGATAGGCCTCCTTGTGGAAATCCAGCCCCTGTTCGGCCCGGCTGGCGGCGCGCAGCATCATCAGCCGCATCCCTTCGATCTCGATGGCCATGTTAGCCACCATGAATGCCACGGACTGGCGCCAGGCAATCGGCTCGCCAAACGCCTTGCGTTCATTCACGTAGGGGATGGCGTATTCCATCACCGCCTGGCAGCAGCCCACCGCCAACGCGCACTGTCCGATGCGGGACAGGCCCAGCAGTCGATCCAGATCAAACTCGGGCAGCCGGTCGGCCTCGGGCACGGTCACCGATTCCAGCGTCAGCGTGGCTGGCTCCGCACTGCGCAGCCCCATGTACGCTTCGGACTGAATGGTCAGCCCCGCCGCATCTTTCGGAACGATAAAGGCAGCTACCTCTCCCTTTTCCGCCGCCACCACCACAAACCACTCACACTGCTCAGCAAGGGGCACCAGGCTCTTCACCCCATTGAGCACGACTTGTCCATTGCCACTTTGTGCCGTGGTGGCTGGAGACGACGGCTCGAAAGTAGCCCGCGGTTCCGTCAGCGCGATGGCCGCACCGGTAAAGGTTTCCGTCGCCATGGCAGGCAACCAGCGCTCCTGCTGCTCTTCGCTACCGAAATCCACCAGGGCGTTGACGGCGGCCATGGGCTGCAAGGCTGCCAGGGTATGGGAGATGTCCCCTTCGGCCAGATCTTCTACTGCCAGCGCATTGGAGAGCGGCGATCTCGGCATCCCCACACCACCCAGAGCTTCCGGCATGGGCATCAGCGCCAGGCCAAAGCCGGCGATACTGTTCAACAGTTCAGCACTCGCCTTCGCCGCGTCATCGGCGGCGCGGGATTGCGGGAGCAGGGAATCGCGCACCATCTTGCGCATCCCTTCACGGGTCATGCGTTGTTCTTCGGTTAATGTCAGGTCAAAAAGCGGTGTGGACATACAAGGGCCTCATCCCGGCAAGCAAACGGTTGTTTGAACAACAGTTTGTCACTGGCTGTCTACCACCGACAATGACAGGTCTGTGACCTGCCACGATAAAAACGGTAAAGTTGAGCAAAAATACAACAACCCTTCAGTCAGGCGTTTTTTGTCCGTGTTTACACTGATACCGAAAGAGCCCCCGGAGCGCGCGGTCCGGCTAAAACGCCAAATCATGGCGATCTATTCCTATTGTTTATTGTGGGCCGGCACCTTCATTGGTGTGGAACTCACCGCTTTTGAACCCAACACACCACACCTGACCTTCTTCGCAGTGGTCTTTGCCGTTAACGGCCTGTTTTACCTGCTGATTCGCAGCGGCCTCAGCGAGCGCTTCGGGGACCCCAGCCTGACCATCCTGCAAATGGCCGTGGGCATCCTGCTGACCACCATCATTCTGCATTACTCCCGCGAACTGCGCGGCGCCATGCTGAGCATCTATTTCATGGTCATGACCTTTGGTGTGTTCGCACTAGATCGCCGGCGCATGCTGCTGATGGCCGCCTTCACCCTGCTTTGCTTCACAGGGCTGCTGATTTACGAGTGGATCAATGCCCCCCAGCAAGCCATTTTCTCCTACCTGATCGGCCACTGGATCATTCTCACGCTCGGCCTGGGCTGGTTTATCTACATGGGCGGCTATATCCACAACCTGCAATTGCGGGTACGCGAACAGCGTGAACGGCTACGCGAAGCCCACGACCGCCTCAGCGCCATTGCCGTGCGCGACGACCTGACCGGCCTGTATAACCGGCGCCACTTTCTGGAACGTCTGGAAGAAGAGATGTCCCGCGCCAACCGGGAGAGCAGCCCGCTGCACCTGGCGATTATCGACCTGGACCACTTCAAACGGGTCAACGACACCTATGGCCATCACGCCGGCGACGAAGTGTTGCATCGCTTTGCGCAGCTCGCGGCCATGGGATTGCGCAAGTCCGACCTGCTGGCCCGATACGGCGGCGAAGAGTTCGTGGTGCTGTTCCCTCACACCAGCAGCCAGGCCTGCCTGGCCGCGCTGGAACGGTTGCGACACAGTTTTTCCGAACAGCGCTATGCTTTTGCCGGAGAATTAAGCAGCGCGTTTTCCGCCGGGCTAACGCATTACCAGCCTAGGGAAAGCGCTGAGCAATTCATAAAGCGCGCGGATAACGCCTTGTATGAAGCCAAGCACCTGGGCAGAAACCGTATCCAGCAAGCGGGCTGACCAGACCAGTACAACAGGACGGTGGAGGCGCGGCCCGTCTATCGGTATGCTTGCTCGCCACCGGGAGAAAAGCATGTCTGAGATTACCAACCCAAGTCTGAAAAACACGGTCCGCCAGCATTTCGCCAGCCTGGGGGAAGACGCGCCGACCTGGACGGAAATTCACGGCATGCTGTGTGCCCTGGCCGCAGGCCCACAGGGCGATGACGATTCCCGGGTCGACTACGCCCATGAGCTGGAAATGCCGGTCCCGGACGAGGTGGCATCCGCCCTCAACCAACTGCGCCAACGTCTGGTGACCCAGCTACTCAGCGGCGAAACAGTGAACCTGCCCTGCCTGCTCGATCCCTATCAGGAAGAAGATGGCCAGGACCTGGCCAGCTGGTGTGCCGGTTTCATGACCGGCGTTTTCGTGAATGAGTCCCTCTGGTACGAGCACGACGAGGAAACCGTCGTCAATCTGCTGTTGCCCTTCATTCTGATTTCCGGTCTTGATGAAGATGAAGAGCTGGACGCCCTGTGGGAGAACACCCAGGTGGTCCGCCAGATGGCCCTGGGCATTCCGGAGCTGATTGAAGAACTGTTTTTATGTTTTCACGGGCCGGATGAAGGCGGCGAATCCCAGGGAACCTCTGAATAACGCCTTGTCCGCTGACCCGGCCTCTTGCCCCACTGATCACTGTCGTCAGACGTAACGTGACCCAGTTCCACGCCGTACCCGTGCCAAGCCTCTAGGCTTGCAGGGTGAGCTACCGATACAAAAACCATGTAGCCACCAGAACATCATTACTAGGGGGAACGCGTGCGCGTCATTCTTTTGGCAAGTTTACTGACGCCAGTGCTGGCGATGGCTCAAACCGAATCCCAGCCTGCCTGCCCGACACTGGCCCGGGCCAGCTTCACCACTGCGGTCGAAAACCGTGAACCCACCAACACCGTCAGCCAGGTACCTGTAGATACCGCAGAGCTGCTCTTTTATACCGAAGTGCATGACGGCAGCAATCAAACCCTCTACCACCACTGGTCGCTCAATGGTGAACCCTTTGTGGATGTCACCCTGGAGATTGGTTCGGATTTCTGGCGGACCTGGTCGTCGAAAACACTTACCGGCCTGGGCATGAAAGCGGGCGACACCTGGGGCGTTTCCGTCACCGGTGCCCCGGGTTGCGAATTGGGCCACTGGCAGGCAACGCTGACAGAATCCGGCAACGCACCAGCAACGCCAGATACCTCCACGCAGGCCACGCCCAACCGTGCCGCACCACCTTCACAAACAGAAAGCCCCACTAACGCCGACGATGCACAGCAAGCCGCGCCAACCGACAGCGCGCCAGTGGATCTGAGCGCGAATTTCATGGCTATCGAAGAGCTGCTGACACTCGGCGACACTCGAGGGGCGCGTTCTGCCATCAAGCGGGCGCGGGCACTGACCGGTAATGCGCAGCAGCTCGCCGACCTTGATCAAATGGACAAGGACAATCAGGCATTTGCTGAACTGAACCAGCTGATCCGTCAGCGCGACATCCCGGCCGCCCGGCAGAAGCTGCAAGCCCTGATGGTCTCCGTTCCGCCGGAAAGCCCGGTGTACCCTGCCCTTCAGGGTCGTCACAAGCTGCTCGATCAGCTCAACGAAATGAACCGGGACAGCGCTGGGCTCCAGGCCGCCTCTGCCCCGTAAAGGAACGCTTCACCGTTAGCGTGAACAGCACATTGTGAACCGCTTGATTGGATCTCAGTAATGCCTCGCACTTTGCTGGACACGTAATCCGCAGCGGATCATGGGACAAGAGCCGGGATCCGCTCATCACTCCCTGTCCATCACTCAATACCGTGACGAAGCCCAAAAGGAATTATTCAGAGGCTCCTTAGTCGTCTTTAAGGGAAAGGTGGCTGACATCCGGTTGCGCCGGTGGTGGCGCCTGGGTGCGCTGGCCCAGGTCTTCCCCGGGCGCCGCCATGCTCAGGTGGCTTACATCAGGGGCCGGTGGTACAGGCGCGCGGGTTGCGTTATCCATATCCTCACCCACATCCGCCACGGAAAACGCACCAGAGAAGCCGGTGCCCCCGGTACGAATGGTTCCCACGGTCTCCAGATCACCGCTGTTCTGCTCCCTGGGGCTGGCCGATACGGCTGAGTCGGAAGATTCCGTCGCCGGTGCAGGTGCCGCTGATGGCGCAGCAGCCGGCTGCGCAGGCACCACCGGCGGTTTCTCGCCACCGGACACAGGGCGAATTTCACATTCCGCCCCGGCCTGCTTCATCAGCGCCCGAAACTTCATGGCCGTGGCCTGATCAGCATCTTTCTTGATCACCACCGGCTGGCCGGAAAACAGTTTCTCAACCCGGGCGCTGTCCATCTTGAACAAACGCCCCAGATTGCTCTTCACCGTGGCCAGGTCAGCACCGCCGACCAGCTTCCCGGAAAACACGATATGGAAACGAGCATCACTCATGCTGTTGCGTTTCTCCCTTCAGGCAATTCAGTTTTCAGGCACAAGATTCAATCCATCTGCGCCGCACAATACTCCGCCAGCGCCGCAATGGTCCGTGACGGGTTCAGGCCCAAAGCCCGAGGCACCATGGCGCCATCCACCACATAGAGACCAGGATAGTTGAACACTTCCCCGGCATGGTTCACCACCCCCTGTTCCACAGAATCCGCCATATTGCAGCCACCCAGTGGATGCGGTGTGACCAGATTCTTGAACCAGGTCCAGGTAGCGGGTGTCATCGGATTGCCCCCAGTGGCTGCCGTCAACGACAAATGCCGATCGGCCAACCCCTGTACTGCCTTTTCTGCCTTGCGGTAATCCCACTTGAGCTTCAGGCGATCACGCTTCCATGGCCAGTACCAGCGCCGGCCCAGAGAAAAGGTGCCACCGGGATCATCCATGGCCTGGCCAAACCAGGGCATCATTTTGCCAAAGGGGTTACTGCTGTCGCCATATTTCAGCATGGCCGCACCCAGCCGGCTGCCGGCAAACCGGGATTGCTTGCCTAGGCGCTCCAGCCAGCTACCAAGAATATCCGGCAATCCACCGTCTTCCACAAAATACCGGGCGCCATTGTCCGAGCCATCCAGGTAATCGATGGCGCTGGTGATGGTCGGGCCCCGCGTAGGTGAAATCTGACGATCTTCATAGAAAGCCGCCGTGGCAAAATCGCCGTTACTGCTCCAGTTGTGCCCGAGCTTACGACTGAGTTTGGGCAGCGTCTTGAACTGATCCCGGCAGCGCAGTAACAGTTCGGTGGAACCCATGGAGCCAGCAGCCACGATCACCTTGTCAGCCCGGAAACCGCGCCAGCCCCGCGCATCCAGATCCATGGCCTGCACTTCATAGCCCCCCGAGGCCAGCGGCCGAATCGTGCGCACGTGATGCAACGGGCGAATCTGCGCGCCAGCACTTTCTGCCGCCGCCAGGTAATTGAGATCCAGGGTATTCTTGGCTTTCACCGGGCAACCCAGATCGCAATTGCCGCAATGGGTGCAAGTGCCCTGCTCTTTGCCCTGGGCGTTGACCCAGCTTTTACTATGGCGGTAATCGAACGAATCGTCGTTTTCCGCGCGCCACTCTGGATCAAACGTAATCGCCTGGGGTACCACGGTGAAACGGTCCCCGGCGCCGACCGCCTCCGCCGCTTCTTTCATCAGGTGGGTGCGTGGCGTCCACTGGCTCGTCGGCAATGTCTGCACATTGAGCATCACGCCAGTGATGTCGTAATAGGGTTTCAGGGTGGCGTAATCAATCGCCTCAGGCCAACCCTGCTCGAAGGCCTCGGGTTTGGCTTCAATACTGACGTTGGCATAAATCAGCGAGCCACCGCCAACCCCGGCCCCCATGGCAATACTCATGTCACCGAAATTGCGAAAATCAATCCAGCCGTTTTGTTTTTCCGGCTCATCTTCATCCCAAAGCCAGTCTGTCTGGGACACGGACGGGTAATCACCGGGCAACCAGCGCCTGCCCCGCTCCAACACCACCACCTTGCTTCCCTTCTCGGCCAGTCGGCATGCCATCACAGCGCCCCCGAAGCCACTGCCGATGACCAGCACATCCACCTTTTCCATGTCGTCCCCAGTGTTTTTCTGCTTTTTGTTGTCGGCTCCCCGAGCGTCCAACTCTCTTCTTACACTATTTTTTGCACTATAAATTTAAGCGCCAATCCTGTCCATTTACACCGCTTTCCAGTAACCTGACCACCATCTTTGCCGGCCCACAGCAGCATCCATGGAACAGATCGATTTCGTTACTATTGAAGAGAAAAAGCGCCCTCGCAAGCGGGCTGCTGCCCCGAAAAAGGTGGCCAGCACCTCGCGGCAGGCAACCGCGCGGCAAGGTGCTGTTCGTGAAGGCTACCGGCGTCTCACCGCGGACATTCCCGCCGATTTACACAAGCGCCTGAAAATGCAGGCACTGATGGAAGACCGTTCTGTCACCGAGTTGATCGTGCAAGCGGCAGAGAGCTTTCTGCGTAACCGCGACTGATTTCCCCACCGTTTCCTTCGTTCCCATCCATCCTTTTCACACATAGCACTTACGCTGTCACTGAAGCGTCACCGCGCTGTCATTCATTCGCACCCTTGTGGCGACACCCTTGGCGGAAACCGTCTAAGGAGCTAGCTCATGGCTGCAGATCTGTTTCTGCTCGTCTGTGCCCTGCTGTTCGGGCTTGGATTTCGTCAATTGTTCCGCCACCTTCCCGAGGAACGCTGGCAATTTGTCGCGTCCCTGCCCTTGAAGAAAAACGGTGACGGTTCCTGGCAGGGCCTGAATCTGACCTTCTATGGTTTATTTACCGGCCTGGCCGGCGGGTTCGGCGTCGCCACGTTCATTCTTCTTACTGCCGCCGTCGGTGTTTCACTGATGACCACCGTACTCCTGACCCTCGGGGTACTCGCCATTTGCCTGCCGGCAGCCAAGATTATCGCCACGGTGGTAGAGAAAAATCGCCACGGCTTTACGGTCGGCGGCGCCAGTTTCGTGGGTATTATCATTGCACCCATATTCCTGTGGCTGACGGACAAGGCCAGCCAGCACTGGTGGGACACGCCGCTGCCCACTCTGCCTATGCTGGCAGCCATGTCCATCGCCTATGTGATGGGGGAAGGGATCGGTCGACTGGCCTGTATCAGTTTCGGCTGCTGCTACGGCAAGGCCCTCAAAGATGCTCCCACCTGGGCCCGGCGCATGTTTGCCACGCTCAACCATGTCTTTATCGGCAAAACCAAAAAAATCGCCTTTGCCGGAGAAATGGAAGCCGTCAAGGTCATTCCCATTCAGGCGGTGACCTGCGTGCTCTACACGGCGCTGGCATTGTTATGCAGCGCCCTGTTCTTCCACCAGTTATTTGCCCTGGCCTTTGCTCTGAGCCTGGTGGGCAGCCAGCTTTGGCGAGTGTATTCGGAAACACTGCGGGCGGATTACCGTGGGGGCAGCAAGCTGTTCTCGGTCTATCAGCTGATGGCATTGCTCGCCGCACTGTACGGTGTGGCTATCAGCATCGCCCTGCCCGGCCACAGTGATTTACAGCCGTTACTCCACGCAGGGCTAGGCGCTCTGTGGACGCCGGGAGTCATCCTGTGCCTGCAGTTGATTACGGTTGTCATGTTTTTCTTCTCGGGCACCAGCACCATCACCACCGGCGAGCTACGATTCGGGTTGGCCGCTGACTGGCGTAGCCAGGCCGGCTGCGACGGTGAGCATCACCAGCATGACAAGAAAGACACGGGGCAGCCATCAGGCACCGCGCCCCTCGGCGCCACCCTGCGCAGTTCTACACCAGCGCCACGGCCTTGATCTGGGCATAGACGTCGGCACCGGGAAACAGGGAAAGCTGACGAGCAGAACGCCCGGAGATCCGGGCCAGAATGCACTGCCCGGCCAGGGCAAGTTGAACCAGGCATTGCCCGGGCCCGACCTCACGCAAGCCGATCACCCGGGCCGGCAGAATATTGAGAATACTGCTGTCGCCCGGCGCACTCAGGCAAAGGCTCACATCCCGGGCGGCAATGCGCAGCCGCACAGATTCACCGGCAACCAGCGGCTGTTCAACAGGCAACCACAGCGTGGCATCCCCCACCGTAATGCCCTGCAAATGATCCTCGCGGGCATAGTCCGCCACCAGGCCAGCCAACAGCGCGGTGGCGTCCGCACGTTGAGCCAGGGAGCCATCCAGCCGCGACAGCTCCTGGCTGGCTGGCCCCTGGGCAATAATGCGGCCGCGTTCCATCAGCCAGACCTCATCTGACAGGCGCAGCAGCTCATCCATGTTGTGGGTCACGTACAGCACCGGCACGCTACGCGCGGCCAGGGCAATCAGATCCAGAAGTTCACGCTTGTGTGCCTCATCCAGGGCCGACAACGGCTCATCAAGCAGCAGCAGCTGCGGCGCCCCCAGCAAGGCCCGCGCCAGCGCCACCCGCTGGCTTTCCCCGCCAGACAAGCCCTCCACCCGCCGGGCCAGTAGCGGGCCAATGCCCGTCTGTTCAATCACCTGCGCTTGCTGGCCCGCCGGGCTCTGGCGACGCCGGGCCACATAATCCAGATTGCCCTGCACGGTAAGGTGGCGAAACAGGGTGGGCTGCTGAAACAGCATGCCGATGGGCCGCTGCCACGGCGCCAGTTCTACCTCTGCCGACAGCCACGTCTGGTCCGCAAAGCTGATCACGCCATCGCAATGGTCCAGCCCGGCCACCATGCGAAGCAACGAACTCTTGCCAGCCCCGGAAGGCCCAAACAACACCGTCACCCCCTGAGGTTTCAATGTCGCCTCCACCTGCAATCGAAAACTGCCCCGCTGGCCCTGTACTGACAGCTCCAGACTCATGGCATGGCCCCCAGATTTGGCCGGCGACGCTGCCAGCGGAACAGTCCCCACAGCAGCAATAGCGACAGGCCCAACAACACTGCCGCAAGCCGATGGGCGCTGACATAATCGCCGGCTTCCACATGCTCATACAGGGCCACAGAGGCCACCCGGGTTTCCCCGGGCAGGCTGCCGCCGATCATCAACACTACTCCGAACTCGCCCAGGGTATGCGCAAAGCCCAAAATGGCGGCGCTGGCATATCCCTCCCGGCACTGGGGAAGCACCAGGGAGAAAAACCGGTCGCGGGGCCGTGCGCCGGCAACGGCGGCCATATCCAGTTGTTGTGAATCAATGGCAGAAAACGCGTTTTTCAACGGTTGCAGAACAAAGGGCAGCGAATACAGCACAGAGCCGATCACCAGTCCGGTAAAGGTAAACGCCAGTGAGCGCTGCTCGAATACCTCTGCCAGCCAGCTCCCCGGCCCGTTCGGGCCCAGTCCGATCAACAGGTAAAAACCCAGCACCGAAGGGGGCAGCACCAGTGGCAATGCCAACACCGCCTCCAGCAGAGCCTGGCCGGGCAAACGCCGGCGGGCCAGCCACCAGGCCAGCGGCGTGCAAAGCGCCATGAGCAGCACAGTGGTTAACAGCGCCAGCTGAATACTGACGCCCAGAGCAAGCCAGTCCCCCTCAGAAAGCATCGTCAGGCCCCCGGTAACCCGCCTGGTCGATCAACGTCTGCGCCTGGGGGCTGAACAGGAAGTCGTAAAAACGCTGCGCGGTGGCATTGGCGCTAAGCAGTCCACCCTGCTGAACAATCGGTGCATACCAGTCCGCCGGCACACGCCACTGGCTTCCGCCCTGTTGCTGTACCTGGCTCAGGGCCACGAAGCCCGCCGCGGCTGCCCCGCTATGGGCAAAGTGATAGCTCTGCCCCACATTCTCTGCGGTTACCTGTTTGACGGCCACGGGCAGATTCACCCGCGCCAGGACCGCTTCCGCCGCCACGCCATAGGGAGCGGTACGCGCATTCGCCAGCGCCAATGGCTGCACATTACCCTGACGCAAACTCTCGGGCCCCAATGGAACGCCACGGGTCGGCGTCCACAGCACCAGAATGCCCTGGGCATAGGTACGAATTGACGCCGGGAGTAACAAGCCTTCTTGCGCCAGTTCAGCGGGGCGGCGTTGGTCGGCCGCGAGGAAGATATCGTAAGGGGCGCCCTGGCGAATTTGGGCCGCCAGTTTGCCGGTGGAGGCCACGGTCACGCCGATCCGGTCATCCGGGTGGCCCTTTGTGTACAGCGTAATCAGTTGTTTGAGCGTTTGTGCAAAGTTGGCGGCCACCGCCACCTGGGCGTTGCCGGCCAGCACCGGGGCGCTAAGCACGCTCATCAAAAGAAAAACCAGAATCCGCATCAAGCACTCCGCCAACACACCGGGAATCGCCCAGTCTAAGTCAGCCGTGAAGCACTGTCAGGAAGATTTACGCGGGTTCTGCCCACGATGCTGGCGGCCACGCGCCCGGGCCAGTTCAATCTGTTTCTGCCGTTCCGCAAAGCGTTGCTTCTGTTCGGGGGAGGATTCGTCGTAACACTTCGGGCAGGACACCCCAAGCTGGAATTGTTCGCTGCGTTTGTCTTCATCGCTGATCGGCCGACGGCAGGCGTGACACTGATCAAATTCGCCGGGGTTTAGATCGTGGTCTACGGTCACCCGCTCATCAAACACAAAACACTCCCCTTCCCACAGAGAGTCTTCCTTGGGCATTTCTTCCAGGTATTTGAGAATGCCGCCTTTGAGGTGGTACACCTCCTCAAAACCCTGCTCTTTCAGGTACGCCGTGGACTTCTCGCAGCGGATGCCACCGGTGCAGAACATGGCCACTTTCTTGTGCCTTGCCGGGTCCAGGGTTTCCTTCACGTACTCCGGAAATTCCCGAAAGGTACGCGTTTCCGGGTTAATGGCCCCCTTGAACGTGCCCACTTCCACTTCATAATCGTTACGGGTATCAATCAACACGGTATCGGGATCGGAAATTACCGTATTCCACTCTTCCGGCGACAGGTAGGTGCCCACGGTGCGGGTTGGGTCGATACCTTCCACGCCCATGGTGACAATCTCTTTCTTCAGCTTCACCTTGGTGCGCAGAAACGGGTGTTCGTCGTGAAAGGATTCCTTGTGCTCCAGTGCCGCCAGCCGCTCGTCCTGTTTCAGCCAGCCCAGCACCGTATCCACGCCCGCCCGCGGGCCGGAGATAGTGCCGTTAATGCCTTCATCCGCGAGCAACAAGGTGCCACGCACATCATTGTCATGCATCAGGTCCAGCAAGGGTTGCTGCAGTTGTTCAAACCCGTGCAGGCGAACAAACTTGTACAGGGCTGCAACGACAATGCTGTCCGGGGTTTCCACCCGATGCTGGGTACTCACTGTTTCTCTCCCGCTGTGTTCTTTCCCGCCGTCATCTGCGGATCGTGTTTACTGCCACCCAGGCAATCCGGTGACGCCAGTATCTCGCCCCCTTTTGCCTGCCATTCCGCCGGAGTGTGGGTATGCAATGCCAGTGCATGCACCGGGCCATCCAGCTCTTCAGCCAGAATCTTGTACAGCATCTGGTGGCGACGTACCGGCATCATGCCGTCAAAAACATCGCTGACCAGTACCAGCTTGAAATGCGTTTCCGAGTTTGGCGGCACGCTGTGCTTGTGGCTTTCATTTTCCAGCGCGAAATGTGCCACAGGCACCGCCTCGAAAACCTTGCGCTCGATCAATGTCGCTACACTCATGGTCCACCTCACACATAAAACCGGGCCGGGGCCGTTCGAAAAAACACGGCGAATGGGCTGATTATACCAGTTGCATCAGGGCGTAACGCCCCGTGCGGGGCGCGTATTCTACGGGGTTTGGGAGCACAGAGAAAATAAGCGGCCAGCGCCGGTATTAAACCGCAGGGATAATCTCCTGCCAGAGCCGCTCACCGGCCTCATCCAGCAAGGCCGCCCGGGGCTCTCCCGGCCCCAGCTGACAAACCTGACGGTCGTTCTGCCAGCCATCCCAGCCCGGTGAATCCCCACGGGCAAAGGCGCCCCAGGCATCCTGCACCTGCCGGGACAGCGCCCGCGCTTCGTCTGTGCCACCGGTAAAATACATGCCCGCCGGCGTATCGGTAACGCCGAACACGAAAGGCACATCCACCACATGGCAGGCCCCCAGAGGAATGCCGAAGGGCGCGCTTTGCCAGGTGAACTGGAAGCCCCAGCACTGGGCGTTGTGCCGACTCTGTGCATCAAGCAGCCGAACCGTGGGCACCCGGAACAGGCGATCCGACTCCATGGCCGACAGAAAGTCCAGCCGGCTGCGGCGGCTATCCGGCGCCACCGTCGTCTGGTAATAGTCCAGCGCCCGGGCACTGTTGCCCGGCAGTGCCCGTTCAAAGCGCCGCAGGATTTCGTCGTCGTCGATCTGCTGCAGCGTATCCATGGTGGTCGTGCCCGCGAGCACCCCGGCATACTGAAAAAAATGGAATTCATCACGGCAGACACCGGCCAGCAGGCGCTTATCCGCGGCGGCACCAGCGGCAATCGCCTCGATCGGCAGAGCCGGCAGCAAATCACCGTCGACCATAGGCAGAAAGTTCATGGCAAACTGCGGCGTGGTTGTGCGTAGCCCGCGATCGACCAGCACCTTGACGGCGGCGTTCTGGGCCTTGATCCAGCTCTTGTCATCGGCACTGGCCAGTTTCTCGGCTGCGCTGCCAGCCCCCGGCAGTGCCTCCACAAAGGCGTCGGTCACCTTGCGCACCTGATCCGGGGCGAGCACAAAATCGGCAGCACCAGACTGGGTGATCGCGCTGTGGAACAGGTCTTTCGCCTGGGGACAGGCCAACAGCGCGCCGACACTGAAGCCCCCGGCAGACTCACCGAAAAGCGTCACTTGCCCGCAATCACCGGCAAAGGCACCAATGTTTTCCTGCACCCATTGCAGCGCGGCCAGTTGGTCGCGCATGCCCAGGTTGGTGTCTGCATCTAGCTCCGGTGCCACAGCGGAGAAATCCGCAAACCCCATGGCGCCCAGCCGGTAGGCGGCATTCACCACCACCACATTCTGGCTACGCGCCAGTTCGGCACCGTTATAGAGAACCTGGGATACCGAGCCCGCCAGGTAGCCGCCACCGTGGAACCACACCATCACCGGGAAAGGCCCTTCGCCGTCCGGCACCCAGATATTCAGGTACAGGCAATCCTCACTGGATTCCTGAATCCCCATCACCGGGTTTTTCATTTGCAGCGAGGGCATCGGGTAATGATCTGCCGTTTGCTCTGCTCCGCTGTCAGGCAGAGGTTGCGGCGCCTTGAAGCGCAACTCGCCCAGCGGCGCCCGCGCAAACGGCACACCGCGGTATTCGGTTACGCCTTTGTTGCCAAGCCCCTGATAGCGCCCCTGTCGAGTTACTGCTGTCATCCACTGCACTCCTGTTTTGCCAGGCTGAAATTAACCTGCATTAACCATAATGAACGCCACCGTGCCCACTTTATCCGCGCTACCGATTCCTGACAGACAACTCCATTTGCCAGGCGCTCAATACCCGCGCTCTACCCTAGCAAAATACATACTAATGAGTAGGCTAAACCACCTGTTTAATTGTTAGACAACATTAACAATCTTGCCTTATTAGTGACTTACACTTGTCCGCGCCCTCATAGAGGCACGTTGAGGGCTTTGAAAATCCATTGCCTTTTCTAAGGAGGGAAGCCCCCATGAGCAAGACCGCAACCATCGAGCAACGCTTTAACGAACGTTATGAGCAAGTGGCCACCGAAGCCAAAGCAACGCTGGAAAAAGTGAACAACGCCGTTCGAGGTGCCTACACCCGCCTGGAAGACAACGGTAACGAACTGTTCCAGAACCTGGTCAAAGCCGGCGAAAAACGCCAGAAAGCCCAGAGCAAACCCCAGAAAAAAACCACTAAAGCCCAGCCTTCCCAGCTGGACGAAGTGCGCAGCAAAGTTGCCGCCGCACTGGGCTTGCCGACCCGCGACGAAGTCGAAGCACTGAACAAGAAGCTGGCTTCGCTGACCCGCAAGGTCAACAAACTGGCCAAAGAGTCCAAGTAAGCCCCAATCTGCCGGAGCGGCCCTGCCGCTCCCGGCACAATACTTTCCCCGCCCCCTTTTCCTGTTTCCACTCAAACCTTGAGCCCATTCGGGCCATAAACTCGCCAACACGGTCAATAAACCAGCAATACGCACTTAACCCCACACCAAGTGTTGACTTGCCGTGCTGCGTCTCGTTATCTAAGGGATCCTGTACTGGATAACAACAACTGCGAGCTCATGCCGTCCGCTAATCTGTCAGCCTCTCTGAAGCATAAAACCGTCGCGCCTTTCTGGCTGGAATACCTGCTGGATGCCGCTTTGCGTGCCGGAGTGGACCTGAGCTATGCGCTGGTGGAGTCCGGTATCAGCAACGACGACCTGGAAGATCCCCAGTCGCGGATTTCCATGGCCATCGAAAACCCGTTACTGAAACAGGCCATCGCTGGCAGTGCAGATCCGCTATTTGGGCTGCATATGGGGGAAGGCATCCGTCCGCGCTTCATGGGCGAGCTGGGTTACGCCAGCATGTCCAGCGCCACGCTGGGGGATGCCATCGAGCTGATGATTCCCTTTATGAAAGTCACCACCGAATACGCCCAACTGCGTTTCGAGTGGCGCGAACAGGATGGCGATAAAACGCTGTGGCTCATCTGGGAAAGTGATCTGGAAGACCTGCCCACCTACCCGGCCCGTGTCGACGCCAATTTCGCCGCTGCCATCGTTTACGGCCGCTGGTTAATTGGCCAGGAACTGAACCCGGCACGCATTCTCTTCAAACACCCGCCACAGGGCGACGAAGCCGAGTACCAGCGCATTTTCCGTTGCGACGTTACCTTCGGCCAGCCGGAAAATGCCATCGTATTACCCGGCCACCTGCTGGACCTACCCCTGCGTGATGCCGACCCGGAAGTGCACAAGGTCGCCCGCTCACGCATGCAACGGGCGGTTACCCAGTACCACGCCCGCGACAACCTGCTGGAACAGGTGCGCCTGGAAATCCAGAAACGTCTGCAACAGGGCGTCCCGCAGCTGGAGCCCATTGCCGACCAGCTGGGCGTCAAACCCTGGACTCTGCGCCGCCAGCTACGCGCCGAAAACACCGACTTTTCCAGCCTGCTGGAAGATGAGCGCCGCCGCCTGGCCTGCGACTGGCTGCTGCACAGCGAACGCTCCGTGAACCAGATCGCCCTGGATTTGGGGTACTCCGAACAAAGCGCGTTCAACCGCGCCTTTAAACGCTGGTTTGATATGACGCCGGTGCAATACCGTGACAGCCAGGGCAGTCACACCTTCAACGATTGAGCCCCCCGCCACTGACGCTTGCACTGACCTAACGTCAGCCCCTGTGCAAAGCCGTTGACCAGGGTGCCGCCCAGCCGGCCCTGCAGCAGCCGTGAGGACACCGGGAGCAACCCGTAAAAGAGCGCCCCAAGCCGGGAAACCTGTTGCAACTCCTCCCGCCAACCCGCCAATGCACGGGGATAGAAGACATCCGGCCTTTCGCCCAGTATCGCTTGTGCAGCGAGCTGACCACTAAGCACGGCTCCGTAAATCCCCTCCCCCAGCAACACTTCCGTGCAACCCGCCGCATCGCCCACAAACAACACGCGCCCATTGGCCAGCCGGGTGTGTGGTAGCCAGGTCCCCAGCGGGTAGCCCGCCACATGCTTCGCCTCAGCCCCCAGGCGCGCCTGGCAATAGCGCTGAAGCGCAGAGCGCTGCGGGGCAGCCGCCCCGTGTCGCCACACATAAAGCCCCACATTCACATGATCGCCCTTGGGAAACAGCCAGCCGTAACCACCACGGATAACACCAAAATCCAGTGTCATGGGCGGGTAGTCCCGCACGCTTTCCCGAGGCACACAGCCTTCGATGGCCATGGCACCAGCCGGGTGACGCTCCCCCAGCAGCCGGGCCACAGCACTATTGGCACCATCCGCTGCGATCAACCACGGCGCTGAAAAGACTGCCCCCTCACGGGTCTCAATGCGCACGCAGTCTGCCCGCTGCTCCAAGCCTGTCAGGCCTGCCGTCTCATGGAATACGGCGCCCTGGGCCTCCGCCTGGCAACGGCAAAACGCATCCAGCTCGGCCCGCTCCGTCATCACACAGAACGGCGTGGCGCTGCTGAGGTGACGCACCGGCGAGGACGAATGACTCACCGCCAGGGAAGTAACCGCTTCGCGCACCACCGGCGAAATGCTGAATCGGTAGCGCGCCACGGCTTTCTCGGTAACCCCGCCCGCACAAGGTTTTCCCCGTGACGGGGGGCGGGAAATCACGGCCACTCGCAACCCGGCCGCAGCCAGATCCCAGGCCGCTGCACAGCCCGCCTGACCGGCGCCGACAATCAACACATCCCAGTTCGTCATATATCTCCCCCCGATTCCGTGCGATTAGCCGCCGGGTCCTTTATAATGCGCGCCGTCCGGGACCCTGACCCACGGACCTTGTTCAGCGGTCCCCTCGGTTTCAGCCACATAAGTTCTCCCGAATTAAAGCTAGGAGATTGTTCATGAAAGCACCCGTACGCGTAGCCGTCACCGGCGCCGCTGGCCAAATCAGCTATTCCCTGCTGTTCCGCATCGCTTCCGGCGATATGCTCGGCAAAGACCAGCCCGTTATTCTGCAGCTGCTCGAAATCACCCCTGCTCTGGAAGCCCTGAACGGGGTCATCATGGAGCTGGAAGATTGCGCATTCCCGCTGGTTGCCGGCATCACCGGTACCGACGATGCCAACGTGGCCTTCAAAGACGCCGATTACGCGCTGCTGGTTGGTGCTCGTCCGCGTGGTCCAGGCATGGAGCGTAAAGACCTGCTGGAAGCTAACGCAGCCATCTTCTCCGCCCAGGGTAAAGCCATCAACGACAATGCCAGCAAAGGCATCAAGGTTCTCGTTGTCGGTAACCCGGCCAACACCAACGCCCTGATTGCCCAGCGCAACGCGCCGGACATCGATCCCCGTCAGTTTACTGCCATGACCCGCCTGGACCACAACCGCGCCATGGCGCAGCTGGCCAACAAGCTGGGCAAAACCGTCAATGACGTGAAGAAAATGCTCATCTGGGGCAACCACTCTTCCACCCAGTACCCGGATCTGCACCACTGCGAAGTGGACGGCAAAGTAGCCATCGACCAGGTCGAGCAGGACTGGTACGAAAGCGACTACATCCCGACTGTTCAACAGCGTGGTGCGGCCATCATCAAGGCCCGTGGCGCTTCCTCTGCCGCCTCTGCTGCCAACGCCGCTGTGGACCACATGCGTTCCTGGGCACTGGGCACCGACGAAGGTGACTGGGTTTCCATGGGTATCTACAGCGATGGTTCCTACGGCATCCAGGAAGGCCTGATCTACTCCTTCCCCTGCACCTGCAAGGATGGCGACTGGACTATCGTTCAGGGCCTGGAAGTCAACGACTTCTCCCGTGGCAAGATGCAAGCCACCGAGCAGGAACTGGCGGAAGAACGTGACGCCGTTTCTCACCTGCTGCCGTAAGGCTCAGGTCGGGCAATAAAAAAAGGGGCTCTCAGGAGCCCCTTTTTTGTGCCGCTACGCGGCTGCTACACAGTTTACGCAACAGGCAGCACGCGATCAGTATTCGGAATAATCCATCTGCTGCATCTGGGCCTGTTGTGAATACTGCGCATAGTTGGCCATGGTGATCGGGAACAACACACCGAAATAGCCCACCATCAACAACAGCACAATCACGAAAGCGGCTTTTACGCCACCGGAATTGCCGACCGGAGCGGCGCCGTACTGGTTGCTGCCTTCGCTACCGCGTTTGAACAACATCACCAGACCCAGCACCAGGTTGGCAATCGGCACCAACATGAGCAGGCTCAACCAGCCACTGGCGTTGATGTCATTAAGACGACGCACCATATAGCCCCAGCTCATCACCATCACACCAATGAACGCCACGGTGGCGATCAGCCCCATGATCATTGCCCCTGCGCCAATGGCACTGTCACCGGCACTCATGATGCCCGGGATCACAACTGCAGCTGCGACACCCAGCACCAGATAGAACAATAAGGTCAGACCAGCGGCATAGACGAAATAACGCATACGGCCGATGCGTCCTGACAGAGACAGGAATTTGGGTTGATAGGTGTCCTGGTTACCGGCAACAGCAACATCTGCATTGGGTGCCTGATAGGGTTGGTTCATGGGTACTCCCCCTAGGGTTCAAGGTTTAAGAAAACAATCAAAGATTAATGCGTCGCCTCTACGGCGTATGGCGTTGACCAAAGTCATCCATGGCGCGCAGCAAATCCCGGCGACTGATCTGGCCAATCAGTTTTCCGTTGTCCAGCACCGGTAACCGCCGGCGATGATCCGCGAGAAAAATTTCTGCCACATCCAGAATGGAATCCGAGCCTTCCACGGTCTGCAGATCCACACTCATATACTCTTTTACCGAACCGATTTCGGTGCCGTGGTAGCTAGCTTCCAGCGCTCCCTTGAGGCAATCGGATTCGGAAAAGACCCCCACCACACGGCCCGTATCATCCACCACCGGGCCGCCGGAAATTTGATTTTCCAGCAATACACGAATGGCTTCACTCACGGACATATCGGGGGAAAAGGTGACCAGACGGCGGCTCATGTACTCCGCCACGTGCATGGACTTGAGCATAATTCTTCCCTGTGTGGTGGTAGCCGGCATCATGCCGGCCATGGGGTGTTGTGCTGTTCTTTATAGCAGGATTCGTGACAGGAATCGCTAATGGCTGAGGCTACACCAACGCCTTCGGCGCAGTGATAATACCGTTGTTATCGGCATAAACAAATTCACCCGGCCGGAACGTCACGCCGCCAAAGGAGATGTCGATATTCAGCTGCCCTTCGTCACGGCGAACGGATTTAATCGGCACACAGCCTTGAGTGATAACGCCGATGTCCAGTGTCGCCAGCGCATCCACGTCGCGGCAGGCACCGTAAATGATGACCCCTTCCCAGCCGTTTTTCACCGCGTTTTCCGCGATCATGTCACCGATCAACGCATTGCGCAGGCTGCCGCCGCCATCAACCACCAGCACCTTGCCTTTACCATCGGTCCCCAGGTGTTCTTTCACCCGGCTGTTGTCTTCGAAGCATTTCACCGTAACGATTTCACCGCCAAAGGCAGAGCGGCCACCGTAACTGAGCCAGTTAAGGCCGGTTACTACGGAAACACTATCCGCATTATCATCACAAAGATCGCAGGTCACAAAGGTCATACTGACTCCTTCGGTTTTCTTTCAGGTTACGACCAGAGCTCAGTCGGCCCGGGTCACTTTCTCGCGGAATTTACCGGCAAAGACCAAAAAGTCCCGGTAACGCAACCGGTACAACCCTGTATCCGGGCCGACCAATGCCATGCCGACCATGGCATCCGCTACCTTGCGGCTATCCACGGGCAACCAGTGGGCATCGGTCCACCGTGTCAGGGGCTCAACAATGCGGTTGACGATGTTGCCCCAGTCTTCAGCCGGGCGCTTGTCTTCACGTGCGCCGCGCAGCAACGATGGCTGCAAAATGGCCAACAAAGGCAATTCGAGCCTAATGAGCGCACGCTCCATCTGCCCTTTTACTCGCGAATAGAAAAACGGCGAGCGGGCTTTGGCATTCACTGCCGACACCACCAGAAAGCGTTGCACGCCAGCACGACGGGCCATGTTACCCGCCAGTACCACCAGGTCGTGATCCACATGACGAAACGCCTGCCGGGAACCGGCCTTCTTCATGGTGCTGCCTAAACAGCAAAATACATCGTCCACCTGAAACTGTGGCTGGCAGGCTTCGATATTATCGAAATCCACCTCATGCACATCCAGCTTGGGGTGCTTCACGGATAATGGTCGGCGTGTCAGAACACATACCCGTTCGTAATCATCACTGGCCAACAGGTTTTCCAGGCAATCACGACCGACCAGCCCGGTTGCCCCCAGCAGCAAGGCTTTTCTTGTCATTGTTCTTCCTCGTCTTTAGCCGGCTGCTCTGGCAGCCAGCGTCGTAACACCGTTTCCAGTGCATCCAGGTGCACCGGCTTGGCAAGAAAATCATCCATGCCCGCAGCCAGGCAACGGGCCTGAACCCCTTCCGCCGTATTGGCCGTAACCGCCACAACCGGTGTGCGCAGACTCGCTTTGTCCTGCTCGATTTCACGCAAACGCCGGGTCACTTCAAAACCGTCCATTTCCGGCATCATGCAATCCATCAACACCAGGTCGAACGGTTCCTGTTCCAGCAAGGCCAGCGCGGTTTCCCCGTTACTGACGGTTTTCACCTGAAAACCCAGTTTGCTTAGCATGCCCCGGGTTACCAGCTGGTTCACTTCGTTGTCTTCCACCAGCATCAACCGGAAACGTTTGCGCCGCTGGCGCTCTTCCGGTGTCTGCAGTGGCGCATCCCCCACCGGCATTTGCCGTTGCAGGCCCACCAGCCGCGCCAGCCCCTGGCGCAACACGGTGCGGTGAACCGGACGCACCAGCACCACCAGGTCATGCTTATCGATAAGCTGTTGCACCGCCGCATGGCTGCGCTCTTCAATGGTCGCCAGCAACACCAGGCGCACCGGTCGCAGCGAAGGGTCTTCGAGCACATTGCGACACAGATTCAATGCCAGCTCGGGGCGCGACCAGGTATCGACAAACAACACATCGAAATCGCTTTGCTCGCGATGGCCGGCGCGCAGTGCCTGCAAGGCGTGATCGTAGCCCATGGCAGATGATGCCTGGCAATCCAGCGCTTCCAGTTCTTCCTGAATGCTGGCTACGGTACCCGAAGCGGCCCCGACAACCACCGCCTGGGCACCATCCAGTGCCCGTATCAGACTCTGCGCTTCACGCATGTCCGGCTGCATCTGCACCGGAACCGTGAACCAGAAGGTGGAGCCCTCACCCGGGACACTCTCCGCCCCCAGGGCGCCGCCCATGGCGTCAATCAGGCCCTTGCAGACCAGCAGGCCGAAGCCGGTGTGGTGGCTGCTGTACACGTCCTGGCCATCTTCAATGAAGCGATCCTGAAACAGATGACGCAGGGTTTCCGGGTCCATACCGGCCCCCTGATCACTCACCCGCACGCGCAACACGCCGCCACTTTCCCCTTCCACGGTGAAATCCACATCCAGGCGGATCTCGCCCCGCTCACTGAATTTGATGGCGTTGCTGAACAGATTATTGAGCACCTGCATCAGACGTTCGCGATCGCCGCGGATGCGCTTGGGCAGCATGCGGTCAATCACGCAGCTCAGTTCCAGCCCGGATGACTGGGCCATGGGACCAAAGGCTTCCAGCGATTGCTCAATCGCCGCACGGAAATCAAAATAATCCGAATTGAGGGTAATACGTCGGGAAAGGATGCGGGAATAATCCAGCACGTCATCAATCAAGGTGAGCAGCAGCTTGCCGCTCTGCCCTGCCACCTGCAGATAGTCTTTCTGTTCATCGTTAAGGCGGGTGTCTTCCAGCAACGACATCATCCCCATCAGGGAATTCATCGGTGTACGCAGTTCATGGGCCAGACGATACACCAGGCTGAGCTGGACTTCGGTACTGCTGCGCACCGGCTGTTTGCGATCCAGTGGCCCTCGACGCTCCCGCGTCATTGCGTGCCAGAAGGTTTCGTATTGCCCCCGATAAAGCCGGAACAGATAGAACGCATAGGAGCCGATCAGTACCGCCAGCACCCAGTCATGCAAGCTACCGGCAAACAATAAAACCGCCAGCGTCGGCAGGAACATCAACACGATATAAGCTTGCCGAACGCGCAGCCCGGCCATCCAGGAGCTGCCCAGGGCCGTGGTCACGCCCACGTTATAAAGAATCACCACGAAGAAATTGAAGCCGGTGCCCAGCCGCCAGATTAACCAGGCCGGCAGCAGCCCCCATAACAGGGCGTGCAATGCCAGCCCCACCCCGAACAGACGCCGCCAGCGCGCCGGACCAGCCCCATAGAGGGCATCGAAACGCGCCACCAGCCACAGCCGATAGGCGGTAACCAACAGGACGGCGCCACCGCCTATCAGCGCTTCCAGCTCGAAGCTCTGGTAGACCTGCCCCCAGGCAAAGACAAGCGCATAAACCAGAAGGGCCGCCAGGACTCCCATCAAGGAGTTCTTGGCGGCCCCGTAATCTACGCGTTTAAGAACCTTTCGATCTTTCTTGTATGGCACTGTGTTTTGTTCCGCAGAAACTGGAAAAACCGGTTTCGCGCTACGTTAACACCGCCTCATCAGACTGGCTAGAGCCTATTGCCCGCGCCTCCGGTCCGCTTGCGACGGTCCAGCGCGACCAGTAGTGGCACGAAAAAGAAGAAATCCACAATCAGCGCCATGGCGATGGTGATCGCAGACAACTGCCCCATGCTGGAATTGGGGTAAAAATGGCTGGTCCCGATGACAGCAAAGTTCGCCACCAGCACCACCGATGTAGCCACCAGCGCCACACCGACAGTACGGAATGCGTACTCCACCGCCTGCTCGGTTTTGAGCCCCAATTCACGTTTGGCGCGAACGTATTTGCTGAGGAAGTGCACGGTGTCATCCACTACGATCCCCAGCGTCATGCAGGCCACCACCGATACCGCCAGGCCGATCTCCCCGTTCACCAGCCCCCACAGCCCGAAGGCCATGGCCGCCGGCAACAGATTCGGCAACAGGGACAAGATGCCATAGCGCACCGAACGCAGCGCAATAACCAGCAACACTGACACGCTGATCAGCGCAATCAGCGCGCCGCTGAGCATGCTCTGGATATTGCGCATGGTGACGCGCCCAAACAGGATATCCATGCCCGTGCCTTTCGTTTGCATGGTTTGCGGCCAGTTGTCCTGCATCCAGGTTTCTACCCGGTCATTGAATTCCAGCACCGGGCGCGAGCCGATATTCTCCAGCATCACAATCACCCTGGCCTGCTCCTTGTCGATATCCAGCTGGTCTTCCAGCCCCAGCCCCTGGGGCAGCGACAGCTCATACAGCAAGGTGTACTGGGAAATCAGCTCGCGGGATTCAGGAATGCGGTACCAGGCCGGGTCACCACCATGCATGTCCCGGTTGAGTCGCTTGATCACATCCGTATAGGCGGTGGCGTACACCACCTCATCCTGCTGCTCCAGCCACACGGTCAAATCATCAATGTGCTGCAGATAGGCAGGCTCCATGGCTCCGCCGGACTCGCCGGAATGCACCGCGTAATCGATACGGTGCATACCGGTAAGATTGTTCATGGCGAAATCATTAACCCGCCGCACTTCAAACGTCTCATCGAAGTATTCGTTGAACACATCATTGATGCGGTTAAGCCCGATACAGGCGGTCAGCACCACGACCACCACCGACATGCCCAGCAGCCAGGGTTTGAAGTGGCGGCTCAGGTGCCCGGCCAGCGCGCCCATCAGGGGCGCAAAATCCCGCTGCTTGCCGGGCTCGATACGGTGCGGCAACAACATCACCAGCGCCGGCAACAAAATCACCGAGAACACAAACGCCAGCAGCACCCCGATCAGCACCACATTCCCCAGCGCACGGAACGGTTGGGATTCGGAGAAGTTGAGGATGGCGAAGCCGATGGCCGTGGTAAAACTGGTCAGCCAGACCGGCTGCATGTTGATACGCAAACTTTCCAGCATGGCCGCCGCCCGCGCCTTGCCTTCCAGGCATTCATGGCGATAACTGGCGAGGATGTGCACCGAATCCGCCACGGCCAGTGTCAGAATCATGGCCGGGGCCATGCCCACGATGGGCGAAAACTCGATCCCCAGCCACATGGCCATCCCCATGGCCGAGGCGATGGAAAAACCGATCACCATCACCGTCACCACCACAAACATGCCACTGCGCAGAATCAGCCACAGACACAGCAACATCACCACAAAGGCCAGTGGCAAGGTGGTGGCCATGGATTGCTCGGTGGCGTCAGCGGAAGCCTGGGAAAACACCACGGTGCCCGTGACCATAAACTCGATATCCGGGTAGCGCTCCCGGTAGGCCTGGGCCATCTCGCGGGCGGCGGCGGTAATCAGCGGGGCTTCGGTATTCCCCTCATCCATGGTCACCGTGGCCACGACACCGGCCACATGCCCCCGGTCAGAAACCAGCCGCCCGACCAGCGCCGGTTCTTTCAAGGCAATATTACGGGCGCGGGCAATGGCGTCCGGTGCCATTTGCTCAGCATCTTCCACCAGCGGCGCCACATACAGCTCGTCGCCTTCGACCTCGGTATGCTGAAAGTTGGTCAGGGAATCCACCCGGGTGGAATTAGGCAGCGTCCAGGCGTCGTCGGTGAGAGACTCGATCGCTTCCAGGGTTTGCGTTTCAAACACCTGATCGCTCTTCGGGTGCACCACAAACAGCACCACCTCATTGGCGGTAAAGCTGTCCTCCAGCGCCACGAACCGTTTGAAATCCGGGTTTTCCTGAGTGAAGAAAATACGCGGATCATTATTGTTGCGGAAACTCTGCAGCCCGGCGGCCATGGCCGCACACAGCGCAATACAGATAAGCAGCACCCACACCGGGTGTGCCACCACCCAACGACTCCACGTCTCTTTCATTGTTATTCCCACCGTCCCCTTACATTGAGCCCGGAGTCTAGGCACCGGTAAACATGGTGTCACGCACCAAAAAGGCCAAAACGCATACTTTACGTTAACGTAAACTTCCCCTAGGATTTCGCCATGAGTAAAAAACAGACCTACAGCATCGGCGAGCTGGCCCGGGAATTCGACGTGACCACCCGTACGATTCGCTTTTATGAAGACCAGAATCTGGTCAACCCGGCCCGCCGCGGGCAAACACGGGTCTACTCCCCCGCCGACCGGGTGACCCTGAAGCTGATCCTGCGCGGTAAACGGCTGGGTTTTTCCCTGGCCGAGTCCCGGGAATTGATTCAGATGTATCAACCCAGCGGCGATAACCGCAACCAGCTACTGGCCCTGCAAGACAAGATTCAGCAACGCCGTGACCAACTGAACCAGCAACTCAGAGATATTCAGGCACTACAGCAGGAGCTGGACGACGCCGACCAGCGCTGCGAAGACGCCCTCACCGCTTTGGAGAAACCTGACCATGTTTGACAGCAGCTTTAACTTTGATCTGGATGAAACCCTGGTGGCCCTGCGCGATAGCGTGCGCCACTTCGCCCAGAAGGAAATCGCGCCGATCGCCGCCGAGGTGGACCAGAGCAACCAGTTCCCGCTGGAGATGTGGAAGAAGCTCGGTGATTTGGGGGTTCTCGGGGTTACTGTCAGCGAAGAATACGGCGGCGCCAACATGGGCTACCTGGCCCACACCCTGGTAATGGAAGAAATCTCCCGGGCCTCTGCGTCCATTGGCCTGTCCTACGGCGCCCACTCCAACCTGTGCGTCAACCAGATCTACCTCAATGGTACCGATGCCCAGCGCGAGAAATACCTGCCCAAACTGGTCAGCGGCGACCATATCGGTGCCCTGGCCATGAGCGAGCCCGGTGCCGGTTCCGACGTGGTCAGCATGGGGCTGCGTGCCGATAAGCAAGGCAACCACTACGTGTTGAACGGCAACAAGATGTGGATCACCAACGGGCCCGACGCCCACACCTATGTCATTTACGCCAAAACCGACACCAGCGCCGGCCCGCGAGGTATCACCGCCTTTATCGTGGAGCGGGGTTTTGCCGGTTTTTCCCAGGCCCAGAAACTCGACAAGCTCGGCATGCGCGGGTCGAACACCTGCGAACTGGTATTCGAAGACTGCCACGTGCCGGAAGAAAACGTACTTGGCACCGTGGGCGAAGGCGTCAAGGTGCTGATGAGTGGCCTGGATTACGAGCGCACCGTGCTGTCCGGTGGCGCCACCGGCATCATGCAGGCCTGCATGGATGTGGTGGTGCCCTATGTCCACGAGCGTAAGCAGTTCGGCAAGGCCATCGGTGAATTCCAGCTTATGCAAGGCAAGATCGCCGACATGTACGTGATGCTCAACGCCAGCCGCAGCTACCTCTACAACGTGGCCAAGGCCTGCGACCGCGGTGAAACCAACCGCAAGGATGCCGCCGGCGTGATTCTCTACTGCGCCGAGAACGCCACCAAAATGGCACTGGAAGCGATCCAGACCCTGGGTGGCAACGGCTACATCAACGAGTACCCCACAGGCCGTCTGCTGCGCGACGCCAAGCTCTATGAAATCGGCGCCGGCACCAGCGAAATCCGCCGCATGCTGATTGGCCGCGAGTTGTTTAACGAGACACGCTAACACGCCGCACGCACCACGCCTGCACGCGCCCACCAGCGTGGTCCGTGCAGGCGTGCAGCGTGTAAGCGAGGAATTCTATGCCCAAGATCAATAGCCAGATCAATCCCAACAGCCCGGACTTCCAGGCCAACCGGAAACACAACCTGCAGCTGCGTCAGCAATTGCAGGACAAGCTCGATCACATTGCCCATGGCGGTGGCGAAGCAGCCGAGCAGCGGCTTCGTGAGCGCGGCAAACTGCCGGTACACGAGCGTATCAATTTGCTGCTCGACCCGGGGTCGCCGTTTCTGGAAATCTCCGCCCTGGCCGCCGAAGGCGTCTACGGTGAAGACGTGCCCGCCGCCGGCTGCGTCGGCGGTATCGGCCAGGTGCAGGGTGTGGAATGCATGATCGTCGCCAACGACCCCACCGTGAAAGGCGGCAGCTACTACCCTCTCACCGTGAAAAAACACCTGCGCGCCCAGGCCATTGCTGCGGAAAACCGTCTGCCCTGTATTTACCTGGTGGATTCCGGCGGTGCCAACCTGCCCCGCCAGGACGAGGTATTCCCGGACCGCGAACACTTCGGCCGCATCTTTTTCAACATGGCCAACATGTCCGCCCGTGGCATTCCGCAGATCAGTGTAGTGCTCGGTTCCTGCACCGCCGGCGGCGCTTATGTGCCCGCCATGGCCGACGAAGTAATCATGGTGAAGGAACAGGCCACCATCTTCCTGGCCGGCCCGCCACTGGTAAAAGCGGCCACCGGCGAGGTGGTCACTGCCGAAGATCTGGGGGGTGCAAACCTGCACTGCGAACAATCCGGTGTGGCGGATCACCTGGCCGAAGACGAACCCCATGCCTTCGAGTTGGCGCGCCAGTGCATCGCCCACCTGAACTGGCACAAACCGGATCAGGTAAAGCGCCTGCCCGTGCAGGCCCCGGCCTACGACCCGCAGGAGCTGTACGGTGTCATCCCCACCACCACCCGCCAGCCCATGCCTGCCCGTGAGTTGATTGCACGCATGGTCGACGGCTCGGAACTGGACGAATTCAAATCCCGTTACGGCACCACCCTGGTGTGCGGCTTTGCCCGCATCCACGGCTACCCGGTGGGCATTCTCGCTAACGACGGTGTGCTGTACTCGGAGTCGGCTCAAAAAGGGGCGCACTTCATCGAGCTGTGCAACCAGCGCAAGATTCCCCTGCTGTTCCTGCAGAACATCACCGGTTTCATGGTCGGCCAGAAATACGAAGCCGAAGGCATTGCCAAGCATGGCGCCAAGATGGTCAACGCGGTGGCCTGTGCCACCGTGCCCAAGTTTACCGTTATCACCGGCGGCAGCTTTGGTGCCGGTAACTACGGCATGTGTGGCCGCGCCTATGATCCGCGCTTCATGTTCATGTGGCCCAACGCCCGCATCTCGGTAATGGGCGGCGAACAGGCCGCCAGTGTTCTTACCCAGGTAAAACAGGCCTCACTGAAGAAAAAGGGCCAGGCATGGAGCGATGAAGAGGCGGGACAATTCCAGGCGGAAATGACCGAACGCTATGAAGAAATGGCGCAGCCCTGGTATGCCAGCGCCCGCCTTTGGGACGACGGCGTCATCGACCCCGCCGATACCCGCGACGTGCTTGGCCTGGCCATTTCCGCCAGCCTTAACGCACCGATTGAAGAAACACGCTACGGCGTGTTCCGGATGTGATTGAGAGACGCCTTGCACGCCTCACGCTTCACGCAACACGGCTAAAGAGAGCAAGACATGAGTGTTACGACAAACATTGAAGGACACGTTGCCCGGATTACGCTGAATAACCCGGATAAGCGTAACGCCTTCGATGACATCATTATCGCCTCACTCACCGAGGCGTTTGAAAAAGTCGGCGGCGATGACAGCGTGCGCGTTGTGGTGTTACAGGCTGCCGGCAAGCACTTTTCCGCCGGCGCGGACCTGAACTGGATGCGTGCCATGGGCAAGCTGGATGCGCAACAGAATCAGCAGGACGCCCTGCGCCTGGCCGCGCTGATGCAGGCCATTGATCAATGCGCCAAGCCGGTCATTGCCCGCGTACAAGGGGCCGCTTTTGGTGGTGCCTTGGGCTTGATCTGCGCGGCGGACATGGCCGTGGCAGCAGACAACGCCCGCTTCTGCCTCAGTGAAGTGAAACTGGGCATCGTACCGGCGGTGATCAGCCCCTACGTGGTTCGCGCCATGGGTCCGCGGCAGGCCAACCGCTATTTCATGACCGCAGAAGTGATCCCCGCTGACCGCGCACAACAGATCGGCATCGTCCACGAGGTCGTCAGCGAAGACGCTCTCGACAGTACCGTTGATGCGCTGGTGCAGTCCCTGCTCAGCGGCGGCCCGCTGGCACAGGTGGAAACCCGTGCCTTGATTGCCCGCGTCAGTGATGGGCCCATCGACGACGCCATGCTCAACGATACCGCCGCCCTTATCGCCCGGTTGCGTACCAGCGATGAAGGCCAGGAAGGGCTCAGCGCCTTTCTGGAAAAACGGAAACCGAATTGGATCTGACCCACTATCCGTAGGAGCGTCGCTGGCGGCGCGAAAGATTCAGCGTCGAGTTACGAGAAGCGAGTTTCGAAACACAAAACCCAACGTTCCGGGAGTGTCAGATTTTCGCTTCTCGAAACTCGAGACTCGCAACTGACGTTAGCGCAGCTCGTACCCTGAAGGGTACAGAGCGCACTTCTGAAACAACATTGCCACCGATAATAGGCACCGCTATGGCAAAGATAAAAAAACTCCTGATCGCCAACCGCGGCGAAATTGCTCGTCGTATCATGCGTACCTGCCGCCAACAAGGCATAGCCACGGTGGCAGTCTATTCCGAACCTGATGCTACCCTGCCCCACGTAATGGAAGCGGACCAGGCCGTTTGCCTGGGGCCTGCTGCTGCCCGCGACAGCTATCTGGTCATCGACAAGGTGATCGCGGCGGCCCAGGCCACCGGTGCCGATGCCATCCACCCCGGCTACGGCTTTCTGTCCGAGAACACGGCCTTTGCCGCCGCCTGTGACCAGGCCGGCATCATCTTTGTGGGCCCCAATGCCCGCGCCATCGAAGTCATGGGCGACAAGGCCGCCGCTCGCCAGTTGATGGCAGAAAGTGGCGTGCCGGTTCTGCCCGGCTTCGATAAAGAAGGCGCCAGCGACAGCGAGCTGACCGCTGCCGCGGCAAAGGTCGGTTTCCCGCTACTGATCAAGGCCGTGGCCGGCGGCGGTGGCAAGGGCATGCGCGTGGTCAATGGTGCCGAGGAATTCGATGAAGCCCTGGCCGCCGCCCGCCGCGAAGCCAGTAACGCCTTTGGTGACGATCGGGTGCTGCTGGAGCGCTATCTGGCCACCGCCCGCCATGTGGAAGTGCAGGTGTTTGCCGATAACCATGGCAACGCTGTTCATCTGTTTGAACGCGATTGTTCGGTACAGCGCCGCCACCAGAAAATCATTGAAGAAGCGCCGGCACCGGGTCTGGACGAGGCCACCCGCGACGCCTTCGGCCATGCCGCAGTGCAAGCCGCCAAAGCCATTGATTATCGTGGCGCCGGCACGGTGGAATTCCTTTATGCGCCTCCAGCGGCCGATAGCAACGCTGACAGCGGGCAGTTCTTTTTCATGGAAATGAACACCCGCCTGCAGGTAGAGCATCCGGTCACCGAGATGATCACCGGCGAAGACCTGGTGGCCTGGCAGCTGTCCGTGGCAGCGGGAGAACCTCTGCCCAAACAGCAGGACCAGATTCAACGCCACGGCGCCGCCATGGAAGTCCGTCTCTATGCGGAAAACCCGGAACAGGGGTTCCTGCCCTCCTCCGGCCTGCTCCGTCACCTGCGCTGGCCTCATGCCCAGAGCCGAGTCGATGCGGGCTACGAACAGGGCGATCGCGTGGACGAACACTACGATCCCATGATCGCCAAGCTGATCTGTCACGGCACAGACCGCAACGCCGCCCGGCAACAACTGATTCAGGCACTGGACGACCTGGAGCTGGAAGGCATCCACCATAACGCCGCCTTCCTGCGCCGGGTGCTCAACGATGCCGCCTTCGCCGAGGCCGAGCTGGATACCCGTTTGCTGGAACATCGTCCGCATTTGATGGAGGCCACCGCCGTCGACCCCGCCCTGCTGGCCCTGGCTGCGGCGCGCTTGCAGGCGCACAAGGCCACCGGTGACAGCCCCTGGCAATCCCTCAATGGCTGGCGCCCGCTGAATCAGCACCTGCGCCAAACCCGGGTGGAAGCAAACGGGGAACAACTCACCGTACGCGAAGACGGCCAGCAAGCCGCCATCGACGACCGCCGCGCTGCTGTCAGTTTTACCGTGGCTCCCGCCGGCCAACGTTTCAGCCTGCATTGGGGAACGGACAGTCTGGCGGCCCGCTTCGCCTGGCAAAATACCCACACCGTTATGCTCTTTGTGGGCGGCCAGGCCTACCCGGTCACCCTGAACCCCAGCCGTGATACTGCCCAGCATGCGGATGCTGGCGGCTTCAGTGCCCCCATGAGCGGCACCATTGTTGCCCTGCATGCTGCCCCCGGCGATAGCGTTGAAGCCGGCGATGCGGTGATTACACTGGAAGCCATGAAAATGGAGCACACCCTGCGCGCCACCGTGCCCGGCACCGTGAACGGCTTTGCCGTCGCCGCTGGCGACAGTGTCAGCGAAGGTACGGTGCTGGTGGAATTCAGTGCCCATGAAACCCACGCGAATACCGACAGCAAGGGAGAGACAGCATGAACGCCCCTCTCTGGCAGCCTGATGACAACAGCCAGCACACCCACCTGGCCGCTTTCTGGCAGCAGGCACGTACAAACAGCGGCCTGCCCTTAACGGATTATCAGGCCCTGCATCGCTGGTCTGTGGAGCAACCCGACGCCTTCTGGCAACAGGTCTGGGATCACTGCGGTGTGGTCGGCCGGCCCGGCGATACCGTGCTGACGCCCGGCGAACGCTTTCAGGACGCCCGCTGGTTTGCCCACGGCGAACTCAATTACGCGGAAAACCTGCTCAAACGCAACGACACCCACCCTGCCGTGGTCAGCGTACTGGAAGATGGCAGCCGCAGTGTCATCAGCTATGCGCAACTGCGGGTGGCCGCCGGCAAAGTGGCCGCTCAACTCCTGGCCGCCGGCATTCAACCCGGAGACCGGGTAGCGGGCTTTATGCCCAACCGCACCGAAACCCTGATCGCTGCCCTCGGCGCCGCCTGGATCGGCGCAGTCTGGTCCTCCTGCTCCCCGGATTTCGGCGTCTCCGGGGTGCTGGACCGCTTCGGCCAGATCGAGCCCAAGGTGCTGCTGGCCTGTGATGGCTACCACTACAACGGCAAGTGGATCGACCTGGGCGAGCGCATAGACGCACTGCATGACACCCTGAAACCGGAATTGTTGATTGTGGTGCCCGGGCGCGGCGATAGCAGCAGCGTTCCCCGGGCACTGATCTGGGGCGCCTGGCTGGAGGCCGCCGGCCCTGCGCCTGACTTTATGCGCCTGCCCTTCGACCATCCGCTTTTTATTCTCTATTCCTCCGGCACCACCGGGCAGCCCAAGTGCATCGTCCATGGGGCTGGCGGCACCCTGCTTCAGCAGACCAAAGAGCTGCACCTGCACGGAGATGTGCGCCACACCGACACCCTGTTCTACTTCACCACCTGCGGCTGGATGATGTGGAACTGGCTGATCTGCGGGCTGCACACCGGCGCTACTCTGGTGCTCTACGACGGCAACCCGGCCTACCCGGATACCGGCAGGTTGTTTGACCTGATCGACGCAGAAAAGATTACTCACTTCGGCACCAGCGCCAAGTTTGTTCAGGCGGTGGAAAAATCCGGCTTGCGCCCGAAAGACAGCCACGATCTCGGCACCCTGCGCACCCTGTTCTCCACCGGCTCGCCGCTACTCCACGAAAGCTACGACTACCTTTACCAGCAGGTAAAGCCGTCGTTACTGGTTAGCTCCATTTCCGGTGGTACCGACATTATTTCCTGCTTCGCACTGGGCAACCCGATGCTGCCGGTGTACCGCGGCGAGCTGCAGTGCCTCGGCCTGGGCATGGATGTGGCCGTATTCGATGATGACGGCGAGGCTCTTGCCGACAGTAAGGGCGAGCTGGTGTGCCGCAGTCCCTTTCCATCCTGCCCGGTGAGCTTCTGGAATGACCCGGACGGCCAGCGTTTTCACGCGGCCTATTTTGCCCGCTTTGAGGGCATCTGGGCCCATGGCGATTACGCCCAGCTGGTGCCCCATGACAGCCATCAGGGGCTGATTATCCATGGCCGCTCCGATGCGGTACTCAACCCAGGCGGTGTGCGCATCGGCACCGCAGAAATCTATCGCCAGGTGGAAACCCTGCCAGAAATCCGCGAAGCCGTTGTGGTCGGGCAGCAATTCGACGGCGATGTGCGCGTGGTGTTGTTTGTGGTTCCGGCAGACGGCGTCGAACTGGATGACGCGCTTCAGGCCCGTATCCGCAAAGCCATTCGCCAAGGCGCCACGCCACGCCACGTGCCTGCAGTCATTCTGCCGGTTCCCGAAATCCCCCGTACGGTCAGCGGAAAAATCGTGGAGCTGGCGGTGCGTGAGGTGATCCACGGGCGCCCGGTTACCAACCGCAACGCCCTGGCCAATCCGCAGGCCCTGGCCCATTTTTCCCATCGCATTGAGCTAGAAACCTGACCACCCGGTCGCCGGGCCATTGACGGCCCGGCACAAAGGCGCATCATGGGCGCTGTACCGACAGCCATGACAGACCATAATGATAAAAAATACCGTCATACGAGCGCTGGCCACCGTCTTGCTGCTATGCGCTTCCCCCGCCCTCTGGGCCCAGATCATCACGCTCACCGGTGCCGACTTCAAACCGTTACTCGGCAAGCAAACCGGCCTGTATTCCTTCTTTGCCATGCAGGATGGCCGCCTCTCGCCGGTTCCCCATCAGTGGGTGCAATGGTCGAAAGAGGGCTATCCCTACTTCCAGGAAGACGACAGCACCCACCTGCTTGGTGACCCACTGCGAATCGATAGCGAAGACCGTCTGCTGCTGCGTTTTGAAGACGGCGGCCCGGCACTGAGTGGCCAGGTGTCAGAACAGGTTGTTGCCGATCTGGTGGTCACTCACAACGACCAGGAACATCATTTTTATCTGGTCAAAAACGCTTACCTGCAAAGCACCGAACGCTATGTGCAGTTCGATCCCAAAAGCATGACGATCAAAAGCACGGACTTTGCCTTGAGCATGGCGGACCAGAATTTGTTCAAGTGGAACGATTTCTATTTTCGCGGTTTCGAAGGGGAAAACGGCCAGCGCCAGAGTATCCTTGATACGCTCAAGTTACGTCTCAGCGCTGGCGTATTCGGAGAAAACAATCGCGTCACCCTGAACAACAACAACCTGGATCCGAAAGTAAAACAGATCATCAGCGGCCCATTGGCAGCCATGGTCTATGCCACCACTTCCGTCAAGGTGGCGCGGGTACCAGTACTGCGCATTCACAACTATTTCCTGGTGATGCCGCAACAGGTCGATATCCATAGCCGCTTCACCCTGCCCGGTATCGCCGACACCGTGCTGGAGCGCCCTGCGCTGGACATTTCCCTGGACGGCAACGACCTGTACGACAGCAAACTGGTTACCAGCTGGACTGGCAACCACGTTGCCATTACCGATGGCGTGCTATCCGAATCGGAAAAAGCCATGCTCGCCATGCCACTGAAAGGGAATAACTGGATCTGGTTTGGCACCGGCCGGGGCTTCGACATGCTGGCGCAACTGGCGTTCGTGAAGGGTTTCGATACCCCTGCCCGGCTGCTCTATCAGGACGATGCCAGCCAGGTGAATGAACCCGAAAGATTTGCCGGACAATTACCCAATGTGGGCTTTTCGCTGACCGACATTCCGTTTGGTAAGGAATTTTATTTCATCACCCGAATGTACTACAGCCAGGACAGCAATGGCTTGCCGCCAGGCGTCTATGCAAAAAATCTGCTCACTGAACCAAAAGCTAGACTGTTAATGAAGTAAATGAAAAAAGCCTCTGATCCCAGAGGCTTTTTCTTTCAGTGATGGCTTAACCGGTGGTAGACCTCGTCCTTCAGCCGTATGCGGTCCTGCTTTAGCCGTTCCATCTCAGGATCCGAAATCGGGCTCTCGCGCATCTCCAGCCCCCGTATCTGTTTGTCCAGTTTGTCGTGCTCCAGAATCAGTGCCTTGAACGTGGGATCTGCGTTGGCAAGCTCGTCTATCTTCTGGTGAAAATCGGGAAATTCGTGATGAATGCTGTGATTTTCGCCCAACATGAAGGTCGCTCCTTTAATGGAAATGGCAGGCCAATCAATAGGACCGGCCCTGTTTATGCGACAAGCAGAAACGGATCACCGTTCCCCTCAAGACTCCAAATCACCACATTTTCTGATTAGATTCAATCGCCCGTGGCCGTAAGATAAAAGTAAGCATGGCAGCACGGCCATGTTGGAGTCTGCACTACGTTGTCCCCCTGCAGCCTTGTCCTGCAGTGTTTGGTGGTAGTCGGTAAACCGTATCCATTTGCAGAACGGAGGCATGCACATGGCATTACCGAAATTAATCACCCGAGATCATCTGGAACACGGCCTGCTACGCACCAGCGACCGCTGCCACCACCCGGATGCCGGCCTGTTTGGTCCCGGCTCCGTTTGCTGGCAACTGATGCGCGAAAACCTCATGTGCCTGGCACAAGGCCGCGTATTGCTACTGGCGCTGGCAGACAGCCGCACCGCGCAATTGACCTCATCCGGAAACGACATGATCCAGCGCCTGCAACATACGCAGGTGTTCATGTTGAAACTGGTTTTCGGCAATCTGGACCAGGCGTTACTGACCCTGCAAAGCCCGCGTACCCGGCGCAAGACCCTGTTTGATGTGGAAGACAGCGACACCCTGTTATACATGCTTAGTGCGTGGATAGATTCGTGCCTGCGGGTCTACCAAAGCGTGATTGAGCCGCTTTCCACCGCCCACCAGGAACGGCTGTTTGAAGAAACCATGGTGATGGCCGAGGCACTGGGCATACCTCCACAGCGATTGCCCGCACACTGGCATGCCCATCAGCGTTGGTGGAATAAGCGGCTGGCCCGCAATGGCGCCATTCCCCGCCACCGTCGCCAGCTGGGGCATACCCTGATTCGCGAACAGGGCTACCCCGGGCGGCTCCCTTACGGGAGCTATCTTGGCTTGGCGTCTTTCCAGATTCCCGAGCACCTGCGCGAACAGTTTCGGCTGCCACAAACCGGGCTCGATGCCCATCGCAACTACCAGAAACACCTTCACCGGTTGATGGACCTGACCTGTCGGCTACCCGAGCGTCTGCGCTACCAACCGGCCTACCATGAAGCCCAGCAACGGCTCAGTGGCCGCGCCCGCGCCGATCTGCCAACCCGTTTGCTGAATCGTTGGTGGTCCGGGGAATCCGATCTGGTCAGCAGTGGCTGGTCGATTCCGAAAATCGACCGGCTCCCCAGCGCCAGTTATTGAATCGGGAGGCGCAACAGGCTTCACGCTGCACCGCCAGCATGTTGCTTGTTGCGTGAGGCCTGCAGCGTTTGTTTATTTAAAGCCGCGGTGTTCCTTGATCATTTCGTAGGCCTTGCTGATTTCTGCGGTTTTTTCCGTGGCCACGCGGATCATTTCTTCCGGCACGCCTTTGGCGGCCAGCTTGTCCGGGTGATGTTGGCTCATCAGCTTGCGGTAGGTTTTCTTGATCTCCTGGTTACTGGCGCTATCGGTGATACCCAGCACCTGATACGCCTGCGACAGGGACGGACGCGACGGCCCGGCAGCCTGCTGGCCACCCTGATAGGAGTGCCCGCCACGGGCGCCGGAAAACTGCGCCTGGGCCAACAGCATATTGAGAATCTGCTGGAACTGGGCGCGCGGCACACCCAGCCCTTCCGCCACCCGTACCAGAATCGCTTCTTCGGCCGGGTCCAGTTCGCCGTCAGCCAATGCGGTTTGCAGCAGAATTTCCAGCAACACCAGAATCAGTTGCTTGCGATGTTTCACCGTTGTCGCAAACGCGGCCACGGTCTGCTCCAGCGGAAAGTCATCTTGCTTACCCTGATTGAACAAGGCAATGGCCTGCTTGCGCTGCTCTTCGGACAGCTGCATGCGATCCATCACCGCTCTGGCCTGGGCAATTTCGTCCTCACTGACGCGGCCATCGGCCTTGGCCAGATGCCCCATGATCGTAAACGCCGTATCGAATAGCGCGGCCTGGACCTGCGACTGCTCACCGGGGCCATAGGGCCGAAACGGGTTGAAGGTCTGTACCCGTTCGGCGCCCTTGTCGAGCATATGCCCAATCAGCACGCCGATACCCAGGCCAATGGGCCCGCCCGCCAGCATGCCGAGCAGACCAAGGATGATCTTTCCACCCCAATTGAATTGCATCACGGTTCCTGTTTGGTTGCGTTAAACCAGCCCAGGCTGGTTATTGTGTCGGCCCGGGGCCGGTACTCCGCACTCACCCAGCCCGCATAATCCAGCGAGTCGATGTGAGCAAACACGGTATCAAAATGAATTTCGCCGCTGCCCGGCTCATGGCGCCCGGGATTATCGGCAAACTGAATATGTCCTATATGAGGACAAAGTTGCGAAAGAGAACGGCACAAATCCCCTTCCATGATCTGCATATGATAAAGATCGTATTGCAGGCGGATATTGTCGCGGCCCGCCGCGTCGATCACCGCCATGGCCATGGCGGAGGTATCCACCAGAAAACCGGGCATATCCACCCGGGAGTTGATCGCTTCCAGTGTCAGGGTCAGCCCCTTGGCGGCGAACAGGTCCGCAGCAAAACGCAGGTTCTCCACCAGGGTTTCAAAGGCTACCTCTGCTGGCAGCGCTGCCTGTTTCAGGCCGGCCAAACAGTTTACCTGGCCGCAACCCAGCACCTCGGCATAGTCCATGGCGGTAAACACGCCTTCGCGGAATGCCTCGACCCGATCCGGCAAACACGCAATGCCGCGCTCTCCGGCATCCCAGTCCCCGGCCGGCAGGTTGAACAACACCTGGGTCAGTCCATTATCCGCCAGCAAGGATGCTAATTGGTCAGCAGGCCAGTCATACGGGAACAGGTATTCCACCCCCTTGAAGCCGGTAGCCGCCGCAGCGGCAAAGCGGTCCGGGAACGGTAACTCGGTGAACAACATGGACAGGTTGGCGGCAAAGCGTGGCATTACCCGTTCTCCTCTTTGGGATCTTCCTCCCCCGTGCCAGAGGACAAGCGAACGCCATTGAGCCTTTCCAGCTCCAACAACAAACCACTGTGATCCACATCGCCATGGCCACTGGCCTGCAAGGCGCGATATTCCTCGAACACCCGCTGGCTAAGGGGCAGAGTCAGCCCTTCGGCACGGGCCTCATCCAGAATCATGCGCAAGTCCTTTAGCTGGATCCGCGCCGGGGCGCCGGGTTCGAAATCCCGGGCCAGCATGCGCTCGCCATGCTGCTCAAGAATCTTGCTGCCCGCAAACCCGCCCAGCAGTGCTTCACGCACTTTGTCCGGGCGTGCGCCTCCCTGGGCGGCCAGCAACAGGGCTTCTGAAACCGCGCCGATGGTAATGCCGACAATCGCCTGGTTCGCCAGCTTGGCCAGTTGACCGCTGCCCACCGGGCCAATATGCGTTGCCTTGCCCAGGGCCTGAAAAACCGGGGCCGCCCGGTGGAAATCCACCTCACTGCCGCCCGCCATGATCGACAGTGCCCCCGCCTCAGCCCCCCGGGTGCCACCGGATACCGGCGCATCCAGATACCCCCCACCCTGTTGTGTCACCTGCGCCCCATGCCGACGCGCGGTGGCAGGCTCAATAGAGCTCATGTCGATGACCAGCGTGTCCGGGCGCAACCCGGCAATGGCATCGCTTTGGTACAGCACCTGATCCACCACCGCGCCGTCTTCCAGCATGGTGATCACCACATCGGCCCCGGCCACCGCTTGCGCCGGACTGGCCGCAATGAGCGCTCGATCGGCAAACCGCTGCGCCTTGTCAGGGGTACGGTTCCATAAGGTGAGGGAAAAACCGGCATCCAGCAATCGCGCCACCATGGGCGCACCCATCAGGCCGATGCCAAGAAAGCTGATATGAGGCATGAAATGTCCTGAACTAACGGAACGAAAAGTCTACGCGATTCACAGCGGTGACTGTAGCCACGGGCTGGCCCGTCAATCAAAAAAGCCGCCCGTAGGCGGCTCTTTCAATCCGGGACACGATACCCGGAGCAACTCAGTGCTCAGGCCGACTGGCCGCGACGCCCACGCAGCCAGAAAACCACGGCCAGGATAATCGCCACTGATTGTGCGACCACACCTTGCACGGTCGGGTAGAGACCCAACCATTCGATGGTGGGCACGCCCAGGTAGAACGCACTGATCAGCCCGGCTTCCTGCAGGGCGGCAATGCCGTTGCCAAGCAGAATCACCGACAGGATCAGAAGCACAATGCTGGTCACGCGGAAGAACAGACTCAGGGGCAAGCGCATGCCAATGCGGAAGACCAGGAAACACACCACTGCCAGCGCCAAAATGGCCGCCCCCATACCGTAAAACAGGTAAGGCTGAGTCGTCGCCGTCACCTGGCTCAACAGGGCCTCGTAGAACAGGATGGTCTCGAAAATTTCGCGGTACACGGAAATGAAGGACACGAAGGCCAAGACCCAGATGGTGCCGCCGCCCAGGGCATTGTCCACCTTGCTCTTGATGTACCCCATCCACTTCTGGCTATTGCTGTTGCTGTGCATCCAGAAGCCCACATAAAACAGAATCAGCGCGGCCACGACACCGGCAAAGCCTTCGGTCATTTCCCGCGATGCCCCACTGAAAGTAATCAGCGTGTTGGCCACGTACCAGGTCAGGCCGCCGGCCACTAACGCCGTGATCCAGCCATAGTGAATATGACGGGTCGCCTTCACCGCGTTGGCCTTGCGGGTAAACGTCAACAGTGCAGCCACCACCAGCAGGGCCTCCAGACCTTCACGGAACAGGATGAAGAAGCTGGCAGACAAGGTTGCCGCCGGGCTCAGGCCGTCACCGGACAAGGCATCACTGGCCCGGGCCAGGCCCTGTTGGGCTGCCGCCACCTTGTCGCTCACCTCACTGGCCTCACGATCCCGGTCGATGGCTTCGCGTACCGCCATAAAGCGGGATTCCGCACTGCGCATCAGCTCGCTGTCCACCGCAGCCAGCTGCTGCTCAATCATTTCAAAACCGTCAAGATAGGCCGACAGCGCCGCCGCCTTGGCGGCCTTCTTGTCACCGGCCTGGTACGCCTTGTCGGCATCGGTCAGCTTGTCATGACTCAAGGCGATGAAACGGTTCTTGTTGAACAGCGCACCGGGGGTGCGGCGCAGGTACCCCAGGGCCGCATAGGCCTTCGGGCCTTGCTCCTTGAGCACATCTTCCGGAGCCTGAGCCACCAGGGTGTCCAGGGTAAGAGCGCTTTTCATGCCAGGCACGGTGCTGAATACCTGTTCGCCCTCCTCGGCCACCTGATCGGTGACCGCCTTGGCCCCCACATAAAAAGCCAGTGCCCAGCGGTCCTCATCGCTCAAGGTATCTGCGTAGGCCGCCATGCCAGTGCCGTCGACACCTTGGGTGATGGTGGTATGCAGCCCCAGCAGTGAACGGCCGTTGTAGCGCTCCACCTCGGTAAAGTCCGTGGGCGCCGGCTCCAGCGCCACGCCAGCCGGCCCATCCCCCTTGCCTTGCGCACCGTGACAGGCCGCGCACTGACTCTGGTACAGCGCGGCCGCGTGAGCCTGGTCCGGCGCTTTTTTCGGGGACACGGGAATGCCGTACACACTCACCAGGGTCGCGCGGATAGACTGCGCCAGACCCTTGATCTCACTCTCCGCCGCTTTATCGGCCACCGCTTGCTGCAGGTCACTAGCCTGGGTTTGCAGGGTCTGCTTGCCTTCAGCCTCCGGCAGTTCTGCCACCCCTTCGGCCAACAGCACGGAGAATTCCGACATTTCGGCATATTCTGCCGGGCTGACAATCTCGCCATCCACCACGGCATTGATATAGTCCGCCCCCACATACTCGACCAGCTGGACAAGGGCAGTCTGGTTGGCGGCATGGGCAGGCAGGGAAAAACAGAAAAACGCGAGCAGGACCCCGAAGAAAGGACGGGCCAGGAAGGTGCGCGGCATAGGCGTGAACTCGATTCAGTGCATTAAAGGCGAGTCATTATCATTTATGTTTTCGCCTGCATCAAGCCAGTCACGACTCTTAATAAAGCACGAGAGTTCCAGGATTGGGTCAACCCACGGTAAACGCCAGCACCTTGCTGATATGCGCCTGGGGCCGCCCGCTTTCCGCCTGCCAGGTGTTGAAAGCGGCCTGGGCGGCTTTCTGGTCCCGCTGGCTCGCCGGGGGTTTGTCGATAATGTTCTGCGCTTTCAGCGCGGCCACCACATCGCCGGTGGGATACCAGGTGTCGCGCCCCACCATCCGCAAAAACGCGGCACCGGAATTGCCGCCCAGCTGCTTGCCCCGCTTCTTCAGCAACAGCCACATGCCCACGGTATCGTCCGCCGGCCAGTCCGCCAGCCAGTTCCCCACACTGCCGTACTCTTCGGCCAGGTCGAGCACCAGCTGGGCGTTATGGCGAATCGCTTTCATCTTGCCCCAGTGGCGAATCAGCCGGGTGTCCTGCATGCGTTCGTCGAGCATGGAGTCCGGCATCAGCACCAGCTTCTCCGGGTCGAAACCGAAAAAGGCTTGCTCGAATGCCGGCCACTTGTTGTCCACCAGGGAATGTTTCAAGCCGGCACGAAAAATACGGCGGGTTAACGCTGACATATAAAACGCATCGTCACGGCCACGCAGAGTTTGTGCATCGGCGACGTCGGGCAGCTGTGACTGCACCGCTTTCAGTGAGCCTTTGCGGTTCACCGCCAGGGCCAGTAAATCCTTGAATGGGGTCACGCTCTACTCCGGTTTGTGCCTTTTGTATGCGGGCGTCAGATATACAGTGAAAAGGACGCATTGTAGAATCACTTCCCTGCCCTCTACGAGTCGACCTGCGGGAACTTCATGACAAGCGATCAATACCACGTCAGCAAATCCGACAAACTCAAAGGCGTATGTTACGACATTCGCGGCCCCGTGCTGCGTGAAGCGCACCGCCTGGAAGACGAAGGCCACCGGGTAATCAAGCTGAATATCGGCAACCCGGCCCCGTTCGGTTTCGAAGCCCCCGAAGAACTGCTTCAGGACGTGATCGCCAATCTGCCGGATTCTACCGGGTATTGCCATTCCAAGGGCCTGTTCCCGGCCCGCAAGGCGGTGATGCAATACACCCAGACCAAGGGCATTGAAGGCGTCACCGTGGATGACGTGATCATCGGCAACGGGGTGTCCGAGCTGATTGTCATGGCCATGCAAGCACTGCTCAACAGCGGCGATGAAGTGCTGCTGCCCGCGCCTGATTACCCACTGTGGACGGCCTCCGTGCGGTTATCCGGTGGCACCCCGGTGCATTACCTGTGCGATGAACAGCAGGACTGGCAGCCGTCTCTGGAAGACATTCGCGCCAAGGTTAACAAGAACACCAAGGCACTGGTGATCATCAACCCGAACAACCCCACCGGTGCCAATTACGAGCCGGCCATGTTGCGCGAGCTGTTGCAGATCGCCCGCGAGAACAACCTGATCGTGTTCGCCGATGAAATCTACGACAAGATTCTCTACGACGGTGAAGAACATACCTCCATCGCCTCCATGGCCGATGATCTGCTGTTCATCACCTTTAACGGCCTGTCCAAGAACTACCGTGCTGCCGGTTTCCGTGCCGGCTGGATGGTTATTTCCGGCGCCAAACACCGGGCGGAAAGCTATATCGAAGGGCTGGATATGCTGGCCAGCATGCGGCTGTGTGCCAACGTGCCCAGCCAGCATGCCATCCAAACGGCACTGGGCGGCTACCAGAGCATTGGTGATCTGGTGCTGCCCACCGGCCGCCTGGGGCGCCAGCGTGATCTGGCCTGGGAAATGCTCGACTCGATTCCCGGCGTTAGCTGCGTGAAACCCAAATCCGCGTTGTACCTGTTCCCGAAGCTGGACCCGAAGGTCTTCCCGTTCGAAGACGATGAAGCCTTTGCGCTGGACCTGCTCCGCGAAGAAAAAGTGCTGATCGTTCAGGGCACCGCCTTCAACTGGCCCGACCCGGACCATTTCCGCGTGGTGTTCCTGCCCCGCCCGGATGACCTGGAAGATTCCATCGGGCGGATTGCCCGTTATCTGGACCGGGCACGCAAGAAGTAACGTATGACTGCGTCAGACGCTGAGCGTCTGGCGCCCAAAAAGAACAATACAATGACGTCTGTTAGGTAAGCCCATGTCCCACCTGCATATCGATGATTTCACCCACGATGTGGCCCGCATTCTGATGCAGTGCTACATGAGTTTCCCTCGCCCGGGCGCCTTGTACGTGGAAGATATTATCGGCCCCACCGAGGTGGATGATGTGGGCTTGCACAGCACTCGCCACATGAGCTGCCTGGGTGCCATGCTGTGGCTCGCCGAAGAAGGCTACCTGCGTTACCAGGCCACCATTTTTCAGGAAGGTCTGGAACAGGCCGTCTTGAGCAACCGCGCCTTTGTGCTGCTCACCGCCCTCAGCGATCTACGCTTTGAAGAAACTGATCCGCAACTTCCCGCCACAGTGCAGCTGGAAAAAGCCACGGTTGCCGAACAACTGATTCAGGCGATACGTGCCCAGGATTCAGCTCGCACTACGGCGCTGGTGCGCTACCTGCTGTCGCGCAATCCGCAGCCGGTGGACAAGGATGAGTTCGCCCCGATCGGCGCCAAATAAACCACGTCACTTTTTAATCACCGCGCACCAACGCAAAAGGCCCACACCATGTGGGCCTTTTGCTGTCGGGACATTTAGCGGGCTTCAGTGAAGCGGAGCATTAGCGCTCCTGCGTCAACTCCAGGGTTTCCACCGTATTATCAGTCACCTCCGACTCGGTGAAACGCACAGGGCGCCACTGCAACTGGCTGTACTGCTGCGTCTGGTCACTGAAAAAAGCACTCTCAGGATCATGTGACTGGCTGTAGCTCAGGAGCATTTCCGCCTGGGGGCCTTCATCGGTGTAAGACAGCGCCATGATAAAACTGGAACCGTAATTGGGCCGATATGCCAGCTCATCCGTGCCATCACCATCTTCATCCAGCGCAAACAGCAGGCTGTCCGGCTGCGGGCTGCCAATAACATTGTTGGCAAAGTCAGAGGTGCTGCGCGACGCAGTTTTGCTCTCCGCCATATTGAACACGCCCTCATAGGAGTAGCCGCCACTGACGGGGATCCCGGCTTCACCTTCGGCTTTGATGAAATACTGGATGTCTGCCAGTGGCGCATCAAGACTAATGCCGTTATCGGTCAGTGTCTTCGCGGCCTGGGCCAAAGCAACCAGCACCGGGTCCTGCTCGGGGTTGGCCGTATCAATGGGCGCCAGGCCTGACGGCGTTGTCGCCCCGTTATCCGCATCGAAAGGTTGCGCAAACAGGCTGTCAGCCAGGCTACGGTGCCCGCTCACCCGGAACTGACGCAGGGTTTCACGCATCAGGTGAGCCCCGCGACTGGTGATGTTATAGGTTCCATCCCAGTTCACCAGCGCCTGGCAAGCTGCGGTCAAATCGTAAGCGGCCCCATCCAGCTCGGCGGTGCTGTAGCTGGTGCAACGCTGGGTCAGCTGGTTGGTCCAGTCACCGGCAAACAGCGAGCCATTATGACTCAGCACAGTTTTCAATTCGCTAACACTGAAGTTGCCATCGGCACCGGACAGGCCACTGCCAGACACGTCACTGATCATCGCCGCGTTGTAACGGGTACGTGGGCTACGCACGGTGTCTTCAGGGCCGTAAAGAACACTGTATCCTTCCAGTGGCACCTCAAGATTGCTCAGCCAGTGGCTGCTGTTGGCGTTGTACAGGTAGTCGTCGCGGGTCATTTGTGGCGCCTTGCTGAACGGCACCAGCCCCGGCGTCAGGGTATCGCCACTGTCCACCCACTCATACACAGAGCTGTTGCCGGGCAGCAACACACTCCCTGCACCATCCTGCCAGATGGGTGCCAGTTGCGGGCTCTGCGATGCGGCGCGCCAGTAGCCTTCAGCCTGTGCACTCAACTGCGGCACCTGGGTGCCATCGATGTAGCTGGCCGAACCGGATTTGTCGATCATCAACGTATTCACCCAGGGAATCCCCTGGTGCTCTTCGAATGTGGCAAAGAACGCCTCACGGCTGGTCGCCTTGTCCATGGCCAGCCATTGATCCAGCATGCGGATGTTGCCGGCATTGGCATCGCGGAACGTGACAGCAGAACCACTGCTCCAGCCCAGTGAGGGTGACAGGGAAGCGAGGTTCACCATCGGCCCGAAGTGACTGTAGTAAACCGGCTGGGAATACGGCGCCAGGCTGCCATCCGGTTGTTTGACCTGAACGGTTACCTCTTTCCGGGTCATGGCACGGCTCTCGCCATCAAACAGATAGCGGGTGGGATCACTGCTATCCAGCTCAAGCTGGTAAAGGGTAAAACGTTTTGACTGGGAAACCGTGTGCGTCCAGCCCAGATGCTCGTTGAAACCGATCACCACCGCCGGCAACCCGATCAGGGTCGCCCCAGTGATATCCAGCTCGCCGGGAATGGTCAGATGATTCTGGAAAAAACGCAGCTCCCCATCCCAGGGAAAGTGCGGATTGGCCAGAAGCAAGCTGTTGGCGGACTCACTGCGCTCCGCTCCCAGGGCCCAGCCATTACTGCCGATGCCCTCCGAGGTCAGCACCTGTTTGGCGTCCAATTCCACGTTGAACGCAGCCCGGGCGCCGGCAGCTGCCGACGGCGGCTGTGCCGCAGCGATGGCGCTAATGAAGTTCCGGCTACTCGCCAGGCCTGCCAGATCAAGCTGATAAGCCAACAAGTCTTTGGGTGAAATCGGCGTTACCCAGTCTGCCCCACGGCAAGGGGAAGGATAGTTTCCCTGGCTTTCTTCTAGCACCTGATTGAAGCCGGCGCTGTATCCACCCAGCATTTGTTGCGACGTGGCAGACAGCTGTGCAAACAGCTGCTCCGCCTGCGCCGGATAATCCAGCGCTTTGTAGCCGACATCACTCAACAGGTTTTGACTGCCCTGCCCCGCTCCCAGGTAACGGGATTTTTCTGATTTCAGCTTCACCAGCTGTTCAGACAAGGTACACAGGTTTTCCCGGGCCTGGGCATAACCCACCCCGTAGCCAAGGCTGGCGTAGTCTTCTGCGGTGATATGGGGGACCCCGTACTCGGTGTAGCGCACCGTTGCCTGGTAGGGAGAATCGGGTTCTGTTGTTGGTGGACTTGCTTTTTGCGAGTCCTCGCTACAGCCTAATAAGAGCGCGCAGCCAAGCATGGCAATGCCAGTGCTGAATCGCATGATAGCCTCCTCGATTTGTTATCATTCTGACGATGGAAGCGTGTTATTAGACAGGACTGTTGGCGGCAGAACGCCCGCTTCGATGGACTCGAAACAAAACAATTTATTCTTTTTAATTCAAAAAGTTACAGGTTCAAATCGATCCATTCGAACGTGAGATCCCGATGAATTACTGGACTGCAGGCGCCGCTATCGTGTGCCTGAGCATCAGCTCTACCTTGCTGCTGGCCGGCTTGAGCTGGATGGTCAATCGCCAACAACATCGACTGCCACTGGCCTACTTGCTTGCACTGATTGCGCTGGCAGTTCTGCAATCGCTGGAATTTGTGTATCACTCCACAGATCTGTTCCAGCACTGGCCCTTCTTCCTGAAGCTGGCTGACCCTGTCGTGGTGATGATCCCGTTTTGCATCTATGGCTATATTCGTGCCCTGCAAGGGCAGAACGTCCTGGCCAGGTCGCGGCGTCGCCGCTGGACGCACGCGTTACCGGTGCTGCTGGTGGCCGCCCTCGCGGTGCCCTTCTGGAGCCTGCCCCCGGAACAGAAAATCTACTGGATGCTGGCCGGGCGCAAGAACCATGACCTGTGGGAGCCCATCACCCTGTACGGCAATCCTTATCTGGCCATCATTGGCGCGCTGAGCCTTTTTTACTGGTGGCAGCAACGCCAACAGGGAATCCAGAGCCGCCGCAGCGCGGTGATTGAATGGGTAGGCAACCTGCAAACATTCCAGCTACTGATCGCCTTGTCCATTGCGGCCAGGCTGGCGCTGTTCTATTTGTTCGATATCCGCATTTCGCTGACCTTTGTGCTGGCACCAGCCACGGCCTACCTCACCTATTTGCTGCTGACCCGAATTAATCTTCCCGTGCAGCAAGCACCACCGCTTGCTGCTGCAGCGAAAGCACCTGCAACGAAAGAGGTACCGGCTTCTGCAAAAAACGAAAACAACGATGACGCGCACGCCGTTTTCCAGTTGCTGGAAAACGCCATGAAAGAGGGATTATTCAGAGAAAATGACCTGACCCTGGGGCGACTGGCAACACACTGCGGCGTTACCACGCATCAGGCCTCTGCAGCGATCAACCAATGCTCCGGTCACCACTTTTATGACTGGATTAACGGCTTTCGTCTTGAGGCGGCAGCACAGGCACTGACAGACACCCGACAACCCGTGACCCGGATTTGCCATGATGTCGGATTCAATGCCAAATCCACCTTCAACACTGCATTCAAACGCCGCTTCCACACCACCCCAACGGCGTATAGAAAACAGCACGATACGGCAAAAAAGGAATAACATCAGGGCGATTGTCGGGCCACGACAATCGCCCAACGCAGCCTTTCAGCTCCGGCTGATCAACGATCGCTAATCATCCCGACGATCCGACAGAATCTTGCCGCTCTTGGGATCTACCTTGAGTTCACGCTTTTTGGCGCCTTTGTATGCTTCCACTTCCAGCTGACCCCGATCAAAGGAAATCTCGGTAATCGGGGAGTACCCCTGCTCTTCAATCATTTTGGCCAATTCGGAAATGGGTTTGGCTCCCTCTGGCGGCCTTTCATCGGCAAGGCTCAATGGAGACAGGCCCAGAGACGCACCCACCATCACCACAAGAAAAATCTGCTTCATGTCGCTCTCCTTCATCCATAAAGTATCACCCGGTTCACAGGCCATTACACAGATAGCATATCCCTACAGGCCTTGCTACGTACTCTGTCCCCCATCCGCAGACACATCCAGTATCGCGGGCCGCTGGTAACGGTAATGGAGCGTTTTCAGCGCGGGCTCTCCCGCTTCGTCAAAACCACTGGCGCCAGGCAAGCGGGATTGCAACTGCGCTCCCGGCAAGTTATCCGCCACACATTGCTCCAGCCAGGCGTAATCCAGCCAGGGCGCATTGAGGCAGATCAGCAGATCGGCCTCCGGTGCCAATAACTTATGCAGTTTACGCAGCATTTTCGGGTAGTCCTTCTCCGCCATAAAGCTGCCTTTCTGGGCACTGGGCGGATCCACCACGATAATGTCGTAGCGCCCTAGGCTGTGCAGCTTTTTCCAGCTTCTGAAAATGTTGTGGGGCAAGTAGTGGACCCGGGCATCCTGATAGCCATTCAAGGCGTGGTTCTGCTTGCCCAGGGTCAAGGCGGCATCGGACAGATCAATGTTCACCACAGAGCGTGCCCCTCCCGCCATCGCCGCCACGGAAAAACTGCAGGTGAAACTGAACAGGTTGAGTACCTTGCAACCCTCGGCCCGTTCACGCAGCCAGCTACGCCCCTCCGCCATGTCGGCAAAGAAGCCCAGGTTCTGGCCGCGCTGGAAATCCAGTTTGTAATCCAGCCCCTGCTCTGTGGCGACCGGCCTGTCCGGTAGCTCACCACATATCACCTGGTTCTCAGCCTTGGCATCGTACCGATGCTGGAACACCAATGTCTGACATCCCAAACCTGCCAGCGCCTCGGTAAGGCAGGCTTCCAGTTCTGCCAGCACCGCTTGCTCCTGGGGGCGGAATAGCGTGGCGACCAACAGCGGGGGGAAGCGGTCTACGGTGAGCCATTCCAGAGAGGGCACGGTTTTGCCACGACCATGAAAAAGGCGATGTTTTGGCTGGGACGGTGGAACCAGATACGGGGCAAGAAGGTCTGATAACGGAGACGAGAGCATAGGGATCAATACAGGCGCAAAGGTGGACACAGCATGCTGCCGGAAAGCACAGGGTGCTTCCATTCAGCGGGTAAAGGCAGATTATAACCCAAGCCTTGAACCCTCTGCGCCCCGCCCCCAAATAAATAATTACCTACCTGATGGAGAGTCCCCACGATGATGCGCATCGCGCTTTATCTGCTTACCAACCTGGCGGTTATTGTGGTCGCCAGCATTACCCTTAGCCTGCTTGGCGTTAACAGCTATTTCGCCCAGAGCGGCGGTGGCCTGGACCTGACCAGCCTGCTGATTTTCAGTGCGGTGTTCGGCTTTGCCGGCTCACTGATTTCACTGCTGATATCCAAGCCCATGGCCAAATGGTCCGCCAAGGTGCAGATCATCAAGGAGCCCGGCAACCAGGCGGAGCGCTGGCTGCTGGAGACGGTGAAAGAGCTGTCCGACAAGGCGGGCATCAAGATGCCTGAAGTGGGCATCTTCCCGGCCCAGCAATCCAATGCCTTCGCCACCGGCTGGAACAAGAATGATGCGCTGGTGGCGGTTTCCCAGGGGCTGCTAAGCCGTTTTCGCCCCGAGGAAGTCCGCGCGGTGCTGGCCCATGAAATTGGCCACGTGGCCAACGGCGACATGGTGACCCTCAGCCTGATCCAGGGCGTGGTAAACACCTTTGTGATTTTTGCCGCCCGTGTGGTGGGTTATGTGATCGACAGCTTCCTGCGTCGTGACGGTGGCGGCGGCCTGGGCTTCGGTTACTACATCGTGGTGATCGTGGCAGAAATTATCTTCGGCATTGCCGCCAGCACCATCGTGATGAAGTTCTCCCGCTTCCGGGAATACCGGGCCGATGTGGCCGGCGCTCAACTGGCTGACCGACGCGACATGATTTCTGCCCTGCAACGGCTGAAAGCAGAGTCCAAGGTCCCCAACCAGATGCCGGATACCCTGGTGGCTTTCGGTATCAACTCTGGCGTGAAGCAAGGCCTGAAAGCCCTGTTCTCTTCGCACCCGCCGCTGGATGACCGCATCGCGGCGCTGCAGGAAAAGCGCCATGGGTGAGGGGTAAAATTGGCAGTTGATAGTGGACCGTTGACAGCTGCGCGAACCAGCGTGGTTATCCACTAAACGCAAAGAGGCCGCACCCATGGCCATGGGTGCGGCCTCTTTAATTTCAGGACCAATCAACGTTCAAGCGCGAGTTATCAACTGTCCACTCTCAACCCACTATCAACTCTCAATTAAAGACGCATTCGCCCCCACGCGGTAAAGGATCTGATCCTCATACCCGGTGGTCACCGGCCATAACCCGCACAGCTGCTTGTCCAACTCCGCGTCGCCACTGTCCACCAGCAACGGTCGCCCTTCCAGCGTTTCCAGTTTGGTTCGCGTAGCCAGTATCTGGATATTTTCTTTGCCCAGGCGGCGAATCAGTGCAGGGCTGAATTGCTGGTTGCCACGGCCAAACAGATGCCCCTGTCCGCCAATCACCGTGATTACGGCTTTGGCCGGCGCATCGCCAATGTGCGCCAGTAACTGCCTGGCCCCCAGATCCGCGGCGACCACCTCGCCATTGCGGACCAGATCCACGCCCAGCAGCGTATTTTCCAGCCCCAGCTGCTCCATCACCACAGCCACTGTGGAGCCGGATCCCATCAGGTACCAGGTGTCGTCTTCCAGACTGTCTGCCACCCAGGCCGCCACTTCGGTAATCACCAGGTCTTCCACTTCCCGGCCGCCGCATTTCACCTGCTGCAGGTAACGGGCTTCTGCCGGTACTTGCAGCTCTCCATAGTGACGGGCCTTGACCACGCCCTCGCGGAACGCGGCTTCGTCGATGTCCCGCACCTCGGCACTCTCCAGCGCCACCAGCCCCCCACCGGCCAGCTCCGCCAGCAGACTTCCCGCCGCCTCGGGATTCACCGCATACACGGCAGAGTGCATTTTGCAGCCCGCCGGTACGCCCAGCACGGGGGTGCCCAGGCCAATGGCATCCACCAGATCCCGGGCGGTGCCATCGCCACCGGCAAACAGAATCAGTTCAGCCCCGGCCGCTTTCAGTGCGGCAGCAGCGGCACGGGTGTCATCCGGGCTGCTCGGCATGGGCGACTCACCAATCACCGTGCAAGGCACCTTGGCTGCCCGGCAACTGTTCTCGCCCATGTCACCGCCCCAGGTCACAACGGACACATTACTGACGGCTGACAGCGCCTTGAGTGCCCGGCTCATCCGGCCAGGCGCCTGGGGCGTGGCACCGCGACGCAGGGCTTCCTCACGGGTTTGCACCCCGTCGCTGCCTTTCAGCGCAACGCTGCCGCCCAGGCCGGCATAAGGGTTGACCAGCACACCGAGACAAAGACCTTGATCAGCTTTCATAAAAGGGTCATATCCAGATACAAAAATAGCGTTGCTGTCACTGACAAGCACTAAGTAAATTTAAAGGCCAACTGCACAGGCAGGGATGACACATGAATCTGAACAACAGCCCCTCAGCATCGCATTTCCACGGCGCGGCCATCATCGATGAGGACGGCCGGGAAATCCCCATTACCGAAGACATGATCCAGCGCGCCTGTGAGCACCTGGAAGATCAGTGGCAATACCCTACCGCGCAATACCATCGGGCTCAAAAAGTCGGCTGATAATCGCCGCCCAGGCGTCCGCGACAGGCCCGTCATGCTGCCAGTGGTGCAGTTCGTGACGGACAGGATACTGTTTACGCAGGCGATCAAAGGCCGCAGCAGGTGCCGCTTCAGTCAAGCTGTCACCCAATCGCCGGTAATCATCGTCCAGCCGATATGCTGCTTGCAGTAACGCCAACAGGTCCGCATCACTCGCCACCGACTGCCGTAACACCGGCACATCCGCCCCAGCAGCCTCTGCCGCCGCTTCCCTGCCCGCCCACTCGCACACCGCGTCATAGAGCATGCGAGTCCCTTTGAGCTTGCCTTCCAGGCTGTAACCCGCAATATGCGGCGAGCCCATCAGAACCTGTTGATACAGCGTCGGCGGCACCGTCGGCTCTTCCTCCCACACATCCAGCACCGTTAACGGCCCGGCACCATCGGCCAGCTGCCGGGACAGCGCCGCATTGTCGATAACCGGCCCGCGACAGGTGTTAATCAGCATCTGTTGCGGCCCCAACCGGGAAAGCCGGGCCTTATCCAGCAGGTGCCAGGTGGCATCATCCCCTGTGCGGGTCAGCGGCACATGCAAGGTGATGATATCGGCATCCAGCACCTGATCCAGCGGGGCCAGGCTCACCGGCCCGGCGTAACCGGCCCGCTCCAGCAGAGGGTCACAGCCGTGCACCGTCATGCCCAGCGCTCCCAGCCAGTCCGCTACGCGACGCCCCACATTCCCCAGGCCAACCACCGCCACCCGGGTTTCCCGCGGACATCGCCCCTGGGCCGCGCACAGCAATAGCACGGATTGCAGCACATATTCCGCCACCGCACGGGCATTACAGCCCGGCGCATGGGCAAACGTAATGCCCGCCTGGGCCAGATACGCCAGATCCACGTGGTCCGTACCAATGGTGGCGGAGCCCACAAAGCGTACCCGCGAACCGGCCAGCAAGGTGGCATCCACACGGGTGACAGACCGCACCAGCAGAATCTCCGCCTCGCCCAGCTGTTCCCGGGTCAGGGTGCGGCCATCCACTCGCTCAACGGTGGCAAAGGCCTCGAAAGGCTCCAAACCGGGCATGTTGGCATCGGCGATAATGTGCATCGGTATCCTTGGGTTAAACAGTCAGTATTGGAGCCCGCTATTCCAGCTCCCGGCAAAGCAACCGGGCCGTATCGGTAACGGCTGAGGTATAGGGATGACCAAACAGGTTGAAGTGATTCAGCCAGTGATACAGGTCATACACCGGCCACCGTGCCCGTTGCTCCGGTGTCGGCAAATGCCCCTGGTAGCCATGATAAAACGCCTCGGGTGGTCGGCCGAACAAGTTCAGCATGGCCAGATCCACCTGCGGGTCGCCATAATAACAGGCCGGATCGAAGAACACCGGCTCTGCGCCGTCAATTTGGCCCAGATTCCCCATCCACAGGTCCCCGTGCAACAACCCACTGGCAGGCCTGCGCGGCAACCAGTTCGGCAGATGCTCGATAACCCGATGCACGGCCCGGCAGGCCGGCGCCGGCAGCCCCTTCTGCGTTGCCCATTGCAACTGTGGCTGCAGCCGCTGACGGGCAAAAAAACGGGGCCATTCGCTTTCGTCACTGTTGTGCTGCGGCATGCCACCAATAAAGTTGTCCGCCACACCGCCATAAACCGTGTTTGTGGCCCCGCGGTGAAGCCCGGCCAGGGCTTGCCCGGCAGCCCGCCACCCGGCCTGCCCCAGTGGCTCCAGCACCAGAGCTTCCAGAAACAGCACCCCGCCCGCCTCATCGGCATACCGGCCCTCTACCTGCGGCACCCGTAACCACGGCGCCAAGGCCCGCAACCCGGCTTCTTCCGCTGCCAGCAATGCGGCAGTCGGGTGCATTTTCACAAAGCAACGGCCCCCCGAATGCGTCAGCAAACCGCTATTGGCGGTGTCCCCACCCGCGCCGGATCGATACCGCATCTGCTGGTTCCAGCCTCTTGCGGACAGGGCCCGTCGCAGCACTAGTGGCAAATTCGTATCATTGCTATCCATAAACTTGACTATAGAGGCCTCCGTCGGTGGTGCTAAGGGCCAATCATGACCGATGGTTACCCTTGATTTAAGCCGTTCTTCTGATTACAACTAGGCACTAAAGAATGCCGCGTTGGCGGCCCATAACAACAAAAGAAGCGATCGCCACCCATGAAAGCATTTTTGCCCTTTTGCGGCGCCGTGTTAGTGAGCCTGTGTTCCATTGCCGGTGCGGCTGACGACGATGGCCTGTCCGAGCAGATTCGCCAACTCAAGAGCGAAGCCCTCAACCTGAATCGGGACCTCACCCTGCTGGAGCAGGAATTACTCTACGCCAGCCCGCAGACCAGCATCTTTGTCTCTGTAGACGTGGGCACGCCGATTCGCCTGGTGGACATCAACCTGACCATCGACGGTGACCATGTTGGTTACCACTTTTATTCCGACCAGGAATTCGAAGCGCTCACCAAGGGCGGCATTCAGCGCTTGTATACCGGCAACCTGACCAGTGGTCGCCATGTCATGGAAGCCACCATCACCGGCTACGACCCCCTCGGCAAGGACTACCAGAAAACCACCAGCTACAACTTTACCAAGGGCTCCGGCCGCAAAATGGTGGAAATGCAGGTGGTCGATGACCTGAATAGCCAACAACACAAATTCGAATTCCGTGAGTGGAATCAGCAATGACACGACCCCGGATGAAACGGTGGCTGTTGTGTTCACTGCTTGCGATTAATCTCTCGCCCGCCCAGGCAGCAAAAGTCGAATTCTTTGATGACATAGACACCGGCCCGCAGGTTCTCGGCGAGGAAGAGCACCGTTATCTGGCATTCGGTGAAGTCATGTATGACTACTATCGCGAAGCCAACTTCGATGCCATCAACCTTCTGCTGGTCAACCAACAGCAGCAACTTTTCAGTGAAGATACCGACTACGCCGAACTGGTCCTTGGGGATCTCTACGTCACCTACGGCCTGCCGGGCAAAGCCGAAACCATCTTCAACCGGCTGCTGGCCAAGGATATCCTCAGCCGCACCCGCGCCCAGACCTGGCTGCACAAGGCAGCCCTGCATTACCGCGAAGGCAACTACACCGACGCGGCCATGATTCTCGATGGCGAAAACATGAAAGGGCTGGAGCCGGTTGACGAAGCTCGCCGTCGCCTGATGCTGGCCAATATCTTCATGGCCGAGGGGGACTTTACCGGTGCCCTGGACTACCTCCATTCAGTGCCCCTGAATACCGATGAAGGCCGTTACGCCAGTTACAACATGGGCGTGGCGCTGATTCGGGCCGGCCATCAGGCTCAGGGCCTTGAACTGCTTAAATCCTTGCTGTCTGCAGGTGGCAGCAGCGATCAGGCGCTGGCTCTGCGTGACCGGGCCGCCCTAGCGTCGGGCCTGACAGAACTGAAAGACGGCAACCTGGAAAATGCCCGCGCCGATCTGCGCCAGGTACGTAGCGACGGGCCTTTCTCCGAAGATGCCCTGCTTGCACTCGGCCTGGCGAACTACCGCGCCGGCGACGTGAAACGCGCCCTGCCCCTGTGGCTGGAAGCGGTACGTCGCAACAGCAGCCATCCCTCCGTGCAGGAAGCGTTGATGCTGGCCCCCCGTGCCTACGAAGAGCTCGGCGGCCTGCCCCAGGCCCTGTCGGGCTATCAGTATGCTGCCACGCAATACCGCGAGGCCCTTAAGGACATTCAGCGCGCCATCGATAACATCGCCAAACCCGGCTGGTCCGAAGCCTTGCTGCCGGAGGACGAAAACGCGGCCGGCCTGCTGCCGGCCAACACCAACGACATGGCAAAAGGCGGCGAGCTATCGTATTTATACAAGCTGTTTTCCAGCAACCATTTTGCCCAGCGCTTTGAGCACTACCGGCAAATCCAGCAGATCAAGACCATGGTTGAGCACTGGCAGGAATCGCTGCCGGCCCTGCAGCAAAGCTACCAGCAACAGCGTGAGACCCTGAGCCGAAACCTGCCCCATGTTCGCGGTCAGGTTACCGGCTTGATGAGCCGCCAAGAGACGCTCAGCCAGGCCAGCGACAAGCTGGCAAGCCGTATCCCCAACTATGTGGACCTGGAAAAACCTGCCGATGTGGCCAATGCTGAACAGGCCATCATGTGGAAGAAAGTCGATGCCCTCGCCCACCAATTCGGCCGCATCCCCGGTTCCGACCACAACAACGCCATTCGCTTGCGCCGGGTTCGCGGCCTGTTACTTTGGGATATTGCCCACCAGTCGGTGGAACAACGCGAGCAACAAGTGCAAGCTGCTACCCAATTACGCGAAGAAAGCCAGGTACTGGCACAACGTATTGCGGCGATAAGCCAACAGATCCGGGACGCTACTCTGCGTACCCGTGACGACGTAGGCCAACGCCTCGCCGCACAAGACCAGAAAATAAAACAAATAAAACACCTGACAGAAGACACCTTGCTGGCCCTGGAGCAAAACATGCAGGCCGACGCCCTCGCCCTGCTCCACGCCAACCAGCAAAAGCTGGCTGACCAGTTGGCCGAGGCACATCTGGCCATTGCCCGCCTGCAGGACTCGTCTGTCTCCGGTGAGAAAAACCAGAGGAAAGGATCGTGAAACGATTTCGCCTGCACAGTCTGGCTGCAGCGATGGTGGCCTTGGGGGGCTGCGCATCCGCACCGCCAAGTGGCACCCTGGAGCAACAGGCCCGTTTCGGGGGAACCACCCTGGCGGACCTGGAAAGCACAGACATTGTCATTGAAGAGCAGCAACTGGAAAGCGCGTCCACCCAGGATGCCCTGAACAGCTACCGTCAGGCGGCTGAACTGTTCGACGATCCGCAACGCCGGGCCAAAACCCTGCGGCGCATGGCCGATCTGGCGTTGGCATCTGCCACCGAGCAGGACATGCAGATTGCCCAGCAGGAAGACGAACAGCTGGAGCAAAAAATCGACCAGCTCGTCTACGACAACACCATGTCCCAGGTGAATACCACCGACGACACCGAGCGGAAACTGGCGCTGCTGGACCTGGCAGGCACCATGTCCCCCACGCTCGCCGACGAGGATGTGGACTACAGCACGGCGATCCAGCTGTATCAGGAGCTGCTCAACAGCACCAACGATGCCAACGAACGTGCCGAAGCCTACTATCTGCTCTCCAAGGCCTACGCCATGGATGGGGATTTGGACAAGGCCCGCAGCAGCCTGGATTCCCTGGTAGAGCAATACCCCAACAGCGAATGGGCACTGGAATCCCAGTTCCGCCGCGGCGAAATGCTGTTCTCCGAAGGCGACTACGAATACGCAGAAAAAGCCTACGCTGACGTCATCGAACGGGGCGAGCGCAATGAATTCTATAACCAGGCGTTGTACAAGCACGGCTGGAGTTACTACAAACTGGGCGAATACGAACGCGCCCAGGACAGCTTCTTTACCCTGCTGGACAACCTCAATGGCCAGGCCGTGCTGGCGGATAACACCAGCATGGAAAGCAAACTGTTCGGCGATACCCAACGGGTTGTCAGCCTCAGCTTCAGCAACCTGAACGGCGCCAAGTCAGTGAAAGCCTGGTTTGCCCGCAACGGCAACCGGGACTACGAGCCGGCGATTTACCGTACCCTCGGTGACGTCTACCTGAACCAGGAACGTTTCCGCGATGCGGCGGAAACCTACGACATGTTCGTTCAGGTGTACCCGGATTCCCGCCTGGCACCGGAGTTTTCCACCCTGCAGATCGAGTCTTACCAGAAAGGGGGCTTCCCGACGCTGGTACTGCCGGCCAAAGAAAAATTCATCGATCACTATGGGGTGAACAGCGAGTACTGGAACCGTCACCCGGATATCCGCCAGCAATATGTGGATCTGCTCAAGGGGCATATCCTCGACCTGGCCGAATACCACCATGTACTCGCCCAGAAATCCGGCAAGCCAGCGGACTACCAGGCGCCTGCACGCTGGTACAAGGAATACCTGGACACGCCCCCCGTCAGCGCCAATCAGGGTGACGTGAACCACCGCTACGCCGATGTGCTATTTGCCGCCAACGACTACCCGGCTGCGATTGCGCAATTCGAGCGCACCGCCTATGGCTACCCCGAACACACCACCGGTGGCGACGCGGCCTTCTCCGGCCTGGTTGCCTATCAGAAAATTCTCGATGGCGAGCTGGAACCGGAACAGGCAACCCTGTGGCGCCAACAGAAAATCGCCAGTGCCCAGAAGTTTGGGCAGCACTTCCCGCAACACCCGCAGGCAACCAATGTATTGCACAACACCGCTGAAGATCAGCTGGCACTGGGTGATGTAGAAGGCGCGGTGAAAACCGCCGGCATTCTGGTCAGCCGAGACCCGGCACCGGCACCGGAAATGCTCCGCTACGGCTGGGCCACCATTGCTAACGGTGAATTCGATCTGGGGCGCTTCAAGGTTTCCGAACTGGCCTACAACAAGCTTTTGCTACTGGAAGAAGTGCTGCCGGAGCAGCGCGCGGAATACCGCGAAAAACTGGCGCTCAGCATCTACCGCCAGGGCGAACAACAGCGTGATCAGGGCAACCTGGATGTGGCCGCAGCCACCTTCCTGCGGGTTGGCGAGGCGGTACCGGAAGCCGCCGTGCGCAAGAATGCCGAGTTTGACGCGGCCACCCTGTTCATCCAGCAGCAGCGCAGTGCCGATGCCATTCCGGTCCTGGAAGCCTTTCGTCAGCGTTACCCGAACGATCCGCTGGCCGATACCATCCCGGACAAACTGGCGGTGGCCTACGAACAGCAAGGCAACTATACCGCCGCTGCCGGTGAGCTGACCCTGATCGCTGCCAACCATAAAGGCGAGAACGATGAACTGGCCCGCCAGGCCATGTGGCGCGCCGCAGAAATGCAGGACCGGGCCGAAAAGCCGCAAGCGTCCATCGCGCTCTATGAGCAGTACCTGCAGGAATGGCCACAGCCCTATGATTTCCGCTCCGAAGCGCAATTCAGGCTGGTGGAACTGAACCGCAAAACCGCCAACAGCGAGCGGGAAACCTACTGGTTGAAACAACTTGTCACCAGCTACCGGGACGCCGGCAACAATGCCGACGACCGCGTCGCCTGGCTGGCCGCCTATGCCAGCTTTACTCTGGCTGAGCCGAACTTCCAGGAGTTCAACCGCATCAAGCTTGAGCAGCCGCTGAAAACCTCTCTGGCCGCCAAGACCACGGTGATGAAAACAGCACTGGCCGATTATCAGGCCGTTGCCCAGATCGGCGTCGCCGAATACGCCACGGCCGCCAATTACAAAATCGGTGAAATGTATCGCGTGCTGGCCAGGGACCTGATCAAGTCGGAACGCCCCAACGGCATGGATGAACTGGAGCTTGAAGAGTACACCATGCTGCTTGAAGACAAGGCCCTGCCCTATGAGGATCAGGCGATCGATATTCTTATCGCCAATGCCAACCTGGTCACCGATGACCTCTATGACCAGTGGGTAAAAAAGAGCTTTACCGCGTTAGCAGAGCTGATTCCCGGCCGTTATGCGAAGTTTGAACAGGTTGAGAGCTATGTCGACATTATCTATTAACGCAGCACGCGGGGCTTCCCTCCTGCTGGTACTGCTATTCGCTGGCTGCGCCACTCAGAGCGGCGGGCTGGACGGAACTGCCGAAGGCAATACCAGCAAATATGAACAGCAAAAGAGTGGCGGCGCCGCTGCCAACAGCGATGCGGTGCATATTCCACCCGTGCCCCACGACCCCAAAGTCGAAAAAATCGCGCAACAGGCCATGGGCGAGTACGCCCGTGCCCTGCAAGCCCGCATGGCAGGCAACAATGAACAGGCACTGGTCATGTTCCAGTCTCTGGCCGAACGTTATCCGCAACTGTCCGGCCCGCAGCTCAACATCGGCTTGATACAGATGGAGCTGGAGGATTACGACAAGGCCCAGGCGGCCTTCGAGCAGTCCCTGGCTATCAATGATGCCAACCCCTACGCCCACAATGGGCTGGGCCTGGCCCTGCGCGAGCAAGGCGAATTCGATAACGCCCGCATTCATTATGAGCGCGCCCTGGTGCTTGACCCCAAGTATGCCCGCGCCCATTTCAACCTGGCCGTACTCGGCGAGCTGTACCTGCAGGACATGAACCTGGCACTCAATCATTTCCGTGCCTACCAGAATCTGCAGAAACTGCCGGACGAAAACGTAGCCAACTGGATTGTCGATCTGGAGCGCCGTGCGCCAGAACAGCCCAGCCAACCGGTGGCCGAAAACGGCTCGACCCTTAACCCCGGGGAGATGAACTGATGCGAAGCCTGTTGACCCTTGCTGCACTGCTGCTGGCCACTGCCAGCCATGCCGCCGATGACTCGAGCGAACCGTCAACCAACGTTATCGGGACCCAGGAGGCACCCACGGTGCTGAACGTGGTGCCCTGGAAAGACCGTGAAGTAAAACTGGAAAAGAAGGATCCCACCTCGTCATTGCTCAACCGGGTGTTGGAGCCACTGGACCAGGAAGTGCTGATGCGTGAAATCGAGTATCACCAGCTGCTGACCCAGGAACCGGACAATGACGGCCTGTTTCTGGAATAAACAAACACCGTAAATAGCATTAGCGTGCGTGCACGCTTTTTTTCTGATAAAAACGAACACTTTGGGGAAAGGCGCCAGCACGTTCACACCAGCCGAAACGTCGCTGCGCCCAACAATAACGCTAAACAGAAGCATCGCAGGAGAAGTTCATGCCCACCACCGCCGCTGCCGCCCAAAATCTGGGTGTCATTGAGACCTCTATCAAATTTATTCAGGATGGCGGGTTCTTCATGTACCCCATTCTGATTGTGTTGGCACTGGGCCTGGCCCTGTCTCTGGAACGCATCATCTACCTCCAGGCCACCAAGGCAAAAAACCAGAAGACCTGGAAAGACGTTTACCCGCTGATTGCCAAGGGCCAGTTCCGCCAGGCGCTGGACGTGGTCAGCAACAGCAACACCGGTATGGCCAAGGTAATCGGTTACGGCCTGGAACGCGCCAAATCCGCCAAGCGTCATGATGATATCGAACTGGCCATGGAAGAAGGCCTGATGGAAATCATTCCGCGCCTGGAAACCCGCACCCCCTATATCGCCACCTTCGCGAACATCGCCACCCTGCTCGGTCTGCTCGGTACCATTCTTGGTCTGATCAGTGCTTTTACCGCGGTCGCCAGTGCTGACCCGGCCCAAAAAGCCGATCTGCTGTCTGCCTCTATCTCTGTCGCCATGAACACCACGGCGTTCGGCCTGATCGCTGCGATCCCCATGTTGTTGGCTTTCGCCTTTATCAATTCCATGACCGGCAAACTGGTCGACAGCATGGAAATGGCCTCGGTGAAATTCGTTAACGTATTCCGCCAGGTTTCTGCCCAGCAAGAGCGCAAGAACGACGGCCAATAAGCCGATTTCTTGTTTTCGCTAACCTGGTGTAAGGATCTGGTATGCGTTTTCGCAGACGACGTTCGCACGACACCGAGGTGGAACTGAACATCACTGCCTTCCTGAATTTGATGGTAGTGCTGATTCCTTTTCTGCTGATCAACGCGGTCTTCGCGCAGGTATCCATCCTGCAACTCGACCTGCCCGCGGTGAATGACAGCAGCACCCCCTCGGAAGACGACGAAAAAGACAAGCTGGTGCTTGAAGTGCTGATTTACGGCAACCGCTACGAAGTGGTCGACCGCAATACCAGCGCGGTACTCAAGATTGTGAAAAACGATGGCGAGAAGCCCAATAGCACCGGCCTGCACGATTACCTTGTGCAGGTAAAAGAAAAGTTTCCCCAGGAAACCGCCATTACCCTGCTGTGTGAGGATGACACCCCCTACGAGGTGATGATCCAGACCATGGACGCCGTGCGTCTGTACAACAGCGAGGTCAACGGCCAAACCATCAAGAAAGAGTTGTTCCCGAGCATCAGCATCGGTTCAGCGCCCAAGGATCAAAGTGGCAATAACGCCGGCAAGGGAGGTGATGCATGAAGAAGTCATCCCGCGCCCGCCGTATGGCCCGGCACCACGGCAAGCACAAGGCCGTTGCCACACTGAACCTGACCTCCCTGATGGACATTTTCACCATCCTGCTGATCTTTCTGCTGGTGAATAACAACAATGCGGCCAAGTTGCCGGACAATCAGGATATCCAGTTACCGGAATCCATTGCCCAGGAGCTGCCCACCGAGGTGCTGACCATTCAGGTAAGCCCCGTGGACATCATTGTTGAAGGGCAAAAAATCGCCGATACCGAAACAGTCAGAAATCAGGAAGAGCGTACCGTGGCGGCGCTGGTGGAAGAATTGAATTTCCGCGCGTCACAAGGGCTGGCGATCAGTCCGGACGAAGACCGGGAAATAATGATTCTTGCCGACCGCTCGGTACCCTACTCGGTGATCAAAAAGTTGATGCGTAGCTGTATGGAAACCCCATACACACAAGTCGCCTTCGCTGTGCTGAAAGTCGCAGAGGAGGAGGAAGAATGACGCAGAAAAACAATAACAAGCTGCGCATCCTGATTGACGGCTCGCTACCCTGGGATAAACAGGAGGGGGAAGATCGACGCCTCTACGGCATCGTTATCGTTCTGCTGATTCTCTCTTTGCTGATCATGATCATGGTGAACGCGGTGACCATCGAGAAACCGGACCGCCGTGAACAGCAGAAGATTCCGGAACGCCTTGCGCAACTGGTCATGGAAAAGAAAAAAGAACCACCACCGCCTGAGCCCGAACCGGAACCCGAGCCAGAAGAGAAAAAGGAAGAACCCAAGAAAGAGGATCCCAAACCGGAGCCCAAGCCTGAGCCGAAACCCGAGCCCAAGCCCAAACCGGTACCGGAACCTCAGGAGCGACAGCAGGCCCGTGAAAAAGCACAGGCAAAGCTGGAAGAGGATCTGGGTGACTCCCTCGCCGGGCTGGACGATATCGGCCCATTGGTGAACTCTGGCAGCGACCTGCGAACCGGTGGCAGCACCACCGCCAAGGCAGAGCGTGACCTGATCGGCACCCGTGCCGGCAGTGGTTCCGGGGGCGTGGCAGTAGCACGGGCCTCAAGCGGCGGCGGTGGCGGCGGCACCTTATCTGCCGGCACCGTGGGCAGTGGCGGCAAGCAGGTGGACAGCAAGATCGCCCAGGCCGGTGAAGCAGCCAGCACCTCACGCAAAGGCAGCGATGGCAAGAGTCGTCGTACCCAGGAACAGTTACGCCGCGTATTCGACCGCTATGCTGGCAAGTTCAACAGCCAGTACCAGCGCGCACTGCGCAGCAACCCTGCCCTGCAAGGCACTGTGGTTCTGGCTTTGACCATCGCCCCCAGTGGCGACGTGCTGGACGTGAAGATCAAGTCCAGCCAGCTGGGTGACGACAAGCTTGAACGGCGGATCCTGTTGGTGGCCCGAAAAATGAACTTTGGCGCCATGAATGTGGAAACCTGGAAAGGCGATTACAAGCTGAACTTTTTTCCTAACTAAAACCAAGCCGCGGCACGCGCTACGCCGCATGCAACACGAAAAAGGCGGAAATGGGCTAGCCCCCATTTCCGCCTTTTTTCTATCATTAGCCGTGTAGCGTGTTGTCGGCTTACGGCTACGCCTAAGTCGACCTTGTGTCTCTCCGGTGGAAGGATTTGCTAGCCTTTCGCCACTGCTGGCGGGCAACCCGCAGTCGACCTGAGGCCCTGAGCCTGTGATGTAGATAGGTCCCGCCAGCATTTCTCTCAAAACTTGAACGGTATCCAAGCCCGCC